>Ga0308157_10000012_pt1 | contig 971759 bp, 889 predicted proteins | sample PhyBR1_FD_201035 | JGI IMG/M metagenome (GOLD analysis project Ga0308157, IMG submission 201035) | Phyllosphere microbial communities from UC Gill Tract Community Farm, Albany, California, United States - DLSLB.R1 | ecosystem: Host-associated > Plants > Phyllosphere > Unclassified | place...
TATAAGGTTTCCCAGTTCCAAAATCTTCTTTGGTTTTCCCTGATAATCCACTATAGGTCTCCCCAATTTCCCCTAGTTTCTTTCTCTCCCAATCTTGTGTAAATCCGAAAAATCTCAAATTAGGAACCTTGACTCAAAAAAATCCTAAAGATTATTTATCCTTAATTACTTTCCTTTGGATTTTAAAAACTTAAATCATTATGAAGGAACAGAAACAACTTTCTGAAGTTATTAATCTGTGGAAAGCAGATAAAAAGCAGTATGTGAAAAAATCAAGTTTCTCAGCGTATATGCTGCTGATAGAGAATCATTTATTACCTGTTTTTGGAGATAGGGATGGAGTAGAAGAGGCTGATGTACAGGCCTTTGTTTTTCAGAAATTGGAAGCCGGGCTGAGCCAGAAAACAATTAAAGATATTCTGATTGTTTTAAAAATGATCCTCAAATTCGGGGCAAAAAACAAATGGCTGGAGTATACACCTTTTGACATTCAGTTTCCTACGGAAAGAGAAAAACACAGTATTGAAGTGTTAAGCCGGGCCGATCAGAAGAAAATTATGAACTACATTCAGGAGCATTTCACGTTCAGAAATTTAGGAGTTTATATCTGTCTGAGTGCCGGAATGAGAATCGGAGAAGTTTGTGCGCTAACCTGGCAGGATATTGATACCGATAATGGTGTGATCAGTGTCAACAGAACCATCCAGCGAATCTATATGATTGAAGACGGAAGCCGACGTACCGAACTGATTCTTGATACCCCCAAAACCAAAAATTCTATCCGTGAAATACCGATCAGCAAAGATCTTTTGAGAATTTTGAAGCCATTCAAAAAAATTGTTAATCCTTTATTCTTTGTTTTAACGAATGATGCGAAACCCACAGAACCCAGAACCTACCGAAGCTATTACAAAAACCTCATGAAAGAGCTGGGAATGCCGGAGCTTAAATTTCATGGTTTGAGACACAGCTTTGCAACACGATGTATTGAAAGCAATTGTGACTATAAAACGGTTAGTGTTCTCTTAGGGCATTCAAATATCAGCACAACACTTAATTTGTATGTGCATCCTAATATGGAACAGAAAAAGAAAGCCATTGAACAGATGTTTAAAGCTTTAAGATAAAAGTTCACTTTGTATAAAAATTTTCATATAAATCCACATTCTTAATTACTGATGAAATGTGGATTTATTTTAATTGAATAGTAAAAAAAATAGTTTTTCATGCTGAAATTCAGACTAAGTAGCCTCAAAAAATATAAAATTTTGTTAAAAAACTCACTTTAAAGGGATAATTTATTATTCGTCTTCCTATTTTTGTTATTTTAGTCCCCCAAGATTGGAATTATGCTTATTGAAGAAGAATTTAAGAAGATTTATTTGAACTTTAAAATCAAAGAAATCATTCCTTTTCTTACAAAGCTTACCATAAAAGAAAAGAGAGAAATTGCAGCTGTTTTAAAGAAATCTTTAAACAAAAACTGGGGCCATAATCATATTTCTGTGCTCACTGCTTTGGCGTGCAGTAAAACAAAAGAAGAATATGATAAACTTTCTCCGGGATATTATGCCGTTCCGGTCAATCTTGTGGATGAACTTTTCGAATCTTACGTTCCGGACTGGATTGGGGAAAGTTATACTTTTCTAAAAAATATAGGCTACCTTAAAGCAATGGAATGGCAGCAGAAAGGCTATTGCGTTCTGAGTAACGAAATTCTGGCTGAACTGCTTTCAGAATCATTGGTTTCTGATCATACCGAAGGAGAACTCTTTTTAACATATCCGGAAACACTGGAAACGCATTTATGGTTTCTGTTCGAATATAACTCAGATATAACTTACAATTATCATCAAAGGAACTGGAAAGACATACTGAAACAACTTATCCTTGAAAACAAGATCAACCGTTTCAGAGTATTGAAATCCAGCCTTTATGCGGTAAACCAAAACTTTTCCAAAGAACATAATACCTGGTTCATAGAGCTGTTTTCCTATCTTAAACCTTCCACAGGTGAAATTCTGGATCTTCAGGATGAGCTGTTTCTTATTTTACAGTCATCCCAGCAGTCACTTTTTGTCCCTGTATTAAAAATGATAAGCCAGGCATGTACAGAACAAGGTTTTAAAACGTGGGATTTCCTGAAGTCAGCAGAAGTATTGGCTGGTCTTCCGGGGAAAAATATTTTAAATACACTGCTTCAGATAGCAGAAAAAATAGCTAAGAATAATGCAGAATTCCGTGAGGAGATCTGTCTGTTAGTAATGCCTGTATTTCTGAATAAAGATGCTGCCATACAAACTAAAACAGCTAAAATAATTACAAAGTGTGGAGATTCCTCATCCGATAAAATTCGGGAAGCAGTGAATTCTTATTCCGAATCATTTCTTACAGATACCCTTATTTTATTGGAACAATTTCTGTCTGAAAAGAAAAATATTGATACAGGCGGTAATGACAACCATGAAATAAGAGTATGGCATGTGCCAGAACCTATTGCACCTATTAAAACGATAAATGACTTTATCTTTTTTGCTCCACAAGCTTTTATTAAGAATGAATCCTGGTATTTTGATCTGTTTCTGGACGCACTGATGAGATTCGATGCAGAAATTAAGGAAGAACATTGGAAACAGTTGGAACCTGCTTTCAAAGCTGCTTTGAAAAGGAAGAATGGAGAAGGAATGCATCATTTGCTGGCTACGTTTTTTATCAGTTATGCTCTGATGAAACAAGAAAAAGTATGTCCGGTATTGTATGAAGCAAAGAAAGAATTTCCTGCTTTAGAAAATTGGGTAGGAAAACGGACGCCGTTGGTTTTTAAAGCATATCATCGTTTTCTTCTTGATATTTTTGAATTGTTAAAACAGGGAAAGAAACTTCCTCTGCTTTCCATTCCTGATCATACACCATGCTGGATCAATATCCGGCTGCTGACTGATAAACTTAAAATCTATCAGGAACAGAAAGAAAAACCAATGCCTTTTGACCTGCAGAAAGCAGTACTTAAAACCAAAAAAGAAAACCTTGATGAGGCTCTGCGCTATGCAGAAAAACATCTGGATAAAAACTATCTTCAACTCCTGAATCCGGTTTTTAACCCTGATTATTATAAAAGTACATACGAAAATACCTATCTGGAGGGCCGTTTTACCTGGAAAACCGGAACCAGAAAACTTTATCAATGGAACCAGACAGAAGAAGTTCCGGAGCTGATCTTCAATATTGAAAATCAGAAAGAGATTCCGGAAAATGCTCCATTACTGGACTATCTGTTCAATTCCTATCATGGAATATATTATGATGATCTTATTCCTGTTTTGTATACGGCTCCATACTTTTCGGGATCTGTTTTTGCAAAAAAATATAACGAAACACTTTCCAATGCAGTATATCATTATGACCTCAGAGGAAATACCGAATTACTGGACGCCTGGATGAAGCTGGAACTGCCTTTTCAGCCGGTTCATTATTTATTCCTTTCAGCAGCACTTCTTAATAAAGATAAAACCCTTTGTGGTACGGCTTTTGAAGCACTTATTTACAAGATAGTTTCTGATGATTTTGATGCATCTGCTACGGGAATGCTGATTGGGGAAATGATCAGATCCGGACTGGCTCCCGTAAAAAGACTGACTGATGGACTTAATGGCTTTATCAATCTGAGTACCAGTCATAATCATGCTTTTGAAAAACTATTGACAGCCATTCTTAGAGAAATAAATCACCCGGTTTTTAATCTTAAAAAGCTGCTTGAATTCTACTATGAACTCCTGCAGCTCAACCAGTCAGAAACTGAGACAGCTGTGAATAAAAGACTTGAAGAGTGGAAAAACGAAAATAACCTGAAAAAAATTATTATCAAATTAAAAACAAATGAAAGAAAGACTTTATGAGATTCTTAACGAGGAAAAAAAACATGAGATTATTCCTTTTTTGAAACAGCTTACCGCTGAAGAAAGAAAAACACTGGTTCCTACCATAAAAAAACTGGACCGTGAGATCAACAAGATCGTAATGACGAAAAACTCCTATCACACCTCCGGTTCTGTAGATCAGCATTCCATTATAGATATAGCATCATTTGTCTGTATGGATCAGAAGCATTACGGTAAAAATTACTGGAGTTTTTTTAGTGATAAAGAACAGACGGATAAAATATTAGAATGGGGCTGCCCAAGTTGGTTCTCCGATTTTATCAACGATTCTGTAGAAGCTGAATTTACGGCATTTAACTATCAGGATATTTTAGGTTGGGCAGAAAAAGGCTATGTAAAGCCCAGCCCTGAATTGCTGGGATATCATCTGAGCAATCAGCCTTCCGACCTTGAAAAGTATCCGGAAACACTGGAAACCCATTTTTGGTATCTGTGCGAATTCCCTTCCAAATCACTTCCTTTTTATAAAGAATGGCTTCCTTTAGTACAAAAACTGGTCGCCAAAAATAAAATTGACAGAAAAAGATTTCTAAAAGAATGCCTTCTGGCAGCCAACAGAAATTTCAATAAAAATGTCACAGGCTGGTTCATAGAGGCATTCAATACCCTGAAACCTACCTATGAAGAACTGCTTATGCTTCAGGATGAACTGCTGGCGGGCTTGGCTTCCCTGCAGTCAAAAGCAGTCAATACTATCCTTGTTCACCTGAAAAAAATAGTGACTGATCCGGAATTTAAAACCACCGAATTTTCACATTTTCTTCCGAATTTGCTAAGTTCGGAAATCAAAACCGTGGTTACTTCCAGTCTTTCCGTAACAGAAAAGATTCTTCAGAAGAAAAAATCTGATACAGAAGATCTTGGAATGGCACTAAGTGCGGCATTTGTGAGCAAAGATGAAAGCATACAATCCAAAGCAGCTAAAATTATCCATAAATATATTCCTGTTTCTGAAGGAATAAAAGAAGCTTTATCCCATTATTCAGACAATATTCTGGCGAATGTTAAACCTATATTGGCAGAATTTATAGAAGATAAATATCAGGAATTGGATGAGGTAACAGTTGAAACTTTAGAGCTAATTAGTGAAGACGTAAAACTTCAGGCGCCCGGAAGCTTTGAGGATCTCATGTTTTTCCTTCCGCAGGCTATTGAAAATCCCGGAACGTATTACTATGATCTGGCTATAGCAGCAATGGTCCGCTTTGCAGGAGAAGCAGATACAGAATCGGTAAAGCTGTTTGAACCTGTTTTTCAAAAAGCCTGTAAAACGATTGCAAAATGGGAAGTTCCTTATTTCAATGTGATATTATGTAACCTGATCATTAATTATGGTCTTACCTTATTGGAAAAATACCCTGTACAGCTTAAAAATCTGGAAAAAATATATACCAGAACACGTGAAGATGAAGCAACAAGAGAAGCCTATTCAAGTTATCAGAAAAAGCTAGTACCTCTTGAAGATCTTTTTGTAGGAGGACTGGCCATGAAACCGTTCAGAGAGATTGCTGTTCACGCTTTCCGTAAGATCCAATCGGGAGATCAGACCCCATTGCTTTCTACCATAACTCATGCTCCATGTTGGATATCTCCTGTGACACTGGTTGAGAGGTTTGAAATATATCAGAAGAAAGGGATAAATCCTGATTCTATGGATGTGCAGCTGGCATTACAGCGTTGCTCACTGGAAAGAACCACTGAAGCATTACAGCTGGCAGGCAGACTACAAGGTGAGTATAAAGATTTGCTGCTTTTCTTTTTAAATAAAAATAATGCAGCCCCTCAGGGAACATTTGAACATCCTTCATGGTGGATGACAGCAGGAATTACACGTTCTCCACAAACTGTTTTTAAAGAATTTGAAGACTTTGGATATGATAGCATTCCTAAGGAACTTCTTTCCGGTAGATATAGCTGGAAGACTGTTGACAGTGGAAAAAACTCATATTATCCGGTAGAACTCGATATAAAAATTCCGAAATATCATTTTGAAAAAAGAGAACATCAGCTGTTTCTGGAGTATTTTATAGCAGAACAGACATCATTTTCTGAAGTTCCGGTCTTTATGTGGAGTTTTCCTAATACTCCTGGAAATGTACTGGCAAAAATAATTAAAACCTGCCTGTATTATTCAGGGGTAGCAGAAGTGTATGAAAGAGGGTTGGTTCTGAACACTACACAGGCGCTTCATGAACTGAAAAAACCTTTGGATGAAATGAGCATGCTGTTTCTGGGAACGATCTTTCTTAACGGAGACAAAGTAATCCGTGGTACTGCTGCGGAAATCTGGCTGGAACATGTCTCTTATAAAGTAATGAATAATAAACGTCTTGGAGAAGTAATCGGTCTCCATGAAAAATTAGAATGGGCTCCTGTAAAAAGATTTACAGATCTGGTACAGCATCAGATGCTGAACGTCAGCAGAGATCATAATCTGGCTCTTGAAGAACTCATGGTTCATATCCTGCTGCAGATGGATACTCCGGTTACCAATCTTAAAAGGATATTAGATGTATATTACGAAGTTCTGTCTTTAAACCAGTCAGAAGTCAATGAAAACTTAAAAAACAAACTTGATAGCTGGAAAGAAAACTCCAGTCTGAAAAAAATCTGCAATCTTCTTCTAAAAAAATAAACTATGGAAGATATGCTTATTTACAACTACCGGAGACCTTCGTCACTGGTAAAAAAAGATATTTCTGAAGAACTCTTTCTGGCAAGATACAGTGAGATTCAGAAAAAAACAGATGCGCCCTGCTTTTTCTGGGGAAATGTCAGTCAGCCGTTTATTCTGGCAAGATGTCTGATTGCGCTTTCCAATATTGTGAAATCCAGTTTTAATCTGTCACCGTTTCAGATGGCAATGCTTAAAGATCCTATCGTTACTGCCGGGAATGGACGTCTTCGCTTCGAAGGATTTTCCCATTGCGCAGGAGTCTATGCAAGAGTTGATGTACTGCCGGACGGTCTGGATGGAGAATTTCTGGAAAATGGAACCACCAATGTAGATTTTAATCAGCCAATGATTACTGCTTTAGGCAGCATCCGTCCCAATGAAAAAATTATGCTTTCTGTTGGGGAAAAAGAAATGGGGCTTTACAGAGAAGAGGAGAAGGTAGTGGAGAGAAAAGTACCGCTGCCTGTAAAATGGATTAAAGGTTTAAGTACCGTTCAGATCTACCTTTCAGAGTCAGAAAAGGTGTATACATTTAACAAGATCCAGACCCAGCAATTGTTCAGAGGAATACCTAAAGGAACTGTAAAAGCGGATTATTATCTGATCGTCAGAGGAAATAAACCCATGTTTTCCCCGGTAAGATCTATAGATGCAGTGTGTATTGGCGGACTTCACAGGCTTCGTCTGCTGGAACCTCTTTTGCCTTATATCGATCAGATGCAGGTTTTTCCGCATGCTGAGATGCATTCTACAACATGGCAGCTGTATATTGGGAATATCCGGTTCAGTTTTTCATTGTCAAGAGAATGCTGGAGGGGATTTTCAGGAGAAGGAGCTGTATTGGACAGCCTGATCAATGAAGTATCTGATGAGTGGATTGATGCTTTGGATAAATATGCCTATGCCAATCAATCCTTCAACCCTTCAGTGTTTGCTTTAAGTGAAAATATCAGCCCTGAAAAAACAGAAAATCTTACAGGAAGATTAGCAGCAATGGGACTGTTGGGGTATGATCTTGATGATAACGGATTCTTCTACCGCAGGCTGCCTTTCAAACTCAGCCGTATCATGAGTTTGAATCCCAGAATGAAAAATGCTCAGAAACTCATTGACGAAGGTAAAGTGGAAATTCTGAATACTAATGCAGGAAGAACCGAAGCCCGTGTACAGGGGAGTGGCGTACATCACACCGTCATTCTTGAAGACGAAAAAGAAAGATGTACCTGCGAATGGTTCAGTAAATATCAGGGAGAAAGAGGTCCGTGCAAACATGTACTGGCCGTAAAGAAAATAATACAGGTCTCTTAAAAAAACAAAGGGCAGATTGAATTACAGTCTGCCTTTTTATTGAGTTAATTTCTCAGTGTTAACCATTCATCATAAGAAATTACGCCCAGCTCAGGTCTTCCTTCCCCTTCCAGTATAGAAATAAATTCAAGCTGATTTCCATCAGGATCATTGAAGTAAATAGCCAGAGCCGGCATCCATGCAAAAACCATAGGCTTATCAATTCCGTCTTTCAGAAAATTATAAGGCTTGAGATCTTTATTTTTTAAAAATTCTACCGAATAATTCAAAATATCTTCTATGCTGCTGGAAAAAGCAAAATGCCGCGTCTGAAGATTCTCTTTCTGTTCCCACAACCCTAGCATAAATTCTTTTCCTTCTCCGATCCATAAAAATGCAATAGGACGTGTTTCGTCCCTGTGAGCCAGCTTCAATCCCAATACTTCAGTGTAAAACTGTATAGCATTCTCCAAGTTGCTTACCTGAATATGAGTTTCATATAATCCTTTGATCATTACTACTGATTTTAATTAAAAGCAAAACTAGACAATACGCCCATGAAAAACATGAATTAGCCATTCTTTTAGATAAAATGAATAATAGATGAATTGTATATCATTAAAAGTCCAACCAGATGAAAATCAAACTTTAAAATCTGCCCTATCTTTAAAATAAAAACACTTACAAAGATCTGTGATATCTGAGGAATCTGTGGGGAATTTCAAGAAAAAATTCGTGCATCCGTGGCAATTATACTTTTCTCCAACAACTTCATTTCAGAAAAAACAAAAAAAATTCAAAAAAATATGCTACGCAAAAACATTGCGCGATAAGGGTTTTACTTTGCACCAGAAATCAGAAGCTAATTTTGATCTCCCTTATGTTTAACAATAAAAGCAGTAACCATGAAATTTAATTTTTTTAAAAAAGAAAACGGAACAGTAATGAACCATGAAGGGGCAAAAGCTTATTCCATGACCCCTGCCGAAGAATTATACAGTGCTGTTGTTACAACAGGACTATCAAATACAGCTTATGAGAAGGGGAATGAAAGACTAGCCAGAATTCAGTCACTGATCAGGAAGAATGATCCCGAATTTGTAGCAAAACTGGCTGTTTATACAAGAAAAAATATGTACTTGCGTTCAGTTCCTCTGGTTTTGACGGCAGAACTGGCAAAACAAACCTCCGGTACAGACCTTGTAAGCAGAACCGTAGACGGAGTTATTCAGAGAGCCGATGAAATTACCGAATTACTAGCTTATTATCAGATAGCGAATGAGAGGACGGATCTTAAAAAACTGAACAAACTTTCAAAGCAGATTCAGAAAGGGCTTGTAAAATCCTTCAATAAATTTGATGAGTATCAGTTTGCTAAATATAACCGGAAAGCAGACGTAACTTTAAAAGATGCCTTGTTTTTGGTTCATCCGAAAGCAAAAGATGAAAACCAGCAGGCGATTTTTAATAAAATTGTGAGTGATACATTAGCCGTTCCTTATACCTGGGAAGTTGAACTTTCCGTATTAGGACAGACCAAATTTGCCGATGAAGCGGAAAAGAAATCAGCATTCAGAAACAAATGGGAGGAACTTATTTTCAGCAATAAACTGGGCTATATGGCTACTTTGCGAAATCTGAGAAATATTTTAGAAGCTGACGTCTCAGCAGAGGCCATGGAAAAAATATGTCGTTATCTTTCCGATGAAAAAGCCGTAAAAAACTCAAAACAGCTTCCATTCAGATTTTTGGCAGCTTATAGAGAATTAAAAAACACAAAGTCAAAATATTCGTCATCTGTTTTGGAAGCCCTGGAAAATGCAGTGGCAGTAAGTGCGGAAAACATCAAAGGTTTTGGCTTCGATACCTCTGTGGTCATTGCCGCAGACGTTTCCGGATCCATGCAGACTCCTGTTTCACCAAAAAGTAAAGTGCTGCTTTACGATATTGGCTTATTAATGTCCTTGATCCTGCAATCGCAGTGCAAGAATGTTATTACAGGAATGTTCGGAGACATCTGGAAAAGAATTCCGGTGCCTAAAAATGGTATCCTGAGAAACGTAGATGAATTTTATAAGCGTGCAGGAGAGGTCGGTTATTCCACCAACGGTTATCTGGTGATTGAAGACCTGATCAACACAAGAGAAATAGCAGATAAAGTAATGCTGTTTACCGATACCCAGCTGTGGAACAGTAACGGAACCCGGTACTCCTTTGAAAGTTTATGGAACCGGTATAAAGAAATTGCTCCTGATGCCAAGCTGTATATTTTCGATCTGGGAGGTTACGGTATACAGCCGCTTGATGTCAGAAAAAATGATGTGTATCTGATCGCAGGTTGGTCTGATAAAGTTTTCGATATACTGAACGCTTTGGAAGACAAAAAATCCGCAATTCAGATGATTCAGAAAGTAGTGTTGTAAAAGGCACTGCTTTTCAAAAATATAACCATTGAAAAACTTGTAGTGTAGATCGTGACAAAAGGACAAAAACTATATATGAATATTTAAAAAAATAGGAAAAAATTAAACTGCGTAAAAAGAATGCGCACCAGCATGATAAATTTGCAGCATACAAAACTAATAACCATGAATAACTATAAACCATGTCTTAAAGAAGCTGTGTATTGAGGTAAATGCCCAATACTCATGAAAAAAAATAAAGCTTTAAGACAAACTTTTGGAATCAATGAATATGGATTGATTGATTTCCTCGGGAAAATTTCCGGTGTACAGGTTTCCAGAATTTTATATGGAGATGAAATGGGGTGCTCCCGCTGTTTTCCGCACGGCTTCGAAGTAGTCAACGCAAAGCAGCGTAAATTTCAAAGGAACTGAAAAAAATACAGGAAAGCACAATGGAAAATAAAAAAACAGGTGCCGTAAAACAGAATTGCTTCGTTGGGGAACAGTAATGCAGGTTCGAATCCTGCTCTGCATAGCAGATGGTGTAAAAAGGGAACACTCTGTTGTGAACGTCTGTTTGCTCTGTAGCCCTGATAAAAAAATCAAGTGTCGTTTCGGGATCATACTTCGGGAATATGAACATTGGGTCGCAGGTTCGATTCCTGCCGACTCCCCCGAAAAGGAGAGGTCGCTCAGACGGTAGAGCAGATGCACGAAAGATCCTGACCCTGTTTGATTAAAATAATAATATTGTTAAAACCGATATTGAAGAAAAAAATAAACATCAGATGTCGTTTCAGAATCGTACTTCGATTTAAACCATCAGACGCAGGTTCAATTCCTGTCATTCCTGTTGTAAACGGAATGTAGCTCAACAGGCAGAGCAGATGGCAAAGAAAGATTCTGATATTTTACTCTGATACAAAAAAAGAGTGCCGTAGAAAAGGCTTACTTCGAATGAAAATTTAGACGTCAAAATCTAATAAAAGTGTAATAATCCTGAATAACAGTAAGGTAAAAGGTGCACGTCTGTCTTTTCGATTTTTGCCTCTTTTTTATAAAAATAAAACAGATAAGTGCCGTAGAAAAAAGTTACTTCGTAACTATAACGGTCCTAAGGTAGCGTAATCCGGGCGACCGGATCAGCGAAGCCGGGTTGAAATCCGGCAGGGTAAAAGTTTTCTGTAAGAAAATGCAAGTCTCACGCAGATGTCGAATTATCGGTTCACTGCCCATAATGGGTAAGAACGGCGCTCTTCAATGAGCATACTTTTTTCGCTTTTTGCCTTATCTGTCTCAATAACAAGTGCCGTTGAATAGTGTTACTTCGCTCATTACGACGGGGACGCGGGTTCGAGTCCCGCCTCTTCCACAAAATACGATGTAAAGGAAGAGTAGCTCAGCTGGTTAGAGCACGACATTACACATTCAGTTGTCGCCTTGTTTTAAAATAAAGTGTCGTCAGGAAAAAGCTCCATCGCATCATTCCTTTGGGGAAATAGTGAAGCTGGTTATTCCGGTATGAAAACTGGTTTTTTCCAAGGGTAGCCTTTAAAAAATTAAATGCCGGTGAAATTATTCTCCGGCATTTAATACTTGCTTAATCTCTTCCTCGAAAGTCTTTTTCCAGTTGGTGATTGTTGTTCTGCTTATTTTATATTTTCTGGACATATAGCTGGTAGAAAAACCATGCTTCTGCTGATATTGCAAAAGTTTAAACATTGTTTTTTTATCATAGGTCTTTAGTCTTTGGTTGCTTTTTTGGCTCTCCCGGGACTGTTCAAAGATCTTTTCATTGAAGTTCAGGACATCTTCCGTCGTATGAAGCTTATCCAGAAGTTCTCTGATCTTGGGATCCTTTAATTTTTCAGGATGTTCCAGCTTTAGCATATCATGGTAAATTTTCTTGTAATTGGGACGCATAATATATCTGTTTATCCGTTAGTATTGTCATTACTTTTCTGAAACCAGCGGTGAAGCGTACTCTTGGGAATAGAATATTCTTTGATTGCTTCGCTGTGGGTCATTTCTCCTGAAGAAATTCTTCTCATAATAAAGTCTTTGATCTCTTGGGTATAGATGTTTTTTCTGAAATAAGGGATCTTTTCGGACTTTTTATGATTTTTATTAACTGCTGAAGGAGGGGCATATAAAATAAGGTGCGAACTGTAAAGCCTGAAAAAATCATATTCAAGCAGCTTGCTCCATCGCAGAAGAAGTTCTGTATCTATTGAGTTGCTGGAATATACATTTTCGATGAACTCTTCATCTTTATTGAGAAAATTGCATATCCTTTCCATCGGTACTTCATTTTCATCAACCATCTCTTTAATAAATTTTCCGATATGAATTTCTTTGTATAACATGTATCAATATTTTATGATTAAAGCATTAGGAAAAATAAATCATTATACCTGATACAAAGATGATCGGTAGAGACAGTTTGTAGATAAAGTTCAGGCTGTTGTACAGTAACAATTCCTCCTGTTCTTTTGAATGTTCAGGTGGATGATTAAGATACAATCAGCTAAACGGTCTTTCGTTAGTTTTCAGGTTATTTTATCTGTAAATTGTTTGCTTTAAATAAAGCAAGCTCTTCTCATATAATTTACTTAGCAGACCTCTGGTTCAAACTTCTTTTTCACAGTCCAGTATGAATCAAATATAACCTTTTAAAGATCTTTCATGCAATTCTATTCGTAATATTCTATAAATATATAAAAAATAGATTGTGATTTACTTTAAACTTTTTTAGCCTTGGGTAAATAATCTATTTGTTATTCTTCAAATTTAATTAAAAATTATAGAAAACTTAATTAACATGTAAATTTTAATGAAAATTAACATGTTAATTAAGTTTATTCATTAATAATTAAATATGCTATATAGAGAAAACCGGAATGATAATGAAGGATAATAATTGTATAAGATCTGTTGAGTACCTACCTTTGTCCCTCAATGAAAAATACCATAAGCTTATTCGATTTTTCGAAAAAAATAAATTATAAAAATGAATTGCTTGCAGGTTTTACTGTTGCAATGACCATGATTCCTGAATCACTTTCATTTGCTATATTGGCGGGGTTATCTCCTTTAACAGGCCTCTATGCTGCATTTATGATGGGACTTGTTACCGCAGTTTTGGGAGGCCGTCCGGGAATGGTTTCCGGTGGGGCAGGAGCCACCATTGTTGTATTGATTGCTCTGATAAAATTTCATGGTGTAGAATATCTTTTTGCTGCAGTTGCCCTGGCCGGAATCTTTCAGATGCTGGTCGGCATTTTTAAATTAGGGAAATTTGTAAGATTGATCCCTCAACCTGTTATGTACGGCTTTCTCAACGGGCTGGCAGTAATTATTTTTATGGCTCAGATTGAGCAGTTTAAGATTATAGACAGCAGCGGTGCAGTCAGCTGGCTTCACGGAACATCTCTATATATTATGGGAGGCCTTACAGCACTTACGATCGCAGTGGTTTACTTCTTTCCGAAAATAACAAAAGCAGTTCCTGCCTCCCTGGCAGCTATTATGGTAGTATTTGCTGTTGTTTTGGGGTTCGGGATCCAGACAAAAACGGTGGCAGATATTGCTCATATCAGTGGAAGCCTTCCTGCATTTCATATTCCGAAGCTGCCTTTCACCTGGGAAACCCTGCAGATTATTTTTCCTTATGCGATGATAATGGCAGGTGTTGGCCTGATTGAATCTTTACTGACCCTGTCAATGGTAGATGAAATCACCAATTCAAAAGGAAATGCCAATAAGGAATCTGTTGCCCAGGGTCTTGCCAATATCACCAACGGATTTTTTGGAGGAATGGGCGGATGTGCCATGGTAGCGCAAACCTTAGTGAATCTGAATGCCGGATCAAGAGCCAGATTATCAGGGATTGTAGCTTCATTGATGATCTTGCTGATTATTTTATTTGGTGCACCTGTTATTGAAAAAATTCCGATGGCCGCTTTGGTCGGAGTGATGATGATGGTTTCCATAAGCACTTTTCAGTGGGTTTCCATCAGGATTGTTAATAAAATGCCAAAATCAGATATATTTGTAGGAATTACAGTGGCTTTAATTACTATTGTTCTTCATAATCTTGCGCTGGCTGTGCTGATTGGAGTAGTTATTTCTGCTTTGGTTTTTGCCTGGGATAATGCCCAAAGAATCCGTGCAAAAAAATACACTGATGAAAACGGAATCAAATACTATGAAATATACGGACCTCTGTTCTTTGGCTCCGTAACTGCATTTATGGATAAATTTGATCCTGCCGGAGATCCGGATGAAATCGTTATAGATTTTAAAGAAAGTCGCGTTGTAGATATGAGCGCAATTGATGCTTTGGATAAACTGTCGAAACGATACAGTCAACTGAATAAAAGGCTTTACCTCCGCTACCTTAGTGAAGACTGCCGAAAAATGCTGGGAAATGCAGAAGCTGTAATTGAAGTGAATATTCAGGACGACCCTACCTATAAAGTGATGCCGGAAAAATAAGATAAACCCATCTGAAAGATTAACAAGATCTGCGTTATCTGTGAAATCTGCGGGAACATAAATCATTTAAATTTCGGAAATATAATGATGTATAAAAACTGATTTTCAAAACAATTCTATTTGAACATCATTGGTCTTTACTTTATTTGATAACTCTTAGAATATATTCAATAGCAATGGTCTTCAGCCTATTGTAAAGAAGAAATAAATCTAGCCAAAATTTGCATCTGACAATTTATTATTCATTTAAGATAATCATATTAATAAAAGATACCCCCATAACCAGACAAGGACTGTAAAATTACTTTACAGTCCCTGTTGTTTAGGTCATTAATGTTTCAGCAATGAAATCCGGCACTAGAGCATAGTGGGAGAATTGCATACTGATGGAAGCTCTTCCGCTGGATAAGGTTCTCAGATCGGAAATATATCCGAATGTTGAAGCCAATGGAATTTCCGCGGTGAAAATCTTTCTTCCTGAACGTTCATCAATAGAAGTAATGATTCCTCTTCTGCGGTTAATATCCGCTGCTATAGCTCCCGTGTATTCCTCAATACTCTGGATCTCTATCAGCATAATCGGTTCCATAAGTTTAGGAAAACATTTCACAGCTGCATTTCTGAAACCGTCTCTTGCAGCAATTTCAAAATCCAGTGCAGCCGAATCATTAGGGTGGAAAGATCCGTCCAGAAGTCTGATACTCATACTTTCCAGCGGATAACCTTTCAAAGGACCGTTTGCCATGGCTTCTCTGAAACCTTTTTCAACAGAAGGAATAAATTCACCGGGAACAGCACCGCCTTTGATCAGACTGACGAATTCCAGACCGGCTTCATTATTTTCTCTGGGGCCAATTTCAAACGTAATATCTGCAAATTGTCCGCTTCCTCCGTTCTGCTTAGAAAACTTTTCCCTGAAGGTATGCCCTTTTGTTAAGATCTCACGGTATGAAACTTTTGGTTTTCCCTGATTCACTTCAATGCCGTGATTCAAACGAATTTTTTCCAGCGTTACTTCAAGATGAAGTTCACCCAGACCGCTTAACAGAGTTTCTCCGGTCTGCCCATCTCTTTCTACAACCAGAGAAGGATCTTCTTCCTGGATTTTAGCCAGAACCAAACCGAAAGATTTCTCATCACTGTTCGTTTTAGGTTCAATCGCAACCCTTATCACAGGTGCCGGAATGGTAATAGACTCAAGAAACACAGGTCTTTCAGGTGCAGATAAGGAATCTCCGGTTTTAGCATCTTTTATACCCGTTAAAGCGACAATGTCCCCGGCTTTTCCTTCCTCCATCGATAATGTTTTATCCGACTGCATCCTCAGAATTCTGGAAATCCTGAAACTTTCCCCTGTTCTTGCATTTACTACAGAGTCGCCCGGCTGTATCGTTCCTGAATAGATGCGGAGCATGGCCAGTCTTCCCATATGCTTATCAATCACCACTTTGAAAACGAGGCCTGAGAAAGATGCTGTTTCCTTACTTTGTATTTCAATGACTTCCCCGGTTCCGGGATCTTTCCCCTGAATTGGAGGCAGATGTTCGGGTGCAGGAAGATAATCTGCAATGGCATCCAGAAGCGGCTGAACCCCCTTGTTTTTAAAAGCAGAACCACATAAAACGGGAACAGCAGCTCTTGACGTACAGATCCTCTGTATACAAGCAATAATCATTTCTACAGAAACCTCCCGGTCAGATTCCATAAAGATTTCAAAGAATGTTTCATCATGTTCCGCGAGGGTTTCCATCAGCTTTGTTCTGTATTCTTCTGCTTCCGGGATATAACTGTCAGGAATTTCCTTTTCCACAATGGTTTCCCCGGTCTCTTCAGTCCAGTAAAGCGCTTTTTGTTTTACAAGATCAATCACACCTTCAAAATGGTCTTCAGCACCGATCGGAATCTGTAGTGCCATCGGAACAGCATTCAGTTTGGTTTCAATTTCTTTTAAAACAGCAAAGAAATCTGCTCCCGTTCTGTCCATTTTATTGATGAAACAGATTTTCGGAATACCATGTTTCTCAGCCTGGAACCATACATTTTCAGTCTGCGGCTGTACTCCTGAAGAAGCGCAGAAAACAGCGACAACACTGTCCAGAACCCTCAAAGAGCGTTCTACTTCCACAGCAAAATCAATGTGGCCCGGCGTATCGATGATATTAATGTTGAATACATTTCCTTCTTTTTTCCATTGAGTAGAAACGGCTGCCGATGAGATGGTAATTCCCCGGTTTTTCTCCTGAATATCTTTATCCATGGTGGTATTGCCGTCATCAACATTTCCGATCTTATGAATAAGTCCTGTATAATAAAGAAGCCTTTCCGATAAAGTGGTTTTTCCTGCATCTACATGGGCTATGATTCCTATATTTCGTGTATTGTATTTCATTTTGTTTAATTATATGGGTTGAATTTATAGTGTTGAATATCAGTGTTCTAAGTGTGCGGCGAAATGAATATATTCTAAAAAATGCATAGCAGTTCCCGGACCGGGAAATTTCCGGTCTGAAGGGTTTTTACCAGTCTATGATTCTGACATGATGTTTTTCAGAGGAGAAACTGATGAATTGATGATATGGGTATTTCAGAACATGACATAACCGGACACCAGAAATTTCTGATGGGTTAAAGTCTGAAAAATTGGGCAGCAAAAAAGACCTGTCTGAATAGAGAGGTCTTTTAACATATTTTTAGTAAAAAAGATCTATATAACTATTCAGATAAATATTCAGTGCTGCCAAAGTACACAGCTCTGACAGGATTGCTTAAAGTTATAATATTTATCATTTTTGTTGACATTGTTGATGGTTAATCGGTTGCGAAATTATCATTTTTTTTCAATTGTCAAAAATTTTTTGAACATTTTTTTATAAAATTGGGTTAAACAGATTTTTCAATGAGTCTTTTATAATCTTCCGGAACAATAAAAAATTCTTAAAATATCTTAAAACAGAGAACGAAAGTGATGCGTTTATGATAAAAATTTTATCTTTGGGAAGAAATGAAAATTAAACACTTGTTGATGATTAAAAATTTTTAAATCTTTTTCAAGAAGCTAAATAAAAACTTTTAACTTAAAATTATTGAAAACAGATATCGATATTCATAACCACTGTCACTTTTCCTTTGACCTGTGGCTCACCTTAATCAAATCTCATCCTGAATTTAAAGCAAAAAGAGTTGAGCTGTTCTCCTCGTATTTTAATATTGATAAACCAATTGATGAAGTTGCGAAATCCGTAAAATATTATGATGATCTTTGTAATACCATCAATGAGGTGACCGGAGGGAATATAGATACTTTTGAAATCTATTTATTGATTTTAAGCTCAATGAATGTTGATGTAAAACAGATTGATAAAGAAAATCTGGAAGGATTCTATCTGAAAAGTGAAGAATTGTTTTTAGAATACAGACCCGTTGTTATTTTTGAAAATGTCCGCAGTTTTTTTGATGAAATTAAAAATCAGGGAAAGACCATCAATATTTTAAGCAATACAGGTTTTATTAAAGGAACAACGATGAGGAAATTTCTGATCGGTGAAAATCTGGATCAGTATATTGATTTCCATATCTATTCCGATGAAATTAACTGTTCCAAACCGAATCCGCTTATTTTTCAGGAAGTAAAGAATAAGATAACTGATCAGGAGCTGCCGCTTCACCGTATTCTGCATATCGGAGACAATCCCATTGCTGATTATAAAGGAGCGAAAGACTTTGGCTTCAGTGCACACTTACTTAAACACTAAATCAATATGAACAAGAGATACAGCTTACACCACATTCATTCGGCGGATGAATTCACTTTTTCGCCCGCAGAATACAGCTATTTCAAATATGGCGATAAGTCGTATGCTGAAAAGTTTGCTAAAGAATTATTCGATGGCTTTATTGCCGGCTATGAGTACCTTTTAGATACCGATAAAGAGATCGTTGTGCTTCCCAGCCCGTATATGGCGATTCCTACGGCATCTAATTTTTTATGCTTTTATTTTAAAAAGTATCTGGATTATTTTCTTTTTCAGAAAGGGAAGAGATCTAGCATCCTGTCTAAAATCAACAGAAACCATACCTATATCACAGATTATGGGAATCTGAACTTTGAAGACCGTAAAAATCTGATCGCAAACGATACTTATTACATTGATAAAGATTTTTTAAGAGGAAAACTTTGTATTTTTATAGACGATATAAAAATTACGGGAAGCCACGAATATACGGTACACAAAATTCTGAACGAATACAAGGTAGAAGCAGATTTTATGTTTCTGTATTATGCAGAACTGATGAACTTTGATATTGATCCGAAAATTGAAAACTTCTTCAATTATTATGCAGTAAAAAATGTAAAACATATTGCAGAAGTAATGCTGAAACCGGGTTTTCAATTCAATACCAGAATTGTAAAATATATTTTAGGCCTGGATTCAAGTAATTTTGACTATCTTACGTCTAAAGTAAAGAAGGAGCAGATGGATCTTCTTCTGGAGCTGGCAATCAGCAATAATTATCATTTAATAAAAGAATACGAAAATAACATCAATTTTTTAACACAAACGGAATTACACTATGGCTATTAACTTACAAAAAGGACAAAGAGAAAACATTAACGCACCTAAATTCACTGTAGGTTTAGGATGGGATATCAATAATACTTCTACAGGAACTGCATTTGACCTGGATGCTTCTTTATTCCTGTTGGGTGAAGACAGAAAGCTGGTTTCAGACAACCACTTTATTTTCTATAACAACCTTGAATCTCCGGATAAAGCGGTGATCCACACTGGAGATAACCTTACAGGAGAAGGAACGGGAGATGATGAGCAAATCAAAATAGATCTTACAAAAATAGATTCTGCGATCAAGGAAATCACTGTTGTAGTAACGATCCATGAAGCAGAATCCAGAAAACAGAACTTTGGACAGGTAAGAAATTCTTTCATCAGAATTTTCAATACAGATACGAATGAAGAGATCCTAAAATATGAATTAGATGAAGATTTCTCAATCGAAACGGCTGTAGAATTCGGAAGAATCTACAATAAAAACGGAGAATGGAAATTTGAGGCGGTAGGCGCAGGACAGCGTGACGGCCTTGACAAGTTTGTATCAATTTATCAGAATTAATTATGGACAATCAGGGAAATCAGCCAACAGATCCATATGGGTCTATTGAGCCTCTTAAAACATTTGAACCGGCTCCAATGACGCCGCCGGTTGAGCCTGCCCAAAATGCAGCACCGCCGGTTCTTGTGGACAGGGAAGGAAATGTAAATCTGACGCAGATGCAGTCAGATGACCGTCAGAAATATGAAGTTTTGGCTAATTCAATTGATGAAGCCAATCCTGGATCTATCGTAAATTATGGAGCCGAACTTCAGAAAACACTTTCCAATCAGAGTGACAGCTTTCTAGGAAATGTAAGAAGATCCAATTCAGGAGAAGTTGGTGTATTGATCAACGACCTTTTGGTAGAACTTAATTATGTAGACGTAGATGAGCTGAACAGCAATAAAGTAAAAAGTTTCCTAAGCAAACTGCCGTTCATGAAAAAAGTCATAACGCAGGTAGAAAATCTGTTTACGAAATACGATAAAATCATCAATAATATCGAGCAGATCTCTTACAAGGTAAACGCAGGAATCATTACTTCTACAAAAGATAACGCTGTTCTTCAGACGATCTTTGAAAGTAACGTGAACTCTATCAAGCAAATTGAAGACCTTGTGATTGCAGGAAGCCTGAGAATGGAAAGAGCTGCCGCAGAATTGGCTCAGATGGAAACTGCTCCGCAGAACTATCAGGATTACCAGATTGCAGATAAAAGAGATTTCATTGCAAGACTGGACCGCAGAATGGCGGATCTTAAAGTGGTGCGTGTGATCATGATGCAGTCACTTCCGCAGATCAGACTGGTACAGAACAACAACGTTTCTATTGCAGAAAAAGCACAGACGATCCTTACGACAACGCTTCCGGTATGGAAAAACCAGCTGTCATTGGCTGTAGCGATGTACAGACAGCAGCAGAATATTGAAATTCAGCAGAAAGTATCTTCCACAACAGAAGAGATCTTAAGAAAGAATGCAGAACGTCTTGGCCAGAATTCAGTGAATGTTGCCAGAGCAAACGAACAAACCATTGTATCTGTAGAAACATTGAAAGAAACAACTTCAATGCTTATCAATACGCTGAATGAAGTAAAACAGATTCAGAAACAAGGTGCAGAAAGCAGAAGAAAACTGGATCAGGATCTTCAGACATTAGAACACGAATTAAAAGCAAACGTAAGAGGTTAAATAACAGGATACCAAGGTGGGGGATGATGCAGCAACCATAATGTCTCAGAGCAGAAGAAGATTAACAAAGCTTAAACTTCTTGCTAATTTTTTTGAACATATTGACATTATATCGATTTACATTAAAACCGATATTATCCATAATCTGTTTCAGGAAAATAAGACATTGGACTTTAACAAGCTGGAACTTTTCCACCTTCAGTATACCGACAGCCTGATTGAACTTCTCACGAAGATCAAAAGGCAGAAGGAAAACGAAATGCTGGCTGTCATTAACGAAATTGGTGTCAACAGCAAATATATTGCAGGTTTTGAGGAAAAAAAAGCAGACAGTTTTGAGACCGACAGGAAAATGTACAGCGGTATATTTTCCCAGCATCTGAAAACACTGTATAAAGATCTAACAGAAGACACTTTTACGGTAAATTGGGATAATGTGATGTATTTTCATAAAAAATATGCACAGGAATTTTACCGGAATCAGGCAGACGAAACACTGCTGAAGCCGGGCACATTTCCAGCTTATCAATACCGGGATTTTGCCATCGAAAGAAAGCTTTTGGGAAGATTGAATATACAGGGATTTAAAGTCCGGTTTGTCTGCGGTTATCTTATCGGGATTCATGAGTATGAACTTTTTAAAATCTTTCAGTCTGATGATTATTTCATTTTCAGCATAGACGATAAAAAGCTCTATCTTTTTGAACATGAACTGGATAAACTGGATATCTCTGAAAATGAATCCAACCAGAGTTCCATTATTAATCAGTTGAAAAATAAAAATGAACAGCTGGAAGGTTCTATGAACGAAAGAAAACGCACCCTCACCCCGGAAGTGGAAAACGTATTGAAAGACTACCTCCGAAACCTGGAAAATATAGACATTATGAGCAAAATATTCGATTTTGATGAAGAAACGAATATCCTGCGCGCAATGCTTAATTTGAATTTGAATAATAATTAAACGAAATTTGAGAAGCAGATACAGCATTTGCTTTTCGTGAAACAACAACAATTACAAACATAAAAACATGGCTATTAACTTACAAAAAGGTCAGAGAATCAACCTTAAAAAGGAGGACGGCGCAACGCTTAACCAGGCGTGTGTAGGGATCAACTGGGGGGCGATTGAAAAAAAAGGATTATTCGGAACTAAAAAAGAAGCAGTAGACTTAGACGGAAGCTGCATTTTATATGACTCAAGCAAAAACGTTACAGAAGTAATTTACTTCGGAAACCTGAAATCCAGAAATGGTTCTGTAAGACACAGCGGAGACGATCTTACAGGGGACGTAAACGGTGATGACGGACTGGATAATGAAGTAATCACAGTAGATTTCAGCCAGCTGGAACCTAATGTAGAGCATGTTGCATTGGTACTGAACAGTTACCAGGGGCAGGACTTCGGAACCATTCCTTTTGCCTCCATCCGTATTTATGAGGGAACACCTACCAATGTGAAAGAAGTTTTTGCTAAATATGACGTTGCTAATGATGCTTCTTTCAGCGGTCACGTTGCCATGGTAATGGGAGTATTCTATAAGAGAAACGGAGAGTGGAAGTTCAATGCTATCGGAGACCCTACTTCTGACAGAAAACTGGAACAGACTATTCAGACCGTACAAATGAACTATTTGTAATAGACTATCAATCAAAAAAATAAATAAAACAGCAATACTTGTACCCCGTACAGCTATTGCTTTTGTCATATAATAACACATAACTGAAGTGGAACATCAAAGTATTTTAGATCTGCACCCTGGCCTGGTGTGGGGATTCGCGATAACAGTCGTTATCATGCTGCTCCTGGACTTAGGGGTATTTAATAAAAAAAGTCATGAAGTATCATCCAAAGAAGCTACGATTTGGTCTATCGTATGGATCTCGCTGTCCATGGTATTCTCAGGAGTTGTTTATTGGGTTTTCAATACAGACGGAACTCCTCAAAGTCATGCGCTGGCGATAGAGAAATTTACACAGTATCAGGCGGCCTATTGGATTGAGAAAGCCCTCTCCGTGGATAACTTATTCGTCTTTATTCTTGTTTTCGGATTCTTTAAAGTTCCGAAATACCTTCATCACAAAGTTCTCTTCTGGGGAATCATCGGTGCATTGGTATTCAGGGCTATATTTATCTTTGCAGGAGTAGGACTGATTAATCTGACCTATCTTCCTGAAATGAATGTTTTCGGAGAAGCCGTAAAAATCAACATAGTAATGACCCTGTTCGGATTATTCCTTGTATATGCAGGGATCAAATCATGGGGTGACGGTGGTGACGATGATGATGAAGATTACAGCAATACAGCCGGAGCCAGACTAATCAAAAGTTTCTGGAAAGTTTCCGATAATTACGATGGAGATAAATTCTTCACGATTCAGAACGGAATCAAAATGGCAACACCGCTTTTAGTAGTGGTAGGAGTAATTGAATTTACAGACGTTCTTTTCGCAGTAGATTCAATCCCGGCGATCTTTGCGATCTCTAATGACCCGTTTATCCTGTATACATCGAATATTTTTGCCATCTTAGGACTTAGATCACTCTATTTCCTGTTGGCGAACTTCATCCACATGTTCAGCAAACTTCCGTACGGACTGGCGATTATCCTGTCTTTTATCGGGGTGAAAATGCTGATCGCACCATGGATCCATATTCCGTCCCCAATTTCCCTGGGAATTGTAGGAGGAGTATTGGTCATCTCAGTTCTCTTATCCATTATTTTCCCTGAAAAGGAAGACGACGAGAAAGAGAAACTTGACGAGAAAGAAAAACAGATAAAATAATACAAACAACCCCTGGGATTTTTATTCCAGGGGATTTTTTTTGATGTGAATAGAGTAGAAGCACTGTTTTGCATAGGAAAAATCAATTTTGAATCAATAATATCCCACGAAGGAAAAAGATATGGATGTGATCAATTTCCAGCCTCCAGCTTCCTTTCTTCTATTTAACAATAAAAAGACAGACTGGTTTGTCTATTTTCTCTTTTTATTGTATATTTGCAGAACACAAAAACAAAATATTATGATATCTCCAAGAGAAAGAATTGTAGAAGCAACATTTGAACTGTTTGCTAAGCAGGGGTATAACTCTACAGGAATCAACCAGATCATTTCCGATGCAGGAGTGGCAAAAGCCAGCTTTTATCAATACTTCAAGTCCAAAGAAGACCTGTGTGTAGAATTTCTTAAAGTAAGACATGCTTACTGGTTTGATGAGCTCGAACATTTTTCCGAGAAAAGCCAGGATCTTAAGTCCAGAATACTCATAGCCTTTGATTTTCTCATTCATATGAATGAAAAAGAAAACTTCAGAGGATGCAGTTTCCTGAATATTCTCTCGGAAATCCCTACAGATAACGTAAAAATAATGAGGGAGATCATGGAACATAAGGCAGCACTCAGAATGTATTTTCTTGAATTACTGAAAGATGAGACCCTTTCAGATCATGTCTATATGCTTTTTGAGAGCAGTATTATTGAAAGTCAGGTCTTCAGATCCAATGAATTAATAGAACGTTCAAAAAAAATAATCATTAATCTAATCCCTTAAATATGGAACAGAAACATCCCCTTCCACCTTTCACCCTTGAAACGGCGATACAAAAAATCCAGATGGCAGAAGATGCATGGAACAGTCAGGATCCTGAAAAAGTTTCTAAAGCCTACACACTCGATAGTGAATGGAGAAACCGGGATACTTTTATCAACGGAAGAGAAGAGATTGTAAAGTTTCTTCAAAGCAAATGGGAAAAAGAACTGGACTATAAGCTTAAAAAAGAATACTGGGCCCATACAGACAACCGTATTGCAGTACGTTTTGAATATGAATATCGTACAAAAGACGGAAACTGGTTCAGAGCTTATGGAAACGAAAACTGGGAATTTGATGAAAACGGTTTGATGAAGAAAAGATTTGCAAGCATCAACGATCTGTCCATTAAAGAAGAAGACCGGAAATTTAAATAAACCCAAAGGGCTGTTATCATGACAGTCTTTTTTGTTCCAATGAATTACCTAAAGAAATCATAGATTTCTAAAGACTCATGTGTACTTTTTATGCATAAAGCTTTAAACTTATTTCTACTTAAGTGTAAAGCCTTTTATGCCTATGGTGGTTAAAAAAATTCCTTGCCACAGATGTACGAATTTTTTTAATCTCTTGCAGATTTTTTCTTTTGCGGTAAGTGGAAATTATTTCCCATGCAGAAGCTTATTGATTTTTCTTCTCGTTTGTATGGAAACCTTATAAGCTTCGTCTCTCAGTTTCTGGATCTTTCCCACTGGCTGAAAAGCGGCAATACTTTCAAACGGATTAAAAGATAGCAGTTCATTGGTACAGTCCCTCGGGTCAAGCAGGGAATCTTTCATTATTACCACCTCACCAATTTTAATAAAAGGAGAATTTTTCCATTCTGTATTCAGCTTATTGACTGGTTGGTCTTTGAGGTCATAGCAAAACTGGATGAAAACATCGGCTGCAAAATCATGATCCTTCAAATAGACTTTTACGGCTTCTTTTGTTTTTAATTTATTTCCAAAATGATGATCGGTAGACTTTGGAGTTAATTTTATTTTGATGATATGATCTCCAAGGCGGTAAGCGCCTACAGAATGATAATCAAAAGACAGGATAAAATCGTTTCTTTTGCGGAGCAGCTTCAGGATATTTCTGGCAAAAGATAAGGTGAATAACGATGGAACTATTTTAATGCTTTGAGCAAGGATAGAAAAAAAACTGCTCCATTTTTTCATATAAAACCTGTTCACAGCGGTAAACAGCTTCAAAAATGTCGAAACTGAATTAACAGGAAATAATGGAAAGTTTACCAATGGAAAATTCGCGATAAGTCCTCCGTTTTCATTCTTTATTTTTACTGCAAATCCATAAGCCGGAATATCTTTTTTGGAATTTTTAATTTTAAGCTGCGCATTGGAAAGCCGGATGATAAGGTCGAACCTGTCTTTGTCAAAAAAATAGCGAAGTTCTTCGGGAATATTTTCATCAATATAGAAAAAGCCTTCCGTGACTGCGTACGTTTTGGCATGAGCATTTCGGGTAGCGTAATTGACATCGCTGATGGAAGAGGACTGTTCAACGAAATCGGCAATACTTTTTTTGTTGATTTCCAAAAGTTTCTTTTCCTCTTCATTCAGTACGTCGAGTTTCTTATTATATTTTAGTGGATGTGGCATTTAGTTTTTAAATTCAATTATAACACCAAGTTTCTGATTCTGTGTTAACATAATATTAAAGTTGTTTGAATTTTGATTACAGAAACAAAAGAGAACGCAGCAGAACTGAAATATTTTCAACACCAAAAAAGACTTATCTTTGTAAAAAAATAGAGTATGGGAGTAGCAGACATGTTATTTAAACGTAAAAAAGAACAAGCAGAGAAAAATCTGAAAGACGGTCAGGAATATATGCTGGAATACGGTAAGAGAGAAAGTGTTGTACAGCTGCCAAGTGGTTTACAGTACGAAATCATCACTGAAGGCGACGGAGCAAAACCAGGACCTAAGTCTACCGTAAAATGCCACTATCACGGGACAACTATTTCCGGAAAAGTTTTCGACAGCTCTGTAAAAAGAGGTACTCCGGCATCTTTCCCTTTGAACAGAGTCATTGCAGGATGGACGGAAGCTCTTCAGCTGATGCCTGTAGGAAGCAAATGGAGACTGATTATTCCTCCGCATTTAGCCTATGGAGATCAGCAGATCAGCAAAGAGATCGGTCCGAACAGCACCCTTGTTTTTGAAGTGGAACTGCTGGATATTAAGTAATCAATGCTTAAAAATAAAAAAAAATTTACCTGAATTCAGGTAAATTTTTTTTATTTGCATTACTTAAACTGAACTAAATTTTAAGTTAAGTGATCAAATGGATAAAATTTTATCTTAAATTAGCTGTATCAGACGGTCCAAACCGCCTGATCTTATTTAAAATCTGACTGAATGAAAAAACTGTTTTACCTTGTGGCTGTTTCCCTGCTGATGGCTTCCTGTGTTTCTAAAAAAAATCAGGTCATCAGACAGAATATCCTTACCCTGAAGGACAGTTATTGCAAGGCACCCTTCAAATACAATTACAACAATAAAGTTCCTTCTTATAATTCAGATTCTATTCTGGCGGCCAACAAAGATCTGAAACAGACGTTTTCAGACCAGAGTATTCTTATTCTGAATGCACTGGATAACCTGGATGAAGTTCATCAGATCATGAACCTTAAAAAAGACTCTTCCCTGGCTTCCCAGGTTAAAGTATTACAGCTTAAAAGTAAAATCAACAGTAAAATTACCATTGCCCTCACAGAACTGGATGCTGTTGCAGCAGAATTTGACTGTGAAGGGGAGAGAGTTGCCCAGATCGGAAATTATGTGGATAACCTGAATGATTCAAGAAACAATAAAATGATCCTGTATTCCATTATTGCAGGAGCTGCAGCTTCCATTGCCGGAGGAATTGTAAAAGATGAAAGCTGGAGCAATGCTATAGATATCGGAGGAGGGGTTTTGGGAGCAGGCTTCGGTCTCGCTACCCTTAATCCTAAAGGAAAGAAAGTGGAATTTATTCATCAGAGAAATCTTTTGAGAGATATCTGGAGGGAAAAACTGGAGTCTCCGAATTTCCCGCCTTTTATATGGTACATGTATACAGAGAAAAAATTCTCAAACAGAGAAGCCCGTTCCATTATCGGAAATATGAAAGAACGCTGGCTGCACTACCAATTTGATGACAACAGACAAAATGCAGATCAGTCAGTGATATTCAGTGATGGAGGATACTACAGAGCGAATGATCTTCACAACCGGGCGGCTATGCTTAACCAGATGCAGTCGGCTACCAGAACCATTAATCAGAATATCAATTACCTACTTCTGGATTTGGATCGTTTAATCCTTTAAGAAAAATTTAATTGTAATAAAATTTGTTACATTTAAAAATTTGCTTATCTTTGCCATGTAATTACAATGAACAATACAAGATTTGCTACGGCAATACATATTATGACCTTACTGGCGAAAAATCCTCAGGAATGGCTTACGTCCGATTGGATCGCCGGAAGCATCAATGTGAATCCGGTGATTGTCCGAAAGGAAATCAGCGTGTTGAGAGAAGCGGGTCTTATTGCCAGCAGACAAGGAAAAGACGGCGGAAGCCACCTAGCGAGAAATGCTGAAGAAATCAGTATTTCTGAAATTTACAGAGCAGTGAAAAATACGGAAGTTTTAGGGAAGAGAAATCAGAATCCCAATCCGGCCTGCAGCGTAGGAAAGGAAATCAATGTACATCTGGATACCTTATTTGAAGAAACCGATAAGTTGGTTGTTGGATTTCTGGGGAACAAGTCATTGAAAGAGTTTTCCGAACAGTTTGAGTAAAATTTTTTACCCATAAATGTAACAAAATTTATTACAATTAATTTAAAATAAAACAATATGAAAAAAGTAGCCGTAATTGGAGCAACAGGATTTGTAGGAACACAGATCGTAAATGAATTAACAGGCAGAGGATATGCCGTGGAAGCTTTAGTAAGAGATGCATCGAAGGTAAAAACACAGGAAAATGTAACCGCAAAAAGTATTGATGTAAATAATGTGGATGAGCTGGCAGAAGCTTTAAAAGGAAATGACGCCGTAATCAGTGCTTTCAATGCAGGATGGGCTAACCCCAATCTTTATCAAGATTTTTTAAACGGATCTGAGAACATTGAAAAAGCAGTAGAAGAATCCGGAGTGAAAAGACTAATCGTAGTAGGAGGCGCAGGAAGCCTTTATACACCAGATAACATACAGATTGTAGACACGCCTGATTTTCCTGAAGCCTACAAGCCGGGAGCAACGGCTGCAAGAGATTATCTGAACAAAATCAAAGGAAACAATACCCTGGACTGGACTTTCTTCAGCCCGGCTATTGAAATGAATCAGGCTAATACAGGAGAAAGAACAGGAAAATACAGAACTTCTCTGGAAACTCCGGTTTTTGATGAAAACGGAAGAAGCCGCCTTTCCGTAGAAGATGTAGCAGTAGCCCTTGTGGATGAACTGGAACAAAATAACCACATCCGTGAACGTTTTACAGCTGCTTATTAATCCATCAAAAAATAACCAATGTTAAAAAAGAAATTATTACCTCTGATTGTTCTGCTGTTTGTCGTCAATATGCTGTCAGCCGGAAATTTGAAGATCAAAGTATACAATCCGGGATCAAAAGCGATCTTTTCTGTTACTTCCACAATTATCTACGGAGATAAGGATGCCGTACTTATTGATGCCCAGTTTCAGAAACAGTACGCCGAACAATTGGTGAAGGAAATAAAAGCTACAGGCAAAAATCTGAAAGCTGTTTTTATTTCCCACAGTGACCCCGATTTTTATTTCGGATTAGATGTGATCCGTAAAGCATTTCCCAATGCAAAAATCATTTCAACCGCCCAGACTGCTTATCTTATTTCAGCATCAAAAGATGATAAAATAGCAGTTTGGAAACTGCAGCTCAAAGAAGATGCACCATCAGAAATTATTGTTCCCGACGCAGTAACTGCAATTCCTGATCTTGAAGGAAATAAAATTGAAATCATCAACAAGCCTGAAGATCCGGCGCACAGCTTCCTTTGGATTCCATCTGTGAAAACCATAGCCGGAGGAATTTCAGTCTCCACAGGTTCACATCTTTGGATGGCAGATACCCAGGATATAAAGGCTGTTGATCAGTGGATTGCCCAGATTGATGCGATGAAAGCACTGAAACCGGAGCAGGTTGTCCCTTCACACTTTTCAGAGAATTCTTTATCACCCAAGTCTCTTGATTTCATAAAAAGTTATCTGGAGAATTACAAAAAAGCAGTAACTGAAAATAAAACAACAGATTCAATTGTGAATTTTATGGTCAGAAAGTATCCCGGGCTTCCCGGAAAAGAAGAGCTGGAAATGGGCGTAAAAGTTTTTCTTGGACAAATGAATTGGGATCTTAAATCTCCGTATCCTGCCATTGGGCACAAAGTGGAAGCTGATCTCGGAACATTCAGATTTATTCTTGACTTTAAAGACAATAAAGAGATGTCTTTTACAGGAGCAGGCGGAAAGGTAAAAGGAGCTACTGATACGGTACAATATACTGCAGTGGAAGTGGCTAAGAATGTTTTTATGGTCTATTGGCACGAGCCTAAACTGGGTTCCAATGTTACTCATATTCAGGATTACAATAAAAATATAGTATATACGAATATTGCAGATCCGGATGGTTCATTCAAACATCTGAAAGGAACACTCAAAATTGTAAAATAAATACGAACTGCTATCCATCAGGACGGCAGTTTTTTCTAACCTTATAGGTTTCCAAAACCTATAAGGCTTAATTAAATTATCACACAAACATCTTCCAATCTGCTAGAGATTTTTAGGTTCGCAGATGTATCAGATGAGGCAGATTTTAAGATTGAAAACATAAAATACAACCGAAAATCTTGTATTTCCTGGAGCCTTAAAAAGCATGTAGTCGTAAAAATCTTAGTGTCTTGGCATATCCCAACAAAAAAATCATCAAATAAAAAACGGCTGTCAGAAAGACAGCCGTTGGTTGTTATAAATTCATAAACAATTTCGGATTAACCGGAGTATTGTTCTTGTGTACTTCGTAATGAAGATGAGGTCCTGTAGAACGTCCTGAATTTCCGGATTTGGCAATAACCTGTCCTACTTTTACTTTATCGTTAACCTTTGAAACAAGCTGTGACAAATGCCCGTAAAGCGTAGCCAGCCCGTTACCGTGGGAAACAATCACGCAGTTTCCGTAACCTCCTTTCTGACCGGAGAAAATTACAGTTCCGGCTGCTGCAGCTCTTACATCTGAACCATAAGCAACAGCAATATCAAGCCCTTTATGGAACTGCATCTGGTCAGCCTCTGCGGGTGGGTTGTTTTTTTCCATTGAAGCTTTAGAATTGGTGTTTACAGCAACAGATTTTACTGAAGTAGCTGCTGGTGCAGGAGTCGGAGCGGCAGGGGCAACTTTTGGAGTAACCATTACCTTGATTTCCCTTTTGTTTCCATAGCTGTCTGTAACTTCTACGATTTTTTCAACCGGTACAGGTTTTACTTCAGGTTTTGGAGCAGCGGTTGCTGCAGGTTTAGACTCTGCTGAAACAGTAGATTTTACGGATGCAAATACGGTTTTGAAAGGAATCGGGTTTTTTCTTATGCCAAAATTAGATGAAATATAGCCGTCTGTAGGCATTCCCAGAGGAACCTGCATCAGTTTGTTCTGCAGATCCATTAAATACTGGCTGTATCGGTTGGATTGTTTGGCCAGATATACAGAATTTGAAATACTGTCTTTGCTCAGGGTCATCAGCTTTTCACTCGAAATGTCTTTAGATTTTAGGAATGAATTAAGCTGTGCCACAGTCTGATCTACTAAAGTAAGATCTGTTTTCATTTTTAAGTAATCTACACTGTCTTTTTCAGTGTTTATTTTTACAAGGTTGATCTCATAGGTCTTGTCATCTTTTTGAGAAAACAGCCTAGCAATAACAACGCCTTGTGCAAAAACTACTAGTAAAAGTACTCCAAGAAGAATGTTTACGTTCTTTTTGCTGCTTAGAAATTTCTTCATATTTCTTCTCTTAGTATATTATAAAACGGTTTTAAGCGTGCAAATTTAAGTAAAAACTAAGTTTTGCGGGTTATTCTTAAATAAAAATTATATTTTTCTGTATTTAACGTTTAATTAGGTATTTAATTGTGCAGATGTGTTAATTTTTTCAGAATATGGGTTTTATCATGCTCTCAAAAGCCTTGTTACATCTTGTTTTAATATATTTGCAGTTCACATTCCAATTATGGCTAAAAAGAAAATAATTTCAGAATCTTCGAATCCTAAAAAGAATAATAAGGAGATTTCTGTAGGGGTGGTAGGAAGTGGAAGTTTTGCCACTGCCATCGTGAAAATGCTTGTTGAAAACTGTAAAATAGTGCACTGGTGTGTAAGAAGTGAATTTGTGAAAGGAGCTATAGAGCTTCGTGGGCATAACCCTACCTATCTTACCGCTGCCCATTTTAATCTGAAAAGCTTAAAGCTGACAACGGATATCAATGAACTGGTTTCTGCCTGTGACGTGATCGTTCTGGCTACACCGTCTATTTACCTGTCTGATACATTGGACAAAATGAGCTGTGATTATTCAGATAAGATCTTTGTTTCAGCAATCAAAGGAATTATCCCTAAAGTAAATGATGTGGTAGCACACTACCTGCGTGATGAGTTTAAGATTGGTTTCAGAAACCAGGCGGTGATTGCAGGACCGTGCCACGCAGAGGAAGTGGCAATGGAGAGGCTTTCATACCTTACTATTGCGACTGTGGAAGATGAAACGGCTGAAAAGCTTGAAGAAGTTTTTAGCTCAGACTTTATCAAAGTACACACAAGTAAGGATATTCTTGGAAATGAGTACAGTGCGATCCTTAAAAATATTTTTGCTATTGGGGCTGGTATCGCAAGCGGATTGGGATATGGAGATAACTTTACTGCTGTTTTTGTATCTAATGCCATCCGTGAAATGGAAACCTTCCTGGAAGCCATCTATGAAGCACCAAGAGATGTGAATGAAAGTGCTTATCTGGGCGACCTTCTGGTAACGGCTTATTCACTTTTCTCAAGGAACCGTAACTTAGGTAATCTCATCGGAAAAGGGTACACTGTAAAATCTGCGATCCAGTCTATGAACATGGTCGCAGAAGGGTATTATGCTGCGGATTCTATTTATAAAACTGCAAAACAAAAAGGCCTTAAATTGCCGATTATTGATACAGTATATGCCATTCTTTACGAAGGTAAGAACGCCGAAAAGCAGTTCAGAAAGCTAACAGCAAAATTAAACTAGTAAAATTCCGGTTACAGCCTTACTATAATCATAAAAAAATAAGAAGCTCAGTCTTCACATAAAACCATAACAAGTATTCTGTTATGGTTTTATTTTGGCCTTCTTTTTCTTTCTTTTTTCAGAACACCCACACAAGGATAGTTTGTGATGCGAAATCTTGTTTTTTCATAGAAGAAAATTGTTTTATTTGATTTTTCAAAAGAATATAACCCAACGGGATTTATAAAATATGACTAATACGGAAATTGCTACATCGTATATGCCAGGAGATCAATCGGGTGATATTATATTACAAACTCCCATACATTGGATGGGGCAGCTTACAGCAGGAATCAAGATACAGAGTCATTGACTTGGCAGTTAATGATGGTTTACCTTTTATAAGTTCTTTAATCATCAATCAATACCTTTAATCAGGCTTTAGAAATCGGCATAATCAAAAAAATAAGGCCTTATTGTAAAGACCTTATTTTTATATATGTTTGACTTTTTATTGGCTCATTTTCGTGATTACCAGTACAAATGAAGATCTTGCATTAAGATTACTGTTGGTAAATCCGTTCCCGGTATCAAACTCGAACCTTTGTTTAAACGTTAAGGGAGCTGCTATCGTCAAAAAATAGGTTCCCTGGAAAAACGTAAAGGAGCTGGAGAGCTCACACATTTTGTTTTGCTCCGTGATGACAGCTGTACCGGCGGAGTTCGTCAGATAAGAACGTGTACAGGTAAAATTCTGAGACAGATATTGGGTATTGGCAGGTCCGCTGTTATTATTCGCATTGCTGGTATCTACAGAATATCGGATGATATAGGTTCCGGCTGGAATCGTAATGGATGAGGTATCGGAACCAAGAGAAGCTCCCGTAATCTTATTGGAAGCAACCGTAAATCCTGTAAGCGTATTATTGGTGCTGTTAGCCGGAATAAGAGTACCCGAACCTATTGTCAGAGACATGCTCTGAGGTTCTGCTCCCGCAAGAATAGCGCGCTGCCATTGATTTCTGATCCAGACATAGTACCCTTTGGGGTGAACAGATACCCCTCCCTTATTATAGATCATCAAACCGTCCGTAGGATTAGATACCGGACTGCTTGTGCTGTTCAGCGTGATGAGGTCATATTGTGGAAAAAGTACCCCTTTGTTGGTTGAATTAATATCCAGAACACTACCCGCTCCAGGAACATTTGTATTAATGCCAACCTGCGCTTTTGCTGTTATGCTGACAAAAAAAACAGCCATACAGATGATATAAATATGTTTTTTCATTTCTTTGATAGTTTATTGATTAAGTGCAGACCGCTGAATATCAACCTTTGTATTGGTGATAATGATCTCACCGTTGTTAGGAGTAGTACCCCCGGATCCCATTTGATAGGTCCCTCCCGCGTCATGCGCTATGGAAGGCATCAGATTAATAGGAGTGGTGGATGTTGTTACAAAAGAAAAACTCAGATTAAGTGTATGGGTTTTATTACTGGCAATAGACTGGGCATTGATGCTGATTGTTTTACCATATTGTGTATTGGTTGCAGGATCCCAAAGTCTTACAAGATACTGATGAAGATGTACAGGTGTATTTCCAATACCCGCAGAACTGCTTTCCAGGGTTGTTTTGATATTCAGACATACATTCACAAGATACCCGCTGTTTCCGGGAAGAGTAATGGCTCCGGTAGCAGTGCTGTATGAAGCCCCGATATCATTGGATACAACAGTCAGGGCAGCATCAGTAAAATCTTTATAAATACCGTTGTTAAGGCTGCCTAATATCGGGTAATCAGTATTTCTCTGAAGGATCATATAGCTTACCAGATTATAGGTGTCAGCAATCTGGCTCCAGCGGTTATTTTTCCATAAATATAATCCGGGACTGATAGAGTTTCCTTTATTGTAAACCAGAAGCCCTTCAGCAGGATTGTTTATCGGGGTTGTATTATTTAAAATATCCACAATGTCCACCCTTGGAAGCAGCACCCCTTTATTGGTAGATTCGGATACCTCCAGAACAGCAGAAGCATTCACACTCGTTTTCCCAATAGCAACTTGCGCATAAAATAGCTGAACTATTAATAAAAATAGCAGGATATAATTTCTTTTCATATTGTAAGTGTTTAAATTTTAGATATTTTGATGTAAGATCCGGTTGGAATTACATTAACAAGGTCATAGAACGTACTGTTCTGCATTCTCCCGAATCTCAGTCTCAACCCTCCAATGATATTGGCGTTCGCATTAGCCGGAACACTGTAATAATAGGACCAGGAAGCCAGATGATTGGTGCTGGTTTTAGAAACAATCGGAATTTCTTTTCTTGTATTAACTCCTGCGGTAAACGTATTGGTAGAATTATTATAAGTATCCCCATAAAAATCTATAAAATATCCCATCAGGTAATAGGAGCTTCCAGTTAAAGGAGCAGTTCCGCCCTGTCCGGAAGGGTTTTCCGGTGGGGAATTAAGATTCAGGTTCACTTCTACTAAATAATTTCCCTGGGGAAGAATCAAGGAGTAGCCTCCTGACAAGGTATTCTGTACTACCTTAAAACCATTGATGTTGGAAACCCCTGAAATAGAAGGGGGATTCACAAGAAGCAGTGTATTAACACCGGCAGCAGCATTATCCAGAGCAGATAAAGAACCTGTAAAATCCAGATAAGCTACCTTAGGAGTATCTTCAGCATCTATAGTACTCTGCCAGCGGCCTAAAGTGCTGTTGAAAATATGCAGCGCCTTATTATTACTGTTGGTTCCTCCATTAAAAGCAATAAGTCCGTTGGCTGGACCATTAACCGGTGTTGTTGTGCTGCTGAGGCTGGCAAGGTTAAGATTGGGAAGAAGAAGTCCTTTGTTTCCTCCCGATACCGTAACTGATGGAGCAGAAGTATAGCCACTTCCTCCGTTGTTGAGAGTGATCCCTGTTACAACACCATTTGAAATGACAGCTGTGGCGCGAGCTTTATTTCCGCCGTTTACAATCGTTCCGCCTCCGTAGAAACTAACCGTTGGTGCAGAAATATAGCCGCTTCCTCCGTTTGTTACGGTAATACCGGTAACAGCACCGCCTGAAACAGTTGCCGTTGCGATTGCTGGTATTCCGTTGAAATTTTCAATGTGCAGAATGGCACTGGGGTCCGGTGTGGACGTGTTGATTCCTACATTTCCGCTTTGGGCTAATGCCGCTGCTGCGAAAAATGTACTTACGAAATTAATAATTTTCATCTGTACTATGTTTAATAAGAAATATTTTTAATTGAATTGTGTCTTAATGTGTGTTTATTTTAATGCAAATTACATAAAATAAATTATATATTAATGAATTTTTCGCATTTTAAAATGTTAAACATTGTGTTTTATTCAATAAAAAGTGATAATTTTAATTTTATATTTAATATTTTTCACAAAATATTGATAAATTGTTATAACGTAAATGTTTACTGTTGAAAGATTTTTTATGATAAACTTAAAATAACTTAAGTTTTTATAACTTTTTTTAACATTTTAAGTCCTTTTTATGAGAGTTTTGTTATGGTAAATCAGGTTGGGATTTTTTTTGAAAATAGAGGTCCTGATGAAGGGAAATCCGGGAAAATAATCATATAATCACTATTTTCAATGAAAATCTATTGATACTTTCCATCACATTTTTTTGCGGAAACCGAAAGAATTTTTCCGTCAAAAAATAACGTGTTAAAATCGTTAAACGCGTTATTTTTTATAAAACTTTTCCCGAAATTTGAAGTAAAATTTTAGATTATGTCACAATCGCTTACAAGCAGAACACCGAAACCCAAGTACGATGTTGTCCTGATAGGTGGCGGAATTATGAGCGCCACTTTAGCAACACTGCTACACGAATTTGATCCTGAACTGGAAATTGCAATATTTGAAAGGCTTGGAAGGTTTGCTAAGGAAAGCACCGCAGCCTGGAATAACGCGGGAACAGGACACTCTGCTTTTTGTGAACTTAATTATACCCCTGAAAAACCAGACGGAACCATTGATATTACCAAAGCAGAAAGCATTGCCGAACAGTTCGAAATTTCAAAACAGTTCTGGTCATATCTGGTTACTAAAGGATATATTCAGGATCCCAAGGATTTTATCAACTCGTGTCCGCATATGAGTTTGGTATTCGGTGAAAAAGAAGCAGAATACCTCAGAAAACGTCACGAGAAAATGTCAGAATCTGTTTTGTTCTCCGGTATGGAATATTCTACTGACCATGAGCAGCTTAAAGAATGGATTCCTCTGGTAATGAGTAAAAGAAACGGATCCGAAGTAATGGCTGCTACCAAAATGGATATGGGAACAGATGTAAACTTTGGAACTTTGACCAGAAAAATGGGAAGACATTTGCTTGAAGATTCCAATGTTGAGGTTTTCCTGTATCATGAGGTGAAAGATATAGATCCTAGAGAGGACGGAAAGTGGGAGATGAAGGTAAAGGACAGAATTCATAGTAATCAGCAGGAAGTGGTTGCTGATTTTGTATTTATCGGGGCCGGAGGATACGCACTTCAGCTGTTGGATAGTTCAGATATTAAAGAAAGTGAAGGATATGGAGGTTTCCCGGTTTCAGGACAGTGGCTGGTAAGTCATAATCAGGAATTGGTAGAGAAACACCATGCCAAAGTATATACACAGGCCACAGTAGATGCTCCGCCAATGTCGGTTCCTCACCTTGATCTTAGAATTATTGATGGCAAAAAAGCCCTTCTATTTGGCCCTTTTGCTGGGTTTTCTACCAAATTCCTGAAAGAAGGAAGTTATCTTGATCTGCCGGAAAGCGTTAATACGAAGAATTTAAGATCATTATTCGGAGCATGGTGGCATAACATTCCTCTTACCAAATACCTTATCCAGCAGGTTGCGATGACAAAATCCCAAAGAATGCAGCACCTGAGAGAATTCATCAAAGATGCCAAAGAAGAAGACTGGGAGCTTAAAGTAGCAGGGCAGAGGGTACAGATCATTAAAAAAGATGAGAAAGAAGGCGGTAAACTGGAATTCGGAACCGAAGTGGTTGTGAATAAAAAAGGAACGATTGCTTCTCTTCTCGGAGCTTCACCGGGAGCTTCCACAGCGGTATATGCCATGTTAAATGTTCTTGAAAAATGTTTCCCTGAAAAACTGAATGGCGAATGGCGAGAAAAGCTGCTGGAAATGGTTCCTTCTTATGGACAAAAGCTGGCTGATCATCCGGAGCTTACCGAGAAGCTGAGAAACTATACCAAAGAAAAATTAGAATTAGAATATTAACATAAGCGATGGGCAATGGGGAATAAGTAATCAGGATACATTACCCATTACTCATTGCCTATTACCCATTACTAATAAAAAAGTGGAAGAAGTTGTTGTAAAGCCAATCATTGTAAAAGAACTCCTGGAATCTCTTCAGACCAAGATAGAAGAGGAAAAGCAGGTCATTGTACACTGCTGTTTTCCGGCATCACCATTTTTAGGAAATCTGATCAGGATTTGGAATTCAACCTATCTTTTTGATAACCAGTCTGAACATAAAAGCAGCCTCATTCATGCCGAAAATATTACCATATATCCCAATTGGACGCCCGTTCCCTTTATGCAGGATTTTTGGTTTACGCTGATCTTTTCAGGCCTTCCCCGGGACTGTAAAAGTTTTGACCTGAAAGAAGTAATTCCTGAAGAAGGCGGTTTTTTTGTGGAATCTATCAAAAGAAACTCACTTGATGTTTACCGGGTGAAAATTTCAGAATCTTATTAAATCTATGAAAACAAGAGAAGAAAAACTGAAACAGATTATCAGCTGGGCAGAAGATAACCCGGACGTTCGTGCCGTCTTGCTCACGAGCTCACTGGTGAATCCCTATGCTCCCGTAGATGATTTCAGCGACCTTGATGTGGAACTTGTTTTTGAAAACAGGGCGCCTTATGAAACCCATAATGACTGGCTTTCACTTTTTGGAACTCCTATCTCCATGATAGAAGAAGATGACCGTGTTTTTGAAGGAAAGCACGCAATGAAAATGGTGCTGTATCGGGATCATGTAAAAGTTGATTTCAAACTTTACCAAAAAGAAGATTTTCTGGCAGAAATTCAACAGGATTCCCTTCCCGAAGATTGGGATGTGGGATATAAAATTCTGGTTGATAAAGATGATCTGACTAAAGAACTAAAACCTCCAACCTATCAGTCTGTGATGATTCACAAACCGAAGGAAGAGGATTTTAATAAACTGATCAACGACTTCTGGTGGGATACAACCTATGTGGCTAAATGCCTTCAGCGTGGCGATATTTTTTACGCAAAATTCATGACTGAAAATGTGATAAGAACAGACTATCTGGTTCCACTCATAGAATGGCATATTGGAGAATCACAGGGCTGGAATAATATCACCACCAATAAACACGGAAGACTTTTCCCGAAATACCTTCCTGAAGATTTATGGAATAGAGTAGAATCCACCTTCTCAGGAAGTAATATTGAAGATAACTGGATTTCTTTGTTAGCTTTTGCAGATCTCGTTCATGAACTGGGTGCTGCTTTGGCCCAAAAGCTTAATTTTATCTATCCCACTAAGCTAGAAGAGGATATCCGGAACTATCTTGCAGAAGTCAAAGCAATGCTTTAATTATAAACGAATTCATTCTGCCTGATCAGATTTTCTATACAGTATTCTGCAATAGCCGTAATTGTTACAAATGGATTGACGCCAATGGTTCCCGGAATTAAAGACCCGTCCAGAACATACAGGTTCTCATGCTTTTTCAGCTTTCCGTATTCATTGGTGGCTTCTCCCAAAACACAGCCGCCTAGCGGATGATAGCATATATCAGCTCCGAATCCGTTCTTAAAAAGGAGATGACTTCTTGTACCGCCATTAGCCTTGTTCATTTTTTTTATAAAATAATCTGCATTGTCTCTCATTTTGGCAGTATGCTGTTCATTCCAGTCCAATACCAGTTCGCTTTTATCAGGATTATAAGTTACTTCTCCTTTTTTGTCAACCCTATTGATCAGTAAATACAAAGCGGTGGCAACGTCCATTCCCATGGGTAATGGTGCAATCTCTGTGAAAAAAGGATGTTCAGGATCATCCCAATTGTCAATCCCGCCTACAGGAATTGTAGATTGTTTGGATCCCGTTCCGCCGGATAAAGGTTTAACCCAATTTCTTCCCGTCATAAAATTACCATTGTTACCCCAGTTTTTCCCGATACGTTCATGAACAGGAAATCCGTTTACAGCCTGAGAATGTAACAATAGTTTTAGCGTTCCCATAGTTCCTGCTGCAAGGATCAGCTTTTTGCAGTTGAATATTTTATCAGAAACCGATGCTCCGGAAGTATCAGTTTCCTGAACTTTTAAAGTATAGGTCTGGTCATCATTCAGTTTAATATAATCCACACGGTGAAGGTCAAGGATTTCCAGGTTTCCCGTTGCCATTGCTTTTTTCAGATAGGTTTTATCCAGGCTGTTTTTACCGTGGTTGTTTCCGTAAATCACTTCCGTGTTGAGTGCAGAACGGGGAACTTCATTTTTGTATTCCTTTTCCATATATTGAAAATCATAGACATTCGGAACCCGTATTGTTTTAAATCCGGCTTTGTGCGCTTCTGCTTCTCCCACTCTTGTAAATTGATAATAAGGACAGTCTTTCAGAAATTGTTCATTAATTACATTAACTTTCAGCTCTTCGTGCACAAGAGGGAAATAATGGTCATAAAATTTTTGAGTATCAAGGCTGGGAAAAACCTCTTTGAAATAGCTTTCTTTAGGAGTAACTGCCATACCTCCGTTGACTAGCGAACCGCCGCCAACCCCTCTGCCAGCCCAGATATTGATGTTTTCAAATTCCATCCGGTCCAGTGTTCCGGTAAATGGTGTCAGAGAGAATATATTCATAAACGGAGCAATCGTTTTATTTTTCAGCCATGCCGCACTTTTTCCGGGTTTGAGCAGATTGGAATAAGGAATTCCGGCTTTCTCCCAGTTAAGCCCCATTTCCAGAAGAACTACTTTTTTTCCGGATTCACAGAGACGTAATGCAGAAACAGCCCCTCCATAACCGCTTCCGATAATGATAATGGGAGCATCAATAATCTTTTTTTCAGACTGAGGCTGGGCAGCCTGAAACAAATTGGAATTAAGGAAATAAAATCCGGATACAGCCAAGAGGCCTGTCTTGATGAATTGCTTTCTGTTCATAGGCATTGCCTGTCAAAAAATATGCTAGGAAAAAAGGTTTGGGATTTATTTAAAACAGATTATGCTATTTTATCAGAATTTTAACTTTTCATACCGTTGGAAATTCATAGTTTTACTTATAATTTTAAATAGATCATGAAAAAATATATCATTTTATTTCTGCTGTTTCCCCTGATGGTTTTCTCACAGAGAATCGTGTCAGGAGAAGTTATGGCTGTTAAAAAATTCCAGGAGGACCTTAATGCGGAATACAAAGATCCTAAACAGACCCCTTTGCGAGGGGATAATTTTACCAATTTTAAAGGACATCCTTTTTTTCCGTTCAGCCGGAAGTACAGAGTAATCGCAGAGCTGACCAGAACAAAAAATGCAGAACCTTTTGAATTACCTACTTCTTCGGGCAAAACAAAGAAATACAGAGAATATGGAAAAGTAAATTTTATGCTTAATGAAAAACCGTATACTCTTACCTTATATCAGAGCTTAGACCTCATGAAGCAGAAAAAATATAAAGATTATCTTTTCCTTCCTTTTCGTGATGAGACCAATGGCAAAGAAACCTACGGCGGCGGAAAATATATGGACCTGAAAATTCCGAAAGGAAACACCATTGTACTTGACTTTAACCAATCATACCAGCCATTCTGCGCATATAACGCTTATGATTACAACTGTCCGATCGTTCCTGAAGAAAATAAACTTCCTGTGGAAATAAAAGCAGGGGTGATGTACGAAGATATTTATCATCATTAGTTATGGTAACCTTACAGTTCTTCAAAGAAGATGACCTTTTCAAAGTGAATTATGCTCTGGATGAAGATCAGCTGCGTTTTACTTCCACAGCGGAACAGGCGATACAGAGAATAAAAGAAAGAAATGATCATCAATCATTTGCGGTTATTATTATGGATAAAGGACTGCCTGTAGGTTTTTTTGTCCTTGATTTTGGTGAAGATAAACTGGATTTGACCAATAACAAGGATTCTGTCTTATTAAGGTCTTTATCTGTAAATCCTGAAATGCAGGGAAAAGGAATAGGAAAAGAAGCAATGCAGAAAGTAGATGATTTTGTCCGTGAAAATTTCAGTCACTGTAATGAAATTGTGCTGGCCGTCAACCAGAAAAATGAATCGGCGTATCATATTTACCGTAAAGCAGGATATTCTTATGATGGTAAAACGAGGATCGGAAGAAGCGGGCGTCAGTATCTGATGTATAAAAAACTTTAAGAAAATTTTAAATTCAAAAACTTCTGTTCTGCTGATTTCTTCCATAACTTTGAGTAACATCAAATTCAAAATATGGAAATATCACTTCATCATCAGGTCGCTGTAGTTACCGGAGCTTCCAGCGGAATAGGTTCAGGAATCGCAAAATCTTTAGCAGCAGCAGGGGCTGCAGTGATCATTAATCACTCTTCGGAAAGATCTACAGAAGAAGCAAAAGCTGTCTTAAAAGAAGTTACAGATGCCGGAGGAACAGGAATAACCTATCAATGTGATGTCTCTAAGGAAGATCAGGTTATCAAAATGTTTCAGGATGTGGTTTCCGAATTTGGGACAGTAGATATTCTGATTAATAATGCAGGAATTCAAAAGGATGCGAAATTCACGGAAATGACCTTGGACCAATGGAATGCTGTTATCGGAGTGAATCTTACCGGGCAGTTTCTTTGTGCAAGAGAAGCAATAAAAGAGTTTTTACGACGGGGTATAGATCCTTCACGTTCTTTAGCGTGCGGGAAAATCATTCATATCAGTTCGGTTCATGAAATTATTCCCTGGGCAGGGCATGCCAATTATGCAGCAAGTAAAGGAGCCGTGAGAATGCTGATGCAGACTTTGGCCCAGGAATATGGGGCTGATAAAATCCGGGTCAACTCTATTTGTCCCGGAGCCATTCAAACTCCCATCAATACCAATGCCTGGAATACCCCTGAAGCACTCAATTCACTTCTTACGCTGATTCCTTATAACAGGATCGGTCAGCCGCAGGATATAGGAAATTTAGCCGCATTTCTGGCTAGTGACCTGGCTGATTATATTACCGGAACCAGCATTTTTGTTGACGGAGGGATGACCACGTTTGAAAGCTTTTCTACAGGAGGCTAAAAGAATAAATGTAGTGAAAAGTTTTCATCTTAATCCAGAGTAATATTGCTCATTACCTATTATTCATTACTCATAATTAACGTTTATGTCAGAACAACAAAGAATTTCGGATGTTTCCTGGAAAAAATGGGGACCTTATGTCAGCAACCGTGAATGGGGGCTTGTACGGGAAGACTATAGTGAAAACGGTGATGCCTGGAATTACACCAGCCATGATACCGCTGAAGCTAAAACCTATCGTTGGGGAGAAGAGGGAGTCTGCGGAATTTGTGATGATTTTCAACGGTTTATTTTTTCTGTAGGATTCTGGAATAAGAAAGATAAAATGGTAAAAGAGCGGTTCTTCGGCCTTACCAACGGGCAGGGAAATCATGGAGAAGATGTAAAGGAATATTTCTATTATCTGGATTCCACCCCCACTCATTCTTATATGAAGATGCTGTATAAGTATCCGCAGAATACCTTTCCTTATGAAGATCTGGTAAAAACCAATGCAGCAAGAAGCAAAGATGAACCCGAATATGAACTGATTGATACCGGGATTTTTGATCATAATGAATATTTTGACATCTTCATTGAGTATGCAAAAGAAAGCCAAAATGATATTCTGGTCAGGATAACGGTGATCAACAAATCTGAAAAAGAAGCTTCCTTTATTCTATTGCCGACGGTTTGGTTCAGAAATACGTGGAACTGGGGATACGATGACTATAGGCCACAGCTCCATGCTGAAGAGGCAGACCAGATCATCATTAATCATAAAGATGTTGATATAAAAAATATCTATGCAAAACAGTCTTCAAAAACTCTGTTCTGCAACAATGAAACCAATAATCAAAGACTTTATCAGTCAGTCAATGAATCAAAATATTGTAAAGATGGCATCAATGATTTTGTGATAACCGGGAATTCCCAGTCTGTAAACCCTCAGAATAGCGGAACTAAGGCTTCTTTTTTCATAGATGAAGATTTTAAAGAAGGAGAGACCAAAATATTTGAATTCAGGCTATCGGATAAAGATCTAACGAAACCGTTCGAGGATTTTGATTTTGTCTTTGAGGAAAGACAGAAAGAAGCAGATGAATTTTATGCTGAGATTCAGAAAGGAATCTCTTCAGAAGATGAAAAACTGGTCCAAAGGCAGGCCTTTGCAGGAATGCTCTGGAATAAAATGTATTACCATTACAACGTTGAAAAATGGCTGAAAGGTGATCCTGCTGAGGTTCCTCCTCCAAAATCCCGCGAAAAGATCCGGAATTATGACTGGAAGCACCTCAATAATGAACACATCATTTCCATGCCTGATAAATGGGAATATCCATGGTATGCCACCTGGGATCTGGCGTTTCATACAATAAGTTTCTCACTCATTGACCCTGATTTTGCAAAATACCAGCTGAAGCTTTTTCTCTTTGAATGGTACATGCATCCTAACGGACAGCTTCCCGCTTATGAATGGAACTTCAGTGATGTAAATCCTCCGGTACATGCTTGGGCTATTTTCCGCGTATTCAAAATTGATGAGTACCTGAAAGAAAAGCCGGATCTTGAATTTCTGGAAAGCGCTTTTCAAAAGCTGCTGATGAATTTTACCTGGTGGGTGAACAAAAAGGATAATAACGGGAATAACATTTTTGAAGGTGGATTTCTTGGATTGGATAATATCGGGGTTTTTGACCGGAACTCTGCTCTTCCCAATGGAGAGGAGCTGGAACAGTCGGATGGAACAAGCTGGATGGCTATGTTTGCCCTGAATATGATGAGAATTGCATTAGAACTGGCGCTGTACAACAATGTTTATGAAGAGATGGCGATGAAGTTTTTCGAACATTTCCTGTCCATTGCCAATTCTCTGGATAATATGGGGGAAGAAAATTTCAGCCTTTGGGATAATGAAGATGAGTTCTTTTATGATGCGATTGCTTCCAGTGACGGAACTCATATGTATTTAAAATTAAGAACAATAGTCGGATTAATTCCCATGTTTGCCGTTGAGGTTATTGATGATGAAATGATTGAAAATCTGCCCAATTTCAAAAAAAGAATGAGATGGGTTTTGGATAATAAACCTGAGCTGGCTTCTCTGGTTTCAAGATGGGAGGTGAAAGGACAGGATTCCAAGCACCTTTTATCTCTGCTTCGGGGGCATCGCCTGAAAAGACTTTTGAAAAGAATGCTGAATCCGGATGAGTTTTTAAGTGAGTACGGAGTGAGAGCGTTATCCAAAGAATATGAACAGAATCCTTACACCCTTAGCCTTAATGAAACAGATTATCATGTAAAATATACGCCTGCAGAAAGCGACAGCGGACTTTTCGGAGGAAACAGCAACTGGCGCGGTCCTATATGGTTTCCGATTAATTTTCTGATCATTGAAAGCCTACAGCGCTTTTTCTTTTATTACAGTCCCGATTTTTTGGTTGAATATCCTACAGGAAGTGGTAATTATGCTAATCTGGATCAGATCGCCGATTCTCTAAGCAGAAGACTGGCAAAAATATTTTTAAAGGATGAAAAGGGCAAAAGGCCTGTACATGGACAATATGAAAAATTTCAGACAGATCCGGATTTTAAAGATTATCTTTTGTTTTATGAATACTTTCATGGAGATAACGGCCGTGGAGTAGGTGCTTCTCATCAGACAGGATGGACCGGGCTGATTGCAAAGATCCTGCAGCCAAGGTTTTCCAAAAAAGAAATCGCAGCATCTGAAACAGAAATGCCGAAGGAAGTGGCTGGGAAAATAAAAAAATAAATTTGCTTTTTCACTTTTCAGTCTTCCATTTCATTATTCAAAAATCTGCTGGATAACCTCCAGAGAGGCAGGCATTTTAAAGCCGGCTATATGATAATGATAATAGACGAGAAGGCTGTCCAGAAAATCTTTCCTTAGAGTGGAATGAATTTTTGCTGAGTATATATTTTCTGAAGTAAGCACTGCTTTCCACAGCGAAGAAATTTCCTGTCCAAATAACTGATGAGCTGAGGCCATAGAAAACGTTCCGGTTTCCGGATCTAAAAAAAGACCGTCATTAACAAGCGGGGCTACCCCCTGAATCTTTAAAATACTGATCATAAAAAGCAGGTGGCACTGGTAATTTTTATTCATCAGCTCATGAAGGAATTCATCAATAGTGAAAAATATATTCAGGTTCTTATTTTCATGTTTCAACACCTGGTTTAGAAAATCTGAAATGAAAAACAGAACCGTATTGGCTCTTATATCTGTAAAAGCATCGTTGGTTTTCAGCAATTCCATCCTTGAAACAGACGGGATTCCGGCTCCTCTGGTAGGATTAATGGAAAAATTGAGCTTATTCAAAGGCTGAAGCAGGGCTTTCTTTTTATTTCTTTTGGAATATACTCCTTTTAGAAAATAGGTCTGAAAGCCATCTTCTTCTGTGAAACAATGCAGAACCGCATCATTTTCGCCATATTTTATGAATGAAAGTAAAAATCCGTTTTGTGAATTCATTAATTAACTACGGCTATTTTGGCGGTAGCTTTATCTGAACCGTCTTCATTGGTCATCAATACAAAATAAATTCCTGAAGCAACACGGGTACCTTTGTTATTGTTAAGGTCCCATTCATAATATCCTCCTCTTGCTACTGCAGAATGTACTACGTTTCCTGCTGCATCGGCTATTCTGATATTGGTTTTTTCAGCAAGTCCTTTAATGGTTACTTTTCCTTTAAAGTTGGAATATACCACAGGATTTGGATATACTACCACATCTCCAAAATTAGAATTTACATCGGCTACATCGCCTTGATAAACCACAATTCCGTTATAAGTAGCGAAATATACTTTGCCTGTTTTTTTATCTACTTTGATATCAGTGACGGAGTTGGTAGGAAGGGGAGAGTTTTCTTTCGTAAAATGTTTAATTGTCTGCTGGCCGTCGGAAGAAAGGTAATATACACCCCCTCCGTCTACGGAAATCCATTTATGATCTCCGGCATCTACTTCTATCTGAAGGATCTGGCTATCTCTGAAAAGTTCTTCTCCAAGTCCGTTCTGTTCAATAATAATAGGGGATACCTGTGGAGATGTTCCTTTTATTTCTGTAGCAGCGTTGGGTAATATTCTTAATCCACTGTCAGAACCGATCCATGCATCTCCGGATTTGTCAATGGCAACAGATATTGTTCCTTTTGCATTACCCGAAAATCCGTTGGTATCTTTTAGAATATATTCAGTATCATCAGACAGGTTGGCTGCATTTTTATAATCATAGACCATGAAAGTATTTGTTCTTGGAGTAGGAATCCATAGCATATTTTCATAAAAGAGAGGTTTTTGTAGGGCCTCACTTGATATATTAAACTTTTTAACAGTAAAATTATCAGCTGCCTTATCAAAAATACCTATAGAAGCAACCGCTTCGTAAAATGAAATTGACACGAAAAGATTATTCTGATTGTCCGACGCGAAGCCTACAGGACGGCTGTAATATCCATTGGTGTTGCCTAGATCATAATATTTTACCATATCAAAATCTTTGTTGCCCGGGTTATATTTCATTCTATAAACCCCTTGTGCGCCCAGAACGGTATAGTTGGCAAAAAATACTTCGCTGCCGTCACCTGGATTTAAAACTGCATCCATAACATTAATAGGACCGGTATTTCCTACGAAAAAGGAAGGATAGATCCATTCAGCGCCGGTAAAATAATAAAAACCAGGTTTTTTGGGGTTCGTTACAGGTCCGTTATATCTGTCTATTCTTGCTCCGGAGGATACTAGAATCTGATCGTTGTCGTATAAATTAATTTTGTAGGCAAAATTAGAGTATGGTCCCGACGGTTTATAGATGATGCTGTTTTCATCTTTTATTCCGGATAATATGGTTCCTCCAAATATTTTTCCGGCTGCTTTTATGGCTGTATTGCATTCTTCCCCTACACTTACTGTTCCCTGAGGCATTCCGTTGGTACTGAATGTATAGATTCTGGCAAGATCAGTCACCACAATATTGTCTGACGTTACCACTACATCATGAATGTCTCCAAAAGTTGATGGAAGCGCAGTGGGTGTTCCATTATTGTACATGAAAGCAGAGGTTGCGGATGAAAATACAACAGAAGATTCAGCATCAATATGTTTAAATGAACCCGGTATTTCTGTTACCCAGGTAGAATATACAGGGAAGGTGGTATTCATTTCATGGGTTTTCAGCCCGTTATTGGTTACAGAATATACTTTATTCTGAAAAATAACAGCCTCGTTGCTGGCTTCATAGATGCCCGCTCCTGTCATAAAAAAGGTAGTGTCGTTGAACTCTTTCTTTTTCAGGTTAAATATGGAAAGCCCATAGCCTACAGAAATAACTGCCTGATCTCCTGTAATAGAGATATGATTGATCTTTTTGCTTCCATTGTACCCAGTTGCAATGGGGATATCAACAATATATTTGATTTCCTGCGGGGTGATAATATCTAAAGACCCATTACTATAACCTATAATTCCTGTTTTGGTTTGTGGATTATAGTCGAAAGCTGTAATCCCTGTATCATGAAGACCATTGGCTTTTGATAACTTTGTAATCTCTCCTGTTGAGATTGTATAATAGAATATCCCGTTTTCGGTAGCGGCAATTATTTTCCCGTTGTCTTCCTTCATGGCTAAGACATTGTTGTAGGAAAAAAGATCCGTCCATTTTTTTGAGGTAATGACCTGCGCTTTTGTCAGTTGCAGGGATGCTAAAATACCAAGAGAAATTATAGAAAGTTTTTTCATATTATGCTGTTATGCTGCTGTCAATAACCTGGTTATTCCAGGAAATATGCTGTATGTTTTTATTACTGTCAAAGTGGAAATCAATTCTGCCTAAAAGCAGACCTGCCCATCCAACCTGGTTTACCAGAACATTTTTACCCTGTCTGTTGGTATACGTCTGAGGTTCCGGAAGGAAAGTATGGGTGTGCCCCCCAAGAATAACATCAATATTTTCCGTTTTAGCGGCCAGAATTTTATCACTTATCTTATTAGGTTCATCTTTATAATCATAGCCGATATGTGAAAGGCAGATCACCAGATCACATTTCTGCTCATTTTTTAGAAAATTTGAATAATGCTGAGCTACCTCTACAGGATCTGAATAGATGGTTTCTCCATATTGCTTTTTCCCGACGAGTCCGTCCAATTGGATTCCTACTCCGAAAATTCCGACTTTAATCCCGTTTTTATTAAAGATTTTGTACTGTGACGTCTTTCCGTCCAGAACTGTATTTTTGAAATCGTAGTTAGAACAGATGAAAGGGAATTGGGCATTCGGCAGCACTTTTAAAAATCCATCCAGACCGTTATCAAAATCATGATTTCCCATGGTAGAAGCATCATACTTCATCATGGACATCAGTTTGAACTCCAGTTCACCTCCAAAGAAATTAAAATAAGGAGTTCCCTGGAAAATATCCCCTGAATCCAGAAGAAGCACATTGTTTTCCTGACTTCTGATCTGCTGAATCAGGCTTGCTCTTCTTGCAAACCCTCCCTGATTGGGATTTTTTGTATAACTGGCATCAAAAGGTTCTATCCTGCTGTGCTGGTCGTTGGTATGAAGAATGGTAAGTTTATTCGCGGATTTAAAAGGGTTGAATTTTAATTCTTCCGCCATCATCATCTGGGGAGCTAAAGCCATTGCTAAAGATCCGCCGCCTATTGCTTTTAAAAATTTTTTTCTATCCATTATTTCTTACCGGTAAAATTTAAACGAACATCTGTATTAGGAACTATTTCAGGATTTTTTTTGAAATATTCAATAAACAGATCTCTTAGCTTGATTCCTGTAGGAATGGCTTCCCCCTTTGAGAAAAACTTCATATTGTCACCTCCCAGAGCCAGATAATCAGAAGTCGCTATATAATATTCCTCAGAAGGGTTTACAGGTTTTCCGTTGATTAAAGTTTTAGTAAGCTGTCCGTTATTGGTTTCAATGTATAAGTGGGAAACAGGATTGTTTACCTGCGTTTTTGCATAATAATCATAAAGCCCCTGAAGATCTGTTCCTTTTAGCTTTACAATAATGACTTCATTTTCGAAAGGCATTACTTCAAATATGCTTTTCAGAAGAATATCTCCTTTTCCGATGGTCGTTCTGATCCCTCCGATATTGATCAGTGCGGCATCTACATTTTTTTTCAGATGTGTTTTCGTCCATGCGTCGGCTCCATCAAATGTATAGTCTGCCAAAAGATTACCCAGATTGCTGTTATCACCTTGTTTGGTAAGGTCTACACTGGTGTGGGAGATCTTTTGGTTCATCTCTTTATCCAGTTTCTGCTTATAAGGTTCAATAACTTTTACAAATGCCTCATCATTCTTTAGCTCATTATTAATAGAAATGTTTTTCTGGGGCTGTACCTGAGCCAGCTGCAGCGTGGAAGCTGTTTTGCAGGCAGTCAGTGAGGCCAGAGCAATTCCTAGTAACAAGAATTTATTTTTCATAATATCTTTTAGTATATGCAAATATAATTATATGTATAATAAAACATTATTATTTATTATAAATTCTTACTGTAAATTATTAAATTTGACAAAAATAATTCGAACAGATGAGCATTTTAAAAGGAGTAGGTGTTGCGCTGGTAACACCCTTTAATGAAGATTTATCCGTTGACTTCGATAGTTTGACAAAACTTGTTGAATATAATATCGACAACGGTACCAATTATTTGGTAGTATTGGGAACGACAGCTGAGGCAGCAACGCTTTCTGATGAAGAAAAGAAACAGGTAATTGAACATATCATTAAGGTAAATAGTAAACGTCTTCCTTTAGTTTTAGGAATTGGCGGAAACAATACTCTGGAGGTCAAGAAGCAGATAGAAGAAACAGATCTTTCTGAATTTGATGCAGTGCTTTCAGTGTCTCCCTATTATAATAAGCCTAATCAGGAAGGGCTTTACCAGCACTATAAAGTGCTGGCATCTACAGGGAAGAAGATTATTATTTATAACGTTCCATCCAGAACAGGGCAGAATATTGAGGCGGATACTACAATCCGTCTTGCAAAAGAATTTCCGAACCTGTTAATGATTAAAGAAGCAGCACCGAATATTCTTCAGTATTTTGACATTCTGAGAAAGAAACCTGAAGGATTCTCTTTGGTTTCCGGAGATGATGAATATACACTTCCGGTAACATTGGCCGGAGGAAACGGGGTGATTTCTGTAATAGGGCAGGCCTATCCAAAAGAGTTTTCAACAATGGTTCAGTTGGCTTTTGACGGAAAAGTGAAAGAAGCCTATGAAATTCACAATAAATTGGTAGAAATTACCAGACTTATTTTTGCAGAAGGAAATCCTTGCGGAATTAAAGTGATTCTGGCAGAGAAAGGTATTGTGAAAAACTATTTGAGACTACCTTTGGTTCCTGCTTCTGAAGGACTTTATGCAAAGATCAAAGCAGAAATGGCTAATATCTAATAGGGTGAATTGTTAGTTTAATTAAACAATTGACCTGTAAGTAAAAATTTACAATTGAAATAAATAACAAGGTGGAAAGTTCAGGCTTTTCACTTTTTTTAATCATAAAAAGTATGAAATTAATAGAAGCAACAGAAAAAGATATTCCGCTGATCCGGAATCTGGCAAGACGATCCTGGGAAAACGCTTATGCAGAGATTCTTTCCAATGAGCAAATGGATTATATGCTTTCAGAAATGTATTCGGAAGCTGAACTTACAAAACATTTTCAGGATACCAATTACTATTACTACCTGATTAAAGATGAAAATACGGATTCTTATGAAGGATTTATTGGATATGAGCATCATTATGATGAAAATACAACAAAGCTTCACCGTATTTATCTGGTGCCGGAAAGTAAAGGCAAAGGTTTTGGTAAAGAAGCACTCCTGTTCCTGAATCAGAAAGTTGCTGAAAACGGGGATCAAAGAATTATTCTGAATGTTAATAAACATAATGAAGCCAGACGTTTCTATGAATCTCAGGGGTATAGTGTTTATGGTGAAGGAGTATTTGATATTGGGAATGGTTTTGTAATGGATGATTATATGATGGAATTCTTAATTCACAAACAAATGACTTAAAATTCTGTAACAATATATGGTAATTCTATAACAAGTGAAATCAATTTTTAATTCATCTTTGCTCCAGAACCAAATCACTTATACAATACATTCATATGCTTGGTTTTGAGCTGTAGCAGCTTTTTATCAGTATATTTTTTTCATCCTTAGTGTTTAATTCCTGTATTCAACAATGCAGGAGTTTTTTGTTTTTATTAATATAAATAAAAATTTTCTACTATTTCACTTTTACTTGAAATAAATTATTATATTTACTTCATAATTTAACACACTATAATAAGGATGAAAATGTATGTAAAATTTGATTTCAACGCACTCTGTAAGAAGGTGTTGGATGAGAAGCTTAAAGAACACGGACTAAAATACCGTCTGCTGAACTTTGGTGAAGTGGAGTTTTACGAACCCATCACACAGGAACAGCATAGTCTTTTTAAGAAAAATCTTGAAGACTATGGTATTGAAATTATCGAAAGCCAAAAAACGGCCTTGGTACAGAAAATAAAAGATGCTATTGTAGAGCTTGTCTTCTCTGAGGATCCAGTTTCTGTAAAAGCTTCAATTTATATTGCTGAAAAACTGAAGCACAGCTATGGATATCTTTCCAATCTGTTTTCGGAGCTGGCTTACACATCAATTGAAAACTTCATTATTCTTCAAAAGATAGAATATGCCAAAGAGCTTATCATCAGTAATAAACAAAGTCTGACGGAAATTGCCCATAAATTGAATTATTCCAGTGTGGCACATCTTAGTACCCAATTCAAAAATACAACAGGAATAACACCTTCTCAGTTTCAAAAGTTCATCTCAAAGAGGAGAAAAGCACAAAGTATGATTGTTCATTCCAAAATGCAATATGAATAAAGAATTTTTGAATGTGATTGTCACAGATCAGGATGAAGGAAACCTGATTTTCTTTAAAAGTATATTTAAAGATCTTAAAATTGAAGTTAAGGTTCAGTGTTTCTATCATAAGTACGATCTGATGGATTATTTGAATAGCGATGATGCTATAATTCCTGAAATTTTGTTCATGAATTATGATATGGCGGATAAAACCTGTTTAAGTTGTATCAAAGAAATAAAAGAAGATTTCAGATTTAGCAATATGGTGAATGCTGTATATTCCGACACCATTTCAGAAATTGAAATTGAAGAACTGTTGGTGAACGGGGCTAATATTTTTATCAGAAAACCTGATACCTATGAAAATCTTAAAAAGGTTCTTACAGAAGTTATTGTAATCAATTGGCAATACCATACATCAGGATTGAATAAAGATAACTTTATTATGAAAATAGGATGAACAGTAGGTTTTCTTGATTGTTTTTTTGTTAAAATTAAATGTATTTACTGCATACTATTCACAGAAAAGTGAAAATTTTATAACTAATAATTAAAATAATATAAGAGTAAATTCAGTCAATATCAGCAATTTTGTAAATGTAAATAAGCCAACACAAATTAGCTATATAAAAAGCAGAGAATGACAGAAGATTGATTATTTCGATCAGATGTACAGAATATAAATAACGATGTTAGTTAACAAAATGGATTATATCAATTTCCAGCTATAAAGCATAGAAGATCTTTAAACAAAACGGTACAATCATGAAAACTTGACCAGGTTGAAGGGTATTAATATTCGTTTCATTCCCACACCTTCAACTTAGACACAGTTAGTTTTTATAATAAGCAAGTTGGAAAAATAATTCATTTTGTTTTTTTATAATTTATTTTAATAGTTAGGGCAATAAGCATTCAAATAATATATAAATATTTTCACACCACATCACAAAATATTAAAGTCCGGCTATTAAAATAAATTTTTTAAAATAACCAAAAGTAATTTCTTCTAAATAACAGTTTTATAAGGGGGCCGCGGAAAGATTCTTTCCGCGGTTTTTTTATGATATCTTACTCCACTTATTCTTTCCTTTATAGTATTTCAGATAGTAGTTTTTGATGATCATATTTTCAGGCCGATTCAGGTGAGGGTCGGCTTCCAGTATTTTATCAACCACATTTTTGGTGGTCTTAATAATGGCAGAATCATTAACAAGGTCCAGTTTTTTGAAATCTACAACACCGCTTTGCTGTGTACCCAGAATATCTCCGGGACCTCTGAGCTGCATATCTACCTCCGAAATTTTAAATCCATCGTTTGTCTCCGTCATGGTTTTAATGCGGGTTCTGCTTTCCTTAGACATTTTATCAGAGGTCATCAGAATACAGTAACTCTGCTCAGCACCTCTTCCTACACGCCCTCGAAGCTGGTGAAGCTGGGAGAGTCCGAATCTTTCAGAGCTTTCTATGACCATTACCGATGCGTTGGGTACATTTACTCCAACCTCAATAACAGTAGTTGCCACCATAATCTCTGCTTTTCCGGAAGCAAAATAATTCATGGCAGCATCTTTCTCATCAGGTTTCATTTTACCGTGAAGCATGGTGACATTATAATCTGAAAATGCATCCATCACATGCTCAAGTCCTTCCATTAGATTTTTATAATCTAAAGTTTCAGATTCTTCAATCAGAGGATACACAAAATAAATCTGTCTTCCTTTTCTAATTTCGTCTCTGCAGAAGTTATACACATAAGTTCTGTCTTTTTCGCGCCTGTGAGCTGTAATGATGGGTTTTCTGCCGACAGGCATTTCGTCAATAACAGACACATCCAGATCAGAATAAAAGCTCATCGCCAGTGTTCTCGGAATTGGGGTAGCGGTCATTACCAGAATGTGTGGAGGAATTCTGTTTTTTGCCCATAATTTAGCGCGCTGTGCAACCCCAAATCTGTGCTGTTCATCAATAATGGCAAGCCCGAGGTTTTTAAATTTTACTTTATCTTCCAGCACCGCATGAGTTCCTACTAAAATAGAAAGTGAGCCGTCTTCGAGTTCGTGATGAATGATTTTACGTTCTGATGTTTTGGTAGAGCCCGTCAGAAGGCGGACATTAATGCCGGTTTCCTGTAAAAGATCTTTGATTCCGTTGTAATGCTGCTGGGCCAGAATTTCAGTGGGAGCCATCAGACAGCTTTGGAAACTGTTGTCCATTGCAATCAGCATGGTTAATAGAGCTACCATTGTTTTTCCGGAACCTACATCGCCTTGCAGAAGCCTGTTCATCTGAATAGGTCTCTTCATGTCCATACGTATCTCTTTCAAAACCCTTTTTTGAGCATTGGTGAGATCAAAAGGAATATGATGATTGTAGAAAGTATTAAAATGGTCTCCTATGATAGGGAAGGGATTACCAACAGCCTGGGTTTTATGATGAAGTTTTTTCAGGCCGTATCCCAACTGAAAAAAGAAGGATTCTTCAAACTTCAGCCTGTGGTCTGCTTTTTCAAAATGCTCCATATCTTTCGGGAAATGGATGTTTAAAAAAGTATGTTGTCTGGATAAAAATTTAAAAGCTTTTATCAGGTATTCGGGGAAATTTTCCTCAATCAGATTAGGGATTTCTCTGCAGATATTTCTTAGTACAACCTGAAAAAATCTTTGATTCAGCCCTCTTTTGGTTAATTTTTCTGAACTTGGATAAATGGGTTTCAATCGGCTGTCCCCTTCTTTCTTCTCTTCTGCATCAATTTCCGGGTGCGGCATAGAAAACTGCCGGTTGAATACATTGATCTTTCCGAAAATATAAACTTCCCTGTTGATTGGAATCTGCTCTTTGAGCCATTTTGAATATTGAAACCATACCAGATCCATGGTTCCGGTATCATCATTGAATTTCGCAGAAAGTCTTTTTGTTTTCCCCGTCTGAATCTCCTGAACCTGAGTAATTTTTCCTTTAAGCTGGATTTCCTGACTAGTTTCCTCGAGCTGGGAAATTTTGTGAACTTTACTCTTGTCAAGATAGCGGATAGGATAGAAGTTCAGAAGATCGTCCACCGTAGAAATACCCAACACATTTTTGATGAGTTTGGCTCTTTCAGGACCTATCCCTTTTACGTATTCTATGGAAGTATCTAAAGTCATCAATTAGGTTCGAATGGAAAAACAAAGGTTCGAATTTCGGGAAAATAAAAAAGACTTCCAAAAAAAATTGGAAGTCTGAATTTAGTATAAGAAAATCCGAAGCCAGATTACTGTTTAATCTTTGATCTTAGATTTGAATTTTTTCTGGTAATCTTCCCATTGCTCTCTGGTACGGATCTTTTTAAAAAGATCTTTGGAGATCAGCTCCAGATAAGGTTCCAGTTCTTTAGCAGACAATTCGCCCTGAAGTATGGTAATAGGGCCGCCGTTTTCATCCAGAAAAACCGTGCTTGGAACAGCGCCTACATTCATATACTGGGTAAACTCATGCAGAGAATTCCGTCCTTTTTTATGTTCTGTATTTTCATTGGCAAATGTTCTGCCGAAAATTTCAAATGTCTTTTTCTCTTCAGCATTGAATTTTACAGGATAAAAATTATCATTCAGGATCTGAGCGATTATTGCATGACCATAGGTTTTTTTATCCATAATCTTACACGGTCCGCACCAGTCTGCATAAAAGTCAATAAGAATTTTTTTTGGACTTTCTTTTTGAGCCTTTATCGCTTCTTCAATAGTCATCCATTTTACCTGAGCAAAGCTGAAACTCAATAAAAATAATAGGGTTATGCTTAAAAATTTCTTCATATTTTGATATTTACGTAAAAATAAGCATAAAGTGCCTACTTTTTATTTAACATCTTGCATTAATTTCTTCACAAGCGAAGATAACAAAATTAATACCACACCGGCAGATAACGCATAGATTCCTAAAGTTTTATATCCGTCTGTGTAAGCTAACAGCTTACTCATATTAGTATTTCCTGTATTTGCTTCAGATAAGCTGGCTCCGATCTTTCCTGCTGCAAACTGCCCGAATGCACTGGCCAGGAACCATAATCCCATCATCATTCCGAACATTTTTTTGGGAGATAATTTGGTAATAATCGACATTCCGATCGGTCCAAGGCACAATTCTCCGAAAGTAATGACCAGCCATGTGAAAGTGAACAGGTTCAGTGAAGATTTACCATCTGGTCCGGCAAAGAATCGTAAACTGTAAAATAAAAAGAATCCTGCCGCTAAGAATAAAAATCCGATTCCAAATTTATTAATGGTATTAGGTTCCAGTTTTTTCTTATTCAGGCCTACCCATGCCAGACCGATTAACGGGCTGAAAATAATAATAAAAAATGAGTTGGCACTGTTATTAATAACATTAGGATCCATCCCAAATCCAAGTAAGTTGTGAACCAGGTTATCTTTTGCAAACAGAGATAAAGATCCTCCGCTCTGCTCATAGATGGAATTAAATAAGAAATACATGAAAATGAAAACAAATGCAGCGATCAGCTTTTTTTGGTAAGTTGAAGTCTGCTTCAGGGTTTCCATAATGAAATAGCCCACTGCGACAATCCCTATCAGATACATGAAGTAATCGGTGTAATCTGTATTTTTTACCATGATGAAGATCAAAGGCATGCTTAATAAAGCGCCTATATATACCAATACTTCACGCAACGATCTTTTAGACTGAGGCAGCATCTGTATCGGTGAGTCTCCGATGGGACCTAAAGATTTTTTAGTAATAAAAAAAGTAATCAGCCCTAAAAGCATTACTACAGCAGCGGCAAGAAAACACCATGACCATGAATGGTATTTACCTAAATACACACACAGAGCTCCCCCTAAAAGTCCTCCGATATTAATACCTGCGTAAAAAAGACCATATCCTGCATCTCTTCTCGGATCATCTTCTTTATAAAGTTCTCCTACCATTGATGAAATATTAGGCTTAAAAAATCCCGTGCCTATGATAGAACATGTAATCCCAAAATAGAAAAAATCATGAGGGGATAAAGCAATAATCAAATTACCGATCATCATAATAAGTCCGCCAAATATCAGTGATTTTTTGAATCCCAGAATTTTATCAGCAAAAATACCGCCTATGAAAGTAAAGGCATAAATGAAAGCCTGTATTGCACCGTATTGAAGGTTAGCTTTGTCTTCCAACAGCCCAAGCTGGTCTACCATAAAAATAGTAAGGACTCCCCGCATTCCGTAAAAACAGAAACGTTCCCACATTTCCACAGTAAAAAGTGTCCAAAGCTGTTTAGGATACTTTCCTTTAAAATTCTGTATTTCTTCTAGAGTTAAGCTCATAATTGTATATGATTAAGTTTTTAATTAGGGTTTCTATTGTTATTCTGATCCAGTTCAAAACGAATTCTGTCCTGATCAATAATTTGTTTTAATTCTTCTTCTTTAGGGAGATAGAGTAAATATTTGCTGGCGAAAAGATTTGATATAATAATTTATTTTATCAGAATCGTTAAGTCTTATTAACAGTCTATAATGAGTCCAGCTCAATTCATGACGCAATGCGTCACAAATTGGAAATGTCTGATAAAAGGAACGCATATTCCTTAGGTTGCTCTCATCAAACCCTTTTCCAAATTCCAGGGTAAGTTTTTGGGAAAGATTCTTCAGGATGTATTTTCCATATTCTGCACGCTCTTTTCCTTGTTGTTCATCTTCTACAATCAGTTTTCCGATTTGCCAGTAAGTAAGAAGCAGGGTAGAATTCGCTATTCGAAAAACTTTTTCGTGCGACTGTCTGATGAGTTCCTTTACGGACAGAAATAAAGAATCTTCGGAAATTTCCATCATACGAAAATAAAAAAAACCTCTGACTTAACAGAGGTTTTTATATAATTGATTGAATTTATTATTTGATACCGTGCATTTTCTTTTCAAGCCATCTGCTGATCACGAAAAGAATGAGTGCAGCTATACCACACATGATCACAAACACGATGAAGAAATCGAATAGGTTGGCAATTTCAAATCCTAAGAAAGAAGTTGTTTTTGCAGGGCCTCCGTTTTCTCCGCCGCCAGGAATTAATGCAGATAATGTTCCTGCAAACTTATTGGCTGCAGCATTCGCAAGAAACCATGTTCCCATAAGCAAAGAAGAGAAACGTACAGGAGATAATTTAGATACCATAGAAAGTCCGATAGGTGAAAGACAAAGTTCTCCCATAGTGTGGATCACATACAGACCAATAAGCCAGAACATGGAAACTTTATCCATCATTCCCAAACCATAAACGGCAAAAGCGATTACAGCATAACCCACCGAAATAAGGGCTAAACCATAGGCCATCTTTTTAGGAGAAGACGGTTCTTTACCACGATTTCCCAATCTTAGCCAGAATGAAGAGAAAAGTGGGGCTAAAAGTAAAATAGCCAAAGCATTTACAGACTGGAAGTAACTTGCAGGCATTTCCCATCCGAAAAGATTACGGTCCGTCTGTCTGTCTGCAAATATCGTTAATGAAGCACCTGCCTGTTCGAAAGCACCCCAGAAGAAAATAACAAAGAATGCAAGAATAAAGATCACTACAATACGGTCTCTTTCATCTTTGGTAAGACTTTTATCTGTAAGAACGATTAGTGGCATAAGGATCATAGCTCCATAAATAAGATATCCGATAACATCCAGATCACTGTTGAACATTGTTTTGAAATTCATCAGGAAGAAAATCAAACCAATAGAACCTAAAACGATAAGCAACTGAACAAATCCGAATTTATCTCTTGGCATTCCGATAGGTTTATTGTTAGCATCTACCAGTACCTTGTTCTTTTGAGTGATGAAGGTAACCAAACCTATAAGCATTCCGATACCGGCTGCTAAGAATCCCCACTTAAAATCTACTTTTTCTGCTAAAGTACCACACACAAGAGGTGACATAAATGCACCCAGGTTAATACCCATATAAAAAATGGTAAATGCTGAATCTACTCTACGGTCTCCCTGAGGATAAAGTTGCCCAACCATAGTGGAAATATTCGGTTTGAAGAATCCATTTCCGATGATCAGCATTGTAAGACCCAGCCACATCAGGGTAAGAGCGCTGCCTCCTGTTGTGGAAGCACTGAAGAATAAGATGAATTGTCCAATAGCCATCAGTAATCCTCCAATTTCAATACTTCTTCTGTTACCTAAAAACCGGTCAGCCAAATATCCACCCAAAAGTGGCGTAAGATAGACCAATCCTGTATAACTTCCATAAATTTCTGATGCATTGGCATCATCCATAAGGAGTATTTTTGTCATGTAAAGTACAAAAATAGCACGCATTCCATAGTAAGAAAAACGTTCCCACATTTCTGTTAAAAACAGAAGATAGAGACCTTTAGGATGTCCTTTCTGCTGAGCTGTATCCATATTTCTTGTTAAATTTTTGTTAAGACTGACAAATATAGTTTATTTTGAGTTTTTGGCAAGGTTTTAATTTTATATTTAAATAAAAAAGCTGCGGAATAGTCCCGCAGCTTTATATTCTTTATTCAAATTAAGGTTTAATGTCCTTTTTCTTTCATGATCTTGTTTAGTCTTTTTAACATAGAGAGTCCTAAAAGAGTCGCAAATATTAACAAAGCAAAGTTCACAAGGAAATAATTCATTTTGTTGTCATAATTGTACCAGGTACTGGCTAGGATTCCTGAAAGCTTGTTTCCTACCGAGTTGGCAAGGAAGAAACCTCCCATCATCAAAGCGGTGATTCTGGCAGGCGAAAGTTTGGAAACAAAGGAAAGCCCCATTGGGGAAAGGCATAACTCCCCGATGGTTATGACTCCATATCCGGCTACCAGCCATAATGGAGAAACCTTCACAGCTCCGTTGTCTCCGGCCATTACTGCAAGAACCATCACCAGACATGATAAAGCGGAAATAAATAACCCCAATACAATCTTAGTAGGTGTTAAAGGCTCTTTTCCTTTTCTTCTCAATAACGCCCAGAATCCTACCACAACAGGAGTCAGTGCAATTACCCAAAACGGATTGATCGACTGGAATAATTCTGTATTATAAAGGTATACTTTACTTTCTGGATTTTTTTCCAAAGCGGCACGCTGCTCAGCAGAAATATTTCTAAAATAAATATCTTTTCCGGTTTCTTTGATGCTGTTGCCATCTTTATCTTTCTGAGACTGAAACTGGTTGTCATACACAGGTACTTCTTTATCAGCATAGCTCTTTCCGTCTACCATATAAATTCCTTCAAGAGGTTTTTCCAGAGAAGCCGGAACACTTCTGTCTGTATAATAATTGGCCCATCTTGTAAGAGCGGTTCCGTTCTGTTTGAAAACGGCCCAGAAGAACATACTGATCAGGAATACCGAAAGCAGTGCTCCAATGGAAGGCTTTTCTTCAGGTTTAGCTTTAAAGTAAAGGGATGCATAAAAATAAATAACAGGGATACATGCGAAAATAAATGCATCTGTACTGTCGCTTCCGAAAATATTACCGGGAATAAACCATCCTATAACTCCGGCAGCAATAGCAGGTACAAAAACCTTGATCAGAATTTCAGAAAGCTTGGTATCGCCTTCCTGTACAGGTTTCATTTGTGCTGCGTGGATGTAATGCTTTCTTCCGATACTGAAGATCACAAGACCTATAAGCATCCCAACTCCTGCTGTGATGAAGGCTTCACCCCAACCGAACTTATTACGCATAAATGCCGCAATAATATTACAGATAAATGCCCCGATATTGATTCCCATATAGAAAATATTATATCCGGAATCTTTATTCGCTTTATAAGGTTCTTCAGAATACAGATTTCCTAAAAGGGTAGAAATAGTAGGTTTAAAAAAACCATTTCCAATGATGATCAGTGCTAAAGAGCCATAGAACAGAGGAAGTTCTTTGAAAACTCCCATTCCGATATATCCTGCGGCCATCAGAATTCCGCCCAGGTAAATAGATTTGATGTAGCCTAAAACCCTGTCAGCCAGAAAACCTCCAAGAAAAGGAGTCAGGTAGGTCAATGCGATATAGGTTCCGAAAATGTCATCAGCTGTTTTGTCCGGCAGTCCAAGTCCGCCTTTCATACCGGCAGGCTCAATCACATAAAGAACAAAGATTCCGAGAATCAGATAGTACCCGAAACGCTCCCACATTTCTGTGAAAAAGAGGTAAGGCAGGCCTTTAGGATGTTTAGTCTTCATATATTCAAATTTCAAATTCCTCCAAAAATAAGTTTTTAATTTTAATTGATAAAATAAATAATTTACCCTGAAAACGATTAATAAAACAAATAGTAAAAATCCCTTTCAAAAAAATGAAAGGGATATCTGGGTTGTTTTAGTTTTCTGATAGGGAAAGAGAAGCTAAAAGAATCATCTCAATGTATTTTCTGTTTTTTATTTTACAGATTATTCAAAATAAAATCCGTCATTTTCTGATACAGCTGCGGTCTTGTCTGTCCTCCGTAGATTCCGTGATTTTTGTCCGGATAAGCCATGAATTCAAACTGTTTTTTATTCTGGATCAATGCTTCCGATAATTCCATGGAATTCTGGAAATGTACGTTATCATCGGCTGTTCCGTGGATCAGAAGGAATTTGCCTTTCAGCAATTTGGCATATTCTGTAGGAGAATTTTTATCATATCCGTCCGGATTTTCCTGAGGTGTTCTCATAAATCGTTCCGTGTATACAGAGTCATAATATCTCCAGTTGGTAACCGGGGCTACAGCAATTCCTGCTTTGAAAACATCGGCTCCTTTGGTCATTGCCAGACTGGTCATATAGCCTCCGAAACTCCATCCGAACATTCCGATTCTCGTTTTATCAATGTAAGACTGATTTCCAAACCATTTGGCAGCTGTGATCTGGTCTTCAATTTCATATTTCCCCAAATTCATATAAGTCACCTTTTTGAACTTAGCGCCTTTATATCCGGTTCCGCGCCCGTCTACACAAGCTACGATATACCCTTTTTGCACAAGATGGTTGAACCATAATGTATTTCCGTTATCCCATGAATTGGCCACTTGTTGTGATCCCGGTCCGGAATATTGGAACATAAACAGCGGATATTTTTTATTTGGATCGAAATTCTTAGGTTTTATAATCCATGCATTCATCTGGTCTCCTGCAGCATTAGGAATGGTGATGAATTCTTTTTCAGCAAAATTGTCTGCTTTTAACTTCTGAAGCTGATCATTGTTGTTCTGAAGTTCTTTTAGCGCTTTACCATTGCCGTCTTTCAGAACAAAGGTGTGAGGTCTTCCGGCTGTAGAAGAAGCTTCAATGAAATAATTATAGTTTTTGCTGAAACGTGCTGAATTATTTCCTTCAGCATTGGAAATCAGCTGTGATTTTCCGTTTTCAATATTTACTTTGGAAACCACCTTGTTAATACTACCTTTTTCCGTAGTCTGAACATAAATTTCTTTGGATTTCGGGTTGAAACCATAATAATCGGTTACTTCCCAGTTTCCTTTTGTGATCTGCTTTTTAAGTTTTCCGTCTTTGTCATACCAGTATAAATGGCGGTTACCGTCTCTTTCAGAAGACCAAAGGAAAGAATCATCTTCAAGGAATTCCAAAGTCGGACTGTCTGTATCGATCCATTTTTCATCCGTTTCAGTGAATAATTTCTGAACTGCTCCGGTTTTGGTATTTACTTTTAAAATGTCAGACGCATTCTGAATTCTTTCAGAAGTGATCAGAACAATTTCATCAGGTTTTGCAGTCTGGAAAACATTGGGAATGTAATAATTCTTGAACGAACTTAAATTAAGCGGTATGATATTTCCGGTATCAAGACGATAAAGCTGTGCCGAAACAATAGAATTTTTTTCTCCGGCTTTAGGGTATTTATAACGCATTTCATCCGGATATAGTTTTTTGCCGTAGATTGGAATATAGATTTCCGGAACCTGGCTTTCATCTGATTTTACAAATACAATGGCATCAGAATTTTTCGTCCACTCATATTGCCTTGCATGTCCGAATTCCTCTTCATATACCCAGTCAGCAAGACCATTGATGATTGAGTTCTTTTTACCATCATTAGTAATCTGGGTGATTTTTCCTGAATTAAGATCCTGATAGAATAAATTATTATCAGCAATGAAGGCTATTTTCGAAGCATCAGGAGAAAATCTCGGTTCCTGAACGGGTTTTCCTTCATTCAGACTGATCACTTTTCCGGATTTCAGATCCTTTACATCAAATTTCCCTAAGAATGAATGTCTGTATATAGGCTGACTTCCTAATTGTAAAAGGATTTTTGATTCATCATCAGAAAACTCATAGCTTTCAAAGCTTCCGTCCACCAGATTTCCTTCTTTCTGTGAGGTTTTATAAGAATATTTTGCAATTCCTCCGGATTCAATCACCAGGTAATTCTCACCATTTTTCATGGATGTAATTCCGGCAATACCTTTACCACGGTAATATCCTGAGTATATTTTATCTAAAGTAATTTCCTGCGCCGATACATTCTGGAATACAGCAGCAATTGTAAGTGTGAGTAAGAATTTTTTCATTTCTAATTTTAATGATTCCAAATTTAATAATTCTTACGTATATAACCATATAAAACAAAAAACCGGGATAAGTTCCCGGTTTTATCAGCTATCCTTCAATAATAGGGCCTTCTATCACCGGTGGGTAATAATCTCTGGGAGCACAAATAGGGTAGAGCAGGTTGCATGGTGTTTCCAGATCACCTCCGATAAAACCGAGTCTGTACTGGCAGGTTTCCGGATCCAGACATCTTCTCATTCCGGGTAAGCCTCCTCCTTGTATTTCTTTTAACTGGTCTCTCGTGATTTTTCTTGAATTTTTCATAATGCTATTTTGTTTTTTTGATTGAAATTCTAAGGTAATTAAAAATATCATTAGTTGGTGAATTTTATTGAGAAAATAGTTTTGGCAGAAAAATTGAATGTATAATAATATCAATCAATTTAAAATAATAATTATGGAAACAAATGCATACAACCAGAAACTGAATCGGTATGTTTTGAACGACCAGATTGTGTATACTGGTTTTTCAAGTTTTAAAGATGCTGAAGAATGTGCCCATAAAAAAGGCGGTACTTTAGTTGAAGTAAGTTTTAAAGATGGAAATGATAATCCTCAGATTACCAGTGAAGCGGGACTGATTGAAAAACAGCTTCATTACTATGTGTATGCAGGTGATGAATATAAATTTATCCATTCTTCAGATCCCGGATTCAGAAAATATGCCGATGAGCTGCAGAAAATAAAGGCAAGAAATGATAAAACAAGTCCCGATGAAAGGTACTTTGCCAGTTTTGAAATTGAAAATTCAGAAGACCCGATTATTGTTCTTAAAAATGATCATTTTGAATCGGTAACTTCAAGAGAACGCTGTAAATATCTTAAACACGCTAAAGTTTACGAATTAGGGGTATCCCTGCCAAAATCTTAAAAAAATCTTATCATGAGCAAGACAAAATATTCAGAAAAAGCTCAGGACAAAATAGGAGAGGTAATGCACGAATACAAGGAAGGAAAGCTAAAATCTTCTTCCGGAAAAAAGGTCACCAGTAGAAAGCAGGCTATAGCTATTGGTATCTCTGAGGCCAAAGAAAAAGGGCTAAAAGTGCCTAAGAAGAAAGATTAATTTCAATAAAAAACCGTGTGAACATCTCGCACGGTTTTTTATTGAGCTAATTATCTGCTGTCTTGCTGTTAGCTGTTTTGTTCATTATAAAGAAATCTGTAATATTCATCTGCCATCCTGTCGCTGTTGAATTGATCTTTTACATCATTCATCGCATTATACTGGATTTTCCTCCACTGCTCCGGATGATCGTAATAGGTTGGAAGAATTTCATTTTCAAGAATTTCATAGAGTTTGTTCAGATCATAGTTGTCCTGTTCGTAAATACTCATATTCAGATAATCTGCTTTAGGCACAACGAAAGAATTTTCACCTGATTGAGCAAATTCCGGAATCCATCCATCATCAGTTGATAGATTGACAGATCCGTTCATAGCAGCGGTCATTCCGGATGTTCCTGAAGCTTCTCTTGGAACTCTTGGATTATTCAGCCATAGATCAGATCCCTGCTTCAGAGATTTACTCAAAGAAAGCTCATATCCGGTAAGAACAGCCATATTTTTATGGTTTTTACTTTCTTCCACCAGTGAATTGAACGTGGAAATGGCTGTATAGTCCATTGGATAAGGTTTTCCTGCCCAGATGATCTGTACCGGATATTTGGGGTTGTTCAGAAGTCTGTAGAATCGGTCTTTATCATGAAGAAGAAGATCTGCCCTTTTGTAGCCTGCAAATCTTCTCGCCCATACAATAGTGAAAACATTCGGATTGAACAGGTTTCCGGTCTGGTCTGCTACTATTTTGAAAAGTCTGCTTTTTAAATGCTTTTTGCGGTAATCGAAAACGGTTTCGTCATTTTCATCCTTGGCATTGTAAAGTGGCTTGTCTGCCCAGTATTTGAACTCCTGTGCATTGGTAATAGATTTGATCTCGCAGATGCCCGGATATTTGCTCCACATAGCTCTGGAAACTACACCATGCAATTGAGAAACTCCATTAGCAATTCTTGCCATTTTCAGGGCGCACAATGAATGGTTGAAGCGGTCGTCATCACCTCCTTCAATGTTTTTTATATCCTCCATGCTGAATCCGGAGAAATAAGACATGTCATAACATAATTTAAGATTATGCTTTTCGTTTCCTGCCTCTTCCGGGGTATGGGTAGTGAATACCAGCTTTTCTTTTACTTTGTTCAGATCTCCATTGTATTTTTTCAGAAGGTAGAATGCTGCGGGAAGTCCATGTGCTTCATTAAGATGGTAAACATCTCTTTGAATATTCATCTCATCCAAAAGTTTAGCTCCTCCTTTTCCTAATAAAATATACTGAGCAAGTTTGGTAGATTCGTTGGCATCATACAATTTATGACAGATGGTTTTAGAAACATGATCATTTTCAGGAACATCTGTTGAAAGGAAAAACATAGGTGCCGTATTGAATATTTCAGGATCCAGATACCATACCTTTACCCAAACCGGTGCACTGTGAATTTCGATCTGGAACTTTATTCCGGTATCTTCCAGGAAGCTGTACATTTTTCTGGTCCATACCGGCTGAAGGGTCTGGTCATGGTTTCTTGCCTGATCATAATAACCGAATTTCCATAGAATTCCGATTCCGATAAGGTCCTGCTTAAGATTGTATGCACTTCTCATATGAGAACCTGCCAGGAATCCCAGCCCTCCCGAATATATTTTTAAAACCTGGTCAATGGCAAATTCCATCGAAAAATAGGCGGTTTTTTTAGAATATTGTGGATTGATGCTGTAAGGTATTTTAAAATTTCTAAAATCCATAAATTACGGTTTTGTATTAGAAGGGGCAAAGGTATTAATTATGAAAATAAACTTTATATTAATTATTTGATAAATTAATTTAAAAGTATCCGATGAATAGTTTTTTTACTTACCTTTAATGTATAATTTTTTGATTTTCAAAAAGTTCTAATAGTGAAAGCGGATAACGCATGTATTCTTCAGACCTATAAAAAAATGCACATGAAAAAGACATTTTCTGATGAAGATCTGACTAAGAATCTTAGCCTGTATTACCTGAACCGACATTTGAAAAAAAAGCCGATAGAAAAGTATCACCGTACTATAGATGAATCTCTTCTTCATGACCGCGAAAAATATAGGAAGAAATCTGAGATTCTGCTTCTCAATTCTTTCATGCACCATTTTCCCGAAGTAAAATTTGAAAACCTTACCTGCGAGAGTCCTGACTTTATCGCCAAACTCAATGACAAAAAAATCGGAATAGAACTCACTGAAGTCATTAATCATCTGGAAATGAAAAAAGCAGAAAGCACTTTGAACAAAATGTTCCGTCAGGCAGAAATATTATTAGAACAGGAAGACACTACGAAATATCGTGGTGTTTATTTTTTAGAATTTCACCCTCATTTAAAGCTTGATAATCCCGAAGAACAGCAGGAAAATATCCTTAATATTTGTAAAAGCATCAAAAGAAATAAAGCGGTAGGCTGTGTAAAAAGTCTGAGAAAATCTTTTCACAGGAGAAATGTTTTTATCACTCACGAATACAGTATGAACCTTTTTGATGAACTCTGTTCTGATAAAATTCTGGAACTCATTGAAAAGAAAAATGAAAAATTTCCCTATTATGATACCTCGGTAGATGAATGCTGGCTGGTTATCGTCTCTGATATGAACTCTATTGCTTCACGATATACTTTTATTCAGGATAAAGAACATCTGCAGGAGGTAAAAAGCCCCTTTCATAAAATTTTTCATCTTGAAAATCTTTGCGGAAATATTACAAGCATAAAATAATTTACTTTTCAGGTGTGTAATTTTTTGTTAATGCTTTAATTTAATTAAAATAATTCAAAATTTTATCGTTTTTGTTGTTTATAATTAAATTATGAGTATATTTGGTATTACCTTGTATATCATATGCTTGGTGATTTATTTTTAACAAAAAACTATGTATCTATGAAGAAACTTTTACTTTTTATTTTTCTTTCACTTTCGCAATTTCTTTTCTCACAGGCAGACTGTACGTCTGCACTGGCGGTTTGTGGAAATTCTAGTATTACCTACAGTCCTTCAGGGATTGGGAATGTCAATGAAAACTTAAGAGGCTGTCTGACAGAGGGGGAACACAACTCCATATGGTATAAAATTACCATTGCTACAGGCGGAACCCTTACTTTTAATCTGGTTCCGAATGATCAGGATGCAGATTATGACTGGGCAATTTATGGTCCGAATGTAAACTGTTCCAATCTGGGAACACCAATTCGCTGTAATGCAGCCACTGTTGTCGGAGTTGGAGCAGATACGGGATTAAATATGACGAGTACAATCATTAGTGCCCCCGGAGGCTCACCAACTCCTTACTGTAAATATCTGGATGTTCTTCCGGGGCAAACCTATTATTTGTATCTGGATAACTGGGTGAGTGCTACAAATCCAACAATGGCTCCGTTCTCTTTAACTTGGGGCGGAACTGCAACGTTGGCATCACCATTTACAGATCCTACTATCCAGCCGTTTCCGTTTACTCCTCCGGGAGTACCTGCTGCTAACCCTGCGGACCCAAGAGAGGTGGTGATTTGTTCTAATCCTGCTATATTTGATTTTACCACTTTATCTGCGGGAATCATCAATGGAAATCCAAACTTTTCTGTTAGTTATCATACAAGCCAGAATTCAGCTTTAACGGGAACCAATCCTATTACGGGTCCTACTTCCGTAACAGTAGGCCCTACTTATTATTACAGTATTAGTTATACGGACCCAACCAACCCTAATAGTCCGCTTAATAAATGTAAGCAGGTTGGATTATTTAAATTCCGGGATGGAAAAATCACGACAAGAAATGCTACATTAACCCAATGCAACAATAATAATGCAGGTACTGCAGTGTATGATCTTACAAGTGCCGATATCATTGGAGATCCTAATGTTACCAAAAAATATTATCACAGCCTTTCTGATCTTAATGCGGGAGTTGGAGAAATTACCAATCCTATGACATTTACTTCTGCAGAAGGTACCATTTATGTGAAAGTCACTTCACCTTTCGGATGTACTTCTGTGGCTCAGATCTTCCTGAAATTCTATCCTGTACCTGCAGTACAGAATGCCGAAATAAGAACATGCTCCTTGGAAAACAATCCTTCTACAGGATCATTTAATCTTACAGGGCCTACGGTAACAACGCAAGCGGGGGCTATCAAAAAATATTATCCTTCATTAACAGATGCAATAAATCAGACCAACGAGATTCTTACTCCAACGGCATATATAGCACCTACCGGAGTGGCTTATGTAAGAGTTTTCAATGCGCAAGGCTGCTATAATGTTGCTAAGATTACCCTGATTGTGATCGCCCCTGTCTATTCCAATGTTCTTCAGGACAAGATTATTTGTGTGGCTGATAAGACTACCTTGGATGCAGGTCCTGGATTCACTAACTATCAATGGAGTACAGGAGCTATTACCCAGACTATTAGTAATGTAGGAGTGGGTACATATTGGGTTAAACTTACTTCAGGAGGTTGTGTGGTGAAGCAGAATGTGAAAGTATATGCGTCTGAGCAGCCGGTAATCACCGGGGTTGATATTTCAAGCAATACCATTACCATATTTGCGATAGGAGGTACGCCGCCATATCAATATTCAATGGACAATATCAATTGGCAGGATTCTAATATTTTCACTAATCTTTCAAGAGGTGATCATAAAGTCTACGTAAAAGATTCCTATAACTGCTCCCCAATGGAAGTTGGAGTGGTAGTCCCTAATCTGGTCAATGTAATTACTCCAAACGGAGATGGTATTAATGATGTGATTGATTATTCTGCATTGGCTAATAAAAAGAATCTGGTATTCAGTATTTTTGACCGATATGGAATTAAGATTCATGAAGGAAGCAAACAGAACGGTTACAAATGGGACGGAAGTGTGAATGGTATCGGAAAAGTACCGACAGGTAACTACTGGTACTCTGTAACCTGGAATGAAAACGACAAAATGAGTACGCCAATCAAGTATTCAGGATGGATCGTTGTGAAAAACAGGGAATAAATACGATTAAAAAATTTAAAGAGTCTCCATAATATCAGTAATATTGGGGACTCTTTTATTATGGCGATTTTAAGCCAGCTAAAAAACTAAAACTATTGAAAACAATGAGTATGGATGCTGTAGACAAGAGCTGCAGGGCAGATCCGTACAATATCACAAATTAAATCAATGAAGAACAGAATTTTTACAACTTTGCTGGGCTTAATCATAGGAATCCCTGCATTTTCTCAAACATGGACTTTACAGAATGCCGGATCCGGCGGTGCAGGACAGACATCGATGCATGTGTATGATGCAAACAGCGTTTGGGCATGTGCCAACTCTGGAACCGGGGGTGTTTTTACCAGAACTTCAAATGGAGGAACCAGCTGGACTCCGGGAATCTTTAATATAGGTAACAATACCAGATTATACAACATTCTAAATATTTCGGGAGTTAATGAAACAACTGCCTGGGTCATGAGTCCCAATGGATCTACAAGCCCTACCAGTACTTCTACTCTTGGAGAAGTATGGAAAACAACCAATGGAGGATCAAGCTGGACAAAGCAGTTTACGCTGCCATCAAGTGGAATTGCTGTTCATTTTTTTGATGCTAATAACGGTTTAGCTATCGGATCGCGGGCATCGGTTTATGATATATTTACCACTCAAAATGGAGGTGACAGCTGGTCACAGATACCGGCAGCTAACGTTTCCAATCCAATGACAGAAACATTTGGTTACCAGAAATATTATGTAATAGATAATGTCATTTTTATATGCTTTTATAATGTAGTGGGAGGTGTTTGGGATTATAAAGTGTATAAATCAACTGATAAAGGGCTGCATTGGTCAGCGCTTCCAACTTCATTTGAAGGAGGGCAGTCTCATGGGTTTTTAATGGCCTGGAGTGATGTAAATAAAGGTATTGTTTTTTCACAAACCTATTCATCAGGTACTCCAACTGATTTAAAAATATATGGAACTGATGATGGTGGTGCCTCATGGTCAGTAGTCCCATCTTCAGGGATTCCTGTAACAACTAGAATTGATGATATTGCTTATGTTCCAGGTAAAAATATCCTGGTCGCCGGAAGTGGAGATAATATAACAAAAGGATCCTGGAAAAGTATGAATAACGGAACCTCTTGGGAAGCTATAGATCCAGGAGTTTATCATTGGAATGTAAGGTGTGCCGGAAATAACTGTTATTCGGCAGGATGGACTTCAGCTGCTCAATTTGCGGCCATGTACAAGATAAGTTTCAGAGAACTGAGTACCCAGGAAACAAAATTGAACTGGGGTGGTATTTATCCTAATCCTACAAAAGGGGAACTCTATATAAAGACCGATAAAAAGATTAAATCCTCAACCGTTCTGGATGCATCAGGCAGAATAGTATTAATGGCAGATTCATCTAAACTGGATCTTTCTTCATTTCCTAAAGGAGTATATGTTGTCAATATAGAATTCGGGGATGGCACATTTTCATCTGAAAAAATAATCAAAGAATAGTATATCAAGCTTTTTAAAAATAAAATTGATAGATAAAACCATTTCGTAAGAGATGGTTTTTTTGGGTGAAAAATGGTACATTTAGTTTTCAAGAATCATGAATATGAAGAATCTATTTGTAAAACGTTTTGAATATTATAAATCACTGGGTGATAAAACTTTCGGACAGCTTTCTGAAGAACAGATCTTTTGGCAGCCTAACGGAGAAAGCAATTCTATTGCCGTTATTGTGAAGCATATTGCAGGAAATATGCTGTCAAGATGGACGAATTTTTTAACAGAAGACGGTGAAAAACCCTGGAGGAACCGTGATGATGAATTCATCAATACATTTAAAACCCAACAGGAAGTTCTGGAATACTGGGAAAAAGGCTGGCAGTGTCTTTTTGAGGCTATGGATCAGATTAATGATGATAATTTACACTCCGAAATCTATATAAGAGGAGAGGCGCATTCTGTTCTTGATGCCCTTGTGCGTCAGGTAGCTCATTATCCTTATCATATAGGGCAGATGGTTTATATTGCGAAAATGATGAAAAATGACAACTGGGAAACACTTTCCATTGCAAGAAACAAATCTCACGAGTTTAATAATGAAATGAAAGAGAAGTTTTCAAAAAGTTCAGGTCATGGAAATGTATAATTTTACAATTAATGGAGAAAATGGGACTGTTTCCAGAAAATGTATTGAATTAAATATCCGCGACTTCCATACAGCGGCCGGATTGGTGGCTGAACTTTCCTATAAAAGAAATTCCGATAAAAATAATATCCTTTGTGTTTTTGATGATCAGGGCGGAACCTGCAGTACAAAACACGCGGTATTGAGAAAACTGGCGCTGGAAAATAATGAAAATCATATAAAACTAATGCTGGGTATCTTTAAAATGGATTCAAATTATGCTCCGGCTATAAAAAATACACTCTGTAAATACGGACTTACTGATATTCCCGAAGCGCATAATTATTTAAGGATTGGAGATCAATATTACGATTTCACAAAGTCCAGATCAAAATATAACGACTTTAAAAACAATGTTTTATCGGAAACAGAAATAGAATACGACCAGATTGTTTCCGAGAAAATATCAATTCATAAAAAATTTCTTCAAAAATGGTTGAATGATGAAAAAATCAATTGTAATTTAGACGAAATATGGAAAATCCGGGAAGAATGTATTAAAAATTTGCAAAAATCTGAATATGACGAACCTGATCCTAATTTTTCTTCTGTCTGCTTCCTCAACAGCCCTGACGTAAGAGAAGAATATAAACAATAGACCGAATCAATTTAGAATTCTTATTAAAATTACTATCTTTGCACCCATAAAATTCAGGAGTAATAAATGTCTACTTTTCACAGAACTGCCGCATTTCATACACTGGGCTGCAAATTAAACTTTGCGGAAACATCTACTATTGCCCGTCAATTAACAGATGCAGGTTATGATAAGGTAAGCTTTGATGAAAGAGCAGATATCTATGTCATCAATACCTGTTCAGTAACTGAAAATGCAGACCGCGAATGTAAGCTTCATGTGAAAAGAGCCATGAAGGCCAATCCGGAAGGGCTTGTAGTCATTGTAGGATGTTACGCACAATTAAAACCTGAAGAAATTTCGCAGATTGAAGGAGTAGATCTTGTTTTAGGAGCTAAAGAGAAATTCAATATCTTAAGCTATCTTGATGATCTTGAAAAAACCGATCACGATGGCATTGTTCATTCATGCGAAATTGAAGAAACCGATTTCTTCATCGGAAGTTATTCTATCGGTGACAGAACCAGAGCTTTTCTAAAAGTTCAGGATGGCTGTGACTACAAGTGTACCTATTGTACCATTCCATTGGCTAGAGGGATTTCCCGTTCAGATACTATCGAGAATGTTCTTAAAAATGCAAAAGAAATTGCAGGAAGGAATATCAAAGAAATTGTTCTTACCGGAGTAAACATTGGTGATTACGGTAAAGGTGAATTCGGAAATAAGAAACATGAGCATACTTTCCTGGATCTGATCTCGGAACTGGATAAAGTAGAAGGCATTGAAAGAATCCGTATATCTTCCATTGAACCGAATCTGTTAAAAAACGAAAGCATCGAACTGGTTTCTAAAAGCAGAAGCTTTGTTCCGCATTTCCATATTCCCCTGCAATCCGGAAGCGACGATCTTTTGAAAAAAATGAAACGCCGTTACCTGACTAAATTGTACAGAGACAGAATCAGCAAGATCCGTGAGGTAATGCCTGATGCAGCTGTTGGTGTAGATGTTATTGTAGGCTTTCCCGGAGAGACAGAAGAAAAATTCATGGAGACTTATAACTTCCTGAATGAACTTCCTATTACCTATCTTCACGTATTTACTTATTCTGAAAGAGAAAATACAGAAGCGGCAGGTATGGACGGCGTTGTACCTGTAGCCGAAAGAAAAAAACGAAATAAAATGCTGAGAATACTTTCTGAAAAGAAGAAAATGGCATTTTACCAGACCCAGCTTGGAAAAACGCTTCCTGTACTTTGGGAGCACGAAAATAAAGACGGAAAAATGTTTGGCTTCACAGAAAACTATGTGAGAGTCCAGAAAGACTTTGACCAGGCATCCGTAAATCAAATCGAATTTTTGAATTTAGAAAAAATCCTGTCAGATGGCACGGTTTCTGTGCAATCTTCCTACGAAAGTTTTTTAGCAAAAGCGTAGTCTCTTTGCAAAATTTCCACTAAATTTATTTTTAACTTTAAAATACTACATTCATGAGAGATAAGTTTTTATCTTGGGGAATTGTATTAGTAACCGCTACGTGGATTGTAGCGTTACTGATCAGAGCGCATTACTGGATACCGATCCTGCTGTCCGCCATCTATGCATTGGGTGTTTACAATGCTTACCAGTCAAAACATGCTATTTTGAGGAACTTCCCGGTATTGGGTTACTTCAGATACTTTTTTGAAAGTATTTCACCCGAAATGCAGCAGTATTTCATCGAAAGGGAGACAGACGGGAAGCCATTTCCCCGAAACCAGCGCTCTGCAGTATACAGACGTGCCAAAAATCTGAGCGATACCGTTGCTTTTGGGACGCAGTTAGAAGTGAACCATAGAAAATATGAAGGGATCAAGCATTCTATTTATGCCAAATCACCATCCGAAGAACTTCCAAGAGTTTGGGTAGGAGGAGAACAGTGTACACAGCCTTACCATGCATCTTTATTCAATATTTCTGCCATGAGTTTTGGGGCATTAAGTGACAGAGCGCAGATTTCTTTAAACAGAGGTGCTAAAAAAGGAAATTTCTATCACAATACAGGAGAAGGAGGAATTTCTCCGTATCATCTTGAAGGGGGAGATTTATGCTGGCAGATTGGTACCGGATATTTCGGATGCCGTGATGAAGAAGGAAAATTCAATGCAGAACTATTTACAAAATATTCTACACTTCCCAATGTGAAGATGATTGAAATTAAATTGTCTCAGGGAGCAAAACCAGGTCATGGAGGAGTACTTCCAGGGGTGAAAAATACACCGGAAATTGCAAAAATCCGTCACGTCACACCAGGAATGACTGTTATTTCACCGCCTTCTCATTCTGCTTTTTCAGACGCGGCAGGACTGCTGAGGTTTGTGCAGCATCTCAGAGAGCTTTCAGGAGGTAAGCCGGTAGGTTTTAAATTATGTATTGGAGATACCAGAGAATTTGAAGACATCTGTGTTCAGATGAATGTTCTGAAGATCTACCCTGATTTTATTACCATTGATGGAGCTGAAGGAGGTACAGGAGCAGCACCGCCTGAGTTCTCAGACGGAGTAGGAATGCCTCTGGAACCCGCATTGATTTTCGTTAACAGAACCCTTAATAATTACAATGTAAGAAATAAAGTAAGGGTAATTGCCAGTGGAAAAGTACTGACGAGTCTTGATATTTTAAGAGCTGTGGCTATGGGAGCGGATATGTGTAATAACGCAAGAGGTTTCATGTTCTCTTTAGGATGTATCCAGGCTTTAAGATGTAATTCCAATAACTGCCCGACAGGTGTTGCCACGCAAGATAAAATGCTGATTAAAGGGCTTGATGTAACGGATAAAAGTGAAAGAGTATACCACTTCCATAAAAATACGCTTCACACGTGTAATGAACTGATTGCTGCGGCAGGAAGAAGTTCTTATGAAGAAGTGGATGCAACCATGTTTATGAGAGGAGACGAGTTTGATCATCTGGCAGATCTTTACTTCCCTGATATTTTGGGAAATGTAAAACAGAAAGCAAGATCTTAAATAACCTGAGTTCGGGTTAAGGAGTTTAAATGTAAAAGATTGGAAGATGGAAGAAGGAGGCTTGAAGTTACTTTTAGTTATACGTATTGAAAGCCACCAGAAAATCAAATTAAATAAAAACAGATCAATATTTGTTCTTAATGACTTTATAACTTCCCTCTTTCATCATCCAGCTTCAAACCTGCATCCATCATATTCTTATCCCGAACTGAGGTTAAATAACAAAAAACCGTAATCGAAAGATTACGGTTTTATTTTTTGTACTATGCTTTATTATTGCGGTCTCGCAGTTGTTTTATACACCTGGAAATTGAAAACGAATGTTCTGTTTCTGAAAGAATATCCGCTGTAATTATAGTGGGCATCCCTTGCAAAAGCAGCTCTTGATGGTACAATAATTACTCCCTGAAGGTTATAAGGTGATTCGTCAGCCTTATCAAAAGCTTTAAATTTTCTTAAAGCCTCTCCAAAACCTTCTATCATATAATAACTTTGCTGTGCAGCAGCAGTAGTTGCAGCCCCTGTAATTAATGGGTCAGAAGGAGAAATATAATAGATTTTAGGATCTACTAAAGGAATACCGCTTCCGTCAACAGGACTGTAACCTAAAAAGGTTGTCACAGAAGAAAAAACTGAATTTCCGTCAGTATTGATAGCAAGATAGGTCTTAGCACTCATCATGATTCTTATGATGTCTTTTTCACCGATGGCTTTTCCGGCAGTTGGATCTACGTCATCCGGCTGGGCTCCCGGTCTTGTAATGTATATCGTACCTGAAGGTAAGGTTTCTTTAGGCAGCTCGCTCAGTTTTTTTTCGTTGTCATCAGAAGGATCAGTACTGCTGAAAGCTTTTATATTTCCCTGGGCATCCAGATAATTTTCGGTCATAAATTTTTGAATGGCCTGATCATCATAGGTATTCTGTACATTGATATCTTCAGGCTCCTGATAACCATCAACTTCATCATCCTTTTTACATGCAGTAAAACACAAAGACCCCGCGAGGATATATAAAAATATTTTTTTCATTTCAAAAAACTTTAATTACTTTACAGATAATATACCGGCAAAAGTATAAAAAATTATGAGAATAGATAAATTTTTATGGAGTATTCGTTTTTATAAGACGAGAAGTATTGCATCAGAGGAAATTAAAAAGAACAGGGTTTCGATGGGAACGTCTGCTGTAAAATCATCAAAAGAGGTAAAAGAGGGCGATGTAATCAAGATCAGGAAGAATCAGATTGATTATAAAATCAAGGTTCTTCAGATTCCCAAAAGCAGAATTGGAGCCAAGTTGGTTCCGCTTCATATACAGGATGTAACGGATAAAGAACAATATGAACTGCTGAAGATGCGTAAAATGTCACAGGATTATTACAGGAACAAAGGAGAAGGGAGGCCTACTAAAAAAGACAGAAGAGATATGGATGATTATGTCGGAAATGATATTGATGCCGATTTTACAGACTGGGATGACTTTTTTGGTGAAACAGGTGATGATACCGAAAACGAAGATTAAAAATAAAAAGCTCTAGAGATAGAGCTTTTCTGTTATTTCATTAACGATATCTTCAGGGGCCCGGGAGTCTGTAACAACGCTAAACTGGGCCTTGCTGTAAAATACATTTCTTTCAAATAAATGTTTAGCGATGAATTCGGGAAGATCTTCATCAGAAATATTGGCTATTAATGGCCTTTTTTCTTTTTGTTTCGAGAGTCTTTCTGATAAAGTGGCAACAGAAGCTTTTAAAAATATACTTTTAGAATTATGGTTGATGATCTCCATGTTATTATAATACACAGGGGTTCCTCCGCCCAGGCTTAAAACCACATTTTCTTCAGTCGCTAAAATCTCTTCCAAGGCCTCTCTTTCCAGCTTTCTAAAATAGATTTCTCCTTTTTTTTCAAAAATTTCTGGAATGGTTAATTTATTTCGTCTGGAAATCTCTTTATCGAGGTCAATTAATCTAAAATTTATTTTTTCGCTTAATATTTTGGAAACGTGAGATTTGCCACAACCCATGTATCCGATCAGTGAAATTATCATGAATTTTTTTTAAACAAATTTGCAAAAAAGTTTTGAGATAACGAAAAAACCCATATCTTTGCACCACTTAAAACAAGGGACATTACTTAAATGAAAACTTGTTAAAACAAGTGGCCGACTCGGTAGCTCAGCTGGTAGAGCAATACACTTTTAATGTATGGGTCCTGGGTTCGAATCCCAGCCGGGTCACAAGCGAAATAGATTACTAGATTTTTGTAATTTTATGGCCTGCGTGGTGAAATTGGTAGACACGCCATCTTGAGGGGGTGGTTTCCTAAGGATGTGCTGGTTCGAGTCCAGTCGCAGGCACTGCAACGATTTTTAATAATTAATTGAAATGTAATTCATTTAATTGTGGCCGACTCGGTAGCTCAGCTGGTAGAGCAATACACTTTTAATGTATGGGTCCTGGGTTCGAATCCCAGCCGGGTCACAAGTTTACTGAAAAGTAAATTTTTTTCATATTAATATTTTGTGATTTGGTGTTTCAAAGGTCTCCCTGAGACCTTTGATTTTTCTAAACCTCTTGCAGGTTCCAAAAAATATATATATCTTTGCAATTCTGTAAAACAAGAATATTGTAAAATAGAGTTGTTAAGTGACCGACTCGGTAGCTCAGCTGGTAGAGCAATACACTTTTAATGTATGGGTCCTGGGTTCGAATCCCAGCCGGGTCACAAGTTTACTGAAAAGTAAATTTTTTTCATATTAATATTTTGTGATTTGGTGTTTCAAAGGTCTCCCTCAGGAGGCCTTTGATTTTTTATTGCTGCTCCTTGGAAGTGCAAAGAATCACGGATGAAAGTTGTGGAGTAAGATGTAAACTCAATAAAGTAATACAAAGTCATTGTATTTCAAAATAAGCGAAGCACTCCCTGTTTATCTTATAAAACGTAGGCTATCTTTTTTTCAGAATAAAAAAACTCTGATCACAAAGTAATGATCAGAGCTGCTTTTATCAGTGTTTTCTTTTTAAAATTTAAATGAAATTAATCCAGATGCATGTTGTCAATCAATCTTACACCGTCTACAACAACTACGATAAATGCTCTGAAATTTCTGTCTTTATAAAAAAAGTCAGTTTCTTTTAGGGTGTCTTCATCTGCAATTAGAAAATATTCGAGCTTCATTCCCTGCTGGTGGTCGAAAATATCGGTTACCCTTTCTTTAATTTCAGGAATAGTAACAGTCCGGAACCAGTCATTTACTTTCTTTAACGTTTCACAAATGATTTTGGAGACTTCTTTTCTGTCTTCATGGAGTCTTTGGTTTCTTGAACTTAATGCCAGTCCGTTCTCTGCTCTGTAAATGGGAACGCCTTTTATTTTTACAGGAAGCTGTTTTTTCTCAACCATTTTTTTGATAATGGCCAGCTGCTGGAAATCTTTTTCCCCAAAATAAGCAGTATCAGGCTTTACCTGTCTGAATAATTCTTCTACTACAGTTCCTACACCGTCAAAATGTCCCGGTCTTGATTTTCCTTCCATTTCATTTTCCAGTCCATCAAAATCATAATGAAGACTTTCTGTTTTCTCAGGATAAATATCCGTAACTTCCGGAATGTACACTGCATCTACCAGCCCGGAGTTTTCCAGAATTAAAATATCCCTATTAACGTCTCTTGGATATTTTTCAAGATCTTCAGCATTGTTAAATTGAGTGGGATTTACAAAAATTGAAGAAACAACCAGGTCATTTTCTTTTCTGGCTTCTTCATATAAGGAAAGATGGCCTTTATGAAGCGCTCCCATAGTAGGGGCGAAGCCTATCCGTTTTCCCATTTCTTTCTGTCTTTCAATGAAATCCTGAAGGGTTTTCCTGTTCTTTATAACTTCCATAGTTTATTTTAATACTATTTCAAAAATACTAAAAATATCACAAAATAATATGTGTTTTTAATAATTTGGAAAAGGGAATTATCGTAAAAAAATGTTAATTAAAATAATGTTGGATGTTTTTTTGTAATTTTGCACATTAAAGCATTTTTACAAAAAATAGATAGAAGTTTATGCCGAATCAAAAAATACTGTACATTACTACAGAGATGTATCCATATCAGGAAGATACAAATATGGCTGCAGTGGTTAATAAAATGGCACTTAAGATGCACAATGAAGGCAATGATGTAAGAGTTTTTATGCCAAGATTTGGACAAATAAGTGAGAGGAAATTCCAACTTCATGAGGTGATCCGCCTTTCAGGAATGAATATTATTATCAATGACCTGGATCAGCCCTTAATTATTAAAGTAGCATCTCTTCCGGGAGAAAGACTTCAGGTCTACTTTATCGATAATGAAGAATACTTCAAAAGAAAACAATATTATTTCGATGATGAAGGGACTCCCTTTGAGGATAATGACGAAAGAGCTATTTTCTTTGCCAGAGGAGTTATTGAAACCATTAAGAAACTGAACTGGGTTCCGGATGTAATTCATCTGAACGGATGGATGTCTTCTTTTGTTCCAATTTATCTTAAAACCTATTACGAATCCGATACTTATTTTAAAGACGCCAAAATTGTGCTTTCCTTGTACAATGAGAAAGATGCCGCTTTGGATAAGAATATCGCTGAAAAACTGACATTCGATAATATTTCCGGGCTAAAAGCGTTAGATAACCCAACGATAAAAAGCTTTGTTATCGAAAGTATGAACTATGTAAATATGGTAGTGAAAGGAGATGAGTTTCTTGATGAAGATCTTGATCAAGGTTTTAATGAAACAACAACTCCAAAATCAGAATACGTAGACGTAGATTCTATAAACCAACTTTATTAAAAACACTTTTTTAATGACTCATACTGTTAAAAGGACTTTCGCCATGCTTTTACTGGCGTTTTTCGGGAGTGCACTTCTTTATAATTGTGAACCGGACGCAGATTCGCTTGGAGAACAGTTATTTATTAAAGATGCCACGGAAGGAAATGAAAAATCATACCCCGTTATTGCTTACAATATAGATAATAAAGATAGTTTAAGTAGCGATGCCTCAAGACTTATCAACCAGATTAATACCAATGGAGTATCTCCATCTACTGCTGTTTTAGGAGCTTTTTCCGAAGGCCAGTTCGGGATGCAGAAAGCTTCTTTTGTTTCCCAGCTTAGATTAACCCAATACGACTTTGACTTCGGTAAAGCACCAAAAGTAGACTCTGTTGTATTAGTAATAAGGCCGGCAAATGAAACACAATATAAAAAGGACTCTGTAGATGCAAGACCAGCAGCAGATATAGATTTCCTAGTTGGAAGTGAGACTGTAAAGGCTTCCATTGAAAAGAAATTCTATCCGGTTGTAAAATTCGGAAGAGGTAAAATAGGAAGTACAGACGTATTGTATCATGTAAAAGTACAGGAAGTGACTACTTTCTTAGATGCTAATAATGTTGCTTTACAAAAATCCAATGCTGCTATAAGTACCGGAGATTTGTTAGGAAGTACAACATTTAATGGAAATTATAGTGAAGTAACTGTATCTAAAAAGTCAGATAATACCAACATATTTTTAGGAGGTGTCGGGATGAGAATTCCTTTGGATAAAAATATTTTCCAGACCAAAATCCTGGATAAAAATAAAAAACCTGAACTTCTGAACGCTGCTAACTTCGTTAGATATTTTAAAGGGCTTAGAATCTCTGTGGATGAAACCAATGGATATCTTTTCCAGTTTTCTCCTGAAAACACAGAGGTAATCATGTATTACAGCAATGAAACCACATCCGGTGGTACTACAACAAGAGCACAGCAGACGCCATTTAAATTTACTCTTGGAGGAGCACGCCTTGGTCACTATGAATATGACAGATCTGGTAGTGCCTGGGAAACCGCAAAAACGGCTATCAACACACAGGATGGTGATCAAAAACTTTTCCTTCAGGGAATGGGAGGTCCTTCCATTGCTGTTAAAATTCCTGACGCTAAAATTGATGAACTGAGAACTTTATATCAAAAAGACAAAGCAGCCATCATTAATGCAAGAATCAGAATTTATACAGACCCTACAGACTGGGCTAACAATTATACAAAGCCACAAAATCTGACGTTGGTGACTGCTAAACCACAATCTTCAACATCATCACTGCTTATCCCTGACGGATATACTTCAGATCTTACTGCATTTGGATTGTTTAAAGGTTACGATTTAGATAAAAACCCAGCTTATTATGAGTTTTATGTAACCAAAACATTGAAAGATATTGTTGAGAAAAATACCGAAAATAAAATGCTGATGATTAATCCTGGAAATTTTATAAAAGATACAGAAAGTGTATTAGCCGGATTTAAATTTACCACAAAAGCATTTGCGATGGACAGAGCCGTATTTGTAGGTACAGTAGCGAATAATCCAAATAGCATTCAGTTAAAAGTAACTTACGGTACAAAAAAATAACACAATAAAAACACTAGAAAAAATATGTGCGGAATAGTAGGATATACAGGATTTCAGGATGCGTATGATATTGTGATCAACGGTCTTAGAAGATTAGAATATAGAGGATATGACAGTGCAGGAATCGTTTTGGAAGATGCAGGAAGAAAATTTGAAGTAGAAAAAACGAAAGGAAAGGTAGATGATTTAGTTAACATTTCCGCGCAGTTAAAAGGAAAAGCCAAAATAGGAATGGGGCATACCCGTTGGGCAACTCACGGAGTTCCAAGCGACAGAAATTCCCATCCTCATTTATCAAACAATGGTAAAGTAGCCATCGTTCATAATGGAATCATTGAGAATTATGATACCATTAAAAAAATGCTTACCGAAAAAGGATTTACCTTTAAATCGGAAACAGATACAGAAGTATTGGTCAATCTTATCCAGTATTTTATGGATCTGAATTCGGATATGGATTTTCCTTCAGCAGTAAGATTTGCACTGAATGAAGTATACGGAGCCTATGCGATAACCGTAATGCATGAAGATTATCCGGGAGTACTGGTAGTAGGAAGATTAGGCTCTCCATTGGCTATCGGAATCGGAGACCAGGAGTATTTTATTGCTTCTGATGCTTCTCCTTTTGTAGAATTTACAAAAGAAGCAATCTATCTGGAAGAAGGACATATGGCAACGATCTCTTTAGAAAATGGAGTAGACATAAGAACTATTACAGAGAATTCTAAAATTGAGCCGGAAATCCAAAAGCTTAAGTTAAGCTTAGAGCAAATCGAAAAAGGAGGTTATGAGCACTTTATGCTTAAAGAAATTTTCGAGCAGCCTAAATCTGTACATGATACTATGAGAGGAAGACTTCTTGTAGACGAAGGAATCATCAAAATGGCAGGAATCTGGGATCATGTTGAAAAGTTCAAGAATGCCAACAGAATTATCATCATTGCGTGCGGAACTTCATGGCATGCCGGTCTTATCGGAGAATATCTTATTGAAGAGTACGCAAGAATTCCTGTAGAAGTAGAATATGCTTCAGAATTCAGATATAGAAATCCTATTATTACAGATAAAGACGTTGTTATTGCGATTTCACAATCGGGAGAAACAGCTGATACCATGGCTGCATTAAAGCTGGCTAAAGAAAAAGGAGCATTTATATATGGTATATGTAACGTAGTGGATTCATCCATTGCAAGAATTACAGATGCAGGTTCCTATACGCATGCTGGTCCGGAGATCGGAGTGGCATCTACAAAGGCATTTACAGCACAGCTTACCATTCTTACCCTAATTGCATTTAAATTAGGAAAACATAACGGAAACCTGGGTAATGCTGAATTTATGAGCTTAATCGCTGAATTGGATGCAGTGCCTAAGAGAATTGAAGAAGTTTTGAATTCTACTCACGAACTTGTTCAGAATATAGCAAAAGACTTTGTAGAGGCTACCAATTTCCTTTATTTAGGAAGAGGATACAACTATCCGGCAGCACTGGAAGGAGCTTTGAAGCTAAAAGAAATCTCTTACATTCATGCAGAAGGATATCCGGCCGCAGAAATGAAGCACGGGCCTATTGCTTTGATTGATGAAAATATGCCAATCGTTATTATTGCCCCTAAAAAAGGTCATTATGACAAGATTGTAAGCAATGTTCAGGAAATTAAAGCAAGAAAAGGAAAAATTATTGCTGTTGTGAATAAAGGAGATCAGCAGGTAAGTTCAATGGCAGATTATGTTATTGAAGTTCCTGAGACTTCAGAGTGTTTCTCACCAATCGTTGCATCAGTGCCTTTACAGCTGTTAGCATACTATATAGCAGTGTATAGAGGGGCCAATGTAGACCAGCCGAGAAACCTTGCAAAATCAGTAACCGTGGAATAAAAAATTGTTGTAAATAAAATAAATTTAGATTTCTTCCGTTATTTCAAAAAAAATCTTAAAAGTTTCTTAAAAAAATTATATATTTACGGCTTAATTATAAAAATTAACATGAAAAGGATATTTCTTTTATTATTGTCTGCGTCAGTAGCATCGGTATCTTGTTCAGGTGGTGGCAGCTCTTCAGTTGGGAAGCCAGGAACAAAAGGAGAATTGATACCAAGAGAAAAAACGAAATCATTTGTTGCGGAAAGACCATACGGAATGGTCGCAATTCCTGCAGGTTCATTTGTTGCTGGTTTAGCAGATCAGGATCCAACAAATACTCCTGAAAAAGCTTCATTGACAACGGTTACCGTTTCTTCTTTCTTCATGGATGAAGCAGAAACTACCAATGCAGAGTACAGGGTATTTATCAACTATGTAAGAGATTCTATTGCTAGAACACTACTTGCTGAAGCTGCCGGAGAAGGCGGAGAAGGCGGACGTAGAGGAGCAAGTATAGGAGATTATGCATATCTTGCTAAAAAAGAAGAAAATTTAACACCTTATCAAGAATATTTAGAAGGCCAGGGAGGAAGAGAAGATGGAAGCTATGATGCAAGCAAAAGACTAGACTGGAAAATTCCATTGCATTGGACTACAGGGAAGTATCCTGATGTAGAATATGCGGAAGTTTTAGAATCTATGTATCTGCCTGCTTCTTCCAGAATCGGAAACGAAAGAATCCTGGATGTAAGTAAACTTAAATATACCTACCAGTGGGGAGATATGGATGCTGCAATTGCTGATAACGAAAGAGGAGCAAACTACCTGAAGAGTTCAAGCATTGCCATCTATCCTGATACTACAGTTTGGGTAAAAGATTTCCACTTTGCTTATAACGAGCCATTGTTTGAACAGTATTTCTGGCACAAAGCTTATAAAAACTATCCTGTAGTAGGTGTTACATGGGATCAGGCTAGAGCTTACTGTAACTTCAGATCTAAGCTGAAAACAGATTATAACGAAAGTTTAAAAAGAAAAAAACAAAGACCATTAACATTCCGTCTTCCAACCGAAATTGAATGGGAATATGCTGCAAAAGGTGGAATGCAAAATGCTACTTACCCTTGGGGAGGTCCTTATTTAATGGACGACAGAGGTTGCTACCTTGCTAACTTTAAACCTAAGAGAGGTAACTACATGGAGGACGAGAAAAAAGGTACTTATACATATACAGCTCCAGTTAAGAAATTTAAGAAAAATGGGTTTGGGTTATTTGATATGGCTGGAAACGTTTCTGAATGGACTTCGTCTGCTTATAACAACTCTTCTTATGGATTCTCTTCTACTTTAAATCCTTCTACGAAAGATAAAATAGATACAAAAAGATCTGTAAGAGGTGGATCTTGGAAAGACGTTGGCTACGCGCTGATGACAGGTGCAAGAGATTGGGAAAGAAAAGACTCAGCCAGAAGTTATATCGGATTCAGAACTGTACAGGATATTCCTGAAGCAGCTGTTAAACCAAGAAGAGTTAACAGATAATCAATCAGACAATTATTTTTCAATACAATTTTATTTAACATTAAAAAAACTAACTTAATATGTTTAAGACTAAAGATGCTTGGATGAATTTCTTTTATTCATTCGGGGCTGCAATTGTAATTCTTGGAGCTTGGCTTAAAATTACTCACATTACCTTGGGACCTATTAACGGGAATATAGCTCTTACTGTGGGACTTATTACAGAAGCTATTATCTTTATCATTTTCGCATTCGACCCTCCAAAATCTGAAGAGTCTTATGCTTGGGAAAATGTATATCCTGAATTATTAGACAAACATGCAAACCCAAATCCACTTCACTCTAATGTATCTACTAAAGTGAATGCACAGCAGCAGTTTGCAGAATTAGAAAATTCTCTTTCAACGAAATTAGATAAAATGCTTGAAGATGCTAAACTTGATGTTCAGCTATTTGAAAGATTAAGAACAGGTATTGACAAGTTTTCAAGTTCTGTGGACCAGATCAATCAAACTGTTGATGTATCTGCATCTACTCATAAGTATAATGACCAACTTAACAAAGCAGCTCAACACATGGAAAGCATGAATGCTTTATATGCAATGCAGCTTGAAAGTGGGAAAAGACAATCTGAATTTGCTAACAAATATGTAGCAGATATGCAGAAGTCTGCGGAACAGTCTGAGAAATTCAATCAAGAACTACAAGGTTTAACATCTAATCTGAATAACTTAAATAGAGTTTATGGCGGTATGTTAACTGCTATGAAGTCTTAATCCTGAACCATTTCTAAAATTTAACTACTTAATCAAAAAACAAAGAAAAGAGAATGGCACAAGGAAAACAGACCCCTCGTCAGAAGATGATCAACCTGATGTATCTGGTGTTCATCGCGATGATGGCCCTCAATATTGATGCAGAAATCATCAGATCATATTATGATTCAACCAGAGCATTGAATGAAACAAGAACATTAACAGAGAAGAAGAACGAAAAGATCTTTGAAAGAACGCTGGAAGCTAAAGCTCAGCAGGTTCCGGATACTTACGCTCAACCTTGGGAACAGTATAAAGTACTGAAGGGTAAGATTGATGTTTTGGTATCTTCTGCTCAGGGAATCAAAGATGCTCTTAAAAAACAATCAGAGTTCCACGATAAAGATCCTAAAACAGGTAAAGATATTGATGTAAGTGAAAACTTTGCTGCATTGAACAACAATGAAGCCACTACAGAATATTTCTTTAAAGAAGGTGATGAAAATGCACCTTCAAAAGGAGCTTTAGATTTAAAAGCTAAAATTGATGATGTAAGAAATTATATTAATTCAACTTTTGGTAATAATGAACAATTAAAAGATTTAGTTGACAGAGCCAACAAATCTCTTATCGCAGAATATCCTAAAGGAAAATCTCCGAATGATAAGACTTGGTTCCAGAACAAATTTTATCACCAGCCGCTTATTGCTGCAATTTCTAACTTGGAGATCATCCAAAATGATGCCAGAAATGTACAATCTGATGCATTAGCATTATTACTTCAGGAAAAAGTAGATGCGAGTATCAAATTTACAAGCTATGAAGCTATTGTTTCAGGTCCGGTAGATATCCAGGCAGGTAAGCAGGCAGAGGTAAAAGTAATGTTGGGTAACTATTCTAACAGTAATAAGATCAGTATTTCTGGTGTTAGCAGAGTAGAAAACGGAAAAGGTACCATTTCAATTTCAGGTTCTGGACTTGGAGAGCATAAATTAGGAGGTGTAATTACATTAACTGATGCTTCAGGTAAATCTCAGCCTTTCCCTTGGACCCATACGTATAACGTAATTGCAGGACCAAGAGAAGTAAAACTTGAAAAAGGACTATTACTTTCTGCGGATAAGATGAATGTAATGTACAGAGGACTTGAGAATCCTGTTTCAGGATCTATCTTAGGTGCTGATAACTCTAAACTTTCATTATCTGCTCCGGGTGCTGTTGTGAAGAGCACAGGTCCAGGGAAGTGGGATGTAACTCCTACTACAGGAAATACAGTTAGGTTAACATTATCAGGAGTTGATCCTTATGGTAAGACTGTTTCTCAGGTATTTGAATACAGAATTAAAAATATTCCTAGACCTCAGGGACAAATCAGAGGAAAAACGGTTAACTATATGCCTGTAGGTTCTATTCCTAACCAGATTGTATCTGCAGCGTTGCCAGATTTTGATTTCCCTGTTTCGTTTACAGTAAACAGCTTCATTATCAAAGTTCCTGGAAGAGCAGGTACATTGATCCAAGGAAGTTCACTTCAGGGTGCAGAAGGTATGCTTAGAAATCTTAGACCAGGCGATGTCGTTCAGATCTATGATATTCAGGCAACAGCTACAGGTCTTGGAAGCCAAAAACTTAAAGAGATATCACCTGTAATTATTAATGTTCAATAAGGTTAATTTGTAAAATCATATTATGAAAAAATATATTAGCAGTCTTTTAGTACTAGTTTCGGGATTTGCTTTTTCCCAGACTATTCTGAACGCTTCTTCTCCTGAGGAATTTAGACAGATGAGAGCTGAATCTATGAGAAAAGCAGGGGATACTGTTATCAGTAATAAAGTGAAACCACTGGAATATGGATTCGTAGATGATAAAGACATCATGAAAAGTATGTTCGTTTGGGAGATCATTGATATGAATGATAAGATCAACCAACCTTTCTACTATGACAATCCGGATGGTCTTCTTTCTTCCTCTACAAGATCTATATATCAGCTTTTGTTAGATGGGGCACTTAACGGAACCATCAAGGAAGTATATGATGATGATAATTTTGTAACCAGACTTACTCCAGAAGCTATTCAAAAGAGATTGGAAAGTGTAAGATTGGATGAAGAAGCTATCGATATTCTTAACTCCGGAAGAGCATTAACAGAGGAAGAGAAGAAGAGATTAACAGATATCATCAGAACAACGACGGATAAAGTTAAAGTTCTTAAGATAATGGGTATGTGGTTCATCGATAAGAGAGACGGACAAATGAAGTACAGACCTCTAGGTCTTGCAGCTATGGGACCGGATCCATCTTCTGTAGGAAGAATTGGTCCTGATGGCCAGCCTCTTGCAGGAGGAGATGATCTTGTAGACCTGTTCTGGATCTATTATCCGAATGCACGTGAAATTCTTGCGAATAACTATGTGTATAACAGAAAGAACTCTTCTGCAGACCTGTCTTTCGATGATATTATCAATGCAAGAAGATTCTCTTCAGTTATTTATAAGTCATCAAGCGGTCTAGGAGACGGTAAAATCAAAGATTATATTCCTAGAGATGCTGATGATCAGCTGGAAGAAAGCGAGAGAATTAAATCGCAGATTCTTGAAATGGAAAATGAAATGTGGAATTACTAAATTTCACTTGATATTTATAGAAAACCTGAGTACTTTTACTCAGGTTTTTTTATTATGAAGAATGTAGATTATATTATTGTCGGAGACGGCTATGCCGGGCTTTTCTTTGCCCATCAGCTTATAAAGAATAACAAATCCTTTGTCATCTATTCTGACGGCAGGAAAAGCGCTTCCCAGGTTTCTGCAGGGATTATCAATCCGGTAGTCCTGAAAAAATTTACGACTTTCTGGAAAGCCCAGGAGCAGATTGATTTTCTAAAGGTTACTCTTGATGAAATTAAATCATATACAGATAGAAATTATCTGATCAGTGCACCTATCCACAGAATCTTTCATGACGAAAACGAGCAGAAACTCTGGTTGAAAAAATCAGAAAATGAAGATCTTTCTGATTTTCTTGATAAAAATTTCGATCGTTTAGAGGGGGTAAAAAATGATTTTAAGGCAGGAAAGGTTAATCAGTCTGCCAGGCTTGAAGTAAGTGGTTTTTTTGCAGGTCTATTCAGTTATTTCAAAAAAAATAGTCAGATTGAAGAAGAAAAGTTCGATTATGGGAAATTAGATGTTCAAAATTCATCTTACAAAGAATATCAGTTTAAAAATGTTGTGTTCTGTGAAGGAATGGGAGTGAAAGAGAATCCTTATTTTTCTGATATTGAAGTCAACCCTAATAAAGGACATCATATAAAAGTAAAACTCTCTGAACCTTTATCCGGAAATAATACAATTAAAAAGAAACACTTCCTCTTTCCAACAGACAATGGATTATATTTTTACGGAGGAACCTATGACAGAGAACAGCTTCATCACCATATAGACGATTCAGCAGTGGAACAGCTTGTCAATGGTCTCTCTGAAATCTACCCTTATGACTTTGAAGTAAAAGAAGTAAACTTTGGCTTTCGGCCAACAGTAAAAGATCGCAGACCTATTATCGGAAGACATAAAGAATATAAAAATCTCTATGTCTTCAATGGGTTGGGAGCAAGAGGAATTCTGAATGGATGCTATTTTTCCCGTAGTCTGTACCGCTTCATAGAAGAAAACATACCCCTGCATGAAGAGGTTTCCTTAAACAGATTCAAATAAATAAATCATTATCCAATACATAATCCCATGAATGAAAATATTCTCGGAATAGCAGCCGGCATTCTTACCTCCGTTTCTATGATCCCTCAACTGATAAAAGTAATCAGGGAAAAGGATGTGAAAGATATTTCTTTGGTAATGCTTTTGATCCTCATTTCAGGCCTTTCATTATGGGTATGGTACGGTATTAAGAAAGATGAGCTGCCTATTATTTTGTCGAACTCATTTGCCGTGCTGGTGAATATAAGTCTCTTAATTTGTTTTGTGATCTACAAAAAAAGATGAGTTTTGGTATAACAGCAGCGGCGGGCTATTCGGCCCGCCGCTGCTATTAATAATATATTTTTATCAATTACTGAAGCGTAAACTTGGCTAAAGGAGCCATTCTTGCCTTATTTAAAGTCAGAGTATTTCCGTTAACAGAATAATTATCTGCAGCAAGTACCGCTTTTGTAAACTGGTTTTCAATCTCCAGATCTTCACAAGCCATCATTGTAGACATTCCCTGGTTGAATTTGATTCTCATTGCTTCAGGTTTAATTTCAAAAGTACCTCCAAATCCATTACATCCGGCGTGTCCTTCATATCTCATTCCTTCTGTGTTAAGTTTGAAATAAGGATTGTTTTTCGGATTTTTAAGTTTAATGGGCTGTCCGTTAAGCTCAGTTAGCTTCCATGTTTTTCCAGTGATATCAGTGCTTTTTTGAACTGAGGGAGTTTTGCATGAAATAAGGAATGCAAATAAAAATACTGTGGATAAATAGTAAAATAAATTTTTCATAATAATTGAGATTTTGATTAAATGTAATGGAGCTGCCTTATTTTAGTAAGAAGCCATTTTTGTAGATCCTGAGCCTTTAGTGTCACGTTTAGCGTGGAATAACACCATATCTACATTTTTCTTTAAAAAAGTGATGTTTCCTTTAATGTCAGAATATTGATATTCTTCATTAGAGGCCGTATATTCAGGCAGTGCATCGCTTTTTTTCAGATTATACGTTTTTCCGTTCAGATGAACAATGGCCGTATTTTTTGTATTGTTTACAGTGACTTCTATTGTTTCGCCATAGCTGTCGGTGAAAACATTTTTAGATACTTCATCTTTGTTTTCCGGAACAGCTGTAACTGTTTCAGTTTCTTTAGCAGGATGTTTACACGCTGTTGAGGAAAAGAATGCCAGCCCTATAAAGACTGTTGTTACTAATTTTTTCATAGTGATAAGTGATTTTAAAGTGTTGCATGAAATTATGATATTAATATTATATAAAATTACAAATATTATTAATAATTATATGTTAATTTTACATAAATTAATTATATTTTTTTATTTAAAAAACAGTGTGATTTCTTTTAAAGTACTTTTTTTAGGCTTTTGAACGGGAAGAATTAAAGAATAAATCAAAAGGAAATACCCGGATTTTCAGACCTGATTTAAGAATAAAAACATATATTTTTTATCATTTCTCTGTGTTGTTTTAGCGTGGTGCAAAAGTATTAAAAATTACAACATGCTGATACATAGATTGAAGTGATTTAAATCATACCGGGATGAGATATTTGAATTCAATTTAAACTATATTTTCAATAAAACATTTCTATCAAAGAGATGGTAAAGCAATAATGGTTAATCATTTTATCTGAAGAATAAGAAAATAATTATAAAATCCCATGATTCCTTTATTCAGCTTATTTAAAGGAGCGTTAAATTTTGTTAATCTGCTATGAGGATATACATTTCTAAATGTACATTTGCGACTTCAAAATGAGAAACCTTATAATATATTTTTTGACCGGCCTTTTCCTACTTTTTGTAGTAGAAAGCCGTCTGAATGTCAAAACACTTCGGAATGACTATTCCGGACACGTTTCTCATCATATGCCCAAAAGAGCCAACCGCCTGAACCAGACTTACGAAAAGCTTACCGTTCAGCAGATGGCAGACAGCGTAGACAATTCCACATTAGAACTTTATGAAGATGATTTTCATCTCTCTGACACTTTTCAGGCCATTGTTGTTCTTGCCGGAGTTTTTAACCTCGTTTACATTTTTGGATTAAGGTCCTTTAAAAGCAAAAAACCTGATATTCATGGTTTTATTTCGCTGTTTTCCCATGTAAAAAAATTCATTCTGATCCGTTCTATCAGAATTTAAAAATTTATTTCTTTTTAATTTGTTTTCTGTTCTTATTACGGACAGGAGACAGACTGCGTTGTGTATGCCGGTAATCATCACACCGTAGAAACCCCTATTACCTTTTTATTTCCATTCAAAACATTAACGAATTTATATAACTCTAGAATTATGATGAAAAGAGTTGCCTCAGGCATTGCGCTTTGTACCCTTTTGTTGGCAGTAAGCTGCGGTCACAAAAAGGAAGAAAAGGAAGAAGCTGCAGTTTATCCGGTTACCAGTCCTGTAAGAATGGATACCGTGATCAATAAAGAATATGTAGCCCAGATCCAATCCGTAAAAAACATTGAAATCCGCGCACAGGAAAAAGGATTTCTCGAAAAAATTTATGTAGATGAGGGACAGTATGTACAGGCCGGCCAGACCCTGTTCAGAATTATGCCTCAGCTATACCAGGCAGAGCTGTTAAAAGCGAAAGCAGAAGTAGAGCAGGCCTCTATTGAACTTAAAAATGCAAGTACGCTGGCCAATAACAATATTGTTTCCAAGAATGAAAGAGCAATGGCTAAAGCTAAGCTGGATGCAGCGAATGCTGAAATGAAATTAGCTCAGATTCACTTATCATTTACCGATATTAAAGCTCCGTTTTCAGGGGTGATTAACAGAATTCCTTTAAAACTGGGGAGTCTTGTAGATGAAGGAGATTTGTTAACTTCTTTATCAGACAATACAAGTGTTTACAGTTACTTCAATGTTTCAGAACCAGAATATCTGAGCTATCAGACGCATGCGGCTGATAGAGGAAGTAACCAGGTATCATTAATTATGGCCAATGGAGAAACACTGCCTCAAAAAGGAGAGATTCAGACTATTGAGGGTGAATTTGACAACGAAACCGGAAATATTGCCTTCAGAGCAAAATTCCCGAATCCGGATAAACTCCTGAGAAACGGAGAAACAGGGAAGGTACAGATGACGCTTCCGGTACATAATGCATTAATTATCCCACAGAAAGCAACCTATGAAATCCAGGATCAGAAATATGTATTTGTGATCGATAAAAACGGAACTGCGAAATCCAGAAACATAAAAGTAGCTTATGAATTGCCAGATCTTTATGTAGTGGGTTCAGGGCTTTCGGTAGGAGACAAAATATTATTGGAAGGCGTACAGAAAGTAAAAGACGATCAAAAGATAAAAATAAAATTCCAGGATCCTAAAAAAGTTCTTCAGTCATTGAAATTAAAAGCAGAGTAGTTTACGCCTAATAAAAAAACAGTATGTTTAAGAAATTCATCCGCAGACCTGTTCTGTCTATCGTAATCTCTTTGATTATCGTATTTATGGGAATTTTGTCATTGGTAAAACTTCCGGTGACCCAGTTCCCTTCTATTTCTCCGCCTAAAGTAAATATTACGGCAGAATATCCCGGAGCCAACAACGAATTATTGATCAAATCCGTGGTTATTCCCCTCGAAAGAGGATTGAATGGAGTACCGGGTATGAAATATATGACCTCCGATGCCGGAAATGACGGGGAAGCTTCCATTCAGGTGGTATTCGATCTTGGAACGGATCCCAATGTTGCTGCAGTAAATGTTCAGAACCGTGTATCCTCGGTGGTGAATAAACTTCCGCCGCTGGTAGTACGTGAAGGGGTAAAAATTACCCGTGAAGAACCCAATATGCTAATGTACATCAACCTGTACAGTGACGATCCAAAAGCTGACCAGAAATTCCTGTTCAATTATGCCGATATCAACGTAATGTCCGAATTGAGAAGGGTAAGCGGAGTAGGATTCGCCGATATTCTCGGAACCCGTGAATATGCCATGCGTATCTGGTTGAAACCAGACAGGCTTACCGCTTATAATATCTCGGCAGACGAAGTAATGGAAGCCCTGAATCAGCAGAGTCTTGAAGCTTCTCCGGGAAAAACAGGAGAAAGTTCCGGTAAACGCTCACAATCATTTGAGTACATCCTGAAATATCCGGGACGTTTTAATAATGAAAAAGACTACGGAAATATCATCTTGAAAGCAAAATCAGCCGGAGAATTTGTAAGGCTGAAAGATGTTGCTGATATTGAATTCGGAAGTTCAATGTATGATATCTATTCCACATTGAACGGAAAACCTTCAGCAGCGATTACTGTAAAGCAGTCATACGGTTCCAATGCAAGTGACGTTATCAAAAATGTGAAAACTTTAATGGCAGACCTTGAGAAAAATACGTTCCCGAAAGGTATGCATTATGATATCAGTTATGACGTTTCCAGATTCTTGGATGCTTCCATGGAAAAAGTAATTCATACTTTATTTGAAGCCTTTATCCTTGTGGCTATCGTTGTATTCCTGTTCCTTGGGGATTGGCGTTCAACGTTAATTCCTGCTTTGGCGGTTCCGGTTTCATTGGTAGGAACATTTGCTGTAATGTCTGCATTCGGAATTACTCTGAATATGATCTCGCTCTTTGCCCTGGTAATGGCAATCGGGGTTGTAGTAGATGATGCAATTGTAGTGATTGAAGCGGTTCACGCCAAAATGGAGGAAAAACATCTTTCCCCTTTGAAAGCCACAGAAGAAGCAATGCATGAGATTAGTGGAGCCATTATTGCGATTACGCTGGTAATGGCATCCGTATTCATTCCGATCGCCTTTATGTCTGGTCCGGTAGGAGTGTTTTACCGTCAGTTCTCTATTACAATGGCTTCAGCAATTATCCTTTCCGGAGTGGTCGCATTAACGCTGACACCAGCACTTTGCGCCCTGATCCTGAAAAATAACCACGGAAAAGCCAAGAAGAGAACACCTGTTACTATTTTCCTGGATAAATTCAATAATCTGTTTACAAAAGGAGCCGGGAAATACGAAAAATTACTGAACAAAACAGTAACGAAAAAAGCATTTACCCTTCCGTTATTGCTGGCATTTTGCGCCTGTACCTTCTTCCTGAGTAATTCCCTTCCTTCCGGATTTATTCCTGCAGAAGACCAGGGAATGATTTATGCGATTATCCAGACGCCGCCGGGATCTACACTGGAAAGAACCAATCAGATTGCAAAAGAACTGCTTCGGGAATCTGAAGATATTGACGGGGTGCAGTCTGTTTCCTCACTGGCAGGATATGAAATTCTGACAGAAGGTACCGGGTCCAACTCAGGAACCTGTCTGATCAACCTCAAAAGCTGGGAGGAACGTAAAGAATCTGCCGCTGAAATTATTGAAAAGCTAGAAGAGAAGGCCAAAAATATTCCGGGAGCCAATATTGAATTCTTCCAGCCGCCTTCCATTCCGGGATATGGTGCCGCAGGAGGTTTTGAACTTCGTTTGCTGGATAAAGCCGGAAGCGGTGATTACCATAAGATGGAACAGGTGAGCAACGACTTCGTAAAAGAATTAAAGAAACGTCCCGAACTGGGATCTGCATTTACCTTCTATTCTGCGAGTTTCCCACAATATATGCTTAAAGTGGATAATGATCTTGCCGAACAGAAAGGCGTTACCATTGATAATGCGATGGGTAACCTGTCTACTCTCATCGGATCAAATTACGAGACCAGTTTCATTCGCTTTGACCGTCCTTACAAGGTAATCGTACAGGCTGGGCCACAATACCGGGCACTTCCGACTGACCTTCTGAAGCTGTATGTGAAAAATGATAAAGAACAGATGGTTCCGTATTCCGATTTTATGAAACTTGAAAAAGTATATGGACTTTCTGAGATTACAAGACATAATATGTATAACTCTGCAGAAGTGAGTGGAACTCCGGCGCCGGGATACAGCAGCGGACAGGCCATCAAAGCCATTCAGGAAGTCGCTGATAAAACGCTTCCTAGAGGCTTCGGGATTGACTGGGCTGGTATTTCTAAAGACGAGGTGAGCAGAGGAAATGAAGCCGTATTCATCTTCCTGGTATGTTTAGGATTTGTTTATCTCATCCTTTCAGCACAATATGAAAGTTTTATCCTTCCGCTTCCGGTAATTCTATCACTTCCTACCGGTATTTTCGGGGCATTTTTATGTCTGAAATTATTAGGGTTGGAAAATAATATCTACGCGCAGGTTGCAATGGTCATGCTGATTGGGCTGCTGGGTAAAAATGCAGTACTGATCGTGGAATTTGCGGTTCAGAAGAAAGCTGAAGAAGGAATTCCTGTAGTGAAGGCAGCCATTGAAGGAGCAGCCATCCGTTTCCGTCCTATTCTGATGACTTCATTTGCCTTTATAGCCGGGCTTATTCCGCTGGTAATGGCTACAGGTCCGGGAGCCGTAGGAAACAGAACGATTGGTACCGCTGCAGCGGGAGGTATGCTTATAGGAACTGTTTTCGGGCTGATGATCATTCCGGGACTGTATTATATCTTCGGAACTATTGCAGAGAAATCAAGACTGGCCAGATATGAAGAAGAAAACCCATTAACAGAACAAACCGAACCTTACGAACACGATGGAAAATTTGAAGATTAAAAATATATTCGCTGCGGCAGTGATAGCGCTTGTATTAACAGCCTGTAAAGCTCCGATGGCAACCGTTATAAAAGATGAAGTAAAAGAAAATCTTCCTCAGAATTTCAATCAGGAAGAGCAGCAGGATACCAATAACAACAGTGGAACAACTCCCTGGAGACAGTTTTTTACAGATCCTAATCTGGTCAGCCTAATTGAAACCGCTTTAAAAAATAATCAGGAACTGCTGATTACGCTTCAGGAAATTGAAATTGCTAAAAGTGGTGTTTTAGCTAAAAAAGGAAGGCTGAGCCCTACTGTTTCAGCAGGAATAGGAGCGGGGCTTAAAAAGGCGGGACGTTACACCAGTGAAGGAGCCGGAGATGCTACTACAGAAATAGAACCCGGAAAAGAAATGCCGGATCCGCTGGGAAATTTCGAAGGAGGTCTGATGGCCAACTGGGAAATCGATATCTGGAAAAAACTCAGAACCGAAAAAGAAGCTGCAGTAGCTCACTATCTTTCTACCGTTGAAGGCAAGAACTTTGTATTGTCCAATCTTATTGAAGAAGTAGCGGATAATTATTATGAATTACTGGCTCTTGATAATCAGTTGGATATTATTCAGCAGTATATCAAGCTTCAGCAAAGAGCACTGGAAATTTCTAAGATTCAGAAAGAAGCGGCCGCAGCAACAGAACTGGCTGTGAAAAAATTTGAGGCTGAACTGGCAAAGTCGAAAGCTTCGGAATACACCATCCGTCAGCAGATTACAGAAAAAGAAAACCAGATTAATGCACTTTTGGGTAGATATCCGCAGCCTATTGTAAGAACAAAGGAAAGTTTTATGGCTACCATTCCGCAAACGGTTTACACCGGAATTCCGTCTCAGTTATTGTCTAACCGTCCTGATATTAAACAGGCAGAACTGGAGCTGAAAGCCGCAAAACTGGATGTAGAAGCCGCAAGAAAAGAATTTTATCCGTCACTGGAAATTTCTGCAACCTTAGGACTGGAGGCTTTCAAACCTTCCTATCTGGTTAAAATGCCGGAATCTATTGCCTATAATTTAGCCGGAGAACTGGCCGGTCCGCTGATTAATAAAAGTGCCATCAAGGCCAATTTCCAGACTGCGGATGCCAAACAGATACAGTCTCTTTATGAATACGATAAAACTATTCTGAATGCTTATCTGGATGTAGCCAACATGATGTCTAAAATTAAAAATATAGACCAGTATTATCAGCTGAAATCCCAGGAAACCAAAGCGCTGGATCAGTCTATTGATATTGCCAACCAGTTGTTCCGAAATTCAAGAGCAGATTATCTGGAAGTACTTTTAAACCAAAGAGATGCTCTGGATGCAAAAATGGAACTGATTGAAGCTAAACAAAAACAGCTGAGCACCGTTGTAGACATCTATAAAAGTCTTGGAGGAGGCTGGAAATAAAAATATCATAATTCTCAATAAAAACAGTTAATGTTTTGATGCTGGCCCCTTCGGGGGCTGGTTTTTTTTTATTATAATGAATTAAATAATTGATTCTTAAAATGATTCCGGAGAATTTGTTTACTATATTTGTGATACACCACACCAAATCTCTTCGTTATGAAAAATATTCTTTTGGCTGTTCTTGGTATCATGATTATTCTGATTGCCATATTGCTGATTAAAACCTATACGTATCCCTTTAAAAAGAACAAAGCAGGTGTCTCTGAAGGATGGAAGTCTGTAAAAAATGATTCTGCGGTGATGCGTTTGTCAGGTGGAATCAAAATTCCTACCGTTTCTACGGGAAGTCTGGGTGTTTTTAACTATACACCTTTTGATCAGTTGAAAGAATATCTGAGAAATTCCTACCCATTAGTGTATCAGAATACTGAAAATTACGAGATCAATAACTATGCGCTGGTTTTTAAGCTGAAAGGAAGTACTTCCGGGCTTGAACCTGTTTTATTTCTTTCCCATATGGATGTAGTACCTCCCGGTGATGCTGATATAAAAAGTAAGGAGCAGAATGTTTTCAGACCGGATGATAAACCCCTTTCCGCTGTATCTAAAGTCGCTGAAGACTGGGATTTTGAACCGTTTTCAGGAGCGGTTGCCCACGGAAGAATTTATGGAAGAGGAGCAATAGATATGAAAGGAATGCTTTTTTCTTTAATGGAATCCATGAACAACATGATTAAAAGCGGACAGGTTCCCAAACGGGATATTTACCTTGCTTTTGGTTTTGATGAAGAAGTAGGAGGGCAAAAAGGAGCAGTACAGATTGCAGAACATTTCAGAAAAGCAGGATTGAAGTTTGAAGCGGTTTACGATGAAGGAGGCCTGATTATGGAAAAAGGAAATGTCGCCGGAATAGATTCAGATGTAGCAGCGGTCGGATGTGCTGAAAAAGGCTTCTTATCTGCAAAAATCAAAGTAAAAGGACTTGGAGGACATTCTTCTATGCCACCAATGGAAAGTGCTATCGGAAAAGCGGCAGTGATCATGCAGCGTCTTGAGGATCATCAGATGAAACCAGTAATTACTCCCCTGATTAAGAATTTTTTTGATAATATTGGTGGTGCTATGCCTTTTACCAGCAGACTTGCTATTGCTAATCAGTGGCTTTTGAAGCCGTTGCTTCTGTCACAGCTCACCAAAAATAATACAACAAATGCATTGGTACGGACCACAACTGCTCTCACGATGATGAAAGGCAGTGACGGAGCTAATGTTCTTTCTCCGGAAGTGGAATTTGTAGTCAATTTCAGGCTTATTCCCGGGAATTCAGTAAAAGAGGTTCGCGAGCATATTGCCAAAGCAACAGAAGGATTCGATGTTGAGGTAGAAGACATTGATAATACAAGAGAAGCTTCTGCGGTTTCACCAACAGATACCAAAGCCTACAAAATGATAGAAGCCGGAGTAAATGAGATCTATCCTGGAACCATTGTCACGCCTTACCTTACCATGGCCGCCACAGATGCTTATAAATACCAGATTGTAAGCAAAAATATTTATAGATTTATGCCTATCAAGATCAACCGTTCAGAGCAGCAGAGTATTCATAGTACTAATGAATATATCAGCATTGAAAACTATCTTAAGATGATTCATTACTTTGAATATATCATGAAAAACTACGATCAATAAGCAGATAACGTTAAAAGATAATACCTGATTGGTGCCGCAAAATATACAAAGATACCAGGTCTCCTGTGTCTTTCATTTTTCAGTCTATTATCTATCCGTCTCTTATGTATTTGTCCGTTATCTATTAATCTCAATCCTTTTCAATAAAAAAATATATTACGTCAAGTTCTGTCGCATTACTGCAATAGCTTTGCTTTATCAAAATTACAGAGCTATGGAATTGCCGTTTTATTTAAGTTTTAATGAGTTTGAAAGCCATTATTATGACAACCTTGAAAAATGGTTTGAAGAATATCATAATACCAGTGAAACCGACTACCTGCAGGCATTGGCAGACATGTACAGTCCCTATTTGTATTATAGTTTTACAGATGACAGAATTATGGCAGATGCTTCTATGGAGATTAAAGATTGTTTTTTTCCTTACTACGACAAAATAGGTCTTTCTTTCTGTACCCCTTGTGAAAACGGGAAAACGCCTAAGCCAATCAAAGGAATGAACCATATATTTGAATGGAAAACAATTACCATGATGGAGTATGCACAGCATGTTCTGGATAAAATCAACAGGTATATTTCAAAAAACAAAAACTCTATTGAAACAGGCAGTATTCATGATTATATCAATGATCGTGGCATTATTACATCCAGAGAAGGAGCCGGATATTGTGTTAACTACACCAGGCATCAGACGGCAGTTCCTTTCCTGAAAGCTTATCTTCCCCATTACGGGCAGACCGTGAATATCGCAGTGTACAGGGATTTTATTTTTTCCGCAGCTCAAATTGCAGAATATATTGACAGTAAGCTCAGCTCAGTACAGGCTTTTGAACATACTATATATGCAAAACTGAAATCAGAGGCAAAATTCAGAGTTCAGATGAGTCATCAGTTTCTGACGATCTGCAATTAATCATCCGCACCAACATTCATATCTAAATTATATTTTGCCGGAGAGCGTTAAAGCGTTTTCCAGATTAAAATCCCGATCACTTGATTGGGATTTTATTGTTTTTTATAAGGCAGATTCCAGATAAGGTCAGCAGACAGATAATGAACACCGCCTTTTTTTATACTTCGGCTGTCTCTGATGAGATCATCCATATACCCAATATCTACGGTGAAAGGAGAATGGGGAATATTAAACATATAATAAGCCGCAATACGCATTTCTCTATATCCGAAAGGAGTCCAGCCATGATCCGGATTATTCAGGTAGCTTGCAGAAAAAAGCCCTTCCGCACTTAACGCCAGTTTTTGATTGTTTTTAGAAGATAAACTGTAGGTAAGCTGGCTTTTGATACGGGTTCTTAGCTGAAAATTTTCTTCAGCTTTATTAAAATCAGCATCAAAAAACTTTCTGAACTCCTGGCGTACTGTATTTTTTAGTTTCCATCTTTTTCCAAAGTTAAAAGTATAAGCGTATCGTCCATAGATTCTGAATTCCTGTTCTGTCCCTTCTTTTTCATAAGGAGAATGACTTTCATATTTGGGCTGGCGTCGGTAGCTTATGGCATAGCTGTACTGCTGGTGAGTAGCAAACGAATGATAAACCTCATGATTTAAAACCATGATCGCCTGCTTTGAAAACAGATTATCATTGTCGGGACTGCTCTTTCGCCCTAATGCAATATAGCTTAAAGACTGCTTCTTTCCCAAAGAATCCAGCTGGCGCTTAACCCCGAAAGCCGACCAGAATGCTGTATTGGCATCTCCCAGACCCGGTGGACTGATCTGTGCTTTTACAAAACTGCCTGTACAGCCCAATAAAAATAACCCTGCGAAAATTTTTTTAATGCTAAACGTCATGATAACTTCTTCAATGTTAATATGTATGCTAGGCCAAAAGATATAAACGGAATATCCGGACTTAACAAATTTAAACAGTTAAGAAATTCAATGTTTACTCAAAATCCCTTAATACTGTTTAAAAACATGACAAAATAAGCACATGATTTAGGATAGATTTAGGAATGAAAAGAATAACAGACTAGTGAATCCCGAATTTTTTATGATAACAGTCGATGTAAATACAGTTTTGTAAAAAGATCTTATTACCCAGCATTCCTGTCATCCCGGAAAATTTCATGAGCATGTATTGGGTCTGAGAGAATCCCTCTACGTAAGTTACCTCTGTTAAAGGAATTTCTTTGTTTTTAAAACGGATGGCATTGTTGCTCTTTGCGGTATAGGAAGTCAGAATATTAGGCCTCGATTGAGCTTTTTCTATAATAATTTTTGATTGAGGTGATTTTAAATCAGTCCATTGCTCTTTGTTGGTCAGTAGTTCATAAGCGCTTGTTCCCGAATCATAAAGGAATTTTTCTTCCTTTCCTCTTAAAATACCGCGGATAATAATTTTTCTCTTCTTAAATGTAAAATCAATAAGGCTGTTTTGAAACTCCGCAGGTTCTTCAGACAGATTAAAAATGATGAAGTTTTCCTTAAAATTGATAATGCTTTTCCTGTCTTCAAGAATATCGGCTCCAAGCGTACCGATGATCTTCCCGGATTCTTTTCCCATCTCAGAAATTTTGAATTTATCGGATGAGATTTTAGTTTTTCCGATGTAGAAGGTTGATGAAGCATGGTTATCATGAACCATAATTCCTTTAATTTGTTTTATGGGTAAATGATAAAATTCTGTATACACGGCACCGGTGTCAAATTGAAGATAATAAATAGCTGTATCTCCCGAGAAACTGACAGGTACAAGTAAAGCGCTTTTATCCTTTTCCTGCCATTTCATCGGAATCTTTCCACTTTCATTTTTTACTGTTAAATAATTTTTTTCCGGAGTGAATTTCTGATTAAAATAAAAATAGCCGCCTAAAAACAGAATTACTGTAATGATTAAAATACCCGACAAAATTCTCGTGATTGCTTTCATGTTGATTTTTGTACAACATTCGGAAATCCGGACCTGTTTTTATCCCAAAGGGATATGATAGTTTTACGACAATTTTATGACTTTTATTGTAAGATGTTGTATTCCAGTATTATGTTGAATAGTTAAAATCTGTTTTTATTAATGGCTAAGACAGATAAAGAATGAATACTATTGGAGTGTTTTTTTTGATAAACGAAGCCACTTCGCTTATTTTTGAAATACCAAGTCATCTCTAAATTTATATCTTTTGAAATATCAGATAATACTCTTTGTCTGATTGCTTTTTTATTCCAGAAGACTTTAAAATCTGCATTTACAATATAAAAACAGAAAAACCTGCTGAAATTCAGCAGGTTTTGTTTGCAGAGAGGAAGGGATTCGAACCCTCGATACAGTTACCCGTATACTACCTTTCCAGGGTAGCTCCTTCAACCACTCGGACACCTCTCTAATTGAGATTGCAAAAATAGAGTATTTTCTGGAATCTGCAAATTATTTGTAAAAATTAGTTGGATATTTCTCCACAAAGGCTTTTAGCGAAATTATCAGCGAATGTTCCAGGATAACTTGGGTTGTCTATCAGGTGCATTGCCTTGGTTATCGCACTTTCTGCAGTAATATCCCTTCCGCTGATCGCTCCGATCCTTGAAAATATATTGCTGTTTTCATATTTTCCGAATGATATTCCCCCTGATATACACTGGCTTACAACCACAATCTCTGTCCCGTTGTTTCTAATAGCCTGAAGCGTTTCCTGCGTCTTTTCACTGCTGAAAATTGTTCCCGAACCGAATACCTGAAGAATTAAAACTTTCATTTTAGGAATCTCTTTGAAATGGCTGAGGTGCATCCCCGGAAAAATTCTCCAGAACAGAATATCCTCAGAAATATGTTCGTCCACATGAAATTGTATTTGAGGGTCACAACGGTAAAGATTCTCTTTGATAATATTCAGATGTACTCCGGATTGCCCAAGGATGGGGTAGTTCGGGCTGGAATATGCATCAAAATATTCAGCGGAATATTTCAGGGTTCTGTTTCCTCTCAATAATTTATATTCAAAATAGATTGCTACTTCCTGAATAACTGCTTCATCATTTTCATAAAGACTGGCATAATAAAGGCTGGTCAGAAGATTTTCCTTTGCATCAGTTCTAAGGTCGCCAATCGGAAGCTGGGAACCCGTCATGATCACAGGTTTTTTAAGTCCTTTCAGCATGAAGCTTAATGCGGAAGCAGTGTATGACATCGTATCTGTTCCGTGAAGGATCAGAAACCCGTCATAATCCTCATAATTCTTATAGATATAATTGGCGATGATTCTCCATTCCTCAGGTCCCATATCTGATGAATCCAGCGGTTTTGCGAAAGGATGTACAAAAACTTCACATTCCATTAATTTCATTTCGGGCATTTTTTCAAAAATGTTTCCAAAATCAAAGGCGCGAAGACTTCCGGTTTCATAATCTTTTTCCATACCGATGGTTCCTCCGGTATAAATGAGCAGGACTTTTCGTTTCATGAATTACTTTTTAGTAAGAATTTGAGCCTCATTCAGGTTCATAGCCCAAAATTACGTTAATTTGCAAAGATTTGAAAATGAATGAAAGCTTATCATGAAATTTTATCAGAATAAGCCGGTCATCGTAAGTGTTATATTGAACTATTGAAAAAATAACGAGATGCAGATGAAAGATTTAACGCAGACTTTTGAATATTTGAAACAATTTTTAACAGAGGAAAGACTCTCAAAAATTGAACATTTTTCCCAGGAAAGTTCAGATTTTGTGCTGCCGGTTGTAGAAGATATCTATCAGTTTAGAAACGCGGCGGCCATCGTACGTTCGGTAGAGGCCTGCGGTTTTCATAAAGTGGTGGCATTACAGGAAGAATACAGCTTTGAACCCAACCTCCGCGTAACAAAAGGGGCAGACACCTGGGTGGAAGTAGAAAAACTTCCCCGAAATATGGAATCTTTTCAGAAAATTAAAGACAGAGGATACAAAATTGTAGTTGTTTCTTTAGAAAATAACGCAAAAATGCTTCCTGAATACGAAATTACAGAACCTATTGCTTTGGTTTTCGGAACCGAAATGGAAGGCGTTTCTCAGGAAATTCTGGAATTTGCAGATGAGACACTGGCCATTCCGATGTATGGTTTTACGAGAAGTTTTAATGTTTCTGTAGCGGCTTCAATCTGTATGTATGAATTGAAACAGAAGCTCATAAAATCTGATATTGATTATAAATTAGATGAAGAAAAGCTGTTAAGAATGAAAATACTTTGGGCCGTCAATTCAATAAGAAGCGGGCAGCAGATCTTCGATAAATATCTCAAAGAACACAATCTTGAGATATAGTATAAGTTATTTTGAGTTGCCCCTTTAAGTTTTAAGAAATCTGCTCAATCCGTGCAATCTGTGGGGACTTCAAAAAAAATAAACTTTTAAGGGATTGATCAATTTTACGTTGGAAAACGCAGTAGAGCAAGGGTTTTAAATTTTATTCTGCTTTAAGGCACAAGAAAACGAAAGGTTTTTCAGCAAATAATTTTCGGGCTTACTAAATAGGGTTTCCATAGATTCCTCAGATTTCAAAGAAAAAAATCTGTGGTCATCTGTGTGATCAGTGGGAGCTGAATAAAAAATATACATAATCTGCAAAGTCTGTGAGAACCGGGAAAATAGAAATTCATGCATCAGGGGCAATATGAAAACTTAAACACTTTCCATATTAAAATAATTCCATGCTGCTACAAATACTCCGGCTGTTTCTGTTCTTAATCTCTGGTTCCCCAATGAAACGGCTTTAACCTTATTTTCGGCTAAAAATGAGATCTCTTTTTCAGAAAAATCACCTTCCGGGCCGATTAAAAAAGTAAGCTGCTCCAATGAAGGAATAGCTTTAAGTTCAGTTCTTTCAAGATTTTCATGGCAATGCGCCACAAAGGTATGTTCCGGATTACTATTTTTTAAGAAATCAGTAAGCTTTATCAGATCATTGATCACAGGGAAATGAAACCTCAGGCTTTGTTTGGAGGCAGCAACAGCCTGTTTTCTGATTTTATCGATATTGATATTCTTACGCTCTGTTTTTTCTGTTACAATAATACTAATCTCTGAAACTCCCATTTCCACAGCTTTCTCCACAAAAAACTCAATTCTGTCTATATTCTTTGTAGGAGCAATAGCAATATGAAGCTTCGGACTGAATCCCGGAAGATTAGTTTTTATCTCGGAAACTTCTATTCCTGCTTTTTTACCTTCAATCAACAGCTGGCCTGAAGCAAGATTTCCTTTCCCATCGGTCACATGAATTTCTTCATCATTCTTCATCCTCAGCACTTTCACAATATGCTGCTGCTCATCATCATTAATGGTTACCGTGTTGTTTTCTATAGATCCGTAAAATAGTTTCATAAAAATGGGTGTTGTTCACAAAGTACAAAGGCTAATCAGTCCTTTTATAAATCATATTTCGCTGTAGCCGTTGTTCTGAGATCCGTAAATTCTCCTCTTTCAAATTTCAGCTGAGCTACCATAGCAATCATGGCTGCATTGTCTGTAGTATATTCAAATTTTGGAATGTAAATATTCCAGCCCAGTTTTTCTTTGTTGTCTTCCATCGCTTTTCTTAAAGCAGAATTAGCAGATACACCGCCGGCAATGGCAACTTCTTTGATGTTTAAATCGCTGGCCGCTTTTTCAAGCTTGTTCATAAGGATTTCTATGATGGTTTTTTGTACGGATGCACACAGATCATTGAGATTTTCCTTGATAAAATCCGGGTTTTTTCTAACTTCTTTCTGAATGAAATAAAGAACTGAAGTTTTGATACCACTGAACGAATAATCGTACTGCTGCATTTTAGGCTTGTTAAACGTAAAGGCATCAGGATTTCCCTCTTTGGCGAGCCTGTCAATAATAGGTCCGGCAGGGTAATCAAGATCGAAAATTTTTCCGATTTTGTCAAAGGCTTCTCCCGCAGCATCATCGATTGTTTTCCCGATAATTTCCATATTGAAATAATCTTTAACCAGTACAATCATGGTATGTCCGCCGCTTACCGTAAGACACAGAAAGGGGAATTTAGGCGGCATAGGATTTGCATCCTCAATAAAATGGGCTAAAATATGGGCCTGAAGGTGATTTACTTCTATTAATGGTACGTTTAAACTCATTGCCAGAGACTTGGCAAAGGAGGTGCCTACAAGAAGAGATCCCAAAAGTCCGGGGCCGCGTGTAAATCCTATAGCAGAAATGGCATTTTGTTGTATATTTGCTTTAGTAATAGATTTTTCAACAACGGGGATTATATTTTGCTGATGTGCTCGCGATGCCAGTTCGGGAACCACACCACCGTATTCTTTATGGATGGCCTGATTCGCAGCAATGTTCGACAAAATGCAGTTTCCCTTGATGATAGCTGCTGAGGTGTCGTCGCAGGACGATTCAATACCTAAAATTATAGAGTCGCTCATAATAATGGCAAAGTTAGAGAATAATAACGAGAATGAGAATAAAAAATCAGTAGCTGAAAACATAAGTGATCAGGTACAAAAGACTGTTGATAATGTAGAAGGTGCTGTGAAAGAAACAGTTAAAGAGGCGTCTGAACTGGCATCGGATGCTATTCACCATCCGGTAGAAACTGCTGAAGAGTTTGGAAAACAGGCCATGAAAGACGTCACCAGTTATTCCTGGTGGGCGAAACTTCTTCTCATCCTTTTTTGGCTGGGCGTTATTCTTGTAGGTGGTGTTCTTATTGTAATTAATCTCCCTGCAACCAAGCAGTGGGCAGCGGATCAGGCTCTTCAGATTGTTAACAAAGATTTTAAAGCCGATATGTCTACAGAAAGTGTAGACGTTAATTATTTTGGAAATGTAACGATAAAAGGACTGAAGGTTAAAGACTACAAAGGACTGGAATTTATCACAGCAAAAGAGTTCCGTGCTAATTCAGACTGGATGTCTCTTGCTTATAATGCCATCTCGGGAAACAGCAATTCTTTAAGCTTTAACTCTCTCACACTTGTGAACGCAGATGTTAAAGTAATTACCTATAAAGGAGACAGTATTTCGAATTTTATCAGGTTTACAGAATTGTTTGACAGCGGGAAAAAAAGAGATCCGAAGAAACCTCCCTTTCAGTTGAATTCCCGCGTGCAGATCATCGATTCAAAAGTATCAATCATTAATCAAAACTCTCCCGGAGATCCCGGAAAATGGCTTACTGCAACAAAATTTAATCTTAAAGCGCCCAACGTAAAGGTGAACGGACCTAATGTTTCAGCATTGATCAATAATATGTCCTTCGTTACATCAAGATGGGGAAAATCTCATTTTGTAGATACGTTTTCAACCGAACTTTCTTTAACACATCAATTCCTTTCATTAAAAGATCTGACCTTAAATACAGATCACTCACTACTGCAGGGAAATATTAAATTTAATCTTAATAACGGTTCATGGGCGGGTTTTGCAGACCGTGTGCGCTGGGATATGGATATCCACCAGGGAAGCCAGCTTAGCGGATATGATATCAGCTATTTTGTAACCAACTGGGATAATTTCAAACCCTTTAACCTGGCAGGGAAAATGACGGGACCATTAAATAAGTTCCATCTTGAAAACTTCCTGATCAGAAACCCTGATGTGAATATTGCAACCAGTACCATGAAAGTAGACAGGCTGCTGAAAGGAAATTTCTCTATTGAAACCAACGATCTTTCCGCAGACTTTACCTACAAAGATCTTAAAGCAATGATGCCTTCATTCATTGCCAAAAAAATGAAAAATTTTGCCGATGATTTCGGTAAACTGAAATACAACGGTGCTGCAAAAGTAAATCCACAGCAGGTGTATGTATCATCAGGAAACCTGATAACGGGAATCGGGCAGGCAAAGATTTCAAAGTTTTCTCTTACGGACTACAGTACGGCAATGCCTAAATATTCCGGATATGCTGAGGTAAAGGATCTGAATACTTCGGTAATTACAAAAAATAAAACAGTAGGTCTTATTTCCGGTAAATTTGACATTAACGGGCAGAGTTTTGATGTCAATACCATGCGTCTGACTACAAAATCCCAGATCTCCAGTATTGAGATTATGGATAAGGAAATTAATAATCTGTATCTTGACGGACTTTTAGACCATAAAAAATACAACGGACTGATCACGGTAAATGATGAACAGGCCAAAGCAACAATTAAAGGGCTTATTGATTTCAGTACTTCAAAGGTGGCGATGAATGTGAATGCAGATGTCAGCTATCTCAACATGAATTATTTCACCAACAAACCCGGAAACCAGATTGTTAGTGGAAAGGTAGATGGCAAAATGGCCATGTCTTCCATGAATGATCTTACTCTGGATGTTGATGCCAGCGATCTTCATTTCGCAACGGCTACTCAAAAATATGTAATCCCTAAAGCTAAGGCTAAAACGTTCATTGAAGCAGGAGGAAGGGTTATAGAAATTGATGCACCGGGAGCCGCAAGCGGGAAAATCTCCGGAAAATATAACCTGGCAGACCTTGCCGGAATGGTAGAAAACGGAATCGGAAAAATATTGGTGGGACCTCCGCCAAGAAAGCTGTACCGAGGACAAAGCTTTACCATGAATTTCGATGTTCAGCAGGGAGTAATTAATTATTTTCTTCCGGATCTGAAACTGCCACAGGGCGCTGTTGTAGAAGGTGAGTACGACGGAAATTCAAACAACCTGACCCTAAATCTGGATGCCGCTTCTTTAAAATATATCATGACGAAGAAAGAAGAGGTTTCGGATGCTGATAAAGCATTGGCTGCTGCCAATCCAGAATATAAGATCAACGACCGGACCAATATCTCCAGAGACAGTGCCATGATCGATAGTGTTATGGTAAGGATCAATACAGCGAATCTTGATGAACAAGTTTATGCAAGAATTGCAAGGCTGGAATATAATAAAAATGTCATCAAGAATTTTGAACTGAAAGGGAAAAATGAAAACGGAACCGCTTTACATCTTGCAACAACATTCAAGCATGGAAGTCCTGAAGATGAAACGGATGATAATCTTAAAGCATATGCGATCAATGTAGATCAGTCTACCAATGCTGCGGGAGATTATGTTTTTAAATTTGAACCTACAGAAGTGAAGTTCAATGATGTAACATGGGCTATAGATACAAGTCCGGAGCTGGATCACTCTATTACTTACAGAAGGAAGACGGAAGATTTTGATATCCGGAATCTTAGGGTATATTCGGATAAAAGTGCATTGTTTATTAAAGAGGCACAGTTTAAATCGATAAAGGACTTTTACGTAGATGCGGATATCCATGATTTTGCTATTGAAAAACTTCTTGAAATGAAGTCTGGCGGAAATCCTATGGATATTAAGGGACTTGCCAACGGAAGTGTAAAGATCAGAATGGATAAGAGCACGCTGCAGCCTTTGGTGGACCTTACTGTGGATGATATTATGATGAACGGTAATGATATGGGAGATCTTACCATTTCGGCCACAAACGGGTTCTCACTTAACGTTTATGACATTGATGTAAAGGTTAATTCTGCAGGGATCATCGGAAATAATAATCTGAACCTTACGGGTACCGTAAATAACAATACAGCATCACCAACTATTGATCTTACCGCAGAAATGCGCGATTTTGATCTTGGCTTTACCCAGCAGTTTGTACAGTCTATTTTCGGAAATCTGAGAGGGAAAGCAACGGGAGATCTTAAAATCAGCGGAAAGTTCAGTGATCTGGATTATAGTGGAGATATTGCTCTGAAGGATTTTGGTTTGAAACTCTTATTTACCGGGGTAGATTATTCATTTGATGATACGGTAATCGGTCTTTCAAGAGGACTTGCAATTCTTAACAATATTGAAGTGCATGACGGGAGATCCAATTCTAAAGGAACAATTTCCGGTGCTATCCAGTTTGAAACGCTTTCCTCAATGGGTGTCAACCTGATCATGAGGGCTGATAATCTCTTGATGCTGAATACCACACAAAAGGATTTTGATTTATTCTGGGGAAGGGTTTACGGACAGGGAGATTTGTATGTGGATGGCCCTGTTTCGGGCTTGAATATTTCTACGCCTAACATGAAGGCCCTGAACGGGAGTACTTTCACATTTAATTCCAGCTCAACTTCTAATGTTGAAGAATTTAAAATGCTGAGATTCCTGAAAGAAGGAAAAGACGGATTAATTACTCTGGAAGAAAAGAAAAGAACCGGAGCTAATATGAATATTGACTTCAGTCTTGATGTAGATAAAGGAACCACCGTGAATGTTCTTGTAGGAGATGATGTAGGAAACATTTCTGTAAAAGGGACGGCGGATAGACTTCGTTTCCAGATGGGAAGACAGGGAAATATTGCCATGAATGGTACCTATAAAGTGGATAACGGAACTTTTGTTTCTAAAGCGATTCTGAATAAAACCTTCCAGATAGAAAAGAACAGCAGCATCAGATGGGACGGAGACGCTATGAAACCAGCGTTGGATATTAAAGCCAATTATGTAAGAATGGTTTCCAATGCCGGAGAATATTTAAGTATAGGAAGATTGCAGCCAATCAGTGTACTGCTTCAGGCCAGTATTACCCAAAGCCTTATTAACCCTAAAATAGATCTGGATGTAACAGCCTTGGATGTTTCCAGCCAGGTAAAAGAAACGTTGGCTGCCAAGATGAGCCAGGAGGGGGAAAAAGTACTTCAGTTTGGTTCTGTACTGCTCCTGAGTACCTTTAATGTATCGAATACCGGCGGAGTAGGATTTGATGTGGCAGGTGTTGCAGAGTCTTCGGGGTATAATATGCTTCTTAAGCAGCTGGGGTCGGTTCTGAATACCATGAGTAATGAATTCCAGATTGACCTTAATTATGTAAAAGGAGATCAGAACTCTAATACAGGAGACAGGGCCAATGCCGGAGTAAGCGTAGCGCTTTCACCGAGAGTGAATATTAAAACCGGGCTTGGTATTCCACTGAATAAAACAGAAAGTACCCAGAACAATTATCTGTCCGGTGAGGGCTCTATTGAATACGATATTTCCAAGAAAAATGATGGAAGCCTTATCCTGAGAGGATATTCCAAGCCTACCAACATTGGTATGGTGAGTACTAATGGTTCTGCAAATCAGGCGTATGGCGGGGGTGTTGTATGGAGCAAAAGCTTTAATTCTTTATTTAAAAAGAAGAAAAAAGATAAAAAACCGGCAGAGTCTAAATCGGAAATAAAAACAGATTCTACAAAATCAGGTAGTAAATAATCGTAATATTTTAATGATTTTTATCATCTGTGTTAATTATTGTTAATATTTGATATAATTTTTTTAGTTAAATTATTTTTTATAAATTTGCAAAAAATACATAGATTTTTTAAGAAAATTGTAATTTAACTAATATGAACTATCAACTGGACGAAATAGACAAGAAGATTCTTGATTTCTTAGTAGAGAACACAAGAATGCCTTTTACTGAAATTGCTAAACAGATGGATGTTTCCGCTGGTACAATTCACGTAAGAGTGAAAAAAATGGAAGATGCAGGTATTATTTTGGGATCATCTCTTAACATCGATTATGGTAAGCTGGACTATCACTTTACAGCTTTCATCGGGATTCTTTTGACAAAATCAAACCGTACTCAGGAAGTACTGAAAGAATTGTCAACAATTCCTAACGTAATTGAAGCGAGTGTTATCTCTGGAAAATACAATATTTTCTGTAAAGTAAGAGCAAAAAACACCGATGACGCAAAGAGAATTATCTATCAGATAGATGACATTCAGGATGTAATGAGAACGGAAAGTATGATCTCTATGGAGGAGTACTTGAGTGATAAAAACAGATTGATCAACGCTATTTCTGTTTAATTCAAATTTTAAACGAATAATATATCCAAAGAACTTATGAAATTACTCATAAGTTCTTTATTTTTGTACCTATGGAAGAATACAGCTATTTTGACGAAGATCCGAAGAAAGGATGGGGATTTATTCTGGCGTTTGCAGCCTTGATGCTGTTTACGATTATGGGACTGGGAATTGATGTGGATGAATATCTTCAGCATGAATATCTTCAGATTCCGAGGTGGTATTTCTACGTTATTTTTTCCATAGATGCCCTGATGATGATTGGCCTTATTCTGATGCTGTTCTACAGGAAAATCGGCATTTACATGTTCCCGGCATTGCTTGTGCTGCATTTCTTTATGCATAATTATTATCTGTCTACATTCCTGTATACTGATGTAACCAATCTTTTCCTTTTTACAGGATTTGGAATGCTGGCGATTATCCCGAAGTGGAAGTTTTTCAGGTAAATTGTAGCTACGGCTTATAATAATTGATCGCTTTTTGTTTCAGCGGGTTTTTGCTCCATTCTTCCCATTTTCCGGTATAAGGATCATATCCGCATTTTAGAGGCTTTGAGCTATCTAAACCTTGATCGGTATGAGTTCTTTCCGTATAAGCCCTGCAATCTGTGCAGACATACCTGAATTCACAATCTTTGCAGACTTCAATGTGATCTTTGGTTAGATTCCAGTATTTTTTGAACCCAGGTTGCCGTAAAGCTTCTTCAAGACTGGAATTGTATATATTACCATACACTTCCGGCATTAAAGGACAGTTTTTAATGTTTCCATCAATATCAATCCCTATTTTTTTATGAAGACAGGAGTTGTGATTGATAGCTTCCAGTACTTTAGGTTGGTTGGTGTTGAAATATTTAAAATTGACCTTTCCACAAGAAGAGATTTCAAGTTCTTCCTGAACAAAACTAACAGTAAACCTGAATTTGTTTTTTGTCCGGAGATGAGTTTTTTTACATTTATAAAAAACGAGATTTAAAATTCTGGAAGTGGTATCATTCAAAATGTTTAGAGAATCTTGATCAATACAAGATGAAAAAGGTGAAAATATTTGAATACTATTTATTACCGATTCTATAAAGATGGTATCAATGGCCTGAAGTTCACTTACAGAAAGTTCTTTTCTACAGTAGATATTGAGATGTTTTACTCCGAGATTGTCAATAGATTGCTTTATCTTATGCAATACAGAGATATCATTTATTTCTATAAAAATATTGGATATTTCAACCGCATTCTGAAACTGATTAGACAGAGGAATGACGTTTTTATTCCAGTTCCCATTAGTCAGGAAACCATATTCCTGTTCAAGCAATACATCAATATATTCCTGAACAATCTGTTGAGATTCCTCTGCATAATCTTGTAAAATATGCTCAATGGAATTTATTTTTAGTTCCTCAATGATTTCGTAAAGTTCAATGGGATATAGTTCTGATTTATTCCTTTGAAGATCAGAAATAAGGATTCTATTAACTCCTTTAGTAACCAGAATATTGCTGAATAAATTGAAATAGGTCATAGTAATCTCACAAATGATTTTTCAGGTTCTTCGATGAGTAGAAAATCAGTCTGGTGCTTTTTTGATTTTGTGTAATAAGCGATTTGAACAGATTTTCGGATTGTTTTTTTTCTTTTGATAATTTCCAGATAGTTGAAAGTGAGCGGAAGCTTATTTTTCTCATTAATTATATTTTTCATCGGATGTAGTGTGATGGTTTACGACAGGTATTCAGCAATTTCTTTGTCTAATAAATAGTTACAGCAACTGGACAGGTGCATGAACTGCCCTACAGGATTTACTTCAAGAAAATAATATGCTTCATCACTTTTTATAAAATCCAGAGAACCGCTGTTTAAGTCCAGAGATTTCATTAAAAAATGTATTTTTTCCTCAATACTTGCAGGCAGCTGATAGGGAACATTTCTGTTAGGCTTATCGTCGTTGTATTTTCTGTAATCGACTTCGGTTTGTTTATCATTTTGTGAAAATATAGCCATAGACCAGCATCTGTCATTCAGATAAAATGTTCTGATTTCATAATCTTTCTTTATTTTTTCCTGAAAAAAAGAAATGAAAAAGTTGGTTTCATGTTCATTGACAATACTGGTATACATTACCCCATCTGTATTTTTTTTGAGATCTTTCAATGTAGGATTTCCGGAAATGGGTTTAACGATGGTGTTTCCTAATTCTACGTAATTAGTATTGTCAGAAAGAAAGTAAGGAGGAATATCCAGACCCGCTTCTTTTGCTTTTTCAAGAACAATCAGCTTATTAACCTTGCTATTCACTTGCTTATTAATATGTTTTTTAGATTCCAATATTTTTAAAACATAATCTTCCAGCCAATGTTGGGTTTCATTCATGTGCTGGTCTACTGCTTCGTTGAAATACCGGAATCGTCCGAACTTTAGCCCCCCTCTTCTGTACCATACACTGGAGATATCGTCAAGAAAAAAAGCATTGCGGGAGCTTTCCAGAAAAATTTTCTGTTGATGGATCTTGATTTCAAAAAATTCATCTTCATGAACCCGAATGAATTTTTTATCCATTGCATGCAGCCACTCAATAACGCATTCGGTAGCTCCTTCCTTATTATTGGATATAATGAGTATCATTATCAGTTTCTGGTTTTATAGATTTTGTTTTAAGTGGAGATCTGTCCATTATTTTCTATTCTCAGTAATTAATACAGGCTTAGAAGATTCCTTTATAATGATGTTGGTATGTTTTATACTAGGTAATCCTATACTTTTTCTGTTACGGTTGGTTTGTGCGGAATCTCTTGAAACACCGGGATTAAAAAGATATATAGGCTCTTTATTGTTCATTAAGGCTACATTGTCTACCATCAATGCATAATCACGGGGAGCACAGTCTCCTGATTTTATATATCCGTACAATCTGGATTTTATTTCCGGGTAATATTTTTTTGTTTCGTTCATGTGGGTAATAAAAGTAGTCATAGCAAAAAAAGTATTATCATGCCCCATTGTACCCATTTTTTGCGGAGTAGGACCATATTTATTAAAAACCCATATCAGAAATCGTGAATTTTTTTCCACATTTCTTCTTGCCAAGGCTGTATCAAGAGGCCTTCCTTCCTGATCTCTTCTCATGGCAACGGTAAATGAATCTATAAGCGTCTGATTCAAATCCTTTTTCCAATCTGCAATCTTTTCTTTTAGGCTAAGGCTGTCCATTCCATATTTTTTAAACAATGGAAAATATTGCTTGTAGTATTCTCCATAGGGTGCTATTAAAGGGATGAGTTTTTTAAGTCCCTTTTTACCGCCAAAATCTATGTTATACTTATCTGCAAGCTGAATATAGGTCTCATATTCCCGGGTACGCTCCAGATTTCGGGGCTCATATTCGTCGAACAGCTTTTTATATTCTTCTGCCGCCAGTTTGGGATTTCCTGCCATTCTGTATATACTGTCAATCTCATTAACTTTTTGATAATAGAGAATATAATTAACATCTTTCTTTTTACAGCTGATTGTAAAGCCAAAGAATAGAATTAATAAAAGTTTTAAGACAAAAATATATCGATAGTTCATAGTGATCAATGTATTTCAATTTAAGACAAGAATGAAATTCATCCTATGCTCTAAAGTTTTGTAAGATTATTATTGATCAATTGTTTTGAAAAAATCTCTTCTAAGAGCAGCGGTGTGTTTTAGGCTCGGAAGGCCTATGCTTTTTCTGTTGCGATTGATCTTGGCAGAATCAGTTGATACACCCGGGGCAAATCTGTATAATCCTTCTTTATCATAAAGAAAAGCATCAACATCTACCATCAAAGCATAATCACGGGGAAGACAGTCTCCTGATTTTATATATTCATATAATTTAGATTTTATAAAGGGATATTCCTTTGCTTCTACCATATGGGTAAGAAAGGTTGGCATAGCAAAAAAAGTATTATCATGCCCCGTTGTTCCCATTTTTTGTGGAGTAGGATAGCCATATTTATTAAACGTCCAGATAAGAAGTTTTGCATTTTTTCGTACATTAGGCATTGACACAGCGCTATCAAACGGTCTTCCCAATGGGTCTCTTTTCATAGCTATTGTAAAAGAATCAATGAGTGTTTGGTTTAAGCTTTTTTTCCAGTTTGCAATCTGATCCTTTACATACAGGCTGTCAACCCCATATTTTTTGAAAAGCGGAAAATATTTTTTACAATTGCCACCATGTTGAGCATCCAAAAGAATCAGCTTTTTCAGGCTCTCTTTTCCTCCGAAATCGATATTATATCGATCAGCTAATGTTATATAGGTCTCATATTCATTGATTCTTTCCTGGTTTTTAGGTTCATATTCTCCCGCCTCGAAAAATTTTTTGTATTCTTCTGCCGCCAGTTTGGGATTATTGGCCAGTCTGTAAATGCTGTCAATTTCATTAACCTTTTGGTAATATAGAATATAATTGATGCTCTTCTTTTGGCAGCTGCTTATTGATAGAAAAAAATAGAGGAATAATAAAGATTTAATAATTATATTTTGACCATTCATATTTCTAAAGTCTATTTTAAATATAAAGGAGGAAATTCATCCTCCTTTTTCCTTTTGATTAACCATTTATTGGAGTCACTTCTCCTACAAATAATTTTGTTCTACCTTTATACTTCCAATCACCTGCTACATCATCAGTATAAAAATCTGTATCATGCACATCTCCTTGTGGAGTAGTGTAATGTGAAGGCGAGTTTCTATTGCTTGCACTTCCTCCTTTAATCGCCTGTAAATTTCTAAGTTTCTTGTTTTCTAATGAAGAGAAGCTGCTCTTCATTCCTTGTAGTTTTTTCATAATGTTGATAATTTTTTAATTAAAATTTGTGTTGCCATATAATCCCTGGCATGGGTGCTTATTCTTCTATTGTATCCGGCACTGTACACATGCAGGTAAAATAAAATGAACAATTGCTTCAACGTTGATAGTTTCAAAACTAAAAATAAGTATCTCACTATTTTGTGATTTTTAATGTATTTTGTTTGTAATTTTTACTTGCACAAACCCTTAATCATAGAGCCGTGAGAGGTTTATCCGAATTTGAAAATCGGAGAAAGGGATAAGATAACTGGAAATATTTTAAAGTAAAATATTAAGAAAATTATAGAATGTGCGGAATGTGTTTTTTAATGTACAATACTGCAATAAAATCTTAGAAATAAAAACATATGCAAAATGTGTATGCATATTAAGTTAATCTTGTATTATTTTGTGGAAATGCCCCTTGAAAGAAAGAATCCAGCGCTGTATTTTCATCCAGTCCGAACTTCTTTTTAAGACGGTATTTGGTCATTCTTACACTTTTGGGTTCTACGTTCAGCAGATGGGCGATTTGTTTGGTTTCCATGCCTAGATAGATGTAGGCGCAGTATTTCAGATCTAATGCCGTAAGTTTTTGCAGGGCTTTTTCATTGATGTTTTTGAAGAAATCGGGATGCAGTTCCTGAATTCTGAAAGTCGTCTTTTCAAAATCATTGTCTACGCGGTTTTCTTCTTTTACAACCTGCTGAATATTAATATTACGATCAGACAGTTGGGTTTGAAGCTGCTGAAGAACCTCATTCTTGTGCTGGATATGCAGCTGGCCGGCCAGAACTTCACTTTGAAGTTTCTGTTGTTGAAAGGTAAGCAGTTCCTGTTCTGCCTTTAACCTGGCTTTTTCTTCTTCCTGTAGTTTTACCTGTATTTCGGCTTCATGTTTCTCCGTATTGAGTTTTTTCTCTCTTTCTATGGAGTAGCGCAGTTTGTAATGATAGGAACGGAACATAAAGAATGCCCCTATCAATCCTATGATTCCCAATCCTATATATAAGAACTTTTCTTTTTTCAGACTGTTGGCTTTTTCGTTCAGGGCTTTCAGTTCAGATTCTTTTTTCCGGGACTGGTATTGTGCTTCCAGTCTTTTAGCAGTTTCAACCTGGTTTTCATTATACAGAAGACTGTTGTACTCTGTTAATTTCGACTGATATTCGTAAGCTTTCTGATAGTTCTGCTGTTTCACATACAGTTTGGCCAGATCGGTTACTATGTTGATCATGACGTGGTAGTATATGGGTTTTTGCGTCAAGAGTAATTGTTCAGCCTGGAGAAGATACTGTTCAGCCAGTTCATCGTTCTGATCCTTCATAGCAAGGGCGCTCAATACACCAAATGCTCCCGCCCGGATGTTCTGGTTATAGGTGGTATGCTGGGTAAGATTGAATATTTCTTTGGTATTATTTTGAATTTCCAGCCGGATTTCCGGGGTAATGGTTGGATAGCTTAATTCATAATTGGTAAGATTCAGCAAAGCCAGCGAGTGGGTGTAGTCTGAAACATGCCCGGGAAACTGGTGATAAAGCGACACTGCTTTTTTACACATTTCGATAACAGCTTTTAAATCTTTCAGATCTCCTGTTTTTTCATAGCGGAAAGAGTAGCATACGGCCATGGCTGAATACGCAGAGCTTAGCATATTTTTATTGCCCGATTTCTGAGCCAGATCTATTGCTTTTCGGGCATATCGGGTGGCGCTTTCTGCATCATTCCATTCAGCGTAAATTCCGTAAAGAAGATAATTCAGTTTGGCATTTAAAAGAATTTCGGAAGGATGCTTTTCTACTTCAGAAAGGGTTTTCTGGATCAGTTTTATTGTATTTTCAGAATCTCCTAAAGTATTATGATAATAGATATTGAGGTAAGCTGCATAGAGAGCGGAGACCGGGTCTTTACTTCTCTGTGCAACAGCATTTGCTGCATCTATGATCTTCGGGACTTTGTCATATTCAGATTGATTGAGCAGTATAATTCCCTGCTGTGACAGAGCTTTTACTTCTTCTGCATCATCATGCTCAGTTTGAGCCAATTTTAATTGCTGGTGAACATACTTTTCAGCTTCAGAATACTGATCACTGATTCTGTAATATTCCGTAAGTTCATTATAGATCTTAAATTTCTCAGAAACTGAAATACTGTTTTGATTCAACTGATTTTTCAGCCCGTCTATAAACGTATTCTGAGCAGTACAGATTATACCGGACAATAAAAACAGAAAGTATAAAAATGAGTATTTCAGCTTCATAGGGTGAAAGTACAAAAATTGTAAATATTGATCAATTGATAAGAAAGATTTAAAAATATAGATAAAATTATAATATTCTGATTTATAGATTGTTGTTTAAATGTGTAGTCGTTTTGTAGTCATTGTTAATAGGAGTTGAAGATGTTTTGTAGGCATAGAAAAAAGTGTTTTTATGTTTTTCCTCTGCAATTTTGACCCGGCAAATAAATCACATCATGCTAATTTTAAAATACTTTATCATGAACAATAAAACATTATCAATTGTATCGTACATTACCCTGATCGGTTGGCTGGTCGCTTTCATTACGGGAAAGAAAAAAGCAGACGGTTTTTTGAGATACCATCTTAAACAGGGGCTGGGATTAGCTGTTTTTTGGCTTGTTCTGGGAATTATCCTTAGAATATTAATGGCGGTTACCCACATCGGTCTTTTGGGAATATTAGGCTTTATTCCATTAATATTAACTGTTATCGGGATTATTAATGCAGCCAATGAAGTTCAGAAACCTTTACCTCTTATCGGGAAAATGGTTGAAGATAAATTTTAATTCATTGGATAGGCTGTTATGGAAGAATTTAAACATCTGAAAAAAGAAGGATCAGGTTATGTTGTGAAACAGTATATATCATTACAGCATATTATTGTAGTGATGTGGGTATTGATTTCCATTCTGGTGATGGTGTACAGCAGTTATCTTAAAACAGGAATTGTATTGCTTCTGTTTTCTTTATTGCTCACAATCATTGCTTTCATCCCGCCCAGAATTCATTTCGATCCCGGATCAAAGCTTCTTACGGTGGTAAATACTGGATTGAAACGGAGACAGTTTACCTATAATCTGGATGAATTTGAAGGATTTGAACTACAGACCATCGGCATGGGAATTATTCCTTTAGGATGTTTTCTGTATGTTAATTTTAAAAATGTATCAGGTTTCAAACGCCCGGTAATCTCACAGTCTTTCAGTAAGAAGACCATGCAGGAAGTGGTGAATGAGTTGGAAGACCTCATAAAAACATAAGATAGCACACCCTATTATAATTGAACTATGAAAAAAACAGCAATCATTGCAGGAGTTTTTATATTTAGCCTTTCTGCTGTATCCTGTGATAAATTAGGTAAAATAAAAGATAAGCTTTCACAGGACAAGACGAAACAGATGAATCCTTTCAGTGTAAATTCCGGGGATGAAAACAGGGATATTATTGCTTTTAATAATAAAGCCGTGAAGATGGATGACGTTCATGCTGAATTTATCAAAAATTTTCAAAATGCCCTTAAACAAATGGATGATTATGTGAAAAATGCGCTTGCCAATCCGCAGTATTCCGGGATGACTCCCCTGTTTACACCCACCATCATGATGGGAGCTGAAAATGAAATGAAAGTTCCGGACGTATTAGGAAAGGATTATCAGGTCCTTGTAGATAAAATGATCAGTACATTTTCCGAATTAAAACTGCGGAAAAAGGAACTGGAATCTTATAAAGATGCCGAAGACTGGAAAGATGATCAAGGAAAGAAAATTTCCGAGCTGCGTGAAAAAGCAGATCAGCTGATCAAAGAAAACCGTAATGCTGCGAATGAATTATTTACCAAACTTGCTCCAAGAGCAGACAAAGCAGAAATAGAAGTTCTTAAAAATCATCCCCTTAAAGATCAGATCCTCCAATCTAAAGAAATAATGGAGCTGAGCCAGAAGATTGTTGATGATTCTTATAATTTTACAGATGCCAATGCTTATAAAAAACTGTTTGCCCAACAGTATCAGCAAATGGAAAAATTGTATACCCGGAATACAGAAGAGAAAATTCCTTATTCTGAAAAACAGAAAGAAAGAAGTTATCTTGCTTTTAATAACTCGGTGAATGATTTTCTTGGTAAAATGCGGATTGCACAGCGCTGCCTGAATGAGAACAGCGAAAGTCTCAACAGTGATCTTGATGAGCTGGAAAGAGAGGCTGGATACGTTCTTGACCGTTATAACACTTTCGTAGACTAATTCCCTAAATTGTAAAACTTAATATGATGAAAAAAACATTAGGTATTATTTTAATTATTATTGGATTTTGCCTCACGGTAATCGTGAAAATAGGCCCTTCCAGAGAAACTTCCTGGTTGTTCGGATATGGGGAGCTGCCACCGATACTTCTGGCTGCTGTCATGATCATTCCGGGTTGGATTATATACAATAAGAACAGGTAAACAGAGTTAAATAAGATAGCTGTAATCATGAAACTGGCTGGTCCTTTACCGGATTATTTAAGCTGATTTCGTAAGATAAAAGTATTTTTGCCTACCATTAAAAAAGAAAAATATGAATTTTGAAGACCTGAAACAACAAATAGAAGATGCTGCGAAAAAAGCATTTCTGGAAGTATATGAAAAACATGGTGCCGAAAAGATCTACAGTTTTGCTTTATATAGCGATGAAGGAGCTATGACGGTCTGTCCGGCAGTCAATACTTTACGGAATTTAAAGGAAGCAGATGAAGATGACTTTCTTTACTACAAATATGAACCCGCTGAATGGGCTTATGAAATGGAAGGAGCGGAGGATGAATTTGATGGAATCTGCACTCGTCTCCGTAATGTGTTGGATCAATATGAAGATGACGAATGGTTTGCTGAATTTCAGAATAAGCTTTATGAAACCTGCATTGAAGTATTGGAAAAGCTCAAAAACGAAGATTTTTTCAAAAAGATTACAGGAGAGGATATTTTTCTGATCTTTACCGTTTCAGATTATGAATTTGAAAAAGAAGACCTCAAAAAAATAATTGCCAGGCTTAATGACAATTCCTATAAAGACGAATATCTGAGCTGGATGGATACCTGGGGAACTTATTAAAATAGTCTCAGTCCTGGACTGGAATTTCTGATTTAGACAGGTTTGAAGATTGGAGAGAGAAGTTATGAAAGTCATCAATAATAAGTCTCACTTTGTTTTATCTTTTTCAAGGTAATTTGATTTTACATAGGCCTTTAACCCTTTAACCAAAAGCAACTTTCAGCCTCCTTCTTTCATCTTCTATGCATTCATAAAATAAAAACTAATACCCATGAAAACATTTTAAAAATATACCCATGAAACTGAACAAAATAATTGTATCTGAGACCTCTTTTAACAGTCCTGAACCCTATGATGTTATTTCTTCCAATATTTCCGTAGTGAATCTTTTAGAAGAAGAGGGCATTGATATAGGAAACATTCATGAAGATGCTGTGACAAGCTATTATGTTGATTATTATCTTTCACAGTACAGAAACGGAAACTTCTCTCAGTTTGTCTGGAACACCGGATGGTCCCCGGAGCTGAATAAGGTCATTAAAAAAGGCCTTGAAAAGATGGGGGCTGAAAAACATCTGGAATTGTTCAACGAACAATGCTCAAAAGTGGAAGACCTGGAAGAAGGTGAGCTTCAGAAGTTTCTGGAAAGTGACTATTTCGGACCCAATAAAACCAGAGATAAACTGAAAAACAGCTCGTTTTATAACCTGGAAGAAGATCTGATCATTTTAAATTCTCAATGGCTGAAAAATCATCCTGATCTGCAGGTACTTCCGATTGAAGAGATGTTTGTTGAACTGGAAAAATTTATAGGAAGAGCAATAGACAGAGAAAATTAACAGAAATAAAAAGCACAAATAACGGCAGTGTTGAAGTACATGAGTGCCAATTAAAAAAACACATCAACATAGATAACTAATGTACTCAACATTGAATATTACTTATGAACACATACAAGCACTACAAAAAAGACGGAAACCTTTATATTTTCAAAAATCAGCCTGTATTTATCACTATACTGACGGTTCTGATCTTTGCAGCTGCTGTGATGATATACAGGCTGAATATGCCGTTATTTGCTTTGTTTCTGGCCGCTGTAGGAATACTGATCATTGTTAATTTCTTTACCAAAAAATTTATTATTGATCCGGAAAGACAGACTATTACGGGACGGCACACCATCTTTGTTCCGGCAAAAACCTATTCCTTTAAAGATTTTACCAATTTCGAAGTATTTACTACCCGGTATATGGGCTTTATTACAACCAATATCATCCTGTCTATCCATTTTGAAGCAGATGGTAAAGATCAAAGGCTGACCATCGGACAATCCGTTACTCAAAAAGGAATTCAGAAAATGGTGAATGAAACGGAAGATATTATGGGAATAAATAAAAGCAGCAGATGAATGCAGCAGACCGCTATAAATTCACAGAGTTCGGGAATGAAATAAGTTTTATGCCCAATTATAATTTCCTTAAAACGCTGGTCTGGTGGCTGGGATTGGGAATAATTGCTCTCCCGGTGATCATTTATTTTATGGATAAAATGTCCGCAGACCAATTCAGAACCGCCCTGATCATATGGGGCATCTATATGATTTATTTTCTCTTTGATCTGTTCTTCCGAATCCCGGTGAAGTATATTTTTAACAAATCGGAGAAGCGTATTTACCGAAAGCTGCTTTTCACCAAAAAGATCATGAGTTTTGATGAGATGACCTATTTTATCAACGTAAACAATGGCGGATATTTCTATGCGATCGGGAAAAAGAGAAACCAGTTTGTGAAAAGCTACAGGATCAGTAATTATTTTTCCAATTCCAAAATTTCCGAAAAGAGAGAGGATGAATATATCCGGGATATATTATGTCCTGTGCTGGAAGCTGTGGGAACTTCTTTCGTTCAAAGGTAAACTTTGAAAAAACAATATGATGAAAACAGAGCCCGGGCTGTTCCGAAGGAACAGCCCGGGCCGTTTATTTTATGATCAAAGAAATCTTAGTTGGCTAAAACTTTTTTTACTGCTTCTTTTACTGCAGCAGAATCAATCTTATATTTCTTCATCAGTTCAGCAGGGGTAGCGGATTCTCCGAAAGTATCATTTACTGCCACAAATTCCTGTCTTGTAGGTCTTCTTCTTGCAAGCATTCCCGCAACAGATTCACCTAAACCGCCAAGATAGTTGTGCTCCTCAGCTGTTACGATTTTTCCTGTTTTTTCAACAGATTTTAAGATGATTTCTTCATCAAGAGGCTTAATGGTGTGGATATTGATCACTTCACAGGAAATACCTTCTTTTTCAAGCTCATCAGCGGCTACAAGAGATTCCCATACCAGGTGTCCTGTCGCAACAATCGTTACATCAGTACCTTCCTGAAGCATGATTCCTTTACCGATTTCGAAAGGCATATCTTCCGGAATAAATACAGGAACAGTTGGTCTTCCGAACCTTAAATATACAGGACCTTCATGCTCAGCAATAGCAATTGTAGCTGCTTTGGTCTGGTTGTAGTCACATGGGTTGATTACCGTCATCCCCGGAAGCATTTTCATCATACCGATGTCTTCCAGAACCTGGTGCGTAGCTCCATCTTCACCCAGAGTAAGACCTGCGTGAGAAGCACAGATTTTTACATTTTTCCCTGAATAAGCGATAGACTGACGAATCTGGTCATATACCCTTGAAGTAGAGAAGTTCGCAAAAGTTCCCGTGAAAGGAATTTTTCCTGTGATGCTTAAACCGGCAGCAAGACCCATCATGTTCGCTTCAGCAATACCTACCTGGAAGAATCTCTCAGGAGCCTTCTCAATGAATTTCTCCATTTTCAAAGAACCGATAAGGTCTGCACAAAGGGCTACTACATTAGGGTTTTTATCTGCAAGTTCCGCTAATCCGGCTCCGAATCCTGAACGTGTATCTTTTTTTTCTGTATATGTAAATTTCATTTTTATTTTTTTTATCGGGATTTAAGAATTAGTAATCAGCAGGAGCTTCTAAATACAATTGTTTGAATGCAGTATCCAATTGCTCATCATTAGGAGCTTTTCCGTGCCATGCATGAGTTCCCATCATATAATCTACTCCGTAACCCATTTCCGTGTGAAGGATGATCGCTACAGGCTTTCCTTTCCCTGTTTCTGTTTTGGCTTTTTCAAGAATCGCGATAACGGCTTCAAGATCGTTTCCGTTTTTCTCTTCAAGAACAATCCATCCGAAAGCTTCAAGCTTAGCATGAAGATTTCCAAGGCTTAATACATCATCAGTATCCCCGTCAATCTGACGGCCGTTGTAATCGATAGTAGAAATGATATTATCCACTTTTTTAGCAGCAGCATACATCAGAGCTTCCCAGATCTGACCTTCCTGAAGTTCTCCGTCTCCGTGAAGAGAATAAACAAGAGACTGGTCTCCGTCTAATTTTTTTCCCTCAGCTACACCAAGTGCTACAGAAAGTCCCTGTCCAAGAGAACCGGAAGCGATTCTGATACCAGGAAGCCCTTCATGAGTAGTAGGGTGCCCCTGTAATCTTGAATCCAGCTTTCTGAAGGTTCTCAGCTCATCTACCGGAAAGAATCCGAATCTTGCTAAAGTTGAGTAGAAAACCGGAGAAATGTGTCCGTTTGACAAATAAAAATGATCTTCATTTTTGCCCTCCATTGTGAAAGGAAGTTTATAGTTCATTACCTTCCCGTAAAGCGCTGTGAAGTATTCCGTACAACCTAAACTTCCGCCCGGGTGTCCTGAATTTACAGCGTGAACCATTCTTAAAATGTCTCTTCTGATCTGCGTAGTAAGAGATTTTAGCTCTTCAATACTTTTACTCATTATATCTGATTTATTTGCACGCGAATTTACGATTTTTTAATGGCTTACGGAAATGTAAAAATCCGGACCTAAGATCCGGATTTTGAATTATTTAATATTTCCTGCTTTTAACAGCCTTCATTAACATAAACTGTAATTTCTGTAACAATGTTGTTCACAAATTTAAAGGTAAGCTCTGTTCCTGCATCATAATCCTCAAGATTAAAATAACCTGTATCTTTCAGACGTTTTCCGTTATCATCCCAGGCCGGACGGACGCTGAATGTAGGATAATTTCTGTAAGTATTGATCAGTTCGTCTCTGGTACTTCCAACTCCCATTCCGCTTTTGGTTTTAAATTTTTTGCTGGTGGTTGTTATTCCGGTAATGGTAACAGCATTGGGTCTGGCTTCTCCTCCGTAACCCTGAAAAACATCAATATTAATCAGTTCACCATTATATTTTACGGTGTTTTTTACATCTCCTGTTGAAAGTTTTATTGATGTGCCGGCTATTTTTTCAGCTTCACTTTTGTCCATAAAGATTTTGAATGGCCCGATTCTTAAAGTAGAAACTTCGAAATTTTCCTGTGCATTCACAAAACCAAAAGTGATGACCAGTACAAGAAATGAGATCATTTTTTTCATAAGTGTAATTCCTGTTTTGATGTTTAATAATTTGCCCCCAAAGATACTCAAAATGGACAAACTTATAGAATGGTTGAATAATTTATTCCGATAGATGAGGAGTAAAACAAAACTAAAAATATAGAAACCTCTTTGATGCAGGAACTGAAATTATGCTCTTTTGAATAATGTTTGCTGAATATTGGTTATTATTGAGAATTTTATTTTATAAATAATTTAAAATTAGTTACTCTTATTAATGAGTGTTAATTTTTGTTTTTTTTGAATACTAAAATTGCATAAATTTGATTGATTTAATAATTATTCTAGAATTAAATTATGAATTGATATACAGTGATTTGTATTTCTTCTTTTTTTTCTGAACTGTACTTTGTAAAAATCAAAAATCACCATAATATGAAAATTAAAAAGCTATTTTATGTAGGGATATTTATGATATCCATTTCTTTGGGAAAGGCCCAGGATTTTTTTGCTGCAATCAGTGAAAAAACCATTAGAGCAGATCCTAAAAACAGAACGATACAGCCCGAAAAGTTTCTTACTTACAAACTGGATATGGCCGGAATGAGAAACTATTTTAATTCAGTTCCAGAGCTGAGTGATAATGATCTTAAAAATAAGGCTCCAATCATTGTTTTACCTATGCCTGACGGAACAAAAGCGAAATTTAAAATCTGGAAGTCTTCAGTAATGGCTCCGGAATTAGCCCAAAAGTTCCCTCAGTTAATTACGCTAACAGGGCAGGGGGTTGATGATCAATATGCAACCATAAAACTGGATATTACAGAGTTTGGATTTCATGCTCAGATAAAATCAGTAGCCACAGGCGATACGTATATTGACCCTTATGCAAGAAATGATGTCAATAATTATATCGTTTACAAAAAAGGGGATTTAATTGATAAAAACCCAAAGGTGTGTGAAACGAAAGATGAAAACTTTCAACGGGAAAAAAAAAGCGGACAAAAAACCGTAACACCAAGCGTAGGTACTCAAATTAGAATTTTCCGTCTTGCTATAGCTTGTACCGGAGAGTATGCACGGGCTGCTACAGGATCAAATTCTCCTACTGTTGCTCAAACCTTATCAGCCATTGTAACCACTGTAAACAGGGTAAATGGAGTATATGAGCAGGAAGTCGCTGTTAGATTGGTTTTAATTGCTAATGAAACCAGTATTATCTTTACAGATCCGGCTACAGATCCTTTTAACGGAAATAATAATGCATATACATTAATTGACGAAAGTCAGGAGCAAATTAATGCCATCATAGGAGCGGCTAATTATGACATAGGCCACACCTTTAGTACAGGAGGTGGCGGTTTAGCCGGCTCAGGCATATGTTATGCTGATTACAAAGCAAGTGGAATTACCGGCTCTTCTAATCCTGTTGGTGATCCTTATGATATAGATTATGTGTGTCACGAGGTAGGGCATCAATTTGCCGGCCCCCATACTTTTAATGCAGTAACAGGAAGTTGTGATGGTAATCGTAATGCAGCTACTGCTGTAGAACCGGGAAGCGGAATTACCATTATGGCTTATGCAGGGATTTGCGAAAACATAAATGACCTGGCCAACAATAGTATTCCTATTTTTCATACCAATTCATTTGAGTCTATTACTGCAGAAGTTCGGTCAATCTCATGTCAGGTGACAACTCCTGTTTCCAATACAGCTCCTGTGGTAAATGCAGGAAATAATTACATCATTCCTAAAAGTACTCCGTTTAAACTGACAGGTTCTGCAACAGATGCTGAAAATACAGCGCTTACCTATTGCTGGGAACAAAACGACGTAGGCCCTGAAGGAGACTGGAATGCTCCAACAGGAAATGCCGCGCTGTTCAGATCATTTATGCCGGTAACAGTTCCTTACAGATATTTCCCAAAGATTACAGATATCATCAACAATACAACAACCAAAGGAGAAATTCTGCCTTCTTACGGAAGAACAATGGAGTTCAGACTCACCGTGAGAGATAATAATGCAGGATGTGCAGGGGTGGCCAATGATGATGCATCCATTACTGTTAATGCCAGTTCAGGACCATTCAAAGTTACTGCACCTACAACAGCAGTAAGCTGGAACGGGAATAGTTCTCAGACTATAACATGGGACGTAGCCAATACAACAGCAGCTCCTGTAAGCTGTGCCAACGTAAGTATTTTACTGTCAACAGACGGAGGACTTACTTATCCTACCACTATTGTAGCCTCTACTCCCAACGATGGATCAGAGGTCATTACAATTCCTAATGTAAATACTACGCAAGCCAGAATTATGGTAGCAGGAGTAAATAATGTTTTCTTTAATATCAATCCTGTTAATTTTACCATTAGCCGTGTACTGGGTGTAGACGAAACAAAAGGTGATAAAGATGTATTCGCGGTATATCCTAATCCAAGCAAAGGGATACTGAACATTAAATTTATCAATCAAAAAGATGCATATGACATCATGGTATATGATGTAAGCGGAAGGCTGGTATTCAGTCAGATGAACAATAAATTAAATACTGATCAACTGGGAACTTTCAACTTGTCTCAACTAGTAAAAGGAGATTATCTGATTAAGATCAAAACAAAAGATATGGATAAAACCGTAAAATGGATCAAAGAATAATCAGTTCCTGAAAAATTTACCTGATAAAAGGCTGTTTTCCAACTTGTGAAAACAGCCTTTTTACTTTTAGAGTAAAATCAAATAAGAGCATAAAAAAGAGCAATAAAAATTACTCTTTTTAAAATTTATCCGGAATTTAATTTTCAGATTAAACGACTTTTAAATACTGCTTGTTTTTCACCAGCCATAAACCGATGAAGGTCAGAAGGCCGTTAAGAACAATCAGTTCAACTCCGATGCGGTAATCTGTGTATGTGGTAACCGCTAAATTGATCAGATAAGTGATAATAGGGGCTAAAATGGTTACTGCCAGGATTGAATATTTTCTTGAGATCTGGAATTTGGTGAAAATTCCGAAAGCAAACAGTCCTAATAACGGTCCGTAAGTGTAACCCGCAATTTCCATGATCAGATAAACGATAGATTTGTCATTCAATGCTTTAAATACCATGATCAGTATGAAAAATACCACAGTGAAAATCAGGTGGACTTTCATACGAAGACGTTTTTTCTCTTTTTCAGTTTTGGTTTTATCCTCGTTGAGGTTAAGCAGGTCAACACAGTATGAACTTGTTACCGCTGTTAATGCACCATCTGCAGAGGGGAATAAAGCAGAAATAAGCCCGATAATAAAGATAATGGAAATAGCCATTGGAAAGTATCCCTGAAGTGACAAAGCAGGGAAAAGGTCATCCCCCATAATATTTTTGATATTTCCGGCAGAGTCTTTAAATCCGAAAATATTGGTAATGGTTTCTCCGTTAATTTTCCCGTATTCCGCACCATTCTGTAAGGCAAAAAGATAAAGAAGACCTCCTAGGAATAAGAAGGCAAGATTTACAAAAAGAAGAGTTCCTGCAAAAGTCAACATGTTCTTTTTAGAATTCTTAAGGTTGTCCACGGAAATATTCTTCTGCATCATTTCCTGATCCAGTCCGGTCATGGCAATTGTAATAAAAATACCGCCCAGAATGGTTTTAAGAAAAAATGTCTTGGAATTCGGATCGGAATTCACAAAATGAGTATAATTTTTCTGTTCCAGAATAGTATAGGCTTCACTAAAAGATAAATTCAGGTTGGATAAGATATAAATGATACAGCCTACTAAACTGATGATCATGAATGAAGTTTGTAACGTATCCGTAATCACAATGGTCTTTACACCGCCTTCAAAAGTATATAAAAGCACCATAAGGAGAAGGACAAGGGCTGTAACCCAAAAAGGAACTCCCAGGCCTTCAAGCAGGAATATCTGTAAAACATTCACAACCAGATATAGTCTTGCAGTAGCTCCAATGGCTCTGGAAATGATAAAAAATATCGAGCCTATTTTATGAGCTTCTACATTGAATCTCTTTCCCAGATAAGTGTAAATGGAAGTCAGGTTCATCTTATAGTAGAGCGGAAGCAATATGGCGGCAACAATAAAATATCCTATGAAAAAGCCAATCACCATCATATAATATTCAAAACCACCGTAAATGTATTCCGAACCCGTCATTTTTCCAACGGTTCCCGGAACCGAAATAAAGGTAACACCACTTAAACTGGTTCCTATCATTCCAAATGCAACAAGCCACCATTTACTTTTTTTATTGCCGATAAAAAACGATTGATTATCAGAATTTCGGCTGGTAAAATAAGAAATCACCAGAAGACCGATGAAATAAATAAAAACAAATAGCAAAAGGATCGTTCCTGAATTCATGCTTTAATTAAATTTTAGCAAATATAGTTTTTTTCTGTTCTGCTGAAACCTCCATGTTTCAAAAATCATAGGATAGTCTCAATATCGGAAAAATGAAAAAACCTCCCGGGCTAATATCCGGAAGGTTTGTATGGTAAAAGACGAAAATAGTAATTAATTCACTAAAACATCCTGAAGTTCCTCACTTTTCTGAAAACTTGCTTTTGCGAAAGGGCAGAGCGGAATGATCTTTTTTCCGTTTTTCCTGGCAAAACCTACTGCTGCCAGAAGCATTTCTTTGCCTACGCCTTTTCCGTTGTAAGCTTCTTCCACTTCAGTGTGGTCAATAATAAATCTTTCTTCTCCTGCCCAGGTATAGGTCATTATTCCTGCGCGTCTTCCATCTATGAAAGCTTCAAAACTTCCGTGTTTCTCGTCGTTGTTTTGTTTTACTTCGATCATGCTATGAGAATTTAGTTAGTATTTCTATGTCGTTGGTTAATATTTTGTGAACAGGGCAGGCATCCGCAATGGTATGAAGTCTTTTCATCTGCTCATCATCCAGATTGCCTTCAAAACTAATATCTCTTTTGAAAACAGCCCTTTTGGTTAGTGGAAAATTTTCAAGCTCTACCTCTACATTGATATTTTCTATATCCCATTCCTTTCTGTCAATATACATTCTTAAAGTAGCTGCTGTACAGCTTGCCAGTGAGGTTGCCAGAATTTCAAATGGATTGAAGCCTTTGTTCTGTCCTCCCTTGTCGATAGGTTCATCAGTAATGATCTGGTTTTCGCCGGCTGTTACCTCAGTATAATATTTTGTTTTTCCTAAAATTGCTTTTACGGTTACCGCCATTATTGCTTTGTATTGAATTTATAACTTAATGCTCCTGAAGGGCAATGGTCTATTTGGTTTTTAAGTTCTTCCGGAGTTGCGTTTTCTGCTTTTATCCAGGGTCTGTCTTTCGGATTATAGACTTTGGGAAGCATTTTTACGCAGACAGCCGAGTGGATACACTTCTGGGGTTGCCAGATGACAGTGATACTGCCGTTAGGATATTCATGTGTTTCCATATCAATTTTCTTTTAATGATTTTTCGATTCTTCGGTCCGGAATCAGCCATATAAGAGCCACGATATAATAAAAACCTATGGCAATATAAGGATAAAAAAATGAAACAGCGATTCCTAAAACATAAAATATGATTGAAATATATTCTTTGAGTTTAGAATGAATTGCTTCTTTCAACTGTGAATTCTCTCCCTCACAACGGATAATTACATGTTCCAGAACGGTGTAGGCAATGGCACTCATAATAAGTCCGACACCATAGGTCGCAACGGGGTTTTTAGCAAAATGAGTGGTTCCTATCCATTCCGTGGCAATAGGCATCAGTGAAAGCCAGAATAGCAGATGTAAATTGGCCCAAAGAATACTGCCGTCCACTTTTTTTACTGCCTGAAACAGATGATGGTGGTTGTTCCAGTAGATTCCTACATAAATAAAACTGAAAATATAAGCCAGGAATTTAGGCATAATGGGCTTGAGACTAGCCCAGCTGGTTCCTTCCGGTACTTTCAGTTCAAGGACCATGATGGTGATAATAATCGCTAAAACACCATCGCTGAATGCTTCCAGCCTCCCTTTAGTCATTGGTTTTTACCTGATTTTTAAAGTTTTCTATCTTCATTTTCAGCTCAGCAAGCATTTCAGGATTGATTACACCGCTTTCCAGATCAAAATTTTCGTAGAACTTGGAAAGGGAAAATGCTTCTTTGATATCCGCTCCGAACTGAGGGAAAAAGATTTTGGCTGTATTCATCACATTTCCTCCGCCATAGCCTCCCGGAGAAGTGCTCATCAGCAGCATTGGTTTGTTCTGAAATACCTTTACATTAATCCTTGATGCCCAGTCGAAAACATTTTTAAAAGCAGCACTGTATGATCTGTTGTGCTCAGCAAGTGAACAAATGATCACATCACAGTCTTCAATTACTTTTAAAAAGTTGTGCGCTTCATCAGGGAAACCTTTCTTTTCAAGATCCACAGAAAAAACCGGCATACTGAAATCATTAAGATCAATTAAATTGATTTCCTCATTCTGAAAATCTTTCAGAACAAACTTTACCAGTTCCCTGTTGATGGAGGTGGAAGACGTACTTCCTGCAAATGCTAATATTTTCATGGTTTTTATAATCAGTTCCGGACTGAATTTATTTTCTGTTTAAAATGGCTTTGGGAAGAGGTACATATTCTTCTTCATCTCCCGGAACTAATGGAAACGCATCATGGTTCTGATCGTTCCAGTTGACTTTGGCCTGATCAATCATTTCCTTGTCAGAATTCACAAAATTCCAGAATATAAAACGTTCCTCATCAAAAGGTTCGCCTCCGAAAAGATAAACCGTTCCGTTTTCACTCATATCAAATTCACAAAGTTTTGTGTCTTTTGCGATCATCAGCTGTTTGGAACCATAAGAATTCCCATCAGTTGTCACTGTTCCGTCCAGAACGTACATCGCTGCTTCACCATACAAATCTTTACCAATGCTTATTTTCTTTGGCTCTTTGGTTTTGATCTCAATGAAAAATAATTTGCTGTGAATAGGAACTGCAGATTTTCTGCCGAAAGCCTCACCTGCAATTAATTTATACTGAATTCCGTCTTCTTCCCATACAGGAATTTCATCTGCTTCAATGTGATGGAAAGTAGGTTCTGTCTGTTCAAGATGTTTTGGAAGACCTACCCAGATCTGGAATCCATGAAGTCTTTTGTCACTGTGTCTTAAATATTCTGGGGTTCTTTCAGAGTGTACAACTCCTTTTCCTGCAGTCATCCAGTTCACGGCACCTGGTTTTATCTCAATGGCACTTCCGATGCTGTCTCTGTGAAAAATAGACCCTTCCAACAGATAGGTAAGGGTAGATAATCCGATATGCGGATGAGGCGGAACATCAAGATTCTGATAGTCTTTCAGTTCAGAAGGTCCCATATGATCAATAAAAACAAACGGGCCCACTGCTCTTTTTTCACGGAAAGGAAGAAGTCTTCCCACCAGGAAATTTCCTATATCTGCCGCTTTTTCTTCTATGATAAGTCCGATATTTGACATAATAAAGTAAAATATTTTTTTAGTTGTTTCTTAATGCCCTGTAAAAGTGTAATTAAAGTTTGTCGTATCCGTTAAATCTTTCATCTACGATGCGTTTCCATTCCGGGTGTTTCTGGATATAAGCAAAAACGTAAGGACAGTACGGAAGAAGCTTTTTTTCATGTTCTTCAATGTATATCAGGGTTTTTTCCACAACGGCTGCTGCGGCACCGGTTCCTGCAAGTTCAGGCTCAGCTTCTGTATGTACCAATGCAATCTGGTGCCCCATTTCACGGTAATCAATAAAAGCAAAATGTCCGTTTACTTCTATTTCAAATCTTTTGTCGGTTTTTACAAGGGGTATATTTTCAAATTCTGGTTTCATAATTTTGTAGTAAAGGGGAGTTATATAAATTTTTATCTGAAGACTAAACCTAACAGGTTTCTAAAACCTGTTAGGTTTGCCAATTATATGTTTACTCTAACATGATATAAAGTTAGTAAAAAAGGAATAATCAAAGATTAAGATAAATTTAAATCTGTTAATCTTCCAGATAACCGAATTTTCCGGTATTGAAGTCTTCAAAAGCCTGCATGATTTCTTCTCTGGAATTCATGACAAAAGGTCCGTGAGGATAGATCGGTTCATTAATCGGCTCGCCGCTGATGATCAGCACCGTTGAATTTTCCTGAGCTTCAATGCTGAAAGTTTCCCCTTCATTTTTAAATAAAACAAAGTGGTCAGCAGTAACTTTTTCCTCTCCATTTACGGTAATGCTTCCTTCAATAACCAGAGCTGCCGTATTAAAATGAGCAGGAAAGCTGAATTCTGCTTTTCCGCCTGCGTTTAATTTGGCATTCATCATATTCACCGGGGTAAATGTTTCAGCAGGACCAGTATGCCCATTATATTCTCCCGCAATAATTTCCACAAGTCCGTTATCACCCAGATCTACACGCTCCATTGCTGAATTTTCTATCGCCTGGTATTTCGGATTACTCATTTTATCTTTGGCAGGGAGGTTTACCCACAGTTGTACCATCTGAAAAATTCCTCCTTTTTTAGACCATTCTGTTTCATGATATTCTTTGTGAAGAACTCCTTTTGCAGCGGTCATCCACTGTACGTCACCTTCGCCGATAATTCCGCCGCCGCCGGCACTGTCATGATGCTCTACCTTTCCCTGATAAGCTATGGTTACAGTTTCAAAGCCTCTGTGCGGGTGAACGCCTACACCTCTTGGTCTTTCAGAACCGTTAAAGTGAAACTTTGAATTGTAATCCAGCATAATGAAAGGATCCATTCTCTTCATATCCAGTCTGCTTGCGCCCGGAATAAAATTATGAACTCTAAAACCGTCGCCTACAAAATGCGCAGGTCTTGGAGATACTACGATTTCTACCTGTTTAGTTGTCATAATATTGTTGATTTATATAACAAAAGTACGACAGGCAAAATCCGGGTGCATTGATCTGTGATAAGTTCGGAAGAAAACAGATCAACAAGAGAAAAGTATTCACAAAGATCTTAAAATTAGTTCTCTAGGAATATGAAGCTCTTATGCTTCAAAGCAATATTAAAAATACATTTATTATTCTTCCTTCGATTTCATATTCTTTCCATCCGAAATATGCAATCTCCTGAAAACAAATCCCGATAAAATAGTAAGTATTCCTACAGTAAGGAACGTATATCTGAAGGCATTATGGGTTTCCCCTTTGATGAGGTCTGAACTTTCAAAAAGTTTTAAAACGATCAGTCCGAAAGCAATTCCGAAGCCGATAGCAAGCTGCTGGTTGACAGATATTAATGAATTTCCGCTGCTGGTCTGAAAATTCCTGAGGTCTGCAATAGAAATGGTATTCATTGAGGTAAACTGGATAGAGTTGAAAAATCCCAATACCGCAATAATAGGGACAAACCAATATAAAGAAGTATGAATATCCGGAATGGCAAGAAGACAGATCAGGGTTCCGATGATGAAGGTATTCACCATTAAGGTCTGGCGATAGCCGTAACGATCCAGAATTTTAATGACGGATGATTTTCCGAATATAGCGGTTAAAGCCATGGGAGCAATAATCCATCCGGAAGTAACCGCCGATTGTTTATAGGCAATCTGAATCATGAGCGGTAAAAGCAATGGAACAGAGCTGATCCCCAAACGGGTGGCCAGATTTCCTACAATTCCTACTCTGAAAGTTCTTACCTGAAATAAGTTTAAAGGGAAAATAGGATTTCCGTCTCTTTTGGCATGTTTGTAATAATAGTAAAGAAATAAAAATCCAAGGATGAAGACTAAAAGGACCGGGCTTATGTTCTGGATATCCCCGAAAAGTTCCAGGGAAATTGAAAGCAGGAGAGAAGCGGCTGCAAAAATTAAAAAACCTTTAAGGTCGAAGTCTACATCATCAGACTTATAGTTAGGCATAAATTTTAAGCCCAAAATAATTCCTAAAACTCCGATCGGAATATTGATCAGGAAGATCCAGTGCCACGAAAGGTAATCTACCATATAGCCTCCTACCAACGGTCCAAGTACAGGTCCTATCAATGCTGGAATAATGGCAAAATTCATGGCTTTAAGCAGCTCGCTCTTGTCAAACGTTTTAATCAGGGCCAGCTTGCCTACCGGAGTCATCAGACTTCCGCCAATCCCCTGAATAACTCTTGAAATAACCAGATGGGTGAGGTTTTGGGAAAGTGAACAGAATAAAGATCCCAGACTGAAAAGCACCAGGGAAAATATAAATACCTTTCTGGTTCCGAACCGGTCTGCTAAAAATCCGCTGGCAGGCATAAAAACGGCTAATGTTAAAACATAGCTGATAATAGCGTTCTGCATATTCAACGGAGATTCATTGAGGTCTTTGGCAATGGATGGGAGAGAAGTATTCAGAATTGTGGAATCCAGCATCTGCATGAAAATAGCAGTGGCCAGAATGAATGGGAGGATTTTCTTTATGCTTGTTTGTTGCGGGCTTAATTCTGTCATGATGTACAGGCTGAAATGTTCAAAAGCTTTCAGACTTATTTATTTTGAAGACACTACTTGCTTTAAGTGATTTGATCTTTAGATAAAGAATTTCCTATAAAATTAAAAAAGTCCTGTGAATTTTCACAGGACTTTTCAATTTATTTTCTAGGTTTTTCTACTCCTTTCCATTCGTCGCCGGCTTTTCTGTACTGGCTTAAGATGTAAGTTTTGAAATCCTTTGTTTTGTATTCAATATTATCAGTGTTTTGTTCAAACGGCATAATGTAATAGTAATCAACATCCGTTTTGTCTGATTTGTTTCCTTTTTTTACAGTAGGAACATACTTAGAGAATTTATAGCTTGGAAGATATTGTCTTAATCTTGTATAGAAAGCTTTATCTTCTTTTTCATTAGGAATAATATCAACGATATTGAAATCATCTTTTTTCTTGTCGATCCAAAGATAGTACGTTTTTTCCTCGCCTAAATTTCTGTTGTAAGAATTGAATGCAAACAGTTCTTTAGGAACCAGCTCTTTGATCTTTTCAGGATCTACCTTAGTGTAATATTGTCCTTTAGACGGATCTACATAGGTTTCAAGGTTGTACATCAATACAGAATTGTTGGTGAAATTCTTGTTCTTGAAATATTGATTTAGAGACAATTCAGCTGTTGCTCTGAGCTCTTTTCCTCTTTCATCTAATTTTTTAGTAGGGTTCTGAGGATTTACCTTTTTTACAAACTCATATAAAACAGCCGGTTTTACATCTTTAAGGTGAGGATAGGTTTTAAGTTCCTCAGCTTTTGCCAGCCAGTAAAACTGCTGATAGAAGTCGTCCTTATCAGAATCCTTTACACTTTTATAAGCCAAAGCAAGCTTTTTTGAATTTAAGTATTTGCCGTATTTTCCCTGTCCAAAAGCAAAACTGATGGATAGTAAGGCAAATAAAACAGTAAGATTTCTTCTCATTTTTTTATAATTGATATTTTCGTTTTCCAAATATAATTATTTATTAGATATTATTTTTGATTGTCAGTTAAATTCTGTGGATATTATTGTTGGTAATTCAAAAGAAAATCCTGTATTGCTACAGGATTGATAATTATAACTTTGAAGATTAGGCAGGTAGAAGTGAGAAATATGTTATACTGATTAATGTCAATAGTGAATTTTTGCTACGCAAAGTCAATGGTGAATAACAGTCTTCATAAATTCATAAGTGCTACGAATTGACTATTCACACTTCACCCATTCATTATTCATAAGAAGTTTCATGCACTTTAACCGCTCTTCCGCTTGGGTCATTCATTTTCTTGAAAGCTTCATCCCATTCTAAAGCAATAGGAGTGGAGCAGGCTACTGAAGGAACAGACGGAACTGTAGCTGCTGCCGTTTCACTTGGAAAATGTTCTTCGAAAATAGTTCTGTAGCGGTATTCTTCTTTATTCTGAGGGGTGTTGAGCGGAAATCTGAATCTTGCGCTGGCCATCATTTCATCGGTGACTTCTTTTTCTGCTATTTCTTTCAGAGTGTCAATCCACGAATATCCTACACCATCAGAAAACTGTTCTTTCTGTCTCCATACAATAGAGTCAGGAAGAATATCTTCAAAAGCTTTTCTCAATACCCATTTTTCAATTTTTCCTTCAGAAGTGTTGATCATTTTATCCTGAGGATTAACAGCCATGGCAATATCCATAAATTCTTTGTCCAGGAAAGGTACCCTGCCTTCAATTCCCCAGCTCATTAAGGCTTTATTGGCTCTTAAACAGTCATAAAGATGAAGCTTGCTCAGTTTTCTTACGGTTTCATCATGGAATTCTTTAGCATTCGGGGCTTTATGAAAATACAGATAACCTCCAAACAATTCATCAGAACCCTCGCCTGAAAGAACCATTTTGATCCCCATAGACTTAATCACTCTTGCCAGAAGATACATTGGGGTAGAAGCTCTGATGGTTGTTACATCATACGTTTCCAGATGATAGATTACGTCACGTACAGCATCCAGCCCTTCCTGAACAGTAAAGTTTACTTCATGGTGCACGGAACCGATGTGTTCCGCTGCTTTTTTTGCTGCAGCCAGATCGGGTGATCCTACCAGTCCTACTGCAAAACTGTGAAGTCTTGGATACCATGCTTCCTGCGTATCGCCGCTTTCAATTCTTTGTCTTGCAAATTTTGCAGTGATGGCAGAAATAACAGAAGAATCTAATCCTCCGGAAAGAAGTACGCCATAAGGAACATCACTCATCAGCTGTCTGTGTACAGCATCTTCAAGCCCTTTTCTGAGTATGGCAATATCTGTTTTGTTGTCTTTTACATGATCAAAGCTTTCCCAGTCTCTTGTGTACCACTTTTGAAGTTCAGAACCGTCCGGGCTGTAAACCAGATGTCCGGGAAGAAACGTTTCAATGGTTTTACAGATGCCTTCGAAGGCTTTTAGCTCAGAAGCTACATAATAGTTTCCGTTTTTATCCCATCCCTGGTAAAGAGGGCAGATTCCCATATGGTCGCGGGCGATAAGATAAATGCCGTTTTCGATATCATAAAGAGCAAAGGCAAAGATCCCGTTCAGTTTCTCAAGAAAGTCCTTTCCGTATTTTCTGTACAGAGCAAGGATTACTTCACAATCAGACTGGGTCTGGAATTCAAAATCAGTAAACTCTTCCTTTAGTTCTCTGTGGTTGTAGATTTCGCCATTTACCGCTAAAACTACTTTTCCGTCTTTGGTAAACAAAGGCTGTTTTCCGGAAGCCGGATCTACGATAGCCAGTCTTTCATGAGAAAAGATCACGTTATCATCCTGAAACACGCCGCTCCAGTCCGGACCTCTGTGACGGATTTTTTTTGACATTTCCAGAACCTGAGGTCTTAATATTTCGGTTTTTTGTTTGGCATCAAACAAACATACAATTCCGCACATTTTTTATCATATTTTATTTGAAACAAAAGTAAAGGTGATGTTTAAAAATAACAATAAAAAATGAATAAAAGTTAATATTTTTAATCAATTAATTTATTTTAACGAAAAATATTAACTATAAAGATTAATTGTGATGTATTTGATTAATATTTTTCGTTTTCATAGACTTCACCGTATACTCTATACAAAATAAAAATGAGATAATTATTAATATATGGTAATTTATTATATGAATTTTAGCCCTTACTTTGTGGCTCGAAATAATTTTTTTTCATCATTTGTGTTTTTACCTTCTTGCAATTCTCTTTGCAAGAAGGTTTTGTTTTATTGGGACCCTAGTAAAACCCCTGAAACGTTCCAGGAACTGAAGCTTGTTCCTTCTGTAGCACCCTGTGGAATTTTTACCTGTATCGTATGTTTGCCGGCTTTCAGATCGCCGAGAGAAATAAAATTAGGATTGGTAACCGTTCCCGGACACCAGTTGGATCTGCTGAGGTCGGATGAAGAAAGACCATCAGGAAAATTACCGGAAGCAGGATTGTAAAGGCGGTAAGATCCGCAGTCTGCTCTCCATGGGATGAAAGAGAAGGTCATTTTTCCGTCCATCCAGATAGAATTGGGTTTAGGAACAAACTCATCCCCGTTTTCCCAGCCTCCATGTCCTGTTGTTGTAAAGCGGAGCTGGGCATTTTTCAGGTCTTTCTTTAAAGTAAACTCCACAAAAAGACCTTTGTCTTTGTCAAACATTGTAGAATAGTCCTGTCCGGCCATTTCCATAATGTTTAATGTATTGAAAAGAGGAATAACCGTATTGTTTTTATAAACCGTCTGATCACTGTTGTGAATCGTAATTTCAAGACTTACCTTGTGGCCGCCTTTATCGTAATTGCCTATAAAAGCACCTACCCATAATTCTTTTTCAGAAAGAGAAGGTTTCAGTTCCGTAATATCCTGACGGAAAGGGCTGATCGTCTGCCAGTCTTTTCCTTTGAGTTGAATATGATTAAACTTCTGAATTCCGAAAGAGGTGAAGAAGCGCATCATTTCTACTGCTGGATTATAGTTTTCGTCAGCTGCCACTCCATAATATTGCTTTCCGTTTCCGTTGTCATAAGCCGGAAGTGTTTTAGCCCCCTTTTCCAATCCATCAAAAAAAGAAACGGATTTATCCTGTGGAATGAAGAATACGGTTCCGGTTCTGTCATACGCATCCCCGTTGGACTGTTGCTTCAGTTCTACAAAGATACTTTCACCTTCTTTGATGGCGGGAAACTTTATTTTTTTCAGAATAATAGTTCCGTTGGCGAATTTCTTTACGTTTTCATTGGACTTGGATTCATCTGAAAAATTGATGGTTTCATTTTCAAAAACTTTCAATGTCGTGAAGCGGCTTTTCCAGAGAAGGTCTTTATAGCCTAAAAGATCAGTAGTCTGTACAGATCCTTTGATGATCTGGTCAATATCTGTTTTCTTTACCTTTTTAATGGAACTTGCTGTCACCAGTGAATTTTTATTTCTCTCAACTTCCAGAACAAGCCCTAAATTCTGCCCGAGAACAGAAGGGCCACCATTGATTTTTAAATCATTTGTGTACCAAACTTCAATGGTATTGGAGTTGATTTTAGTGACCGCCTTTTTACAGGTGTAGCCTAATATTTTTTTAGTTTCATCAGTCATTTCAAAAGTCTGCTTTTTCACAGATTCCGTATCGGAAGAAGAAATAGTTTCTCCCGGTTTCAGAAATGCATAAGAGACAATAGTATTGGAAGGCTTTTCCACTTTGGTGATCTCAAAAGGGTAGCTGCTCTTCTGTGCCCGGATAGTCTGGTTCAGAATGAAATTTTCTTTCTCATTGGCCCACACGAGGGTAGGAGGTTGATCAGATACGACCTTTCCGTTATAGGAACTGGTGTACTGAATTTCATAGGTCTGTGCAGAGATCAGACAGAATAAAAAGAGAGTGAAGAAGCTTAATACAGTTCTTTTATACATAATGACATAGTTTTCTATAAAGATAAATAGACTTTACAGGTTTAAAAATAAAACAGTTACCCTGATTAATGAGTAGAGATTGAATGTTCTGATGTTACATAAAAGCTTTAAAAAACAAAAAAACTACCCTGAAAATAGAGTAGTTTATATATTGTATTGATAAATCTGGTTTACGAAACTCTTTCGATCAATGCCATATAGAATCCGTCGTATCCTGTACTTGGCATCACCTTTTCATCCTTGATCATCTTGAATCCAGGGTTGTTTTTAAGGAATTCTTCTACCTGCAGATTATTCTCTGAAGGAAGGATGGAACAGGTTGCATATACCATTTTTCCGCCTTTTTTAAGCATCTTGGAATAATCCTGAAGAATCTGCTGCTGTTCTTTTTTAATTCTGTCGATGAAATCCTGATCAATTTTCCATTTGCTGTCTGGGTTTCTTTTTAAAACGCCCAGTCCTGAACATGGAGCATCAATCAGAAGACGGTCTGCTTTTTCATGAAGGCGTTTGATTACTTTATTGTCAGAAATCATACGGGTCTCAATATTGTGAGCTCCGGCTCTTTTGGCGCGGCGTTTCAGCTCGGCAAGCTTCCATTCAAAAATATCTAAAGCGATGATCTGTCCTTTGTTTCCCATTAATGCAGCAAGGTGAAGGGTCTTTCCTCCGGCTCCTGCACATGCATCCACCACTCTCTGGCCTTCTTTTACATCAAGGAAATACCCGATCTTCTGTGACGAAGCATCCTGAACTTCAAATAATCCTTCTTTGAAAGCCGTGGTAAGAAATACGTTTTTCTTTTCCTCCAGCTGTACGGCATCCGGATAATTTTTAATCGGATAGGAAACAACGTTCTCATCAGCAAGATCAGAAATCAGCTCTTTGGTTGATGTTTTTAAAGTATTGGTTCTTAAAACAGTCGGAGCCTGCTCGTTCAGGGCGTGCATTTCTTTTTCCCAGTTGGAGCCCAGTTCTTTTTCTAAAGTTTCAGCCAGCCATTCAGGGATAGAATGTTCAATAGCTTTGGTAGGAACTGTATTTTTTTTAAGCTTGGTAAGAATATCTGCGATTTTTATTCCGTCAAATTCTTCAAACTTTTTATAATTGGTCTTGCTCCAAAGCAGATAAGCAAGGATAAGTTTGTAAATGTTGTTGGGTTTTACCCCTTCCCCCATATAATATTCAAGACGTCTTTTCCAACGGATAATATTATAGAAGATCTCAGAAACAACGGCTCTGTCCTGGCTTCCCCATTTTTTATTAGCTTTTAAAAGTCTTTCGATTACTTTATCGGCATATTTATTTTTCTCGAAAAATGTTTCCTGCAAAGCATCGTGAATTCCGATCGCCAGGTTTCTGTGAATAAGTTCCATAATTGGGTCTGCTGTTTTGAATCTGCAAAAGTACGATTTTTAAATGAGAAGCTGTACAATGAAAATAAGTGCTTTTCAATCGTCTGATTTTTCCAGTACAATCTGAAATCCTTCCTTGTCATATCGTAAGATCTGCTCTTCAGGAATTCTTTTATGTTTTAGAATATAGGAAGGAAAGTGATTCCCGAATAAAATAATTTTACGGTCACTGACTTTGGTAATTCCGTAAGCAATAGTTTTTTTATTGTGCTGAATTTCCAGCCAGAAATCCCGGATACGATAATCTTCCGAAAATTCACATTGAGTAGAAGAGAAAACAAGTGTTCCATTATCATTGATTTCAACAGCTGCATTTTTATCTAATGCACATTGTTCATCACGATAATCAAAAGGGAAAAAATCAAAAGGCTGGTTCATTATTTTCCACTTTCCCACCAGATATTGATCTTTATCACCCAGCATTTTTTGTTTTTTACATCCGATGGACAGCAATAACCATAAAAAGCATAAATATCTCATGGTTGAAAATTTTAATTAAAAATATTAAAAAATTAACTTTGTAAAAAATTAAAAATATGAGTGATACTGTACTTTGTCCGAAATGCAGCTCTGAATTTACTTATCCGAGCGATAATATGATGGTGTGTTCCCAGTGTTTCTACGAGTGGAATCCTGAAGAGACCGCCGCGGAGACCGCTAATGAAGGAAAGATTCTGGATTCTAACGGAAATGAACTTTTGGATGGGGATTCTGTGGTGGTAATCAAGGATCTTCCGGTAAAAGGTGCTCCAAAGCCGGTAAAAGCCGGAACAAAAGTGAAAAATATACGTCTTCGCCCGGGAAGCGATCATAATATTGACTGTAAAATTGATGGTTTTGGTGCTATGGCTCTGAAATCAGAGTTTGTAAAGAAAGCGTAATGCCGCTGGCTTTTGGCGGCTGGTAATTGGATTTTAATAAAAGATAAAAGAAATTATCCGAACTGCTTTTTATTTTTTTGCCACTAATGCACTAATAATAATGATTCGTGTATTAGTGGCAGAAAAATTTAATCGCAAAGCCAAACAAAGAATACATAATAATTGAGTGTAAAGGCGTAAACTCAACAAATCAATACAAAGCTTAATAAGAGGAATCGCTTTTGCTTATCTTAATTTTTTAAGATTAGTCCAAAAACTATTTGTGGTAAGCGCATAAAAAAAGGAAAGAATTGGACAGTGTAATCTTTCAAAGACTTAATTGCAAAGAGCTGCTAATGTCCGTCTTAAGGCAGAAAGAGAATTAACCAAAAATTTCCTTATGCTGTGTGAATACAAATGTAGGAAAAAGTTTCAAAATCAGCTTCCTGTATTGGTGTTTTTTTATCCACAAACTAACAATAAGTATAAGATAATCTTTGGGTTATGAGAAGTGTAGGGAATAAATAGTCGGATTTTTAACCCAATGAAATACCAATAGTTCCTGTTATCTTTTCGTCAGTATACATCACCATTTCCTTATCTTTTACCCTGATCTTATTCCAGTAATGGGTTCCGGCAAACCTGCTTTCAAGAACTTTGGCTTCCAGTCCGTTTTCAGTGAGTTTTATTTCTTTTGGGTAATAAAAAGATTTTGAAAGCCGGAAAGTGGCAATCTCAGTTTCATCAAAAATATTCACTTCTCCGAAAAGTTTCGCAACATAAGAATTATAAGGATTTTTATAGGTTGCTTCAGGACCGTCATTCTGAATTAATCTTCCACCTTGAAGAATCACGATCTGATCAAGCCACGGCATAATGTCCTGAAGCTCATGCGTAGAAATAATCAGGGAGATTTTATGCTGTTTTACATATCTGAACAGTCTTTCACGAAGTTCTATTTTTCTTGGAAAATCCAGATTACTGAAAGGTTCATCTAAAATAAGCAGTTTAGGAAGTACAGAAAGAGCTCTTGCTATGGCTACTCTCTGTTGTTGGCCCCCGCTTAAATATTTAGGAAGGACATCGGCAAATTCCTGAAGTCCTACTACTTCCAGAAGTTCTAGGACAATTTCTTTTTTCTGGGCTAAATTGATATTAGAAATAAATTTCCCTACATTTTCCGCAACGGTAGCATAGGGCATAAGGTCAAAATTTTGGGCAACGAATTTCATTTCTGCTTCTCCGGGAACAAGGTTGCCTTTTGGGCCCAGAAGATGGGTTTCATTAAAAATAATTTCACCGCTTTCCCAATCCAGAAGTCCGTAAATAAGACTTAGAAGAGTAGATTTTCCGCAACCGCTTTCTCCTGCCAGAGCAATGATTTTACCTTCCTCAAATCTCAGATTAAGGTTCTGAAACAGCGGTTTTTCTTTGGTATGGGAGAAGTATAAATTGTTTATTTCTAATAGCATATTACAAATGTAAGGTTTTTATGAAAACATAATTTTTTTTATTATATTAGCAGAAGTAATAAAAATGTATCAAAAAATGAGAAAAAAACTGTTTTCATTAGCTATTCCCGCTTTATTTATCGCTGCTGTAGCGGTTTCTTGTAAAAAAGACAAGCCTCTTACAAGCGAAAGTAATGAAGTGACGACTACTAAAGACGGAAGCCAGTATACACTGGATACACTGAACAGTAAAGTGGAATGGAAAGGATATAAAGTATTCAAGTCGGAAAATACAAGCCATTTTGGAACCATAAAATTTGAAAGTGGTGATGTGACGGTAAAAGACGGAAAGCTTGAAAGCGGAAAATTTGTTGCTGATATGAACTCTTTAACCTCTGTAGATTTAAAAGATGATGCAGAAAGTTTAGGTAAATTAAACGGACATCTTAAGAGCGGGGATTTCTTTGAAGTAGAAAAATTTCCAACCTCCTCTTTTGAAATTACAAAAGTGGCGCCTACTACTGAAGGGGATTATAATACTTTATTAGATGGTAATTTAACGATCAAAGGAATTACAAAACCGGTTCAGTTTAAAGCTAATGTTTCTATAAAAGATGGAGAAGTAAGTGTTGCTACTGAGCCTAAGGATATCAAAAGAGAAGAGTTTGGAGTAAAATTCCAGGCCCCTGCTGAAAACGGAGTGATTAAAGATGAGGTAACCCTTCAGATCAACGTTAAAGCTTTAGAAAAGAAATAATTTTTTTATTTAAGTGAAATAAGTGATTGAAGTCTGCCTCCGAAAAAGGGGCAGATTTTTTTATGACAGATTCATTATTAAACTTAAAAACCGTATTTTTGCAAAACATTTTGAAAGGGTAAAACAATGATAGAAAAGATAGAAGAACTACTTACCGAGGTAAACGGCTTCAATGCCACATCAAAGGAGGAAATAGAAAACTTCCGAATCAAGTACAATGGGAAGAAAGGGGTTCTGAATGATTTTTATGAAACATTAAAGACAATTCCTAACGACCAGAAAAAAGATTTCGGACAGAAAATTAATACTTTGAAGCTGGCCGTTAACGGAAAACTGGAAGATCTGAAAGAAGCTTCCCAGTCTTCAATTATTGTTGAAAAAGAAGATCTTACAAGACCTGCTTTTCCTTTGGATTTGGGGTCAAGACATCCGATCAACCTGGTAAAAAATAGAATTATCGAAATTTTTAAGTCGATAGGTTTTGCTGTAGCCGATGGTCCTGAAATAGAAGACGACTGGCACAACTTTACAGCATTGAATCTTCCTGAATACCATCCGGCAAGAGATATGCAGGATACTTTCTTCATTGAGCAGAACCCTGATATTCTTTTAAGAACGCATACATCTTCTGTACAGATCCGTTATATGGAAGAAAACCAGCCGCCTATCAGAATTTTGTCTCCGGGAAGAGTGTTCAGAAATGAAGCGGTTTCTTCACGTTCACACTGTATTTTCCATCAGATTGAAGGATTATATATTGATGAAAACGTAAGCTTTGCAGATCTTAAGCAGACCATTCAGTTCTTCACTACAGAACTTTTCGGAAAATCAAAGATCAGAATGAGACCTTCGTATTTCCCGTTCACAGAACCGAGTGCTGAGATTGATGTATATTGGGGATTAAACTCTGAAACAGATTATAGAATCACCAAAGGTACAGGATGGCTTGAGATCATGGGATGCGGAATGGTAGACCCTGCCGTACTGAAAAATGTGAATATCGATGCTGAGAAATATTCAGGATATGCTTTCGGGATGGGTATTGAAAGAATCGTAATGCTTCTTTATCAGATGAGCGACATCCGAATGTTCTTTGAAAATGATATCAGAACTTTAGAACAGTTTAAAACATTATAAAAAATCAAACCTCCGGAATTTCCGGAGGTTTTTGTTTTTAATTACTGACCTAAGAAACAAAACGTAATTAAAAACGATCTTATTGAAAAATTACAACGTGTTTTTTTAAGGCTTCCGGGAAAAGCAACTTCTCCCGGCTCTTATTATTAAGACAATCGTCTTTCGCAAAATATTACATCCGGAATAAAAAAATGTCTGTAAAATTTTACAGACATTTTTTATAAAAAGTTACTCCTTTTATTTTGTAAACTTTAAAGGGTACTTTACATTTTTGTAATCATCGATACTTGCTTTCAGAGAGCCTACAGCCAGTTCAGCTTTCAATAACATAGGAACATGGTTGGCATCATTGGAAACCCACATCGTAACACCTTCTTTTTCCTTAAAAACTCTTCCGCTTTTTACGGACGGGATAATTTTCAGGCAGTTGATTTTCCCGAATTTTGTTTTCAGATCTTCTGTTCCGGTTACTTTCAGCTGGAAAGGGAACATTTCATCATCAATCCATACATTCATATTGATAACAGTGCCTACTTTCAGCTCACTGGGGCTTTTGCTTCTCAGATAATAAAAGCAGGAAAGCATATCCTGAACTCCTTTTACCGATTTAATCACTTTTGAACCGTTGGCCGGAGTTTTCTTATCCGTTAAGATCAAAGTATTATCGTTATGATTGAAAACAGTTTCAAAATGCTGGCGGTAGCTGCCTTCACGTACATTTCTTACATAAAAACTCGGCAGGCCGGTATGTATATTAATAAAGCTTTCATACAGATCTTCTACCTTAAAGAATGCCTTTACGGCACCCGTGGTTTGCCCTGTACCTTTCACATACAGATGGGGAACTCCCATATAGTTTGTGGTTTTGGTGGTAAGATTAGCTGTTCCGGCATTCAGGATGCCATAATGTATTCTGAGGGTAATAGATTCACCATCAGCGATATTATCAACCTGAGCATGGCCCAAAAAGAACAGGAATACTGCAAAAAGATTTAAAATTTTCTTCATGATATGACTTTTACAAAAACACTGCCAAATTTAAAAATACCGGATCTTTGAAGGTATTTGATAAATCTCAGGTTTTTATTTAGAATCAATTAAATATGCTTCGCATTAAAATTAGTAAATTTGCAGTTATATGTATAATTAAATTATCTTTTTATTATGATAACTACCGATATATTGATCATAGGTGCCGGACCTACCGGGCTTTTTGCTGTATTTGAAGCAGGATTATTGAAAATGAAGTGCCATATTATTGATGCACTTCCACAGCCGGGAGGACAGTTGGCCGAGCTTTATCCTAAAAAGCCTATTTTCGATATTCCGGGGTATCCTTCGGTAAATGCCGGAGAATTGGTTGATAATCTAATGGAACAGATCAAGCAGTTTCAACCTGGATTCACGTTGGGAGAGACCGCGGTTTCTTACACCAAGGTAGATGATGAATGGTTTGAAGTGATTACCAACAAAGGAACGGTTCACAGAGCAAAAGCTATCGCTATTGCAGGGGGGCTTGGAACATTTGAACCAAGAAAACCTACGATTGAGAATATCGCTGATTATGAAGAAAAAGGGCTTGAATATTTTGTAAAAGAGCCTGAGCACTTCAGAAATAAAAAAGTGGTGATCGCAGGAGGCGGAGATTCTGCTCTTGACTGGAGTATTTTCCTTTCTAATGTTGCCAGTGAAGTTACTTTGATTCACAGAAGAAATGAGTTCAGAGGAGCTCTTGATTCCGTAGAAAAAGTTCAGGACCTTAAAAATCAGGGAAAAATCAAGTTGATTACTCCTGCTGAAGTTACTGGTATTAAAGGTGAAGGTAAAGTGGAAGCCATTACGGTAGAAGTAGAAGGTCAGGAGGCTTATGATATTGAAACAGACTATTTCATTCCTTTATTCGGTCTTACTCCAAAATTGGGAGAAATCGGAAACTGGGGATTAAATATCGAAAAAAATGCGATTGTAGTCAACAATGCTCTGGATTATCAGACCAATATCGATGGTATCTATGCCATTGGTGATATCAATACCTATCCTGGTAAATTAAAGCTGATTCTTTGTGGATTCCACGAAGCTACTTTAATGTGTCAGAGTGTATACAACAGATTAAATCCTGGGAAAAAATTCGTTCTGAAATATACAACAGTAAGTGGGGTAGACGGATTTGACGGAAGCCGTAAAGAAGCTGAGAAGGCAGTTGTTAAAAAAATTGACTAAATTTGCTGCAGGGAAAATGATGGTATCAGAAATAAAAAATCTGTTTGTCATTAACTATTAACCAGCAATTATCAGTAAATGAACGATATCAATATTAAAATCACCGATAGAGAAGGAGTAACCCACGATGTAGTAGCCCCTACGGATATGTCTATGAACCTCATGGAAATCATCCGTTCCTATGAACTGGCCGAAGAAGGCACCATTGGTGTATGCGGAGGAATGGCTATGTGTGCTTCATGCCAGGTATATGTAATCAACGATCCGGGGCTTGAGCCAATGGGTGCCGAAGAAGACGCCATGCTTGCAGAAGCTTTCCATGTAAAGGATAACAGCAGACTGGGATGCCAGCTGCACATCGTTAATGAAATGGAAGGATTGGAAGTAGAAATCGCTCCTTATCCTTAAGAATATTTTAAATTTAATTAATATAAAAACCTCCTGAAGATTTTCTTCGGGAGGTTTTGTTTATGCTAAAAAAGCTATTATCTGTAATCTGAAAAATAAATTGTTCCAAAATCTTTAACCGTTTGAACTTTTGTTTTACTTTCAACTTCCCCATTTTTATAGGATTCAGATATTCTAACTTCTTTGTGAAGAATGAAATTATTTGAAAGTTTATCATACTTAAAAGTAATTTTTTTTTTCATTTTTGTCCCTTCTGGAACCAATTGGTAGGCTAGAATAATAGAAAAACTATTCTTTCTAATTTTTAAATCCTTGAAAGGATCTGTGAGATCTTCATTACAGTCTGAACAAGGCACAATATTATTGTTTGATGTAGAAAATGAAGATGTTCCGTCTTTTTGTAACAAGTCTATTCTTACAATTCTACAGTTCATATCATCATGATCTCCAATATAATTATTTTTACATTTAACGCTTTCAATTTCTATATTGTCAGGAATTTTATCATTATTCAGATCATTTGTATATTCTTTGAAGATGTATCTTGATTTTTGCGCCTTACAAAAATTATTTAAAAGGAATGAAGAGAATAATATCAATATAAATTTAATCATCATTTATCAATCATTATTTTAAACTTTATCCTTCGAAATCCACTTACCAACTGTAGGTGCCTGATAGTTTCTCATCTTTTCCAAAAGTTCTTCGATGTTTCCACTTATCAAAAGCATATCCAGGTTCACCTGCTTTAAAAAACCTTTATCCACCATGGTCTGAACCAGTTTTATTAAGTCATCATAAAACCCGTCAATATTAAGAATCCCAATGGGTTTTTTGTGAAGACCAAGCTGTGCCCAGGTGATCATTTCGAAGAACTCTTCCAACGTTCCATAACCTCCGGGAAGGACGATAACACCATCACAAAGCTCATTCATTTTAGTCTTTCTCTCATGCATGGTTTCTACAAGAATAAGCTCTGTTAAATTTTTATGGGCGATTTCTTTTGATTTTAAAAACTGAGGAAGAACGCCGGTCACTTTTCCGTTTTCACTTAAGGCTCCGTTGGCTATTGTTCCCATTAAACCGGTCTCCGAGCCTCCATATACAAGCTGTATGCCTTGTTTGGCCAATGTTTTGCCCAATAAAAAGGCCTGTTCTTCATAGATTTTATCCGAGCCGAAGCTTGACCCGCAAAATACGGTGATACTTTTCATCATTGAATGAGTTTAAAATTAAAAATATCCAAAATCATAAGACTTTGGATATTCAATATAACAATATTATTTGATTTATTTCAAAGGGATATTCGCTAAAATATCTTTTGTAAAGCTCCAGAACTTCTGTGCTGAAGGAATATTTGCTTTCTCATCAGGAGAGTGCGCTCCTCTGATCGTAGGTCCGAAGCTTACCATTTCCATTGCTGGGTAATTAGCTCCGATGATTCCGCATTCCAGTCCTGCGTGGCAAGCTACTACATGAGGTTTTTCTCCGAATTTTTCTGTGTACAGCTTTTCCATTATCTGAACGATCTCAGAACCCGGCTTAGGCTTCCATCCCGGATAAGATCCGCTGAATTCTACATTCATTCCGGCTAATTCCGCTACAGATTTTAATTGTTCCGCTACAGAATATTTGGAAGAATCTACAGATGATCTGGTAAGGTTTAATATTTTAAGTTCTCCGCCTTTTAATTCCACTCTGGCTACGTTATTAGATGCTTCTACAAGATCTTTCACGTCCGGGCTCATTCTGTAAACTCCGTTGTGAAGCGATTTTAAAGTCAGGATGATCTTTCTGGAATCGTCTTCAGAAACTGCCTTCTCCGCTGAAGTAGAGTTTTCAATATTAATCTGGATTCCCGGTTCAACGGAAGCAAATTCTTCTAAAATTTCTTTTTTAAGAACGGTTACCTCTTCGATGAATTCTTGGGCATTTCTCACAGAAACTATAGCAACACCCTCTCTTGGAATGGCATTTCTAAGACCTCCGCTGTCAATAGAGATCAGTTGAATATTTTCTTTCGCGAGACCTTTGTAAAGAAGTCTTCCCAGAATAATATTGGCATTTCCGAAGCCTTTATGAATGTCCATTCCGGAGTGTCCTCCCTGAAGTCCTTTCACTTCAATTCTTACGGTCTGCCCTTTCGGAGCTTCAGTTTCATATTGCTGGGTAATGGTTACATCAACACCTCCTGCACAGCCTATATCGATTTCGTCATCTTCTTCCGTATCAAGGTTCAGCAGGATCTCACCTGTTAGTTGTCCCGGTTTTAAACCTAAGGCTCCTGTCATTCCTGTTTCCTCATCAATGGTGAAAAGTGCTTCCAGGGCAGGGTGGGGAATATCAGAGCTTTCAAGGATCGACATGATCGTTGCTACTCCCAAGCCGTTATCAGCTCCTAAAGTAGTTCCTTTTGCCTTTACCCAGTCTCCGTCAATTTCCATCTTGATACCTTCTGTTTCAAAATCGAAATTAATGTCATTGTTTTTCTGGCAAACCATATCCAAATGCGACTGAAGCACAACGGATTTACGGTTTTCCATTCCGGCAGTAGCCGGTTTTTTAATGATGACATTTCCTACTTCATCCACAGTAGTTTCAAGTCCCAGATTTTCACCAAATTCCTTGATGAAAGCAATTACTTTTTCTTCTTTCTTTGATGGTCTTGGAACAGCATTCAGTCTGGAGAAATTTTTCCAGATAATCTGCGGTTCTATATTAGATAATTCCATGAAATTTATTTTTCTCAAAATTACGAAATAAAAAATGCTTCCGTGAATTCAGAAGCATTTTTGTAAGTCGTTTTTAGGATAATTATCCCAATTGGCCAAGCAGCCTTATCGTCTTAACATCCGCATTCTCCGTAGATCGGCATTGTTTCTGTAGTCCCGTCTGGTTTTTCAATCGTCAGGGTTCCTTCAAATAATAAAGCCTCTTCGCCTTTTATTTTTTTACCTTTTACAGAGATTTTGTAGTTATCGTTTTCTATTTCTTTGGTGAGTTCTTCATCAGCTTCCATATCGCTTGAAGAGATCAGGTTCATAGCCAGTCTTTGCCCGTCCAGCTTCATATAAGCTGTTTTTCCGGCATCGTCGGCATAAATATATTTTTCAGCTTCAAAATCAGCCTTGTTTCTGGCAAAATAACATGAACATTCTTTGATTTCTTTCGGAAAAGGAAAGATATCCACCAGGATTTTTTCTGATGAAGCCTGAGCTTTTAGAGAATCCTTTGTTATATTCAAAGAATCGGCAGCTGGTGTATTGGTAACAGAACCTTTGTCCTTTTTACACGCGGTTAAAAGTAGTGCTGAAAAGAAAATAATCAGATATTTCATTGTGTGCTGTTTTTGTGGTTTAGCCTCTTGATCTTTCCAGAAGAACCATCATCAGTAATGATAAGATCACAAGACTTTCGTCTTCATCATCAATATCAATCAGTCTGTCCAGCTGAAATCTTCTTCCGAAGAATGAAGGCATTTTTTTCATTTTAAAATAGGCTTTCCCGTCAATTCCGGTTACGGTGTAAGAAGGATTAAGGAAATAACCGGTAAACATTCCGATGATTGGAATTTCACCTACGAAACCATCCCAGAATCTTACCCATGCACTGTCTTCCTGTACTTTGAATTTTGGCTGATCATTGGCATCAAGAATATCATAGCTTGCTTTCCAGATAGAACGCATCCCTTTTCTGGCCAGTCTTCCGTAATTTTTGTTTTCAGTAATGTCGTTCAGGGAATATGATGCATTGAAATCGATCCATTGATTGGCTCTGATTCTGAACAACTCTTTAGACTTGCTTTCATCATTGAAAACAATAACATCTTCTTTTAGTTTGAACATTTTCTGACGAACATAGGCTACATAGTTTCCGTTTTTATCAGTAATGTTGAAATCGCCGGCTAGTGTTGTGATTTTAAATTTGAAATCCAGCGGATAATTAAGATTTTTAAGTACCATTAGTTTATTTTTTCTTCCAATTAATATTTAGAGCTCAAAGATAAAGGTTTTTTTAGAGATTGAGGAAAAAAGAGGGATAAGGGAGAAGATAAAGGATAAAAGATAATGGATGAATAGATGAGAGATATGCAATTGCACTGCTATTGTTTATTTTACCCTAAACCCTAAACCCTAAACCCTAAACCCTAAACCCTAAACCCTAAACCCTAAACCCTAAACCTTAAATCTTGAACTCAAAACCATTGGTACTACTCAACTATATTCCTTATTTTTGCGCTATGGATTACCCTAGTAAAGTTTTGGCAAAGGCAGTAGATGAAATTTCGGGACTGCCCGGGATAGGACGGAAAACGGCTTTGCGACTCGCTCTTCATTTATTGAAACAGCCTAGCTCCAGGGCGATGAGCCTCGGAAACTCCTTAATTAATCTTGTTAATGAAATAAAATATTGTAGAGAATGTCATAATTTCTCAGATTTTGATGTGTGTGAAATATGTGATAACGAGAAGAGAAGCAGTGAGCTGATCTGTATTGTAGAAGATGTAAGAGATGTTATTGCTATTGAAAATACAGGAAAGTTTACGGGGAAATATCTGATTTTAGGCGGGAAAATATCACCAATGGAAGGAATAGGACCTTCCCAGCTGAATATCCCTAGTATTGAAAGAAAGCTGAATGAGGGAAAAGTCAAAGAATTCATCTTTGCACTGAGTGCTACGATGGAAGGAGATACAACAGCTTATTATATTTATAAAAAGTTTAAAAACTTCAATGTAAGTTTTTCCAGTATTGCCAGAGGAATTTCAGTAGGGGATGAGTTGGAATATGCCGATGAAATTTCTTTGGGAAGATCTATTATGAACAGGCTTCCGTATAACGAAAAAGATTAATATGAAGCTGTCAGTTATTATCGTTAATTATAATGTTACCCGGCTGCTCAGAAGCTGTCTCTTATCTGTTCAGAAATATACAGATAAGGAGACCTGTGAAATTATCGTTATTGACAATGCCTCTACGGACAGCTCGTGGAAAGATCTGGTCTCCGAATTTCCGGAAGTTCGTTTCATTGCCTCAGAATCTAATGACGGTTTTGCCATAGCCAATAATAAAGCCATTAAAACAGCATCCGGAGAATATCTTCTGATCTTAAACCCTGATACGGAACTGGAAGGTTTCTACATGCAGGAACTTCTGGATTTTGCCGATTCTAAGCCGGATTTTGGAGGACTTGGAGTCCGAATGCATGATGCGGAAGGTGTTTTTCTGCCTGAAAGCAAACGTTCTGTTCCTGATATGTTCAATTCTTTTGAAAAGCTGTTTACCAACTTTAAAAAGAACAATTCAAAGTCCTATTACAGGAATGATATTAATGAATATGCTGTAGCAGAAGTAGAGGTGGTTACAGGGGCATTTCTACTGGTGAAAAAAGACGTGTATGAGAAAATAGGAGGCTTAGACGAAGCCTATTTCATGTATGGTGAGGATATTGATCTTTGTTATACTTTATTGAAGCACGGCTATAAGAATTATTATTACGGAAAAGCTTCCATTCTTCATCATAAAGGAGAGAGTACGGTTAAAGATGAGGTGTACCTCGAAAGATTCTACGGAGCAATGCAGATTTTTATTGATAAGTATTATAAAAGCTCCAAACCGGTTCAGTATTCGTTTTTAAAGGCCGGGCTAAAACTGAGACATAAAATTGAAAGAATCAAGCTCAAATAAAAAAGCAGTTCAATAATTTGAACTGCTTTTGTTTTATATAAAAGTATAGACTTTTTATTATTTTGCCGGAGCTACCGGGGTTTGAGCCGGAGTTGTAGTAGAAGCCGGAGCAGACTGTTGCTTTGCCGGAGCCTCTTTTTTCACAGGCTGTTGTGCCGGAGCTGTTGTTGATGGTTTTCCGGTAACCACAACACTGATAAGGATAAGAACAATAATTATTCCTCCTAACGTCCATGTTGCTTTTTCCATGAAATCATTGGTTCTCTGTACTCCAAACTGTGCAGAAGATGCACCTCCGAAAGTACTGGAAAGGCCTCCACCTTTTGGATTTTGAGCCATAACAACAATTACCAATAAAACGCTGGCAATCATAACAAGAACCATCAATAGTGTAAATATAGTATCCATTAATTCTGATATCTTTTTGAATGGGCAAATTTAATCTTTTTTTACCGAACAACAAAAAAAGATGTCTGCAAATATCGTTTAAAATAAAAATGGCAGCAAAAGCTGCCATTTTTTATATGAAAACAGGTTGTTTTTATTTAAAATCTGAATCTTTAGCCTGGTTCAGCTGGTAAGCCTGTACAGTCAGATCTACATCCATTCCGCCCATATTCTGAATGATGGTAAACGGAAGTTTAACTCCTGAAACATCTTTGTAGTTGTTGTAGCTTGTAGGAATAGAACCTCCTTCAGATACTTTGATTTCTCCGGTTTTAAGGCCCGTCTTTACACTGTAGTAATAAGTGTCTTTAGGCCCTTTTACCACATATGAATCTTCATTGTTGTACTTTTCGATTCCTGCCACTTTAATATCCGCTGATTTTGCGAAAGTAAGCTCAGGAAAAAGTTCAGGATCTGCCATTTCAGCCTTTTCCTTGTCGCTTAAAGGTACTTTTTGTCCCTGTGCCTGCTGATAACCGTCTTTACCGTCAAAAACAATCTTCTGAAGGGTATTTCCTGCCATTTTCAGTTCCATAAGCATTTTACCACCTTTGGCCTGAATCAGTTTCATGCTCATATCCATTCCCTGGATTTTAGTAGTAGCATCCGAAGAAATAGACGTTACTTTCTGTACAGCCGCCAGACCACCAATTGCATTGATGTATTTATCCGCTACAGAAGCAGCAGTAACATTGGCGTCAGCCTTTTGTACAGCAGGTTTTGCAATTGGATTCGCTTCTCTGTCGAAATATTTTACCGGATAGCCCAGTTTTTCCAGTCCTTCAGAAATATCAGCGGCTTTTCCAGCGATGAAAATTCTGCTCTGGTTAGGAAGGATTGTAGCTTTAGCAGCAGCAGAAACATCAGCAACCGTTACTTTATCAATAGATTTCAGGTAATTGGAGTAGAAATCTGCCGGAAGGTCCTGTACTTTCTGATTTAAAGCAAATCTTGCGATTGTTTCAGGTTTTTCAAGAGCCATGATGAAAGATCCTTTCAGTTTAGCCTTTGCATTTTCTAATTCCTGAGGTTTTATTGTGGTAATTCCGTTAAGTTCAGTCATAAATTCCTTAACAGCTTTATCAGTAACCTCATTTCTTACACTGGCTTCAGCAGAAAATACCGGAGTATATTTGCTGGCGCTCATGCTGGAGTAAGCTCCGTAAGTGAATCCGTTCTTCTCACGAAGGTTCATGAAAAGTCTGGCTTCAGCACCGCCTCCCAAAATATAATTGGCAATAGTAGCCGCAAAATAGTTAGGGTCTTTCATTTTTAAAGTATTGAGATTCCCTACAGATACTACAGATTGTACCGCAGAAGGAACATCCACTACATTAACCTCTGTCTTTGCCACGTTAGAAGCGGGTTCTAAAGCAGCAAACTTAGTACCTGCTTTTTTCCAGCCTGCAAAAGCTTTTTCAACCAAAGGCTTTATCTGGTCAAACTTCACGTCCCCTACAATCACAAGGTAAGCATTGTCCGGTGTATAATATTTGCTATAAACATTCTGTACATCAGAAAGTTGAATTTTATTGATTGATTCAACGGTTTCAAATTCTCCTCTTGAAGTATTTTTTCCGTACATCAATGCGTTGGAAACTCTTGACGCAATAGAAGGAGCATTTTTCTCGTCTGCCTTTAAACCTTCAATTGTTCTGTCTTTGGAATCTTTGATTTCCTCTGCAGAAAAGTTCGGATTGACAATAGCATCAGCCATCAGTCCTAAAACTTCAGGGAAATACTTTGATAATGAGCCTGCAGACGCACCTGCTGATGAGAAATTAATTTGGGCTCCTAAAAAGTCTACCTTTTTATTGAATTCGTCTTTGCTTAAGTTTTTAGTTCCGTTTTCAAGCTGCTCCGCCATGATCTCGCTTACTCCGGTTACATTTCCTTCATAATATGGAGGTCTGTCCATGGAAAGGCTTGCGCTTACTCTCGGCAGCTTGTTGTTTTCTACCACCATTACAGTAAGCCCGTTGCTCATCTGGAATGTTTTTGGCTTGGCAATGTTGATGGCAGGAGTTGGTCCCGGCTTTGGCATTGCGTTAAGGTCTATTTTTTGTGCAGAAAGCATTCCTGCGAATAAAAATGCTGCCGCTATATATGTTAATTGCTTTTTCATTTGTAAAAATTATTATGGTAATCAATTTTTTCCTGTACTCCGTAGATTACTTTTTCTCAGGAAGGTAGTTAATGATCACTCTTTGGTTAGGATTCAGATACTTTTTAGCAGCATTTTGCAGATCTTGTCTGGTGATGGATCTGTAAATGTCGATTTCCTTATTGATAAGGTTGGTATCTCCCATCAGTACGTGGTTGGTTGCTAGTGAAACAGCAATTCCCTGAATACTTGAGTTAGCGTTTACAAACTGATTTTCGAACTGATTCTGAAGTTTCTGATAATCTTCTTCGGAAATTAAAGTAGTCTGAACTTTTTTAATTTCTTCATCAATTACTTTTCTCAGATCCGCTTCAGGTGTAGGCCCCATCGGGATCGCAAAAAATGCAAAAACCCCGTCTTTTTCAAAAGCAAGCGGGTTAGCGGAAACCTGTAAAGCTTTCTTATCCTGATCTACCAGTTTTTTGTATAATACTGAAGATTTTCCACCGCTCAGGTAAGCAGAAAGCATGTCCAGTATTTTGGAGTCTCTTTCGGTATTAGCAGGCGTTCTGTATCCGTAAATATAAGCAGGAAGCTGAATATTGGCATCCGTATAGGTTACCACTTTTTCCTGAGTAATAGGAGCATCTTTAGTATAAGTTCTTGTAATAGCCGCTCCTTTCGGAATTCCTCCGTAATATTCCTGAATCCATTTTTTAGTCTGTTCAGATTTAATATCTCCCGCTACTACTAAAGTTGCGTTATTCGGGATATAATATTTTTTGTAGAAATTCTGGAATTCTTCCAGCTTGGCAGCATTAAGATCTTCCATAGAACCAATCGTAGACCAGTGGTACTGGCTGTTGGTAAACATATTGTTAAGAATAGCGGTGAAAAGATTTCCGTACGGTCTGTTATCCATACTCAGTCTTTTTTCTTCCTTTACAACTTCTCTCTGAGTATCCACCCCGATCTGGTTGATTACAGCATGGCGCATTCTTTCTGCTTCCATCCACAGTCCTAGCTGCTCGTTGTTGGAAGGGAAAGTCTCGTAATAATAAGTTCTGTCGTTGCTGGTGTTGGCGTTGTTCTGTCCTCCGTTAGAAGAAACAATTTTCATCCATTCGCCTCTTTTTATATTAGGAGTTCCTTCAAATAAAAGGTGTTCAAAGAAGTGTGCGAAGCCTGTTCTTTTTGTAGCCTCGTCTTTGGCCCCTACATGATACATTACTCCTGTAGTAACTACCGGTGCAGAATTATCCTGATGAAGGATTACATGAAGGCCGTTTGGCAGGTCATATTCTTCGAATTTAATTTGCTGTGCATTCAGCATCATTCCGAAAAAAGATGCAGCTGCAACAGAAAGAAGTCGTTTTTTCATAAAGCAGAAATTGTTTTGCATAAATTAGTAGAGAAAATACAGTATTTGTTACATTTCTTTATGTTTTTTTTTCATTTTTGTAAGGACGTAGAAATTATTTTAAAATCGGGATGAAAATTTACTCTGTTATATGGTTTGTCTTGTTCAGTGTATTGATAAATGCACAGGAAATTACAGATAAAGAAGCCTTCAATAGGTGCCTGAAGGAATTTAGCAGGAAAACCTGTCTTTCTGATGAAGATAAGGATGGAATTCTTTTTTATCTGGATAAATGCCCTAAAGAAGCTGGGCCTGTAGAAAATAGCGGCTGCCTGCTGCCGGATCAGGACAAAGACGGAGTTTTGGATCAGGATGATGAATGTCCGGCAAATCCAGGGCCGGCAGAAAATAATGGATGCCCATGGATGGATACGGATAAGGACGGAGTTCAGGATAAAGATGATGCCTGTCCGGATGTATTTGGTGCAGCAGATAATCTTGGCTGTCCTCGACCCAAAAAAGATTGCAAAAAAGTATATGAAAGAGAGAAAACCCAATATGAAGAAGACCTGAAACAGGTTGAGAAAATGGATTTCAATCTACTTTTTACCATTATTTTAGAAGATGAGGATTTTAAAACATTCTTTATACCCAAAAGGAAATTTATTTTCCTGAGAAAAATAATTACAGGACCTTCTGCGGAATGTGGAAATGACCCTTATTATGATTGTCCGCATTTTGAAAAGATCATTGGGGCAGATGTTTTCAATAAATTGTGGAGCCCTGAAAATTTTAACAGATTCAGAAAAAAGACAGGTAGCAGTACCATCATTCCTGTACCGACTTTACAAAGAGGTGACGGAATTTTTTTCGGCCTGGAAAATGATGAAAATAATTACTTTGTAAATAATGGCATCACTCCGTTTTACAAAGGAAAAGTGAATGATAACGGAAGAATACAAAATATTTATTACATCTCCCCTCAAAAGCCTGTTGAAGATCTATTCATTACCAGAAAGGATGAGAAATTTATAGATATTGAGAGTGTGAGTTTCGGGATTGCAATGTATCCGAGGTACGACACTGAAGGTCATATGGGTTTTATGATCCAGCTGAGCTTTTCAGATTCTGAAGGAGCTTCCCGTAATGTACCGGCAAAATTCTATCAATTCAAAGAAAGAAAATGGGTTCAGATAAAAGGTCTTGAATAAGCAAACCTCTACAGCACTGAAAGAATACCCGTTCGGAAGTTAAATTGGTCTCATAATTTGAATTCTCCTTTGAATGCATTAATTTTGTGTTCCAAAAATTTTTTGCAGCATGGATTATCTGAAAGGACTCAATGAATCACAATATGAAGCCGTTACCTCTTTACAGGGACCTCTGATGGTACTTGCGGGAGCGGGCTCCGGAAAAACACGTGTACTTACGATGCGTATTGCCCACCTGATTAATAACGGAGTAGACCCTTTCAATATCCTGGCTCTAACCTTTACCAATAAAGCGGCCCGCGAAATGAAAGACCGTATTGCCAAGGTAGTAGGGACCAGCAATGCAAGAAGTTTATGGATGGGAACCTTTCACTCGGTTTTTGCAAGAATCCTGAGAATTGAAGCCCACTATCTGGGATACCCTTCCAATTTTACAATCTATGACCAGCAGGATGCCCTGAATGTGATCAAGAAAGTATTGAAAGACATGAATATCGATGCCGATCTTTATAAACCTAAAAAAGTTCAGGCGAGAATTTCGACGTATAAAAACAACCTGATCACGGTAAAGGCCTATTTCAACAATCCGGAACTGATGGAAGCAGATGAAAAAGCCAATATGAAATTTATCGGGCAGATCTATCAGAGATATGTGGATGCTTGTTTCAAAAATGGGTCCATGGATTTTGACGACCTTCTGCTAAAAACTAATGAACTTTTGACCCGTTTTCCGGAAGTACTGGCTAAATATCAGGACAGATTCAGATATATCATGGTGGATGAGTACCAGGATACCAACCATTCACAGTACCTTATTGTAAAAGCACTGGCTTCAAAATTTGAAAATATCTGTGTGGTAGGGGATGATGCCCAGTCGATTTATTCTTTCCGAGGAGCAAATATCTATAATATCCTCAACTTTAAAAAAGATTATCCTGACGCCATTACTGTTTCACTGGAACAGAATTACCGTTCAACACAAACGATTGTGAATGCTGCCAATGTTGTGATCGCAAAAAACCTTCAGCAGTTCAAAAAGAATGTATTCAGTGATAATGAAGAAGGGGATAAAATCAAAGTATACCGTTCCCTTTCCGATGCGGATGAAGCTAATTTCGTAGCTGGAAATATTTGGGAACTGCGTAACCGCGACCAGAGAAAATACAGTGATTTTGCCATTTTATACAGAACCAACTCTCAGACCAGAGGGTTTGAAGATGCATTAAGACGTAAAAATATTCCATACAAAGTATATGGAGGACTTTCCTTCTATCAAAGAAAAGAAGTAAAAGACCTTATTGCTTATCTCAGACTTCTGATCAATGAAAATGATTCTGAAGCGCTGACAAGAATCATCAATTACCCTGCAAGAGGAATCGGAGAAACTACACAGAATAAGCTGATTGTTTTTGCAGATGCCCAAAATGTTTCCATTTCAAAAGTTTTGGATAATCTTCCGATGTATGCTCCGCAATTAGGCTTGAATAATGGAGTTTTAAATAAGCTAAATGATTTCTGGTCGATGATCAAAGCATTTCAGGTACTGCTGAAAACTGAAACGGCTTACAGCGTAGCGATGGAAGTGGCAAAACGAAGCGGACTGATCAAGTTTTTAAAAGATGATCAGACCCCCGAAGGAATTTCTCGTGTAGAAAACGTACAGGAATTAATGAACTCCATGCAGGGATTCATTGAAGAGCAGATGCAGTTGGAAGACGGAGACCCAAGCCTTTCCAACTTCCTTGAAAACATTGCCCTTTCTGCCGATACTCAGGATAAAGAACTGGAAGATGATATGGTCTCTTTGATGACAATCCACCTTTCAAAAGGTCTCGAATTCCCGGTAGTTCACCTGGTTGGACTTGAAGAAAATCTTTTCCCGAGCTTTATGAGTTCTGCAACCCGCGAAGACCTGGAAGAAGAAAGACGTCTGTTTTATGTGGCACTGACCAGAGCAGAGAAACAGGTGTTCTTTTCATATGCCATTTCCCGGTTCCAATGGGGAAAAATTACAGATGCCGAGCCTTCACGATTCTTAAGCGAGGTAGATGAAGAATATATTGAATTCATCAATCCGGCCATGGAAAAAAGATTCATCAATAACGCCGGGCTTAAATCCAATATTTTTGATGAGTATCCTTCTGAACAGCGTTCTTTCAGAAAAGTAGAAAAGAAAACGATTGATAGGGGAGATACTTCACAACCAGCTCCTGAAGTAAAAAAACTGAAACCAGTAAGTACAGCCAGAATTATCAATCCAAGCGGGGCCTCTTCCCAGGATATTGAAGTAGGCGATAAAGTAAGACATGACCGCTTTGGAATCGGAGAAGTGACTTTCCTGGATGGAACAGATCCTCAGAACATCAAAGCCAAAGTTGTTTTTATGCATGAAGGTGAGAAAAACCTGATTCTGAAATACGCTAAGCTTACGAAAATATAGAATTCTTCGGTACAGAACTGAAATAACAATATAAAACGGATCCGGTTAAGGATTCGTTTTTTTTGTTGTAGAGAAGGAGAGTTGAGATAATAGACAGATAGATAACAGCTGGATAGATGATAGAGGTAACGGTGAATGGTCAATTTTGCTGCGCAAGGGAATGGTGAGTTTGGGAGTTTGAGATTCAGAGAAAAGATAATAGACGGATAGATAATAGATATTCGGGTTAAGAATAATAATCTCAGTTCAGGATAAGAAAATCAGACTTATATTAAGAGCTATAATTGGTAAACAATGTATAATTTTTTGTAAAAAAACGATATTATTTGAGCTTTTTTAAGTGCTCCGTAGAAGTACTCTGTTCATAGAATTTAATATATGATCTAAGGTGAGCTCCGTAGGAGCGACCTGATAATTATAATGATTAATATGTTACTCTGATAGAGCTTTAATACGACAAAATTTGAAAAACAATTATAATCTCAGTCCGGGATAAAATGTCTGATTTAGACTGGTTTGAAACTGGGAGAAGGAAAGTTATTAAGATCATTAAAAATAAGTGTTGATGTTTAAGGTAATTTGATTTTACAATAGTTTTCAATACTTGTAACTAAAAGTAACTTCTCGCTTCCAGCCTTATATACTTAAACTCCTTAATTCGAACTCAGGTTAATAATAAGAAATGAATCAAAAATAGGTCTTGCCTGATATGAGATACAGAACTGGAACCTTCAGTCTACCACTTAAAACCCGGTAGAGTTTATCTATAGAGGGCTTTACTCCAATATAAAGATCTCATCAATTTCCATCGCCAATCTTTCCGCTTCCATCTGCATAGACAAAAACTATAACTCTTTTTCAAAAAACAAAAGTCTATTAATTTTGTAGACTAATAAAATTACTTTACATTTGCCACTCAAAAAAACATAAACTATTAATTGATGTAAAGGATATGAAAAATAAAAATACCATCTTATCAGCTTCCGTCTTATTTTTTCTGGGAAGTTTTGCTTTCGGGCAGGAAAAAGAAAAAGACAGTCTGAAAACAAATAATGTAGAAGAAGTCGTGGTTCTGGGCTCAAGAGCGGGAGCCAGATCAAAAGTCGACAGCCCGGTTCCTGTGGATGTATTCAATATCAAAGAGGCTTCTGTAGTTCTTCCGCAATCAACTATAGGACAGATACTGAACTCGCTGGCTCCGTCTTTTACTTCTACCATTCAGACGAATTCTGATGGAACAGATCACTTAGACCCCGCCCAGCTGAGAGGATTGGGACCTGATCAGGTTTTGGTTCTGGTTAATGGAAAAAGAAGACACACTTCAGCACTGGTGAATGTGAACGGAACTCCGGGAAGGGGAACGGTAGGAACCGACCTTAATGCCATTCCTTCATTTGCCCTGAACAGAATTGAAGTGCTTCGTGACGGAGCTTCTGCCCAGTATGGATCAGATGCCATTGCCGGAGTTATTAATTTGGAATTAAAAAAAGATACGGGAAAGCTGACGGGGCAGATAAGCTACGGCGGAAATTTAACACCAACCGCAAATGACCATACCGGAAATTTTGACGGTCAGAATATTCAGCTAGATCTTAATTATGGAAACAAAATCGGGAATAAAGGCGGTTTTTATAATATTACCTGGTCTTCACAGTTCAGAGATCCTACTTCCAGAGCAGGAGCAGAAAGCGGATCCATCTATAATGCCTATAATGCCATTGAAAAACGTGCGCTGAACGACGGGGTAAATCTTTCTTCTCTGTTCAGCAATATCAACAATACCCCAAATTCACAGCAGCTTATTGATTATATTCACCAATATTCACAGGGAGTAGGTTATTTCAGCGCGGCACAGCAGAGTGCAATTCAAAATACATCGATTATCCAGGATATAAAGGATGCCCAGGGAAATGTGATCCAGAAAGGACTTCAGTCCTTGCTGAATTTTGATGTTACCGATCAGGAACTGGCTTACAGAGGGCTAACAAGGAAAGATTTCAATATGCAGGTTGGCCAGTCTAAGCTGAACAATCACCAGCTTTTTGCCAATATAGAAGTTCCGGTAAGTGATGACTGGAAAGTGTATTCATTTGGCGGATACAGCATAAGACACGGTGTTTCAGGAGGATTTTACAGAAAGCCTAATCAGAGCAGAACGTTCACAGGATTGTATGCAGACGGTTATCTGCCACAGATCGGAACAGATATTCAGGATTTATCACTTGCAGCCGGAATCAAAGGAAAATGGAACGGCTGGCATATTGATTTAAGTAATACCTTCGGACAGAATTCATTTACCTATAACATCAGAAATACAGGAAATACTTCTTTAAGATTTAATTCTCCAAGAGATTTTAATGCCGGAGGGCTAAGGTTTTCCCAAAATACCATCAATTTAGATTTCTCTAAAAAATATGATGTCTGGAATGGGATTAATGTCGCTTTCGGAGGAGAACATCGCTATGAAAATTTCAAAATAACAGCAGGAGAAGAAGCTTCCTATGCAACCTATGATGTTTCCGGAAATATATGGAATAACAACAGCCCGAGACCTACGGATTTTTTCGGAAATGCACTTCCGGGAGGATCTCAGGTGTTTGGAGGATTCAAGCCGGTGAATGCTGTAGATAAAAACAGGCAATCAGTAGCAGCCTATGCGGATGTGGAGTTCAATTTTACGAACTGGCTTTTGGTGGATGCAGCAGCGAGATATGAGAATTATTCAGATTTTGGATCAACTTTCAATTATAAATTAGCTTCAAGAATAAAAGTAGCGCCCAATTTCAATGTAAGATTGGCCGGATCTACAGGGTTCAGAGCACCATCTATTCACCAGATCTACTATAATGTAACATCTACTTTGTTTACGAACAGCCAGCTTCTGGAAGTAGGTACATTCAGCAATGATTCAAGAATTGCAGAATTACTGGGAATTCCCAAGCTGAAGCAGGAAACGTCCAAATCGGCAAGTGTAGGATTTACTTACAGAATTCCATCCGCGAACTTATCAGTTACAGCAGACGGATATTTTACAAAAATAGACAACAGAGTTATTCTTACCGATCAGTTCTTAAGAGCCAACGTACCAACAGCAGCTCAGGAAGCTTTTGATGCGGAAAATGTAAGTGGCGCCCAGTTTTTCACCAATGCCATTGATACCGAAACAAAAGGCGTAGATGTTGTGATTGCTCATAATATAAGAGTTTCAGGATTGAAACTGGATAACAGTTTTGCCGTAAATCTCAGCCAGACCAAGAGAGTAGGAAATATTCATTCTTCCGGATTACTGCAGTCTGCCAACCTTGAAAATACTTATTTTTCTGAAAAATCAAGAGTATATCTGGAAGAAGCAGTTCCAAGGGTAAAAGCCAGTTTGTCGCATACCCTTTCATGGAAAAATGCCAGTTTCTATCTTAGAAATACCTATTTCGGAAAAGTAACCGGAGCAGATATTATTGATGCCAATGGCGATGGAATTGTGGGGCCTAACGAGCACCAGCAGATCACGGCCAAAATTATTACGGATCTTTCACTAGCCTATCAGTTTACAAAAAATGTAGGATTGACTGTAGGGGTAAATAACCTGTTCGATATTTATCCAACCAGAAACCTTACTGCATCTACCAACAATGATCAGTTTGTGTATTCGCGTTCTACTTCACAGTTCGGGCAGAACGGAAGATATGTGTTCTCCAGACTTAGTTTCAACTTTTAATATTTTTTTTCACTTTCTATTATTATTAAAACAGGTCCCTTTTGAGGACCTGTTTGTTTTGTAATCTGGAATCCAGATATTTTCTCTGAATTATTTCCACATTTTCAAATTATAGGCAGCTTCCCAGAAATGAAACTCCATTCTTGATGACATGACAAATGCTTCGGTCATTTTTTTCCGGGTTTCCTCCGTACTGTTTTTAGCAGCTTTATCACAAATCGCGATAGCATGATCTACAGCCACGGAAAATTCATCACCGCCATAAGTATCAATCCACTTCTGGTAAGGATTATGATTGGTCTTAGGCAGGCTTAAAATATAATTCCCGACTTCCCTGTAAATCCAGAAACAGGGTAATACTGCAGCAATAGCCACTTCTATAGCTTCCAGAGCGGCAGTGCTTCTCAGAAAATGGATATAATGATGGCAGGCAGGCTGTAAAATACCTTTATCCGTAACGCCAAAATCCACGAAATAAGATTCATGTAAGGCATTTTCTACCACAATAGCATTTTCAGCAAACCTCATGAAAGCCAGTACTTCATGAATATCCTGAATTTTTGCAGCAATTAATGAAAGTGTCCGCCCAAAGTGTTCAAGATATAAAGAATCCTGAGCCATATAAAAGCGGAACTTTTCCTGAGGAAGGGTACCGTTTGATAATTCTTTAATAAAAGGCATATCCAGAATAGATTGATACCGTTCTTCTATAACCTGCCAGGTGTGTTCAGACCATTTCATTTTTGATAAGTTTTTGAGGATTAAAAAAGTGATTCAGCGGACCATTTCCAAAGCCGGTTTGTACATCTTTTCCGTTTTCTATAGCCTGATATACATACTGTTGTCCCAAAGAAACAGCATCATACAAAGTTTTACCCTGCGCAAGATAGGCAGCTATGGCAGAGGACAGGGTACAACCGGAACCGTGGGTGTTATTGGTGTCGAATTTTACCGTTTCAAAAGAATGATACTGTTCATTTTCATCGTAATACAATGAAGTTATCGTTGAGGTTTCCTGATGTCCGCCTTTAAGAAGAATGCTTTTACAACCCAGCTTTTTGATCTTTTCCCCTGCCATGTATAAATCTTCAAGGGTATGAACAGACGTATCAGCCAGAATTGCGGCTTCATCCATATTCGGAGTGATAACATCTGCTATCGGAAAAAGTTTTTCAATGATGGCGGTGATGGTCTCTTTCTCAATCAAACGGTGTCCGCTTGTAGCTACCATGACAGGATCAAATACAAGGGGTGTTTTTTTATATTTGGCTAAAGTAGAGACAATGGTTTCCACCAATTGAGGAGTATGAACCATTCCGATTTTAATAGCATCAGGGAAAATATCATCAAGAATGGCTTCGATCTGATCTGCCACCGCTTCTACAGGAACAGGATATATTTTTCTTACTCCCTGTGTATTCTGTACCGGTAAAGCAGTTAGTACCGATGTGGAAAAGCAGCCTAAAGCAGAAGCTGTTTTAATATCAGCCTGAATGCCTGCACCGCCGCTTCCGTCAAATCCGGCAATCGTCAGTACGGATGGGTATTTATATTTTTTCATTTTAAAATTTCATTTTTTAATTCATAGGCTGCCTTTTGAGGATGGGGAGCACTGCAAATCGCAGAAACAACAGCAATGCAGTCCGCACCGGCGTTGATAACTTCTCTTGCATTTCTCAGATGGATATTACCGATGGCAACCAATGGTTTATCAGTAAGGTTTCTGATCTTTGCCACTCCTTCAAGTCCCCATTCCGTTATGGTATCCGTTTTGGTTGAGGTTTTAAAGACAGGGCTTATTCCTAAGTAATCAGACACTGAAGTCTGTTCGTTTTCAAGCTGTGAAAGGTATTCAATAGAGTAACCGATCATTTTATTCTGAATGAGAGGCTGTCGTCTCAGATAAACAGGTGAGGCATCACTGTTACCTACATGAATTCCAGCTGCGTTTACTTTTTTCGCTACTTCAATATTATCATTAATGATGAGCGGAATATTGTATTTTTCTGTAATTTCAATAAGCTGCTGTGCTTTCTTAAGAAATGAAGCAGTGCTGCTGTTTTTTTCTCTCAGCTGGATAACATCAACCCCTCCAAGAATGGCCTGCTCAGCTACTTCAAGAAAATTTTTTCCGGCACAGTCTGCCTCGGAAATAACCAGATATAGCTGATAAGGAAAAGAAGAAAGGCTCATTTCTGTTCAATTTTTATATGGCTGAAAAATTCTTCTTCAGTAATGTTGTACAATTTATCCAAAAGATTGACCTGAAGACTTCCAGGACCTTTACTTTCCCGGACAGCCAGTTCTCCCGATATACCCAGCAATGCCATTGCCGCAGCGGTGGCGATGACCTTATCTTCCTGAATCCCAGCAAAAGCACCTGTTAATGCACTGGCAGAACAGCCGAGACCTGTTACTTTGGTCATCATCGGATGTCCGTTTTTGATATGAATTTCCTGTTTTCCGTTTAAAATAATATCTCTTTCCCCGGAAATACAGACTGTTGTATGATATTGTTCTGCGAGAATCTGTGCTGCGTGTACAGCTTCATTGCTTTGTGCAGTGCTGTCTACTCCTTTTGTTACCGTATTATTAACTTTAGCAAGAGCAATGATCTCAGAAGCATTCCCTCTGATTACCGAAGGTTGATATTGTAAAAGCTGTTGTAAAACATCATCCCTATATGAAGTAGCTCCGGCTCCTACAGGATCCAGAATCCATGGTTTATTGATGGAATGGGCGGTTTCAGCAGCGATGAGCATAGATTCTGTCCAGTATTCATCAAGGGTCCCGATATTAATAACTACGGAATGAACAATATTAACCATTTCGCGGATCTCAGATTTTGCGTGCGCCATAATGGGGGAAGCTCCTGCAGCCAAAAGAGCATTGGCTGTATTGTTCATAACGACATAATTGGTAATGCTGTGAACCAGAGGAGATTTTTGTCTGACAAGCTGTACCTGTTCCCAAAGTATTTTTTCCATTGTTATCATTTAGAATAAAATAAAAAATAGCTTCAGGAGAAATCCAGACAAAAGATACACTGCGGGCAATGTATTTTTGCTTTTCCCTACGTCGGTGTAAGCCGTATCAGGTTCAAAGGGACTCTCTCAATTCTTTTTCAGAATACCCCTAAAGCAAGACAAATGTATAAAAATTATCAGAGCAGGCAAAAACTGACAATGCATTTTCCTTTCAGGAGTATCCAGTCCTTTTCAATAAAAACTGATCTCAATTAAAAAAATAGAAGATGAAAACTTTAGCCTTCAACGAATCCTGTTAATTCAACAGGACAAAAAAATCTGCGTAATCTGCTTTATCAGAAAAATAAAATAGATTGGTTGAAATTTTTCTTTCACGCAAAGATTATTTTTGATACTGCATATTTCAGGAGGCAAAGAGTAGAATCAACTGCGTTGGTTCGATGAAGCTGTGGATTAACCTTCGGCTGTTTTAATTCATAAATAATTGAACACAACTGAAAAAGATAGCTTAAAATCTTTGATTTTCTTGCGCCCTAAAAACATTATAATAATTAAAATCTTTGTGCCATTGCGTTAAGCCAACAGAAAATTTGCTCAATCTTTGAGTTTTAAAAGCACAAGCATCTGTGAAATTTGTGGGATCTGTGGGAAATAAAAACTTTTAAGAAGCCCTTCAGTGCATTATTTCTTCTGGGAAACAATAAAATCTACCATCTGATCTACCATTTGGTCCAGATAGGCTTTATCAGTTGTGGAAAAACTGTGTACACCATTATTAATGACGATTAAAGACGTCTGAACTTTTGCTCTTTTCAATTTCCTATGTAGCTTTTTAGACTGGCTTAAAGGAACTACCGTATCCTTATTTCCCTGTACAATCAAAGTAGGAACTCCATCAGAAACGAAATTAACAGGCGATATGGTTTTTAAGTATTCTATGGCTTTTTGCTGATCTTTGTTGATATCATATCCTGAAAGTCCTTTTACCAGATTCTGCTGCAGGCTGATGATCTTTTTAGAGATCATTCCGATGATAGAAACCGGAATAGTACCCGCACTGGTATGAAAAAGTTTATTAAGATCTGCTGGACCATAATGATCGATCACATAATTCACTTTTGCAGAATAAGATGAAAGTTCCGGGCTGCCGATATAAGTGTTATCAGGAGTATAGGCCGCAAGCAGTGAAAGATGAGCTCCTGCTGAAGCCCCGAAAAGTCCGATGTTATTGACGTCAAAATTATATTTCTCCGCATTTTTCCTGACCCATCTTACGGCATCTTTAGTATCTTCTAATGGTAAAGGGAAATGAGTGTTATCATTCAGGAGCGTATAGTTGATACTGATCACTGCATATTGTCTGGCGATCAGTTTTTTAATGGTATTTTCAACATAATCATCGGCAAGGATCATTTTATCACCTTCTATCCATCCACCTCCGTGAACGTAGATTAAAACCGGAAACCGTTCTGTGAAAGTATTTTTAGGAACATAAAGATCCAGAGCAACAGGACTTCCTTTTCTATTGGTTTTGTATACAATATCTTCGGAAACCGATGCTATTTCCGGAAGCAGGGAACTCTTTACGCGCGGAGCCTGAATTGGAGATTGTGAAAAAGTCTGCGCAAAAAAAGACTGTGAAAAACTTAAAAATAAAATAAAAAACAGGTTTGTAAAAAACCTGTAAAGTGATATGTTATTAATTCTTGAATACATAATAAACTTTTTTTAAGGAATGTGTTATTTTACTAACTCCTCAAAAAGCTTACCAAAGGTGGTCTCCAGATCTTTGGATTTTCCGGGATGTGGTCTGGAAGTCTGTAGAACAGAGCTTCTCACAGCCGTCAGCCAGCGGAAACGTTCAGGAATGTCCAGAAGGGCAATAGGTCCGCCGTCTTTGCCGCCTTCAGCAATTTTTTTGAAACTTTCCAGATTGTGGATAATATCTTCATAATCGAGTTTGCTGTGCATCAGTTTGAATTTATCAGGACACAGGTAGAATTCCACACGGATGAACTTCTCTTTTTTAGAAAACATTACCAGCCCGATATTGAAAAATTCTTCCCTTTCAACTTTAGGCACCAGTCGTATCACGGCGTATTCGTATATTTTATCCTCTTGCATTTTTGGCTTCGTTTACAAAGATTGGGGAATTTTCCAGTCTGGTTTTCAGGAACTGGAAATAGATTTCACGGATCTCTTCAGGAGTTTCATCAGCATCATCCCAATGCAGCCAGTCTTCAGGGATCAGATTGACGATGTCTCTGAAAAGAGTATCATTCAATACAGTATGGGCAAATGCATCTGCTTCATCCAGCATTTTGGCTTGTGGGAGCAGTACATGATCTTTTACATACTTAAACGGTGTCTTGGCTGCTGCATCAAAATTCTGCCATGAGTGGTGGAAATAAAAAGAAGCTCCGTTGTCTATCACCCAGAGTTCTTTATGCCACATCATGAGATTGGTATTTCGGAATGTTCTGTCGATATTCGTAATAAATGCATCCAGCCATACAATTTTAGAGGCCAGAAGCGGATCGATCTTCACACTGGGGTCATAGGTAATAGAACCGGAAAGATAATGAAGCCCCAGATTCAGGCCTTCTGAAAATTTCAAAAGATCCTGGATTTCCTCATCGGCTTCCGTTCTTCCGAAATCTACATCCAGGTTAACCAGTACCAGTTCAGGGATCTTCAGCCCTAAAGCTTCTGTGATCTTTCCGCCCAAAAGTTCGGAGATCAGCATTTTTACTCCATGGCCGGCACCACGGAATTTCAGTACATATTTAAAATCATCGTCAGCTTCTGCCAAAGCAGGAAGAGAGCCGCCTTCCCTCAGAGGAAGGATGTAACGCATTACGGTTACTGTTCTTAAATCCAGCATTCAGCAAAAATAAGGTTATTTTTTCAGAATCTTTTTAGTGAATTCCGTTTCTCCCGCTTTATATTTTAGCAGATACATTCCGGAGGAAAGATGATTCAAAGGAATAGTATATCCTGAAACCGTTTTTTCAAGTTTGTAACGAAGCATCCGTCCTGCAGCATCTGTCAATGAGATCATTGAAATTTTCCCATCGGTATCAATGTTGATGAAATCCTGTACCGGATTAGGGTAAATATGAATGGAAGCTATATTCTGTTCTTTTGTTCCAAGCGTCTGAATAGCTACAGGTTTAGTTTTTATTGAGTTTTTATTGCATGCATTGGTGGTGAGACTCACCTGGTAATTGCCAGTAGAAGTATAGGTATGTTGAGGGTTTTCCAATGTTGAAATCGTTCCGTCTCCGAAATTCCATAGAAAAGACGTTGCATTTTGTGTTTGATTGGTGAACTGTACGGAATTTCCGGATATAGTGTGGGTAAACCGTGTAGGAACATCATTGGTACTGACCAACCATGTATCCAATCCATTGAAAACGATATTTTTTACAATACTTTTTATAGCCTGCGATTCCATAGTAGTAAGGTTTCCATTGAAAGAGGCAAGTTCGGGATCTTTCTTAAATATCAGGGTATAGAAAGTATAAGCTGCTGCCATTGAACCTAAATAGCTTGGGTGTGATCCGTCTGAAGAATAAAGTTCCATTTCCGGATGCTGCTGTCGGATCATTCTCCAGACTTTTCCAACGGGAGAAATAAGGCTTTCATTAAGGCTGGCCATTTCTGTATATCGGGTAGAGATCAGATCATCCATCCCTTCATAAGTACATACCGCTGTATTACCATTGGCACAATTGGTTGCATCTCCGCTTTTGTAGCCCCATGTCATAAAAAATATGGGATTTCCGCAGGCATTGGTACTTTTTATCAGTTCTGCAAGCTGCTTTGCATAGGGAAACATTTCATTTTGGATGTATGAATTAGGGAAAGAAGGAATCTGGCTTTGCTCCTGCAAGACTACATAATCCCAGTTTCCCTGGTTGATTACTGAAGTAACGTCCGGATTTTGTGCATGCTGTTTCAGTCGGGATCCGCCTATTGCGTGGCTTTCGTAGGCTAAGTCATCTCCGGTAGAAGCTGCGATCAATTTTACCAGCTCCGGCAGATTATTGGTGTACGTATAGCTGTTTCCTACAAAGAAAACTCGTTTTACGGTTTGACTGAAGATGAATGAAAATGAAATTAAAAATAAAAAGAGTAGTGTTTTTTTCATATATTTAATTTAGAGTGGATATTACAAATATAACTGTTATTCAAAATATAATACAGTAAATCAAATGTTTATTTATGAAATTGATAAAAGACTTTAATATAAAGCTGGAAAATCCCGATACTAAGACATTTCTGGCTGATGCTTTTTATTCTGAAACCGATGCAAAACTACCGCTGGTCATTTTTGTTCATGGTTATAAAGGCTATAAAGATTGGGGAGCCTGGAGTCTTATGGCTGAAAAGTTCGCGGAAGCCGGTTTTTTCTTTGTGAAATTTAATTTTTCCCATAACGGTACAACAGTAGATGACCTCCGTAATTTTGCTGACCTGGAAGCCTTCGGAAATAATAATTATTCTAAAGAACTTTCCGATTTAGGGGTGGTTATCGATTATTTTAGTCATCATCCTAAAGTTGATGATCAGAAGATCATTCTGATCGGTCATAGCAGGGGAGGAGGGATTTCTATTATTAAAACGTATGAAGATGAGAGGATCAACGGGCTGATTACCCTTGCCAGTGTAGATACTCTGGAACGCTTTCCGAAAGGTGAGGCTCTTGAAAGCTGGAAGAAAAACGGAGTGTATTATGTCCTGAACGGGCGTACCAGACAGGAGATGCCTCATTACTATCAGTTTTATGAAAACTTTGAACAGAATATTCACCGTTTTGATGTGGAAAGAGCAACTGAAATGGCAAAAGCCTACGTGCTGGTTATCCATGGAACAGATGATGAAAGTGTGAGTGTGAAAAATGCTGAACATCTTCATATTCTCAACCCTAATTCTGAACTCTTTTTAGTAGAGAATGCAGATCATACATTCGGATCAAAAGAGCCCTGGACGGAGAAGAGTCTTCCGAAGCACCTGAACACTGTTGCAGAAAAGTGTATTGAATTTATCCAAAAAAATATAAAATAAAGCTTGTCTGGAACAAAGTTTGAAGCGATACGCTAAAAAATAGTAATCACCCTATTAAAAGTAATTATGAAAAAATTAATGGTATGCGTTGCCGCATTTTCATTGCTTGCCGCTGTTTCATGTAAAAAAGAGGTACCTAAAACAGCTCCTGCTGAAACCGTTAAGGAAGTTGTACTGGCACAAAATATCCTGACTAAGAACGTAGGCAAATATCCGACTGATATTAACCTCTTTGAGGACAAAGAATTAACCGACAGACTTAAAAAGCTTATGGGAGCCGATTATGAAGAAATGGTTAAGAATTTCAATGTTGTAAGCCCTATTAAAGCGGAAAATGAAGTATACAGAGCCAATGGATGTATGCAGCATAATTGTCCGGGATATTATGCATTTATTTATTTTGATGCTAAAAATGATAACCTGAATGTTCTGATAGACAGAGACGGCAAAGTGAAAGAGTATGCTGAAAAAGGCAAAATAGAAGTCAGTGAAGAACTGAAAACAAGATAATAAGTTTCTATTTTTGATAAAAAAGGAGTGAAAATGAACTTTCACTCCTTTTTCATATTTTAATTCATTCTGATTACCTGATTAAGATTTTCCAGGCTTCTTCAATTTTGCTTTCCAGCAGTAATTTCTGGGCATCAGAATGGATATTTTCATCCGCATGGAAATCTCCGGCAGGAAGTACTTCTGTATTGGCAAGCATTCCAAGATCATTTCCTGTAAATACTTTGCTGTATTTGATGGCATCCGGCAGAAGATCAAAACCGATTCCTTTGGTCACCAGAGGTTTCGGAACCTCAAAAAGGCTGTTTTCATTGCTTCTGGAATACCAGTTGCTTCCTAATCTCGCTACCATATCCAGTTTTGCCTGGTCAAGATTTCCTGCTTCATTTAAATATTCTTCCCTGATATGGATTTTCTGAACTTCACAGATCACCAAATTTCCTGCACCGCCCTGATCTCCCAGAGATTTTACTTCTAAAACTTTACATTCAAAGTTAACCGGGCATTCTTCAATCAGTTTTGGTTTCACCAGGTCTGCATCTTTCATCGTGAGACCAGACTTCACAAACTCATTTACTCTTGTTTCATATTCTGTAGAAGCTAATGAAATTTGCTGTACAATAGGAAAGTTAACGGTTCCAATCACAACTTCCGGAACTTCAAGAACGTTTTCGAGAGTATGCTTCGTGGTATTATCACGCACTCTTCTTGAAGGCGAGAAGATCAATACCGGGGGAACCGTACTGAACATATTGAAAAAGCTGAATGGAGATAGGTTGATATTTCCATCCTTATCAACTGTAGAAGCCAACGCAATAGGGCGTGGTGATACAGCAGTCTGCATAATGGTCTGCAGCTGAACGGAGGTTATTTCAGAGGGGATTACTGTTTTCATTTTTTTATTTTTTAACACTTAAGAGTTATTTTAGTTATTTCTGAAGCTGTTTATTGAAGTACACTTAAGTTTGAAAATCTACGATTTTCATTCTTTTGGAAGTTCTTTAAATACTTTTGATGCGAAAGATTCACATCCTTCATGATAAAGATTGGTAACATTGAAATTAACTAGTATAGCTCGTGGCGCTTTTAAAAGATTCATATAATTTATTGTTTGTGCTTTATGGATCTGATGAATTTCAGCAACTGATTTTAACTCCAAAACAATTAATTCTTCAATCAAAAAATCACATTTAGCTTACAATTGATATGAGTTCCTTTATATAAGAATGGAATCTCAAGTTCACTTTGGTATTTTATACCTAACAGATTAAACTCTTTTTCTAAACATTGATGATACACTTCTTCATATAAACCAGGTCCGGCCAGCTTATGAACTTCAATACAGGCTCCTATTATTTTATACGATAGTTCATTAATCAATTTTTGTGTAATCATATTTAAAATAGAATTGAAAATCGTAGATTTTCAAAAAAACTAAAGTGAACTTAAATTTACCATTATCATGTAACTTAAAAATACTAAAGTGTTTTAGAAAGTTATACCGTTGGAATAATTTTCCCGCTTACTTCACCAAATCCTACTCTCACACCATCTTTTTCAGCCCAGGCTTTCATAATAACGGTATCGTTGTCCTCGATGAATTTTCTTTCCTGGCCGTCTTTTAATGATAAAGGATTCTGACCTCTCCATGTTAATTCCATCATAGAACCGAAAGATTTAGGATCGCTTCCAGAAATAGTACCGCTGGCATACATATCACCCACTTCTATGTTACATCCGTTTATGGTGTGGTGTGCCAGCTGCTGGGTCATGCTCCAGTACATATGTTTGTAGTTGCTTTCGCAGATCAGGTTTTCTTCACCGTTTTCAGGCTGGAGGTATACTTCAAGATTGATGTCGTAATTTTTATCTCCTTCAATTTTCAGATAATCCAATACTTCAGGATCCTGTACAGGAGAAGCGGTTCTGAATGGTTCTAAAGCCTCAAGGGTTACTACCCATGGGGAAATGGATGAACCGAAGTTTTTAGCAAGGAAAGGTCCAAGCGGAACATATTCCCATGCCTGAATATCTCTTGCGGACCAGTCGTTGAAAACCACCATTCCGAAGATGGCATCTTCAGCATCTTTTGTGGAAATACTTTCACCCATCTCGGTATTTTTGCTGACGATGAACGCCATTTCCAGTTCAAAATCAAGCTGTTTACATGGTCCGAAAACAGGTTTATCAGCATCTGCAGGTTTTGTTTGGCCTTTAGGACGATTGATATCTGTTCCTGAAACTACGATAGAGGAAGCTCTCCCGTGATAACCTACCGGAAGATGTTTCCAGTTAGGAAGAAGGGCGTTGGCAGGATCGCGGAGCATTTTACCTACATTGGTAGCGTGTTCAATGCTACTGTAGAAATCCGTGTAATTCGGAATGTGTACAGGCATCATCATTTTTACCTTATCAAGATCGTAGAAAGCATCTTCAATGGTTTTTTGATCTTTAGATAAAGCAGAACCTTCCTGAAGAAGTTCCTGAATTCTGGTACGAACCGCATTGGTAACCGGTTTTCCCAGCTCAATAAATTCGTTCAGGGTATAGGCTTCAAACACATTATCGTCTAAGCCTTCAATATCTTCAAAATAACCTAGATCATACAGTGTTGCAAGATCAACGATCTGATCTCCGATTCTGGTACAGCATCCGATATATTCTTTGTTAAAAACAGTTACTCCGAAAGGAATATTATGTATAGAGAAGTCCGAATTCGGGGAATAGTCTACAAATGATTTCATAAGTTTGGATTTAAATTAAGGTGTAAGAAAATAACAGTATCGGTTTATTTTCCTGCCATGAGGGAAGTTTATTTCTTCTTTTTCGAATAGGACTCTTCGTCAATCCAGCGGTCTTTGGTGTTAATGTCAATAAGATACAGAATGTCTTTCTGTTTAGTCAGCAGCAGAGTTTTGGTTACGGGGATCGGAACTTTTGTGTTTTCAAGCATATCTGCCCGCAAGGAAACGATATTTTTTTTTCTGACGATATCACCGGAAAAGACATTGGAACTGCTTTCTCCGGTAGCTTTGTCATCAAAAACCTCTACATAGGTAGCCTGATTTCCTTTAATAATGATAAAATCCCTTTCCGTATGGTCCGCTGCATCCTTAATGAAGACGAACTTCTTATTGTCAATATTTACATTTTCAAGATGCTGGTTGATACCTTTTCTTTCTTCAAGTCTGTTGAGAATTTCATTGATGGTTCCATATTGCGCTTTAAGGCCTAATGTTCCCAGAAATAAAACTCCGATAAAAAATTTCTTCATGTACTGTGTTTTATAAAAAAGTTTTGCCAGAACTTTTCATCCTGACAAAACTTTGTAATTATATTGTTAAATTAAAGATTACCTCTTCTTTCCTGTTCTCTTTCCAGAGCTTCGAATAATGCTTTGAAGTTTCCGGCACCAAAACTCTGTGCACCGTGTCTTTCAATAATTTCGAAGAACAGGGTAGGACGGTCTTCTACAGGCTTTGTAAAGATCTGAAGCAGATATCCTTCTTCATCATGGTCAATAAGGATGCCAAGTTCCTGTAGTTTTTTAAGATCTTCATCAATATGACCTACTCTTTCAGGAACCATATCGTAATATGCTTCCGGCGGAGCAGAAAGGAACTCTACACCACGTTTTTTTAATTCTGTTACTGTATGGATGATGTCTTTTGTTGCCACAGCAATGTGCTGTACACCTTCACCTTCATAGAAATCAAGATACTCTTCTACCTGAGATTTCTTTTTACCTTCTGCAGGCTCGTTGATCGGGAATTTAGCATATCCGTTTCCGTTGGACATTACTTTAGACATCAATGCAGAATATTCTGTGTTGATCTGCTTGTCATCAAAAGAAAGGATGTTTACAAATCCCATTACTTTTTCGTACCATTCTACGGTAGGGATCATTCTGTTCCAGTCTACGTTTCCTACGCAGTGGTCTACATACAATAAACCGGCTTCTTCAGGCTTGTAAGCACTTTCCCATTTCTCGTATCCGGGCATGAAAGCACCGTTATAATTTTTTCTTTCCACAAACATGTGAACAGTTTCTCCGTATGTATAGATTCCGGACATTCTTACTTCACCATGCTCGTCATTTAAAGTTACAGGCTCTAAATAAGGTTTTCCTCCTCTTTTAGTAGTTTCTTCGAAAGCTGCATAAGCGTCGTCTACCCAAAGTGCCAAAATCTTTACTCCGTCACCGTGTTTTTTTACATGTTCATTGATTGGGGATTCAGATTTAAGACCGGTAGTCAGTACCAATCTTATTTTTCCCTGTTGAAGAACATAAGAAGCACGGTCTCTCACTCCTGTTTCAGGACCCGCATATGCTACAGACTGAAAACCGAAAGCGGTTTTGTAATAATGGGCAGCCTGTTTCGCATTTCCTACATAAAACTCAATGTAATCCGTACCGTTGATCGGCAGAAAATTCTCAGCTTGAGCAATTTTTTCGGCAAATGTAAGTGTTGACATATTTTCTTTTTACTTTTATTTTAATGGTATGCAAATTACAAAATTCTGAGTAATAGCGAAAATATTAATAGGTAATCCTTGGATTTACTTAACATAAAGTTAAAGAAAAGTTCATTTAAGTATATTTAAGTTTCTTATTCTGAAGTTGGGATATGTACATTTGTATTCACAAAAAACAAGTGGGAAAAAAATGTTTCGAAACACGAAAGCCGTAGAATCTCTACGACTTTCGTTATTTTATAGAAGTTCTACTTTCCTGTTGAGTCTTCCTGCATCGGGATTGTAATTATCCCAGATCTTCCAGACATTGTCTATTCTGCGGATAAAATAGATCTGGGTATTCAGTTGATTCACAAAATGTTCTTCACCTGTTTCACCTGCTTTGAAAAGCAGATTCCAGAATTCCTGAGATTCCAGGATTTTTTTATCCGGTTCGTCAGTCACCAGATGAATATCAAAAACCTCATAATTGGAGCGGTTATTTTTGGTTACCAGCTGGAAATCCCTGTCACAAAGTTCTTTGCTGAATTGTGAGGTTCTCTCTAAAAATGGAGATCCGTCAAAGACAAGATTCTTGAAAATCTCAGGCTTATGGGTCGGAAAATGTTTGTAGAATTCAAAGGTGGTGGCACAGTAATCATAGACTAATTGGGTAAGAAATTCATGGCTGCCAGTCTCTTTCTTTTCCTGATTTCTTTTTTTGACTGATAAAGTATAATCATTCAGATCTCTGTATCCCAAAAAAATACAGATTTTATCTAGGGTTTTTAAAAATCTCAGATCGCTGTGGGTTTTGTCCTGATAATCGTTTTCAAAAAAACGCTGCAGAGTAACATGTGAAATTGTGTTTCCTATTTCAAATTTCTTCCCTCCTTTTAGTTCCTCAGCTTCAGATAGTTCATCTTTGATGATTTCGGAAAGGATGATATAATGGCTTCTCTTCCATTCACTCACATTCCCCAAAACAGAATCCCTGACTTTTGAATGCTTTACAACTTCTTCTCTTATCGAATTATATATCGTTTTCAATTTCCTTGGTTTTGAAAGGATTTAATCAAAAATACTGCCAAATGTTAAAGTTTTTTGATGTGTGTTTAATTCTTATCCGGAAAATTTCTCTGCCTGGGGAACAAAAAATACCATAGCAGAGAAACCTTTCAGAATTTTTTTGGTTATTTAAATCTCTCAAAGGCAGCCCTCTCCAGCATTTCCCTATCATCCGGGTGGGCAATGCTAATGAGTTCCTGGGCTCTCTGACGCAGGTTTTTACCATACAGATAAGCCGTACCATATTCGGTCACTACATAGTGAATGTGCCCCCTTGTGGTAACTACTCCGGCCCCCTGTTTAAGAAAAGGAACAATTCTTGAAATCCCTTTTTTAGTTCTTGAAGTGATGGCAATAATCGGTTTTCCATCTTCACTCAGAGCAGCTCCTCTCATAAAGTCCATTTGTCCTCCGATTCCACTGTACTGCATGGTTCCGATAGAATCTGCACATACCTGTCCCGTAAGATCAATCTCAATGGCAGAGTTGATGGCTACCATTTTTTTATTTCTCATGATATTGATCGGGAAGTTCACCTCACTTACATCTCTGAATGCAAAAACGGTATTGTCATCCACATAATCATAGAGTTTTCTGGTTCCGAAGCAGAAGCTGGTAATGGTTTTATTATCGTTGTAGCCTTTATATTTATTGTTGATCACATCGTTCTGAATCAGGTCAATAACACCATCGCTAAGCATTTCCGTGTGAACTCCCAGGTCTTTATGGTTGTTCAGACACTTCAGTACGGCATCCGGAATGGTTCCGATACCCATTTGCAGTGTAGATTTGTCTTCAATAAGCTCTGCAACGTTTTTTCCTACCAACATTTCTTCAGGACCAACTTTGGATCCGTAATCTACCGTAGGAAGTTCTTCTTCATGCCATACCAGTTTATGAATTCTGCTGATATGGATCATTCCGTCACCATGGGTTCTCGGCATCAGAGGATTAACTATTGCAACGATGATCTTTGCAGTATCTACGGCTGCTCTTGCCACATCTACAGAAGTTCCCAATGTACAGAATCCATGTTTGTCAGGAGGTGAAACAGTTATCAGAGCCACATCCAGAGGGAGGATATTTTTCCTGAACAGAATAGGAATTTCACTTAAAAAAACAGGAACAAAGTCTCCTCTGTCGGAATTTACCGCATCACGCACCGGAGTGGAGACAAATAATGAGTTGATAAAGAAGTTGTCTTTGTATTGCGGTTTTGCAATTTCCACATTCCCCTGCTGGGTAATGGAAACCATTTCTACTTTTTCCAGACGGTGCGCCTGTCTTGCGAGTTCGTCAATAAGATAATTCGGAGTACATGCACTTCCGTGGAAAAATACGCGGTTTCCGCTTTTGATAGTATATATAGCTTCTTCTGCACTTATATAATTGTACATAGTGAAATTTTTTTATGAATGATTTTTTATTCCTGAGAACGGTCTTCCATGGTTTTGTCAGTTTCTTCCAGCCAGGAAGTTTTATAGGAAGGATCTTCTACTTTTAAAGCTTCTTCAGTAATCTTCAACGGACGGAAAGGATCTACCATTACCGCATATTCTTCCGTAAATTTTTTGCCGATGCTTCTTTCCATAGCGCCGGGGTGAGGTCCGTGAACAATTCCTCCCGGATGCAGGGTGAAGTCCATCAGATCAATATGGTTACGGCTCATGAAATCGCCTTCCGTATAGAAAAGAACCTCATCAGAGTCGATATTGGAGTGGTTGTAAGGAGCCGGAATAGCCATTGGATGGTAATCATACATTCTCGCACAGAACGAACATACTACGAAATTGTGGCCTTCGAAGTTCTGGTGTACCGGTGGCGGTTGATGAATTCTTCCGGTAATCGGCTCAAAGTTTTTGATATTGAATTTGTAAGGATAAAAATAACCGTCCCAACCTACAACATCAAAAGGATGGGTTGCATAGATGAAATCTGTAATCTGGTTTTCCTTTTTTACTTTAATTAAAAATTCTCCCTTTTCATCTTTTGGCTCTTTAAAAACCGGAGCAATAATGTCTCTTTCACAGAAAGGAGAGTGTTCCAGAAGCTGTCCGAATTCATTTCTGTAGCGCTTTGGAGTATAAATAGGAGAGTGGCTTTCCAGCACAAAAAATACCGTATCATCAGACTGTAATTCTACCTGATAAATAGTTCCTCTCGGAATAATAAGATAATCACCTGTAACAAATTCAAGATCGCCTATAAAAGTTTTCAGAATACCATTTCCCTGATGTACATACAGGAGTTCATCGCATTCTGCATTTTTATAGAAATAATCCATGGATTTTCTCGGTTTGGCAAGGCCCATCTTCAGGTCATTGTTCATCAGAAGAATTTTTCGGCTGTCCATAAAATCATCTTCCGGAGTTACGTTCATCCCTTTGAACATTCTTGGAGCAACATTTTTCTCTACAGCAATTTTTGGGGTAACATCTTTTGGTACTCCTATGGATTTGATTTGCGTAGGACGATGAATATGGTAAAGCAGAGAGGAAATTCCATGAAAACCTTCCGTTCCGAAAAGCTGTTCGTAATAGAATTTATCTTCCGGCGATTTAAATATGGTATGCCTTTTTTGTGGGATGCTTCCCGATTGATGATATCTCATTTTACTTTTATATGTCGTTTCTCAAATTTACTAATTTTTCGTGAATTGGTTTCAACAACATTTATCATAGTGTTTTGTATTTCAAAAATAATTGTTAGATTTATCTAACAATTTTAATTTCATGAAGCGAATATTATTTTCTATTACTTTTTTATCTTCCTACTGCTTTGCCCAGGAAACAGACAGTCTGAGTATTCCTCAAAAGATGAAGACAGATTCGTCATCGGTTTCACAACCGAATGTCAAAACAGGTCATATTGAAGATGTGGTAATCACGGGAACCATAAAACCGGTAAGCAGATCAAAAAGCCCGGTAGCAGTAGAAATCTATACTCAGAAATTTTTTCAGAAAAATCCTACCCCAAGTATCTTTGAATCAATTGCTATGGTGAATGGAGTAAAGCCTCAGCTGAACTGCTCCGTATGCAACACAGGAGATATTCATATCAATGGTCTGGAAGGACCTTATACAATGATCCTGATTGATGGGATGCCGATTGTAAGCTCACTTTCCACGGTGTATGGTCTCAGCGGTATTCCGAACAGCCTTGTCGACAGGATTGAGGTGGTAAAAGGACCTGCATCTTCCATCTATGGTTCGGAAGCAATGGGCGGGGTCATCAATATTATTACAAAGAATGCCCTTACCGCTCCGAAATTAAGTGTAGACCTGATGACTACAACCTGGAATGAAAACAATCTTGATCTGGCCCTTAAATTCAATGCCGGTAAGAATGCTTCATCACTTTTAAGTTTAAATTATTTCAGCTTTAAGGAAAAGATAGATCAGAACGGCGATAATTTTACCGATACAGCATTACAGAGTAGAATTTCAGTTTTTAATAAATGGAATTTTAAAAGGAAAGAAAACCGTCAGGCGAGTTTTGCTATGAGATACCTTTATGAAGACCGTTTTGGGGGAGAAATGCAATGGAACAGGTCTTACCGCGGCAGTGGTGAAGTCTATGGGGAAAGTATTTATACCAACCGGGCAGAGGTTTTTGGGCTGTATCAATGGCCATTGAAGGAATATGTAGTTACCCAGTTTTCCTATAATTACCATGATCAGAATTCCTTTTACGGATCAAATCCGTTTGATGCGCTTCAGAAAGTAGCATTTGCACAGACTTATTGGAGTAAAAAGCTTAAAAATCATGATCTGACTGCCGGATTTACTTTCAAAAGAACATTTTATGATGATAATACGCCAGGAACCTTATCAGCAGACGGAATAACGAATGAACCAATGAAATCTCCGATCTGGGGCGCTTTTGTTCAGGACCAGTGGGAAATAAACGATCAACATACGCTGCTTCTGGGATACAGATTTGATTATGATAAGATCCATCATTCTGTTCACTCACCAAGATTGGCCTGGAAATTTTCCCCGAATCCTTATCATACCCTGCGTTTCAATTTCGGAACCGGTTTCAGGGTTGTGAATTTGTTTACGGAAGATCACGCGGCTCTTACAGGATCGAGGGAAGTAGTGATTCAGTCTGATCTTAAGCCGGAAAGATCAGTTAACGGAAATCTGAACTATATCTGGAAGATTCCTGTCGGGAATCGTTTGATTCAGCTGGATGCTTCTGCCTTTTATACGTATTTCAGCAATAAGATTGTAGGAGATTTTGATACGGATCCTGATAAAATTATTTACGACAATCTACAAGGATACGGAATTTCAAGAGGAGCCTCAATGAATGTGGATTTCAGTTTCAGCTTTCCGTTGAGCGTGAGTCTTGGGGTAACCTATCTGGATGTCTATCAGAAATTTGATTCCGGACAGAAATCACAGCAGCTGCATGCTCCGAAATGGAGTGGAACTTATAATCTGAGCTATAAGTTCAGGAATAATCTGACGGTAGATTTTACAGGACAGTTCTACGGACCGATGAGGTTACCTGTACTTCCTGATGATTACCGTCCTGAATATTCACCATTGTATTCCCTGGCCAATATCCAGGTTTCTAAAAGCTTTAAATCAGGATTTGAAGTGTACTGCGGAGTTAAAAACCTGTTCAACTTTACTCCAAAAGATCCTTTAATGCGCCCGTTTGATCCTTTTGATAAGTACGCAGATGATCCGGTGAACAATCCTAATCATTATACTTTTGATACCGCTTATGGTTACGCTCCGATGCAGAGGATCAGAGGATTCCTCGGAATAAAATATAATCTGAAATGAAAAATTTATTTTTATTTTTAATGTTAGTGCCCTGTTTTTATCTGTCTCAGATGAAGACAGGCACTTTTTCTGATCTGGAAACTGAAATGCTTAAAGATCCCAAGCCGATAATCATTCACCTGTATACAGACTGGTGTGCGGTATGTAAGATTGAAAAACACAGTTTGAGTAAGGATCAGGAGACTATAAAATTAATCAATGACAACTTTTACCTTATTAATTTTGAAGCTGAAAAGACCAAAGAAAAGATAAAATTTCAAGGAAAGGAATTCGGTTATCTTTCTAATGGCAACTCCGGAATTCATGAGCTGGCTTTGGCTTTATCGAAAAATAAAAAGCAGCCGGTGTATCCGCTGTGGATCTTTCTGGATAAGAACCAGAAGCTGGTGTATTATCATGAAGGTGCCATGCGTCCTGAAATCATGAAACAGAAGCTGCTGGAAATTTCAGTGCTATAAGTTTGTTGAAAACGTAAAAATTATTTGCTAAAAATCAGGGATTTTCAGTAAATTATTTCAGGAGAACCGCGATAATGGCTAAAATAGCCGGAAGAGCCTGTACAAAAAATATTTTCTTCGTAGCGGAAATAGCACCATAGATTCCTGCTACAGCTACACATCCCAAAAAGAATAAGGCAATATTGGTCTGCCATTTCGGATCTTCTATAAAAAAAGACCAGATCAGTCCGGCAGCAAGAAATCCGTTATAAAGCCCTTGATTGGCGGCCAATCCTTTGGTGGGTTTAAACATTTCCGGCGGCAGGGCGGCTTTAAAAACTTCTTTTCCCTTGGTTTCCCAGGCAAACATTTCCATCCACAGGATATAAAGATGTTCTAAAGCAACTACAGCAATAAGAATTTTGGCAATGAGTTCCATGATTTTATATTTTGTCATTGTAAAACTAAAAAAATAAAGTTAAGTTTGGTTACTCAATTGTAAAGATGGATACTTTCAAAGGACATTTAAACAAATTTATTACCATTACAGATCAGGAATATGACTCTGTATTTTCTTTTTTCAAGGTGCTCGAAGTAAAGAAAAAGCAGACGCTGATGCTTAACGGAGAAATTTGCAGATGCATATATTTTGTGGCGGAAGGCTGCTTACGAAAGTTCTTCATCAATGAGAAAGGGGCGGAGCAGACCACAGAATTTGCCATAGAAAACTGGTGGATTACTGATACTTTCGCCTATGAGAGACAGATTTCGTCGGATTTTTCTATTCAGGCTGTGGAACGTTCCACGATTCTTGTTATTGATCTTCAGCAGCAGGAACTTCTGCTTCAGAAACACCCGCTAATGGAACGCTATTTCAGAATGATTTATCAGAGAGCTTATGCCGCTTCGGAGAGAAGGATCCGTTATCTTTATGAAATGTCCAGAGAAGAACTTTACATTCATTTCAGTACCCTTTATCCGTGGTTTATTCAAAGGATTCCTCAGTATCTGATTGCTTCTTTTCTCAATCTTACCCCGGAATATCTGAGTGAAATCAGGGCAAAATTACGTTCTTAAACCAGTTTAAGATTTTTACGGATTATAAAGTGGAAATTTGTCATGTGATTAAAAGCCAATACAATGACAGACCAGAAAAATAAAATTCCGCAGTTGTTTTTAAGACTTGCCATTTCCGTGACCATGCTTTCCGCGGTGGCCGACAGGTTCGGGTTCTGGGGTGAAAATTCAGCATGGGGAAACTGGGAAAATTTTGAAAAGTATACCCAAAAACTTACTTTTTTTCTTCCAGAGACATTAAGTACAGCTTCTGCGTATGCTGCTACCACTTTAGAGATTCTTTTCCCGGTAATGCTTATTTTAGGATGGAAAACCAGAATTGCAGCTTATGGATCAGGTTTTCTGCTGTTGGTTTTTGCATTATCAATGACCATAGCACTTGGACCTAAAGCTCCGCTTGATTTTTCAGTCTGGGTAGGTAGTGCCGGAGCGTTTTTATTGGCCGTACAGTCCAGATATTTTTTTAGCATAGATCATTTAACCCAAAAATAAAATTATGAGTACAAGAATTAATATTGCTGCTGTAGATGCAGCGGCTTATAAAGCGATGTTAGGATTAGAAGGATATCTTCAAAACATTTCACTTAATCATATTCAAAAAGAATTAATCAAAATCAGAGCTTCACAGATCAACGGATGTGCTTTCTGTCTTGATATGCATGCGAAAGATGCCATCAAATACGGTGAAAACCCTCAAAGGATTTTTATTCTTGAAGGCTGGAGAGAAGCAAAGGATTTCTTTACAGAAGAAGAGCAGGTGCTTCTTGCCATGACTGAAGAAATCACCCTGATCAGTCATAAAGGTCTTACTGAAGAAACTTTTCAGAAAGCAAAACAGTATTTTGATGATGCACAGATTGCCCAAATCATTATGGCGATTGTAACAATCAATGGATGGAACAGAATTGCGGTGAGCACGCATATGCAGATCCCGAAATAGTAGTTATACCAAAAAGAGCCTTTCAAAATCGAAAGGCTCTTTTGGTATAGAAAGGAAGAAGGAAGATGGGAGAGGGAAGTTCTTGTAGTTTGTGTAGAAATTGCAGTACTGTTTATAAAAACTGAATTATTAACAACCTAAATCAGAATGGTTATACATTGTTTATAGTCCAATCGTACTTCCATCCTCAGGCTTCCATCTTCCATTCAAAATTTTTCTATCTCCATCTTTCTTTCCCTTTTATATCTCATTCAGTGCAGAATTGATAAAGTTCAATTCTTCCTGAGATAGTTCAATAGACATTGCTTTGGCATTTTCAATGGCCTGCTGGGCGTTTCTGGCTCCGGCCAGAACAACGGTGATGGATGGCTGTAATGAAGTCCAACGTAATACAAGCTGAGAAAGGGTAGCTCCTTTTTCCTGTGCAAGAGGTTCGATCTTTTCCAGGAAAGTTTTTACTTTATTCAGATCAAATTGGGAGAAGTAACCATTTCTGTGGTCATTTTCTTTTAATTTATTTTCTTTGAAATATTTTCCGGTCAAAAGACCTCTTTCCATTGGGCTGTAAACGATAATTCCTGAATTATTTTCTAAAGAATAAGGAATAAGATCGCTTTCAATGGCCCGGTTCAGCATACTGTAAGAAACCTGGTTGCTGGCCAGATGAAGAGTTCTGTTCGCTTCCTGCATCTGTGAAACAGAATAATTGCTTACTCCTGCAGCACGGATTTTTCCCTGCTGGATCAAAAGTTCCATGGCTTCCATCGTTTCACTGATCGCTGTTGTACTGTCCGGCCAGTGAAGTTGTAGAAGATCAATATAATCTGTTCCCAGTCTCTGCAAGCTTTCTTCTACTTCTTTGATGACATTGGCTTTAGAAGCATATTTGTAAACCGGAACTGTTTTTCCATCCTCTTCAGCATCGAAGAAAAGCTCTCCTTTTCCGTTATTGCTTCCGTCCCAAACCAGTCCGAATTTTGTTAACAGCTGGATTTTTGAACGGTCTTTGCCTTTGATAGCTTCTCCGATCATTTCTTCACTCAGCCCGAAACCATAGAAAGGCGCGGTATCAATAGAAGTTACTCCGTGATCCAGAGAGGCGTGGATTGAGTTAATAGAGTCCTGCTTTTCATTTCCTCCCCACATATTTCCTCCGATAGCGAATGCTCCGTGGGTGATTACTGATAATTCAAGGTCTGTATTTCCTAATGTTCTGTATTCCATTTTATATTTTTAAAATTTGATGAAAAGCAACCACAAAATCCAAAAGCTTGTTTTAAACTATTAGGATTGGTGAAGGTTTTAAGATTAGTTAAGGAAAAATCTAAGATTTTTTATAAGCAACACGCCTTAAAATGAAGCTTAACTTAATATTCTGAAAATCTTAAAAGAACTTAATGTTGAAAAATTTTCAAAATCTGATTGATCTTAATTGTTCCGTTTTTTAGTTGCTTGAGAGATTGTCTGTTATTTGTTAAGCTCTTTTAAAATGGCTTCCCCCACACTTTTTGCAGACTGTGGGTTTTGTCCTGTGATTACTCTCTGGTCTGTAACCGTATAATTCTGCCAAAGTCCTGATTTTTCAAATTTTGCTCCTCTTTCTTTTAATTTATTTTCCAGAAGAAAAGGAACAACATCCGTTAATTTTACTTCAGCTTCTTCTTCATTGGTAAAAGCGTTGATTTTTTTACCGTCTACCAGATATTGGGCGTTGCTGAGTTTAATATTAACAAGACCGGCAGGACCGTGGCATACACCCGCTACGATACCTCCGTTTTCATAGATCTTTGAGGCAATAGCTGCCAGTTCCGTATTATCTGCAAGATCCCACATGGCACCGTGGCCTCCGGCATAAAAGATCGTTGAATAATCTTTTGGGTTAACCTGAGACGGAGTTAGAGAGTGATCCATCTTGTTTTTGTATTCTTTGTTTTCCCAGAACGCTTTGTTGACAGGATCTTTCAAATCAAATTCGTCTACAGGGGGAGTTCCGCCTTTCGGGCTTACAAAATCTATTTCATAGCCGGCTTTGTGAAGAACTTCCCACGGGTGGGAAACTTCACCCAGATAATATCCTGTATTTTCTCCGGTATTTCCTTTTTTGTCATGGCTGGTTACCACAAATAGAATTTTCTTTTTCATAGGTTGGGATTTTTGATGCTGAGCCTGAACAATTCCTATCGTAAGCAGGCTTAAAAATAAAAGGGCCAGTTTTTTCATTGGATATTAAAGAATATGAGTAATATAGATCTGAGGTTTTTCCTGCAGTTTTTCATCTGCAATGGCTCCGAAAGCCTGAATATAGTGCTGCTGGTTGTGTTGGGCAAGTCCTTCTTCATTTTTCCAGATCTCATAAAAGACAAACTGGTTTTTGTCTTCAATACCCTGATGAAGGCTGTATAATTCATTGGCTTCTTCTTTTTGGGTTTCTGTTACCATATTCTGAAGAACTTCCAATACTTCTGCCTGATGTTCTTCTTTGGACTTGATTACTGCTGTAAGATAAATTTTCATTAGACTAACTGTGGTTTTAATTCCTGTTCAAAAACATGTTCAAGATGTTCTCTGTAAAGTTTCATATCGCGTTCTATATTGGCATTTTTCTCTACATCATGGAAGTGGAAACTTTCCATTTTCTCCAAGGAAACAAAGGCGTTCATTCTGTGGAAACCAAATAACGGCCCATTATCCACACTGGTTTCATTAAAAAATTCTCCGGAAAGCGTAAAAGCTGTTTCCGGTGCATTCCAGCTTGTAGTGACCATATATTTTCTTCCGCCCAGCATTCCTCCGGTTCCGTAATTGATTTCCGGGTTTTCTGCATTTCTCCCATCATTCATATAGATTCCTTTGGCGTGACCTGCCGTGAAAACATCATCGATATATTTTTTCAATCCGTTCGGAAGCTGAAACCACCAGATAGGGGTGTGATAAATGATATAGTCTGCCCATACGAATTTTTTAACCTCTTCATTCTTGTCATAGCCTTCTGCTACATTGGTAACTTTCACTTCTGTATTTTCAAATTTCTTTAATACTGCCAAAGTGTTTTCTGCAATAGTTTGATTATATTTTCCTCCGGAATGTCCGAAATTCTGTCCTCCGTTGATGATTAATACTTTTTTCATTTTTTTATGATTGTTAAATTTTCTGATGCAAAGTTAGGATGGGTAGTTGTATAATAAAAATAATATGAATTATAGATAAGTATTAGAAAAATTATAGATTAGGTGGAGATGAAAGATGATAGACGTGGGTTGTCTGTTCAGGCTACCTGTTGTCAATAGTGAATTTTGCTTTGCAAGTGAAGGGTGAATTTAAGATTGAAAAAGAAGAGCAAAGATAATAGATGGATAGATAAAAGACTGGAAATTATAACTTTAAGTTTATATAGTAGAGTGATAAGTTTCAAATACATGGTAAAAATCATACTCTTCCGGAGTTTAAGATCAGGTATCTCATGTAAATTTGTTAGATCAATTGAATGGATATGATACAGATTGCGGTTTTTAGTGATGTGCACGGGAATCTTCCGGCACTGGACACAGTTTTAAAGGATATAGAAAAGAGAGGAATACAGCAGAAATTCTGTCTTGGGGATCTGGTAGATTTTGCTCCTTGGGGAAATGAAGTGGTAGAGAAAATTAAGGGCCTGAATATTCCCTGTCTGATGGGGAATCATGATGAAAGAATAGCTTTTGATATTCCTGTAATTCCTTTATCTAAGCATTCACAAGAAGAAACGGAAGCAAGATGTATTGCTATTGAGCATTCTAAAAAGAATATCACGGAAGAAAATAAAAGATTTCTTTCACAGCTGCCTTTTCATATGAAGCTGAATTATAAAACAGGGAAGAAGCATTGGAATATTCAGTTGGTTCATTCCAGTTTGAAAAGCAATGATAGTTATCTGTACGAATCTGAAAATGATGAGGTTTTTTCGTGTATGCTGGAAGAATCCCAATCCGATATTATCGTGATGGGACACACTCATTTATCATTCAAAAAACATCTGGATAACGGAAAATGTGCGGTGAACTGCGGTTCTGTAGGGCGCTCCAAAGAAGAAAACAGATTAGCTTCCTACCTGGTTTTAACATTGGATGAAAATAAAATGACCCCTGAAATTGTACAACTGGCTTACCCGCTTGAAGAAACAGCCCGCCAGATCGAAGAAAGTGAAATTCCGGATTATTATGCTTTATTTTTAAGGAATGGAAAAATAGTAATGTCTTAATTTTTTTGGACATGCTGTGATCATTCTGAAACCTATCACGATCAAATCTTCTGAGAATTGCAGCCTGTATTTTATGTCATTGACGTATTTACCTTACTTATAAAGTACATGAAAAGATGTTTTTTTACTATTTATTGAATGATCCTGAAATTTTTTCGATATACCAAATTAGTTATTGATTGTGTTTTTAAGTATTTGATTGGTAGTGTTTTGTAATTATTCGAACTTTAATTTGAAGGAACTCGAACTCATTTTTTACTAAAATCAGTTCGAGTTTTTTTATTCGGTCTTTTTTAAAGATTCTCTGAAGGATATTTGTATCAAATTAAAATTTAGAAATCATGAAAAAGACAAGCCTTTTTATTCTTTTACTATTATCTGTATTTTGTATGGCACAATTACACAAAGGAAAAATAGATACTTTGCTTACTCCGGAAATTGGAGGAATAAAACAAGCCATAGATATTAAAACTGATGATTCCGGTAAACCGATATTGCTCTTTTTATCAGGAGGACCCGGAAGCTCAATGAGAACAAATGCAGATTCCTTTACGAATCTTTTAAAAAGCAAATTTACCATTGTTCAGTGGGACCAAAGAGATGCCGGGAAAACCCTGGAATTAAATCCTTCGCCAGTGCAGCCTTCAGTTGAGCTGATGGGAAAAGATACGTATCAGGTTATTAATTTTCTGAGAAAAGAATTAAAACAGGATAAAGTATACCTGTTGGGAAGTTCATGGGGGAATGCTTTAGGGTTCTATATCGTTAGAAATCATCCGGAGCTATTACATGCTTATTTTGCCGTAAATCCTGTTGTAAGCCAGTTGGAGAGTGAGAAGGAACTACTTCAGATTTTAAAAGATCATTTCAAAGAAGATCCTGTTGCGACTAAAGAATTAGCAAGTGTACAAATTCCGTTTAAAGTGGATGAAGACCTGTTTTATTTAAGAAAGTGGCTTTTTTATAAAGACGGAAAGAAAAATGTAACCAGTGAAGATTTTAAAAAAGGTTTTCTTAAATGGTCAAAAACATGGTCACCTGCCTGGAATGAAGTGATGAATATTGATCTGCCTAAGACTTTAAAAAAAGTGGAATGTCCTATTTATTTCTTTGTCGGCAAAAATGATATTCAAACTTCCACCAGAATTACAACCGAGTATTTCAGAAAAGTAAAAGCTCCTAAAAAAGATCTGTTTTTATTTGAAAATTCAGGACATCAGATTCATAAAGATGAATCGGAAAAGTTTCAGAATACAATTCTTCAGGTATTAAAATAATCGGAGTTCAGTTTGAACAAAAATAAAAGGCAGGAAGCAGGAGAGGGAAGTTTGGAGATCAGATTGAGCAGATGATTTATAGATATTATTGGATTCAATAAAAAAATCAATATATCAGGTGATCATTATTGTATAGGCTCATTGAACTTCTTTCTTCCAGTCTCCAGCTTCCTGATCTAATTAAAATAGCAATTAGTATTATGATTATTTTGTAATTTTGTATCATAATATTTATAATTAAAGTTATGGTCAACTTAGAATGGTACCGCACTTTTAAAGCCATCTATAAAACCGGAACACTGACAGGCGCTGCAGAATCCCTGTTTATTTCACAGCCGGGCGTAAGTCTTCATTTAAGTTCCCTAGAAGCATATGTAGGATATAAGTTATTTGACAGGACAGGCCGGAAAATGATTCCTACCGAAAGAGGAAAAGTTTTGTTTAATGCTGTTTCAGAGCCGTTAGCCAAACTTGAAGATGTAGAAAAAAACTTCCAGAAATCTACAGAAAAGCTGACGCCTACGATTAGTGTGGGCATGTGCTTTGAAACATTCCAGACCACATTGGAACAATATGTTTCCACGCTGCCTTTCAACCTGATCATCAGTTTCGGGGAATATCCTGAAATGCTGGAACAGCTTGATAAAGGGATTCTGGATCTTATCATTACTCCTAAAAAAGGCGTATCTCCTAATATTGAACATGAAGCTTTTTCTTCAGAACAGATCATTCTGGTAGGCGGGAAAGATGTGGATACAGAAAGTTTTCTTGAAACCGCACATACAAAAGGCCCGGAACATATTGAAGAATGGCTGAAACAGGAAAAATGGTACGGAACCACCGGAGATATGGAGCATTTATTTCAGTTCTGGATCATGAATTTTGGACATAAGCCGAATTTCCGTCCGAATTATATCGTTCCGAATTTAAATTCAATCATAAGATGCCTGAAAGGAGGAACAGGATTGGCCGTTGTCCCTGATTTCCTGTGTAAGAATGAAATTGATAATGGTGAGATCAAGCTGATCTGGAAAGGAGAGAAAAAACTGGAAAACACATTGTATTTCGGATGCCGGAAGAAAACAAATTACCAGTCTGAAATAGATCATATCAAAGGCCTGTTCCGCCAGATGATGGGTAAGAAAGTAACGGCATAACCCCACTGATATGAAAAAAATAGCCGAAACTGAACGTCTTTTATTGAGAGAGCTAACCCCTGAAGATGCAGAACATTTCTTTAATCTCAACCAAAATCCCAATGTTATAAAATATACCGGAGATTCATCATTTACCAGTGTAGAAGAAGCCCGGAATTTTTTAAAGAACTATAAAGATTATGACAGGAACGGTTATGGAAGATGGGCTGTTGTGGATAAATCTGATCATACATTTCTTGGCTGGTGCGGTTTAAAGTACCATGAAGAAACCCGTGAAACAGATATTGGATTCCGGTTTTTTGAAGAATACTGGAATAAAGGATATGCTTCAGAAAGTGCAGCTGCCAGCCTTAATTATGGATTTGAAAAATTGAATCTTCCAAAAATAATAGGGCGGGCAATGATCGGTAATACTGCATCCATAAGAGTACTTCAAAAAATGGGAATGATCTTCGACCGCGAGTTTGATTTTGATGGGAATAATGGTGTCATTTACACTATTGAAGACCTACGGAAATAGTTCATGATAGATTGAAAATTCCAGAACCACCATATCCCGCATCTGTAAGCCGTTTTCGAAGATCGGAGAAGGATAATTTTCTATAAAAAAATCTTTACGGATCCCTTTTTTAACAAATCCATTCTTTTCATAGAATCTGATCTGCTGAAATCCGGTATCTGAAGTTCCCACAGTTAAAATTTCACACCCGTTTTTCAAAGCAATTTCTTTGGCTTTATCAATCAGAATACTGCCGATACCTCTGCTTCTGAAATCTTCAATAACGGCCATGTTCTTGATCTCCAACTCTGTATCGCTGTTATCGTAAAGTGCAATAACTGCAATATCAAACGCTCCGTTATTCAATAGATAAATGTCGGAATCAAAGATATATCGGTTGATAGCCTCAACGGTTTCATCGGCAAGCAGAAGCAGATCGTATGGAATTTCTGAATCCGGTTTTATTTTTCGGAAGGTATAATTCTCCATTTTACAGACTCATGTGGATGATAGGATAGTCTTTTCCGGAACCGTCTTTTTCTGATCTTCCGGTCTGTCTGAATCCCATTTTTTCGTAAAAGCCAATGGCCTGAGGATTCTGCTCATTAACATCTACCTTGGTAAGACCCGTTTTTTCCTTCATGAATTCATATAACTTTCTGCCATATCCTTTTCCACGGTTATCATTATGGATGAAAAGCATTTCCAGGTTACCTTCCGCAACAGACGCAAACCCTTCTGCTTTTTCATCTTCGGTGATGAGATAAACTTCAAGATTCGGAAGATAATCCCTTGGAATAACTTCTTTGAAATAGTTGAAATCTTCCTCAGCAAGAAAATCATGAGTAGCTTTTACCGCAGATTCCCAGATCTCCATAATTCTTGAATAATCTTCAGCATTGGCAAGCCTGATCGTATGTGACATTGTTTTTGTTTTTGCAAAAATAGGAATTTAGATGGTAGTTCCCAGTGTACAGGAATTAGAGTGATGATTTAATAAGCCAATCTATTTTTCTCTCGTGCATCAGGCAGATTGAGCAGATTTTACAATATTGAATTTCAAAATTTGTATAAATCTAGCTCCCACAAATACACAAATCACAGATTTTTTTCTGTGAAATTTGTGCAATCTGTGGGAACCTTTTTTAGTAAGAACGGAAATTATTTGTTGAAAATCTTTGATTTCTCGCGTATTAAAAGCAGCATAATGGTTTAAAGCCTTTGCGTATCTTGCGCTCTCCCAACTCACCCAATGCTAGTTTTTTAATAAATAACAGTAAAATTGGTAAGCCGGATTTTGAAATTTTTATCGCAAATTTGTTATACCTTATCTTGATATTAAAAATTTAAAGTAAAAATTATGCAAAAGAAGACCTATACAGGACAGCCTGTAGTGACCTTAAATAACGGAGTGGATATTCCTGCACTGGGTTTTGGAGTATGGCAGATGGAGAATCTGGAAGAATGTGAAAAGGCGGTGATTAAGGCAATTCATACAGGATACAGAATGATTGATACGGCAGCTATTTACCAGAATGAAACAGCAGTAGGAAATGCGGTAAAAAACAGCGGGGTGGACAGGGATGACCTTTTTATCACCTCAAAAGTATGGGTTCAGGATCACGGGTATGAAAAAGCCAAAAGTGCATTTCAGAGAACATTGGACAGACTTCAGATGGATTATCTGGATATGTATCTGATCCACTGGCCTTATGGAGATTTCCTGGGAACATGGAAGGCACTGGAGGAATTATACAGTGAAGGAAAGATCAAAGCAATAGGCGTATGTAATTTTACGGTAGAAAAACTGGAGGAATTAAAGGAAAATTCAACAATACTTCCTGTGATCAACCAAATTGAGCTTCACCCGGTATTCCAGCAGAAAGAGCTTCAGGTGTACGACAGGGAGAATAATATCATTACCCAGCCGTGGAGCCCGCTTGGAAACGGAAATGCAGACCTTTTAAATAATGCAGAATTAAAAGCAATTGCTGAAAAATACCATAAAACAACAGCCCAGGTAATTCTGAGATGGCATCTTCAGGAAGGTTTTGTAGTAATTCCTAAATCGGTAACCCCTTCCAGAATTGAAGAAAACTTCAATGTTTTTGACTTTGAACTGACAGAAGATGAAATGAATACCGTCCGTTCTCTGGATACAGGAAAAAGGCTGTTCTTTGATCCGAAAGATCCTGAATGGGAGCAGAAAATGCTGAAATCTGTAGCAGATATTTAACGATTATAAATTTTCCGCAGATCATCAGGTCTGCGGAAATTATTTTTTAAACTATGTGGATTAATTCAAGAAAATTTGATGAAGATAAAAATACAGTTACTCTGAACGGTGACTATATCTTCTCTTTTGATACTTCCGATGGTTTTAGTGAAAGATTGCTGGGGGCTGAACTGCTGATTGACCATGATTTCAATTATATCTTCCGGATGAAAGCTTTTCAGCATGAAAAAATAACGAAGAACGGTTCAGATGTTTATACTGAAGAAGGAGAAGTCCCGGAAACCATTTTTAATTACCTTGAAAAATTAATGGATTCTGATTATCAAAGCTTAAAACAGATCTACGAGAATGTAACTTTCTGTATGACGGATACGGGATCGCAAATGTTCTTAATGAATTGGGCGAAGCCTCTTTATATCAGTATTACAGAAGGGCTTCCACAGGAATTTTTTGTTTCTGAAACCGAGCAGTTATTGTTTAATTTCAATCAATATCTGAAAAAATGGGTGGAAGAAAAGTACAGGAACTGGCTTAAATAAAAAATTGTTATGACAGCAGGAGAATTCATAGAAAAGCTATCATCATTCAAAGATGAGAATGAAATTGATAAGGTTAAAAAGTTTTTCAAGGGAAATGATGGAATAACCCGGCATTTTGGGGTAAGGTTCGGAAATGTATTCACTACGGCAAAAGAATTTTCTGCGATGCCTTTAGAGGAAATCAATGAACTGCTTAACAGTGAATTTTATGAAGTTAGAATGGGAGCCGTGAGCATTATGGATTTCCAGGCCGGAAATAAGAAAGTTTCTGCAGATAAGAAAAAACAACTTTTTGATCTTTATCTGATACGTCATGACCGCCTGAATAATTGGGATTTTGTGGACAGAGGAGCCAGGAATATTATCGGAGAGTACCTTATTGACAAGCCCAGAGATATTCTTTATAAACTCGCAGAATCTGAAAGTCCCTGGGAAAGAAGAACTGCCATAGTAAGTACCCATGCTTTTATCAGGGAGAATGAGGTAGAAGATACGTTTGCCATTGCAGAAATCCTTGTGCATGATTCTGATGAACTGGTGAATAAAGCAGTGGGAAGCTGGGTAAGGGAAGCCGGTAAAAAAGATCCTGAGCGACACCGTTCTTTTCTTGACCGGTATGTGAAAACAATGCCTGCCGCCACATTTTCCTATGCCATAGAGAAGCTTGATCCCGAAATGAAAAAACATTATAAAGACCTCAGAAAAGGGTAGAGCCTGTTTACATTTTATTCAGGAATTTTTATGCACTTGATGATCATATGTTTTGTTGATAAAACTCAATAAATCATGTTTGAAATTATTTTGTAATTAAAAAGATAAACGCAGGTTGATGAATAATACCGCTTTATTTGAAGTGGGGAAAGTGAAGCGACTTTGTCGCTGATGAAGCGGTATACTTATCCACACGCTTCGACGAATCAACGAAGTTGATTCTATCCTTTGCTCTCTGAAAATATCCATAATGAAGTTAAAACTTTGCATGAAAAAACACGTTATCAGTACATTATCATTTTATTCAAAAAATACTCAAAGAATTTGATTTAGATAAAAATTTAAATGTTATAAAAAATCAAATTTAGAAATTTAAACAGGCTCTTAATATTTTCTGTCGATCAAGACTCTAAATTAAAAGAATCCGTGCCAATCCCGGATAGGATCTTATGAGTCATATCATAAAAACATACAGTATTGGTTTTCTGGATTTTTCGTAAATTTTAGGTAAAATAAAACCTATGTTCTGGCCCGACACCATCAGCAAAAAATTGAATATAAAATATCCCATAATCCAAGCTCCGATGTTTGGAGTAAGTACCCCGCAAATGGCGGCCGCTGCTGCCAGAGCCGGAGGTCTGGGGTCTCTGGCAATTGCTGACCTCTCCGCAGAAAAGGCTGTTGAGCTGATCCGGGAAATAAAAAAGCTTACTGATCAACCTTTTGCGGTCAACCTGTTTGCCCATAACATTCCCGAAGTCACGGAAATATTAAAAGAAAAATACATCAGGACAAAGTATTTTATTGAACAGCTGGCCAGGGAAAATCATCTTGAAGTACAGCTTCCTGATCTCAGTGATCTTAAAGCAAATGGTTATCAGGAACTGGTAGAAGCTGTAATTGAAGAAGGCTGTAAAATACTAAGCTTTACTTTTGGAAATCTGGATGATAAAAGTATTCAAAAACTGAAAGAAAACGGAGTAACCCTCATTGGAACCTGTACTTCAGTTGAAGAAGCTTTAATTCTTGAAAAATCCGGAATTGATATGATCTGTGTTCAGGGAATAGAGGCAGGAGGCCACCGGGGCAGTTTTAATGCTGACAATATCCCGAAAATCGGAGGAATATCTTTGTTTTCTGAGGTATATAATCATGTGAAAGTTCCTCTTATCTATGCGGGCGGAATTTATAACGGAAGAACTTTAAGAGCAGCTAAAGAATTAGGGGCAGAGGGATTTCAGGTAGGAAGCATGTTGCTGGCTTCCCAGGAAAGTGCCCTGCAGCCATTTGAAAAAGAAAGGCTTAAAAATGTAACTGAAAAAGATATTATGCTCACCCGGAGCTTTTCAGGACGCTACGCCAGAGGAATCAGAAATAAGTTCATTGAAACCCTTGAATATTCAGAGCATATTCTCCCATACCCATACCAGAATAAACTCACTAATGAACTAAGACGGGTTGCAAAAACAATGAATAATACAGACTTTGTGGGGATCTGGACTGGACAATCCATTCATGATTACAACGAAGCTTCTACTGAAGAGATTTTGACCAATCTGATCAGGGATTCTGAAAAAACAAATTAAAACTCAGTAGCGGCGGGCTTTAGCCCGCCGCTACTGAGTTTTACCCAAAATATTCAAAAAAACTCCTTCCAGTTTACCTGAAAGGAGTTGAAATATAGATGAATAGTATCTTATTATTGGGTAAGATCCAGCCCTCCGAAGTTCCCTGAACTCATCATCAGGTAAACCCCTTTGTTCTTATCTAAAGTATTCCAGTAGGCATGAAGGTCTTCAGCATTGGTGAATACTCTTAAACGGTCATTTTTAAATTTTTCTTTAATGAATTCCGGAGAAATAGGCTCCATTCTTTTGATCTTTAAAGCGTCCTCAGAATAGAAAACGATGGCTTCATCCAGTCCGTCCATAGCATGATCATACTGCTCAAGGAACACAGGATTTAAGCTTGAATACGTATGAAGTTCAAGGAAACCGTATTGGGTTTCGTTCTTAAACTGTTCCTGGAATGCCTTCACCGTTGCTTTTACCTTGCTTGGTGCATGAGCAAAATCTTTGTAAAGGGTGCCTTTATCATCTCTTTCTACCTTTTCAAGACGTTTTGAAGCTCCTTTGAAACTCATGATGGCTTCATAAAAATCCTCATCCATAATTCCCAGCTGTTGGCAGATATGTCTTGCTCCTTCCATATTCAGAAGATTATGAGCGCCGAAAACAGACAGAGGAACATCTCCCATTTCCGTTTTCAGATATACTTTTCCGCCGTTAATCTCATATTCAGGAGTTTTGTAAGGAATTTTTCTGAAATAATTTTCAGCAGCTTCCACTACCTTTACCACTTCAGAATCTTCCTCGTTATACACCATAACACCACCCGGGGTAATGCTTGCCGTAAACTTTCTGAACTGTTCTATATAATCGTCGAATGTTTTGAAAACATTGATATGATCCCATGCAATACCACTCATCAAAGCGATATTCGGCTGATAAAGGAGAAATTTTGAACGAAGATCAATAGGAGAGGAAAGGTATTCATCACCTTCCAGTACCATAAAATCATTATCCTGGGTTAATTTCACCATACAGTCGAAGCCTTCCAGCTGTGCACCTACCATAAAATCAACATCCTTCTGATGGAAGTTCAGAACATGGAGAATCATAGAGGTGATGGTTGTTTTACCATGTGAACCGGCAATAACTACTCTGGTTTTATTTTTAGACTGTTCGTAAAGAAATTCCGGGTATGAGTAAATTTTTAATCCCAGTTCTTTTGCTTTGGCCAGTTCCGGATTATCCTGATGGGCATGCATTCCGAGAATAACGGCATCAATATCCGGAGTGATCTTTTCCGGGAACCAGCCCATTTCCTGAGGCAGAATTCCTTTCTTTTCCAGTCTGGATCTTGAAGGTTCAAAAATAGCATCATCTGAACCTGTTACCTGATATCCTTTGTCTTTTAACGCAATAGCAAGGTTATGCATGGCGCTTCCGCCGATAGCAATGAAGTGGGTTTTCAACTTTATTTACTGTTTTTTTACGTTGTTATTAATAATTTCCTGGAAAGCATTCAGAATGTTGTTCCAGTTGGTGGTGAAGTTAGGCATAATCATGCTGGCATCAGTTTTACTGCCTTCATTAGGTCCTTTCTTTACATTGATGGACGTTGCTATATTGTCATACAGCTTTTTACGGTCCTCCTGTATCCTTCTGAAATTGTTTTGGGAAAGAGTCTGATCCAGCTTTTTTAGATCTTCGTTAGAAATTTTGAAATCCTGTTTGTACTTTTTCCCCTGGCCTTCAAAAGAATAGTGCACATTATTACCTTTAATAAGCAGATTTTCATATATCGGTGCATAACCTCCGCTCTTGGAGTAGCTGATATCAAAATCGGAATATACTTTTTGGCTGTTGCACGAAACTAATACTATGACCGCGAATAAGATTCCTAATATTCTGTTCATAATTTTTTACTTACTTTAATTATCTGAGTCCTTTTGTTCTAATTTTTTAGCTTTAAGTTCTTCATCATAATTGTGTAGTAGATTGAAGTCTTCAGTCTGCTCAATGGCAGTCATGATCTTCAGTAATATTTCAGGCGCCTTTTCATTATCGTAATCAATATCTAGAGGTGCTTTGAATTCCATCGTAGGTTTTACGCCTGTAACCTTTACCCGGAGACCTTTCTTATCAAATGCCCTTCTGAATCCGTTAATCTTGATAGGGATTACAATCGGGCGCTGGTTTTTTACCAGCTTGGCGGTACCTCTTCTTCCCTGTGCAAATGCCGAGGTAGTACCCTGAGGGAAAGTAGCTACCCAGCCATTGTCCAGAGCTTTCATAATATTATCAACCTCGCTCATATCAACCATTCTGTTGATGTTTTTTCCTTCTGCTCTCCAGGTTCTTTTTACCGTTACCGCACCTGCAATCTTGAAGATCTTGGGAAGAATTCCTTTATTCATAGTTTCTTCAGCAGCTACATAATAAAAATCGATTTTGGGATTCAGCAGATAAATCGGGTTTTTAATGGTATTTAAATATCCGTTATTTACAGCACAGAATGCGTGGTACATTGCAGCTACATCTGCAAAATACGTCTGATGGTTGGATACGAAAAGCACATTGGAATCCGGAAGATCCACAAGGTGTTCAGTACCGGTTATTTTTAATTTATTAAAGCCGTTGAACCTTCTGTAGGATACAACTCCTAAAATAAAAATAATTAACCTTTTTAAAAAATAAGGTGTTCCGAATGCATCGGTGAAAATATTTTTCTTCGCCATCTCTCAATTAAACACGGTAATGCAAAGTTACATTTTTTTCAGCAACTGGCTAAACTCACTCAATATCATTGCTGTAGCGCCCCAGATAATATATCCGTTGAAATTAATCACCGGGACTTCGTGGCCTCCTGCACTTGGAAGCGCCATCAGTTCAGGACTGTCGGGCAGATTAAGGAAAGAAGTGATGGGAAATTCTATGGTTTCCACAGCTTCACTCTGCTGAAGAACAAAGAGCGGGTTCTTTTTCGTATATGAAATATAAGGATATACATAAAAGTTGCTTGGTGGAATATAGATGGGAGACATTTCTCTGATGATCCTTACATAATGTTTATCTATTCCTATCTCTTCCGAAGTTTCACGTACCGCTGTTTCAGCGAAGTCTCTGTCCATTTCCTCACGTTTTCCGCCTGGAAGGGAGATTTGTCCGCTGTGACGGTCATGTTCGTTAATCGTTCTCTGAATCAAAGGAAAGTACCACTCATTATTTTTTAAATACAATACGATATTAACCGCTGCAAACTTTGGATTTTTTGCCAGCACTTCATCATAAGTAAATACAGGACGGTAAGGTGGCGAAAATACGCCATGTGCATTTTCACCGGGCAGGCCTACACTCTTTATTTTTCTTAACAGGTCTTTTCCGAAACTTTCCATACTTCAAATTTAATAATATAAACTGAAGAATGGAAGCCGTTAACATTAATTAACCATCCCGGGATATTTTATCATGATCATCTACCGGAATTGTAGAATATAAAGCAGGAAGGAGAGGGTTACCGTATTTTCCCCTAACGGCAATAAGTGACCTTGTGAAAACCATAAACCGTTACTTTAAATACCATAAACCGTGATTTTTAAAATTTACGCTGATATGGTGGTTTCTTGCTTTGGTTTACCTTCTACCTTTGTCTCACTATTAACCAATTAATTTTTACTAAGATGAAAAACTTCATTACAGGTGTATTTACACTAATGGCCATGAGTTTCGGCTTCGCACAAGCAAACATAGATGTGACTGCCCAGATCGGAAACTTAAACACAGCTACAGTAGACCAGACAGGTCTTTTGAACATCAACTCCTTAACACAGGATGGGAACCGTAATACCGCGGATATTGACCAGGTAGGTGCTTTCAACGTAAACATTGCCTCAAGCGTAGGAAACAGAAATTCAATTGACGTAGACCAAACCGGAGTTGCCAACTATAACAACGTAAGCCAACAGGGTAACAGAAACTCTGCAACAACCTGGCAGTTCGGAATGCAGAACTCTACAGAGCAGACTCAGATAGGTAGAAGAAATGAGGCATCATCTATGCAGTTAGGCAGCGGAAACGAAGTCGTACAATATCAGGATGGAAGAAGAAATTCAGCTTCAGCCATTCAGGTAGGAGATGACAATGCTGCTTATCAAGTACAGGATGGTAGAAGAAATGAGGCTACCGGGCTTCAGTTAGGAGACAGCAACATTTTAGTACAGTATCAGAGCGGTGATGACAACAGCGCTACCAATGCTCAGCTAGGTGACGGTAATATTGCACTTTCTGCTCAGGTAGGAGATGATAATACTTCTGTAGGAGCTCAGATTGGAAACGGTAACCAACTGTATCAGCTTCAGGCTGGTGATTCTAACACTGCCATTGATCTTCAGATGGGTAACGGTAACTTTACCTGGGTAGCTCAAAGCGGAGTAGGTCATATGCACGTAGGAGCACAAGTTGGTAACGGAAACGCCATGGTGGTGAACCAATCCAACTAAATCCGGATGTAATGTAATCTTAAAAAGGAGAAGCATACAGTTTCTCCTTTTTTAAACCTTAAGCACTTTACAATTCTCTATTCATCATATACCTTAATAAAAATGAATGCCGTATATAAGCTGGGATTAGGACTGCTGCTATTTTTTGCCACAGTTTCTGTAAATGCTCAGCAGGTAGACTGGGATAAGGTCAACAGCAGTACTGTTCTCAAGGTTATTGCCGGACAGAACGCAGAGCAGACACTTTATGGTTCACAGGTGATCCAGGCAGGGAATTATAACAATGCAGAACTCTCCCTTAATGCCAGAACCAATATTGCCGTTCAGCAGCTTGGAGATTATAATACGCTTTTATTCATCAATTCATTCACGGATAAGGAAACAAAAACAGCTGTTACCGCACAGGGAAATAACAATATCATTGATATTACCGGAAGCAACAGTATTTCAGACGGAATGCAGATTCATGTAAAAGGCGATAACAGGACTATTTTCATGAGAAACTATTAAAACACAGTGATGAAACTTTTATATTCCTTAAGTCTGTGCACTTTATTTGTCTTCCTGTCTGTACAGGGTTATGGGCAGGAAGATAAAAAAGTGAATGCTAAGATTGAAAGCAGTATCCTTGAAAATCAAATCCGGCTGAAGGCAGTTGTTACCAATAACACAACAGTTTATAAAGAACTGAATTATCTTTTGGTTTCCATTAAAAAGGGAAGCGGAGGGAATCTCTCCAATAATCAGCAGAGCGGGAAGTTTTCCATCAATCCCAATGAAGTCAAAACACTGTCTGAAATCAATGTCAATCTTGAAAAAAAAGATGCTCTGAAAGCCTTTCTGTATGTAAGGGATGAAGAAACCCAGAAACTGATCGCAAAGGACAGTCTGGAATTGAATAATGATCTCTTTAAGAAGAAAGCTGCAAAAATAGAAGAAGATGCTGTTTTTGAACTAAAAGGCCTGACGATTGATGAGACGAAAACCAAGGTAGGTAAAGATTTTTATGATCTTTTCTATCTCCAGTACAGTCAGCTTCCGGATAAAAGCAGCTCGGCAGTCACTATTTCTGAACTGCCTCTTCGGGGAACCAGCGGACAGATCAATATCCAGATTGAGGACAAAGTGATTTACAGCTTTATGACCAACCCAAGTGAAGATTACTTAAAAGAACAGATGGCGGCCAGCCTGAAATATATCAAAGAGTTTAACGCAAAGAAAAATCTTATCAAAAATGAATTTATCTACTAAAAAAGTCAGTCATGAAAACTTTACTCATTATTTTGACCTTTATCGCGGGTATTTTCTGCGGAAAATCCCAGCAGCTTGTCTATAAGCCCATCAATCCAGCATTTGGAGGAGATACTTTTAACTATCAGTGGCTTTTGAGTTCAGCAAATGCACAGAATCAGTTTGATGAAAAAGACGATTACCGCAGTTTGCTTGATGACATGGATTCCCTCAACAGCTTCAGCCAGAGCCTGAATAGACAGGTGCTGAGCGAGCTGTCCCGAAAATTGTTTGAAGATCAGTTTGGAGAAGGCAGTATCAAACCCGGAAATTATCTTTTCGGATCGCTGTATTTACAGATTACGTCTACTGCTCAGGGACTTCTGATCAATATTTTGGATACCAGTACAGGCGATCAGTCCGAGGTCGTTATTCCAAAATAATAGTAACTAAAAACCAGACGTATCATGAGAACTTATACTTACACCAGAATTTTTTTCTGTACGGTCCTGCTATGCTGCATACAGGCGTGCAGTTCGATCTTGGGACTTCCTTCAGATCCCGAAAGATCTACCATGGGCGAGGGAACTCCCTCTACTGCGGAACTTAAAAATCTGCCTCTGCCTAAAGAAAAAATTGTTATTGGCGTGTACAAATTCAGAGACCAGACCGGGCAGTATAAGCCTTCCGAGAATGGGAATAACTGGAGTACAGCCGTTCCACAGGGCACCACCACTATTCTGATCAAAGCGCTGGAAGACAGCCGGTGGTTTATCCCTATTGAAAGAGAAAATATTGCCAATCTTTTAAACGAAAGACAGATTATCCGTTCAACCAGACAGGAATATCTGAAAGATGCCGATAAAAATAATCAGTCGCTTCCTCCACTTCTATATGCAGGAATTCTCCTTGAGGGCGGTGTGATTTCCTATGACAGCAATATCATGACCGGAGGTCTGGGAGCCAGGTATTTCGGTATAGGCGCTTCCACACAATACCGTCAGGACAGGATTACCATTTACCTGCGGGCTGTTTCTACTCTCAACGGTGAGATTCTTAAAACCGTTTATACCTCCAAAACCATTCTTTCCACCAGCGTTAACGGAAGTTTTTTCAGATATATAGATACAGAAAGACTGCTTGAAGCTGAAGTTGGACTTACCCAGAATGAACCCGTACAGCTTGCCGTAACAGAAGCCATTGAAAAAGCAGTTAGGTCTTTGATTATTGAAGGTGTCCGGGACAAAATCTGGGGTAAAGCTTCCGAAAATCTGGAGGGCTACCAGGCCATGATCAATAATTACAATAAAGAGCAGGAACAAAATTCAGGAAGAACAGTAGGCAACAAATTTCCTGAAAATTACAGACAGAAAGTATCTGTTTTTGCCAATATTGAAGCCCAGAAAGTCAAAGACGATTATGTGAATCCCAAGATGAATTTGGGTGGAAAATTAGGAATGAAATATTTTGTCAGCCCTCATTTCAATATCGAAACCAGCGCAGGCTATTTCACTATGGAAAACGAAAATATTATGAAGAGAAGCTACTTTGTTCCTGAAGTCAACCTTGAATACATCTTATTCCCGAAATACAGGTTCAGTCCTTATATCTATGGTGGGCTGGGTGCTATGTTTTCAGAATATAAGCCTCAGTATAAAGGGCAGTTTGGAGGAGGTCTTGAATATATGATAGGAAACAATACCTCACTACGCCTTTCTTCACAGTATGATATCGGTTTTAAAGACAATTGGGAAGGGCTGGTTAACGGAAAAAGAAAAGACCAGGCTCTTCGCTTTGCACTTGGGATCAACTTTTACCTTGGAAACAAATAAAAACATGAACTATGAAAACTTTAATAAAATTACTCAGCATATTCATCCTTGCTTTTTGTCTGTTTTCATGTAATGAAGACCTTGTAGAGCAGGCTCAGACAGGAATATTGAAAGGAAAAGTCGTAAAAAGAGGGACTAATGTACCTATTCCCAATGTGAAAATTTTTACGGCACCTACCACAGAAACCGTTTTCAGTGGGACCGACGGAGCATTCTCCATTGCCGCCATGCCGGTGGGAAATTACTCTGTAAAAGCCGAATTGTCTGGTTATCTTACCACTTTTCAGGCCGTAAACATACAAAAACAGGATCAGGTGGTTACGGTAGTTTTTGAGATGGATGATGATACCTCTCTGAATTCCCCGCCTTCAGCACCGCAGCTGCTAAGTCCAGTAGACAACGCGGTGAACCAGCCTTTAAGTGTTGAATTGACGTGGAGTGCTGTGGATCCTGATTCAACAGATGTCCTAAAATATAGTTTGACAGTGAAAAATAATCTGAATACGAATGTGATTCAGGTTAATGATCTGACGGCGAATCATTATACGCTTTCAGATTTGAAGTTTGGTGTAAGTTACTTCTGGCAGGTGTCTGTTTCGGACGACATTCACCCGCCAGTTTTAAGCTCAATCAGTAAGTTTACTACCAATACAGTTCCTGCTAACCGCTATCATTATGTACAGAAACAGAACGGAAACTTTATCATTATGTCCAGTGATGAACTGGGCAACAGCTTCCTGTTTACAAGTCCTTCCTATAACAGCTGGAGACCCCGGAAAAATAATAACGCAGGCCTGATTGCGTTTCTGAGGACAGAAGGAGGAAGTACCCATATTTATACCGCTAATCCGGATGGTTCCAATCCATTCAAAGTGACTACCGTTCCTGCAGCAGGATTCAATAATTATGAAATGGATTTTGCATGGAGTACCAACGGACAGGAAATTATTTATTCTAATTTCAATAAACTGTACAGGATCAACAAAGATGGAAGCGGGCTGAATTTAGTGTACACTACACCAGACGGCAGCATGATTTCCGAATGCGACTGGAGCTATGACGGAAGCAAGATTGCCCTGAAAACAAATGATTACAACGGATACAATACGAAGATCTTTATTATTGACATGACAGGTAATATCTTAAAAACTGTTTTATCAGGTTCTTTAGGAGCTTCCGGTGGTCTGAATTTTTCTGTAGACGGACAGATGCTTGTGTTTACCCGGGATCTTTCAGGGTACCAGGACGGAAGCGGCAATTACAGGCAGCTTGATTCTAATATATTTATCTATAATCTCACCAATGATACGGTATACAATATCTCTTCGGAAAGCGAAAAACCTTTGGGAACTAATGATCTGGACCCGAGATTTTCACCGAACAATGCACAGGTGATCTTTATGAACTCTTCCAATGATAATATTTCGCAGAAAAATATAATGGTTATTGATCTCAACTCTTCTATGACTGATCTTTCAAGAGCAACACTCTTCAGTAACGGTGAAATGCCGGACTATGAGTAGGGAAGATTGGTGCAGTATTTAGGGTTAGGAGGGAAGATAGGGACTGGAAGATGAATTTAGCTAAACACATAAGACGTACACAATTTTAAGTTTAAATTTTTTCCAGGTACCGTATTGTTATCTGTCAGTCTCTTATCTTCCACCGCCCTGATTATGAAATTAATCATTTTGCGAAGCAAAATTCACATTTCACATCAAAAGTTCCACAGTTCTTTATAAAAAGAAAAATTCCAAATCGCGAGGTTTGGAATTTTTCGGTTAATCGAAATAATTTTTTCTAATCAATCATGTGGTTTTCTAAGGCGTATTTTACAATTCCTACTGAGTTTTTTACATTCAGTTTTAAGAGAATTCTTTTTCGGTGGGTTTCTACGGTGTTGATGCTTATAAAGAGTTTTTCAGAAATATCTTTGCTGCTCAGTCCGTCGCAGATCAGTTTCAGAATTTCTATTTCGCGGCGGGTAAGAGGACCTTTAATAAGACGGCTGGGCCTGCCTTCGCTGCTGATGAAGCTGATCATTCTTTCTTTTGCGTAGTCGCAGATGTAGATTTCGTTGAGAAGCAGGGCATTGATTGATTTCATGAATTCATCATACCTGCTGTTTTTGTCAAGATAGCTTTTTATGCCTTTGTTGAAAAGCTTCCGGATGTCAATCACTTCATAATCATTGCCAATGACAATAATTTTGATTCTGTTGTTATTGGTGGTAATGTCTTCTACAAGTTTGAAAATATCTGTAAGTATCAGCATATTGGAGCTGATGACCAGAATTTCCGGGGGTTCTTCTTTTAAATGTTCAAATAAAGATTCATAAGAATTACAAATGTCAATGTTGTTAAAAATCTGGCTTTGTGCCAGTAGTTTTGATAAACTTTCAGTATACAGTACCGGTTCATCAAAAATGGTTAATCTTGGTTTCATCATGGTCAGTTTTGTTTATATAAAAATAGGAAAAAATCTTTGTATTTTAAACAAAATTGATAAATAATTGTAAAATTTTACATTAATAATGATTGTAAAATGAAATTTTTATTGATTTTTTATTAAATAATTCCCTTTTTATTGATTTTTGAATTTAAAAATTAGAGTTATTGTTTTATAAATCTCGTATTATAAAGAGTTTTGACAATTATTTTTTTGAAAATTAATTTATTTAATTAACACGGTAGGGATATGTTGAACAGGAAAATTAATGGAATTGGCAATAAAACAAAATTGATTGGCTTTATGATGCAGTTCTTTTGCCTTCTCAATCATCGATTCTTCGGCTACTGTAACGGTAGGATAGAGGGTTAGGAAAGTAAAATGTCTGCTTCCGTCAGCCGTTTCAGTCATAATTCCGGTAGCTTCATCCGTGTAATCAATTACATTGATAACGGCTTCAGAACAAAAATGAAGATACCAGAGCATGGGGCAGGAAGAAAGTGAGGACAGAAATAGTTCTTCGGGATTATGCTTTGTCTGGTCTCCACGGAATGTCAGGTCTGAAGAAGCTTTTACCAGCAGGATTTTGAGCCATTGTCCAAGAATAAGAAGTGCCGTTGACAACGTTATATATTCCGTTTGAAGAAAAGGAGTTATCTTTAGAGGTAATTTGAGCAAAAGCGTTTTGCACTGCAAGAAGCAGCACAAGAAATAAATTTTTTGTTATTGTATTTGAGTTTTCTTTAGTTGGTGCAAATCTAATAAAAAAACCTCCAGCAGGGCTAGAGGTTTGAATTTTTTGTTAATTAGAAAATTCTATCAATTCTTCTTTTTTAGAATTGTAGATTCTGTATTCTAAATATTTAAAAGAATCCCTTGGGATGATGGTTACCCATTTTTTGTACTTAATGAACCATTTCATCTGGATACTTTTGATGCCTTTGGTGAGGTAGGCTTCCACGAACGGATGTACATGCAGGTAGATTTTTCCTTTTTCTTTCTGCAGAATACTCCTCAGTGTTTCACCCATTCTTTCCACAATAACAATTGGAGCTACAATTTCTCCGTCTTTGTTCGGGTTTTCTTCTTTGGTTTCGATCTGTTTTTCCGGGCGGTTTCTTTGCCGGGTGATCTGGATCAGTCCGAATTTGCTCGGTGGAAGAATTTTATGACGCGCTTTGTCACGCTTCATTTCTTCTTTCAGGTGTTCATACAGATCTCTTCTGTGATCAGGATTCTGCATGTCTATGAAATCTATCACAATAATACCTCCCATATCACGGAGACGAAGCTGCCTGGCAATTTCTGTGGCTGCCATTTTATTCACTTTCAGTGCGTGTTCTTTGTTGACGGCAGTTCCGGTGGTAATATTATTTCCGGAGTTAACGTCTACTACGTGAAGAGCTTCTGTGTGTTCAATAACAAGGTAAGCGCCTTTTGAACTCGGAATGTTAACGTGTTTTCCGAAACTTTGTTTGAGCTGTTTTTCAACATTATAATATTCCAGAAGAGGAATATGAGAACTATAAAACTGGACAATATTCTTTCTTTCCGGAGCGATAATCTCCAGATAATTTTTCATTTCGGTAACCATCTGTTCGTCATCACAGATAATATTTACGAAATCCTGGTTGAAATTGTCTCTTAAAATAGCTGAAGCTTTGTCTTCTTCGCTTAAAACTTTAGACGGAACTTTATTTCGCTGGATGTTTTTAAAAGTACTTTCCCACTTCTGAATCAGCTGATTCATGTCGTTGTGAAGGTCGGCTACTTTTTTTCCTTCCGCTACTGTTCTGATGATAACACCGAAACCTTCAGGTTTAATGCTGTCAATCAGGGTTCTCAGTCTTTCTTTTTCTTCCGAGGTTCTTATTTTTTTAGAAATAGAAACTTTGTTGTCGAAAGGGATCAGAACCAGAAAACGTCCCGTGAGGGAAACCTGGGTAGAGATTCTTGGGCCTTTGGTAGAAATAGGTTCTTTAGTAATCTGAAGCAGAACCAGATCATCTTTTGCAATGACTTTGTCTACGGTTCCGTTTTTATCTATTTCAGGCTGTATCTCGAAATTTTTTAAGCTTGAAGTGCTTTGTTTTTTAGAAATAGTATCTTTTAAAAACTTTCTGTATGTAAGATACTGTGGGCCCAGATCCTGATAATGCAGGAATGCATCCTTATCATATCCTATATTAACGAATGCGGCATTCAGATTAGGGGCCAGTTTTTTTACTCTTCCTATAAACAGATCTCCAACTATAAAATCGCTTTTGTCCTCTTGCTCATGAAGTTCACATAGTCTTCCGTCTTCCAGCAGTGCAATCTTTGTAAGATCATCTTCATGCGAAACGATGAGTTCTTTCTTCATTTTTTCTAATAATAAGGTTAAGATGATAGGAAACGGCTCTGTTTTTTTTTGCAGGTCATCTGATATTAAATATAAGGATTTAGAATGAAAAATCTTTATATTTTTTTTGAAAATACCGGAAACAGCCTGTTTCCTTGAGGAATCTTATAGTTGCAAACAAAAATATAGTCGGTGAACTTTAAAAAATTAAAACCACCAACTATATTTATTATATTGTAAATCTCAAGAAAAAGAGATTATTTCTTCTTATGTCTGTTTGCTCTTCTTCTTTTCTTTCTCTTGTGAGTTGCAACCTTGTGTCTTTTTCTTTTCTTTCCGCTTGGCATAATTTTAATTTTTTAGTAACTAGTTAATATTCAGTTAATGTTCTTATTTTACTGCAACTTTTGTTTTTACTTTCTCTACAAAAGATTTTGAAGGCTTGAAAGCAGGAATATTGTGAGCAGGAATCTCAATTGCAGTGTTTTTAGAAATATTTCTTCCTGTTTTAGCAGCTCTTGTTTTAATGATAAAAGATCCAAACCCTCTCAGATAAACGTTATCCCCATTATACATAGAAGTTCTGATCTCCTGCATAAAAGCTTCTACAACTTTCTGTGTTTCATTCTTTTCTGTTCCCAACTTATTTGAGATGGTGTTTACCAATTCTGCCTTTGTCATTTCCTTTTTTAATTTTAAATTTTAGGTGTGCAAATTTAGTTAAAAAAATTGAATACTAGCAAATTAGTGGCAAAATATTTTTGTTTAAATGGTAGAGTTTTAATGTTTACGGTATATTAATATTACATTAAGTTATTCTACATACTGGAATTGTAATAGCCGTTCTCTACACAGAAACGGATAAGATGGAGCTTTGTTTTCAGTCCCAGTTTTTCTGTCAGCCTGTTAATGTAAGTATCTATCGTTCTGGTGCTCAGGTTCAGCTTTTCTCCAATCTCTTTATTGCTGAATCCCTCATAACAGAATTTCATCAGCTGGATTTCGGTTGGGGTAAGTTCTTCCTGTCCTTTTTTCTGCCGCTCCATATAATCCTGTACAGCAAGAGGCTGTTGTTCCCATTCTTTAGAATATGCCTCATAATCAAACTCTTCAGAACCTGTGCTTCCTTTAATAATATCCTTAATAATATTGCTCTTTTTCTGGCAGTAATATATATTGGGAATCTTAGAAAGAATTTCTGCCATATCTTCCTGGTAGGTACTGGAATAGGTTACAATTGGCGTTTCAGTATTGTTTTTTCTGATGTACTTGATGGCTTCAATTCCGCTTAATACCGGCATGAATAGTTCAATGATGAACACATCCTCCTGTCTTCTGTAGATTCTGTTTACCAGCTCGTGCCCGTTATTACAGTCATTCAGAAGCATATAGAAAGGGTTCTCCATCAGCGTTTTGATCATGATTTTTTTAAAATAGAAATCACTGTCAGCTATAGAAAATCGCACCGTATTGGATAAAATTTTACTCATCTTTTAATATCGATTTGGCCTATGATATTTAAAATTCAGAGGCCTAATTTATGAAAAACTTATTAAAGTGAAAATTAATCTTAATTTAATTCTAGATAGGTTGAAATTAGTGCAGGTAAAATACAACTTGTGCATAAATTTTTTTTTTTATATTTTCACAGGCCAAACAAATTGCAAATTATGTCTTCTACTCGGGAAAAAAAATTAAACAAATCGGACGTCAGAACGGGCATTCTGAAGTTTATCCTATCTTTTGCAGTTCTTTCTGTAGTATCCTTTCTATGTCTGTTTCTCTTTTTTAAGAGTTATGCTGTGCAAAGAGAAGGAATTGATAGGGATGCCCGTGAATATACAACTCTTATGGAGAAAAGTGATAAGCTTAAAACTGTTGTTGATGAAATTTACAGTGAAATGAGCCAGCACGATAAGGTAGTAAATGATGGGTTTCTACGAACCAGCATCCTGGATAAGATGAAAGACGTCAAAAATGTGATGGGTAAGGACAGTGCAGGAAGCTTTAAACACTATGCCATTCTGATGAAGCAGATCAATCCCATGCTTACCCTTAAAAGAGAAATTGTTAAGCAGGGGAATAAAAAGCAGGGAACATGGGCCGAACTGCAGGATTGTATGGGAAAAACGGGAGTTGTTGACAGGGAGCTTCTGAAAGATCCTACAAGAAACTTCACAGGAGGTAAAAGAAGAAAATAAATAAAAAATAAAGTTATGCAGGGACAAATCACACTATCCAAAAAAGAGAGGCATTACCAGTTTTTTTATTTGATACTGATGCTTCTGGCTGCCATGATATTTCTCGGGATCATCTTTTTAAAAGGATTTGCTTCACCGTTTTCGGACGAAGACATAATAGGTATTCAGAGGCTTGAGAAAAAAAACGAATTCGAGAAGCAGCAGAAGCTCCTTCAGCCCAGAATAGACAGTACCTATTCTATTATCAGTAAAATGTCTGGCACAGCTCCAGAACCTTATATTGAACAGGAAATTTCTATCGGAATTAATGATATTGGGAATCACTTTGATGACGGAGTAACTGATATCCGTAAAGAAGCTTATCCGCAGATCGTTAAATTCTATAAAATGTATTTTGAAGATAAAAGGGCGCTTTCTATTACCACGGAAACTATTCAGAAACTTGAAAAAGATCTGGCGGACTGCCAGATAGGATTCAAAAATAAACAGGGACGCCTTTATGACAGAAATGAACAAATTAGGAACAGAACCCAGTAAGCCAATCAATAAATATTAAAAAAATAAAACACATCAATCACTAACTATGAATTATTTTCAAAAAAACAAAAAGAACATTATAATCGGTGTTATAGCATCCCTGCTGGTTGCTGCACTTGTTGCACTGTGGCTTCAGAAGAAAGTGATCCACTCTTCGGATGATATTCTTGGAATCGTTTATCCTTCCACTTTGTTCGTAGGAGATACCCTTTCATTCGATGACAATACCCAGTTTGCCAAAACCAAAAAATGGACTTTCGGAGATGGAACTACCTCTGATAAAAGCAAAGGAATTCATTTCTATAATAAATCCGGATATTACACGGTAAGTTTAATTGTGGATAATAAGTACACGAAATCTTTCCAGGTAATGGTAAGGGAAAGACCAATGAGGCAAGATACCACAAAGACTGCCACTACTATTGAAGCTCCTCTTCAGGCCATGCAGAATGAAGCGGTGCAATTCCGGGCGGTGTCTGATGCAACCAAGTTTGAATGGAGATTTGGAGAAAGCGGAGGGGTAGACGCCAGAGAAAAATTTGCCATTTACACTTTTAAACAGCCGGGTGAATATAAAGTGGCTCTGTTTACAGAAGAAAACAGAGAACCTGTTTATCATACGATTAAAATTACTCCTGAGTATAACTCTTTGGATGACGTACTGCCTGTAGAAGATGCTTATGCTAAGGTTGATAACAATTTTAAATACCACCTGCAGCAGATTGCCAACGGAAACGACTTTAATACACATTACAACTACCTGCTGAAAACGTACCTGTGTAACAATGAAAATTCAGTGGTAAAGGTAAATGACAGCAAAGTTAATAACTTCTATATGTACTGTGCAGGACTTCAGTTTGACAAGAATGTAGTAATTCAGACTGTGAAAGTGAACTTTGATGACACACAGACCTGTGTAACGAAAGTAGATATCAACCAAAGCAAATAATATTCTCCGGGATAACCGGTTACGCCAATCATAAAAAGATAAAATAGGATGAAAAATAAATTTCCTCTAGCAGCATATTATATAGGATTATCAGTGTTATTAGCGAGCTGTCAGGTGAAGCTGCCGTCTAAAAGAACCCCTGAGCCGTCACAATACGGACAGGTAGACAACTCACCGGTAGTGAATGGATACCCGAAAAAAGCGGTCCCATGGATCGTTATTTCAGACCGCTCAAGAAACACGGCCTATCTTGATAAAGACGACGAAAAGTCTTATAAAGAAGTTAAATTCCTGGAACCATTAATGGTCCTGAAGCACAGAGACGGAATGGTAAAAGTAGCGGAATACGTTCCGGATGCTTTAATGAAAAAAGTATCGTCAAAATCCATCAAAACTTATGGATGGATTGCCGAATCTGACCTTCTTTTATGGAACAGCTCCTTAAAAAGTGAAAAGACCGGCTACCCTGTAAGAGTAGCAGTGGTTCCGAATAACAGTGATGTGATCAGAAGTGCCGAAAGGTATTACAAGAATGACTCCATTATGGTATTCAATTCACCAAGCCTTATAGAAAATGCTAAAACCAAAATTCCGAACGGACAAATGGTGTACGTGTACAAGCAGGCGGAAAACAACAGAAGGTTCCTGGTAGGTAAAAAACCATCTATCGATATAGACAGTATCAGTACCAATCTTTACGGGTGGGTAGATGCTAATGTGATTTCTACATGGGGTGAACGTTCCGCTATGAAACTGAAAAATGATGCCGGATATAACGATACTACCTTAGGAGTTCATGAAGGATATCCCGGAGGGGCCAATACCGAAAACAGAACCGCTATTCTTCTGACGGATGCGAGCAAGAGAACTCCTCTTGAAAATATTTATCCTGTAAGTCTGGCACTGAATGAGGCTCCAACTCCTGATTCTAAAACAAAATATTTTACCAATATCCTGGATTACAGTAAGAATTATGTATTTAATGTTTTAGGAGATAAAATTTATTTTGACCGGTATAAAGAAATAACGGAGAGAGATAAAAACATCAATATTGTTTTTGCATTGGATATAAGTGCTCCTAATGCACCGTATGCGCCCATTGTAAAATCATTACTTCAGGATCTGCAGCTTAAATTTGAAACCCCTTCTTATTTTAGTACAGTAAAGTATGGTGTTGTTTTGTATAAAAACAATCCATGTGGGAATAATGTGGCAGTTTCCAGTTTAAATACAGATTACAGCAAGATCACCAAATTCATTGATGAAAAAACGAATGAAATGAACTGTGTAAGCAACAGTGGGTATCAGCCGGTAGGCGAAGCACTTTCTGCTGCCGGAAACCTGCTTTCCAATATGCCGGATGAAACGAATATCGTGATCACAGTGGGAACTTCTTCGTCTAATCAGAACGGAAATATGTATGGAGTGATCAGCTCACTTTCACAGGCCCAGGCAAGATTAATCATGTTCCAGACCAGCGCAAGATCATCTGATAATTACAATGATTTTGTATTGATGTCTGAAAACGTGGTAACCAATACGGCCAAAAATATAGCTGAGCTTAAAAAGGAGAAGATCGTTAAACAAAATGACGTTCTTACTAAGAATAATTTTAGTCTGATAGAAGGAGATGCCGGATTTTTCTCATTAGATTATCCTAAGCAGAGTATGTCTCAGGGATTTGTGATCTTCCCTAAAAAAGGAGAAATTGCAACGCCGGGATATCTTAAAAAGTCTGTAGACAGCCTTATTGCACAGGTAACTTTAGATAATCAGACGATTGATAAATCACTTAACGAATATTTCCACTCTTCTGTAGGGGCAGGAAATACCGATGTAGACGTGAAATATAAATATCTGTATCCAGGACTTACGAATCCTGTTTCCGCAGGAATTGCTGCACAGCTGATCAACTACGGAAACCCATTCCTTGTGAAAGGGCATATTCCGAAAGACCTGAAAGATTTCAAACCGGGACATGAAAAAGGAATCCTGATTTCTGAAACAGAATTTGATCAGCTGAAAAACTTCTATACTGAAGTATATCAGAAAACAGAAGCTGCCAGAGAAGATTTCAGCAGAGCAGGCGCTATCAGGGAATATATAAAATTGCTGAAAAAATATAATCCTACAATAAAGTTCCTGGACAAAGGAGATCTTTATCAGAAATCTATGGCTTACGCTGTAGGTTTGAGTACCGGATTTGACCTTTCTGAAGAAGAGCTGATGGCTAAGTTTAACTTGAGAGGCTGGAAAAAATCTAAAGATATTTCAGATCAGACGGTAAGAAACTACTTCCTGAACTATAAAAAGCTTGCAGACAGAATGCTTTCCTATAGAAAACATCCTGCTGTAAAGATTGAACAGAACGGACAGACGTTCTACTGGCTTAATGAGCACTTTATGCCAACCATGCAGGAAACAGAAGCACCGGAATATACCAAACATTAATTGGCAGTATAATAATATCAAAAGCAGAAGTTCAGTACTTCTGCTTTTTTTGTGCAGAAAATGATGAATTGATGATTTCCGGTATGAATTATTTCTGTGATCATTCAGCGCTCAGAAAATGCAGAAAATTCAGTCTTATTTCTCATTTAAGTGTAAAATATCATTGATTATCAATGTTTAATAAGTATTATGAAATCTTTTATTTATGGGGTTTTGAGTGTTGTTCTTAAATCTAATGTCGTAGAATTACTACAAAAAGTCGTAGAACTACTACAATTTTTCAGATTTATAGTGAAAAGCTTTTTTTAAACAAATGGACGTTCTATATTTGCTCACCAATCAATCACTAAATCACAAAATATTAACGATTAAAGTTTACCAATCATGGCAGCAAATTCAAGAGGAATCTTAAAATTCAACGGAGGAGAAGGTCAGAAATTATTAAAGCTGAACTACAGCGTATCTAGATCTACAGACGTTTCAGGACGTGTAGCATCAGATCCTTCCAATGCCCTTATTAAAATTACAGTAGAAGCTACTGAAAAATCAGACATCCTTGAAAGCTTACTAAACGGAAAGTATAAACCTACAACAGGAGAGGTTACTTTCAACAAATCTCACGAAGAAGGAACATTGATCACCCTGAGCTGGAACAACGGATACGTGATTCAGCACCAGGTGGAGTTTGACGCAATAGACGAAAACAGTATGTTGATCAGTTTTGTAGTGAGTGCAGAAAACATTGACTTCGGAAATTCCAAGTACGAAGGAGTATGGCCGGGTGCTTAATCTTACACTATTACACATCAACATTCATAAAAAAAGGCTGTCCCAAGAAAGACGGTCTTTTTTGCCTGTGATGGTCTGTTCTATGTTGGTTACATAAACAATAGACAAATAACCTGCCGGAAATGTATAGACCGGATGATTTTTTTTATTATCTTTAATGTATTCAAACACAGTAAAATATGAAAACCCAAACACAAAATATGCCGAAAAACTCTTCATTTCGTCCGTCTCAGAATGCCGACGGAATTTCTGAAAATCAACATTCCGGAATTAACCGCCTGGTGAAGTTGTCTTTAGTGATAGAAGGGAAAATTATTAAATTTTACAAACACTTTAAGCTGAAACAGAGTACCAGCCGCCACCATGAATTTAGTTTAACCTTAGCTCATGATGCTTTGGGAGACCGTCAGACCCATACTCTCGAAGAAGCCAATAAATTCCTGGGAAAACGCCTCACAGCTGTTATTTCGTATAAAGATATTGAGAATAGCCCCGAAAGAAATTTTGTAGGAATCATTACCAAGGTAGGTTTCAGTCAGGAAAAGATGAGTCTTGGGAATATTGTCCTTTCAGGATACAGTCCAACCATTCTTCTTGATGGTGCTCCGCATGTGCAGAGTTTCGGAGGCGGCCAGCCTGTGAATATGGGAATTATTGCCGAAGAAGTTATCAAACAGGGTATTGATAAAAGCCGGTTTGATATCAGAATTGATACCAATGATTATTCCCAGATCATATACAGCAGCCAATACGATGAAACCCATTATAACTATCTTGCAAGAATGGCGGAAGCCTACGGTGAGCAATTTTATTATGACGGCGAAGTTCTGCATTTCGGTAAACTTCCGCCTCAGAATAAACCTATTAAACTGACATACGGAAGTAACGCGGATGATATTAAAGTAGAGCTAAAAGCAGTTCATACGAAACCTGAATTCTACGGATATAACAGCAGCCGTAACGAGAAACTTACTTCCGGAACAACACCTATCCAGCATGTAAGTGATCTGGCCAAAACAGCTTATGAACACAACGACAAAATTTATAAAACACCTGCTCTTCAGGTAGCTCCTATAAAAGCAACGACTCATCTTGATGTTGAATATTCACAAAAAAGCACTTCAGGAAGCGAGGCCGTAAATGTATTTTCAGTATCAGGAAATACTACAGTTCCGTTTTTACATCCGGGGTGTGTAGTTGATCTTCAGATGAGAAAGCCTGATACCAACGAATCATCCTATTTCACCAGAATTATGGTGACAGAAACTACACATGAAATTGATACCATTGGCCATTATACAGGAAGTTTTGATGCAATTGCTTCAGATACAGGATTTTTACCAAAACCGGAATTCACATCCCCAAAAGCCGAACCACAAATTGCAACCGTGATTTCCAATGCCGATCCCGAAGGACAGGGAAGAGTACAGGTAAGATTTGACTGGCAAAATAATGATACAACTCATTTTATCAGAATGATGAGCCCTGATGCAGGAGGAACAGACCGGATTACTCAAAACAGGGGCTATGTTGCCATTCCTGAAGTAGGAGACCAGGTAATGGTGAACTTTGTACACAGTCATCCGGACCGGCCATTCGTTATGGGAGGAATGTTCCATGGCGGAGTAGGACTTGGCGGAGGATTAGATAACCGTGTGAAATCTATTCAGACCAGAAGTGGCCACAAAGTAGTATTTACAGAAGATGAAAGCATCATCATTACTGATAAATCCGGAAACGAAATCCATTTAGATACAACAGGAAGCAATATTACCATTACTGCCCCTGAAACCATGACATTGAACTGCAGAAATATGAATATTAATGTTGGTGAGAATATGACAACAAATGTAGGCGTCAATAAAATGGATACCATCATGGTCAACCATTCTGAAAGTGTAGGCTCTATGAAATATCTTTCTACCGGAGCCGATTTTATCACGAATGTAACCGGGAAAATGACAGAATTTATTCAGGGAAATAAAGAGTCTCACACAGAAAAAGACAGATTAAGAGTAGCCAACGGACAGATTACCACCCAAAGCCAGGGAACATTTGAGCAGCATGCTCAGAAAGAAATACAGAATAATTCCGGAGAGAAATCTAAAAATCATTAATCTCCGGAAATGGGCAAAGAATCTTACATAGGTGGTGATTATATAGAAACAACCGGTGGCGATGCTAAGACTTTTGCAGGAAAAAGTATTGTTAACTCTTCTGTACAGCAGTTTGCTCAAACAGGAGAAACAGCAGGAGTAAGCTATAAGGCAAATGCTGCACCACCTTCATTAGGAAGTTTGGATCTTATTAAAATTAAGATCAATACAACTTTTGATGTATGTCATGATGAAGTTTCCAGTTTCAGTGAGTTTAAAAATTTCTGGATACTGGAAGATAAAGGAAAGTATTACCATTGGCTTAGCCTCAGAGGAAATTCTGATGATAAAAATAAGCCGGATCCTTTACCTATCACTCTGGCAAGTACAGACAATTTTGTGTTTACAGCCACTTTTAAAACAAAGGGGCCAATAACGTGTAAAATCCGGGTACAGGATTCAAATAAAAAATATGTTTTTAAAGAACAGCAGCATCCTAAAAAGAACAAGGACGAAGAGCACGAACTAACATTCACCTGTGATACGAAGCCTTATAAAGACACTGTTCAGTATCTCGAGAACTTTACGCTCCATTTTGAATATTCTGAAGACGGAACCAATTGGGTACCCATGAAAAGTGTTAAGTTCTGTTTGTATCTTACATGGAAAACACCATTGTACAACAATTTTGAGAACCTTCCGTCTGTAAGTGATACAATGCAGATAAAATGCCAGCCCAACAAAAATCAAAAGAATATTTTTGAAACACTATTGTGGCTAGGCTGTAAAGGAGGATCTGGAAAAGGGAATACCGGTAAAACAAAAGAGGAAAATGAAGAAATAGTTTTAGATTCTATCTTTAAACAATTTGAAACCTTAAAAATAATAAGAAGAAGAGAAGGGCAGAATAGACCAGATGGAACTTCGTATTTAACGAAAAACTGGAGCGCAGAAGGATTAGGATATTGGAGGGGAATAAGCGCAGTTGATGCCAATCCATTAACAGATGCCAGGGACCCAAGGGCATATATGTTTTATGATGCGGCTACAGGTGCCTATATAGAAAGAACCAGTAGGGTTATTTTAAAATATGGGGAATTCAGATGTGGTGAATGGACAGCCTTTTTATTGTATATAGGATTTGCTCAAGGTATTGCTTTGGACCAGTTTGCAATCTTTTCAGGAAGAGGGCATAATGATAGTTTTATGGCACAGATAACCACTCATTTTGTTAATTTAATGTTTTTAGTAAAAGGCTGGAATATTAAAGATCCTCTAGCTCCGGAGTTGCCGCCTTCTACAGCATATAGAGCGCAGGGAAATGCAAATCCTCTCCATTATTTTTCAGATCATGTTTTTACTTTATTTGAAAGAAATGGGGTGAAGAAATATTATGATGCATCATATGGCCTCAGATTTAAATCCGGCCAGAAAACAGATAAAAAACTGTTGGCAGAATATTCTACTTCAGCTTTGACTGGGGTATTGTATATGAGAGAGAAGACACCCGGAAAGAGTGAATATAAAACCATTACAACCAATATGGAACAACATTTGGTCATTAGTCTGTATAAAGGACTTGGTGGTGGACCTTATTTAACTGATGATAAAATAACATATACTTTATGAGACGTTTGATTTTTTTATTTTCATTTCTTATAATTAATACTCATTTTTTATTTTCCCAAATAAAAGAAAACAATATGGATACTATATTAATTACAGATAATATACAATTATATTCTCAAAAGAATTCTGCTGACTGGAATTTGATTTTAAATACGAATAATAATAAAAAAACTTTGATTAATAAGAAAAATCCAGCTCCTCAAACAAATCAGTTTCTTAAGTCTTCAAAGGATTATTTTTTAGATATTCCGAAATTAATAGACGGATTTTCATATAAAAATAATATTTACTTTTTTGTTTTTATAGAAAGAGCACTTTGGTTATATCAATCAGATTTGGAAGGAGGAAATTTAACAAAGAAAAAAATAATGGATATGATTCCCGGATCTGTAGATAATTTCGGGGATGCTAAATTTTTTATAGAAAAATGTGATCATGATAATGACACTTATTTCTCCGTAACACATTCAAGGGTTGGCAGGCAGATCACAAAGTTTTTTGAATTGAAAAAAAATGACTTTACGGTAAAAGAATTTGATTTTTCAGAAAACAATACCGTTTTATCAAAAGAAGATCATGATATTTTTTATGACAAAAATCTGAAAGAAGACAAAGAAGAAATAAAAAAAGAGATAAAAAAAATAATATCGAAGATATCGAAAGATGATGCTAAATTCAATTATTTAGGAAATTTGAAAGGCATGAATGGAACTTATTTTTTATATTCCGATAAAACGGTTCATTTTCTTCTGTTTACAAATGATTATGAATGGATTTCACCCAAGTTTAAAGAAAAAGTTCTAAAGTGAAATTTTAAAAATTATAGAATAAAAAAACAACATCAAAATTTTACCATAAAAAGCCCTGTCTGAAAAACAGGGCTTTTTTGTGGATTTATCCTTCTGTATTCGGAAAATGAACCTTGATACTTCCCGTTTTAGTGTGAAAATAAATATAGAATCAATAGAGATAAATAATGACTAATAAAGGATATTTTTGATTGTTTTAAATCAAAAGTCGTAGAATTACGACATCAAATCGTAGAATTACTACAATTTTTCAGATTTACAGTGAAAAGCTTTTTTTAAAGAAATGGACGTTCTATATTTGCTCAACAATCAATCACCAAATCACAAAATATTAACGATTAAAATTTACCAATCATGGCAGCAAATTCAAGAGGAATCTTAAAATTCAACGGAGGAGAAGGTCAGAAACTATTAAAGCTGAACTATAGCGTATCTAGATCTACAGACGTTTCAGGACGTGTAGCATCAGATCCTTCCAATGCCCTTATTAAAATTACAGTAGAAGCTACTGAAAAATCAGACATCCTTGAAAGCTTACTCAACGGAAAATATAAGCCTACAACAGGAGAAGTTACTTTCAACAAATCTCACGAAGAAGGAACATTGATCACCCTGAGCTGGAACAACGGATACGTGATTCAGCACCAGGTGGAGTTTGATGCAATAGACGAAAACAGTATGTTGATCAGTTTTGTAGTGAGTGCAGAAAACATTGACTTCGGAAATTCCAAGTACGAAGGAGTATGGCCGGGTGCTTAATCTTACATTACTACACATCCACATTCATAAAAAAAGACTGTCCCGAAAAAGGCGGTCTTTTTTGCCTGAAATAATCTTATTCTGTGCGTATTACAAAAGATACGCAAATCAGAAACCTTTATGAAATAAACAGACCGGATGATTTTTTTATTAACTTTAAGGTAGATAATCACAGAAAATCATACATAGAATAAATATGATTCTGAAAAATAAAAAGAAACCCTCCAATAGAGATCTGAAATAATAAGTTCAGTCAAATACACCAAATCTAAAAACCACTAAACAATGAGTAAGGAAAGTTACATAGGCGGAGATTATATTGAAACCACGGGTGGAGATAATCGTAGTTTTGCGAAAGAAAATATTGTGAATTCTTCAGGAACACAGTTTAGACAGGAAGGAACAGAGGGAGTGACTTACGGAACCAACAAAGATCCGGTTAATATTACAGCCGCCGCAGTACTGAATGCTTATGTTGCCCGGCTTGAAGATAAAACTTACACTAAAATCAGTTCCGCTACAGTAGGTGATACAGTATACATAGTTGTGAAAACAGCAGGGCTGGCAGGTAAAAAAATAGAAGTCAATCTAAAAGACCGTGATGGTATTTTAAGCGCAAAGCCATATGAGTTGGTAGACCTGTTTCAAGATGACAAAGATGTAGAGGGAGTACTTACGGCAACGGTAGACAAAGAAGGCCTTGCTGTTTATAAAGTAAAACTTCAGCCTACAGCAGAAAAAAAAGATATTGAAGCCTGGGGAACTAAAATAAACAGTGCCAAAGACAAAAAAGTAAATACCTGCATCATGGTAGATGCCGGGAAGCATAATCCCGGAGTGGAAATTACTTATATGGGGAAAAATCCAAAAGAGAGTGAAAATGATTCCCAGACAGCTTCTCAGCCCAATTACTGGCTTGATGAAAACGGAAAATGGTTTGAGATTAAATATTGTGAATGCAGTGTTTACTCTATTGATAAAGAATTGCTTAACGGTCCGAATGTTGTTCATACCAAAGCAGACAGTAAGGTAAAAGGGAATGCGGGAATCCAGAAAATTATAGCCATTGTTTTACACAGGACAATCGGTTCATCAATTGCCGGGGCTATTGCTCATACAAAAGGAACCCATTTTTATGTGGAAGGATCACGGGGTACTGATGGCGAAATATTCCAGCCGATTAAGCTGGATCAGTATTCCAATCACATTATGAATAAGACGGCACGTACTGCCCATATGGAAATCCAGACAGAAAATTCCATCGGAATAGAGGTGATCGGAATGGCTTATTACAAAGATGGAAAAGACCTGTATACCGTTTATGATACCAAGGTGAAAAATCCGGAATCTGTTAAATTAACGGCAGCCTTCAAAGGACAGCGTCAGATTAATGGAAAATGGAAAGATGCTGATATTTACTGGGATCAGCTGACTGATGCACAGGTTAAATCAGTAAAGTGTATTGTAGTTGCATTGATGAAAAAATACAACCTGAAAAAAGAAAATATCTTTACCCATGAAGAAATGCAGTCCAAAACTGCAGGTGAAGGCCAGGTTGTAAAAGATGCTATTCTTCCATTATTAAATGAATGCTTATGAGAAACGTATTATTGATCCTATTTACATCTATCCTTTTCTCGGGATGTGGTTCCTTACAGGGGCAGAATAAAGATGTAGAACAGTTTGTTAAAAAAGTAGTGGAAATCTACAACGAAAAAAATTCTGATAAATTTAACCAGTTGATTGATAAAAATTCAGGATTGACCCTAATTACAACCACCGGTCCTAATAACAGCTGGTTAAAAGTGCAGAAACTTTGTCTGGATAAAAAATGCCTTGATAACAGAATTGCAGAATCAGCAGGAGTTCCTTATCAGTCACTTTTGGAAGAATACAAAACAGGAGATCTCAATCTGAATACCATTGAATTTACCGAAAAATCATTTTTTGAATGTGAAAAAATTGAGAAAGAGGGAATTTTTGTCGCTTCAGAAAATAAATTTCACGCTTTATCAGAATCCATTAATTTCTTTCTCGAAAATTCTCCTAAGATCCTTGGTGAAGAATTAGAAGCAAAGAAGAAAAACGAACTGGTAAAAGACATTGGGAAGTTCAAAAAAATGGAAACAAAAAGCCGCAGGGTAACGGTAAACAGTAAAGACGGAACTTTTATTTTCTATATCACCAATATAGGTGGGAAATGGTATCTCACCGTCATAGATTTTGCTTCTATGGATTGTAGCGTATAGATTAAATACCACGGATAAAATCAGTATAACAAAGTGTCTTAAGAGATCAGGGAAATATGAAAACCTTTTCAACAAAATATAAGCTGCTTTTAGCCTTATTAATGATTTTTAATTCTGTTTTTTCACAAAAAATAAAGCTTGCTGATCATGAAAATTTAAGAAAGGATACTGTCGTTTTATTTAATAAAAGCATCATAATTAATACCCCTGTAGTGATGGGGAACGGACCAGTTGAAACCGAGAATATTCTTGAAATTGAAGATAGAGGAAATACGAAAATTTTAAAGTTCAATTCCTTATCAAATGGAAATAGTTCCTGGCTTTATATTCAGAATAAACAAAATAAAATTTACATTACTAAAGAACTTAATTATAGCAACGGAATTTATAAAAAAGAGCTGAAGAAAAATGATTTTGATTACCTGCCCGCCACTCAAACCTGCACAAAAAAATCGTCAGTAATAGTTGATAAAAGTATTTCTTTAACAGACTTTTTTAAATTCACTCCTGATGATTGTTACAAATGTCCTATTAATATCAGTATTGATGAGTGTCTTAAAAATAGAAAGGTTAAGTACAACTGGTAACCTGAAAAATAGTTAAATTTGAAAACAAAACCAAGAAAACCCGGATTTATCAATGAGTAAAGTCACCAATCAATTAAAATATTTTTCAAAATTATCCGCAGTATTTTTTTTCAGTTTATTGAAGATCTATGGAATAGGAATACTTTCCACGGTGATCGTCATGGTAGCTGGAATTTATATATTATCCGCAAGCTTTGGAAGTGGTTTAGGGCACAGCGGAGCTTATTTGTTTATAGTGGCCGCCATTACAACAAAGCCGGTTTCCGCCAGTCTTTTCTTTTTACTGATGATTGCAGCACCGTTTTGTATCGGGATATTTTCCACAAAATACGCCATGTCCAATGTAATCAGCAGGTTGGTTAAAGATCATGCAGAAACCCTGTTGATCCCGGCTATTGATAAAGTGATGAACAAATTCAGATCAGGCCAGCCTACAGTCATCCGGAACAGTGCAGACTATGCTTTAGTTAAAATTCAGCTGATCAACGAGTTTAAAAACAGCTCAGAAAACAAAATCATAAAAAAGATTATAAGCTATGCCTTAAAAAAGATGAGCTTCGATGAACTGGATCTTAAAAGCGGAAATATTAACTTCTACGATCTTATTAAAACAAAACTGATCGAAAAGCTTCACGAGCTTGCCGAACCTTCTGCCATGATCTTTTATATCTATATAGGACTGCAGTGGCTAAGTCTGGCTATGCTCTATTTTCTGAATATATAAGGAATTATCAGACAGACGTGAAATCTTCTGAACAACGATGAACAGTGTATTTGTTCACCTCAGATAAGCATTAGTTCTCTATTCAAAGAATTACCTATCTTTATCCTTGTATAAATTTATATAAAAAAGATATATTTGTAAACAAGTATCTTTTGACAGATGATACGGGCTGAGAATGATTTCCCGGCTCTAAACACCAAATAATCTGACAGAATTAAAAAGAACACAGACATATTAATATAAGAAAAATTATCAATGGGAGTACTAGTAACCAACGAAACAGTAAAACAGCTATTTCATATTGCTCAGTCGATAGCGAAGGAAAACTATAATGGTACCTATGGAGGTCCGCACATTCTGCAGGCTTTAATGCATAAAGATATCGGACTTAATGAATTCCTGAAAAGCATAGAAAAAGATCCCGGTTATTTTTACGAATGGGCAGATGTTCGTATCGAAGAATATCCCAAAACCAACCATCTCCCGGATGAAGTACGTCCGGATGAAGCAGTGGATATCCTTATCGAAGAAGCAGATGATATCCGTTTAAAATTGGGTCTGGATGAAATTACTCCAATCTGTATCCTGACAGCGATTGTAAAACCTCAGGTTGCCTTTTCACTCCAGCAGTTGAAATCATTACCGCTGAGAGAACATGAAATTTTCAATCTGTACAGAAAAGATACCCCTTTTACTGTAGCTGAAGACGGAGATTTCTCTTCCCTTTTTTCAAATGGATCAGACTTTACAGACTCCTCCTTTCCTTCCATTAAAAGTTATTGCGTAGACAGAACCGCGCAGGCCAGAAAAGGAGAACTTGAAAATATTATAGGAAGAGACAAAGAACTGAGGATGCTCGTTGAGATTCTTTGCCGAAGAAGCAAACCGAATGTGATCATTATCGGTGAACCGGGAGTTGGAAAAACAGCTTTGGTAGAAGGTTTTGCCATTGAAATTACCAAAGGAAATGTTCCTGAAATGCTAAAAAATGCAACTCTTCTGGAATTGGATACAGGAGCACTTTTAGCCGGAACTTCTTATAAAGGCGAAATTGAAGATCGTCTGAAAAAAGTCATTAATGAATGCAAAAAAATTGAAAAAGCAGTTCTTTTCATTGATGAAATTCACACTTTACTGGATCCGAAAGGAAGCATCGGAAACGTTGCGAACCTTCTGAAGCCGGAACTCGCAAGAGGCGAAATTACAGTAATTGGCGCCACCACTCAGGAAGAATACAGAAAGATCATTGAACCGGAACAGGCTTTTAACCGCCGTTTTGAAGTACTGACTGTGAATGAACCTGATGAGCAGACCTGCGTGAAAATGATTGATGTACTTTTGGAAGGTTATAAAAAACACCATGGTATTGAAGTAGAAAAAGCTGCCCTTCCGGAATGTGTACGTCTGGCAAAGCGATATGCCAAAGGTAAAAAACTACCGGATGCTGCTATTGATCTTCTGGACAGAACCATGGCCGCCATCAAAATGCTGGACGAGCTTTCAGAAAAAGAACTGGAAAGCTGGAAAGAAAGCTATGAAGCCATTCTGAAAGAAGAGTTTACAGACAGCAAACATCAGGCAGACGAACTGATCTGGACCTATAATTTGCTGAGAGATAAGATAAGCCCTATTTTATGGGGATCTCTAAGTGAGCAGCCCACGCTGGATAACGCTATGCCTGTAGAGCAGATTCATAAAATAATTGATGACACGTATGCTGAACTTCTACAGCATGCAGCCCAAAAAAGAGAAAAAGTTGGCCGTCTGGAACTGGCAGCAGTAATGGCGGCAAAAACCAATATTCCTATCGGGAAAATCCAGGCTCAGGAAAAAGAAAAACTCCTGAATATGGAATCTATGCTCATGAACAGGGTAGTGGGCCAGGATCATGCACTGAAAATCCTTTCAGATGCCATTGTGGAAAACCGAAGCGGACTGAATAAACCGGGACAGCCTATCGGATCATTCTTCCTGCTGGGACCTACCGGGACAGGGAAAACCGAGCTGGCCAAATCAATGGCAGAGCTTCTTTTCAATGACGAAAAAGCAATGGTACGCTTTGATATGTCCGAATTTAAAGAAGAACATTCAGCAGCCCTTTTATACGGTGCACCTCCGGGATATGTAGGATACGAAGAAGGAGGGATGCTTGTTAACAAAATCAGACAGCAGCCTTATACCGTGGTTCTCTTTGATGAAATTGAAAAAGCCCATCATTCCGTTTTTGATGTATTCCTGCAGATCATGGATGAAGGAAAAGTTCATGATAAATTAGGAAAAGAAGGAGATTTCAGCAATGCGCTGATATTATTTACTTCCAATATCGGAAGTGAAGAGATCGTAAAGCAGTTTGAAGAAGGGAAAATCCCTGAATCATCTTCACTGATGCAGATCATGTCCAATTCCGGTAGATTCAGACCAGAATTCCTTGCAAGAATTACGGAGATTATTCCTTTTGCGCCAATCACAGAATCTATTGCAGAAAGAATTTTCAATATTCAGCTGAAATCACTTCACGCTTCATTAACGAGATTGGGAATGGCTTTAAAGATCAGCGACGAAGCCGTGAAGAATCTGGCGTTAGGCGGATTCAGCAGCAAATACGGAGCAAGACAGATCTCCGGAGTAATTCGTGCCCAGCTGGCAAGGCCTATCTCCAAAATGATTGTAAGAGAAGAAGTGAAAACCGGACAGACCATTCATGTAGACTGGAATCAAGAAGAAGAAAAAATAAGCTGGAAAGTAGACTAAAATATAAAGCGGATCTGCTTATCGGCATTTTCGCTTTTTTATCCGATTACTTTTCCGCTTTTTAGAAAATAATAGAAAAGCACTTACAATGAAAACTGTATTCAAAAATATCTTTGCAGGACTAATGCTGACAGGAACTTCCATATTGGTAAACGGACAGTTTCTTGCCGCTTCAGATACCTCAGAAAGCAGTGTGAAGAAATATCAGAACATTATTAATGCCAATAAAGATATTGTTAAATATATTGAATATTCACTGGCACAAAAAGGATTACCGAAACACCTGAGAAATCTGGCGATGATAGAATCCCATTTTAATGAGAATATTACATCAGGGGCAGGAGCAGTAGGAGTATGGCAGTTTATGACCGCACATGCCAATCAGTATGGGCTTACCGAGCAGGCACGCAGGGATGGCTATAAAAGTACAAGAACAGCCGTAATTTCTCTGACGAATCTCTATAAAAAATATAACAACTGGGTAACGGTTGTAGCCGCTTACAACTGTGGGGAAGGAAATATTGCCAAAGCCATGCAGGCTGCAGGTTCTACTCAGTATCATGAGTTTTCTAGGTTTCTTCCGGCAGAAACCATCAATCATGTAAAGAAATATCTCAATGCCTGTTATGCAACAGGGGAACTGGAGAGCGTTTTGAGCAACTATAATTCTTCACGCATCAATAAGATTTTCTTTACGGAAGGAGGTTCTCAGAAATATAATGGACCATCTCTGGCCGAAACAGAAATTAACGCAGGCTTTAATTTGAATATTATCGCAGATGAATTAAAAGTGGACGTAGATAAGATTCTTGCCTGGAATCCTGGAATTGAGGAAGAACTTCAGAATACTGGTGAAAGTTCTTTTTATCTGCCAACCGACCTTATGCCGGATTTTCTTTTAAGAAAAAATAAGATTCTTTCCCGTTCCATTAAAGAAGGAAGTAAAATGCAGCAACAGCAGTAAATTCAAACAGTTTGAAAAACATAGTAAAAACAGCCGTACTTTTTAGTTGCGGCTGTTTTTTTAACCTGTATGATATCATCAATTATTTCTTTTAAATTTTATCCTTTTTAATCTCCATACAAAAACTTTGATAAAAGCAGCTTTTATTTATTCCTGAAAAACATAGAAATTATTGATCTGTTATTTGTTTTTGTAATTCAATGTTTTGGCATCATTAATCTATATAAAATCAATGGTTAAAAATATTCTAAAGTATCTTAAAATATATTAATATTTCTCAATTTAGTGTGAAAATTGAGTGTTTTGTTGAAATTTTTTAATAGTTTTAAATGTCTTGTTATGAGGTGTTTATGGGTGTTTTTTAAATCAAAAGTCGTAGAATTACGACATCAAATCGTAGAACTACTACAATTTTTCAGATTTATATAGAAAAACTTTTTTTTAAAAAAAGGACGTTCTATATTTGCTCAACAATCAATCACCAAATCACAAAATATTAACGATTAAAATTTACTAATCATGGCAGCAAATTCAAGAGGAATCTTAAAATTCAACGGAGGTGAAGGTCAAAAATTATTAAAGCTGAATTACAGCGTATCAAGAACTACGGACGTTTCAGGACGTGTAGCATCAGACCCTTCTAACGCATTAATCAAAGTTACAGTAGAAGCTACTGAAAAATCAGACATCTTAGAGAGCTTATTAAACGGAAAATATAAGCCTACAACCGGAGAGGTTACTTTCAACAAATCTCACGAAGAAGGAACTCTTATTACTTTGAACTGGGAGAACGGATATGTGATCCAGCATCAGGTAGAGTTCGATGCAATTGATGAAAACAGCATGTTGATCAGCTTTGTGATCAGTGCTGAAACAATTGACTATGGTAACTCTAAGTATAGTGGAATGTGGCCTTCAGACGGAAGCAAATAAATCCGAACATCATCTTAGTAAAAATAAATTGGTACAGAATAGTAAATTCGAGAGAATAGACTATTCTGTTTTTCCATTTAAAGAAACTAAATCATTAATATTGGTTTTTATTAATTGATAATCAATGTTTTATAAATAATAATCGATCCGAAAAAGAGAAAGATATTCTCTTTGAATTCATTTAACTTAAAAAACACACATTATGTTTAAAGATGACCAATCGATAAAAGTACAGAACCCGAACAATACGATGAATGATTTGCCGGGAGAAAACCAGCTGACAGATGCTGTAAAAGATAATGTTGTAAAAAAAGCAGAACAAAAACTGGAAGGTGTAGGAAAAGCAGCTCAAAAAAATATTCAGAAAACCCAGCAGGCCTATTCAAATGCGGCACAGGGAACGAATATGTTTATGAATCAGACGCTGGTGCCGAATGATCCTTCCATTGTTGAAAATAAAGTGTGGTCTAAACAACCTACCTCCAAGATCCATAATGTTGAAGGTATTGTTGAAAATTATATTGCCGGTATCAACCGTGTTGTTAAGCTTGATATTGTGATCGAAGGACAGATCATTAAACATTTCAAGCATTTTAAACTCGTACAGAGTGCTTCCAGACATCATGAATTCAGTATCACATTAGCTCATGATACCTTAGAGAGTGCAGAAAATCATAACCTGCAGGAGGCACAGAGTTTTTTAGGAAAGAGAATCACAGTAGTTTTTAAATATAAAGATGTTGAGCAGGGGCCTGAACGTAACTTTGTAGGCGTGATCACAGAAGTGGGATTCAGCCAGGAAAAAGGAAGTTTAGGAAATATCGTGCTTACAGGATACAGTCCGACGGTGCTTCTTGATGCGGCACCTCATATTCAAAGCTTTGGCGGAGCACAGCCGGTTAGCTTAAACAGTATTGCCGATCAGGTGATAAGAGAAGGGCTGGGACAGAATAAGTTTGATTTCAGGGTAGATGCCCAGTACGGAAATGTTTCTTACAGCTCACAGTACGAAGAAACCCATTATAATTATCTGGCCAGAATCGCTGAAGCTTATGGTGAACAGTTTTATTATGATGGTGAAGTGCTTCATTTCGGGAAACTTCCGCCTCAGGAAAAACCTGTAAAACTTACTTATGGAAGCAGTGTAAGTGATATTGCGATCAAAATGAAAGCACAGCATGTAAGTCCAAGTTTTTATGGTTACAATAGTAGCAAAAATGAAAAGCTTACAGGAGGCAGCCCGAAGATCAGCCATACTTCAGATATTGCCAAACGTGCTTATGAAATATCAGAAAAAACGTTTACCACTCCATCTTTAAGAGTAGCGCCTATCAAAGCATCCTCTTTCATGGATATTGATGCTTCACAGAAAGGAACCGCTGGAAGTTCTGCTTCAGAAGTGTTCATCACATCAGGAACTACAACTGTTCCGTTCCTGTATCCCGGATGTACCGCAGATATTGAAATGCGTAAAGCAGATACCAACGATACCGCTTATTTCACCAAATTAATGATTACCGGGGTAGTGCACGAAGTGGATGCAAGAGGATATTATGACGGACATTTCGAAGCCATTGCAGCAGATACCGGATTTATTCCGCGCCCGGAATTCCATACTCCAAAAGCAGAATCTCAGTTTGCTAAAGTAATCTCCAATACAGACCCCTTAAACCAAGGAAGAGTAAAAGTACAGTTTGACTGGCAAAGCGGACCGGATACTACAGAATTTATCCGTGTTATGTCTCCTGATGCCGGAAGCAGCGACAAAGTCAATAAAAATCGTGGTTTCATGTCTATTCCTGAAGTGGGTGACCAGGTAATTACCAATTTCGTACACCAGCATCCGGACCGTCCGTTTGTGATGGGAGGAATGTTTCATGGAGGTATTGGTGCAGGAGGAGGAGCCGGAAATAATATCATGAGTTTAAGCAGTAAGAGTGGAAATATTATCCAGTTTCATGATGGATGCGGAATTGAGATTAAAGACAGAAACAAAAATCACGTTACTTTAAGTGGAACCGGTAATATAGATACAAAGGTAAGTAATGACAGTACGGAGAATATTGGAAATAATCTTACTATAAATGTAGGAACAAATACTACAATTGATGTCGGGAAAGGAAAATCCAAAATTACGATGGATAATGCCGGGAAAATTAATATTAATAGTATTTCTGAAATAAAACTGGAGACAGGGAGCAGTTCTATTACAATGGACAAAAGTGGAAATATTACAATAAAAGGAACTAATATTACGATAGAAGGAACTAATACAAAAGTTATTGGAAGCTCACTTGCACAAATTGGAAAAAAAGAGGCAAATCCGGGAGTATCAGTTGACGGGAACGTGACAATAAAAGGAGGAAAAATAATTGAAAATTAATAATGAATAAAATTCAATTAAGAGAAAAAGATAGTATTTCTGATATTGCAATAGATTTAGGAATAGATTTAACAGTCCTGATAGAATTTCATAATGCTAATTCTCAACCCCATGAATGGATTAGAAAAGATCTTACAGTTGCATCATGGGTCAAAGAATTGATTATACCAGATTCTGCTGAAAATTTAAGGAAAATAAAAAAACAACGGGAATCACCAAATATTGTTAATTTGGTTCAAAAGCAGGTTGAAGCGAGCTATAAGATTTTACAAAAAATTGATATGCAAGTTTCAGGAAGCAGTATGATTGATTCTGAAACCGAAATTATCTGGGAATTTAAAAAGACAGGAAAACAAGATGTTTTTTATGGTAATGTTCAACAAACAAAACATCAAATAAAATATATTAAATCAATGTATCGCCAATTGACCGAATATATGCAGAGATTTAATAAGCCAATTGAAAATCTTGTTGTGGAATTAGCTCCTCAAGGATCTATTAAGGCTATTTCTAATCAGTCCGAGATAAAATCAGAGTGGGAAACCCTTAGAAAAGAATTGCAATCTGAAATGGGTGATACATTGGAGGAAAAAAATATGTTAGAAGGAGGAGATAAAGATTTTAGTAATACTTTACCACTCATAAAAAATAATATCCTCTATAATCTGTTCTTTAATGAAGTTTTCCAGGAATATAATGAAGCAGGAGAGTTTATTCAATTAGGAGAACAAAAATATAATTCCCAAATTTTCAATAGTGAAAAAGTGAACACTACGATAAAAAGAAAAATAGAAAAAGAGGGTAACATTGCTAAACTAAAATTTTATTCTGAATCTCATCCTGAAAAAAATGAACATTTAAGAGAGCTTTATAATACTAAATTAAGAGAGTTTTTGAAAGAAGGTTATAATTATCTACTTACTTGGTCTATAGAATATCATTATGATATTGAAAAAGGTAAAATGTTATTCTGTCATTCTAAAATCAAAGAGCAGGCAAGTAATAGTTATAGTCATTTAATGGAACATATTATAAATCCCACATAAAATAAAACAATGAGTAAATTATATGTACCTGACGGAGCATGGTTAGTCTGCTCGGATGGAATGAAAAAACAGCAGATAAAAGTTACAAGCCAAAGTACAGTGACTATTGCTGGTGGTTATCTCAAAGCTACAACAGACGATCGTCCCGGAGGAAACTTTATGTGTGCAAAAATGGTTATTGGAGGAGCAATATTAGGGGCTGCAATTGCTGCAGTTTTAGTAGCTGGTTCTGTAGTGACAGGTGGTGCTTTGGCTGTTGCTGTAGGAGCTGCAGTTGGTGCAGGAGTAGGTTTAAGAGCTGCAATGATGCCATCAATTTGTGGGATGTTATTAAAAGGTTGGACGCCCTATGATAAAGATGTTCTGACAGTGGGAAACCATCCTTTATTAGAAAATTCAATGATACCATGCCGGTTAGGGGGAAATGTTATGATTTTGTATTCGGAAAAGGCTGCTGATGAATTTACGGATAAAGTTATAGCAGAAACGGTATTAACAGTTGGAGCTGTTATTTGTGTTTCTTATCTTGCTACGGCTTTGGCTACCGCTGTTGTAAGCGGCGTAAGTACCGTGATATTAACAGGTATAGAATATGGTGTAACTTCAGCAGCTGTACAGGGAATCAGTGTATTTTCCGTTTTTGTAATGTCATATGGAGTAAATTTCGGATATGATTGGCTTAAAGAGATTAGCGGTTTTGAAAACTATGTAACAGGTGAAGCTTATGGTCTAAATAATAGACAGGAAAATGTTGAAATGGGAGAAGCTACAGATAAATTATACGGAGCAATGTCTGATGGAATGGGCTCAGGCAAAGATATCGCAAATGGACAAATTTCCGGATATAATAGTACCACTGCAAGTAATTCTACATTCTCACAAAATAGGGTTTTTATAGCTGATAATTCAGGGAATGTTACTCCTCCGGGAACTACAGTTACAAATACAACTGTCTCAGTTAATAATCAATTACCCAACTCCAGTGTTGGTGCAAGCAGAATTCAAATCAGTGAAACCAATTCCAATATTAGAGTCACTCCTAATACTACAAATGCTTCAACCACAAATGTGACATCTGTATATGGTACCCAATATAATAACTCTTTGAGAAGTAATATGGCTACTGGTGTTAAAGAAACTTTCGGTGGTGGTGTTTTAAGAATAAATGGTTTACTGAAAGGATTAGGTATTAATTTAGGTATTGATATATTCAGAGCTACATCAAACTGGGCTTTAGCTTCTCAAATAAAAGACCTGAACAATGCTATGCTTAACGAAGAAGCGGCTGCACGAGCTAAGATAACTGTATTGGCAGGAAAAGATTAATAACATTAACTTCATGAAAAATATTCTTTTTGTACTCATTCTCTTATTTCCAATAATTATTTCCATTTTTTGTTATTCTAAAGTGCTTGATATTAGCTCTAAACTACAATTTATTAGTGAAATGCCTATTATAGCAAAAGAAAATAGTAGGGTAAAGCTATATATTGATAAGCATGCAAGTAAAAGGCGAATTTATTTTTTTGTAAAAAAAGATTCTAAATTAATACAATATAAAAGAGAGTATAGAGGGGTGATCACCAACTGGCGGGTTGCTTTAAAGAATGAAGCTTTTGTAAGTGAAAATCATCTTTCATTTTATATAGATTCGAGCAAGCCGGATAATGATAATGAAAAACCCTTTTTTAGCTTAAATAATGAGAGAAAAAACGTTGCTTATTACTCAGATATATTTCAGTACGTGAAAGAAAAATATTTTTTTTATCTGCTAATTGTTTTTTTGATTTATGCATTTGGTTCTGGTTGGCTCATAGATTATTTAGGTGGAGTTACACAGCATAAAACTTTGGCAATATTGTTCTTTTTAGATATATTGTATTTTATAATTTTACTTTTCTGGTAATTTCAAAACTGATTATTTAAAATATTTTATGAAAAAAATACTGCAAATCATTATTCTGGTTATAGTTTTATTGCTATTAGCCGTTATTGTGAAATATAAGTTATTTACAGATAATGATACTAAATTTTATAAAGATGGATGGACTGCGTATGAAAATAAACAGTATGATCTGACAATTTTTTATCTCAACCGCGTGGATAAAAATAAATTTCCAGATATATCAGCTCCATTGGGGTTTTCTTATTTAGAAAAACAGGATTTTGAAAATGCTATAAATAATTTGCAGGAAGCTTATAATAACAAAATAGGCGAAAAAGAAGGGTATTATGATAAAATATCCAATTCTCTTGGAATATGCTACATGCAAAAAGGAGACCTGAATAAATCAAAATTGTATTTACAGGAAGCACAGAAATTGGGAAATCCAGATAGTAAAAGGAATCTTCAGATTTTGGATTCTTTAGAACATATCCGAAGCAAATAAGAGCTCATATTGGAATAAATGTTTCAGCCTCTGCAATAAGCCATTACACTTACTGTTTATTTATTTTTAGGAATTTTAATATTATGAAAAAACTAATTGCAATATTGGGTGTGGTTATATTACTAGGGGGAATGGCCTATCTTTTTTTGTTTAAGAATGACAATGAAAAATTTTTTGATCAAGGAGTGGAATATTATAACCAGAAACAATACAATGACGCTCTATTTTATTTTGAAAAAGCTGAACAATTGGACAATGTTGAAGCATTAAAATATTCCGGAACGATTTATCTTGAATCCGGAGATCCTCAAAAAGCAATTTCTAAGTTTGAAAAATACATAAGTAAGATTGGCCTTAATGATAATGATTCAAAGTTTGCATTAAATGATTTAGGAGTTGCTTATTTTAAGCTCAATGATATAGAAAATGCAAAAAAGTATTGGAAAAAGGCAGCAGAATTGGGGAATATAACGAGTTCAAATAATCTGAAAGAACTTGAGACAAAAATGAAATAATGTTGTTTCAATATATGTTTTGGAGTATATTTTGAAATATGAATCCTAATTAGAAAATAAAACTTGAAATCTAGAATTCTCAAAAGTAGAAGATCTGAAAAAGGTCTTTTTTATAAGAATGAGAAGCTATCCTTATATCATATAGAGATTTGAAAACATAATTGTAATCAATGAAAAGTAAAGAGTTCAGATTTGAAGGATTAGACACAAAAACAGAACTTAAATTAGCTTTAAACCTAATTCTTCCAGGATTAATTGTAATGATTGGAACTCTTGCACTCACAAATATGTTGCTTCCAAAAATTCATTTTTTATATCCATTGCTTTTTGCAGCCTTCTTAACTCTTTCGGGATGTATGCTTATTTTAAAACAGCTTGCAAAACGTATACAAGCAAAAGAGTGGGTGGTTGTAATAAATAATGAAAATCTTACTATAAAATTTCAAAACCTACAATATATTTTTAATTTGGCTGATATTAAGATGATTAAAAATTTGGGAAATGCAGGCTTTCGTTATTTAACCTTTATAACAAACAAAGATATTATTAAAATTAGAGTAGGTAACACAGGTTTAACGCCGTTTTCTTCAGAAAAAGATATTGAAGAATTGGATGAATTTGTTAAATATTTAATGCCCTATATTCGAGAGAATTTCAATCAAAAAGAACTGAAAAACATTATAAACATTAATGTTTTCCCAAATTTTGGGGTGTATGTTTTAAAAGGGGATAAAATAAAGTATTCAATCATCAATAAGATGGAACCATGGCAAGTCTTTGTATTTGGTATTGGATTATTTTTTTTAATTCTTTTTTTACTCATACAATTTTTATTTTATTATTTTGACAATCATTAAGACAGCTTATTTACCAAAAGAGATGTTTTATTTTAGTGTAAAATAATACTATTTCCAATTTAAAAAGAACGAATAACCCCTTTCCCAACAGCCATTGATCCATTATGTTAAATCAAAAGTCGTAGAATTACGACACCAAATCGTAGTATTACTACAATTTTTCAGATTTGTATTCTAAAACTTTTTCATTGAAGAGCTGAGGCCTATCTTTGCTCTGTAATCAATCACTATTCACAATATATAAACACTTTAAAATTCACCAATCATGGCAGCAAATTCAAGAGGAATCTTAAAATTTAATGGAGGAGAAGGTCAGAAATTATTAAAACTGAATTACAGCGTATCAAGATCTACAGATGTTTCAGGACGTGTAGCGTCAGACCCTTCTAACGCATTGATCAAAGTTACAGTAGAAGCTACTGAAAAATCTGATATTTTAGAAAGCTTATTAAACGGAAAATATAAACCTACAACAGGAGAGGTTACCTTCAACAAATCACACGAAGAAGGAACTCTGATCACTTTGAACTGGGAAAACGGATATGTAATCCAGCATGAAGTAGATTTCGACGCTGTAGACAGCAACAGCATGTTAATCAGTTTTGTAGTAAGCGCAGAAATCATCGGCTTTGGAGGTTCCAAATACGAAGGATTATGGCCAGGTAAATAAGTCCACAGTCTTTTATTAAAATAACAACTAAGCAGGATAGTAATTCACTATCCTGCTTTTTTATCCCCTGAGTAAATCTTTGTAGCTTTGCCTATATCATACAATCAGAAATAACTTTGAAAACGCATACCTTAATCACAACCCTTACTTTCATTGGTTTTTTTATACTCCCTACTGATTTTTTGGGTCAGAAAACAGCAGTTGATCCCGAGTATATCTTCCACGGTCCTGTAAAAACGATGTCAATCTCCAAACAGGATTACTCCGAAGAAAAAAAAGAACTGAAATCCTATTTTGAATACGATAAAAAAGGACGGAAGATCAGGGAAGTATCACCATACAGTACGGGAAGCGAATATTATTATCCGGATCAGAATACTGAAAGCCCCGTTCTTACCAGACTTTACAATAAACAGGATAACAAGGAATTAAAAATAAGCCTTGAAGATCAGGATTCCAATGGAAGGAAGAGGCTCAGCGGTGATCTTGAAAATGAAAAATGGTCATACTATTATATCTACGACTACGGCAGCAAAACCAATGAGATCAGATGGTTTGCAGATGGTGAAATATACCACCGGGAGACCCACGAATCCATAGATCTGGAGAAATTCAGAATTCCTGAAGGATTTGTACCTTTTGAATGGGACAGAAATCTTTCCAAAGGAACGGATGTTAAAAAGAAAACGTTCTCTGATAACGACGATAATCACGACCTTACCTTTGAGTTTGTACAGAAAGGAAATCCGGAAAATAAAGTAAGCTTTTACTATCATGGAAATGATGTTTATGATTCGGGAAGAGGAACCTGGTACAGATATGAGGATGGAAAATTAACAGAAGAGCGTTATGTATACAGCGGATCGGAACTTTCCGACTTTGGGCACCGTTATACCTACAATGACAAAGGTCTGCTGGTCTCTGATCATTACGGCTACTTCAGCAAAATACCCGATGATTTTATGCAGCGGAAAGTATATCAATACAATGAAAAAGGAGACTGTATACAGGAAACACAAGATGAAGAAAAGGCTAAACCATTTGTGATCCGTAGAGAATATAAATATGATAGCCAGAATAATTGGGTAAGCCGTAAAGAAATATATGGAGACGGGTCAGGAGGAACCATTACACGTCATTTTACCTATTATAAACCAGGCGATGAAAATAGTAAAAACAGCCTTACACCAGCCATTTATCAGGAAAACCTGGTGTTGCTCCGGCAATATAAACCAACCGCTGAAAACCTTTACAAAGACTATCTCTTAGCCCTAAAACAGAAAAACGAAACCCAGCCCAAAACAACAGACTACAGGAAGCTGAGATCTGCAAAATGGCAGGATTTCTTACCCTCACAACAAAAGTTGGATACCCTTGCTACAGGAGATCTTAATAAAGACGGACTGGAAGATGCGGTATTGGTCTATGAGCAGGAAAAGCTTCTTAAGCATGAGCGAAATGAAAAACGAATTCTCAGGATCCTTTTAAAACAGCCGGACGGTCAATACACGATGGCTGCAGAAAGCAGTGATGCTGTAGCGGGAGAAAACATGAATAATGTATTTTTTACCGGAATAGAGATCAAAAAAGGACTGCTTGTCATTAATCATGATTTCCTTAGAGGTGGTGCAGTACATAAATACAGATACCAGAACAACGGATTTTATCTGATTGGCGCAGAATCACGCTCAGGAGATGCTTCCCACTATTCAAGTATAGACTATAATCTCAGTACCGGAAAATATGTTGCCGAATTTGAAAACTCCGAATCAGATCCCCAGCTCCCGAAATCATACAAAAAAGAAGGCGTAAAAAAGATCTCGCCTCTGCCGGAAATTGAAACGTTTGAGTTGTTTTCACTGGAAGTGAATGGAAATAGGCTTTAGTGACAGAAAAAAGATAATAGACAGAGAGATGATAGACATTTGGGGTAAGACCATAAAAATGAATCAAAAATAGGTTTTGCCTGATGTGAGTGCAGAGCTGCTACCTGCCACCGATAACCTAAAACCTCTTCCCTAAAACCTCTCACCTGAAATCCGGCAGACCTACCAACTTATACCCCTATTTTCTTATATTTGTTCATTATAGACAATATGGACGCAACACAAGATAAAAGACTCTTTCTCATCGATGCTTATGCGATGATCTTCAGAGGATATTACGCACTGATCAGGAATCCGAGATTGACCAGCAAAGGACTGGATACTTCTGCTGTTTTCGGTTTTACCAACTCCCTGATCGAATTAATCAGAAGGGAAAAACCCACCCACCTTGCCGTTGTTTTTGACGTAGGCCAGGCCAGCGTGAGAACAGAAGACTTTTCAGACTATAAAGCCAACAGAAGTGAAACTCCTGAAGCAATTAAAATTGCCGTTCCATACATCCACAGAATTCTGGAAGCAATGCATATTCCGATATTGGGAGTAGAAGGTTATGAAGCAGATGACGTGATCGGAACAATTGCCTGCAAAGCAGAAAAAGAAGGTTACACTACATTTATGGTAACCCCGGATAAAGATTTTGCCCAGCTGGTTACTGATAAAATTAAGATCTATAAACCGGGACTAAAAGGTGGTGATATCGAAATTCTGGGGGTTGACGAAGTCAAAGCGAAATATGAAATTGAAGACCCGAAACAGGTGATCGATTATCTGGCAATGATGGGAGATGCCGTAGACAATATTCCCGGACTTGACGGAGTTGGAGAAAAAACAGCCATGAAATTTCTTAAAGAATACGGAAGTATTGAAAACCTGCTGGCCAACACAGATCAGCTGAAAGGAAAACTGAAAGAAAAAGTGGAAGCCTCGGCAGAACGCGGAATCTTATCCAAAAAGCTGGCAACCATTATCTGTGATGCTCCCGTAGAGTTTCATCAGGAACAGTACGATCTTGAAACTCCTGATTTTGAGAAAGTAAAAGAAGTCTTTGACGAAATAGAGTTCAGAAGACTATACGAAAACCTGTACAGGGCATTTGCTCCGGCAGCAGCCGAAACCGTAGTAGTAAGTGAAGTTGAGGTAAAACAGACTGCCTCTGGTACAGAAGTAAAAGGACAGGTAATGCAGCTCGATCTTTTTGCCAATTTTGAGGAACTGGAACAGGCCACTTCTACCAAATCTACCATTGAACAGAATGATCATTTGTATCAGTTTGTCAATAATCCGAAAGCCCAGAAAATGCTGGTCAGTAATTTATTAAAACAGAGAGCCGTTTGTTTCGATACAGAAACCACTTCCCTGAATGAGCTGGAAGCTGAACTGGTGGGAATGAGTTTCTCCTATAAAAAAGGACTGGCTTACTATATTCCTTTATCAGAAAACAGGACGGAAGTATTGCAGACCCTTGAAATTTTTAAACCGTTTTTTGAAAAGGAAGACCTGCTGAAGATCGCCCACAACCTGAAATTCGATTATAAAATCTTAAAACAATATGATATTACGGTAAAAGGAGCCATGTTTGATACCATGATCGCTCATTACCTGCTGAATCCGGATGGAAGACACGGAATGGACTATCTTTCGGAAGTATATCTGAACTATAAACCCGTTTCCATTGAAACCATTATTGGTAAAAAAGGCAAAAAGCAGGGGAATTTCAGAGATGCAGATCTGAGAACCCAAACCGATTATGCTGCAGAAGATGCCGATGTAACATTCCAGCTATACGAGCTTTTTGCTCCACAGCTTAAAAAGGAAAACTTAGAAGATCTTTTCTTCAAAATAGAAATGCCGCTGATGGAAGTTTTGGCTAAAATGGAACTGACCGGAATTTCACTTGACGAAAAATGGCTGGCCCAGGAAAGCATAGATCTTGAAAACGATCTGAAACAGCTGGAAACCAAAATTTTTGAGCTGTCAGAAGAAGAATTTAATATGAACTCACCAAAACAATTAGGTGAAATTCTATTTGAAAAAATGCAGCTTGATCCGAAAGCCAAAAAAACCAAAACCGGGCAGTATGCGACTTCTGAAGACGTCCTTCAGAAACTGGCTTCAAAACATGAAATTATCAAACACATTCTGGAATACAGAACCTACCAGAAACTGAAATCGACTTATGTAGACGCACTGCCTTCACAGATTGATAAAGAAGATCAGAGAGTACATACCAATTTCTCCCAGACAACAGCTGCAACAGGCCGTCTGGCAAGTGTAAATCCTAACCTTCAGAATATTCCGATCAGAACACTCCGCGGACAGCAGATCAGGGGTGCTTTCGTTTCGGGAGAAGGGAAAAAGATTATTTCGGCGGATTATTCACAGATCGAGCTGCGTCTGATTGCCGAAATTTCAGGAGAAGAAAATATGATCAAAGCTTTCCAGAACGGAGAGGATATTCACGCATCTACAGCTGCCAAACTCTTTAAAATTCCTTTAGAAGAAGTTTCAAAAACCCAGAGAAGTCAGGCTAAAACAGTGAACTTCGGAATTATTTACGGACAGGGAGCATTTGCCCTGGCGGAACAGACCGGACTATCCAGAACTGAAGCCAAACAGATGATCGAAGCTTATTTTGAAACCTATCCGAAATTAAAAGAATATATGGCGGAACAGGTAAATAAAGCCCGCCAGCTGGGATATGTGGAAACTATTCTGGGTAGAAAACGACATTTAAAAGATATCAACTCCAATAATTTCGTGGTAAGAGGTCATGCCGAAAGAAATGCCGTTAACGCCCCAGTTCAGGGAAGTGCAGCAGATGTTGTAAAGCTTGCAATGATTAAAATTGATAAAGAACTGGAAGCACAGAAACTGAAAACCAAAATGCTTCTTCAGGTTCATGACGAATTGGTGTTTGAATCTCCTGTTGAGGAAATTGAAACCGCTTCAGTACTGATTAAAAAAGAAATGGAAAGCGCGCTGGAAACACAGGTTCCTTTACTGGTAGAAGTAGGAGTGGGGAATAACTGGTTGGAAGCTCATTAATATAAAATGATCATATCTTCATAATAAATAAAACTTCCGTCTGTAGGCGGAAGTTTTTTTATCAGCATATTTTGTTTTCATACTGATTATAATAATAAAAAGAAGACCAAATTCAGGTCTTCTCTCATTTCCCACAGTTTCCTGTGAGGAATTATTTTTTCATCTGATGGTCTTACCCTCTTTTTCAGGTTCGCCTATGTATTTTAGAATCAAAATGTATGATGTAAAATACAGTTTAAAGGTATGAAGTATTCATAATCTGTAAAATCCCCTTTTTGTGGTAGTTTTTTATAATATAAAGGAATAGATGATTGATTCTATAAAAGGGCTCTATTCATGATAAATCATATTATAAACTTTGATAACCACTTCTTCCGGTGAGGTTTTCTCAAACAGATACTGTTCTTTTTTTAGAAGAATGGTTTTCGATTGAGAAGGCATATCTTCTTCCATAGTGTTCACTGTTTCATGGATTACTTTTCCTTTCATCGGTTCGTAATATAATGCAGAATGAGAGCCTGCTCCCATATTATACGTTTCCACATAAGTAAGGATCAGAGCGCCGTTCAGATATTTGAATTTATTGAACATGTTTCCGTTGGGGCCGATGTCGTACAAATTGATATGCAGCTCTCCTTTCGTAATGCTGATGTCTTCCGGATCATGCATTTTATATCCGTATTCATTGTATTCCGCAGGAAATACCTTGTCTGATGTTTTGTCCAGCCTGTAGGTTTTGTCTGCATTTCTCAGCAGGATGATCATCTTTCTTTCGCTTAGTGAATCATCTTTTTTTCTTAGGACCATTGCTTTATCCAAAAGACCGTCTTGGTTAAGATCACCTTCCGTATCATATTGTATTTCATAGCCGTTGGGAACCAGATCTTCAGCTTTAACAGCTGTTTTGAAGGATTCAGTTGGAAGTTCGGAACTAGCAATCGTAGTATCTTTTTTTATCACTTTTACAGAATTCGTTTTGGAATGTGGGACTGCCAGTTTTTCATTTTTACGACATGAATAGAGGAACAGAAGGCAGAAAGCCAGTATGAGAAGGATTTTTTTCAAGGGTATTTATTTTGTAAGTGATACAAATCTAGCTTTTATTTTGTTAATTATCTATAGGATCATTCTGATCATAGCAAGGTCATCCGTAGGTTTTACACCGTAGTGCTGTTCCAGATGTTTAAGCTTTCTGTTCAGCATTTCTTCAGTCTCACTATAGGTAAGATCTGTCATCAGGTATTGGGCAAAATTGATCTTATCCTCAGTATTCGCTTTTTTAACTTGGGTAAAAGTAAGGATTCCGTCTGTGGCAATAGAAATATCTTTCAGATCTTCAAAAAATATTTTCTGTTGCTGCCGGGAATACCAGTCATTAAAATCTTCATGAAGATGATAAGCTAAATAATCAGGTTTATTATCTCTGTCATATTCCGTTATTTCCTCGTTGATGCAAATGACACCGTCTCCAATGGTTAAAACACCGCCTTTATTTTCTTTGAAATTATAAAACAGGATAATAAGAGTGGTTAGCAATTCTTTTTCATCCAGCATTAACTGCTTTTTAGCAAAAGACATTTCTTCAAAAATACTTTGCATGATTTCTTTAAGTTCTTCGTCTATGCTTGTGGGAGCCGCTTCATATAAGTCCTTATAGCTTTTTTCAATAGCAGCCTTTCTTATTATTTTTCCTGTTAATACAGAAGCAAAATGACTTTCCAAAGCCGTGGAACATCCATCCATAACGGCACAGATAATTTTGTCTGAAGCTGTTTTTCTGATCACCAGATGGTCCTCACATTGGTTGGTATGATAGTCTCCGATTTGTAAAGCGGAATAAATGTTCATAAATAATATTAAATTGCTGTTATATGATGAGTTTTCCGTCGACCAGTTCTACAGCTTTTTCTGGCTGGTCATACTTCCATCCCTGTTTGATGGCTTCTTTTATTTTGGATCGGATCAGATGTGGAGTGATTTTCATAGGCATTCTTCCATAATATCCGGATCTGCAGAAACCTGTATAGATCAGAAGAAGGTGTCCTTCGCTTTCATGCTGTACAGGAATCCCGTAATCCGAATCATGGCTTTCTCTATGTGAAACCGCTTTTCTTATTTTCCAGTAAAAAATTTTGTCATCCACAACAATTTTGCGGAGGCCTTTTTTTGCTATAGCCATAGTATCTTTATTAAAATAGTTATCGGCAGTATTCCTGAAGTTCTTTCAGTAGCTGGATCTGTGCAGATATGCGACTGATATCAGAGGCTTGTATTTCAAATGATTCATCGGTTTTAGATCCTCTGTTTCTATATTCTGTCATGTTTTCCCAGTCATCCGTATATTTTAAAAGATGATTGGTTTTATTAAACTGATCGAGATAGGCAACAGTTTCTAGAACACTTTCCTGATCAAAATCAAGATGAGGTTGTTGCAGATAATAAGTCAGATACTGATCAAGATATTCCATACTCTTTTCATTATTATAAAAAGCTAGGATAAGAGCATAAAGATCACCAGCATAACATACTTCACTTTTAAGAAAATGAGTGCCAATGATATCAATATGATTTTCGTAGTTTTTTAGAGCCGAAAGATAAGCGCCTACCGTTCTGGTCCGCCAGTTGAAGTCACCCAAAAGAGCCAATATTACTTCTTCTGTAATTTCGTCTTTGAGCTGTTTTAATTCTTCAGTCCAGGAACCGGAAGTATATCGTATTTTCATATAGAAAGGAATTACCCATTTATCAATGAACTCCTGGCTTAGTGTGAAATCATTTTTATAGCTTTCCAGATGGGTAAATATAGATGAATGTCTTACAGTAGCTCCCGCGGAGTGTAAATACATTTGGTTTTGAAGATCTTCGTTCATATAGAATTGGTGCTAAAATAATAAAATAAATATATTCTCTGCTACAACATACCATTCTTTTATTCATGGTGAAGATTCAGGTATTGAGACAGGTTACAGAATGAACGATTTCTTATCTGGTTATTCTTTCATATATAATTTCATCGCTGGTAAAATCATGTTTGAAACAGTTTTCCGGTGTCATATCAATAAGATCAAACCACAATTTGAAACGATATGTTCTTCCGAATATAAGGTGGCGGTACTGTATCGTTTCTTTTATAGGAATAGAATAAGTATAGGTTTGCCCAGGTTTCAGTTTCTTTACCTTTTTAATACAGTTAATGCAGTCTACATCGGCGGTATGTTTTATGGCAACACCGGGATTGGGACTTTTCTCGTGAATGTCCACAAGCTGCATTCTGTAAGAAGAAAAGCTTTTATTGATCTTAATTTTTTAGAACCAATATTGGTTACAGACAGCCTGACTATTCCTTGATTCTGAAGACTATCCGTATGATATACATACTTCAGCGAACATTCCTGTTGAGCAGACAGCCACATCGCCTGAAGCATCAGAAAAAGAGACAACAGTTTTTTCATGGTTAATTAATTCAGACTAAGATAATTAAAATTTTAATGGAAACGATATCAATTTCAGTAAGGATGCTGCTGTTTAATCATTTCAAGTTTTTCCTCAAGATTTATTTTTAATTTTTCATTAATTTCAGGCCATTTTTCATCATTTTCCAAATGAAAGTCCTGATAAATCTCAAGCAAAGTAAGAAAATGATATTGGTAGAGTTTCAACGCTTCATCAGTTTCATTAAGGTTGATTTCCCTGTATTCGTAATAACGGTAAAGTAAGAACTGTTCGTCAGAAGTAAGGCTTTCTTCGTAAGAAATATGGGTAGCAATATCAGCTGCTTTTTTCGGGGATATTTCTCCTTTCAGAAGTTCATGATATAGTATTCCAAGAAGGGCTCTGGAAACAATTTCAGGATCTGCATTTTCGGAATTTTTACGGAGTAACTGCAGCATATCATATCCGTTTCTGATGGTGGAAAGCTCAATGAATGCATATTCAGATTCATCCTCAGACGCCAAAACGGAATCAGCCCATAAGGAAATAGCAGAGGTTTTAATCACCCCTTGATCAAGAAGGATCATGAAAGCATGCAGCAAGTTTTCATGATCCTTTATTGGTTTTCTGTTCATCAGAACTAAACAGTAATTTCAATTTCTCCCATATAATGCAGGGAATAATCATCCGTTTCCACTGAAACCGGTTTCGGAATGGCAAATCTGCTGGCGAAAATAATGGCATTAACAGGGGTATCCATACCAAGCTCATTAATTTTACGCTCTATGACCGGAAGCCATTCATCCGCGTAAGAATACTCCGAAAACTTTTCGTAGATCCCCAGTCTTTCATCTTCAAATCCATATTCTAAAAAATCATAATCAAACCAGTTGATATGCTGTGATTCTGCAAATTTCGAAACGTACTGGTCATCAGATTCTTCACCAATATAATAATCGTCATCCTCTTCCACAAAATTATAAAACTCCTCTTCGTTTCTAAAATACCCCAGCCAGAAGTGTGAAATTTCTGTATCCATAAATTCTTTTTTTGTTACAATATTTTTAATAGTGCCGGATTTCGGCGTCCACAATAGTGTGCAAAATCCGGGCTTTCGTTTTGATATTCGTCAGGAAGTAAATCTTCCGGGTTATAAAACTCTGCAGATACAAAAATATTCAATTAAATCGGATATAGAAATCTGTACCTTCAAAGTAGGGCAGTAACGTTTTTTATTGTAATTTTATTTTGGCTAAATTTTTTATATACTATGGAATTTTTACAGGACCATTCCGTCCAAAATGAACTGTTGCTGATACTGATCTCAGTTATCCTTGGTCTCATGATCGGGGCAGAACGGGAATACCGGAACAAATCGGCGGGGTTGCGCACTTTTATTCTGGTATGTTTCGGATCCTGTTTGTTTACAGTCCTTTCTATTCGTATTGGAGTAGAAAACCCTGACCGGCTGGCGGCCAATATCATTACGGGAATAGGTTTTTTAGGGGCAGGAGTAATCTTTAAAGGAGATAATAAAATTGATGGAATCACCACGGCAACAACCATCTGGGCAACTGCTTCAATAGGAATGGCGGTGGGCTCCGGCTATGTTTACCTTTCTTTGGTGGGAACAGCATTGGTACTGCTTATTTTAAGTGCATTAATCTATCTTCAGGAGTTTATAGACAACCGGCACAAGATCAGGGAATACAAAATAGCAGTTTCAGGCCGGGAAGATATAAAGTATTGTGAAAAAGTATTTGAAGATCATCATTTAAAATATCTGTTAATTAAGCTTCAGTATACCAAGGAAAACCTTTCTATGACCTGGAAACTGACAGGAGACAATAAGGACCACGACAAAATAATTCAGAGTTTGATTGACGACCCTAAAATAATCGCTTACCAGTTTTAAAATAAGACAAAAAAATAAAGGCTCAAGCCTTTATTTTTTCTTGAAAACATACAGGTCCTTGTTAGGTCCGTCTATTTCTTTACCGTCCATATCCAGCTGGATAAGCATATTTTCACCTACTTTATATTTGTATTTAGCGGTTTTACCTTTTAATGTAATTACGCTTCCTGTTGAATCCCATTCAAAAGAACCTTTGTCATCAAATTTTGACTTTCTATCAATATATTCTTCAGTAATGCTGAACGTTTTATCGTTGTTGAGCGTTAATGAAGTCTTGATTCCCGGACAGTCAGCACATGGAACTACTGCATCATAAGTTCCGGGCCAGTCCAGTGCATTTTCTGAGGTGTCGCCCGGTGCAGAAGGTGTCGCTTTAGTGATACTGTCTGAGGGGGTTGTCTGAACAGTTGCAGAATCCGTTGCAGGAGCTGTTGTTTCAGTAGTTTTTTCTTTTGTACATGATGCAAGAAATGCAGCAGATGCAATTCCAAGGATTAACATTTTGCTTTTTAACATGATAAGTAATTTAAATATATTAATATTAAGCTTACTCTTAGTGAACAAAAATTACGCCATAAGGAAAGCAGGAAGAAGGGGGTTGGAAGATGGAAGTCTGCGAGGTCTTTATATGGAAATAAGGTCTTTTATGGGTAAGCTCTGCGGGATTTCAGGTAATAGGTAATAGGTAATAGGTAATAGGTGGCAGTTCTGTATCTCACATCAGGAAAAACCTATTCTTGATTCATTTTTATGGTCTTAACCCAAATGTCTATCATCTATCCGTCTATTATCTTTGCTCTTTCTTCCCCATCCCGCTTCAAACCACACAAAGCGAATTTTCACGGTCTTTTAATGGCAATGTTCTTAATTTTCTTCGTAAATTGGGCAAAATTTTGATTATGACAAAAAAGATACTTTTATCCGTATTTATTTTGCCGGCTGCAATGGCATTTGCACAACAATATGGAGGAATGTGGATTCCTACAGAATTGAATGAGAAGGAAATGAAGGATCTGGGAATGAAAATCTCTGCCAAAGATATTTTCAATACACAGAAGCCCAGCATAAAAGATGCAGTAGTGCAGTTCAACGGCGGATGTACCGCAGAAATCATTTCACCAAAAGGATTATTATTAACCAACCACCACTGTGGATATGGTCAGATTCAGGCGCATTCAACCGTTCAGAACGATCTATTATCCAATGGTTTCTGGGCTAAAAATACTCAGGGAGAACTTCCGAATCCGGGAGTGAAAGTAGACTTCATTGTTGATATCAAAGAAGTGACCGATCAGATCTTAGAAGGTACAGATAACCTTGTAGAGCCCGAGTTGGCTAAAAAGATCGCTAAAAATATTGAGATCTATAAGAATTCTCAAAAAATAGAATCATATCAGTCGATTACGGTAAAGCCGATGTATTACGGCAACAAATATTATGCTTATACCATCGAGACCTATAAAGACATCCGTTTGGTAGGAGCTCCGCCTCAAAGCATCGGGAAGTTTGGAAGTGATACAGATAACTGGGTTTGGCCAAGACATACCGGAGATTTCTCCATCTTCAGAATTTATGCAGGAAAAGATAACAAACCGGCAGAATATTCAGCGGACAACGTTCCTTACGTTCCAAAACATTACCTTCCGGTTTCCATAAAAGATAAAAATGAAAATGATTTTACCTTTGTGTTTGGTTTTCCTGGAAAAACTACAGAATATCTTCCTGCCGTAGCAGTAGAAAAGATCATGACAGATATTGATCCTGCAAGAATTGCTGTACGTGAAGTTGCTTTGAAAACACTTGATGAAAAAATGCGTACAGACAATGAAACGCGCATCAAATATTCATCAAAATATGCATCAGTAGCCAATTACTGGAAAAAATGGATCGGGGAAGTAGAAGGATTGAAGAAATCCGGTGCCGTAGAGAAAAAAGTAATGTATGAAGGTTCTCTGGTAGCCAAGAATCATGAAGTTAAATCGACTCTTGACCAGCTGAACAAACTGTATAATGATCAGGCTCCTTATGCCCTGAACAATGCCTACTACACAGAAGTGGTGAAAAATGCTGAAACCCTGAAACTTGCTAGTGATTATTTTGATTATATAGCATCAGTAGAAGCAGGAAGAATGGATGAAAAAGAACTGGCTAAATTAAAGACAAAACTGACTTCATTCTACAAAGACTACAGTGCGGAATTGGATGCCAAAGTAACGGCAAAATTATTGGCATTGTATGTTAATAAAACAGCTCCGCAGTTCATCCCTGCAGGATTCAGCAAATATAAAGATGAAAATCAGAATATGCCGCTTGTTGAGGAGATGTCGAAGAACTCAATCATTACAGGAAGAACACAGGTAAACGGTGCTGCCCTGAATGCAGATATTGATAAAGCATTTTCTAATCCGGACAAGCTGATCAAAACATTGAAAAAAGACCCGGTTTTCCAATTATATCTTACCATGAGAGAAACGTACATGAAGACAGCAGATCCTCAGTATACCACTCTTCAGGGGAAAATTGATGTTCTTCAGAAAACGTTCATGGCCCAGCAGATGCAAACGGACAAAGAAAGAAAATTCTTCCCGGATGCCAATTCTACGCTTCGTGTAACCTACGGGAAAGTAAAAGGTTCTAATCCCAGAGATGCCGTTTCTTATGCATACCAGACCCATTTAGCGGGAGTTATTGAAAAATATGTTCCGGGAGATTACGAATTTGATGTTCCTAAAAAACTGATCGATCTTTACAACAAAAAAGATTACGGAATCTATAAAGATAAAACAGGTGATGTTCCGGTAGGATTCACTGCTACCAACCACACGACCGGAGGAAACTCAGGAAGCCCGGCACTTGATGCCTATGGTAACCTTGTTGGGTTGAACTTCGACAGACAATGGGAGGGAACAATGAGCGACATCAACTTTGATCCGCGTTTCAGCAGAAACATTATGGTAGATACCAAATACATCCTTTTCATCATCGAAAAATTTGCCGATTCCAAATGGCTTATCGATGAAATGAAAGTGATAAAATAATTTTTAAAAACATACCTTTAAGAATCTATTTGAATTGAGTTTTGAATAGATTCTTTTTTATTTTTACAGGATGAAAGACAAGATCATCAATCTATTGGCAGCCTTTGAATCGGGAGACATTGGAAAATCTTTTCCGCTGGAATACTGTCTGCCTGTCTATCATTGCGTTTCTGATGAAAACCTGCCTCATACTAAGCATATTATCAGATATAAAAATACCCGCCAGTTTGAAGAAGACCTGGATTTTCTTTCAAAACACTTCCAGTTTGTCAATTGGTCGGAATTTAAAGATTTTGTCAGAGGAAATTTCAAGCCAAAGAAAAAGATTGCCCTGCTTACCTTTGATGACGGGTTCAGTGATTTTTATGAGACTGTAGTTCCCCTACTGGAAAGAAAAGGAATCTATGCTTGCAATTTTATCAATCCTGCCTTTATTGATAACCAGGATCTGATGTTCAGATGTAAAGCAAGTTTGATCGTTGATACTCTTGAAAAAAAGAGAACACTGAATCCTGAAATATATCCGCTGCTTTCACTGGAAGAGCTGGAAAGAGAAGCGGTAAAGCAGCAGGTATTACAAATACAATATAAAGAAAGAGAAATACTGGATCAGCTGGCCGAAAAACTGGAACTGGATTTTAGAGCGTATTTGCAAGAGCATCAGCCTTATCTGAGCACGGAACAATTAAAGATATTGACGCAAAAAGGTTTCGGAATCTCATCCCACAGCTGGGATCATCCTTTATACTATAAACTTTCTTTAAACGATCAGTTAGAAACCACCAACCGCACGTTCAGTTATCTTAAAGAAAACAATTTTCTATACGAAAGCTTTGCTTTTCCGTTCACTGATTTTGGGGTAAGTAAAAGCTTCTTTGATGAACTCTTTAAAAATGAAGACTTGTTCTGCAGTTTTGGATGTGCAGGAGTAAAACTGGACAGTGTAGCAAAAAATTTTCAGAGAATCCCCATGGAAACAGGAGAGGGAGCCGAAAAAATTCTGAAAAGAGAAACGGCTTATTTCAAAATGAAAAAGCTGATCAATAAAAATACGATTGTAAGAAAATGATAGAATTGAAAACATTCAACAGAAAAGAACTGGAAGAATTGATCTCTTCCGGAGGTTTTCAGCAGTATGATTTTCTTCCGGTTACCAGGCATCGTGCAGAATCCCAGATCAGAAATCCAAAATCTTCAGATGAGCAAACCCTTCTTATCCTTGCCTTTTATAACGATAGGCTGGCAGGGTATGCAGGATGTTTTCCCGACAGCATTATCACAGGAGAAAAAGTAATTTCTTACGCATGGCTGAGTACATTATATGTGCATCCTGAATTCCGGAAAAAAAGAGTGGCAAAAAAATTATTGAAAAAGGCTTGTGAAGAATATGAAGGCCGGATTGCCATAACGGAGTTCACTGCTGAAGCCGAAGCTTTGTATACAATCATGGGCATTTTCGAATATGTTTTCCCAAAAGAAGGCAAAAGATACTATTTCAGAACAGATGCCACGGGTATTATTCCTGAGAAGAAGCCGGAAACAAAAGTTTTGAAGCCTCTTTTTCAGCTTATGGATGTTATAGGCAATTCTGTACTTTCAGTTAAAAATATAAGGGTAAAAGAGCCTGATTTCCGGTATGAGGTTCTTAGCAGGATTGATGCACAAAGTGCCGGTTTTATTAATGAGTTTTCAAGCCAGCGTAATGCTGAAGAAATCAATATTTTTATAGATCATCCATGGATTCTGGAGGGTAAGAAGGATCATCGGTATCTCTTTTCAAGTTTTGCTGAGGTTTTTAAATATTTCTGGATAAAAATCTATGATGAAAACAACAGGCTTTCTTCCTGTTTCCTGCTGCAGTTCCGCGACGGATATTTAAAAATACCATACCTGTTTTCAAATAATAATTTAGACCATGTTGTAGAATTCTTAACTTATTTCATTGTTAAAAATAAAATAAAAGGATTGACCAGCTATCAGCCAGCTCTCAATAATAAAATAAAGGATTCAGGCACATTTCCAAAAATCTATGAACGGGATTTTAAACGCGAATATCTTTTTCATAAACAACTCTTACAGGCCCTCCCTGAAGGATTTGATCCCCACTACCAAGACGGCGACGGCGATTGTATGATGACGTAATAGGTATTAGGTATTAGGTATTAGGTGGCAGTTTTTGTATTCCCATCGGAGAAAACCTGTTTTTGATTTATTTTTTATATTTTTTCTTAACCCGAATGTCTATCTATCTATTCTTTATTCCGAATCTCAAACTACCAAATTTCCCCATTCACTTGCGATGCAAAATTCACTATTGACAGCCCCTATGTCTCTCATCTATCCGTCTATTATCTCACCGTCTTTCACAAAAAAAGACCGCCCAAATAACTGAACGGTCTCTATCTTTTAATGTCCGAAAATATCCCTCAGGCTGACTTCCGTAAAAATGCCCATCTGGTTCACGGCATCCATATCCAGGTTTTCCTTTTTGCCGATAATGGCAGTATTAAAGTGGACGGGTTTAATTTCTGTTTTGTAAAACTGTTTCACATCTTCAAACTTCAGACTTCCGATCTGCTCATAAATATCCTTTCTGAAGTCGTGTGAAATTCCCAGCTTTTTTAGTCTTAATGTATTGAAAAATATATTATTCCGGGTAATTCTTGCTGAGGCGATCTGTTTCAGGGCTGTATTTCTTGCATTTTCAAACTGTACGGGAACTTCAGGCAGCTCTGTCATAAGCTCTGTCATCGTATCTACGGCGGTCTGGAGCTTGTCGGGCTGGGTTCCGATGTAAGTGGTAATATAATCATGGTGACCCAGTTCAGAATTGGCTGTATAAGAAACATAGGCAGAATAGGCTAAACTTTTACTTTCGCGGATTTCCTGGAAAACGATAGAAGAAAGACCTCTTCCAAAATATTCATTAAAAACATTAATCTTTCCGAAATCAGAGGTATCCACAGGTTTTCCTCTTCCTATTTTACTCATTTCCATCTGGACCATGTCGTAATTGATAAAGTATACATTGCCGCCAGTCTCAGGTTCCGGATAGGATTTAGCTTCAGGAATCTGCAAACTTTCTGTTTCCGTGTATTGGTCAATATATCCTTTAAAAGCATCAAAATTCTTTCCGTAAAAGAAGATCTGGTAAGGAAATCTGAATAGCTTTTTCATACGGTCGGTAAACACTTGAGGGTGGCTGCTTTCAAGCTCTTCTTTTGAAATAACATCCGTAAAACGGGAGACACTTCCTAGTTTGGTATAAGTAGTGAGTGCCGTCATAATACGGTTTTTGTCATTTTTGGTTGCCTGGCGGTTTTCCAGAACGGTTCCTACAAATTGGCGGTAGATATCCTCATCAGGAAAAGCATTATACATCCAGTGCTGAAGAAGGGAAATTCCTTTCTCTATATTTTCTTCCAGCCCGCTCAGAGAGATCAGAAGCTGGTCATGGATGGTTTTGAAATCATTGGTAATTCCGATTTTGAAGAACTCTTTTTTAAGGTCTTCAGGGGAAAACTGATCCGTTCCCAGGTATTGAAGCAGCTGCGTTGAAATGCCCAGATCCCTGTCGTTATCACTTCCGAACGGGAAAATAAAGTGAACCTGTGCAATATCATTGTATTTGTTCCTTACAAAGCTTATTTTTTTATCTTTTACCGAGCCAGTAGTTATTTCTTTTTGATAATCAATAAATTCAGGTTGTATATCTTCCGTTTTTTCAGCTAAAATTTCCTTCAGAAACTCCGATTGCGCCTCACGGTTGATCTTAATAGGCGTTATTCCCGGATTATCAACTCTCAGAAGCCTGTCGTTGATCCCTTTCTCTTTGTAAATGGCCACATAATTATCTTTAAAGAAAGTATTGGCAAACACAACAACATCTTCTTTGGTAAAAGAAGCATATTCATCCATTTCGTTCAGTTCCTGTTCCCATGATCTGCCTCTGATGTAGGTATCATAAAGATTGGTAGCCAATCCTTCTGCCGTTTCCAGTCCTTTCATTCTCTGCAGCTTGAAATCGCTGATGATCGCCGGAAGCATCCAGTCTGGGAAATCTCCTTTTTTGATCAGCTCAATCTGTTCCAGAACCATTTCTATTGCTTCATCAAGTGTTTGTGATTCTTTGGGAACAGCTACAGCAGAAAAATAACCATATTCTTTTAAACCTAATGAGAAAGCCTGTGCCCAAAGCATTTTCTGGGTCTGGTTGATGTTCAGGTCAAGAAGTCCGGCTTCTCCTCTGTTGCTAAGAATATTGGCGATAATGTCAGCAAGAATGGCTTCTCTTGTACCATAGCTGTCTGTTCTCCAGGCAATCTGTACTCTCGGGGTAGTAGGGCTTTTTACCGTTCTTTTGACAATTTCAGTCATAGGCTGTTCAATAACCGGAGCTTTTTTCGGCAGCTCTTTATAAGGAAGAGCTCCGAAATATTGGTCAACCAATTGAATAGTTTCTTCAAAATTCAGATCACCTACCAGAACCATCGCATAATTATTCGGAACGTAATATTCATCAAAATACTTATGAATAGCCTTCATAGAAGGATTCTTCAAGTGTTCCGGTTTTCCCAGGGTAGTCTGCTGTCCGTTAGGATGAGTGGGAAATAAAGCATCCATCAGTTCATAACTCACCAGTCTGCTGTCATTATCCTGAGCCCTGTTGAACTCTTCATACACCGACTCCAACTCCGTATGAAAAAGGCGGAGAACCATTTCAGAAAATCTTTCCTTTTCAATTTTCAGCCACTTTTCAAGTTCATTATTCGGGATATTATTTTTGTAAACCGTTTCATCAAACCAGGTATGGGCGTTCGTTCCGCTGGCTCCCAGTGACGAAATCGCTTTGTCATATTCGTTGGCGATGGCGTATTGACTGGCTTCCTGAGAAATTTCGTCTATTTTCTTATAGATTTCTTTTTTCTTTTCAGAATCCTGTTCTGCCTTATGCTGTTCATACAGTTCTGAAATCTGGTCCAGAAGCTCTTTTTCCTTTTCCCAGTTCTGAGTACCCAATCTTGAAGTTCCTTTAAACATCATATGTTCCAGATAATGCGCAAGACCAGTGTTATCAGAAGGATCATTATTGCTTCCCGTTCTTACAGGGATGAAAGTCTGTATTCTGGGTGCATCGAAATTTTGAGCAAGAAAGACCTTCAGACCATTCTTCAGGGTGTAAATTCTTACTTTATTTTCGTCATGTGTTATGGTAATATATTCGTAGTTATTAGTATCCGTATGGACTGTTTCCGTATATTTTTTGTCAATCATAGATCAATTCATTTCATTCCTAAAATCCGAATGTATTACAAATGTAAGGAATCAGATAAAAATGGCGTTGCTTTTTCTTATTAACATCAGTTTGGGATAAGAATTTCTGGTTTAGGCAGGTTTGAGCTGGGAGCTGGAAGAGGGAAGCTATAAAGGGCATCAATAATAAATCTCATTTTAAGATAATTTGATTTTAAAGAGACCTTTAATCATAGCTTCCATCCTTTAATCTTAGTTTCCTTAACCTAAGCTTCTATGTTATTATTACATCTATAAGACTGATTGAGAGCAGGTAAAAGGCAGCATGTGCTTTTGTCTTTTTCATCCTTTCAGAAAATTCCCTTTTTCCCTCGGGGAAAATTCAATAAGTTTGCATCAGGTTTTCCAAAAATAACGACTATGTCCGGAAACATTCTGATCATCGATGACGAGATCAAGCTCCTCAAATTATTGGGGATGATCCTTTCCCAAGAGAATTTTAATGTAAAAGAAGCTTCCACTGCACGTTCTGCCATGACGATGCTGGAACAGTATGATTTTGATGTGGTGCTAAGCGATGTACGGCTTCCGGATGCATTCGGGGTAGAACTTGTAAAATCCATTAAAGCCAAATATCCGCATCTTGAACTCATCCTGATGACGGCTTTCGGAAATATAACCGATGCCGTACAGTCTATGAAAAACGGTGCGTATGACTATCTGGTAAAAGGTGACGATAATGAAAAGATCATTCCTTTGGTTTATAAAGCACTGGAAAAAGTAAAAGACAACAGGTCCCGGATAATACAAAAATCAACTGGTTCGAAAGGATTCGGGCAGATTATAGGCAATTCCCCCTTAATTCTTCAGGCTAAAAAACTGGCAGAAAAGGTAGCTTTGACGGATGCCGCTGTTTTCCTGACCGGAGAAACCGGCACCGGAAAAGAAGTCTTTGCCAATGCCATTCATGAAGGAAGCGGAAGGAAGAAAAATACTTTCGTAGCCATTAACTGCTCTGCATTCAGTAAAGAAATTCTTGAAAGTGAACTTTTCGGTCATAAACAAGGAGCTTTTACCGGGGCTGTGAAAGATAAAAAAGGGTTGATAGAAGAAGCCAATGACGGAACCTTATTTTTAGACGAAATAGGAGAGATGCCTATAGAGCTTCAGGCTAAATTGCTTCGGGTTCTTGAAACCGGGGAATTCATCAAAATGGGTGAAACCAAAGTCTCAAAATCAGATTTCAGGCTGATCGCGGCTACCAACAGAGATCTGGAGGAGGAAATCAAACAGGGACATTTCAGGGAAGATCTGTATTTTAGGCTCAACGTTTTCGAGATCAGCCTTCCACCGCTGAGGGAAAGAAAAGAAGACCTGAAAATACTGGCCAAAAACTTTATCGATATATTCACTCAGAAGTTACATATGCCTTCAGTGCAGGTAGATCCTGAATACTATAAAACCCTGGAAAAAAACGACTGGAAAGGAAATATCCGTGAGCTTAGAAACACCATAGAACGGAGCCTGATCTTAATGGATGATCAAATACTGAACGCTGACAGCCTTCCACGTTATTCTGAAAAAGCTATTCCCGAAAACGATTCCATGAGTATGCGCTCCCTGGAAAAAATACATATCCTGAAAGTTATTCAATACACCAAAGGTAACAAAGCTGAAGCCGCCAGACTGCTCGAAATAGGCATTGCTACGCTGTACCGAAAGCTGGAAGAGTACGGACTAAGGTGATGAATAATGAGCAATGGGGTAATGAGTAATAAGTAATTTTGCCAATAGCCAATAGCCAATAGCCAATAGCCAATAGCCAATAGCTAAACCCTATCATTTCAATAACGGGCCTATCATTTTGATAGGCTTTTGTCTTTTTGTATAATCATATATTTTAATATAATGTTTTGATATATAATGTGTTGTGTTCTTTTTTCTGAATTTGGACTTTCTTTTGGCCTATAGAATATGAATAAAATATTTAAAAATGACAATTTCAGGAAAAACGTTCAAAAAACGGGAGCACGCTTTCTTAAGCATGCTGATGGTTTCGTATGTAATGCTCACTCTTTTAATCTTAATAATAAAAATATGATGCTTTTAGGTTTGGTACTGCTGTGTGCAGTCGTGTTTTGGCTCTTATATAAATCCGTTGAATTTTTTGATAGAATATAAAGTTATGTGGAGTTTATTTTTCCTTTCAATACTGGCCTTCGTGTACATTTGTTATGTTTTAATGAAACCAGAAAAATTTTAACCGGTCATGAATACAGAAATTTTAGGCATTATTGCCATGTTTGCCATCACGCTGGTGATCGGAATATTTTTAGGTAAATATATTGCTAACGTATACGGGGGCAAAAAGACTTTCTTAGATCCTGTTTTCAGGCCTGTAGAAAAATTAATTTATAGAGTTTCCGGAATCAATCCGGCCCGTCAGATGAACTGGAAACAGAATATGTATGCCATGCTGACGATCAACCTGATCTGGTTTTTCATAGGATTTATGATCCTGATCAATCAGTCCTGGCTTCCTTTAAATCCTGACGGGAATCCCAATATGTCACCGGATTTAGCTTTTAATACAGCGATTTCATTCCTGGTGAACTGCAACCTGCAGCATTATTCGGGAGAAACAGGAGTAAGCTATTTAAGTCAGCTTTACCTGATGTTCCTTCAGTTTGTAACGGCAGCCACCGGAATGGCAGCAATGGCCGTACTTTTCAAGGCTTTTAAAGAAAAAACAGCTACAGAACTGGGGAATTTTTATGATTATTTTACAAAATCCGTTATAAGAATACTCGTTCCTGTAAGCATTCTGGTAGCTTTGATCCTTTCAGCAAACGGAAGTCCGATGACTTTCGAGGGTAAAGATCATATCATCACATTGGAAGGGCAGAAGGCCGATGTTTCAAGAGGTCCTGTTGCCGCATTTGTTGCGATCAAGCATCTGGGAACAAACGGAGGTGGTTTCTTTGGAGCGAACTCGGCCCATCCGCTTGAAAACCCAAATTATATCACGAATATGACCGAAATGGTCACTCAGATGATCATTCCTTTTGCACTGGTCTTTGCACTAGGATTTTATCTGAACAAAAGAAAGCTTTCGTGGGTAATTTTTACCGTGATGACAGTCGGTTTTCTGGCTCTGGCAGTTCCGAATATCATCAATGAAACCAATGGCAACCCTTTGATAACTCAAATGGGTGCAGACAGCAGCCTGGGAGCGATGGAAGGTAAGGAAATCCGCTTTGGTAGTGCAGCATCAGGATATTGGAGCATTGCTACCACCGTAATTTCAACAGGCTCAGTAAATGCCATGCATGACAGTACAATGCCACTGTCCGGAATGAATGAACTGCTGGCCATGATGATCAATTGCTTTTACGGAGGATGCGGTGTAGGAATTCTGAATTATTTCATTTTCATCATTCTTGCGGTTTTCATCAGCGGATTGATGGTAGGACGGACCCCTGAATTTATGGGTAAAAAAATTGAAGCTAAAGAAATGAAGATCGCGATGATCGTAGCTCTTTTCCATCCATTCCTGATTCTTGTAGGAACAGCTCTGACAGCTTATCTGCCGGAATTCGGGGCGAAAACATTAAACAATCCCGGCTTTCACGGCTTCAGCGAAATGCTGTATGAATTTACCTCTTCATCAGCCAACAACGGTTCCGGATTTGAAGGGCTGGGCGATAATACCCCATGGTGGAATATTTCAACAGGAATCGTTCTGCTGCTGTCCAGATTTATCCCAATCATCGGTCCGGTAGCTATTGCAGGGTTGCTGGCGCAGAAAAAATTCATCCCTGAAAGCTCAGGAACATTGAAAACGGATACCGCAACTTTCGGCTTTATGACCCTGGCGGTTATATTACTGATCGCAGCGCTGTCTTTCTTCCCTGCGCTGACTTTAGGACCCATTGCAGAACAAATCCAATATTTCACTAAATAAAATGACAAGGCTCAGGAATTGAGAAACGTAATGCTTACCATCTGAGCCTGTCTATTAATCCATTTAAAATAATAAGAAAGATAAAAAAAGGAAAGCAGTCTGAGACTTTCTAACCTTTTGAATTTCTTAATTAAAAAATATAAAAAAACAATGAAAAATCAGTCACAGACATTGTTTCAGAAAGATTTGGTGAACGAAGCCATTAAGCAGTCTTTCGTTAAACTGAATCCGAAGATCATGTTTAAAAATCCGGTGATGTTCCTGGTGGAAATAGGAACCATTGTGATGTTTATCGTCAGTATGTTCAGTCTTACAGGCGATAAAACACAGGGAAGCTTCTCTTATAATTTTTTAGTATTTATCATCTTGTTTTTTACGGTGTTGTTTGCCAATTTCGCAGAAGCGATTGCAGAAGCGAGAGGAAAAGCACAGGCGGATACCCTTAGAAAAACCCGTGAAGAAACTCCTGCCAAGCTGGTTGTGGGCAATAAACCTGGATTTCAGGTGGAAACCGTTTTAAAAATGTCTGCCGAAATGAAATTGGGCGACATTTTCCTTTGCGAAGCCGGAGATCAGATTCCAATGGATGGAGAAATTATAGAAGGTCTGGCAACCATTGATGAATCTGCCATCACCGGGGAAAGTGCTCCCGTAATCCGTGAAGCAGGAGGAGATAAAAGTTCTGTAACCGGAGGTACAAAAGTTCTGTCGGACAGAATCAAAGTAAAAGTAACCACCAAACCAGGAGAATCCTTTTTAGATAAGATGATTGCCTTGGTAGAAGGAGCTTCAAGACAGAAAACACCTAATGAAATCGCATTAACTATACTTTTGGCAGGATTTACCCTGACCTTTATTATCGTCACCCTTACTTTAAAACCTTTTGCAGACTATGCGCAGACACCGATTACGATTGCGGCATTTATTTCACTTTTCGTTTGTCTCATTCCGACAACTATCGGAGGTCTGCTTTCTGCAATCGGAATTGCTGGGATGGACCGCGCGTTGAGAGCCAACGTAATCACCAAAAGCGGGAAAGCTGTAGAAACAGCCGGAGATATTGATGTGTTGCTTCTGGATAAAACAGGAACCATTACCATCGGGAACCGTAAAGCAACCCAATTCCATCCCGCAGACGGAATAAAGATTGAAGATTTTATTAAAGCCTCTGCATTGAGCTCTGTAGCCGATGAAACTCCGGAAGGAAAATCCATTATAGAATTAAGCCAGCTGAAATTGGAAGATCTGCTTGTTCCGAATCCTACCTATATAGATTTTACAGCAGAAACAAGAACTTCAGGGATTAATTTTGAAAATACACGAATCAGGAAAGGAGCTTATGATACAATAAAAAAACTGACTGAAAAAGCCGGGAATACTTTCCCCGAGGAAACGCAGTATGCTGTAACTAAAATCTCTGAAAACGGAGGAACACCGCTTGTGGTAATCGTTAATGAAAAAGTCTGGGGAGTGATTGAACTTCAGGATATTATTAAAACGGGAATCCAGGAACGTTTCCAGAGACTTAGAAAAATGGGAGTGAAAACGGTAATGGTAACAGGAGATAATCCCTTAACGGCTAAATTCATTGCAGAAAAAGCGGGTGTGGATGACTTCATTGCTGAGGCTAAGCCTGAAGATAAAATGAATTACATCAAAAAAGAGCAGCAGGAAGGGAAACTGGTAGCGATGATGGGAGACGGAACCAATGACGCTCCGGCCCTTGCCCAGGCAGATGTAGGTGTAGCAATGAACAGCGGAACCCAGGCCGCAAAAGAAGCCGGAAACATGGTAGACCTTGATAACGATCCTACTAAGCTGATCGAGATCGTGGAAATCGGAAAACAGTTGCTGATGACTCGCGGAACGTTGACGACCTTCAGTATTGCCAATGATGTAGCCAAATATTTTGCAATTATCCCTGCTCTTTTTATCACTTTCATCCCTTCACTGCAGAAACTGAATATTATGAATCTTCATAGCCCGGAAACGGCCATCCTTTCAGCGGTAATTTTCAACGCGGTGATTATTCCGTTCCTGATTCCGCTGGCATTGAAAGGTGTGGCTTATAAACCGATTGGAGCCAGTGCACTGCTCAGAAGAAACCTTCTGATCTATGGTTTGGGCGGAGTTATCGTTCCGTTTATCGGAATCAAAATTATTGATGTTGTGATCAGTTTATTCTATTAAAATTTTTAAAAAATGAAAAATCATATTGTATCAGCATTCAGACTGACTTTGGTTATGCTGGCGGTTATAGGAATTTACCTGCTTCTGGTATATGGAGGCTCAAAAGTGCTTCCTACAAAAGGAAAAGCGGAAATCATTACGCAGAACGGACAGAAGTATTATGCAAATATCGGTCAGAATTTCAGCTCTGAGAAATATTTTCACGGCCGTCCTTCAGCAGTGGATTATAATGCAGGAGGAAGTGGTGGAAGCAATAAAGGACCAAGTAATGAAGAATATCTGGAAACTGTACAGAAAAGAATAGACACCTTAAAAATGCAGAACCCCGGAATGGAAAAAGCTGAGGTTCCCGTAGAATTGGTAACCGCAAGCGGAAGCGGGCTTGATCCCGATATTTCTCCCGACGGAGCACTGTATCAGGCAAAAAGAATTGCGAAGGAAAGAAACTTTCCTGAAGAAAAAATCCAAAATTTAATTAAAGATCAAACTGAAAAACCATGGCTGGGCCTTTTCGGTCCTGCAAAAGTAAATGTGCTGAAGCTTAACATCGCTTTAGACCAATTAAAATAATGTGAAATGTTTATGAAAAGATATATCGTTGCCGGAATTTTAGCCGGAGTTTTCTTCCCGAAAGCACAAACCTCAGATTCATTGAAAACAGGAAATAATGTGACGTTTTCTGCTTATGCAGAACTTTTTTACACGTATGATTTTAACGAACCTGCAAGCCATCTGAGACAGAATTTTCTGTATTCCTACAATAGACATAATGAAGTAAATCTTAATCTAGGATTGATAAAAGCGAATTATCAGAGTGAAAATCTCCGTGCCAATGTGGCCCTGATGGCCGGAACCTATGCTCAGGATAATATGGCGGCTGAACAGGATGCCCTGCGTTATGTGAATGAAGCCAACGTTGGAATCAAAATTTCCAAAACTAAAAACCTGTGGGTGGATGCAGGAATTATGCCTTCCCATATCGGATGGGAAAGTGCTATTGGAAAAGATAATATCAATCTGACCAGAAGTTTTGCCGCCGAAAATTCTCCTTATTTTGAGACCGGTGCTAAAATCTCCTACACATCAGACAATGGAAAATGGCTCCTGAGCGGACTTGTCCTGAACGGATGGCAGAGAATCGCCAAAGCTGAAGGTAATCAAAGTCTTTCTTTCGGGCATCAGGTGATTTATAAACCTAATGATAAAATTACCATGAACAGCAGCTCATTTATCGGAAACGATAAAGCAAAAGAAGAGAAAAGAATGCGTTATTTTCACGATTTGTACGGAAGTTTCCAATTGACAGACCAATTTTCAGCGGTTCTGGGTTTCGACATTGGTGCAGAGCAGAAAACAAAAGGAAGCAGCAGCTACAATATCTGGTACACCCCCAATGTTCTGATGAAATATCAGTTGGATCATAAATGGGCATTGGCAGGAAGATTGGAGTATTACAACGATAAAAATGGGGTAATCATTAGTACAAAAACACCTAATGGCTTCCAAACTTTCGGCTATTCCCTGAATGTGGATTATGCGATTCTGAAAAACGTAGTGTTCCGTACGGAAGCAAGAGGCTTTACCTCCAAAGATGCCATTTTTGTAAAGAATGATCAGATGAAACAGGGCAATTTCTTTATCACCACAAGTCTGGCAGCCTGGTTTTAAAGGAAAGAAAAAAGTTGGAAGCTGGAAGAAGGAGGATGGAAGTTACTTTCAGTTATAAGTATTGAAAGTCTCTGTAAAATCAATTTGTTTTAAAAAAAGATATACAGTTATTTTTAATGACGTTTATCACTCCTCTTTCAGCTTTAAACCTTGTCAATCAGATCTTTTTATCTGAATTGAGGCTAATTACAAAGATTAGGAAAATATAAAAACTGAAAAGAGGTCCGTTACCATTAATAACCTAATAAAAATGGGCTTCAGCCCGTTAAAAACATAATTATTTTAAATTCATAGAATAAACAACCCATGTCATCAGCCAAACATTTTTTAGAACTGATTCAGAAATCCCGGAAAGGAAAATTTAAGATTTACATCGGGATGAGTGCAGGCGTAGGAAAGACTTTCCGGATGCTTCAGGAGGCACATGCATTATTGAGAAACGGCATTGATGTAAAGATTGGTTATATTGAAACCCATGGCCGGGAAGAGACGGTAGCTCTTACAGACGGAATCCCTGAGATTGCGAGAAGATCGGTTTTTTATAAAGGTAAAAACCTGGAGGAAATGGATCTTCAGACGATCATCAATGAACATCCTGAAGTGGTTCTGGTGGATGAGCTGGCGCATACCAATGTGGAAGGTTCCAAAAATAAAAAAAGATGGCAGGATGTACTGGAAATCCTTGATAACGGAATCAATGTGATCAGTGCGATGAACATCCAGCATATTGAGAGCCTTAATGAAGAGGTGAAAAAGATCACGGGGATAGAAGTGGCGGAACGTGTACCGGATAAGATTCTGGCTCTTGCCGATGAGGTGGTAAATATAGACCTTACTGCGGATGAGCTGCTAACCCGCCTGAAAGAAGGAAAGATCTATAAAAAAGAAAAAATTCAGACGGCGCTCAGCAACTTTTTTCAGAGTGGACATATTTTACAGCTTCGTGAATTGGCCTTAAAAGAGGTGGCAACCCATGTGGAACGAAAGGTGGAAACTGAGATCAAGACTGAAAATTTCAAACCTATTAAATTTCTGGCCTGCATCAGCAGTAATGAAAAGATTGCGAAGAATATCATCCGTAAAACAGCCCGTCTGGCGAGTTATTATAACAGTCCGTGGACGGTTTTATATGTTCAGAAACCCTCTGAAAACCCTGAAAAAATTGCCCTAGACAAGCAGCGGTATTTGATTAATAATTTTAATTTAGCACAGGAATTGGGGGCGAAAGTGGTACGGATAAAAGAAAGCAGTGTACATAAAGGAATTTTAGAATATGTCATTGCCCACAATATGACCACGGTTTGTATCGGGAAGCCTCACTCAAGCCTCTGGCAGCGCCTTTCCGGTTATAGCTGGATTTACACGCTGATGAATAGACTTAATGAAAGACAGATAGATATTATTATTTTATCTTAGAAGTAATGAAACTTAAAACGAAACTCACTTTAGGCGTAGGTCTTTTATTTTTACTGATTGTTTTGCTTTCAGTAATCGGTTCCGTCTATATCAACAAACTGAAATCGGATACGGAAAAGATTCTTACCGCCAATTATAACAGCCTGGAATTCTCCAAAAATATGCTGCTTGCTTTGGACAAGATAAGTACAGATAGTGCTGTTGCAGTAACCGATTTTCAGAAAAATAACAAGCTTCAGGAAAAGAACCTTACTGAGTTCGGCGAAAGAGAAGCTACCCAGAATCTTAATCTACACTTTCAGAGCTATCTGAAGCAGCCTTCTCCCGATAAAGAAAAGCTGATCCGTGAAGATCTGGCCAAAATCATGTCCCTGAATATGAAAGGGATCGAGCGGAAAAGTGATATTGCCATCATTACCGCTGAAAATGCTACATTCTGGATCGTAAGTCTGGGAACCGTATGTTTTCTGATTGCTTTTATCCTGCTTTTTAATCTTCCGCAGACGATTGCAGAACCAATTAACCAGCTGACCTTCAGTATCCGGCAGATTGCGGATAAAAATTACAATGAAAGGGTTCATTTTAAAGGAAGTGAGGAGTTCAACAGTCTTGCAGAATCTTTTAATATCATGGCGGAAAAGCTTCAGGAATATGAGAGCAGCAGCTTTTCCAAACAGCTGATGGATAAGAAAAGGATTGAGACTTTGGTCAACAATATGCACGATGCAGTGATCGGACTGGATGAAAATCACTTTATCTACATGATCAACGATGAAGCATTGAAAATCACTAATCTCAACAAAGAGGAAATTATCGGGAAAACGGCTCATGAAGTGGCTGTGAATAATGACCTGATGCGCGAACTGCTCAAAAATATCGATCATCCGGTAGTCGAGCCTATCAAGATCGTCCGGGATAATAAAGAAAATTATTTCGAACAGGATATTATCCCTATCAACATCACGAAAACCGGAGAAAAAGAAAAGAAATATATCGGAAAAGTAATCCTGCTCCGGAATATCACCCCTTTTAAAGAACTTGATTTCGCCAAAACCAACTTTATAGCAACCATTTCTCATGAATTGAAAACACCTATTTCAGCCATAAAAATGGGCGTTCAGCTGCTCGGTAATCAGAAATTCGGTGAGTTGAATGAGCAGCAGCAGGAATTACTGAAGAGTATTAACGAAGATGGACAGCGCCTGCTGGATATTACAGGAGAACTGCTGAATCTTTCACAGGTAGAAACAGGAAACATCCGCTTAACCGTTGAAAAATGCTCACCAAAAGAAATGGTGCAGACCGCTGTAAAAAATGTTGAAAAACTGGCAGAACAGAAAAATATTTCCATAACCACAGAATATCTTATTGCTGATGATGATTTTGTTGCAGCCGATTTCGATAAAACAGTCTGGGTAATGAATAACTTCCTGACTAATGCCGTGAAACATTCGTTTCAGGATGAAACCATTCAGATTTTGGTTGAAAAACGAGAGACTTTCATTCAGTTCAGCATTACCGATACAGGAAGCGGTATTGATGAAAAATACCACCGCCAGATCTTCGACCGCTATTTCCAGGTTCCGGGAGAACACCAAAACGGAACTGGATTAGGACTCGCTATTTCCAAAAATTTCATTGAAAAACAAAATGGTGAAATTGGTGTGGAAAGTTTCCCGAATCAGGGAAGTACTTTCTTCTTCAGATTGCCGGTTTTATGAGGATTATTGTCATATATTTGAACAGGAAATATCAAATTTATTCTCTATTAAAAACTTTTAATTTTATCTTTTAATGCTAACAGCCCCTTTTTTTATTTTTTTTGGCAATTCCCATATTCTTTGTTGTTTCAGGCATTTTCTTTTTTATACAGAAAGGTGAAATTATAGAAAAGTACAGGCAGCCGGATGCAGTAATGTTAAAAAGCATCAATGGAACGATGGAGACTGTCAGTAACAATTTGCTGCAATATAAAAAGCTTTCAATGATGTAGTTTTGAGATTCTTCTGAATCAGAATTCGATGTTTTTATTCCCCCGGAGTTTTTATATCCTTCCGAGAGGCTGTATTAATCTGAGATTCAAATCTGATGCAAAGAATACAAAAAATCCAACGGTTCTCAGGGAGTTTCATATCAATGCAGATTCTGTTGAGCTGATCTATTATCCGGATCATATGCTCAATGCAAAACGTACCATTTCTTTTAATGGCCTGAACGAAGAACAGATTTTACTTTTTCAGAAAGCGTTGATTAAGCAGGCATAATTTCAGTAGTATCATAGCAGAGACAGTATTGATGAAAAGATTTTCGACCGCTATTTCCAGGTTCCCAGAGAATATCAGAACTTTGCTATTTTCAGAATGTGGATGACCTTAGTGTGGATGATTTTATATCAAAGTTGAAAGACAATACTTTAATCCTGCAAAATAAAGACGTTCTGCTGGACAGGCTTAAAAATAATGAAAGCGCTTACGGTATTCTCATTATAATGAACGGAGTAAAGATGCTGAATGATAAAAACCTCTTCGATGAAGGGGCTGCTATTGTTGTCAGCAGAAAAACTGAATTGGGAAAATTCCCGGTATGGGAAAAAGAATACAAAAATTTCATCAGAGAAAATAATATTAAAGAATAGTTGAACGATGAATACATTGAAGACGATTTTGAGCAGTTTATTTTTTATCCTGTTTTGTTCATTAGTCTCCGGACAGACTTTTAAACTGGAAGAACTTGCCGCATTCAACAACCTTGATATGGTTGCGTTCAAAAAAGAAATTAAAAAACAGAATTACACTTTTTACGATAAAACCGAAGGCCTTGGCTTTGTTGTGAATGAATATGAAAGTCCTGGATATCAATATAAAATCGCAAAGTTTGAATATAAAGAAGATCAATCTCAAAACAATATAGAATTCACCTTTAAAGATAAAAAAGACTATGACACCTACCTTAAAGCGGTTCTGGATACCGGATATAAACAGACAGGAAAAGGAAAAATAATAACCAAAGAAAGCTACACAGACTATTATAAAGGCAAACAACAGATCAGGATCGTTCAGCCGAAAACGGCAAAAGAACCCTATACGCTGATTGTTTTTAAATAAATGATCTGTTTTTTAAATAATAAAGAGGCTGTCTCAAAGCGAGACAGCCTTTATGTTGTTTGTAAATTATATTTATTTAATGTTTTATGATTAATTGTAAAGATCTCTTCTCTCCTGAAGCAGTTATTACAATGAAATAGTTGCCGTTTGGTAGCTCAGAGGTGGAAAATTTTACATTATTTAGTCCTTTGTTAAAATTTTTATTCCTTTCAATAGACTTTATTTCTTTTCCCAGCATATCAAATACCTGTATGTTAAGCTGACTGTCCTGTAATAATTCAAAATCCAGTTTTGCGAAATCCGACGATGGATTTGGAGAAACAGTAATACGCTTAAAATTTGAATTATTAGTATTACCAGTGCCTGATTTACCAGCCTCATCATAGATGAATTCTCCGTTTTCCTGTGTATGATTGATCTTTACATTGAATATACAGACACTTCCATACTGCTGATCTGGTTTTTCAGCAGCGACCTGGGAAACTGCATATTGATAATCCTGAATCACATCCGTCGGCTCCTTAAGTTCAAAAGTGAATTTTATTGCCCTGTATTCTCCTGCTTCCAGCATGATATTGTTCAGCTGTACATTTTCAAAATTGGTAACCGTAAGCTCGCGTTTCTCAGCATTCAATATCTCTATCCCGCTACCTTCTGATCCGGCAGACATCCATTTTTCCCATAAACGATCATCCAGTTTAATTTTTATTCTACCTATTTTAGCAAAATTGTTATCATTTACCCCAACCCGATCAAACCTCACCATAAAATCCGTTTGCTCTGAAGAAGGATTTCCAATAAAGATGGAACTGTCAAATTTATAATATGAGCCTTCTAATCCCCCCAGTGGTACCAACGAAGTATTACGCGTTACCACATTATTGTTATTTTTAACATTGTCACCCATCATATTGGTTGTGCTTGCTGGAAGTTCACTGAACATAGGGTCATTCACATCAACGATTCTTCCCAGGAAACACAATACAGGATTGCTGATAACATTGGGATCTCCGAATAATGAAGGATTTACCGGCTGCCACTTCGCATCAATGATGATCTCCTGTCCCGGCTGTAAAGGTGGAATAATAAATCCAGGTGTACTCGAACTGCTATCATAGTCCGGAGCATTACTGTTGAAGACCAAGCTTCGCGCTTTGATCTCGCCTCCCGCAGGAACACAGGCATTAGTCTGTGGATTTACAATACACTTTGATCCGTCCCAGGAGTTAAGCGCTGTTGGGGAAGGAGGATTTACCGGAACAGCATTATTATCCCAGGATTCTCCTGTTGCCCCTATTGTCCAGTATAACCTTACACGGCTTTCAGTGGATGCCACACAGCCTAAATTCCTTATCCTGAATCGCATCACGTTGAATTTAGAAGGATCGGAAGAATATCCCGGATTTTCATGGGTCACACTTAGTCCATTGGCTGTCTTCCTGTTCCATATATCATTACTTTCCCAGATAATTTCATTTCCGGGTGCGGGAACATAAGGTTCTGCGCCTGTATCCGCAGCATTGTCAAATGCGGCCAGATCCCATCTGTAATTAGCGTGAGCGTAATTTTCATTATCAATTTGATCGGGTAGCAATCGTATTGTTTCGCCATAGACAATATCCATATTCGGAATGGTAAGATTCGGCACTTCCGTAACGGTTGAATTACTATGATTGATAGAAGACAATTTATATCCCTGAACAGTATTTGAAACAATATTTTCTTTTGATACGTAAAATTTCCCGTCAATTGCTTTTTCAATATAAGAGTTATAATAATTACTGGTATTAGGAATAAAATTTATCGTCAAAGGATTAATATTAACAATGGCAATTCCTTTATTACCTACATTAGAGTTATTTTGTGCAATAATAATTCTATTATAGTCAATAAATTCCACTCCATCAATTTTGGTAACTCCAGAAAGGTTCAGATTATTAATATTGATATAGTCCCCATTTTGATTGAGCGTCCAAACCCTTAATTCATTACCATTTCCATATGCTAATCTCATCTTTCCTGTAGTTGCATCTTCAAATAGTTCAACATCAGAAATATCACCTGTAGGATATATAGGTAATGTTTGTTGATGGGATATCCCATTTTTAGTAATCAAAAATCGCTCTACAGTATTTCCGACTGCAAATAAATAACGTGTTTTATTTTTTCTTAGTTTTGATATTGCAAAAATTCTATTTCCTTTATAGTTAAAATGCTCTGGTGGGGAAACATAAATTGAAGTGCTATTTACGGTTACCTTCACGGAAATGAGAGTATTAATAAAGGCTGGCATATTATATACTGTCATCGCAATAATATAAAATTCATTACATGTACCTGGCACATTGACAACTGAAATTTCTTTGGTTACGGTATTCACACCAGGTGTTATAGTATCTATCAAAACGTTATTTTGGTTATATATTTTGTTTCCCCGTACATAAAATAACAGATTACCATTAGAGTCAAATGCAGCATTTGATCCGGGAAAATTTCCTGCTCCTAAAGAATTTGTTAATAAGTGAGGATTTCCTGTGGCAGGAAAATTAACGAGAGAGTTTCCCAAAACCCATTGGGGCGATTGAGCATTCATCAGGGGTATAAAATTTGCGATTGCAAAAAGCAGTAGTATTAGATTTTTTTTCATAAACGGTAAAATTTTAAATAATTGTGTGGTAATGATAATTTTAATTAGCCAGTTCTAATTTAGGCACTGAATAACCAGGAAAACCACGATAACTAATACCTGCGCCATATCATTAAGCAACTGCGTTGATTTTTTCAATAACTGCGTCAGCATTGGAAAGGTTACGTAATCTTACGAATCTGGCATAGCAGATCAACTGTGGGCTTAATAAGATCACATTTTAATTTACAGTATTTTTTATGATAAAAAAACAAATGGAAAGAGAACTACTGATAATAAACATCAATGGAACAGCGTTCCTTGTCTATGTGGACAGCTTTCAGCTTAAACAAAAGACAACCCCATAACACGATTCCTTCTAATGAAAAGAAAGACACAAAATACGGATACAGGTTCGGTTACTGTTTTCTTTCAAAAGAAAAAGCTGAACAGGAAAATGCAGAATTAAAGCGAAAAGATAATAATAAAATCCAAGAAAAATAAAGGGATGGAATTGCTGATAAAAAAGAAGCTGCCCCAAAAGTGAGACAGCTTCTTTTTAAAGTTGACTACTGTTTTTCAATCAGATCTAAAAACTGCTGCTCATCGTAAATGGTAATCGTTCCGATGTCCTGCGCTTTTTTCAGTTTGCTTCCGGCTTTCTCACCTACCACAAGATAATTAAGATTCTTGGAAACCGCAGAAATATTCTTTCCACCGTGTTTCTCTACCATTTCTTCCGCCTGTTCTCTGGTGAAAAGCGATAGTTTTCCGGTGAAAAGGAACGTTTTTCCTTCCAGAACGTTTGATAGAACTTCATTGGTATTTTCTCCCTTTTCAAGCTGTACACCGTACGATTTTAAACGCTCGATCATCAGGAGGTTTTCAGAATTTCTGAAGAATTCTTCAATGCTTACCGCAATTTTGGTTCCGATATCTTCCACCTGGCAAAGCTCTTCCACAGATGCATTTTTCAGTTCTTCTATCGTAGGGAAATTTTTCACCAGTTTTTTAGCCACCGTTTCGCCCACATGCTTAATCCCGATTCCGTATAGAACCTTTTCAAACGGAATCTCTTTAGATTTTTCAATTCCTGAGATGATATTTTGGGCAGATTTTTCAGCCATTCTTTCAAGCGGAAGAAGCTGTTCTTTGGTGAGAACATAGAAATCAGCAGGGTTTTCAATCAGTTTTTCTCTGTACAGCTGTTCAATTGTTTCGCTTCCCAGGTTTTCAATATTCAGGGCCTTTCTGGAAACATAATGGATCATTCTTCCCACTACCTGAGGCGGGCAGTGAAGCTCATTCGGACAGAAGTGGATGGCCTGGTCTTCAATTTTTACCAGCTCCGTTCCACATTCCGGACAATGTTTGATGTATTCTATTTCACGGCTTTCTTCCGTTCTCTTTTCCGTATTTACGCCTACAATCTTAGGAATAATTTCACCGCCTTTTTCCACATATACAAAATCCTGTTCATGCAGATCCAGCTTTTTGATAATATCTTCATTGTGAAGAGAAGCTCTTTTCACGATAGTTCCGGCCAGTAAAACCGGTTTTAGGTTGGCCACAGGAGTAATTGCTCCCGTTCTTCCCACCTGATAAGAAACACTCTGTAATTCCGTTTCCACCTTTTCCGCTTTAAACTTATAAGCCATAGCCCATCGCGGAGACTTGGCGGTATAACCCAACTGGCGCTGCTGCTGAAGAGAATTTACTTTCAACACAATTCCGTCAATCTCAAAAGGAAGGTTATGACGTTCTGTATCCCAGAAGCTGATGAATTCCTTCACCTCATCCAAAGTTTTGCAGAGTTTCGCCTGCTGTGATGTTTTGAAGCCCCAGCTTTGTGCCTTCTGAAGCAGTTCCCAGTGCGTTTCTGTAGGGAAATCCTCAGAAATAAACTGGTAAAGTACTGATGAAAGTCCACGCTTTCTTACTTCCGCGCTGTCCTGCATTTTTAAGCTTCCGCTGGCTGTGTTTCGTGGATTCATAAAAGGATCCAGTCCTTCCTCTTCACGAAGTTTATTGATCTTATCAAAGTTCTTTCGGGTTAAATAAATTTCACCTCTCATGAAAAAATGAGGCGGGAAATCACCTTTTAACGTCAACGGAATATCTGAGATCGTACGGACATTCGGGGTAATTTCGTCTCCCTGGAAACCGTCTCCACGGGTTACGGCCTGTACCAGCTTTCCGTTTTCATACAGGATGGAAATAGAAGCGCCATCATATTTCAGTTCCGCAACAAATTCTACAGGATCACTGATGGTCTTGATGATTCTTTTTTCCCAGTCCTCAAGATCCTCAAAATCATAAGAATTATCCAGAGAATACATCCTGAATCTGTGCTGAATGGTTGGGAAAACCTTTGTAATTCCGCCTCCTACACGTACGGTAGGTGAGTTTTCATCATAAAACTCTGGATGTTTGGCTTCAAGATCCTGAAGCTGTTCCAGTAACATATCAAACTCATAATCAGAGATCGTAGGTGTATCCAGAAGGTAATAATTTTCGTTATGCTGATGAAGCTCCTTTCTGAGCTGTTCTATCTTTTGCTGTATATTTTCAGACATTCTTTTCTATCTTTTGAGCAAAAATAACTAAACTAATTTCATTTAAAAAATAACAGAATCAAATAGTACAGGAAAATTAAAAAACATTAATATCAGTCAAGAGATTGGTTGTGTTGATCTTAAAATAAGTGTTTATACTAACCTGATATGATGTAATAATTTTTTAAGAAATTATTAAAACTCCCTTAAACAGAAGCTCCCGCAAGTCAAAATACCTTTGTACGTCTCACAGCTTTTAACAATAAAACGTACCTTTATCAAAAGTTGGTCAGACTTTTTAATTAATTATCAGATTATATTATGAAAAATTTTATCTTAGGGTTAGCAGTTTTAAGTACAGTTCTCATGAAGGCACAAACCCAGATCATTGCACACAGAGGATATTTCCAGTCGCAGCCCGCAACCACGGAAAATTCCATTAAATCATTGGAAAATGCTCAGAAATTAAAGATATACGGATCCGAATTTGACGTAAGAATGACGAAAGACGGAGTACTGGTCATTAACCATGATGAGCATCACGGCAAAATGGAAATCTCCGAAACTTCATTCAAAGAGCTGGAAACATTGAAATTATCAAACGGGGAAAAATTCCCGACATTGAAAGATTATCTTAAACAGGGTAAAAAAGATCCGTCTTTGAAGCTGATCGTAGAAATCAAGCCGGATAAAACCCCGGAAAAAGAAAACGAGATCACCCAGAAGACGATTAAGATGATCAAAGAAATGAAGCTGGAAAATCAAAGTGAGTTCATTTCTTTCAGCCTGAATATCTGCAAAGAGATCAAAAGACTGGAACCGGCATTTAAAGTACAATACCTGAACGGAGAACTTTCCCCTGAACAGATTAAAAAAGAAGGTCTGGACGGAATGGATTACCACTACAGCGTTTTTCAGAAAAATCCTTCATGGATTACTGAAGCTAAAACACTGGGCCTAATTACCAATTCCTGGACCGTGAACGATCCTGCCATCTACGAACAGCTAAAAAAGCAGGGAATAGGCTTTGTAACCACTAACATTCCTGATCAGCTTAAAAATAAATAAATTTTACTGAAGAATTATAATTTATAGCCTGTCTCCTTAAAAAGAGGCAGGTTTTTATTTGAATTCCAATAAAATCTTGAATCGGTATACCCATCAAAAAAATCTGTGTCATCCGTGTGATCTGCGGGAACCCAAAAAAATAGCTTTCCTGGATCTTGTAGGATTTCTATGTTTGAAAACGTAACGATGCAAGGCTTTTAATCATTATGCGGCTTTTAAGGCGCAACAAAACCTTCAGCTTTCAGTAAAATCATTGCGCCTTATAATGCATGAAGCAGGTAAAAAAACAGAGTCCTTGCGAAAATTCCAACAAAACCGTATAATTCTAAAAAAAAAAATATTTTAAGTTATTGTTTATCAGTATTAAAATTGGTTTTGTTTTTATTTTCTCTGGAAAAGACAATAAAGGTATATAAATGCTTACAGGAAATGGCATTAAAAATACTTAATTTGTTAAATGCCTGTTTATTAGGATTGTATTCAATGTTAACAATAATAAGTTAACATTTTGTTTAGTAAATATTTAAAAAATGTTAAAATCGTGTTAAAGTCACAGTCATAATGTCGTTTTAATTTTGCGCAAACAAAAAGGATATGCGTAAAGAGACACAGAAACTGTTGGTTTTATCGCTGCTGGGATTAGTCAGCGTCAACCTGACAGCTCAGCAGAAAGTAAAAAAAGATACGATTAAAGGCATTGATGAAGTGGTGGTAACTGCTTTAGGAATTAAGAGGCACGATAAGGCCTTAGGATATGTTGCCGAAAAGGTGGGTTCAGCAGTTTTTGAAGAAACGCAGAACAACAACTGGGCACAGTCGATGGAAGGAAAAGTGGCAGGGCTTAAGATCCAGACTGCCGGAGCAGGACCTCTGGGAACTTCCCGAATTACCTTAAGAGGAGAAAAATCCATGATAATGGACCACAACTATGCTCTGATCGTAGTAGATGGTGTTCCGTTGGGAAATTCTACCACAGGATCCGGAACTCCTGCTTATGGGGCCGGTTCGGGGGGAGATGTTCCTATTGATTTAGGAAACGGATTAAACAGCATTAATCCTGACGATATTGAATCGGTAACGGTTCTGAAAGGAGCCTCCGCAGCAGCCTTATACGGTTCACGTGCCGCAAACGGTGCTTTAATGATCACTACGAAATCCGGGAAGACCAAAGACGGAAAGCTGAAAGTAACCTTCAATTCCTCTTCAAGTTTTGATACCGTATTGAAATGGCCGGACTGGCAGTATGAATACGGACAGGGAACCCTTGCTAAAAATTCAGCCGGACAGTTTTATTATTCTTATGGACTTTCTCCGGATGGAGCCAGCACAGGCGGAACGAGCAGCGCCTTCGGACCAAAATTTGCCGGTCAGTACTATTTCCAGTATGATCCTACGGTACAGGGCCAGAGCCCGGCGAGACAGGAATGGAGAGCTTACAAAGACAATATTAAAGGCTTCTGGAGACCCGGATCTACCTATTCCAACAGTGTTTCTGTGGAAAGCTCAAATGATAAGACCAGCTTCAGAACCTCACTTACCTATCTGAATAATGAATGGATGATGCCTAATACCGGTTTTGACCGTTTTAATTTCGCCTTATCCTTTGCCCATCAGCTTACCAAAAAATTAAAAATCTCTACCAAGTTCGCATACAACACAACAAAAAGTGATAACCTTCCGGCTACAGGATACAACAACCAGTCGATCTCTTATTTTATGATTTTCCAGAACCCAAACGTGGATCTCGGATGGTATAAACCGATCTGGAAGTACGGACAGGAGCAGGTAGATCAGATCCATCCGTTCAGTTCTTATATTGATAATCCTTACCTTATCGCGTATGAAATGCTGAACGGGGTCAGAAAGAAAAATATCACAGGAAATATTACGGCGGATTATCAGTTCAATAATAATTTCAGTCTGATGCTGAGATCAGGAGTGGAAATCCTGAATGAAAAAAGGACTACCAGAAGACCCTGGAGCTCTGCCAACTATCTGAATGGTTTTTACAGAGAACAGTATATTAAAAATCATGAATATAACAACGACGTTCTATTCTCCTATAAAGCAGATCTTAATAAATTCAGCCTTTCTGCTTCTGCGGGAGGAAGTATCCGCTATAATGAATACGTAATGACGGATTATCAGGCCATCGGTCTGAAAACAGCCGGAGAATATATCCTTACCAATGCCCTTTCAATTCCGGTTAAATATCCTAGCCCGAATGATAAACAGGTAGACAGTGTCTATGGGTTGCTAACGCTGGGGTATGATAATAAGGTTTTTGTAGATGTTACAGGAAGAAATGACTGGAGTTCCACGCTTCCGAAGCAGAACAGGTCTTTCTTCTATCCATCGGTAAGCACCAGCTTTATTCTTTCGGATATTTTTAAACTGAAAAGCAATACCCTTAATTTCTGGAAACTGAGAGGTTCATGGGCTAAAGTAGGTATAGACAGTGATACATATCTGTTGGATAATTATTATTCAGCAAGCAATATTACAGGAAGTGTTGTGGCACCTACCACTTACAATAACCCTAACCTTAGACCGGAAAAGAATACCAATATAGAAGCGGGCATGGATTTCAGTCTTTTCAAAAGCAGGCTTAATCTTAATTTTACCGCTTATCAGAATGTGAGTGAGGACCAGATTATTCCTGTATCCCTTCCTTATGAAAGTGGATATTCCAAAAGAGTGATCAATGCTGGGAAAATCCGCAACAGAGGATTTGAACTTTCAGCAGATATTTATCCGGTAAAGACAAAAAACTTCTCATGGAAAGTAGGAGGAAACTGGTCTACCAATGAAAATAGGGTGATGACTCTTCCGGAAGGATTTGACGGAATTATTTCCGGAGTGGGAGACGTTGTATTCTATAAAATGGAAGTAGGAGGTTCGCTGGGAGATATGTACGGTTTTAAACTATTAAGAACTCCGGACGGTCAGGTAATTTACGGAGATAACGGTCTTCCCGGAAGACCTGGAGATATAGAAAAAGTAGGAAATGCATTTCCGAAATGGAGAGCCGGCCTTCAGAATGATTTTAAGATTAAAAATTTCACTATCAGTTTCTCATTTGACGGACAGTACGGAGGAATTGCCTATTCCCAGTCCCATCATAAAATGTCAGAGCAGGGAAAACTTACCTCTACACTGGCAGGAAGAGAAACCGGGATGATCGTAGGAGAAGGGGTAGTGCAGAATGCAGACGGAACCTACAGCCCGAATACAAAAGCAGTAAATATCTCTGCCTATTACGGAGATTATTACAGAAGAGCCAACGTGGAAACCAACAGCTTCAGTACAGATTTTATCAAGCTTAGAGATGCAAGAATAGCATATTCTTTCCCAAGAGAAACCATCAAATCTTTAGGACTGGAAGATCTTACCCTTGCTGTCTTCGGAAAAAACCTGTGGATGTGGACGAAGTTCCCGCTGTTTGATCCTGAAGTAGCCACGCTGAATAATGCTACCATTACCCCGGGAGTGGAAATGGGACAGCTTCCTACAGCAAGAACTATCGGGTTTCAGTTAAATCTTAAATTTTAAATCTAAAACAATGAAAAAAATATTCATACATCTGGCATTAGTGGCTTCAGTCTTAGCCCTTAATTCCTGTGACAGAACTTTTGAAGAAATTAATACTGATACCAGCAGGATCAAAGATCCGGCTGTTGGAAGCCTTCTGGCACCTATTCAATACGAAATGGGGAGTTACGGTTACAACAGGGCAGATGATTTTACCTTTGATATTATGCAGAACGCTCTGGATTTTCCGAATGAAGGAAATACCTACAGCAGATATTATATGGATGAAAAAAGTGGGAACGGATACTGGAATATGTCTTACAGATGGCTGAAGCAGGTTAATGATCTTAAAAAATATGCTACTAAAGAGCAGAATAATAACTATCTGGCCATCTCTATGGTGCTGAAAGCCTGGATTACTGCCAATCTTACGGATGCTTTTGGGGATATTCCTTTCACAGAAGCAACAAACCTTGAGGAAGGGATTACAAGACCAAAATTTGACAAGCAGAAAGATATTTATGTTCAGCTGCTGAATGATCTGAAGACCGCTAATACTTTATTTGATCCCACAAAAGCTTTAACCGAAACAGATTTGTTCTACAATGCCAATACCAACAGCCAGACCGGTATTCTGGGATGGAAAAAATTCTGTAACTCACTTTCATTAAGGCTTCTGACAAGAATCCTGAACAGAAACGGAGAAGTGAATGTTTATGAAAGAATTCAGGAAATAGTTAATAACCCTGCCACCTATCCGGTTTTTCAGAATAATAATGATAGTGCAGTTCTTCCTCTTTCCGGAATATCTCCTTATCTGCCGCCTATTGCACGTCCTCAGGATTTTACCGCATACAGGGCTGCCGGAGAGTTTTTCATAAATGCCATGAAGGATAATAATGATCCGAGGTTAAGTATGTTTTTTACGAAAGCTAAAAGTTTGTCCGGAGCCGATTTAGGGTATAAAGGCGCTCCTTCCGGATACGCTTTGGGAAGTTCTTTTGATTATCAGCCTTCCAATCTTAATCAGAATCTGGCAAAAGCTCCTTTAAAAGTTCTGATTATGACCTATTCTGAGGTGCAGTTTATTCTGGCAGAGCTCGCTAACAAAGGAGTCATCACCGGAAATCAGCAGACATTCTATGAAACAGGAGTAAAATCTATTATAGAACAATGGGGAGCAACGGTTCCTGCGGATTACTTCAATAACAGCAATGTGGCTTATAACGGTTCTCTGCAAAGGATTATGATGCAGAAATACATCTCATTATTTTTCGTAGATCACCAGCAATGGTATGAATACAGACGTACTAAACTGCCTGTGCTTCCCAACAACGGAGGGCTGCTGAACGGTGGAATAATGCCGGTAAGATTTATGTATCCTACAACGACCAAAGTAATGAATACTGAAAATTATAATGCAGCAGTACAATCCATGGGCGGAGATAATATCAATGTGAAAATGTGGTGGAATAAATAAAAAGAATCAATAATATGAATATCAGAATAAAATTTTTAATGCCTTCTCTGCTGGTTTCGGCAATGGCATTTTCCCAGACCTCTGTTTCCGGTTATGTATATGAGGATATCAATAAGAACCAGAAGAAAGAAGGTCGCGAAAAAGGAGTAGAAGGAGTTTCGGTATCAAACGGAGTACAGGTGGTTCTTACGGATAAAAACGGAAGATACAGCCTTCCAGTTCAGGATGGGCAGACCATTTTTGTGATTAAGCCATCCGGATATCAGACTGCATTCAACAGTAATAATCTTCCTCAGTTTTATTATCATCATAAACCCAACGGATCACCTGCTGATTTTAAATACAAAGGATCTGCACCTACAGGTGAACTTCCCAAAGAACTGAACTTCCCGCTTTATAAACAGAATGAAAGCAAAAATTTCGATATTCTGGTTTTCGGGGATCCACAGCCTTATACAGAAAAAGAACTGGATTATTTCAAAAGAGGAATCGTAAACGAAGTAAAAAATACGAAGAAAAATGCTGTACTGGGAATTAGTCTTGGAGATCTGGTTGGTGATAATTTAAGCCTTCAGAAACCTTATGCGGATGTGATGAAAGAAATCGGTCTTCCATGGTATAATGTTATGGGAAATCATGATATGAATTATGATGCTAAAGAAGATCATCTTTCAGACGAAACCTTTGAAGCGAATTTCGGGCCGGCCAATTATTCCTTCAACTACGGGAATGTCCATTTCATTATTCTGGATGATATTCTTTATCCGGACCCAAGAGATGGTAAAGGATATTGGGGCGGATTCCGTGAAGACCAGCTGAAATTCATCGAAAACGATCTGAAGCTGGTTGATAAAAATAAGCTGATCGTGGTTTCATTCCATATTCCGCTGGAACATCATAACGAAGATAATTTCAGAAATGCAGACCGCCAGAAACTTTTTGATTTCCTGCAGCCTTTTGAAAATGTATTGCTGTTATCAGCACATACCCACATCCAGCAGCAGATCTTCTACGGTAAAAAAGCAGGCTGGGCTGGGATAAAAGAACTTCATGAATACAACGTAGGAACCACCTGCGGAGACTGGTATTCCGGAACTCCTGATAATTCCGGGCTTCCTACTTCAACGATGAGAGACGGTACTGCTAAAGGATATTCTTTCATCAGCTTTAATGATAATCAGTATAAGGTTAAATATAAAACTGCCGGAAAGCCTGAAGATTATCAGATTCAATTGTATGTACCTAAAGTAATTCCTTATCCTTCAAAAACATCAGCCAAAGTTTTGGCCAACTTCTTTATAGGAAGTAAAAAAGATAAGGTAGAATACAGAATAGACAACGGAAACTGGGAAGCAATGGAATATGATGAAACCGTAGACCCGAATTTTGCCCTTTCTGTTTTCAAGTGGGATAGTACACAAAATCTTTTCCCGGGTAGGAGACCTTCCAATCCGGAGATGTCAAAACATATCTGGACCATTGGTTTTCCTAAAAAATTAACGATGGGAAAACATAAAGTTGAGGTGAGAGCTTCAGATCTGTATGGGAATCAGTTTACTGCTTCCGAAGAATTTGAGGTTCAGAATCCGGTTCTTATACCATAAGCTTTTTATTTATTACTATACTTTCAGATTGCAAAACCGGTTTTTATAAGCCGGTTTTATTTTTTTGAGAATGTGCTTTTACAGGATATTATTGATTTTATTCTCGCAGATGGGGCAGATTACGCAGATTTTTATGATTGCATCTTGTTGGATATTATTTCACATGCTTTTCAGAATTATAGGTGGAGAATTACCTGAGGTTTTAAAATGATAAAGCAGATATACCATACAGGCAACTATTAAAATTCTATTAAATATGTTCTCTTCAGCTTCCGTAAAAATGATCTTTCGTAACTTTGTTTACAGTAAAAATACCATTATGAATATAAGCGGAAAAAATGCCGTAGTAACCGGCGGTGGAAGAGGACTTGGAAAAGCGGTTGCTTTAGCCCTGGCCAATGAAGGAGTAAATATTGCAGTAACCGGCAGAAACGAGGAAAACCTTAAAAATACGGTTGAAGAAATCAGAAATCTTGGCGTAAAAGCAGAATATGCTGTGTTCAGTATTGATAATGAAGCTGAAGTAAAAGCAGGAATCGAATCTCTGGCAGAAAAGTTAGGAGGAATTGATATCCTGATCAACAATGCAGGAATCGGGGATTTCGGGACGATTGAAGAGATGTCTTCTGAAACCTGGGAACAGGTCATTAAAACCAATTTATTCGGAGTATACTATGCTGCAAAAGCTGTCCATCCGTTCCTGAAAGAAAGAGGAGAAGGTGATATTGTAAATGTAGCTTCTACAGCCGGATTGAAAGGAGGTCCGAATATGTCAGCCTATGCCGCTTCAAAAGCAGCCGTGGTTTCCTTGTCACAATCGATGATGGCAGAATGGAGAAAACAGAATATCCGTGTAATTACATTAACACCAAGTACCATTGCTTCTGATATGAGTATCCAGGGCGGACTTACAGACGGAAATCCTGATAAAGTACTTCAGCCGGAAGACTTCGCAGAATGGGTAAGAGATATTCTGAAAATGAACAGAAGAGCATTAATTGCAAACGGATCTATCTTCTCTACCAATCCATAGTTTTAATGATTTAACGTATAAAAGCGGGCTTTAGCCCGCTTTATTTGTTTCCTGCTGATCATAATTCACCTGATATTACATCAATATTCAACATTTAATATTCCATAAAATATAAAATCCTCCGGCTTTAGCCAAAACTTATCCATTCCATTTTTTTAACCGTAATAACATTAGTATTTTTGCAGCAAATTATTCACATGCAAAATTATTTAGAATTCAATTTCAAGATCGTTCCACTGCAACCGTGGAATGAGATATTAATGGCAGAGCTTATAGAAATAGGTTTTGACAGTTTTACCGAAGAGATTGACGGAATTTTAGGATATATTCAGACGGAACTGTTCAATGAAGAAGAGTTGAAAGCCCTTCCGATCTTTGAAAACGAAAATGTGCAGATCAGCTATTCTTTTGAAGAAATGCCGAACATCAACTGGAATGAAGAATGGGAAAAGAACTTCTCACCGATCAATATTGATGATAAGGTCCTGATCAGAGCCGAGTTTCATGAATCGGTTCCTGGAATGCATGAAATTATTATCCAGCCTAAAATGTCCTTCGGAACAGGGCATCACCCTACAACCCACCTGATGATCCAGCAGATGATGGATATTGATTTCAACGGGAAAAAAGTTCTGGATATGGGGTGCGGAACTTCGGTACTTGCTATTTACGCTAAACAGCAGGGAGCCGGAGAAACCAAAGCCATTGATATTGACGAATGGTCGGTAGAAAATTCAAAAGAAAATGCGGTAAGAAATGGGGTTGAACTGGATATTGAACAGGGAACTGCTGAAAATCTAGGAAAAGAAAATTATGATATTATTTTAGCTAATATCAACAGAAATATTCTGATCTCTGATATTCCTACTTATGTTTCTGTCCTGAATAAAGGAGGAAAGCTTCTTCTTTCCGGGTTATGTTTCTTTGATGTAGCTGATATTCTTGAAGTATGTAAAGAAAATGGCCTGGAACTTAAAAAACAGCTTCAGCGTGAAGAGTGGGTAAGCTTGCTTTTAGAAAAATAATAATAACAGAAATGAATATGAGATTTTTAATGACGGGGGTATTGATGCTGATTTTTCATTGCTTTTCAGCACAAGTAAGTGAAGAAATATATCCTGATACTATTTTTGATTTTACAGAAAATAAAACCCAGAAAATTTTTACTGACTGGACGAGGGTACGAAAAGATCCTGATGTAAAATCCCAGATATTGGATTCGCTGCCAACCAACCAGCAGGTAATGATCCTGAAAAAGGAAGATGCTGTTCTGAAGCTCGGAGAAAGAGCCGCTAACTGGTATAAAGTATCCTATCAAAAGGGAGATTTTGTGTCTGAAGGGTATGTCTGGGGAGCTAATCTTTGTGTGGGATACCGTAACAAAAATGGGTATGATTTCCTTTTCGGACTGTCAAAAACCATCGATAGAAAAAATGAGTATAATCTGGTTGAAAAACAAAATATCGCCGGAATCAAGGTGATAGAAGGTAATACTCTGATTCAGGAAGTATATTTTGATGCCGGAAGGGGAGAAGAGCTGAGGTCTGCCACATTCAATATAGAAAGCGATCATAAGCTGCAGAATGTGGAATTTACTTTAAAGGCTTCCACTTCAGGAGATGCATGTAGTATTGCCAGCTATGATCAATATATACTTTTCAAAGATAAAAAGCTGATCACCCTTCCTCGTCTGGCGAGTGTAAGTGATGCCGGAGTGTTTTATCATTCAGAAGAATTTATATTTCCGAATGATAAAGGGGGTATTCCTAATGCCTTCATCCTGAAAACAAGAGATATGGAACTGGACGACAAAGACCGGGAAAGGAAAACACAGTCTTCTAAAACCTATCTTTGGAATGGAAGTTCCTATAAGCTGAAATAATTCAGAATAAGAAAAAGTTAAACCGTTGTATTGGATGCAGCGGTTTTTGTTTTTATGGCGGTCAGAATGGTATGGGTTTCAACATCGTTTTCCCTTCTTTTATATTCCACTCTGGATATTCTGATCTGTTCAAAATTATTTTTTAAAAGGTGCTCTTTCAATTCGTCCAGTCTGTGAAAATAAAAATAAACCCGGTCTCCGCTGCTGCTTACCTGAAATCCCGACTTATCCGGATCGCCTTCAACGAAACTTATATATAACAGTCCGTTTTGATTTAATAAATGATAACAATCTGAAATGAATTTTTCACTTTCTGTTTGTGATAAATAGGGTAAACAAAAACCACAGATAATGCCGTCATATTTATATTTTGTTTGGATCTGATCAATCTGCCGGCTGTCCATTACGGCAAAACTTGCTGTAGGATTATTCCTTTGGGCGAGTTCTATCATATTGGGGGCAATGTCAATTCCGAATATTGTAAAATCCGGTCGTGCAGTTAAAAGATATTGGGTAATATTTCCGGGCCCGCAGCCAATTTCCAGAAGTTTTGCATTCTTCTGAGCGATTGAGCGGCAGATAAAATCATAGGTGTTATTATACAGATCCAGATCCATAAATTTTTCCTGATATAACGAAGCAACTTTATTCCAGGTTTTAAATGTTTCTGTATATCTGTCCATTGTTTTGACGGTTTTCAAAATGAAACTGATTAAAAAGCGAGCTTATTTCGATTTAAGGATTAGCTTTTACTGCATTGTACATCATTGAGTCTTTCTGTTGACTGGTATAATTGTATTTGTAATTATAAAATGAAGATTCCCAGTCTCCGTAACCAATGTTCGGAATAATGATGAATTTTTTTCCAAACTCTTTCGCTGAACTTTTGACAGCCGCAGACCGTTCTGTTTCTGATTTTTTATCAAATATACCTGCGAAATCCGAAAGATTATCTCCTAACAGTAAAACGATATTATAGTTTTTAGCAATATCCTTTCTGCGGGTTTCTTTGCTGCTTTCCACTGATCTGAGGATAAGGTTGGTATCACTTTGAAGAGGGAAATTATATTTTTTTAAATTTTTCAGCGTTCCTGCACGTTCCTTCTCCATACGGTTGGTTACATAAAAAACCTGAACACCTTTATTGGCTGCGTACTGGTAAAATTCCTGTGAGCCGGTAAGTGGTTTTGCAATGCCTTTAGCTGTCCATTCCTCCCATGTAGCCTGATCATAGTCTTTTCCCATTTTTGCACGCTCCACAGCGTAATAGGAATTATCCAGAAAGGTTTCATCAATATCTGAAACGATAGCTAAAGGTTTATCTGATTTCTGTGCTAAAGCCTCATCCAAACGGAGCTTTGCAATATTGTAGGCCTGAAGGCACAGGGCCTCATATTCTGCTGCTCTTTGCTGGTAAAATGCAGCATATATTTTTCCTTCACGTCCAAGATTTTGATAAGGTGTGTCCTGAACGGAAGCTTTTGAATCCGGTGCTGCTGTTTTGCATGATAAGACCAAAGCAAAGAAACAGCTTGTGATAATGAAGTTAAAATTTTTCATTGAATTTAAAATAGAGAATACAAAATTATAACAATTTGGCTTTTATTACAACTCTGTGGTGAACCGCTGTAAAAGGGTATCTGTCTTTAAGTAATGCGCTGGTCTATTTTAGCCGGTGGTTTCTTAGTCTTTCCTGTAAATCTTCACAGGAATTTCCTATGTAATATTCATCTGATGATTCAGAATAAAGAGTATAGCAGAAACACATGAAATTAATCTAAACAAAAAACCTCACAATAAGAATTGTGAGGTTTTTGTGAGCGCGAAAGGATTCGAACCTTTGACCGTCTGCTTAGAAGGCAGATGCTCTATCCAGCTGAGCTACGCACCCTTGTTTTTGAAAATAAGTCGGGGCGGCAGGATTCGAACCTGCGACCTCCTGGTCCCAAACCAGGCGCGATGACCGGACTACGCTACGCCCCGATTGGCAGTCATCTTAAACAAATTTTACTTCGTTTTTGCGAGTGCAAAGATAGAAACTTTTTTTGAATAATAAAAACAATTTGTAAAAAAAGATTTTTAGCCGCCAAAACTGGGAAATACTATTTTACTGTTTTTCTGTACGTTGAAAATTACAGGGAAATAAATATTTTTCTTTTTTGAAATTTATTACACTGACTTACAGTTTAGTAAGGCTTAACTATTGTTATTTCTAATTTTTAACGGAAATAAGGTTGAATTACTGCTAAAAAAAGCCCCCAGAAAAAATCTAAGGGCTTTGATCACAATATTGGAAAATAATTTATTTTTTGATGAATTTTATATTTTCCTGTTGTTTTTCATTTTTAAAGGTAATGAAGTAAACTCCTTTTGTCAGCTCAGATACATGAATTTTCTGATCTTCAATAACTCCGGTTTTGATAATCTGACCTACTGTGTTATGAATTTCATATTTCGTTTTATCTGAAACATTAGTTACATTCAGAATGTCACCTACAGGGTTCGGATAGATCCCTACTGTATTTTTTGCTTTTGTAACTTCATTGGTAGCTAACGCTCCAGTTACTTTAAATTGCTTACTCTGGCTGCTTACGAATTGATTATTTCCAGAAGAAATAATGTTTCCGGTTGAGTTTTTAATTCTATAAAATCCTCCATATGTAGTGATTCCGTCATTTTCACTGTCATTGATCGTGAAAGTATAGCAATCATTAGGAAGATTCCAGTTTACCGAGATAAGATCCGGAAGAGGGTCATTTTCTGGATCAACAACATCCGGGTACGGGCCTCCACTATATAAAGTAGTTCCAGTGCTGTTTTGTAATGTCCATGTAGTTTCTGAACCAAAATAGTCTAATTGTAATTCTAAAGTGAAATTTGGACTTGATACTGGTGCAGAATTACCTAAGGCAACGGATGCAAAATTATTCGTTGACCTTTGATCGGTAGTACCATTCACAGATGAAATTTTTGCAGAAATACTTCCTGCTCCGGCTCCTGTAGGAATATCAATAATTGCATATTTATCCTGGGCCAAATTTCCGCTCCAGTTTGTACTTTGCTGTGCTCCTCCATTTACCGAATAAATTATAACGGCAGAAGTAAGCGGGCTTGTCCCTCTGTTATATAATGAGAATTTTGCAGTAATAGCTGTTGGAGAATCACTACATGCAGTTTCGCTGCAGTTTCTTTCTCCTTTTAATTCGGCATCATTGGCAAACAATGGAATAGGAAGATCGGCTGTTGAAGCTTTTAGCTCTACTCTTCTTGGTGAATTGTTCATTACAGCAATCATTCTGTCTTTCTGGTTGGTTGTGAAAATGTTCATACATGAATCGTTTGTATAATCCATATAATTCTCAAACATTTCATCACTTGTACCGCAGTTATTTGATTTTGGATGGGGAGGGCATCCACCATTGGAACCTTCATGAGTAGGAGTGTCAGAACAGTAATCTGTTCCACAAGTGTCATCTCCCCATATATGTCTTAACCCTAGAAAGTGGCCAACCTCATGGGTCATGGTTCTTCCCCTGTTATAAGGAGCATTAAGAAGGAATGTTCCGTCATTGTAAGCAATACTTCCGAAAGTCGAATAATTGGCTACAACTCCGTCAGTGTCAGCATATCCTCCGCTAGGTGCCATTCCTGGTAAATTGGAATTGGAAGGAAACTGAGCATAACCAAGAAGTTGGTTGTTTGAAAACCTTACACTCCACATATTCATATATTTTGTAGGATCCCATATGGTAAGAGGCTTTACATAGCTGTTAATAAGGTTAGTAGGCCAGGATGTCTGGCAAAGATTAACACGATCAATCCCGTTAGTAGGGTTTCCGTTTGGATCAACTTTTGCCAGGGCAAATTGTATCATCGTATCTGCGCCAACAGGATTGGTGTTGAATCCCGGGGTTCCGCTCAACTTTCTGTAATCATTGTTCATTACAGTAATCTGGGACTGAACCTGAGCGTCTGTAATATTAGGAGCAGTACCTAATGCCTGGCCGCTGTGAATAACATGCACTACAACCGGAATCGTAATGATACCTCCGTTTTGAGATTTGTTGACCTGCGCATTGGCAATTAAAGGACCAATCCAGTCTTCAAATTCTTTTTCTGTCATTCTGCCTGGATTCTGTTTTTGTAGCATTGTTTCGTATTCAGAAGATGCACATCTTATAAATCCTTCGGTTTTTCTTAGCTCCTCCAATGTATAGGCCTTTCCAAAAACGATTTGATCGTCCTGGAGTTTCTTTTTTTGACCAAAAAACCAGCAGGTAAACATTAAAAAGAGTGGAAATGATAGTTTAAAAATAGTTTTACTATTCATTTAGATTTTTTTTAATTAATTTTGCAAATATATATTTTTTTTACAATCATTTCTTAATTCTAACTGAAAAATATAAAAGATGAAATTTGGCTTTCTTATTATATTAACTCCACTTTTATTATTTAACGTAAGCTGTAATTCCCAACAGAAGAACTCTGATATACAATTGAATACGGTGCAAAAGAATTTTGACATCAAGAAAATAGAAGTTACAGAGCGGACAAGAGGAACCAACAGGATTACTACGTTTATCCCGGGTTCTAAGATAACATCCGTGAATGGCTCTGAATCAGTTGCTGTATTATCAGCTGCAGACTGGAATGCTATGGTAAAACAGGCCGAAATGATAGATCTGTCTAAGATCTCAACATTAAAATCACCTACACAGGGAAGGGCTACGGACAGGGCTTTGGCTTCTGCTGTGATTATTACAACAAGCAAAGAAATCTTTACCTCATCAAGCTTCGATGCAGGAATGCCCCCGAAAGAGCTGGAAGGCTTATACAAGATTCTCGTTGATAAAAGTTCATCAAAATCTAAACCTCCCAAACGTGACTTTCGATGATTTTGTGGAATATAATTTAGAATATAGGAGATTATAAAACAAAATTCCCCGAAATTGAATATTTCGGGGAATTTTATTTTTTATCCGCCTTTCTTTCTGACGAATAAATAAAAACTTATGACAGCAAATACAAAAATTGCGGCAATATTGCAGTAATCCAGTCTTTCAAAAGAAATATTTTCAGACATAAAATTTCCATAAGATTTATAGCCTCCGGTGTACACCAGAAAATCGGAAAACTTTTTTTCATTAGCCAGTCCTGAAAAAATCAGCATAAACATACTGATCCCGATAGGATAGATGAAGTTTTTGAAAACCAGACTGAGGGCCAGCTGGATCATTGCTATGGCAGAAAGGGTAATCGCAAATTTTAAGAAAGTATAAAAGATAACTTCCCTGAAATCATAGTTCTGGAAACCCATCTCAGGAAAAACTATGCTGAAAAGATAGCCGCTCAGCAGAAGGGCAAAATAAGAAAGCAGAACAGATAACAGAACAGTAATCTGAATAAATAATGCTTTTGAAATGAAAATCTTTGATTTTGAAACAGGAATCGTGAAAAGAATCTTATAATTATTGTTCTTGTATTCCACATCACAGCAGGCATGTACAAAAAGAGAGACCAGAATAGGATAGAGCATATAGAAAAACATGAGTACCATTCTTCCCAGTGACATTTTCCATGGGTTTTCCGTGCCGCCTCCTGTTCCGATTCCGGAGCTGATGACATCATAGGCTATGTAAAGATCAATGGCGAAAATGATGAGTGCCGGAACCAAAAGGACCCCGAATATTTCCCTGTTTTTAGACAGTTTATACTGTTCAGAGGAAAAAGCTTTATAGAATGTATTAGTCATGGTTTTTAGAGATTAGGTTAATGAAGATCTGTTCAAGGTTCGCGCTTTGAGAATCGATTTCATAAATCTCGATTCCGCTTTCGATCAACGTTTTTAAAAGAGTATGAAACGCTTTGTCATCGTTGATTTTGACCGAAATTTTATCCGGACTGTTTTGAGAGGCAGAAAAAGATGTTCCCTGAAGTACAGACATGGCATTTTCCGGGTTGTTTATTTTTAAAAGGACTTCTCTTTCAACCTGGCTCAGTAATTCATCTTTTGTCCCCTGAAAAATCATCTGCCCACCTTCAATGATACCGATATGCGTAGCTGTCTTTTCCAGTTCGCTCAGAATATGGCTTGAAAGGAAAATCGTTTTTCCCTGACCGTTCAGATATTGAAAAAGCTTTCTCATTTCAAAAATACCCTGTGGATCCAATCCGTTCAGAGGTTCATCCAGGATCAGCAGCTTAGGATCGTGAAATATGGCCATGGCAATTCCGAGACGTTGTTTCATTCCCATAGAAAGAGCGCTGGCCTTCTTCTTTTTTTCACGGTGGAGATCCACCAGTTCCAGCACCTCATCAATCCTTTTCGTTCCTTTGCCATAAATGATATCAAGGTACTTCAGATTTTCAAAAACACTAAGTTTGGTATAAAAACAGGGAGATTCAATAAGGTTGCCGGTTTCGGACAGAATTTCGGTACGGTTATGTTTCAGGCTTTTATTCCGGATGAAAATCTTATCATCAGTTTCTTCCAGAAGCCCCAGAAGTAATTTTATTGTAGTGGATTTTCCCGCTCCGTTCCTTCCCAGATATCCGTAAATACTACCTTGCGGAACACTGAGGCTGATATTGTTTAAAATAGTTTTGTCGCCTAATGTATAGTTTAAGCCTTTAGTTGTAATGCTTTCCATTATTTTTTGAGTGGGGTTACAGTTTTATTAATATCGATATAAAAAATCCCGTCGCAAAAACGGCTCCATACCTTTTTTTCATCGATTCCCTGATTGATGGTAGATACAAATTCCTGTTTTAAGAATGAGCTGCCGGGGATATTTCTCAGATTGATAAAGAAATAAGGAGTTTTTGTTTCATGAAATGTATTTTCAATAGCAAATTTTCCGGGTTTGTTGATAATATTTCCTGCTTTGTTTGGTTTGCCATAGGATGAAAAATCAATCATATAGGAGGCTTTTCCATATTTATTTTTGATATGGGCTCCCAAAGGAAGATAATCTTTAGTGTACCGTGATGCAAAAGTGTGGATGTTGGCACACCATACAATGATTTTCTGATCTTTATACAAGGAATCCATCTGATAAAAAAGATTTCTGGCCATCAGAGAGTCCCTGAAATTCATGCTTGACATAGATCCGGATTTGTATTTCCAGATTTTAGTTAAATTATTTTTCATATCATTGAAATACCGGGCATACATTGTGTTTTCAGGGGTTTTGTCCAGTTTCAAAACAGCCTCTTCAAGTTTTTCGATTTCATTGACCAGATGTGTTTTATCACTGCCTTTCAGAATTTTGTCAGTATACCCATCATAAATAAAATAGGCAAATTCACCGGCGTGTTTATTAAAGAGAGGAAATTTTTTGATGTCAATATGATTTCTGCTTAGGAAGTTATTGATAAGTTTTACACGTCTGCTCATTAAGGCACCTCCCGAAAGCTGGATGTCAAACCCTCCCACTTCAATAGGAGAAGCAGATGTTTTCGTTTTCTGATAATATTGTATAAGAGGCTGGGTTTCTTTATTCATCCACCAGAATCCAAAGAGGCCAAGACCACCGATAGAATCGGAAGGAACTTTCAGCTGGTGATTCTTCATTTCCTCATTCATGAGCCACGTATCATACTGCCCGGCTTCATATAAAACTACATTATATCCTAAATTCTCATGGAGATATTTGATCAATCGGCTTTTTGCCTCGAAAGTAGCCCCGTCGTAATGGGTATTTTCACCAAGCAGAACGATTTTGTTATCTTTAAGGATCGTGTCAAATATTTTCAGATCGCTGTCATCGCTATTCTCCATAGAAATATTTTTGATGGGGAGTTGATAACGTTTAACCCCAGATAGGAGTTCTGCTTTTTCTTTTTCAGGGATCTTTTTATAGACCAATTGGTTGAGGACTAATACAGATGCTACGAGAATGATAAAAGTATATAGTATTTTCTTCATCAATTAAAAATTATAGGTTGCTATATATGTATAGGTTTTGATCTGTTAGTTACTTTTTTATAATAAATTATGTTTTTTAATGATAAATTATGAGGCTATAGGTCGAAAATAATGCCATCTGGTAAAATAAAGACGAATTGTCATGTGTGAGTGAAGTAAGAAAAGTTGTTTTTAGGGATCCGGAATGATAATAGAAAATAGTGAAAAAACAAAGATATGTTGTAAAATGAATGAATTTTATGGGTAACCTATTTGTTTTTTAATTTATTTTCAAAGATATAGTGTTTTTCCCCTTTTTTTTAGATCAGAAGATGACTAATTTTGTTAAAGAAAAATTATAAACCACAAGAAATGAAGACTACTTTTTTATCTAAAAATTTAAGCATGCTTTTCATGCTGCTTATACTAGGTTTTTGTATGTTAAGCTGCACGCCGCCAGTAGATGACAGCTATAAAAATAAACTGATCAGCTACGATGAAAGACAGGTGCTGTTTGATGAGTATACCAGAACCAACCACATGATTCTTACCAAATACAGAAACGGAGAACCGGATTCCCGATGGTATTGGTTTTCTCTGGAAGAAATGGAAGGCTACATCCAGTACGTAAAAGAAGAAGCGAAAAAACAGAACAAGGAAAATGTAGGAATCAGGATTTATATGGGGAAATACCCAATAAACCATCCTAAAAGTAAAATGGCAAAACCTGAATATGCCGGATATCAGACTATATTTCTGGTACCCACTTCCAGAATGCCTAAAAATGATACTGGGAAAGTAATGTCAAGAACTACTTCAGATGAAAATACAGATATCCCGGATATAGAAGCCATGAATATGACCAATCTGGCTCCTCCTCCTAAGACATATTCCTCAGGAATGCAATAGCGAAAAACCATGAGCTGGAATATAGAAATAGGGAAACAGGTAACTGCGGCGGTATCGGTATCGGTAATGCTGCTGATGGCAGTAAAATACAGGAAAATAGAAAAAGTGAATTTGTTTTTCGTTGCAGGGTATGTACTGTCTTCCAGTATCGATATATTCTGCTATTTTTATTTCAGGCGGACAGAAAAACCTACTGATATATTTTATACAGTCGGATTTTTAATTATTGTTTTTTTCCTGTACCTATGCTATTATTACCAGCTGCTTTATTTGCCTTTGCTTAAGAAGATACAGGGAGGGATTCTTGCTCTTTTTGTGCTGAATATTCTGATCATGTTTTTTACAGAAGATAATCTGTTGGGACATTTTTCTTTTAATATGTTCTATATCAATATTCTTTTACTGATGTTTTCTATTATTTTATTTCTGTATCAAACCTTCAATTCTGATAAAATACTGGAGATCAAAAACTATCTGCCTTTCTGGATCTCGGTAGCTCTGTTGATCTTTTTTATAGGATGTATTCCGATTTCCTTTTTCAGAACTACGGTTTCAGAGAATATTTACTTTTTTATCTTATTTATGTTGAATATGATCAGTAACGGAATATTTATACTGGGACTGCTCTGGAATCGACAGGACAGATCCAGATCAACCTGAATTTGAATTATGGAAGAGAATAATTTAGTAATTTCCTTTACCATTACCCTTCTCATTGTTGTATTAACGATGATATTCATCTATGTGGTTTTTATTAAAAAGAAAACAACCCTTTTGATAAAGCAGAAAGAGAAAGATATGCGGTTTGAAAAAGAGCTGGCCACATCGCAGGTAGAAATAAAGGAGCAGACACTTAATTATATCGGCCAGGAACTGCATGACGATGTGGGGCAGAAACTTTCAGTAGTCCGGCTGCGACAGAACCAGCTTATCACCAAGTTGAAAAACGGAGAAAAAGAAGAATTAATCGAGCTGAGTGAACTGCTGGGAGAATGTATCCAGGACATCAGAAATTTATCTAAAACACTGATCACGGAACAGATCATTCATTTCGGACTTACAGAATCCATAGAAAGAGAAGTGGAACGGATAAAAAAACTGAAATTACTGAAAATTGAGTTCATTACCCAAAAACAGGATATCGATATTTCGCCCAAACATGCTCTGATCCTTTTCCGGATTATTCAGGAAAGCATCAATAACATTCTTAAGCATTCACGGGCCAAGAATCTTAAAATAGAACTGGAAGATAATGATGAAACGCTGCGTATTAATATTTCAGATAACGGGAAAGGATTTAATACCCGGAATATACAGGATGGCTCCGGACTGAAAAATATGGAGCTGAGAGCAAAACTTATTCATGCGGAATTTTCCATATGCTCAGAGCTGGATAAAGGAACACAAACCTCAATAACTTATTATAAATCTATACCATGAATACCATTCCGATAGCCATTGTTGATGACCATACCTTAATGTCTAAGGCATTAGAGAATATGATTGTGGAAAATCCGCAGTACAGCGTAATTATGAATCACCCTAACGGGGAAGACTTTATCGCCGCGCTGGAGCAGGCTTCCGAATTACCCGCCGTTGTACTGATGGACATTAATATGCCCTATAAAAACGGAATAGAAACAACAGAGTGGCTTAGTGAGCATCAGCCTGATATTAAGGTCATTGCCCTTACCATGGAAGATGATGAAAAAGTGCTAATCAAAATGCTGAAAGCGGGAGCAAAAGGGTATTTGCTGAAAGATATGCAGCCTTCCATTCTTTTTCAGGCTATTGATACGGTATTTGACAAAGGATGCTTTTATACCGATTTTGTAGCCCAGAAACTGCTAAAAGTAAAAGCGGAAGATTCTAAAACGGTATCACTTCTTTCAGAGCTTAAAGACAGAGAAAGGGAATTTATCAAATGGGCCTGCAGTGAGCTAACCTATAAAGAAATTGCAGACAAAATGTTTCTCAGTCCCAAGACGATTGATGGCTATAGAGATTCCGTTTTTCTGAAACTGGAAATAAAAAGCAGGGTAGGTCTTGTACTCTTTGCTTTAAAACATGGATTGGAGTGATCATACTGATCATCCGATAATCTATTATTCACTATTATTTCAATTCTGCTTGATGAAGGCAGGATACTCTTCTCGTCCGACAGGATCATTTTGATTCTGCCGGATTTTTTTTGCCTGCCAATCTTTAAAAAGTAGGAGCAGGTGAAAAAGCTATGGACTGAAAACTTCAATTAATCAGTCCGGAAAAGTGTTTTTCCTGCTATAAGATGGTGCTTTTTCCTCTGTTTCCGGTGTGATAAATAATGGAATTTTGACCTGTCAAATTATAATTGGCGGCGGTACCTGAAAAGCCAGAACAGAGTAAGGGAAATTTTAAAAACTAAAACAATGAAAAAAGCATTAATTGTAGGAATCAATGATTATGCACCTATAGGATCAGGCGGTCCTGATCTGAATGGCTGTATTAATGATGCAAGAGATATGGCTAATACACTGGTGATTTGTGGTTTTAATCCTTCAAAGATTAAAATTCTCACCAATCAGAATGCTACAAGAGCCAATATCTTAAACTACCTAAAAGCCTTGATCAATAGCAGCTCAAAAGGAGATTCTCTGGTTTTCTATTATTCAGGGCATGGAACAAGAGTGGCCAATATTGGAGCAGATCTGGAAATAGATGGCCTGGATGAAGCTATCTGTCCGCATGATTATGCCACAGCCGGAGTTATCCGTGATGATGATTTTAAAGCGGTACTCGATAAGCTGAAGGCAGGAGTGAATATGGAAGTGATTTTTGACTGCTGCTACTCCGGAACCGGAACAAGAAAAATGGATCTGGGAATTGAATCGGAGCTTACTTTTGAAACGGCACGCTACATTCCGCCAATGCTGGAAGATGAATTTTACATGACGTATGCCAGTGAAATAAAGGCCTCCGGAAATTCTAAAAAAGCCAATATAATAACAAAGGCTTTAGTACCTGTTGCCGGACTGAATCATACCTTATGGGCGGCCTGTAAAGATAATCAGGTATCTATGGAAGGAAACATGAGCGGACAGATCAGAGGATATTTTACCTATCATTTCTGTAAAGTACTCAGAGCGACCAACGGAAATGTCATCAGAAAAACCCTTGATAGGCAGGTTGCTGTAGCTTTAGCGGCTATGGGGGCAGCCCAGATTAACCAGGCGGAAAGCATTTCCACCGAATTTTCTCAAAAAATATTTTCATAAACAACCATAGGCGTAACCTGAAAAGCCATCAATAGAGTAGGGATCAACGGATTAAAAAACAATAATCATGTCTAATTCAGAAAACAAAAAACCAATGACCGCAGAAGAAGTTTCAAGACTTAAATCTGTAAAAGCAAAATCAGCTGAAAAATCAGCCAACACTGAGAAATTTTTAAATCAGAAACCGGAAATGGAAACCATTGACGGCCGTACATATCCGAAAGGAATGAAAACAGTCGGAATGACAATGGATGAGAAAAAATCTGGTGAGCAGCAACTTGAAACTGACCATTTTTATCCTGTTCATGCAGATTTTGAATACCAACCGAAGCTGGAGCCTAAAAAGAACCGCAAACCCAAATTTATTGAAAGAGAAACTTTCGAGGCTGTTGAAGGAGCTAGAACAATATTTGGCCCGGATCAGAGAAGAATCTTCAACTCTACAGCCTATCCTTGGCGTTGTGTAGGAAGAGTAGAAAGCCCTTTAGGTACAGGAAGCGGAGTGATGATTGGGCCGAGACACCTGCTTACCTGCTCACACATTGTAGACTGGCAGCCTAATAACAATACAGGGTGGCTGAAATTTACCCCGATGTATTACAACGGAAGTGCTCCTTATGGAAGCGCATGGGGCGTACTCACTTATTATAAATACAAAGTAGCCGGACCAACTGTTGATTCCACCGAGATCCAATATGACTATGTGGTCATCGTATTAGATCGTCCGATAGGAAACAGCACAGGATGGATGGGCTCAAAATCCTATACCGATTCCTGGGATGGCGGAGCTTACTGGACGCATGCAGGGTATCCCGGTGACCTGACAGGAACTCAAAGACCAACGTATCAGACGGGAATTGCACTGGATGGCGACTTCTGGAGCGCTGACGATAATGAAAGCATGAGCCACAAGGCAGATATATGGCCTGGACAAAGCGGCGGGCCATTCTGGGGATATTGGGATGGAGCTCCTTATGCTGTTGCCACGCAAAGTGCTCATAACCCAAGTGATAATTTTGCGAGCGGAGGCTCAGATCTGGTAGATCTTGTCAAAAGAGCCAGAAACGAACACCCTTAATTAAAAATAAAAAGACTGTCTGATGAAGGCAGTCTTTTGCTTTTACAGAGAGTACGATATTGCTCTGTTCAATTTTTATAACAGTTTCAGGCTATCAGCAAATTCTTGGAAAATTTTATTTTTGAAATGTAATAAAGTACTTTTTTCAGGTGTCTTAAGAATAGATTGAAAAAAACATACAATCAATTATTTCATATGAAGAAAATAAGCCTGATTATCATCCTGTTTTTATCACTGAATATTTTTGCCCAAAATGTAAATGATAAAATAAAATTATTTGAAACCAACCTGAATTATTGGGATAAGTCTAAAGCTAAAAAATGGTCTTTAAAAGAAAGGCTGGCTTTCTATAACATCAATGCCGTAAGTATTGCAGTCATTAAAAATTATAAAGTAGAATGGGCGAAAGCCTATGGTTATGCAGATATTTCTGAAAAAAGGGAGGCAACTGTCCAAACGCTTTTTCAGGCAGCATCCATAAGTAAATCAATTAACAGTCTTGGGATCTTAAAACTTGTTCAGGAAGGTAAATTAGATTTGAATAATGATATCAATAATTATTTAACCACCTGGAAGTTTCCGTATGATAGTCTGTCAAAAGGGAACAAAATTTCAATTGCTAATCTGTTGAATCATACGGCTGGTTTATCGGTAAGTGGTTTTGGCGGCTATCAAAAAGGAAAAGAACTGCCAACCGTCACAGAAATTCTGGATGGATTAGCCCCTTCTAATTCAGGCGCGGTACGGTCTCTGTTTGAACCGGGGCTTAAATTTAAGTACTCGGGCGGGGGAACAACGATTTCACAGTTAATCCTGGAAAACGTAACCGGAGAAAAATATGAAGATTATATGATGAAAAATATTTTACAGCCATTGGGGATGAACGAAAGCTCATTTAATCAGCCTCCATTGCAAAACCAGATTAATCTGCTTGCAACAGGATATGAAGGAAATGGTAAAGAAGTAAAAGGAAAATACCACATTTATCCTGAAAAAGCAGCAGCAGGCTTATGGACGAATCCTTCTGATTTAGCCCGATACGTTATTGAAACACAATTGTCATTATTAGGAAAATCAAATAAAATATTACCCAAAGAGAAGTCTGTAAAAAGGATAGAAAATAACTGGGGTGTATTTTCAGATGATTTTGAGGGAGTAAAATACTTTAAGCATAGCGGAGGAAACGAAGGCTTTGTCTGTCATTATGTAGGAAGCCTCGAAGATGGAAATGGTATTGTTGTGATGACCAATGGCCGGAATTTCGGATTGATCAATGAGATTATCAGCAGTATTGCTACATTGAACCAATGGAAAAACTATCCTGTTGTCTCTCAGAAAGAACCTATTGCTTTAACGATAAGAAAAGACTGCTATAAGAATATTGATAAAGGCATTACATTGTATAAAAATCTTAAAAAAAACCACAGTACCGGTTATAATTTCTCTAGTGAAAATGAACTGAATGAACTGGGTTATGAATTCCTGAGAGAAGGAAAAGTAGAATCAGCACTTAAGCTTTTTGATCTGAATGTTCATGAATTCCCGGGCTCTTCAAACGTATATGACAGCCGCGGTGAAGCTTATTTCAGAAAAAAAGAATACCTGTTATCAAAAAAAGATTATTTAAAAGTTCTTGAATTGGACCCGGCTAACCAAAATGCGAAAGAAATGCTTTTAAAAATTGAAAAAGAGACAGGGAAATAACCATGAAAATAATAATCAAAGCTCTATAACCTGAAATAATAAAGACTGTCTGACGAAGGCAGTCTTTTTTATAGAAATCAATATTATTGATAATAAAAAGCTTCCGGGAAGCCACTTGCTGTCATTTATGGGTATAAAAAAAGAGACAACTATCAAATAGTTGTCTCTTTAAGTGAGCGCGAAAGGATTCGAACCTTTGACCGTCTGCTTAGAAGGCAGATGCTCTATCCAGCTGAGCTACGCACCCTAAAAGAGTTGTTTCCGCTTAATATTATAAGCTTTAAAAGTCGGGGCGGCAGGATTCGAACCTGCGACCTCCTGGTCCCAAACCAGGCGCGATGACCGGACTACGCTACGCCCCGAAGTATATTTTAAGCGGAGGGTAAGGGATTCGAACCCTTGCGACACTTTCGCGTCGACAGTTTAGCAAACTGCTCCGTTAACCACTCCGGCAACCCTCCTTTTTGTTTATTTTTTAATGATCGTTGTTCCGTTATTGCGAGTGCAAATATAGAACAGATTTCTTTATTTACCAAATAAATTTCAAGAAAAATTTACGTATTTTTGAGCTAATAAATCATTAAAAAACTAAACTGATGCGTAAAACATTATATATCATCGGATTAAGCACTTTTGTTTTTTCATGTACTTCTCAGCAAAATGTGAAAAAAAGTTCTTACCAGCCGAAAACCCCCGTAGTACAGGCAAAACCGCCCGTTAAAACTCCGGCTCCCGAACCTCCGAAACCTAAAATTACAAACGAACATGGAGTAGAGTTTTTTACAACCAATTTAGCAGATCCCACGAAAAATGACAATACGGCAAGTTATGGTTCCATTGTTTCTGCAAAACCTGCAGGATATAAAGTGGTGAAAACCTATTTTCCTGCTATTGCACAAAATTTCAGACAACGTTATCTGATTCTGCATTATACGGCTCTTCCGGATGATAAGTCTGTTACGGTGCTTACTCAGCAGGCAGTAAGTTCCCATTATCTGGTAAATAATACCGGAGATAATGAAATTTATCAACTGGTAGATGAAAACAAACGTTCCTATCATGCAGGAGTAAGCGCATGGAGAAGCGATAAAAATCTGAATGATACTTCAATCGGTATTGAAATTGTTAATACAGGCTTTACTACAGATGCAACCGGAAAAAGAGTATTTGTTCCTTTCAGTGATGAACAGGTGAAAAAAGTAGCGGCGCTGGCCAAAGATATTGTGACAAGATACCAGATTCCGGCAACCAATGTTCTGGCACACGCAGATATTGCGCCGACAAGAAAACAGGATCCGGGACCAATGTTTCCTTGGAAGAAATTGTATGACGAATATCAGATAGGAATGTGGTATGATGAAGCTGCAAAGCAGAACTTCCTTACCCAGGCACAGGTAGATCTGGCGGCTAAATATAACGATGCCTCATTTATCTTTGGTATTCAGACCGCTCTTCAGAAGTTCGGGTATGGACTTGAATTCAGCGGGAAGTGGGATGATGCTACCAAAAAAACAATAGAAGCTTTCCAGTACCATTTCCGTCCGCAGAATTATGACGGGATCATGGATGCCGAAACATGGGCAATACTTCAGGCTTTAATGCAAAAATATCCAACGAAATAATTTATGTAAAGCGCATCGGTTAGATGCGTTTTTGTTATATTTAAAAATTAAAAAAGTTAAAACATCTGTAATGGAAAATTTCAGAAAAGAGAGTGACCTGCTGGGAGAACTGAACGTGCCGGCAAACGCTTATTATGGAGTTCAGACTCAAAGAGCAATTGACAACTTCAAGATCTCAGGACAACTTTTGTCTTCATATCCGGATTTTATCAAAGGATTGGCTTTCGTGAAAAAAGCAGCCGCAAAAACCAATTACGAATTGGGGCTGCTGGATGAAAACCTGTATTTCAAAATAGCAGAAGCCTGTGATGAAATTGCAGCAGGAAAATACCATGAACAATTCCCTGTAGATATGATTCAGGGGGGGGCCGGTACTTCAATCAACATGAATGCCAATGAAGTAATAGCGAATATTGTATTGGAAAAACTAGGAAAGAATAAAGGTGAATATGAATTCTGTTCACCTAATGATCATATCAACCTTTCCCAGTCTACCAACGATGCTTATCCTACAGGAATTAAAATGGGACTGCTTCACATGAATATGGGCTTAGTTGAAAGACTTGAGAAAATTGTTGAAGCTTTCCGTGCCAAAGGAAAAGAATTTCAGGATGTCATCAAAATGGGGCGTACCCAGCTTCAGGATGCTGTTCCAATGACTTTAGGGCAGGAATTCGAGGCTTTTGCGGCAACCCTGGAAGAAGATATTTCCAAACTGAATAACAATGCAGAGCTTTTCGTAGAGGTAAACATGGGGGCGACAGCCATCGGAACCGGACTTAATGCTCCGGTAGGTTATGCCATTCTTTGTGCGAAAAATCTGGCCAGAATCACTGGATTTCCAGTTGTTTCTGCACCGGATCTTGTTGAGGCAACACCAGATACAGGTTCTTATGTGATTTATTCCTCGGCAATGAAGCGTCTGGCGGTAAAATTGTCCAAAATCTGCAACGATTTGAGATTGCTTTCCTCCGGTCCAAGAGCAGGATTGTTTGAGATCAATCTTCCACCTATGCAGCCGGGATCTTCAATCATGCCGGGAAAAGTAAATCCTGTTATTCCGGAAGTGGTAAATCAGGTATGCTTTAAAGTAATCGGAAATGATCTTACAGTAACCTTTGCCGCAGAAGCCGGACAATTACAGTTAAACGTAATGGAACCAGTACTTTCTCATGCCATTATGGAAAACATCCATTTCCTTTGCAATGCATTGGATACGTTGCGTGAAAAATGTGTAGTGGGAATTACAGCCAATAAAGAAGTCTGCCTGAATATGGTGAAACACAGCATCGGTATTGTAACTGCACTTAACCCATACATCGGATACAAGCAATCTACAGCCATTGCTAAAGAAGCTCTGGAGTCCGGAAAAAGCGTGTACAACCTTGTTCTGGAGAAAGGAATTCTTTCCCAGGAAAAGCTGGATGAGATTCTTGATCCTAAAAACATGCTGAAACCGCATAACAAATAAAAAACAATCCATAAGTGATAAATGGTGGCCATCGGTACATCATTTATCACTTATTATTTAGTACTTATCATATTATTTTGAGGTTTTTAATTATAATTCCTGCCCACAACGAAGAGGAAAATCTTCCGTTCACACTGGATTCTTTACAGCAGCAAAGTTTTAAAGATTTTAAAGTAGTGGTCGTTAATGACGGTTCAGTAGACCATACTCCTGAGATCATCAGAAAGTATACGGACAGTGATTCCCGTTTTCAAACGGTTGATCTTCAGAAATCTGCACATCAGCCTGGATCGAAAGTGGTCAATGCTTTTAAAAATGGATTGCAGACCCAAAATGTAGAAGAATTTGAGATCATCTGCAAGTTTGACTCGGATATTATTCTTCCTGAAAATTATCTGGAAACCATAGAAAAAGCATTCAAAGATAATCCTGAATACGGGCTTGTAGGAGGTTTGTTATACATAGAAAAAGAAGGAAGCTGGGTGTATGAAGGAAACTCAAACAAACATCATGTAAGAGGTCCTATGAAAGCCTACCGGAAAGAATGCTTTCTTCAGATGGGAGGTTTAAGAGAAACCTTAGGCTGGGACAATATCGATTCTATTTTATTGGAAAATCTGGGCTGGAAAGAAATTGTACTGCCCGAGCTCCATGTAAAACTTATTAAAGTAAAAGGAGCTGATTACACCATCAGGCCTGCCGATTATTACGGCCGGTATTTTTATTTTTTAGGCCTGAACAGATTTCTTGCCTATATTGCCGCCTCGAAAGAAGCCGTAAAAAGCAGATCAGTTTCTTTTTTCTTCAAAATTACCAGCGTTTATGAGAGTTGCAGATCCAAAAAACTGGAACTGAAGCTTTCTAAAAATGAGCAAAAAGCAGTCAATGATCAGCGTTGGAAAATGCTGAAGAAAAAGTGGCTTAAAATGTAGTAAGTAAGAAAATCAAATAGAAAAGAATTCTGGTTTGTTAATTTGATGGCCATTGAGCTTTTAAATTAAACGACAACAATATTCAATAGAAACGGGCTTTAGTTTACAAAAATAAAATTCGAACGGCTTTAGCCAAAACCTATAATAAACCAACCAATTAAAATCTCCGGTTCACCAGTGAAAAAAATCGCCTACATCGAAATAGATACTCATGCAGAAATCGCGCAGGCTTTCATGAACATCATGAAGGATTCATCAGATTTTGCAGTAGATTATTATTTTTCAGAAAGAATCAGGAATAGGATGGAGCAGAATGATGAAAACGTGTTTTTGTCGGATAGCTCTATGATTCTGGATCAGTTAGGTTCAGAAAAATATGATCTTATTATTATCGGAACTGTTCATCGGTATTTTAATACTTTTTCGGCAATAGCCCGCAAATATGATACAGCAATTATCGTGCATAATATTAACTTTTCACAATCTTCAAAATGGTCTTTGTTAAAGAGTATTTTCAAAGCAGATATTATTTACAGAATAAAGCTTTGGTGGAAAGAAGGACTGTTGCAGTCTTCAAAAGTGTATCAGAAAGCGAAAAGACTATTGGTTCTGGATGAAGAACTTTCTTCGGATCAACGTATATTCCTGCCGCTTTTTTATACTGAAATTTTTGAAAAAACAGATAACAATCTTACGATCATTGTAATTCCTGGAGGTGTGTCTCAAAAAAGAAGAGATTATCATCATGTTTTTAACGTAATTCAGGATCTGAAAACTCAGGAAAAATATGAATTTATTTTCCTCGGAAAAGCTCAGGGTAATGAATTGAAACAACTTGAAAAGCTATCTGAAAACCTTCCCGAAAATATTGCGATTCAGTATTTTTCGGATAGAGTTTCCAATGAAAATTTTGAAGAATGGATGCGGAAAGCAGATGTTTTATGGTGTCCGATTCAGCAGAAAACAGAATTTTTCAGCCTTGAAGAAACCTATGGATCAACAAAAATGACCGGAAATCTGGGGGATGCTGTCGCCTATGGGAAAATGGCTGTTTTTCCTGAAAATTACCCTTCAAAACTTGAATTTATTATTCCGGAAAAGCAAGATGTAATCAGCCAGTTCAAAGAGCTGAAAAATACTCAGTTCGACTTTCAGAAAACATACAATAAAAGTTCCGTTCAGGAAAGATTAGAAAACGTCCTGAAAAGCCTTATTTAATATGGGTTGATAGTCGAAATCTATTCAATAGAGTTTGTTTGTTTTTTAGGCTTCCAAAGCTTCCAACCTCCATCTTTCCGCTTCCTTCCTACTTAAACTTAAAAATACTTTTAATAAACTTCATATTCAGATAATCTTCGATCGGGAAAATTTTGGTAAAATAATTTCCGATATAGATCAGAATGAGTACAACAGCAGGTTTATAAACCAGATTGATGAAATTACTGTTGAAATTCGGAAGAACGATAGCTACGGTAATAGCCAGTGTACAAATGATAGAAACAAAAATCATTTCAATAGTAAGCGGTGAAACCTTGAATACAATATAATTGAAAATGATTTTAACAACATTATAGGTTGTCAGGGAAATCGCTGTAGACAGGGCGATACCGATAAGTTTCAGCTCCGTATTTTTAATGAAATAATAATTCAGTCCAATTGTTAATCCGGCCAGTAAAAGCATAACCAGAATATTGAATCTGTAATATTTCGAAAGAGAAATAATATTTCCGTTGAATCCGGTGGCAAGATCCAGCAAAACAGCAGATCCCCAGATCCAGACTACGGGTTCGTATTCTCTCAGCATCGTTCCGTTCTTCGGCATAAATTGCGTTAGATAAGGAAATCCTACCATAATACAGGAGAATAATACAGCGCCAAGGAAATATAAAGTAAGTGATGTTTTTTTATGGAACTTGTCAAGAGCTTCCATATCGCCGTCAGCAAGGTTTTTACTGATGATAGGAGCAGAAATGTTAAACAGACCCAGCTGTGGAATTGAAATCAGTGAAATTAAAGCATACAGAACAGAATAAATTCCGTTTTCCTCCATTCCCATAAATTCCCCGATCATAAAGCTGTTAATGGCCAGATAATTTCCAAAAGTTCCTAAAAAGCCAAAGAAACAGTAATTGAGAAACTCTTTCCAGAAGTTGTCTTTCTTAAAATAGCTCGTGTCGAGGTCAAAATGTATTTTATCAAGCTTATTCGTGTAATAAACATATCCCAGGAGCATTAAAGCAAACATCCCGAAAAAGAATACAAATGCAATCCGTTGCGAAAGAACCTGTCCGTACTGTAAATACGTAAAATAAGCAAACAGGAGGAATGCTCCCAGATTGGCTATTTTCGGAAAAAGATTGTCGAAGATATTGGAAACTACAATTCTCTTATAGTTGGATACATATTTGTTGAAAATGGCGCAGAGCGATAAAACAAGAATTAAGGGTAAAATAATTTCTTTGATCTTCCAGGCTTCCGAATGAAGAAATTTTGGATAGAAATAAGGGATAACAAAAAATACAACGGAAAATATAAGGAAATTAATCAATATCGTAACGAGGGACAAAGAAAGCATATTCTGATTTTTGCCGTCTTTTTGTAAAGAATTAAAAAACTTCACATTCGCATAGGAAATTCCGAAAACAACAAACGGAACAAGCATTTCTGCGGTCTGCATACTATAACGCAGCTTTCCGTAAAACTCAAAATCGCTAGGAAAAATGAAAATGGCAGATACCGTACCCAGCAAAAAACCAATATAACCTATGATGGAATATTTGAAGCCTTGTCTCGCTACTACACTCATACTGTTTTTTAAAGGTTTTTAGGGATGAAAATAATATTGTTGATATAGTTCGTTTTGTTTTTTTCATCATGAGTATTGTGCAGCAGAATCTCTTCTGTAAGAACTTCCAGTCTGAAGGTATTCCTGTTGAGGTATTGTGCTTCATAACCCCAGCTTTTTACTTCAGAAATATCGTTCCAGATCGGGCTTTCGTGGTGTCGTTGTTCCATTTCTACCATCAGGGTAGGGTAGAACTGCCGGATGATCTCTTTAGCTCCGGAAAGGGTCTTCATTTCATTTCCCTCCACATCTATTTTTATGAAATCAAGTCTGTTGAAGTGTTCTATAGCAGCCCAGTCGTCCAGTTTCAGAACTTTTACTTTTTCTGTATAACTTTTTTCTTCCCCTTTTTCCTTATAGGAGGTGTTTAAAGTTCCGCGGGAAGCAATCATTTTACCGTTAATGACCGGAACCTTAAATTCTGCAGTAGTGTTTTCGTCAGAAAGAGCTAAAGGCAGTACCCGCATCGCAGGAAATAACCTTTTTAAGCGGCGACAGAGTTTTTTGTTCGGCTCAAAAGCGTAAATATTCTCAGAATCCAGCTTGTCTTCTAATTGATAAAGAAAAGTTCCGACGTTGGCTCCAATGTCCAGTATCACGGCGTTTTTAGAAAGGTATTCTTTAATCCATACCAATTCCGGTTCTACATTCCGCTCCGAAAAATTATCTTTATTAAGATTGGTTAAGGTCTTAAAATATCTTTTCTTATAAAAATTCGGACTTATATATTGTAGTTTTTCTGCAATTCGCTGGTATAAAGACATCCTTAATTGTTTGACGAAAAGCAAAGATAAGCAAAAATGTTAAACTAATGTTAAAAAATAACAAATATAACGGATTGATTATCAATTTATAAATTGAAACTCACTTTTTATAAAAAATTGAATTTTAAAAGATTGGGCTTTTGTTGCAAAAACAGATTTCAAAAACATTCATTTTATTATTTACCCGATATTTTATTTTTACATAGTACAATAAAAATTCGTGTATCCGTGGCATTAAAAACAAGCATGATAAAACCCAGAACCTGTATTTCCATTCGGATTAATTCCATTCGAAATGTTAAATTTTAGCCCCTGTCATAATTTTTTTTAAAATTTTGGTGTTTTGATAAAATTTTGGCAGATGTTTTGATATTAACTCATTGCTTATCGATAAGGCTAACAGATTTAATAAATCAATTAATTGATTGTACTAACAGTTTAAATATTTAATAGTGATGAAACAGATACATCAAAATCAGGAATTTCGTTTTAACGAAGTCCTGTTTGAGCACCGTAACAAAGATTACGGAGCCTACGTTTTAAGAAATGAATCAGACAGAATATTAACCAAAGCCCTTTTTATCGGAGTAAGCTTACTGGCTGCAGTTTCAATAACCCCTTTCGTTATTTCTGCATTTAAATCAGATGTACCGTCAAAAGGACCGGAGGGAGTGGAAATTGAGTTTGTAGATCCTGTGATCCCGGATGTTCCTGCAACGCCACCTGCACAGGTATTGCCTCCAAAAGCAACACCACCACCAAGTGTGAAACAGTTTGATAGTACAGTTCCTGAACCTTCATCAACGGCTCCGGATGATACTAGTAAAAAAGAACCTATTCCGGATGATGCAGTAGCAGGCTTTAAAAACGACTTTACAGCAGAACCTGTTAAAAGAGGTCCAGAACCTATCAATCTTGAAGGAACAGGAAAAGGTCCCGTTTTACCTTATGTTCCGCAAGGACCACCAACTCCCAAAGTGCCGGATGATCGGATTGTTACAGGTCCTGAGTTAGCTTCTGAAGCTGCATTTGAAGGAGGGATTAACGCATTCAGAAATAAAGTAACCAGCAATTTTGACGGTTCTTCATTTGATGGAAGCGGTGAAACCATGAGAACCGTTGTTACCTTTGTAGTAGAGACCAATGGAACAATCTCAGGAATGAAAGCAGAAGGAGGAGATGCGGATTTCAACAGAGAAGCTTTGAGAACGATAAAAAGTGTCAAAGGGAAATGGAAACCTGGATTGAATAAAAATGGTGATGCCGTAAGAAGTTATTTCAAGTTCCCGATCTCAATGAAATTTGAGTAAAAGGACAGAATAAACAGATATTAAAAAGTTATCCACAAAGAATTTTTTTTGTGGATAATTTTTTTTATTGCTAAATTGCTTATTAACAATATTTTAACTCAATTTTAAATTTCACCGTTTATCGGGAGCAAAGAAAAAAGTGTATTTTTGAAACCTAAAGTTCGAATAATGGCAAAAATCATAGGTATCGCTAATCAAAAAGGAGGAGTTGGAAAAACAACAACAGCTGTAAATTTAGCTGCAGCATTAGGGGTATTGGAAAAAAAAATCTTAATCATTGATGCAGATCCGCAGGCTAATGCAACCTCAGGCCTTGGTGTGGAAGATGTTCAGTATTCTACATATAATTTGTTAGAACATAGTGCAGATACAAGATCATGCATCAAAAGAACAGCAACCCCGAATCTGGATATCATACCGTCTCATATTGATCTGGTAGCAGCTGAAATTGAACTGGTTGATAAGGAAGACCGTGAATATATGCTGAAAAAAGCTTTAGCAGAAGTAAGAGCTGATTACGATTATATTATCATCGACTGTGCGCCAAGTTTAGGGCTTATTACAGTGAATGCGCTTACCGCAGCAGATTCTGTGATCATCCCGATCCAATGTGAATACTTTGCATTGGAAGGACTAGGAAAATTGTTGAATACCGTTAAAAACGTACAGAAAATTCACAATAAGGATCTTGGTATCGAAGGACTTCTTTTAACCATGTATGACAGCCGTTTAAGATTGTCCAATCAGGTGGTGGAAGAAGTAAATGCCCACTTCCCGGAAATGGTATTTGAAACCATTATCAGCAGAAATGTAAGATTGAGCGAGGCGCCAAGTTTCGGAGAAAGCATTCTGAACTATGATGCTGAAAGCAAAGGTGCAGTACAATATATCCAGCTTGCTGAAGAAGTATTGCTGAAGAACGAAAATTTAGTAAAAAATTAAATTAATAAATAAATGAACACCGGGTGGTCTTAACTGCCGCTCATCAATCATCATTTATCAATACTATCTATGAAGGACAAAAAAAGAGCTATGGGACGCGGTTTGGGCGCTATTTTAAGTGCCGAATCCAAAGCAACGATCAACTCTGCTACCGATGAAGGTGCAGACAAGTTTGTAGGGAATATTGTAGAAGTAGCCCTTGAAGATATCTACCCGAATCCCACCCAGCCGAGAACTTATTTTGACGAAAAAGCATTAAACGAACTTGCCCAGTCTATTAAAAACTTAGGGGTAATTCAACCGGTTACCTTAAGAAAAGACGGTGAAAAATTCGAGATCATATCCGGGGAAAGGCGTTACCGTGCAAGTAAAATTGCAGGGCTTCCGACGATTCCTGCTTATATCCGTCTGGTAAACGATCAGGAACTTCTGGAAATGGCCCTTGTGGAGAATATCCAGAGAGAAGATCTGGACGCTATAGAGATCGCTTTGACTTATCAGAGGCTTTTGGACGAGATAGGACTTACACAGGAAAACCTGAGCCAGAGAGTAGGAAAGGACAGAAGTACCATTACCAACTCTATCAGGCTTCTGAGACTGAATCCTGATATTCAGAACGCTATCAGAAGTGGTGAGATTTCTGCCGGACACGGAAGAGCAATCATCAGCCTTGAAAGCGAAGAACATCAGCAGGTTTTATTTGACCTGATCATTAAGGAAAAATTAAATGTCCGTCAGGCCGAACAAGCTGCAACAGCATTGAAAAATCCTAAATCACCCGCAGCGAAAAAGGCCAATATTGAGCTTTCCAACAACTATAAAAAAGCTCAGAAAACCATCGCTGATATTTTAGATGTAAAAGTGGAGATCAAAACCACCGGAAACGGTAAAAAAGGTAAAATTGTCCTGGACTTCAAAAATGAAGAAGAACTGGAGTATATTTTATCCCATATTAAATAATGAAGAAAATATTTTTCACATTTTTTCTGTGCATTACAGCACTGGCCTATGCACAGGTCGCCCCCATAGATACAGTCCGGATGCAGGAACGTCCGAAAGACAGTATCGTATCGGTGAAACCTGTTAAGCCTTCAAAAACAGAAGCTAAAATAATAGCAGACCTGGAACAGGCTAACGGCCCGACCAAAAAAACGATAAAACTCAATCCTACAAGAGCAGGGCTTTATTCCGCTGTACTTCCGGGATTAGGACAATATTACAATAAGAAGTACTGGAAAATTCCTGTCGTTTGGGGAGCAGTAGGGGCCGGAGTAGGAATTGCAATATGGAACGATAATCAGTATAAAAAATACAGAGAATATTATATTGCAAAACTCAACGGAACCCCGAACGAATTCGTAGACAGTAACCCCGGATTAGATAAAAGAGCATTGGCTAATGCCCAGGACAGATCCAAAAGACAGAGAGATTATGCCATTGCAATTACCGGCCTGATCTATATTCTGAATATCATGGATGCTGTAGTAGATGCACACCTTTACGAAAGCCGTCATGATCCCGATCTTACGTTCAATCCTACAGTTATTCAGGATCAGTATGGGTTTTCACCACCAAAAACAGGATTGACTTTAAGTTACAGATTTTAAAAACCAGATTTTAATAGAGCCTGTTCAGATTGAAAAGTCTCACCAGGCATACAAATAAAGAATTTCACATGAGAATAGCATTAGTTGGATACGGTAAAATGGGTAAGATTATCGATGAGATCGCTCAGAAAAGAGGTCATGAAGTAGTAGCCCGTCTGAAAGAAACTCCAACCGCTGAAAACCTGAATAATCCGGACGTGGTTATTGAATTTTCACTGCCGGAAGCAGCATACGATAACATCAAAGCCTGTCTTGAAAATAAAATTCCGGTCATCTGCGGAACAACCGGATGGCTGGAGAAGAAAAGCGAAATTGAACAATTAGCGGTAGATAACGATACAGCATTTTTATACGGATCCAATTTTAGTTTAGGAGTGAATTTATTTTTTGCTTTGAACGAAAAACTGGCTGCTCTGATGAAAAATGTGGATGAATATTCATGTCAGCTGGAAGAAATTCATCACATCCATAAAAAAGATGCTCCAAGCGGAACCGCAATCTCCATTGCTGAAGGAATTATTCAAAATAATCCGAAATTTGATGCATGGAAACTTGAAGAAACCCAAGGGAAGGAACTGGGGATTTTTGCCGTTCGTGAAGATGAAGTTCCCGGTACTCACAGCGTGTTTTACAGAAGTGAAGTAGACGAGATTGAAATAAAACATACCGCGTTCAACAGAAATGGTTTTGCATTGGGTGCTGTAGTCGCTGCAGAATGGATCAAAGACAAAAAAGGAAACTTTGCCATGAAAGACGTTTTGGGGCTTTAATTTGTAACAAATTCTTTAAATTGCAGACCAATAACAGAAATGATGAATAATGAATTGCAAATAGCGGGAAAGCTGTTCTCATTTATTATTCATCATTAATTATATATTATCAGAATAGGCACAAAAAAATTATGAATTATTTTCTGACTTATACAGTATATGTTCTCATTTTATCCGTATTAATGGGGATTTCCACTTGGAAACTGTTCAAAAAATTGGGGTATAGCCCTTTATTTGCATTTATCCCTTTCTATAATTATTTCATTATCTTAAAAGAAACTAAGCATCCGAAACGGTGGGCCATTTTATCCTATCTTCCGATAGTAGGGCCTATTATGATGTCGGTTTTCCACATTTATTTAATGAAGAAATTTGGAAAGAGCCTTTTCCAGCACCAGCTTCTTACCGTGATTCTGCCGTTTATTTATATGGCAACGGTGAACTATTCCAAAGATGTTGAAATAGAAGATGAAAATGAGCTGTTCCTTACTGAGGAAGAGAAAAACGCTAAAAAGAAAGATACATTCCTTGGATCTATTACTTTTGCAGTAGTTTTCGCAACCATTATCCACGTTTTTGTAACACAGCCGTTCGGAATTCCTACCGGATCCATGGAAAGAACCCTTTTAGTAGGAGATTTCCTTTTCGTCAACAAATGGAGTTATGGATACAGAATGCCGATGCGTCCTGTTGCTATCCCTTTCCTTCAGGGAACCATTATGGATACAGGGCAGCCAAATAACCCGAAAGATGATCCGAAATCTTATGTAGATGCGGTAAAGCTTCCTTATACAAGAATTTTACAGTTCAGCAAGCCTCAGAAAAATGATGTGGTAGTATTCAACTACCCGCAGGATTCTGTACATACAGCGATCGACAGAAAAGATCCCTACGTTAAAAGATGTGTAGCTACAGCAGGAGATACCTTTGAAATGAGAGCCGGAAGACTTTTTGTTAACGGGAAGCCGGAAACCATTCTTGGAGATCAGGAAGTACAGCACGGTTACCTGGTAACTACAGGAAGCCAGCTTGATATTCCTGCACTATATAACACCTACGGCTTTCTTCCTGTACAGGAGCAGCAGACGCAAACAGGATTTGTATATGGTTTCCAGGGGCTGACAGATAAGACGGCCAAAGAAATCAAAGAACTTCCGCAGGTGATTGATATGAAGGAGAATGTAATGCCAAAAGGAGAAGCATCCATTGCCTACAAAAACGAAGAAAGAACAAAAATAGATACTACCCAGTCTATTTTCCCTGTCAATAAACCTTGGAACCAGGATTGGTACGGCCCGGTAAGAATTCCTAAAAAAGGAGATGTGGTAACCATCAATAAAGAAACCCTTCCAATGTACCGATGGATTATTTCAGAATATGAACACAACAGTGTATCCGTTAATGGAGACCAGATTTTGATCAATGGTAAACGGGAGGCCAGCTATACCATCAAACAGGATTATTATATGATGGTAGGGGATAACAGAGATGCTTCATTGGATGCCAGGTTCTTCGGTTTCGTTCCGGAAGAGAATATCGTAGGAAAACCAATGTTTACATGGATGAGCGTTCAGGGTGCTTTCAAAGACGGTGGTTCTTCTTATCAGGCTCCGTTCAAGATCCGTTGGGAAAGAATGTTTAAAGCAACCAATACCGGAGAAGCCAACAAAACTTCGTACTGGTGGATTGCAGCCATGATTCTGATCTTATTCTTCGGATGGGAGTATTTTATGAAACTGTTCAAAAAGAAAAAAACAGAAGACGAATTATAATTAAATTAAACCCAAAATAGAATGAAGTATTTGAAAAAATGCTTCATTTTTGCATTATGAATATGACGAATGTATTACTCCCGGTATTTTATATGCCTCCGATCTCATGGTTCTCAGTGTTTTTAAACCCTGAAAACGAAATTATATTTGAACAGTTTGAAAACTTTCCTAAACAGACCTATAGAAACAGAGCCAATATCTACGGGGCAAATGGAAAACTTTCATTAATTATCCCAATCAACCACAACGGGAAAAGAGAATTCAAAGATATGGAGATCTCTTACAGGGAAGAATGGAGAAATCTTCATTGGAAATCAATCAAAACGGCTTATCAGAGTTCGCCTTACTTCGAATATTATGAAGATAAATTCAGAAAGATCTTTGATATGAAAGAAAAATTCCTTCTTGACTTTAACCTTAAAGGCCTGGAAGTAATCCAACAGATACTGAAAACAGAAAAGGCACACTCTTTGAATAAAGAATATATCAAAAATCCGGAAGAGATAAATTTCAGAGACAAATTCTCAGCAAAACGTCCTTCAGAATTCGGAATGGAAGAATATTATCAGACCTTTTCCGAGAAATACGGGTTTTTAGAAGATCTTTCGGTTCTGGACCTTGTCTGCAACAAAGGCCCGGAATCATTGATGTATATTAAAAATATCAAATAATTTACAGGTTGTCGTAAGAGAGAAAGCGACTGTCTGTGACCTCAATAAAATAAATATCAACATATGAAAAAGGTATTATTAGCGGCTGTTTTTTTAGCAGGATTCAGTTATTCTTATGCACAGGAAGCCAAAGCGGCAAACATAGATCCCAATGAAGATAAAGATCTGATGACCTGGTATCATAAAGATTTTTCTTCTACAAAAGTATACGGGGTAAATACTGAAAATGCATACAAATATTTAGAATCGAAAGGTCTGAAGCCTAAAACAGTTATTGTAGGAGTTTTGGACAGCGGAGTTCAGGTAGATCATCCGGGATTGGTAAAAAATATCTGGACAAACCCTAACGAAGTTCCGGGAAACGGAAAAGATGATGACGGAAACGGCTATATTGATGATGTTCACGGATGGAATTTCATCGGTGGAAAAAATGGAGACATTGGTATTGACAATATGGAGGTAACAAGAGTGGTTGCCAAATATAAGCCGGTTTTCGAAGGAAGCGATTCCGCTAAAAATAAAGCCAATCAGGCGAAAATGCCGGAAGAATTTGCTCTGTACATGAAATCCAAAGAGCTTTTCAATAAAAACAGCATTGAGGCCAGACAAAGCTTCCAGACGTATACCATGATCAATGATCTTATTCCTAATATGGTCAGATTATTAGGCGGTAAATCGGTAACGGCAGAAACGATCAATGCTATTAAGCCGACTGATCAGAAAGATGCCATTGCACTTCAGGTTTTAGGCCAGGTTTCTCAAAGCCCTGATTTCAACGGGAAAACTTCAGCAGAATTTGAAAAGCTGATGAAAGAACAGATGAAAGAAGCGCTTGATGAGTATACTCCAAAAGCTCAGCAATACGATTTAAGCTATGATCCGAGAAAAGAGATTGTAGGGGATAATTATGATGATTATACGGAGAAAAATTACGGAAACAATCATTATGAAGGACTGGATGCAGAACACGGAACACACGTTGCTGGTATTATTGCTGGACTTCCGCAAGGAAAAGTCGTTCAGTATGGAATAGCTTCAAAAGTAGCGAAAATCATGACTGTAAGAACCGTTCCCAATGGTGATGAAAGAGATAAAGATGTTGCCAACGCCATCAGATATGCTGTGGATAACGGTGCTAAAATTTTGAACATGAGTTTCGGAAAGCCTGTGTCTCCAGGGAAAAACGTAGTCTGGGATGCTTTCAAATATGCTGAAGATAAAGGCGTTCTTTTAGTAAAAGCAGCCGGAAATGAAAACGAAGATGTAGCAGAACACTTGGCTTACCCTACCAACTTTAAAAATGTAACAGATGAAAAACCATTTGTTAACAATGTGATGGTAGTAGGAGCAAGTACCAATAAAAATGATGCTCTGAGAGCAAGCTTCTCCAATTACAACAAAAAAATGGTAAACGTCTTTGCTCCGGGTGAAGAAATATATTCTACTGTTCCTAAGAATGATTACAAATACCTTCAGGGAACTTCTATGGCATCCCCGGTAGCAGCAGGGGCAGCAGCTGTATTATTAGCTTATATGCCCGATCTTAAACCTTACCAGATCATAGAGGCACTGGTAAAAAGCAGTAACCATAGCGCGGGCCAGTTTTCTGAGTATTCTCAGGCAGCTGGTGTAATTGATGTGAAGAAAGCTGCAGAATATGCATATACCAACTTCTATAACGGAAAAAAATCAACCAGCAGCAAGCCTGCGAAATCCGTAAAAAAGGGTGTTAAAAAATAGTATATCTGCCTGTATATAAGGTTAAAGCATAAAAAGTCCGAAATTTTCGGACTTTTTTATTTTTATTTTTCAATTTTGGCACGGTTTTTTGTAACTTTATAATAACAAAATAATAAACAACAAAATGAAAAAGTTACTACTTGCAGGGATGTTGGGAACATCACTTTTTGCAGTGTCTTGTTCCTCAGTGAAAAAAGCAGAAACATCACAAAACCAAAGATCTGAATACCTTAAGTTAAAAGGTGACTGGCAGATTGTAAGCGTAGATTATGAAAAGGGATACAAGATCAAGCCTTTTGATGAAGGAGCAGATGCTCAGTGTTTTGTAGGCAGTCATTGGAGACTGATCCCGAATAATTACAGCGGTGCTTATACTTTAAACGGAGGAGGTGCATGCCCGGCAGTGACACAACCTATCAAATTTGAAGTTAAAAACGGTGATACTTTCATGTTCAAAAAAATCGCTGCAGGAACAAAAGCTAAGCAAAATACTGCAGGATATTCTTTAACAATTACCAATCAGGCTGCAGATCAGTTCTCTTTAGTACAGGATGTTCCTTTTGACGGAAATACCGTAAAAGTTGTTTACAACTTCCAGAGAACAGGAATAAAATAATTTATAAACATAAAAGATTAAAAAAATGAAATTTACTAAAACATATATAGGAGCACTTTTCTTATCATCAGCATTGTTATTAACAAGCTGTGAAGCCGTTCAGAATTCTAATCACCAACAAAGAGGTACTGCGGTAGGAGCTGCATCAGGAGCTGTAATTGGAGGTATCCTTGGAAATAATGTAGGGAAAGGTAAAAATGGTGCTTTAGGAGCCGTATTAGGAGGTATTATCGGTGGTGTTGCAGGTAACGTAATCGGTAACAAAATGGATAAGCAGGCTAAAGATATTAAGGAAACTTTACCGGGAGCTGAAGTAGAAAGAGTAGGAGATGGTATTAAAGTAACCATGAACGAAAGTATTGTAAACTTTGCTTTCGATTCTTCAAATCTTACTTCTGTTGCTCAAACCAACCTTGATAAATTAGCAAAAGTTCTTGTTGATAACCCGGATACCAATATTAATATCTACGGACATACAGACAGTAAAGGATCTGATTCTTACAACCTTGCCCTTTCTCAGAGAAGAGCAGATGCTGTAAAAGCATACTTATCAGGGAAAGGAATTGCATCAAGCAGAATGTTTACTAAAGGAGAAGGAGAGGCAATGCCGGTGGCAAGCAATGATACAGATGAAGGAAGAGCTAAAAACAGAAGAGTTGAGTTTGCTATTACAGCCAATGAAAAAATGATTAATGATGCCAAACAAGGGCAATAATTAATTTAATATATAAATATTTTCGTAAGAAACCGCTTCGGCGGTTTTTTTTGTATTTTTATGCTATGAATTTTGAATTTATTATTTTTGCATCTGAAATAGCATAAATGAAGAAATACCTTAAACTGCTCCGGGTGGAGCAATGGGTGAAAAACCTGTTTGTTTTTGTCCCTCTGTTCTTTTCAGGAAACATTACCAATGTAGATCTGCTTAGCAAAAGTATCTTTGCATTCATCATTTTTTCGTTAGCAGCGAGTGTGGTATATATTCTGAACGATTATAATGATATTGAAGCAGATCGTAAACATCCTGAAAAAAGAAGAAGACCTCTTGCAAGCGGTGTTATTTCAAAATCAAAAGCATTGGGAATTCTTGCGGTACTTATTATCATCGATATTGCTTTGGTAGTTGCAGCCCAGCTTTACTTTCATGAATCTTTGTGGAAATTCAGTGCTATTATTGCATCTTATTTTGTGATGAATCTGGCCTATACTTTTAAACTGAAGCATGTTCCGATCATTGACATTTTTATTATAGCGCTGGGTTTTGTATTCAGGGTATTAGCAGGCGGTTATATTACAGGAATCAATATTTCGCAGTGGGCTATTCTGCTGACTTTTGTACTGGCACTGGTGCTGGCCATCGGAAAAAGAAGAGGAGAACTTATCAATGCACAGGTTTCGGGGAAAACAAGACGGGCGCTGGATGGGTATAACGTACAGTTTGCTGATATTGCGCTTTCCATTTCTGTAACATTGGCTATCGTATGCTATCTGATGTTTACATTATCACCTGAGGTCCAGGGAAGATTCCATCAAAGGGTTTTCTATACCGTGATATTTGTTGTTTTTGCATTTCTGAGGTATCTGCAGCAGACTTTAGTATATAACAGAACGGAATCTCCTACAAAAATTGTTTACCGGGACCGCTATATACAAGTTACCTTAGTGCTTTGGGTAGCCGCATTTCTAATTCAAATCTACTTTAAAAAATGAAGCCGAATTTCACACAGAAAGTTACAAACTGGGGCAATTTCCCGGTGGTAGAAAAAGAAATGAGATCTGAAGACAGTTTCAGAAAAATCAAGGACTTTGTATTGAATCATAATGAAGTGATTGCAAGAGGGAATGGAAGGTGCTACGGAGATGCTTCATTGGGAGAAAACATATTTTCAACCAAAAAACTCAATAAATTTATTAGTTTTGACCGTCTCAATGGAGTCATAGAATGTGAGTCCGGCGTGCTGCTTTCGGATGTGCTTGAGATTGCTGTTCCACAGGGATATTTTTTATATGTAACTCCGGGAACTAAATTTGTGTCGGTAGGCGGGGCAATTGCCTCTGATGTTCACGGTAAAAACCACCATGCTGAAGGCTGCTTCTCCGAATATGTTGTTGAATTTAAACTCATGACGGAAAGCGGAGGGATCATTACCTGTTCCAGAGAAGAAAATCCGGATAAATTCTGGGCTACAATCGGAGGGATGGGGCTTACCGGGATTATTCTTACCGCAAAATTCAAACTTAAAAATATAGAATCAGCCTATATACGACAGGAAAGTATTAAAGCAGAAAATCTGGATGAGATCTTCCGGCTTTTTGATGAAAGTGAAAACTGGACGTATACAGTAGCCTGGATAGACTGCCTTCAGAAAGGAAAAAATTTAGGAAGAAGTATTCTGATGAGAGGGGAACATGCCTTTCAGCATGAGCTTCCTCAAAATCTGGCAAAACAACCGTTAAGGCTGAAAGGAAAATTGCAGCCTACCGTTCCGTTTTATTTCCCCGGATTTGTTCTGAATGCCCTTACCGTAAAGATTTTTAATCTTTTGTATTATAAGAAACAGACGAAAAAAGAAGTCAAAAACTTTATCGATTACGAAACGTTCTTCTATCCGTTGGATGCCATCAATGACTGGAACAAGATCTATGGAAAATCCGGCTTTATCCAATATCAGATGGTCATTCCAAAAGAAGCCGGTAAAGAAGGAATGAAAAAGATCCTTGAAACCATAGCTGCAAGCGGAAACGGCTCTTTTCTGGCGGTTTTAAAACTGTTCGGAAAGAATAATCCTGAGGCTTATAATTCGTTTCCTTTTGAGGGCTATACGCTGGCTCTTGATTTTAAGGTGAATTCAAAACTGAAAAAACTGGTAGAAAAACTGGATGACATCGTTCAGGAGTTCGGAGGAAGGATTTATCTGACCAAAGACAGCATGAGCCGTTCGTCATTGACGAATTACCTTAAAAATATTCAAAGTCCTAAATTTGTGTCTTTGCAGCACAAAAGAATCATAAACAACAATTCATAAATGATAGTTCTGGGAAGTACGTCTGAAGTAGCACAGGCGTTTGTGGAAAAGGCTCTCCAGGAAGGAGAAAAATTTGAAAAGATCTATCTTTTCACTTCAAGTAAAGAAACTACGGAACGATTTGCGAGACATATCGACGTAAAATTTCTTCAGCAGTCTGAAGTTGTAGAACTTGACCTGATGAAAGAGATTGATTATAATAAATTTGATTATATCAATTCAAATGTATTATTTTGTGCCGTAGGATATTTGGGTGAAGGAACGGAAGAAGGTCTTTATGATAACAGGAATACAGAACGGATTATTGATATCAATTATGCCAGGCTGGTTCCGGTGATGAACTATTTTGCCCATAAATTTGAGAGCAGGAGATCGGGAACCATTATCGGGCTTTCATCTGTAGCCGGAGAGCGTGGAAGACAAAGCAACTTTATTTACGGAAGTGCAAAAGCCGCTTTTACAGCTTATTTAAGCGGACTTAGAAACTATCTTTTTGATAAAAAAGTACATGTTTTGACCATAAAACCCGGGTTTATGGCGACCAAAATGACGGAAGGGCTGCCACTGAATCCTAAACTGACTGCAACTCCTAAACAGGCCGCTGCATGCATTTATAAAGCATTCAAAAAACAGAAGAATGTAGCGTATGTTTTGCCGATTTGGAGTATTATTATGATGATTATCAGGAATATTCCTGAGTTTATATTCAAAAAATTAAAGCTTTAGTGTTATTTTGAAAGATAAAATCATTTATAAATCCAGTTCTTTTTCAATTAATCTTGTCGTTTTTTTTATAGGATTTATTTTCTTCAGTTTAATGATAGGTCTTACTTATCGGTCTTTAGAACAAAATCAGGATGGAGATTCGAAAATTGCGGTTTATATTATTGATTCTATATTTTTACTATTTGCATCAGGCTCATTGTTTTATTTTCTGAAGACTCAGATCATTAAGGTAACCCCAAATTACTTGATTGTTTCCTACCAGTTTTTGCCTTTTTCAAGAAAGATTTCACATGAGGATATCAGGGGATTTAAACAGATCCCAAGACCTGTAAAGTATTCGAAAGGATTTGAGAAGCAGACAACGGTTTATACTATTTTTGAAACATTCATTATTCTGAAAAATGATAAAAAAATCAGAACCTATGCTTTAAACGATTTTGAATTCAGGGAAGTGAGAAAATTAATAGAAAAAATAAAACGGAAAGAAGGGACGTTTGAAGTTAAAACATTAACCACTTCCGAATTTGTTTTTCAAAATTTATCTGTGATTTTATTCTTAATAATTTGCTTATTTTTGATTGCTGGATTATCAAATGCTTTAATTAATAAATAATTTGTAAAGTTTACCCTAAGTCATAGATTTATGAAAAAATTGTATTGTTTTGATTTTGACGGAACCTTAACGTATAAAGATACCATGTTTATGTATCTTAAATTCTACGATTCTACCAAATTCCGCATACAGTTTTTAAGACATGTCCCGCTTTTTATTCTGTTGAAACTGAAACTGGCAGAAACTGAAAAAGTAAAGAAAAGTTTTATTGGCTCTATTCTTAAAGGACAGACCAAAGAAAAGATTGAAATGAAGTCTAAACAGTTTTTTGAACAGCATTATCCTAAAATTGTAAGGGAAAATGCCTTGGACTTTATTCAAAATATCGATAGGAATAATACACAAAGTTTATTGGTAACTGCTTCGCTGGACATCTGGGTGAAACCGTTCGCTGAAGAACTCAAAATGCAGCTCGTTTCTACACGTGCAGAGTTTAAAAATGGGGTTTTTACAGGAAATTTTATCGGCAAAAACTGCAACGGAAATGAAAAACTGGTGAGAATAAAAGCCGAAATAAACGATTCTAAATACGATAAAATAATCGCTTTTGGAGACACTTCCGGTGACCGTCAGATGCTTAAATGGGCAAATGAGGGTCATTACCAATTTTTTCATTAATTTTGGAAGGTAAAAATGTAAAAATGAAAAGACTGCTTGTTGTATGTACCGCAATCCTTATGAGCTGTGCAGGAACACCGTCTCAAAAGCCTTCAGATATGCAGAAAAACGCAGAATTGCTTGTTTCCGAGTCTCAGGGTGGTGCAGACCGGCCGGGATTTACGGTGATTAAAAACGAACAAGAGTACCAGAAAGCCACTAAGGCAAGCTCTGGTCTTATTGTTGCGGAATTGGGGAAAGAACCATCCGCAAACTATCCTGCATTTCTGAAAAATAAGAAAGTGATCTTGTACAATCTGGGAAGTTTCAGATCTGGAAGCCATACGGTAACAACAATTAAAAGTGTTTCTGTAAAAGATAATATCCTGTATGTAGAGGTTCCTTATCAGGAATCCGGAGGAATGGAAATTCAGATGCTTTCCAATCCTTGGTTTATCTTTGCTGTGCCTTCAGACTATCAGTTTACTTCCGTAGAATTAAAATACTCAAAATAAAAATGAATAAAATATACCTGGATAATGCTGCTACGACTCCTCTTTCAGAAGAAGTAATCGATGCAATGGTGGGTACCATGAAAATGAATTTCGGAAATCCGTCTTCTACTCACAGTTTCGGACAGGAAGCCAAAATTTTGATCGAAAACGTGAGAAGACAGGTGGCAGACTATCTTCATGTAACGCCTGCAGAGATCATCTTTACCTCTTGCGGAACAGAATCGAACAACATGATCATCAAATCAAGTGTAGAACACCTTGGTGTACAACGAATCATCAGTTCTCCTCTGGAACATAAATGTGTTTCTGAGAGTATTCTGGATATGAAAAGCAGAAAAGGAGTAGAGGTAAACTATATCCGTCCTAATGAAAAAGGTGATATTGATCTTAATAAGTTAGAAGAATTATTAAAAGCATCCGACAAAAAAACGCTGGTGAGCTTGATGCATGCCAATAATGAGATCGGAAATATTGCTGATATTAAAAAGATTGCACAGCTGTGTAAAGAAAATAATGCCTTGTTCCACTCAGATACGGTGCAGACCATGGCTCATATGAATCTTGATTTTTCTGATATCATGGTGGATTTTGCTTCATGCAGTGCCCATAAATTCCATGGTCCGAAAGGAATAGGTTTTGCCTTTATCAGAAAATCATCGGGACTGAAGGGGATTATTACCGGAGGACCTCAGGAAAGAAGTTTAAGAGCCGGAACTGAAAATGTATGCGGTATTGTAGGACTTGGAAAAGCACTGGAGCTTTCTCTTAACCATATGGCGGAATATACTGCCCACATGCAGGAAATCAAGGATTATGCAAAAGAAAGTCTTTCTGCTGCTATTCCGGGGATTAAATTCAACGGAAGAAGTGCTGAAAAGGAGAACAGTCTTTATACGGTTTTAAGCGCATTATTGCCTTATAAAAATCCTTTGATTGGTCTTCAGCTGGATATGAAAGGAATTGCGATCTCCCAGGGGAGTGCGTGTTCTTCCGGAGCATCTAAGCCTTCTATGGTGATGATGATGGTGCTTTCTGAGGATGAAATGGACGGTTGTACGCCGCTTCGTATCTCTTTCAGCCATATGACGACCAAAGAAGAAATTGACGCGCTTGTTGAGGCGTTAAAAGAGATTTCAAAAGATTACGCTATAGAAAAAACAAATGTTGAGCATAGATAGTCTTATTGCTTAAAAAGCGTAATTTTGAATATCCAAATTAAGGAGTAAAAAAGAAAATAATATTAATTTAAATAAAAGAAACAAAATGGCTTTAGAAATTACGGACAGCTCATTTCAGGAAACGGTTTTAAAATCAGATAAGCCGGTATTGGTAGACTTTTGGGCAGTATGGTGCGGACCATGCAGAACTTTGGGACCAATCATCGAAGAAGTAGCATCAGATTTTGAAGGAAAAGCAGTAGTTGGAAAGGTTGATGTAGACAACAATCAGGAAATTTCTATGCAGTATGGTATCAGAAATATCCCTACAGTTCTTATTTTTAAGAATGGTGAAGTGGTTGATAAATTAGTTGGTGTAGCTCCAAAAGAGGTGATCGCTGAGAAATTAAGCGCACACTTATAAAAAAAATAAGTTTGATAATGAATGCCTTCCGTTTTTGGGAGGCTTTTTTTTGCAAAATAATTTGCAGGTAATGAAAAAAGGTGTAATTTTGCAATCACAAAAAAGAAACAACGTTCTTTATCACAACAGAAAATGATCCGGTAGTTCAGCTGGTTAGAATGCCGCCCTGTCACGGCGGAGGTCGCGGGTTCGAGTCCCGTCCGGATCGCAAAAGTTTTTCAATTTACTTTTAAAACAAAATTTGATCCGGTAGTTCAGCTGGTTAGAATGCCGCCCTGTCACGGCGGAGGTCGCGGGTTCGAGTCCCGTCCGGATCGCAGAAGTTTTCTCAATTTCTTTTAAAAAAAATTGATCCGGTAGTTCAGCTGGTTAGAATGCCGCCCTGTCACGGCGGAGGTCGCGGGTTCGAGTCCCGTCCGGATCGCAGCTAATTTTAAAAACCCCTTTAGATTTCTGAAGGGGTTTTTTTGTGCTTTATTCTTTTACTGGAGCAGGAGTAAATGGATCAAGTATAAAAGTTGTGGGCTAAGCAAAAAGTTTGGTTAATTTAAAGAGGAAAATGTTCTATCTTTACTCCTCCTGAAGTTGTCAACGGTGATTCATCAACTTCTTCTTCGGAAGGATTCTTCCTAAATTTTTCTTTTCTATTTATTTGATTTAATGTAAGGAAAGCAAAGTTTTAATCAAACAAAATTTCTACATCCAAAGGCCTGAAATCAAATCCTGTAAGCTGATTGCCTTCAATGGCATTTTTTACTTCTTCGCTGCAGATTAATCCTATTCTAAAAGCTGGAGTAATATCGAAATGCCTTTTGAATTTTAATGTTTTTGGTATGATATCCCAATCTTCTTTTTCTGTATATAATTTTCTGAATTTAATTTTATAGTCTTCAAAATCACATATTTTAATTGTTTTTCCGTATTCTTTTTCAATTGTATTAAACTCTATAAAATCTGAATCTTTACAATTTATTTTACTTTTACCACCCATTTCATACCACAAGAAATGATACTCATACTTTTCATCAGGCTTATGTATAGTTAAAGGATAAAAACTACCATTAACAATGAATTGATTAAAAACCTCTTTGCATTTTTGGCTTATGAATAATCCGCTACTTTCAATAACAAAATTATTGGATAAATTATCCGTTAGTTTAGATTTTGAATGTAAAATAAAATTATTCAAATCCGGTATGTCTTCCTCCGTTTTCCAACTTGTAATTTTACCCCATTGAGAGGCCCTTGCTTCATGAAAACCTATCTTTAATTCTTTCACTTGTGGATATTTGCCAATTCTTTCAAAATCCGTCTCTTGAGTTATTCTAAAGTATTGCATAAAAGCTTTTTATTTCATGTTCATTAGTAATTAACCTGAATTCGGGTTAAGGAGTTTAAATATAAAAGGTTGGAAGATGGAAGAAGGAGGCTGGAAGTCACTTTTAGTTATAGATAATGAAAATCTCTGTAAAAATTAAATTAGCTAAAAAAGATGGCAACCTATTATTGATGAACTTCAGAATCTCCCTCTTTCATCTCTCAGCTTCCAAGCTCTATAAATTAAAAACTCTTATCCCGAACTGAGGTTAATTAATAAAAAACAACAATGTCAGGTGACGTTTGCAAAGCTGAAGAGTTTATTATGATTTCCCCATATTCTCTCCATATTATTTTTTAATGGAGCATCTAAAAGTGCTTTTCCAAAACGATTAGGAATTGTTATGCCAGCACCATATTCTAATTAAATTTTTCCGTCAGCTTTTTGATGAAAATTATTTTTTTTTGAAACAAGTTTTTGAAGATCTTCAAGCAATTCCATAAATTCTTCTTTCTTGCGGACAGAAAGCGGTATTGCAGTCTTATTTTTCATAATAATTGTATTTCCGCCATCTGTTCTGATAAAATGGTCAAAATAAGCCATATTAATCAGATGAGATTGATGTGACCTGAAAAAATTATATGGTGTCAACAATATTTCATATTCTTTAAGATTTGTAGAGACAACCAGTCTTGGGGCATTGATAAAATAAAAAGTTGTATAGTTTTTATCTGATTCACAATTTACAATATCCTGAATGTTGACAGAATAAATTCTGTCGGCTGTTTTTAAAATCAGTTTCTGAAGATATTTTGGTCTTTCAAGGTTGGCAAATAAATTCTGAAGTTTTACATCGAATACTTCTTTGTTGATGGCTTCTTCTGCTTTTTGTACAGCTTCTTTTAAATCTGTAGGGTTAAGAGGCTTTAGCAGATAATCAATGGCCGAAAAGCGAAAAGCTTTAATGGCAAAATCTTCATAACCTGTAACAAAGATGACTTTAAAATTAATAACCTTTAGTTTTTTAAGCAGGTCAAATCCATTACCATCCGGCATTTCTATATCAAGGAAAACAAGATCAGGTGATAGCTGATTAATTAAATCTATTCCGGAAGCAACGGAATCAGCCTGTCCTATAATGGAAATATTGGAACAATGGGTCTTAATAACAGCAATATTATCTTTTCTTACAGACTCAATATCGTCAATTACAATAGCTCGAAGCATATGGTTTAGTTTTCGTAAATATAGGGTATTTCAAAAATTACTTTAGCTCCTATAATATTTTTATTGAGATCAAGTATATTTTGGGTCTGTAAAATAACATCCCGGTTTTTTGTATAATGAGCTAAACGTTCTTTGGTGATAGCCGTTGCCAAAGATTTATGATGTGTTGTTTTTTTATCGTTACTGAACCCGCTTCCATTGTCAGAAATTTCGAAAAACAATTTTCTGTCTTTTAAATAGAATTTAATTGCAATCATCCCATCTGCTGACTTACCGTTTAAGCCATGCTTAATCGCATTCTCGATAAATGGTTGTGTAAGCATTGGGGGTAAAAATATGGAGTCTGTATTTATTGTATCTTCCGCTTTAATCGTATAGTTAAACGATTTGTTATATAAAAGTTGTTGTAGGTTTATATAATTTTCTATCAGTTCAACTTCCTCTGTCAGGGAAGTGTAATTTTCGTGTGAGCTTTCAAGAATCTGGCGTGTAAGCTTTGAAAATCTGTTAAGATAATCTACTGCCTTCGCTTCTTCTTTGTCATTAATCAGGCTTCTGATATTTTGTATGGAATTAAAAATAAAATGCGGATTCATTTGTGATCTTCGTAATTTCTGCTCAGTAAGCAACTGCTTATTTTCCATTTTTATCTTCCTCGATTTTATGACCGTTGATATATAAACTGCGAGGAGAATCAATCCTAAAAAGGTAATAATGCCTAAGAAAACTAGTAATCGGGATATCAGCAGTTCACTTTTCTGATTTTCTATTACCTTTTTTAAAGAGCTTGCCTTTTCCCGAGATTGATTAAGACTGTCTTTTAAAAAAGCTTTGTATTTTATTTCTGCCTGAAAATCTTTTACCGAAATCTTTTCATCTAAACTGTTATTTTTATCATAATAAATTTCCGTCAATAAAAGAAAGAATGCTCTTTTATAGTCTGTAAGCTTGAGATCTTTGGCTATTATAGAACCTTGAGCTGCGTAATGTATTGCTGTTTTGTACTGCTCACCTGCATTATAAAGCCGTCCCAATTGTAAATAACAATCCATTTTACCTTTATTATATTGCAGTTTTTCGGCAAGTGCTTCCGACTCTTTAAGCAATTTTATCGCTTTTGCCGGATCTGTTAGGTTGATTTTGCCGGCAATTGTGTTTAACAGATCTACTCGTTGATTATCAATTTCAAAATGTTCTTTCAGCACTTTTTGTAAACTGTCGGCAGATCCTTTTTGTGCGAAAGAATCAGGAAATATAAAAAATGTTATAATTAAAATGATCAGTTTAAATTGCATGGTTACTAAAAATGGAGCAGGTTATTTACAAATATAAATAATTAAAAAGGCAGTCTTATGTTTAATTGTATGTGTCAGATTAAATTTTTAACGAATAAGTCCTTCAGATTTCTGGAGAGGTTTTTTGTGCTTTGTTCTTTCAATGGAGCGGGAGTAGATTCGTTAAAGAAAACAATTTGGACGTTCTTGTAGTCAAATCAAAATAAAACGTTATAAATCTGCTTAAATAAAGCTCTTCAGGCGTGTATCGAAATTTTCTTCTTATGCTTTTTGCTTGTACCCATTTTTTACTAGGATTCATAAGGTGGAAGAAATAGCAAAGTATGACCTCCTTCAATAAAGCATTGTTCCTTTTATGAAAAGCAGCATTGTCAGCCTCTATATTACAGCTGAATAAGCAAATATTGAATAGCTTGAAGTTCGTTATTGCTCCGATAGCATTGACCCTTCCCCGGGCATGACAATCTTTGCCTGCATAATATTTTTCTCCTTTTGGCTGTACCCATTTTCTCTTGGTGTATAGTCTCATTGAGAGTCGCTCATATTATCAACACTCGTTAATAAGAGTTTAATCATTTACAAATGTTTTTTACTGAGCTTTTAAAGAATGAAATAAACAACTATAATATCACTTTAATGGGATTTATATTACGTAAATATTGCCTGTTTTTTTAATTATTATTCAAATTAATTAATATATAAAAATTTGATTTTCAATATTTTATATTTAAATTGATTGTTTTAATTCAATTTTGTTTGAAATATGTTTTGTGGTGTTATTTATTTTTACTTCCTTGTTTGGTGAAAAATAAACAGAAAAAAATGATTGATTTTTCTAACCCAGAATAAAGATATAATGTGAATCTTTTAAATAAGAGGATAGTTTGTGCCTCTCGAAATATTACAAAACGTCTAGGTAAAGAGGGCGGAGGTTCTTTAATATGTATAAACTCATCAAATCCAAATTATTATGGAAACTAAAAAATTTAATCCAGAAGAATTCCTAGGAGCTAAAGTTGTTTCTCCTTTGGAGCAGGAAAAATTAGTTGGTGGTCTTGCTACAGCTGCCGACACTGTTACAGTTACAGTAACAGTTACAGTAACTGTTACTGTTACAACTTAAATTTAGGTTTATTTCCAACTACGGAAATGAATCCCTAAAACAGAGCCATCCTCTGTACAGGGGATGGCTCATTTTAATAAAAATCTTTAACTAACGATATTACCATGGAAAAAGTATATACTCCAACTCAGTCCCCAATGGTTCAGGATGACTGGTGGAACATGTTTTTAGATAAAAGTGAGAACCTCACTAAAACCCTGGTGTTAAAAAATGTATTTTCAAATGAAGATTCTGATCTTTTATCAAATGAAATATTAACTGTAATAAAGCATCTGTGCAGGCTCAGAACTAATAAATATGGGTACAGAGCATTTATAGATGGGAAAAAAACAGACGAGGAAACTTTAAACTATATTTTTGATAATCCTCCTCTTGATGGAGAAGATGTTACAGACTACGCAGAAAGAGTATTTTCCAATAAAGAGTTTGGTATGATCATTAACGGATGTGAAAAATTTTCAGATCCGTTATCAAGAAAACTTTTAAAGCTGATTGCTCCGTTACTTGAAAAAAAAGGAATTCCATTAACAGGCCTCAGCGTGCATACCTTCGTAGGAAACTATGGATATACTCCGATAGGGATTCATAAAGATAACCGGGGAGAAAATGTGATCCATTTTCATCTGGGTCCTGGAGGCAAAGAAATGTACAATTGGACGGATGAAGTATATGAAGAGATTAATGGAAAAGAAAAAAATGAGGACAAGAAATTCGAAGAGCTGATCCCATATGCCGAAAAATATCCTTTTGAAAAAGGAGATATATATTTTATGCCCTGGAATAAATACCACCTAGGCAAAACGAATGGACTGTCTATTGGGGTTACTCTTTGGTTCAACAATCCACCAAGAATAAAACTGTTTGAAAGTATCATTTCATCTTTGTCAAAACAATATATGATCCCTGATGAGAAAACTCAGGAAATTCTTGAGCCTACTAAAGATGCATACGGTCAAGAATCCTTTCAGGAGATTATGGATTTATTTAAAGATGAGGAGAATTTGTTTGATCTGCCTTTCCTGGATCTTTTAAAATTATTACATGATGACCTAAAGCTGGCTTTATTCAGTAATGCAGGCTGGAAGACCCGAACAATCTCACTTTCTGATGAAAGCCTGTATGATGTAAATGATTACCTAATATTGGAGAACAAAACGGTGAAGCTGGTTGAGCCATTTAAAATTTATTATAGAAAATCCACCAATAATAGTGAGATTATCATCTTTGCCAGAGGATCAAAATTGAAATTTAGATATGATAAGGGAATTGAAGCTATGCTTGATTTATTAAACTCAGGAAAAAAACTGAATACCGTGGAGCTTTTGAAAGCTCTTCCTGAGCAATGGCCGGCATCAGCAGGACTGTATATTCTCAGTCTTCTTTATGATAAAAGAGCAATTGAACTGAGCAATCTCTAAACAAAGTGATACCAATATATTGATGATGCAAAAGTTTTTTTTCTTCTTTTTACTTTTATTATTCAGTTTTAACCTATCTGCACAGAATATCGGTTATGAAATTAGAGGAACTGTACAAGGAAATAAACCTTTGATAGAGTATTTGGAAATTTCTGCAGAAGATTCACTAAACACAGTTGCCCAAAGAACTATGACAGATTCGGTTGGCAGATTTAGCCTTACATTGAAAGGAGGAACTTATAAACTAAAATCCAGTAGATTTAATACGATCTTATTTGAAAAAAACATTCAGGTTTCCAATAATATGGATATAGGTGCCATTCCTATTCATAATATCAATATTGAGATAGGAGAGGTAGTATTGAACGGCACTAAAAAACTCATTGAAAGAAAAATAGATCGATTGGTTTTCAATATTGAAAATAGCCCTTTACTATCTGGCGGAACTGCTTTTGATGCTATTAAAAATGCTCCCGGAGTGTATTTGGGAAACGGTGAGTCTATTAATATAATGGGCAAGTCTGGAGTGAAAGTAATGATTGATGATAAAATGCTTCAGGTGAGCTCAGACGAGCTTATAAGTTTTATGAAAAGCATGGGAGCAGATAACATTAAGTCAATAGAAGTAATTACCAATCCTTCAGCTAAATATGATGCTCAGGGAAATGCAGGGATTATTAATATTGTAACTAAAAAAGGTAAGCAGAAAGGATGGAATGCCAACGCCGGACTTACATACTACCAGGGAACATATAACAGAATAATTGGAAATACAGGATTGAACATAAAGACCAAAAGAATTGATTTTACTTCCAATTATACACTTGGTGATGTTCGTTCCTTTGAAAAAATTGAACAAACAAATAATTTTAGGAGTCTTGGCGGAGATAGAGTTGATTTTTCTTCGTTAAATTATGAAAAACGGAAAGAGGTCTATCATTCTTTTTTAGGGCAGTTTGATTTCAAATTAAATGAATCTTCAAATATTGGAATATCAGGAAATATATATTCTAATAAAAGCCCCAGGCCTTCTGACAACAAAACATTTTCATCAGATAATACTTCTTTTATTTCATTGAATGATCATCAATTGAAGCTTTCAAACTATACTATGGATTTATATTTCAATCATAAACTGGATACCTTGGGAAAAACGATGAATATCAACGCTAGTTTATCAACATTCACTACAGGGAACGACCAGAATCTTACCAATGATTTTTTCATCAGTGGAAATTTTAGCAATCAGGAAAGGCTGAGGAGTTTTTTTGATAACCGTGCAAAAATATATTCCGGAAATCTGGATTTTAAATTACCTTATAAAAAGATAACCATTGAAACTGGAGCTAAAATAGCCCACACATCAATAACTAATGATTTTTTGTTTCAAAACTTTCAGAATAACCAGTGGATGAATAATGCTTTGCTAAGCAATCAGTTTGATTATAAGGAAACCAATACATCAGGGTATTTCTCACTATCAAGCAAGATTTCTGATGAACTCACATTCCAGGCTGGTTTGAGGGGGGAATATACCCAGACAAAAGGAATATCCCTAACTTCTAACACAGAAACGGAATATAATTATTTCCAATTATTTCCTACAGCCTATGTACAATATAGCCCAGAAAAAAAGAAATATACATTCAATTTATCATACTCAAGACGTATCAACCGTCCTACGTTTGAATATCTCAATCCATTCATATCTTACCAAAGTCCTCTATTTTCCAATACAGGAAATCCCTTGCTGCGTCCTTCTTTCACAAACTCTCTGGAATTAAGCACTACATTGAATAACCGTTATATTTTTACTGTTTTTGGAAATTCAACATCCAAGTATTTTTCAGAATTGCCACTAAGAGTGGGAGACAGTAATGAAACCCGCTACACATTTGATAACATTGGAAAAAATTATAACTTAGGATTCCAGACCATTGTGCCAGTAAAAGTGGTTTCGTGGTGGGAAATATCAAATACATTTTTGATGATGTATCAAAATTATAATCTGTCTTACCAAAATATTCAGCAAAATCTGAACAATTATTTTTTTCTGCTGAATACCTCAAATACATTTAAAATTAATAATGATATTTCATTAGAATTATCAGGAAGATACCGTTCGTCATCCCTTCAGGGCTTTTACCAGATCGGGAATTATTTTGATATGAGCGGGGCAGTTAATATAAAATTGTTTCAGGATAAAGGAACATTATCATTTTCGGCTCATGATCTGTTTTATACAAACCGGGCTGTTGTTAATATTCATTATCCTAATCAGGATCTGAGCTTTACCAGATATAATGACACTCGTTTGTTTAAATTGTCATTTAGATATAAATTTGGAAATACCGGCCTGAAAAACAAGGAAAAGAAACAGAGTGGAAGCATAGATGAACAAAACCGTGCAAGGAAATAACAAGTAAATGAAATTGAAATTTATTCCTCAACATGACCAGATGGATTGTGGCCCAGCCTGCTTAGGAATGATAGCAATGCATTTCGGCAAAAAATTTTCATTGCAGTTCCTGAGAGATAAATCCTTTTTAACAAAAGAGGGAGTAAGTGTTGCAGGAATCAGTCATGCAGCGAAATCAATAGGTTTGGCATCTACTGTCTATAAACTTTCTTTACCGGATTTGAAGATGATTATTGAACACAGTCCTATGATTTTACATTGGAATCAAAATCATTTTGTAGTGCTAATTGGGATGACTATGAAGAGAGGAAAGTGTATTTATAAGATTGCAGATCCGGGATATGGGATCATGTCAATTCAGGAAAAAGATTTGGTAAAACACTGGTTGGGAGGAGATGAAGAAGGAATTTTACTGTATTTTCAGAAAACCGAAGATTTTGATACACTTAATGATAATGATAAGCAGATCAATGTCTTTAAATATGTTAAAGAAAAAATTAAAACTTACCGATGGAGGATAGCAGCTATATTTGTGGCTATTTTTATTACGAGCGGTTGTACATTAGTTTTTCCTTTTATTACCCAAGCGGTGGTCGACAAGGGTATTGCATACAAGAACATTAATTTGGTTACCACTTTATTACTAGCCCATGCTTTTATATATATAGGAGCTACAGCTATTGATGTAATAAGGAACTGGATTACTCTTTACCTTGGGACTAAACTAAATATCGCGATTATTTCGGACTTCTTAATAAAAGTGATTCGTGTGCCCATTACATTCTTTGAATCAAAGCAGAAAGGGGATTTTAATCAGAGAGTACTTGATCAGCAGCGGATTGAATCGTTTTTAACGACTCAAAGTATCATTACATTATTTTCTATTGTTAATTTCTTTGTATTCTTTGGAATACTTCTTTATTATAGTGTATCTATTGTTCTTGCTTATACCCTGCTTACTTTTATCGCTATTTTGTGGTCACTGTTATTTGTAAACAAGCTTAAGACCTTAGATTATAATAAGTTTCAGTTGAGATCTGAAAATCAGGACACGATTTATGAGTTTGTAGATGGTATTGAAGAGATAAAGCTTAACAGCCTTGAAGAATATAAAAGGACGAATTGGGAAACGCTACAGCTAAAACTATTTGGAGCTAATATCAGAACATTGAAGACTGTACAGTTTCAAACGGTTGGATTTGATCTGGTTAATCAGTTAAAAAATATTTTGGTAACCTACCTTTCAGCCAGGGAGGTTATTAGCGGACATCTCACTTTGGGAGCAATGTTGAGTATCGCATATATTGTAGGTCTCATGAACTCTCCTATCAATCAGTTAATTACTTTTATCAGGGGTTTCCAGGAGGCTAAATTAAGTTTGGAAAGATTAAATGAGGTTCAAAACGTTACCGAAGAAGCAGAATTTAAAGGAGTCCAGAAAGGTCTGCTTAAGACTGTGTCTGACAGCAGTATCAAAATAAATAATCTTTCATTTCAGTATGGAAGTCCAACATCCAGAATGATACTGAAAGATCTCTCATTCAACATTCCTCATGGAAAAACAACTGCAATTGTTGGAGGAAGCGGAAGTGGAAAAACGACATTACTGAAACTCTTGCTAAAATTTTATAATCCTACCCATGGAGAAATTTTGATTGATGATATTTCAATGAATTTTATTCATCCCAATGAATGGAGAGAAAAATGTGGAGTTGTACTTCAGGAAGGTTATATTTTTTCAGATACCATCGAGCAGAATATTGTATGTGGGGATAAAGATTTTAATAAAGCCAAACTTCATCATGCAGCCAGCTTAGCAAGTATAGATATGTTCATTAATGAATTACCGCTTGGGTATAAGACCAAAATAGGCCCTACAGGGAATAGCCTTTCGGGTGGACAAAAACAACGTATTTTGATTGCGAGAGCGGTATATAAAAATCCTCAGTTTATTTTCTTTGACGAAGCCACTTCAGCTCTTGATGCTGAAAATGAAAAAATTATTCATGATAATATGCAGGAATTTTTCATCGGCAAAACAGTTGTTATTATTGCACATCGTCTTTCGACTGTTAAAAATGCAGACCAGATCATCGTTCTTAAGAATGGTGAAATAGTAGAGCAGGGTAGTCATTTACACCTTGTGGAACAGAAAAACGAATATTATAACCTTGTTAAAAACCAGCTTGAGTTGGGAGTGTAAGACGGAAACTATCCGCAGATAATGGACACTTTAATAGGAGATATTCTACTGCCAAAGAGTTGATTAAAAGTCCTGCGGAAGATATTACCAAGCAAGGAATTGTTAATATATTCTCTTTTGATAAACAATATTTCTTTTAATTTGTTTTTATAGCCCAAAGAGTTTTTGTGTATATTTCTGAATTGAAAATAATTTATAATTCATCAATGAAAGCCATTAATTATATTTTAATCCTATTGTTTTTGAGCAATAGCTGTTCCGCCCAGAGTTACACATTAATTGAGGCGATTCATACCACAGATCTTGGAGGAGTAAGAGGAGCCCGAACAGAAAATTTTGACATAAGTGTAAAAAATATTTCAAAAATGGAGCCCAGGTATTTGCTGGTAGGAACTGTGAAAATTCCCTTAAAAAAGGAAAATAAAAACAACATATTGTATCTGCAGGGTACTTATCAACCGGAATCCCCTAATCATATAACAGTAAATGCAGATGGTAAAGCAGAAAATTCACAACTGAATCAAATATTTGATCTTAAGAGGGTATATCTGGTCTCTGAAAATCTAAAAAATAAAAAACAGGTAAAACAAAAAATAAACTTTAACAATAAGAATAATGAAAAAAATAATTAAAATGTTAAAAATGAATAGATAAAAAACATAAGTAAATGTTTTTTTATTAAAAAATAATATTTGTCTGAAAATGTTTAAAAAATTCATAATTTATGAGAGAAAAAATGTATATGAATTTAAAATTAATTTTCGGAATAGGATTTACTATTGCCTCATTGTATTTAAATGCACAAGAAGGTCCAAAAAATACGGGCAGTAAGGGATCAAAAGTCAATAAAAAGTACCTTAAACACATTCAGAACATTACCAGTACCTATCAAAAAAATGTTCAGTTTGCTAAGGAACATAATCAAAAACCACCAGATGAATATTATTTACAGGATTTTATTGCCACGATGGACCCTGAAACTGGAACGGTGCACAATAAAAATTATGTGGAGCTGGAAAAAAAGGTTGAAGACGGTAAATTCCGGCCTGATAAAAGCTTAAAAATATTCAATGGTTCCACCGATGGCCAGGCTAGCAAGAATATTACCAATCTTTGGGTAGAAAGAGGCCCTTATGATACGGGAGGAAGAGTAAGAGGCATTATGTTTGACCCGAACGATCCTACCGGCAAAAAGGTATGGGCAGGAGGTGTTTCAGGAGGATTATGGTTTAACAATGACATTACTAATCCCAATTCTGAATGGACTCTTGTGGACGCATTCTGGTCCAATACCACTGTATCATGTATTACTTCGGATCCTAATAATCCCCAGATTTTTTATGTGGGAACCGGGGAAGTGGAAACCGGAGATTTCAGCGGTATGGGGATCTGGAAAACTACCAACGGAGGTTCTACATGGCAGCAAGTATTTAATACGGAAAGCGGATATGCATCCAATGGAATAAAAAAAGGAATCTATAACGTCCCTGCCATAAAAGTGGTTAATAATAATGGTGTATCCGAGGTATATGCTGGGGTTGCAGGATCCTATCTTGGAGATGCAGGAACTTTTTCAGGGTTATATGAAGCAGGATTATATAAATCTACTGACGGCACAAACTTTACGCTGGTAAACAGCCTGCTTACTACCGCTACCAGAGGGTATGATATTCAGGATATAGACGTAGGTTCCGACAATTCCATATGGGTATCCACAAGAAGGAGCTTTTTCAGTAATTCTTCCTCTGGTGGAAGAGTTTTTAAATCTACGGATCATGGTGCTACATTCACCAATGTATATAATCTAGGGAATAACAATTCAAGGGTAATGATAGAAGTTTCCAGCACCAATCCTTTAAAAGCTTATGCATTGATGGAGGGGGCTACAAGCTCAGAACCTGTGAGAATTGTAAAGACTACAGACGGAGGAGCCACATGGATCTCTACTAATACAGCCGGGTCAGGAATCACTCTGCCGAACCCGGTAGATACGGGGCAGGCTGATAATGATTTTACAAGAGGTCAGGCATTCTATGATTTGGTCCTTGAAACTGATCCGGCCAATGATGACCATGTATATGTGGGAGGAATAGATTCTTACAAAAGTACAGATGGTGGTGCAACATGGACACAGTACACTAAATGGTCAAATAATAATGCACTTGGCAGTACCAACATTTCCCTGGTACATGCAGACCAGCATGCCTTGGTATTTAACCCCGTTAATCCCAACCAGTTTGTCATGGGTAACGACGGAGGTATTTTCTTTGCTACAGATAAAACTAATCTTGCTAATACAACAGCTGTAGGAGTAAGAAATAAGCGGTTTAATGTGACTCAGTTTTATCATGGTACCTTAAATCCTGCTGCGACATCTGCAAATGAAGAAATGATTCTGGGTGCCCAGGATAATGGTACAAAAAAGCTTTCAGGAGCTGCTTTAGCCAATAATTTCTATACCAGTTCAGAAGTATATGGCGGAGATGGTGCTTACACAGCTTTTGATGACCAGAACAGTTACCTTATTGCATCTTACGTTAATAACTACCATATTATTTTTAATGCACAGGGAGGATATTATCTTCTGGCTGCAGCCCAAAGAGATGGAGGGCTATTTATCAATCCTCTTGCTGTAGACAGAAATCTTGACATTGCCTACACCAATGCCAATGCATCCAATGCCACTTCTATTGTATTAAACAGAATAAGCGGACTGGCCAGTACCCCATTAAGTATGGTAAGAGCCCAGATTACCGTTGCCACAGTAGCAGCAGGTGAATTTGTAACAGATATTTTTGTTTCTCCTTACACCACCGCTAGCACTACACTTTTCATTGGTTTGTCTTCAGGGAAATTATTTAAGGTTACCAATGCCAATGCTACTCAAGCTACGACTACAATCAATTATAATTTCGGAGGCTATATTTCTGACATCAAACTTGGTGCTTCTGAAAATGAAATCATGGTTACTGTTTCCAATTTCAACAAAACAAGCGTATTTTACAGTACAGACGGTGGAACCACATGGGTTTCTAAAGAAGGGAATCTTCCTGATATTCCTGTAAAAGCTATTTTCATGAATCCTCATGACAATAACGAAGTTATTCTTGGTACCTATTATGGAGTATGGGGAACATCTAACTTTCAGGAAGCTTCACCTACATGGGCGCTATACTCTGACGGTTTAGGTAAATTTAAAGTTAATCACTTTGATTACCGTCCTTCTGATAAAACCATTCTGGCTGTAACTTACGGAAGAGGAGCTTTTACTAACAAGGTTACCAACCCGATTTTATCTACAGGCAACATCCAGAATACCCTTCTTAAAAATCAGGTATATCCGAACCCTACAAGAGGTCCTATGCACATAAAGTTTGAAAATGGAAAGGCTTCAGATATTGAAATTTATGATGCATCCGGCAGACTGGTATTAACAAAAAAGAATGTAAAGTCTGACGAGGAATTTAATATTGAAAGTCTGGGTAAGGGCGATTATGTATTGAAGGCTATGCAAAATGGAGCTATCATTCATACTTCTGTAATCGTAAGAAAGTAAGAAATAAAACTTAAAGATAAAAACAACAAAGTGATCTCTATTTACTTTGTTGTTTTTAATGCTTAAAATTGATGAAAAAAAACTACATTATTGTATTATTCCTAGGGATAACGGGATTTGCAAATGCACAGGAACATGATAAAAATATTGGAGAAATAGAAATTCACGCCAGAGCAAAAGTTAACAAAGAACGGGAGGAATTTAAAAAGCATTCTCAATCTACAGAAATCATCTCCGAATATGAAATTAACCGTAATAATCCTTCATTCATAGAGCAGAGTCTCAATACCATGGCAGGGGTACAGGTTGAAAAAAGAACGCAGTTGGGAGGACAGAGAATTATACTGAGAGGCTACGGAAACGATCAGAAATTCAACAACTGGGGTATCAAAATATATTTGAACAATATGCCTCTTACCGGCGCAGACGGTGTTACTGTTTTAGATGATGTCAATTTTGGCTTAGTCAACCATATAGATGTAATAAAAGGTCCTGCTGCAACGCTATATGGTGGCGGTTCAGGAGGTGCTGTCAGATTCTACATTAAACCTGAAACCGCAAAAGGCAATTCTGTTTCTGAACAGTTTAACACAGGGTCCTTTGGTCTGTTTCAAAGCTCTACATCCGCTACAAGTGTTGGCGAAAATTACTCTTTAACAGCTAATTTCAGCCATATAGGAAGTGATGGTTACCGTCCCCACGGAAAAAGCATTAAGAATTTTTACAATATTAATGGAGAATTTAAGCTGAATCAGAATCAAACGGTTACTCTATTGGCTTCTCACGGGAATTCACTAGAGCAGGTATCAGGGCAGATTTCCTATGATGATTACTATAGAGGGATTGACAATGGCAATTTTGCCTACATCAGAAGGGGGGCAAAAACCAAGTTCGTCACTTCCAGAGTAGGAATTGGTCATATTTGGAAGATTAATGAATTTTTGAGTAACAATACCACTCTTTTTTATTCGGGAACAACGGGAGACAGGATCGCTGCAGGAGCCTTTGAAACATCTTCTGGATCCAACTACGGCCTCAGATCAGTATTTGTATTGAACAAAGACTGGAGGTATTTCAGGAGCCAGACTGAATTAGGAGTTGAAATACAGCAGTCAAATTCTACCATATCCAATTACCGATTCAAAAGCGTAAATAGTACAGAACCACCCATTTTAAGGCCATTATATGAGGGTTCCTATTTCAACAATATCAACAACCAATCCAATTATTTCATCGTTGAAAAACTGACATACAAGCCCTGGGATCTAATGTTTCTCGCCGGTGTCAGCTTCAATCAGATCAGTTTCAATAGGAAAGATTTATTGGCCTTACCTGGTTTGTTTATAATAAAAGGTACGGACCTTTATAACAAAGACCTATCTTTTGACAAGAGGTTTAAGATGGTGGCAACTCCTCATTTTGCATTGCAGAAAATCTGGGAAAACCAGATCTTTAACTTCAGCTACAGTGAAGGGTATAATGCACCTACTTCTGCTACTTCTTTTACAACCGGTCTTAATACAACCAACGATAATCTTCGTGCAGAAAAAGCTAAAATGTGGGACTTTAGTATTCAGGGATTAATCAGGAATACCTCTATAGATTATCAGTTATCGGTGTTCAACATTCATATTAAAGATAAGCTGACCCAATTGAGAGGAACCATAAACAACGCAGAAAGAACCCCGTATTCTTATTGGGCAAACACGGGAGATCAAAAGAATAAAGGGTTGGAAATGAGTGTCGGTTATTCCTATAAACCTGAGAATTATTTTATTTCAAAAATTCAACCTTTTGCAAGTTATACATATAATGATTTTAAATACTCCAGATTCAGCACTTATCTGAAAGAGCATGGCTCTCCAGCAGCTGTGAACGTCTATGACAATAAAAATGTAGTCGGTGTACCTAAGACAAAATTAACTTTAGGACTGGATTTTGACTTCAGAATGGGTTTATACTGGCAGAATACCTATAGTTTTATGGGAAGTGTTTACACAGATTTTGCCAATTCAAATAAGGTGAAAAGTTTTGGACTGTTAAACTCTAAAATTGGCTATAAGCATACTTTCAATAAATTTGATGTAGATGTATTTGTAATAGGTAATAATCTAACCAGCCAAGTTAATTATACTTTTCTATTTTACGGAAACAGTATTAATGATACAGATATGGATAACCAATATAATAATTCTGCTGTTTATACTGATGTCAATCCAGGTCCCAGTAAAGCTTACTTCTTTACAGGATTTAATGTGAAGTACAATTTTTAAAAAGTATTTTCATCAATATAATAACATACAGAATTTCCCTCTGTGGTCATAACTTATATTTTAATAATGGGTAAAAGTGCTTTCATGAAGATAATTAATTTATGGCATGAAAGCATATCTCTAAACTACCTGTATGCAACACCTTTTGCCAGGGGTTTGAACCTGTAAATATAAAACGGAGCTTTTGCCAGATTTTTATTGTTGTTAAAAACTGCTCCCAAATGAACCTGCGCTGCAGATACGTACATATAGCCATCTACATGGTTATAGCTTACGCCATCGGGCCAAAGCAGGTTGGCATCTGAAAAAATATGATGAATACTTCTGTCCTTTGCGAGCACTACGGCTACACTGTTGGTTTCCATCGCTGTAAGGTAGAGATTTCCTTCGGTATCTATGCTTAAACCTCCATTATTGGGCTTGTCTGAGTAAGTTTCTATTCTTTTGTCCAATACGGTTGCCGATAGCGTTTCATCCAGCAAATCAAGCAATCGGACACGATAAATTTTTCTTCCGTTTAAAGGAGCGTAATAAAGCCATTCAAAATTTTTATCTGCTGTAATTCCGTCGCAGCCGACCAGTAAATTTTTGCCGTTTATAGCTAAAGGCTTTCCATCTGTAACAGTGGGCACATTTTCGGGCAAAGTGGTACGATGGCCTTCTAATAACCTTCGTGTCTTTCCGGTTCGCATATCTACAACTATCAAAGCGGCAGTACTACCGTCCCCGCCATTGCCTATGCCTTCGTCTGCAATTACAAAAATATGATTTTTGGTATCCACCACCATGTCATTAGGCTGAGAGGTAGGAACCACCGAAGTGACAGGCAGGTAATAAATTCTTTCCAACTTATCGGTAACAGTATTCCAGCCTACAATTTTTGGGGTAACGGGATTGCGCTGCCCCATATCGAGCATCCATACAATGCCATTTGCATCGTTTCTGATGCCTAAGACGTTACTCAAATAATGATCGTCGGTTTCGCGTGGTGTATTCCATTCTTTATTTGGAAAAGGTAAGGCTGATTGGGTTTTGGCGTCATACTTCACCACCCGGAAAGCGGGATTAAAAAAAGGATGATGGCTGTATACCAACTGCCCTTGGTGGGTAAATGCAATATTGCCTACTGCCTGTTCCACAGTTGCAAAGATTTCAGGCCTTATTTTTTGGGCATAACTATTTAGGTTCAGAAAAATAAATAAGAAGAAAAAGGGATGTTTCATAGAGCGACTATATTGAGTGAATAATGTTTTCTAACGGCAAACGTGATTTTATTGTTATAAAACTAAATATAGTAAACTAACTTTGCAATAACGGTCAAAAAAGATAGTACCAGATGTATTTTAAAAACCCGTTCAAATTTGAAAGGGAGAGGTAATGGAAAAGGAGTAAAAGTTTAAGGATTATTCTCAAAAGCTAGTCGTCTTCAGTTAGTACATCTTAATTTTATACTAAGCAGTGACAAATTTCTTAGATTTAACTTCCTTATCTCAGCGTGATTAAGCAATAAAAATTACACGAAAGGGTAATTGACAGACCAATATTTGTTATCTATTTTTGAATTGAATCTATGCACTTCCTGTTTTATATATTCGTTGAACTGAAGTACTTTGATTTCTCTGTTTTTCTATAATAACAATACTCTATTCCATTAACATTTAAAATTAAAAAATATGGCATCATTACTAAGACCAGTTCTCGGCTTCTCAAATGATATTGGCGGATTATTAGGCAATGACAATGATAATTTCGGAGCAATAGGCAATCTATTGAATATCCAGATGGATATGCTGGAAAATATGTCTTCAAAATTAGATAAGATTAAAGAATCCTTAGACCTGATTATTGAGAATCAGGAAGCAATAGAAAAAAAGCTTAATGCAACCCCTTCAAAAACAGTTTTAGAGCTTTATCAAAAAGATATTGAAGGGCTTTTTATTCTTCTCAAGGAAAAAGTGTCCGCATATATTGTGGAAAATGAAAGCGGAACGATTACCGCTGAAAGAATCAGTCTGATTTTTGATGAGATTTTAAGGGAATTACAGCTTGCCAGAGCGAAAGTTATGGGGAGTGGATATATTAACATTCCATTGGTGGCAACCTGTCTCCACTTTGAGGTTTTACTTATGGTGTTTGCGAATCAGCCTAAATCTTATATACGGGTTGTGCTTAATTCTTACAAAAACTGGTTTGAGAAAGTATCGAATAAAAAGGGAGAGCTCTACGTTTCATATGACCAGGCAAAAGGAAATGCTTTATTAATTAAGAGCGTAATCTATAATCTGTATACTTACAATAAAACTAAATTTTCAGAATCAAGAAAACATACGATTTCTGTTTATGGAAGTCAATTAGGAAAGAAAGGAGCAGCAGAGGGTGAATTATTTGATATAGAAATTACCTCCGTTTTTTATGATATGTGTTTTAAAAAGTTTAAATACAAAATAGGAAATAGCTGGAACGATGAAGAAATGAAAATGATAATTGGATTGATTGATCGTCAATTGATTGAAAGAGATGAGGTTTACCCTGAACTTGAAGTAGATTATTCCAGCATTACAGAAATACCCGTTTATACATTTAATAAAGAAGTGACTAAAAATGGAACGGTTGCACCTACACAGATAAGTTTAGATTTTTTCATTAATGAAAGTTGGGAAGAATTAATGAATACGCCCGATAAAGATAAGATTACAGACGCAGAAAATAAACCCAGATTATTTGAAAATGCCAAGACAGAAATCGATAAATTGAATTCAAATGGTGAGCTTCTGCTTATGTATGCTGCTTTTGTAAAATCAGCATATGATTCCTTAAATGCTATTGAAAAAATTTCCGAAAACCTGGACACTTTTGATGATACAAAAGCGATTTCATTTTTTACAGAATATGATACGATACAGGAATTAAATAACAATCGGATAGAGATCTGGCAGGCATTCATCAATGAGAAAATTGAAAAAATGGCCGACGACGAAAAAAAGAAAAAGCTTTTGGAAATAAATACCCGAATGCAGCAACTTAAAAATTCGGAAAAGGATATTATTGCGGCCTACGATAAAGCGCAAAAAGAGTTTGAAGATAATCTCTCGAAAGACCTCTGGGATGAAATAGCAAAGATTCTCGAGCCTATTGGCAAAGAGATAGAAAAAGGAATTCAGAATGTGGGTAAGGAAGCTGAAATTTTTGGGCAAAACCTGGGGAAGAATCTTGAAAAAGGAATTCAGGATATTGGAAAACAATTAGAAAGGGACGCACAAAACCTTGGTGAAGGGATTAGTGCATCGGTAACTTTTGTAGAAGATCAGGTTAAAGCCTACGGAAAAATGCTTTCTAATGCAGGAAAGAGATTATTAGAGGGTAAAATAGTTGATGCTGTTTGGCATTCTTATACGGACATGCTCAAATATTCAGATGAAAACTTTGCGAAAGCGGTTCAGAATTCTTCACTTCTCAATTCAATTGCATCCTCTGTTTGCACAATATATGGGGGACCGGCAGGTGCAGCGGCTTATGCTGCATGGTATACCTATAAGCTTACGAAGGATTTATCATTGGCCTTGAAAACGGGGCTTATTGCGGGATTAACTTCTTACTACACAAAAGAAATAAATGGCACAGAAGGGCTGGCAGTACCCAAAGATGAGGTGTTAAAAAAAGCTTTGGCAACCTCTGCTATTGGAGCCATTGCCATTGGAGCCAGTGGCGGTGATGAAAAGGCTATTTTGGAAGGCTTTTTAAAAGGTGCAGCGTTATCAATTGCCAGTAACAAGTATAAAGAGCTAACCTTAGAGGAAATTGAAGGGAGAGCTCCTACTGAAGGTCCTGTTTTGAAATTGGGCCGTATTGATGATAAATATTTGATTATGAGGAATAACGAAGGGAATAGTCTGTTTACAACGGTTTTCGATGAAAACTCTGGTGAGTATTTAGTAATTCCGAATGCTAAGTTAGAATTGTTAACCTTAAGAGAATTAGGAAGAAATGTTTCAATTGTTGGTGTTGGTTCAGTATCAGATGCCGGTTTACAGCTTTTTTCAAAATACGAAACCGGAGTGTTAATGCAGGGACTGGCTAAATTGCCTTATATGAATGATATGGCGTTGTTTCATGATCAATGGTGTGATACTCTTGGAAATCTAAACGATTTTGAAACCATGATAACTATTTTGCCTGCAACTATTTTAACTGTTGGTGGCTCTCCAACACCTCTTCTGACACAAATTCAAGAACTGGCTATTCAAAATAAGGAAAAAATAGAAAACCCTTAAAGGGATGTATGTAGAAATATTAACTAATCAAACTTAAAATATGAAACCAATAACCATCATCTTAGCTTTCCTTTGCTTATCGATTAAGAGCTTTGGACAGATTAATTCAGAGAAATTATTTAAATCCTTCAGACAAGGTGAGAGAAGTAACTGTGCATCAATTGCATTGATAAAAGCGTCTTTAGAAGTTTATGGGATGAACAATTTATTTATGGTCAACAGCAATGAAAATGATACCATTAAGGTAATTTTAAAGGATAACTCACGAGTGAAATTAGCTCTCAACGAATTAGCATTGGCCGAGACGTCCGCAGGATTTATAATGATTGAAGATAATCAGGACAGCAGAGAAATTCTTAAATATGCTGTATTAACTTATGCTATTATGGCAAAGCATAAACAGGACATAGAAAAAAAATATTCAACCTATCAGGGAGCTCTTGATGACTTAGAATATGGAGCTTTTGCAGGTGATGTTTATAAATATTTAGGATTTGAGAAGGGAAAACAGGTTATACGGCATAAGAGGTTTACAGCAGGTAAACTTTGTGGACTGATAGCGTGGTCCCCTGCCCATGCAGTATATGCGTGCGGAGGATATATGGATTATCATGGAACCAAGAAGCCATTGTGGGCCAAATATTCAGGTCGAATACAAATTGTTAAATAGATTATCCTTTCAGCATTGGTTATTGTAAGAATTATAATTATCCAATATGATCGTTTTCTGCAAAGTTGTATGTATCTTCTGCCATTAAAAAACAGAATATGAAAAGAAGCATTAAGCTCATTCTGATCCCAATACTTGCATACCTCATATATTCTTTTGTGATGTATCATTTTGAAAAGATCATGCATTTTTTCAATCCCTATACTCACTTTCCTTTGCTGTCATATTTTTTAGTGTATATAATGGCTGTTGTACCGCTGATGATCTCTCTTTATATGATTTCGGAGAAGAATATGATCAATACACTTGGATTGAATATAAACGGCTTAAAAAAAGGAATCCTGCTATCCTTTCTCTTTATCCTTCCGATGGTATTGTATGCACTGTTTTTTAGCAGGATAAATACCAATACAGATCCGGCGAATCTTTTTGCTAAAAGTGCCTTTGCAGGTCTGTTTGAAGAGGTCATTTACAGGGGCTTCATTTTTGGAATATTATTCAGGTACCTGAAAATGGGATTTATACCCGCTGTAGTTATTGCTTCAGTTATCTTTGCATCAGGGCATCTGTATCAGGGAACATTGCTGATTGATTTATTTCAGATCTTTATTCTTACCTTTTTGGGTTCCGTTTTATATGCCTGGCTTTACACAGAGTGGAATTTTAATCTGTGGATTCCCGTTGTGCTTCATTCTTTGATGAATTTAGTCTGGATGCTTTTTGATCTTGATCACACGGTGATTGGTTCTTCAGGTGCAAATATTTGCAGGTTCCTTACCGTTGCGCTGGCCATTATCTATACCGTCCGGTTTAAAAGAAAGAACAATATTCCTTTATCAGTTCATAAACAAAGCCTTTGGACGTTTAAAGCTATCCTTTAGTTTAACAAAGTTCATTATAGCAAGAGACGTTACGGTTTTGCATATCCCGCACTTTATTACTATTTTAGTCATAACCATATCAAAACTCAATGCCGAAAAGAAAATTCATTTTACTGTCAATGCTTAAGACCTGGCTTTTGGCTACAGTCATTTCAGAAATTTCATTGATGATCTTCATGGATGCTACAAAACGTCCTGAGGATTACCGGAGAATGTGTGATATGAGCGGTTTAGGTTATGTTCTTCTTGTCTTTTGGACATTGGTTTTGAGTACTTTTTCTTTCAGCAGCCTTCTATCGCTTTTAAAACCGTTTCAGGGGAAAATCAAAACAGCTCTGTGCTGGTTTCTGCTGCCTTCCGTTCCATTGATATATTCCTTGTTTTTAACGGAAAGTGAAGGATTTGATACACAAGGGACTTTTCTTTTACTGATTTTTGACCTGCCTTGGCTCATCTTGTGGGTGTTTTTTTATATCAGGTTTAATTCCTTGTTTAAATAAGGTTATATAACAACTGTATCTTATGAAAAAGCTTTTATTTTTATATAGCATCTTATTTTCTATTGTAGTTCATGCGCAGCCTTTTACTTTTAAATCGGTTGGTGAGGCTAAAGAATTCAGAGTAACATTTTATTATGGAACAAAAGGTAAAGGAGCCTTTGTGCAGTATGACGGGCAGAAAGGCAGGATTCCCTTACAAATTAAAAAGTACACCTTAGATACAAGCGGAAGAGACGATGGGCAGCCGGATACGCACCATTATGTCTGGGATGAAATGGTTGATGGGAAAGTAAACGGAACCTACAGGCTTTCTCTTATGAAACATACTTTTTTTGATGTAAGCTATATCCGGAAAAAAGACGGCAGAAATTTTAAGCTGGAACCTGTAGATGAAAAAACAGAAAAATATGACGGCGGCAATCAGTATTTGATGCATGGCGTATTGATTTCTTTCAACCACTTTTACAATGACCGCCTTACTTTTGATTATGGTAACGGTAAAAAAGAAAGTATAGAACTTTTATCTATAGAAAACCCGGATGCTGCCAGGCAGAGTATCATAGAAGACTATAATTTTGACGGATATGATGATGTCGCATTCTCTGTACCGGATGCCGGAATGGGCGTTTACAGAATGTTTACCATTTATCTGTATCAACCTGCGACAAAACGTTTTGTAGAACTTAAAGAACCAGATTATTCACGGTCACGATGCTCTTGTTTATGCGATGTAAGGGTGAATAAAACAAAGAAACTATTAGAAACCGGATGCAGGGGAGGAGCCTCATGGCATAAAGATACCTATAGGTTTGATAAAAACGGAATCCTGAAATGGAATTCTTCCAAAGAAGATAATGAATAAAACAGATAAGGGAAAAATAGTAACAGTATGTTTTTAAGATAAGCAAGGCAGCCGCTTTGCTTATCAAGTTTTATTTAAGGTATATCTTTAAAACTATAATAGAAGAAAATAATAGGTTAATACCTAAAAAACGTATTTTTATTGAGTATAACCCATCACCACTCAATATTAATGTTCAGAAAAATATTTGTAATTCTTATAAGTTGTATTTTTTCTATTCACATTTCCCAAATACCCGGATTGCGGAACTATAATGAAAATGACGGATTGAATAGTTCATACACCTATCGTTTAAAACAAGATAACAATGGTTTTATATGGATAGGTAGTGATAACGGACTCTTTAGATTTGATGGGAAGGAATTTAAGCAATATGGGAAAGAAGAGGGACTGATGAATATAGAAGTAATAGACTGTGAGCCTTTACCTAACGGAGAGGTTTTTTTGATCCCATATCTGAATGATTTTGCTTATTTAAAGAATGAAAAAATTATTAATTTAAGCTTCAGCAGATCTCTCAAAAACCAGTTTGCAAATTCTTTAGCCAGAACTGATAGAAATGGGAATAAGTTGTATTTATATAGTACAAATAATCCTAAAAGTATTCTTACGTATGAGAATGGTGCTTTTAAAACTCAAACCGTTACATTAAATTATGGTCAAAAAAATGTAAATGCCTTTAAATATGATTTTCACAGGAATATTTTATATATGAGGATAATATTGAAGATCATGTCTTAGCCTATAATATGAATGATAATAAGATAAAAATTATTCAGGCTGAAGGAGAGTTTGTCTGTCAAAAAGATAATCTTTTTGTGTTCAATCATAAAGGAACAATTAATGTATACAAAAAGCAGGGGCTTTTTAAATTTCTGAAAATAAATTCCTACCAATTAAAACAAAATATCATATATGGTTCTATAGATAAGAACAATAAGTTATGGCTGAATTTAGAAGCTGGCGGAGCCTTATATTTTAACCAGTCATTACTGGACGAAAAGAAACTATTAGAGCCTGTAAAACTTTTACAGAATTATACTATTCATAATGTTCTCGTAGATAAAGATGATAATGTGTGGTTTAATTCAAAAAATAACGGTATTTTTTTTATTACTAAGGTTTTCTTTGATAACTATATTAATCTCTCATTAAAAAACAATTCAGGATATATAAAAGCTATTGCTACCGATGGAAAGAATATTTTTTTAGGTTATAATAATTCATCCAGTGCCATTTACAGGAATGGTAAATTAAAGAATATAGTATTTGATGAATACTATAAACATGATAGTAAAGGTATATATGCTCACGGAAATATATTAGTTTTCGCATTTTCTAACAGGATTTTTGTTTATGATACTAAACAAAATAAAAAGAGAATATTGAATTACAATGCTAAAAATATAGCTCCTTACAGCAAAAATTCTATATTACTTTGTACAGCACAGGGCTTATTTGCGTATCATATGCAAAATGAAAAAATTGAAATTTTATCTAATGAAAGAACTTACACTGCGCTGCCTTTTAGTCAGGATAGTATATTGATGGGTAATTTCAATGATTTGTATAAATTGAATATAAAAACCAAAAAAAGAAAAATATTTTTGGAAAGATGCTACCTTAAAGACATTAAAAAATTAAAAGAAAATCTTTATGTCGGTGCTGGTAATACTAATGGAGTCATTCTTTTTAATAACAAAGGTATAGTAAGGAAAATCACAAAAAATGATGGTTTAATAAATAACCAGGTTAAGAAAATTAATATTGAAACGCCTGATGTTTTTTGGGCAAGCACCAATTCCGGAATATCCAGAATTGAAATTAAAGAAAATAATATAAGAATTAATAATTTCACTCAGCTGGATGGGTTGCCTTCTAATTTAACAGCAGGTTGTATTGTAAGAAATGATTCTGTTTTTATTGGGACTTCCGGCGGGCTGGTGATTTTTCCAATCAGGAAATTACTTGCACAGGAGAAATCCATTAATAAAAAAGTAATTATCAATTCCGTAAAAATAGGAAATAAAGAATATTCCAATATCAGCCAAAAGCTGGAAGGAATCACTCCTGATGATGTCATCTTTAATCTCAGCTTTCCAGATTATACTTCACAAGGAAAGATTGCATTTAAATATAAGGTGGAAGGCCTTAATAATACCTGGCAGACAACTAATTCCTCTAAAATTATTCTTAATTCTATACCTCCGGGAAAATATTTGTTAAGAGTTATTGGTTTGGGCTACAATGGAAAACAGTCATATGCTTCTACAAATTTGGCATTTGAAATTAAGCCCCGGTTCTGGCAGACATGGTGGTTTACTTCAGTCCTAACCTTTATTCTTTTAACTGTCGTATATGTGCTGATTAATTTATATTTTCAAAAGCAGCGTAAGAAAAAACTGGAAGCACTGTATTTTGAGAAAAAAATAGCAGACTTAGAATTGCAGGCTATTAAAGCACAAATTAATCCTCACTTTATCTATAATTGTCTTAATTCTATCCAGTATCTGCTTTTCAAAGGTGATTATTCAAAAACTGAAAACTATTTAAATATATTTTCCAAAATGATCAGAAAGACACTTCATTATTCGGAAAAAACCTTTATTACGATTAATGAAGAAGTTGATTATCTCTTTTTATATCTTAATATGGAAAAGCTTCGTCAGGATGATCTTTTCGACTATAGTATCGATATTTCTGAAGAAGTAAATAAAAACTGGGCGATTCCTTCATTATTAATACAGCCTTTTGTAGAGAATGCAATTAAGCACGGTGTTTCCGATCTTGAAAATCAGAAAGGTCTTATCAGCATATCATTTGATTATAAAAATGGGTTTCTTTGTATAATAATTGAAGATAATGGTACAGGAATCAGCGATATAAAAGAATCTACACTTAGTAATTCTTTCGGACTAAAATTATCTCAAAAAAGGATTGAGACCTTCAAGCACCTTTTTGAAACTGATATTACTTTAAAAATCGTTAATCTTTCTGATGAGTCTGAAAAACAGGGCACAGCAGTTAAACTTTATATAACACCAAATGAAAACCAAAACACAAATTTGCATCATTGATGATGAAAAACATGGAAGAGATTATATTACACTCTTGCTAAAAGAAGAATTTCCCGAAATTGAGATCAGTTTTCAGGCTTCAAATATTAAAGATTCATATAAAAATCTTGTAAAAAAAGTTCCCGATATATTGTTTCTTGATATCCAGCTGCGTGACGGGACCATTTTTGATCTGCTGTCAAAATTTAAAGAAATCCCATCACAGATTATATTTATTACTGCTTTTGAAAACTTCGCCATTCAGGCTATAAAAAACGGAGCCACCGATTATCTTTTAAAGCCCGTTCAAAGGCTTGATTTTATTATTGCGGTCAATAAGGCTTTGGAAAATATAAAAAAAAATAAACCTGTTCATCATACCGTTTATGAAAATAAAATTAGCTTGCCCTCACTGCAGGGCTTCAAAATGGTTAATGTTGCAGAAATTATTCGCTGTGAAGCAGACTCAAATTATACCACGTTTTATATGATCAATAATACTAAAATAGTGGTGTCCAGAACTCTTTATGAGTTTGAAGAAATACTTGAAGGATACAATTTTTTTAGGATACATCACAAACACCTTATTAACCTTTCCCATCTTCAGGAATATATAAAAGGAAAAGGAGGACAGGTCATCATGAGTGATAACTCAATACTCAATGTTTCACAACGGAAGAAAAATGATTTCATACAGAAAGTAGAAGATATTGATATAGATTAACCTGAGTTCGTGTTAAGGAGTTTAAATGTAAAAGGTTGGAAGATGGAAGAAGGAGGCTGGAAGTTACTTTTAGTTATACGTATTGAAAGCCACCAGAAAATCAAATTAAATAAAAACAGATCAATATTTGTTTTTAATGACTTTCAAAACTTCCCTCTTCCATCATCCAGCTTCAAACCTGCATCCATCAGATATTCTTATCCCGAACTGAGGTTAGATTAATATTACGTTTATTTTCATCCGGGGAAGCAATATTTATACTTTTACCAATATTGATATTTTTCATGTAGATCAACTTCAGAAATCTTAGTTATCTGAAAGAACGTGGCAATTACTTAATCAACAGTTGCAGTTGCTCGTTATAATTACTTGTTTAGTCTGGTTCTTTCTATCTTCGAATTGTTAATCAAAACTTTTTATTATGAGAAATACCATTAAAAAAGAACTTATTAAAGTTCAGCAGAGCTCTGTTTTCAGAGTGGTGAAAAGAAAATTACTATTGGCAGCTATTGGTGTATTTACTTCTTATTCTGTATTTGCAACCCAGCCGAAAGAACAGAAATTAAATGAAAGTAGAGTATTTACTATACAGCCTGCAGGACAAGGACTAAATGAATGTGGATTACATGCATCTGTACGCATGCATAAAATTATTAATGGAGTAGTTCGCTACGATACTTATTATTACTATTTTAATTCTGTGGCAGACGCAGAACAGTACATCGCGGAAAATACCAATAGTATTAGGGGTGGGGTACTTGCTTGCTATGCAACAGGCCCAATGCGCTGAGCATAACTTTTTTAAGTATTTGGAGGCTGTCTCAAAAGTGAGATAGTCTTTTTGTGTACAAAAAAACTTTTACTTTCCTCCCGGTTGCAAATTGATAAATTTGCCGTGTATTTTTTTTAATTGATTTATAGTGGTTTACAATATAAAATGATCATTCTGCCTGAGCTATTTCAACAATTGTAAACGTGCTGGATAGTATCAAAAAAAATTACTGTCATAAGACAGTAATAGTAGAGATTATCAGATCGATAATTTTGACCAGTTTAGTATTCTATTTCTTTGACTGATCTCGGATGACTGCTTTAATTCGGCCGCTGTTATTTAAAATTTTCAGTCTGAATTGACTCTCATGGTTTGAGTTATTTACGATAAAAACTTCATGGGCGAAATTCACTTTAACGGTGACCGAATCGTTAATAGGCAGTTCCTTTATTTCATGGTTATTGATGACATAGTGGAGTGGAGCTGTCCTGGAAGAATTGTATAAAACCGTTTCCAGACTTTCCTTTGTTGAATTTTTTATTTTTAAATCTTTGTGAGCGGGTATCATCCAGTGATTACGGTAGATATGCCTCCCTCTGGATATCTGAAATGAAGAAGACAGCATCACAAGTACAGCTGTACATAAAATAAATCGTGAATAGAAATATATATTCTTCATTTTTCCTAAGATATACAGTACTGTGAATATTTTTCGCAAATGTATATCACGTCATTTTGATAACTGCTACACTTTTGTGTAGATTTGCTGTATAGAAACAAATACTACCTTTTTGGGTAGCAGTTCTAAGCACGTAAGGATACATGGAAGAAATAAACCAATTTTTTAACGAAAAAAATGAGGTAAGCAAAGATGCTGAAATTGATTTTTCGCAGTCCGGAGATTATCTGGAAGCCGTAAGAGCTTTTGCCAGGATTACTTATCAAAGCTTATACGTCATCAATTATCAGACTAAATCTTTCGAATATGTGTCCGACAATCCTTTATTTCTATGCGGAAAATCTTCCGAAGAAGTGAAAGAATTGGGATATGCCTTTTATTTTCAGCATGTCAGGCCGAAAGATGTAGAACTTTTAATAAAAATTAATAAAGCAGGATTTGAATTTTACGACACGATACCGGTGTCTGAAAGAAAAAAATACAGCATATCTTATGATTTTCACCTGATGAATGGGAAAAAGAATGAAATTCTTGTTAATCATAAGCTTACCCCTATGTTTCTCGCAGAAAACGGCCAGGTATGGAAGGCCTTATGTTTCGTATCTCTTTCTAACAGTACCGAGGCGGGGAATATTGTGCTGAGTAAAGAAGGATCAGATGAAATATGGAGATATGATCCGGAAGCAGATCAATGGAATAAAGAAGAAAAGATAAAACTTTCAGAAAGAGAACATGAGATTTTGCGCCTGTATACCAGCGGGATGACCATCAGCGAGATAGCCGGGAAATTATTTATTACCGCAGATACCGTAAAATTTCACCGGAAGAAACTCTTCGAAAAGATAGGCGTAAACAATATTGCAGAAGCATTTGCCTATGCTAAAACCAATAAACTGCTGTAAACAGATTGGGTTTGACTACCGTTTTTTTACGGTATTTTTCGGAATGTCTTTTAGGATTCAATTTTAGGTCTGATATTTGCACTGGGTAGCCAAACTAAGTGACCTATTTTATTTATGAAAAACATATCTGTGAAAAAATCATTTTTATATGCCTGTTTTTGTGCTGCATTGATGATTTCATGTAAAAAAGAAATTGAAAAGATCAGCGATACTTTTAAAGATACCGTTTCTTCATCCGAAAATCCTGTTGCAGAAAAAGATTCAGTAAAGAAGGATTCGGTGGTGAAAAAAGAATCAATGCCGCCGGCAATGCAGGAAAATGGTTTTTATAACGCGCTGGCACTTCCGAAAGACAAAAAATTAAGAGATTCCGTATATGCTGAATTCAGCAAAAAATACAGCGAACGCGAACGTTACGCTATTTTGGCCCTGAACAGACTTGATTCTAAAAATAAATGGAATTCCGATACCTTAGTGGTTCCTGCTAAAATAGATACAACCCTGATGGCTTACTCACCATTTCCTATGCAGTTGGATGTATTGAGCGGTGTTAAAAAATTTGTCATCTTTTCATATCCTATTCAGGCTTACGGAGTATATTCCAACGGAAGTCTTGTGAAATGGGGACCGACAAGTATGGGGAAAAAATCTGCGCAGACAACCAGAGGCCTTACTTTTGCCAACTGGAAAAAGAAACTTTCCATTTCAACAGTCAGCAGCGAATGGAAACTTCCCTATAATTTCAACATTCATAACATAGGCGGGATCGGATGGCATCAGTATGATCTGCCGGGATATCCTGCATCACACTCATGCTTACGTCTCTTAATGAAAGATGCGCAATGGCTGTATTCTTATGCAGATACCTGGATTCTTAATCCTGGAGGAGCAACCACAAAAGCAAAAGGAACGCCGGTAATGGTCTTCGGGGATTATAAATGGGGCGGAAGAAAGCCATGGAGAAAACTTCTGGAAGATCCGAATGCCAATAATATCTCAGTAGAAGAAATGAACAAGCTTTTAGAACCGAATGTTGAAAAAATGATCAAAGAACAGGATAACAGAGAGAGAGTGGCAGATTCCATCAAAACAGCGAAAGCAATGGCGGTACCTGCTGAAAAACCGGAAGAACTTCCTGTTAACTGATTTTTTTCTCAAACTGTAAAGTAGATTCTTCAGCAAATCTTCTCAGCTTAAACATCTCATCTTTACCCTTATGCTGCCCGAATCTTGCAGCGAGATAAGTAAGGAGTATGAAGAACAACATAACAAAAGAAGCGCTCAGGGCCCAAGGGTACTCGGCGCTTTTTATTTGTTTTTCCACATAATACATCGTGAAGAACGTCATCCAGAGAATGGAAAAAGAAAAATAAAGAAACATAAAAAAGGTCCATACTGCTGAACTGGGACCAAAAACGCCTCGTATGGTGGTATGCTCCTCCTCAATCTCTACCCTCAAAGAAAGTCTTGGTTTCCAGTAATTATCATAGGCTGTTTCTACATAGATTGTTGCTACTTCTTTATTAACGTTGCCGGAAAATTCACCTTTGTGCTCAGTAAGGTATTTTTTCAGATTATCTGCATATTCCTCTTTTGTAAGATGGGTATACATCTTGAATCTGGGCCGGGTTCTTATTTTATCTAATGTGGTTTCTTCTGTTTTCATATATTATTCTTGATAAGGGATGGGATCTTCCAATACAAAGCTGAACGTCATCTGCTGGGTATTTCTCTGGATTACCATCGTAATATTCTTTCCTTCCTCAGACTTCATCATATCCATGATTTTTTCCATGGTCATATCAGCAGTTTTGCTTCCGTTGATGGTGATAATGTGATCATCTTTTTTTAAACCTGCCTTATAAGCCGGGGAGTCTTTCCTTACACCGGCAATCGAAAATAGGGGTTTTAAAGTAAATTTATACTGAAATGTATTTCCTACAGAAATTTCGTTGCCGGATTCTGCTTTTCTCTGAGGTTCTATTTTTACGCGGTCCTGCTGCCATTCCAATCCGTCTTGTCTGAAATCCAGTCCACTCATGTTAAAATGAAAAGGATCATTGAAGTTTCTGTTTCTTTTAAGGTACAGCTTACCGCCGGTATAATCAAAAAAAGTGGTAAAGCGCCGCAGAATCTCTCCGCCTATAGAGCCTTTTCTGTTCTCTACTATTTTTACATGCTGGATAGAATACTCATCCGGCATGGCAGTAAGAGGCTTTTCAAACTGAAATTTTCCCAGATAAAGAGTATGAATTCTGCTTCTTTTACCATAAATATCTCCGTTGAAGCCACGCCCAAGAAAATCATCAATATTAGGCCTGTTGTATACAAAATCTTTGATCAGGGCAGGGAAGAGCCATATGGCATCACTATTTCCCAGATCAATCAGCAATTTTGAATTTTTCTTTTCAGTAGTCATTTCCACATCAGCCGTTAAATAAGGCTTGTCCTGTTCTATTGTAATCGGGATTTCCTCATACTTTCTGACTTTTTTTTGGATGGTTTCAGAATCCTGATAAACCGTTATTTTTTTAGCCACATAATCTATTGAAATAGGATGGTTCTTGAAAAAATGATAGCCGATAACTCCATTGACCGGAATTCCAATATGAGAAGAAATATTAAATTCTTCATCCATAATAAGATACAACATCATGGAAGTATTCACAATCTGATCCCCGATTTTGGCAAGATTACGGTCAGACTTAAAACCGTCAATACTCACGTTCTCTCCAAGACCTGAAAACTTCATCTTTTCAACATTGGAAAGCTTAATTTCTTTATTATCTAAACTGAAAAGCAGCGTTTCAGCAACTCCGGTATCCAGCAGAAAGGTTAATTCTGCCCCGTTAACATTGATAGGAATAAAGATCAGATTATTAATCAGTTTGAAAGGAATAACTGCTTTTTTTGTATTGATCAGTTCAAAAGAATTTTTCTGCGCACCAATAAAAATGCTGAAAAATACTGCCAGTAAAAAAAGCGTTGGTTTCATTTACTGAATTTAGTGAAATTATCCCGATTGCAAATAAAAAAACATTCCAAATGCAGGAATGTTTGTATAAACAGTAATTAATTCAGTTTTATTGATTGGAAATCTTTAATGGTATATAAGCCTATTTTGAAAAGAAATCCATCAGATCCATATAGTTTTTCTGATTGACGCCATGGCCGCTCATATATTCTCTGAAAGTAAAATAACAGCTCAGATCATAAAGAAGATCCGCTGCTTTTCTTCCCCAATCTAGAGGAATAACAGCATCATCTGTACCGTGTGATACAAAAAACCGGAGTCTTTCCAGCTTCTTTTTATCTTTAACAATGCCATCCAGAATTTTTTCTTCAGGATAACTGCTCAGACAGGCTACATAATTGAAAAGTTCCGGATGCTTCAGTGCCAGAGCATAACATAAGATACCACCCTGACTGAACCCGCATAAGTGAACTTTACTGTCCGTAAGTCCGTAATGGTTGACAATCTTCAGAATACTTTCCAGAACACTGCTCAGGGATTCTTTAGCCTGTACAACATCTATAAAATTTTCCGGATCATTGAAATTAATATCAAACCAGGAATATCCTTCAAATTGAGTATCTCTTGGAGCTCTGAAACTTACAATAAGCCAGTCGGAGGGAAGCGTTTCCCTGAAACTGAAAAGATCCTGTTCATTGCTGCCATAACCATGAAGCATAAAAAGTACAGGAGTCGTAGAGGTGATATTTTCCGGTTCTCTTACAAGGTAATCTAAATTCATACAGCAAATATAATTAATAAATCATATTTTCTGATTTCAAATACTGCGGTTTTATTCCGTAAGTTGAATAGCATATAATTTTTGCCTTTCTGTACTGTCCACACGCTATACAGTTGCTAAATTGTAGTTTTGCTGATTTGATATTATTTGCAAATCTTTATTGGAAATTTTTCATAAAAGTTATTTTTATATTAATAAAAAACTTATATTTGAAACATTAAAAAATCTATTTGGAGAAATGAAGCAATTTTACAAATCAAAAAGTTTACTTAGACTTTCTTTTTTATTCGTCTTATTATTTTCTGTAATTACCGTTGTCAATTCTTGTAAAAAGGATGACGATGATGAATTTCAGGATCATGTCGTTCAGTTTGAAGTAAAAACAACTTCAGGCGGAGTGATTAAAGCTATCGTAACGCAGGTAGGAACTGTAAAAACTGACATATTTGATCCGGTGGGAACCACATGGGTTAGTGGTGAGTTTTTTGTAAATTCAAGTCAGGCACAGCTTAACCTTGATGCTAAAGCAGACCTTCCACAGCCAGATTCAGAGTTGGTTATCAATCTTTGGATAGATGGAGAAATAGTAAGAACTGATAAGAAAAAAGGAGCGGGTCCTATGGTAGCTTCTATTGATTATAGCTTCTTAGAATTGTAATTTTACACTTTATATAAAAAAATAAAACCGCTTTTCAGGAAGCGGTTTTTTTATTTTTATTACTCCTCCATCAGATGCATCTGTACAGCAAGGTTAATCAGTTCCGTTGAATTTTTAGCCTGAAATTTCTGCAGCAGATTTTTTCGGTGAGTATCTACGGTAAGAGGACTTAAAAAGAGCTCTTCTGCAATAACGGCACTGGTTTTCCCTTGAGCAACCATCTGTAAGATCTGTTTCTCTCTTTTGGTAAGCCTCGGAATCGGAAGATCATTGGAAGAGGGCTTGCTGATGATCTGTTTCGTCTCATTACAGAAAACAATATTTCCGGAAAGCGCTCCTTTGATGCATACAACCAGTTCATTAATAGACGTATTTTTCAGCAGATAACCACTGGCTCCGTTTTGTATAGACTGCATAATAATACTACGCTCCGATCTGTTACTGAACATGATTACGGAGGTCTCCGGAGATATTTTCTTGATTTCCCTGCAAAGTTCCGTTCCATTGGCGTCCGGCAGTGCAATATCAAGAAGAATGATATCCACTTCATTCGAACGGATAAAGCTGACAATCTCCGAACCGGAAGTAAAGCTTTCGGAGACGTGAAAAAAAGGCTGGCTGTTCAGCATTATTTTTAGTCCTTCAATAACAATCGGGTGATCGTCTACAATAGCTATATTTATTTTTTTATTCTCCATTAATCGTAAGTTCTATATTAATCGTGGTGCCCTGGCTGTCGGAGCTTACTTCCATTTTTCCTTTCAGGTAATTCACACGGTTTCTGAGATTTCTGAATCCCATGCTTTTGATATTGTTTTTACTGTTTTTTTCAAATCCTTTTCCATTGTCTTCAACCGTAATCATAAAACTGTCACCGGATTGAGAACACTGAAGAAGAATACTGCTGGCCTGGGCGTGTTTTACTGCATTAGCCAGTAGCTCCTGAACAATTCTGTAAATATTGAGTTGAATGGTAAGCGGGATATTTTTTTCAATATTGATAGACTGGAAGCATATATCCAGATCATTGCGGGTATAAAATTCACACAAATCATTCAGTGCCGTTTCCAATCCGAAATTAAATAAAGATTCAGGCATCAGATTCCGGGCTACATGTCTGAGCTCCGCTACAGAATGGTCAAGCTGGTGGAGAATTTTGTAAAAATCTTTATGCTGCTCCGGATCAAGATGTGTTGAAGACCAGGTAGACAGATTGATTTTTACGCCTGCCAGCATCCCGCCAAGACCATCATGAAGATCCTTGGCAACACGCTCTCTTTCTCTTTCTTCTCCTTCAAGAATTGCTTTGGTAAGGGCTAGTTCTTCCTTTTGTTTAATATCTTCTATTTTCTGCTGAAGATTGATCTCTTTCTGCTCAGAAAGCTTTTTACTGTTGGTGTAAATAACAAATAAAAAGGTTAGCAGGCTTATGAGAAATAATAAGGCGAGGCTTAATACCCATAGATAGTAATTCTTTTTATTAACTTCCAGTTGTTTCTGCTTCTTCTCGGCATTAAGAAGCGCTATTTTTTTCTCTTTTTCAGATGCATTAAATTTAGCTTCCAGTTTATTGATTTCCAGTTTTACATTTTCAGTATGCAAGCTGTCGCTCAGTTTTGAATACTTCTTTTCCCAGGCCAAGGCCTGAACCGGATCACCCATGAATTCATTGAGGCTGGATAAATGACTGTAGATGGTTTTCCTGTTGTTAAGGTCCATGCCCAGGGTTTTCTCGGCGAGAACATATTCCAGCAGTTCTTTGGCTTCTTTATATTTTTTAAGCTTTTTATAAGTATCATACTTCTGGAAATAAAACATCTGCATCAGCAGTTTCATATTGAACTTTTTAGTGTAAGACAATCCTCTTTCTACAGCTTCCAGTGCCTTTTTATTTTCCTGCTGGGTGATAAAATATAAAGCTTTGTGATAAAAGTAAGAAGCATTGGCAGAAGATTCAGGATAGGGAAGAATCATTTTCTCGGCCTGATCCAGAAATTTTTTCCCAACACTGCCTTTAGCCTGGTAGGAGTAATTTCCTGACCTGCTGAGATAGGCATAAAACAATTCGGTGGAATGAGGGGCTTTTTTTTCAAGAATATGAATGGCTTGGGTATTATAACTTTCTGCTTTTTCAAATTCAGCATTATAGGTCAGCATCAGAGACAGCTGGGTATATAAATAGCCAAGCATTTGGGTCTCTCCATACGGTTCAGCTGCCGGAATGCTCTTTTCAAGCATTATTTTAATACAATAAGGATAGCCTTCTTTATTTTTCAGGGTAATTCCGTAGCTGTACCAGGATAAAGCTTTATAAAAGTCAGATTTTTTTCCTTTGAATTTTGATAGCGCCTCTATTGCTTTTTGGTAAGAAACTGCTGCTTTCTCTTTATCCAGGTCAAAATAATACTGACCTTCATAATAAGAATACAAAGCAGCGGTAATATGATCTTTTTCTCCAGATTTTCTGCCGTTTTCCAGATATTTTTTACTTAATGGGGGGGCTGTATTTCTGTAATAATCAGATAAAATAAAATAAGCATCTCTTTTAGAAAGACTGTTCGTGTTTCCTTTGATTACCTGTTGAAGACTATCTGTATATTTTTTTTCATTAAGAGGAAACAGTTCCTGTGAATACAACGGGAAACAGTTCAAAAAACATAAGAAATACAGTATTCTCCTCATTATTAGTTCAATTCGAATTTCAAGGGTTGAATATAATTAAAAATCCATCTATTAAAAATACCTAAAAAAAGGTAGAAAAAATTACATTTTTTTAAGGATTGTATTGTGCTCTTTCCTCTGATAGTTTTGCAGAGGTCTTCAAAGGCAGATTGAAATAACACATAAATTTTAATATCAATAAAAAATGTTTTTACTGGGGGCTTATTTCCATGTTTGGGATGATGAATGCACAAAGAGTACAGAAAGGAGAGGCACAGGTGAACGTAGGCCTTGGTGTTGCAAACGGATGGGGAATGCCGGTTTATGCAGGATTAGATTATGGTATCCATAACGACATTACTGTAGGGCAGAGTTTAGCTTAGCTTCAGAGAAATACTCAGGAGATATCAAAGGAAGATGGATAGGAGCCGGAATTAACGGGAACTATCATTTATACCCTTTTTAAAACCCCCAATAAATGGGATGTGTATGCAGCAGCAGCACTGGCTTACAACTCATTTTCTTATTGCTACAACGGATCAGATTATGATTATATCAGTGGTGAATCTTCAGGTGTAGGACTTGCAGGACAGGCAGGTGCCAGATATTATTTCACCGATCATTTAGCTGTTAATGTGGAAGTAGGAGGTGGAACATTTGCTTCAGGAGGGAAAATCGGACTTTCTTACAAGTTTTAGGATTTCAAAAAAATATAAGATACATCATACACAAACATATATAACAAACTTTTCATCTTTTTACCTATAAAGCCTTATGACGACAGAGCTTTAAAAGTGATACTTTCTCATGAATACCACGGAATTATCCGTGGTTTTCTTTTGATTTGATTAAACAAAAAAAGACTGTTATGCACAGTCTTTTTAATTGTATTTGTATAGCCTTTTTACTGAACTTTTACAATAAAATAGCTTTTCTTACCTTTTTGTAACAACAGGAATTTACCGTCAATAAGGTCAGTTTCATTGGCTGTATAGGTATCGTTTACTTTTTGCTTGTTCACAGAAATGGAGTTTCCTTTCATTTCTCTCTGGGCCTCACTTTTAGACTTAAGAAATCCTGATTTTTCAGAAAGAAGATCAATAATGTTTATTCCCAAAACGTCTGCTTTTGCAATTTCTTTTTGTGGAACGCCGTCAAAAACCTCAAGGAAAGTTTCCTCATCAAGGCTCACCAGATCTTCAGCGGTTGAGCGTCCGAAAAGAATTTCAGAAGCTTTAAGCGCTTTTTCGTATTCCTCCCTTCCATGTACCCATACTGTAACTTCTTCGGCCAGCTTTTTCTGAAGCTTTCTTTCATGGGCCGCTGTTTTGTGCTCTTCAATTAAAGCTTCGATTTCTTCTTTGTTTAAGAAAGTATAGAACTTAATGAATCTTTCAGCGTCTTCATCGGTAGCATTCAGCCAGAACTGGTAGAATTTATAAGGTGAAGTTTTCTTTTTATCAAGCCAGTAGTTTTCTCCGCTCTCAGACTTTCCGAATTTAGAACCATCAGCTTTCGTGATCAAGGGAACAGTCAGTGCAAAAGCTTCTCCCTGAGCTTTTCTGCGGATAAGTTCAGTACCTGTGGTAATATTTCCCCACTGGTCAGAACCTCCCATCTGAAGTTTAACATTGTTGTTCTGATACAGGTGAAGGAAATCATATCCCTGGATCAGCTGGTAGGTAAATTCTGTAAAACTCATTCCGTCAGCACCGCTTTCTCCGGAAAATCTTTTCTTTACAGAATCTTTGGCCATCATATAGTTTACCGTGATGTTCTTTCCTACATTTTTGGCAAAATCAAGGAAGGAAATATTCTTCATCCAGTCGTAGTTGTTCACCAGTTCAGCTTTGTTAGGACCGCTTCCTTCAAAATCTAAAAATCGTGAAAGCTGATTCTTCAGGCAGTCTACGTAATGAAGAAGGGTTTCTTCATCCAGAAGATTTCTCTCTGCGGATTTTCCGGACGGATCTCCAATCATTCCTGTAGCACCACCTACCAATGCAACAGGCTTATGCCCGTGCTGTTGAAAATGTGCCAGTATTTTTATCTGGATAAGACTTCCGATATGCAAAGAATCTGCAGTCGGGTCAAAACCAATATATGCAGTAGTTACCTCTTTATTCAGCTGTTCATCGGTTCCCGGCATCATATCGGCAAAAAGACCACGCCATTTTAGTTCTTCTATAAAGGAATTCATCTCTATTTTCTGTTTAAAATTTTACGGTGCAAAGATAATAAATTCAGAAGTATGATCATGAAAGGCAAAAAGAGGAATTTCAAATTGAATCTGCTCTTTGCAAATTCAGCCTAAAAAGCTATATTTGTTAGTGATGAACGACGAACAGTTATTTCTGCTTATTCAGAAAGCGAAAGAAAAAGACCAGAAAGCCCAGACTAAACTCATTAATATTTTTTGGGTGGATGTTTTCTCTTTTGTGATGAAGAAGGTAAGAGATGAAAATGATGCAGACGAAATTACAGTCAATGTTTTTTCAAAAGTGCTGTCGAAATTGGATATGTATGATCCGCATTTCCAGTTTAAAACCTGGATTCTTACTATTGCCCAGAATACCGTCATCGATTTCTGGAGGAAAAAAAGCCGTGAAAACCAGGATGCCACTGAAAATCTTGACGAGGTAAAAAATCAATATGCTAAATCTCCGGAAGAACTGATGATCTCTGATGAAGAACAGAAAAAGATCATTAAAACCATTGAGTCTCTGGATGCCAATTATCAGGATATTATCAAACTGAGGTTCTTTGAAGAAAAAAGCATCAAAGAAATTTCTGAAGAGCTGGGAATTTCTGTTGCCAATACCAAAGTAAGGGTAATGCGCGCTAAAAAAGTACTGGCCGAACTGCTGAAAAATAACGAATTTGAAGACAGCTAAATTCGATTTCTCCCACGGATCACCTCAGATTACACTAATGTTGGCGAATATTTTTTCTCTCGCAGACGGTGTAAGCTTTGGCTAAAGCCAGAGAATTGATTGTTTTGATTTAGGCGGACTAAACAGAAGAGAAGATGTTTGTCAGTATTTTTTCTCTCGCAAATTTTACAGATTACGCAGATTTCTTATTGGGTTTATAAATAAAAATCGTAGATTTTTAAAATCTCATGTATACTTCTATGCGTTAAGTTTTAAACTTAAAAAAAACTCAAGCGTTAAAAACTTTCGTGGGTTAATATTTCCCGCAGATCTCACGAGTTCCACTGATGTTTGTGGATATTTTTCTCTCGGATTTTCAAATTAATCCAAAATCGTATACCAGTCATAAAATGGTTCCTTCCAGTTCGCAATTTTCACAGGAAAAGATCTGTGTCATCTGAGTGATCCGTGGGAAATTATTAATTTTACCTTCTACCAAGACCTTTCATATTTTGCGTTTATCCAACAATTTCAACATCTGCCATATCAGATATATATATTAATATCTCCAATTATCATTTTCATCAATTTCTCCGGTAGATGGTTTCCATTAAAAATTACGTAACTTTGAACTTCAATTTTAGAAATGGAAAATTTAGTTCAAGATACTACCGTTCAGAAACCAAAGTGGATCCGTGTGAAACTTCCTACCGGAAAGAACTACAGAGAACTTAGAACTTTGGTAGACAAATATAAATTAAATACCATATGCCAGAGCGGAAGCTGCCCGAATATGGGTGAATGCTGGGGAGAAGGTACAGCTACCTTTATGATTTTGGGGAATATCTGTACCCGAAGCTGTGGATTTTGTGGCGTAAAAACAGGAAAACCGCTGGATGTAAACTGGGATGAGCCTGAAAAAGTAGCCCGTTCAATCAAATTAATGAAGATTAAACACGCTGTTCTTACGTCAGTAGACCGTGATGATCTGAAAGATATGGGGTCTATCCTTTGGGGCGAAACTGTAAACGCTGTAAGAAGAATCTCTCCGGGAACCACCATGGAAACACTTATTCCTGATTTTCAGGGAATCACCAAACATATTGACCGTTTGGTAGAAGTGGCCCCGGAAGTGATTTCGCACAATATGGAAACAGTAAAACGTTTAACAAGAGAAGTGAGAATTCAGGCTAAATACGAAAGAAGCCTTGAAGTACTGAGATATTTGAAAGAAGCCGGGCAACGAAGAACCAAAACAGGAGTTATGCTTGGATTAGGCGAAACGAAAGATGAGGTTTTCCAGACTATTGAAGACATCAGAAATGCCAATGTAGACGTTATTACACTGGGGCAGTATCTTCAGCCTACCAAAAAGCATCTTCCTGTAAAGAAATTCATTACCCCGGAAGAGTTTGATGAGCTTGGGGATTTTGCGAGAAGCTTAGGTTTCAGACATGTGGAAAGTTCACCACTTGTAAGAAGCTCTTATCATGCAGAAAAGCATATTCACTAAAAAATAAAAACCGTTCAGCAATGAGCGGTTTCTTTTTTATGTTGTAGAGAGAGGGAGATAATAAACGGATAGATGATAGACATTCGGGTTAATACTATAAAAATGGATCAAAATAGGTTTTGCCTGATGGTGGGTACAGAACTGCAGCCTAAAACCTTTACCACCTACTGGACCGTTCATTTATTACAGGCCGAATCCCTGGCAATCTCTGCAATCCGTCCATTGATTTCAATTGCTTTAAAATGTTTTTTCCTGAATTCTGACGGAGTATCTCCCGTATGCTGTTTGAAGAGCTTATTAAAATACGACAGACTTTCAAAACCTACCTGAAAACAGACTTCCGTCACAGAATAATCTTTCAGCAGAAAAATTTTAGCCTGGTTGATCCTGTAATTATTCACAAAATCTGTAAAGGTCATATTCGTCTGCTTTTTAAAGTAACGGCAGAAAGCCGGAGTACTCAGGCTGACGATGGCTGCAATCTCGTTGACATTGGGCTTTTTATCATAATTTTCGTGAATATAATCATAGATCGTCCCCATTCTGATCTTGTCATTCAGAAACCATTTGATCCTAGTGTCTTCATTATTGAGTTCTCTTACTTCAGTAGAATCTGCAAGGATCTGAAGAATTTCAATCAGGCCCATTAATGATTCAAAAGAATTTTTTTCTTTGATAATCTGGAGTTTTTCGACCACGATGTCTTTAGTTGTTCCAAAAAATGAAAGCCCCAGATAAGATTTTTCTAAAAGTGTTCTGATATTTTCAAATTCAGGAACAGGAAGAATGATATCCTGGAGAAAATTTTCCTGCATCTGCAATACCAGCTGCCTGCATTCTGTTTGAATACCATAATCAAAGTTGAGATGGGGAACATTGGCTCCAATCAGTAAAAGATCGCTGTCTGTAAAACCTGAAATATCCTTTCCTACGTGGCGGATACCATTGAGAGCTTCTACGTATACAAGCTCTATTTCAGGGTGATAATGCCAGAAAAAACAATTTTTCAGCGAAGGAGAAAACAGCTTGAAAGATTTTCCTTTTTCAAACTCTATAATTTCTTTCTGAATTTTCATTTTGTTCTCATTTGATTGTTTACAGATTTAAAATTAAATAAAAAGGTTAATATGGAGCAAATTTTTATCATTTCAAGAGAGGTGAAAGTCAATCTTTCTTTCGATTTTTGCACTGTCAAAATAAGATAGGAATCATACTTACTATTGACCAGTTAATTTAAAAAGAATATACAATGAAGATTGATAAAAGGATCATTCCGCTGGCTATCGGCGGTTTGGGAATAGGAACAACGGAGTTTACCGTCATGGGACTGCTGCCGGATATTGCTAAAACATTACAGATCACCATTCCGCAGGCGGGTCACATGATTTCTGCTTACGCAATGGGAGTCGTAATCGGAGCGCCGATTCTGATCGGTTATTCCGTGAAATTCCCGCCGAAAAAAGTACTGATGGTTTTAATGGTTCTTTTCACCTTATTTAACGGATTATCTGCAATCGCTCCCGATTATACCACCATGCTGATCATCAGATTTATGTCCGGACTTCCACACGGGGCATTTTTCGGAGTGGGAACGGTTGTAGCATCCAGGATGGCAGGAAAAGGGAAGGAAGCATTCTATATATCCCTGATGTTTACGGGACTTACGGTCGCGAATCTGATCATGGTTCCATTGGTCACGTACATTGGTCACGTGTATCACTGGAGACTATACTTTGCTATTGTGGCTTTGATCGGTATTTTTGCCTTATTGTTCCTGAAGTTATGGCTTCCGGCTATAGAGGCCAATCAGGATACCCATTTCCTTGAAGAGTTGAAATTTCTGAAAAAGAAACAGGCATGGCTGGTGCTGGCTATTACAGCGATCGGATTTGGAGGTCTTTTTACGTGGTTCAGTTATATTACCCCTTTAATGACGGTGGTAGCAGGTATTGAAAGCAGCCGGATGGCCTATGTAATGATTCTTGCAGGCGGGGGAATGGTAGTAGGAAACCTTGCCGGTGGTTTTGTTTCTGACCGATTGGGCCCGGAAAAAACATGTGCGCTTCTGATTTTTCTGATGATGATTTCTTTGGCAGGTGTATTTTTCCTTTCGGAGCATCAGAATATCGCACTTATTCTGACATTTGTGTGCGGGGCACTGTCTATGTCGGTGGCAGCACCTATCAACATTATGATGATGAAGGCAGCACCTAAAAGTGAAATGATGGCCGCCGCATTTATGCAGGCAGCTTTTAATATTGCCAATGCGATGGGAGCATTTTTAGGAGGAATTCCTTTGGAATACAAGCTGCCCTACAATTACCCGTCACTGGTAGGGGTGGGAATGACCTTTATCGGGCTTGCTGTCAGCGTGCGCTATATGTATCTTTACAGATCAGAAACGCCGGTAGTAGAGCCTTCTGCAGAATGTGTATCTTGTGATAAATAAATCATGAAAAAAAAATTACGGTAAAAAAATGTAAAAAAAAACGGGTTGTATTCTCTATTGATACAACCCGTTTTTTATGGGTATGAAATAGTTTATGCTTCTACTTCATTACCGTTTTTGCACCAGTAGAGTGCATTGTATAAATTTTCTTTCGGGAAAGATTTAAATTCTCCCGGCATCAGGACGCTGAAAATGTCCGTAAAGTTCTGTACCCCTTCTTTATCCGTAACAATAGCAGTACGGTTCCATTTAGCAAGATTTTTCAACCCCAAAAGCACATCTTCAAACCATGCTCCCATGGTAAACTTATCCAAATCGGTATCCAGATAAAATAAGTAATTCAGCTCCCCAAACTGGTCCACTTTTTCTTTAACATGTGGAAATACCAGATTTTCAAAATCCTCTTTCGTTACTTCTCCCGTTGCATTAAATGCTGCAACATTTTCAGGAGCTTCTGGAATAATCGTTATCATAATGAATATTTTAATGTGGTTTAGTTTTAGTCAGAGAACAATAATTGCACCATAAATCAATTATTAATAGTTAAAATACTTATAAATATTGCTATTTTTATTGTAAAATATTAATATGGATCTTAAATCAAATGAACCATTCTGGCTTATAAAAAATGGGCTGATCACTTCATATCCCTCACTGAAATCAGATGAAAAATGTGAAGTTTTAATTATTGGCGGAGGGATTACGGGAAGTCTTATTGCTCATCAGATGATACAGGACGGCTATAATACCATCCTTATTGATAAAAGGGAGATCTGCAATGGAAGTACCTCAGCAACTACCTCAATGTTGCAGTATGAAATAGATGTTCCGCTTTTTGAATTATCAGAGAAAATCGGTGGGAAGGCAGCGGCTAGAAGCTATAAAGCCTGTTCAGATGCAATAGATACTCTTGAAAAACTCTCCGGATACATCAGATCTGCTGCGGGTTTTAAACGTAAAAAATCTTTGTACTTCGCTTCGAAGAAAAAAGATGTTGTCTGGCTCAAAAAAGAATATGAGGCGAGAAAAAAGGCTGGATTTGATGTGAAATGGCTGGATGAAGACCAAATTTTAAAACAGTTCGGATTTGAAAATACTTATGGCGGAATTTTGTCGAAACAGGGAGCCAGTATTGATGCTTTTCAGTTTGCCCATGAGCTGTTTACCCATAATGTGAAAAAAGGTCTGAGAATTTTTGATAAAACAGAAATGACCCATGTGGAATATCATAAAGGCTTTAATATAGCAACTACCCTGAACGGTTATCAGATCAAAGCGAAAAAAATAATCTACTGCATAGGATATGAAAGCAAAAACCTGCTGAAGGAAAACTTTGTGAATTTAAAAAGCACTTATGCTATTGTTTCGGAAATAGATGAGGATAAGTTTAAAAATATCAGCAGTACATTGGTTTGGAATACCGATGATCCTTATCTCTATATGCGGACAACAGATGACGGACGGATTCTGATTGGGGGCGGTGATGAAGATTTTTATGATGCTAAAAAACGGGATGCTCTGCTGGAAAAAAAAGAAAAAGAAATTTTGAAAAACCTGAAAAAAATAAAACCGGATTACCATTTTTATACAGATTTTGTGTGGGCGGGAACTTTCGGGGAAACTAAAGACGGACTTCCCTATATCGGGGAGCATAAGAAGTTCAGAAATTCTTATTTTGTCTTAGGTTTCGGAGGTAACGGGATTACATTTTCAATAACCGGTATGGAAATGGCTTCTTTGTTTATGAAAAATAAAAAACATCCATTATCACAGTACTTCAAATTCGGAAGATAAAAGCATTACTCGTTACCGATTACTCATAATTAATACTCTTATCAATAAAAAATGCTGCCCAAGAACCTGAGCAGCATTTTACCATAACAATTACAAACTGTATCCGTTCTTTTTTGCCTGTTCCAGAATAGATTTTTCTATTGCTTTTCCCAGGTCGTCGGAATCATTGTTTCCCCGTTTTTTCATTTCGGCATCAATATACTCCTGGCGTTTTCTGGAGAGTTCTTCAATTTCTTTCTGGATCTTTCCACGCTCGGCAGATTTGGCTGCAACGGCTTTTTTAATTTCCTCTTTGCTTTTGCCTTTCAGTTCAGCCGGAAGTTCTTCTTCTTTAACGGATGAAATAAAACCTGCGTCTTTTTCGGCTTTGTCCACCAAATCCCAGTGATCATTTTTATAGGCGTTCTTTTTGGATTTGGCAACGGTTCTTTCCACAAAGTTGGCTGCAGATTGTACTTCCGCATTTTTATCCTGCATGATCTGCTTGTTTTTATATTCAGAGCCGTGGCTTCCGTAATAGATATAAGTACTGTTCAGCCTTGAATTGCATTCCGAAATCCTTACATCGTATGGCGTTTCAATATAAATCACCTTTCTGTCGCTGTCGATATTGAAATATTTACCGCCGCCAAGAGAAGCTCCGTTCTGCCAGAAGGTTTGAATGCCCTCGTTTCGGTCTCCACAGAAAATAGTGCTGGTGTAAATATTTTTATTCTTAGCCTTCGAGATCACCTCTTTGTAATCTACTCTTCCCTGATTAAAGCCTTCATTTCCTGCAATATAAATCAGTTTCATGCTTTTTTCATCCTTGTCCCAGTTCAGGTTGGCAGATGCGTCACGGATTACGGCCCCACAATATTCACTTCCGCCGTTGGTTCGTAGGGCAAATAGCTTTTCAGAAACCAGATCCAGGTCCTGCGTAAGCGGAGTAACCTGCCGGATGTAATTATCATCCCGGATTCCGTCATTTCCGTATTCATACAAAGCGATCTCTATCTGTGGAGCCTGACCGTTATACTTCAGGGTGGTAAGGGTATTCACAATATTCCAGAGCCTTGATTTGGCCTGATCAATCAGTCCGTCCATACTGTTGGAAGTGTCCAGTAGCAAAGCCACCTGGATTTTATTGTCTTTTGCGGTTGTATTTACCAGAGGTAAAGAGGCGTTCTGTACAATGGGATCTCTGCCGGATGTATTGTCTTTTGAACATTGGATTCCTGAAATGCTGCCGGAGCTTAAAAAAGCTACACCTGCTGCCAGTGTTAAAATTTTAAAAGAAGTCATCATAATATATTTTTTTTGGTTATCTGCTGTAATATTGGATCTGCATATCTTTCGGAAATTTCACTTCATAAGAGAAGTTTATCTTGTCTGAACCTCCGCTGCTGATGTTTCTGTTCCACAGGATGCTTCCTGTTTTTTCATCATAACTTCCGCCGCCGGTTTCTAAAGCTTTTACCAGAATTTTGGAGTTCTCACTGATCGGAAGCTGGTCAAGCACTTCCAGTTCAATATTCTCTTTCGTATTGTTTCTGATGTTGATCTGGTAAGATTCTGTGTTCCATTTATTAGAATTCATGGTCTTTTGAGACGTTTTATCTTCCAGTTTTATTCTTTTTACAGTAATTCTTTCATCTACACCCAGTGAGATCGGGAATTCGTCTTTCACATAATTGCTGGTAATATTCGTTTTTCCGATATAATTATCTTCAAAATAAATATTAGCTTTTCCTGAAATAAGGTTGAGGTTCTGCCAGTTTTTCACAAAAGCCATCAGGAATACCTGGTTGTTAAGCTTCGGAACTGTATGGTATTTGTAGGCGGCATCAATTTGTTTTTTATCAAGAATTACATACTGCTCTTTCTCCTGGCTCAGTATCGTTTGATTGTAGTTGAGTTCATAAATCACATTCATCTGGCTATCAGAAACAGAGGCAATAGGGACCTGACTAGGTGATACAACTTCATCGGCTCTTACCTGATAAGAATTTACTGCTGAAGTTTCCTTTTTCAGTTTATAGTAGGCCACTTCTCTCATAGGGTTGTGAGGAGTATATTCTGCTACGTACAATGGAGAGAGGATAGGGCGGTCCTGATTGTAGGATGGGCGGTAGGTAGAAACAAAAAGCTTGATATTTTTCCAGTCCTGTCCGGTTCTCTGATAGATCTTTCCTTTATAAACCATTTCAAGCGGCTTCTTTACAGATTCTGCACGTAAATCGTAAGAAGGAATCCATCCTGCATCCGAAACAATATAACTTACTCCCAGATTCAGGCTGGTATCGTGATCTGCAAGGATTTCCAGAAGCAGCTCTTTTCTGTTGGTATTTTTATGGGTTTGTTCTTCAGCAGACTGTTTATTGATTTTGGCTATGCTTTCATCCAAAGCCGACTTCTGTTCGTTTAAAAGAAAAACCTGGTTGTCGATTTCCAGCATTCTTTTGCGGTAAAAATCGGTAAGTTTGATCAGCTGTTCCTGTGGGGTTGATTTATCATTCACGGAAACCTTCAGATTGTCATTGATGATGTTCTGCTCTCCGGTCAGGTTTTTAATCTGGATATTCAGAAGGTTTACCTGTCTCTGAAATTTTTTTCTTTCATCTTCAAGCTTTCTTTCCCCTTCAGACAGCTGGCCGTTATCCAGAAAATTGTTCTGCGGGGTAATGGACAGAAGGGTAGTATTCTTTTCAAGGTTGATTTTATACGTGTTCTCATCCAGATTATTGGGGAGGTTGATAATTCTTACCATATTTCTTCCTTTCTGCAGGCTTACGCTGGTATTTCCGAAGACCTTGGCTCCCTGAAGGAATACCGTTGCCTGTTTTACCTCAATTTCTTTTTTTATTTCCTGAGCGCTGATTAGAGCTGCCGAAAATATGATGAGTATTAAAAAATAACGTTTCATAGTTTATTGCTTTAAATTCCTGAAGTAAAATTATCAGTATTTAAGACCGGAAATCCGCAGACTTGGTGAAATGGGACTTTGGCTTGGTGAAGCGAAAATATCTATGTTAGTTTTGTTGCAGATATGGCAGATGATGCAGATTTTTTGCTCAGTTAGATTTGATAAAATTGAGAGAAATAAAATTCCAGCATCTATCAATATTCGGTAAAGTTTTAAATCTGCGCAATCTGTCGGATCTGAGAAAATACAAAAGAGACAGAATTTATTCAATAGGGGTGTACTTTAGTCCGCCCAAATAATAAGAAACAATCCATCGGCTTTAGCCTAAATCTATACAGCTAATACCTTTCGGAAACTGTATCTAAAAAATAAAAAAAACAGCCCTTTCGGACTGTTTCCTTAAATCTGTTATTGTAGTCTATTTTAAAGGATTTCGTATCGTGTTTTGATACTGTATTTTAGTTTGATATTTTCTATGTTCTCAAAAGAGTTTCCTGCCGCTGCATCTGCCATTTCCATTATGCTGTTCATTTTTCCTCTGTAAGCTACCGGAAGAACCGTATCGCTGGTATAATCTTCAATTTCTACGATTTCAAGAGGGCTTCCTGCTTTTTTGCCCATACTTTCCAACAGGTAATCTGCTTTTTCTTTAGCTGCTTTCAGGGCATTGATCTTAACTGTTTTTCTGAAATCTGCGATTTTGGTATTCTTAATTTCTGCAATATTCAGATTACTTACCCATTTTTGATTCAGATCTTCAAATATTTTACCGAGATCTGCCTTTGCATTGGCTTTAAACTGATAATTCTTGGTGAATTTTCCGGTTTTGGCATACGTATTCTGATACATGGATTTGAATTTGATGTCTTCGTTCTTAATTCCGGCATTCTTTAATGTTTCAAATAGTTTCTTTTCCGTGTCTGCCAGTTCATTTTTGTTGTCTGCCTTTATACCGATGCTGAAGATGATTTCATCCGGTTCTATTTCCATTTCGGCAACCCCTGTTACTTCAATTGCATTTTTCTTTACTTCCTGTGCATTCATAAAACTTCCCAGTGTAAAGATTCCGATCAATAAAAAATGTCTTAATTTCATAATTTCTTGTTTTAAATTCTGGAGTAAAATTACGGAGGTTCAGAAAGGAAATTCCGGAGACTTGGTGAAATGAGGTTTTCACTTGGTGAATTATTGAATGTCCGTTATCATAGGTAATAGGTAATAGGTAATAGGTAATAGGTAATAGGTGAGCTGGGATAAAAGAGATCAGGAGTTTATTTTAATCTGAGTTCGGGTTAAGGAGTTTAAATGTAAAAGGCTGGAAGCTGGAAGAAGGAGGTTAGAAGTTAATTTTAGTTTTACGTATTGAAAGCCACCTGAAAATCAAATTAAATATAATCAGATCAATATTTGCTGTTAATGACTTTCATAACTTCCATCATCCAGCTTCAAAGCTGCATCCATCATATATTCTTATCCCGAACTGAAGTTATTTAATAGCATCACAATTGTGACTTGGTGAAATAAGGTTTTGACTTGGTAAAGAATGAAGGAGCTTAGATAAAGTTTTAGTTACTTTGCACTAAACATCTGAAATCCGTGAAATTAGTTTTTAAAATATTGTTCATTTTTAGTCTTGCCGCAGGTAATCTCTGCCTGGCACAGGATTCTACACGGGTTAACAAAGCTTCCAAATCAGTTTCTAAACTGAGGAAAGCAGTTGATAATAATGATAATAAAGGGGTTGCTGACAGTTATGTAGGCATTGCCAATGATTATTATAATCAGGGAAATTATGCCAAGAGTGAAGAATTTTTGACCAAGGCCAGAAATCTCTATAAAGATCTTAACGATAAAAAGAATCTCGAAATTGTAACCAGAAAAATTGCCCAGTCACAGGAAAAACAGAAAAAAATAGTCCCTGCGATCAGCAATTACAGCATGGCAGCTGAAATGAGTTTTGATGAAAAAAGCAGGACTGTCAATTCAAATGATGCGGCAAGACTGTCTGCACCTTCAGTAGAAAGGAAGGCAGATGCTATCCAGAGTAATATCAATATCAGTCTGAAAGAAAAAGATAAAAGTGCTGTGGCGGAAGGGTACAGCCAGATGGCCGAAGTCAACATCCAGCAGAATAATATTCCCAAGGCAGAAGAAAACCTGAATAATGCCTATGTTTTTTCGAAAAAAGAAGCTCCCCAGCAGGCCTTGGAAATCAATCAGAAGCTTACCAATTTCTATGTTGAAAACAGGAAGTTTGATAAAGCCATTGAAGCGAAAAAAGAGGTCTTGAAAGAAGATTTTGTAAAAGAAAACTCACAGGAAAAAGTGAACCAGATCCAGGAACTTGCCGATATTTATATTAAAAAAAATGATCCTGAAGAAGCCATTACTCTCTTGAAAAATGCCTACGGAATTGCTTTGGATAAAGGACATACACTGGAAGCCCAGAAAAGCGTGAAAAGGCTGGACAGCCTTTATAATATATCAGGAAATACCGATGCTTCGGTAACATTGTACCGTGATTTCCTAGGAAAACTTCCGGATCTTGTTTCCAAAGACAGAAGCCTGATTGATAATAAGATTCTTGAAGATACAGAACAGAGAATATCACAGCTGGAAAAAGAAAAACAGCTTAAAGATGAACTGATCCGTAAGAAAAATGTTTTTAATTACGGCCTGATCGGAGCGTTAATCCTGCTTACAGGTCTGGTATTCTTCATTTTCAGAACCCTGAAGAAAGTTCAGATCAAAAATAAAAAGATCGCCCTGCAGTCGCTGAGACGCGAAATGAATCCCCATTTTATTTTCAACAGCTTAAACAGTGTCAATCATTTTATTGCAACGAATAATGAACTGGAAGCCAATCAGTATCTGACCAAATTTTCAAAGCTGATGCGGGGTGTAATGGAAAATTCTGCTGAAGATTTTATTCCTTTTCAACAGGAACTCGACCTGCTTCAGAACTATCTGGCCCTGGAAAAGACCCGTTTTTCAGATAAATTCGATTATGAAATCGATACAGATGACAATTTAAATGTACAGAGCCTTAAGATTCCGGGAATGCTGGTTCAGCCGTTCCTTGAAAATGCAGTATGGCACGGTCTCCGCTACAGAACCGAAAAAGGATTTTTAAAATTAAGTTTCCAAAAAGAAGAAGCTCATTTAAAGATCACCATTGAAGACAACGGAATCGGTATTGAAGAAAGCAAAAAGCAGAAAACCGAGCACCAGAAGACCAGGGAAGGCCGCGGAATGAAAAATACACTCGAAAGAATAAGGCTTCTGAATGATCTTTATAAAAAAGACATTACCTGCTCCATCAAAGACAAAGAAAATAGCAGTGGAGTAGTGGTGACTATTAAAATCAACCTTATTTAAAACATAAACCCCGATGAAAAAAAATAGAGTATTGATATTGATCTCCTTATGGACTGGAATCTTATACGGACAGCAAATTGACGATACCCGGTATGAAAATATTGTAAAAAGCCTGAAGCTGGATAAAACCAAAATCAAAGAAGAACTCTGCACAGAAAAGAAAATGCCGAATGCCGAAAATTCTTACATTGTGGTTGTCCCGGTTGTGGTGGAACAGGATGAAGAAGACTATGTTTTTACAGTACAGAACTATATTTTAATTACTGATGAAAAAGGGGTTATAAAAAATAAATATTTAGATCCTGAGGAAATTTCTTCTGATGCTATATACTTAAGAAATTTTGGGATAGATACGGGATTGTATAATCTCAATACCAATATCCGTGCGTTTGGAGTGATAGCCGATTTTGCAGGCAGCAGCAAACCGAATCCATATGCTTCAGGAAGAATGTCAATGTATTATCCCGAAGGAAAAACGCTTAAAAAAGTTCTCAATCAGTTTGAAATGTATTCCACCCATGGGGAATGGGATACCCGATGCAATGGTGAATTTGAAGATAATCACTCGTTTATTGTTCTTGATAAAGCAAAGACCAATAATTTCACAGACCTGAAAATTAAAACTATTTCCGTGAAGACCGTTAATACAGATGTCAACGGAGAATGTAATGAAAAGGAAACCTCCAGAACAACTTATAAAATTTTAAAGTTGAGGGGTGGGAAATACCAATAGAAAAACTTTATTTCAGGGTCGATTTTTTATAATCTGATTTTTTCTGTAACCAAATGGAAACAGAAATTGTCTATATATAAAACTTGATCCCAATGAACACCCCTAACAAAACAGCCCGGCTGGCAGGATTTATTTATCTTATAGTAATGGCAGCCGGTTTCTTCAGTTTAATGCATGTTCCGTCTCAGCTTATAAACTGGGAAGATTCCCGGATTACATTTCAGAATATTTCTTCCTCTCCGCAACTGTTCAGATTAGGAATTGCAGGAAGTATGATCTGCTATATTGCGTTTATGCTCTTACCTCTGGTTTTATACAGATTATTAAAAAATGTAAATGAAACCCACGCCCGGCTGATGGTTATTTTTGCATTGATGAGTGTTCCCATATCATTTCTCAATCTGCAAAGCCGGTTTTCTGTGCTTACCATTATTGAAGGTGCTGATTATCTTAAAGGAGTTAATGCAGAACAGCTCCAGTCCCAGATAATGCTCCTTCTTAACAGCTATAACAAAGGGATCTTAATTGTCCAGATCTTTTGGGGGCTTTGGCTTTTGCCATTTGGCTATCTGGTCTACAAATCTGGTTTTCTGCCAAAATTTTTAGGAGTTTTCTTAATACTGGGATGTGTGGGATATGTTGCCAATGTTTTTGCCAGAACCTTAATTCCGGATTTTTCTGCTTATCCTGTATCCAGTTATATTACTCTCCCCGCTTCCATAGGGGAAATAGGAACTGGATTATGGCTGCTGATCTTAGGCGTGAGGAATAAAAATTAACTAACTGATAAAACAATCGATCATGAATAACTCCATACATTTTGAAGAAACCTCTGTCAATATAAAAATTATTCTTGCCGGGCTCTGGACTTCTGCCACCCTGTGTTATCTTTATGGAGACTATTTTGAACTCTATATTCCCGGGAAGGCAAAGGGCTTAGTTGAAGGAACGAATCTACTGGATAGTCCTGTAAAGCTGTTTATGGCCGCTGTTGTACTGGCACTTCCCGCGGTAATGGTTTTTCTCTCTCTGATGTTGAAGGCAAAAATCAACAGGATATTCAACATTATTCTGGGAATATTTTTTACCGCCATAATGCTGCTTATTGCTGCGACTTCATTAACAGCCTGGCGCGCATTCTATGTTTTTCTGGCCTTATTGGAAAGTTTCATCACTATCCTGATTGTATGGAAGGCATGGAAATGGAAAAAAATATAGGTTTCTGTGGTGATTTTTGTTGACAGATTGTGTGACTGGCCAAATATTCCTAATTTTACTTTAAACAAATCCTTTAGGCCTGTTTAAATGAAAATAAAAGCTGTAATTGTAGACGACGAAATCATTGCACGAGAAGTTCTGAGAAGCTATCTCACCAAATATTGTCCGCAGGTGGAAATTCTCGGGGAAGCTGAAAATATAAAAGAAGCCGTTCCGCTGATTACAGAAACGCAGCCACAACTCGTGTTCCTGGATGTTGAAATGCCTTTCGGAAACGCTTTTGATGTACTGGAGGCTACCAAAGAATTTTCCTACGAAACCATATTTATTACTGCATTTTCACAATACTCACTGCAGGCCCTTAATAAATCGGCGAGCTATTACATTTTAAAACCCATCGATATTCAGGAGCTCATTCTGGCTGTCAACAAAGTTGTAGAAAGTCTTGAAAAGAAAGAAGAGCTCAACCGGAATAAAATTCTCCTCGAAAACTTAAAATTGAAACCGGAAAAACAACAGCTTATCCTGCCGACCCTTCAGGGATTCGATGTGGTAAAAACAGAAGATATTGTAAGACTACAGGCGGACGGAAACTTTACCCAGGTTTATCTTACCGACGGTTCAAAGAAAATGGTTTGCAGATTCCTGAAGCATTTTGACGATCTGCTGGAAAGCCCGTTTGTAAGAGTTCATCGTTCTCATATCATCAATACCGGTTTTGTAAAATCTTATCATAAAAGCGGAACTGTAATGCTTGCTGACCATACTGAAATTGAGGTCTCCGGAAGCTTTAAAGATAACTTTCTAAAGGTGTTTTCCTAGAATTTACCGTTCTTTAACAGCCTGAAGGCATTATTTTTGAAGGTTTTTTCGTAACAACACAAAATTTCTGATTATGAAAACGCTTCACAAGATTGCCGTTCCCGTTTCGCTGGGTGTTTTGGGACTGATTATTTTCACTTCCTATTCGGTAGGAATTCCGAAAGGAGCAGCGGCTGTTAAAAATTTTGATGCCAAAAAATACCTCGGAAGATGGTATGAAATAGCCCGTTTCGATTACCGATTTGAAAAAAATATGGACAACGTTACGGCAGAATATTCAGAAAACCCTAATGGCAGTATCAGCGTAAGCAATAAAGGCTATAATTATCTTAAAAAAGAATGGAAAGAATCCGTTGGAGAAGCCCGTTTTGTAAAAGATAAAACCGAAGCCCGGCTGAAAGTCTCATTTTTCAAACCAATCTGGGCCGGTTATAACGTCATAGACATTGATGAAGACTATCAATATGCATTAGTGGCAGGAAGCAGCCTCAAATACCTTTGGATTCTGTCCCGAACCACTACAATCCCGGAAAGCATCAGACAGCGTTTCATAGAAAAAGCAAAAAGAATAGGATATAATACTGATGAACTCATCTGGGTAAAGCATAACCAATAGTTAAAAAAGCTGAGGTCTCTCAGCTTTTTTTGTTTTTATTTTCCGATATATTCTTTCCATTCTTCAAAACGGTGATCGATAACCTGCTTCATCAGATCATAGTTTTCGTAGGTATCTTCAATGTGATAAAACGTTTCGTATTCGTAATCATTTTCCTCTGCCTTGGTATCAAAAAGATTAACGTAGTCATCCGCAAATGAGCTGTATTGATTTCCGAAATCCGTATCATCGGCATAATAATCTTTTGCAAAGAGATTTCCAAGGTCATTCAGGTCGTGTTCAGAAAATTTCCCGTCGCAGGAATCCATAATAAATTCAGCTCCGGTGATCTCTCTGCGTTTTACCTTTTCAATTTCCTCTTTTCCATCTTCTTTCAGTTCATCAGACATCAGATCGTTGTTAATGCACCAGTTCAGGAACATTCCTGTATGTGTTGCTCCGTTTTTCTCAGGAAGACCTTCCGGAAAATCACCGCCGTAATGCCATGAAGCATCATCGTATTTTGACATAGTCTTTAATTATAGTTATAACCAATTTTCGTCAAAAATAGAAAAAATCAATTTATATTGCTGCAGCCGCAGATTTTTCCGTCATTTGCAGAACAATTTTTCTCAAGAATATACGATATGCAAAAAGCTGTTCTGATCACCATCGGCGATGAAATCCTTTCCGGAAACACGGTAGATACCAATTCTAATTTTATCGCTGCAGAACTCAAAAATATAGGAATTCAGGTTTCACAGATCTTTACGATTTCCGATGAAATTGATACTATTAAAAATACATTAAGCACTGCTTTTGACCTGGGTGAACTTATCATTACAACAGGTGGTTTAGGTCCTACAAGAGATGATAAGACCAAAAAAGCACTGGCAGAATTTTTCAATGACGAAATTGCACTGGATGAGGTAACATTTGAGCACCTTAAAGCCTATATGGAAAAACGTGGCCGTATTGATATTCTTGAACGCAATAAAGAACAGGCCTTTGTCCCTACAAAATCCGTTGTTTTTCAAAACCATTTCGGAACGGCTCCCTGTATGATGATGGAGCAGGATGGAAAGCTGTGTTTCAGTCTTCCCGGAGTTCCTTATGAAGTAAAACCGCTGATCAAAGACCAGATTATTCCTTATTTGAAAGAGAAATTCAATCTTGACTATATCCATACAAGAATTGTTTCTGTGGTGGGAATTCCCGAGAGCATCCTTGCAGACATGATTGAAGATTGGGAATTGGCCCTTCCTGAAAACCTTTCTTTATCTTATTTACCTGTAGGAACCCGTGTAAAACTGAGACTGACGGCTTCCGGAAGTGATGAAGAAGTCTTAAAACAGCAGACCGAAAATGAAATTCAGAAACTTCTACCTTTGGTGGGAGATCATGTAATTGCTGTTTCAGAAGATAAGATTGAAAAAATCCTGGCAGAAATTCTTACTGAAAGAAAACTGACCATCTCCACCGCAGAAAGCTGTACAGGAGGAGAGCTGGCAAAGATGATCACATCCAATCCGGGAAGCTCAGCCTATTTCCCAGGCGGAATCGTTACCTATGCCACAGAAAAGAAGATTGAGATCTTAAATGTTTCAAAGGTTACCGTAGATCAGTTCACAGTGGTAAGTGAGCAGGTAGCACAGGAAATGGCGAAAGGATGTCAGCAGTTATTCAATACAGATATTGCCTTATCTACAACAGGGGTGGCAGGTCCCGGAAAGGGAGAGGATGGCAAAGAAATTGGAACGGTTTATTATACTATTCAGCTTCATGATCAGCAGGTAACTTCCAGGCTGTATATGCCTCATCTGGAAAGACTTGATTTTATGAATTTTGTTTCCCAGAAGATTATTCAGGATCTGGTGGGACTTTTGATAGAATATTAAATTTTTAATTTTTTTTTAATTAAAATAAATATCATTTTTCACGCTTTTTGAGCTCTGTTTTATAAATTTCAAAACGTGGAAAACTCAAAACAGATTTTTCAGACCGACAGCAAAAAACGCTGGAAAAGCGTACAGTGGGGAAGCCGTATTTTTATCTTCATTGCGGTATTGCTTTTTCTTGCTTTAGGGCTGATGATGAAACTGGATAAAAGCCCAAAACTTCCTTTTAAAGAAGATTATAAAGCAGTAATTACTGCCAGTAAACCTTATCTCCAGGAAAACAGAATTTCTAAAGAATACAAAGGGTTCAGAAGCTTTATTTTTGAAAAAACAATGCATACCAGCCTTGCCAAAATTGAAAAGGCGCGTGCAGAAAGACGTAAAAATCAAAATCTCAGCTGGTCCCGGTTTCCGGGAGGAATCCGTTCTGCGTTTTATGTTGCCTGGGATCCGCAGTCGCTGATGTCTTTAAAAAGAAACATCAGACATATCAATCTGGTATTTCCGGAATGGTTTTTCCTCGATCCTAAAACGGGAGATTTAAAAACCAATGTCGATCCGGAGGGCTACAAAGTCATCAGAAGAACCAGTGTGGCGGCTATGCCTATTCTGAGTAACAACTTCCAGCAGGAATTTCATTCTGAAGGATTGGGCAAAGTTCTGAAAGACCCTCGGAAAAGAAGCCAGCTGATCCGGAAAATAACGCAGCAGTGTCTGAAACTTCATTTCAAAGGAATTAATATTGACTTTGAAGATATGAATCTGGATTCTGATGAGCCGCTTATTGCCTTTATGAAAGAGCTGTCAGAAACTTTCAAAAAAAACGGACTGCTTGTTACCATGGATATTATGACGGATAATGACGATTATAATATTCAGAAACTGAATCCTTACGTAGATTATTTCGTCCTGATGGCTTATGATGAATATTCAGCTGATAGTGATGCCGGTCCTGTTTCTTCACAGAAATGGATTGAAGCGCAGACTGATAAGATCTTAAAGAAAACATCTCCCGACAAAATTATCCTCGGATTGGGAGCTTACGGCTACGACTGGAGTACAAATAAAGATGACAACACCTCTGTTACTTATATGCAGGCAATCACCAAAGCCAGCGCAAGTAAGGCTGTGATGAACTTTGACGACAATACTTTTAATCTCAATTATTCCTATACCGATTCTAAAAATAATACCCACACTGTATTTTTCAACGATGCAGCTTCTATTTTCAATACGATGCGTTATTCCTCAGAATATCCGTTGGCTGGAACAGCACTCTGGAGACTGGGAAGTGAAGACAGCAGAGTTTGGAATTTTTATGATAAGAACCTTACCCTTTCCGGGCTCTCAACATTAAATTTAAAAACACTGGAAAATGTAAAAGGGCAGACTATGGTAGACTATATTGGTGACGGGGAAGTACTGGATGTTCTGAATACCCCTCACGACGGAAAGATCGCCCTTGAAATTGATCCGAAAGAAAAGATCATCACCGATGAAAATTATGTAACCTATCCAAGTTCCTACGAAGTGAAAAAATATGGTGAAGCGCCCCAGAAAGAGCTTGTTCTCACCTTTGATGATGGCCCGGATGAAACGTATACTCCTCAGATACTTGATGTTTTATCCAAATACCATGTCCCTGCAGCCTTCTTTCTTGTAGGTCTGAATGCCGAAAAGAATCTTCCACTCGTTAAAAGAATCTATCGCGAAGGTCATGAGATCGGGAATCATACCTTTACCCATGAAAATGTGGCTAAAGTAAGCCCTGAGCGAGCCCTGCTTGAACTTAAGCTCACCAGACTTCTGATAGAATGTGTGACAGGTCACAGCACCATCTTATTCAGAGCACCTTATAATGCAGATTCCGAACCTACTACACCGGAAGAGATTATTCCTGTTGCCTTGGCAAGACAGCAAAACTATCTGGATATAGGCGAAAATATAGACCCCGAAGATTGGCAGCCGGGAATAAAAGCAAATGAAATTATACAAAGAGTAATGACAGGATTAAAACAGCAGCGGGGAAATATTGTGCTGCTTCATGATGCGGGAGGAGAAACCAGATAAGAAACCGTAAAAGCTCTTAAAATTTTAATTCCGACATTACAAAAGCAAGGATATCATTTCACCAATCTTGCCAGTATTTTACATAAAAGCAAAAGCGAACTGATGCCGGAAATTCCTAAAACTAAATCCTATTACATCATGCAGCTCAATCTCGTACTGGCAACTGTAATCTACGGAATAAGCCATTTTCTGGTAGCGCTTTTCACCATCTTTATTATTCTGGGGCTTATCAGACTGATTTTGATGGCTTATTGGGCCCTTAAAGAACGAAAAAAAGAAAAAAAACTAGGTGGATTCCCTGTATTGGATTCTTATCCTAAAGTATCCATCATTGTTCCGGCCTACAACGAAGAAGTGAATATTGTTTCTTCCCTGAATAGCCTGTTAAAGCAAACCTACCCGAATTTCAATATTATTATGGTAGATGATGGAAGTAAGGATTCAACCTATGAAAGAGCAAAAGAAGCGTTTCCGGATCATCCGCAGCTGAAAATTTTTGCCAAAACAAACGGAGGAAAAGCTACCGCCCTTAATTTTGGAATTGCACAGACCAATGCTGAATATGTAGTCTGCATTGATGCAGATACCAAATTACAGAAGGATGCCGTAAAATATATGATCGCAAGATTCCTTAATTCAGCTCCTGAAGAAAAAATTGCAGCCGTAGCGGGGAATGTAAAGGTGGGAAATAAAGTAAACTGGCTGACCAGATGGCAATCGATAGAATATACTACCAGTCAGAATTTTGACAGGCTGGCGTATGCGAACATTAATGCCATTACCGTAATCCCCGGAGCTATTGGCGCATTTAAAAAGTCGGTGATAGCAGAGATCGGAGGATATTCTTCAGATACTTTGGCTGAAGATTGCGATCTAACGGTGAAAATTCTGAAAGCCGGATATACCGTAGCCAATGAAAACAGAGCCTTTGCTGTGACGGAAGCTCCTGAAACTGTAAAACAGTTTTTAAAACAGCGTTTCAGATGGACCTACGGAATTATGCAGATGTTCTGGAAACAGCGCCAGACTTTCCTTAATCCGAAATATAAAGGACTAGGATTGTGGGCGATGCCTAATATTCTGCTGTTCCAGTATATTATTCCGTTCTTTTCGCCTTTGGCTGATCTGATGATGTTTTTCGGAATTCTCTCCGGAAATGGAGAGAAAATCTTTACCTACTATCTGATTTTCCTTTTGGTGGATGCTTCGTTAGCTTTAATAGCATTTATCATGCAGCGGGAAAAATTAACCGGGCTGTTGTATGTAATTCCGCAGCGCTTCGGATACAGATGGCTGATGTATATTGTCTTATTTCGAAGCTTAAGAAAAGCATTGAAAGGAGAAATGCAGTCGTGGGGATTCCTGAAAAGAACCGGAAACGTAAAAGAGGTGGTTACTTCGTGATATTTATTTAAATTTGTTTCACATATAAGTAACAAACTTTAAAAAAAATATACTTATAGCATAAATTGTTATCATAATGAAAAAATTAACGCTTTCTTTGTTTTTACTGGCGGGCGTGTGTTCACAGACTACGCTGAATGCACAGGCAAAAGCCGTTAAAACAGCAGCAAACAGCATTGATAAAGGCTTAGACATCAGCCTTATGGATACTTCAGTTCGTCCGCAGGATGATTTTTACAACTATGTGAGCGGAACCTGGATGAAAACCGCTAAAATCCCTTCCGATAAACCAACCTGGGGAAGTTTCAACAAATTGGGTGAAGATACGGATAACAATTCCATGACGATCCTGAACTCTCTTCTGAAAGATAAATTTGCAGAAGGAAGCGAAGGGAAGAAAATCCAGGATCTGTATGCAAGCTACATGAATATGCAGAAGAGAAATGCAGACGGAATCAAGCCTATTCAGGAATATCTGAGTAAAATTGATGCAGTTAAGAATATGTCAGATCTTCAGAATTATCTGGCATCTGCTACAAAAGAGGGCGAAAATCTTTTCTACGGATGGGGAGTATATGCAGATTTGAAAGACTCTAATATGAACGCTGTTTACTTAGGCGAAGCTTCTCTTGGTTTAGGAAGAGACTACTATCAGAAAGTAAACGAAAAAAATACAGAAGCTATTGCTGAATATCAGAAATATGTAGCTTCTATGCTGAAAGAATTAGGCTATAAAAATGCTGATGCTACCGCAAAAGGAATCGTTGATTATGAAAAAAGCATTGCAAAAACCTATCTGACAAACGAGCAGAGCCGTGATAATACCCTTCAGTACAATCCTCAGACGATGGCTGAACTTTCAACACTGGTAAAGGGAGTTGATCTTCCTTCTTATCTTAAAAAAGTAGGGGTAAATACAGACAGAGTAATCATTGGGGAATTAGGATATTATAAAAACTTTGATAAACTGGTAAATGCACAGAACCTTCAGGTTATTAAAGACTACCTTAAGTTCCATATGATCAGCGGAAATGCTTCTTATCTGAGTGAGAAACTGGGCGACATGAAATTTGCTTTCTATGGCAAATATTTAAGAGGCCAGCAGGAACAAAGAGCATTGAATAAAAGAGGTTTTGAGCTGATTAACGGTAATCTGGGAGAAGCATTCGGTAAACTGTATGTAGAGAAATACTTCCCTGCAGAAGCTAAAGCCCAAATGGTAGAACTTATCGATTACTTAAAGAAAAGCTTTGTAGTTCACATCAACAACTTAGCCTGGATGTCATCAACAACCAAGGAAAAAGCCCTTAAGAAGCTGAACAAATTTACCGTGAAAGTTGCTTATCCAGATAAATGGAAAGACTATTCAAAATTAGAAATCATTCCTGAATCAAAAGGAGGTACTCTATATAAAAACCTTCAGAGCATCAGCGAATGGCAGTATAACAGAGAGCTGGCTAAAGTAGGAAAACCTGTAGATAAAACAGAATGGGGAATGACTCCGCAAACTGTAAATGCTTACTACAACCCGGTATACAACGAGATCGTATTCCCTGCCGCTATCCTTCAGCCGCCATTCTTCAACCCTAAAGCAGATGCAGCTGTGAATTTTGGTGGAATCGGTGCAGTAATCGGACACGAAATGAGCCACGGATTTGATGATTCAGGCGCTCAGTTTGATGCAGACGGTAACCTTGTTGACTGGTGGACCCCTGAAGATAAGGCAAACTTTGAAAAAGCAACAAAAGCTCTTGCTGCTCAATACGACAAATATGAGCCTGTAAAAGGAACTTTTGTAAACGGTACTTTCACCAACGGTGAAAATATTGCAGACTTAGGTGGGGTAAACATCGCTTACGACGCCCTTCAGATGTATCTGAAAGATAAAGGAAACCCGGGAAAAATCAGTGGATTCACTCAGGATCAGAGATTCTTCCTGAGCTGGGCTACTGTATGGAGAACATTATCCAGCGAGAAATACCTGATTAATCAGGTGAAAACTGACCCACACTCTCCGGGATATTTCAGAAGCTTTGGTCCGCTAATTAATGTTGATGCTTTCTACAAAGCATTCGATGTGAAAAAAGGAGATAAATTATATAAAACTCCGGAAGACAGAATCAAAATCTGGTAAACATACTCAACCGCTCAGTAATGGGCGGTTTTTGTTTTTTTAGGTATTAGGTATTAGGTATTAGGTATTAGGTGGGGGCTAATTTGTAATAAACGTTTCTTATTTAAATTAACTAATGAATTTGAAACTACAAACTTGCTTTTCTGTCATTTACTATTATAAATTGAAGGGTTGCTATATTCAAGAGGAGTGGGCTTTAGTCCGCTCACCTTATATTGTATTATTGATCCTATTCTGGGCTTTAGCCCACTTTTTCAATAAATATTCCATTCCATCGACCTTATCCAGGATTTAAAAATATTGATTTTAGAAGTGAATTTACATCATCATGTAACAAACTATAAATCAGGATATACCTATTAAGAAATGGATACCAATGAAAAAGCTGATATTTTCTTTATCTCTGATAACAGGGATCTCTGCACAGAATACAATGAATGCACAAACTAAAACGGCTAAAACAGCAGTTAATCATACAGAGAAAGGTTTAGATCTCGCAGCAATAGATCCTTCGGTTCGCCCACAGGATGATTTTTATAATTATGTGAACGGAACATGGATGAAAACAGCGAAAGTTCCTGCCGATAAACCGGCTTGGGGAAGTTTTGACAAATTAGCAGAGGATACGGATAATAATTCCATGATAATTCTGAACTCTCTTCTGACAGATAAGTTTGCTGAAGGAAGTGAAGGTAAGAAAATTCAGGACCTGTATGCCAGTTACATGAATATGCAGAAGAGAAATGCGGATGGAATTAAACCTATTCAGGAAAAGCTTAATAAAATTGATGCCATCAAAAATCTTACTGATCTTCAGAACTATCTGGCTTCTGTTACAAAAAGTGGAGAAAACAATTTCTATGGATGGTCTGTAAGTGCAGATCGTAAAAATTCTAAAATGAATGCTGTTTATTTGGGAGTTCCATCTTTAGGGCTTCTAGGAAGGGATTATTACCAGAAAATCAATGAAAAAAATACAGAAGCTCTTACTGAATACCAGAAGTATGTCGCATTGATGTTAAAAGAATTAGGATATACCAATCCGGATGCCGCTGCAAAAGGAATCGTTGATTATGAAAAAAGCATTGCAAAAACCTATTTAACAAACGAGCAGAGCCGTGATAATACCCTTCAGTACAATCCTCAGACGATGGCTGAGCTTTCAGCACTGGTAAAAGGAATTGATATTCCTGCCTATCTTAAAAAAGCAGGCGTAAATACAGATAAAGTTATTATTGGAGAACTGAATTACTACAAAAATCTGGATCAGTTAATAAATGCCCCAAATATTCAGGTGATTAAAGATTACATGAAATTTCATCTGATTAATGGGAATGCAACTTATCTAAGTGAAAAGCTGGATACTATTAATTTTAACTTTTATGGAAAATACTTATTCGGTCAGCAGGAACAGAGAGCATTGGATAAAAGAGGACTTGAATTGATTAACAGAAATATAGGAGAAGCTTTCGGTAAATTATATGTTGAAAAATATTTTCCGGCCGAATCTAAAGCCCAGATGGTTGAACTGATTGATTATTTAAAGAAAAGTTTTGCGGTTCACATCAAAAACTTGACATGGATGTCAGCCGCCACCAAAGAGAGAGCCATGGATAAGCTCAATAAGTTTAGTGTAAAAGTGGGCTATCCGGATCAATGGAAAGACTATTCAGCATTAGAAATTATTCCGGGAAGTACCTTGTATAAAAATCTTCAGAATATTGCTGAATGGAATTATAATAAGAAACTGGAAAAAATAGGAAAACCCGTTGACAAATCAGAATGGGGAATGACACCGCAAACTGTAAATGCCTATTATAGAACTGTAAACAATGAAATTGTATTTCCTGCAGCCATTCTTCAACCTCCGTTCTTTAATCCTAAAGCTGATGCAGCAGTAAATTTTGGTGGGATAGGAGCCGTTATCGGTCACGAAATAAGCCATGGGTTTGATGATTCAGGAGCTCAGTTCGATGGAGACGGAAATCTGGTAGACTGGTGGATGCCTGAAGATAAAGCCAATTTTGAGAAAGCTACAAAAGCACTTGTCGCCCAATATGACAAGTATGAGCCTGTGAAAGGATCTTTCATCAACGGAACCCACACTAACGGAGAAAACATTGCCGATCTAGGTGGTGTAAATATTGCTTACGATGCCTTACAAATGTATTTAAACGATAAAGGGAATCCCGGAAAAATCAGTGGGTTTACCCCTGAACAAAGATTTTTTATGAGCTGGGCTACCATCTGGAAAACCAAAGCACCAGAAAAATACCTGCTTCTTCAGATAAAGATTGATAAACATTCTCCTGGATACCTTAGAAGCTTTGCCCCGTTGATTAATATTGATGCTTTCTACAAAGCCTTCGATGTGAAAAAAGGAGATCAGCTATATAAAGCTCCTGAAGATCGAATCAAAATCTGGTAAACATACCCAACCGCTCATTAATGGGCGGTTTTTGTTTTTTTAGGTATTAGGTATTAGGTGGGAGCTAATTTGTAATCATTTCATCAGCTTTAACCAAAATGAACATTCACATCAATCTCCATAATATTTTTATCTCTATACCCATAAATCTTCAAACTCAAGATGTAGACTTGTTATCATTTATGAATTATCGCTCATTATTTATTATTAAAGTTCGTATATTTGATCAGTTTGTGTACAATCAAAAATTATCTTTAATGAAAAAGCTAAATATTGGAATACTGGCCCTTTCGGGTATTGTATTTTTAAATTCGTGCGGTACGGCTAAAACGGCTGGAACAGAAAACAAAACTGAAACTACAGCTGCCGTTGCAGAACCGGTAAAAGGAAAAATGAAAGAGGAAGGGATTAATTTATCTTATATGGATAAAAGTATCCGCCCGCAGGATGACTTTTTTAGCTATGTGAACGGAAATTGGGTGAAAACTACTCAGATTCCTTCAGATAAAGCAAGTTGGGGGTCTTTCAATGCGTTGAGAGAAAATGTGGATGATGCTTCCCTTGATATTCTGAACAAAATTTTATCCGAAACTTACACAGAAGGATCAGAAGGACAGAAAATTCAGAATCTGTACGCATCTTTTATGGATGTAAATAAAAGAAATGCAGACGGGCTGGCTCCGATTAAAGCAGATCTGGCAAAGATTGATGCCATTAAAAACCTTAATGACCTTCAGAAATATCTTCTTGAAGCTACAAAATTGGGAGACAACTCTTTCTATGGATGGAGAGTAAGTGCGGATATGAAGAATTCTACCATGAATGCAGTATATCTTGGCGGTCCTGATCTAGGATTGGGAAGAGATTATTACCAAAAAGTAAATGATGCCAATACAAAAACATTAGCAGAATACCAGACCTACGTAGGAAAGCTGTTTGATGTTTTGGAAAATAAGAATTCTGCACAATCGGCTCAGAATGTGGTGGCTTTTGAAAAGCAGCTTGCCAATTATTTGCTGACTTTGGAGCAGAACAGAGATGCCAACCTTAGATATAACCCTAAAAATGTATCCGAACTGTCAGGTATCATTAAGAACATCAACCTTGCACAATACCTGAAAGATGCTGGAGTAAATACAGATCGTGTTATCATTGGTGAACTGAAATATTATCAGAATATGGATCAGTTCCTGACAGAGAAAAATCTTCCGCTATTAAAAGACTACCTGAAATATCACCTGATCAACGGGAATGCCAGCAATCTTGATGACAAACTTGAACAGATCAGATTTGATTTCTATTCCAAATATCTTCAGGGGCAGAAAGAACAGCGCCCGATGAACAAAAGGGGGCTTGCTCTTGTGAATAGTGTGCTGGGAGAAGCTTTCGGGAAATTATATGTTGAAAAATACTTTACTCCTGAAGCAAAAGCTCAGATGGAAACCTATATTGACTACCTTTTAAAATCATTCAAAACGCATATTAATGATATAGACTGGATGTCTCCGGCTACCAAAGTAAAAGCTCAGGAAAAACTTTCTAAATTTACGGTTAAGATCGCCTATCCTGACAAATGGAAGGATTACACAAAGTTAAAAGTGGAGTCTCCAAAACAGGGAGCTACATTATATTCAAACCTGCAGAATGTTTCGGCATGGCAGTATCAGAGAAGCTTAGATAAAGTAGGAAAACCTGTTGATAAAACAGAGTGGGGAATGTCTCCGCAAACGGTAAATGCTTACTATAGCGGATCAAATAACGAAATTGTATTCCCTGCAGCAATCCTTCAGCCTCCTTTCTATAACCCGAAGGCAGATGCCGCAGTTAATTTCGGAGGAATCGGAGCAGTAATCGGTCACGAAATCTCCCACGGATTTGATGACAGCGGCTCCCGATTTGATGGCGACGGAAACCTGAATAACTGGTGGACAGATCAGGACCGTAAAAACTTTGATGCAAAAGTAGGACAACTGGCAGCCCAATACAGCGCTTATGAACCCGTAAAAGGAAGTTTCGTGAACGGTAAATTCACAAGCGGTGAAAATATTGGTGACCTGGGTGGAGTAGCGGTTGCATACGACGCCCTTCAGATGTATCTTAAAGATAAAGGAAATCCGGGCAAGATCAGCGGATTTACTCAGGATCAGAGATTCTTTATGAGTTGGGCAACCGTATGGAGAACAAAAGCTACAGATCAGTTTATGATCAATCAGGTGAAGACAGATCCTCACTCTCCGGGAGTTTTCAGAGCATTTGGGCCGCTGGTTAATCAGGATGCATTTATCAAAGCATTTGATATTAAACCTGGAGACAAAATGTACAAAGCCCCACAGGACAGAATAAAAATTTGGTAAGACCTGCCAAAAAATTGTTAGAAAATAAAAACGCATCAGAAATGGTGCGTTTTTATTTTATTTTTCATAGTTTAGTGACAACATAACAAGATGATATTCCGTTATAATATAATTGGTTAAATTAAATATTTCAAGAAAAATCTTGACAAAATTTTGTATGTTACAGTTTTTTTTTAAATTTAAACATTGGATTAGTAATTTATTGAGTATATCAGTAAATTGCTCTTAGACAGATCCTAATCAAAATCAGAAATCTCAAAATAATAATAATATGGCAATGTTTAATTATGGTGTTGGCGGAAACGAGGTAAAAGTAGACGCTAATGAAGCTATCCAGGAAATACAGGAAAATAAATCACTGATAGTAAGCCAGCTTACAACAGAAGAATCGTATACCCCTGAAATTGTAACAGGATTAAAAACCGTAGAAGATGTCTTCAGACATTTCCAGCCTTCTGTAGCGGTACAGCATGAAACAGAGGATGGCGGTATGGTAGAAGAAGAATTCCGTTTTCAGAATCTTGGGGACTTTACACCCAAAAGTCTTACCCAAAAATCAGATTATCTACAGCAGCTTAGCATGGAACAGGAGCAGTACAATAAAATCGTACGCCAGCTGAAAACCAATAAGATACTGCGTAATATGCTGGAGAACGATCAGACAAGAGCTGCGTTCATTGAAGTATTGAAAGAAGTGGCACAAGAACTTGAAAAATAATTACATTAAATCAAATCATGGATAGCAAATTACAAGCACAAGAAAGCCAGCAGCAGGGACAACAGCAGCAGCACTCCGGGCAGCCGAAGGGCAACCCGCTTGCAGAGCTTAATAAAATGGGAGGTTTTGGCTTTGTTGAATCCGTTGTAGACGGTATCGCCAATATGAACCCAACAAGAAAGGCAAGAAAAGAAATCTTCCTGAACGACTCCAATAAAGCAGAGGAAAGAAAAGAACTTCTCCAGAAAATTAACCTGTGGGTTAGCCTGTTGGAAGGAAACGAATCTGCAGATAAAATGGCCGATACTTGCAAGACAAAAGCTCAGGCCGCAGATCAGAATTTAAAAACCAATCTGAAAAATACACTCGATGCAGTCCGTATGCTGGAAACCAACTACAGAACAGTAGCTCAATTCTATAAAAATACAGAACTGGATAAAGTAGATAACGTAAGCATCGTTAACGCCAGCCTTGAACAGGTTTCAGATCTGGATAATCCACTGTTCATTGATGCTATTTCTGAAGAATTCAAAAATTACTATGACCGTTTAGACCTTAGAGATAACTACTCACTTCTTGCGATTCCTGGATATTTAGGATCCAATAAAGTGATTGAAAAATGGGCTAAGATCTGTAACGAGAACAAAGTAATGATGGTTACAGATTTCGCCAACCTTGATAAGCCGGATGATGTGGTAGATTTATTCCACTCTGCCAACCTTACAGGTGGTGAGCTTCACAGAAGTAACGTGATCATGACATGTAACTGGTTAGTGGGTAGAGGAAAAGCTGAAGAAGTAGGAGAAGAGGAAAACGTAGAACTTCCGCCTTCCACTTCATTAGCTGGAAAAATCCACAAAACACTGATGTCTCAGGTAGCAGCAGGTAAAAAACACGGTAACATTAACGAAGTAGATGCCGTAAAATTCGAACTGAAGAAAAGTGAAATTTCTCAGTTGGAAAAAATGGGACTTGTACCAATGGTTAATGAATATGGAAAGATCATGGCTTTCTCTGCGAAAACATTATTCACAGGAGATAACATTGGTCTTCAGACCTATTCCGTAGTTCGTGTATTCGACTATGTAACCAAAGTATTACTGGACTTCCTGAACAGAAGAGCTTTTGAAAACTGGAATGCCAAGAATGAAGATGATCTGAGAAGACAGATTGTAACATTCCTGGACAACATCAAAGGCCCGGATAAACTGATCGAAAAGTTCAAAATTGTTCGTTTTGAACAGGACAGAGTAAACAAAGACAGAGTATGGCTTGACATCCGTATGACGCCTTATTTCCCTACAAAAAGTTTCGTTATCAAACTAGACGGACACAAGGGTGATGATGGTAACGAATGGGATGCACAGTATACTCAGGAATAATTACAACCCAACTTTTAATAATAAAAACCGATGCATTTTTTACATCGGTTTTTTACTGCCAAATCACATGAAAATTAATATAACCTTAAAAACATATGCTCTCCCGGTAGCTGTAATGCTTGTTCTGACAGGCTGTGAAAAGAAATATCAAAGCCCTGATCATTATAAAATAGATTATTTTAAAAACGAACGCCAGGAAGGGAAAGCTTATATCATGAATGAAGAAGAATGTTTTGACGCCAGTGAACTGGTGGTCGGAAGTTCCTCTGTAAAACTGGTAGACAGTTCATCAGGGAGAGGAAAGCCGTTCTTTCTTTACCAGGTGAGAAACGGAAAAATCCTGAAAACAGTGAGAGATTCTGTCATGAACTATCCTTTCATGTTTTTATCACACCAGAGGCTTAAGCTTAAAAATGATTCCATGTACGTCTATCTGAAAAGGCTCGAAGGATATACTCTGATCAGAAAAGACAGAAACCTTAACTACCAATGGCTGAAGGCAGCTCCGGTATATTCCATTAAAAAAGATAAATAATCAATGGCTGGAAGAAGGAAGCTGGAAGTTGCTTCTGGTTATAGGTATAGAAAGACATTGTAAAATCAAAATACTATAAAAAAGATAAAGATAGATCAGCACTTATTATTGATGATATTTATAGCTCCCGGCTTCAATCCTTTATAAATCAAAATAAGTTTATCTTTGCATAACGGGAGTGTAGTTGTATATTAAGCTAAGCATTCCTTCAATTATTTAAACAGACTGAGGTTTTTGGAAAAAGATCATAAAAGTTCGGGCTTTCTCCATATTGGAAACAAGCTTTTAAACTGGTACAAGAAGAATGCAAGAGACCTGCCGTTCAGGCAGACGAAAGACCCTTACAAAATCTGGATCTGCGAAATTGTTTTTCAGCAGACGAGGATCAGTCAGGGGCTGGGTCATTATAATAGCTTTATTAAAAGATTTCCCGATGTAAAAACTTTAGCTGAAGCTGAAGAAGATGAGGTTCTGTTATACTGGAAAGGATTGGGATATTACTCAAGAGCAATCAATATCCATAAGGCCGCTCAGCAGATTATGAATGATTATCAAGGTACATTTCCGGAACAGTATGAAGAGATTTTAAAACTGAAAGGGGTGGGAAAATATACCGCCGCCGCTATTTCAAGTATTTGTTTTGGAGGAAGAATGCCAGCAGTTGACGGCAACTTTTACAGAGTATTGAGCCGTATTTTTGCAGATGATTTCGATATTTCCAGTTCAAAAGCCTTTACCTATTTTTCTGAACTGGCCTTCCTGATAATGCCTGAAAGTGCAGGCGACTTTAATCAGGCTATGATGGACATAGGTTCCGAAGTTTGTAAACCCAAGAATCCTCTTTGTGGGGAATGTCCTGTGAATGAAGACTGTCTAGCATTCTCTTTACAGAAAGTTTCTGATTTTCCGGTGAAGACCAAAAAAGTAAAAGCAGAAGACCTTGCTCTACAATACTATTTTGTGCACAGAAACGGACAGTTTTTAATTCAGCAGAGAAAAGACGATTTTATCTGGAAGAAATTATTTGAGTTTTTATCAGAGTTCCCAGCGGAACTCAAACCCTTTATCAGAAACACAAAAACAATTTCCCATAAGCTGACCCACAAGAACCTGACCATTGAAATTACCGATATAGAAGTAGTGTCTGAGGCGGCCTGGAATAGCTTTACAGAGCAGAATCAGTACATTGTCACAGACTTTGAAGCCTTTCATGAAAGGTCTTTTCCGAAGCCTTTGGAAAACTACATTCAAAACTCACTGAAAGACTGAAATTTGTCTTCCTAAATCTGAAATCTAATTTGTACTTTTGCAAAATGATTAAAAACGTCATTTTTATTTTCATCACGCTGCTTGTTGTTTCATGTGGGAAAGATTCGGTTCCCAAACCTTACGGAGAACTTCGTCTGGAATATCCTGCACCGAAATACCAGAAATTTGAAAGCAGCTGTGCTTATACCTTTGAATATTCAGACTTTGCATCATTAACACCCGCCAAAAAGCCGTGCTGGTATTATCTGAACTATCCGCAAATGAAGGCTAAGGTATTCGTAACCTATTACCCGATACAAAACGATTTTGCAGATCATATCAAGGAAGCAGAAAAAATGGTATACGAACATACCGTGAAAGCCAGTTCCATAGAAACCAAATCTTTTGAATACCCTGAAAAAAAGGTATACGGAAACTTCTATGAATTGAAAGGACAGAGTGCTTCCAATCTTCAGTTTTACATTACAGACAGCACAAAACATTTTGTGACTGCTTATTTATACTTTAATACAAGACCAAAGCCGGATTCTCTGGCTCCCGCAGTGAACTATATCAAAAATGATATGAAGCACCTGCTGGATACTTTTGAATGGAAAAAATAAATTACTTTTAAAATACATTGAAAAATATATGAAACTTTTAGTTGTAGGAAGTGTTGCATTTGATGCAATCGAGACGCCATTTGGTAAAACAGATAAAATTTTAGGAGGTGCTGCCACATACATCAGCATTACTTCATCTATTTTAGGCGTTAAATCTGGTATTGTTTCTGTAGTAGGAGGAGATTTTCCACAGGAACATCTTGATATGTTCTCCGGAAGAGATGTGAACATCGAAGGAATTGAGATCGTAAAAGAAGGAAAAACGTTCTTCTGGTCCGGAAAATATCACAACGATCTGAACACAAGAGATACTTTAGCTACAGAAGTGAATGTTTTGGAAAACTTTGATCCGAAAATTCCAGATTCGATGCAGAATGCAGAGATCTTGCTGCTTGGAAACCTGCACCCGGGTGTTCAGCTTTCCGTATTGGAAAAAATGAATGAACGTCCTAAACTTGTGATCCTGGATACCATGAATTTCTGGATGGATACGGCTTGGGATATTCTGATGGATATGATTGCTAAAACAGATGTGATCACCATCAATGATGAGGAAGCAAGACAGCTTTCAGGAGAATATTCCTTAGTAAAAGCGGCTAAAAAGATCCACGAAATGGGACCTCAATATGTCATTATCAAAAAAGGAGAGCACGGAGCCCTTCTTTTCCACGACAGCAAAGTATTCGCTATTCCTGCGCTTCCGTTAGAAGAAGTTTTCGATCCAACCGGAGCCGGAGATACTTTCGCAGGAGGCTTTGCCGCTTATCTTGCTAAAAAAGGAAAATTTGATTTTGAGACCATGAAATCTGCATTAATCGTAGGTTCTGCCATGGCTTCTTTCACCGTTGAAAAATTCGGAACAGAAAGAATTCAGGAAGTAAATGAATCTGATATGTTCAGCAGATTGAGACAATTCAAAGAATTAACGACATTTGATGTTGAACTGCAATAAATAAGTCTTTTTAAGAAATATTTATAATAAAAAATTTAGTGTAATTCATTAAGAATTCTAAATTTGCAACTTGTTTAAAATAGTAAAATGACAAATAAACTAAAAATCACTTTTCTCCTTGGGATTTTCATGATGATATTCTCTTCAAACATGATAAATGCCCAGCTAAAACCAGGAGAATTAGTGGATGGTATTGCGGCTGTAATCGGAGATGAAATTGTTCTGGAATCTGATGTAAACGAACAGATGCACTACGCAAAACAGCAGGGAGCTTCTAATACGGATAAGTGTGAGTTCCTGGAAAATCTGATCAGCAATAAGCTTTTGGTATACGAAGCAAAAAAAGATACATTAATTGAAAACCGTTCTGCTGCCATTAAAGAGCAGGCGAATGCGAAATACCGTCAGCTTCTTTCTCAGTTCCCGGACGAAAAAACAATGTTAGCTGCCTATAAGTTCAGAAACGGATATGAAATGAAAAATGCGATCGAGAAGATCGATACTGACCAGTACTACGGGCAGGCAAAATATCAGCGTGTTACAGAAAAAGCAGACGTTACTCCTAATGAAGTAACAGACTTTTATAACCTATATAAAATGCAGCTTCCTGAGGTAAAAGATGAAATTTCTATGGCTCAGATTGCCATGTATCCTAAACTGACTGAAGCGCATAAAGATGACCTTATTAAACGTCTTAAGAAAATCAAACAGGATATCCTGGGCGGTGAAACTTTTGAAAGCCAGGCAAGAATTTATTCCGAGGATGAAGGATCTGCTGCCACCGGAGGTCTGTATAAAAATATCTACAAAGGACAAATGGTAAAACCATTTGAAGCGGCTGCGCTGAATCTTCAGGAAAATGAAATTTCAGAACCGATTGAGTCTGAATTCGGATATCATATTATTCAGTTACTGAAGAAGTCAGGTAAAGTATATGATGCACGCCACATTCTTTTAAAGGCTACTCCTACTGATGATGAAATCAAGACTGCTAAAGCTAAGCTTGATAGCATCAAAGGATTGATCCAGGATGGGAAAATGACATTTAAAGATGCTGCGTTTAAATTTTCAGATGATAAAAGAACCAAGTTCAATGCTGGGGTTATTCCCGGAGCAGATGGTTCTGATAAAATTGAAAGAGAAAGCATTCCAGGAACAATCAGCTATGAATTGGCAGGGCTGAATAAAGGAGATATCACTCCCGCTTTTGAAGAAGAGGAAAACAAAAGAAAGCTGGTGAAGATCATCAAAATTGAAGATGTAATTCCTGCTCACCAGATTACGCTGGAAACAGATTATAACAGAATCAAGCAAATGGCACTCAATAAGAAAAAGAACGAGATGGTTGAGAAGTTCGTTAATTCTAAACTTCCTACAATCTTTATGTCGATAGACGGCCGTTATGACAGTTGTAATTTCAAAGCCAACTGGAAAAAAGAATCACTCAAAAAATAAAATATAAACCTTCAGAATTTCTGGAGGTTTTTTTGTGTCTAAAAAAATAAATACTTATTTCCGAAACACTTTGTTTTTAGTATTTTTACGCATGAGCAATTTCATAGACTTTAATTCAGCAAAAAAACTTCATCAGATGCAGACAGAGCAGAATAGAATTACACAGCTTTTTAATATACAATATCCAATAATTCAGGCCGGAATGATCTGGCATTCCGGATGGAGGCTCGCTTCGGCAGTTTCCAACTGCGGAGGACTGGGATTAATAGGAGCGGGAAGTATGTATCCCGATATCCTGAGAGAAAACATTCAAAAATGTAAATTGGCCACCGACAAGCCGTTCGGAGTGAATGTTCCCATGTTATATCCTAATCTTGAAGAAATTATCCAGATTATCTTAGAAGAAGGAGTGAAAATAGTGTTCACCTCCGCAGGAAATCCTAAAACATATACAGAAACCCTTCAGAAAGAAGGTCTGACTGTTGCCCATGTAGTGTCTTCAACCAAATTTGCCGTAAAATGTGAAGAAGCAGGTGTAGATGCCGTTGTCGCTGAAGGTTTTGAAGCCGGAGGACATAACGGAAGAGATGAGACCACAACTTTCTGCCTGATCCCTAATGTAAAGCAGCATATCTCCAAACCATTGATTGCAGCGGGTGGAATAGCATTAGGCTCACAGATGAAGGCCGCTATGATTTTAGGAGCAGATGGTGTACAGATTGGTTCCCGTTTCGCTGCCACTGTAGAAGCCAGTGCTCATGAAAACTGGAAAAAGAAAATTACAGAACTCAATGAAGGAGATACCCATCTTACTTTAAAAGAACTGGCTCCGGTAAGGATGGTGAAAAATAAATTCTTTAACGAATTGGAAGGTATCTACCAATCCGGAAGAAATAAAGAAGCTTTAACAGCATCTTTAGGAAGAGCCAGAGCAAAGCGAGGAATGTTTGAAGGAGATATGGAAGACGGAGAACTGGAGATCGGACAGGTGTCAGCATTAATTCATGATATTCTTCCGGTAGAAACAGTGTTCAGTACACTCTTGAAAGAATTTGAAGAAGCAAAATCACCGTCTTTGTAAATAACCTCAGCTCAGGATAAGAATATCTGATGGTTGCAGGTTTGAAGCTGGGTGATGGAAGAAGGACGTTATAAAGGTCATCGATAATAAGTGTTGACCTGTTTTTATTTAATTTGATTTTTTGGTGGCTTTCAATACCTATAACAGAAGTAACTTCCAGCCTCCTTCTTCCGTCTTCCAGCCTTTTATATTTAAACTCTGTATTTTAATGTGGGAATTATTTTCATTAATTAATACATTTGCCCGGACGTTTTATAAAAGCGATAAAACGGAATTAAACAAATTGCAGCAAAAAATCATGACCCAAAGCAAGCTGACAGACATCAATGGAACTGAAATTTATATAGAATACAATAATCGTTTTGAAGGCCGTCCTGTCATTGTTTTTCTCCATGATTCGTTAGGTTGTGTACAGCTTTGGAGAGACCTTCCCGCTCAGTTGTCAGAAGCAGCAGAATGTAATTTTCTGGCATATGACAGATCAGGTTACGGGAAATCAGGTCCCATGCTTACCCATAAAAGACCCGTCAATTACATGGAACTGGAAGCTGATTTTCTGAACGAACTGCTGACAAAACTTAACATCAACAATGCCATTTTATTTGGCCACAGCGACGGCGGAACAATCGCCCTGATCACCGCTGCAAAATATCCGGAAAAGACAAAAGCCGTAGTGTGTGAGGCAGGACATATTTTTGTAGAAGAAATCACATTAAAAGGTGTATATGATGCATGGGAAGCCTACAAAACAACCAATCTTCCGGAACGTCTGAAAAAATACCATGGCGACAAAGTAGAAACACTCTTCAGAGCCTGGACCGAAACCTGGACGAGAGAAGACTACAGAATCTGGAATATAGAATATCTTTTAAAAGACATCAAATGCCCGCTATTGTTCATTCAGGGACAAGCTGATGAATACGGAACCCTGGACCAGGTTGAAAAAACAGTAACCCAGGTAAGCGGTCCAGCAGAAAAATACATCATTCCCGAAATAGGACACACTCCCCACAAAGAAACTCCGGAATTGGTTTTGAAAAAGACCACAGAATTTATTAAAAAATTATAGATTTTTTCTAACCCTATTAAACAATCCTGTATCATTACAAAACGGGCTTCAGCCCATTTAAAATAAAAAAAACATCATATTAACCTCCCGGTAATCCGGAATGAAATTATTCTTGATTTCTATCGAAATATTCAATCCCACACATTCCCCAATCTCAACATTTCATAAATCTTTTATTAATTTTGTATAAATCTTAATAGTCAAGAAAAAAGATGCGGTTAATCGTCCCGGCAGAACCTGTTCCTATTCAGGAAATAGCTGTTAATAACAATATAAAGCTCTTCATTAAAAGGGAAGATCTTATTCATCCCTATATCTCGGGGAATAAATACTGGAAACTATTCTATAATATCAACCGGTATCTCGATAAAAATCCTGGAAAACCTTATGTTATTACTTTTGGTGGTGCATTTTCCAATCATATTGCTGCGGTCGCGGCAGCTGGGAATGCTGCGGGAATTCCAACGTTAGGTGTGATAAGAGGTGAGGAACTCCGGGATAAATGGCGGGATAACCCTACATTGCTTTTTGCCAAAAGAAACGGGATGAATTTGAAATTTGTAACCCGTGAAGAATATCGGCATAAAGAAAAATTAACCGAATTTCTTCAGCTCGAATTTCCCGAAGCGCTTGTAGTACCAGAAGGAGGAACAAACAAAGAGGCTGTAGAAGGCATAAAAATGATGCTGAATGACCAAACAAAAGATTTTGATTATCTTTGCACCGCGGTAGGAACCGGAGGAACCATTGCAGGGATCTCAAAATTTTGTGAAGAAAATCAGAAAGTTATAGGATTTAAAGTGGTTGACGATGATTCACTGGAGAATAAAATAGTTGAATTAACTTCAAGACGGAATTTTGATCTAATAGATTCATGTTTTGGAGGTTATGGTAAAATAAAAGATGAGAACATCCGTTTTATCAATGACTTCAAAGAAAAATATGGAACTCCGTTGGAACCGGTTTATACAGGAAAGATGATGCAGAAGGTTTTCGAACTAATTGATGAAGGATATTTTCCTGAACACAGCAGAATTTTGTGCTTTCATACAGGCGGACTGCAGGGAATTGAAGGCGCTAATCTGCTTTTAGAAAAACAGAACAGAAATTTAATTATATAAGTAAATTGAAAAACATGAAAAGACTTCTCTTACTAATAAGCCTTTTAGTTTTATCAAAATTTTCAGCTCAGGGCTGGGCCACTGAAGATCAGTATATCCAAAGATTTGCTAAATACGCCGTAGAGGAAATGGAAAAATATAAAATTCCGGCTTCTATTACTTTGGCTCAGGGTCTTTTAGAGACTGGGGGTGGACAGAGCAGACTGGCTCAGGAAGGCAAAAATCACTTCGGAATAAAATGTAAGGAAGACTGGACGGGTAAAACCATGAAACATACAGACGATGCACCTAACGAATGTTTCCGTGTATATGATGATCCGAGACAGTCCTATGAAGACCACTCCATATTCTTAGCAACAAGAAAATACTACGCGAATCTTTTCAAATTGGATATGAAAGATTACAGAGCATGGGCGCACGGTCTTAAAAAAGCAGGTTATGCCACCAATCCGCGCTACGCTTCCATCCTGATCAGCAAAATTGAAAAATATAAGCTTTACGAATACGATAATACTACTACCAATGAAGTATTGTATGCGGTTCTTAAAATGTATCCGGACCTGAAGGATGATAGAAATTTCATGGCTCAGCTGGAACCGTCAAAAGCAGTAAAAAAAGTTAAAGATCCTGTTACGGTAGAAGTTCCTTACAAGCAAACATCATATGCCCAGCAGCAGAAAAGGGTAGAAAGGATCAAAACAAAAGCGGAAATTCTGAATTCAATTATTATCAAAAGCCATCCGAACGAAGGCCTGAAATACATCGTTATTCCAGAAGATACCAATGTGAAATTCATTGCCAATAAATTTAAAGTAAGCGAAAGCAGACTAATGAAATGGAATGATCTGGACAGTGATGTCTTAAAGAAAAATGACATTGTCTTCCTTGAATCCAAAAATTCTGCAGGAAATACAGCCACTTATAAAGCAGAATCTGGCGAAGATATGCATGATATCGCCCAGAAATTCGGAATCAAGCTGAATAAACTCTATGCTAAAAACCGTATGGACGAAGGCCAGCAGCCTTCTGCGGGACAGCTGATCTATTTAATAGACAAAAAACCAAGAAATTAATTTTTTGTTGGTAGTTTTCAGGGGCAACCCAGAACTGCCAACCAGCAACTAATATATGAAATACCAAAGAAGTTCGGCTTTATTTGATGAAGCTTACCAATACATTCCGGGCGGAGTAAACTCTCCCGTACGTGCATTCAAATCAGTAGGAGGAGTTCCTGTTTTTATGAAATCAGCGAAAGGGGCTTACCTTACAGATGCAGATGATAATACCTATATCGATTACATCAATTCATGGGGACCCGCCATTTTAGGACATACTCATCCTGAAGTACTGGAAGAGCTGAAACTACAGGCCGAAAAAGGATTCTCTTTTGGTGCGCCTACAGAACTGGAAACCGAAATTGCAAAATTCATTGTAGAAAATGTTCCCAATATTGACCAGATCAGAATGGTTTCTTCCGGTACAGAAGCTTGTATGAGCGCAGTAAGGCTGGCAAGAGGCTTCACCAAAAGAGATAAAATCATCAAGTTTGAAGGCTGTTATCACGGGCATTCAGATTCATTCCTGATTAAAGCAGGAAGTGGTGCAGCTACTTTCGGGAATCCAAATTCTCCGGGAGTAACAGAAGGTACGGCAAAAGATACTCTTTTGGCCCGTTATAATGATATAGAGCAGGTTCAGGATTTGTTCCGTCATAATCCGGGAGAAATTGCTGCTATTATCATTGAACCGGTAGCCGGAAATATGGGTTGTGTACTTCCTGAAAATAATTTCCTGCAAAACCTTAGAAAAATCTGCGACGAAAACGGGGCTTTACTGATTTTTGATGAAGTAATGACCGGTTTCAGACTGGCTTTTGGAGGAGCTCAGGAATTATTTAATGTAAAAGCAGACCTTGTGACCTACGGAAAAGTAATCGGTGGCGGACTGCCGGTAGGAGCCTTCGCAGGAAGAAATGAAATCATGGACCATCTTGCTCCAAAAGGTGGGGTTTATCAGGCCGGAACATTAAGTGGAAATCCTTTGGCTATGAGAGCTGGATTGAAAACGCTTCAGCTGATTAAAAATGATCCGGAATTCTTCAACAGACTGGATAAAACAACAGAAACCTTAAGCATTGAGATCGGAAAAATTCTGAATGAAAAAGACATTGCTCATAAGATTAACAGAAAAGGATCTATGATGTCTGTTTTCTTCCATACCAACAGGGTTTCTAATTTTGATGAGGCTCAGGAAGCTAATCATTCATTATTTAATAATTTCTTCCATCAGATGCTTGAGAACGGAATTTACCTTCCTCCAAGCGGCTATGAAACCTACTTCATTAGTGATGCCATCAAAGAAAAAGAAATTGATATGACACTGGAAGCAGTAAGAAAATTTGAATATTCTAATAAATAAAAATAAGACCGGGTTTAAAATCCGGTTTTTTTATTTTCCACAGATTCCTAAATCTTTTTTAACAGCCAGAAATTCAATACATAACAAACATCTGCGAAATCAGTGCGATCTGTGGGAACTTTATGTAGATTGATATTTTCAAACTTTTCTCACTTTTATGAAGTAATTTCCGACAGATTCCACAGATTTTTTTAATATACAGAAGAAAAATCACATTGTTGGTTGAAACGTTATAAAGAAATAACTTTTTATATGCATCTTTTTCTTTCACCGATTACAGCGCAAACATCTGCGAAATCGGCGCGATCTGCGGGAACTTTATATAAATTATTAATGTTTTTATAAAGTAAATATACCTCAGTGCAGGATAAGAAAATTATACTTATATTAAGTGTTATAATTGATGATCAATTTATAAATTTTTGAAAAAAATATGATGTTATTTGAGTTTTTTTTAAGTGCTCCGTAGGAGTACTATGTTCATAGAATTTAATACATGATCTAAGGAGAGCTCCGTAGGAGCGACCTGATAATTATAATGATTAATATGTTGTTCTGATAGAGCTTTAATACAAACAAAATTTGAAAACAATTATAACTTCAGTCCGGGATAAAATATCTTATTTAGACTGGTTTGAAGTTGGGAGAAGAATACCTGCTAATCTTTTCAATCTGCCTGGTAAAATTACCTGAAGCATAAATTATACAGATTTTGTAATAAACCATACACTTTCTTCACAGCTGTTCTTTTTAATTTTGTCAGAAAGAGATTGGAAATGACGACTTCAGACAATACAATATCCCGTAAGGACTTTATCAGGAACTCAGCGCTGGCAATGGCCGGATTAACTTTAATACCCAACATCATGACTGCATCACCTTTTTTTGATGAGAAAAATGTTTCGGCAAAAGGAAAATTAAGCCTTAAAAATGTCCGTCTGGAAACAGGTTTTACCTATGAGGAAGGCGATGTAATAGCTACGAAAACCGATCTGTTTTATATTGAAGTTGATAACGGAAAAATTACAAAAATTGCTCCGAATCAGCCCAATGCTAAAGCTGTAGATGCAAAAGGCCTGTTGATGCTTCCTGCATTTAAAGACATGCACATCCATCTGGACAAGACTTTCTACGGAGATAAATGGCAGGCGGTAAGAAAAAGAACCGGAGGAATTAAAGGCATGATCGAACTGGAGCAGAAGATGCTTCCTGAAATGCTTAAAAACTCAACATTCAAGGCAGAAAAGATGATTGAACTGTTACAGTCCAAAGGAACATCATTTGCCCGAAGTCACGTGAATATTGAGCCTACGTCAAAACTACAGTCGTTAAAAAACTTACAGAAAGCCCTGGATAATAAAAAGAAAGGCTTTGGAGCAGAGCTGGTGGCTTTTCCTCAACATGGAGTGTTTTATACAGATTCAGTGCCTTATCTGAAAGAAGCTGCTAAGATGGATATTGATTTTATCGGTGGAGTAGATCCGTTCAATGTTGACGGAAATATTGAAAAGGTGGTCGATTTTACGGTTCAGCTGGCTTTAGATCATAAAAAAGGAATCGACATTCACCTGCACGAAACTGCGGATTCAGGGTTGAAAACCGTGGAATATCTGATTGATAAAGTTAATGAAAACCCTTCTCTAAAAGGAAAAACGTATCTGAGCCACTGTTTTATATTGGGCAAATTGGAAGCTGCAAAACAGGAAGAAGTTGCCGAAAAACTGGGAGCTGCACAAATCGGAATTGTCTCTACAATCCCTTTCGGAAGACTGGTTATGCCAATTCCGACTCTATATAAGCATAATGTAACGGTATTAACAGGAAATGACAGTATTGTAGACCACTGGAATACTTTCGGAACGGGAAGTGTGCTTCAGAAAGCCAACCTTATGGCACAGCTTTACGGCTATTCTACAGAGCTTGCGTTATCCAGAAGCTTAAAACTGGCGACAGGAAATATACTTCCACTGGATGATAAAGGAGTTCAGCAATGGCCTAAAACAGGAGATCAGGCAGACTTTGTACTGATAAACGCAAGTTGTTCCGCCGAAGCTGTATCCCGAATTTCAAACGTAGAATCTCTGGTTCATCAGGGAAATGTGGTCTTTTAAATCTCTAACCTTAAAAATGAGGCGCAATGAAAGTTTTAATATTTCTACTGGCATTCGGCAGCATGAGTGCTTGTGAGGCAAAACCCGATGGCTCTCCAAAAGAAAACAGGATGGAACAGAAAGATATAATAGGTCTGGTAAAGAAAAATGATCTGGCAGGAGTAAAATCAGCATTGGATAAAGGAGCAAATGTCAATACCAAAGATAGGATAGGGCGTTCGTTACTGCTGATCGCTACGAGAGAAAAACAGGTTGAAATGGCAAAGCTGTTGGTTTCTTATAAAGCAGATGTTAATCTTCAGGATGACCAGCTGGACAGTCCGTTTCTATATGCCGGAGCAAGCGGTCAGACAGAATTGGTGAAATTATTTTTGGAAAACGGAGCCCGTTTTGACCTGTTCAACCGGTATAATGGTACTGCATTAATTCCTGCCTGCGAAAGAGGACATGTGGAAACCGTGAAAGTATTGGTAAAGACAAAAGGATTTCCAATTAATCACGTGAACCGTTTGGGCTGGACGGCTCTTATGGAGGCCGTAATCCTTGGAAACGGAACCAAAAAATATCAGGAAATCGTAGAGATTTTAAAAGAAAATGGTGCAGATCTCAGCATTCCTGATCATTCCGGAAAAACTCCTCTGCAGCATGCCGAGGCTATGGGATTTGAACAAATTGCCCGGATATTAAGATCCTAAGACAAAATTTGGATATATATAGTTTAGTGTTGACCACAAAAACTACAGACATTTAATCATTTGAATCTTAGAAAAGCAATAAATCTTTTCAAAGAAATAGCCTGTGATTTTCCCGTTCTTTCGGAGTAATCACAGATATAAAAGTGTGATGGATCGTTTGTTTTTGTGGTTTTTTTATTTTCTCGCAGATTCTGCAGATTGAGCAGATTTTTTATTCTGTAGTAAATAGAAATCGTAGATTTCTAAAGACTGATGTGGACTTTTATACACTTAGCATGTAAACTTAGAATTTTTTGAAATAAATTGAAACAGCCTCTTATAATTTTTACTACTTTTAGGAGAAATTCAGACCGCGTGGGCCATCATACAGATCATTTTCCGGTTTTAGGAATTCAGGAGTTCAGTGAAAACCAGCTGAAGGGCTGTAATCTGCTGTTTAATGAACTTTACGGGGCACGTTCCATTGATGATCCCCACAAACATGATTTTTTTATCATTAATCTTTTTGAGCACGGTGTAGGTTCCCATACGATTGATTTTACAGAATATCAGGTAAAAGACCATCAGATCCACCTTGTTTTCCCCGATCAGGTACATCAATGGGTGATTGAAAAAGAAACTATAGGCTATCAGCTGATGATCAGCAGGGATTGGTTTGAAAGTTTTCTGCCGTCTTTAAGGTTTTCTGCATCTTATTATCAGAATCATCCGGTAATCAATCTTCCCGAAGATATTTTTGAAACCTTCAGATATGAATTTCAGGCCATCCGGAATGAACTGAAAGGAGAAACTGTTTTTTGGGAAATGATCCAGAAGCGCAGCGAGCTAATTGGTCTGATGGTAAGTAAATCTGTGGAAGGAGCTTTTAAAGATTTTGAAGTCTATCATTCAAACCCTATTATTTCCAAATTTTTACATCTGATCGATCAGCATTTTAAAACAGAAAGATCCGTTTCTTTCTATGCTGATAAACTGAATATTTCTGCCAATTACCTGAATATTGTCTGTAAGAAAAACCTTAATGCATCGGCTTCATCCCTTATTCAGGACCGTATTCTGCTGGAGGCTAAACGTCTGCTGAAAGTTTCCGAAATGTCTGTAAAAGATATTGTGTATGATCTTGGATTTTACGATCATGCCAGCTTTTCCAAATTCTTTAAGGCACAGACCGGAATGACCCCGTCCCAGTTCAAAGAATAATTTGTACAACACAAGAAATAATTGATACACCGGTTTTGAGCAGGAACAGGTGTAATTTTGTATGGTTAAAATTTTAAATCATGCAATTTCCCTATCAATTAACTGCAAAAGGAAAATATTCCCTGAAAAATGTCCGCCTGGAAACAGGTTTTGAATATGATAATGAAGAGGTGGTTGGAACAAAAACAGGCCTTTTCAGTATTGATGTTGAGGACGGAAAGATTAAAGCGGTAAAAACCAACGATCCTGATTCCAAAGCCGTAGATGCAAAAGGATATCTCATGCTTCCTGCGTTCAGAGATATGCACGTTCACCTGGATAAAACTTTATACGGACTTCCATGGCAGGCACTATCTCCGAAAAGAAGATCTGTGAAAGATATGATCGCCTATGAACAGGAACTTATTCCAAAACTCTTAAAAACTTCAGTAGAAAGAGCGGAACAGCTGATCAGCCTTTTACAGCATTACGGAACCCATTTTGCGAGAACTCATTTTAATGTAGATACCACTTCCGGATTAAAATCACTTGAACATTTAGAAAGAGCCCTCGAAAATAAAAAAGACTCATTCAGTGCTGAGCTGGTTGCTTTTCCGCAGCACGGACTTTATTATACAGATTCTGCCCCCTTGATGAAAGAAGCTGCACAACTGAAAAGTGTAGGTTTTATCGGAGGTCTTGATCCTTTAAGCATCGACGGAAGCATTGAAAAAGTACTTGATTTTACGGTACAGCTGGCCCTGGATCATAAAAAAGGAATTGATATTCATCTTCATGAAACCGGAGATTCGGGAATGAAAACCATCAATTACCTGATTGATAAAGCCATTGAAAATCCTCAGCTTCAGGGGAAAACATTCGTAAGTCATGCCTTTGCTCTGGCTCTTCTTTCAACAAAAGAAGCAGAGCAGATTGCGGAGAGACTGGCAGAAGGAAAAGTAGGAATTGCTTCGTCGGTACCGTTCGGAAAAACCATTATGCCTATTTCGTTATTAAAGAAACATGGAGTAAATGTATTGATAGGAAATGATAATGTGCAGGATTACTGGAGCACATTCGGATCCGGAAATATGCTTCAGAAAGCCAATCTTATTGCCGAATTGTATGGTTATGCTACAGAATTTGCCCTTTCAAGAGCACTACAGTTTGCTACCCAAAGTATTCTTCCGCTGGATGAAAAAGGAAAACAGCAGTGGCCTAAAGCAGGAGATGAAGCGGCAGTTGTATTCATCGACGCTTCATGTTCAGCAGAAGCTGTGTCCAGAATATCTCCAACAGAAGCCCTGATGAATGACGGGAATCTGTTCTGGAGAAGTTAATAGTTAAACTATATATTTTTTATATACTTGTTTTTTGTGAATCCGAAGCCATCAGTTTTCTGGTGGCTTTTTTGTGCAGATGGTTTTATGTACATTTAGGAAGCTTAAAATACTTATCGTTTTTGTAAAAACAGATTTATCCCTTAAAACAAACATAATGCAAAGAATAATAAAGGAAGGGACGTGGAAATACTCCGAAACTCATTTTGAAAAGATAATTTTAGTTGAACAGGACTGGGATCAGTTTTATGAGGAAGGGTATAGTGAAGACGAACCTTATTTAAATTCTGATGGTCTGGTCTATTACTTATATTTTGGTGATTATCAGTATAATGAACATAGAATAATATCCTCCAGAAGTATTTCTATTCCTTTTTTATCTTCCAATGAAGCTATGATACATGCAGAAAGTGAAATGCAGGGGGTGAAATGGAATGAGGAAGACTAATAAAAATCAAAAGCCATCAGAAAAAAATCTGATGGCTTTTTAATTTGATATGAAGAAACTAGTTACTTATTGTAATCCGGCTAAAAGGTTTACTCCGTCTACAGTAGCCCAGGCTCCAGGAGTTAGAGATACTTTTGTAACGGTTGAAGTATTAGTGAAAACTTTTCCTCCGTTTGGTGTGAACGCATACCCCCAAACCCCAGGATTGTCAGAGTTTAAGTAAGTCATAGGAGCAACAGATACTTTGTTGGTATTTACCTGACTTGTCTCTGTAGGTGCATCCTGAATCAGAACTGAATATGCCTTTTGAGTACCAATATTTTTATATCCGCTAATATAAACATTAGAGAAAATACCAGTTCCCTGCTTTTTAAACTGAATCGCTGAAATCTCAGGAGAGTTGGCCACTTCCGGATTAGTATTGGCATCTCTGATTAGGGTAATATTTGAAATTTTTGGGGCAACATTATCAATATTGCTGGAAGCTTCAATCTCCATACCGAAATTTCCTACACCTGTCTGGAAAGCATACCAGTTCGTATTGTTCTGCCCGCTCCATGCATCCTGCCAGTCGAAAGAATCGTCATAATTTCCATAAGAAATAATGTTTTTAGCACTTACAGTACCTCCGAAGAATTCATAACCATCATCAGTTCCTTTGTAAGTCACAAGGTTTTCTAATGTAGTTCCTGCTCCTACTGCATAGAAAGTCATAGAGTTGGTTTCAGAAGTACCGTCACCAATCTTTTTACCTGCATATTCTACTCTTACAAACTTCATGGTTCCTGAGTTTGAATTAGCATCGCTTCCTCCGTAGTAAACATTGTTTCCATCCTCGGACAAAGCCTGAGTGTTTCCGTTGATTGCTTTGATAGGAGCACTTCCATATAAGGTAATACCACCCCAGTCACCAGGAGTTTTAGTAGCAGTTGTAAATACGATAGGTTCAGATGCTGTTCCAACAGCATTGATCTTACCGTCCTGAAGAACTACAAGACCACTCGTTTTAGTTGTAGAAACGTTAAAAGTAGCACCTGCTTCAATAGTAATTGTAGCATTGTTTGTTATTTTTACGATTCCGTCTAATGTATAATTTCCTTTTTTAATTAAGATATCCTTAGTAATGGTCCCGGATAAAGTTCCGCTTCCACTTAATACGCTTTCAGTAGTTCCAGGAGTAACTGGAGTACCATCTCCTAAGCCATCATTTACATCAATTGTACACGAATTTAAGGCTAATGTTAACACAGCAGTTAACGATAGTAATGATAAAACTCTTCTTTTCATTTTTATACTTTATTTATTTTTTATTTTTATTAATTATTTAGAACGTATATCCTACAGTCAGGTTAAAGTTTATTCCTCTGAAATAATCCGTATAGGTATTGGTTCCGTTGGTTTCTACATTATAGTAGCTTTTATCTCCTAAAAGAATTCTGTATCTGTTATTTAAAATATTTCGAACTCCGGCTTTTACGTTCCAGTTTTTAGTAAGTTGCTCCTGATATACGAAATCCAGCTGATGGAAAGGTTTTTCGTAGAAATTATCTGAACCGGAAGTCCCTACAGCGTAGATCTTAGATCCTGAAACATTGTATACTAGGGATAATGTTCTGCTTAAATTATTCTTGGTTTTGGTTTCGTATTTTAAGTCTGCGTTGATGGTGTAAGGTGAAGCTCCCTGAAGTCCTCTTTTACGTAGTTTTCCCGTATAAAAGCTAGGGTTAGGTTGTTCCAGCTTTAGCTGCTCTTCGCTTCTTTCAACATTGGTATACATAAAAGTAGCATTAGCACCTAATGTGAACTTGTCTAAAGATTCAGAAATTCTTCCCAAACTCATGATTCCTTCTAATTCGATACCAGCCAGCTCAGCTTTTTTAGCGTTGTAAAACGTAACGGTTACCCCATTGGCATCCCCAGAAGAAACAAAAGATCTTTCGATAGCGTTGTTAATTCTTTTAGCAAATAAGTTCACAGCGAACATTTCTTTGTTGGTTGGGAAATATTCCCATTTCAAATCAAAGTTATAGTTATCACTTAATTTAATGTCCGGATTACCTTTGATCGTCTCGTTATCTGGATTGATGTATGAAATTTCCATTGTTTCAATTAATACAGGACGGGTAACAGTCTTACTGAATGAAAATCTTAGGTTATTCTTATTGTTAAGAGCCTTTTTAACAGCTAGGGAAGGGAGAAATAGATTTCTTTCCTTGTCCAGATTTGTTTTTTTCTCAGCTCCCTGCTCAGAAAAACGGATTAACGTCATATCATTTTCATATCTTCCACCAATAAGGATATCCCATGTTTCAGAAGGCTTGTAATTGAAATTAATATATCCGGCATTAACAAACTGATACATGCTTGTAAAGAAGTTGGACGCATCCGTTTCTTCCTGGAAGAAGAATCTGTTATTGGCAAGATCCTGATCAAATTTAGCCTGTGGAGAATTTTTATCGATGATAAAACTTTGTCCTGCTGTACCATTAGGTTTTCCGAAAATGAATCGGTATGATGTTTTTCTAAGATCTGCAAAGCCATTATATCCAATGGATAACTGCATCGGGAAATCTTTTTTATCTCCTTTTTCCCCTAAAAATACAGAGTACTCTCCGTAAGCGGAACCATAGAATCTTGAATTTACATCAAGGTACTGACGGATAATATTGTTTCCTCCATATGCCAGAAGCAGCTGGTTGTCAGGAAGCATATTTCCGTTTGAATCCAGACGGCTTCCTTCAAGAATCTTTCTGTCAGGCTGCTGATAGTTATTAATTACATAACTTCCTCCTGCTTTTACCTGATGTCTTTCTCCTATTTTTTGTGAGCCTGTCAGCTGAATGTTAAGGAATCTAGATAAATCCTGTTGGTTAGTACGGAAGAATCCAATATCTTTATTTTGAACCTGGTTATTTTTATATCCGTAATAATCTTCAATAATATTATTAACGTTCTGAAGGTACATCGCATTTAAATTAATAACCGTACCTTTATTTTTATATCCTAGTCCTAATAAAGCGGATGATTCTATCTGATAATTATACTGCTTTCTTTGTAATTCGTTGTTCAGGTTAATTACCCCTCCAAAATCTTTAAACTGATTTTTTGCCCCTTCTTTATACGAATATTCCGAACTTTGATTTAATGAAAATAAGAACCCAAGATTCCCATTTTCTCCGGCTTTCATTTTTTGAACAGTGGTGAATCCAATATTAGTATTAGGCAAAGATTTCACATTATCTACATTCCAGCTGTCTTTAAACTGAGATAATGATTCACTTCCTGAAAATCTGTAATTGCTTGGTCTGGAATCTCTGATCGCTGATGGTAACTTTTTATCCCTTGAATTCAATCCAAGATAGCCCGTAAACCCGTCTGCTCCTTCTGAAACTTTAAACCCGTCTCTGAAAGTACTTACAGTATTAACACCAATCCCGAATTCAATTTTTGAAAAAGGCTTATCAATCGTCAATGTTTCAATATCAAAAGTAGCACCTGCGAAATCTCCGTAAAGGTTGGAGTTGAAGGTTTTGTAGATATTTAATTTACCTACTACATCCGTTGGAAACTGCTTTAAAGCAATAATCTTCTGGAATGGGTTGTTGGAAGGAGAGCCCAGACCGTTGATCAACAGGTAATTGTAACGCTCTTCAAGACCTCTTACGAAAAGACCTCTTCCTTCTACCGTAGTGATTCCTGTTACCTTTGTAAGTCCCTGCTCTACGTTGGAGATCCCTTTTCTGGAAATCTCTTCAGCACTTACAGCCTGCTTTTGAATAATCGCTTTTTTCTGCTCTCCTAATACGGCAGTTTCAGTTTTCTTGTTACTGCTTCCTTGGATTACTACGCCTTCAATTTTTTTCTCCTTACTGATGGTATCCTGCTTCGTTTCCTGTGCATAAAATACAGATCCGGATAAAAATAAGACTGCAATGCTAAGTTTATTAATTTTCATTATTTACTTACTTTATTTACTAGATTCTTTCGGTGCAAAGGAATAAAAGTTTGATGGCGTAAGTGGTTTAGTAAAATTTAATTTTTTTTTAACTAAACATTAATAAATAGGCATTATTGTTAACTTTATGTGAACGATAAAGGATTCGTTCATCTGTGCTTTAAAATTTATTAACTTTGAATCAGCAAAAATTTAAAATGAACCAAAAGAAAATCCTTTTAATAGACGACGAACTGGATATTTTAGAGATTCTGTCTTACAACCTGGAAAAGGAAGGCTACGACATCCACACAGCTACCAACGGAAACGAAGGAATAGAAAAAGCCAAAGAAATTATCCCTGATCTTATCTTATTAGATGTAATGATGCCGGAAAAAGATGGGATTGAGACCTGTCAGGAACTTCGTAAAGTGAAAGAACTTCAGAAAACACTGATTGTTTTTCTTTCCGCAAGAAGTGAAGAATTTTCTCAGTTAGCCGGTTTTCAGGCAGGAGCTAATGATTACGTTGTAAAACTAATCAAACCGAAGATCCTTATTTCAAAAGTTAACGCATTACTGCAGCTGACTTCCCAGGTTTCTGACAACGCTAAACTTATCGAGATTGGCGACCTTGTGATTGACAAGGATAACTTCAGAGTTTCCAAAAGCGGACAGCAGTTTCTTCTTCCTAAAAAAGAATTCGATCTGCTTTATCTGTTAGCTTCAAACACAGAAAAAGTCTTTAAAAGAGAAGAAATCCTTGAAAAAGTCTGGGGAAATGATGTAATCGTAGGTGAAAGAACCATAGATGTTCACATCAGAAGACTGAGAGAAAAACTGGGAATCAATACCATTCAGACCCTGAAAGGAATTGGCTATAAACTTATCGTTTAACGGCTTAAAATTCCTAAATTTATACCAACCTTAAAAATTTTGTAAAATTGAAATTTTACAGACTTACACTCGTCGCCTCGTGTCTTCTGACACTGGTGATGTTTCTTTTAGTAATCATCTTTGATTCGCTGAAGGATCTCTATTACCAGACACCGTTTTTTAAAATCGGACTTTTTATCTGTGTTCTCCTCATCTTTATGATCAATTATGTAGTTCTTGAACTCCTGTTCAATTACTATGGTAAAAAGCAGGTCCGCGGACTTTCTGAACTCCTTCCGCAGGAAATTGTTCATGATAATGATGAAAATATTACCATTAAAGAGCTCGGAGAAAGGTTTTCGGATCTCAATCAGCAGCAGGTAACGGAAATTGATATGATGAAGGAAATGGAAAGCTACCGTAAAGAATACATCGGCAACGTTTCCCATGAACTTAAAACTCCACTGTTTTCCATTCAGGGGTACGTGGAAACCTTAAGAGACGGCGGTGTGGATAATCTTACCATCCGTGATAAATATCTGGAAAGAATTGATAAATCCGTAGAAAGGCTTATTGCTATTGTTACAGATCTTGATATGATCAACAGGCTTGAAGCAGGGGAGATCAACCTTACAGTTTCTACATTTGATGTCAATCTCCTGATCAAGGAAATTTTTGATCTTCTTGAATTTGAAGCGGAGAAGCATACTACCACATTGCAGATTCAGACCTTACATCCGCAGATTTTTGTAGATGCTGACAAACAGAAAATATCGCAGGTTTTCATCAATTTAATTTCAAATGCCATTCATTATGCCAACAGACAGGAAGCAAGAGTAGTGGTAAAAACAAGTGTTCTGAAAAACAAGGTTCTTATTGAAGTTATTGATAATGGGATGGGAATAAAATCAGAGATTCTCCCCAGAATTTTTGAAAGATTCTACAGGGTAGAAACCAGCAGAAGCAGAAGGGAAGGCGGTTCCGGCCTGGGATTGGCGATTGTAAAGCATATTCTTGAGGCTCATAGTGAAAATATTACCGTAGAAAGTGTGTACCTTGAAGGAACCAAGTTCAGTTTTATGCTCGAGAAAAGTAAATAATCCGGTCAAAATGTAAGAAAAAAAAATATTTTAAAAAATCCTGAAATATTTTTTTGTCACATGTCATTTATTATATATTTGCAACAGAGATTTATCATAATAATTAAGGCAAAAAAAGTAATTTAAGAAACTGATATGGTTTACAAGATCCGCGTAATATTAGATGCGAAAGAAGATGTTTTCCGAGATATTGAAGTTAAAGGAAAACAATCACTATGGAACTTACATTTGGGAATTAAAAGTGCGTTCAATCTGCAGGGAGACGAGCTTTCTACTTTTAATCTTTTGGAAGATGACGGAACAATAGTAAAAAGTGTACCGTTGGAAGATATGAGTGACGATGGTGATGGCGAAATCATGTCGGATGTATACATCGATGAGGCTTTCCAAAATGCAGGTGACAAAGCACAGTTCCAATATGGACTTCTTGATCTCTGGGAGTTCTTCTGTGAATTAATTGAAATTATTGACGAGAAAAAAGGAGTTACCTATCCTATTACAGTTTATAGATTCGGAAATGTTCCTTTAAAGGCACCTAGCAAAAGTGGAAATGGAGGAAGCTCCAAAAAGAAATCAGCAATGCCTTTAATGGATGATGATTTTGGTTTTGAAGACGATTTCGGAGGAAGTGGAAACTTCGAAGATGAAGACGACAGCTTCGATGACGAAGAAGAAGATGACTACAATGATGATGTTTTCGATGATGAGGATGACAACGATGACGAGAGATAACATCTGAATACAATATAAGACCCCGGATCAATAATCCGGGGTTTTTTGTTGAAAGCAGAACTTGTTTTATCTCGTTCTGTATGATCGAAAACCTGACAGGTCTCAAAGACCTGTCAGGTTTAATAAAAAACTCCCAACCTTATCATTTTAATTCCCTTAGACTGAATTTCTCCTTCGGCTCTTTTGGTTTTTCCTCTTCTCTCAAAAAAACATTCCTTACTTTTGCTAAAATTAGATTAATGAAAAAATTAATTTTATTCGCAATCATTGGTCTGGGAATTGTTTCCTGTACCACCCAAAATACAAAAAATACTATGGATCTGCCCAAAGAATGGAAGCATACAACCAATATCTACGAAGTAAACATAAGACAATATACCAAAGAAGGAACTTTCAAAGCATTTGAAAAAGAAATGCCCCGCCTGAAGAATATGGGGGTGAAAACACTTTGGTTTATGCCCATAACTCCTATTGCCCAGCAGAATAAAAAAGGAAGCATGGGAAGTCCTTATGCAGCGTCAGACTATACTTCCATTAATCCGGAATTCGGAACTCTGGACGATTTTAAACATATGGTAAATGAAGCACACAGATTAGGATTTAAAGTAATCATAGACTGGGTAGCCAACCACACGGGATGGGATCATGTATGGACCAAAACGCATCCTGAATTTTATCTGAAAGATCCGGACGGTAAATTCCATATCGCTTCCGGAATGGATGATATCATTGAACTGGATTACAAAAACCAGGAAATGCGCCAGGCCATGATTGATGCCATGAAATTCTGGGTAAAAGAAACCAATATCGATGGCTTCAGATGTGATCTTGCTTCATGGGTAGAGGTAGATTTCTGGGAACAGGCCCGCCCTGAAGTAGAAAAAGTAAAACCTCTTTTCTGGCTGGGAGAATTTGATGAATTAGAAAGCCCTGAATATGGGAAAGTATTTGATGCCAGCTACTCATGGAAATGGATGCACAAATCAGCAGATTATTATAAGAAAAATGAACCGCTTCAGGGGCTTAAAGATCTGTTGGTTCAGTATTCCAATATCGGAGATAACTCAATGAGAGCATGGTTTACCAGCAATCATGATGAAAACTCATGGAACGGAACAGAATATGAAAAATATGGAGTAATCACCAAACCGATGGCTGTTTTCTCAGCTACATGGAATGGGGTTCCTCTGCTGTATTCCGGACAGGAACTTCCCAACATGAAAAGGCTGGAGTTTTTTGAAAAAGACGTGATCAAATGGACCAATACTTATCAGGTATCTGATTTTTATAAAACTTTGCTGGAACTGAAAACTTCCAACCCGGCTTTAAGAGGTGGAGATACCCAGGTAACAACCTATCTTCTGAATACTACAGCCAACGATAAGATCCTCGCCTATGTAAGAAAGAAAGGGAAAGATGAAGTTCTCGTAGTTTTGAATATGTCCAAAGAGCCTGTAAATTTCACCATTGAAGACGGAAACCTGTCGGGAACTTTCAAAAATGTCTTTGACAGATCCAAAAGAAACTTTGACACTGGAAAAGACTTCAGCTTCAAAGTTTCTGATTATGCGGTTTTTGAAAAATAATATTTTCTGAGAATCGTTAATTCTCAGATATAGTAGTAACTCTTATAAATTTCTCTCTTTTTCAGAGAAGATAAAAGCTTTCATGAACAAACAAGACCTACTAAATATTCTTACAAAAAAGATTACAGATAAGATCATACATTTTGAAAGTCTGATCGCCGAAACCCGTGCCTCCAATAATGATACTAAAAGTTCTATGGGAGATAAATATGAAACCGGGCGTGAAATGCTTCAGCAGGAGATCAATAATCTTCAGCGGCAGCTTAATGAAACCCTGAGTCAGCAAGCTGTAGTTCAGAAGATATCATGCGAGCCGATGGATAAAGTAAAGAACGGAGCTTTAGTGAAAACTGATAAAGGATTATTTTATATTACAGTATCCGCAGGTGAAATTGTTTTTGAGAAACAAAAGATCATGACGGTTTCAGCAGAGTCACCCCTTGTAAAAGCAATGTACGGGAAGAAGAAAAGAGAGGTTTTTACGGTGAATAACATCAGTCAGACCATTGGAGAGATCTGGTGATCTTGATAAAAAAGACTCTTATATTTCAATCTTCTGATTCTTTTTAGCCTAACTGAACAACAGTAATTTAATAGAAAAATAATATCGTTTCTATACAGGGCATTCATGAAAGTGAATGCCTTTTTAATAGTTTTTTAGGGAAGTTTTTTCTAAATTTGGACCATAAAAATCGCTTTCAAATGCAAAATTATTTAGACCTTTTACAGCATATTTTAGACAATGGAACAGACAAAACCGATAGAACCGGAACCGGAACCAGAAGTGTTTTCGGATATCAGCTAAGGTATGATCTGTCAAAAGGTTTTCCTTTGGTAACCACCAAAAAAGTGCATCTGAAATCAATTATTTATGAACTGCTTTGGTTCCTGAAAGGAGATACCAATATCAAATACCTGAATGATAATGGAGTTTCTATCTGGGATGAATGGGCCGACGAAAACGGTAATTTAGGACCTGTGTATGGAGCACAGTGGAGAAGCTGGCAGGGAGCAGATGGGAAAATTGTAGACCAGATCACAGAAGTGATCGATCAGATCAAGAAAAATCCGGATTCCCGCAGGCTGATCGTTTCCGCATGGAATACTGCTGAAATCCCAAATATGGCATTGGCACCTTGTCATGCATTGTTCCAGTTTTATGTAGCAGACGGAAAATTATCGCTGCAGCTGTATCAGAGAAGTGCCGATGTTTTTCTGGGTGTACCGTTCAATATTGCAAGTTATGCATTGCTTCTGATGATGGTGGCACAGGTATGTGACCTGGAAGTAGGCGATTATGTGCACAGCTTCGGTGATGTGCATATTTATAATAATCATTTTGAACAGGTGAACAGACAGCTTTCAAGAGAGCCAAGGCCACTTCCGGTAATGAAACTAAATTCAGAGATCAAAGATATTTTTGGATTTGATTTCGAAGATTTTACATTGGAAAACTATGATCCGCATCCCGGCATTAAAGCTCCTGTGGCTATATAATAATCAGTTCCGGAACTCCCGGAACTTTTTTTTGACGCTATTTTAACTAAAAAATAAAGAAAAGCAGCCCACAGATGAAGTCTGTCAAACCGCCAGCTTCATCGGATCAACGCAGTTGATTGCACTCTTTGCTCCCTAAAATTAACATTGCCTATAAATCATTCTTTGCGTCTATAAAAACAGCATAAAGTATGAAGGTTATTTATTTCTCATTTTTATACCATCAAATGCTTCTTTCAAGGGCTTTAACTGTAACAATAGCCTTATATTAGCTACTGATTAATAAAATTAATAGTATGATGCTGAAAAAACTTTTCTTTGTAGCAGCGGCAGGATTTTCCTGCATGGCCTATTCTCAGAATACAGGCAGACAGAAACTGATGGATTATCTTGATTCCTTATCCGTTCATCATAAAGTAATGGGAAGTTTTGCCTTTGCAGACAATGATAAACCTACCTTTTTGAAAGTAACCGGATTTTCAGATGCTGCTAAAAAACAGAAAGCCAATATGAATACACAGTATCGCATAGGCTCTATTTCCAAAACATTTACGGCGGTGCTGGTGATGAAAGCAGTGGAAGACAAAAAACTTTCTCTGGATACTAAACTTTCTGCGTTTTACCCTGAAGTGGAAAATGCGGCTAAAATTACCATCAAAGACCTTTTGCAGCACAGAAGCGGTATTCATAACCTTACCAATGAAGAAGAGTACTGGACATACAATACTAAACCTCAAACGGAAATATCACTGGTATCAATCATTAAAAAATATAAAAGCGATTTTGCCCCGGGAACAAAATATGAATATAGTAATTCGGGTTATATCCTGTTAGGTTTCATCCTGGAAAAAGTATACAAAAAAAGTTATGCAAAACTTATTCAGGACAAAATTGCAGGACCTTTAAAATTAACACTTACGAAGGTAGGTGGTAAAATTGAACCTTCCAACAACCAGGCACTTTCTTATCAGTATGCTGATGGAAGCTACAAGCCATGGCAGGAAACAGATATGAGTGTTCCGATTGGTGCAGGAAACCTTATTTCTACGCCTACAGAATTGCTGAAGTTCATTATCGCTTTGGAAAACGGGAAATTAGTTGATAAAAACAGTCTTAAACAGATGAAAGAATTTATTGACGGGTATGGCTATGGGTTGGCTAAAGTTCCTTTTGATAAATATTGGGGATATGGCCATAACGGAGGAATAGATCAGTTCCGTTCCGTATTATATTATTTCCCTGAAGTGAAAGCAGGAGTAAGCTTCATTACCAATCAGTCAGATTACAATAACAATGAGATTTCGATAAAAATGTTGGAAACTGCCACAGGAAAAGACTTTAAAATGCCCAGCTTTAAAGAAGTTTCCGTTGCAGGAGACCTTTTGAAAAAGTATGAAGGACTTTATAAAGCTGAAGGATTTCCTTTGGATGTCAAAATATTTTCAGAAGGAGGCAAACTAAAAGGACAGGCCACAGGGCAGGGAGCATTTCCACTGGATGCTGTTTCTGAAAGCGAGTTCAAATTTGAAACAGCAGGAATCAAAATGAAATTCAATGCCGAAAAAGGAACAATGGATTTTTCGCAGGCAGGAAATAATTTCACTTTTAAAAAACAATAGAATGAAATATTTAAAAATAAATACCGAAGAAAATGCAGATGTTGAAGCGCTTAAAAATGCTGTGCTTCAGTTGAAAGGAGTAGAGTCGGTTGAAATCATCGATGATGAAAACCCTGAAAGCGAGCTGAAAAAAGCTTTTGCCAAAACCAAAAAACAATTAAAAACTGGTGATTATGAAACTTTGGTGAACGATATTTTTGATATACTAACGAAAAATAATTCTAAAAAATAATAAGGTAGACCATAATGAAAAAGGTGATTTTATCGATTGCTGTATTGGGAATCGTATTTTCTGCAAATGTATCAGCCCAGACTGAAACCTCAGGAAGAGAAAAGGTATACAGGGCCACTCATACCAAAATAACAGAGCTTAAACACACGAAACTTAAAGTCAGCTTCGATTATCAGAAAGAGCATATGAATGGAGAAGAATGGTTGACAGCATCTCCTTACTTTTACCCATCCAATGAACTCGTTCTGGATGCAAAAGGAATGTTGATTCATGAAGTTGCTCTGGATAATGACGGGAAAAAATCACCTCTGAAATACGATTATAAAAACGATGTTTTAAAAATCAGTCTGGATAAAATCTATCAGAAAAATCAGGATTATACCGTTTATATCAAATACACTGCCCGCCCGAATGAAGTAAAACAGGAAGGAAGTATGGCAATTAATGATGCCAAGGGACTTTATTTCATCAATGCACAAGGTAAAGACCCTGACATGCCTACGCAGATCTGGACGCAGGGTGAAACAGAGTCTTCTTCCGCATGGTTTCCTACAATAGATAAGCCGAACCAAAAAACGACTCAGGAAATTTACATGACTGTTCCAGATAAATATGTCACACTTTCCAACGGAGTTTTAAAAAATTCTCAAAAAGAAGGGGCTGGTCTTAGAACAGACCATTGGGTAATGGATAAGAGACATTCTACTTATCTTTTCTTCATGGGAGTAGGAGAATATGCGATCGTTAAAGACAAATGGAAAAATATTCCTGTAGATTACTATATTGAGAAAGAATATGAACCCTATGCGAAACAAATCTACGGAAACACACCGGAAATGATTGAGTTCTTTTCTAAAAAACTGAACTATGATTATCCATGGGTAAAATATGCACAGATTTCAGGAAGAGAATATGTAAGCGGTGCCATGGAAAACACAACAGCTACCCTCCACGGAAGCGATATTCTTCAGAAACCCGGGCAGCTGATTGATGAAAATAAATGGGAAGATACTATTGCCCACGAGTTATTTCATCATTGGTTTGGAGATCTTGTCACTGCGGAAAGCTGGAGTAACCTTACCGTAAACGAATCCTTTGCCAACTATTCCGAATACCTGTGGAATGATTATAAGTATGGAAAAGATCAGGCAGATTATCACCTGATGTCTGATGTAAATATGTACATCCATAATCCTTCCGATTTCAGGAAAAATCTGGTGAGATTCAACTATGATTCCCGCGAAGATGTTTTCGACCTTGTTACCTACCAGAAAGGAGGCGGAATCCTTCATATGCTGAGAAACTATCTTGGTGATGAAGCCTTTTTTGCCGGAATGAATGATTATCTTAAAACCAACGAATATCAGAACGCGGAAGCCCACCAGCTGAGACTGTCTTTTGAGAAAGTGAGCGGTAAAGATCTGAACTGGTTTTTTAATCAGTGGTATTTTGGAAACGGAAACCCAAAAATCAGTTATTCATCTACTTTTGAACCGGTTAAAAAACAGGTTACAGTCACGATTAATCAAACACAGGAACTCCCTTTCGAATTTCCTCTTGCTATTGATGTATATGATAGTGGAAAGCCGAAGCGATATAATGTTTGGGTAAATGCTGAAGATAAAAATACATTCACTTTTGATGTTTCTAAAAATCCGGATCTTGTCAATATCAATGCAGATGGTATTTTACTGGCAGATATTACCGACACGAAAACTCCGGAGCAGAATCTGATGCAGTTTACAGGCTCCAAAGAATTTAAAAACAGATACAAAGCTCTGACAGGGATAAAAGATCAGACTGGAAAAAATGCTTCCGCAGTAAAATTATTAGGTGCAGCACTGAAAGATCCGTTTTTCAGAATTAGAATAAAAGCATTAGAACTAATGGATCTTACTAATGCAGATCAGATGAAAGCACTGGGAGCTGAGGTTGAAAAACTGGCTTCAAATGATCCCAAAACCTTAGTTCAGGCTGCTGCAGTTGCCGCTTTGGCTAAAACTAAAGATAAAAAATACCTTCCAATCTTTGAAAAAGGAGTGAGTGCCGTTTCTAATGCAGTAAAAGGGAATTCTTTAAGTGCTGTTCTCACTATTGATCCTGCAAAAGCTGATGCCTTGGCAGATAAGATTGATCTGGAAGGAGCTTCTGATGAGTTGTTAGAACAATTACTTCCTGTTGTTGTAAAGAATAAAGTGACTTCTCAGATGTCTCATATCACTCCTCTTGCAGCATTTTATCCATTTGTTAAATTCAAAGATCCTGAACTGGGAAAAGCTGCTGAAGACGGTTTCAACTGGATCATGAGCTCAGATAATCTGAAGGCAACAGATAATATTGCCAAGATCATCACGAATGCAAAAGATCAGATGGGTGATAATCCCCAGGCTAAAATGATGGTTATCCAGATGCTTAAAGACGGACTGAGCAAGAAAATGGACCTTTTAAGACAGAATCCTCAGAAAGGGACAAGTATCAATAAGCAGATTGACGCATTGAATAAAGCGATTGAAAGCTTCAAATAAGTTGTTTCAGATACAGAATTAAAATACTCAAGCCACTGTTTTTCAGTGGCTTTTTTTATGAATAATCATCCCTGTTGGAAATCACAATATGAGATTTGACAATAATGCTTAAAAAGTAAATGATATTGAAGGAGTATTCAGTCCGCATTTTTTAAATTCGTATAAAAATTTAAAGAATATGACTTTTGGAATTGAAGCAGCGGGCTGGTATGTGCCGTCTTTGTATTTGGAAATCAGTGATCTGGCAGAGAAAAGAGGAATTGAAGCAGCAAAACTTGAAAAAGGACTTGGATTATATAAAATGGGATTTCCGGATGCTCATGAAGACACCGCTACTTTTGCTGCAGAAGCCTTATTAAAACTAATCAGGGATTATGAAATTGATCCTAAAGAAATAGCAAGAATCTATCTGGGAACAGAAAGTGCCCTGGATGCCGCAAAACCAACAGTTTCATATGCGGTTCAGATGGTAGAAAAAGTTTTGGTGAAAGAATTTGGAGAAAGATGTTTCAGAAACTGTGATGTGGCAGATATGACTTTTGCCTGTATCGGAGCTGTTGATGTACTGCATAATTCTTTAGATTTCGTAAGAGCAAATCCAGATAAAAAAGCAGTGGTTATTGCAAGTGATTATGCTAAATATGAACTTGCCTCTTCGGGAGAATATACCCAGGGCGGGGGAGCTGTTGCCTTACTGATTTCTTCGCAGCCGGATCTTCTGGAAATTGAGAATAACTGGGGAGTGGCAACGGAAAGCGTTTTCGATTTTTTCAAACCGAGAAGGCAGTATAATAAGGAAGATCTGAATAATGCTCCTGAAAATTTTCCGGATACAATTGAAATTTTTACAGATGAGCCTGTTTTTGACGGGCAATATTCCAACCAATGTTATCAGAACAGAATCAGAGAAGCCTATCAGCATTATAAAGAAATTACAGGGAAAGATAAACCTTATGAGACCTGGAAATACCTGATCTTCCACCTTCCGTATGCTTTTCACGGAAAAAGAGTATTTACAGAAATCTACAGCCTTGAAAACGGATTTCCTTACCATACTCAGGACGAACAGAAAGCCGCAGCGAAATCGGATGGCTATCTGCAGCTGGTCAGTGATAAAATAGAATATACGCAGAGAGCGTCTTCAGAGATCGGAAATATGTATACTGCTTCCATTTTTATGGCCATGCTTTCCGCATTGGAGGTTTCTTTTAATGAAAATGAAGAATTGGCCGGAGCCGAAATAGGATTTTTTGGATATGGAAGCGGTTCAAAATCAAAAGTATTTGCCGGAAAGGTGTCCGAAAACTGGAGAATGGTGGTTTCCAAATGGCAGCTTTTTAAAAACCTGAAGAACAGAACTGCCATTGACTTTGAAACGTATGAAAGACTACACAGAAAGCAGCTTGGAAATTCTGTCAATAAAAAGTATAAAGGATTTGGATTATTAGCTATAGAATCTGAAGATCCTGTTCTAAAAGGCGCAAGGTATTATGATTATAATTATTAAATCGCTCTAAAAAAAACAAAACACTCCAAATAGAGTGTTTTGTTTTTTTTAGAGCGATATTGCGTAATTTTATAAGTTTTTTATGTTAATTTTTGAAAATTTCTGATGAAATATTTATCTTTTTTTACTGTAAAAGTGTTTTTTTAATGAATTTTATTTATTGTTTGTTCTGATTTAGTTTATTCGGCTAGTTTTTTTTACAGTTTATAAATTTCTAACAATAGTTTTAAATATAGAATATTATATATATAAATGTAACTTTTTAAATCCTTTTTGTCATCCTACAGTTTTATTTTTGCGAAAATATTAAACTTTAATGTTTTGATTTTCAGATTTTTAATTGTTTTTACTGTTGATATTTATTAACATATTTGTCCATTAAAATATATTAAAATTTGTTAATATGAATGTTAAACTACGTGTAATAAGTGCTGGAGCACTGTTCTTCATAGGGCAGGCTGCTTTTGCGCAACAAAAACCAAAAAAGGATACCACTGCTCAATCAACTCAGATTGAAGAGGTCGTGCTCACGGGTTCTTATGGGATAAAAATTACTCCGGAACAATCCTCAGGAGCCCTTGTTAAAGTGTCAGGGAATGTTTTAGATAAACCTTCGGCTGTTTCTATTGATAATATTTTACAGGGAACCGTAGCAGGGTTAATGTCAACCGCAAGTTCAGGGCAACCTGGTGCATCTACTATCACATTAATTAGAGGAATATCTTCTCTTACTTCGGGTAATGATCCTCTGTATATTGTTGATGGTGTACCGGTTCAGTCTGGTGATATTTCTGGTGCGTTGACGACGCAAAACGCCTTATCATTGATAAATCCTGCCGATATCGAAGATGTACAGGTTTTGAAAGATGGTGTTGCAACGGCAATTTATGGTTCCAGAGGGGCTAATGGTGTAATTGTTATTACAACAAAAACAGGTAAGAAAGGAAAATCTAATTTGCAGTTTGTTAGTGAGATAGGTACATCAGATATTGCGTTTGATAAACTGAATATGCTGAATGCTCAGGAACATGTAAACTATCTTGGACAAGCTCTGTATAATAGATTTCCAGCTACATCTCCAGATGGATATGCAAATGTGCAGGAAGCGACTGATGACGCAAGAGTAGGTATATTGAAATGGGATGGTACTACTGATACAAACTGGAGAAAACTAACCAGAAGAAATTCTCCTATTACAAGCAGGTATAATTTAAGTTATTCAGGTGGTTTTAAAGATTTCACCATGTATGCATCATTAGGATACTTAAAGCAAGAAGGTTTATCATATGATGCAGCCTTTGACCGATATACAGGAGCAATCAAGGCTAGCTGGAAAGCAACAGATAAATTAAATATTACTTTTGGGACCAATTTATCAAGAACAGTACAGGCAGGGCCATCTGATGCGTCAGCATTTTCAAATCCTATTTTTTCAGGAACATTACTTTCTCCTACACAAAATCCGTACCTGAGTAATGGTGCTTATAATTTGAATTTAGTTTACTTAAATCCACAGTTTAATCCTTTAGCAATAACCGGGACGAATATCACTAAAGGAACCTTTGATAAGGTACTTACTTCATTAAACGTCGACTATAAAATTTTACCTTATCTAACATTTAATTCAAATTTTGGTATTGATAACACCTCTGGAAACGAATTTACTTATTGGAATCCTGATTTTGGAGATGGATACGAGCCATCAAATGGAAATGGAAATGGTCTCTACTTTAAAAGTTTGAGAAACTTTTTCACCTGGAACTGGTATAACTTCTTAAACTTTAACAAAACATTTGATGGAAAACATGATATTTCTGCTTCTGTAGGTATGGAGTCAACAAGAAGAACGCTAGAATATAATTCGTTTACGAAGAGAGGTTTTCCAGCAGGGACAAGAATACTGTTTGCAGATGCAGCAGCTAACGTTACGGCTGCAACTGGCAGAACTGATGCCTGGACGCTTGTGGGATATATTGCGAGAGCATCATATACCTTTAAGAAATTTGCAACCATTACAGGTTCTGCCAGAAGGGATACCTATTCAGGTTATACTAAAGCAGGAAATTTCTTTGGTGTTGGAGCCAGCTTTGATTTAGGTAAAATGGATTTTCTGCCATCCTATATCAATACATTAAAACTTAGAGCAAGTTATGGAGAAAATGGTAATCAGGCAGCAGGTCCTTATGAAAAATACCCACAATATTCTTTGGCGGGGAACTATCTTCAAACCAATGCAGGATTTATCCTAACTCCAGGAGCACCAGATGGCTTAATATGGGAAAAATCTAATAAAAGAAATATCGGGTTGGATTTTTCATTGGGCAAAAATGGAAGCTTTTATGGAACTTTTGATGTTTATTCCAATAAAAATCCTAATCAAATCTATGATGTTCCAATTTCTCCTTCTACAGGATTCAGCTCTATTGTTAAAAATCAGGCAGAAGTAAAATCTAAAGGTTTTGAAGTTTTATTAGGATATAGAAAAAATAATGAATTTTTCAGTTGGGATATTAAGGCAAACTACTCCTATAATGATTCTAAAATTACCTATTTAAGAGGAGATAGCGTACCTACAATTATTCCTGGTTTAAAAGCTTTTTTCCCAGGGCATAACCCGACAGAATATTACACAAGATTGTGGGCAGGGGTAGATTCTTCAAACGGAGATCCACTATGGTACACAGATGATACAAGAACTGCTACAACGAATGATATAAATAAGGCCAAATTAGCTTTTACAGGTCAAAAAGCTTTACCCACCCATATAGCTAGTTTAATTAATGAATTTACTTACAAAGGGTTTAAGTTTTCATTCATGTTAAATTATCAGGGAGATTATTCAGTATGGGACAGATGGGGATTTGTGTATGAATCAGATGGAGCGTTTCCTACAGTAAATACTACGACCGCAGCGCTTTATGATTCATGGAGTCCTAGTAATCCAAATGCATCAATGCCTAAACAGGTATTTAATGGTAATCGATCTTCCAATACCAACTCTACAAGATATCTTTATAAAGGGGATAATATTAGATTAAGAAATGTAGAATTGGGATTCACCTTTAAAGAATCAATGCTTAATGTAAAAGGATTAAAAGGTATTTATGCTTATGTAAGAGGCGTTAATTTATATACCTATGCATTTGATAAGAAACTTCGTTTTGATCCTGAAGCAAATTCAAATGCGTTTGCTTATACGGTTTCTAATTTAGGAGTTTTTGATATGACACAACCCAATATGAGACAGTTTATTTTTGGTGTACAGGTTGATTTCTAATTATTTAAAGTTAAAAAAATGAAAAAAATAAAAATTTTATTAATATTATTGACTGGAGTTGTTGTAAGTTCATGTCAAAATGATTTTTCTGAAGAATTGCCTCCTACAACATTTCCTTTAAATGAAGCCATTACTAATGAAAAAGTATTAAACACGGCGGTAAATGGTCTATATGGATATTATCAGACGAATGGTGATGGATCAATTAATTCTTACGGAGCTTTATTGCCTACTTTACAGGAGCTGCTTGGGGATAATGCTTTTGTAGCTTTGGTAAATTCTAATAGATTTTCAACAACTAGAGATCCTAATCTTACTTTTTATACTCAAAACAGTGCTGATATTGCGACTGTATGGGCATCACTGTATAAAATTATTGCAAATGCTAATTTTGTTCTTGGATATGAAGGAAAGATTTCAGATGATTCAAACACACCAGGAACGCCAAACAATTTATTTGGTCAGGCTTATGCCGTAAGAGCAATGGCTTATACAACATTGGTATCTTTATTCAGTGATAATTTTAACGGTTCTAATCCTGAATTTGGGGTTCCTCTTCCGTTGGATTTTAAGCCCGGTACAAACTTACCTAGAGGAAGTGTGAAACAGGTTTATGATCAAATATTTGCAGATTTAACAAAAGCAGCTTCGCTGGTAGGGACAACAAATGGTAGTAGGAAATTTAATGCCGCTGCAATAGATTTGTTATTTTCGAGATATTATCTTGCAGTTAAAAACTATCCTCAGGCAGATACCTATGCTCAAAAAGTTCTTAATAACACGGCATATACTTTATTACCTTCATCGGGAGTTGCTAACTTTTTTAATATTGCTGGAGAAACAAATGCTGAAATAATTTTCCAGATTGATTATAATGCTCTCGATTTACCGGGTGCTAATGATGGTATTACAGCAACCTGGTCTTCTACTGGAAGATATAAGCAGAACTTTGCTACCCAGACGTTTTTCAATAAATTGGGAGCTGATGATGTTAGAAGAGGAACATGGTACAGAAATACAGGATATGTTCTTACCTTAGCTGATAATCCTAAACCTATAGATGTTATGAAATATACTGCCACAGATAGAGATATTGTGGTATTAAGAAAAACCGAAGCTGTTTTTAATCAGCTGGAAGCTTTATATTATACCAATCCTGTAGAAGCCCTTGCGAAACTCAATACTTGGGTTAAAACATATAGAGATGTGGGATATACTTATGCAGGTACCGGAACAGATCTTTTGAAAGAGATTTTGATGCAGAAAAACCTTGAAATGTTCTTGGAAGGTTTCAGATATAGTGATTTAAAGAGAAACGGACTTGCTTTCAAAAATCCTCAGACACAGGTTGAATTGACATCAGCTAAAGTTCAGTTTAAAGCTCTCCCTTTACCACAAGCTGAATTAAATACAAACTTAGGTATTAAACAATTTCCAGGATATTAAAATTATAGCAGATAATAAATTAAGCCCTGTTTTTCAGGGCTTTTTGTTATAAATATAGACCTCAGTATTCAAAACCAAAATTTAACCTCTCAATATTCTCTAGAAAAAATAACCTTCATCTGATAATTCTTCGGTGTAACACCCACCAGCTGCTTAAATACCCTCGTAAAATAATTTGTATCCGAAAATCCGGTTTGGTAAGCAGTTTCTTTAATACTATTCTGATTCGAAAGTAATTCTTTGGCTTTATTAATCCTTTCCTGTAAAATAAAATCATTGGGAGAAGTGCCCAGCTCATCCTTAAACATCCTGAAAAAATTCGATTTGCTCACATAAGCCAACTTGGCAATACTCTCAATTGAAAGTTTCTGATGAAGATTTTTCCGGATATAATCTACGGCAAAACCTATTCTGGATTTATTCTTGGCTACATTTTTTTCTACCATACTTCTGGCCTGGGTCTGCATAAGCCGGATCAAAAGCTCTTTTAAAGCAAGATCTGCCATGATATCCTTTTGGGAATTATCGTCCATAGCAATCCTCATAATGTTATTGGTAGCAGAAGCCAGAGATTGATTGTTAAAAAGAAAATATTCATCCAGCTGAATATTCCATTGGGAAGCTTCATCTGTTTTAGGAAGGCTGTAATTAAAATAATTGAGAGAATCTTCTATGAAATCAGGATTGAGGCTCAAGGAAATACATTGAGTAGGGGATTCATCCGCATCGGGAAAATCAATCACCATGGTCTCACCCGGAGCAACAAGAATGCTTTCACCGGGAAAATAATCGAAGTAATTGGTTTTATGGTCCAGTTTCATATGCTTTTTTCCTCTCAGCATGGCTGTAAAAGCTATGTTTTCAAAATGAAGCTTAACCCCAAAGGCCGCTTTGTGAGTTTCATATATACTAAATTCACAATTGTTCAGACTGAATTTGGTCTGATGCTCTACAAGGCTTTGCAGCTGCTTTTCCTTCTTTAATTCAGGAGTATTTAATAAAAATTTATTATTACTGATCATTTCTAAATATTTTAAAGGACCTAATAACTCAAATATAGAAAATTTAGCTCTGGGTTGCTGTTAATAAAATTATAAAATTGGAGGGCTGCACTATTTTGAAGTGTTTTTATACGATTGTGCTATAGCTTTTTCTATGGTAAATGTAATTTGGCATAACGAAAAATTAAAACAATACTAATATGAGCACAATGACAGAACCGAGATCAGAGACCGCATTGCAGTGGCCTGAATTCAAAAACAAATATGATAATTATATTGATGGAAAATTTACACCTCCGGTAAACGGGCAGTATTTTGATGTAGTTTCACCGGTAGATGGTAAAAACTTTACCCAGGTGGCGCATTCCTCAAAAGAAGACCTAGAGCTGGCTGTAAATGCTGCAGATAAAGCTTTCCAGACCTGGAAAAATACATCATCCACAGAAAGAAGTGTTATTCTGAATAAAATAGCAGACAGAATTGAGCAGAACCTTCAGTACCTTGCTGTGGTAGAAACCATCGACAACGGAAAGGCAGTAAGAGAAACACTGGCCGCAGACTTGCCTTTAGCAATAGACCATTTCAGATACTTTGCTTCCGTAATCCGTGCCGAAGAAGGCTCTCACAACGAACTGGATAAAGATACGGTATCACTTATTGTTCACGAACCCCTGGGCGTCATCGCACAAATTATCCCATGGAATTTTCCTATTCTGATGGCAGTATGGAAGCTGGCTCCGGCACTGGCTGCAGGAAACTGTGTTGTATTGAAGCCTGCAGAAAGCACTCCGGTGTCCATTTTAGTTTTAATGGAAATCATCGGTGATCTTCTTCCTGCAGGAGTTGTTAATATTGTCAACGGTTTCGGGGCAGAACTAGGAAGAGCGTTGGTAACCAACCCTAAAGTATCAAAAGCGGCATTCACCGGATCTACTGCTACAGGGCGTCTTGTAATGCAGTATGCTACAGAAAATATCATTCCTGTAACTCTGGAGCTTGGCGGTAAGTCTCCCAATGTTTTCTTTAATTCGGTAATGGATGCGGATGATGAATTCCTCGACAAAGCCATTGAAGGAGCAGTTCTTTTTGCCCTTAATCAGGGAGAAATCTGTACATGTCCGTCCAGATTATTGGTTCAGGAAGATATTGCAGATGCTTTCATCGCCAGAGTGATCGAAAGAGTAAAAGCCATCAAAATTGGAAACCCGCTGGATAAGACGGTAATGATGGGTGCTCAGGCCTCGCAAATTCAGAAAGACAAGATTCTTTCCTACATTCAATTGGGAAAAGAAGAAGGAGCGGAAGTTCTTGTTGGAGGAGATGTTAATAATATAGGAGAAGGCCTGGAGGACGGATTTTATATCCAGCCTACCATTTTTAAAGGTAATAACAGGATGAGAATTTTCCAGGAAGAAATCTTCGGTCCGGTACTGGCTTTCACGACTTTCAAAGATGAAGAGGAAGCCGTAAAAATTGCCAACGATACCATTTATGGATTGGGTGCCGGAGTATGGACAAGAGATGCACATCAGCTGTACAATATTCCGCGCCAGATTCAGGCAGGAAGAGTTTGGGTAAACCAATACCATTCTTATCCGGCAGGAGCACCTTTCGGAGGATATAAGCAGTCAGGTATCGGTCGTGAAAACCACAAAATGATGCTGGATCACTATCGTCAGACTAAAAATATGCTGATCTCTTACAACAAAAACAAATTAGGTTTCTTTTAATTTTAATATTAGGGCGTGCCCGTTTGCCCCGGCGGAGCCGGGGCAAAACGGTCGGGCTGTTCCAGGGCTTCACTTCGTTTCGGTGCTTCATTTCATTCCGCACCGGCTCGTTCCTCGTCGCCCTTCCCATCCCTCACGTGGACAGATATACTCCTGATCAGGAAATTCCGGTTGAAAAGATAATCAGCACCCCTGTTTGAATAAAAAATATTTTAACCACCTAAGGTCATCATGAACCAGGTGCAAAAGTTGTGGAATAAATAAAATTTCAAATATATTTCTACAAGGATTAAACAAAGAATAGCTATACAGAATATAGATAATGCATAAACTTAGCAAATAGTACAAAGTCTTTGTATTTCAAAGATAAGCGAAGCGGTTTTGTTTATCTTAAAACATACTGTTATTACTCACCTTTGTCTTGCTATTAATAAAAAAGTCTCCCCAATTTTTGTATCCATTCGTTATCCGTGAATTGATGATAACCCGTCAGAAAATTCACAGTTCAATCGACCTTCATAACTAATAAAAAACTTTAATCCATATGATTCCAAAAACAATGAAAGCAGCTGTAGTTCAAGGCTACGGACAACCCCTGAAAATTGAAGAAGTTCCGGTAAGAGAACCCGGAAGATATGAAGTACTCGTGAAAGTAATAGCCTGTGGAGTCTGCCATACCGATCTGCATGCTGTAGACGGTGACTGGCCGGCAAAACCTAAAATGCCCCTGATTCCCGGACATGAAGGAGTCGGTATCGTTGTAGCCTGCGGGCCCGAGGCACAGGTAAAAGAAGGGGATGCCGTAGGAGTTCCATGGCTGTACAGCGCCTGCGGATGTTGTGATTACTGTATTACCGGCTGGGAAACACTGTGTGAAGCTCAGAAAAATGGAGGATATAGTGTAGATGGAGGTTTCGCAGAATATGTTATTGCAGATTCCAGATATGTGGGACATTTAAAATCAGATGTCAACTTTTTAGAAATTGCCCCGATTTTATGTGCTGGAGTAACTGTTTACAAAGGCTTGAAAGAAACTGAAACAAAACCCGGAGAATGGGTAGCGATCTCAGGAATCGGAGGATTGGGACATGTTGCCGTTCAATATGCCAAAGCAATGGGAATGCACGTGGCAGCAATTGATGTAGCAGACGATAAGCTTGAATTAGCCAAAAAATTGGGAGCAGATTTAGTAGTCAATGCAAAAACTACAGATCCCGGAGAATATCTTCATAAAGAAGTTGGCGGTATGCATGGTGCATTGATTACGGCGGTTTCTCCCATTGCTTTCAAGCAGGGAATAGACGTTCTTAGAAGAAAAGGAACCATTGCTCTCAACGGTCTGCCTCCCGGTTCTTTTGAACTTCCGATCTTTGAAACGGTTTTAAAAAGAATCACGGTAAGAGGTTCTATCGTAGGAACAAGAAAAGATCTTCAGGAAGCACTGGATTTCGCTAATGAAGGACTGGTAAAAGCTACAGTGACCTCTGCAAAACTGGAAGACATCAATGAGGTATTTGATAAAATGAAAAAAGGACAGATAGACGGACGAATCGTACTGGATATTGCCGGTTCAAATTAATGGACCCGGCGTCAAATAGCCGGGTTTTTCTTTTAAAAAGATGTATTGAAAGATAAAATTAATCAGCCATTGATTAAAAAAATTGCTAAGTCTGCCGGATTCGCGAGAGAAAAATTTTAGTAACAATATTTTCACTGATGGTAACAGATTCTTAACATAAAAAAATCAATAAAATTTAAAGTTAAGAATAGCTCTGAATAAAAGAAGCCTCAATTTAAAGCGTTTCAAGAATTAAAAAACAATAGCGCCCTAGCGTTTATCCAACTACAGAAAAACCTGAACTAACTAATTCAAAAACAGCTATGGAAACAAAAAAATGCAGACTATCCGCTACAGAAAAAGCTCTTGAAGTAATCCGCGAGCTGGAAATAAAATATGGAGCATTAATGTTTTATCAGGCAGGAGGATGTTGTGAAGGAACGCAGCCGCAGTGTTTTGAGAAAGGAGGATTCTTTCCCAGAATGAACGACGCTATGATCGGAACCATAAACGGGCATGAATTCTGGATAGACCGAGACCTTTTTGAATACTGGCAATACTCTCACTTTACCCTTGATGTGACTGATGGGTTCGGTCCGGGAGGATTCTCACTGGAAACCCCTTTAGGTAAAACTTTTAAAGTTCATTACCGGCTCTTTACTCCGGAGGAATATGGAAATCTAGAACAAGTAAAGCGCAGTGAATAAAAGCTGGGCAATATTCAAATAAGAAATTTACAAGATTTGTTCAATATGGAAAAAATCAGGTCTTCACAAACCGGTTCACAAACATAGCTGCAACCACATCACCCACCGCATTGAGAACCGTAGCCAGAGGATCTACAAGAGTTCCGATGATCATCACGGCCGGAATAGCTTCCTGAGGCAGTTTATAAACCGAGATCATCAGCATTTCTCCGATATATCCACCGTTCGGAATACCACCGGCTACAATACTCACAAATACAGTTATACCTAAGGCTAGCAGAAGATTGGCTGGATCAAAAAAATCTTTCCCGATAATCAGAAATGCAACATAGATCTTAATGATAGAAGACATTGAAGAGCCGTTCTTATGAAGAGTAGTCCCAATTGGGATCACCAGATTCGCAATAGAATTCGGGATACCGATCTTAGATGCTGCCTGAAGATTTGCGGGCATCGTTGCAAAACTGCTGCACGTACTTAAAGCGGTAAGAGTAGGGTAGGCAGCATTGCCCCAGAAACCTTTGATACCCTTGCGGCCATCTGCCATGAATGCATATAGGGTAAAAAACATAAAGAAATAAACGATTCCGGCAATATAATACAGTCCGAGAGGTTTTGCATAAAATCCAAAAAGCTGAGGTCCCAAAGTGGCGACCTGATAAGCAAAATAGGCACCTAAACCAATTGGAGCCAGCTTCATAATCAGTAAAAGAAGTTCTTTCATGACTTCATACCCTGAAGCAATAAATACCCTGAAAGGTTCTCCCTTTTCACCTGCCTTCCGGGCCGAAAATCCTGTAAGGAAAGCAAAAATAAGAAGCGCCAGCATATTCTGTCTTGAAAAAAGTGCCGTGAATTCCCCAACGGTGAAAAAGCCTACAATCCGGTCACCCCATGTATCAGTATTCGCTGTTTCTGTAATGACTTCACTGCTTCCCGAAACCCCGGAAACAGGAAACAAATACACCGCACAGATGGTAAAAACAGCGGCTGTAAGAATGAAGAACAGAAACGTTAAAGACATGGTAAGGATAATCCTTCCAAACTTAGACTGTTGTTCCAGAGAGGCAATAGAATTGGATACTGCGAAAAATACTAGAGGAACTACACTCACAAAAAGAAGATTGAGGAAAATATCCCCCAACGGTTTAATATATTCTACAATGCTGGGAGCTGCAATCCCTATAATGCTCCCAACTGTAATTCCTAAGAGTAAAAGTATAATTCCTGAGTAGTTTTTCAAGACCTCTTTCATGTAGTACTTTTTATCAAAGATAGGTTTATTTTTAACATTCTGTTATACAATTTTCAGAGGCAAATTTCATAAATTTGAGTAAATATCGTTTCTATGGCTTATATAGATTACTATAAAATTTTGGGCGTAGATAAAAGCGCAACACAGGATGACATTAAAAAAGCTTACCGCAAACAGGCGAGAAAGCTGCATCCTGACCTTAATCCCGATGATAAAGAGGCCGAAAGAAAATTCAAGGAACTGAATGAAGCCAATGAAGTGCTCAGCAATCCAGAAAATCGTGCCAAGTATGACAAATACGGAGAAAACTGGAAACATGGTGAAGAATATGAAAAAGCCCAGCAGCAGCAAAGGCAGTATCAACAGCAGAATTACGGTGGAGGTGGATTTTCCGGTGCCGATTTTGGTGAGGGTGAAGATTTTTCCGATTTCTTTCAGAATATGTTCGGTGGCAGTGGTGGAAGTAGTTTCGGGAGAGGTTCACGAGGAAGTGCCTCCGGGAAATTCAAAGGACAGGATGTTCACGCTGAACTGAATTTAAATTTACGAGATGCTGCCCAAACCCATCCGCAAACCTTTGAGATCAACGGTAAAAAAGTAAGAATTACCATTCCGGCGGGAGTATATGACGGACAGCAGATCAAGCTTAAAGGTCATGGAAACCCAGGATTTAATGGAGGTCCGCATGGGGATTTGTACATTACATTCAATATTCCGGCAGATCCGGATTTTGAAAGAACAGGAGATGATCTGAAAACGAAAGTAGCCATTGATCTGTATACCGCTGTGTTAGGAGGAGATGTAAAAGTAAATACTTTGGATGGAAGTGTCAATCTTAAAGTTAAACCGGAAACCCAGAACGGAACGACCGTAAGATTGAAAGGAAAAGGCTTTCCTTTATACAAAAAAGAAGGTCAGTATGGAGATCTTTTTGTGACTTACGAAGTAAAGCTGCCGGTAAATCTTACCGAAAAGCAGAAAGAACTTTTTGAACAACTTAAAAATTCCTAAGCCATGAGTGAAAGAATATCACGCGAAGAAGTAGTGAAAATATACAATATAGAGATCACTTTTTTTAATGAACTCGTAGACTACGGATTACTAAGTATACACATCGAAGATGAAATCAGCTATCTGATGTACGAAGACCTGCCTGATCTGGAAAAATTTGTCAACTGGCATTATGATCTTGAAATTAATCTTCCGGGAATGGAAGTCATTCATCATATGCTGAAAAAACTGGATACCCTGAAACGGAGAAATCGAGAACTGATGAATAAACTTGCTGCAATCAGTGATAAGTATGGGGAAGAGTAGGGTTCAGGATAGCATTTATTCTCAAATCCTGCACTCAGCTTAAAATAATTTCCGGATTCAGACTATTTCGTTTAGCTTTGCAGACTAGAGCAATAGAATCGTTATGAATGAAGAAAAGGTGATTATTTTAAAGCCTAAAAGACAGGATTTTGAGGAAATATACTTCAGCGGGAACCAGGGAAGCTTGCTGTTTTCGCCTACAACAAAGAGTAAAACAGTTTTTACCATAGCTTCAGCACTGATTGTAGGTGCTGCTTTTCTTTTAAAAGATCAGTTCAGTAAAGAAAATCAGGGGATTTTATATTTTCTGAGTTTTATATTCCTGCTTTGTGCTGTTTTTCTGTCCGTAAGTATCAATAAAGTTTCAAGATGGAAAAAACAGGTGAATCAATACTTAAATGGGCTTGAAAACTGTAAAGTATACGAAATCCGGTTTGATCAGAATTTTTTCGTAGTAGTCATTGATGATGAAAAGGAATCCAGCGAATGGAAAGATTTTGATTATTTTGAAAATAATGAACAGTTTATTTCCCTTGAAGGAAAGTACAGCTATATGTTTCCTAAGAAATCAATGAGCGAAAAAGACTACAATTTCCTTAAGAAAACATTAAAAGAAAATATTAAATCATAAAAAATCAGAGCAAGTTGCTCTGATTTTTATTTTATGGGTGAATCAGTAAATCAGCGGTTCTGCCTTTGTCCGATTTAACCTTTTATATTCTATTATTCCAGCCATCCCATCTCTTTCATCCACTCATCATTGTAGATCTTTCCTACATATCTTGAACCGTGGTCATGAAGAAGCACAACAATAACATCGTCTTTGGTAAACTGATCTTTCATTTGTATAAGAGAAGCAATCGCACTTCCTGCAGAATATCCGCAGAAAATTCCTTCCTCCTTAGCAAGCTTTCTTGCATAGATGGCACCGTCTTTATCAGTTACCTTTTCAAAATGATCAATAACAGACATATCATAGTTCTCAGGAATAATATCTTCCCCAATCCCTTCTGTGATGTAAGTATAAGCATGATCGTAGTGAAGTTCCCCTGTTTCATGGAATTCTTTCAGGATAGAACCGTAAGTATCCACACCGATTACTTTGATATCAGGATTTTTCTCCTTGAAGAAAGTTCCGCATCCTGTAATAGTACCTCCTGTTCCTGCACCTACTACAAAATGAGTTAGTTTTCCTTCCGTCTGTTCCCAGATTTCAGGAGCAGTAGACTCATAGTGAGCTGCTCTGTTGGATAAATTATCATATTGGTTTACATACCATCCGTTTTCTGTTTCCTTAGCCAGTCTTTTGGAAACGGAATAATAAGAACGAGGATCCGTAGGTTTTACATCGGTAGGACAAACAATTACTTCTGCTCCTACAGCACGTAGAATATCACATTTTTCTTTTGACTGCTTGGAATTCGTTACAAAAATACATTTGTAACCTTTGATAATAGCGGCAAGAGCCAGTCCCATTCCTGTATTTCCGGAAGTTCCTTCAATAATGGTTCCGCCGGGTTTTAATCTTCCGTCTTTTTCGGCATCTTCAATCATTTTAAGAGCCATTCTGTCCTTCACTGAGTTTCCAGGATTGAAGGTCTCAACTTTTGCCAAAACTAAAGCCGGAAAATCTTCACCTAAAACTTTATTAAGCTTTACAAGAGGAGTATTTCCGATAGTTTCAAGGATATTTTTTGCGTATTTCATAAATGGTTTATAAGCGGTTGCAAAGATAAGGCTTTAAAAATTAGCCACGTAATTTGGTAGAAATGATTTATAAAAAGTGAATGATTAATTATTAGTGGTGAATTTTTTACTGTGAATCATTAATAAGATAGCAGAGAATTCACTATTCATCCTTAATTATATTTAATCACTTTCACTGGTGAAATCTTACTGATCAGATAACTCGGAATAATCAGAGCCAGTCCGGAAATAAGAAGAATTCCTAATGAAATGGAGATAATGGCGATAGGGTTAAGATCTACCGGAACCGTGCTTACATAATAATTCTCAGGATTAAGCTTGATTACCCCAAAAAATTTCTGAATCAGAATAAGTCCAAGACCAATGGCATTTCCATAGAGAAGTCCTGGAATCATAATAATCAGGGTGTAATTGATGAAGGTTGCTCTGATCTGAGCATTGCTCGCTCCCAGTGTTTTAAGAAGCCCGATTGAATTGGTCCTTTCGATGATCAAAATTAAAAGAACCATGATGATGTTGATCACCACTACCACGAGCATAATGATAATGATAAGGGCAATATTCGTATCAAATATACTGATCCAGTCATTGATCTGAGGGTATTTCTCAGTTGCTTTTTCTGCATAATTTTTATAGCCGATAAGCTTTTCAATCTCCGGAAAATCTTTATCAATATCATTGACGTTTTTCAGGAAAATATCAATTCCGCCCACTTCATCCGGTTTCATTTCCTGTATTCTTCGAACGTGATTGATTCCTCCAATAACGAACTGATCATCAATCATTTTTATGTCAGTTTTGTAAATTCCGATAATTCTGAATTTACGATAGATTGGTTTCTGATCCGCTTTTGAAAATATAGTTACGATACTGTCGTTCACTTTAAGGTGAAGGTCATTCGCAACTTTTTGTGATATGGTAACATCATTGTTGAAGCCTTTTTCCGTTACCGTTGGAGTTGTTCCGGCTATAAGGAATTTTTTAAATCTCAGGCTGTCAAAATCTTTGCCGACTCCTTTAAAAATGATTCCTGCAAAACTATGCTCGTTCCGCATAATTCCGGTAACCGTAGCATATTTCTGAACGCTTTCCACATCGGGAAGCTCCTTGATCTTTTGAATATTAAGTCCCTGATTATCTAAAATAGAGGTGTTATAAGAGGAATTTGATCTTGTAGACCGCAAAGTAATATGGCCGCTGAAATCTGCCAGTCTCTCTTTAATGGCTTTCTTTGAACCGAAACCGGTAGCTACGGTAATTAAAGAAACAATGATTCCCAAAGCTACAGAAAGCCTGCCGATGAAGATGATAACCCTTGATAGGTTATTTTTGTTATCTTTGGAAAACGCTATTTTTCTAGAGAAATATAAAGGAAATTTCAAGCTTATGAATTTAGATTTCAAAATTAAAAATTTACTTCTGATTTGCCTAATTTTTTTGGGAGTATTCAATCAATATTATTCTCAGAGCCAAGATCAAACAGATTTTAAAACAGGGGCCGATCAGCCGGAAGTTTATCTGCCGATACTGAAAAATAAAACGATTGGTGTTGTGACGAATCAGACTGGACTGATGAGCGACAGAACCCATGTCGTAGATTTTCTGGTTAAAAATAATATTAAAATCAAAACGATTTTTGCACCGGAACATGGTTTCAGAGGAGATGCAGATGCCGGAGAAAAAGTAAAAAACGGAGTAGATGTGAAAACCGGAATTCCCATCATTTCTTTATATGGAAACAACAAGAAACCTAAACCTGAACAGTTGAAAGGAATTGATGTTGTTGTGTTTGATATCCAGGATGTTGGGGTGAGGTTTTACACTTATATTTCTACATTAGCCTACCTCATGGAAGCCGGAGCTGAAAATAATGTTGAGGTCATGGTACTGGATCGTCCCAATCCTCATGACGGGTATACAGACGGGCCTGTCTTAAGAAAAAAATGGTCAAGTTTTGTAGGAATGCACGAAGTTCCTGTAGTATATGGGCTGACGATAGGAGAATACGGTAAAATGGTAAATGGTGAAAGCTGGCTGAAAAATGGAGTTCAGGCAAAATACACCCTGATCCCGATGAAAAATTATCATAAAAAACAGCGGTATCCTATTTTAGATAAGCCTTCTCCCAACCTTCCGAATGATCAATCAATCAATCTGTACCCAAGCTTATGCTTTTTTGAAGGAACCCAGGTTTCTGCAGGAAGAGGAACAGATCTGCCGTTTCAGGTATACGGATCTCCGTGGACGCCGGAACTGCCTTATCAGTTTACTCCAAAACCTAATTTCGGGGCAAAAGATCCCTTCCTGAATGGGAAACTCTGCTATGGGGAAAACCTTTCAGAATACCCGAAAGATCTTCGGGAACTTAATCTCGAATGGCTTATGAAAGCTTATAAAAATTATAAAAATCCACAGCAGAATTTCTTTCTTGAAAATTTGTTTTTTGATAAACTGGCGGGAACAGATGAGTTCAGAAAACAGATTATTGCCGGAAAATCAATTCAGGAAATCAAAGCCTCCTGGAAAAATGATCTGGAAAAATTTGAAAAAATCCGTACCAAATATGTGGTGTACCAGGATTAATTAATTGAAGAAATTATAAAGTTGGAAGCTGGAAGAGGGATGCTGGAAGTTACTTTTAGTTATAGGTATTGAAAGCCACCAGAAAATCAAATTAAATAAAAGCAGATCAACATTTGCTCTTAATGACTTTCAAAAACTTCCTTCTTCCATCATCCAGCTTCAAACCTGCATCTATCAGATATTCTTATCCTGAACTTACGTTAATTAATCAAAGTTTTGTGGAGGCTTATTATCATTCTTACCTTTATTCAGAATGAAAAGTCCTACAGATAATCCGATAACTCCGGCAAAGGCTGTCATCAGGGCTCTTTCCATTTTGTCAGGCTGATTATTCCCGAGATAATTCATTAAAAAAAGGATCACAAAAGTGGTCACTGAAATGATAATATGATTTTTTCCGAACAGTTTCATGAAGATTATTTTATCTGGTAAGAAATCATAACACCTCCTCTATAAGGGATGATCTCGCCACTTTTATTATATTTTTGAGCCATATCGTAGCGTTTGCCACTTTCACGGTCGTATCCTTTGTAGAAATCCTGAGAGGTACCTATACCTGCATAGATGTCCATGTTCCAGCGGTCGGATAATTGAAATTGGTATCCTCCTGTAATACCAAATATAAGAGAATATCCCTTTTGATACATATTTGATCTAATGAAAGTTTCCCCTCTTTCATTACCATACAGATTATCATTCCAATAATCCCATTTCTGCAGAACAAATGCTGATGCAGCAATGTTAGCTCCTATATACCAATGGTTGAAAGCTTTGTTAAAATAATATCTTCCTTCTACCGAAACAGAATAATACTGCAGTTCATGTCCTGCAAATGATTTCCATGGAGAGACAAGAACATCTCCCTGAAGCGTATATTTTTCACTCAGCTGTTTCTCTGCGGCAATATTAATTACACCAATAGGAATAAGAACGGCATTGCCTTTCAGATATAATTTCTTTTCCTGTTCGGGTTCCTGCTCCTGGGCTGATAATGTTCCTATAGACAGGATTGCAAAGAGTCCGGCGAGAAATTTTTGTTTCATCATTAATTTTATTTTAGTTGATTTAGTAATTCATCTGCAAGGTTATAGTCTTTATGGGATTGAATGGCTATATTCTTTGACATGGTTGCATACGTCTTGGACAACTGTTTATTTCCGGTCAGGAAGTAGAGTTTGGCCAGAATATAAGTGTTTTCAGAGGTTTCGCCCCGCATTACAGATTTCTCAGCCCATTCTGTGGCTTTCTTTAATGATGATGGCGTTTTTATGTGATCACTGAATACCCACGCAGCTCTTAGAAGCTCATTGGGATCATAGGCATCAGAATTTTTGTAATAATCCATAGCAGCTTTTTCAAACTCAGGATAGTTGGCATGCTGCTCATAATAGCTTAGCTTAGTCTGGTTAAGCTTAGACAGAGCAAGCTCTTTTCCTACCAACGGTTCAGCAGATTTCATGAAAAAATCCTCGTTGATCTTTTTATTTTTATCATCGATGGATTGTGCTAAGATTTTCGAGAGTTTTAGTTGGCTGTCGAATTCTTTGTAGGTATCTTCCGGAAGGTATTTTACAATATCGGATTTTCTTGATGAAAATGTTTTATAGTTGCTGTCTTCAGTAGACTTCAGAAAATACAGAAGAAAACCTATTTCTTCTTTGGAAAGTTCTTCTGTAGCTTTTTTATTTTCAAAATATCTTTCAGATGCTTTTTTAGCGAAATCATAATCAGAGCTAGAGTTCAGCTTCATAATATTGATCAGAAATGCAGGATCTTTTTCACCTTTGGCAAAACGTTCTTTTAAAGAACCCTTTTTGTTGGAAGGAGAGTTGATATCCTGAGCCATAGCTACAAAAAGACCTTCTTCCATGTAGCCGGAATTCTGAGAAACCAGTTCACCTTCTCCATTTAAAAAAAGGTAAGTAGGATAGGAACGTACTCCAAATTTAGCCGCGATTTCCCTGCCTTCTCCCTTCTCCATATCGAATCTGGCATTAATGAAATTGGCATTATAATAATCTCCGACAGATTTTTGGGTAAAAACATTTTTCTCCATCATCTTGCAGGGTCCGCACCAGGCCGCATAAGCATCTATAAAGACCAGTTTTTTTTCTTTTTTGGCCTTGGCTATAATATCTTTAAACGGTAATTCCTGAAACTGGATGGCTTCCTGAGCCAGTATAATGACAGAACAAAAAACAAATATTCCGGAGATCAGTTTCTTCATTTTCAAATAAAATTTACAGGCGAAGATAGGTAATTTCCGAAATATAGGCAGTGAAATTGAGGAGGCAGAACTCTATATTAACTATTTTTAAGACTATCATTTCTGTTTTATAATAAAAAAACAGGCCTAAAGCCTGTTGATTATAGTAAGTTTAAAGCAAGTTTCAAGAAACTGCATTAACTGCTTCTTTGATCAGTTCTGTAATTTCCTTGGGATGAGTAGCTAATGAGGCATGGCTGGCATCCAGATGAATGATTTTTTTCGGATTCATTCTTTCTGCCATTTCTTTTTCTGTTTCAGGAGGGATCATACGGTCATTATCTGATACCTGATACCAGCTAGGTTTGGTTTTCCAGGCAGGTTCTCCGGCTTCTGCAGCAAAAATACTCCCGTGGATAGGCTTTTGAGATAAAGACATTACAACAGAGTCTTCAGGATTTAAGTCCTGCGCAAAACTTTCATGGAATTTGTCATATTTTATCCATAAAAACCCTTTGGCATCCGGAACAATATTCGCTGCTCCTGAAGGTTGATCCCTGCGTCCGAAAATTCCTCCCAGACTTTCGCCTTTATCAGGTGCAAAAGCTGCAATATAAACAAGTCCTGCTACTTTATCATGATGACCGGCACCGGAAATTACAGCTCCTCCATAGGAATGTCCTACCAAAATAACTTTGCCTTCCTGCAGGTCAATCAGGTCCTTTGTTTTCTGAATATCGTCTTCCATAGACGTTAAAGGATTCTGTACGCTTCTTACGGTATATCCTTCATGGTGAAGGTTTTCAATAACATGTCTCCAGTGTGAGCCATCCCCCCATGCTCCGTGAACTAAAACGATCGTAACATTTTTATTTTCCATATACTTTAGATTTTGTACTACAAATTTAGGATGCTGATGGTGAAAAAATGTTCACTTTAGTTAACGTTTTAAAGTCCGGTTCCGGATTCGGCTTAAAGACTGAGGTTTTATCCCTAGATAACTGGCAATATGTTTCTGGGCAACCAGCTGAAAAATTTTTGGGTTTTCGGTGAGAAGTCTGTGGTATCTTTTTTCAGGTGAATAATAGAGAAGCTCTTCAATTCTTTTTTTGGCGTTCAGATAAATAACTTCTGTCATTTTTCTTCCGAACTCCTGCCAGTAGGCATCTTTCTGATACAGTTTCTGAAGATCATCTTTATGAAGCAGCAGAACCTCTGAATCTCTTACCGCTTTGATATTCATTTTTGAACGGGTGCTGCAAAGAATACTTTCATAATCCGTAAAAAAGTAATTGTCAAAATGAAACGTGAAATTAACGTCCTCACCATTTTCATTGAGGTAAAAGGTTCTCATAAATCCGGTTTTTAAAAAACCTAAATATTGACATTCTTCACCCTCCTGCAGGAAAAAATCTGATTTTTTATAAACTGCTTCCTGCAGATAACCACAGAATTCTTCATAATGGGCTTCGTCAACCAAAAACAGAGGACCATATGTAGCGTATTCGTTGAGGATATTTTTCATTATAAATATTATTTCGCCATATCTATAATACTAAATTATTAAAAACTGACGAAAAAAAAGAAGTGAAAATCAAAAATAATAGACAGACCATAAGAACGGGGGTATACGATTCCTATACATTCTGTTTTGTGAAAGACTTCTCTTATGTATAATTTATTTACTTTGATACAAAATACAAGTTTTTAACCTTTCATCATCTCTTAATAACGGATGTTCAAATTCTTTCACTTTCTCCAATCCAATTTTTTTCATTACGGCCTCTGATTTTATATTAATTTTAGGAGCAATTGAATAAACTTTATCAATATTTAAATTTTTTTCAGCATATTCTAAACATCTTTTTGCTCCCTCTGTTGCAAACCCTTGATTCCATTCATTACATTTTATTCTCCAGCCAATATCAATACACGGAGTAAAATCTGCCTCATAATTTTGCTCACTAAGTCCTATAAAACCAATAAATTCTTTGTTTTCTAATTTTTCAACAGCAAAATAGCAAAATCCATTTTTTTTGAATTGAATTTTCATTTTTTCAATAAATTCAATTGTTTGATTTTTAGTTAAAAGAGTAGGAAAAAATTCCATAACTCTTGAATCTGAATTTATTTTATATAATTCTTCTACATCTTTTTCTTCCCAATTTCTAAAACCAAGTCGGGTAGAAGTGAATATATATTTCTGTTCTTTTGTCATTATTATATTTTCTGTAAACAAAGATATTAAACTCATTTCTACATGAAAGCGTAAAGGTATAAAAGGTTACAGCCGGTGTATCTTAGAGAAAACGGGTAGTAGTGTCAGAATATAGTCAGTTTTTTGATGTTTTTTATAAAAAATAGAATGATACTTTTAATTCACTTTATGGTCCTCAGATCTTTGTTATATTTTTGCAAACGAATTAATTATCTGTAAAAGAAATACTAAAAAGGGATAAAATTTCACCCGGATTTCTTTTAAAGAAAATAGCAATGCAGAAGAAATTGAACATTAACTTTAAACAAGCGCTCTCTCAAAAATCAGTTTACATCGCGGTATTGTCAGCCTGTATTATTGCGGTAACAGCTCTTGCTGTTCTCAGCTTTTTAATTACCAGAGATAGCCGGAAAAATACTGAAGATTTTGCCAGAAAAACCTTTGTCCGGAAATACGAGTCCGTAGAAAACGAATTCAAAAATATTGAAGATTATCAATATCTGCTCCGTGCGCTGATTCAGAAAGACGGGCTGAAAAACTATAAAGATTATTCTTCTGTTCTGAATGACCTGAACAAAAAACGGAACCTTCTGGCCTACAGCTGGTATTATTATGATAACAACAGTACAAGAAAGCCAGAGACCAATAGTCCTTTAACGGATATTTTCAGAAAAGCGGACAATGCAGACCGATCCATTACCATAAAAACCAACAGACCCGGGCATTTTAAAGACCTTCTGGTCACCCGTAAAGACAGCATGTACTGGATAAGCTATGATTCTCTTGCGCTGACAGGTAAAAACAGGCTGTATTATGGCTCTGCAGTGAGTTTAGATGATCTCCATCAGTACTTTATCAATGTAGATAAAAATTCTAATACGTATGCTTATGTTTTTACAAAAGAAGGCATCTGTATTACCCATCCTGAGAAGAAATATCTTGGGAAAAGTATTTTTGAATTTACAGATATTAAACCTAAAGATACTTTGTGTAGTACGGCTAAATCTGGATATACTCAGGGAACTGCCATTTCAGAATACCTTGGAGTAGAAGTAACCCGGTTTATCAAGCCGTTGAAAACAGATAATTTTGAAGGATACACCGTTGTTAATCATGTTAACTTCATCATCGATGAAAATATTTATAAGGTAAAAGCTTATACCACCTATATTTTCCTGGCGGCATTGTTTCTTATTGTCACTGTGTTTATTCTGTTTCAGAGATCTGTTAGGATAGCCTATAAGGAAAAAGAAAAAATACAGTCTGAAAAAAACCTGCTGCTGATTGAAAATGAGAAAATGCATAAAGCAGAAGTGTTGAACCAGCTTCGGCAGCTGAAAAATAATATCAATCCGCATTTTCTTTTCAATTCATTGAATTCCCTGTATATGCTGATCGGGATTAATAAAGATAGCGCACAGAAATTCACCATGAACCTTTCCAGGATCTACAGGTATCTTATTGTGCCTCCAAAAGAAAACAGGGTTCCCGTTGAGCAGGAAATTAATTTTATCCGGCAGTATATGGAACTTTTGAAAAGCAGGTTTGAAGAAGAGCTGACTTTTGAACTGAAGATTAATGCTCCGGAAAGCTTAGAAAAAAAGATTCCTTATTTATCCCTTCAGATCGTAACGGAGAATGCGATAAAACATAATATAGCTACCATAGATCATCCTCTGGAAATCATGATTATCGTTGAAGAAGAGGCGGTTATTGTAAAGAATACTTGGCAGCCGAAAACAGAGCCCGTAGAGGGAGAAAAGTTTGGGATTGATTATTTGAATCAAATTTATGATTATTTTAGGATTAATTCTCTTAATATTTCAGTTGATGGTGAATATTTCGTATGTTTTTTGCCTTTAATGAAGTGAAAATAAAAATCCATTCACTCCCGAAAAACTACCTTTCACTCCCTAACACTATATATAATATTGCTTTACCTTATAGCTTTGCCGGCTAAATCTACTATTTGGAATGAATCGGACTATTTTAATGAAGAACTACAGACTGGCTCTGTATCTGGGACTTGCTATGGCATCGCCGGCAGTACTGGCACAGAAAAAAGATTCTGTAAAAACAGATAAAGAAAAAACGGAGAAAACCGATGTTTCTTCAAAGAAAACAAAAAAAATTGAAGACCTGATTAAAAAAGGAACCTTCAAAAAAGGGCTTTTTAATACCATTCAGGTAAAAACGGATGTTTATTTTGAAATTCCAGACAGCCTTATGGGACGTCAGTTCCTGGTGGTGAATAAACTGTCTCAGGTACCGATGCAGGTGAATGAGGCGGGATTAAATAAGGGAATGAACTATGAAAACAAGATCATCTCTTTTCACCGTGATAATGTAGCCAAAAAAGTTTGGGTGAAAACCTCAGACGTAAAAGTATCATCTCCTAAAAACGACGCGATCACAAAATCTGTAAAAGATAACTTTTCAGAATCTGTGATTGAGGTTTTTGATATTGAGGCCCAGAACAATGACTCTACTTCGGTAGCGATCAAAGTCAATAAGGTTTTTGATGGTAATCAGAAGAGTTTCAATGATGTGCTGGCCAATGTGGGGTTAGGAGGATCTGTGAAATCAAACCTTTCCTATATCGAAGGAGTGAAAACCTTTCCTCAGAATCTTGTGGTGAAATCCCAGTTGACCACTTCTGTGAATGAAGGTGGGGTAGATCTGCCTGTGACATTGGGGGTGACCACTAATCTTGTGTTGCTTTCCAAAATCCCTATGAAACCAAGAGTCTCCGATCAGAGAGTCGGTTTCTTTAGTGAAAAGCATTGGGCATTCAATGACCGTCAGCAAAAAATGGATGAGAAATTCTTCATTACCAGATGGAATTTAGAACCTAAAGATGAAGACAAAGAAAAATATCTGAGGGGAGAGTTAGTAGAGCCGAAAAAACAGATCGTTTATTATATCGATCCCGCAACACCAAAACAATGGCGTGAAAAAATCATAGCAGGAGTGCATGACTGGCAGGCAGCCTTTGAGCAGGCAGGTTTTAAAAACGCGGTCATTGCTAAAATGCCGGATGAAAAAGATGAAGATTTTGACATTGATGACGTAAGATATTCGGTAATCACGTATGCTGCTTCTCCTAAGTCAAATGCAATGGGACCTTCGGTGGTAGACCCGAGAAGTGGGGAGATTATTGAAGCGGATATCATCTGGTGGCATAATGTAATGACTTCTCTTCAGGAATGGATGAGAATTCAGATAGGACCAATAGATCCGAAAGCGAGAGGAAATAAATTCAGTGACGAATATATGGGGGAAGCGATCCGTTTTGTATCGTCTCATGAAGTGGGGCATACGTTCGGATTAAAGCATAATATGGGATCTTCATTTGCATTTCCTGTAGAATCGCTCCGTTCAAAAGAGTTTACTGATAAAATGGGAGGAACAGCTCCTTCTATCATGGATTATGCCCGTTACAATTACGTAGCACAGCCGGAAGATGGCGTTACCGCGATCACTCCAAAAATCGGAATTTATGATAAATACGCTATAGAATGGGGTTACCGCTGGTATCCAGATGAGTTTTCCGAGAAAAAAGCCATCAGAAACTTAATCGAAAAGCATCAGGATGATCCATTGTATTTCTATGGTGAACAGCAAAGCTATCTGGAGACTATTGATCCGCGTTCGCAGTCTGAAGACCTTGGTGATGATGCGATGAAAGCCAGTGAATATGGATTGAAAAACCTGAAAATTGTTATCAATAATCTTTTACAATGGACTTATGAAGATGGTAAAGAGTATACGGATGCAGGTAAGCTGTATTTGGGAGCGATCGGGCAGTGGGACTTGTATACAGGTCATGTAATGGCAAATGTAGGAGGAATTTATCTGAACAATACGGTTTTCGGGAATAAGAAAAAAGCGTATGAAGCAGTTCCTGCCGAGACTCAGAAGAGAGCAGTTGATTATCTTGTGAAAAATGCCATCAACCTTCCGGAATGGCTGTTCTTTAATCCGATTTCAGAAAAAACATATCCTGTGAAGAATTCTCCGATGGGACCTTTCGAACAGACGCCTTATACGCTGGCAAGAGGAATGCAGTATGCCAATATTTATGCTCTGTTGATGGATGACAGGCTGCTCAGAATGCTTGAAAATGAACTGAAGCATGAAGTTTCAGGATCAAAAGAACAAATCTATACCGTTGAGAATCTATTTGACCAGATAAGAACTGCCATTTTCAGGAAAAAAGGAACACTGACTATTCTTGAAAAGATGACACAGAAGAACTATGTAGATGCACTGATTGTTTCTGTCAATAAATTATTTGAAAAAACAGCAGTAAAGGCATTGAAGACAGACCAAACGCTGAATATGCCGCTCATCTGTAATTTCCATGGTGAAGATCAAAATCTTAGGAATATTAATTATTCATCCATGAAAAGAGTATCTGAAGTAACCACTTACAAGAGAGCGGAACTACAGAAAGTGCTGGATCTGCTGAACAGGACCAGATATAAAGGAGATGATGCTTCAAGAGCTCATTACACAGACTTAATTATTCGTATTGAAGAGGCTTTAAATAAATAATCGGAAATGAAAAAAACTCTAATACTTTTACCTCTTTTGGCTGCTAATATTGCGCTGGCGCAGCAAAAGAAAACGATTACAGGTAAAGTTCAGGATGGCAGTACTTCACAAATCATTGCAGGAGCATCCATTAAAATTGAAACACAATCTGTTTCTTCCAAAACCAATCAGGATGGGATCATTGAAAGTGTTTCCATTGGTACCGTTACAGATAAAAACGGAAATTTTACTTTAGAAATTCCTACCGATACCAAGTCGGTATTGGTGAGCTATCTTGGCTATGAATCCAGACTGATTCAGATTGATGAAGACCAGACCAACTATAATATTTCATTAGCGCCGGCGGGTGAAGTTTCTGAAAAAAATAAAATTCAGGAAGTAATTATTACCGGATATCAGAAGATTGAAAAACGTAAGCAGACCTCAGCGGTTTCTACAGTGAAGATGGACGCGATCAGCCAGTCCGGGGTTGCCAGTGTTGACCAGATGCTGGCCGGGCAGATTGCCGGGGTAGTGGTGACTCCTGAAACAGGATCTCCGGGAGGTCCTGCAAAGATCAGAATTCGTGGAACGGCTTCTTTGTCCGGTCCGCAGGATCCGTTATGGGTAATTGACGGACTTCCGCTGGAGGGAAACGATGTTCCCAATTTCAGCGATAAAGATAATATCGATCAGCTTCAGAACTTTTCTATTGCAGGCCTGAATCCTAATGATATTGAGGATATCACTATTCTTAAAGATGCGGCCGCCACTGCCATCTATGGAGCAAGAGCGGCTAACGGGGTGATTTCCATTACAACGAAAAAAGGGAAAAAAGGAAGCATGAAAGTGAATTTTTCAGCAGATACCTTTATTACATCTCGCCCTGACTTTGACAAGCTAAATCTTCTGAACGCTTCTGAAAAAGTAGACTTTGAGTTAATGCTTGCCAAACGTACTGACCTTACTTACCGTGCTGATAAAGGGGAAGTCATGAGAATTTTAACTAAAAATAACCAGCTTGATGCTTTCAGAAGCGGTGGTTTGGATGCGTTGAATTCTATGACACGCCAGCAGCTTGATGGTCTGAGAAACAGCAACACAGACTGGGGAAAATTGCTATACAGAAATGCAATCAATAAGCAGTATGGACTGAGTGTTTCCGGAGGAAGTGACCGTTCAGATTACTATTTCTCACTAGGGTATTTTGATGAAGAAGGAACAACTATCGGTACAGGTTTTAAACGGTATAACCTTACCTTAAAGAACAATTATAAATTAAGCGATAAGTTAAATGCAGGAATCTCTATTTTCGGGACACAGAGTGAGCGTTCATCGTTCATGACGGATGCTGATGCGGCGGCCAGCCCCATTAATTATTCAAGAAATGCCAATCCTTATCTGACACCTTACAATCCGGATGGTAGCTACAGATATGACCGGGATATAGATGGTTATGCAGATCAATATGTTCCTTTTAACTTCCTTGAGGAAAGAGAAAATACGGATTACACCCTTAAAAATCATTCCTTGAAAGGTATATTGGATCTTGAGTATAAAGTTTCAAAAAGCCTGAGGTTCACGTCACAGTTAGGTCTTCAGTATGACACCAATAAAACGGAGAAGTTTGCTGCTGAAAATACCTATTATACCAGAAAGATGAGAGAGGGAACCCGTTATTATAAAGATGGTGCCTTCCAATATTTCCTGCCTAAAGGAGGGGTAAAACAAAACTGGGATAATGAGTTTTTCCAATACAACTGGAAACTTCAGGGAACCTACAGCACAAAGATCAACTCGGTACATGAAATTGATGTGATGGCCGGAACAGAAATCCGTAAAACGAAAGACAATACTACGGTTACAAGAGCTTTCGGTTTTGACAGTCTTACCAAAACAGGTGTTCCGATCATTTTTCCGAATTCTAACTTTGCAGCAGATAAAAAATATGAAACGTACCGTGAAATGCCTGTCGCAGAAAACGCCTATGCTTCTATGTTTGCGACTGCATCCTATACTTTTGACCAGAAATATACCTTCTTCGGAAGTGTAAGATATGATGGAACTAATTTATTCGGAGTTAATAAAAAGTACAAATACCTGCCGATTTGGGCGGTTTCAGGATCATGGCTGGTATCGAAGGAAAATTTCATGAAGAATCTGAATGCCATTTCTAACCTTAGATTAAGAGCATCCTACGGTTTACAGGGAAATATTGACCGAAATACATCACCATTCTTTATTGGGGAATATAATAATGCTACCATTCTGCCGGGCGGAAAAGAAGATGTGATTAACGTGATCAGCCCTCCGAATGATAAACTTCGCTGGGAAAAAACAACCAATGTAAACCTTGGGCTGGATCTGGGCGTATTCCAGAACCGCATCAACCTTACCTTAGATGTCTACAGCAGAAAAGGGACAGATATGATCAGTATGAAAGAAACACCGCTTGAAACCGGATTCAATTATACGATGATGAACTGGGGAAGCCTTACCAATAAAGGTTTTGAACTGGCTTTATCCACAAGAAACATCAATAAGGATAACTTTAAATGGTCAACTACGATTAATTTCGCGCATAATAAGAGTGAAGTTCTTAGCGAGCAGCCTCGTGATAATGCTTTCCTTCCATCCAGAGAAGGTCTTCCTGTGAATGCTGTTTTTGCATTGAAAACAGCAGGAATGGATGAATACGGAAACCCGATGTTCTGGAAAGGAAATGAAAGAGTAAAAATCGCAGATTTCTTCAAGCTTTATGATGTATATGAAGAATTTCTTCCGGGCCAGCTTGTAGATTCTAAGCTTTCACAGGCAGAAATGAGAAGCCTTTTTACCTATATCGGGGATAGAGATCCAAAGTTTACAGGAGGTATTATCAACACCTTTAAAATCCATAATTTTGACTTTACCGTTTCTGCAGCTTTCAACTTCAAGCAGACGGTAATGAGATCACCTTCTTACCGGGGAATGGAACTGGATAGAGGTAGAAATTATACAAAAGATGTCTACGAAGCAGGAACAACACTTCCGGGAATTACAGGCTCCGAAATGGAAAACAATCCCGGCTGGATGGGGAATAAATGGCTGACGAGCAATCCTTCCAATGCCTACGGTCTGCTTGATATCTGGGCTAAAGAGATCAGCTATATAAGAATAAGCAGCATCCGTTTAGGGTATACGCTTCCTAAAGAATTTACCGCTCCTATGGGCATCAGCAGTCTGAGATTGAGTGTTGAAGGCCGCAACCTGTTCGTATTCAGTAATGGGTATAAAGGGTATTTTGATCCGGAAACCTATGGTAATATTTATGCACAGCCTATTCCTAAATCAGTTACCGTAGGATTTAATGTTTCTTTTTAAAACTTGAAAAAAATGAAAAAAATAACAGCATGTATCGCATTGGCATTGATCAGCTTTACCAGCATAGGATGCGATCGATTTTTAGATATTCAGCCTGAAGGAAAAGTGATTCCGGTGACTGTTGAGGATTACAGAAAAGTACTTACCTCAGCCTATGCCAAATATCCGAGTCATAAATCTCTGACAGCCCTTCGTACAGATGAAACTTATCTGGATGAAACGTTGAATGAATTCAATGTATACCGTGAAATTGCCATGTGGAAAGACACCAACAACGATGCAGCAACGATGGAGTTTCCCTGGGTGAAGTTTTACTCCGTGGTATTCTATCTGAACCAGATCATCAACGAAGGAAGCAAGACAATGGCAGATTCTCCTGAAAAACAGCAGATTCTGGCAGAAGCGTATGCATTGCGTGCCTATACCTATTTTGATATGGTTAATTTATACGGAAAACCATACAATAACGCTACTGCATCTACAGACAGAGGAGTTCCGCTAAGTCTGGAAATTGATCTGGAAGCAGTCCTGAAGCCTTCTACCGTTCAGGAAGTTTACAATCAGGTTCATGCGGATATGGAAAAAGCGGAGGACTTAATGGTGGCAGAGAAGCAGCCTTTAGATATCAGCTATAGATTTTCAAAGATATCAGTGAATGCTCTTCAGGCAAGAATAGCCCTTTATCAGAGTGACTGGAATAAGGCGTTACAATATTCAGAGCAGGCTTTGTTAATGAAAGGAAGTCTTACGGATTTGAATACAACCAATACCTTACCCAATCATTACGCTTCAGCAGAAGCGATCATGGCTTTGGATGCTGTGTTTGACGATGCTGCCGGAAACTTATCATATGCTTCTCCGGAATTGATTTCAAAATTTAATACGGCTGCAGACAAAAGATTCGGAATTTATTTTGAAAAGAAGAATGATAAGTATAAAATCATCAAAAAAGGAACTGCAGATTTTAAAGTGTCTTTCAGAACGTCTGAATTGTATTTTATTAAATCCGAAGCATTATTAAAACTGAATAAACTTGATGAAGCTAAGCAAACCCTTCTTAAAGTGGCCAAAAACAGATATACTCCGGATGGCTATACCTCTGTTCAGAATACAATAACCCCGATGAATGCTGCAGAATTTATGAATTTCATCCAGGATGAAAGATTCAGAGAATTTACCGCAGAAGGACACCGTTGGTTTGATTTAAGAAGAGCCAATCAGAAAGAAATAAAACATACCGTGAGCGGTAAAGAGTATATTCTTCAGCAGAATGACCCGAGATATACCATAGAATATCCGATGAGTGCAAAGAAGAATAACCCCAACTTATAACATTTCATATTAACATCCCCTGAAACCGCTGGAGCTTAAACGTTCTAGCGGTTTTTTTGTACTTTTGTACCGTTATGAAAATTGCCATTATAGAAGATGAGCTCCTGGCTGTTAATTATCTGAAAAACCTTTTGGATAAACAGAACATCGTTCCTGTCACAGAGACCGTTATTCTTCGCTCAAAAAAACAGGCAATAGACTTTTTCAGTAAAGATTCTGCAGATCTTGTCTTTATGGATATCCATTTGGGAGACGGGATGAGCCTTGAAATTTTCGAGCATGTGGAACTTTTCACGCCGATCATTTTCATAACAGCTTTTGATGAATATGCGATGAGGGTTTTCAGGCATTTTACCATAGATTACCTTTTGAAACCTTTTGAAGAGGAAGACTTACATAAAGCTTTACAGAAATTCATTTCAATCAGAAATAATTTTGATCCCGAACCTCTCCTGAAATCCGTCTCAGCATTACAGCAGGATGGCAGCTCAGAAATGATGAAACGTTTTATGGTAAGAGAAGGAAATAAACTCAAATCAATACACGAGCACAATACTGCGTATTTTTTTGCTTCGGGAAAATACCTTTTTCTCACCACGATGGATCATCAGACCTATATTTTCGATGATACCATTAAAGATATCATCCAGAAGCTGAACCCGCAGGTTTTCTTCAAAGTGAACCGCAAATTCATCATCAACAAAAAAGCGGTTACCGAAATCATCAAACATTCAAGTCAGAAAGTAGAGCTGAAGCTTTCCCCGGAACCGGAAGTCAATACGGAAATATTTATCAGTAAGCCGCAGATTGCGGAATGCCTGAACTGGCTTAATTCTTAGGGAAAGGAAGCCAGAAGAGGGTAGCTGGAAGTTACTGTTCCGCGGAGTACTTTTTCTTGGCCTCCTGCAGAACATCATCCAACATGAAAATAAAAAACAGCCATCTGTTTTCCAGACTTTCATAACTTCCATCTTCCTGCATCCATCTTCCGTCCTTATCCAATATTTTTCGTATTTTTCTCCTCCTAAAACTAACATGAAATTATGAGAATGTACTTGCTGGCAGTCCTGTTGTTTTCTTCCCTGCTGTTTTCACAGAAAATCCAGCTGAAGAAAGACAAAATCCAGTTCAATGAAAAAGAAATAGGCATTCTGAAATCACCTTACCGCGATCATTTTGAGTTTTATACCTTAGCCAATGAAAAGGTTTTTGATGCCGATCTGAAAGGAGTTTCCCTGGCCAAAGAAGAAATTCTCTACTATCTGGATATGAAATCGGCAGATGGAAAGACCACGCAGATTCCTTATGAAGTGCTCATTACTTCTTTTAAACCGGATCGTATTGTTGCTCATCAACTGGCTGTAAAATATAAGCTTTTCAATGAAAATGGTTTTGATAAAGCTGAACTGGAAACATTCTTTACAACCCCAAGGGAAAATCTTGGCGACAAATACCTGAAAGCAAAAACAAGCAGTATTGCAGAAGATAATGAAAGAAAAAGCAGACTGGATAATATCAGAAACCTCTATAATCCTAGACTGGGATCAAAAGGAGAGATCCTGATCAATAACGGATCTTATCCGGCTAAGATCATTGGTTACTCCAGAGCATATAACTGCGTTGGGTTCAATAATACAGGGCCATGTCTGGAGGTAAGTGATCTTGATGGTATTAAAGTAGCAACGATGTATCAGACCCAGGGCATGAAAACCTATGCGGTAAGAACTTTTGATAATAATGAATTCACCTTTACAGCTTCCCGATCTTATGCGTCTTCAGATTATGCTTTTGTGAGTGAGTTTATAGCCAATCTCTTCATAGAAGGATATACACTGGAACATCAGGCTTATTATAAAAATGAAGAACTTCAGCAGGCTAAAGTGGATGATGCCATTAACAGGAGCATCAATTTATACGATGTACCAGGATATTTAGTCGAAAAATCCGGTAAAAAACAGAAGGAATGATCACCATCTGGTTTGAAATGCTGGATACGGAAAGAACCGGCCAGAAACTTCCCGAAGGTGGAGCCGATCTGTTCGGGCAAAGAGTAACTTTGAAAAAACAGCTTCCAGGAATGAGAAGCATGGCTACGAAAGTCTATGATGCAGATTCAGGCGTTCACTTCTGTGTTTCCCCGAACGGAAATGAAGAATGTTATTACGGACTGGATGTGAAAGGAGAGTTCATGAAAAAACTTCAGAATTATGGAAGTATGCATGGAAATAATGCCTATTTCTACAGACTTGTTGCCAGAGAAAATAGAATTATGCTGCTTCAGGATCCTGTTGAGCTTCACAAATATGTCATCAAAACAGACCTTCAGCCTAAAGGGCAGATGCTCGATAACAGATCCAACGACAAACTTTCTGAAAAGCTGGCCGATTATCTCAAAGACTGTAAAAGCCTTTCCGATCAGCTGAAAAAAGAAAGCCTGGATCTTAAGAACGAAGAAAACCTGCTCCACGTCATTTCAGAATACGGTAAATGTAAAAAATAACATACTTTTCCTTACTAAATATCATGGGACAAACACTTGTAGAATACGAAAAAGATAAAGGATTCTGGATCGCGGAAACGATGATGCAGCTGGTACTGCATTATATTGTTCAGGAAATGGAAAAACCTGAACATCTTATCCCGAATAAATCTGATCTGCTGGAGGATACAAAATTTCATATCAATGGATACAGCGGAGGTCATATGTATTTCAGCCTGTTTGATAAAGTCAGTTCACCGGCAGACGAACAGGCCATGATACAGATCCTGGATAATGTGAAGACAACACTGCAAAATAAAGGAGACCTTATCTCCGTAGAAGAATTAATGAGCATTCCTACGGATGATCTTACCCTGAAATATATTCTTGACAAGAAACCCTTTCCAACCGCAGAATTAATCCGCGTAATGGATGCTCTTATCCAGATGCTGGAAAGAACCTGGCCCCACAAAGATTATGAAATGGATCTGAAATGGAAGTATTTTGATTAAACTGAATTTCAAGAGTAATTGACAAAGAGCAGAAAGAATGAAATATTTACAGTTTTTAAAAGATCACCACACAGCAGATTCCTTTACCAATAAAGGAATAAGCGATGCAGAAATAGAAAATCTGGAAAAACAGTACAATGACGGACGCTTATTTCCTGTCGCTTTAAAGGAACTTCTATTACTGGCCGGAAATTTCTGTCATGCATTGGATTATAACATTTATGACAGCCAGGAAGAACTGCAAGCTGAAGAAAGAGAAGAGCTGAAAGATTTGTATGATCTTACCATAGAGCGGCCATTCTTTTTCATCGATCTGGTTTCTCATGGTCTTCCTGTATTTGTATTTCTGGATGAAGGAGATGATCCGCCTGTCAACCAGATGGTAAATGATCCTACTAAGGAAAAATATTATGAAAGAGCAGGAGGAACACTTCAATCCTATGTGATCAGCAGGATCCGGTATTATCAGAAATGGTATCCCCATTAAAAAACAAATCATGATGACATGAATAGACTATTTTGCAGAAAATAATATTGAAGTGATATGACCGGATATAAAAACTCAGACGGACAGATGGTGACGGAACAGGAATTCGACAGAACGAAAGGAGGAACCATTCATACCTATGATGACATTACCGGAAGGCTGAAAAAGACTGAAAATATCATTTTTATGTCAAAGCCGGGAACAACACGTACCTGGTGCGAATATTATCTGGATCCTTCGGAAAGTGAAACGGATATTATCCGGCAGTATACGGGTGAAACTGAAAATCATTCCCTGACCGTCTATTTAAATCAACAGACAGCACACGGATTTGAAATGTGGGACGCCAGAGATTATAACAAAGAAGGGGTTTTAAGATTCAGAAGCAGGATTGTTTATGACAGCCGGGGAAGAATGGTTTCAAAGATTAATTTCGATGTACAGACGGAGGAGGTAATGCGGCATTCGGCGTACTGTTCTTCAAAATACTATTATGGAACCGATATAGATACTGAAAACGGATTGCTGGATCTGGAGCTCAGGTTTACCTATGAGTTTGATGAGCGCATCAGTCGGTTTGTTACTTACATCAAAGATGTCAATGAAACTACCGGAGAAATCCATACCATGAATGTTGAAGACTTTATAGAACTCTTTGGCGGGGATTTCTGGAATGCGCATCCTTATTATCATTCATTGTATCCGATATTACCGGAGTCTCCGGTGGTATAAACAGAGTAGAATAAATTATATGATTAAAGAATATTACGGTCTTTCAGGTGAAAAGATCACAGAACAGGAAGCCCTTGAACATACAGAGTTTATGATCAGGTGGTCAGAACATTTATCAGATCTTCCGTTCAAAGAAGAGGAGCATATTATCAATGGTAAGCCGGATTTCATTCAGTACTTTATTGCTCACGATGAGAGTGAAGCGGAAGTTTTCGATCATCTGAGCCGTAAATCGGAACAGTTTCAGATTAAAAAAAGAATAATGGCAGAAGATTTTGTGGTGGATGTCAATAAAGATTATTCCCTTACCAACGGAAACGGAGCCTTAATTTCAAAAACAGTATATACAACGGATGATCCTAATGACAACTATATCTGTATTCATGTACTGGATGCACAAACCCGTCTTCCTATACCGTTCAGAACCCGGAAATACTGTTATAAAACAAGTAGAAACGGAGAACGGTATGAAGCCATAGAGTTTCTTTACGATGAAAACGGTTTATTGCGGGAAGCCATAGAAATGCCCTATAACTCAGATGAACAGGACTGGAATTATTATGACCGGGATCATTTTCAGCTCCTGCAGGATAAGAACTCAACCGATTTAAGTTATTACAAAAATAGTGATCTGCTGCCCGGGTATCTGCTTCATCTCCTTGAAGAATGATTATCACATAAAAAAACTAGAAAATGATCAAAGAATATTATCCCATTTGGGGTGAAAAAATCACAGAACAGGAAGCTCTTCGGCTTAAAAATTTTAAAATCAGGTGGATTGATGGATTATATAATCTTCCCTTTAAAGAAGAGCATGTTATCAATAATGATGAAATTGAATGTATTGAGTATTACATCTATGATGGTGAAAATGAAGCAGAAGTTCTCCATACACTGAGCAGTAAATCAGAAAGATTTGATATTGTAAAAAGAGTGGTAATAGAGAATTTTATCGTGGATACCAGTAAAGGATATATCCGTGGAAATCATATTCCCTTAGTCGGTAAAGTCGTTTACAATGCTGATGACCCTAATGCCCATCATATCTGTATTCAGACATTAGATAATAAGACTCATCTTCCTATACATGATAGGACGGTAAAATATTGGTACGATACAGATGAAAATGGTAAGAAATACCAAGCTGTTCGTTGCCTGTATGATGAGAACGGCTTATTGGAGGTTGCGATAGACCAAAGAGCTTACGATTCAGAACAGGATTGGGATTACTTTTCGCTTCAAGGTTTTTATAAATTACAGCGTACCATATCCGAAGATATAAGCTATTACCAGAATGGAAACCTGCTGCCTGAGCATCTGCTGGATACGGAATCTGATTTTGAAAACAAATAGCAGGGGCATCCGTGTCATGAGAAATAATCTCACATTGTAAGAAAGTTCCCATAAAAAATCATCATTACAACACAAACCGCTAGTAACTTCCATCCTCCCTCTTCCAGCTTCCTTTCAAACCCTATTTCCCCAGCACTTTTTTCGCATTCTCATTATCAGGATTAAGCTCCAGGGATTTTTTATAATTTTCCAGGGCTTCCTTCTTTTTGCCAACTATCAAAAGGTTTTCACCATAGCTGTCATAGGTGTTCCAGGCATTAGGGTAAAGTTCTATATTCAGTCTGAATATTTTCAGGGCATCATCCATTTTCTTTTCTCTGGCCAGCTGATAGCCAAAACTGTTGATTTCTCCCTCACCCATATTATATTTTGATGCAAGTCCTTTCTTATATTCTGACTTTATAAACGGAATCAGCTTGTCAATGGATTTTTCGTTGTTATAGGCTTCATTCAGGGAGATGAGATTCATTTTTCTCTCCTTTTCCTCCTGTTCTTTCAGGGTTTCAACACTGTAATATTTTCTCTGTTCATCGGTAATCTGAGAAGGATCGATTTTATAGCGTGCCCATTTTCCATTAGTTGTATGATCTTTATAGAACTGGGTTCCGTAGATCTGTGGCTGGTTTCTGCGCATCAGGTCTCTGTCTACGGCAGCGGCATACCACCAGCGGTTCAGGGTAGGGTCCATTTTCAGGGCCTGCCCGAAACTTTTAACAGCCATTCCTGAAGAAATACTGTCGTTTCCGTGTTGAAAAACAATTCCGGAATTGAAATAATCTTTAGCGGTCTGCACTTTGCCTTCCTTCATGAGAATAAGAATTCTGGCTCTTCGGTCGCTGTCTTCCTTACTCAGAACAGACCAGTCAATATTCGCAGCCTTTCTTGCATTCTGATCATCGTCTGCCATTTTCTGAAGTTCGGGATTATCCTTTGCCTGAGAGAAAATCAATAAAGGAAATATCAGTAAAAGCAAAGTGAAAAGCAGGTTTGATTTTTTCATACGGTTAAAGTGATTAGTTTTTAGGAGGTTAATTAACCTGAGCCAATTTACAAATTAATTTTTAACATATTTTATTTGCTTTTTACCATAGAATGCTGGATCAGAGAATACAAAAAATGCAGAATTTATTCAATAGAGGCGGACTTTAGTCCGCCTAAATAATAAAATCATTCATCTGGCTTCCTATACAATAAATTCATAAAATTCAGAAGAAAAATATCCGCAAACATCTGTAAAATCCGTGGCATTCGTAGGAAATAATTTAACCACAAATTTTTTTCACTTAAATTTTATAAATCTAATATCATCATGTTAAGAATAATATTCATTAAAAATAAATTCTTAAATTTAAAAAAGACTTCTAAGATTAAAATAGGACAGGTAATAGGATAAAAATGAATTTCAGGTTTATAAAAACGAAAGATGAGTTGTTGAAAAAATATCTGGAAGGATTTTATATTTTTGAAAGCGGAACAGCAGATGCTCAGACAGAATATATTGTTTTTCCTTCCAATCACTGTGTCGTTTCTATATACCATAATGTTCGGTTGCATATAGAATCTAATAAAATCCACTATTCAAATTCACCTGGGGAATCTGTTGTTTCTACGGTTGCTATTGCCTTTCAGAAACCTCTCATTGGAACCTACGAATCAGGAGTCAGAGAAATATCGTTTTGTTTTTATCCTCTTGGTTTTAATCATTTTGTTGACAAAGATTTAAGCGGCCTTCAACGGGGAGGGCTTCAGTTTTTTGATTATGAAGAGGATTTTAAAGCCTTTATTTCAGAGATTCTTGATGAAACGGATGAGACTGTTTTACAGGAGAAAATTGAAGCGTATTGGCTGCGGAAGTTTCGGGATAAAGACTTTTCACAGCTCGAAAATGCATTGGATATGCTCAATAAAACAGATCTGGATATCTCTGAAATTGCAGATAAAATGGGATTAAGCAGGCAGTACCTGGCCCGGATGTTCACGAAGCACCTTTGTAAAACACCCTCTGAATTCCGTAAAATTTTTCGGTTCAGAAAAGCATTGCAAAGTTTTACATCATCCAGAAATCTTACCCATCTTACCTATGACAACTTATTCTATGATCAGTCTCATCTTATTAAAGATTTTCAGAAACTGACAGGAATGTCTCCCAAACAGTTCTTTAAAGGAAATAAATCACTGAATGAAGGATCGGTGAACTGGTTTTTCCCGGATTAGTTTCCATTTTTACAATTTTATCAGCTGAATACAGAATAATTTTGATGAACACCGGTTAGTTCCGGCCATTTTAAAATTATTGCGCTATGATAAATTTTTTTCTTACCCTCTTACTGTTTCTGTTCAGTATTTTTAGTTTTGCCCAGACTGCTAAGGGAACAGATATTTCTACAGATCATACTTTTGATAAAGGTTCATCCGTATCCGTTCAGAAGCTATCCGGAACTCAGATCAGAGATCTTGCAGTTCTTGGAAAAGTGTGGGGCTTTCTGAAATATTATCATCCGAAAGCCAATTCAGGGACACTCAATTGGGATTATGAACTTTTTAAGGTAATGCCCGGAATTCTTTCAGCTAAAAATGAATCAGAAAGAAATAAGATTCTTCTTACCTGGACAGCATCTCTTGGGGATTTCTCCAAAAGAACAGACGTAAAAGAAAATTCAGAAGTAAGATACAAACCGGATTTACAATGGATCAGCAAATCATTAGGTAAAGATCTTAGTGAGTCGCTGATGAATATTTCCAGGGCAGAGAGAAAGCCGGAAAATCATTACGTTAAAATATATTCAGAGGATATGCCTATTCCTTATTTTCAGAATGAAGCGGCTTATGCTCAGTTCAAATATCCCGATGCGGGTTTCAGACTGCTGAGCCTGTACAGATACTGGAATATGATAGAATATTTTTATCCGTATAAAAACACTCTTGAAAAAAGCTGGGATAAAACATTGATAGAGCTGATTCCAAAATTTGCAGAAGCAGAAAATGAAATGAGTTACAAACTTGCAGTAGCTTCTATGGTTGCAGAAATACAGGATTCACATGCGATATTGTCAATATGGACAACTCCTCCCTTATATGAACAATATGGTAAAATGAGACCTGCCGTGAATCTGGTATTTGTGGGTAACAGACCGGTGGTTTCCGAAAGTCTTGAAGAAAAGAACGGAAATAAAAATGAACTCCTTCAGGGCGATGAAATTGTATCTGTGAACCAGAAGGCCGTTGAAACGCTGCTTAAGGAACAGCTGCCCTATGCATCTGGCTCTAATGAACCTGTCCGCCTGTCAAAAGTTGCAGTAAGTCTTTTAAGAACCAATGATCCTCAGATTGAAGTAGGAGTGAAAAGATCCGGTACTTTAAAAACGATTAAAGTAACAACACTTCCTCTGGAAAAATCTCTTATTGAAGAAAATCAGGGAGAACCTGCCTTCAAAATGGTGGAAAATGATATCGCTTATATTCATCCTGGAAGACTGGATGTAAAAGATCTTGACGGAATTATGCAGAAAGCCATAAAAGCCAAAGCCATTATTATCGATATGAGAACCTATCCGAAAGAAACCATGTTTCTCATGAAAATCGGAGACTATCTTTTTGATAAGCCGAAAGACTTCTGCAGAATGACCAAAGGTAATGTTGTAACGCCTGGACAGTTCAGCTATTTAAGTAATGAATATATGAGTAATGTCAAAATAGGCAAAGATACTCCCGATTATTACAAAGGAAAATTGATTGTTCTGTGTAACGAGACTACCCAGAGTTTTGCAGAAATGAGCCTTATGGCATTCCGTGCAGGGCCCAATACAACGATCATCGGAAGTCAGACAGCCGGAGCAGACGGCAATGTAACAGCAACTATCTCACTGCCGGGGAATATCAAAACAATTTTTACCGGAATTGGAATGTATAATCTGGATGGAACAGAAACCCAGAGAATCGGAATTGTGCCTGATATAGAAGTAAAGCCTACGGTTCAAGGCATTCTGGATAAGAAAGATGAAGTGCTGGAAAGAGCAATACGTTTTTCCAATGGAGCATAACCAGTAGAGATCAAAAGAATGTCATTATATAAAATACCGGATGATGAATCAGATGAAAATTTTCAGTACTGTTTTACTGTTAATTCTTAATATAAATGTCATATTGGCACAAAGCAGAAAGAACAGCAATGAAGTCGCTTTAATAAGAGAAATCAACGTATCGGAATGGAGTGGAAAAAATTACCGGTTCAGTGCAGACATCAGATGTGAAAACTATGATGAAATAACAGAAATAGGGATTAATACAGTACAGGTGGGAAAAGAAAAATTTGATCTGCTGAATCATACGGCAGCACAGAACAGAATTTCTCCATCCACAGAAAATAAAAACTGGAAAACCATTACCATAGAAGGTAAAATTGATCCGCAGTCAAAATTAATCTGGCTTTATCTGCTGGCTTTCGGAAACGGTAAATTTTACTTCGATAACCTCAAATTAAGCATTCAGTCTCAGAGCGGCTGGATCAGTATTCCGATGGAAAACTCTGGTTTTGAGGAGACTGATGAGGTGAAAAAAGTTTTAAAAGCTTATAAAAACACAGTCTCTTTAAATAAAAATGATCATATAAAGGCTTCTATTGTAAAATTAGGAGATAATAATGCCCTTATGTTTGATTCCCGGAACAATACCTTTCATTATGAAACCTATTACGGTTACAATCCGGTTAAGGGAAAGTACATAACCATGCCAGACGGTAAAAAGATTTACTGTGAAATATACGGACAGGGAGAACCTTTGCTGCTGCTTCATGGGAATGGTGATTCTATCAACACATTTAAGAACCAGATTCCGGAATTCGCAAAATACTATCAGGTAATTGCCATTGATACAAGAGGGCAGGGGAAGAGTACAGATAATGACACTGAATCTTTCAACTACCAGATTTTTGAAAAAGACCTGGAAGAAATAATCCGCCAGCTTCAGCTTCAGAAAGTCAGTATTGTAGGATGGAGTGACGGAGCCATCACCGGAATGCTCTATGCCATGGAGCAGCCGGAAAAAGTACATAAACTGGTGCTGATGGGCGCCAATCTTAACTCGTCTGAGGAAGCTGTTACCTCCAAAATTCTTTCCCAGACCCGAAAAGATATCGACCGGCTCAAAAAACAAAACGATCCTAAGAACAGGACAACTATAAAACTTTTAGAAATGATTCTGAAGGAACCCAATATCCCCGCATCTGAGCTCTCCAAAATAAAAGCGGAAACTTTAGTGATGGCTGGGGAAAAAGATCTTATTCTGGAAAAACATACCCAATTGATCGCTCAAAATATACCTCATTCAGAATTGAAAATCGTAAAAAGGGAAAACCATTTTTTACCCGATGAAAATTCTGTATTGTTCAATAGTATTGTGCTGGAGTTTTTAAAACGGTAAACCGGCAATTAAATCTATTTATGGTATTACGGTCAGGAAACATCTGTGGTGAATTCCTGCATTTCATAATACTTTATGGCATTTTGTTTTAAAGGATTGGTGCTCCATGCTTCCCATTCACCGGTATAGGGATTGTAACCACATTTTAAAGGTTTGGAAATATCTAGTCCGTTACGGTCTGTATGGGTTCGTTCTGTATATGCTCTGCAGTCTGTGCAGATATCCCTGAACTCGCAGTCCTTACATATTTCGATCTTATCCTTTGTAAGATTCCAGTATTTTTTTAAATCAGGAGTGTTGGCAGCGTTCTTTAGTAAGGTATTTTTGATGTTTCCAAAACTTTCAGGCATGGATGGGCAATTCCGTATATATCCATTTTGGTCAATTGAAATTTTTTTGTACAGACAGGAGTTATGAGCTTTAGATTCTAAGCTAAAATGATAATTTAAGTTGAAATTTTTAGCATTAATGCATCCGCAACTGGTGGGAATAGCTATATCCTGTCTGATCAGGCTTAAAATAACCGGACCAAAAGTTTCCTCTTTGTCCAGATCAGAAGAATACAACGTAAATCTGATCAGTTTATTGGTATGAATATTTCCTTGCTTTATACTATCAACTAATTCAGAACTATATTTTGCAACAATTGAAATTTCATGTAGAGAAGAATTATCAAACAAAGTAAGTTTTGAAATAATCCGTTTAATATTGGCTGTATTGATCTCTTTTATGATTCTGATTTCCAGAAATTTGATTTGTAAATCATTGATCTGGCCAGCCAGCTGCTTATTCAGTAGAACAGGATCGGAAATATCAATAATAATATACTCAATGAGGGTTGGATTTTCCTTAAAAGAAGAATTACTTCTAAAATTTCCCAGTTCTTTTTTGTCTTTTACGGTGAAGCCTAGCTTATGAGTGATAATAAAGTTCAGATAATCATTGAGAATCGGCAGATCTTCCGGGTCCATCTCTTTCCTCAGTGAACTGTAATCGGTCCGTTCATTGGCAATCAGATTAAAAAGCCCTTTGGGGATTATTCTTAAAAAACCTGAAGCTGTATCGTATATGATTGCCTGTTTAGCTCCGGCAGTAATTTTTACAGAATGATATAATTTTAAAAACATAGATCAGTGTAATAATGAATAATGTTTTACAGAACGGAAAATCTTAGTATTGCTGCTTTTAATATCTTTATTGGAAGAATACGTGACTTTTTTTACATCGCCACATTTTTTCCATTCCTGTAAAGTAAATTCAGTACCTTTTATCTGTAGTTTTTTCATAGTAAATCTGCAATATATTTTTCTATCTGATAATTGCCGTAAAGGCTGACTGTGTGAAATTGTCCGACAGGATTAACCTCTAAAAAATAATAATCCTCTTTTGATTTCAATAAATCAATCGTTCCGCAATTGATCTTTAATTTTTTGGCAAGCTGCTTGATCTTTTTCTTCAGGTCTGAAGGAAGATTGATCGGAAGATATTTTTTATCGCTGTTAGAGGTATTTCTGATATCAATTTCTTCCGAAAATTCAAATGTTGCAATAGCCCATATTTTATTTCCGAAAAAAAACACTCTTATTTCATAATCCTTTTCTATTCTTTCCTGAATCAGGGTAGGAATAATATTATCCTGCCTGGAATATATTTCACTAATATTAATTTCTTTTGTATAATTCATATACAGCTCACCTTCATGAAAGATATGAGCCATTTCCGCTACTGATTTTGTAATATACTTTCCTGAAGGATCAAGGTTAAGGATATTTTGAAGCTGAGAATAGATGTAAGTATCAGGGATTTTAAAATTCAAAGTCTGAGCAATATGAAGGACTTCCAGCTTATTCACTTCTTTTGTAGTAAGATTTCCATATATTCTTGCTTCTGATATATTCAGAAAATAATAAATGAACTGCGTTATAACATGAAGCTCCGAATTAAAAAAAGAGAGAAGCTGTTCATCTATTTCTCCGGTAAATCCACCATATACCAATGATCCGTTTCTGTAAAAAACCGATTGAAAATTTTTCAGATCGTATTTCAGTCCGTCGATTTTTACTGTAAAAAGAGAATTTTTGAAATCAAAAGAAACCGCTTCAATGATTTGATTTTCGTTAAGACGGACAAATTGTTTTTCTAACCGGGACAACCAGACGCAGACTGCATCTGTCATGGTATCGTTATCTGCACTAATGATGAGAATCATTTAAATTTAATAAGAATTTTTTTATTTTTTTAGCATCTTCTGCTGTCTGGAAACTCATGCCTACAATTTGGGCCTGGGGAAGAATAAAATCTTTGTGACGTAGAGTGAAAACTTTCTTTTTAAGGTTATCATCAAGATTGCTCATACCCAGTTTTTTTCTGTTTTCATTAATGGGATTAACTAAAATATTTCCTTGTTCTCCCCTGTTTTTCGGATAGAACCACTGATGGACATAGCAGCAGTCAGCTTTTTTTAAATTTTCAGTTATATTATCATGAGGTCTTGCCGGATCTCCTTCGTTTTTAATAAACTCAATGATGTCAAAATGTCGGGAGGTATAATTGTTGGTACTGTTATTCAGATCAAGTAGAAAAGCAGTGGTGTCAGGAGTAATTTTGCCTTGATTTAAAGCTTTTATCAGTTCATTGGAAAAATTGACCTGCTGAGGTTTTAGCTTGTTGCTGGAAGTCTGGTGCCAGATAATAAAATAAAACTGATGGAAAAAATCCTTACCCGCAGATTGTAAGCCTAAGTCGTATTCATTAGGAAATCCTTTTTGTTGGATAAGCTTTAACAGTCTTACAGATGCAATACTGTCATTTTTTGTAATTTCTTTCTGGTATTTGGCATAGTCTCCTCCAGAAAGCTTTCGGTAATACTGATCTATTGTAAATAAAGAATCAAGAGACTTTTTGTAGGATTGGTTTAATGATACTGTACAGTGTACATCATCAGTTTTTTTGTGATCAGGAAAATATTGAGTTAAAAACTGGTCTTCAAATGGATAATCAAGGCACTTTAAAGAGCGATATTGTCTGAAAGCATAATCTGTGTCCTTTATTTTTAACGCGGTTTGCATACTGTTATAAAGATCCTTTGCATGAGGACGGTCAAAAGCTTTAAATGCTTTTTTGTATAAAATAAGAGCGCTGTCTAATTTATTGCTGACAATTTTGTTTTCTGCCTTATTGATAATTTCGTAGTAGAGAATCAGTTTTTTATTGGTAAGTTCCTGTGTTTGGGAGTAGGTGAACGAACCTATGCATAAAAAGAAAAAGGTGATGAATAGTTTCATGGGAAAGTAATTAAAACAGGAGAAGTATCAGAGATACTTCTCCTGAATTTTTTATTTTAGTTTGGTCCCTGGTATACTATCGTTTGATTGTGATAAATATATTGTCCATTGGCAACCATTGTATCGGATGTATATTTGATTGTAGTACAATAGCCCGGGCTTGGCCAATTCTGTTCTGATGTTTCTCCTCCTCCTGTAGAAGTAACGCCAAGGTCAAAAGAAGGTTTTGCAGGTCCTCCTTCACCTCCGAAAACATTAAGCAATTTCTCATTCTCTAACTGGAAGCTCTCCAGTTTTTCTAAATTTTTCATGTGTTAAAAGTTTTTTTATTTATGTCACTATTGACGGATATAAAACTAGTAATATAAACCTTACATTTATAACATTTAACAAAATTTAACTTTTTGCTTATTTTGTTAAAATGTTAATAATGAATTTCAAGTTTGATTATTAATGCTTTAATGAGGTTTAACGTGTTGAGTTTATATCACTGAAAAACAAAAAAACCTCTGACTAATCAGAGGTTTTCAAGTGGTTTCTCCAGGAATCGAACCAGGGACACATGGATTTTCAATCCATTGCTCTACCAACTGAGCTAAGAAACCATTATATTGTTGTTTAACTTACTTCGTTGTTTTAAAGTGATGCAAAAGTAGTACATTTTATAATATCTCACAAGGATTTTTTAATGTTTTTTAATAATATATTCAGGTGGAATCCTTAAGGATTACAGTAACAGGCTTTTAAATTAAAATATTTTTCTGTCTGAAAACTTTCCGAAGAAATTTTGGATACAAGTCTTATATTACTTTGCTAAGTTTACGCCTTTGTTTATCTTATTCATACGTTGTATAAATATTCTTTGTCGCCCCTGCGGGAACTTTATTTCTAATCTGTCTGGTCTTTAATCTCTGCTCATTCCAGTACTTTTAACCTGATGTTATCACTAATAAAAAAATATTTCTCTCTAAGTTTTGAGGAGAAGCTTTGTAGAAACCTTATAGGTTTTATAATGCATATGTTGATAAACCTATAAGGTTTGAGGATTATCTTTATTTATTACTTTTTTGCCTCCATGTCTGTACCTGATCCAAAATATTCGTGAATGAGTGATGAAAGATAAAACAAAAAAACCTCTGACTAATCAGAGGTTTTCAAGTGGTTTCTCCAGGAATCGAACCAGGGACACATGGATTTTCAATCCATTGCTCTACCAACTGAGCTAAGAAACCATTATATTGTTGTTTGACTTACTTCGTTGTTTTAAAGTGATGCAAAAGTAGGAAGTTTTACCATACAAAGCAAGTATTGATCGTACTTTTTTTGAATAAAACTAAAAACTTACTGATTTTCAGATGTATTATTTTCCTGCTCCTTTCTGATCTGGTCGCTCATCTCTTCCAATACCGGTTTAATGGTGCTTTCCGGAAGATCACTGATCCTGATGTACATCAATCCGTCAATCGCATCATTGAAGTTCGGGTCAACATTGAAGGCGATTACTTTTGCGTTCTGTTTAATGTATTTTTTGATCAGAACAGGAAGTCTCAGCTCCGGTTCCAGGTCATCAATGATTTTATCCAGTTTGTTGAGATCAGATTCCATTTCCTCAAAGAAAAGGTTCTTATCCCTGTCACGAAGCTTTACTTTATATTCATTTCTCGGGGTGATGTATTGTGCCACTGCAGAGTCAAAATAATTGGAACGCATGAACTCAATCATCAGCGATTTCGAAAATTCTGAGAATTTATTGGAGATACTTACACCGCCCATTAAGAACTTATGATCGGAATTTCTCAGACATACATGCACAATTCCTCTCCATAAAAGGAAGAGTGGAAGAGGTTTCTGCTGATATTCCTGGCAGATGTAAGCCCGGCCCATTTCAATTACCTTTTTAAAGAACGGATGAATGTCCTGCTCAAACTCAAACAATGAACTGGTATAGAAACCTTTGATGCCATATTTCTTCATGACCTCCCTTCCTAAAGCCATTCTGTAGGCTCCGGCAAGCTTTTCCTCACCGCTGTCCCAAAGGAAAAGGTGATGATAATGCTTGTCATACTCATCAAGGTCAAATGGCAGGTTACTGCCTTCACCCACTGCCCGGAAAGTAAGCTCTCTCTGACGCCCGATTTCCCTCATTACAGAAGGAATTTCTTCATAGGTTGTAAAGTAGATCTCGTAATTTCCGTTGCTGAAAAGCATTTTGTCCGTACCTTTCAGTTTACTGATATCTTTAAGAATATCCTCTTTCGGAGTTTCATCAATGATGTTCTGAACAATATTTTCTTCCTTCAGCAGAGGGAATTTTACCGATAAATTCTGAAGATTGATGCTTTGGGCCAATGATTTTCTCTTTTCATAATAAGATTTCATCATATACACCTTACGCTTAAGGAATTCGCCCAATTCTTCTATGGTTTCCATTTCATCCATAGCCTTTACCGTAATAGGACGTCCTATTCTGATCCTGATGGGCTTCTCCCTGTCATTCATCATTTCAGCAGGAAGCATCAGAGTTTGTAAATTGGGATGAAGTTTGGCCACCTGATAAAAAAGGCGGCTGTTCTTGGCATGGAAATACATAGGAACCACCGGCACTTTAGCCATTCTGATCAGCTTAAGTGCCGTTTTTTCCCAATCTTTATCTAAAATTTCTCCGTAGGGATTATTTTTGTTAGAAACTTCTCCGGCAGGAAAAATACCTACACAACCTCCGTTTTGAAGGTGCTTCAGGGTTTCACGCATTCCGGAAGAGCTGCTGTATGCTTCTTTTCTGTTTTCAAAAGGATTTACAGCGATTACATACGGTTCCATTGGTTTGATCTTTTCCAAAAGGAAATTTCCCATCACCTTAAAATCCGGACGTACCTCTGAAAGGATCTTACACATTAAAATTCCGTCAATAGCACCCAGTGGATGATTCGAAACCAGAATAAACGGTCCTGTCTTCGGAATTTTTGCGAGGTCTTCCTCAAAAGCCACATAGCTTAAATTCCGCTCTCTCACAAATGAGTCGAAAAAATCTTTGCCTTCCTTGTCTTTTAGTTTATCGTATAGTCTGTTTACTGCATTTATTTTAGCAACGCTCATCACAGCAGATGCTACCGGGTTCTTGAAGAACCCGATTTTACTTAAGCCGGAAGCTTTGATAAGATCGTCTTTCGAAATTAAACTCATATGTGTTTAGTCGCAATTAAAATTATTGTGTTACCATTTGAAGGGTATTTTTAGAGATCTGCTCCAATAATACGTTTTTTTCCTGGTAAAATTTATCAATGTGATCCTTCTTCGCATTTCTTACGGTAAATAAAGATACATTTTTAACTGCTTCGGTTTTAAATATTTTTTGAAGTTCTTCGTTTAATTCATCAATTTGTCCGAATTTATCTTCCAGACATAATGCGAGTGAAATAGCAGAATTCTGCATCAGGGATACTTTAATCTTATATTTAGACAGATAACCGAAAATGAGGCTCATATGATCTTCCGCAATAAAGGAAAAGTCCCTTGTTGAAATTTTTAAAAGATCCTGATTTTCTTTTAAAATGTAGGATTCCTCCTGTTGGTTTTGGTCTGATGCACCCACTTTTGTCCCTGCTTTTGTAGGATCCACAAAAGATTTTACGTAAAAAGGTATATTTTTTTGCTGAAGAGGCTGCAGTGTTTTCGGGTGAATGACACTTGCTCCGTAATAAGCCATTTCAATAGCTTCTTCATAGGAAATATGGGAAAGCAAGGATACATCACTGAACTTTCTCGGATCTCCTGTCATTACTCCCGGAACATCTTTCCAGATTGTCATTGCTTCGGCATTCAGACAGTAAGCGAAAATAGCAGCAGAGTAGTCAGAACCTTCTCGTCCTAAAGTTACCGTGAAATTATTTTCATCAGAACCAATGAATCCCTGTGTTACATAGCAGATTTCCGGGTTTAAAGTTGAAATAAATTCCTCTGTTCTTGTCCAGTCTACAATCCCTTCCCTGTATGAGTTGTCTGTTTTGATATAATCTCTGGCATCCAGCCATTGGTTCGTAAACTGGATCTCGTTCAGATATTCACTCACAATTTTTGTAGAGATCATTTCTCCGCAGCTTACCACCTGGTCGTAAACGAAATTGTAGTTGGGAGATTTATTTCTTCTTAAAAAAGAGTCGATGTCATCAAAAAACAGATTGATCTCAGCAAAAACAGCATGGTTCTCAGGAAAAAGACCTTCCGCAATCTCAATGTGTTTTCGTTTTATCTTTTCAATTTCAGTTTGATAGTTATCCTTCTTGAAATAAAGTTCTACAACTTTTTCCAATTCATTAGTCGTTTTGCCCATCGCTGAAATGACCAGCAGACATTTGGCAAATCCCTGGCTTTGTAAAACCATGGACACATTTTTTACACTCTCGGCATCTTTTACTGATGCTCCACCAAACTTAAAAATTTTCATTAATTTGTTAAAAATAAAATTGTTAGATTAAAAATTACATGAGTTTTTTACGGAGGTCAAAATTATAAATTTACAACGAGATATGAAATAGGCAGGCGGTGTGCAGGAATTAAGATTTTATTAAAATTGAGACTTGGTGAATATTATCAGAATTTCATTGATATATTGTCATTGATTGGGGAGTAATAATGATCCCTGAATTTTGATCGTGTTGCTTTTCCAATGCTGTATTTGTTTGAAATACAGGTGCTAAAGTCTTTTATTGGAAAAGCTTTCCTACTATGATAAATTTTACGAAATTTGGGGAAAACATAAAAAGTAAAATATGTCAGATCAATCATTACAGACGTTAGGAGAATTTATTATTGATAAGCAGGATGATTTTCAGTATTCTACGGGTGAATTTTCTCGTCTTCTGAGTGCAATAAGATTGGCCTCTAAAATAGTAAACAGAGAAGTAAATAAAGCCGGAATTGTAGATATTACAGGGGCTGCCGGCAACCAGAATATCCAGGGAGAAGAACAGCAGAAACTGGATGTGATTGCCAATGACATTTTTATCACGGCTTTGTCTCAGAGAGAGGTGGTGTGTGGTATTGCTTCCGAAGAAAATGATGATTTCATTGACATTCAATGTGGTGAAAATGGCCACTTAAGTAAATATGTAGTGCTTATTGATCCTCTTGACGGATCCTCTAATATTGATGTAAACGTTTCCGTAGGAACTATTTTCTCTATTTACAGAAGAGTTTCAGAACCGGGAACCCCTGTTCAGCTGGAAGACTTTTTACAGAAAGGTGTGAACCAGATTGCTGCAGGATATGTGATTTACGGTTCTTCCACCATGATCGTTTATACCACAGGAAACGGAGTGAACGGATTTACTCTGGATCCTTCTTTAGGAACTTATTACCTGTCTCATCCTAACCTGAAGTTTCCGACCAAAGGGAAAATCTATTCCATTAACGAAGGTAATTATATCAAATTCCCTCAAGGAGTAAAAAATTATCTTAAATACTGCCAGATGGAAGAAGGAGACCGTCCGTATACCTCAAGATATATTGGTTCTCTGGTAGCGGATTTCCACAGAAATATGCTGAAAGGAGGAATCTATATTTATCCGTCATATTCTCAGGCTCCGAACGGAAAGCTGAGACTTCTGTATGAATGTAACCCAATGGCATTCCTTGCAGAACAGGCTGGAGGAAAAGCTACAGACGGATTCAGACGAATTCTGGAAATAGAACCAACAGAGCTGCATCAGAGAATTCCATTTTTCTGCGGAAGTATCGAAATGGTGGAAAAAGCAGAAGAATTTATGCGGATTGATAGCGTAAAATAAATGAAAGCATCTTATTTCAGATATATGCTGCAATTTAAACGCCCGGGAGGAACATCCCGCGGCGTTTTGCATGAAAAAGAAACCTTTATTCTCGAAATTGAAGATCAGGGAAGGAAAGGAGTAGGAGAGTGTGCGGTTTTCAGAGGGCTTAGTTTTGATGACAGACCGGACTATGAAGAAAAGTTACAGTGGCTCTGCGAAAATATCCAACAGGATAAAAACTATTTGCAGGAAGAGCTGAAAGAGTTTCCTTCTATATGGTTTGGATATGAACAAGCTATTCTGAACCTGAAATACGGAGCCCATCTCTATTTCCCCAGTGAGTTTACTGAAGGAAAATCGGCCATTACCATCAATGGGCTGATCTGGATGGGAGATATCAGCTATATGGAAGAACAGATTCAGGATAAACTGGATAAAGGATTTCACTGTATTAAGTTGAAAATCGGGGTTAACTGGCCATCGGAACATCAGATTCTGAAACAGCTCAGAGAGAAATTTTCACCGGATCAGCTTGAACTTCGGGTGGATGCAAACGGTGGATTCAGTAAAGAAGAAGCAATGACTGTTTTACAGCAATTGGCGGATTTGAATATTCATTCCATAGAACAACCTATTAAAGCCGGAAACTGGGAAGACATGGCTTCATTATGTACTGTTACTCCAACTCCGATTGCTTTGGATGAAGAGCTTATCGGAATTGTTGATTCTACCGAAAAGAGAAAACTGTTGGAAGCCATAAGGCCACAGTACATTATTCTGAAACCAGCTTTGGTAGGAGGCTTTTCAGGAGCTGATGAATGGATTTCCCTAGCTGAAAGTCTGAACATCGGATGGTGGATTACTTCTGCGCTGGAAAGTAACGTCGGGTTAAATGCTATTGCTCAATATACCTTCACAAAAAAAAGTCCAATGCCTCAAGGTTTAGGCACTGGATCTTTGTTCGTTAATAATTTTGAATCTACTTTAGATCTCAGAAATGAGTTACTCTGGTTCAAAATATAACGGAGAAAATTAACTAACAAAATGGAGGTGGTGCATCTGGGCAGGTAGGTTGGTTACAGTAGTCAGGAGCCCATTCTCTGCAGCATCTGTTTCTTCCGTCCCATCTGTTACATCCAAGAGGAATAATTCCACCTTTGATGGTTCTCAATTCTCCTCTGTTGAGTTTTTTTAGATTTTTCATAGTGAATATTTTATATTGATTGTCAAGTAAATATCGGTAAGATTTTTCACATAAACAAGATTTAATTTACTTAAGTTATTCAGAAATAATACATTATTTGTATTTCAAAAAGCGAAGCGGCTGGTGTTTTTCTAACCTAACAGGTCTCAAAGACCTGTTAGGTTTTGGATTCCTGTTAAAATTAGTCACAAGGATTTGTTTATCTTAAAAACATCAGCATTTAATTTATCCTTGTCTGCCTTTACGATAAATAAAAAAATATTCTTAGCTTTTGTATGTCCAATTTTTTGAACAACACATAATGCTGGTTTTATTAGTGAATATAATCTCTTCCTTTCTTCACTAAAAACAAAGAGTATTCGTGAAAATCCAGCAGCTTGTTGGATTCGCTGAAATCCTAGCCCTGATAGTAACGGCTACCCCGCAGCAAGAGCGGGCACTGATTGGGGCGCGAGGAGTAGGAGTGGATAGCAGGATAAAGCTCCTAAAATATCCAATACACAGATAAGTACCCACAATTATTTTGTAGGAACTTTAAATTGAATTTATTTTTAAAGGATAAAGTAGTTTTAGGGTCGGATAATTTTTATTTTATTAATTAATACTTGGGTTAAATTACATCTTTTACGAAAATTGCTTTCTTAATATATCTCAATAAATAAGAAAAGCGGGTTTTAATTCCTTTCATGATGATACAATTTGTATTTCTCTGTTTAATGAAAATTTACAATCTCTGTGCCAATTACTTAGCTATTTCGAAATTTAACATATGATTCATTTTATGGTCTTTTTTTTAATTAATCGTTAAGAAATAATTGTGAAAATATTTTCGTTATTTTTTATCCGGCCTTCGATAAGATTCCGGTCTATACCATATAAATTCTGGAAAATATCATTCTGAACCTGCGAGCTGGAAAGGTATCCCCAATGGTTTCCAATATCAAACTTAATGCTGCTCTGGATATCATCTTTCACAAAAGTACAATCAATAACAGAAACAATATCTTTGAATTTTTCAATGTCACTTGGCCCGTTTTTTCCTAGTCTCGGGGTAAGAATATTTTTAGTAAACTGTGAAATGCCCAGAATAACATCCTGTCTGTTTAAGTAGATGGAAACCCGGTTGGCCAATAGCGGAAGCTTATTAAAAGAGTCCTCAGAATCCTCAAAAACTTTATAAGATACATCTGCGTTCAACAGCAGAACCTGATCAATAACCTGGAGAATGTTTTCTTTTTTAAGGCTGTACAGCATACTTTGCAGAACCCTGTTTCCCATAGAGTGGGTCATCAGATGAATTCTCTGATTGCAGGGAACAAGATCACGATTGGAAAATATATCCTTTAAAAACTGCGTATAAAAATAAAACAGCCTCATCAGTGAATTTCCTGAATTAATACTTGAAGCCTTGTCATCAAAATACGTAAGCGGAACAATACTGCTGGAAGCTGGCCAGCTCACGAACAGAATATGTTCTACAGGAGATTTCGGATTATCAATAAACAGCTTTTTAAGATCGATAATCGCTTTTAATTCATCATCAAAATCATAAGCATATCCATGGATAAAGATCAGAACATCGCTTCTGTCTTTGGTGGAAGACATGTTTTTATACAGTTCATAGAACATCCGTTGGGTTCCGCCTAGATTATTGGCAGTGAGTGAAGTTTTTTTAACGCCTTTTTCACTGAGAAGAACATCCAGTACTTCCTGATATCCCTGTTTTTCAGGCTCTGAAAATAACCGGTAGTTCAGGATATTCCGGTTGGTATAGTCTTTTTTCTTTTTTGCGGCCGCAGTAGGCTCTTTATAACCTTCAAAATCACATTTTGCGATCCTGAAATTAGGAATAGAATATTCGTCATTGGAAAAAGAATCTACTCTTTCGCCTTTATGACGGATGATCTTCCGATTGCTTAGGATATAAACAGCCATGGTCAGAAATTTTATAAGCGGTTTTTAGTCTTATCTAAATTAATGAAAAATACTGAATTAACATCAATCGGGTGTTAAAATTATCATTTCTGTAAACCCTAAATTTTCCTTAACTTTGTAAAACTTTTTTACATCAAGTAAAAGCTAATTTTAATGGAAGAAGAAAAAAAATCACTCAATTTTATTGAGCAAATTATTGAAGATGATCTGGCAAACGGTTTGAAAAGAGATCAGATCCGTTTCCGTTTTCCCCCTGAACCTAATGGATACCTGCATGTAGGGCACACGAAAGCCATCTGCATTAACTTTGGTCTGGGCGAAAAATACAACGCTCCCGTAAACCTTCGTTTCGACGATACGAACCCTGAAAAAGAAGAACAGGAATTCGTAGATTCTATCAAAAAAGACGTTGAATGGCTGGGTTTCAAATGGGATAAAGAGCTGTATGCATCCGACTACTTCCAGCAGCTTTACGAGTGGGCTGTACAAATGATCAAAGACGGGAAAGCTTATGTAGATGAGCAGCCATCTGAAGTGATCACAGAACAGAGAAAGAGTCCTACAGAACCGGGAGTGGAGTCACCGTACAGAAACCGTCCGGTAGAAGAATCTCTTGATCTGTTTGAAAAAATGAAGAACGGTGAATTTGAAGAAGGAACCATGTCTCTTCGTGCAAAGATCGATATGGTTTCTCCGAATATGAACATGCGTGACCCTGTGATGTACAGAATTCTTAAAAGGCCTCACCACAGAACCGGTACAACCTGGAAGATTTACCCGATGTACGATTGGGCTCATGGTGAATCTGATTATCTGGAGCAGGTTTCTCACTCTTTGTGTTCATTAGAGTTTGAAAATCACAGACCGCTTTATAACTGGTACCTTGATCAGGTGTATGACGAATCTAAAGTAGCACCGAAGCAGAGAGAATTTGCCAGAATGAACGTTTCTTATATGATTACTTCCAAAAGAAAACTGCAAAGGCTGGTTGCCGAAAAAGCAGTAACAGGATGGGATGATCCAAGAATGCCTACCATTTCAGGGATGAGAAGAAAAGGATTTACACCTGCTTCCATCAGAAATTTCATTGAAAAAGTAGGAGTGGCGAAAAGAGAAAACCTGATTGAAATTCAGCTTCTGGATTTCTGTGTACGTGAAGACCTTAATAAAGTAGCTAAGCGTGTGATGGCTGTCGTAGATCCGGTAAAACTGGTGATCGAAAACTATCCTGAAGGGCAGGAAGAATGGCTTGAAACGGAAAACAATCCGGAGCAGGAGGGAGCAGGAACAAGAGAAATCCCATTCTCAAGAGAGCTTTATATTGAAAGAGAAGACTTCAAGGAAGAAGCTAACAATAAATTCTTCAGATTGAAATTAGGCGGTGAAGTACGTCTGAAATCGGCTTATATCATCAAAGCTGAAAGAGTGGAGAAAGATGAAAATGGCGAGATCACAACGATTTATGCTACTTATGATGATAAGAGTAAATCCGGAAGCGGAACCGAAGAAAGCTTAAGAAAAGTAAAAGGTACGCTGCACTGGGTGTCTGCAAAACATGCGCTGCCTGTGGATGTAAGAATCTACAATCAGTTGTTTACTGTTGAGCAGCCAGATGCTGAGAAAGATGTAGACTTCTTAAACTTCATCAATCCGGAATCGGTAACGATGGTTAAGGGGTTTGCTGAACCAAGCTTAAAAGATGTGGCAGTAGGAGAGCCGCTTCAGTTCCAGAGAATCGGGTACTTTACCAAAGATCAGGATTCTACGGATGAAGTAATGGTATTCAACCGTACAGTAACGTTGAAAGACTCTTACAAACCAGAATAATTTTAACGCAAAATAATAAAGAAAGCAGGATCTGTTACAGGTCCTGCTTTTTTATTGATGTGATAATTATTAAACCTTAAATCTCAGTTGGGATAAGAATATCTGATTGATGTAGGTTTGAAGGTCAGCAATAATACGTACTGATCTGTTTTTACTCTTTTGATAACATTAAAATTGTATAGTTACTATCAATGCCTATCACTAAAAGTAGCTTCCAGCCTTCGGTCTTTTATCCTTTCACTCCTTTGATCCAATCCTGAAACTTACCAATCTGCTCCATAAAGAAAGATTCATGCTCTTCTTTTTCTTCAGGGCGGTTAACCAGAATATGCTCAAAATAAGTTCCTTTCAATATTTTTCTTAAAATGCCTTCTCCTAAGAACGGTTTATAGTCATTCAGAGCCTGAGTGGCTTTCAATAAATGACGGATATCGTACTGCAGGGGATTAATATCCGGAACCTGTTTGTTGAGGTTCAGAAGATTGTATACCGCTATTCTTGCCGTTCTTACGGAGCTTTCCATGGTAAATACCACATCATTATTGGTTTCCACAAACTGTCCTACAAGGCCTAAATTCGTACAGCCTTCAGGCACTACTCTAGGACGGTCTCCCTGCGCTCTCGGCATGAACATAGAGGTAATATACGGCATGAAAGAAGTACGTACAATCGTGTTGTCAGTCACATTATCCAATTGATCTTCCATACCAAGATGATAACATAGTTCAGCAAGGATTTCATTTCCTGTACACTGCGGCATTGTTTTTTTAACATAATTTCCCTGTTTATCCATCAAAAGGGCATAGACCCAAACTACAAGAATATCATCAGGCTGCGTAGGAAAATGAGGCTGTCTGTTGCAGGTAAAGCTCATCACCCAGTTGGAGTCTGTAATGGTGATAATACCTCCTGTTGCCGTTTTTCCGGAGTAAGGATCATTCACACATAATTCCTTTAGTTTTTCGGTAAAAGCTGAAGGGCGGCAGGTTAGTGTAGCAGATTCCCATGCAGATTTTTCAATATGACTGCAGAACTTTTCCGGTTTTCCGAAGACTTCTGATTTGGCAGCAAGGTTTTTCCATAGCTTCCATCCTGCGCTTTGTCCGGTGCTGCTGTTATCAATGGTGATTTCCGGAGCAGTATTATTATCCCCATAGAAAGTGCTTTCCGTCATGGATCCCGTAGTTACAATAACATAATCTTCTTTACCTATAGGGATTTTTACTTCTTTTCCTTCCTGTTCCGTGATGATACCTTCTACAGTTTTTCCTTCCGTATTAATCTGAATGTCCAGATCTTTTACCAGAGTATTGAATTGGATCTGCACTCCTTTTTCAATCAGGAAGTTTTTTAAAGGAGTAACATACGTGTCGTATTGATTATATTTTGGGAATACAAGACAAGAGAAATCTTTCATTCCGTCAATGGCGTGCAGGAATCTGTGCATATACAGTTTCAGCTCCAGTAAGCTATGCCAGTTTTCAAAAGCAAACATAGAGCGCCAGAAAAACCAGAAATTACTGTTAAGGAAAGATTCTGCGAAATAATCTTCAATCGTCAGGTCATCAAGCTCCTCTTTTTTCTTCAGTAAAAGTTTGACAATGGCCAGCTGATCTTTCTTTTCCAATCCAAATTTACTGAAATCCTTGATCTGTCCCTGGTTGTGGATTAGTCTGGCTTTGGAATAGTTCGGATCGTTATCATTAATCAGACGGTATTCGTCTAATACGCTGTATGGCGCAGGAAGCTCCAGAGCAGGAATATCCTGGAACATATCCCATAAGTTTTCATAGGTCATGTCCATTTCTCTTCCACCGCGGATGATGTAGCCGTCTTTTGCATTCCCGGCTCCGTCCAGTGAACCGCCTTCAACATTAAGCTGGTCAAGGAAAATAATATTTTTTCCCGGAACACGGCCGTCACGGATGAAATAATAAGCAGCCGACATTCCGGCAATTCCACTTCCTACAATATAAATTTTGCTGTTTTCATAGGATTGTAAAGGGATTCCTTTGTTACGCTGGTAGTTTCCGATCTGGTCTGAAAAAGGCATAGTCTTCTCAGGCGTATTGATCTGAACTTCCCGGCTTGAATCCGGTTCGTGATTTACTTTTCCAAATTGCTCAGAAGCATTTAAAATGTTGTCGAATTTTGAATTGATCGTACTCATTTTTATATTGTTTTTAATGAACAGTATAAAGGTACCTCTATTCATAAAGCAGGGTATATCCCTAATGTCAGATTTATTGTCCCCAAATTCTTTAAGACTGGATATTTTCTCTGTTCCGATATTCAGAAGGAGAAACGGAAGTCTGTTTCTTGAAAAAACGGCCAAAAGCTGATGCGGAATTAAACTGAAGCTGAAAAGCAATTTCAGAAATTGTGACAGCTGGATTGCCAAGCATAACATAGGCTTCTTTCAGCAGAGCTTCATCAATAACTTCATGAGGCGTTTTTCCACTGGCTTTTTTGATGATTTCGATGAGGTATTTTGGAGAAACACATAATTGATCAGCATAAAACTGTACACTTCTCTGCTGCCTTATATTTTCCCTGATCAGCTTACTGAATCTAAGATAAATATCTTTCTTCCCTTCCTCTTTTTCAGCAATATCATCATGTTCTTTTTCCATAATCTCTGCTGTTTCCAGCAGCAGATTAAAAATAATGGTGCGAACGATTTCTTCTGTAAACTTTCCCTGTTTTCTGGATTTTTTTTTGAGATAATCCAGAAGGCTCTGAATCTGTAGAGAGTTTTTCTCTGTTGTTTTTATGAGGCTGTAGGAACCTTCGGAGAAAAGATTCATTTTCTCGATGATGAAAGGATTGGATATATTTTTGATCAGAAAATTTTTATCAAAGAACAACAGTTTCATTTTGAAATCGCTGCTGGTTTTCAGAAACTTCACAATGGTAGAAGGAGCAGCAATCAGAAAGCTGTGGGCATTTACGTGATACTTCTGGCTGTCAATTTCGAGATCTACCTTCCCTTCAGTACAGATGCATAAGGCATAATAATCTATACGGAAAGACGTTTCGGGGAAATCGGAAATAGGATTGCCTGATGAAATATAATAAGATTCACGACAGTCTATATGGTAAAATGAAAGGGTATCATGTAAATTTTCGTAGGTGATCATTGGTGAGTATGATTCTGTTACATTATAATGATTTTTATGAAACTTGAGAATAAAACCTCATTATTACTGCAATTTACGAAAATTATAAGTTTGTTTTAGTTGATTTTGGTAAAAACATCCGTGGCTTCTAAATATTAATAGTATATTTTTATTTCTTTCATTTATAAAAAAACTCCCTTGGAGCCATAGTTTTGAGCTAATTTGGTTAATTTTGCTTTTTTAAATTTTTCCCCACCCCATTTATCATGAAATTAATAAGTGTATATACGAGTTCTTTCAAAGGGCTTTCGGAAGAGAGCTGGATGCTGGCGCTGGTTATGCTTATTAACCGTGCGGGTTCTATGGTGCTTCCTTTTTTAGGAGTCTATATGACAGCCCATTTGCATTTCACTATTGAAAATTCCGGGATTGTTCTGAGCTTTTTCGGAATAGGATCTGTACTGGGTTCCTGGCTGGGAGGTATGATTACAGATAAGGTCGGAGAATACCGGGTACAAAGCCTGAGTCTGCTCCTCAGTGTTCCTTTATTCTGCCTGATTCCTCTTTTTAAGACAGAAGCCGGTCTTGCCGCTATTATTTTAGCTCAGAGTATTGTCAGCGAGATGTTTCGCCCTGCCAATTCGGTAGCCATTACGAAATATGCCAAACCTGAAAATATAACCAGAGCATTTTCACTGAATAGAATGGCCGTGAATCTCGGGTTTTCGATAGGACCTGCTTTAGGCGGAATCTTATCAGCTATTTCCTATGAGTTTTTATTCTTCAGTAATGCATTGGCTGCACTGCTGGCTGGATTGTTATATATCACGTTCTTCAAAGAACGAAATAAGCAGGCTGTAAAAGAAACTAAAAAAGTAAAGGAAGCTATTGCCGTTAAAAAAGAAAACTCGCCCTACCGTGACCGTAAATTTCTGATCTACTGTTTTTTCTGTATGCTTTTTTCTATGTGTTTCTTTCAGCTGTTCAGTACATTAACTATATTTTATAAAGATACGGCTCATCTGAGCCAGCAGAATATCGGATATATTCTCGGATACAGTGGCTTCCTGATCGTTTTGCTTGAAATGGGATTTGTACAGATCGCAGAAAAATATTTTAATCTGGCTTTTACCATGCTTATCGGGACTTTTCTGTGTGGAATCTCCTATGCAATGTTGGCCTTTGATTATACGATGATCACATTGGTCGTTTCTATGACCCTTCTCTGCATCGGTGAAATATGGACCCTTCCTTTTATGTCAACGATAACTGCTATGCGCTCGGGAGAAAATAATAAAGGAGCTTATATGGGATTAAATGGGATATCGTTCTCTTTAGCTTTTATCTTTACCCCTTATGTAGGCACCCTTATTGCCGATAAGCTGGGATTTACTGTACTTTGGATAGGAACCGGAGTTCTTGCGGCAGGCATTGCCATAGCGTTTTATTTCATCGTTCCGTGGATGCTGAAAGGAAAGAGGGAAAAAGAATTTGAAGTCCCGAAGTTGTAAAGTTTCTTCCCGGGGTTAGAATATGATATTTAACTTCTGCAATCAGTTCAGCAGTGCTAAATTTCGGAGTTACTGAACTGCTTGGAAAAGGTTTTGCCCGTTGTCAATCACGTTTTTCATAATCATCTCTGCATGAATCCTTGAATTTTCGATAAACCATAGATGGGTGTCTTTACCACCACATACTACTCCGGCGAGATAAAGATTTTTGGTATTGGTTTCCATGGTTTCGGGATTATAGAATGGATTCAGACAGTCGCCCTGTAATTCGATTCCTGCGTTTCGCAGAAAATCAAAATCCGGAAGATAACCGGTCATGGCGAGCACGAAATCATTTTCAATCTCATGAATCTGTGCCTGTTGATCTTTAAAAATAACTGTATTTTCAGTTATCTCTATGATTTCTGAACTAAAATGGGCTTTAATGCTTCCCTCAGCAATACGGTTTTCAATGTCAGGCTTTACCCAGTATTTTACACTGTTGGAAATTTCGGAATGACGAATAATCATGGTAACATCAGCACCTTTACGATACGTTTCCAAAGCAGCATCTACAGCAGAATTGCTGGATCCTACAACCACAATTTTCTGTTGGGCATAAGGATAAGGTTCCGTATAATAATGCTTTACCTTAGGAAGATTTTCCCCGGGAACATTCATGAGATTTGGAATGTCATAGAATCCGGTAGCAATAACAACATTTTTTGCCCGATAGATAGCTTTTGACGTGACAATTTCAAATAAAGCATCAATTTTGGAAACTTTCAGTACCTTTTCATAAAGATGGATGTTGATTGTTCTTTGCCTGGCAATTCCCTGATAATATTCCAATGCATCCTGTCTGCCCGGCTTCGGGGCTGTTGAAATAAAAGGAATTCCATCAATTTCCAGCTTTTCTGCCGTTGAAAAGAAACGCATGTATAAAGGATAATGGTATAAAGAGTTGACAATAGTTCCTTTTTCTATCACCAGATAGCTCAGTTTATTTTTTTGAGCTTCAAGTGCACAGTTCAGTCCGATTGGCCCGCCTCCTACAATGAGAATATCTAAAATTTCCATAGAACAAAGGTACGGGTTTCATGTAAAATACAGATAAGGAGAATAGAGGGTAGATGAATAGATAATAGACGGATAGATAATGGACGAATAGATGATAGATGGAAGCATATATTTTTTCAATATCAAGAGGAGTCTGATATCTATTCTGGCATTGGTTTTGGTGCTTTTTCTGATTAAAATCAATTCATTATGAAGAAACTGATTATTTCAATATTGGTTATTGGTGTGGCAGTGGCCTGTAAAAAGACACCTGAAAAACCAGTTCCGAACGTTATTGATTCTATGGCGGTAGCGCAGGAAAAAAATAAAGAGGCGGTAAAACATAAAACAGATACTGTGGCTTTAAAGAAAGTCAACGATGAAGTATTGCAGACTTTGAAAAATAAAGACTATAAAGCTTTTGCTTCCTATATTCATCCGGAAAAAGGAATTCGTTTTTCAATGTATGCTATGGTTGAGCCTAAAGAAGATAAACAGTTTTCCAAAGCCGACTTTGAAAAATTTCAGCCTACAAAAACCCTATTTACCTGGGGAGCAATGGACGGTTCCGGAGATCCGTATAAAGCAACAATCAATGACTACCTTTCTAAATGGGTGTTCTCTAAGGATTATACAGCATCTCAATATTCTGTAAACGAGTTTCAGGCTGGTGGAAATTCACTGAATAATTTAAAAGAAATCTATACTGGTGACGACTTTACCGAAAACTACATCAAAGGAACGGCGAAAAACGGAGAAATGGACTGGAAAACGCTCCGTCTGGTATGGGAAGAATTCCAGGGTAAATATTACCTGATTGCTGTTGTTAACGATCAGTGGACGATTTAATTTATAAGAGGGAAGAAGGAAGTTATGGAGGTCATTAATCATAAACTTTGCGTTAATCTTTTTTGCAGTGGCTTTCAATGTCTATAACTAAAAGCAACCCCAGCCTCCAACATTTTATCTATTTCAACTATAATATTTCAGCCAGTTTTCCGGTAAGGTTTCTTCTGGAAAACTGTTCAATGTTCTGGATGTTATCAGAAAGGTTTCCCTGTTTCCAAAGTTCAAATTTTTCGAGGATAAAACTTTTAACGGCTTTAGAGTCTTGATAGCTGAAATGTTTTCCTGCCTTGGTTTCATTCAGGATTCTGGAGACGTCTGCACCTTCCGGGCCAAAAGAAATGATCTGTTTTCCGGAAGCCAGATATTCAAATATTTTCCCAGGAATAATACCCTTGGAAGATTCATCAGGAAAATTGGTAATCAGCAGTAATGAAGATTTTTGCATTTCTTCAACGGCTTTATGATGGGGCAGATAACCAAGGTTCAGAATGTGATTTTTCAGTACATCCGATTCAAGTGCCTGTAGGGCTTTATCATCCACTCTTCCTGCAAACTTCAGCGTGAAATTCTGTGCAAATTCCGGATTTTCTTTAACCAGTTCGGTCAGTGCTGTCCAAAGATTCTCAGGATTACGAAGCTGTTCTAAGACACCGATATAGCTTAAGGTGAATTTTTCACTGCGGGTTTCATTCATCTTTTTTGTACTGTCCGTTTCATCAAATCCATTTGTGATACATACAGAATTTGCTCCTGCTTTCCGGAAGTTTTCAGCGTCCGTATAACTGGTTGCCAGGGTAATATCTGCGGTTTTAAAAACGGCACTTTCAAGAAGTCTGTGCTTTCTGTCTGAACTTTTGGTAAGCTTCAGATGTTTGTAATAGGATATTTCTGTCCAGGGATCACGAAAATCAGCAATCCATTTAAGACCCGGAAGCTTTTTTTTCAGTCCTAAACCAATCAGGTGCATTGAATGAGGTGGTCCGGAAGTAACCACAACATCTATTTTATTTTCTTTTAAATACTGCTCCAGAAATTTAATGGAAGGTTTTACCCAGAATACTCTCGCGTCAGGAATGAAAAAGTTTCCTCTCACCCAGATGGAAAGCCTGGATTTCCAGCTTTGGTTTTTACCGACATCGAATTGCCCCGCTTTAAATTTTTTGTTGCTTTTGTTCAGCTTTTCAGCCAATTGATAAGGTTCCCATATTTTGGTTTTTACCATTTCAATGTTTTGGGGAACATCTTTCAGCAGGCTTTCATCAACCAAAGGATAACTTGGATTTTCCGGAGTATAGATCACAGGATTCCAGCCGAAATCCGGCAGATACTTGGCAAACTTCAGCCATCTCTGAACACCAGGACCTCCCGCAGGAGGCCAGTAATAGGTGATAATCAGTATTTTCTTTTGTCCCATTAATTTTGAACAATAAACCTTAAACGTTGAATATTAAACTGTTTTTACAGCCGGTTCTTCCTGCTTTTTCTTTTTATTCATCCAGAAAATTCCGAACGCGCTCAATGCAATAAACAATCCGAAGCACAGCAATGAAAGCCATTTCCCTTTTTCAATCACTTCAGGTTCAAAAACCATTCTGATCTGGTGTTTTCCTGCCGGAACGTGTACTGCACGTAAAAGATAATCTGCTTTGATATAAGGAACTTCTTTTTCGTCTACAAAAACTTTCCAGCCATGAGGATAATAGATCTCAGAGAAAACGGCCAGCTGAGGTGTTTTTGATTCAGCTTTAAACTCAAGCTCATTAGGCTGGTATTTCGTAAGGTTGATAAACGCTGTAGAGTCTGCCTGAATCTGTTTTCCGTTGAAGTACTCTTTGTCAGAAGCAGCGATAACAGCGGTTCTCTTGCTGTCGATCACTCCAATGGATTTGATTTCTTCATCAGGAGTATTGACAAACTTCAGATCACTTACAAACCATGCGTTTCCGTTGGCTTTGGCGTTTGGCATCGCCTGAGGTTCTTCAGGACCGCCTACAACCCAATATTTGGCATTAAGAAGATTCAGGATATTCGGAACTTTTACCGAATCCATTACCTGGAAGTATTCATTGATCACATCATCATATCTTCTCAGTTTTACGGCGTGATAGCCCCCGATGGAAGACTTGAAATAAGAGGTGTTGGTTTCACTGAATGTTCCTAAAATATTGTTGAAAATTCTGTAGTGTGTTTTATCTTTTTCAGCAATGGTCTCAAGAGTTTTGTTGACGTTCACACTGCTTAGAATTGATCCTAAATTCGGATTTTGCTGAACTTTTTCAGCCAACAGATCTGAACTTTCTGTCTGAAATGGGTTTTCAGCAAAAACTTTATCTACATAGTTCTCATCGTTCAGGTAACGTTTGTTTACCGTCCACAGATCAAATAAGCTTACTACTCCAATAATAACCAGTGCAATATTCTGGTTAAGTTTCTGTTTCATGGCCATAAAAAGAACGCCTGCTGTGATTCCTACATAAATCAATGCTTTTAAAGCATCTGCTCTGAATAGCTTATATCTTTCTCCGGAAAGATAATCCAGCAGGAAAGGAGGGAAGTAAGTTCTTTCACTCTCCGTAGTGAATCCTAATATAGATTTTCCGAAAACCAGAAGGATAAGAAGCACACCTAATGTTCCGCCGCTTACGTAAAGAAGGATTTTCTTTTTATATTCTTCCGTTAATTTTTCATCCGTAAAGAATCTGTAAAGTCCGATTACAGCAATCAGAGGGAATAACAATTCTACCACCACCAATATAGAAGACGGTGCTCTGAATTTACTGTAAAAAGGAACGTAATCTATAAAGAAATCAGACAAAGGCATAAAATTGCTTCCCCATGCCAATAAAACGGTAAGAATAGAAGCTTCCAAAATCCAGTATCTGTATTTTTTCCATGCAAAGAAGAACCCTAAAAGAGCAAGAAAGCACACCACTGCACCCTGATAAGCTGGTCCTGAAGTTCCCGGCTGATCTCCCCAGTAGGTTACCCCGTTGAATCCCTTGGAGATTCTATCCATTTCAGCCTGAGAACCTACATTTTCCTGAATAAGCTCCTGAACTCTGTTCATAATTTCTTTTCCTTCAGGTTCCTGACTTCCGCCTCCCATTAATCTTGGAATAAAAAGATTCAGAGTTTCCAGTTTTCCGTAGCTCCACATCAGGATGCTGGTTTTATCCATTCCTGATTTTCCTGAAGTATGGCTGTCGTTGGTCAAAATCTGTTTTCCACGAACCGTTTCTTTAATATACTCAGAATTGGCCATGATTCTTTGAGAATTCATCCCAACACCAATAATGCAGGATGCAGCAATAATCCCTGATGAAATAAGGAAATGCTTCAACTGGATTTTCTTCTGGATTACCCTTACGAGTTCGGAAAGGAATAAAAATCCTAATGCGAGGAACAGATAGTAGGTCATCTGTGGGTGGTTCGCTGCAATCTGAAGCCCCATAAACAGGGTAGTGGCAATGAATCCCCAGATATATTGTTTCCTGATATAAACCAGTAAAATTCCGGCTAAAAGCGGAGCGAAATACTCAATAGTATTCACTTTACCGTTATGTCCGGCAGCTATAATAATATAAAAATAGGTGGAAAGTCCGAAAAAGGTAGCTCCGAGAAGGGCATATTTCCAGTTTCTGACAGCTACCATTCCCAGAAAGAAGAATCCTGCGAAAAGCAGGAACAGATAATTGACCGGCCTTGGAAGGAAGTTCAGATACCTGTCGATCTGTTTGATGATATCGCCTTTAAACTGGCTTCCCATCTGGTAGGTTGGCATTCCGCCAAACATGGAGTCACTCCAGTAAGTTTCTTTTCCGGTATCAGCTCTGTAGTCCAGAAGTTCTTTTGCTCCTCCTCTGTACTGCACGATATCATGCTGGAAAAGCTGTTTCCCTGAAAAAACAGGAGTGGAATATAAAAATGCTAAAACTATAAATACAACTAATGAAATTGCAATATAAATTAAGTTTTTATTTTTAGCCATGCTGGTTATTATCTTTTATTTCTTGGAATTTTTACCTTTTGTCATTGTTTTCTTTTACCTCTTCATAATCCACCGTTTCTGCGTCCCAATTGACGTTCTTTCTGGAATTCTTATTCGAGTTGGTGATGTCCTGCTGCCTGTTATTATTTTCATTGTTGTTGAACCTGTAGCTGTAAAAGGTTTTAAAGAAAATCCTTTTCAGGATATTCCAGACAAAGAAAAGAATAATTGCAATAAGTACTAACTCAAGAATGTACTTCATAATAAATGTTATTTAAGGTTTTAGATTTAAGGCTCAAAGTTGTTTGATGAAAGCACTGTTTAGTAGTTGAAACAGTACTTTCAAATCTCAGACTCTTAACCCCTCAAACTTATTTACTTCAGTTATTTTAATTATTTGGAAGAAGGGTTTACCATCACAGAAGAATTGGAAACACTGGTCATCGATTGTGACTGCTTGCCGTCTGAAATGGTTTCAATCTGCGTGGTCTTTACCGTGATATTCTGATTGGTAATCCATCCTGAACTTTGGTCAAACTTAATCGTCCCGTTCTGGGCAAGCTCGCTGCTCAGGCTGTGGGTGATTGGTCCCTGTGTTTTCTTTTCTGTTTTCTTAGGAATTCCTCCGGTTACTGAAATCTCAGCAGCTCCGTTTCCTACGCTTTTCAAAACATAGTTTGACGTTACTTTAATGCTTCCGTTTGCATCTGCATTTTCAGAAGTAGTCCACTTTCCTCCGATCTTAACTCCTTTTTTAGGAATAATCGTCAGGTTTTTTGTAAACTGGTCTTTCAGTACTTTCTCATTGAATGTTTCTTTAAGACTTGCTACCACACTTGCTTTCTGGTTGGCATCTTTAAGAAGTGTTCCCGCAGCATCGGATACTTTTTTATAAACAGCATCAAAACCTGTGATTGAAAGTACGTTTCCTTTGTCATCCATCTTCATGTTCAGCTTGTTTCCGGTAAGGGCTTTATTGATGTTCCAGATCATTTTAAGATCATCCTCTTTCGGAATCGGAAGCTTGGTATCTACTACAAGGGTTTTTCCCTGAGAAGTTTGGGAACTTCTTTTGGAAACCAGGTTAAGAGTCATATCATACACATTTCCTTTCACATCATTCACGGTGAAGTTCATTTCATCAGTAGATTCGCTGGTAGCTGTGATTGATTTTCCCTGAGGGTCAGTCATCGTTTTTACATCTCTCTGGTATGTAGTAAGAGGATATGTCTTTCCTTTTTCCAGTTTAAACGTCTGTGTGAAAACTCCAGCGGAATCTTTGATTGCCGGGTTTTCTGCCACTTTTGCTACGGAATCAGCAGGAACTTCTACCGTAACTGTTTTTCCGGTTTTAGGATCTACTTTGGTGATGGTTGCTGTTTCTTTCTTACATGAAACAAGAGCTATTGATGATATTAATGCTAGCGCTGCTATGTTTTTCATTTGAATCTTTTTAAATTTTACTACTACTTTTATTTTTCCGGGAGAGAAACATACTAAATCTGTACCGTTGTCATTTTCTGTCTTACGGCTTCATATAAAATCGCTCCGCAGGCAACAGAAACATTCAGAGATTGTGTTTTCCCTTCAATAGGAAGTTTTATTTTTTCATCTGCATGATGCATCACTTCTTTAGAAATTCCGGTTTCTTCATTTCCCATAACCAAAGCACATGGTTCGGTAAAGTTTACATCATAAATAAGCTTCTGGGCCTTTTCTGTTGCTGCAAATACGGAAATTCCGCTCTGCTGAAGAAAGTCTACCGCATGGGCCAGGTTGGCTTCCTTACAGATCTTGATATTGTAAATGGCACCTGCCGAAGTTTTGATAGCATCCGAGTTGATAGGAGCCGCGCCTTTTTCAGGGATAATTACTGCATCTACGCCTACACATTCTGCTGTTCTGCAGATCGCTCCAAAGTTTCTTACATCGGTAAGCCTGTCCAGAATCAGTAAAAAAGGAGTTTTCCCTTCTTCAAATAATTGTGGAACGACATCTTCTATCTTATGAAAAGGAACATCCGAAATAAAGGCCACTACACCCTGGTGATTCTTTCGGGTAAAACGGTTCAGTTTTTCAACCGGAACATAATTGGGACGGATTTTATTTTTGGCTAAAATGGTTTTCAGCTCAGCATAAATAGGACCCTGAAGTGCGTTTTGCACAAAGATCTTGTCAATCGTTTTTCCCGCTTCAATTGCTTCAATCACGGGACGCAGCCCGAAAATAAAATCGTCTTTCATTGAGTTGTTTAAGGTTTCTATGTTTAAGGTATGAAGTTCAATGTTCAATGTTCAATGTTTTGAACTTTAAGGCTTGTACTTTATTCCTTTTAAATCTGTTGTTTTTAAATATTTAATAAATGAGCTGATTTTTTTGCTTAGTGTTTCTGTTCGCTCAATTAATGTTCTCAGTTTTTCTTCTGAAATAAAATTTCTGTCAAAAATCCGGTAGAGTTGTGATCTTGTTTCTCCGCAGGAAGCTTTTGCAATGGAAAGAAACTGAATGAATTCTTTATTTCCATTTCGTTCAAACCCTTCAGCAATGTTATCCATAACTGAGCCTGAAGATCCGTCAATCTGGTTGCTAAGTTTAAAATTGTTTTTAAGTCCGGTAAATTCAATGATAAAGTAGATTTCCTTACAAAGCTCACGAGACAATTGCCAGATCTCCAAGTCTTCAAATCTTCTTATTGTCGCCATAACTTTAAACCTAAAACATTAAACTAATTTACCTTCCTTTCTCTCCCAAAATAGCCCTTTTCTGTGCCATTACATAACCATAATGGAGGCTTTCATGCATGTTGTTGAAGATAATGGCATCCTGAATGCTTTTCAGATCCATCCCGAAACTTGTCGTATAAGGAGTATAATCCGAGAAGAAGTCACTGTCATAATCTTTCATCAAAATTTTTGACGTTTCTGTGAGCAGAAATTCAAGGTCTTCTACTTCTGACTTCTGAACATTTAAATTAGGAAGGGTTCCTTTTTTATAGGTTTCAATCCAGTATTTATCTATTCTGAAAGGATTTCCGCTCAGGTAATAATGCAGCAGCTGCTGGGTAGCAACCGTATGGGCAATATTCCAGTAAATATTATTGTTGAAACCGTCAGGAATCAGCAGAAGGTCATCATGAGACGTGTTCTGAAGGATCTCCAAAAGGTTCTTTCTTACTTGTCTGTGGGCTTGAAAATGATAATTCATTTTGCAAAAATTTTTAATCTCCAAAAATAGTTTAATAAACTGGAAATGACAATTTTTTGAGCCAATGATTAAATTAAAACTTCTTAAATTCTGAAAAAATAGGTTAATTGTTGTCTGTTATGTGAATGTAAAACACTAGAACAAGTGATGCTTTCCCATCATAAAAAAACTCCCACGAAATGTATTCGGAAGGAGTTTTTATCTTTTAAATCAGTTGGCTCGTAGTTGTTATTTGAATCTGATCACTTGGGTTGTAGTACCGTAACTTCTATTTCTTAATGATTTTATGTTTAAAAGTTGTTCCGTCTTTGAGAACAATACTCAGAAAATAAACACCTGTTGTGTATGGAGTTAGGTCAATTTTATTTTCTCCATAGTTTTCAGATAATTTCCTTCCGTCTATCCCGAAAAGACTGATTGAAGCTATATCGGTCTTTGATTTTATGTTCACGAAATCAGCTGTGGGATTAGGATATATGCTTACATCCACTGTTTTTACATCCTGTACATTCAGAGAGGCATTGCTTTTCCCCTGCATGTAAACGGATAGATAGACATCTCCCTGCTGCTGGTTAAAAACTGCTGTTGGTATGGTGTGTTTCAACGTGTGATTTCCTGCTGCTATCGTTGGCATGGTAAACCCTCTGATAGGAACAGAATTTCCGGGGCACCAGTTGTTCCATGAAGTCCACTCTGCAAAAGATTTTGGAGAGGCTCCATAGATTCCGTTACCCTGCGTATTGTATACTCTGAATGGTTCACAGGAAATTCCTCCGGGAGTATAAGTCAGCATTTGTACGTCATCCATATAAGTGTAATTTTGTCTTCTTACGTATTCTTCACCACCGCTGTTAGCTCCATGAGGTGTGGATATTACAAAGAAACGGGCATCGGTGACGGGATTGGGAAGGTTGAATGTGACAATTCTCACCGTTTCACCGGGAACATCAGTAGAGTTATAATTATTTAATCTGTTATAAGTAAGGATAGGGGTAACTGTATTGAAATTTGTCGCCGTTGCTCCGGCATCTGTTGAGAAAAAAGTCAGAGTGCCGGAAAATACATCAATTCTGCCGCTACACCCTGCTACTTCATTTTGTGCTGCGTAGGGAACACCGAAAACATCCAGTTCCATATATAGATCATAGCTTGTACGCAAATTTGTATCATGGAATATACTATACATATTGCTTAAGTCATAGGTATAAGGAACTTCCAGAGGTGAACGGTTTTTGTTCATAAACGGAGTGATATATCTGCCTATTTCAATTCTCTTTACATTGGTATCATCTACGGTGTAGGTGGGTTGATTTTTGGGAACCATTGCCAAAAAGACACTTCCGAGACGGTCATAGTTATCACATAGCGCTCCAATAGTTACTCTCATGGCAATTTTAGCTTTAAAAGAGTTGAGTTCTGCATCGGTAAGCTTCCTTGCATATTTGGAATTTGACAGCCTAATCAATCCTGGAGGAACAGGTTCAGACACTGTAGCAGCATAGCCGTCATAATAGACTGCCTGAGAAATCACATTAGTCATTGTTGTCTGTGATTGTAAAAGACCCGTAAAAAAAACGCTTAAAAAAAATAGCTTTTTGTACATATCTTTGGTGTTTGATACAAATATATTAAAATATGTGTTTGGATATGTAGTTTTGTTGTTTAATTTTTAAAATTAAAACTATTTGTTTATGAAATGTGTAAAATTAATGAATGAGGTAATGTGTTTTATTCGCTAAAAAATCAAAAATACTTAATTTAATAGATATTAATTTAAATAATTGTGTAGAGTATTAATTTATTTGCCTTAATGGTTGTTTTTATCTATAATATTTGAAGTTTTATTATTAAATTAGCATCAAATCCAATGTTAATTTTATTAATTATGAAAAGAATTTTACTTTTGTCATTATTGTTGGTTGTTTCCGTGTTGAAGGCTCAGATCAATCTAAATATTGGAAGTACAAATGTAGGTACTGCACCGATAAGCAGTTTTTTTTCCTATTCTTATGTTCAGCAGATTTTTCTTAAACAGGAACTCAATGCCAATGCTGCAGGAAACATTACAGGCTTGTCCTTTTATCTGGATCCTTCGGCAACTATCACCGATTCTTCCAATTGGACTGTTTACCTTGGGCATACATCAAAAACTACTTTTGCTTCAGGAACGGATTGGATTCCGGCTGCACAGCTTACCCAGGTGTTTACGGGAACAGTAACCAATAATAACGGAAAAGTGGACGTTGTTTTTACAACACCGTTTCCTTATAATAATACTGATAATTTAGTCATTGCTGCAAAAGAAAATTCTCCGAATATTGATATCAATAACTTTGATGAAGTTTTTCGTGTCTATTCTTACCTCCCGTCTTCCACTATTTATTATAAAGGAGACCAGGTAGTTGTAGATCCTGCTTCTCCGCCTGGAGGGATAACAACAGATTACAAATCATCAATCACTATTTCAGGCCTTACTCCGAAAACTACCCCGCCGTGTCCTTTTATTACGTTCCCAGTAAATAATTCTCAATCCGTTCCGATGTCTCCCAATTTCAAATGGATGCCTGTTGCAGGAGCAGATTCTTATAAAGTTTCCTTAGGAACAACTCCTGGAGGTACTAATATTGTTAATCAGCAGGTTGTAACGGCTACGAACTTTACTCCATCTGTAGCATTACAGCAGAATGTTGATTATTATTTAAGAGTGACAACTGTTTCTGCAGGCCTTGAATCTTCCGGCTGTTCAGATGTTGTGTTTAAAATTCCACCGGTGCCGGTGAATGATGCCTGTTCCGGTGCCTTAGTGCCGTCTGCGTTCCCTTATAGCTATACCCAGACTGATGCGGTATCAGCTACCAATAACGGAGCCTTTGTACAGATATGTGCTGATGCGATGAATGATGGTGTATGGTTTAAGCTTATAGGCGACGGTAGTAAATATACGATCAGAATAACAATGCCTTCCGGCAGTACTTTTGATCCTCAAATGGGCTTTTACAGAGGCAGTTGCAGTAGTCTTACATGTCTGGGAACAGTGGATAGTGGAGGAGCAGGGGCAGCAGAAGGAGTTACGCTTACAACAACAGCAGGCGTTGAATATTATATCAATATAGGATCTTATGAGGAAACAGAAGATGTTCCTGAAGATGTATTTACTATAACCATGACAAAAATTTAGAACAGATACGTGCTGTGTATAGTAATTGACAGAGGTTGATTCTATTTTCTGATTCTGGATTTTTATTTCTAACAACAGATAACCGGCTTTTTAGGCTGGTTATTTTGTTTCCCGTCTACTCACAACTGCCTGTTTATGCTTTTAGATGGAAGTTTCTAAATGGTTAGGAAATAAATTATTATAAAGAAGTTTTGTTATTCCGCAAATTCCTACAAAGAAACTCACGTTGCCTGCATGGGCCATTCTGTCAGGCTTTCCGGAATATTTAACAAACTTTAACTCAAAAATGGCATTGATTGTGTTGATTACTGCAAGTATTTATCAGAAATTTACCAATTATTTTAAATCAAGCTATGTCAGATACATATCAAGCTGAAGACATCCGCCAGCTGACGGAAAAAGTAAAGGAAAAAAACTACTTATTTTCTCTTCTGAGACAGGAAATTAATAAAGTGATCATTGGACAGGAATATATGATAGACCGCCTTCTGGTAGGTCTTTTGGGGAACGGGCATGTTCTTTTGGAAGGAGTGCCGGGACTGGCAAAAACTTTAGCGATTAAAACCCTGGCAGAAGCTGTTCATGGTGATTTTTCAAGAATACAGTTTACCCCGGATCTGCTGCCTGCAGATGTAGTGGGAACCATGATCTATAATATCAAAGACAATGATTTTTCCATAAAAAAAGGTCCTGTTTTTGCCAATTTTGTGCTGGCGGATGAGATCAACCGTGCTCCGGCAAAAGTACAGTCGGCACTGCTGGAAGTCATGCAGGAAAAGCAGGTAACCATTGGTGATGAAACCATGAAGCTGCCCAAGCCGTTTTTAGTACTGGCAACACAAAACCCTATCGATCAGGAAGGAACTTATCTGCTGCCGGAAGCGCAAAGTGACCGTTTTATGCTGAAATGTAAGATTGATTATCCTGATTTCGAACATGAACGAACTGTTATGAGAATGGTTTCTACCTCACATCAGCCTGTGGTGAAACCTGTGATCTCTCTTCAGGATATTATAGATGCCAAAGAACTGATCAATCAGATCTATCTGGACGAAAAAATCGAAAAATATATCCTGGATATGGTGTTTGCCACACGTTATCCGGAAAAATACGGACTTTCGGAATTGAAGAACTATATTGGTTTCGGTGCTTCACCAAGAGCATCAATCAACCTGGCTATTGCATCCAGAACCTATGCATTCTTAAAAGGAAGAGCCTTCGTAATTCCTGAAGATGTAAAGGCGCTCGCACAGGACGTATTGAGACACAGAATAGGTCTTACCTTCGAGGCAGAAGCGGAAGAAATTTCGTCTGAAGAGATTGTTAACAGAATATTGGCAAAAATTCAGGCGCCCTAATGAGTGAAGTAATTATCAGAAAAGCCGTTCAGGAAGACTGTGCCCCGATGCTGGAACTCATCAGAGAACTTGCGGAATATGAGAAAGCACTTCATGAAGTGACTTTAACGCTGGACGAATTCATTAATGATGGTTTCGGAGAATCTCCTGTTTGGGGAGCTTTCGTAGCAGAAACAGCGGGTGAGATCGTAGGAATTTCCCTCTATTATGATCGTTTTTCAACGTGGAAGGGCAGAAGGCTGTATCTTGAAGATCTTGTAGTAACCGAAAGAATGAGAGGAAAGCAGATCGGAAAAATGCTGTTTGATGCAACATTGGAATTTGGAAAATCCGGACAATACAGCGGAATGGTTTTTCAAGTACTGAACTGGAATGAACCGGCCATTAATTTTTATAAAAAATACAGTCCGAAATTTGATAATGAGTGGCTGAATGTTTCCATTGAATTTAAAAGTTAAGATAAATATTTGACAGTAGAGGACTTATGGAAATAAAAGATATTGTAAAAAAAGTAAAGCAGATTGAAATCCGTACCAGAAAAAAGACGGAGGCTTCACTTATGGGGCAGTATCACAGTGCTTTTAAAGGTCAGGGAATGACTTTTTCTGAAGTACGTCCTTATCAGTTTGGAGATGAAATCCGAAGAATCGACTGGAACAAGACCGCACGTTTCCGTGAGCCGTTTGTGAAGGTGATGGAAGAGGAGAGAGAACTCACCATGATGATTCTGGTAGATATTTCCGCTTCTATGGATTACGGGACCAAAGTTCAGCTGAAAAGAGAGTATGTGGCAGAAATAGCCGCAAGCCTTGGGTTTTCTGCTGCAGGAAATAATGATAAGGTTGGACTGATCTTATTTGCAGACAAAGTATACAAAGTGATTCCTCCGCAGAAGGGGAGAAAACATATTCTTTCCATTATCAGCACTATTCTTACGGCTGATTATGTGCCGGCAGTGTCCCAGATTGATAAAGCACTGGAATATATGATGGGAATCTTCAAGAGAAAATCTCTGGTTTTCCTTTTGTCCGATTTTGAAGATGAATACGATTCCAAAATGCTTAGAGTAGCTTCCAAAAAACATCAGCTGCTGGGAATGAGGGTTTACGATGAAAAGGATAATGAAATTCCGGATATTGGATATGCACTTTTGTATGATGCTGAAACCGGAAATAAAGTCTGGGCAAATACGTCCAGCGCAAGATGGAGGTATACCTTTGCTGAGGCCCAAAAACAGAAGGTGAAAGCATTGGAAGACGATTTTGCAAACAGTTCGGCAAGTTTCATGAATATCAATACAGGATCGGATTATTCTAAACTATTGTACAATTATTTTCAGAGGAAATAAACAATATTGATGGAAAGATCCTATCTTAAAGGAATATAAAATAAGGCTCCGGCCGAAATGATTATTATATAGAATTGAAAAAAATATTATTTATACTGTCCCTTTTGATCTGTGGAACCGCTTTTTCGCAGATACTTTCGTCTAATCTTGAAAAGAAGACGATTGCTCTGGGAGAAATAAACCGTTTTATAGTTAAAATCGATAATCTGAACGGGAAACAGGTAAGTTCCGCAGCAAAAAATGAACTTCTTCCTTTTCATTTTGAAGAAATAAAAGACAGTATCGGACAGAATCAAAATTCCTACGAAAGGAGGATTGAATTTTCTGTTTATGAAGAAGGAAAATTTAAAATTCCCGAATTGGAGTTCAGTGTGGATGGTCAGGTTTTAAAGACCATTCCTTATGAGATTGATGTGATCAACACGGCTCAGAAAGCAGATCAGATCAATGATATCATGAAGAACAAAGAAGTAAAGCTTGATCCTAAAGATTACTGGGAACTCTACAAATTTTACATTCTGGCCGCTTTAGCAGTTATTGCACTGATTATTGCTGTTGTTATGATCATCAAATGGGGAAGAAAAGCCAAAAGCTCTCCTGTTGTGGCTACCAATCAGACTTTGAAAGAACTGGATTCTTTAAAGAAGAAAAAATATATTGAAGGCGGAGATTTCCGTTCGTTCTATGTTGAATTAATAGATATATCCAGGGCATTTATTACAAAGCAATATCACTTACCGGCGGAAGTTCTTCTTACAGACGATCTTATTGATGTGATGAAGAAGAATAACACCATTTCTCAGGAAAATGAAAAAATAGTGGAAGAGGTCTTTTTAAGAGGAGATCTTGTAAAATTTGCCAAGACTTTTCCTGATGAGGCAACAATGGAAAAAGACTTTAGTGATATCAGTGACTTTGTGAGAAGGTCTTCAAAAGATCTGGAATTTGAAAACTTGAGAAAGGATGTTTAATTTTGAGTTTTACAGTCCGTGGTTTCTACTCCTTTTCCTGCTGTTCATTCCTCTTTTTATTAAAGATGCCGGGACACGGAAGAAAAAAGGGATAAAAGTTCCTACAGTCCGGAATATGGAAGGCAGCGGGGGAATTCATGCTGTACTTTTTCTTCTTAAACTGTCGAAGTATATTATTCTTACTGCGCTGATCATTGCGATGGCACGACCTAGAACTTTTACGGTTTCCCAGGACCGCGATGATACCAAAGGCGTAGATATTATGCTGTCCATAGACGTTTCCCTGAGTATGCTGGCTAAAGACCTTAACCCGGATCGTATAACAGCATTGAAAGATATTGCAGTAAAGTTTGTTAGAAAACGGCCTAATGACAGGATCGGAGTAGTAGCGTATGCTGCAGAAGCATTTACTAAAGTACCTGTAACTTCAGATCATCAGGTGGTTATTGACGAAATCAAAAACCTTAACTCTACCGGTCTTGAACCGGGAACAGCTATTGGGGAAGGCCTTTCTGTAGCAGTCAGTCACCTTACTAAAAGCAAAGCGAAAAGTAAGATCGTGATCCTGATGACGGACGGGGTAAGCAATATCCAGAATGCAATTCCTCCACAGGTAGCAGCGGAACTCGCCAAGAATAATCATATTAAGGTATATGCCATTGGAATCGGAACAAACGGTTATGCGCTAATGCCTACTTCACAGGATATTTTCGGAGATCTGGTCTTTACTGAAACAGAAGTGACAATTGACGAAAATACATTACAGGAAGTAGCGCAGACTACCGGTGGGAAATACTTCAGGGCTACCTCGAACAGCAGTCTGGAAGAAGTATATAATGAGATCAATCAATTAGAAAAATCCGATATTAAGGTCTCTAAACTTTACAATTATGATGAGTATTTTAAAATTTTCCTTTGGATAGCGTTGGGAATGTTGTTCTTTGATGCGCTGTTGAGATGGGGTATATATAAATTTTTGAGCTGATGAGTTGGTCTTTAGGAAATTACTGGTATTTATTACTGCTGTTGCTGCTGCCGCTGTTAGCTTCCTTTTTGATCCGTTTTCTGAAATGGAAAAACAAGAGAAAAGAGGTTTTTGCAGACGCTAAGTTTCATGACAGTTTATTTGAAAAAAAATCCGGATTTACAAAGTTTTTTCCGGCATTATATCTGTTGGGAACCCTTTTTCTGATATTCTCTATTATTGATCTGCTGAAAGGATCGGAAGAAATAAAATCCAATCAGAAGCTTAATAATGTGATCTTTATGCTGGATGTTTCCAACTCTATGAATGCAGAAGATATTGATCCCAGCCGTCTGGATGAAGCCAAAAACCTGATGATCAACACCATGAAAAAAATGAAGAGTGATAGGATAGGGATCGTGATCTTTGCAGGAGAAGCAGTCTCTATTATGCCGCTGACAACAGATTACGGTTCTGCGGAAACTTATATTACCGCGATAGAAACCAATTCGATGAAAGCCCAGGGAACTGATTTTCTGAAAGGAATGAAAGCCGCCGCAGAAAAGTTTGGAAATGTAAGCAAAGGTTCCAGAAAAGTAGTTCTGATGAGTGATGGGGAAGATAATGAAGGAAACGATAATGCAGCCATCAGGCTGGCGAATAAAGAAGGGATCAGCATAACCTCGGTTGGAATAGGTACAGATGAAGGAGCTCCGGTTCCTGAATATGTTTATGGACAGCTGATGGGATATAAAACAGATATGGATGGGGCAACGGTGATCTCCAAAAGACAGACTGAGGCCCTTAAAAAAATGGCTGGATCTACAGGAGGAGAATACATTGACGGAAATAATGTGAATGAAGCACCTGACAGGATCATTGATGCATTAAGCAAAAAGGCTTCATTTTCAGAAACCATGGTTCAGTCACAGAATGCTGTTCATTATTATCAATATTTTCTTGCCGTATCTATTTTCTTTTTCTTTTTAATTTATATATTAAATCCGAAAAAGGATCTGAATGTATAGATTTCTTCGGCTTGTTTATCAAGATTTTAAATAAGCACTTTAACCCAATTTTAACAAATAGAGACCTGTTTATTAACATATAAAGAAATAATTTTGCAGAGGATGAATACTAAAATCTTATTTTTATCGTTAATTATTGCTTTCATGTTCCCAGGTGTTCTGTCCGGGCAGGATAGATACAAGACTTTAGTATATGAAGGAAACCAGAAATTCAATGGTAAAGACTATGACGGAGCCTCTTCCAAATACATGGAAGCGGTAAAGTCGGATGAAAAAGATTTTACAGCTCATTACAATTTGGGGAACGCATTGTATAAGAGTAAAAAATATGAAGAAGCCAAAGAAGAATTTGAAAAAGCTCAGAAACTTTCTCAAACTCTTCCTGATGCAGCAGCAGCTCTTCATAATCTTGGGAACACTTATATGCAGATGAACCAACCGGAAAAAGCGGCAGATTATTATAAACAGTCTCTGAAGCAGGATCCTTATAATGAAGCAACAAGAAAGAATTATGAAATTGCCAAGCTGAAAGAGAAAGAAAAACAGCAGCAGGAAAAAAATAAAAAGAGCAATTCCGGAAAAGGCGGCGGAAACGAACCTAGTAAAAGCAACGATCAGAAAGGGGATCAGAAAGATCAAAAACAGGATCAGGGAAGCGGACAACAAAATGAAGGGAAAAGCGATCAGGGAGATGCCCAAAAAAAGAAGCCTAATGAAGAAGGCAAAATACCAAAAGATCTGGAAAATGTCATATTAGATAAAGTAAACGAAAAGGAAAAAGAAACCGCCCGAAGAATACTAAATAAAGATTCTTATTCCATGCCTCAGAGCAATGAGAAAGACTGGTGATGCAGCATAGACTGATCTACATATTATTCATTCTTGTTTCCGTAATTTCTTACGGACAGGTAAACTTATCTTTGGAAACAGATAAAAGTGAGTACAGCGGAAAAGATATCGTAAATCTTACTATTATTCTCGAGATCAATGGAAGCGATATTGATCATCAGACCCGTTTTCAGCTTCCTGACCTTTCAAAATTTACGATGATCGGAAGCGGATCGGTAACCAATACCCTGGTTGATCCCGCTACCAATACCGTTATTACCCAGAAAATATCCAGAATCGCCCTTGAACCGAAGAAAAAAGGTAAAATCAAGATTGGTTCTGTATTGGTAACCCTCAATAATAAAATCTATAAAACAGAACCTTTTGACATCAATATCAAGGATATTGTTGATAAAAGATCTCTGGCTACCAATACTTCCGGTGATGTGTATCTGAATATGGAGATTGAAGACCGGGAGGTCTACCAGGATCAGCCTACCTTGGCTGTTCTGAGGGTGTATTCCAAAAATATGGATAACTTCAGGAAGGTGAAGAATATCCGCCTTCCTCAACAGGATAATATCAATGTACATCCTGTAAGCTTTGGGAAATCAGAAATTGACCCGTCCGGCTCCGGGAATATGGCTTCCCAGGTTCTGGCCGTATTTATGATATTCCCCAATGAAGCCGGTTATGTGGAAGTTCCATCGGTATCAGCTTCGGTGAATTCCTATGCAAAAAAGAATAAAATTGTTTCCAATAAAGTAAAATTGAATGTAAAGAAGCTTCCTGAGGGTTCACCTGAAGGTTTTAAAAATGCAGTAGGAAACTTTAAGGTAAGTGTTTACAATACTTCGAAAGATAAAATTGAAGTTGATAAACCTGTAAACGTTGTGGTGAAAGTTTCGGGAGAAGGAAATCTTCCGGATATGGATCTGCCTAAAATAATAACGTCTCCGGATTATGAATTCTTTACTCCTAAAATCACGTCTAAAGTGGTTCCCGGGTCTACAGGAATGAAAGGTGAGATTTTGGCAAATTATGTACTAATTCCTAAAAAACCGGGAGCAATTTCTGTAAAAACAGAACTCTTTGCCTTCTTTGATCCTGAGAGCCGTGAATACATAGAGATGGGGCAAAAATCTCTGGCACTTAACGCTTTTTCCCATGAGCAGATATTGGAATCACGTACTACCGTTGAAAAAGTAAATGAATATACCAATACCCTTCTGGAAACAGTGAATACTCCTGTATTAAAAACTACAACCCTTAAAGTTAAGGAAAAGCATAAATTTCACTGGAATATTCTTTTAACTAATATCGCGATTCTTATAGGATTATTTATTGTCTATCTTTTGTTTAAGACTTGGCAAAAAAAACGCGCGTTAGTTAGAGAAACAGTATCTTCAAAACCTCTTGGTTCTGTGGCAGAAACAGAAAAAGAGATCAAAGAAATGCTGAAAACAGACATCAATGATTATTTCAGCTATCTGGAAAATCTTAAAGATAACGGAGAATATCCGAAATTCTTTGATACCCTTGAAGAAATGGATATAGAAGTAAGAAATCAGTATCCACAGGTTGATTCTAAAGACTTCATGGCATTTTTAGAGAATGAAAAAGGTTTATCTGTTGCAGAGGAATATAGAAATCTGATGCAAAGAATTGAGATGGAGAAATATTCTCCATTGAAATCATCAGAAGGAATGGAGGATCTTTTAAAAGCAGTTGTTAATTTGTATTCTAAAATTAACAAATAATCAATTTTTTTTCATATTTTTGCGAAATTTTTAATTACAAAAAGATGGAAATATTTAATGATTTTTCTATTAAAGAAATCTTTACCTGCTTTATGGTTCTTTTTGCCGTGATTGACATTATCGGCTCTGTTCCTATCGTGGTAAGCCTTCAGCAGAAGTTCGGTCAGATTGAAGCAGGAAAGGCCGCTATTACAGCCGGAGCAATTATGATTGTTTTTCTGTTTGTTGGAAATAAGATCCTTAAGCTTATCGGAGTAGATGTAAACTCGTTTGCCATAGCAGGTGCTTTTGTGATTTTTATCATTGCACTGGAAATGATTCTGGGAATTGAAATCAATAAAACGACAGAGGCCAAAGCCGCTTCCATCGTTCCTATCGCGTTTCCATTGGTAGCAGGGGCAGGAACACTAACGACAACTTTATCCCTCAGAGCTGAATTTCATGATATTAATATCATTTTAGGAATCGTTCTCAATACAATTTTCGTATATTTGGTGCTGAAATCAGCAAAGTGGCTGGAGAACAAAATGGGAGAGGCAACATTGTCTATTCTTCAGAAAGTTTTCGGAATCATCCTTTTGGCTATTTCAATAAAATTATTCACCGCAAACTTTGCCCAATTAGTGCAGAATTATATTAATTTTTAAGAATCATGCAGAAGTTTTATAAAGTATTTTTAGTAATATTTATCGTTTTCATTGCCATCAATGTTTATGCTATCGACTGGCAGACTGACATTTTATCTGAAGATAACCTGAAATTCGTATTTTCAATTGCATCCGCTGTGATTGGTCTTATCCTCTTATTTGTATTGGATACCTGGAGCAGAATCGGAGTAAAAAAATAATTAAGATTTATATCTGATATACAGCCTCTTCCTTATGGGAGAGTTTTTTTTTGATCAGGACGAGAAATTTCGGAGATAACAGATCAGATGTAAACTCTTTTTTCAATGAAGTAAGTTTAGAATAAGACCTTGTATTTCGAAAATAAACGAAGCGGCCTTGTTTGTCTTAAAAACACACCAATATTATTCATCTTTGTTGGACTCAGCAGTGTTATAATTGATGATCAATTTATATTTTTTTGTGAAAAATATGATGTTATTTGAGTCTTTTAAGTACTCCTTAGGAATACTCTGTTCATAGAATTTAATATATGATCTAAGGTAAGCTCCGTAGGAGCGACCTGATAATTAACCTCAGTTCAGGATAAGAATTTTTGATTTATAGAGCTTGGAAGCTGGGGATGGAAGAGGGAGGTTCTGAAGGGCATCAATAATAGATTGCCATCTTTTTTAGCTAATTTGATTTTACAGAGGTTTTCAGTATTTATAACCAAAAGTGACTTCCAGCCAGCCTCCTTCTTCCATCTTCCAACCTTTTATACTTAATCCCCTTAATCCGAACTCAGGTTAAATAGTTACTAGGTTTTTGAGAATAGCTTCAGATTTCAGTTCTGTCTCTTTCCATTCTTTTTCCGGGTTGCTTTGTGCGGTAATTCCGCCGCCTACAAATACATGTACAGAATCCTGATAAAGCCTTGCACATCGCAGATTCACGAAGTACATAATATTTTCTTCCGTTTCAATTCTTATAAATCCGGCATACAGTTCGCGTGGAAATTTTTCAAACTTCTGAATATTTCTTTTGCATACCTCTTTTGGAATTCCACAGACTGCAGGAGTAGGATGGAGTTCTGTAATAATAAAATCAAGTTCCTCCGGTTTTATTAGGGCCTTAAAATCTGTACGAAGATGCTTAATGTTTCCCGAAATATGATCATAGGTATCTGAGATCTCAATATTTTTAGCATAATTTTCAAGGACATTCCGGATGTATGAGGTAACAGGTTTCTGCTCTTCAATTTCTTTTTCTGACCACGCTTCAGATACAGGAAGCGTTCCGGCAAGGCTCATGGTCTCAAATTCACAGGTTGTTTTATTAAATTTTCCAAGGACTTCGGAGAAAGCTCCCATCCATGCATGTTCTCCGTCATTAAAAATATACCGGAATGCATTCGGATAAGAAGTACATAAGTTGTTAAAACTCTTTTTAAGATCAATTCTGCTAAAATTTCTGAAGATCTTCCTTCTGGAATAAACGAGTTTGGGAAGCTGCTCTTCTTTAATAACTTCAATGACACTGTGCAAAGTCTGCAGATATTCATCTTTTATCTCTGCATGAAAATGACTTTCATCTTTCAACAGGTCATCACTGGTAATTACGGCTTGTGAAAACTCTTCTGAAGCCTCAATGATGTTTCCTTTAAAATCAATCTGCCTCAACCTGTCAAAAGAATAAAAACTTATGGATTCTGTGTCTTGCTGAGGGTCGGTTGAATATAATTTTTCGTCGAAAGGAAATTTGAAATAAATCATGAGCTGTAGAAAGTTTTTAGAAATCACCACCCGGAAACAGAATAGGAAATTCCGAGGTTGATTTTCCTTTCAGCAAAGGTATTATTAGTCTTAAAAATGTCAAAATTAAACGAGCTGTTTTTTAACGAAATATTCCTCATCTTATATTCTTGGTATTCCAAAGAAACAAGAAATTTTTTCATGATCCGGTATTGCAGTCCTAGTGTATATCCAAAATTGATCTGATTACTCTTAAAATCATCGGGTTTATTAAGCACATTGTTTTCAGGAACCAGAAACTGCATTTTATAGCTGTTCCGGTTGGCCAGAAATCCGATGAACGGGCGGATGTTTTTCCATTCATAAAGGATTTTAAGCTGGGCAGCATATTCAAGATGTTTATTGTTGAATCTTTGAAAAAGCAGAGGCTGATGGTCTTTTGTAAAATAATAGCCGCTCAGCCAGGTATCTTCTTTAGTACCATCGAGATTAAAAGTAGAATTCCAGTAATACAGATGGGCAGAAAGGAGTAATGAAAATCTTTTATATATTGGTTTTGAAGCCCATATTCCGGCATTGAATCCGGATTGCGTTTTCTTTCCGGAAGAATCTATGGCCCAGAAGCTTCTTTTTATCCCTGTGCCTGCTTCAATTCCAAATTCTGTTCTTTTGGAGAAAGAGAAGGTAATTCCTTTTACCTCATCTTTGAAAGAAAAGAATTCCTCTGGCTGGGGCATTGTAATTTCCGGCAGATTCAAAGAAAGTCCTTTGGGCTGTATTTTTAAAGCTTTTTCTAAATAAATCGTATCACGTATAATGACTTTCTCATATACATATACCGTATCTTTCTTTTTCCGTTGGGCATTCAACGGATATAGGATGAAAAAAATGAGCAGGACTGCTATTTTTTGCAGAGGAATACAGAAACTTAATTTATCTTTCAACATATATAGTATCTCTCTGAATGATTTTTTTTACAACAATGACCTTTTCCTGTGCAGAATCTTTTGTACTCAATCTGGGTTCTTTTGATTTGATTGTATTGGCTTTTTCAACAGGCATTTCTTTTTTTTCTAATATTTGATTAGACTTCGTCTGTTCTCCGTTTTCTGAATATTCCTGACCAGAAAATCCTGTAACGGATTTATTCAGACTTACTGCTTTAATCTCTTTTTTGTCTGTTATAGATTCTGTATTGTTTTCAGTAACAATACTACTGTTGGAGAAATTATTTTTCTGAGGACGGAAAAACAGAATATAACTTAAGACCATAAGTACAGCAGAAGCAGCAATGATTTTTATTTTCCATTGATTGTTTGAATGGGAAGTAAAACTGAGATTTTGAATATTTATATTATCAGGAACGGTAAACGGTTGAGAAGGTGATACCGAAAAGCCGGTAAAACTATTTCTGAAAGTCTGTGCCCAGAGCAATCCGCCAAAACCAAGGAAAATAAGCAGCTGGGTGAGCTTTTTTTTGCTTTTGGGAGTGCCGGGTTTTAGGATAGTATTGAGAAGATAATTTTGTATTGATTTTTTGGCTCTTAAAAGGTGAGATTTTGAAGTATTAACAGGAATTCCCAGCATGTGTGAAATTTCTGAATGGGAATAATTTTCAATACAGTATAAATTAAAAACTGATTTATGATGAGAAGAAAGACTGTCAATAGAAGCCAGAAGCTCTTCACGCGTAAAATCATAAGCAAGAATATGAGATTTTTCTTCAATAGTGTTGTTCATGGCAAAAGATATTTCGGGAATTTCTGAAAGCTCTTCAGCAATGAAAGTTTCTTTGCTGTTTTTCCGGAGGTATTGTAAGGCATTATTAACAATAATTTTCTTTAACCAGGCAAAGATTGCTTTCTCATCTTTAAGCTGATGTTTTTTCTGCATTGCAGCGATAAAGCTGTCCTGAAGGATATCTTCTGCGGTAGAAAGATCCTGTATATACCTACGGCAAATCCCCAAAAGTTTTGGGGAATATGTGCTGTAGATTTTTTGCCAGTCACTGCTGTTATACATAATGGAAATATTTAATTCTGCACAACAAAGATGGAGCTAAAACTGCCGCCACTCGCTATACTTTGGGTCTCCACATCATTGATATATACTTTATAAGTCAAATTTGAACCATCCAGCCATCTGATCATATAAATGTTTTCATTCAGGGCTTTCATATCTGCTATGCCATGGAATGTAGACCAGTTTACAGATACTTCATTAGCGTTTTTATAATATTTTTTTAAGGCCATCCGATATACATCATTGTTATCTATTAGTATTTTATTGGATGAAGCATTGAATGCGTCGGGTACCGGAGTGAGATGAGTTTCTGTTCCCGTAAGTAAGTTTTTGTAAAAATTGTTTCCGGAAAGGTAAATGCTGGAAGTGTTGGATGATATTGCATTAGTCTGGTATCCGGTGGCAACGGGATAGAATGTTCCGTTTTTGAAATAACCGAAATTAACGGTTCCGTTGATTTTCTGATGTCCCGAAACATATACCACAGACTGAAAAATGGTCATTGAATAATTGGAGTTATTATAAACCATTTCTCCCGGATCGTAGGAAACAATTGTTTTGGCTCCGTTTTTCCAATAGCAGAGCTGGTATCTTTGTGAGGGATTGACAGGGTTGGGATCTTCTACATACCCCAGTAAATAAACATCTCCGTCTTTCACATAAAATTCACGGATTCTTAATACAAGTGCAGCTGGAACCGCAAGATACTGCCTGATATCTGTCTTTATATTATCTTTCCAGAAGACATTATTTTCAAAAACACATGGTTATTTTCCACGATGATTTTTGACGGAGTGATGTTGGTGCCATCTGCGAGGTTGGTTTTCTGCCCGTTTTTCCAGTAGCAGGCAGTATTGTTTTCTCTTCCGGCCACGTATACATCATATGAAACTGTTTTTTCTGACAGTTCCTGATCATCTTTAGCATCGCTGCAGGATACGAACAGGCTTAACACGAATAAGAAAGGAATAAATAATGTTTTCATAGTTCTTTTTTCTTATAAGATGCAGAAAATTAAAAAGGTTGCAGCAAGTATATAAAAAAAGACCCAATATTTTGAGTCTTTTATTTTTTATAGGAGTTGAAATTTATCTGTTGATAATATTGTTGGTCATCGTGGTATGATTGATGAGTGTTCCTTTTTCATCACGGATCTCAATTTCAGAGACATGCATGGTTTTTCCTTTTCTGATGAATCTGGCTACAGCTGTTACCATTCCGTCTTTTTTACTTCTTAAATGATTGGAATTGATATTGGTACCTACACCATAATATTTTTCACCGTCAATGAAAAGATTAGACAGGCTTGACCCCATTGTTTCTGCCAGAACACAGCTTGCGCCTCCATGCAAAATTCCAAATGGCTGATGAACTTTTGGCTGAACAGGCATCGTGGCTGTAAGGGTTTCATTTTCCAGATCAATATCAATGAATTTTATTTCCACATTTTTGGCTAAAGTAACTTCTCCGCCCCAGCTGTTTAGAAATGCTAATATCTCTTCTTTCGTTTTATCTTTAGTATACATGTCAATAAGTACTTGCTGATTTGTTAACTTCTAACTTTTAGTTTCTTCCTGCCCGCTTCCCATAATATCAGGATTCCAGTTGGCCTGTATTTTCGGTACAATGTCATTTTTAACGTAATAATCCTGAATCTCCTGCATAATCTCTGCAAAAGGAACAGAGGCTATTCTTTCGTAAGGAATGGTGTACCCCAAATAGACAATATTTCTTTTAAAGTCGCCGGCAGCCAAAACAATAGGAACTTTAGCAGCTAACGCCATGTGGTAGAATCCTTTTCTCCATTTCGGAACCCAGCTTCGGGTGCCTTCAGGGGTAATGACAAGACTGAAATCTTCTTTTTCAAATTGTTTGGCAACGAAATTGACGAGGTCATTTTTCTGACTTCTGTCGATCCCGATTCCGCCCAATCCTTTTACGACACTTCCGTACCATGCTTTGGTGTGAGCGTCTTTAATGATGATTTTCAACGGTTTTTCTAAAGACCAATAGGCAAGATTTCCCAGCAGATATTCCATATTATGGGTGTGGGGAGCCACTACCAGAATACATCTGTTCAGACTGTTGACATCGCCCTGAAGGACAACTTTCCAGCCCAGGATCTTAAGCATTAATTTACCTATCAGTTTTTTCATAAATCGTTGGATTAAAAACAAAAAAGTATAACCAAAGTGGTTATACTTTACAAATATATTGAAATATTATCGCTCTTAAAACAAACCGCTGATGAAATCTACGATTTTTATTACAATTTCTAGTGCTACTTGTACCATGGTTAGGGTATTTTTTTAATTGATTTGGTTAATTATTTTAACTACACGAATTTATAACTTTTTTTTAACATAGCGAACTAAATATTTATCTTTTTTTCTCTTTCTGAGAGAAGAAGAGTGTGAATTTCAAACGGTTGCTCTTCCTTCACACCTTCTGCACTCTCTGAAGTTAATTATTTAGTTTGTATGGAAATTTCATTTTTTCCGTCTTTGATCTTGATGTCTACATCTTTATTCATTTTTTTGATGCTGGACTTCATAGAATCGATTACCTGGTCAGCCTGAGAGCTTGGAACTTTTTTTCCGTTGATGATGACGCTGTCTTTATCATCGGAATTGTATTCAATGGTAGAGCCGTTCACAGAGATCTTATTCTTTTCGATTCTGATTTTTCCGTGCTCATCTTTGTCCTGATCATCATCATTAATACCGTCTCCGTTCAGATCTCCATCGAAATCAATTCTGTCATTTTTCACCGGAATCACTACTGCATTCTGAGGAATTACCAATTCATAATTTACTCTGTAATTTCTGAATCTGTGCTCGTAAGGATACTTGATGTAGTTTGGAAGGATTATTTTGTTATCCACTACTTCTACAGGTACCGTCACCTGAACAGGAACGTTATAGCCGCTTCCTTCTTTTTTGATGATCAGGTATGGTGTTTTAATATCCGGTTTTCTTGTTACTTCTACATAGATATAGTCTTCTTCATATACCGTTCTCTTGTCAGAATAAATATCATCATCATAGGCTTTGAAGCTTTGAGGGATGCTTACCTGTTTTACATCTACATATAAAGTATCTGATGTTGTATTGATCGCGATATTTTCAGTGTCTTCCTTGCTTCCTTTATAGATCAGGTTTTTCTTAGCCATGCTTACTCCGAAATAGGATCCCAGTCCCAGAAGTAAAAGGAATATACCTCCCAATACCCATCCTATATTTCTCAGTTTTGTTTTTGGAGAAAATATCTTGATGCTTAATAAGCTGAAGATGATGGCCGGGATTAAACTTCCTAATACCATGATCGCAACCAGGATTTTATCAAGTCCGTTTTCACCCATGTAAAACTCCATTTTATTGGCTCCAGGGAAATCTGCACCTGTTCCGAAAAGTCCGAAGACTACGAAGATTCCTATGATGCTGCTTACCGCCATCAGAACGAAGATACCTCCTACGATATATTTCAGTACATTCCAGATTCCGCTCCCGGCATTGTTGATGTAAGGTTTGGTCTCGTTGTACATTTCTCCGACCCTCTGAGTAGATTCATTGGCAAACTGTACCAATTTATTAGACTCATTCTTAAGATTGTCGAAGTTCATAGGCTTTCCCTTCATTTTCAGGAAATCTGCTGCTGTTTCAGCTTTTGGAAGTACAATCCAAAGAATAACATAAAGAAGTCCGATCAGAGAAGAAGAGATGGCTGCTGTAAAGATCCCCAGTACAAAGATTCCTAACCAGATAGCTCTCATTGCCGTAATGTCCATTCCTACATAGTGGGCAAGACCTGCGCAAACTCCTGCAATCTTTTGTCTTTCAGGATCACGGAATAACTGCTTTTTATCAGTATATTCAGTTCCTGACTGATAGGTTTTTTTGGTGCTCTTTTCAGAATAGTAAGCTTCTTCCTGCTCTTCAATTTTTTCTGGGCTCCCGATCTGTGCGATTACCTTTTCTACATCGGTATCGTTGATCACTTCACGTTTTCCAAGAGAATCTCTGAAAATTTCCACCATTCTGATTTCTATGTCATGCATTACCTCATCCGCTTCTGAAGCATCCAGTGAGCTTCTCAGTGCATTCAGGTAATCGCTTAGCTTTATATATGCGTGTTCTTCTATAGTAAAAGAAAAACCTGCGAGTCCTATTGAGAGTGTCTTGTTCATAGCTTTGTTTTTTTAATTTTTTTGAGTGATATGGTTTACTGAAGTGGTCAACTCATTCCATGTATTCTGAAGTTCATCCAGGAAAAGCTTTCCTTTTTCGGTGATCTGATAATATTTCCTTGGCGGTCCTCCTGTAGATTCTTCCCATCTGTAGGATAAGAACTCGCCATTTTTAAGTCTTGTAAGGAGAGGGTAGAGGGTTCCTTCCACTACATCCAGTTTTCCTTTTTTTAGCTCATCTATAAGGTCGGAAACATACATTTCGCGGTGATTGATGAGACTTAAAATACAGAATTCCAGAATTCCTTTTCGCATCTGCGCTTTGGTATTTTCGGTATTCATCTTTAATAAGTTTTGTTAATTAGTTATATAGTTTCAGAATAAAAGCCTAGCTAGATGATTCTATTCTGATTTTACATTACAAAGATATGTAATTAAAATGGTATTATGCAATACAAAGTAGTGAAATTTTTTAAATAAATATTATAAGTAATTGATAATCAGTTTAATAATTTTTAATCGATAATTTTGTTAAAATTAAATTAGGTTAAAATACGATCCGGAAATGTCAAAATAGGCTAATGATTTGTATTTTTGTTTGATGCTTTTTTAGTGTAAATACCATTATCCAAATGACAAATATTTATTTTATTTACCGTTTATTGTCTCCTTTAGCGCTGCTGGGGCCTTTATGTTTCGGACAGCATCACTTTGAAATCAAGGATGCCTCCCCAAAATACAATGCCGAAATTATGGTAGAAGAATGCGTGGATGATGGATGCAGAGGGAAAGGGACTGTGATCTTATTTGATAAAAACGGAAATAAAAAACAGTCGTTTCAGTCACCAGACCTTAGATTTTATTTTAAGGAGAACTTTAAACCTTTCAAAGGTATCATGACGATTACCCATGAAATGCTGCGTGATGAACCTTTATATTTTGGTGATTTCAATTTTGACGGAACAGAAGATGTAGCGGTGAGAAATGGCAGCGGAGGAAATTACGGAAGCCCTTCGTATGATGTTTATGTTTTTAACTCAACAAAAATGCAGTTCGTACCCAGTGCAGAACTTACAGAATTGGCAAGCGGATACCAGGGAATGTTTGGAGTGGATGAAAAGAACAAAAGGTTGAGCACCTTTGCCAGATCCGGTCCTGTTTATTATACTTACGAATATGAAGTAGTTCCCAGAAAAGGAATTGTATTGGTCTATGAAAAGATCGAGGACCACACTCATGAAGTCGTAAAAATTACCGTAAAAAAGAAAGTGAAAAATAAATGGATAGTGAAAAAAACTACCGAATAAAATGATAATTATAAAGTAAGATGAAAATACAGAAGGAGATTGATTTTATCCTGGCAGTAGATGCCCTGAAAAATGTACAGAGAAGAAATTATAACGCAGACGATTCCAGAAGAGAAAATACAGCTGAACACTCATGGCAGATTATTATTCTGGCGCAGATCCTGTATCCCTATGCGAAAAACCGTGCCGGTATAGATCTGTTGAGAGTGATCAGAATGCTTTCTATTCATGATCTGGTGGAAATTGAAGCCGGAGACACTTTCCTTTTTGACGAACAGGCCATGGTAGGGAAATTTGAAAGAGAAAAAATTTCAGCACAGAAGATTTTTGGTATTCTGGATGAGCCATTGCGTACAGAGTTTTTTAACCTGTGGCTTGAATTTGAAGAAGAAAAAACTCCGGATGCCATATTTGCCTGCTCTATAGACCGGATTATGCCTTTTATTCTGAATTCTCATACCTCAGGAAAAAGCTGGACAGAAGCTGGTGTGACAGAAAAGCAAATCAGAAACATGCTGGAAACAGCTATTACCAGAGCCTCAGATGAAATGGGTGAGGCTTTTGAACTCCTGTTAAGCAGAAGTCTGGAAACAGAAAAGGTTCTAAAATAACCCTGTTTTTCTATAAAAAATGATAGCACTGTTCAGAATTGAGCAGTGCTTTTTTTATTGGGTAAGAGAATTTAATGTATAATACAAATCAATCTCAGTTTTATTGTTGATTTGGTGAATTATTTGATTTTTTAATTCCGTATATGTTTAATATTCGTACATTTAGGTAAAATATTTATAAAAAGGATTATTATGAAGAAAAAATTACTATTTATTAGTTTGTTGGCTGCAAGTCTTTCTTATTCGCAGGTAACAATAGGTTCAGGAACGAGAGTTGATTCCAACGTAGGCTTATCAGCTCCTATATCGATTTATTATGGATACAGTTTGTCTCAGCAGCTTTATCTAGCCAGTGAGATCGGAGGTCCGATGATGATTCAGCAATTAAAATTCTATACAAAAACGGCTCCGTCTGCATTGAATAATACAGGAGAAATAGAGGTCTGGATCGGTCACACCGCTTTGAATGGATTCCAGAATACCGTAAGCACCACCGGAGCAGGATGGATTCCTATAGCACAGCAGCAAAAATCACTTACAAGCGGAAGTGTTTCCATCAATGGAAATGAAATTACACTTATTTTAGATACCCCATTTTCCTACAATGGTACAGATAATCTTGTGATTACGGTGGATGAGAATCTGCCAGGAGATGACGGATCAAATTATCCCTTCTACCAGACTGCCGATTATACCGAGGATATGACACTCATCAACAGGAATGATGATGACAATCCTGATCCTGCCAACCCTCCGATGAACTATACAGGACCGTCTTCTACCTCCACAACCCAGGCACAGTCTAAAAAGTACAAGCCTATTCTTACGCTGATTGGTCAGAATTTAGGAGTAGCAGAAGTAAAAACAATCGGAGATGCAGAAGTTTCTCCTAATCCTGCTTCTGATTTTGTTACAATCACAAGCAAACGTTCTGTGAATTCTGTGGATATATTAGATCTAAACGGAAGAAGAATGAACAACTCAGGATTAATGGACAATAAAATAGATGTGAGTAACCTGTCTTCCGGAATTTACTTTCTGAGAATCAATTTTAAAGACGGATTGAGCACAACTAAAAAAATAGTCAAAAAATAACGACAGTTGTTTTTTTGTATTTTAATAGAGAGTTTCGGGCGGCCGGAGGCCGCCCGAAACTTTTTCCTCAAAATTTATAATCTCTTCTACTTAAGAAATCCCTTGTAACGATTCAACAATTTTAAAGTCTAATTAAAATAAAAATGGATTTTGATTTAAGTTCTATAAGGAAATATTATCTGTTTAAAAGCCATGATAATAGAGTATTTCAGAATATTCCGGATGAAACGGCTGAAGATTTAAATCTTGATTTCCTCTTTTTTAAACTGGATCAGACAAAATCCAAAATAGGGAGGCAGTATTTTTACTCCAAACTGAGGATCATCCCTCAAAATAAAGATCCTTTCTTTGACCATTACATGGACTACTGCAGTGAAAATAAAACGGATATTATTGAGAAAGAACTCGAAAAACTGAATAAATTTCATGATTATGAAATCATTGATCTGATTGAAAACAGAATTTTTATTAATCAGAAATACCTTAATTACGCAAAACTTTCACTCACCTTACTCTGTATTATCCTGGTCTGCGGTATTTTTGTGAAGCCTGTTCTCGGATTTATTGTTCCCTTGTTTTTAGTCAATGCTTATTTTCATTATGCCAATAAAAGCTATGTGGAATATTACAATGCGATTATTTCCAGATTATATACTGCCATTATAGTAGCGAAAAATATAAGCAAAACAAAGGCTCTGGCGGAAGAATATAAGACCATTGATCTCAAAAGATTAGTGCGGGTCATATGGTCGGCAAATGCAGCACAACAATTGGCGAAAAATGAGTTTCTGATCGTTTTCTGGTTATTACTGGAAATTGCCAGGATCACCTGCAATCTGGAGATTTTCGGATTCAGCAGGAACGTAAATATTCTGAATGCTTCCAAAGACAATCTGCTGAAAATTTATGAATATATCGGTAAAATCGATACTGCTGTAACCCTCTCTGAAATTAAGCATCAATATACGGTTTGCAGACCGGTTTTCAGTGAAAAGAAAGAAATAAAGGCAGAGAAAATTTATCATCCTCTGATTGATGACTGTGTGAAAAATGATCTGCATATTTCAGATTCCGGTATTGTTCTTACGGGATCAAATATGTCCGGTAAAACAACCTTTATGAGAAGCCTGGCTGTTAATGCACTGATGGCTCAGCTATTCGGATTTTGCTTTGCAGATGCTTATGAAGCTCCTTTCATGAAGATCTTAACCTCAATTTCAATTAAAGACGACATTAATGAAAACAAAAGTTATTATCTGGAAGAAGTATTAAGAATCAAAGATTTCTTTAATGAAAAAGAAGGTTTTAATCTGATCCTGATTGATGAAATTTTTAAAGGTACGGGAACCAAAGAAAGAATAGCCATAAGTAAAGCTGTTTTAAAAGCCATGAACTCTGAGCGAAACTTAATCTGCATTACCACCCATGATCTGGAAATAGCCCATTTCCTGGAAAAAAATAATTATGCCTTGTACTATTTTTCGGAAGAAATACAGGAAGATAAACTGAGGTTTACTTATCAGCTGAACCAGGGAGTCAATCAAAAACCAAATGCCATAAGAATTTTGAAAATGTACGGGTACCCCGAAGAACTCATCAAAGAGTCCTATACCTATCTTGAATAATTATGGCAATGGAATGCTTTTATAGAATACGGATCGGTTTCTTGAATTCATCGATCGCTACAAAAGTGAAATCACCAACAATTGCTCTTTCTCTTTCGTAAGAATACATCTGTTCCGTGTAGATTTCTACATTCACCTTCATACTGGTCTTTCCGACGTAAGATACTTTTCCGATCAGTTCTACAATCGTACCGGCAGGAATAGGCTTTTTAAAATCAATTTTGTCGCTGCTTACCGTGACCACTCTTTTACGGGCAAAACGGGTTGCCGTAATAAAAGCTACCTCATCCATCAGCTGCATGGCCGTACCTCCGAAAAGAGTATCATAATGATTCGTAGTGTTGGGGAAAACCGCTTTAAAAATCCTGGTTTCGGATGCTTCAATTCTTTCTTCTGTAGTCATATTTCATTATTAATTAAAGCGAGATGAAATAAATTAAAACAACAGAACAATAACAGGAATCATAGGAATTCCTGAAACAATTCATCGGATCAATAAACTTCAAATCGCGAAAGTTTTTTGTTTAAAGAAAAGGCAGGTCTCCTGACTTGTAACATCTTTTATCTCCTTCCCGTGCCCTGCACAGTGGATCTTTTGATAAAAAATTCAGTTACTTACAGTTGCGCGACAGTCCGTGATTTCCACACGGTTCCCTTTTAATCTGCGTAAAGCAGAACCAGTTTCTATGATGAATAAGTACAAAACTTTTTCAGTTGCAAAAATAAGGATAATACAGAGAAAAACAGCAATTATTCCGGATTATTATAAATGATCTGGCTCATTACCCTTCCTTCCTTGATCGTCCAGAGGGTAGTATACCTGTTTTCACCGGATCCGTTAATCATGTAGAGATAGATATGGTCGTTATCAAGAGCGGTTACACCAATATTGTTGAAATCCATGGTAGGTTGGAACATATTTTTAATCGCTTCACGAACAAAAACAGAACCTCTTCCCGGCTGCTGTACTCTGATTGATTTGATTTCAGTCATTCCTTCTGGAATTTCATTTTTGATACCCCACGGCTTTACTTTATCAATGGTAAGAATTTTTCCGTCAGCATCTTTTTCCTGCTTACGATAGCTTGCGTTGGAAGGATATACATCAATCACCACTTTGGTTCTTTGAGAGGTAGGGATCTTAGGATTGCTGTTGTCTGTGAAAATTAAAGATTTCCCGTTTTTAGATTTGGTAGGGGTAAAAGCAGGAAGCTGATCAACAAAAGAAATACGTCCTTTGTTTACCATTCCTTCTTTGTCAAGGGTTTCATACCTTACAAAAGGTTTATCATCATCTTGTTTTTCAGGATATTTAATCCAGATCCATTCCGTTTCTCCCGGAGCCGGTTTTACATAAACAAACACGTCCCCTTTACGCATACGGATCTTATCTACAATCTTTCTGTAATCCTCTTTGTGTACACGTACATTGGCATAACCTTCCTCAGCTTTTACAACACCGAAAGGAACTTTATTCTGCCCTTTAACAAATGCTAAAGAAAAAATACTGAAAGCGGAGAGATACAATGCCTTGTTTACAGAAATCATGATGAAATTTTTTTGACCCTCAAATATATAAATTAAAAACTTTTCGGAAGATAATTAAATTGTTTCAGTTCTTCAAAATCTTTGATTTTTCTCAAATAGGTTTGGGCGAGAAAGTAAATATCATCAGCCATCCTGAATAGAGGTTCATAATTGTGATCAGAAATAATAATGCCTTTATAGGCTGACTGCCTTTTGATGATTCTTTCCATTTCATCACAGAATTTAGGAGAAATCCCGCTGAAAGGTTCATCCAGCAAAATAAAATCAGCTTCAGAATAGAGGATAAGTAGTGTTTCTACGATTCTTTTTTCTCCCCCGGAAAGATCCCTGGTTGTCTCCTCTAAAAAGGGTTTCATCATATTAAGATGATAAAGTTTTTCCCTATTTTCTTCATTACAGAACAGTGAAATTAAGTTTTTTATCCTGATATTTTTCGGAAGGAAAAAAGTACGCTGAGGCAGGTAAGCAATTCTGCTTTTCCGGTCAGACAGGGTTTTGAGAATGGTGTCATTATATTTAATAAACTGGGTATCACCTTTTATTGTTCCGAACATGATCTGGAGCAGCGTAGACTTTCCTCCGCCCGCCGGGCCGATAATTCCTGAGATTTTCCCGGTTTCACAGCTTAGAAAAACATCCTGAAGAATTTTTTTGGTGCCGAAAGATTGGGTTATACTGTCTGCATGAAGCCTGTTTACCATAATCCTGAGAGCATTTTTACAATTAAACTTAATGATAAAGTGAAGACCCAGAGGAATATTCTTGAAAATCCAAAGTTCGCATAAAAGAAATATTCACCTTTTAACCTTATTTCATAGATGAAAAAATGAAGCAGGGGAAGAATCAATAGAAAACATAGTCCGAAATTTCCAATGCTGAATCCACTTAAAAAACAAACCAGCAGAGAAAATAATACCGCCGGAAACAGAAGTTTGTAATAAAAGATCCAGAGAACCCTGATGTTTTTATCCATATTTCAAAAATACAAAGAAAAGTGTCTGTATATAACCATAATATAGGACCCATGCTTTAAAAAATGTAAAAATATTTGATTTTTTAGTGTAATTTTAAGGTGAAAATTCAATAACCATTGACTATGAGAAAAAAACTACTTTTTATGCTCCTGCTTTCTACAGGAACAATGCTGCTTCAGGCCGCAAAAATTACCGGAAAAGATATTTTCGTAAACAGCTTCAAAACACCTGTTAATGTTATGGTATCTAATATCGGAGCAACCTCAGCAGATGTCACCTGGGATCCGGTACCTGGCGCGACCAGTTATAACGTGAGATTCAGACCTGTAGGTAACTCTGTATGGGTAATGGCGGTAGTCACTTCCGGAGCTGCTGCTTATCAGATTACCTCTCTTACCCCCTGTACGGCCTACGAAGTTCAGGTTGCTGATGGAAATACCCCTTTTTCAGCTTCTGTATTTTTTTATACAGGGCTTAATTACTGTTCCACAGGATCTACAGATTCAAGTATTATGCATATCTCTAATGTTACAGTCATTCCTTACGGAGGAGTGCCCCAGATGAACAGTTCTTCCGGACCTTCCCAATATACTGATTACCGATATGATTCGTCAAGAAGAGTACAGCTGTCTGTTGGAAGCCCTGTCAATACCCTTGCAGTAGCCTTGGGTTGGACAGCTCCGCAAAGTACAGTAAATGTAACAGCCTGGATAGATTTTAATGCCAATGGAGTTTTTGAAGCCTCTGAAAAAGTGATGACACAGTCTGCTAACTCTTCAACTCCTGCCGTTTCTTCATTTGCGGTTCCTTCTTTGGCTGCAATTACACAATGTGGAGTAACAATGAGAGTGATGGTCAGCCTGACACAGCCTTCAAACGCTTGCGGAACATTCACTTACGGAGAGGTGGAAGATTACGGAGTAAATTTAACCAATACTTCACTGTCTGTCAATGAAAACGTAAAGTCAAATGAATTGAATATGTATCCTAACCCGGCTTCAGACATTCTGAATATCGATGGATTGTCTTCAGATAATGCATCATATGAAATTTATACGGCAACAGGACAAAAAGCAGCTGAAGGGAAAGTCTCAGGAAATACAATTACAATCAGCCGGCTTACAAAAGGAGTCTATTTCCTGCAATTAAAAGACAAAGATCATACAACCCGCCTGAAATTTATAAAGAAATAAGATTTTGTTTAAATTGAAGAATTTTATTTTTAACCCTTAAATTTCTTTAAGGTTTTTAGAATTAAGCCGGGTTTCACGTTAAGATCTTTAGCTTATAAAAAAAATGATTTTTTCTTTAATTCATCTTAACTCTTAAAATCAGCAGTTTCAAAAATGATCTTTGCTTTAGGAAAAATACAAAGAATGTGAATTAAACAACGATTTGAATGTAATACAAAAAATCAAATTTAGGAATTTATCACATACTCTTAACAGAACCCTAATGGTTTAAAAAATAAAAACAGCACTGAAATTCAGTGCTGTTCTTTATCTTGGCAAGGATTCTCCTCATTAAATTCTTTCCAGTTCCTCTGAATCAATCGTGGTTTTAAAAGTTCCGTAGTTTACGATTACTTTATTTCTGGAAATTTTCTCAATCGTTCCTACACTGGTACTTCCAGTGATTCGTACACGCTGTCCTACTTTCAGCCAGATGGCACGGTCGCTTTTACGTTGTTCCTCAAGCTTTTCATTAGTTTCAGCAATCTTTTCGATAACCTCTTCCTTTTTAAGCTGCTGGGTGATCTTTCTTTTCACAACCTGTAAACGCTTTGATTCATCTTTATCTGCTCCAATCTTTCTGAATTTCTCCTGTTCCAGCAATTTAACGAAATCTTTCACCACGTCTTTTCTGGATTTTCCTTTCGTATAGCTGTCGATGAAAGTTTCAATCTTATTTCCAAACTGAAGCTTGCGGTGTTCCTCTTCATACAGTTTCTGGAAATTGAACAGTTTCTGCTGTAGCTGGTCGTTCAGCTTCTGAAGGTTGTCCCGTTTATCTTCAACAGATTCTTTTCTTTCAGCAAGATCAGACTTCAGTTTTTCAACCTCAAACTTTTCCTGCTGCAGTTTTACAATCGTTTTATCCAGGTTAACGATATCATGCTCTACCTTTTTCTTGGCAGCATGAATGATAAATCTTGGAATTCTGTTCTTCTCTGCCACTTCAAAAGTAAAGGAGCTTCCTGCCTGTCCCACTTCCAGCTTATACATCGGTTCCAGTGTTTCTTCATTGAAAAGCATGGCAGCATTTTGAGCATTCGGAAGCTGTTCAATCACCAGTTTGATATTCGTATAGTGCGTGGTAATAATAGCGAAACTCTTCTTGTCGTAGAAATATTCCATGAAACTTTCAGCCAGCGCTCCTCCCAATTCAGGATCCGAACCTGTTCCGAATTCATCAATAAGAAGCAGGGTTTCTGCATCCGCTTCACGAATGATTCCTGACATCTTTTTCAGTCTGGAAGAATAGGTAGACAGATGATTTTCGATGGATTGATTATCCCCGATATCCGTCATGATCTTATCAAAGAAAAACATTTCTGATCTCGGATGTACCGGAACAAGAATACCACTCTGAATCATTAGCTGAAGCAGCCCCACTGTTTTCAGGGTAATTGATTTCCCCCCGGCATTCGGTCCTGAGATACAGATGATTCGGTTATGTTCAGTAAGGGCAAGGGTCTGAGGATGGATCGTCTTTTTTTCCTGTTTATTTCTCAGCCACAATAAAGGATGGTAAGCATCTTTCAGCCTTAACGTTTTATGGCGGTTAATCTTCGGAAGAATTCCGTTCACCAGTTCACCAAACTTGGCTTTGGCTCTCGTAAGGTCAAGATCAAAAATATACATCTGATATCTCCAGAGCTGAGGCTGGAATTCCGCCAGTTCTGCAGTAAGTTTTCTAAGGATCTTGTCAATTTCCTTTTTCTCTTCCTCTTCGTTTTCGCGCAGCTTGAAATAATGTTTCACAACACTGTCCGGCTGGATATACGTAATGGATCCCGTTTTTGAAATTCCCAGAACCCTTCCCGGAACCCTTTTCTTAAATCCGGACTTTACTGCTAAAACCCTTTGATCTTCAATAATACTTTCGCGGATGTCATCCAGAAATTCACTCTGCCCGTAATTGAACAGGGCCCGGTTGAAATTTTCCTGAATCGCTTTTTTAGCATGCTGGATTTCCGTTCTCAGTTCCTTTAAAATAGGAGAGGCTTCACTTTTCACTTCCCCAAAACGGTTAAAGACCTTATCTACCTTATCAATGATCTCTTTTCTGAACTCCAGAACAGAAGCTTCCTCCATTAAATTAGGGAAGGTTTCGGGCATTGTCGGGAAAAACTTCTGTAGTTTTCCGATCTGTTCCGTGATGGTTTTTATTTTGATGAAAGCACTGTTTTCCAGGCGATAATTCTCGATCAGCATGAGCTTCAGCTCACTTTCAATATCTTCATATTCATCGAACGGAATTGCATTTGAACTTTCAAAACTCGAAAGATATTCCGACGTTTTTTTCAATGAAAGTTCCGCCTCGTCAATTTCCATCGGACGAAGTTGAAGAATTTTTTCTCTCGTTTTCGGAGAATACGCAAATGGAGAGATTTCCGCGAGCAATTGCGGAAACTCTAATTCGTTTAAATCTTCTTTATCTATATACACACTGCAAATTTAGTGAGAAATTTAAAAAATTTGATTACTTTTATTTATACATCTTTATATTGCCTCAATTATGAAAAGAACTCTGTTTTTCCTGTTTTTATTTTTCTTTGCTGTAAGCTGTAAAAAATCAACTGTAAAAAAATTTTTTGAATATGATGAAATTGATTATTACCATAGCGGTATTCAGCAATTAACGCCAGATGGATTGTCAAATGGATTGCTGTCAGGAAATACACCGGAGAACCTGAGGGATATGAAATTTCTGAATGATATGGAAAAAATTGGTTTTAAAAAATTTATTATTAATCCATCAGATTTTGATGAAATCAATGAAGTTTTTAGAGAAAAAACTACCTCTGATAACATTTATTCGAAATGTACCCCTATTTACAGAGATGTGTTAATCTTTAAAAAAGAGGGAAAAATAAGCGGGATAGCCAAAATATGTTTTAGCTGTAACCAGAATATGATCATCGGAACAAAAGCCTCAACGGATAATTTTGGACAGAAAGGTGATTATGACAGACTTGAAAAGACTTTAGCAAAAGTCAGAGATCTTCATTAATTGAAGATCTTGGAAAAAATTTAATCATATAGCTAAAAATTTAGATCAGAATTAATGAAACTGGAAACTGAAAGATTACAATTAAAAGAAATCAACGAAAGCTACGTTGAAGATATTTTGAAAATCCGAAGCAACGAAATCACCAATCAATTTGTTCAGAGAAATTCTCCGAAAAATAATTATGATGCCCTGCAGTTTATTTTAACCATTAAAGAGAGAACTCAAAACAATCAGACATTTTATAGGGGGATTTCTCTAAAAGATCAACCGAATCTGATCGGAACGATTTGTCTCTGGAATTTTTCTGAAGACAGAACTGTGGCAGAAGTCGGTTATGAATTATTACCGGAATATCACAGGCAGGGAATCATGTCGGAAGCATTGAAAGCCGTTTTAAATGTTGCTTTTAATGACCTGCATTTTCAGGAAATTCTGGCAATGACCAATAAGCATAATGAAAATTCGAAAGGCCTTCTTGTAAAACATGGCTTTACTTTAATGGAAGGCAGAATAGATGAAGGATTTCCTCACAACCTTGTTTTTAGTCTGAGAAATTAAATGATGTAAACACTGCATTCTATGATTTATTCAAAAATTTGATATTGCCTGTTTTTTAATTTATATTTGAACTTTTATCAGATAAACCATGAAGAAGTTTTTAACCGTTATTGTTATTTTGGTACTTGTTTTCTTTGTTGTCCTGCAGGTTTTTATGTGGTATAACAAAAATAATATCATGAGCAATCAGGCCGTTTTCAAAGTTTATTTGGATGTAAAAGATGAAGATATGGATGAATATTTCGGAGTGGAAAAAGGAACCTATGACAAAGATAAACATGTGATTGTCTGTGATCTTCCTGTAAATGCCGCTGCATTTAAACCGCACAGCCAGATTGTTAACCGTAATATTGCCGAGATCAGCTGTGATGAAAAATATAATCCGGAGATACACGATAAATACGATCAGACTGAACTTGCCGATGGCGGGAGCATGACCCTGATGATTCTTGATAACAATTCACCTGTTCCTGTGCAGATGGTGAATAAAAACCTGGGAGGATCAAGTATTGTAGCAAAAAGACAGGTCTATTTCGACTACGGAAAAGGAATAATCAATCATATCATTTTAGCAAAGGACAAAGTATACGATTATTGTAATAAATAATAAAATAAAATTGATAACCGCCCGCCAATTTTCAAATTAACTCATTTTCAAATTCACAAATTCCCCACATGACCTGGACAGAAGTTTTAGCCCCGATAAAAAATACAGAATATTTTAAAACCCTTTGGGAAAAAGTAAAACAGGAATATGCCGCCACAAAGGTATTTCCACCGAAAGATCAGATTTTCAGAGCACTGGAAATCACTCCTTTTGATGATGTTGAAGTGGTCATTATCGGGCAGGATCCTTATCATAATGATTATCAGGCCAATGGTCTGTGTTTTTCTGTTTCTGAACAGGTAACGGCACCGCCATCCCTTAAAAATATTTTCATCGAATTGAAAGATGACCTTGGAGTGGTGAGAACATCTAAAGAACTGGACGATTGGGGCAAACAGGGAGTTCTTCTTCTGAATGCCACTTTAACGGTTCGGGCCCATACTCCGAACTCTCATAAAGATCTGGGATGGGAAAAGTTCACCGATTTCGTGATCAAAGAGATCTCAGACAAAAAAGAAAATGTGGTCTTTGTACTCTGGGGTGCTTTTGCACAAAAAAAAGCCGAACTTATTGATCCGGCTAAGCATTTTATTTTAAAATCGGCGCATCCGTCACCGTTTTCTGTTCACAGAGGATTTTTTGGAAGCAAACCCTTTTCAAAAATCAACAAATATCTGATGTCAAAAGGAAAGAAGCCTATTTCTTGGTAGGCACTGAAGTTTCGTCTGCTTTTTTAATACTGATGCCGATTCTGTATTTTCCGGAAAGAGCCCTGGCTCCATCCTGAGATTTAGGATATGGCGTTACCTCTTCAAGCGTAATCACATATCCGTTGAATACTTCCGACTGATGATAATTTTTCCCCGGATGATTTAAAGTGGCCAGATTCAGAACCATAGGTCTGGAAGTAGTTAGCATTGCTTCCACCTGTGCTACGGCAGCTCCGGCCCAGATGCAGTTTACCCCTTCAGGACAGCGGCTGTCTTCAGAAATTCCTTTAAAAGTAACATTCATCTGGTATTCATCCAGAAATTTATTTTCCCCTTCATTCAGGTAAACAATCCCTTTCTGTTCTTTAGGCTGGGTTCCTGAAGGATCAGACATTTTTGTTTCTGTTGTTTTGGGTGGAATTTTGTCTTTCTTCTGGGCATTGCATCCGGCTAAGGCAAGCATTCCCAGGGTTAATATGATGGCTTTCTGGAACATAATCTCTTTTTTAATTTTAAATAATATCGAGCATATCTAACACTACTACCAAAAACATTGCCACACCTACTACGAAACTAAAACCGGTTCCGTAAATAAATCCTACAAAAGCTCCTTTGGTTGACTGTAAGGCCTTTTTCATATCTTTGCTGTCGTGAAGCAGTTCCCCGATAAAAACACCTGCAAACATTCCAATCAGGAAGCCTAAAGGGATAGGAATGAATAATCCAACAATGGTTCCAATGATAGAGCCAATACTTCCCCAGCGTGTACCTCCGTATTTTCTGTTGGTTCTGGCCGGAATCACATAGCTTAAAACTGCAGATGCTGCCGTAAGAATTCCGAATGCCCACACATAAATCATGGGAAGATCAGAGTCTGTTCCGAACTTATAAATCAGAAGCCCACAAATGCTCAGTAGAAGTCCGGGAAGGATCGGAAGAAAAGTTCCAAGTATCCCCAGAACCAATAAAATAAGGCATAGAAGGTTAATTAAGGTAGTATCCATTCTTTAAAAATATAAATGCAAGATAGGAAAAAAGAAGATTTACAGAAGTATTTTAAGAATTTGGGATGAAAATTGATTGGGAATTGTAACATGATCCTTCTTAATTTTATAAATTTGCTGTAATGAAAGACGAAATTCAGGATACCAAAAATTTTTTGCAGGAAATCAGCGACCAGCTTTACATCTATATCAGTCAGGTAACCCCTGCCGGTTTGGATTGGGTGATTCATATTATTGTGAAACTGGCATTGCTTTGCGCTGTTTTTTTAGTTGTGGATTTTATTTTTAAATTCACTATCAATTTTATTTTCAGGTTTTTCCGGAATGATGATAAATATCCGGTGATACGATCGATCTATCAGTCTAAAATTACAAATTCCGTAGCTCATTTTGCCGCTCTTCTTGTTGTGGGAGCTATACATCCTTCCATATTTCCGGCTACCGCACTGCCCAAGACAACCACATTTATCAACAGGTCTGTCAATTTAGGACTGGTGCTCATTCTTGCGGGAATGCTGTACCGTTCATTAACCGGTTTCAGAAACTACTTTACCATTAAGCAGGATTTCTACAAGATCATGGCGCTGAATGCAATTTCGGAAACTGTAAAGATTTTAGGAATTTTTGTCTTCTCCGTAGTTGGAATCTGTGTAATCTTCGGAATCAAAGGAACAACTATTGTAGGAAGTCTGGGGGCAATAACCGCTGTATTGGTATTGGTTTTCAGGGATACTATTTTAGGATTTGTAACCGGCATACACGTAGCGACATCTAAAAACCTGAAGGTAGGGGACTGGGTAAGCATTCCGAAATACAGCATCGAAGGAAATATTACGGAAATAAGTCTTCTGACCACAAAGATCACCAATTTTGATAAGACCGTTTCTACCATACCTACCTATGACCTGTTGACCACAGAGATCAAAAATTTGCAGATCATGTCTGAGTCAAATACCAGGAGAATCAAAAAATCGATTTACTTTAATATTAATTCCTTTAAATTTTTAACAGAGGAAGATATTGAGCGTCTGAAAGAAATCAACCTGATCTCGGATTATATTGACGAGAAAACCCAGGAGATTAAAAAAGAAAAAGAAAGTCTGAAGCACAGTGATAAAACGATCAACGGCAGGCAGCTTACCAATATCGGGGTTTTCAGATATTATGCCCAGAAATATATAGAAAACGACCCTGACATTGATAAAAACGGGGCTAAAATGGTCCGTCAGCTGGATATTACACCACAGGGGCTGCCTCTCGAAGTATACTGTTTTGCAAATGATTCGAAATGGGAACATTTTGAACAGATCCAGGCTGACATTTTCGACCATCTGCTGGTGGCCTCAAAAGAATTTGATCTGCAGGTGATGCAGGTGAGTGTAAAGGTGTAATAAAAACAGAGGGTTAATCCCTGCAACATAGATAATAAATAAGATAATAAATAAGAGAATAAATAGAGAATTGAGTAACTGCCCGGTTCTGAATTTAATCTCCAACTTCCAAAAAGATATGACAAAATTAAGCGTAAACATCAATAAAATCGCAACATTAAGAAATGCCAGAGGAGGCGATACGCCAAGTGTAACAGAGGCAGCGGTTAAAATCCAGGAATTCGGAGGGCAGGGGATTACCATCCATCCAAGACCTGACGAAAGACATATAACAAGAAAAGATGTCTACGATCTGAAACCTTTGGTAACTACAGAATTCAATATTGAAGGAAATCCGCACCGTCATTTTATTGATATGGTGCTTGATGTAAAGCCGGAACAGGTAACACTGGTTCCTGATGCTGATGATGCCATCACTTCCAATGCAGGATGGGATACTAAAAAACACTTAGATTTGCTTACGGAGATCATTGCTGAATTTAAAAATGCAGGAATCCGTACCTCAATTTTCCTTGATCCAATGCCGGAACTGGTAGAATACGCTGCGAAAACAGGTGCAGACAGAATTGAGCTGTACACGGAAGCCTACGCAAAAAATTACCTTTCCAATAAAGAGCAGGCTGTAAAACCTTATTATGATACTGCTGTTGTAGCAGCAGAACATGGATTAGGAATCAATGCCGGGCATGACCTTAGTCTTGAAAACTTAAAATATTTTGCAGACCATGTTCCCAATCTGCTCGAAGTATCAATCGGTCACGCCCTTATTTCGGAAGCTTTGTATATGGGACTTGAAAATACAGTCCAGGCTTATCTGAAGAGACTGGCCAAATGGTAAAAGACAAATCAGGCCGGATGAATATCTGGCCTTTTTCCTTTCTGATTATTAATCTTTAAAATTTTAATTCCTAAAAAATGGAAACCTTAAACTCAAAAATATTCGGTGAAAATTTAACAACAACACCTCTTCTTGTATTCCACGGATTGTTTGGAATGCTTGATAACTGGGGGACCTTCGGGAAAGACCTGGGAGAATACCTTCCGGTACACCTGATCGACCTTAGAAATCACGGCAGAAGTTTTCACTCAGACCAGATGTCCCATGATGATCTTGCGGATGACATTGCCCGCTATATGGATCATTACGGAATTCAGAAAGCCCATGTTTTAGGACATTCGTTAGGTGGGAAAGCAGTAATGCAGTTCGCTATAAAATATCCTGAAAGAGTAGAAAAGCTGATTGTCGTAGATATTTCCCCTAAAGCATACCCTCCACATCATCAGGGAATCATTAAGGCATTGGAAACCGTGGATTTTGATATCGTTGGATCAAGAGGTGATGTAGAAGCTGTTCTTACCCAATATATTCCTGAAAAATCAACAATTCAGTTCCTGGCGAAAAACCTGTATTGGGATGATAATAAAAAGCTGAACTGGAGATTCAATCTTAAAACACTTTCTGAAAAATATAACGAATTTGTTTCAAATGCTATAAAATTTGGTGTGTTTGAAGGTGATGCTTTATTTATTGCAGGAGAAAAATCAAACTATATCCTGCCACAGGATGAATACGGTATTAAACAGCAGTTTCCAAAAGCCAGGATTGTCACTGTAAAAAATGCAGGACATTGGGTTCAGGCTGAAAATCCTGTTGATTTTGCAATAGTTGTTAAGCAATTTTTAGGTTTGGATTAAATTGATTCTCTGTGTTTTATATTTTAGTTAAAATTTTCTTAAAATAAGATAATATTTCCCCAGGTAATGAAATTTTTGTATTTTAGTTTTAGAGAAAAACTAAAAATATTAACTTATGGAAAAGAAAAACTCAAAAAAACCGTTCTTTGCTTCGTTTTTAGAGAAACAAATTCAGGATCCGGAAAAAATTCAGGGAGGAGGATTATCAGATCCTTCATCGGATATTATTACTCTTCCGGCAAGAGATCAGGTTACATCAGTTACCCTTGACAGTGTTACCCTTCCCTATAAGGACAACATTGTTACGATGAAACATCCTTCCGACAGCGATGAAGCCGGAGAGCTGGATTATCTGTAACCACAAGGCCTAAGAATTTTATTAACCAACCAAACTAAAATACTATGAAAAAGAACAACTCTAAGAAACCGTTTTTTGCTTCATTTCTGGAAAAGCAGATTCATGATCCTGAAAAAATACAGGGAGGAGGAACAACTCCTGATACAGATGTGATCACTCACCCTGCTACAGACGGAAGTACGTCGCCTATTCTCGATAATATGACAACTCCAAAACAAGACTATATCGAGACCAAGAAGTATCCATCCGACAGCGATGAAGCTGGAAACTTTTAACCCCCAAATTCAATTATTATGAAAAACAAAAATTCAAAAAAGAAACCGTTTTTTGCATCCTTTCTTGAAAAGCAGGTTGCAGACCCTGAAACTGTAAAAGGTGGTGGAACAGGAATTATCACCATCCCTGAAAAAGATGGAATCACAAAGCCTTCATTAGATACCGCTACATCCCCGAAAGATGATATGGCTCACACGCTGAAGTATCCTTCAGACGGAGATGATGATTCACCTACAGTTCCGCTTTAATAATGACATGAAATACTAACGTTAATACAATCATATCAAAGGAAACTTACCACTAAGTTTCCTTTTTTAATAAAACCGGCAAATGATTCTCTGCATTACCCATTCACAGGATTTTTATAATATCGATATCTTTTCTGAATATCTTGCCTCTAAGAATATTCCTTATTTCAGACTGAATTCGGACAGGATGAACCACCTTCAGAAAATAAACGTCACTGAAGATTCATTTGAGCTGACTGATGAAAATGGAAATACCATTCATTCTAATGAAATAAAAGGAGTGTGGCACAGAAAAGGCTGGGGAATAAAGGCTCCTGAAGAACTGGATAAAGACTACGAGAAAATATTCCTTAAAGGGTATGAAAATATCCGCTATAACCTTATTACTGTGCTGGAAGATGTTCCATGGATTAACCCTTATGAAAATGAACGGAAAATCGACGGAAATAAAATGCTTCAGCTGAAACTTGCCGAAAAAAACGGCTTAACTATTCCTAAAACCATTTTTTCTAATGATGAAGAGAAAATACTTTCTTTTTTTCATACCTGTTGTGAAGGAAAAGCAGTAGCCAAGCTTCATAGCCTGACCTCAAAATCCATGAGCGGGGAAACTTTGATCTCAACCATGATCATTGATGAAACAACGCTGGATCATATTTCTGATATAGCTTACTGTCCCATGATCTTTCAGCCGTATATCGACAAAGAGTATGAGCTGCGTATCGTATATATCGCCGGTGATTTTTTTACCGGAAAGATCAATAACAGTGAACATGCCGATTGGAGAATTGCCCATGAAGGTCAGTTCTGGTCAGCTTATGACCTGCCGCAGCATATCAAAACAGGATTGGTTTCCATGATGGAAGAAATGGGGCTTTATATCGGAGCTATTGATATGATCAAAGGAAAAGACGGGGAATATTATTTCCTGGAAGTAAACCCTCAGGGAGAATGGGGAATGCTGCAAAAAGAGCTGGGTTTCCCCATAGCAGAAAGAATTGCCGACAACCTTATAAAAAGAATCTATACCCATGAATAAAATTTTAATCATTACCCATACCGCAGATAATTTCTCCATTGAAAAAGTAACAGAATACATAGAAAAGAACGGCTGTGAAGTCATCCGCTTTGATGTTGACCTTTATCCGCTTCAAAACAAACTCACAACTTCTTTTCAGGATGGTGAATGGGTAAGTATTCTTGAAACACCGGATGCTAAATACCGTCTGGACGATATTGCTGCTGTATGGTACAGAAGGGCATATAATATGGGCCACGGGCTTAGAGAAGAAATGGACCCTAAATTCTTTGGAGCAGCGATGGGAGAGATCCGCAACACGCTTTTCGGATTCCTGGAATCTATAGATACTTATGCTCTTGGAAAACCAAGTGTTTACAGGAGGTTAGACAGTAAAGAAGAACAGCTTAAAATTGCTGATAAAATAGGGCTTAAAATTCCTGAATCCTGCATCACAAACAATCCTGAAGAAGCCAAAAAATTCATCCTGAAACATCAGAATGTAGTTGCTAAAATGCAGACCGGTTTTGCTATTTATGAAGACGGAGTAGAATGTGTGGTGTTCACCAATGTAGTCAGCGAAGATAAACTTGATGAACTGGATTCACTTCTGTACTGCCCGATGCAGTTTCAAAAGAAAATTGAAAAGAAAAAAGAACTCCGTGTAACTGTTGTGGGCCGAGATGTATATACTTTTGAAATCGATTCCCAACAGTCTGAAGAAGCCAAAATAGACTGGCGAAAAGACGGGGTGAATCTCATCAAAAAATGGGAGAGAACAGAATTACCTGCTGATATTGAAGCGAAGATCCTGGAACTACTGGACGTTTATAACGTGGATTATGGCGCTATCGATATTATCGTTTCTCCGGAAGATGAATATTACTTTATTGAAATCAATGCTGCCGGTGAATTTTTCTGGCTGGATAATCTTACGGAAGGACATCTTATCTCAAAAAGTATCGCCGATGTCCTTTGCGATAAAGCTCCAAGAAGAAATAATATGGTCTTAGCTTAATGAAAAGCAGATTTTTGTTGGAAATATTACATCTACGGAGTAGGTGAAAAAATAGCGCCTTTGCGTAAACCTCAACAAAAAATATATAAATCAAAAAGATCCGCGTCATCTGCCCGATCTGCGAGCGTAAGAAATTCTCTTGCAGATTTGCAGATGTTTGCGTGATAAATTAAAACGTTATCGGTTTTCAAAAACTATGATGTTTGTAACTATATTTTCCATTCAGAATCCCAAATATTTTACAAATTAAGCAGAATTCTGCTTTAAAAATCGCAAATTTGCAGAAGCAATTTTTCAGAAATTTCTAATGATACAATGGAGAATTGCCAGAGAGAAAATATTGTCATATTTTAGTCAGCAATCAAGTAGAATAATTAATGGTTTTTGTAACGGGTGCAACCGGAATCCTGGGAAGGATCATCGTTTTAGAGCTTCTTAAAAAGGGAAGAAACGTACGAGCTTCCAAAAGACCGGGCAGCAATTTAAACGATGTAAGACATTCTTACAGTTTTTATACGGAAGATCCTGAAGGCTTTTTCAATAAGATTGAGTGGGTGGATGTAGATTTTGATGATCAGGATTCCCTGCAGGATGCATTGAAGGACATAGATGAGGTCTATCATTGTGCCGCAAAAGTAGGATTTGATCCGAAAGACGATAAAGAAATGTACCATACCAATGTAAAAGGTACAGAAAACCTGCTGTATGCGTGTGAGGGTTCGGAAGTCAGAAAATTCCTGCATGTGAGCACAATTGCTGTTTTAGATACATACAATGAAAAAGGAGAGCTGGATGAAAGTTCAGATTTCAATCCCAAAGAAGAGCATTCCGCTTATGGAATTTCCAAACATCTTGCTGAAATGGAAGTGTGGAGAGCATCCGCAGAAGGTTTGAATACCGTGATCGTAAATCCCGGAATGATCATAGGGAGCGGGAACTGGGGACAGAGCAGCGGGGATATTTTTCCTACTTTTGAAAAAAACAGCTTTACATTTTCCGGAGGAACCAGTTATGTGGATGTAAGAGATGCAGCTAAAATTTCTATAGAATTGATGGATAGAAATGTTTTCGGAGAGCGCTTTATCCTTATTTCTGACAATAAAAGATATGCTGATCTTGGAAAACAGATCAGATCAAAACTGGGACTCAAAGAAGCCAGAATTCTTACAAGATCCCAGCTGAATATCGGAAGGGCTGCCAATATTCTATTCGGATGGATTATTCCCAAACTGAGAATGATTACCAGATCAAACATAGAATCGATCTCATCCCTCAATACCATTTCCAATCAAAAAATTAAAGACAGGCTGGATTATCAGTTTATTTCTGTAGAAGAAAGTATTGATTTCCATCTTAAAAATTATATTAACGACAAAAAGCTGACTCAATGAATCTTGCAGAGGCAATTATCCTTAAAAATGTAGAAAAACATCCTGTAAAATCGGCAATCGGCTTTAAAAAGAAAGAAGAAAACTGGAAAGAGCTGAGCTGGAAAAAGTTCGGTGAAATCGTTTTTAAAACAGCTAATGCACTGAAAAATGCCGGGATTCAGGAGAATGACAGAGTGGCTATTTATTCAGACAACTCCTCTGAATGGATGATCTTTGATCTTGCTTCAATGGCGATTGGTGCTGTTACCGTTCCTGTTTATTCCACCAATAATGCCGAACAGGCAGAATATATCATCAACGATTCCGGAGCTAAAGCTGTTCTCACGGGAAATCAGGCTCAGTATGATGCGTGTCTGGAACTGCTTCAGAAAGAAAATAACAGCCTTGAAACTATTATTGTATCCAAAAAAGCGGTGTGGATCAAAAAAGAATTCAACAGTTTTTACCTTGAAGACTTTATTGCTAAAACCTCACCTAAACTGGAGATCTGCAAGAAGGAGTATGATGATACGGCTACGCTGATCTATACTTCGGGAACTACCGGAACGCCAAAAGGAGTTATGCTTACCCACGGAAATTTTATTAAAGCTTTTGATTCTCATTTTGAATTCTTTAAATTTAAAAACTTTGAGGAAGAGCTGTCTTTGGCATTTCTTCCGCTGAGCCACGTTTTTGAGAGAAGCTGGAGTTTACTTTGTCTGTATGGAGGGGCAAGAGTGTATTTTCTTGAAGACCCAAAGAATATAGCAAAAGCACTGGAAGAAGTAAAACCGACGATGATGTGTGCAGTGCCGCGGTTCTTCCAGAAAGTATATGCCGGGGTGCTGGAAAAGGCAGAAGAAGGCACTTCAATGAAAAAGAAAATTTTCGACTGGGCCCTGAAAACAGGATGGCAGACCGCTGAATTGAGAAGAAATGAAAAACCAATTCCTTTTGGATTAAAACTGAAAGAGTCAGTGGCTGATGCTTTGGTTTTCAGTAAAATCAAGGAGAAAATGGGTGGAAGACTTTGGTTTCTGCCATGCGGAGGAGCATCGCTTTCACCGGAAGTTACAAAATTCTTTGAATCAGTAGGTATTCACGTGACGGTAGGATACGGATTGACTGAAACCACAGCAACCCTGACGCTTTTCCCTTTAACCCATTTTGAACATGCCACCAGCGGAAAACCGCTTCCGGGAGTGGAGATCCGTATCGGAGAAAGTGATGAGATTCAGGCAAAAGGAAACGGGATCATGAAAGGCTATTACAATAAGCCGGAAGAAACACAGAAAGTATTTACAGAAGACGGATGGTTTAAAACCGGGGATGCCGGGAAATTTGATGAAAAAGGGAACCTGATCATTACAGACAGGATCAAAGACTTGATGAAAACATCAAACGGTAAATACATCGCTCCGCAGCAGATTGAAAACCTTCTGACGAACAATAATTTTATCCAGCAGATCATGCTGGTTGCAGAAGGAAGACAATTTGTTTCCGCCCTGATTGTTCCGAATTTTGAATTCCTTCAGGATTATATGAAGAAAAACAATATTCCGTTCAGCAGCTGGGAGGAAGCAGTGAAAAATGATAAAATCAACAGCCTTTATAAAGAAAAGCTTAAAGAATTGCAAAGTCATCTGGCGGATTTCGAAAAGGTGAAAAAATTTACTTTAATGCCGGCAGAATTTGACATCAATACCGGAGAAATTACTCCTACCCTGAAAGTCAAAAGAAATGTAGTGCTTAAAAAATACGCAGATATTATAGAAAAAATGTATTAATAATAAAACAGGCGGAGTCCTAAAGAGTAAATGTAAAAGCTAAAAATTTTAATTTTTATAACTTAAGTGACCTTAGATATACAGTTCGCTGGTAACTTAAAAAACTTAAGTGTTAAAAAAGCTTTTTAAGATAACAATGTTTTATCATTTAAATCAGATTATGACAACACAAGAATTTCTGGGAAAACAGGATTTTACCATACATACACAAACGGTTTCAGAGAGCTGCCCGTCCAATATTGCCCTGATCAAGTACTGGGGGAAATACGAGAATCAAATACCGGCTAATCCCAGTATCAGTTATACATTGAATCATTGTAAGACCAATACTTCAATGGAATTTCAGGCAGGTGAGCCTTTCTCTGTACAGACCTTTCTGGCGGGAAATGAAGAACTGAAATTTGCAGAAAAAATAGAAAAATATTTCAGGAATATTGAACAGTATCTTCCATGGATTCTGAAAGGAAAATACATCATCAGAACAGAAAATACATTTCCTCACAGTTCAGGAATTGCGAGTTCTGCTTCAGGATTCGGAGCGATTGCAAAATGTCTGATGAAGTTGGATGAAACTTTTTCCGGAGCATTTTCTGAAGAAGAATCTTTGAAAAAAGCTTCTTTTCTGGCTCGTTTAGGAAGTGGAAGTGCCTGCCGAAGCCTGTATAACGGACTTGTTGTATGGGGAACTTCTGATGAGGTAAACGGAAGCTCGGATCTGTTTGCTGTAAAATACCCGGATAGTGATATTCATGACACATTTAAAAACTTCAACGACTGGGTTCTGTTGATCCATGAAGGGCAGAAGAGTGTTTCTTCAACAGTAGGACATGGGCTGATGAAAAACAACCCTTACGCTGAAAGAAGATTTCAGGAAGCCAGAGAAAACTTTGTTCCCATGAAGGAAATCCTGAAAAGTGGAAACATGGAGCAGTTTATCAAATTGGTAGAACATGAAGCGCTTACCCTTCATGCGATGATGATGATGAGTGATCCTGCCTTTATCCTGATGAAAACCGGAACGCTTGAAGTCATCAATAAAATCTGGGATTTCAGAAGAGAAACCGGTCTGCATTTATTCTTTACACTGGATGCAGGAGCCAACGTACATCTATTATTCCCGAATGACGGCTCGGAAGAAAAGATCAAAATATTTATAGAAGAAGAACTGTTACAGCATACCCAAAAAAATGGAGTAGTGAAGGATATAATGAAGTTTTAACCGAAAAATCATAAACCCAATATTTAAAATCAGCAGAAAATCACTTTTCTGCTGATTTTTTTTGAATAAAATGTGCTTAAAAAGCATGTCTTTTTGATTAATATGTCGGGAGGAATTAAACTTTCTTAATATCTTTTGAAAAATGCAGCCACCAACCTATAAGGTTTTTATTACCATGTAAACAACTGTAAACCTGTTAAATGTTTTTTCTCGCAGATTTGGCAGATGACACAGATCTTTTTCTGGGAAATCCGTGTAATCTGTGGGAACCTTTTTTAGTAAGGGTGAGAATTATTTGCAGAAAATCTTGGATTTTGTTATGCCTTAAAAGTGTAATAACAGACCAAAACCCTTGCGTCTTGGTGTTTTCCAACCATTAATCCTTATAAAAAGGGTGCATTCAGAAAATCATTAAAAGGCTTCATTACTTTAAATATCTTTGCCAGGTTTTTTACAGCGCTTTTATTTAAAACATCTTCATCCTTCAGAGAATATACAACGATGAAATTTTTAAGCTTTAAATATTCCGCCATTGGATCTTCCTTTTCAAATCCCTGAGGAACCTTTTTCAGTTTATCATCCTGATCCAGTTCCGGGAAATGTTTTTTAAATTCTTTATTATGGAGGATCTTCAGGAAATCTTCGCCGTATAAAGAAATTTCTTTTCGTACCTCTTTAAGAACAGATGACTCAGGCATATAGATTCCTCCGGCTAGAAAGGATTTGCCGGGTTCAAGATGAAGATAATATCCTCCTTTCTGGCTCCCTTTTCCCATTCCTAACGAAGCCCCAAAATTAGTCTTATAAGGAGCTTTGTCTTTAGAAAAACGGGTGTCTCTGTAAATACGGAACAAGGATTTTTTAGCATCAATTTTACCAAGTTCTTCATCAAATCCGGACATTTCTTTGATCAGTTCATCAAGAAAATCAACAACATTTCCCTGGGATTCGGTATAAAGGTTTTTATTTTCATTAAACCATTCGCGGTTGTTATTTTTCGTTAATTTATTTAAAAAATCAAATGTTTGGGGAGAAATGCTGACTGACATATTTTTGGATTTAATTTATCGTTGTTTTACCCAAATTTACATAAAACTATTCATATCTCAATGCTTCAGGAAGATCGGGATTGGAAGCTTTTAATACAGAATAAAACAAAGAAAATACTTTGGCGACGGTACATCATCAGAAAAACAGTATGGAAATCTTTTTTCTTTACTTTCTGGTGTTAAAACAGACGCTGAGCTGCCGGATAAGAGGTTGTTTATGCAAATATTTCAAACGCCGGAAACAAGGGAATTGAAAAGAAAAATTTGCGTTTCATGGTCCTATTTTTGAAAATTCATAAATAATCCAGAAAAAATCAATCCAATTTAATAAAAAAAAATAATGTTTAACATGTTTTTAATTAAAGTCTTCTTTTTTTAGATTTAATTTTTTAAAAATTAAAAATATATTAAAAGATTCTGAATTTAAGTTTAGATATTTAAAACTTTATTCAAAAACAAATCAAATATTTATTGTATCTTTGCAAAAATTTTAAAATATTTAATGAATTTATTTACGGAGACCAATTTAAGTCCTGACATCCTTAAGGCAATTGGCGAACTGGGCTATGAGAGCCCGACAGAAATCCAAAAACAGACTATCCCTTTTATTCTTTCAGATATTCGCGATTTGATCGCACTTGCGCAGACAGGGACAGGCAAAACAGCAGCGTTTTCGCTTCCGATTTTGGATATGATTGACGATACGAGTCGCAAAATCCAATTATTGGTGCTTTGTCCGACACGGGAATTATGTCTTCAGATTTCTAAAGACATAAAAAATTACTCCAAGTACATGAAAGACATCAAAACCACAGCGGTTTACGGTGGAAGCAGTATTATGGATCAGATTCGTTCTTTAAAGGATAAACCACAGATTATTGTGGGAACTCCGGGAAGAGTAATCGACCTTATCAACAGAAAAGCACTTGATTTTTCTGCTATTCATTGGCTGGTTTTAGATGAAGCTGATGAAATGCTGTCAATGGGTTTCAAAGATGAGTTGGAAACAATTTTAAGTGAAACACCGGAAACTAAGCAGACTTTCTTATTCTCAGCTACGATGAATAAAGAAGTGGAGAGAATTTCTAAAAACTATCTTACTAATCCACACCGTATTTCTGTAGGTTCTATTAACGAGGTTAAAAAGAACATTAAGCATGAATATTATGTTGTAGGATACCGTCAGAAAAAAGAAGCTCTTAAGAGATTAATTGATGCCAACCCTAACCAGTATTCTATTCTTTTCTGCAGAACAAGAATGGAGACTCAGGAGGTTGCCGATTTCTTAATGCAGAACGGATATGCAGCAGATGCCCTTCACGGAGATCTTTCCCAGGCACAGAGAGATACAGTAATGAAGAAATTCAGACTGAAAAATATTGATATTCTTGTAGCGACAGACGTAGCAGCAAGAGGACTTGATGTAAACTCTTTAACACACGTTATCCATTATTCTTTACCAGATGATCCGGAAGTATTCGTTCACAGAAGCGGAAGAACCGGTAGAGCAGGGAAAGATGGGGTTTCTATGGCATTGATCAAGCCTGAAGAAAGCAGAAAACTGAAGCAAATTAAATCTGCAACGAAAATTGAAATCGTTGAGAAAACAATACCAACCGGTAATGATATCATCAAAGCTCAGGTAGGTGGTGTTTTTGAAAAGTTATTTACAGAACACGAAGAAGATATTTTCGAGTTTGATGACAGCTTAATTCCGGATCTGAGTGCATTCTCTAAAGAGGAATTAGTACACAAGTTATTACAGTTCCAGCTGAAAGATCTTGCTCTTTATTACAAAGATAAACATGACCTTGTTGAACAGAAACTGAGCAGCAGAGATGATGATTATTCAAGAAGAGACAGAGGACGCGATAGAGATCGTGACAGAGGAAGAGACCGTGACAGAGGAAGCAGAGATAGCAGAGACCGTGGCGGAAAACCTAGAAGAAAAGATGAAAACATGGTAAGATTCTTCTTCAACTTAGGGAAAAAAGATCACCTGAAAAAACTTGATGTATTAGATATCATCAATAAAGCTACCGCTGGAAAAAGCAAAAAAAGAGCTGAAATCGGTGACATTGAAATCCTGGAGAAATTCTCTTTCTTTGAAGTTGAAAAATCATTCAAAGACAATGTGATGAGCAATATTCCTTCAATGAAATTTAAAGGAAAAGAAATGAGAGCTGAAGTAGCAAACTAAAGCACTTTAAAATCATATAAAACCGGCCTTACAGCCGGTTTTTTTATTTGATAATCAGAGGTTAATCGAATGTTAACAAAACTTAATGTCATATTGTTTCAGGTACAATCCTTTTTTAAGAAATTTGCACACGAATTATAAATACTTAAAAATGGGAATTGGTAATATTTTCCACGCTTTTCAACCAAAAGATAAAATTTTCTTTGTACTTTTTGAAAAAGTAACTGAAAACCTAGTTGCAATGTCTGAAGACTTTAACAACGGTATCAAAGATTTCGATCTTAATGACGATACAATGTTGAAGAAAATGAGCGACTATGAACACAAAAATGATGAACTTACCCACGAGATCTTCGTTGAACTAGGAAAAAACTTCATTACACCGTTTGACCGTGAAGATATCCACACCCTGGCTACCGGTCTTGATGATATTGCCGATTATATCTACGCTTCCACCAAATACATTTTCTTATATAAATCTCCTGAGATGAAAGCGTATTCTGATTTCTCCCTGCTGATTCACAAAGCATGTCTTGAAATCCAGAACGCCATGAAGAACCTTAAAGGCTTCAAAAACATGGATCAGGTAAAAGAGGCTTGTATCAAAGTAAACTCTATCGAGAACATCGCAGACGACCTTCTTTCCAACTCAATGGTGGAGCTGTTCGAAACAAACGATGCAATCAACATTATCAAAGTTTCATCAGTACTTAATTATCTTGAGGTAGTAACTGACAAAGCGGAGGATGTTGCCAACACGATTGAGAACATCATGATTAAATACGCCTAAAAACAATATAACTGACAGAAATGGAATTTCCTATTTTACTTATAGTTATTATTGCTCTGGCGCTGATCTTTGACTACATCAACGGTTTTCACGATGCAGCCAACTCAATTGCAACTATAGTTTCTACAAAAGTTTTAACTCCATTCCAGGCGGTACTTTGGGCGGCGCTTTGGAACTTTGCAGCCTTCTTTATTGCTGCTTATATCATTGGAGAATTTAAAATTGGTAATACAATTGCCAAAACCGTCAACGAGAATTTTATCAATCTTGAAGTGATCTTTTCAGGTCTTGTGGCAGCTATTGCATGGAACCTGTTAACCTGGTGGTTCGGGATCCCTTCTTCATCGTCACATACTTTGATCGGTGGATTCCTGGGAGCAGCTCTGATGCATGCTTTCATGATGGATTACCACGATGTTGCCGCAGCACAGCCGGATCTTGGGTTATGGGGAACCATAAAAGAAGCTTTCAGCCAGGTAACTCATCAGAGTGTTGTGAAATTTGATAAAGTAATTCCTATCTTCCTGTTCATTTTCATGGCACCGATCATAGGGATGATTATCTCAATCATTATTACATTAATTATCGTTCACCTTTATAAAAGATCAAACCCGCACAAGGCAGACCAGTCTTTCAAAAGACTACAGCTGGCTTCTTCAGCACTGTTCAGTTTAGGGCACGGTCTGAATGATGCTCAGAAAGTAATGGGAATCATTGGAGCGGCATTGATTTTCTATCATGTTGAAATGCTTCACGATCCTGTATATCTTAACATACCTTCTGCAGGACGTTTCGATTATTTTGCAGAACATTACCTTTGGGTTCCTTTGGTTTCATTCCTTGCTATTGGTTTAGGTACCATGAGTGGAGGATGGAAGATCATCAAAACAATGGGAACCAAAATTACCAAAGTAACTTCACTGGAAGGGGTAAGTGCTGAAACTGCAGGAGCAATCACCTTATTCATTACAGACCACTTCGGTATTCCTGTGTCTACAACGCACACTATTACAGGTTCTATTATCGGGGTAGGGTTAACGAAGAGAATTTCTGCCGTAAGATGGGGAATCACCGTGAGCCTTCTTTGGGCTTGGGTACTTACAATCCCAATCTCTGCGATTGTTGCAGGAATAACCTATCTTTTGGTAACATTCTTGTCTTAAGATTAAAAATTAAATATCTATACAAAACTTTGTCCTTTTGGGCAAAGTTTTTTGTTTTATAAAGCCCCGAAAAATCGTATTTTTGTTCAAATTATAAGATTTTATGGAATTTTTAGACAGATACCAGCAGATCGTTGCTGATGCCATCAATAAGTATACTTTCAAAGACAAACCTGCGGAATTGTATGATCCTATGAATTATATCATTTCTCACGGTGGAAAGCGTCTTCGTCCTATTATGGTTCTGATGGCTTGCGACTTATTCGGTGGAGATCTCAAGCAGGCTGTAAAACCAGCACTGGCTATAGAATTTTTCCATAATTTCACCCTGATCCATGACGATATCATGGATGAGGCACCTTTAAGAAGGAACAAGCCTACGATTCATACTTTACACGGAATTAATGTAGGAATTCTTTCCGGAGACGGGCTGATGCTTAAAGCTTATAAATTCTTTGAAGATCTTGAACCTGAAATTTTCAAAGCCTGTATCCGGATTTTTACCCATACCGGACTTTTATTATGTGAAGGGCAGCAATATGATATCAATTTTGAAACTCAGGAAAATGTAACTTTTGATGACTATATCAGAATGATCACCTATAAAACCGGAGTTTTAAGTGCTTCTTCTTTTGAAATCGGAGCGTTGATTGCTAGAGCTAATTTTAAAGATGCCAAAGCGATTTTCAATTTCGGAAAACATATCGGTATCGCTTTCCAGATTATGGATGATTATCTTGATGTATTCGGAGATCAGGCTCAGTTTGGTAAGAAACATGCAGGAGATATTTACGAAAACAAGAAAACTGTTCTTTATCTTTTGGCAAGAGAACATGCTACAGAAGAAGAAAGAAAAGAACTGGACTATTGGTATGGCAAGAAAACCGATAATATAGACAAAGTATACGGAGTTGAAAAGATCTTCAGAAGAACTAAGGTAGATGAAAAAGCCCTTCGTCTGATTGAAAAGCACAACGAGATCGGCCAAAGCTATTTAGAGAAGATCAATATTCCTGAAGAAAAGAAAAAACCTTTCATAGAACTGGCCAATTACCTTTTAAGAAGAGAAAGCTAAAGAGAGGTAGTAGAGACAGCTTACGGGTAGCAGAGATTACCTGCAACCTATAGCCTGCAGCCTGAAATTTATACAATGAAATTCAGAACAGAAGTCAGCATCCCCGGATCAGAAAAAAAGATTGGAATTGAAGATAAGATATTTTCAATAGGGTCGTGTTTTGCCTCGGAAATGTCGGAATTGTTGCAGCAGGGACAACTTCAGACCCTTAATAATCCTTTTGGAACCATCTTCAATCCTTTTTCCATCTATAAGGAAGTGCGGGTGCTCCATGAATCTGCATTTTACGAGGAAGAAGACCTGATTACTTATAATGAGGAGTATATTTCGCTGGATCATCATACAAGTTTTGATACCCGGTATATTCATCAGACGCTGGAAAAAATCAACGGTGCTATTGAGACCGGAAATGCATTTCTTCAGGAAGCAGACTGGATTATTGTGACATACGGAACTTCATTTATTTATGAATTTATTCCTAAGAAGCAGTTAGTGGCCAACTGTCACAAGATTCCGCAGAAGTTTTTCGAAAAAAGACTGCTTTCTCATCAGGAACTCACCCATGCCATTTACAATACGATTTTAGATCTTAAAGATATCTGTAAAGAAGGAGTACAGATTCTGTTCAGTGTTTCGCCGGTGAGACATACCAAAGACGGTATGGTTGAAAACCAGTTAAGTAAATCCAAGCTGATTACGGCAATACATGAGTCTATTTCCATGTTTGAAGACTGCCATTATCTGCCGGTGTATGAAATTTTAATGGATGACCTCAGGGATTACCGTTTTTATAAAGAAGACATGATTCATCCGAGCTCCCAGGCGGTTAACTATATTTTTGAAAAATTTGGTGATTCTTATTTCTCTGAAGAAACCAGGGATTTTATCAAAGAAAACTTTAAGATCATGAAAGCTTTGGAGCATAAAACCACCGATACGAAAGATCCGAAGTTTATTGAGTTCAGGGAAAAATTGGATCAGAGAATTAATAACCAGAGAAATAAAGTTAAACATAACATATTTTAAAAAACTATGGCCGCTATTAAAAATATGGAGGGCTTAACCCATGAACAGATTAATCATGAGCTGCAGAGAGGGGCCAGGTTTGTCCATTTTCAGTATACCATTTCTATTATTATCATGACTTTTAAAAGAGGGAGTGATATTTATTTTATTAAAAGTGATGATGTTTCTGTGAAATACAGCTGGAAATATTCTTTACTGACATTTGTTTTTGGATGGTGGGGATTCCCTTTCGGACCTATTTACAGTATCTCTTCATTGTATAGCAATTTTAAGGGAGGAAAAGACATTACCCAGGAAGTTCTGAATCATTTTAGTACAGCACAAACTGTAAAGGAAGTTGTAATTTAGACGTTCACAACTGAAAAGATTAAAAAATAGTAAGATGATTGATTTCACCGGCATTGAATATCTGAAAGATGGGAATGAAAGACAGCAAAGAGCCTATGAAGTTCTTACAAAATATCAGGTTTTTCCCAAGCTGAAACCCTATTCTCCGGTGTTGGCGGGAACCGTTCCGATCGGGATTGATATTGAAAGTAGTGATCTTGATATTATCTGTGAAGTGGATCTCCGGTTTGAGGAAGATTTTCTGGATGATATCATGTTCAGTCGGTTAATTCCCCCAGATGCTGAAGTAAAGGTTGAAAACATCTTGATTAACGGAGAAAAAAGCATCGTTCTGAACTTTATGCTGGAAGAGTTTCCTATTGAAATTTTCGGTCAGAATAAACCGTCTCTGGCACAGAATGCTTACCGTCACATGATGGCTGAATACAGAATATTAAGAGATAAAGGAGAAGAATTTAAACAAAAAATAATAGAACTTAAGAAACAGGGAATCAAAACAGAGCCCGCATTCGGAATGCTGCTGGGTTTGGAAAATCCCTATAAAGATCTGTTGAAATTTTAAAATAATGATTGATACACATACTCATTTATATGCAGAAGAATTTGATGAAGACAGAAAAGAAACCATTCAGAGGGCTTTGGACAAAGGAATTACAAAGTTTTATCTTCCTGCCATCGATTCTGAATCCCATGAAAAAATGCTCCGGCTGGAAGCAGAATATCCCGGGCAGATTATTTCCATGATGGGGCTTCATCCATGCTATGTAAAGCCTGAATACTGGGAAAAAGAACTTGAAATTGTTAGAAATTATCTGGATCAAAGACATTTTCCGGCGATCGGAGAAATAGGAATTGATCTTTACTGGGATAAAGCAACATTGGATATTCAGATAAAAGCCTTTGAGCAGCAAATTGACTGGGCTATAGAAATGGATCTTCCGATCGTCATTCACACCAGAGAAAGCTTTGATGAAACATTTGAAGTTCTGGAAAGAAAAAAGCACCCGAAACTTCGTGGAATTTTTCACTGTTTTTCAGGAAACCTCGAGCAGGCAAAACACGCCATTGATCTTAATTTTATACTGGGAATCGGTGGAGTAGTGACCTTCAAAAATGGAAAGATCGATCAGTTTTTAAATGAAATTCCTTTAGAGAAAATTGTTCTGGAAACAGACTCTCCTTATCTGGCTCCGGTTCCGCACAGAGGAAAGAGAAATGAGAGCTCTTATCTGGATCTGGTAGCAGGAAAGCTGGTAGATATCTATGGAGTTGACTTTTCAGAAATAGACAGAATAACGACAGAAAATGCGTTGAAAATTTTTCAATAATACATCTGGATATAAAATAAAAAATCTTCTCAGGATATGAGAAGATTTTTTTGTTATTTAAATGAATTCCGGAAGATTCTGAAGTTTAAAATGGCCAGTCAGTAATTATATGACTAATAGTAACTTCCATCCTCATTCTTCCGGCTTCCATCCCTGAATTATTTCTTTCTGGTAAAATTCTTATTCTTAGGCTTTTTAAAACCAACTGAAGGAGTACTTCCCGTAGTAGGTTTCTTTTTAGCCTGTGGTCTTCCTGATCTTTGATTCGGAGCTTTTTCAGCACCCGCAGAGACAGGCTTATTATTGGAGTCTCTCTTCTGAATCACTAAGTCATCCGTATGGAAAGGGTGGTCTTTCACAATCGGAATTTTCTTGCCAATCAGTTTTTCAGTATTTCTCAGATTAAGAAGGTCAAGGCCGTCTACAAAAGAGATAGAACTCCCTTCTGCGCCAGCTCTACCGGTCCTTCCGATTCGGTGTACATAGGTTTCGGAAACATCTGAAAGCTCAAAGTTGATGACGAACTTTAATTCGTCAATATCAATCCCTCTTGCCGCGATGTCTGTGGCTACCAGAACCCTTGTTTTTCCGGACTTAAAGTTGGTTAAGGCATTTTGTCTTGCATTTTGGGATTTATTCCCGTGAATGGCCTCTGCCGAGATCTTGTCTTTCTGTAACTTTCTTGCAATCTTATCAGCCCCATGTTTCGTTCTTGAAAAAACCAATACAGAGTCTGAAATATCATTTTCTAAAATGTGAGTAAGAAGATTCAGTTTATCTTCTTTTTCTACAAAATAAACAGACTGTTTGATGGTTTCTGCAGTAGAAGAAACCGGAGTTACTTCTACTTTTACAGGATTGTTCAGGATAGAATCTGCCAGCTTTTGTATTTCAGAAGGCATGGTTGCAGAGAAAAATAAAGTCTGTCTTTTCTGTGGAAGAAGTTTGATGATTCTTTTTACATCATGTACAAAACCCATGTCCAGCATTCTGTCAGCTTCGTCTAAAACAAAGATTTCAAGATTTTTTAAGCTGATAATTCCCTGAGCAATAAAGTCAAGAAGTCTTCCTGGTGTAGCAACCAGAATATCAACTCCTTTTTTCAGAGCAGCTTCCTGATTCCCCTGTTTTACTCCTCCGAAAATAACAAGCTCCTTCAAAGGAAGGTATTTCCCGTAAGCATGGATATTTTCTTCGATTTGTATTGCCAATTCTCTTGTAGGCGTTAAAATCAGGGCTTTTATATGGTGGGTTGAAGTTTTGTTTTTGGATAAATTCTGCAGGATAGGAATGGCAAAAGCAGCCGTTTTTCCAGTTCCTGTCTGGGCACATCCTAAAAAGTCTCTGCCTTTTAAAATTTCAGGAATAGACTTTTCCTGAATGGGAGTGGGATTGGTATATCCCTGTTCCTGAATTGCTTTTGCAATAGGTTCTATTAAATTAAGGTCTGTAAAATTCAAATGAATTATTTTAAAATTTAAATAAAAATTCCTTCAGTCTGAAAGAATTACATCCTGCAAAGGTAGTCTAAAAAAAATTAAGAATCTGATCTTACTGCCTATGATGTTGCAGGAGCATATACAAAAAACAAGACCAGCTTTAAAAGTATTTGTTTTTTTGATAAAATGAGTGGGAATACTGTTGTATAGTAAATCTGTAACTATTAATGGGAATTACGTAATATTTTATACTAGTAAAGAGATTATTTTTGAGAAAACTTTTAATACAAAAATAACCATGAAAAAAACAATCATTGTGCTTGCAGCTATTGCAGGTATCCAAACTAGTGCACAAGCCTGGAATCTTACAGGAAACGCAGGAACTACTCCCAACAATAATTTTATCGGAACAACGGATAACCAGTCGTTGGTTTTTACGACCAATAATGCCGAAAAAATGAGAATCACTCCGGAAGGAAGATTTATTTTTTACAATATAGGAACTCCGGGGATGGTATGGGATAAAAACTTATTCTTTGGAGGGGGAACAGATAATACCACCACTACTAATAACGTAGCTTTCGGAATGGGAACTCTTACCCAGGTTACAGGTGGAGGAGGAAATACCGCTTTTGGAAATAATGCCCTGTCATCTTTCAGCAATGGGTTGTGCAATGTAGCCGTAGGATTTAACTCTATGAGACACACAGATTCCGGAAATTATAATACCGCTTTGGGAATGAATGCATTGGAGTACTTTAAACAAGGATTAGGGAATATTGGAGTAGGAAACAGCGCAATAGGATCAGGAAGCCTTATAGGAGATTTCAACGTAGCTGTAGGAACAAGCGCATTAAGGTATATCAACAGCGGAAATTATAATACAATCATTGGAGGAGAATCCTTCAGAAGTCTCGCAAAAGGATCATATAACATCAATATAGGCCATGCTAATGCACGATTGATTACTTCAGGAAGCAATAATATTATTATAGGGAATTTTATTACGACATACAATGCAACCTCTCCTGAAAACGAATTAAATATCGGAAACTGGATTGTAGGAAATAATGGAACGATCGGTATCGGGCAGTTTAGTACTCAATTACCAGCAGATGGTATTTCAACAGACGGGGCAAAGTATAAACTTTTTGTAAAAGACGGGATTAGAACAGAAAGGGTAAAAGTAGATATTTCAGCCAGTAACGGCTGGGCAGATTATGTTTTCGCCAAAGATTACAAACTAATGCCACTGAAAGAGCTGGATCATTTTATCAGCATAAATGGGCATCTTCCGGAAGTTCCTACTACTGAAGAAGCTATTAAAAACGGAATTGAACTGAAAGAGATGAACATCCTGCTTCTTAAGAAAGTAGAAGAGCTTACCCTTTACACTCTGGAACAGGAAAAGCGTATTCAGGCTCTGGAAAAGAAAATTAAATAAAGGTTATATAGTATGAAAAAGATTTATATAACATTATTAATGACCATTCCTCTGATGCTTTTTTCACAAGGGGAAAATGACAACTGGTATTTCGGAGGGTTTGCAGGAATTAATTTCTCTGGAACTACTCCCATAGCTCTTCATGACAGCCAGATGTTTGTAGCCGGGGCAGCCACAGCTTCTGTAAGTGACAGCAGCGGAAAACTGCTTTTTTATACGGATGGAGACAACGTCTGGAACCGTGAGCATCAGCTGATGGACAATGGAGATAATCTGAATCAATACTCTTCATGGCAGATTTGTATTGTAAAGCATCCTGCTAATCCTAATCTGTATTATATTTTTGGAAGCGGAACACCAGTTTCCGGAATAGGAAATGTAATCCGTTATTCTGTAGTTGATATTTCCCAGGGAAGTATTGGGCAAAATGGTTTGCCTTTGGGAAGTGTTTTACCTAATTTTAAAACAGTCCCGATTCTAAATGATTCCGGAGAGTTTACATCTTCTAAAGGTGCCACCATTGTACCTCATGCCAATGGAAATGCCTTCTGGGTGTTATTTACAGAAGACAGAACCCTGTACAGCTATCTTCTGGATAGTACAGGACTCGTTAATAACAGTCCGGTTATAAGCAATCTGAATATCGGAAATATTAACCCGTCTTTCTTTACCCATCATTCCTACCTTAAAGCATCACCCAGATTAAGTAACTGCAGCGCGTTTTCAAATTATCTGAGCTTTACATCCGTAGGTAACAATTCTTATAATGAAAGCAGGGTATATTCCTTTGATGACAGTACAGGAAAGATTACCAACGATTATGAGCTTGTAATAGCCACCTTAAACCCTTTTTTAACAGAGTTTAATAGTACCTCATCTATTTTATATATGGGCGGATATGAACCTGGAGTCGGGGCGCTTTATGCCATCAATCTGGAGGCTTCTACAAATAATAATATCGTATATAGCAGTGTATATCCCATTAATCATACTTCTATTCCTTACACGGCGGTAGAGGGAATGCAGAGAAATAAAGACGGAGATATCTACATTCAGTACGGGTATAACTATTCAGCATCAAAAATACTTAATCCGGATGTATATGGCGGAGCAACGCTGGATTTATACAACATTTATCTGCATCCCGGCGTTGGAAGATCATTTCCCCAACTTGTTCCCTCATTGTCTGCGAGTACCGGAGCCCATTGTATTCCGGATAAAATTCTGCAGAATCCTGAACAGAATATGAATCACACGTATCAGGTGGCCAATACCATTACGGCAAAAGATAATTATAAAATTGATGCCGGAAATAACATCACGATGAAGGCGGGGAATAATATAACCCTTCTTCCCGGAGTTGATATTCAGTCAGGAGCCCGTTATCTGGGAACGATTGAAGGATGTGAAACTCCGTGTGGAGCAGCTGAAAGGAAAAATAAGTCCGAAAAGAAAAGCATGTTTCTGGATTTAAGGAAAAAGAACGCTTCAAAAACAGGAATAGAGGTGAAAGATACTTCAGTTACTATTTACCCTAACCCTGCATCCGATATTTTAAATATTAAGACCCAGGCTAAAATTAATGAAGTTGAGGTTTATGATAAATCCGGGAAAAAGATCAATGTCCCTGTAAATAACGATAAGGTTAATGTGAAAAACCTTCCTGCAGGTTCCTATCTTATCAGAATTATAACTGAAAAGGACACCGTTTCCAAACAGTTTATTAAAAAATAATACCTGAAGTAAATAAATGAATAATGGCTGTCCATTTCCGGGCAGCCATTGATATATAATTACTATTAAAATATTTTTAAACGAAGCTATTCTATCTTAGTCCATTGTTGATTCTTTCTAAGATCCTCAAAAAAACGGTAAACTTCCGAAAGCTTTTCACTCCCTCGTTTTCCGTAATCTTCAACATTTTTTGATGTTCCGTCTGTAAAATTTATCCTTAGATAAGACGTCGGGAGATCAGTAATATTTCTTTCCCCGTATTTGTCATTTAAATTTTTTACATTCAGATCATTCAGTAGACCGACTAATTTATTATAATCCTCTTGTCTGATGGTTCCCTTAAAAGTTCCTTCTCTGGGTTTTGAGAATTCATCCTTTGAAGGTTTATTACTGAAATTAAAATGTTCTGCTTCAAAAATTGCTGTCCTGTCCGAATTGACCGTTATTTTGAAAACAGGGCAGAATCCGAAACAGGGAGTTGCTTCATATTCAATTTTGGAATACTGAGGGTTGCTTTTTTGAGTGTTGCATGAAAACAGGAATATAAATGCACATAATGCCAGTATGTATCTCATCGTTTTATTTTATGAAACTTACTCAATAACTGTTCCAAAAAAATGGCATTTGTCTTTCATATAAAATAAAAATAACCCCGGAATGGTTTCCGGGGTTGTTATTTTATGCAGCTTCAGCCAAAGCTGATGAGTTTTAATGTAAATGTTCTATCCGTGCAGTTTTTTCCAGATTGCATCCTTCAGTTCTACAAGGCCTTCACCTGTAACCCCTGAAAAGAATAGCGGTTGTCTGTTCTCTGGGAATTCTGCGGAAATTTCTTTTTTCAGCTCATCATCCAGAAGATCAGATTTTGAAATAGAAACAATGAAATCCTTATCCAGAAGTTCAGGATTATATTCCTTCAGCTCATTTTCCAGAATTTTAAACTCCTGGAAGTGATCCTCAGAATCAGCAGGAATTAAGAATAGCAGGATCGAGTTTCTTTCAATATGTCTTAAGAATCTGTGTCCCAGTCCTTTTCCTTCTGCGGCACCTTCAATAATCCCCGGAATATCAGCCATTACAAATGATTTGTAATTTCTGTAGTCTACAATCCCAAGATTAGGAGTAAGCGTGGTAAACGCATAATTGGCAATCTTAGGCTTTGCTGCGGAAACTGAAGCTAAAAGTGTAGATTTTCCTGCATTGGGGAAACCTACAAGACCTACATCAGCAAGAATTTTAAGCTCAAAGACAATATAGCCTTCTTCTCCGGGAAGTCCGGGTTGTGCATATCTTGGCGTTTGATTGGTAGAAGACTTGAAATGTTCGTTTCCTAAACCTCCTTTTCCACCACGCATCAGGATGATTTCCTGCTTGTCGTCCAGAATTTCACCAATGATTTCTCCATCTTCATTTTTGGCAATTGTACCAATGGGAACATCAATATAAATATCATCTCCGTCTGCTCCCGTAAGCTGGCTTTTTCCTCCGTTTACACCTCGGTCGGCTTTTACGTGACGGGTATAACGAAGAGGAAGAAGAGTCCATTCATTGGCATTTCCCCTCATGATGATGTGTCCTCCACGGCCACCGTCTCCTCCATCAGGGCCTCCTTTAGGAATATATTTTTCACGGCGGAGATGGGCAGAACCCGCGCCCCCGTGTCCACTCTTACAATGGATTTTTACGTAATCTACAAAATTTGACATTTCTTATAATTAGGAGTTATGAGTTATGAATTATGAGCTATGAATTGTAAAAACTTAAACTCATTACTCATAACTTTTAACTATTTTATTTTTTCTACTTCAGCGAAAAGCTTTTGGGAAATCTCATCAATTTCACCTACACCGTTTACCTCAACATATTTTCCCTGCTGCTTGTATAGTTCGGCTACTTCTGCTGTTTTAGCATAATATTCTTTGATTCTGTTTTCGATGATCTCCATGTTGCTGTCATCAGATCTTTTACTGGTTTCTCCTCTTTTCAGAATTCTTTCCACCAGGATCTTATCTTCTACCACCAATGAAAGACAGATGTCGATCTTATCATTCAGTTCTTCTTTAACAATTCTTTCCAGAGCCTCTGTCTGTGCAGTAGTTCTCGGATAACCGTCAAAAATAAATCCGTTGGTATCAGTCGGCTTTCTGATCTCGTCAACCAGCATATCTGTTGTCACCTGATCCGGAACCAATTCTCCCTTGTCAATGTAAGACTTTGCCAGTTTCCCAAGTTCAGTATCATTTTTCATGTTATACCTGAAAAGGTCGCCGGTTGAAATCTGTTTTAAATTGAATTTTTCGATCAGATTTTGGGCTTGTGTTCCTTTTCCACTTCCTGGAGGGCCGAACAGAACTATGTTTATCATAATTTTGATGCGCTTTTGGCCTTAGTAATATACCTTTCGGCCTTTAGCTTTTTTAGTTAATATTTTACTTTTATTTCGATTAAGTTTTAAAGCTAAAGGCTAATAGCCGATAGCTAGTAGCAGTGATTAATGGTTGATCTGTCCCTCTTCCAGCTGATACAGATTAGAAAGGTTTCTTCCCAGTTCATCATAATCAAGTCCGTAGCCCAGAACAAATTTATTAGGAATCTCTTTTCCAATATAATCCAGTTTGAAATCTTTCTTGTACACCTCAGGCTTTAATAAAAAAGAAGCCAGTTTTACAGATTTCGGACGTTGTGTTTCTGTGAAATATTTAAAAAGACTTTCCACTGTATTCCCGGTATCTACAATGTCTTCCACAAGAATGATGTGACGGTCTCTTACGTCTTTGGTAAGCTCCATTTTCTGGTAAACGATTCCCGTAGATTCAGTTCCCACATAAGAACTCATTTGGATGAACGCAATTTCGCATTCGCCCGGATAATATTTTAAAAGGTCTGAGAAGAACATGATCACTCCGTTCAAAACACCGATGAAAACAGGAACCTCGTCCTTGTAGTCTTCATAAATCTTTAAAGCTGTTTCTTTTACAATTTCCTGAATTTCGGCGTCCTTCAGATAAGGAACGAAAGTTTTGTCGTGAACTTTAATGCTTTCCATAAAAAATTTTAGTAGGTGGCAAAGTTACGGATTTTTGGCAGAATGCAGAAATCTATACTGCTTCCATTTTCATAAAGCTGTTTCTGAATGAGTTTGGCCCAAAAGAAATACAGAACAGGACATCAAAAAAACTGAGATTAAATGATTTGTAGTATATTTGTACTTTCAAAACCCAAAATACGGACATGTAGGATTCAATTTCTTTCAGACTTTTATTAACGGTAGCAGAACAGCTGCCCATCTTTAACCATTCCATAAGAAAGAAATTATGATTTTGCTTCACTACATATCCTACGGGTTCCCGGGAGGGGATTTCCTTTTTAATCATATCAGTTTAACCATACAACCCCATACAAAATCGGCTTTAACCGGAAGTAACGGCATGGGAAAATCAACCCTGCTTAAAATTATGGCAGGAGAAATTCAGCCATTGGAAGGCAGCATAACGATCAAGGGTGATCTGTATTATGTCCCGCAGATGTTCGGGGATTTTAATAATAAAACCGTGGCAGAGTGCCTTAAAATTGACAAAAAACTGGACGCTCTTCAGAAAATTACAGAAGGCGAAATAGATGAAGAATATTTTGAAACCTTAAATGATGACTGGGACATTGAAGAACGCAGCCAAAATGCTTTGTACTATTGGGGACTTGAAAACCTGAAACTGAACCAGAAGCTTGAAAACCTGAGCGGAGGTGAGAAAACAAAAGTTTTCCTTGCGGGAATCCAGATTAACCAGCCCGAGATTATTTTAATGGATGAACCTACCAACCATATGGATCTGAAAGGCAGAAAACTCCTGTATGATCTTATCGAAAAAACAGATGCAGCTGTTGTGATGGTAAGTCATGACCGTGCTTTGCTTAATCTTGCCGATACAATATTTGAACTCAGCAGCCAGGGAATTGATACTTATGGCGGCAATTATGATTTCTATGCAGAACAAAAAGCTATAGAGCAGGAAGCCCTTCAGAATGATATACATGCAAAAGAACGCGCCCTGAAAAAGGCAAAAGAAAAAGAACGTGAAACATTGGAACGTAAGCAAAAGCTGGATGCAAGGGGAAAACAGAAACAGGAAAAATCAGGAGTAGCCAGAATTATGATGAATACCTTGCGGAATAATGCCGAAAAAAATACATCTAAGCTGAAAAACATCCATGCAGAAAAGATCAGCGGTATTTCCGGAGACCTCAGAAACCTCCGTACCTCTGTAAAGAATGCGGATCAGATGAAGGTTATTTTCAATGATTCAAACCTGCATTCCGGTAAAATTCTGATTACAGCAGAGGAGATTAATTATCAGTATACTTCTGAAAATCTATGGAAAGAGAGTCTCAATCTTGAAATCCTCAGTGGAGACCGGATTTCAGTAAAAGGCTCGAACGGATCAGGAAAAACGACTTTAATAAAGCTTCTGATGGAAAATCTACAGCCCACGACAGGGAAAATAATAAGGTCAGATTTTACTACTCTTTATATCGATCAGGAATATTCAATGATCAATAAAGAGATTTCCGTCGAAGACTTTGTCCAGCAGTTCAATGAGGGGGCTCTCCCGGAATCTGAGGTAAAAACAATATTGTCAAGATTCCTGTTCAGAAAAGAAACCTGGGATAAGAAATGTGGCGCATTAAGTGGTGGAGAGCGCCTGAGACTCCTCCTTTGCGGGCTTTCAGTCAGTAATACAACTCCTGACATGATTATTCTGGATGAACCAACCAATAATCTGGATCTGCAGAACGTTGAAATTTTAACGGAATCTGTTAAAGACTATCACGGAACTCTTATTGTGATTTCTCATGATGAAATCTTTCTGGAGGAAATAGGAATAGAAAAGGAAATCACTTTATAATTTTTATAGTCGGAAAACACAACGGCAAAAGTTTTTTTGATTATTTTGCTGTTTTTAGGCGCAAGAAAATCCGATATTTTCAGCAAATAATTTTTATTTACTAAAAAGATTTCCCACAGAATACCCAGAAAAAGATCTGCGTTATCTGCCCGATATGAGAATGTGAAAAATTCTCTCGCAAATCAGCAGATGTTTGCATTATAATTAAAACGTTATAGGTTTCCAAAACCTATAACGTTTATAGTTATATCCCCACAAAAAGTATTTATTTTGTGGTCTTTTTGATAGCATCCAGATAGATTTTCTTAATGCTGTTCTTTTCTTCCTTCTCAGAGATACTTTCAAGGGTTGGAAGAAGATCTGAATTATATTTTGTTTTTAGCTTAAGGATTTCTCCCAGAGCAAATGCGGCACTCCATCGTACCACAGTTCCTTCGTGATCAGTATTGGCAAGCAGTCCGCTGATTGGCTTCTCCAGATGGTCCTGAAAAAGATGAGCAATATTCCCGATTACTTTAGCGCTTTCCCATTTTATCCGGGGTGCTTTTTCTGGCAGGGTAGAGGTTACAAACGTCAGGACTGTTTCATCTGCAATGTCGGGTTTCTGTTTGGTGGCATATTCCAGTGCTTCAACGCAGGTGCCTTTTAGCGGATCTTTAGCTTTTTCGGCAAAGGCGATCAGTTCATCGGTTGGAAGTGATCCGTCCAGTATCCATTTACTGATGATATCTGTTTTTTCTTTGGCTTTTATGGCCTTGTCTTTAAAAAGTTCTTCGATTGTCATTGTATTTTTCAGTTTTGTTTTTTCCAGCGTTCTAATTTAGGAATTCCTTTTGAAAACAGGCCTGCTAGGAATCTGGGGAATCCCATTTCTTTCATTTTCAGTTTTACGAAATGCTGCATTTCCTGAGCGGTAATATCGGGTTGTTTAAACTGTCCGTTTTCATAGCAGTAGCCGCAGTATATTTTGCTGATGCTTCCATCTTTATCCGTTCCTCCTCCGTTAGGCGATTTTTTCAGAGGAATCCCGCAGCTCTGACAGTTTTTGTAGGTTTGATTCATGTTTTCTCGTATTTTCCGGCAAAGGTAAAAGGGGAGAATGACAACCCTATGTCAGTCTGTTTTAAAAAAATTACGTCAAAGAATTAATATACTCCTGAAGAGTAAAATGATCTTCTTTTCTGAAAGGCTGACCTATATTTTTCAGATCCCGGATCTGTAGTACTTTAAAATCCCGGTATTCCTTACAGATCCAACACCAGCCGATAAGATGCCATTGATTGGTATAAAAACTCATACCAATCGGTTCTATTTCCCTTTCACTGGCTTCATTTTGATTGTTGACGTAGCTTATTTTCAGGATCTGCTTATCGACAATCGCATTTTGAATGATGGTCAGATGATCCCGGTTGCGGTCTGTTTCCGGAGAAACATAAATACCGATTTTTTCCTGGAGAAGATCCGCCTTTTCTTTTTCCCTGTGCTGCAGTACCGATTTTATCTTGTCAATAGCATTGGAAACATTTTTATGAATGGTTTTGTCTGTGTAGCGTTCTGAAAGCTTGGCGATCATAATCAGGGCATTGGCTTCATCACTGGTTAACAGAACAGGGGGAAGAAAAAATCCCTGTAGAACGGTGTAGCCTTTCTGCGGTTCATAGTCAATGGGAACTCCGATTTCTCCAAGTGCTTTAATATCTCTGTATACCGTTCTGACACTGATCTCATATTTATCAGCAATATAATCCGCAGTCACAAACTTTTTAGACTGAAGGGTAGTCAGTACAGAGATAAGCCTGTCGATTCTGTTCATGGTCTTTGTAGATATTTTATCAGGAAGACAAATGTATATAAAATGTTCAGGAAAATCTTACAGACTTTTTTTAATATTGTATCTGAAACCGTTCCCTGATGCTCAACATTGAAATATGTAACAGGATTAGAAATCCAAAAACAAATAAAAGACCTTTCTGAGGAAGCTTTACCAAATTTTCAGTAAATAGAACATACTGTTGGGGAGAAGTAAAATCATTGATATAGTTCCAGATATTTTTCTGAGAATTACCTTCAAATGTTTAGAAGGTACCGCAAAGGATATAATCTTCTTTTTCCTCGCTTATTACAGGAGAAATATATTCATGCAGGGCAAAAATATGACCGGTTTTTCCTGCATCTACCGCATAGCTATCCATTCTGGCTTTATGCAGGTCATTAAGAACAGAAACAAAATCTCCATAAGTATTCCGGTCTGAAAGAACAAACTCAATCCCGGAGTTCTTTTTATTATCTGTTCTGAGCTTTTTAAGCTGTGAAACATGGAGTTCTGAGTTTTTTTCGGCTTCATTTGGATCGATGGACATCTGTTGATAATCCCAGTTTCTTAAAGGTTCAAAAGATGACTGGTCATAAGGACCGGTAGGAGCATTCTTTGAGGGCAGTCCAATATCAATCACACTGTAAACAGTCCTGTCAATATGCGGAGAAATGTAATACAAGAACAGTATTGGGATTACTACAGCACTTATCAGACCAGGGAAATAATATATTTTTCTCATTCCTGTCATTTTTGATAAAAATAATAAAAAAACTGTCAGCTGTATACATTGAGACTGTTTTTAACATTTTCAGATCGATCCCATAGAAACAAAAAAGTGATCCAATGGACCACTTTTGATTTTTTATATTTCTGAAAATTTACCAATCTCTTTTTCTCAGAATCCAGTAAGACCCGAAAATGAAAATACCAGACCATACGATGCAGGCGATAAGGCTTTCAACAGGATAGGTGAATTCATATTGAAGTCCCATCATTTTAGCTGTTTTCAGACGCATCATCGGATTAGGAATAAGGCTTGACATACTTTCCAATGGCAGAAGATGGGTAATGAAAAAATCATCTTTCATCACTTTCAGTCTTTCCGGTTCCTGAAGTCCTCTTACTTTCTGGAAGGTTTCAATCACGGTCAGAATTCCTTCAGCAATCCAGTAGACAAAGAAACCAAGAAATACAAACATTGATTTTCTAAGCAATACCGAAAGGAACATCAGGAAGCAGAAGAACGTAAACAGCTTTACAAAATAATTTCCGATAAAGAATATCTCTTCAAAAACTTTAGCCGATTCTGTGGTAGTAGAGTACTGATACCCCAAAAACAATGTAATGATGAATACCAACAGTGTAGAAATAGCTGTAAAAATAGTAATAGTCAACAGTTTTGAACCAATAAACTCTTTTCTGCTAAGCCCGTCGATGGTGTTTTGTTTAAACATCCGGTTGGTAAACTCCTGAGAAATTGAAAATACAATGATAAGCCCAAGGAAGATCTTCAGTAAGGCCACAATCCAGGTGGTAAAATTCCATATTTCGGGAAAGTTGTAAATGCCCTGTTCTTTCAGATTGATAGTGGCTCCGAAAACATCCAGATCCACAAGACCAATGAAAAGAAGCACCGTGAGAATAGCGAAATATAATGCTGTGAAAATCTTGAACGGTCTGTAGTTCAGATTTTTATAATATTCGAGTTTTAATAATTTAAGCATGGTAATTGGTGTTTTTTACAAGTTCAAGGAATTGAGATTCAAGAGACAACTTTTTCTTGGTTAAATGAGAAAGGAAAATTCCTTTTTCCACCAGTTTCTGGTTCAGGGCAGAAGCCGAAATAGAAGCGTCTTCACGGATCTGGGCCTTGATGATTTCACCTTCTGTTTTTACCGAAGTAAACCATTGAAGTTCCTCCAAAGCACTTAACAATTGGGTATTGTTGTCTGCTTTTAATTCAAAATAACCGTTGTTGGCCGTCATTTCATCCACTCTTCCGCAGTAGATTGAATTTCCTTCCTTCAATACAATCACATGACTGCAGATCTTTTCAATTTCATCAAGAAGGTGGCTGGCGATAATAATAGTGATTCCTTGTTTCGCAATATTGCTGATAATCTCCCGGATCTGGATAATTCCTTCCGGGTCAAGACCATTGGTGGGTTCGTCAAGGATCAAAACTTCCGGATTGTTCAGCATGGCAGAAGCAATGGAAAGGCGCTGCTTCATTCCCAGAGAATAAGTTCTGAAAGGATCCTTTTTTCTTTCCAGAAGACCTACGGTTTTCAGTACTTCATCAATTCTTGTATGAGGAGTTCCTTTGATCTCTGCAACAATCTTAAGGTTGGTTTCCGCATTCAGGTACGGGTAGAAATTAGGCTGTTCAATAATGGCTCCAATCTTTTTTAAGGTGTCGGGCTGGGTTCCTCTCTCTCCGAACCAGTACCAGTCGCCGCTGGTAGGATTAATGGTAGACAACAGCATTCCGAAGGTGGTGGATTTACCGCTTCCGTTAGGACCCAATAAGCCGTAAACATTTCCTCTTTCCACATCAAAAGAGATATTGTTTACGACAGTTCGTTTGAATTTTTTAGTCAAATTCTTTACTGACAAAACTTTTTCCATGATATTTGTTTTACATAGTAGTAGGTCTGTTAAAATTTCAGATTGTTACAAAATGGGAACTATTTTTCTGCTTTCTGATATTGTTAAGTGCTTTATAAAGATGTAATAAATATCAGATTATCATTATTTTATAGATGTGTAACTTATTTTATGAAAAGAATACCTATACTGAAAATAATCATTACAAAATATTAAAAATATAACTTATGAAAATTCTCAAATGGCTGAAAAGACTTGGAATGGGTCTGCTTATTCTCATCATTCTTTTATTGATTTCAGGATTTATTTTTGAAAAAGTTTCCCGTTCAAACGCGGAAAAAATACAACCTGACGGCCAGCTGGCAAATGTGGACAATCATAAAATGCATTATTTTAAAAAGGGAACAGGAGGACCTTCTATTATTTTTGAAACGGCTTTTGATCCTGCGGGGCATCTGCAATGGTATCATATTCAGCAGCAGCTTCCCGGAACTTATACAACATTTTCCTATGACCGTTCCGGTATTTTATGGAGTGAAAGAGGCACGAGCCCAAAAACAGGAGAGAAAATGGCCGAAGAACTTCATACTTTACTGGAAAAGGCAAACGTACCTAAACCTTATATTCTCGTAGGTCATTCCTTTGGCGGTATGCTTACCCGTTTTTTTGTTAAGAAATACCCACAGGATGTGGCCGGAGTGATTCTGGTAGACAGCCAGTATCCGGAGGATGATAAGTTTTTGTCACCAGAACTTTACGCCATGGTGAATCAGGGACTGCCTGCCGGATTCCTGAAATTTGCGAATACTTTCGGAGTGGCAAGGCTTATGTTTAAAAATATGTTTCCCAATAAAACGGAATATCAATATCAGAACTCTGTTATGCCTGCGCTGCTTTATAAAAGTGCTTATGCTGTGCTTGAAGAGCAGGAACAGATGAAATCTATCAAACAGGAAGCTGCCCGGATCAATACTTTTGGATCTGTTCCTCTCTATGTAATTACAGCGGGAGATAAAACGAGGTATAACAGTTTTATTAAAGATGAAAAATTAAAGACCGAAATGCTGGGTGCATGGGATAAAATGCAGAAAGATCTTCTGAAATTATCATCAGATAGCAGGCAGATTATTGCTTCTGGAAGCGGACATTATATCAATCAGGATCAGCCGAAAGTGATTGAAGATGCTATTAATGATATGCAGAATAAGCTTTCAGAAAAGCAAGAAAATCCAGAACAAAAGTAATGTGGTATTCATTTTCAGCATTCAATATTTAGCAAATTTTAGCAATTTTTTCAATAGATTTTCGAGATTAAAATACTAAATTTGATAGAATTAATCGGGAATTATGAAGTTAATTGAACTTGCCAGAGAGCTGAATGTATCGGCAGAAGCCATTAAACAGTTTATCCAGGATTTCGACCTTGAATTGGGAGTCTGCATCAGCACCAACTTTGAAGTAAAAGAAGATTTTGAAAAATTTGCACGGGAAAATATAGATTTTTTAAGGCTTTATGAGAAGGATCTGGATAAAAATAAAACCGTTGAGCAGATTGCTGAGGTCATCAATCAGCCTAAAGAAGATATTGAAAAAGCCATTAAAGAGACCAATCCCAATATTTTTGACAACGGTTTCTTCCGTTCATCAATTTCCAGTTATGGCATTGATAATAAATTAGGTGGAAATTATCAGTTTGTCTATGATTATTTCGGACATAAAACCAGTCTGAAACACAGAGATTTTATCGGTTACAGGGATCTTTTCTTTTATATTTCATCGGTTTTAGAACCATTTCTGAATCCTCAGCAGATCAAAGACTGGGGGATCAACAAGCCCGCAGGAATTGTCTTGTATGGACCTCCCGGAAGCGGTAAAATCTTTTGGGCAACCAAGATTGCGGAAATTATCGGGTATCGTTTTAAAGAAGTCAAAAAACATTATCTGGGAACTTCATTTATCGACGGAAATAAAACCAATTTCAATGATTTCCTGCTCACCATGATGAAAGAAGATAAAGTGTTGCTTTTCCTTGATGATTTTGATGAAATTATGATGCAGAGAAGGGCAGAAACAGACATTGCTTCCTGTAATCTTGAAACTCAGGAACTTATCCTTCATTACATCGGAAAGTTTGAAAAAGAAGAACTGTTGATGGTAGGTTCAGCCAACTCAATTGCAGAAATTGATGAAGAAATTCTGGCTCCCGGAAGATTTGATGTAATGATTCCTATTTTCCCGCCCAATGCCTCCGAACGTTCAGAAATTATCCTGTACGCCATGACAAAAGATCTGCAGGCAGATTCTCTCCTGTTTAAGATTCTTAAAAAGAATAAAGCCGATAAAATTCCGTTCTGGCATGACATTTCTTCAAAAATGAAAGTATTCAGCAACACCATGCTGATTGACTTTACCCAAAGCCTGAAAAAACGAATTAAAAACCTTTACCAGAGAACCAGAAATGAAAATCTTAAGATCGACCAGAACCTGCTGAATGCAGCTTTGAGAGACGCTGCCGGGAAACTGACCGAAGAATACCTGGAACAGATCGCAAGATTCCTTGCTGATGTGATCATTAATAATTTCGATGAATTTCGCTACAGAATCCAGGCTTTGAAAAAAGAACTCGAAACCTATCAGGTCGTAGAAGAGCCAAGAAGAGCCATCGGATTCCATCATAACGTAGAAGATGACGATTCACAGGGATAAGCAGATAAAAAATTACAGCTTTAGATAACAGATTACTAATTCTTTATTACTAATCACTCATTACCTATTACTCATGAACAGTATCTGGGAACTCGAAACTTTCTACAGAAGGAGAAATATCATCATTATCGGATCCGGATTTTCAGGATTGTGGACTGCTTTGGCCGTGAAAGAAAAATATCCTGAAAAATCAGTTCTGATTATTGAACGAAATACGATTCCGCTAGGTGCTTCAACAAGGAATGCCGGTTTTGCCTGCTTTGGGAGCTTAACAGAGGTTATTGCCGATTCACAGAAAATGGGGTGGGAAAAAACGCTGGAATTGGTCAGGATGAGGTTTGAAGGACTTCAGAAAATTCAGAAATATTTTAAAAGTAATGAGATCGATTTTGAACTGGATGGAGGGTACGAGATTTTAAATAATAATGAACCTCTGCAGCAGCTGGATCCGGTTAATGAAAAGCTGAAGCCAATAACCGGAATTGAAAAAACATATACCCTGAAACAGGACAGGATAAAGGAATTAGGTTTGGGGAAATCTGAATTTTTAATTGAAAACCCTTGTGAAGGAAGTCTGCATTCAGGAAAACTCCTGCAAAAACTTCAGGAAAAATGTCAGGATCTGAACATTGAATTTCTATTCGGAACAGAGGTGAAAAGGGTAGATGAAAAAGAAGATGCTGTAGAGGCTTGGCTTTCAGAAATTCTTTCTATAAAAGCAGACCAACTAATTTACTGTACCAATGCTTTCAGTTCAAAATTCATGGAAAATGAAGAGATCATTCCGGCTCGTGGACAAATCATTCTGACGGAACCCATTGAAAATTTAAGGTTAAAAGGAACATTCCATTACGATGAAGGTTTTTATTACTTCAGAAATCTGGGAAATAGAGTATTATTGGGAGGCGGCAGAAATCAGGATTTCAAAACAGAAGAAACGGCAGCTTTTGAAACTACAGAGTTTTTGCAGGACCATCTGGAAAATTTTTTGCAAGAAGTCATTTTACCGGATCAGAACTTTAAAATTGCGCTTCGCTGGTCAGGAATTATGGCGATGGGATCAGAAAAAAGTCCGGTCGTAAAACAGCTTTCAGAAAGACAGTTCTGTGGAGTAAGATTTTCCGGAATGGGAGTGGCGCTGGCTCCAAAAATCGGAGAGCTGCTGGCAGAAATGATTTAGTAAAACAATAGATTTTCCCACCAATCCATGATATCGGCTGTTATTTTTTCTGAATTGAATTCATATCTGTAAAGACCATATCCCACACAGAGTTCAGTTTCTATTATACCTTGTATTTTTGGGGAATCTGCTCCTTTCTCCAATTGATGAAGAAGCCTTTCCGCAAGATAAGCACAAAAGTTTTTATCCATGCCCGAGCTTATATTCATTGATATAATCAGCTTTTTTAATTGCTCAGAATGAGCCCGGTGCTCATTAATTAAAATATTCATGTAGTTTTTATCCATTCAGATGATATTGGGGATCAGATGCAAAACTTGAGAAGGAACAAAAGCATACAAAACTCAAGCTTACAAATATCCTCTCAAGCTTGTATTTCAAAAGTAAGGGAAGCACCTTTGTTTATCTTAAAAACGGTCGCTATTATTTATCTTTTGTATTCCTTTGCGATTAATAAAAAAAATCTCTCTAATTTTTGAAACCGATCTATATTTTGTCAGAGGTAAATATACATTTTTGAAAAGAAAAGAAGATGGGGATCTTGAAAAAGTCCTTCGTTTGAAACATTAAACGTTAAACCCTGAACTTTAAACAAGAAACCTTGAAACCTGAACTCCCAACTGACAAAAGAATTCCTTATTTTTGTATAAAATTAAAAATTCGTGATCAACAACGACCAGATAAAAGAAGTTCAGTCGAGAATAGAAGACTTACATAAATATCTTCAGATTGAAAAAAAGAAGATAGAAATTGCCAATGATGATGAAAAAACAGCTGCTCCGGAATTTTGGGATGCCCCGAAAGAAGCGGAGGCTTTTCTGAAACAGCTCCGTTCCAAAAAAAGATGGGTAGAGGATTATGAAGAGATCAGAACCCAGTTTGAAGATCTGCAGGTCCTTATGGAATTTGCAAAAGAAGATCCTGATTCTGAAAAAGAGTTAGATGATACTTTTCCTCAGCTGGTAGAAAAGATAGAGGATCTGGAATTCAAAAATATGCTTTCCAATGAAGGAGATGAACTTTCTGCAGTTCTTCAGATCACGGCTGGAGCCGGAGGTACTGAAAGCTGTGACTGGGCGTCCATGTTGATGAGAATGTACACAATGTGGGCGGAAAAACAAGGATACAAAATTCGTGAACTTAATTTCCAGGAAGGTGATGTGGCTGGAGTAAAGACCGTTACCCTGGAAATCGACGGGGAATATGCTTTCGGGTATCTGAAAGGAGAGAACGGGGTACACAGGTTGGTAAGAATTTCACCTTTTGACAGTAATGCAAAACGTCATACAAGTTTTGTATCGGTCTATGTTTATCCTCTGGTAGACGATACCATCGAGATCAATATTAATCCTGCGGATATTTCATTTGAAACAATGAGGTCATCAGGAGCCGGAGGCCAGAACGTAAACAAGGTAGAAACCGCTGTACGTCTTCGTCACGCACCAACCGGAATTATCATTGAAAACTCAGAATCCCGTTCACAGCTTCAGAACAAAGAAAAAGCAATGCAGCTCCTTCGTTCAAGACTTTATGAAATGGAGTTGGAAGAACGCATGAAAGCCAGAAACGAGATTGAAGCCAATAAAATGAAAATCGAGTGGGGAAGCCAGATCAGAAACTATGTAATGCATCCGTATAAACTGGTAAAAGATGTACGCTCAGGCCACGAAACATCAGATGTGGATTCTGTAATGAACGGAAATCTTACCCCATTCCTGAAAGCCTTCCTTATGGCCGATGGTACCGCAGTTTCTGATGATGACCTTGACTTGTAAAATATCATGTCTGTATTTTAGTTAAAATCTTATAATTAATTTTTGTTTCAGACTTTTTACGCTTACTTTTGTTGCTAATCGTTATTTATGGAAGACTTCAATAGCTGGAAAGATTTACTGAACCCCGAATTTTATATCAAAATGGGAGGGTTCTGGCTTATTTTATTCATTGTTTTTGCCGAAACCGGACTTTTTGTGGGATTTTTCCTTCCGGGAGACTCACTGCTTTTCGTTTCAGGGATTTATGCCGTTGAAATCATCAAAGAGACTTTTAGTTCTACAGGGAGCGATTTTCTGGATACCACAATCCTGGCTACCGGTGTTGCCATCGCGGCTGTGATAGGAAATGAAGTAGGATATTATTTTGGAAGAAAAACAGGTCCTGCTTTATATAAGAGACCGGATTCCATGTTGTTCAAGAAAAAATACCTTTACCAGGCACATGACTTCTTTGAAAAACACGGAGCATTGGCGATTATTATGGCAAGATTCTTGCCGGTGGTAAGAACGTTTACTCCTATTGTTGCAGGAATTGTGAAGATGGATAAAAAAGAATTCCTTAGAGATAATATTATCGGCGGGGTGCTATGGTCGTTCATTCTGATCTTTGCAGGGCATTACCTTGATAAATTGTTCATGGAACAGTTTGGTATCAATTTGAAAGAAAAACTGGAGTACATTATCATTGTTATTGTCCTTGTAACAACACTTCCGGTAATCATTAAATTTGCTTTCGGGAAAAAAGAGGATTTTTCTAAGTACGAAAACAAAGACTTTGAATAATCATTCAACACGAATATAATACATAACCTGCCTTTGAGCAGGTTATTTTTTTATCCATTCCAGGATATTCGGATAGATGATGCTGTCTCTTTTTCTTTTGCTGAAAAGCCTCGGAACATGCCCGGTTTTTTTCATGAAGACCAGTTTGTGCGGAATATTCTCCTGAGTAAGTACTGAATCCATGGCAATCCCCTGATGTTGGTTGACCAGAAAATCAGTATTTCCCTGAAAAAGAAGTGTAGGAACATGGGTGATATTGGCAATAGGACTGGCCTCTTTAAAGGCTTCAGATAGGTTTTTCCTGTCAAATTTCGTTCCTACTACTTTCTGGAAAGTAGGAGAGGTGTATTTAGAATAAAAAGAATTGAGGTATTCAGGACTGTAAAAGTCAGTCGGTCCGCTCAGGGAAATGATCTTTTTGATCTGATCGGGATGTTTGTATCCGTAAAGAAGTGCGAGATGTCCGCCGGCACTTTCTCCGAGCAAGATGTAGTTATTGGGGTTCAGTTCTGCTTTTTCTGAAAGGGAATTAAATTTTTCGATAGCCAGCCCAATGTCTTCCAATTGCTGTTTATACGTAATTTTTTTTCGTTTGGAAACCAGCCTGTAATTCATATTGATGCTTGGAATCTGATTTTTAAAAAGCATTTTCTGCACCTGGATCATATGTTCTTTTTTTCCTATAGACCATGCACCGCCATGTACAATAAGCACGACAGGACTGTCTTGAGAATAATCAAGAGGAAGAAAAATATCCATTTTTTGTCTTTTGTGTTCCCCGTATTTTAAATTATAGATCTTCTGCTGGCCGCCGGGACCTACCCAGACCCTGAATTTGGTATTACACGACTGAAGAAGGAAGCTGATGCATCCGACTACGAAAAAATGGTATCTCAGAATGAGCTTTTTCATAGATTAAAAGTACAAAATAAACGGGATAAAGAAGCGGGATAAAGGGTTATTCAAGGATAATTTTATTACTGCATCGGTCCTCATCCCAGTAAATAATTTTGGTTATATACCCTTCTGGGCAATTGCATGGGCCGGAAGCCGGAACATAGGCTGATTTCTTTAAGAAGGGTCTGTTCTTTTTATCTAACCGGTAAGATTCATCTACAGGATATTCCGTAATTATTTTTTCGGAGGTATCTTCATTTTTATAATAGGAATATTCTTCAGAAAGTATACCATTCTTATATACTTCAGTAAGTTCCGGACCATACAACGAATCCTGGTAGATAAATGTATATTCAATGAACTCATTACCATGCTGATGAAAACTATATTCTAACCGATCTTGTTGATTATAAAAGTAATAATAGACTTCATAATCCCGGTTATTTTCATTTTCTCTGCTATAAAGCTGAAGGTATTTCTGTGGGGAGTTGAGATTAATATCTTTGAATTTTTTCAGATCTTCAGTTCCTTTATATCTGATTTTAGGATTATATTGGCCGGAATAAATAAAATTAAATTTTCTGTCATCTCCGGAGTTTTGGACGTAGTAGATCCTGTTGATGCTATCAAATTGTATTTTCTCATTACAGCTGAAACGGATCTTCTCTTTATACTTTTCAAAGGATCTTTCGGACAATTCCTTTTTCAGATCTTCCAGCCGTCCGTATATTTTAATCCCTCCCTCACTACTAATCTCAGAAATCGTTTTGCCACTTTCTTTACAGACTGTTTTGAGAGATTTTAAGTCACATTTAAGGTAATCACGTTCTTTCTGGGCAGAAAATAGCAATGGAGCAATACCCAACAGGAGAAACCGGATTTTAATATGGAGATCTTTCAATAACATCTTTATTTTTTAAGAAGATCAATTTCAATGATATTGTTATCTTTTTTGATCTGGTCAAGCTTGATTTTTTCTATTTCCCTTACTTTTTGCCGTCCGCTCACTGTATTGCCGTTTTCATCCTGATAATCAGGGATTTTTCCTATGAGGTTGGCAACAGGATTAATCCGGTAGTTTTTATATAGTTTTACAAATTGAAGATACGATATTTTTGATGTTTTATAATTGTTTAAAGAGGGATAAACCAGTTCTTCCTGACTGTCTTTGATTCCTTTAAGGGTATAATGATGACTTTTAGTATCATCTTCCAGCTCAAGGATCAGTCCCGGAAGTCCATAGAACTTATAGGGTCCGTCCTGAAAAGGGATATCTTTCGCGAACCATGCCGTCCAGCGCCTTCCACCGTATGGTACGGTTGCTTTTTGTACTTTATGATTCAGGATTGTTTTGAATTCAGATACTAGATTCCATGGAAGCTTTACTTCCTGGCTGACAATATATTTTTCGTAAGAAACTAATTTTACGTAATCAATCTGAGATAAATTAGGATATTTGATGACCTGTTCACTGATCATCGGTTTATCCGGAGGCATGGAGAATATCCCTTTTTTGGAATCGCTGAGCAGGGTAGAGTCAGACCTGTACATTTCCTGTCCGAAAAACAGAGATCTTTTTTTATCAATATCCAATATCATTATTTCGGTGGCTATCTGTTTCTTTTCAGTAGAATCCGGAATAAATCGATACTCGTAAAAAAACTGCTTATTTTGACTATGAAAAAAATTACATAAAAAAATCACAAAAAATAAAAATAAAGATCTCATATCTGGTTTTAGATTTATAATTTTCGGTGTGTTACGAATATACAAATATCACTTCAGATTGTTATCAAAAAGAATAGGTGGAGCTCCATAAAAATTAATGTTTTATAAACCGTTTGAAAATAGAATTAAATAATTATTTTTGCTCAACTTAACAAATATTAAAAAAATATTAAAATATGGCGTCAGGCTTTTTTGCAATTTTAGATGATATTGCAGCATTGATGGATGATGTGGCAGTTACCAGTAAAATAGCGACACAAAAGACAGCAGGAATTTTAGGGGATGACCTTGCCGTAAATGCCGAAAAGGCAACAGGTTTTCTTTCTTCCCGCGAAATTCCGGTGTTATGGGCAATCACCAAAGGCTCATTCATCAATAAACTGATTATTCTTCCCGTTGTATTCCTTCTCAACTGGCTTTATGCTCCTGCCATTAATTATGTATTGATTGCCGGAGGATTATATCTGGCATTTGAAGGCGTTGAGAAAATCATAGAATTTCTTTTTCACCGGGATAAAAAAGGCCACGAAGTTGTAGAAGAAATTGTAGAAGACGAAAAGAGTGATGAAGAAATAGAAAAAGCAAAGATAAAATCGGCCATTACCACAGATTTTATTCTATCTGTTGAAATTGTCATCATTGCTTTAGGAACGGTTTTGGAAGAAAGTCATCCTTTCATTACCCAGATTTTGGTGACGAGTTTGGTTGCTTTTATCGCTACAGTAGGAGTATACGGAATTGTTGCTTTGATTGTAAGAATGGATGATGCAGGATTTAAATTAATCAAAAAGAGCAATGACAAAGGCTTCTTCGGAATGCTTGGACACTTCTTGGTGAAAGCCTTACCTGTTGTTATTAAAGCTTTGGGAGTTATTGGTACTATTGCTTTGATTATGGTAGCCGGCGGTATTTTCTCACACAGAATAGAATTTCTTCACCATATTTTACCTTCCTGGTCTTCTAATGAAATGCTTACTATTCTAAAAGAAATTATCCTAGGGCTTGTAGGAGGATTATTTGCCGTAGCACTTTTCACGATGGGAAAAGGTGTTGTTTCTCTGGTAAAGAAGAAATAGAAATTTGATATTTAAATAAACATATCGGCGCGGCTTCGAAGAAGCCGCGCCGATACGTTTATAACCAAAAAAAGAGACTAACAAAAGTCTCTTTCACGATGAATAAAATGATTTATTTCCTTGCCATAAAGAAATAATTAATTGACTATAATTGATAAAAAGCTCAGCAGTAATCTACTGCTGAGCTTTTTTGTATTGATATTATTTGTGATTATTGAGGTCATCAGATCTTTTACTTACTAAACCTAACAGGTCTCCGAGACCTGTTAGGTTTTTAATGAGCCTGAGAAAATCAAAGCACAAAAAAGAGACCCTAAGGCCTCTTTTAATTATCAATTTAACATACCACAAAAGCTTTTCACATCCTTGTTGAAAAAATAAAATACAGAAATAAAATCAGTTTGTTTTTTATTAAGATTGATTTGTTTTAAAAACTTTTCATGTGCAATATCAAAAGTTTCGTCATGTAATTTTGAAAATTGTATTTGCATAGTAGGATCAGGATATTTTTTTCTTGCAACAGTATAACAAGAATCATCAATCTCAAATTCTCTTTTCATAAAGTCACAATAACTTAAATTTATTTTATCAAGAGAGTCTAAAAGAATCGTAAGTTGCGTCTGATCCTTTTTATGTTCTAATTTAGGCAGTATTTTTTCGCGAAACTCATCATTGGGCAGAGTATATATTTTTGTTTTTGTTTTATTTCTGTTCTCTGAGCTTTGTATTTCTTTTTTACAGGAAATAATCAGCATTAGCAGACAGCAGAAATAGACTATACCTTTTTTCATGGATTTTAATTTTAATCAAAGGCTAAATTAAAAACCAATTACCACAAACAAAAAAGGATTCCCGTAAGAATCCTTTTGTATTTTAATTGAATAAATCTTTCACTTTGTCAAAGAAAGTTTTTTCCTTTCCGGATGGTTCTGCAACCATATCTCCGCTGTTCATCTGCTTTTCAAAGAAATCTTTCTGTTCCTTATTAAGCTTTTGCGGGGTCCATACATTGATGTGGATGAACATATCGCCTTTTCCGTAGCTGTCAATGCTTGGAAGACCTTTTCCTGCCAATCTCAGAATTTTTCCGGATTGAGTTCCCGGGTCAACCGTGATTTTCACTTTTCCGCCAACGGTTGGAACTTCTTTCTTAGTTCCTAAAGCAGCTTCTGCAAATGAAATGTATAATTCCTGATGAAGGTTGTCGCCTTCTCTTTTGATCGTTTTATCAGCTTCCTCTTCAATGATCACCAATAAATCACCCGGAATTCCACCGAAAGGAGCATCATTTCCTTTTCCTCTGACATTAAGCTGGATACCGTCTCTTGCTCCCGCAGGAATATTGATGGTCACTTCCTCCTCATCTTTGATTAGTCCCTGAGCATTAGCTCCGGCAGGAATTTTATCAGCTACTTTCCCGATTCCCTGGCAGGTTCCGCAGGTAGTCTGGGTCTGCATCTGTCCAAACATGGTATTCATCACTTTAAGCTGAACACCGGATCCGTTACAGGTAGGACATGTTTTTGAAGTAGCCCCTTCAGCCATCTTCATTTTTTTAACTTTGATGGTTTTCTGAGTACCATTTACCATCTCTTCAAGGCTCAGCTTGATTCTGATTCTTAAGTTAGAACCTCTTGCCTGCTGACGGCCACCGCCGCCACCGCCGAAACCTCCAAAACCTCCACCGAAAATATCTCCGAACTGGCTGAAAATGTCTTCCATATTCATGCCACCTCCGAAGCCTCCGCCTCCGAAACCACCGTTACCGCCTACTCCGGCATGACCAAACTGGTCATATCGGGCACGCTTCTGATCATCGCTCAGGATTTCGTAAGCCTCTGCAGCTTCTTTAAATTTTTCTTCAGCTTCTTTGTCGCCCGGATTTTTATCAGGGTGATATTTGATAGCCATTTTTCGGTAGGCTTTCTTTATTTCGTCGCCTGAAGCAGATTTGCTGATCTCCAGAACCTCGTAATAGTCTCTCTTTGACATAATGCTTATAACTGATTACTGATAAATGATAATTGATGTCTATGGCGTAGTGCTTAAAGCATTTGCTAATCAATTATCTCTCATCATTTATCATGATTAATATTAGTTTCCTGTTACTACTTTTGCGAAACGGATTACTTTATCGTTCAGGGTATATCCGGTTTCAATAACATCTACGATTTTGCCTTTCAGATCTTCTGATGGGGCTGGAATCTGTGTGATCGCCTCATGGAAGTCTACATTAAAGCTGTCACCGGCTTTTACTTCCATTGTTTTTAAGCCTTTTTCCGTCAGTCTGTTCTTAAATTTCTGATAGATAAGTTCCACACCCTGAAGATCAGCTGGATTCCCGTTCTTAGCGATTTCTTTCAATGCTCTTTCGAAGTCATCTAAAACTCCAAGCATAGAAACCATCATGTCCTGGTTGGCATACTGGAAGAATTCCATCTTCTCTTTAGCCGTTCTTTTTTTATAGTTTTCGAATTCAGCATACAATCTGATGTAACGGTCTTTTTCTTCTGCCAAAAGTTCCTCTGCAGAAGGTGAAGCTGTCACATTGTCTTCAGATGCTGTTTCATTCTGAATATTGTTCTCTTCCTGATTATTGATGCTTTCTTCGTTAATATCCTGATTTTCCATAATTCAATATTTATTTACACAATGGTTTGACAAAGATTCTGCCAAATGGAAAAATCAGGACATTAAGGCAGAAAAAAGAGAAGAGAAAAAAATGTCAATGATGAATAGTGAATAGTGAATAGTCAATTTCTTAACAGCTCAAACAATCATTCAATGATTACTCATTATTCTCATGTAAACGTCTGGTACAATAAATATAGATTCAGAATAATAATGATCACGGAAATAACCCATACACAGACCTTAAGGAAAGGCTTGTTGGCAAATTCACCCATTTTGGCTTTGTCGTTCGTAAACATAACGAGCGGAACCACTGCAAAACTCAGCTGCATGGACAAGATAACCTGACTCAGTACCAGCAGATCCGTAGTTCCCTGTTCACCATAAATAATAGCAACAATCAGAGCCGGGATAACCGCAATTAGTCTTGTAATTAACCTTCTTAGCCATGGCTTTAACCTGATGTTTAAAAAACCTTCCATGACGATCTGTCCGGCAAGAGTTCCGGTAAGGGTAGAATTCTGCCCTGATGCCAGAAGCGCAATAGCAAAGGCTATACTTGCCATAGAAACTCCTAAAATAGGGGTGAGCATTTTATAGGCGTCGTGAATATCTGCTACATGTTCATTTCCTGTAGTGTGGAATGTTGCCGCAGCAAGGATAAGAATAGCAGCATTGATGAAAAATGCCAGCATTAATGAAACCGTACTGTCTAAAGTGGCAAATTTGATAGCCTCTTTTTTTCCTTCCCGGTCCCGCGTATAATCTCTGGTCTGTACAATGCTGCTGTGCAGGTACAGATTATGAGGCATTACAGTGGCTCCCAGAATTCCGATTGCAATATATAGCATAGCCGGATTCTGAATAATCTCTTTCTGAGGAACCAATCCGCCAAGAATTTCATTAAATGCCGGTTTTGAAATCACAATTTCATAGACAAAACAGGAGAGGATGATGAAAATAAGCCCTCCTACAATACTTTCGATCCACCGGAAACCTTTGGCCTGAAGAAGCAGGATAATCAGAACATCTACAGTGGTAATAACGATTCCCCAGGTCAGAGGAATATGAAACAGGAGGTTTAATGCAATGGCGGAACCAATGACCTCGGCGAGGTCACAGGCAGCGATGGCAATTTCACAGAATATCCATAAAATAAAATTAGTGGTAGGGCTGAAGTGGTCTCGGCAGGCCTGCGCAAGGTCTCTTTCTGCAACCACCCCCAGTTTTACGGAAAGGTGCTGGAGAACCATGGCAAAAATATTAGAAATAAGGATAACCGAAAGCAGAGTATATCCAAATTGGGCTCCTCCGGCAATGTCAGTTGCCCAGTTTCCGGGGTCCATATAGCCTACAGCAATCATGAGTCCGGGACCTGCAAAAGCAAGGTACTTCCTCCAGAAGGTCGCTTTTTTAGGGACCTTAATCGAGGAGTAGACCTCAGGAAGTGAATGAGCGGTTTTCTCTTTTCGCCAGGCGTTCTTTATATTGAAATTCATAAATGTTAGAAATGACTAACAAATTTAATTAAATAAATGTAAATACAAGAATAAGTACAAGAAAAATCCCGGAAAATTACTTTCCGGGATCCTATTTTTATTAATTCTAAAGAGAATTATTTTGCGAATCTTACCGCCATTTTTCTGTCTGCAGCTCTTTCTGCATCAGAAGCTTTAGCGTCTACCGTAGCAAATTTACTTCCGTAACCGTTAGCTTCCAGAACCTGAGCGCCTACACCTGCTTTTGTTACAGCAGCTTTGATGAACTCAGCTCTTTCTTTAGATAATTTCAGGTTAGCTGCTTCATTTCCTGTTTTATCAGTATAACCTCCGATTTTAACTTTAGCTTCAGGGAATGCTTTTAGAATTGCTACTAAATTATCAAGCTGTCCCTGAGAACCAGCTTCCAGTTCAGTAGAGCTTCCCATTTTGAAATTTACATGGTCAAAATTATACCACTTATCTTTTAAGGCAGCATCATCTGCGGCATTTTTATATCCTCCTGATTTTAGGAAAGCAATCATCTGGTCTTCCATTCCTCCTTTGTATCCTTTCAGCATAACCCCATTAAGATCGATGTTTTCATCTGTCTTGGTGGCTGCCGGAGCTGCTGTTGTAGAAGCAGAAGTATCCGGTGGAGTGGCTGCCGTAGATGAATCCATAGAAGATCCTGTAGAATCTGTTGCTGTAGTAGTTGTGGTGGTCTGTTTTTTCTCACATTGCTTCCATAAGAAATAGCCGGCGGCAATTAACAGTAAAAGCGGAAGCAACCATTTCCAGATTGAACCTCCGCCTTCATTGTTGTTATTTCTGTCAGGATCTGTTCCTGTAGGTGTAGTACTTCTTGTTACCTCTATTTTAGGCTCTTCACTGGCTGCAGCTGTTGCGGTATCGTTGTCATTACCAAACTTGTACCCTTTAGCCCAGTCGCCGATATTCAGTGATGCAAGAGAAAGTCCTGCAGGCAGTAATGAAGAAATAATACCTTTCTGGTCATTCAGTAAGCCTGAAATACCAGATTTATCCAGATTATTATCTGCAGCATACTTACCTATAGAACCTACCGTAGCTCCTGTTACCAGATTCAGCAGTGAACTGGATGAGTTATTGCTGATTCCTGCAAAAGTGGCAATAGAGTTCACAATTCCGCCTACTTTATCTCCAAAGATGGAAGTCAGAAGGTTAGATATCATAGGATTATTAGAAGCACCTCCTAATAAATTTCCTAAAATTCCGCTTGACGAAGCACCGGTTATTGCATCTAAAACTCCCGGATTGTCTGCGTTGTTTGCCAGTCCTCCTACCACAGCAGGCAGTAAACCTCCAATTGCTTTTGAAATACCGGATTCACTTTCTCCAAACTGGGAAGCTGCTTGTGAAACCAAAGCCGGACCTAGCTGTCCTTTAATTAAATCAATGACATTTAAAGACATAATAAATTATTTTGAGATTAATGTTCCATAAATTTAAACAAAAATCTGTCCAAATGTCACTTTTTTTAAATATTTATTTGAATTTCGTCTAAATTTTTGGAAATTAACAAAATTATTAGTAAGCTTTTGCGAATAATACACGTCTTTTAGAAGGTTTTCCTGAAATCATGGAAATTCCCTCTTCAATGTCATCATCTAAAGGAATACATCTGATTGTGGCTTTCGTTTCATCCTTGATCTGCTCTTCCTCTTCAGCTGTTCCGTCCCAATGTGCATAGATGAAACCTCCTTTTCCTTCAAGAACGGTTTTGAATTCCTCGTAGGTATCCACTTTCGTGATATTATCTTTTCTGAAGTTTAATGCCTTTTCAAAAATATCTTTCTGGATGGTTTGTAGTAACTCTTCAATGTAGCTGTCCAGTCCTTCAATTGAACGTACTTCTTTGGTAAGATTGTCTCTTCTTGCAATTTCAACAGACTTGTTTTCCAAATCTCTTGGTCCCATTGCAATTCTTACCGGAACTCCTTTCAGTTCATATTCTGCAAATTTCCAGCCCGGTTTGTTCTGAGTATCATTATCAAATTTCACAGAAATTCCTTTAGCTTTTAATTTAGCCTGAATATCCAACGCCACCTCACTGATCTGCGCAAGCTGTTCGTCTCCTTTAAAGATTGGAACAATTACAACCTGGATCGGTGCAAGAGTAGGAGGAAGCACCAAACCGAAATCATCAGAGTGGGTCATGATCAAAGCTCCCATCAGACGGGTAGATGTTCCCCATGAAGTTGCCCATGCGTGTTCAATTTTTCCTTCCTTATTGGTGAACTTCACATCAAAAGCTTTTGCGAAATTCTGTCCCAGAAAGTGGGATGTACCGGCCTGAAGAGCTTTTCCGTCCTGCATTAAGGCTTCAATACAGTAGGTTTCATCAGCACCGGCAAATCTTTCAGAAGGTGTTTTCAACCCCTGAATTACTGGCATAGCCATGAAGTTTTCCGCAAAATCAGCATATACCTGGTTCATTTTTTCAGCCTCTTCTACAGCTTCATCCTTGGTAGCATGTGCCGTGTGCCCTTCCTGCCATAAAAATTCTGCCGTTCTTAAAAATAGACGGGTTCTCATTTCCCAACGTACAACATTAGCCCATTGGTTGATCAGGATCGGAAGGTCTCTGTAAGACTGGATCCAGTTTTTATAAGTGTTCCAGATGATGGCTTCAGAGGTAGGACGTACGATAAGTTCTTCTTCCAGTTTCGCATCCGGGTCTACAATAAGTTTAGAAGGGTTGTCAGGATCTGTTTTTAATCTGTAATGGGTAACCACTGCACATTCTTTAGCAAAACCTTCTGCATTTTTCTCCTCAGCCTCAAACAAGCTTTTGGGCACAAAAAGCGGGAAATAAGCATTTACGTGACCTGTTTCTTTGAATTTTTTATCCATTTCATCACGCATTTTTTCCCAGATTGCATAGCCGTACGGTTTGATCACCATACATCCCCGCACTCCAGAGTTTTCAGCTAGGTCAGCTTTTACAACCAGCTCATTATACCATTTGCTGTAATCTTCGCTTCTTGAGGTTAATTTTGCCATTATTTTTTTAAAATTTTTTTAACTTTTGTACATTATTGTAATCTAAAAATAAAGATCTATTTTTGATAGATTTTTTTACCAGTGTTTGGTACATTTTTGGTACAGATTGCAAATATAATTTAAATTAAAAATTTATACGTTATCATGAAAAAAAATATACATAAAAATTTGCTTGGTTTGTTAAAGTCCAAAGGGATTTTAGCCATATCGGGCGGATTGCTGCTTGTGTCTTGTGGCGCTCAGATGGGCGGATACACAGAGACAGACGGGGTGTACTATGACCCGAATAAAGATACGCTGCCAGAAGGAGTAATTATCAATGATGGCGGAAACCGAGTAGGCGAAAATTACGATTATTATCAGGATTCCAATGTGATTCAAAATGCAGAGGCTAATGCGAAGGAGCGTGATAACAGATACAATTCATGGAGTGATGTTAACCTGAATATGAATGCTACAGATTCAGACTGGGGTAATTTTGCCGGCTCACAGACTAACTATTATGACAATTCCTGGGGATGGGGAAATCCTTGGGGATGGTATGGAGGCTATAACCCTTATTGGGGTTGGAACCGTGGCTGGGGTATGGGATTATCCTGGGGTTGGGGTGGATCATTCGGTTGGGGCTGGGGAGGCTCTATCGGATGGGGAAGCCCATACTGGGGATATGGCTACTCACCTTACTGGGGAGGATATTATGATCCGTTCTGGGGCGGAGGTTACGGCTACCCTTATTGGGGTGGTGGTTACTGGGGCCACGGATATTATAACAGACCCATTTACAGAAGAAGCGGCGGAGGAGGCTTCAGTAATCCTGGCTTAACCAATGCGGTATACAATACCAATACTTACAGAGGCGGATTCAGAAACAGTGGAGATGCTGTAAGAAGTTCAAACAACGGTTTCAGAAACAGCAATAGCTCAAACAGCGGATTCCGTAATTCAAATACGAATGGAGGCTTCAGACAAGGGAATTCAAACGGTGGTTTCAGACAAGGAAACACGAATGGAGGATTCAGAAATCAATCTCAGCAGTCTGGCGGATTCCGTAATTCAAATTCTCAGCCAAGACCTAATTACACTCCGCAGAGAGATAATGGAGGGTTCAGGAATGACAGTGGATTCAGATCGAACGGAGGCTTCAATAACAGCAGCTCAGGAGGAGGCTTCAGAGGAGGCGGTTCTTCAGGCGGCGGTGGCGGTTTTAGAGGCGGCGGCGGTGGCGGCGGTTTCAGAAGCGGCGGCAGATAATTATAAACTCAATAACTATTAAAAGAATAATGTTAAAAAAATCTTTAGTATTAACGGGCATTGCTGCAGCTTTTTTTGCGCAGGCTCAGGATGTTTCTGTATTAAGGAATACTGTAGAGGCTTATTCCGGTTCTTCTATGACAGGTTCTGCAAAATTCAATGCAATGGCAGGATCTAACGGAGCTTTGGGAGGTGATGCCAATTCCTTGCTTACTAACCCCGCTGGTTTAGGGGTTGCTATTTCAAGTGAAGTTTCCGGAACTTTATCCATTGCAGGAAATAGGAATAAAAGTACCTGGAACGGTTCTACAGTAAATTATAGCAAGACAAACACTGATGTAGGGAATATCGGAGGGGTAATTACCTTCCCGCTTATGACTGAGACAGCCTGGAAGTTTGTCAATATCGGGATCAACTATTCCAATCAATCATTAGATAATTATATAGAATCCTCTGGAAGTAATAACCTTATCACAGATTTCAATGATGGTAAAAGTGCATCATTAGCGGGTCATGCTTATAACAGATACGGAAATCTTTCCAAAACAAGTTTTGGGGTTGGAGCGAATTATAATCATAGTGTATATTTTGGTGCCGGCTTAAATTTCTTCGGAGCATCTATTGATCAGTATGATACAGCTGCTTTTCAGATGGTTGATAACGGATCTTTAGAGTTTTTCGACAGACAGAATACTCCTTTTTCTGAAAGATCTACAGGTTTTTCAGCTTCACTAGGGGTTATCGGAAAGTTAAATCCTAATTTCAGAGTAGGAGCTTCCATTGAAACGCCTACTTTCTGGTCTATTGACAGGGAATATAACTTCTATAATGATCCTCAGCGGGGAGATGGTATCGGTGGAGAGAATCAGAAATTGACCACGCCGCTTAAAGCCACTGTGAGTGCAGCATTTGTAGCAAGCAAAAACTTTTCATTGAATGTGGACTATACCTTAGGGGTTACAAGACCTAAGTATAAGGTATATTCCGGAACAGAAAGTGATTTGAACAGCTTCTTTAAAGATAATTATAAGAATATTTCAGAAGTAAGAATCGGTGCGGAATACAGAATCAAACAATTCAGACTAAGAGGTGGATATTCTTATACATCCAATCCTTTTGATGCTTTAACGGTAAGTCAGCTGAATCCTGATGCTTCTGTTGCGGACAGATCGTACAGCAATATGATGTTGAATGACAGAAACCTGGCTTCTTTCGGATTAGGATATGATTTCAAGTCATTCTATATTGATGCATCTTATCAGTATGTTACTTCCAGCTATAGCAATCCTTATTTAAGAGGGATTGAAACGGGAGATCCTGCTACAGATACAGCTTATTATTCTAGTAATAGAATCTTAGGATCAGATCATTTTGTAGTAACTGATGTGAAAAATAACAGAAATAACTTCTTTGTTACATTCGGCTGGAAATTCTAATTCCAGATTGTGTAATGAGTGATTAAATTGAGGCTCCGGACATTGTCCGGAGCTTTTTTATTGGGCGTATTTTAAGATTAAATGCTGAAAGAAGGAGACTGACAGCTACTTTTAATTATAGATATTGAAGGCTACTTAAAAAAGATAAAAACAGGTCAATATTTTTTATTATGGATGATCTTCATAACTTCCTCCTTCCATCTACGTGCTTCAAACCTGACTGATATTAATGATGATGTCCCGCATGAGGGTGGCTGTGGAAAAGATGCATAACCAGAGCGAGAGAAACCCCTACAATGACCAGTCCGATCTTGATCCAGTCAATATTATGGTTTTTGTTGCTTTCAAAAATGATAACAGATGAGATATGAAGAAAAATTCCGCCTACAATGGCCAGAAAATAGGGCTGAAGATCCGGATTGAAGTAATTCCCCAAAAGCATTCCCATAGGCGAAGCCAGAGCAAACAAAGCAACAATCAGGAGTGACGGATATGATGATCCTTTGGATTCATTTTTTCTGTTGAATAAAAAGGCCCCAAGAATAAATGAAATAGGAAGGTTATGAAATAGAATTCCCAAGAGATAAGGTGAAAGCTCGTGCTCTTCATTAGCTAAAGGAATTCCTTCAATAAAGGCATGAACAAATAACCCTACCATTAAGGCTACCGGAAGAATATTGTGCTCATTGTGATGGTGAAAATGACCATGCTCAAAGCCTTTTGTCAGCGCTTCAAGGATCATCTGCAGAAGAACCCCTGCAATCACGAATATTCCAAGATTACTGCCTGCTTCGGAGGTATACACTTGAGGGAACACTTCATTCAGACAGATCGTAATCAGGAATCCTGCACTCAGAACCAGCAGATTTTTGGCCAGTTTTTCCTTCTTCCCGAAGTGTTTTCCGAGAAATACTCCTGCGATCACACTTAGGATCAGTAAAAATACCGTCATCATTATTTTTTCTTAAATAAATTAATACATCTTGGTGAGATATCTTTAGAGAATTCATTTAACTGGTAATCTCCCCAGACTTTTATTCTTTCGAAACCACAATCTGCTGCATAAGAATGGATCTCTTCCAGTGAGTGAAGTTTTACTTTTTCAAAGAAATGAAAAGGTTTTCCGTCTGCTTCAAAGCGAATGTCTTTGATAATATGCCTGCCTTCGATCTTTTTAAGGATCTTAAATTCAATATCACCGCGTTTTACGGAGGCTTCAGGAATTAAAGTTTTTCTCACGTATTCTTCATTCAGATAATCCAGAACAAAGTATCCTTCGGATTTCAGGGCATTGTACACAGACTGAAAGACTTTTTTATCGTCATTTTCATTGTCGAAATATCCAAAGCTTGTAAATAAATTGAAGACTGCATCCATAGGATCAGCATCAATCGGATTTCGCATATCATGCACGTCGAAAATAAGCGTCTGGTTTTCAAATTGCTTATCAAATTCTATACTCTGTCTGGAAAGGTCAAGTCCCAGTACATCGTAGCCCAGTTTATTCAGAAAAACAGAATGTCTTCCTTTTCCGCAGGCCAGATCAATGATTCTGGATGAAGGCGGAAGCTGAAGGTCTTTCGTGAGTGCTGTAATAAAGTTTTCCGCTTCTGTATAGTCTCTGTTATTATAGAGAAGATGATAATAAGGGGTATCAAACCAAGATTCAAACCATTCCATAATACAAAAATAACTAAATTTGCGCTGTTAAAAGCAAAGTATTTGCATTTTGAAAGATTGACAGGATCAATGGAATTTTGAATTTTGATAGCTAATCTTTTAATTTTTAAATCATTAAATCTTTTAGCACCTTAATTATGGATACAGAAAATCTACAGATTCAGATAAAAACATTCTTCGGGCTGGAACAGATTTTGGCAGAAGAAGTCAAAAAATTAGGAGGAAGAAAGGTAGAAGTGAAAAACAGAGCGGTTAATTGTGAGGGTGACCTTGGCTTTCTTTATAAAGTAAATTATTCGGCGAGAACAGCTTTGAAAATTTTGATCCCGATTCATGAATTTAAAGCGTTCAACCAGCATCAGTTTTACGATAGACTTTTTAAGGTAAACTGGGAAGAATTCATGGATGTTGATCAATCTTTTGCCATTGATGCTACAGTGAATTCAGAAACATTTAAGCATTCACAGTTTGTGACCCTTAAAATGAAAGATGCCATTGTAGACTATTTTCAGGATAAGTTCAAGAGACGTCCTAATGTAGAAACAAGATCGCCGGATATTAAATTTCACCTGCATATCGATCGTGAGCTGATTACCATTTCTTTAGATTCTTCCGGAGACGCTTTGTTTAAAAGAGGATACAGGAAGGAGCAGGGCGAGGCGCCTATTAATGAGGTTCTTGCCAGTGGAATGCTTCAGTTAGCAGGATGGGACGGAAAAGGGAATTTCCTTGATCCGATGTGCGGTTCGGGAACACTTCTGATTGAAGCTGCAATGATTGCGATGGATCTTCCTGCACAGACTTTCAGAAAAAGATTTGCTTTCCAGAACTGGAAAAATTATGATGCTGATTTATTTGCCAAGATCAAAGAATTCCGCATCAACAGAGTAAAAGAATTTACCGGAAAAATTGTCGGCTATGATATTGATGCCCGTATGCTGAACGCAGCGAGAATGAATATTGAAGCGGCAGAAATGGAAGACGTGATTGAAGTAAGAAAACAAAACTTCTTTGATTCTAAAAAAGAACTTTTCCCTTTACTGATGGTATTTAACCCTCCTTATGATGAAAGAATCTCTATCAATGATGACGATTTCTACAAGAAAATAGGAGATACTTTCAAAACCCATTATCCAAATACATTGGCATGGCTGATTTCTTCGGACCTTGAAGCGGTGAAAAAAATTGGGCTTCGTCCATCCAGAAAGATTAAGCTTTTCAACGGAAAACTGGAAACACGGTTCCTGCAGTACGAAATGTATGAGGGAACAAAGAAAGTTCATAAAATTGAAAACCCTAAATAACAGATCAACCTTCCATCCCGGAAGGTTTTTTTTATTATTTTATGAAAAGAATTTTTATTTTTGTCTAAATTCAAATACACTATGGCCCTGGATTTTGTAGATGTTATAGACTTTATATCGAATCTTATTTCACTAGGAGGAACATCATCATCCAATCACCATTATGATGACCAACCTGAGAAGAATAAAAAAATAAAATATCTTACGGAAAAAGCCAGTGCTGCTTTTGTTGTTGCGGCTTCTGTATTGCTGTTTTTTGTTTTTAAAGATCCGCTTCCGCCGGAAAACTACAGCCAGACTCTTATTATTGCTTCACTAATCGGGATTGCGGTTTCAGGCATCCTGTTTTTTATTTTATACATTGCAGAGCTTTATTATTTTAAAAGTCTGTTCAGGCTGCTTCTCTTCAGTGGTTCAGTAATCTTGTTTTTTATTTCACTGGTTCTGTGTATTTACTTTAAATCCGGTCTGTTTGTTTAAATAAAAAAGCTCCCTGAAAAAGGAGCTTAAGTATTGTAAAAACTGGTTTCAGACAGTACTATTTTATAAAGTTGTTTTGGTAAACATCTGAACAGACATATATCCTCTTCCCCAGTTAAAATTCGGATCCGCAGTAGCCCACATGTTAAATCTGATGGTTGAAGTATCCGCAGTAGGTTCTACATAGCCATTTAAAGCATAAATAACGTTGATTGGGGTAGCTGTATTATTAACAACAGTATCACCTACTGTTGCATTTACTGAGGCCATTCTTGATGCTACTCCTGTTGAAACAGCGGGAACTGTATATTTTCTGGACCCGGCCGGAAGTTCTGATCCATTTTTCAAAAATCTGATCCCGAAATATCCCCCGAAATTGGTTGATATGGTAGTAGTACCTATGGGAACACTGTAAGTGGTAACCAGCTTGGCCTGAGTAAATGGTGGAATGGTGATGGTAATGTTTAGTCCTAAATTGAGATTATTTACTGTGGTCCCTACAGTAACTGGCTGATCAACAGGAGCAGCTGCCGTAACGTCAAATACGTTGTCAAGCCTCCAGGCTGTTTTGTCACGCTGCTGATAAGTGATCCATTGGGGAGATGCCGGAGTTCCGTAATTGGTGTAAAACCCTTCTTCCATATTCACTGTAACATTGGTATTATAAACAATAAGACCCTTGGCAGGAGAAGGAATTGTCACTCCATCTGTAGGAGTAGATAGGCTGATGCGAGGAATAAGCATCCCCTTATTGGTAGCATCCACCTGAAATTTTGCTGAAGCATCCGGTGTTATCGTTCCTAAGGCTGCAGATCCAGCAGAGGTAACAATGAAATCGTTGGCTGTTTGGGCAGGGGTAGGAGAAGCTGCATTGTCTTTACTCCCATCTACGTGAAATGCTCCGCTAGGCGTATTTGTTCCTATTCCAACTTGGGCGTATGAAAAAATGCTGAAGACTAATAAGATAGATGTTAAATTTGTTTTCATAAATTGTACTTTTGGTTATAAAATTCTTCAAAATTAAGAATTATAAGTTAGATATAACTAATAATTAATCAACAATGTATGAATTATATTTTAAATAATTGTTTATGAGTATTTTTTTTGTTCTGATTAAAAAATGTTGGATAATCTATGGCAAAGTGTTTGCGGGTTCTTCTGTGAATAAGTAATTTTGAAAAATTTTTAATTTGAAGCCTACTATTTCCATTGTCGTTGCTATTTTCAACCGAAAAGATGAACTTTTTGAGCTGCTGAATTCTCTGTCACACCAGACAGATAAAGAGTTTGAGGTGATTATTGTAGATGACGGTTCCTTTGTAGATCTTAAACCCACCATACATAATTTTGAGGGAATGCTGGATGTCAAATATTTCCGTAAAGATAATTCAGGACCGGGTCTTACCAGAAATTACGGAGCAAAGCGGGCTCAGAATGACTGGCTGCTATTTGTTGACAGTGATGTGATCGTAGAGAAAGACTATATTGAGAATATCAAAAAAGACATAGAAACCATTCCGTGTGACGCATTCGGGGGAGCAGATAAGGCTCATAAAGGTTTTAACCTGATGCAGAAAGCCATTTCTTACTCCATGACGTCTGTTTTTACAACCGGCGGGATTAGAGGAAGTAAAAAATCTGTTTCTAAATTCCAGCCGAGAAGCTTTAATATGGGAGTGAAGAAGTCTGTTTTTGAAAAAGTAGGTGGTTTTTCCGAAATGAGAATAGGTGAAGATCCGGATCTGTCGATGACTCTTTGGGAAAATGGCTTTACAACCGCTTTTTTTGATGATATTGCTGTTTACCATAAACGCAGGGTGGACTTTGGAAAATTTTCCAAGCAGGTATATCAGTTTGGCTGTGCAAGACCTATCCTTAATCAAAGGCATCCGAATTATGTGAAAATGTCCTTTGCTTTTCCTACTTTGTTTCTTTTGGGATATATTTTAGGCTTCCTTGAGTATTTTCTTATGCAAAGGGGAATTATCCTGGCTTTTTATGGATTGTATACTTTCATGGTGCTTTTTCATGCACTGATTGTTACCCGGAACATAAGTATTGCCGGAATGGCAGTCATTTCCACCTATATCCAGATGTTTTCTTATGGTTACGGATTTTTAAAATCGTGGATATTACTGAATGTTTTCAGAATGAAGCCGGAAGAGGCTTTTCCAAAACATTTCCATACAAAATAAAAGCTGCCGGAAAATTCCGACAGCCTTTGTAACAATAAATTAAGATATGAATATAGTTTCATGGTTGAGAACGCCTGTTTTCAGCATGCATTCCCGCATTTTTTGATAAGTTCTCTCTATATCCTGATCCAGGCCTATAGAGAATCTGATAAGTCCGTCTGATATTCCCATGGCTTCACGTTCTTCCTCAGGAATTTCTGATGAGGTTGAACTTCCGGAACATGAGAATAAGGTTTTATAGAATCCAAGGCTTACCGCTAAGTATCCTAAGTTTTCCTGCTGCATCATTTCCATGAGTTCATTGGCTTTATCGGTTGTTCCGGCATCTAATGTCAGCAGTCCGCCGAACCCATAGTCTTCATGCATCATGCTTTTCATCAGTTCATGATCTTTGTGAGAAGCTAACCCCGGGTAAGATACTTTTAAACCATCTTTTTCAAACCTTTCAGCAAGGTATAGGGCATTGTAGCTATGTTGTTTCATTCTGATGTGGAGTGTCCTCAGGTTCTTCAGGATGCTTGCCGAACGGAAGCTGTCCATGGTAGGTCCCAGAAGCATGCAGGCTCCGTTATTTACGTTTTTAGTATCATTAATAAATTCCTGGCTTCCACAGTATACTCCGCCAACAGTATCGCTGCTTCCATTGATGAATTTAGTAAGGCTGTGGATCACAATATCTGCTCCCAGTAATTTCGGTGAAACGGAAAGAGGGGAGAAGGTGTTGTCTACGATCAGCTGTAAACCATGTTTTTTACAGATTTCAGAAAGTTTTCTCAGATCTGCAACTTCCAGAAGCGGATTGCTTACGCTTTCGCAGTAAATGATTTTAGTACTTGGCTTTATGGAATTTTCGATAGACTCAAAATTGCTGATGTCTACGAAAGTGGTTTCAATATTGAAAGGAGGCAGGAAGTTCTTTAAAAAAGCATACGTTCCTCCATAAATGGTTCTGCTGGAAATAATATGATCTCCGCTTTTACAGATTTGCATCAAAACTGACGTAATAGCACCCATACCTGATGCTGTTACATTGGCTGCTTCGGTGTTTTCCATTTTAGCCAAAGCCTGTGCCAGATAAAGATTCATCGGGGATGAATGTCTGGAATATAAATAGCATCCTTCTGCATTTCCTTCAAAAGTATCGAACATGGTTTTTGCAGAAAGAAAAGTATAAGTAGAGCTGTCAGAGATCGAAGGATTTACTCCTCCGAATTCACCAAAATACTGAAGATCCTGAATCTCATTCGCCGCATTAAAATTTTCCATAAGCTTTAAGTTTTATTGATGGCCTAAATATGCTTTGTTTTCAGAATTATTACAATATAAATTTAAATTTGTAGAATATAAATCTATTAATTCCGTTTTACTTAGAAAATATGTTTGTTATCTTTGAGAATGTTAAACTTTTTCCAAAAAAACATCTATGAATTTTGATGAAACAGATAAAAAACTGCTCGTGTTACTTCAGGAAGACTGCAAGCAAACCACCAAAGAACTGTCTTACAAGCTTGGACTTTCTGTTACAGCCGTATACGAACGGGTAAGGAAGCTTGAAAATCTGGGCGTGATCTCAAAGTATGTAGCTCTTCTTGACCGGCATAAAGTAAACCGGGATTTTATTGTACTGTGTCATATAAAATTAACGCAGCACAAAAAGGAATTTGTGATGCAGTTTGAAAAGGAAATCATGAACCTTAACGAGGTTACAGAATGTTTTCATGTAAGTGGAGATTATGATTACATTCTTAAAATAGGGGTGAAAGATATGCAGGATTACAGAAATTTTATGCTAACCAAACTGACCGCTTTGCAACATATTGCGAGTACTCACAGCTCATTTATGATCTCTGAGGTGAAAAATACAACGGCTATTGAGCTTTAATTATTGAAATTCCGGCGCTTAGATTAAAACTCCGTGTTTCGATGCAATGGGTTCAGGAAGGTCGGTTTCTCCCGTCATTTGAAGTAGGTCAATTTCAATGGTTCTGCATATCGAAAGCATTGGGACATCAAACATGAGCCCGGCGAAAGGGTTTTCAGAATAATCTCCCACCAATTCCATGATGATGTAAATCCATCCGATGATGATACAAAAAGGAATAGAAGCCCAGATTCCAAAATCTCCGAGTTTAGCAAATTCATTAACAAGTCCCAACGGAAGCAGCATAATAAAAAGAATATTGAAGACAAATGCTGTACTGGCGAACTGTCTTGGTGAAGGGAATTTTTTAATTCTTTCCGCCTGTCCCTGAAAACCGTAGAATTCATTCAGGCAGGTCTGGAGCTGCATCTGATTGAATTCTGTGATAGCATTCATATTTTTTAATTCATTGATGTCTTTTGCCTGTTGTGAGTTCAGATAAGTGGCAAAGTTTTTATAATCATCCTTAAGATCATATTCTTCTTCTGAAAGATATTTGTGCAGGAAAATAGGAGCTCTTCCGTAGTCGGGAAAACCAGCTTTAATTAGTCTGTTTCTTCTCAGGTTTATATTTCCGAATTTATTTTCCGAGCTGATATGCTCCCATTCGGTAGGAACCAGAAGCTGCTCACGGAAAGTATAGAGCCACGCAATATGACGGTAGACAATTCTCCTTTTCCGGTCTTCAAGATCAAAGGTTCCTATTTCTTCGTTCTTTGTATCGAACGCATAGATCATTGAAGCAAAAGACCGGCTGGAATTCACAATGCCTCCCCAGATCTTTCTGGCTTCCCAAAGTCTGTCGTAAGCCTGGTTGTTTTTAAAACCTACTAAAAAGGCCTCCGCTGTACCAATCAAAGCTACGGGAACCCATGGTATGATCATCCACTCCCAATTGAAAAAATAAAAAAGAACGGCGATCAGGGTACACCATATGCTGATCAGGATCAGATGAGCGCCGGATAGATTGAGAACCTGTCTGTAATTGACATATTTCGTTGTGATCATAATGCTTCAGGAAATTTGATGTGCATATAAACAAAATGGATACCAAAAATGAGGCACCCTTCTGTTTATTAAAATTAATAAAAAAAACCTCTGATTTTTCAGAGGTTTCAATATTTAATAATTAAGCATTTCTTCTATTTTAATGCTGAGTTTTTCAGCATTCGGAAGCATTTCTTTTTCCAGAACAAGGTTGATTGGAACAGCCGGAACATTCAGTGATCCCATGGTTTCTACCGGAGCATCCAGATATCTGAAGCAGTTTTTAGAAATACGGTGTGCAAAAGCTTCTGCGAATGAATTGTTAAGCTGTTCTTCAGTTAGAACGATACATTTTCCGTGTGCTTTTACTCTTTCAAACACAAGTTCTTCATCTAATGGAATTAAAGTTCTAAGGTCTATAACCTCAACTCTTCCGTTAAAGTTCTTAGCAGCTTCTTTAGCCCAGTAAACGCCCATTCCGTAAGTAACTACAAGTAATGTTCTGCCTTTTTCGGTTTCGTTCTGATCAGCTTCAATAATTACTTTTCCTTTTCCGAAAGGTAGGATATAATCTTCTGCAGGTTCAATGGTTTTGGCATCTTCAGTTCCGGGAACCTTGCTCCAGTACAGACCTTTATGTTCCAGCATAACAACTGGATTCGGGTCATAATAAGCGGCTTTTAAAAGTCCTTTGAAATCTGCAGCGTTACTTGGGTAAGCTATTTTAATTCCCTTTATATTAGCTAAGATACTTTCTACACTTCCGCTATGGTAAGGACCACCTCCGCCATAAGCACCAATCGGTACACGGATGATATTGCTGACGGGGTATTTTCCGCCACTTAGGTAGCTTGACTTTGAAATTTCTGTGATCAACTGGTTGATTCCAGGATAAATATAATCGGCAAACTGAACTTCAACAATCGGCTTTAATCCAACAGCACTCATTCCTGTAGTGGAGCCTATGATATAAGCTTCCTGAATAGCTGTATTGAATACCCTCTTATTTCCGAATTTTTTTCCTAAAGTAACGGTTTCACGGAAAACTCCTCCGATTCTTTCCCCAACATCCTGTCCGTATAGCAATGCTTCCGGATGTTTCCACATCAGCTCCTGGATCGCGTGAATGGCTGCGTCTACCATAACGATTTTTTCACCGTCTGCAGGTTCTCGGGTTCCTGTTTCTTCAGTTATAGGGGTAGGGGCGAAAACGTGCTGCATAACCGTTTCAGGTTTTGGGTCTTCAGCATTTTTTGCTTTTTCGAAAGCTTCTTCAGCTTCAAGACGGGCTTTTTTCGTGATCTGTTTTAAAAGATCCTCATCTGCTCCTGATTCCAGTAAATGTTTTCTCAGAATTTCTCCAGGATCTTTTGCTCTATGTTTGGTTAAATCTTCTTCATCTCTGTAGAATTCTCTTCTTACTCCTGAAGTATGATGCCCGATAAGTACAGTTTTTGCACAAACTACTAAAGGCTTTCTTTCATTTCTTACGAAATCAACCGCTTTTTTCATCGCTTCAAAACTTTCCACGAAGTCTGTTCCGTCTACACGCATTCTGCTAAGACCGGTAAATCCAGCCACGAAATCGTAAGCGTCGCAGGTTCTTGCCTCTTCTTTGGTTACGGAAATCCCCCATTCATTATCCTGTACGAGGAATATGATCGGAAGCTGATGTAAGGCTGCAAATTGTAAAGCTTCACTCACTTCGCCTTCCGTTACCGAGTTGTCTCCAAGACTGCATACAACAACCGGATTGTTTTCGAAATTCTGTAAATTGAATTCCTGAATGTATTTTATTCCCTGAGCAACACCAGTGGTAGGAATTGTCTGCATTCCTGTGGCTGAACTCTGGTGAATGATTTTAGGTTTATCTTCGTCTCTGCTTGAAGGATGGGAATAATACGATCTTCCTCCTGAAAAAGGATCTTCTGCCTTAGCTAATAGCTGAAGCATTAATTGATAAGGTTCAAACCCGATTCCTAAAAGAATACTTTCGTCTCTGTAGTAAGGCGAAACCCAGTCCTCTTTTTTTAATTGGTATGCGGTAGCCAGCTGAATAGCTTCATGACCTCTTGAAGTACTATGAACATATTTACATATATTTCTGTTTTCTTCATAGATGTCTGCCATTGCCTTAGCCAGCATCATATGATTGTATGCTTTTAGCAGGATATCCTGAGAAACCTTTTCGTGAAGTGTATTTTCCATAGATAGCAAATATACATAAAAAAACAAAATACTAACAAGTGTTAGTATTTTGTGTGAAATCTTTGAGTTGGAAGACTATTCCTTGATCACTTTTTTAGAAATGACATCTTTGTTGGTTTTTATTTCAATGATGTAAATTCCTTTAGTGTAAGAAGATAGATCTATCGTTTCTTTTTCACTATTGATTGTTCCGTTTTGTAATTTCTTTCCGGAAAGATCATAGATGGTGAACGTTGATTTTTTAGGAGCTTTTAATATGTTTACAATATCTTTTGTAACGCTTGGTGCTATTGCCAATTCTCTTACACTTCCTGCTTCCTGGGTTCCTAAAACAGATGTATAGCCTGTCACAAGAATTGAATAGTTCTGGGGAGCATTACCGCCGGTACTGTTTCTTAAAGTTCCTTTATTGGTAATTTCAATTCTGTAGTTTCTTCCTGCCACCGGATTGTCGATAACTACCTGTTCTACATTGTCAACCTGATTATCCGCTTTGGAAGCAGGAAACATAGGGTTGTTGGCATCCAGTTTCCACGGATAGTATATTGTATTGGTTTGTGTGTCAATGATTCTTAAATCCAGATCATTAACTAATTTAGATGCTCTATTATTATGTACATCTTGCCACGTTAGATTTTGCGGAATTATATATGCCGGATCTATCCATGATATGGTTACTTTAAGAGGTTCTGTTCCAGATGCCTGTACCGTTTTTCTATTGGTTGCCGCATTATTTAAAGTTTCATCATTGAATATGATGGAATTGTTTGATTTTCCTACAAGTAGCTCGGCTCCTTTTTTAGCATTGATGTAACCCCATCCGTGCCAAGGATCCGGACCGATATTGCCGGCTTCAGAAGCTGAATGGATTGTAAGCACTTTTGCGGAAGCTGCATTAAGCTCAAGGGTAGGGAATAATTGCTTATAAATCTGCATCCAGAGACCAATAATACCCGTTACTATTGGTGCTGAATATGATGTGCCACTTCCAACAGATATGCTATTGCTTCCCGTAGTGTCCTCATTGGTAGATGCATGAGCTACCTCTGTTCCTGTGGTGGTAATGTCGGGTTTTATTCCTCCGTCATCTCTTGGTCCTGCGCTACTGTACTCCGAATGTATTACATCAGCAGCTGCGGTATATCTTTTATCATTAGTAGTAATAATATCAGTAGCACCTACAATAATCAGATTTTTAGCTAAAGAACCTGTTCCGATACAATCATAACCCTGTGAGCAGTTGTTGGGAGGTAAGACATCCGTTGCCGAAAACTGTACAGGATTACCTGAAGCATCTTCATAGTATCCGGGAACAGAGTTGCCATTGGGTCCCATTCCAAAGGAATTACCGGCAGACTTTACAATAACATAGGACGGATTATTGTATACAATCTGATCGTAATTTTGATCATTGATAAAATAAGTACCTTGTATATCATATGATGTTCCGGCATTGTAATATCCAGTCCAGAAATAAGCTCCGGGAACTACAGTATCTGTCCACCCCATATTTGTACCATAAGAATGATTGGAAATTTTCGGTGCAGCAGTCAGTATTTTCTGAAATACATTACTTTCGGTAGTATTTCCCGGCAAAGTACTATTGTTGAACGTATAATTATCGAAGGTAGCATTAGGAGCAATTCCTTTAAAATTGACCGGATGGGTTCCTCCGTTGTTGAGTTGGAATGTAAAGGGATAATCTTTTGATCCGATAAAACTCGTAACAGCAGTTGCATGATCGCTGTAATTCATTGTGGCTGCTTCTTTATTGGTAACTCTGTTGGGAGCATTGTTGAAAAGAACATGACCGGCAAATGCTCTGCCTCCGTCAAAAACAGTAAACTTGATATTTTCACCATTAAATGATCCCGTCAATCCATTTACAGTACCATTTTGGAGAAAATCAGAATTGGAATTTTTAATTTGATCCATGTCCTGGTTCTGTAAAAAATAGGGTTTGCCTCCTGGAGTAAACCCTGCCAGCTTACTTCTTTGTTCCTCAATTTCTTTTATCATCTCTGGGGATCTGTTCAATCCATAACGTTTTGAGATATAAGTTTCATATTTTTCATTGTTTTCCAGCCTTTGTTTTTCAAACTCTTTTATCAGAGCATCATCATGGTCCTGGGCAAATGTGAAAAAAGCAGCTAATATGCTGATTGAAATAAAGATTTTCTTCATAAAGTTTATAGGTTTAAAAAAAATTGCGGTTTATTTTTTTTAAATATATAAATTAAACATTATGTTGCTTTATTTTGTGTGAATTATGTGAGTTTTAGTTTAAATTGTATATGTATTTTTAATTTTTTTATTTAAAATTTTAAACATATGATATTTTTCAATGATTTTAATTTTGTAAAAAATGGGTTAAATACCTTCGTTTTATCCTTTTTCTTTACCCTATTTTGCCCAAAACGTACTGCAAAAAAAAGGATACTAACATTTTTGTTAATATCCCTTTTTGAGACAATATTATAATTAATGATTATTCCTTGATGACTTTTTTAGAAATAACATCTTTGTTGGTTTTTATTTCAATGATGTAAATTCCTTTAGTATAAGAAGAGAGATCTATCGTTTCTTTTTCACTATTGATCGTTCCGTTTTGTAATTTCTTTCCGGAAAGATCATAGATGGTGAACGTTGATTTTTTAGGAGCTTTTAATATGTTTACAATATCTTTTGTAATACTTGGTGCTATAGCAAGACCGCTTAAAGCGCTGGTTTCATTAGTTCCTAAATTAGTTTGTGTCTGTCCTGTAACAATAATTGAGTAGTTCTGCGTTGTCAATACAGGTGTTGCCGCATTATTAACAAGTGTTCCTTTATTGGTTATCTCAATTCTGTAAGTTCTTCCTGCTACCGGATTATCAATAACAACTTGTTCAACGTTATCCACTGTATTGTCACCTTTTGTGGCTGGCGTCATTGGACTGGTGGCGTTTAGTTTCCATGGCGTATAAACAGTGTTGTTTGTAGTATCTATGATTCTTAAATCTAGGTCATTAACTAATCTTGAAACTCTATTGTTATATAGATTTGACCATAGGTTTGAGGTTACTTTATATTCAGGGTCAATCCATGAAATGGTCACTTTTAATGGTTGGCTTCCTAACGCGGTAACTGTTTTTTGATTAGCAACCCCGCTGGTTAACGTTTCATTATTGAAGATGACTGAATTATTGGATTTTCCTACCAACAGTTCTGCTCCTTTTTTGGCATCAATATATCCCCAGCCATACCATGGATCAGGCCCAACGTTTCCAGCTTCAGCTGCTGAATGTACCATTAATGTTTTAGACGCTGCAGCATTCAGTTCAGCATTATTGAAAAGTGATTTGTGAATCTGCATCCAAAGACCGATAATTCCAGCTACCTGAGGAGCAGCCATAGAAGTACCGCTGTTGACCTGCCAAGTAACACTTCCTGTAGTATTTTCAGCTGTAGAGGCCATCCAGATACCAGTTCCGGGAGCGGCGATATCAGGTTTAATACCCCCATCGTCTCTAGGCCCTGCATTACTGTAATCGGATCTTACCACATCAGTTGGGGCGGTGTAGCGAAAATTATTTGATGTAATAATGTCTGTAGCTCCTACAACAATAATATTTTTAGCCAGCGATCCATAACCAATACAATCAAAACCCTGGGCGCAATTAGCTTCAGGGGCTGAGCCCGCAGGGTAGGCAGCATACCCGCTTGATGTGCTATAATAACTGTTGGTTGTCGTATTTGAGTAGCCTGGGCCATATCCGAAGTAGTTTCCTGCAGATTTTACGATGGTATAGGCCGGATTGTTGTACACAATGGCATCATAAGCCTGATCGTTTTGGAAGTAGGTTCCCATCAGGTTATAGTTATTGCCGGAAATATAATTTCCATTCCAGTACCATGCGTTATTCGGATACCCTGTTGATGTAGTACCATAAGTCCAGCCCGGATTTATTCCGTAAGAGTGGTTGGAGATTTTAGGCTGTGCAATTAAAATTTTCTCGAAAACAGTACTGGCAACTGTTCCTCCGGGAAGTACAGTGGTCGAATATCTGTAAGAATCCATTGTGGAATTCAGAGCAATACCTTTTGTGTTTCCGGTTGCTATAATATTATTATTTTCGTCTCTTTGCGTAAGAGGGACTGATCTACTTCCTATGATGCTGGCAACACCAGTAGAGTGACTGCTGTAATCATTGGTAGCAGCTTCCATATTAATTATCCTGTTGGGTGCATTATCAAATGCAGGATGGGGAGCGTAAATTCTGCCTCCGTCAAAAATGGTATACTTGATTCCTTCTCCATTAAAAGCTGTAGCTAATCCATTTACACCACCTACAGTTGTTAAAGCATCAACATTATTATTGAAGATTTGATTTTGGTCATCAGTCTCATAAAAGTTGGGTACATCTCCTGAAAATCCAGCCAGATTCGCCCTCATCTCATCTATTTTTTTCTGTGTTTCAGCATTTCTCTCTTTTCCGAATGCTTTAATTACATAAGAGTCAAACTTTGCGTTATTTTCTCTGTTTAATTTCTCAAACTCTCTTTTTAATCCTTCATTGTTTTGAGCACTTATTAAAGCAAAAGCTAAAGTGCTGACCAAAAGTAAATGTTTCTTCATGATAACTGATAAAATATTAAAAATTATAACGGGTTAAATATAGTGTTAAATATTTATAAATTAGGTTTTTCGTGTAAATAATTCTAATATTTTGTTGATTTATTGTTGTTTGATAATGGTAATGGATTATTTTTATTAGTTTTTTTAATTCTATATGTTTTATGTATTTGTAAAAGTTGTACTGCTTGTATTTTACTGAAAATTCTATTGAACTCTAATTCTTGCTATGGTTATATTGGTGTTGTGCTTTGAATTTATAATAGCAAAAAACCCGTTTCTGCAATTGCAGAAACGGGTTGGAAAGTGAGAAATGTTGATTTACTATTCTTTAATAACTCTCTTGGAAACAGTTTCTTTTCCTGTATTGATTTCTATAATATAGATGGCATTAGGATAAGATGAAAGATCTATAGATTCTGTTCCACGGTTGATTGTTCCGCTATGTAGTTTTTTTCCTGATAGATCATATAGGTTAAATACTGATTTTTCCGGAGCATTCAGTACGTTTACAGTGCTTTTTGTTAGTGTAGGAACGATACTGATATTACTGTTCAGAGGTTTTTCATTGGTAACTGATTTGGATGCTGGCGCTTGCTGGCTGTTGTAGCCGGTTACCATAATAGAATAGTTTTGAGGAGCATTAGCACCGGAATCGTTAACCAGATTTCCTTTATTGGTAATTTCTATTCTGTAAGATCTTCCTGCAGTTGGAGCATCAATGACTACCTGTTCTACATTGTCTACTTTATTATCAGCTTTAGTTGCTGTTAGCGGATTAGCCGGATCCAGTTTCCAAGGATAATAAACTGTATTATTGGAGGTGTCAATAATTCTAAGATCAATATCATTTACTAAAGTAGATGTTCTTACGTTGTGTAATTCTTGAAAAGTTTGATAGTTGGGTACCTTGTAAGCTGGATCGATCCATGAAATCGTTACTTTAAGAGGTTCTGTTCCGGTAGCTGTAATTGTTTTTCTGTTAGCTACACCGCTATTTAAGGTTTCGTCTGTAAATAGAACCGTACCGTTGGACTTTCCTACCAATAATTCTGCCCCTTTTTTAGCATTAATGAATCCCCATCCGTGATGAGGGTCCGGTCCGATATTTCCTGCTTCAGATGCGGAATGAATCATAAGTACTTTTGCAGAAGCCGCATTAAATTCAGCACCATTGAATAACTGCTTATTGATCTGCGTCCAAAGTCCTATAATTCCGGTAACAATAGGTCCGGAATAAGAAGTTCCACTGCCTGAACCATAGGTGGTGCTTCCTGTAGTATTTTCAGCTGTAGAAGCATGGCCTACGTTAGTGCCGACTGTTGTAATGTCAGGCTTTATCCCTCCGTCATCTCTTGGTCCTGCACTGCTGTAGCTGGATTTGATGACGCTGGAAGCATTGCTGTATCTTTTATTGGAAGCAGTAAGGATATCTGTAGCTCCAACAACGATAATATTTTTAGCCAGCGAGCCGGTTCCGATACAGTCATATCCTGAATTACAGTTCTTTGTAGGAACGTTGGAAGACATGAAACCAAACGTTACAAGGTTTCCAGAGGAATTCTGATAGTATTTAGTCTCATATGATGATGGTGTCATGCCATAAGAGTTACCGGCAGATTTTACAATAATATAAGAAGGATTGGTGTAGACAATTTTATCATAATTTTCATCATTGTTTAAGTAGGTTCCTTGGGCATTATAAGATGTCCCGTTGTTGTAATAACCATTCCATATCCATGCATAAGAGCCATTTACAGGACGGTAATCCCAACCTAAATTGGTTCCATAGGAGTGATTGGATATTTTAGGCTGTGCGGTTATTATTTTTTGAAAAACATTACTTTCTGAAGTGTTGCCCGGAAGTTTTGATGTCATGAATGCATAAGAATCAAAAGTGGAGTTCTTGGCAATACCCTGGATGTCTTTATTGGAAGAAACGAATGATTTACCTCCTATGAAACTGGAAACAGCTGTGGCATGCGCGCTGTAATTCATTGTGCCGGCTTCTTTATTGGTAACACGACCGGTTGCATTGTTGAATACATTGTGTGCTGCATAAACTCTTCCGCCGTCAAATACGGTAAATTTAATGTTTTCACCATTAAAAGACCCGTTCAGTCCTGCAATGGTTCCATTTTGAAGAAAATCAGAATTTGAGTTTTTAATCTGGTCTATATCATGAAGTTCATAGAAATAGGGGATTTCACCCAGAAATCCGGCAAGATGGCTTTTCTTCTCTTCAATTTCATGCTGTGTTTTGGAGTCTTTTTTAGTCCCGTAGTTTTTCGAAATGTAAGCATCAAATTTTTCGCTGTTTTTGTTGTTCTGGTTTTCGAACTCACGCATTAATGCGTCATTTTTTTGTGCACCTGCTAAAAAAGCAATCAGAGTGCTTGCTAGAAATAAATGTTTTTTCATGTTGATATTTTTGTTGCAGGACAAATCTATAAAAAGTTAAATATTACGCAAGTTTTATTTTGTTAAATTATCTGTTTTTAGCAATTTTTATTAAAGATAATTTTGATTTATTGTTTATTTATTGTGTTTTGTTTAATTTTTAGTTTGTTTTAAATGTAATTTGTTGTTTTTATTTATATTGGCTTTTTTAACAAAAAAAATATAGATGTCTTTTCTATTTCGAGGGTAAATTTTGTAAAAAAAATGAAGTAACTTTACATTCTCTTTTTTAAAAAAGTTAGAAAATTACATGTATTTAATTTTTGACACAGAAACAACCGGTTTACCTAAGAATTTCAACGCCCCGCTTTCCGATTCAGAAAACTGGCCCAGAATGGTTCAGATTGCATGGCAGGTGCATGATGACAATGGAAATCTTATTGAAAACCAGGACTACATTATAAAACCGGAAGGGTATGATATTCCCTTCAACGCTGCCAGAATTCACGGGATTACAACTAAGATAGCTAATGAAGAAGGCCGTGATCTTCAGGAAATCCTGGAAGAATTTTCCAAAGTGCTTGAAAAAGTAAGGGTGGTATCCGGTCATAATGTAGAATTTGATTACAATATTGTAGGAGCTGAATTTTACAGAAAAAATTTACAGGACAACCTTCAGGATAAGCCCAGAGCAGATACCATGATCTTAGGAACCAACTACTGCCAGCTTGGCGGCGGAAGGGGAGGAAGGTTCAAACCACCAAAGCTGGAAGAGCTTTATGAAAAATTGTACGGACATAAATTTGACGAAGCACATAATGCCGCAGCCGACGTAAATGCCACGGCACAGGTGTTTTTTGAAATGATGAGAATCGGGGTGATTCCTGCAGAACTGTTAAAAGTTTCTGAAGATCAGCTGGCTTATTTCAAAACGCTTCATCCTGATCCTATCAAGCCTTTCAGTATTGTTATCAGAAGGCAGGTAGCTGACTTTAATAATAAGAAAAAACAACAGGACTTTGGAAGTATTGACGAGATTGATCTTGGGCAATATTTTAACTTTGATAATCATAGTGTCTTCTCAACGTTATCAGCTACTTCAAGCATTAATGATTTAATTAAAAGGGCATCAGATGACAATTTTCCGGCTGTCGGAATGGTGGATCTGGGAAATATGATGGGTGCTTTTAAATTTGTGTCTGCAGTAGAAGGAGCCAATGGGGACCGTGCAAAAAAGCACAAAGAATTTTTAACGAAAAAACAGGAAGCTGAAGAAAACGGAACCGAATTTAATGAAACAGAACCTGTTTCAGAGCCTTTGATTCCTGTTGTTGGCTGTGAATTTTATATTTCAGACCGCTATGAACAGAAACAGTTTACCAAAGATGATCCGGACAGAAGAACACAGGTTGTTCTCTTAGCAAAGGATTTTAACGGATACAAAAACTTAGCAAAGCTTTCAAGTATCGGTTTTTTAAAAGGTTTCTATTTCGGAGTTCCAAGGGTAAGCCGTGAGCTGATTGCCCAGTATAAAGAAGGGGTTATTGCTTTGACGTCAGGGATTCATGGAGATATCCCGGATGCTATTCTTAATACCGGTGAACAAAAAGGTGAGGAACTTTTCAAATGGTGGAAAGATACTTTTGAAGATGATTTTTATGTTCAGATCCAGAATCATAAGCTACCGGAAGAAGAACATTTGAACGAAGTTTTACTGTATTTTGCAGATAAATATAATGTTAAGATTTTAGCTCAGAACGAAACGTATTATACCAATAAAGACGATTCTAATATTCAGGATATTGTAAGCTGTATTAAAGACGGTGAAAAACTGTCAACCCCTGTTGGGAAAGGATTTGGAAAGAGAAGAGGACTGGCAACGGGAGAATATTATATTAAAAATGCTGAAGAAATAAAAGAAACTTTTCTGGCTTATCCCGATGCTTTCGAAGCATATGAAGAATTTACGGCTAAGTTTAAACCATATACTTTAAAAAGAGATGTTCTCCTGCCGAAGTTTGATATTCCTGAGGAATTTATTCATACGGAAGATGAGATAGACGGAGGAAAACGTGGTGAAATGGCTTATCTTACTTACCTTACTTATGAAGGCGCTAAAAAGAGATATGGTATTGAGGGTATTACAGAAGAAGTTAAAGAACGTCTTGATTTTGAGCTTGAAGTAATTGCCAATACTGGGTATCCGGGGTATTTCCTTATTGTACAGGATTTTTGTAACGAGGCCCGTAAAATGGGAGTTTGGGTTGGTCCCGGAAGAGGATCGGCAGCAGGCTCTGCGGTAGCATACTGTATTGGAATTACTAATGTTGACCCAATTAAATATGATCTCCTTTTTGAGAGATTCCTGAATCCCGAAAGGGTCTCAATGCCGGATATTGATATCGACTTTGATGATGAAGGTAGAGACAGGGTTATCAAATGGGTAATTGATAAATATGGACAGAGCCAGGTGGCGCAGATTATTACTTACTCTGTTTTGGGTGGGAAATCTGCGATTAAAGATGCAGGAAGGGTTCTTGATGTTCCGATTCCTGATACTAATAATATTGCGAAACTTATTCCATCTACACCAGGAATGAATATTGCCAAAGCTTTGGCAAAATATGAAAAACTGAAACCGGAAGAGCAAATGCTCGTTGATGAAATGAGATTTGTTCTTGATAGCCCCGGGGATCCACGCCATGACGTTCTTGCGAGTGCAAAAAAGATGGAAGGATGCATCAGAAATACAGGAATCCACGCCTGCGGAGTAATTATTACTCCTGAAGACGTAAGTAATCTGGTTCCGGTGACTATTGCTGCGAAAGATGCTGATATTCTGGTGTCACAGTTTGATAACTCAGTAGCGGAAAGCGCAGGACTTCTGAAAATGGACTTTTTGGGTCTTAGAACACTTACAATTATCAAAGATGCAATAAAGCTGGTTAAAGCAAGATATGGAGTAGATATTGATCCGGATCTTATTCCGCTGGATGATACAAAAACATATCAGTTATTTAAAGAAGGAAGAACAGTAGGGATTTTCCAGTACGAAAGTCCCGGGATGCAAAAATACATGAGAGAGCTGAAACCAACGGTTTTTGCCGATCTTATTGCCATGAACGCATTGTATCGCCCAGGTCCAATTAAGTATATCCCGAACTTTATTAACAGGAAACATGGAATTGAAGAAATTGTCTATGACCTTCCTGAAACAGAGGAATATTTAAAAGAAACCTACGGAATTACTGTTTATCAGGAGCAGGTAATGCTTTTATCTCAAAAACTGGCCAACTTTACAAAAGGTGAAGCCGATACGCTGAGAAAAGCAATGGGTAAAAAACAGATCGACGTTCTGAATAAGATGTACCCTAAGTTTATTGAAGGAGGAAGAAAGAATAATCTTAATGAGGAAAGGCTGGAGAAGATCTGGAATGACTGGAAAGCTTTTGCGGAATATGCCTTCAACAAATCCCACTCAACCTGTTATGCCTTTATTGCTTATCAAACGGCTTTTTTAAAAGCCAACTATCCTGCAGAATATATGGCGAGTGTAATGAGTAATAACATTAACAATACGGATTCGATCACCATGTTCATGGAAGATTGTAAAAGTATGGGGGTTGATGTTCTGGGACCTGATGTGAATGAATCACAATATAAATTTTCCGTAAACGAAAAAGGGCAGATCCGTTTTGGATTGGGAGCAATTAAAGGTATAGGTGAAGGGCCGAGTGAAGCCATTACGCGAGAAAGAGAAAACGGAAGATTCAAAAATATTTACGACTTTTTTGAAAGAATACTGCCTTCCCAGATGAATAAGAGAGTGGCGGAAAGTTTAGTGCTTGCGGGAGCATTTGATGAATTGGATGCTTTCCATAGAGGCCAGTATTTTGATATTGATATGGCCGGAAAAACCAATCTTGAAAGGTTGATCAGATACGGACAAAGCTTCCAGGAGAGTAAACACGAAATGGAAAATTCCCTGTTTGCTGATTTTGCGGAAGAAGTACAGATTGAACAGCCTAAACTGCCTCCTTGTCCGGAATGGCCCAATATGCATAAGCTGAATAAAGAAAAAGAAATTATAGGATTCTATCTTTCTGCGCATCCGCTGGATGAGTTTAAATATCAGTTCCAGTTTATGCAGGGACAGCTTTCCAAAAAAGCGGTATTGGAAAAAGAAGAGGAAGAAAAAACAAATACGGAAGAAGCTCCCGTTCTGGAGACCGATGCACAAGATGATTCTGTTGATCTTACAGAGATTGTATCGGATGAAATGTCCATAGGAGAAGAGGAAGTTGTAGAAGAGGTTGTTAAAAAAGCAGAACCGAAAGGGAATTTTCTGTTTCTCAATCTGGATGAAGTAGATGCTTATAAAGAACAGGCATTCTCTAATAAACAGGAAGAGCTTTTTGAAGAGAAAAAGAAAGACTGGAAAACAATTCAGAAAGAAAGAGAGAATGGCGGTGGCGGAAAAGAATATACCGTAGCCGGACTTATCACAGAATATAGAGTTCAGGATGGATTCCGAAGCGGGGAGAAGGTGGCTTTTGTTACTTTGGAAGATTATTCCGGATCTTATTCTTTCAGGCTGGGGGATAGAGATTATATGCGCCTGAAAGAAAAGCTGGAAGTTCAGAGGTTTGTTATATTTAAAATAAAATTTGCCCAGGTAAAAGACGGACGGGTTTTTGTGAATGTGAATGATGTAATCGAGCTGCAGGAAGCTTTTGAAAGATTTGCTAAAAGTATTTCTCTGGTAATGGATGTGATGGATGTCAGGCCGGAAGATCTGGATTTCTTCAGAACAGTTCTCGACAGGAATAAAGGAAACCAGAAACTGAAATTCTTTATTAAAAATATAGAAGATGATTCCCATCTGGAAGTGCAGTCTATGAAACATTCTGTAGATCTGAACGGAGATCTGATTAAGGAGATTCAGCTTCTGAATAAATATGAGTTCTATCTCAATTAGTAATAATAAAATATGTGGTATATAAAGCGGCTTTTTGCCGCTTTTTTTATTTTTTCAAGACCCTTGAAAGTGATTAGTCTATAAAATTTATCAACAATTATATTATGTTAAGTAGGGTTTTTTCTTCCTGCTTGTATTTTGATGCTTGTGTTTTAACGTTCTTAAAATCAGTGTTTTAAATTTTAACTCTATATTGTGAAATATTAGTTAAAATTAAATAAATGTTTAAGTTTTTATAAAATTACAGCCTATTTTAAATATTTGGATTTAATATTTTAAGATAAATTTTGATATTTGATTAAATATTTACTTACTTTTACCTCCCTAATTTTTATTTTACGAAGTATGAAAAAACTTTTACTGTCGTGTATGTTGGCTCTGAGTATGGGAGCATCTGCACAAATTATTGTAAATGAGAGCTTCGAAGGAAGTTCTTTGCCTTCGGGATGGACGGGCTCAGCACTGCCATCTACAGCAGGTCAGACCACTACTGTTTCTATGTGGAGTGGAGGAACAGCCTGCGTAGGCTCGAAAATGGCTTACAGAAATCTGTATAGCGGTGTTACCTCTTATAATATTACCTATTCATCAGCAAGTTCAAACGGAACAGAACTTACTTATTCCTTTCAGTATGCAGCAAAAGGGTATTCCTCTAGCGATGCAATTAAAGGTAGCGTTGTCGCTGAATATACAGTAGATGGAGGAACAACATGGGTTGCTCTGGGGGCGCCAATTAATCTGAATAATCCAAGCTCAACACCTGTTCCTTGTACCACTGTTTCAGGAGTAATTCCTGCGGGAACAATCCCGGCAGGGGCTGATTTTAAATTCAGACTGACCGGAAATTATACTGCAACTTCTGATTTCTATTTAGGTTTTGATGACGTGAAGTTAACGCAGGTTGTTACTGCACCTCCGGGATGTTCAACAATTTCAGCGCCGGTAGCAGGTGCGACAGGAGTTTCCAGGACACCTGCTATTACCTGGAGTCAGGCAGCAGGAGCTACAGGATATCTTTTGAATGTAGGAACTACTCCGGGAGGAACAGATGTTATTAACGGCCAGAATGTTGGGAATGTTACATCATATAGTATTCCGACGGCTAGTGCTCTAAATTATTCAACGGTTTATTACGTAAAAGTTATTCCTACCAATAATTTAGGAAATACAACCAATTGTACAGAGAGTTCTTTTACAACATTAAATATTGGCTGTCCGTCTGTAAGTGCACCATCTAATAATGCCTTGAATACAAGTGTGACTCCTGCAATAACTTGGAGCTCAGTTAGTGGGGCTACGGGATACAGGCTGTCAGTAGGAACTACTTCTGGAGGGACTGAAGTTTTGAATAACATAGACCTTGGGAATGTATTAACTTACACATTTCCCTCTCCTTTGAACTATAATACAGCGTATTATTATACGGTAAATGCTTATCAGGGAACGACGAGTACATCGGCATCCTGTACAGTTAGAAAATTTACAACCAAGGCACCTCCTCCTGCTAATGATGAGTGTGCGAATGCGGTAGTTTTAGGAGTAAACTCAGATATCAACTGTGCTGTAAAAGGTACAGGAAATACATTGGGTGCAACACAGTCTGCATCATCAGGTACTTGTAGCTTTGTTACTTCAGATGATGATGTTTGGTTTAGCTTTGTTGCTACAGCCAGCAGTCATGTGATTAAATTGTCTAATGTAGTTTCTACAGGAACATCATCTACAACCGATATGTATTTTCAGGTATTAAGCGGAACTTGTGGTTCTTTCACAAGTTTACTTTGCAGTGATGCTGATGCTAATTCTGTTTCAGGACTTACGCCGGGAGAAACTTATTATGTAAAAGTTTTCACCTATAGTTCAGGTGCGGAATATGCTGCAAGTTTTGAGATTTGTATAGGAACACTTCCTCCGCCTCCTGCCAATGATGAGTGTTCAGCGGCCACAGCCCTTACGGTAAGCTCAGGAGCTTTATGTACTTCTGCAGTGGTAGGAACTACTTTATCTGCAACCAGCTCAGGCGTTGCTGTATCTCCATGTACAGGTACTGCAGATGACGATGTATGGTATTCTTTTGTGGCAACCTCTACATCTCATGTGGTTGCTTTAACTGATGTTGTGTCAGTAGGAGTAACTTCTTCCACGTCTTTATATCTTCAGGTTTTAAGCGGAGCTTGTGGAAGTATGACATCCCTTGCATGTGATACAAGCCCTGCTACACCAACAGTGCTTACAGGTTTAACAGTTGGTAGTACTTATTATATCAGAGTATATAACTCTAATACTGGAACAGGATATGCCAACACATTCAAGATTTGTGTATCAACACCGGTTGTGCCTGCCAATGATGAATGCGGTAATGCCGTAACTCTTCCTGTAAGTGCGGATTTAAACTGTGCAGCTCCTACTTCGGGAACAACACATAGTGCTACAAATTCTAATTTAGCTGTATCTCCATGTACAGGTACTGCAGATGATGATGTATGGTATGCTTTCACGGCTACAGGCCCGGTTCATACAGTAATGCTGTCTAATGTGGTTTCTACAGGAAGCACTTCGTCAACAAGTTTGTATACTCAGGTATTTAGTGGAGCATGCGGATCTTTAACAAGTCTTGTATGCGGAACTTCTAACTCAACTGTTGTGCCTGGATTAACAACAGGTCAGACGTATTATGTAAGAGTTTATAATTCTAATGGATCAGGATATTCCAACAGCTTTAATATCTGTGTAGGAACTCCTCCTCCTCCTCCTGCCAATGATGAGTGCTCAGGCGCTGTTGCTTTAACGGTAGGGAATAACTTTAATTCAAATCCTATTACTGCTACAAGTGTATCGGCAACGACTAATGGAGTGTCAACATGTGTTACTACCGGGTCTAATAATGTTAATAATGTATGGTTTTCTGTAGTAGTTCCTCCATCAGGAAGTGTTACCGTTGAAACAGCTTCGCTTACAGGATCTTCGTTTGCTGATTCTATTATGGAGATGTATAGCGGTAGCTGCGGGACGCTTACTTCTGTAGGATGTAATGATGATGTTAGTGGAGCCAGCAACAGATTTTCTAAAGTGTCAGTTACAGGCCAAACTCCTGGATCCACACTATATGTAAGTGTTTGGAAATTCGGGCCTACAAATCCGGATGGAGAGTTCAGAGTTTCAGCTTATGACAGTTCTGTTTTAGCCACTTCAGAAACGGCAGTGGTGAAAAATAACCTTAAAGTGTATCCAAACCCATTCTCTGATATTCTGAATATCTCAGATGTGAAGAATGTAAAATCAGTTTCTGTTATTGATCTTTCAGGAAGAGTAGTGAAAACTATTGACAATCCTTCTTCAGCTCTTCAGCTTGGAGATTTGAAACAGGGAATGTATCTGATTTCTTTAAAAATGAAAGACGGATCAGTACAAACATTAAAAACTATTAAAAAATAAATTTTTTAGTATTAATCAGTGTTTTATGAATAGCAGCCTAATAAGCTGCTATTTTTTTTGTTATATATTTAAAAAATATTATTAATTTAACAAAAAAATAAAACTTAATAAACTATGAAAAGAATTTTACTCTGGGGTATGCTTCTGATAAGCATAACCATGAATGCACGGGTAGAGACAGGAAATTTCTCTACTGATAAGAAAGAATATAACGGCCGGAATAAAGCATGGAACCCTCCGGCTAATGATGATTGTGAGAATGCAGTACAGCTTACCGTGAATTCAAATCTGAACTGTGGTGTTACTGTTGCAGGAACAACACTTGACGCTACAGATTCAGGATTAGCTCCAGCTCCTTGCTATGGAACTGCCGATGATGATGTATGGTATAAATTTACAGCAACTGCTTCAATTCATGTAATTTCTCTCAAAAATATTGTTTCTGTAGGAAGTGATAACTCTACCGATATGTATTTTCAGGTATTCAACGGGACTTGTGGTAATCTGACGAGCATTAAATGCTCTGATCCTGAAGAAAATATTGTAAGAGACCTTACACCGGGAGAAACCTATTATATCCGGGTGTACAGCTATTATGGAGCAGGCAGGGCTCAGACTTTTAATATTTGTGTAGGGATGCTGCCTCCACCTGTAGCGAATGATGAATGTTCCGGAGCGGTAACTTTAACAGTTAATGCAGATCTTTTTTGTGGTAATAAAACGTCAGGAACTACAATAGGTGGTACAGATTCTGGTATTGATCCGTGTGAAGGCGAATCAGATGATGATGTCTGGTATAAATTTACTGCGGTAGAAACTTCTCATGCTATATCATTAAGCAATGTAGATTCTATCTATGGATATGATTCTCCTATGTTTGAAATATTTAGCGGTTCATGTGGTGCCTTAACCAGTATCGGATGCTCAGATTATGAAACCTCTCAGATTCTCACCGGACTGAATCCCGGAGAAACTTATTATATAAGAATATTCAGTGATGCTGAAGGGTTTAATACTTTTGATATTTGTATAGGGACTCTTCCTGATGCTCCTCCTGCTAATGATGAATGTTCAGGAGCTGTAGCATTGACGGTGAATTCAGATATGAGCTGCAGTAATAAAATTTCAGGACATACCGCTGAGGCTACAGATTCAGGCATTGATCCTTGTGATGGTGAGGCAGATGATGATGTATGGTATAAGTTTACTGCAGTAGGTACTTCTCATATTGTCTCAATAAGTAATGTGGCTGCTGTTTCCGGATATGGAGGAGCTTTCTTTGAAGTTTTCAGCGGAGCATGTGATACTCTTACCAATATTGTATGTTCAGACTATGAAGACTATCAGGTTCTTTCCGGATTGACACCTGGTGAGACGTATTACATAAGAGTATTCAGTATGTATGACGGAGCTATTACTTTTGACTTATGTGTAGGCACATTACCTCCTGCACCAGCTAATGATGCATGCTCCGGAGCTCTTTCTGCAACAGTATTCCCATACAGCTATACTCAGGCTGATGCGGCGGGTGCTACCAATAATGACGGATTTATTGAAAGCTGTACAGATGAGGGAATGAATGACGGAACATGGTTCACATTTACCGGAACTGGAAGTACTTTTGATATTTCAGTTACGATGCCTTCTGGAAGTTCTTTTGATCCTAAGATTGGGGTATACAGTGGAAGCTGTGATAATTTAACCTGTGTAGGAACGGCAGATGATGGATTGTCAGGAGGTGCAGAAGCAATTTCTGTTCAAACCACGGCTGGAACTGTTTATTATGTAAATGTGGGTAATTATAGTGCTTATTCGGATAATATGGAGGGAGAATTTACCATTGCAATCAAAAATGCATCTCTTGGAACTTCAGAAGTTTCTAAAGAAAAAGATAAGATCAAGGTATATCCGAATCCGTTTACAGATGTATTGAATATTGCAGATATTTCAAAAGTGGGATCCATTACTATTTCTGATGTATCAGGAAGACAGGTGAAAAATATAAATGTACCTTCCTCCGTACTTCATTTGGAAGATCTTAAACAAGGTATGTATCTGGTGATTTTAAATATGAAAGACGGATCAAAGCAGACTGTGAAAGTAATCAGAAAATAATATTTTAATTTTTAATAATGAACGGCAGCTCAAAAGGCTGCTGTTTTTTTTGATATGTGGTGGCCAGATGATAACCTGATAAGGTCGATGGTTTTGTTTTTTCATCCAATCTGTTGTTGTAATTGAACGGTGTGATCATCAGCTTTTCCTGTGATGTAAAATATCAAAAAGGAGGGAAATACTGTTTTTTTCTTTATTTTGTGAAATATGAAATATTTATTTATATCGGATGTTTTTTTAATTTTAATTGGGGTTTTGTGCTTAATTATTGTTAATTTAGTTGTCTAAACACTAAAATATACTAATCTATGAAAAAACTTCTATTTTCATGTTTGTTAATGCTAAGCATGATCATGAATGCCCAGATTGACTTGGGCACAGGAAGTACGAGTGTAGGAGTTGCCCCTATAAGTACTTATTACGGATATTCTTATGTCCAGCAGATCTTCACAAAACAGGAAATTAATGCCAATGCAGCAGGTAATATTACCGGGCTTAAATTTTACCTGAGTCCCAATGCGGTTCTTACCAATTCTTCTGACTGGACTGTTTTTCTGGGACATACTTCAAAAACGAACTTTACCTCTGAAAGTGACTGGATTCCAGCGGCTGGTCTTACAGAGGTGTATACAGGATCAATTTCCCAAAACAATGGAGTAGTGGAAGTTACTTTTGCAGTTCCTTTTCCCTACAACAATACCCAGAATCTGGTAGTGGCTGCTCAGGAAAATTCATCGGGATATGACTCCAATGGTTTCAGTGAAGCTTTTTATGTGTATAATCTTTCGGCTGCAGGATCTTCTCTTTATTATAGGAATGATGATGATCCTTTTGATACAGCGAATCCGGAAGACGGAAACTTAAGTAGCAATAAATCCGTTATTACTATTATGGGGCTTGCTCCTAGTTCTATACCGGCATGTCCTGTTGTGGCATATCCTGCCAATAATGCACAGTTTGTTCCATTATCTCCTAATATTACCTGGAACGCACCAACGGGTGCTCAAAGCTATAAAGTATCTATAGGAACTACGCCGGGGGGAACAAATGTTGTTAACCAGGAATCGGTAGCAACAACAAGCTTTACCCCTTCCACTCCTCTGGCTGCCAATACGACTTATTACCTTAAAGTGACTGCTGTAGGAGCGGGAGGAGAATCTGCAGGCTGCTCAGAAATTACCTTTAAAAGCGCACCACCTCCACCCGCAAACGATGAGTGTACAAGCGCTGTTGAGCTTACTGTAAGTGCTAATATCCAGTGTAGTAATCCTACTTCCGGATATACGTTAGGTGCTACAGACTCAGGAGTAGCTACGGGTACTTGTTCCGGAAATCCTGATGATGACGTATGGTATAAATTTACTGCTACAGCTTCCACTCATTTCATCTCGCTTAGCAATATCGTTTCTATAGGAAGTACAGATACTACAGATACTTATTTCCAGGTTTTAAGTGGCGCATGCGGCAATATGTCGAATGTATTCTGTTCAGATCCTGCAACAGCACTTGTTAATGATCTTACACCAGGAGATACTTACTACATAAGAGTATACAGTTATGGAGGAGCTGGCAGAGCCCAGAGCTTTAACATCTGCGTAGGTACCTTGCCTCCACCTCCCGCTAATGATGCATGTTCAGGTGCACTGGCAGCAACAACATTCCCATATAGCTATACACAAACTGACGCAGGCGGTGCAACGAATAATGATGGATTTATTGAAGTTTGTACTGATGGAACAATGAATGATGGTACGTGGTTTACCTTTACAGGAGACGGAGATACTTACAATATTTCAGTATCAATGCCAGCGGGAAGTTCATTTGATCCGGAAGTAGGGGTTTACAGTGGAAGCTGTGATAACCTTACCTGTGAAGATTCTATGGATGATAACGGTTCAGGAGGTACCGAAACCGTTTCTATACCTACTGTTGCCGGAACAGTTTATTATGTAAACGTAGGCAACTACAGCGGTTTTACAGATGAAATGGAATGGCCGTTTACCATCAATATCAGTAAAGGAGCTCTTAGTACAGCAGAAACAGCTAAAGCGAAAGACGCAGTTAAAGCATACCCGAATCCGTTTACAGATGTGCTGAACATCTCGAAAATAGAACTGGTAAAAGCCGTTTCCATTTCAGATGTTTCCGGAAGATTGGTGAAAACAATTGATAATCCTTCTTCTACTCTTCATTTAGGAGACTTAAAACAAGGACTTTATTTTGTTACATTACAAATGAAAGACGGATCTAAACAGACCATCAAAGCAATCAAAAAATAAAATAACATATTGTATCATTGTATAATAAAAAAGACGGCTCCAGCCGTCTTTTTTATTACTTATCATTCATTACTCATTACTCATTATTTATCTGGTACCGGCTGTATATCCCCTGTGTTCATCAGGTCAAATAGGGTAGGGAAAAAAGTGACTAGTATAAAATAAATGATAATCATTAACACAATCAGGGCAAATAGAATAATGACCAGACTGTTGGGTTTGTTTTTCTTTTTTGGTTCCATGATATTGTGATATTGGGTTAATAATTCAGTATTTACCTCATATCAAGCTAATTTCTTGCCACACTGCTTACAATACCTGGCATCATCATCAATATCTTCATTACCGCAACGGTCACAAACCTTTTCCAGATTCTGTCTTTTATTCCGCATTTCCGCGGTTACAATTCCAGTAGGAACAGCAATAATAGAATACCCGGCAAGCATCAGAATGACTGCAAAAAACTTACCCAGAGGAGTAATAGGGGAAACGTCTCCATATCCAACGGTTGTTACAGTAACTACCGCCCAGTAAATGGATTGCGGAATGGTTTCAAACCCAGGCCTGCCTCCTTCTACCATAAACATCATAGAGCCCACAATGACCGAAAAAATAATCAGAAACAGAAGGAAAATATAAATCTTTCTGGAACTGTTCTTCAGTGCCCTTACGATGAGGTAACCGTCATTCATAAAATCAAGCAGGTTGAAGATTCTGAAAATTCTAAGCATTCTGAGCATTCTGAAGATCAGGAAATATTTTGTTATCGGGAAAAAGAGACTCAGATAAAAAGGAACCAGTGCAAGAAAATCAATAATTCCGAAAAAACTGAAGACATAATGTTTTTTATTTTTTACTACAGCAATACGCATCAGGTATTCTGCGGAGAAAAACAGGGAAATAATCCATTCCAGAATCAGAAACGTATAATGGAATCTTTTGTCAAGTTTGGGCACACTTTCCATCATAATGATTGCTGTACTTGCAAGAATTAAAGATAAAAGGATGATGTCAAACAGCTTTCCGAGCCTTGTATCGGAGCGGTAAATTATACGATAAAGGAATCTTTTCCAGAGTTTATCTTCAGGAACAAGGTTATGCTCTCTTTCCATTTCAAAATCAGTATTTCACGGCAAAGTTAATAATTTCCCCTATAGGCCAGGTAAATATACGATTGTTACTATATATCTTCAAATGTTAAAAGTTTTTCTGTCATTTAAAAGTGAATTATTTTATATTATTGTCATGGTTTTCAGTGACTTATGTTTTGTAATTTACGAAAATAATATGAGAATTAAAAACTTATTTTTTAACATAAATTAAGATTCAATATGTAATTTTATTCTACAAAAACAAACATTATGAGAAAAATTTTAATTTCGTGGATCTCAATTTTTATGTACAGTATTTTATACACACAAGTTGGGATCAATACAAGCTCTCCAAACGGAGCAGCCGTATTGGATATTGTTTCCAATCAGAAAGGCCTTCTTATTCCACGTCTTACTGATGCAGATAGAGATACCTATCTGGCTGATAATACTACAGCTACTATACCTCCGGCTGGAATGCCGAACCCTAATCTTATCGCGGGCACTCTTATTTTTAATACAACATCAAATAATTTCCAGTACTGGGATGGCCTTCTCTGGAGGCAACTTTTTGTTCCCACATCATCTCAGGCTGGTAACGACGGTGTCGTTAAAATAAATTCTGGAAACGCAGATGTAAAACCTTCCCTCAGTCTGAATGGATCAGGTAGTGGTTATGGACCAAGGCAGCAGGTAGTATACACCACTCCATTAGTCTTCGCTACAAGCCCTACAACGAGCTGGCCGGAAACAACAGTTCCTTTCCCCGGAACTACAGCCAATATCTATAATTCAGGCAAATGGAGAGAAAATGAAATTTATGGCCAGGTTCACGTTTGGAGACTTATTGTGAATGTGGCATCTGGAGCCAATTCTTCAGGATCTGTAAAAGCTACCTTTAAAAATCCGGATTCAGGGTTTGAAATCAACTCTATCCAGCTTGTTCCCAGCGGGTCGGCATCCGGAAACATTCTTACTTTCTACTTTTACACTATTGCAGATGCTGCCAGTCTTGATCCGGGTAGAGGATATCAACTTTTCCTTGAAGCAGACTTAACATGTACTGCAGTAGTAGACTCCTTTACCAGGGTATCCTTATTTAAAGATTGAAAGAATTTGGATAGGTTTTAGTTTGAAACTCAGCCGGCTTCAACAGGCCGGCTTTTTTTTTATTGCTTCAGAAATACTTTCCGGGTTTTTCTAAAAATCAATATCTTCGCTGAAACTGAAAATTTATACAATGAAGCTAAAAACAGTTATTTCAAGAATTGAAGAGGAGATCAGTATAAGGCAGGCGGAAGATTTTGATAACGTGGGTTTACTGTGTGGTGTTCCTGACCGAGATGTTTCAGGAATTCTGGTGTGTCACGATGCACTGGAAAATGTAGTGGAGGAAGCTATTCAGAAAAACTGTAATCTGATTGTCTGCTTTCATCCCATCATCTTTTCCGGATTGAAATCTATTACAGGAAAAAACTATGTGGAAAGAGCGGTTTTAAAAGCGATTGAAAATAAAATTGCCATTTACGCAGTACACACGGCATTCGATAATGATTTCTTCGGAGTGAATCATGGGATCTGCAGCCATCTGGGACTGAAGAATATGAAAATCCTTCAGCCTAAAGAAAATAATCTGAAGCAGCTGACGGTTTTTGTACCTTCAGAGTTTTCCGAGAAAGTAAAAGAAGCCATGTTTGCTGCAGGAGCCGGAAGTATAGGATTTTATGACGAATGCAGTTTTACGGTGAACGGAAACGGAACATTCAGACCGGTAGAGGGCTCCAATCCATTTTCCGGACAGCAGAATATCCGTGAAAATGCTGATGAAAATATGATCTCAGTTATTTTTGAAGGGTACAAACAAGGGCAGATTGTGACCGCAATGAAGCAGGCACATCCTTATGAAGAAGTAGCCCACCATATCTACAGTCTGGATAACAAAAATCATCATGCAGGACTGGGAATGTACGGAGAGCTGGACGAGCCTATGGAAGAAAAAGATTTCTTACAACTGGTGAAAGAAAAATTTGGTCTTGAAATGATCAGGCATTCCGCATTCAATAATAAAAAAATCAAAAGGGTAGGGGTTTTGGGAGGTTCCGGAGCAAGCGGGATCAGGTCTGCTTTATCCAAAAAATGTGATGCTTATCTTACCGGAGATATCAAGTACCACGATTTTTTCCTGGCAGAATCTAAAATGCTGATCTGTGATATAGGGCACTATGAATCAGAACAATTGGTTACCCAACAATTATTTGAAATTTTGTCACAAAAATTTAGTACATTTGCAATTTCAAAATCTATTGAAAAAACAAACCCAGTAAATTATTTCATTTAAATATGGCAAAAACCAACGATATTTCAGTTGAAGAAAAATTAAGAGCTTTATACGATTTACAGATCATTGATTCAAGATTGGATGAAATCCGAAATACCAGAGGAGAATTGCCAATTGAAGTTGAAGATCTTGAAATTGAGATTGAAGGACTTGAAAAAAGAGCTGAAAAATTTCATGCAGACATTAAGGATCAGGACGACCAGATCAAGACAAAGCATGAAGTAATCAACCATGCGAAAACTTTAATTGAAAAATACAAATCTCAGCAGGATAATGTAAGAAACAATAAAGAGTTTGAGGCATTAGGAAAAGAAATGGAATTCCAGGATCTTGAAATTCAGCTTGCTGAAAAAAGAATTAAAGAATTCGGAGCTAAAATTGCTCATAAAAATGAAACTTTAAGTGAACTGAATGCAAAGATAGATGATCTTAAGAATCACTTGAAATTCAAAAAAGAAGAATTAGACGGTCTGATCTCTGAAACTCAGAAAGAAGAAGAATATCTGATTGAGAAGTCTAAAGAATTTGCAAGCCAGATTGACGAAAGATTATTGGCTTCTTACAACAGAATCAGAACCAACTCTATCAACGGTCTTGCAGTAGTAGGATTGGAAAGAGGAGCTCCTAAAGGTTCATTCTTCACTATTCCACCTCAAAAGCAAATGGAAATTGCCCAGAGAAAGAAAATCATCATTGATGAGCACTCTGGAAAAATCCTTGTTGATGATGAGTTGGTAATGGAAGAAAACGAAAAAATGAAATCTGTAATTAAATTCTAATTACCGGTTTTTAAAATAACAGAACTGCTTCAGAAATGGAGCGGTTTTTTTTATATTATGGGAAGCCAAATAAAATAAATAAATCAGATCAATATTTACTCTTAATAACTTCCCTCTTCCAGCATTTTAACATTGTATAATCTTAGAGATCAATTATTTTTAGGGACATAGCCTTCTTTTATCGTTACATTTCCGAAAGAATCTATGTAGGCAAAGGCTTCACCATAGTTTTCATAAAAAGACTGAAGGCCTACAAAATTTTTCTCAGAGGAAAGCCTGTGGCTATAAATCAGCGGGAGGATTTGTTTTCCGGTATTATCGTAAATCCCGAATTTCGATTTTTGGGCTACCAAAAAGAAATCCAGTTCCGTATTTCGAATGAAGCTGAACTGTGTAGGAATAATTTCCTTACCTCCTTTTACATCATATACTCCCCATTGTTTATTACCTGTTTCAGGGGATTTTCTGGCTACATGTACATATCCCGTCATCGCTGATTCGGTAATCATATCATAGATGTTATTGAGGATGATTTTGTAGTTATTATCCATGATTCCGTATTTTCCGTCTTTCTTAAAGTAGATAAAATGATTGGGATGGTTGGCTGACATGGAAGGCTCAAAAGTAAGGATGGGCTGATTAGAAGCAACGAAGGCTTCCGGCAGAATTTCATCATAGATAAAATCAGAAATGACTTTTCCTTCTTTCACAATGGCCAGCTTATCTTTTTTTCTTAAAAACAAGAAAGGCTCTGAATGTTGTTCAAAAGAATTTACCCAGTAAATGATCTCATCATAATCCACGTTAAAGTTTATTTTTTTTCCATCCAAGGTCATCAAATCTTCTGTCTGTTCCTTTACATCACCTGTATTGACCACTCCTTTTGCATAGTAATCAGAGGCAGCGATAAAATTATATTTAAAATCTGTAATCGGCTTAAGATCTTTGGTGAAAAGAGCTGCTTTATTATGTTGATTATGAACGACCACCGCTACATTTTTATCATTTCCTATATCATTAAAATAATGCATAGCTTCTTTTATGATGAGGTTTCCTTTCAGATCATAGGCGTATTTTTTATAATCATCGGTTCCGGCGACAAGAAACTGTGCTTTTTCCATATAATTGACATAGCTGAACTTCGCCGGAATAACCATTTTTGATGACGACAGATCATACACTCCGAATTTATTTTTATCCGCAGGGCTGGCCACCATAAAGAGGGTATTGGTGAGAGGGATAACTTTCCTAAACTTTTTAGACAGTTTATAGATATCGGGGTTATTGTCAAGAGGTGTAGTTCCCTGAAGCTTATACAGACTTTCCTTATGTTTGATCTGTTCGCCTTTTTTATTGAGATAGATAGAAGATTCTCCCTGTTTTGCCTTGAAGATAGAATCTTTAAAAATCCTTGATTCAAACTTTTCCGGTTGGATTCTTTTGGCTACAGGCAGGTATTCTTCAAACCAGAGATGGTCATAGATAAAAGGAGTTTTCGGGCTGCCGTAATAATCGGAAATGGCCCATCCTTTTTCATTTTGAAGAAGGAAATGATCATGATAGCCGGGAAGTCCGGTCCAGGTATTATAGATTCCTCGGATTTGTTTATATTCATTTTTAAGGATCTCTTTCCCATAAAGGTCTATTACTCCAAGCTTATTGTCTTTAACGGTTCCTGCATAAATTAAAAGCGGATTAAGGCTGATCGTATCGAACTTTCCTATACCGTCATAGCCTTTTTCTTTTTTCAGCTTTACATACTCGGATTGGAGAAGAGTTCCGGTTTTATCGGTCTGAAGCTTTTTTTGTGAAGCCAGAGGAACAGATAAACATAAAAATGCAAGCAAGGAACTTTTAAAATGGGTATAATGTGTAAACATGGTTATATTTTCTGAAATCAAAGGTTCAAAGATAAAGAAATCTTATGCTGTTTTAATACAAAATAAAAACCGCTTCAGTTGAAGCGGTTTCTTTATCATTCATGATGCTCATACATTTTATTGTAGAGATCAATAAATTTTTCTTTAATGGCTTTTCTTTTCAGCTTCAGGGTAGGAGTAAGCAGACCTCCGTCAATGCCCCAAACTTCAGGAGTGAGCTCAATTTTTTTGATCTTTTCCCAGTTTCCAAGATGTTCGTTGATGCCGTCTATTTCTTTTTCAATTCTTGCTTTCAGTTCAGGGCTTTTAGCAATTTCTGCCGGAGTAGAACCAATATTTAAATTATTTCTCATCGCCCAGTTCTTGGCAAACTCGAAATCTGGCTGTACCAATGCGCATGGCATTTTCTCACCATCACCTACCACCATGATCTGCTCGATGAATTTAGAAGCTTTGGCTAAATTTTCAATGGTTTGAGGAGCAATATATTTACCTCCGGATGTTTTAAACATCTCTTTTTTACGATCTGTGATCTGAAGGAAACCTTCACTGTCGATGTGGCCAATATCTCCGGTTTTAAAGAATCCGTCATCGGTAAAGGCTTCTTTGGTCATCTCTTCATTTTTGAAATATCCTTTGAAGACAGAAGGTCCTTTTACCGTAATTTCACCATCTTCCTGGATCTTTACCTGTAGATTATCCAACGGAGGGCCTACCGTTCCGATTTTCATTTTATTCACACTGTTTACAGAGATTACAGGAGACGTTTCCGTTAAACCATATCCTTCCAGAATCGGAATTCCGGCGTTCTGGAACATCAGATTTAATCGTGTAGATAAAGCTGCAGAACCAGAAACCAATGTAATGATCTCACCTCCCAAACCTTCTCTCCACTTAGAAAATACCAGTTTGTCAGCAATGATCTGCTGTAATCCGGAAGGCTTGGAAACTTCCTTCTTTTTATTGATAAGATTCAGCGCCCAGAAAAATATTTTTGATTTAAGACCGCCGGCTGAAGACCCTGTATTATAGATTTTGTCGTATACTTTTTCAACCAGTCTTGGCACTACGCTCATGTAATGAGGCTTCACTTCTTTCACGTTTTCCCCCATCTTATCGATGCTTTCTGCAAAGTATACGGAGAAACCGTTGTATTGGAAAAGATAGAAAAGCATTCTTTCAAAAATATGACAGATCGGAAGAAAGCTCAGAACTCGGGTATCCTTATAATCTAAACTATTTTTCTTAGGAATTCTCGGAACAGAACCTAAAACATTGGAAACAATATTGTGGTGGGTAAGCATTACCCCTTTTGGTCTTCCCGTCGTTCCGGAAGTATAAATAATAGTCGCCAGATCCTCAGCGTTGATCGCATTGGAAAGATCCTCAACTTCAATTTGTGTTGAATCATCTTCACCAAGATCCAGAATTTCTCTCCAGTTAGCTGCTCCGCTTATCGTATCGAAAGTGAAGATCCCCTGTAGAGTAGGAATGTTATGTTTTACCTTCATTACCTTAGCAAGAAGCTCTTTATCTGAGACAAAACAGTATTGTATTTCGGCATTATTAAAGATGAATTCGTAATCTTCAGGAGAAATACTCGGATAAACAGGTACGGAAACTACCCCGATCTGGGATAGTCCGAAATCCATAATCGCCCATTCCGTACGGGAATTTGTTGTGATCAAAGCAATTTTGTCACCAGGTTTTATACCCAGCTTCAGAAGCCCCCTGGATATCTTGTTGCCTTCATTGATAAACTCCTGTGTTGAAGTTTTTTTCCATTCACCCTGATATTTGGTCACAAACATATCCGTTTTAGGAAATTTTTCTAAAGCGTAATGTGGAATATCGAATAATCTCTTTATCGTCATGATTTTTTAAGTAATATTTAAAGAAATCTAAATATAAGCATTTTTTTTAATTGCAGATAGCAGAAACGACTAATTGAAAATTAATTGAATGCCTGCCATAATATATAAATCCGTAAAGCTTCTTCAGGATCTCAGGAATATTAAAAACACAGTTTCATCTTTTTTACAGATTTCTAATTACCGATTCTATTTTCAGATTTCGCCAAAAAGTGTAAATTTACGGCTATCTAATTATTATTTTTTATGGACTTTAATTTATCCGAAGAACAGCTGATGATTCAGCAGGCTGCAAGAGATTTTGCGCAAAACGAACTATTACCTGAAGTTATTGAAAGAGACCGCGACCAGAAATTCCCTACAGAACAGGTGAAGAAAATGGGTGAAATGGGACTTTTAGGAATGATGGTGGATCCTAAATACGGTGGTGCAGGTATGGACAGCGTTTCTTACGTTCTGGCAATGGAGGAGATCGCAAAAATAGATGCTTCTGCAGCAGTGGTAATGTCTGTAAACAATTCATTGGTATGTGCAGGTCTTGAAAAGTTTGCTTCTGAAGAGCAGAAAGTAAAATATCTTACGCCTCTTGCAAGCGGACAGGTAATTGGTGCTTTTGCATTATCTGAGCCTGAAGCGGGTTCTGATGCGACTTCTCAGAAAACAACAGCTGAAGATAAAGGAGATTACTATCTTTTAAACGGGATTAAAAACTGGATTACGAATGGTGGAACTGCTTCTTACTATATCGTCATTGCACAGACAGATCCTGAGAAAAAACATAAAGGAATCAACGCTTTCATCGTAGAAAGAGGTTGGGAAGGTTTCGAGATCGGAGCAAAAGAAGATAAACTGGGAATCAGAGGAAGTGATACGCACTCTTTGATCTTCAATAACGTAAAAGTTCCGAAAGAAAACAGAATCGGTGAAGACGGTTTCGGATTCAACTTTGCAATGGCAGTACTTAACGGAGGAAGAATTGGTATTGCTTCTCAGGCTTTAGGAATTGCATCAGGAGCTTATGAACTGGCTTTAAAATATGCAAAAACAAGAAAAGCTTTCAAAACAGAAATCATCAACCACCAGGCAATTGCTTTCAAATTAGCAGATATGGCTACTCAGATCACGGCAGCAAGAATGTTATGTTTCAAAGCTGCTTGTGAGAAAGATGCAGGAAAAGATATCTCTGAAAGTGGTGCAATGGCAAAATTATACGCTTCTCAGGTGGCTATGGATACTACCATTGAAGCTGTACAGATTCACGGTGGATACGGATACGTAAAAGAATACCACGTAGAAAGACTGATGAGAGATGCGAAGATTACGCAGATCTATGAAGGTACTTCTGAGATCCAGAAAATTGTGATCTCCAGAAGCATCGCAAAATAAAAATAACATCAACACACTGCTTATGAAAAAATCTTTGTGGATCACCCTCGGAGTTGTCCTTTTGCTGATAGGAGTATTTGTATGGTATAAATTTTTCTTCGTTTTCGGAGAAGGAGTAAAGTCCGGATATCTGAATTACGCCATGAAAAAAGGCTATGTCTTCAAAACCTATGAAGGAAAGCTGATTCAGGAAGGATTCGGAAGAGGAAAAACAGGCACGGTAACGAGCTATGAGTTTGAATTTTCTGTAGAAGATCCTGAAATTTTCAAGCAATTGGAAACCAACAGCGGAAAAACTTTTGATCTTCATTATAAGGAATACAACGGAACGCTTCCGTGGAGAGGAAATACAAAGTTTATTGTAGATAAAGTAGTGAATATGAAATAAAATGAAAGGCTCCTGAAAGGGAGCCTTTGCATTACAAACCACTTTTTATAATATATTTATAGTTTACCCCGATTATGAGAACAGGGCAAACCCAATATTTGAAACAGATCATAAAATATTATTGTTTGTTTCAACATCATTTTATGAATAGTTAAATATAGAAAGAACAGACTGTACGGATCGCTGATTTTTATTAAAATAATATTAAAAAATACAGGAGTTGAAATACACTTGAAATTTACGATCATAAACAATAAAAAATCCGCCTCAGGAGACGGACTATAAAAATCTAATGTGAATTGTTATCAGGAATATTTTTGTTTCTCTTTTTATAAAAATAATATCCGATACCGGCAATAAGGAACAGTGGCCATAGTGGAAGAAGGAAAAGGAAAATAGAAGTAATCACATTCCAGCCTGAAGAAATAGCTGCCATTGATTTCCCTCCGAAAGTTTCAGATTCTTTCCCATAGGCTTTATCAGTAAGTGTTACTGCAATAGTACATATCGTATTATCTGAGTAATGATCTCCGGAAGCCTGGATGTTTTTACTTTCAATCGTTCCAATATTACTTAGATCATCCATCAGATTATCAAAATTCCGGATAGGCACCTTGATTTCCATATAATATGATTTCTCGTTGGCTTCTTCAGAAGATTGTCTGTCTGAGTATTCAGAAGCAACATAAGAGAGCGCTTCACTTTTTACAAAACCGTTGTTTTTTATCGTTTCTTCTTTAATAACATCTTTTATCGTTTCAGTATTATCAGCTGTTATGGACAGTTCTCCGGATTTCACCAGTCTGTTTTTTACAGCCAGCTCATAACTGTCGTTTTTAGGTTTGTCTTTGTATACAACTTTGGTTTCTTTAATTACTTTTGGAGCCGGTACATTCACTACAATCTTCTCAGATTTCTTTTCCGTGGAATCTTTTTTCTCCGTTTTAGATGTCAGTTTTGCAGACGCGATTTTATCTGATAAAGAATCTACTGTTTTTGCTGTATTTTCTATTTTCTGCTGAATATCCTCCTTGGTATCGTCAAAATCTTTTATTCTTACATTGGCAGAATCCATAAGCTTTCCAGCTTCATTACTTATTGAGTTAGCTGTTTCTGTCATTGCTGAAGCAGTACTGTCTGCTGAATGAACAGCACCTTCTATTTTTGATTGTGCCGTTTCTCCCTTTTTACAGGTAATAAATGTCAGAGATATTGCTGCTAGTAATATGAACTTTTTCATAATAGTAATTTTTTGATGAAGTAAAATTAAGACCGGATCTTTTGTAGCGCTTGTAAATAGAATGTATTATACTGGTAAAATTTCAATATTCAGATTTTCAGCACTTTGTATTTGTTTTACAAAAGATTTACAAAGCTGCCGGATGGAAAAAAGATTAAGAAAATTACATGTTGTAATAAAAGACCTGTCCAATCTGCCAGATTCGCGAGAGAAAAACCAATCTATTTATATGTTGGAAAGCGCAAAGCCGCAAGGACTTTAAACTATCATGCTGCTTTTAAGGCGTAAAAAAATCAAAGATTTTTAGCAAAGATTTAGGCTTGATTATGTGGTATACAATTTTATCGGAGATAATCTTGCACCTTATTTTAGATGGTATAAAAAATAAATTGTGTCCTTTAGTTTCCCAACAAACAAAAAATCCGCAGAAAATTTCTACGGATTATTATGTTTTAGCTTTTTAAAGCTTTATTTAACTATTCTGAAATTCACTGATGAAATGCAGTTTCACATTCGGGAATTTCTCCTGCGTCATATGAATAGTGAATGAAGAATCAGCAAGGAATACCAGCTGGTTGTACTTATCTCTCGCAAGGAATCTTTGTTTTAATCTCGCAAACTCTTTAAATTCTTCAGATTTTTCATCTGCTTCTACCCAGCATGCTTTGTGCATTGAAAGCGGTTCATAGGTACATTTTGCTCCATATTCATGTTCCAGACGGTACTGGATTACCTCGTACTGAAGGGCACCTACTGTTCCGATGATCTTTCTGCCGTTCATTTCTAAGGTAAATAACTGGGCTACACCTTCATCCATCAACTGATCAATACCTTTGGAAAGCTGTTTGGCTTTCAGCGGATCGTTGTTGTTGATATAACGGAAATGCTCAGGAGAGAAGCTAGGAACACCTTTAAAGCTTAGCTTTTCACCACCGGTTAATGTATCCCCGATTCTGAAACTTCCTGTATCATGAAGACCTACAATATCGCCCGGGAAACTTTCATCTACCACTTCTTTTTTGTCGGCAAAGAATGCGTTTGGAGAAGAGAACTTCATTTTTTTTCCTTCTCTTACCAATAAATAATTTTCATTTCTTTTGAATGTTCCGGAAACAATTTTTACGAAAGCAAGTCTGTCCCTGTGCTTAGGATCCATATTCGCGTGGATCTTGAAAACGAATCCTGTGAAGGTATTTTCTTCAGGCTTCACAATACGGGTATCACTTTCCTTAGGCTGCGGCATCGGCGCAATTTCAATAAAGGCATCCAGAAGTTCACGCACTCCGAAATTATTTAAAGCAGAACCAAAGAAAACAGGCTGTAAATCACCTTTCATATAATCTTCACGGCTGAATTCCGGGTATACGGATTGTACCAGTTCAAGCTCATCCCTTAATGTTTGAGCGGCTTTTTCCCCGATTACCTCATCAATAGAAGGATCATTAATGTCGTCAAACTTTATCGTTTCACCAACCTTCTGCTTCTTTTCTTCCAAAAACAGCTGAATGTTGTTTTCCCAGATATTATAAATTCCCTGGAAGTCACTTCCCATACCAATCGGAAGGGAAAGCGGAACAACACTTAATCCCAGTTTCTGTTCTACTTCATCCAGAAGATCGAAAGCATCCTTACCCTCACGGTCAAGCTTGTTGATGAAAACCAGCATAGGAATATTTCTCATTCTGCACACCTGAACAAGTTTTTCAGTCTGCTCTTCGACCCCTTTTGCAACGTCAATAACAACAATTACAGAATCTACGGCAGTTAAGGTTCTGTAGGTGTCTTCAGCAAAGTCTTTGTGACCAGGAGTATCCAGAATATTAATCTTATGGCCTTTATATTCAAATGCCAATACGGAAGTTGCTACAGAAATTCCTCTCTGTCTTTCAATTTCCATAAAGTCGGAGGTGGCTCCTTTTTTTATTTTATTGGATTTTACCGCACCTGCTTCCTGAATAGCACCCCCAAAAAGAAGAAGCTTTTCAGTAAGAGTTGTTTTTCCGGCATCCGGGTGGGAGATAATCCCAAAGGTTTTTCTTTTTTGTATTTCTTTGATTAAGTCTGACATATCGTATTTTGAAGTTACAAAAATCGTGATTTTTTACGAGGTTTTCAAATCTGATGAACTTCTATTTTGAAAATAAACCTATAAATAAGTAAAATACATAGATTAAACCGATAACAATGGCAAAAGCTACCATTGTTATTATCCATTCAAATTTTCCAAATTTTGGGGAAGGAGGGGGTTCCGGTGTCAGATATTCTTCCAAAGTCCGACTGTTTATTTTAAGATCAGGCCGGAAAGTCTGTACACCCAGCAGGAAATGCCGGTAAAGCTCATATTTATTTTTGAAACTATAATAATTGTTATTGAAACTGATCTGGCTCATTACCGTTCCTCCGGATTTATCATACTTAAAAACAAGGAGCGAGTGTGTGAAATACGGCTGATAACCGGTTCTGCTGCTTACATCAGAAAGATACCTGTCGTTGGATGAACAGAGGTCAGAATATTGTAAAGAGGAAATAAGTCTGTTTTCAACATTATACATACCTATTCCTTTTTCATCTACAACCACTCTGTGGTAATCATTTTTTCTGCCTTTGGTCATGTAGATTATAAGAAATACAGAAACAGCAATAAGGACAATTCCTGCAATAAGGAGAATAAAAAACTGATCTGGCTTGTTATAAAGGTAACTGGTAAATCCATAGTCCAAGACTTCATAAAAAAGGGTAAGTATCACAACAGCGGTTGCAATAATCACGGCCCAGACAAGGGCGATTCCCAAATAAGTCAGCGGCCGGTTGATTTCCGATTCCAGAGTGGCAAACTTTTCCTGCATAATTAATCCATTAAGTGAATACCATCACCAGCCAGATCAATAATCCGGCAGTTAAAAATACAGCTAAAAACATCAGAAGCAAAAGCGAGGTTGAGCTTTTATCAAATACCTGCCAGGTTTCTTTGTCAATTGAATAGTCCCGGAAAACCTTCGGATCAATCTTCAGATCCGGCCGGAACGTTGAAATTCCTTTCAGAAAGTGAGCATACAAATGATAACGGTTGTTTACAACATGCATAGGCAGGCTCATTTCGATCTGTTTCACCACATGATCTGCCTTTTCATCCTGTACATGAAATTCAAGAAGGGATTTTAAGCCTTTAGAAGTACTGATGGTGGTAATGTCAAAATCCCGGCCTGAAGAAACAAGCTGGGTGTATAATATTCTGGTCACAACCTCATTATGGGCATTGTAATGGAAGAGACCACTATCATCAATCACAATTTTATTAGCCATCTTTTTTCTTTTCATACCATAAAACCAGACAGAAGGAGCCCAGATAAAACATAAAATCAGAAGACAGATGATTATCGGAACTGTTGTATTTTCCCATCCTCTTTTATAAATTCCATAAACAGGAAGTGCTCCGAAAATAACAAAACAGAATAGAAGAAGTCCATACAGAAGCCCGTTGACAAGCCACGTCGTCAATACACTGATTTTGGATTCAACTGCCGGGAAAAGTTTTTTCTGGTTCATTTTTCACTATGCTTCTCAAGAACAGACGAAAATAAGTATTTCCTTTTTTAGTTGCTTAAGGGTGGCAAAAAAATTATCTTTGTTTTTATTAAATTTTTTACAGAAATAGAATGGAAAATAGCAGATATCCGAAGTATACTTTCACATGGATCGGAGGTCTTGTTTTACTGGCAGGATTATTTATAGGGACAATGTCTGTTTCTTTTTTTAATCTTTTTTGGAAAATAGTTTTCAAAGAAAACCTGGAACTTAAAGAATGGTACCTTATGATAACCAATGCAGTCGGTTTTCTGACAGCAATCGCTTTCTTTGATTTTTTTATTGTAAGACCTTCCACGGGAAAGAAGCTTAATTTTAATTTTTCCACAACCAACTTCTATACTTACGTTCTGATTTTTCCTATGATGATCGGAATGATGTTCATTGCAGAATTTACCACTTCACTTATTCCTACAACAGGTCCGTTTTGGGGAGAATACTATGAATTTTTCTCTCAGTTGATGAACCAGCTTACTTTTGAACCCATCATGATGATCATTATGACGGTCATCATGGCTCCTATTTTTGAAGAAATTATCTTCAGGGGGATTATTCAGAAAGGATTGATGAATAAAGGAGTAAACCCTAAAAGAGCTATCTTTTATGCTTCAGTAATTTTTGGCCTGGTTCATGGAAACCCATGGCAGTTTGTAGGGGCAGTGCTTCTGGGATGCGTTCTGGGATTGGTGTATTATAAAACAAAATCATTGCTGCTGCCTATGCTGCTGCATGCTTTTAACAACCTGTGTTCATCACTGCTTATAACCTATACTAAAAATGAAAGCTTTGCAGAAGCATTTAAAATCCCGGAATGGGTAATACTTATGGTGGGAATCGTGTTGTTTTCACTATTTTACTATCTTTTTACAAAAAAATATAAAGTACATTACGCTGAAATTTAATAGGCAGAGAGAATCGGGAAAAAGAAAATTAAGTAAAAATGAATATAGATATGGAATTATTGGTTGCTACACACAACGAGCATAAAAAAGAAGAGATCCAGCAAATTCTGGGAAATGATTTTACAGTAAAAAGCCTTACGGATTATGCTATTCATGAGGAAATTATAGAGGACGGCGACTCGTTTAGCGCCAATGCTCTGATCAAAGCAAAATATTGTTTTGAAAAAACAGGGATTCCAAGTCTGGGAGATGATAGCGGACTGGCTGTTGAAGCACTGGACGGCAGACCCGGAATTTTTTCAGCCCGTTATGCAGGAGACCATGATTTTGCTAAAAATATAGAAAAAGTTTTAAGTGAGTTAGAAGGAACAGAAAACAGAAAAGCTTATTTTATCACAGTTCTTTGTTATTATGACGAAAATGGAGCTAAATATTTCGAAGGAAAAGTTCATGGAAATCTGTTAACAGAAAATAAAGGACATAAAGGATTTGGATATGATCCGATCTTCGTTCCTGAAGGATACGACAGAACCTTTGCTGAAATGAATCCTGAAGATAAAAATAAAATAAGCCACCGCAAACAGGCTTTGGATCTGTTTCTGGATTTTTTAAAAGTAAAAGATTAATATCAGATCTTTAAGATAATGCTGGCTGATAATATACAATTCCCTTCCATTGGTGGGGAATTTCCTTTTTTTATGGAGCCGGGAAATATAAAAACACAGAAGTATCATGATAAAGAATTATTTTTCGATTTTCTTGTCGTACATTTGTTTATAATAAACTATTGATTTGAGTACTTATTTAACGATATTAGGCTTTAATTCGGCAATTCCTACCATTAATTCTTCACCCACAGCCCAGCTGCTGGAAATAGAAGAAAGACATTTCCTGATTGATTGCGGGGAAGGAACACAGGTACAGCTGAGAAAAGCCAAAGCAAGGTTTTCAAAGATCAACCATATTTTTATTTCGCATCTTCACGGTGATCATTGTTTTGGGCTGCCGGGATTGATTGCTTCATTCCGTTTGCTTGGGAGAGAAAATCCCCTCCATGTTTATGGCCCGAAAGGAATCAAGAAAATGCTGGAAACTATTTTTCAGATTACAGAAACCCATCGTGGTTTTGAAGTCGTATATCATGAACTGGATAAAGACTATTCAGAAAAAATTTATGAAGACAACAGGGTAGAGGTATACACCATTCCTTTAGACCACAGAATCTATTGTAATGGCTATCTTTTCAGGGAAAAACCGAAAGAAAGACATCTGAATATGAAGGAAATTGCCAAATACAGTGAAATAGAAACCTGTGATTATCATAATCTCAAAGCAGGAAAAGATTTCGTGCTTAGTGATGGATATGTTCTTAAAAACGAAGTGCTTACTGTAGATCCTGCTCCTCCGGTTTCTTACGCATTCTGCAGCGATACCCGTTATCTGGAAAGTGTGATTCCGATCATTAAAAATGTAACGGTTCTTTACCATGAATCTACCTTCCTTCACGATCTGAAAGAAATGGCAGATTATACAGGACATTCTACAGCATTGGAAGCTGCAATGATTGCTCAGAAAGCGCAGGTAGGAAAATTAATTTTGGGACACTTTTCCAACAGATATGCTGATCTGACAGTATTTACCGATGAGGCAAGAGCTGTTTTTCCAAATTCTTTTCTGCCAAAAGCGCTGGAAAGCGTAAAAATTTAAGATCAGTATGCTGAATTTTGAAGAGTTAAAAAGTTTTTTAGACGAAAAGGCAGACCGTTATAACACTACCGATTTTATAGAAAATGATCCTATACAGATTCCGCACCGTTTTTCTTTAAAACAGGATGTAGAAATTGCAGGATTTCTGGCAGCAACCATCTCTTGGGGAAACCGGAAATCAATCATTAAATCGGCGGAAAAGATGCTTGAAATCATGGGGAATTCTCCATATGATTTCGTCATCAGCCACACAGAGAAAGATCTGGAAAGTTTTCAGGATAAAAGTATTCACAGAACGTTCAATGGTGAAGATTTTGCTTATTTCATCCGACAGTTCCGCAGGATTTATAAAGAAAATGAAAGCCTGGAAAATCTGTTTATGCTGAAAGATCAGGAAACCAGTTTTCTGCATGCCATCGAAAGATTCAGACATGGATTTCTTGAAACAGAGAAGCACCGAAGTCATAAGCATATCAGTTCACCTTATAAAAACTCTTCCGCTAAAAGAATCATTATGTTTCTGAGGTGGATGGTGAGAAAAGATAAACATGGCGTAGATTTTGGAATATGGGAAAATATCGATCAGAAATATCTGTCTATTCCACTGGATGTCCATACCGGAAATATTTCGAGGAAACTGGAGTTAATCCAGCGGACACAAAATGACTGGAAAACAGTTGCAGAGTTAGATACTGCTGTCAGAAAATTTGATGAAAATGATCCCGCCAAATATGATTTTGCTTTATTTGGACTGGGAGTGACCAAAGAACTTTTATAAACGAAAAAGGATGAAGAAATACGGTGAAAAAACAGAGGTTTTAGAAAAAATTGCAAACGGAATTACATGGTGGATAGGTTCTATTCCGTCACTGATTGCTCATACCTTATTTTTTGTGATCTCCTTCCTCCTGCCACTGCTTCATCTGGTTGAATTTGATAAAATGCTGCTGATTCTTACCACAGTGGTTTCTTTAGAGGCTATTTATCTGGCTATTTTCATTCAGATGTCTGTAAATAAAAGTCATGAAAAAATAGAAGATATCCAGGAAGATATTGAGGATATTCAGGAGGATATTGAAGAGATCAGTGAAGATATCGAGGAAATCAGCGAAGACATTGAAGAGATCAACGAAGATATTGAAGATATTCAGGAAGACATTGAAGAAATTAATGAAGATGAAGAAGATGAAGACCACAATGAAAGAGCGAAAAATGTGATGCTCAAAAGCAATGTAAGTTCAAATAAAAATGAGATTAAAGCATTAAAAGATATTATTGCCCAGCTTCAGAATGAAATTGAAGATCTGAAGAAAGATTAACCGCTTGGGTAAATCTCAGTAATGATAAATGATAAACAGGCCTCTAGACGGGTCTGTTTTTTTTGTTTTCTGATTTTAAAAAATAATCTCTACTAAATTTGTGGAATATTTAGTAATATAAGATATTAGGTGATAAGTTGTTAAAAAAAGCAAACGAAATCCACTTAAATGTGATATAGTTCAAATATTTTGCTAAATTTGGACAAACAAGAATAAAATGTTAGGCTATAGATTAAAAAAATACTTTTTATTTTCGGTATTGCTATTCATATCTGCCGGTGCTTTTGGACAAAATTTACGTAAAAATCCTGCAAAAAAGCAACTTTCAGCAGAAAGTAAGAAAGCAGGCGCATTTATAGATGTAAATGTACCTACTTATGCTCCTTCAGGGTATACCATAGAGGATCTTGTAAAGAAAGTACTGATTGCAGGAGGTTCGCAGTGCGCTGTGCCGAATGTAACCAATGTAACGGTTTCCCCTAATCAGCTGCCCACAGATGCAGACAGAGCATGGGGATATTTTCACAAAGGAACGACCAATTTTCCTTTTACGGATGGTCTTGTTCTCGTTGCCGGAAAAGCAAGAAAAGCAGGGAACGGTCCTGAATCCGGTGTGTTATCGGATGAAGTTGCAGGAGGGGGATTGAATGATCCGGACCTTGTAGCTGCTGTTAATCCTCCTGTTGATCTTAAAGATGTGGTAACGGTAGAATTTGATTTCGTCCCCAACAGCACTCAGGTAAAATTTAATTATCTTTTTGCTTCAGAAGAATATACAAGCGGATATCCTTGTGGGGATTTTGCAGACAGCTTTGCGCTTCTTCTTAAAAAAGCAGGAGATCCTACGTATACCAACCTTGCCATTCTTCCCAACGGAGGGGGGCCTGTAAGTGTAACCAATATCGTTCCGGAAGGAGTTGGATGTGATGATGAAACAAAGAACGAAGAATATTTCGCAGGCTTGAATAACCCTTCAATAGAAACCAACTTTATTGGAAGAACCATTTCTCTTAAGGCGACTGCTACCGTTATTCCGGGGCAGACGTATCACTTTAAACTGGTTTTGGCCGATGCGTCAGATCAAAGATATGATTCCGCTGTATTTATTCAGGGTGGCTCTTTTGATATCGGGATGACCATTGTTGACGAAAACGGAAATCCGCTTGGAGAAACAATCAACATGTGTGATAATACTCCACGGACTCTAAAAGCACAGGTGGTAGCAGCTCCGGGAACAACTTATAGATGGTATAAGGATGGAGATTTCATTCCTTATGCAACCAATCCTACCTATGTAGCAACTTCACCCGGAACTTACGAAGTCAGAACCTATGTAGGGACTACAGAATGCCAGAAAGCAAGTATTATCATTGTTGGCGGAACTTCCCCTCTCGTACAGAGTGCTACCATGAAACTTTGTGCGACTCCTACTGCGAGTACTTTTAATCTGGAAGATGCCAAACCTCTGATCAGTACTACGGCTGGAGCTACATACCGTTTTTATGCCAGCCAGACCGATGCAGCAGCTCAGAATAACAATTATATTACCAATCTTACAAACTATAACGGAACCGATAATCAGGTGATCTATGTTGTGGTGAAAAATGGAGGATTCTGCAGTAAAACGGCTACCCTTACTTTAAGACGGGAAGAAACACCGGTAGTTCAGCTTGATGCTCCAAAAGTAAAAATATGTGCCGGAGAAACTTTAGTTCTTACTGCTTCCGGAGGAGTGACTTACCAATGGGATGATACCTCGTCAAAAGTAGGTGTAAGAACAGTAAGCCCAACACAAACCACTACGTATACAGTGTATGCAATTGGTGCTCAGGGTTGTAAATCATTGCAGCCTGCCAGAATAACCATTGAAGTAGTTCCGGCTATTGTTTCCACCTTAAAAGGCGGTCATATTTGCGTAGGTGATATGATTCTTCTTGATGCAGGTGCCGGTCCCGGATATACCTATGAGTGGAATACAGGAGAAACCACACGGGCAATTACGGTAGGGACGCCTGGAGAATATACGGTAAAGATCAGCAATGGTGTATGTTCTAAAGAATTTAAAGCCCAGGTAATTCGTGCAGTAGTGCCGCAGATTATCAAAGTAGATTATAACGACAGCGGAACGATGGTTCTTACCGCGAGCAATCCAAGTAATGGAACATTAGAGTATTCAGTAGACAATGGCTTTACATGGCAGTCTTCCAATGTCTTTACCAATGTTCCTAAAAACAAAGTAATTACCATCCGTGTTAAGGTGAAAAATACAAGCTGTGAAGGATATTTAGAGTACTTTACATTTGTCATGAAGAATGTAATCACACCTAACGGAGATAAAGTGAACGATATCATAGACTTCAGCGGAGTGAGTGATTATAAAGACTTCAAAGGATTTGTTTTTGACCGCTACGGAAGAGAAGTGTTTAAAGCAGAGAAAATAAGAACCTACTGGGATGGTTATTTCCAGGGGAAACGTCTTCCTACCGCTTCTTACTGGTATCAGGTGACCTTTGAGGATCCTGCAAGCAAGCAGCTAACCGTGAAAACAGGCTGGATCCTGCTTAAGAATATCGAGTAATAACATGTTTTATATATACAGAAGCTGGCTAATATGCCAGCTTTTTTTATGGATTTCAAAATAAAGGAAGTTTTTATTGTAAAATAAATAAAAATGTATTAATGATAATGTAAGTTGTATTCGATGAAGTTTAAATTAAAAAAAATAGTATTTTTGTTTAAAATAATATAAAATGTTAAATAGGAGAAGCAGAAATTTATTTTTGGCATTATTTTTTGCATTAATAGGAAGCTTTGTCTTTTCTCAGACCAGAAAAGGAGTGGGCGTTGCCAACCGGCCTTCTGCAGCGTCCAAGAAAGCAGGAGCTTTTATTGATGTAAATACGCCCAATTATCCTGAGTCCAGCTTTGGTATTGCACAGCTGGTAAAAGATGTATTGATATCCGGCGGAGCCTGTTCAACTTCTAACGTAAGCAACGTTAATGTTTCTCCGAATTTATCTGCAACCAATGCTAACCGCAGCTGGGGATATTTTAATAAAGCAACTACCAATTTTCCTTTTGCAAAAGGGATTATTCTTTCTACAGGATTTGCAGCAAGGGCTGGTAATGACTTTCAGCTTACGCTGGAAGATCAGCTATCTACAATGGGGGATGCGGATCTGGCAGCAGCTTTAAATGTTCCGAACAATGCTCTGAAAGATGCTACTTATATAGAATTCGATTTTGTACCCACTACTACAGAGGTAAAGTTCAGATATTTATTTGCTTCTGCCGAGTATCAGGGGAATTTTCCATGTCAGATTACCGATGGTTTTGCTTTATTGCTGAAAAAGGCAGGTGATCCTACCTATACCAATCTCGCTGTACTTCCCAATAATGCGGGGGCTGTGAGTGTTACCAATATTGTTCCTGCTGATTTTTACTGCGGACCTAAAAATGCAGCTTATTTCGGAGGATTGAATACTGCTCAGATTGAAACCAATTTTAAAGGACGTACCGTTCCTTTAACGGCTACGGCAACTGTAATACCAGGGCAAAGCTATCATTTCAAAATGGTTCTGGCAGATTATACGGATTACCGGTATGATTCTGCTGTTTTTCTGGAAGCTGGATCATTTGATATTGGGGTGAGCATTTTAGACCCTACAGGAGTTCAGCTTCCTGCTTCGGTTAATATGTGTGATAATGCTCCTCAGACTTTCACAGCTTCTGTGCAGGCACCTAATGTAACCTATCAGTGGTATCTGGGCAATGATCCGATTCCCGGAGCAACCAATCCCAGCTATACCGCTACACAACCCGGAGTATATAGTGTAAAAGTATATGTTCAGGGGAATACCTGTCCGGGAACTGCAACGATAACCGTTGTAGGCGGAACTTCTCCTACAGTGCAGAATGCTACGCTAACAGCCTGTTATGGACCGGGGAATGTCACATTTAATCTGCCTTCAGCGCAACCTTCTATCAGTGGAACTCCGGGTGCAACCTTTTCCTATTATGTAAACCAGGCTGATGCGGTTGCCGGAAATGCCAGCACAATTCCAAGTCCGGCTACGTACTCCAGCGCAGGAGGACAAACGGTATACGTCCGGGTAATGAATGGTTTTTGCTCAAAAATAGCAGAATTACAACTGGTAAAAGCTCCGCAGATGACAGCTTCGGCAGCTCCTCCGGCAGTATTAACCTGTACGAACTCGCAAACTACTTTGAACGCTTCTGCTTCTGTTTATCCTGCAGGATCTACATTCAACTGGACTACAACAGGAGGAAATATAGTTTCAGGACAAAATACATTAACTCCGGTGGTGAATGCGCCGGGAACCTATACTTTAACGATTTCAAATACTTACCAGCCTGGAAATCTGACCTGTACGGCAGTTACCAATGTAACGGTAACAGGGGACAGTGCTCCTCCGGTTACAGGTCTTACAGCCAGTAAAATACAAATCTGTAACGGAGATTCTGTTATCTTAACAGCATCCGGTGGAGTTACTTATAATTGGACTGGGCTTTCGGGAACAGGAAATACGCAAACCGTATCCCCTACAGCAACAACCACTTATACCGTTGCCGCAGTAGGCGCAAACGGATGTGTTTCCCAGAATCCTGCGACAATTACGATTGAAGTTTCAAACCCTATTACTGTACAGAATGCTGTGCTGCATAAGTGTTATGCACCGGGACTTACTTATGATCTTACAACAGCACAGAGTCAGATCACTACAGTTGGAGGAGTTACTTTTACCTATTATGTGCTTCAGGCTGATGCGCTTGCTGAAAATAACAATACCATCCCGAATCCTACAAACTATGCACCTCCAGGTAATCAGACGATATATGTTCTTGTAAAAAATGGGGGATGTCATTATGTAGTTTCCCTGCAATTATTAAGAACCGCTGAAACAACTCTTACTATACAACCCCCGCAAACCGTTACCTGTACAACTCCTCAGGTTACTTTAAATGCATCTGCTTCAGTAGTTCCTACAGGTTCTACTATCGCCTGGACAGCAGCGGGAGGAGGGATTATTGTATCCGGAGCCAATACACTTACACCGGTAGTAAGTACAGGAGGTACTTATACACTTACAGTGACTAATGTATCTCAGCCAGGAAATCTGAGCTGTACCTATACTGCCACTGTTACCGTAACACAAGATACAACCCGTCCGACAGCTGCATTGGTGTCATCACAACCAAGAATCTGTTTAGGCGAGTCTGTAACACTGACCGCTTCAGGCGGAGCAACTTATAACTGGGGGAACGGTCTTACCGGGAATGGAAGTACTCAGGTAGTTTCTCCTACAATGACTACTGTATATACGGTACACGCTGTGGGTGCCAACGGATGTATTTCTGCTACCCCTGCCACAGTAACGGTTGTAGTAGGACCTCCTATTGCAGGCATTGCAGCTTCCAGATCAAAAATTTGCGTTGGTGAATCTGTAACCCTTACCGCGACTGGAGGTTTTACCTATGAATGGGATGGCCTTCCGGGTAATGGAAATACTCAGATTGTTACGCCTACCGTTACAACAACCTATTCTGTTTACGCATTGGGAGGAAACGGATGTCGTTCAACACAGCCTGCTACAGTGAAAATTGAGGTAGTTCCTGCTATTGTTTCTACCTTGGCGGATGTTTCAGTCTGTGCGGGAGATACCGGAACATTAGATGCGGGAGCCGGACCAAGTTATACTTATCTGTGGAGTACAGGAGCGACTACCCAAACCATATCTACCAATGTTCCGGGGACATACAGTGTTACCATAAGTAATGGAGTATGTTCTAAAACATTCTCTGCCCAATTACTGAACCCGGATCTTCCACAGTTTACCAATGTTATTTATGAAAACCATGTGCTTACCCTTGTTTCAAGCAACCCAACAGGAGGTGCTCTGGAATATTCTATAGATGGAGGAATAACCTGGCATACATCCAATATATTTACCAATATTCTGGATAATACGAATTACCGCCTGATGGTAAGGGTAAAAGGAGCAAAATGCGGTTCTACACTGGAATTCTTTACATTTGTTATCAATAATGCTATTACTCCGAATATGGACGGTATCAATGATACGATAGATTTCACGGGAGTAAGCGGTTATAATAATTTTGCAGCTTCAATTTTTGACAGATATGGAGCAGAAGTGTTCAAGGCGAAAAAAGGAGATGCAATATGGACAGGTTCTCTGAAGGGAATTAATCTGCCTACAGGAACATATTGGTATAAGCTACAATGGGAACATCCGGCGAGTAAGAAGCTAGAGCAGCGCTCAGGTTGGATATTACTGAAAAACAGAAATTAATAAAATAATAAAACATAAATTATTCACAGAAATCTTTCAATAATGAAAGATTTTTGTGTTTTTTGTGAAGGAGCATTGTATATTTCTGTGATTGAAAAATAATGAATCGACGATATAGAGAAATCTCTTTCTACAAATAAATTAATGGAAATATACATTTTTAAAATGATTGAGAAAGATTTAAAATGCTCTCTCACAATCAAGTGAAAACAAGTTTTTGATATTTTTTTTGTTCTAATTCGTATAAATACCAACATTTTCATCCATTTGGTGCAGATTTATAAAGGTTATTGCTAATTTATTGTTAAATGCTTTTGCTATGTTATTTTGTACTTTTTATGTAAAAAAATTAAATATGTATATGACATGTTTAAAAAAAAATTAAATTTGTTGAAACAAAAGTATTATGAGAAGAATTCTATCTGTTATTTATTTATTCCTTTTAGTCGTCCCGGTTTTTTTATTTTCACAAACTCCACAGCCCCGAAAGCTTGTAAAGAAACAGGCGACTGAACAATCCCGAAGAGCAGGGAACTTTATTGATGTGAACGCAGCTGGCTACAACGAAAGTAATTATTCCATCACACAATTGGTAAAAGATGTTTTGATATCTTCCGGAACCAATACCTGTGTGACACCTACTGTAAATAATGTCAAAATAACCCCTAACCATGCTGTTACCAATAATAACAGATCCTGGGGATACTTCCATAAAGGAACTACGAATTTCCCTTTTAAAGATGGTATTGTACTTTCTACAGGATTTGCCAGAGAAGCCGGAAATAATTTTGTAGATGGACTTAATGCGAATAACGGTGGGGGAACAGATTCTGATCTTGCTCAGGCTATCGGCGCTACAGGAACACTTGCTGATGCAGTTCTTCTGGAATTTGACTTTGTACCTACGACTTCCCAGATTAAATTTAATTATATCCTTGCCTCTGAAGAGTACTACAGCTCATATCCCTGCAATTATGCGGATGCTTTTGCGATATTACTGAGACCTACATCAGGAGGACCTTACCAGAATATGGCGGTACTTCCCGCTGGTGCCGGTCCGGTGAGTGTTACTAATATACGTCCTGCAATAACAGGATTTGGAGGCTGTCCAGCCCTTAACGAACAATATTTTGCAGGCTATAATACCACCAATATTGAAACCAATTTTAACGGGAGAACTGTTCCGCTTACGGCTACAGCTACTGTAACTCCTGGTCAGGAATATCATTTTAAAATGGTTATTGCAGACTATACTCCTTACGCTTCTCCCGATCACGTTTATGACTCTGCTGTATTTCTGGAAGGAGGGTCTTTCAATATCGGGGTAGAACTTTTAGACCCGAGTGGAGCTACACTTCCTTCAGATATCAACGTTTGTGACAATGTACCGCAGGTAATTACTGCTTCTGTAAGCGATCCTAACCTGTTATATCAATGGTTCTTCAACGGAGATCCTATTCCTGGTGCTACCAGTAATACTATTACAGCAATACAGCCAGGTAGTTATACTATCGAAGTAAGTGTACCTGGTAACCCTTGTCCGGGAAAAGCTACCATCGAAATTCACGGAGGAACTACACCTCTTGCACAGGATGCTACATTGCTTCTTTGTGCAACTCCGGATATAACCACTTTTGATTTAACCAATGCTATGTCCTCAATAAGTCCTACACCTGGAGCGGTATTCAGGTTTTATGTAGATCAGGCTGATGCCATAGCTAAGAATGATAACTATATCCAGAATGTGCTGAATTATAATGGTACGGACGGACAAATTTTATACACAGTAGTATCAAATGGTGGCTTCTGCAGCAAAATGATAGAGTTGAAGCTGCTAAAAGAAACAACGCCTACAGCAGGAGTAAAATCTTCCAGGATTAAAATCTGTCCGGGAGAAACAGTAACTCTGACAGCAGAAGGAGGAGCGTCTTACCAATGGACCAATTTCTTGGGAACAGGGAATATACAGACTGCCACGCTTTATCAGACTACTACATTCACAGTATATGCTCTTGGACCTAAAGGCTGCCGTTCATTAAATCCTGCGACCATTACAGTAGAAGTTACACCGGAACTTACTTCCCCTCTGAAAGATGTGGAAATGTGTTTAGGTGACCGTGTTATACTGGATGCAGGTGCTGGTCCTAATTATAAATATTTATGGAATACCGGAGCTACTACCCAGACTATCCTTGCCAGCGATTGGGGTGTTTATACGGTAGAGGTAGATAACGGATTCTGTAAAAAGACCTTTACGGCTAAAGTAGGAGGAGCTGCAGTTCCTTTTGTAACTGCTGCTAACTATGAAAGCGCTAAGAAAACCCTGACTGTTATTGCCGAAAATCCGATGATGAATAATATGCCAAGCAGCCTGGAATATTCTATTGATAACGGAATTTCATGGCAGGATTCTAATGTATTCACCAACCTGTTGGATAATACCAATTATACCATCATGGTAAGAAGAGTGGGGACACATTGTGTGGGCACATTTGAATTCTTTACCCTTCAGATCACGAATATCATCACGCCAAATGATGACGGAATCAATGATGTGCTTGACCTGAAATCTCTGGGTGACTTCAAGAACTTTACAGGATCAATCTTCGACAGATACGGTGTAGAAATGTTCCGTTTCTCTAAAGAACTGCCTGTATGGAACGGAACAGTAGGAGGGAAGAGACTTCCGACTGCAACGTACTGGTATAAATTCAATTTTGAATATCCTAAGTCTAAAGTTCAGATGAACTGGTCTGGATGGATCATGCTGAAAAATAGAGAATAATATACGATAGTCTATCATTAAAAAAGCCTTTCAGATTAATTTGAAAGGCTTTTTTGTTTATTTAACTTCAGTTCGGGATAAGAATTTTTGATTTATAGAGCTTGGAAGCTGGGAGAGGTTATAAAGGTTATCAATAATAGACTTCCCTCTTTTTTTAGCTGATTTGATTTTACAGAGGCTTTCAGTATTTATAACTAAAAGTGACTTCCAGCCTCCTTCTTCCATCTTCCAACCTTTTATATTTAAACTCCTTAACCCGAATTACGGTTATTTATTTTCTTTCCAGAGATTGGCAAAGCTTATGAAGTCGAGAACACTAAGCTCTTCCGCTCTTTTGTCTAAAAACTCATGGGTTTTTAAAGCTTCCGGAATTTCCAGGACCTTCAGAGAATTTGAAAGTTTCTTTCTCCTTTGATTAAATCCGGCTTTTACAATCTTTTTAAAGAGTATTTCATTTCCGGCCAGGCCTTCTTTTGGGTTTCTTGTCAGTCTGATCACTCCCGATTTAACTTTCGGAGGCGGATTGAAGACATTTTCATGTACCGTAAAAAGATAGGATACATCATAATAAGCCTGTATCAGAACGGAAAGAATTCCATAGTCTTTGGTTCTGGGAACCGCTGCTGTTCTTTCGGCAACTTCTTTTTGAAACATTCCTACCATTTCAGGAATCAGTTCATAATGATCTACGATCTGGAATAATATCTGTGAAGAAATATTATAGGGGAAATTACCGATGATGGCAATCTGCTCACCGTTCACGAATTGGAAATCCTGTTTCAGGAAATCTCCCACAAACGTATTTTCTGTAATCTTTGAATAATTGTTTTTCAGGTATTCAATAGATTCGGTATCAATTTCTGCCAGGTAGACGTTCTGGTCTTTTTCAAGAAGATATTTGGTGAGGACGCCCATTCCGGGGCCAACTTCCATCACATTATTATAGTTCTCAAAACTAAGACCTTCCACGATTTTTCTTGCGATATTTTCATCTGTCAGAAAGTGCTGGCCCAGATGTTTTTTTGCTTTTACACTCAAAGTTTTTTATGATTTTATTAACAATGATTTTCTTTATTTCGTCCCAAATTTCGGAAGTTTTTTTCTATTTTAGCCAAAAATTTTAATATTAATGGCTAAATCTGTAGAAGAGTTTAATAAGAAAAGGCTTCGGTCCAGCAATATTACAGTAGTGATAAGTATTGCCCTAGTGTTATTTTTACTGGGTTTAATGGGACTTATTCTGATCAATGCGCAAAAGTATTCAGACTATCTTAAAGAACAACTTGTTGTAAACGCATATTTCGATGAAAACTATGATGTAAAAGATTCAGCTAAAATATTAAAACAGGAAAGCGATGCGGTTCAACAGATCCAGAAGCTGGAATCGGTGAAGCGTACAACCTATATTTCTAAAAAAATGGCTTCAGCAGAAGCTAAGAAGAGTTTAGGAGTAAACAGTGAGGCTCTTTTTGAAGACGATATTTTTCCTGCATCTGTAGAGATTGCTTTGAAACCGGAGTACACAGATTCAACTAAAATTGGAAAAGTGCTTACAGAAATTAAATCGGTGCCGGGGATTGTAGATGTGAAAAATGATTCCGATTCACAGAAGATTTATGACAAACTGAATCAAATCCTTAAATGGATTCTGGCATTCTGTATTTTATTCCTAGTTCTTGCGATTGTATTGATCAATAACTCAATCAGGCTAAAAGTATTTTCAAAAAGGTTTATTATTAAAACCATGCAGCTGGTAGGAGCGAAGCGAAGATTTATCCTTATTCCTTTTATCAAAGAAGCGCTTATTCTTGGAGTTTTAGGTGCCTTACTTGGATTACTGGCATTATTCGGACTTTGGTATTATTTTACAACCACTATAAAAACACCTTTCGTTCAGGACACTAATCAGTATATATGGCTGGTGGTACTGGTATTTGGAGTAGGTATTTTCATCAGTGTATTAAGTACAATCATTGCAACATGGAGATTCTTACGATCTAATGTTGACGATTTATATTATTCTTAACATGAGTAAAAAAACAAATAAATTTTCCGCTTCAGCGTTTGGCAAGGAAACTGAAGTTCCACAGGAAAACGCTTTTTATTTTGGCCAGCAGAACTTCAAGTGGATGCTGATAGGACTTGCATTTATCGTTGTAGGATTCCTTCTGATGATGGGACCGGATGCCAACACAGTGGATGGCAAGTTTGATCCTAATTCATGGAATGACGGCATTTTCTCTATCCGCAGAATCAGAATTGCACCTTTATTTGTTGTAATTGGTTTTGCAATTGAAGTCTATGCGATTTTAAAAAGAAAGTAATTAATCAATTCTTTATTGAGAGATTAAGAAATTAAGAGATTCAGAAGTTGATTGTGAATCTCAAGATCTCTTGATCTTTTAATTTTTTACAGACACAACATATGGATTTAATTAAAGCAATTATCATTGCTATTATTGAAGGGCTTACAGAGTACCTTCCGATTTCTTCTACAGCACATATGGGATTCACCGCTAATCTGCTTGGGTTACCGGATGATGAATTTCTCAAAATGTTCCAGGTTTCCATTCAGTTCGGTGCTATTTTATCTGTGGTAGTGGCTTACTGGAAAAAATTCTTTGATCTGAATAACATCCAGTTTTACTTTAAACTGGGTTTTGCTGTTGTTCCCGCATTGGTTTTAGGATATCTGTTTGATGATAAAATTGAAGCTATTCTTGGAAACCAGATTGCTATTTCTTCCGTACTGGTGTTGGGAGGGGTTGTTCTCTTATTCGTAGATCGATGGTTTAAAAATCCTAAAATTGATGATGAAAAAGGAATTACTATAAGAAAAGCAATTACCATTGGGTTCTGGCAGTGCCTGGCCATGATGCCGGGAACAAGCCGTAGTGCAGCCTCCATCATTGGGGGAATGACGCAGGGACTTACACGAAAGGCCGCTGCAGAATTTTCCTTTTTCCTTGCTGTACCTACGATGCTTGCCGTAACCGTATATTCTGTTTTCCTTAAAACATGGGGGAAAGAAACCGCAAACCCGCAAAAAGGTTACGAAATGATTATGGCTTCTCAGGATCACATCATGATTTTTATTGTAGGAAATGTAGTGGCATTTATTGTGGCCCTGATCGCTATCAAAGCCTTCATTGGTGTTCTTAATAAATATGGTTTCAAACCTTGGGGATGGTATCGTATCTTTGTTGGGATTGCCCTGTTAATCTATTTCTATTTCTTTAAATAAATGAAAAGCAATATTTTAAAGATATTGGCTGTTTCCGGTTCAGTAATTTCCTGTTCGCCGGCACATACCTTGTTTGTGAAGAACAATACCAATGAAAGACTGGACTTTTTTGTTGAGCTGAAAGAGAAAACACAGATTAAGGAGCTTCTGATCTGTAAAGAACTGGTTCCGGATGAAAAGCTTGAAAGTAAAGCCTTTATCAATTATTCTAAAGAAGGGAAATGCTATCACCAGACGGTCAATACCGTCAATAATAAAAGCTATAAATTTACTTTGCCTGTAAGCTATACCATCAATATTGCTCCCAATAATTCTGTTTATCCTTTTAAAGCAGTTTATTATATGAGAGGGGATATAAAATGTTTTATCAATACAGGTACTTCCGCAGACTGTAGGCAGAAAACAAGCCAGCAGCCCGGCTTAGTAAATATCACAGAAATTTTAGAATAATGACAGCTGAAGAACTGCAATCAGGATATGTGTTTTTATTGGACAAGCCTCTGGACTGGACTTCCTTCCAGGCTGTCAATAAAATGAAATATAAGCTTAAAAGAGAATTTAATCTTCCCAAAAAGTTTAAAATAGGACATGCCGGAACTCTTGATCCACGGGCTACGGGCCTGCTTATTATATGTTGTGGGAAATTCACCAAGAAAATTCCGGAAATTCAGGATGCGCCCAAAGAGTACTGGACGGAAATTAAATTGGGAGTTCAGACGGAATCGTATGACACAGAAAAACCTGAGATCCTTCATCAGGACATCTCTCATATTTCAGAGGAAATGATCCGTGAGACCCTCAATAAGTTTGTTGGAGAAATAGATCAGAAACCGCCGGTATATTCAGCGATAAAAATAGATGGCGAGAGAGCTTACAATCTGGCAAGGGCAGGAGAGGAAGTAGAAATGAAGTCCAGAAAGACCACCATATTTTACATTAAAGATGTTAAGATAGAACTTCCGTTAGTCAGCTTTATGGTAGGATGTTCCAAAGGAACTTATATACGAAGTCTGGCACACGATATAGGGCAGGAATTGGGTATAGGTGCTTATCTTACTCAGCTCAGACGTACAAAGATTGGAGATTATACTATTGAAAATGCAACCTCTGATTATTTGGAAAACGAATTCAGATTTGAAAATATATGATGAAAAATTTATTTCTGTTGGGATTACTATTTTCTTCTGCTCAGTTTTTTTCACAGGAGACGGAAACTAAGAAACCCAAAATGGACTTTTATTTCAATCCGTCGCTGAATTTTGGCTATAATGCGGGATATAAAGAACCGGAAGTCAATAATTCTCAATACATTCAGACCCAACGTTTGGGGAAGATCACTTATGGGGTCACAGCAATAGGCGGCTACAATTTTCTTCCTAACTTTGCAGTCGGAACCGGATTGCGATACAGTTTTGTAGAAGATAATAATCACCTGGTGTTCTGGATGATTCAGCCTAAGATTATATTTTCACCGGGAGACCGGCCTTTTTATATCGATCTGAACTATGGTAAGCAGATCAATCATTCAGCGGTTTCTAATTCTGAACTTTGGGGAGGGAGACTTGGAATGATGGTTTCCTACTCAAAAAGGTTGAGCCAGGAAGGAGGAATTGTATTGGAAGCACAAAAGATAAAGGGAAATTCTAATGCTTTTTTCATCGGATTAAGCTATGGAATTACCATTTTCAGCAATAAAAATTATACCGGTTACGGAGAAGATTAATGGAAAAAACGCGCATCAATAAATATCTGTCAGAAGTAGGATACTGTTCAAGAAGAGCGGCAGATAAGCTTTTGGAAGAAGGAAGAATAACAATTAACGGAAAAGTTCCGGAACTGGGAACCAAAGTTTCAGATGAAGATCTTGTGGAAGTAGATGGAAAACCTGTTCGTGAACCACAGGAAAAACCTGTTTATATTGCATTCAACAAGCCGGTAGGAATTGTCTGTACCACAGATACAAAGCGGGAAAAGAATAATATTGTAGATTATATTAACCATCCGCAGAGAATCTTCCCGATCGGAAGACTGGATAAACCCAGTGAAGGCCTGATTCTGCTGACCAGTGACGGTGATATCGTCAATAAAATCCTCAGAGCAAGGAATAATCACGAAAAGGAATATCTTGTTCGTGTAGATAAGCCTATTACCCCTAGATTTCTTGAAAAAATGAGAAACGGTGTGCCTATCCTGGATACGGTTACCAAAAAATGTGAAGTAGAAAAGATAGATGACATGAACTTTCGTATCATTCTTACTCAGGGTCTGAACAGACAGATCAGGAGAATGTGCGAATATCTCGGCTATGACGTAAAAAAACTGAAGCGTATCCGAATCATGAATATCAAGCTGGATCTGCCGGTGGGAAAATGGAGAGATTTAACGGATCAGGAGCTTTCAGCGCTTAATCTGCTGCTTGAGGATTCCAGTAAAACGGTGGATTAGAATGATGAATTTCAGTCTGATTGTATTTTTTTCTGATTATTCAAATCTGTAACCCGATTCATCATCGAGTCTCTTTCTGTCTTCAGGGCTCATTCTGTTTCTGAGAAGACGAATTGTATAGCCGCCCTGTAAAATGTCGTGATCAAAATACATCCAATCTGAAATTTCATTTTTTTCGATTTCCACAACCTCATCCTGTTTCACTTCTTTGGTGTGGAGAGGAGGGCTGTTGATAATTCCTACATACTTGTTCTTTTCCTTAGAAAATAAGACAGGGGATATCCAGATAAATTCATCCCCTTCGTTACTTCGGAATGCTTTTTTTATGGCAAAATTTTTAAAATCAGGATTCTCACTTTTTATAGCTGTTTCGAATTTGTCAAAGGTTTTCTTTGCTGTTTTAATTGCAGCTACCATTTCTTTGTCGGCAGCAGCCACTTCATATACAGAGTTTTCAAACGATTTTTCCTTTCCTGCATTATTTTTCTCTTTGTTACTCACCGACTGGCCTGTACAAAATGCAAATAATAATACAGATAATATGATGAATATACTCTTACTCATGTTACTAAAATTAAGGCATTATAGTTAAATTTTCAGATTTACTTTCCAATATTAAATTCTCCTGTGACTTCATAAGAGACCAAATTAGCATTATTAATAAATTTTCTGGCAGATAATCCGGGTTGATAGACCTCTGTAAAATCTTCTTTATGCTTTTTAGCCAGTATTTTTTTCTCAAACTTTTTTGATTTTCCTTCATACCGTTCCGTAAAATGGATGGTATCATTTTTAATACTTCCATTAACGTAATAGTAGGTTTCCTTATAGGGGCTTTCTCTGCTTTTCCTTGTCTTAATGATATTGCCCGCTAACTCATAATCGCCGAAATATTGAAGATTAATGGGCTGCAATACTTTTACAACTCCGTTTTCCGGAAAACTTAATATCTTTCCATCCATATCCAGATCCACTGTACTCATACAGAAAGTTTCCTCGTCAGAATAGACGACAAATTGTACTGAAGCAGGAGTGATATAATGGATATATACTTTGTTTACTTTTAAATAAGGGTTAGATTCCAGTCTTAGCTTTTTCTCGTAAAATAAAAAATCACCATAATAAGCACTGAAAATACTGTCATTCAATTCTTTGAACGGAATTTTTTGAGCATTTAAATATTCTTTGAATGCTGCATTCCTTTCATCTTTATATTGTTTTTGTTTTTTGGTCTGGCTGTTACAGCTTTCGAAACAAAACAAAATAAGAAGCAGAACAACTATTTTATTTATTCTCGGTTTCATTTTTTTTATTTTCATTTTCTGACTCTAATCTATAAAATTTTTGTAATTCTTTATTGGGAATATCTGCTTCAAAATATTTTTTAAGACGATTAAAATTAGGTTTACGTGAGCCATCTGAATAAACAACAAATAAATGATGAAACGTTGAATTGGGTTTTAATCTTACACTGATTTTATAATCCGTCAATCTTTCATAATATTTATCCATATCCTTCTTATACTGAATTATAGCCTCATCAAATTTACTGCGGTCTTTGTAGTCGCTTTCTATAGGCTCTTTGGGTTTCTTGGGCTCGCTGGGGAAATCAATTGCATTATGCATATTGTTAGACGGCCAGAAGGTACCATACCCAAATTTGGTTCTGGTATTCAGATTTCCCTGTGCATCTGTAAAAGAGAACGTTTCCTGACCGCGGTTTAATAATAAATCAAATAATCTTTGGGTATCATAGTTTTGCCCGTCGATATTCTTATCCAGATTATACGGATTTTCATTATTGGATTTACCATAATACAGATCGAAGGCATAGGCCATATTAATTTTATCCGTAATCTTTGCCTGGACATTTACCCCTGCGGACCAGTATTGATCAGAATCCATTCCAAAGAATAAAGGTGGTTTAAAGATATCATTGTAGGAAGAGATCATAAAATTTCCTACTTTTATAGATGAACCGCCAATAATCTGATGCCGGTGAGGAGTGTCAAATTTATTATACTTGTCCTGTAATCTTTTTCCGTTTTTATCATATTCGCTGGTTACTCTTCCTGAGCTCAGAACCCCTGTTGATCCTAAAGTAAAAGCATATTCGTAAGGGTTATTTACCCCTGAGCCCGAGAACTGGTTGAATAGATTCATATTAAGCGAATTTCCGGTTTTATAGCCTAATGTGATGGCTGGTGTTCCACTTAAAGTAACCAGATGCCGGCTCATAGGAGAGGTTCCGGGAGTACCATATCCGTAATACGTAAGAGCAGCATTAAAGCTTGGCATCACACCAAAATTACCCATTTTGATCTGTTTGGAAATGCCTGCGTATAAACTTGCGGAGAACCCGCCTCCGAGACTAAAACTGAATTTCATTCCGATATTAAAAGGCGGATCTCCGGGGCCTTCTTCAGAACTATTAGCAGAGGGATCAGGTGCTTCATAATATCCATCAAAGTTTCCTGCGCTGGGGCCTCCTCTTTCTTTTTCCCTTTCCCGGAAGTAATAGTTGTCAGGTGGAGGAGGAGGTGCTTCCGTTTCACCTTCTGGTTTTGGAAAACTGATATCCAGATTTCCTTTATAGGTTGGGGATTCCAGCTTTGCAATAACTACTGTAGATTCTCCGGAAGCATCAAATCTGAAAAGATCATAATCATAGGTGTCAAAATTATCCTTTTGGGGAAGACTTTCCTTTAAAACAGCATTGATGTATTGCCCATATGCTTCAGCAAGTGCTGCAATTAATTTGATTTTTTTATCGTTATCCTTTTCTATATCAGGCAGCATAGCTTCCCAAACGAGGATGTTTTTGCTTTCCTCATCATAAAAAGCTTTTAAGGAAGGACGGTTTTTGGTGACAACAATTGGAGGATTGGCAATTTTCCCTTCCGCAATGTCTTTATAAAACTTATAGACAATGCTTGTATTATCCGCATCAAATTGAGACGTGATCTCAGAAGCAACCATTTTGATGTGATCGTGGATATAAGAGCTTTCCAGCTTATATTCACTTTCTTCCGGTGCAGCGGGTGTGTATTTTTCAGGGTTCCCATAAATTACACCGTCTTCTTTGCCAACCTGTATTACCTTTGAGCCTATATTCTCAATCTCATCATTGGAATATCTTTTATAATTTCCACCGATGATTTTTGTAATATTTCCTTTTACAATCCTTGTCCTGCTCATGTTTTAGGTTTTAGAAATTATTACTTTTTTCTGAACTGTTGTTCTTTACGATCTTATCAGAATGCTGTTCATTGGTTCCGGCGCTTTGTGTCACGATTTTACCTTCACTCATCTCGTTTCTTTCCTGTTTTGTTTCACTGTGTACGTCGCCATCTATCATTTCTGTGAGTTTTCCGGTAATGAACATACTTGCATCACCTGTAACAGAAGTTATTTTCATGGCACCAATGCTTTGTGTTTCATTCAGGGTAACGGTTTCTGTTTTGTTCATACCCACAGTATTGCTTTGGTTAGCCATTACATTGGTGGTCATATTTTGCCCTACATTGATGTCAAGATTGGCTCCTACATTGAAAGTCATGTTTTGGGGAGAAGTTACTGTAATATTTCCTTTTCCATCCATAAAATAGATATTACCGCTGGGATCTTCAATATGAATACTGCCTTCGGTATCGTTAAAAATAACCCTGTTACCACTGCGGGTCTGTATAGATTTGATGTGATTATTTACTCCGCCGCCTAATCCAACGCCTCCGTGAAACATTCCGCCCATAGCAAAAGGAAAGTCGGGATGATGGTATTCAAAACCAACCATTACCTGATCACCCACTTCCGGAATAGCCACAAATCCTCTGTTTTGTGTGATCATATCTGTACCTCCCGCATCAGGGCTCATCATCCGGATGAAATAGGTAGTATCGTTGAGCTGCCAGTCAAACTGTACCTGTATCCGTCCCTGATTCAGGGGGTCTGTATTGGAAACAACGGTTGCAATCTGTGGCTCTGCATGAGGAAGTTTAAATTCCGGGGCAGGAATATATCCGGTTCCTTCAGCAATGGCTTCAAAAAATCCTGTGTAATACCCTCTGGCATCTACTTCGTGGGTAGCTTCTGTGATCATCAGTTTGGTGAAGTAAGAAGTGTCATTCGTGTTGGATTTTCTCATGTTAATATCTGTTGTACAGCCTGGATACAGAAACGGAACGGTAGTGTTTCCGGAAACCGTAAAAACTTCTACAGCCGCACTTCCTGCTATACTTTTTTGGGTGTCGTCCACATTTAAATACATGTTGGCATTGGCAGGGGAAGGTGTTAATGACCGGGTTTTAAAGATGCCCTCATTCAGCTCATATGATTTTGACGCAAGATGTCCCAAATGTTTAATATTTGCGGTAGAACTTGTCAGTTTCTCATTTTTACTGCTGTTATATCCGAAAAATTCAGGTTTGGTATGAATGGCCTTCAGCTTAACATTGACGTCATTTACATTGCTGCCATAGATCAGTTGTATAGATTGCTCACCGGAAGGAAGCTTTCCGAAATGTAATATCTCGCCATCATAATAAAATTGTTCACCATAGGTTTCTGCCAGCCTTGCAAGATAATTATAATGGGTTTCCTTGTATTGTGCACTATAGTTAATCTGGCTTGCATTTTTTGCATTTATTGTATAATCGTATTTAGAGCCAAGGGTTTCTTTGAAAATTTTGTCGGCAATAATTGATGTATTAACGGGCTGGTCACCTCCGAAACTTTGGGTGTGATAGGCCGAATCCATCAGAATGGTGGGACTTTTTCCTTTCAGAACAATATTGCCAAGGCTCATTTTTTCCTGACTGAACCCAACTTCTGTAATCAACCCTACAAATGTTCTTTCCGGGCCGTCATTTTCAATATCTTTATACTTTATGGTTACCGTAAGACGTTTTCCCAGAAATAAATAAGCATCCTGTAACTGATGATCCTGTATTTTCTCTAAAGCATCATGAGCCAGTATAAGTTCAAAGTCATGATGACTTCTAATGCTTTGTCTCAGCCGGAAATGCTTGAAGTATTTTATAATTTTACCTTCAATAACAATGTCAAGGTTAACGATACGGTTGATTCCCGAAATTTCATTCTCTGAAATCTTTTCTGAATTCGAGCTGTTTTTTTTCATGGTATAGTGCGTTTTGGTAGTAATTCTTTAAAGTTAGAAATATTATCTTGTTTAGAATTAATACTTTTGGAAAAATATGAAAAGTGTCGTACTTCTACGATTTTACCATGACTACCTGACATACAATCTCATCCTTGCCTCATATTCGGGTTTCAGCTTCAATAGTTTCCATATTTTTTTATCATCCGGATTGCTGATGCGGTAAAATATAATCTTGTCTGCGGAATACTTAAAATAGGGATGACTTTTCAGCCATTCTTCAGGAGCATCAGTTAAAGTATATTTAGGAACTTCCGAAGAATTAAGAGGGCAGATGGAAACCAATTTCTGAACTCTGTCTTTATCAATATTATAAGTTTCAAGGATTTGTTCTTTAGTGATAAAACCTCCCAGTTTTCTGCGGAAGCCAATAATATATCCTGCACTTTTTTCATCCAGACCAAATTCTATGAGCTGTTTAAAACTGATCGTATTCAGATCGGTTTTTGAAAAATCAGTCTTTTCCTGTTGTCTTTCCTCTTTTTTGACAGGTACAAAGCTTAGTTTGATATAAGGTTTTATTTCCCGGAATTTTTCAGGGGAGATAACAAAACACTTTTGAATATCCTCAAGATTTTTGAAACTTCCATGAAGATTCCGGTCACGGTAATTAACGATTGTTGAAGCCTGTTTCTCAGAAAAACCAAGTGCTTTCCATCCGTCCTGATTTAAGATGTTAGAATCAAAAATGCGGTATTGGATATTGGCTTTTACAGCATCATTTCTCCCTGAATTTTTGAAATGATCCGGAGTTTTTGAGGGAAGCAGCAGATACGGTTCAAGTTTACCATACACCTCATCGGAAATAATAAAGCATTCTTTAAATTTTTCCTTACTGATAAAGCTTCCACCCAGGTAATTTCTGTATTTTACAATAGCCTGGGCCTGTTTTTCACTGAAGCCCATCTGTTCCCAGTTTCCGGCAGAAAAGTGGTCCGGATTGAATTGTTTGGAAATACTGATTTCTTTCTTTCCAAAATATTTATAATGCTTGTTATTCGTTTCCGAAAGCAGAAGATAAGGCTCTAATACTGCGAATTTTTCAGGAGAAACGGCATAACATTTTTTGAACTGCTCTTTGGAGGAGAACTGGCCGCCAATCATCTTTTTATAATTAAGAATCGTCGCTACCTGTTTCTCTGAAAAACCTAGCTTCTGCCATTGTTTTTCATCTAAAGAATTGGGGTCAAAATCAGACAGGCTGGCGGAAACTGAAGCCTCAGATATGAATCGGACCTTTGGGAAATCCGTTTTTTCTTGGTTTATATATTGCTGAAAAGCCATAAGGACAATCAGCAGCATTCCCATGAATGCAAGCTTGCGGTAATAACTTTTTCTCATCATACCATAAACTTATTAATAAAAACAAGTTGAGGCAATGGGAAACAATAAAGTGAATGCTTTTATAATACAGATATACTAGAACTACTGGAAATTATAAATCAAAACATGGTGGCATTGTGAAATAATTCAATACCAGTGGTTTGCATTTTTTTGCTGAAAAGATAAAGAGTGCTGTGGATATAAAAAAGATGAGGTTTTACTCCGGTTGATCTGCCAGAGAATCCTTCAGTTTAATAAGCTCGGCCTTCACAAATTCCAGACGGTCAATTAAGGTAACGGTTTCAGATATTTTGCTGTTGGTCGTCAAAGCTACCCTTGCGCCATCCAGAGTATATCCTTTTTCTTTAACCAGGTGATAGATCATCTGAAGATTTTTGATGTCTTCCGGAGTGAAGTAACGATTCCCTTTTTTGTTTTTCTTAGGCTTGATTATAGGGAATTCCTGCTCCCAATAGCGTATTAATGAAGTGTTTACGTCAAATGCTTTTGCCACTTCTCCAATGGAATAATACAGCTTATCAGGTAGATTTATTTTCATGTGATGAATCCTAAAGTCCAAAGATAAAAATTTTTCAAAAACAGATGCAAATATCTGGGATCAAATCTCTCTCAAAATATATTCTCAACGCCGATTCAATCCATTTTTATTAATAAACCTCAGTCTGGGATAAGGGTTTCTGATTTATATAGGTTTGAAGCAGGGAGCTGGAAGAGAGAAGATATGAATGTCATCAATAATAGTTGTTTATCTTTTTAAGTAAATTTGATTTTACAGCGGCTTTTATTAGATATAATCCAACGTAACTTCCATCCTTTGTGATAGAAGAGGGGGTAATTGCCGGTTCTTTTTTGTGAAAACTTGTGTTTTGACTTTGTTTATATTATTTTTATACCATAAAATAGCATCACCGATCTTGTAATGAATTCTATTTCTGTTCTTCATATTGACCTTTTCCAATCCGGAAGACACTCTTCTGATTTTTATTTCAATACACTGAAGGACCATCTTATTTTAGGACACCGTCATATTGAAAAACCTCACAGGCATGATTTTTATGCAGCTGTTCTTTTTACACAGGGAACAGGAATTCATGAGATCGATTTTCATAAATATGATGTTTCAGCAGGAAGTCTTTTCTTCTTGTCTCCCGGACAAATCCACAGCTGGGAGCTTTCAGATGATATTGACGGATACATCTTTTTTAGTTCACAGGAATTTTATGAAATGCATTATGTGAACCAGAAACTTAGGAATTTTCCATTCTTCGGTTCCGTATCTTTTCCAAGAAAACTTCAACTGGATCTTGAGGAACTTGAAAAAAAGATTCTTCTGTTTCAGGAGTTGGAAAACGAGCATCATGGAAAACTTCTTATGAAGGAAGGAAGCATTCTTTCACTCATGTCCCGGATCTTTATCAATGCTACCAGACTTTTTTCAAAAGATATTGATATGCTTTCCTCTTCAGCCGGGCTTTCTTATTTTAAGCATTATCAGGATTTTGAAGATCTTATAGAACAACACTTTACCCATGAGAAATCCATTACTTACTACGCATCTTTATTGGGAATATCTCCAAAGCACTTAAACAGGGTAGCACAGACAACAGTTCAGAAAACAGCAACAGAAGTTATTACAGAAAGAGTGGTCCTGGAAGCCAAAAGAATGCTGATGTATCTGGATGAAAGTCTTGTGGAAATTGCTTTCAGGCTGGGATACGAGGAATATTCATACTTTGTAAGAGTCTTCCGGAAAAGTTCCGGAATGACCCCTACTCAGTTTATGAGGAAATATAAGGCTTAATGGTTTAAAGTTCAATGTTCAGTGCTGTTTTCGATAAGGTTTTATGTCCTGATTATAATACCAGCTTAAATGGTCCTTCAAATGTGGTATCAAATGAATCTACGAGGATTCCCTTTTCGTCAAAAACCCCGATAACCATATTCTGTTTAGAGAGCTTAATATCCTTTTCAGGAAAAGAAATGTTGATGTTACCCTTTAGAATTTCATCACCTTTCAGAATAATTTTTTCAGACCCGAAATAGGTGATTTCCGCATTGGAAGGACTGATCACTTTGATGTAGAGCGTTTTTTTCTCATTGGATTTATTTAAGAGGGTATAAATAAATGTATTCGTTATTTTCCCGTTTTTAACAAAGAAAGTAGAGCCTGCAGGTTTAATGAACTTGGCTTCCATAGATCCGCGGTCGTACATTAAAAATCCAAGGAACCCAATAAGCAAGGCAAGAATTACAGTAGTGGCTTTCATTCTTGGCGTAAATTTGAACTTCTCCTGGTTTTCAATCTCAGATTCTGTGGCATAACGAACCAGTCCTTTAGGAAGTCCTACTTTTTCCATTACCTCATCACAGGCATCAATACAGGCTGTACAGTTCACGCACTCCAGTTGCTGTCCGTTTCTGATATCAATACCGGTAGGGCACACCACTACACATTGATGGCAGTCGATACAGTCTCCTTTTCCTGCTGCCTTCCGGTCTTCATTGTTTCTCCATTTTGAACGGCCTTCCCCTCTTCTGAAATCATAATAAACATTGATGGTCTGCTTATCGATCAGTACCCCCTGAAGTCTTCCGTATGGACAAACCAGTGTACACACCTGTTCGCGGAGCCATGCAAAAACAAAGTAGAAGGTCAGCGTGAAAAAGATCATCGTGATAAACTTTAAAGGATGCTCGGAAGGTCCCTCAATCATAATCTGGAAAACCTGTTCATACCCTACAATATACATGAACATAAACGTAGAGATGATTAATGAAATCAAAAGAAATACACTCCATTTTGTTACTCTTTTTCTGATCTTTTCAGCATCCCATTCCTGTCTGTCCAGTTTCATCTGCTTGTTCCGGTCACCTTCTATCCAGTATTCAATTTTACGGAAAACCATTTCCATAAAAAGGGTTTGCGGACAAAGCCAGCCGCAGAATATTCGTCCGAAAACTACGGTAAACAGCATCACAAAGATGACGGAAGTTACAGCTCCCAGAGCGAGAATAAAGAAATCCTGAAGATAAAAAGGCTGTCCTAAAATGAAAAATCTCCTGTCAATCACATTAATCAGCAGAAAAGGATTACCGTTTATTTTGATAAAAGGAAGTCCGAAAAACAAAGCCAGCAGGGCATAGCTGGTATAATTCCTGTAATTGGTATATTTTCCTTTGGGCTTTCGTGGAAATACCCATTTTCTTTTCCCGGTTTCATCCATGGTTCCCACCGAATTTCTGAATTCTTCATTTTCTATTTCGATGAACTTGCTGTTGCCTGATTCTGCACTCATTGCTTTACTTTATTAAATTGAAAAAGTAGTAAGGGAATATTTAAGGCCGGATCAAGTTGTTTTCAGTCAGTTTTTATAAGGGAAAATTTCGTTGATCTCCTACCTCTGCAAAGGTCCGGATTAAACTTTTTGAGTACTAATATTATCTACTTCCAGAATAGGACAATTGAGACATTTTTGTTTTTTAAATTGAGATTAATCAAAATGAGAAAATAGGTTGGGAGACTGTTTCTGATATCGTAAATTGCATCTTTAAAAATGAAGTATGAAAAATATCTGCAGAATAGTTCTGATTGGTTTGGTTTTCGCATTGATAAACTGTCAATCTGTAAATAATAGCAACATGTTTTATGATGGGGTACAGCCTGAAAAAATTTCAGACCAGTTCAGTTTTACGGAAGGTCCTTCATCCGATAAAGAGGGAAATGTGTATTTCACGGACCAGCCTAATGATAAAATTTACCTGTGGGACTGGAAAACCAATCAGGTGACTTTGTTTCTCGATAAAACAGGACGAGCCAACGGAACCCATTTTGATAAAGATGATTTTCTGATTACCTGTTCCGATGAGCAGGGCGAAATGTGGAAAATCTCAAAGGATAAAAAAGTGGAAATTCTGTTTAAAGGTTTTGAAGGAAAACGCCTGAACGGCCACAACGATATCTGGAATGATGCTTTTGGAGGAATGTATTTTACAGATCCTCTGTATGAAAGAGATTACTGGACGGATTTCAAACAGGAGCTGCCGCACAAAAGTCTCTATTACAGAAATAAAAATGGAAAAATCAGCAAATTAGAAACCTTTACCCAACCCAATGGAATCGCAGGAAGTGAAACGATCAGGAAACTGTATATTTCAGATATAGACGCTGGAAAAACCTATGAATATGACATTCTTGGCGAAGGCAAATTATCCGAGAGAAAACTATTCTGTGAAATGGGCTCCGATGGGATGACCCTGGACAAACATGGAAATCTTTACCTGACGGGTGATGGTGTACATGTCTTTAACCGTAAGGGGAAAAAGATCTATCACATCCCGATTCCTGAAAAATGGACTTCTAATGTAACTTTCGGAGGAGAAAATAATGATGTTTTATTCATCACAGCATCAAAATCAGTGTATATTTTACCAACAAAAGTACGGGGAGTGAAATAACCTTTAAATTCGGTTGAAATTTTTTTAAACTCCAACTTTCTATCGGAATCGATGATAACCTGTAATTTTTATAGAGTTTATTCAATAGAGGCGGACTTTAGTCCGCCTAAATAATAAAAAATAATCCATTTGGCTTTAGCCAAAACTTATACAGCCAATTTTTAAAATCACAATACATAAAAATTAGGTATTCGTGTCAATAAAGGACACATGAGTTTTGAAAATCTACAAATTCTATTGGCCTCTGAATAAAAGATCTGCCTAATCAAGATCAGCGAGCGATCTGAAAATAAAAAAATCGTGTATTCATGGCACCCACAAAAAAATGTGCAAACTTTCCTAAATAAAGTTTGCACATCAATATCTCAAAATGGCTAAATCTTTTGCGTCTTTGCAAATACCTTTTAATAGGCAACCTCCATTTTTACTTTCTTGCCTTTCAGTTTCTCGTTCTGAAGTTTTCTTAAAACAGCATTCACCTTATTTCTGGCAACAGCAACATAGGATGTGGTATCTTTTACTTCGATAACCCCAACATCTTCTTTCTGTAGCTCTCCTTTTTTAAGTAAATATCCTACAATATCCACCTTATTTACTTTATCTTTTTTTCCTGCACTGATGTAAATTGTCTGGAAAGGCGTCTTCTGAGGGGCCTTGTCAAATCCCGTAACGCTTTCTTCCGGAGTATTGCTTTTAATGAAGGGAAAGTTTTCATCTTCAGTCATAATCAGATAAACAAAACCTTTGGCATTCATCCTTGCCGTACGTCCGTTTCTGTGAATAAAAGCATCTTCTTTTGGAGGCAGCTGATAATGAACAATGGATTCCACTTCCGGAATATCAAGTCCGCGGGCAGCAAGATCGGTGGTGATAAGAATTCTGGCCGAATCATTTCTGAATTTCAATAAGGCGCGTTCTCTTTCGTCCTGTTCCATTCCGCCGTGGAAGGTTTCCCTGTCGATTCCCATTTGATGAAGAAGCTCTGAAATACGGTCCACAGCCTCGCGGTGATTACAGAAAATAAGGGTTCTTTTATTTCCTATTTTACAGATTAAATGAAACAATGTATCCAGTTTTTCCTCCGAAATGGTCATTACTTTTCGTAACTGAATATCCGGTTTTACTTCACTTAACTTTAAAAAGTCAATCGTTTTCTCATTTTTTAAGCCTGTAAACTTTGGAATCTCGTCCATGGCTGTGGCTGAAGTTAAAATTCTTTGTGAAAGACCTTTTAGTGAACCTGCTATAAACTCCATATCTTCATGGAAGCCCAGCTCCAGGGCTTTGTCAAATTCATCAAGAACTAAAGTCTGAATGCTTTTCGGATCAAAATTATGATTTCTCACATGATAAGCAACTCTTCCGGGAGTTCCGATTAAAACAGCAGGAGCTTCAATTAAATTATTGACCTCAATCTTTTTATCATGTCCGCCATAACAAACAGAAACCTTAAAATCTGTTCCCATTGTTTTGAAAACCTGTTCAATCTGTAGAGCCAGCTCTCTTGCCGGAACTAATATTAAGGCCTGAACCCCCTGGGCATTTTTTTTCAGATTCCTGAGAACCGGAAATAAAAAAGCAAGAGTTTTCCCGGAACCTGTAGGGGAGAGCAGGACGATGTCCGTATTATTCTCAGAGGCGTTGTATGTGGATTTCTGCATCTGATTCATATCCTGAATCTGCAGTTTTTGATAAATTGATTCTAATTCCATGGTGCAAAGGTAGTGATTTGAAGAGTAGATTTTATAAAGAGTCAATAGTGAATGCTCAATCCGCTTCGCTTGTGAATTTTTGATGTTGTAATCATTGACATTTCACTTGCGCAGCAAAATTCACAATTCATCCTTCTCTAGATCAGTCGTTTACAGACTGTAAAGGTCAGGGTGGAAATATTGCTTATCTCAAATAAATTTTATATCTTTGCACCCACTTTTGTGGCGAAAAGGTTTGATGAGTAAATTACTTATAATTAATTACTTCCGTATTTTTTAATCCGCATTTATTCAAACCGTTAAAAAAGAAGGAATACAAATTTTTATTAGAAAATGTCAAAAGAGACAAATTCAGCAGAGGTTTTATTAAACCAAAACGTAGCACCAGAACAATTTGATTGGGATTCTTTCGAATCAGGTCTTGATGCAGATGCGAGAAAAGAAAAAAGCGATTTAGAAGAAATCTACAACGGATCTTTAAACAACCTGGACGATAATGACGTTTTAGTTGGTAAAGTTGTAAGATTAACTGACAAAGAAGCTATCGTAGACATCAACTTCAAATCTGAAGGTGTTATCTCTCTAAACGAATTCCGTTACAACCAAGGCCTTAAAGTAGGTGACGAGGTAGAAGTAATGGTTGACAAGAGAGAAGACAAAACCGGACAATTACAATTATCTCACAGAAAAGCTAGAACGCTTAAAGCTTGGGATAAAGTAAACGAACTTCACGAAACTGGAGAAATCGTTAACGGTTTTGTTAAATCTAGAACTAAGGGTGGTATGATCGTTGACGTTCACGGAATCGAAGCATTCTTACCTGGTTCTCAAATTGACGTTAAGCCAATTAAAGATTACGATCAGTTCGTAGGAAAAACTATGGAGTTCAAAGTTGTGAAAATCAACCCTGAGTTCAAAAACGTAGTAGTTTCTCACAAAGCATTGATCGAAGCAGATATCGAAGGTCAGAAAAAAGAAATCATCGCTCAGCTTGAAAAAGGTCAGGTTCTTGAAGGTACTGTTAAGAATATTACTTCTTACGGTGTATTCATTGACTTAGGAGGTGTTGATGGATTGATCCACATTACAGACCTTTCTTGGTCTAGAGTGAACCACCCATCTGAAATCCTTGAGGACGGACAGACTGTAAAAGTTGTAATCCTTGATTTCGATGATGAGAAAACAAGAATCCAGTTAGGTATGAAGCAATTAGAAGCTCATCCTTGGGATGCTCTTTCTGCTGACATGAAAGTTGGAGATAAAGTAAAAGGAAAAGTAGTAGTTCTTGCTGACTATGGTGCATTCGTAGAAATCGCTCCAGGTGTTGAAGGATTAATCCACGTTTCTGAAATGTCTTGGTCTACTCACTTAAGATCTGCTGGAGATTTCGTAAAAGTAGGTGATGAAGTAGAAGCTGAAGTATTAACTTTAGATAGAGAAGAAAGAAAAATTTCTCTTGGTATCAAGCAATTGTCTAAAGATCCATGGGAAAACATTGAAGCTAAGTATCCAGTAGGATCTCAGCATGTAGGAACGGTAAGAAACTTCACTAACTTTGGTGTATTCGTAGAGTTAGAAGAAGGTATCGACGGATTAATCTACATCTCTGATCTTTCTTGGACTAAGAAAATCAAGCACCCATCTGAATTCTGTGCAGTAGGTGATAAATTAGATGTTGTAGTTCTTGAGCTAGATATCCAGGCTAGAAGATTATCTCTAGGTCACAAGCAATTGACTGAAAACCCATGGGATAAATTCGAAACTAAATATGCTGAAGGAACGATCCACGCTGGTAAAGCTGTAGAAGTTCACGATAAAGGAGCTTCTGTACAATTCGAAGATGCTGAGGTTGAAGCATTCTGCCCTTCAAGATTATTAGAGAAAGAAGATGGATCTAAAATCAAGAAAGGTGAAGATGCTCAATTCAAAGTAATTGAATTCAACAAAGAATTCAAGAGAGTTGTAGTTTCTCACACAGGGATCTTCAGAGACGAAGAAAAGAAAAACGTTAAAGAATCTTCTTCTAGAAACGTATCTTCTTCTTCAAACAACGAAGAAAGATCTACTCTTGGAGACATCGATGCATTAGCAGAGTTGAAAAGAAAAATGGAAGAAGGTAAATAATCTTTGAACCATTGATAAATATTGAGCCGCTCATTTGAGCGGCTTTTTTTGTTTTATATTTTTCAGGAGCTTTTTCCCGCTATCCACTCATACTCCTCACGCCATGGCTTCCCTTGGCCTGAGTCCTTCACTTCTCCATTAATGTTGCGGGGTAACCGTTACTATCGGGGCTATCTGTAATGACGGAATAAACCTGTTAGGTTTGCGAGTAGACTTGAATAAAAATAACATCTATTTTCTCAGGATTAAACCTTCGTTTTTGAACTTGGACTTTGAATATTTTTAATTTTTTTCTAATTATGTTAAAATATTTCACCAATTAAGGAAATTATGTTATTTTTAGCCAGCTAAAACAAACTTTTAACTATGAAAAAAACATTTTTATTTTTATTCATGGCATTCATGATGTCGTGGAGTGGTCTTAAAGCACAAGGACTTGATTACATTTTTATGCTGGATAACGGAAGTTCTATTACCGCTGCCGAATACGCTAACATGAAGCGGGGGGCTATTAAACTGATGGAAGAGCTTCTAGCCTGTAATAACAGAAACAGAGTAGCTGTTGTACAGTATGGAACAGGAAAGTATGGGGATACCAGCGGGACCTATAAGCCCATGATTTATATTGAATCCGATTTTACCAGCGATCAGTTTGTCGCCCAGAATTTTGACAGACGCTTGGATTTCGGAGATCTTTTTAATGAATCCTTAGGAATGATTGGCGATGCACTTGACGGAAATCCCAATGCTAATATTATGAGTCCTCAGACAACTTTAGGGCTGGTGCAGGATCTTAGAGTGGTTGTATTTACTGACGCAATGAGAAATCTGGGTAGTGCTCTTACAGGCTCTTATCTTGTGAACTCTAGCAGCCCGGCCTATGGTACTACTGCAGCATTTGTGAATGAGCTGAAGTTCAAATATAGCAGAGGGGCAAGGTTTACCATGGTCCATACCAGTACAGTGATGTCTGCAATGAGGGCAGCAGCAGCTATTGCCTCGCATGGTTCAGGGGCATATTCCGGAGCGGTAGAACCTGTTCAGGGAGATCCTAATATTAACTCAACTCCAAGAACATATTTTAACAGACCTAATGGGTTTGAAGTTGGCTCTGGTGAAATGGGTTATTGGAGAGACCTGGCACAGAATATATGCGAAACGAATGGTATGGGAACCGTAGATTTCAGATACGAGCCGGGAGAATGTATAGGATATACACAAGGTGTTGGCGGATATCATCATCTTCCAGCAGGGGCTACTTTATTGAGTCTTAAGCTGGAGCTGGTAGGCTTACAGACAGGAACTGTTTTCCCTGTGCCATATAACCCTTCATTCGGACCAGGTAACTTTTTTGTCTATTATCCACAGACTTCAGACTTTGCTGCTGCTATTAATGGCGGAGCAACAGGACCGCAGAAGTTCAAATTGACAATGGAATACTCTTATAACGGTCAGACTGAAGTAGCATATGCCTGGAATAACTATCCGTTTTTTGATTATGACATTAATATGAACTGCCCAGTATTAAAGGCTGCAAAACCATCAGAAGAAAAGATGTTCAAGCTTACTCCTAACCCTACCAATGGATTATTTAAAGTAATCCTAAATAAAGAAGTTAAGTCAGGAAAGCTTGAAATCAGAGATCTGAACGGAAATACAGTCTACAATAAAGTATTACGTGATGAAAAGGAAATAAATGTAGATCTGAGTTCCCGAAAAGAAGGAGTATATGTGGTGAATGTAACGACGGATAAAAATGAAACCTATTCAGAGAAAATAATAAAGAAATAATAGGAATGTAAATAACAGAGCTGCCTGAAAAGGCAGCTTTTTTTATAAATGGCCTGATAGTGCAGAGTTAGCATAATCGTAAAAAATGATGATTAATTTTGTATGGTATAATGAGTGTTATTTTTAAAAATATTCTACTAAAACATGTATTGACTGTGAATTATTTGTAAATTAGCGCCTTTATTAGTAAAAAATGAAAAAGATAACTCTACCACTCTTATTTGCTGTATTCACAGCATTTCCTTTAACTTTGTTTTCACAGGATAATAATAATCTGATTAAAGATTATATTTCTCAAAACACAATCAGAGAATATAAAAAGTCAGACCTTACTAATTTTGTTATTGATAATATTGACCATTCAAAATCAATGAATGGGGATGTTGTCAAATTCCAGCAGACATATAACGGCCTTCCTGTATATGGTACTGCAGGAACAGCATTGGTAAGAGATCAGAAAGTTATTTATTATACTGATAACTTTATCAAAGACTATAAAGTATCTGCTTTAGCCAATGCAAGGCTGACGAAAGAAGAAGCCCTGAAGAAAATTGCAGGTGATCTGGGAAGTGAAGAAATTTCCAACCTTAAGATCATGGCTTTCTTTGAGAAAGGACCGGGAAAAATGACAGCAGCCAAACAGCGTTTGGTTTATACAGTCGATAATAACCAGGACCTGAAGCTGGCTTATGAATATTTGTTAAATGAACCAGGTACACCCAATCACTGGGATATCCTGGTAGATGCCCATGACGGCAAAATTTTAAATAAAACGAATCTTACAGTTTCATGTAATTTCAGTGAAGGGGCTTACGCTCATGATGAACATGTAGCTGCGGCATTACCTCAATACGAAGGAACTTATCATATCAATCGTACAAATTTTGTTACGCTGGCTCCAGATAATGCAACATACAATGTATTCCCTCTACCGGTGGAGGCACCAACCTTTGGTTCCAGAGCTTTGGTAAGCAACCCATGGATTCTGGCTTCTTCTCCGGAAGGATGGCATTCCAACGGTACTACCCATTATACCGTAACAAGAGGAAATAACGTGTATGCGTATGATGATAAAGATGCCAGGGAAAGTACATATGGGGTTTCTCCGGATGGAGGGGCTTCCAGAACTTTTGATTTTCCATATGATCCTAATGCATTAACATATAACAATTTATCTGCGGCCACAACCAATTTATTTTATATAAGTAACATGGTGCATGATATTTTCTATAAATTCGGATTTACAGAGTCTGCCAAAAATTTCCAGAGCAATAACTTCGGAAAAGGAGGTCTGGATGATGATGAGGTTTTTGCACAGTCTCAGGATGGAGGCGGTTTCAATAATGCTAATTTTGCCCCATATCCGGATAATTATAATCCTGTTATGCAGATGTATCTATGGCTGGCTTCAAATCGAAAACTATTCTATAGTGCACCGTCTGATGCTGTTGGTCGTAATGTAAACGCAGGAGTTGCACAGTTTGGAGTACCTGTGAATGATATAGGAATAACAGGAGATGTAAAATTGGCCAGTGTTATTGATGGCTGTACTGCTCTGCCGGCTGGTGAAATGACAGGAAAAATTGGTTTAATTGAGAGAGGAGGAACCTGTAGCTTCCCTGCGAAAGTAAAAAATGCTCAAAACGCAGGAGCAATAGGGGTTGTTATTTATAATAATGCTGCAAGTGGTTCTACATTAGGAAATATGGGAGGAACAGATACTACAATTACGATTCCTTCTATATTAATTACCAATGCTGAAGGAGAATATATCAAAACAAAATTAGCAGCCAATACCACTGTAAATATTGCCGTAAGAGCTGATACAAAATATGACGGAAGTTTTGATAATGGCATCGTTACTCATGAATATGGCCACGGGATTTCCAACAGACTTACAGGAACAGGATCTAACTGTCTGAATTCAGGAGCTGATAAAGAGCAGATGGGAGAAGGATGGTCAGATTTCTTTGCATTGATGCTGACTAACAGACCAGGGGATAATGCTTCTGTAGCAAGAGGAATGGGAACTTATCCTATCGGGCAGCAGACTAACGGAAATGGAATCAGACCATTAAAATATTCACCTGATTTTAACGTGAATTACGCTACCTATGGACATACCAACGGAATGGAATACAACAACGGTTCTGCTATAGTACCTGATGTACACTCAATTGGCTTTGTTTGGGCCACCATGCTATGGGATCTTCATTGGAAATATGTTGAAAAATACGGATATTCTTCGGATGTAACTTCCAATACACCAAACGGTAGCACCAAAGTATTACAGTTAGTAACCGATGCTCTTAAGCTTCAGGGATGTCTTCCTACTTTCATTGATGGAAGAGATGCTATTTTAAATGCGGATTTAGCCACAACAGGCGGACAGGATAAATGTATGATCTGGAGGGTTTTTGCTAAAAGAGGTCTTGGTGTCGGTGCTTCAGCAGGATCTAAAACGGATATCAATGATCAGGTGGAAAACTTTGATCTTCCTGCAGGATGTTCTGCTCTTTCCACAGAAGAAGTAAAAGCAGCTAAAAATAAAATTTCTATCTATCCGAACCCGGCTAAAGATGAATTCTACATTAACTTCCCTGGCGATATGCTTGGAAAAGTTAGTGTTGAAATTTACGATATGTCAGGAAAACTGATTTCTTCAGAAGATAAAGTTTCTCCGGATGCTAAAAAAGCCGTTTCAACCAATAAAATGGTTAACGGAACGTATATGGTAAAAGTAAAAGGCCTTGGTTTTGAATCATCATCTAAAGTGATTGTAAAGAAATAATCATCTTTTTTAATCCTATAAAAATCGCCGCAGAGAATACCTGCGGCGATTTTATTTATCTATCATGCTGACATTGCCGGCGATTTTAATTATTATATTGTAAATTTGCAGGCTGTTTTAAAAAAATTATGAAGAAGAAAAATATACTGAAAGGAGTTTTATTTGTAGGGATCGGAGCTAGTATATACGGTATGTTGGCTACATTTGTAAAGATGGCTTATAAGGATGGTTTTACCACCTCTGAAGTCACAACATCCCAATTTTTACTAGGATTAACCGGACTTTTGGTCCTGAATTTTATCCAGACCATCACCTCTAAACAAAAGTTGTCGTCTCCAAGCGGCAAAGAAGTTAGAATGTTAATGCTGGCAGGAACCTCTCTGGGATGCACCAGCCTGTTTTATTATATTGCGGTTCAGTACATAGATGTTTCCATTGCTATTGTATTACTCATGCAGTCCGTTTGGTTCAGTGTGGTGGTAGAAAGTTTTATCTCCAAAAAATTACCGAATGCAAGAAAAGTAATATCAGTAATTATTGTACTGGCAGGAACTATTCTGGCAACCAACCTGATGAATATGGAGATTGAGCTGGACTGGCATGGAATATTCTGGGGACTGATGGCTGCAGCTTCCTATACGCTGACAATGTTTACATCCAATACTCTGGCGACTCATCTTCCGGTGTTCAGGAAAAGTATTATCATGCTTTGTGGTGGTGCGGTAGTGGTATTTGCTTTCCTGTTTTTCGCACAGATCGGGCCGATGTATTCAGACAGCCTGAAGTCATTTTACCTGAATTTTACAGAGAATACAGAGCATATTCATTCTTTCAACTATTCTATATTCTGGACATATGGATTTGTACTGGCACTCTTCGGAACTATTATTCCACCAATTTTGTTCAACGTTGGATTCCCGAATGCCGGACTTGGATTAGGAAGTATTGTTTCATCACTGGAGCTTCCGGTTTCCGTGACGATGGCCTTTGTTTTACTGGGTGAGAAAGTAATATTCGTACAATGGATAGGAATTGCACTGATTCTTTTTGCTATTGTATTGATGAATCTGCCTTCCAAACAAGAATACAAAGCCGTGGAATTATCTTAAAAAATAGTAATTAATCTAAAAATAACAATCTTAGACCGCTCCTTTGGAGCGGTTTTTTTAATTTTATGTTTCTAAAATAAATCGGAATGAAAAATTTCAGAAATGCAGTTACGGTAATAATGCTGTCAGCAGCTCCGGCTCTTATGTTTTCGCAGGTAAAACCTTTAGATGCTGTATTGTCGGAATACAAATATCCCTATAAAGTTCATTATCTCGATCTGAAATCCCAGAATAATGACCTGAAAATGGCGTATATGGATGTACAGCCTCAAAAAGCCAACGGAAAAACAATTATGCTTCTTCATGGAAAGAATTTTAATGGAGCATATTGGGAAAGAACGGCTAAAGACCTTTCGGGTAAAGGATTCAGAGTGATTATTCCCGATCAGATAGGATTTGGAAAATCTTCAAAACCTCAGAATTATCAGTTTTCCTTTTCACAGCTTGCAGAAAATACAAAAGCCATTCTGGATCAGCTGAAGATTGAAAAAACAATAGTTTTAGGACATTCTATGGGAGGAATGGTTGCTACGAGATTTACATTGCTTTATCCAGAAAGAGTTCAGAAGCTCATTCTGGAAAACCCTATCGGGCTTGAAGATTATAAAACTTTTGCTTCTTACCAGACCATTGACCAGGCTTATCAGTCAGAATTAAAAAATACAGCGGAAACCTACAAAAATTATCAGCTGAAATTCTATTATGACAACAAATGGAAAGATGAATATCAGCCGTGGCTTGATCTCATTGCCGGATGGACACTGCATAAAGATTATCCTAAGGTAGCATGGGATGCTGCACTGACTACCGATATGATCTATAACCAACCAGTTTGCTATGAATTTAAAAACATTAAAATACCTACGCTCCTCATTATTGGAACAAGAGACAGAACGGCAATCGGGAAAGACAGGGCTCCCAAAGAACTTCAGCCCAAAATGGGGCAGTACCAGGAACTTGGTAAAAAAACACAGCGTGAAATTGCCGGTTCAAAATTAGTAGAGCTTGAAAATGTAGGCCATCTTCCTCATATTGAGGTATATCCTAAGTTTTTTAGTACGTTATATGATTTTATAAGATAATTCTGAATCTGACCTTAAAATAGTAGTTTACTAACAAAACAAATAAGGCTGAAAAAAGGAGTGCCATTCTGGTAACCCCGTATTTTCAGCCATAGAGCCTGTCCGGAATTCAGAATTTCTTTTTGTTGATTTCTGCTTTATCCATAGGTGTTTTTAAATTATCCGGCTTATAAAAAATCTTTGATTTTTTCCTTAACTGATCTTATCCCTTAATAAATCTTAATGTTTCAAATAAAATTTATCTTTTAGTTCATAACTTACTTTTTCCCACGGAGCAGATAAAATGATACAAGTCCGATTCCTGAAAAAAGAAGACATGAAATCCCCAGATTCTGAATATAACCGATGCTTATTAATCCCAGTCCAATAAGGATATAATAAATCAATCCGAGCAAAGCACCCGCACTTCCGGCTTCATTCTTATATCTGATCAGAGCGGTACTCAGAATATTAGGAATAGCTATACTGAATGCCATCACAATAAAGCAGAAAGGAATCAGAAAAAACATTCCCCGGCCGAAGACCCATACAAAGACTGAAGCAGTAAATGAGATCCATACACCTGTTTTTACCAGCGTTTCAGAAGATATACTTCTCAATAACAAATATCTGTTAAGCTGTGCACCGATAAAAGTCCCGATTGCTAAAATAAAACTACTGTATCCAAAATCATAAGAACTAAGCTGGTTTTCTTTGAAAATAAACGGAGCCAGTGAATAATAGGAAAATAAAAGGACATTAAAACTCATAATCAGCAGACAGCTTCTGATAATTTCGGGATCCCTGAGCATGCGTTTCAGCAAATGAATCAATGTTCCTGAATTGATTTGCTTTTTTACCTGAATGGTTTCTGATATTTTGTTTTTTGAAAGAATCCAAAACAGAACGGCAAGTAAAGCCAGTGTAATAAATACTCCCTGATACCCTGAGAATGAAGCCAGCACAGAACCGGAGACCATCCCGATCACAGGGCTTACCGACAAGCCAATTCCAATCCAGGAAAATACTTTACTGATGCTGTTTTTATCATACAGATCCCTTAAAATGGTCTGGGCAATAATAGAACCTACAGAAATTCCAAAAGCAGAAACAACTCTGGCAGCAAGCATGAGGGTGAAATCAGTTGCTAAAAGTGCAGCCAGTGCCCCGATACCATAAGTGATCAGTCCATATTCCAGTGCTTTCTTTCGCCCGATACGGTCACTCTGGATTCCCCAAAAAGCTACTCCTAATGCGAAAGATATAAAATACAGACTTATCGTCAATGCTGCAGATTCCTCACGAATGGAAAAATGTTCCTGTATCATAGGAAGTACAGGGCTGTAAATGGTTTCTACAAACTGGGGAAGCATCACCAAAAGAGTAAGCAGCCACAGTGGATTAGTCTTTTTCATTTTTTTCTGCAAAGTTTTGAAAAATTGAACGTATATTTATAATGATATAAATACAAAAAACATCGAAAATAAGACATGGCTATACTCCAGCAGAATGAAGAATTTAATCCCGACAATATTGCTGAAAAAGTGATAGGCATAGCATCCGATATGGTGATGCATGATTCTGGTTTTCATTTCCATCAGACCAAAGCTCAGCTTCTGTATGCTCCTTCGGGGTGTATGACGGTTACAACCTCTGAGAAGCAGTTGGTTCTGCCGCCTTTCAGAATGCTCTGGATTCCTGCAAAAGAAGTTCATAGAGTCAACTTTCGGAATGTTGTAGCGTACAGATCTATCTATTTTGATGAAGATTATGCCGGGAAACATATGAAGGCGGATCTTAAAGTATTGCAGGTAAATCCTTTACTAAAAGAAATTATCGAAAGAATCTGCTTTTGGAAATGGACTGTGCTAAGTCAGCATCAGGAAAATATTCTGAAAGTATTCTGGAACGAATTAAAAACAGCTCCTGAAGAAAAACTGGATCTAAGAATGCCAATTGACAGGCGTTTTAAAAAAGCAACGGAAGAGTGGACACAAAGAAATTCTGTACCACCCATGTTAAAAAAGCTGACAGAAGAAATAGGAGCTGTAGAAAAAACAATCAGCCGGATCTTTAAAAAAGAAACCGGATTATCTTATCAGGAATGGAGACAGCAATGGCGCTTGCAGAGGTCGATAGAGCTTCTGGTAGAAGGTAATTCAATAGGCGAGGTGTCTTATATTCTGGAATTCTCGTCAGACAGTGCGTTCATTGAATTTTTCAAGAACCATACAGGATCTACACCACTGCAGTATCTGATGAAAAATGAACAGTGAACCGGAATGTATTTCTTGTCTTATGCAAAGTCTGCTAAGAAATATTTTACATAAAATTGTAGTAATCAATGGTATAATTTTATGCATAACTAAAAACAAAATTCCATGAATAATTACACCCATACCATCGAAATCAAAACGACAGCAGATAAAGTATATGGCGCATTGGCATATAACATTTCTCTCTGGTGGACGGAAATGTTTAGCGGCTCATCAGAACAAGCTGATGACCTGTTCACGATAAGATTCGGGGAAAATATTTACAAAACAATGCGGGTGAAAGAATTAGTTCCCAGTTCAAAAGTAGTCTGGTATGTAGAAGATTCGCTGATCAATCTTCCTGAATTAAAGAATCAGACCGAATGGATAGGAACTACCATTATATGGGAAATAGGGCAGGAGAGGAATAGTACTGTAGTTAAGGTTACACATCTTGGTCTTCATCCGGATATTGAATGCTATGAAATATGTTCTGGAGGTTGGCTGCAATTCACCAACAGTCTGAAATTATTTCTGGAAACAGGAAAAGGAAACCCTTATAGAAAATAATTTTTTGCTATTAATTCACCAACCCTACCTGTCAGAATCAGAAATTTTTATTCCGAACTAAAGTCAATACATAGAGCTTATGTTGGTTTAACGCTAAAGGGCGCAATGCTTTTTAGTGCTTATGTTATTAGGGTGCAAGGGCGTTTCACTCAGCAATGGTTTCATAAAATTTTATTGATGTTGAAGATAAATCTGCTCAATCCGCAGAATCTGCGGGAAAATACTGTCCCGGGTCTCCAAATAAAGAACAAAAAAGAAGCTGTTCACATGGTAAACAGCTTCTTTTGTATGTATTGTTGTCTGAATTATTTCTTCTTGTAAGCAGCGTCTTTAATTCTAGCTTTCTTACCTCTAAGATCTCTGAAGTAGTAAATTCTAGATCTTCTAACTCTACCTCTTCTGTCAACTTCAATTTTTTGAAGAGCAGGCATGTTGATTGGGAATACTCTTTCTACTCCTACATCACCACTCATTTTTCTGATGGTAAATGTTTTTGTAGCACCAGTACCTCTTAATTGGATAACGGTACCTTTGAAGAACTGAGTTCTTGTTTTTTGTCCTTCTTTAATTTCGTAATACACAGTAATTGTGTCTCCTGCTTTGAATTCAGGGAAATCTTTTTTAGTAATGTACTGGTCTTGTACGTACTTTAATAAATCCATTATTAATAAAATAAAATGTTAAAGCTAAGCAACTTACACGTTTTTCGTCAGAGGTTAAATAACAGGTTGCAAATGTACAAAATAGTTTTTGAATGTACCAAATAAATTATATGCTAAAAACTATAATTTTTTCACCCTGATTAAGGCTAAAACTTAACAGATCTTTTAAGTTCCCATCAGACTGAGTTTACATACGAGTTCTACTTTTGCCCGAAAATAAAAAGGCTGGAATGCTTTTTTATAATCTGCTGATTTACAAATTGAAACTTAAAAATAATTATCTACAACAAAACCACTATGAAACACTATTTCTTTTTTTTCTGTTTTGCCGTCCAGATGGCATTCGGGCAGGTATTATTTCCGTACCTCCAGAATCCGACGCCGAATTCAATGATCGTGAACTGGAAAACAGCTTCCAATAACGAAACTACAGTAATCTACGGAACTTCTCCCACTACCCTGAATGTTACCGTAACCGGAACAACCAACATTTTTTCAGATACAGGCTATAATAATAACTACTATTATCACACCGCGAAGATTGTCGGTCTTCAGCCCAATACAAAATACTATTATAAAATAAAGACCGGAACCAGTGAGTCGGCGGTGTATAATTTCAGGACACTTCCGCTTCCGGGGCAGCCTGTAACGGCTAATGGAAAAATCCGCTTCCTGATCATGGGAGATAACCAGATTAAAGCTGAGCCAAGATATGACAGTCTTACGCTGAATGCATTCAAAAAGCTGAAAGAAAAATATGGGGTAGATGCAGATCCTTCCGATAACATTGCACTGACGTTCATGGTAGGTGACCAGGTGGATGTAGGAACACTGGATCATTATGAAAATGTACACTTTAAAAAGAACACCAAATTATCACCTTATCTTCCGATTCAGACCACTGTGGGGAATCACGAAACATATGGAACCCTTGGGATGAATTCTTATTACGCCCATTTTTATATTGATGAAATCAAATACAAAAATATCACTTCCGGAAACGAAAACTATTATGCCCAACAGGCCGGAAACGTTTTATTTGTAAGTTTAAGTTCTGAACACACCGGAACAGCCCAGCAGACCTGGCTTTCCCAGATTCTTAATGAAGCCAATAATGATCCTACCGTAGACTGGATTATCTCTTTAAGCCACAGACCTTATCAGGCTGAACAGTATGTTGGGGATATTTCAACCTGGGTAAGAAACAATGCTGTTCCTTTACTGGCGACTTCAGGAAAATACCTGATGCATGTGGGAGCCCACCATCATTTATACCACAGAGGACAGTTGAAAAACACTCCGAACTACCAGATCATTTCCGGCGGAACTGCATGGGACCAGTATTGGGGAATGTCTAATGAACAGGACTTTGATGATGTTCAGAAAACCCTTACAGACTGGACGTACCAGATCGTAGAAGTAGATATACCAACCGGAAAAGTAGATGTGGAATGCTACTCAATCGGGGGAATTTACAACAGAAAATACAATGAACTGGTGGATACTTTCCACCGTTATAAAAACCAGCCGCAGCCTGCAAAACCGTCCGTTGCCAATACTTTCTCAGGTCCTGTCACTTTACCTTTGACACTGGATGGAAGCGCTTTTGTCTCAAACAACGGAGAACAGCTGAATACAACACAATTCCTTATCAGTAAAGCACCGGATTTTTCAGTCATTGAAAAAGAAGTGTACCGCGATTATGAAAACTGGTTTGGAAAAGACGGGAACGGAACCCCGGATAAAACAAAAAACCTGAATGCCGGAGTAGATATTACCAAAGTGACCCTTCCTGCCAATTCCATTTCCAACGGAACCTATTATGTAAAGGTACGTTACAGAGATAGGAATCTAGAGTGGAGTGACTGGAGTGAAGTAAAGCAGTTTGAGATCACAGGAAGTGTAGTATCGAATCCTACATTTACTTTAGATAAAACAGAATACACACAAAACGAACCGATTACAGGAACGTATACCGGAGGTCCCGGAAACCAGCAGGATTGGGTGGGAATCTATAAAAAAGGACAAACTCCGTCAACAACAACTTCTCAGGGATTTGTATATACGAATGGCCAGACGGCGGGAACAGCTTTATTCAGCAACGGCCTTCCGAATAAAGGACAGTATTTCGCAGGTTTCTTTGCCAATAACGGGTACACGGAAATCACGCCGAGAAAGAACTTTTATGTAGGCCCGAAAGTACAGCTTCAGACAACTGCCGACACTTATCCGGTAGGAGGAACAGTAGTGATCAATTTCAGTAACGGACCAAACCTCGTAAAAGACTGGATCGGAATCTACAAAATGGGCCAGACCCCAGGAACCAATACTTCCATCAAATGGAGCTACGTAACCACGCCATCAGGAACACTGAATTTTACAGGCCTTCCTAAAGGATATTACTATGCCCAATATCTGCTTGAAGACGGATATACCGGAATTGGTGATAAAGTGTTCTTTAAAGTAGGGGATATCGTTACAGAATTATGGATCAATAAACCGGTTTATACATTAGGGGAGAATATTACCGCTTCATGGACAGATTCTCCGGGAATCATCAAAGACTGGCTGGGAATCTATCCACAGAATATCCAGACCCCGGATGATAACTTTGTTTCGTATACCTATTTTGACGGGATTACTCAGGGAACAAAATCAATTCAGGGAACAGCGGTTCCTGCCACACCGGGGAATTACTATATGGTGATGTTCACCAATGATTCCTACACCGAAGTTTCCAACAGAGTACAGTTCCAGGTAACCTCACCAACACTGGGAATAGAAGAAGCTAAGGCTACCGAAAAGAACGTCGTTCTATACCCGAATCCAACCAAACCAGGAGAGCCTACTTTCATCAAAAGTGATTACCCGATTGAGAAAATCGAACTGGTATCCGCTTCAGGAGAACTCTTGTATGAATCGAAAAATATAAACAATCAGCGTTTTTCTCTGGTGAATGAAAACCTTCCGAAAGGAGTATACTTTGTAAAAGTTCATACCAGAAAATTATTTACGCTAAAGCTTATTGTACAGTAAAATTCAGGTAAATCCTTATAAAAGTAAAGCGGCCGTCTCCACAGACGGCCGCTTTTTTCAAAATTTATCTTTAATAATTACAGATGGTAATTCAAATATGATTTAGAACTCATTCAACAAATCATCCTCATTGAGGTTGGTTTGAAGAGCGCTGTAAGCATCCTGGTCTTCTGCTCCTGCCAGTACTTTGGTATCCTGAATCAGCTTTCCGTCTGCATTGTAAACCTTCAGTAAAATCCATTTTCCGCTGCGTTCCAGTTCTTTCATTCCGGATTCTGTTCTGTATTTCACTTTTCCGCTCTGAAGAACACCTTCTTTCACGGTTGCCTTATTGCCGGGTTTACCTTTTACATACTGCACAATCTGGCCTGTAAAGCCGTCTGTTCCTTCTAAAGGCTGGGTATAGGTATAAATAACAGCTCCTTTTTCATCATATACGGTAGAATCATATCCTGTCTGTTTGGCATTCAGCTTTTTCTCAGATTTTAACCTTTCATCTTCTTTAAATGCTTTGGACAGTGTTACAACCCCATCTTTATAATGATGTTCGCTGTAATCTTCATATACGGTTCCGTTGTAAGGCATTTCATCCTTGTAGGTTACATTACCTTTTAATCTTCCATCCGGATAATAATACTTGATCTCCTGAACAGAATCATCAACAGAAATCTTTTCAGACGAAAGTTTCCCGTTATCATCAAAATTCTTATTAAGAACCACAGAACCATTTTTATAAACATCAATCATGGAAATATGGGAAAGATCATAGTTGAACTGGTAATCTTCACCTTCCCAGGCGGTATACGTATCAGATTCTTTACTGTACTGGTACACAAGGTTGCCTATTTTCTTTCCGGTTTCATCATAGGTTGTTTTATAACCGTCTTTCTTATTTTTCTTTTCCTCCTGAAGGATTTTTCCGTTTTTAGAATAGATAATTCCTTCTTTTACCGTGCCATCACTTTTATATTTCTCGATCTTAGAAACCCTCATCGGATCATAATAGTACTCAACCATGACATTATCAGCGGAGCTTCCTGCATTGCTGGTTCCGATGTGTTTTCCTTTTTCACCGTAATATTTGGTTTCATACTTTCCGCTGCTGTCAGTGGTTACCTCATAACGAATTCCTTTAATGTCTTCATCGTAAACAATCGTTTTAAAGTTTTCCGCACTTTCGTATACCGTAATACTGTTGTAGTAAGAAAAGTTTTCCGGATCCTTGTAGCTGTATATTTTTCCTTTAAAAGTTCCGTCAGCCTTATAAACAAGGTCTTCAGTAGGTCTTCCTTTTTCATCAAACGTCTGGGCAGGTCCTACCTGTTTTCCTCCGGAGAATGTACCCATGCTTGCAATTTTACCCTCTGGAGTATACCAGGTTACCTTACCTTCAAAAACCTCACTGCCCGGGGTAGTGTTTGAAGCCAGGCCTTCCATCTGAAGCTTTCCGTCTTTGTAAAAATCTTTGATTAAAGTGAGCTTGCCTTTGGATTGAGTTTCACGGTAAAACTCCATATTTTCCTGATTAGTCTGTTCCCAGTTTTCATCAAAATACGTTTTTTCCTGGGCGTATACATTAAAGCCGAGTACAAATACAAACAGCGCCGAGGTCAATAATTTTTTCATGTTTTTATTAAAATTTAAATGATTTTGAATGGTGTATAAGGCTGGGTTCTGAACAGTATGGAAATACTGCTGAAATACAAGATGAAAACAGCTGTTAACTGTTACAGAATAACCTTTTTACATAGAAGTTGTGTTGAGTTAAATGATACCTGAAATCACAATACAAATCATGACTCTAGGGTTTGAAGCCCCAAATATAAATCAATTTAATGAGAAATAGATGTTGAACGGACAGATTTGTTCATTTATGTTATATAACGTATTGAATATTATTATTTTAAATTTTAGATTCAAAATAGAAGAAAAACCGACTAATTCCGGCCACCGGATATCCGGGAAAATTTTATTAAATTTAGCCAACAGAAAATCTAATATTTCATGATAGATAAAAGAGTACAAAATGCGAAAGAGGCCATCGAAGGAATTAAGGATGGAATGACCCTGATGCTGGGCGGATTTGGTCTTTGCGGTATCCCTGAAAACTCAATTAATGCTTTGGTAGAAAGCGATGTGAAAGATCTTACCTGTATTTCGAATAATGCCGGAGTAGATGATTTCGGGCTTGGTTTACTTCTTCACAAAAGACAGATTAAAAAAATGATCTCTTCTTATGTAGGGGAAAATGCAGAATTTGAAAGACAGATGCTTTCAGGTGAACTGGAGGTAGAACTTACTCCACAGGGAACTTTAGCCGAAAAATGCAGAGCGGCACAGGCAGGAATTCCCGCTTTCTATACCCCTGCAGGCTATGGAACAGAAGTAGCAGAAGGAAAAGAAGTAAAAGAATTCAACGGAAAACCTCACATCCTTGAACATGCCTATAAAGCAGATTTTTCTATCGTAAAAGCATGGAAAGGTGATCATGCCGGAAACCTTATCTTCAAAGGTTCAGCCAGAAACTTCAACCACCCGATGGCCGGAGCAGCAAAAATTACCATTGCTGAAGTGGAAGAACTGGTAGCACCGGGAGAACTGGATCCGAACGAGATACATATTCCGGGAATTATGATCCAGAGAATTTTCCAGGGCGAAAAATTTGAAAAAAGAATTGAACAGAGAACGGTGAGAAGTAAAGAATAATTTCTGACCACACCATGATTATAAAAAAACAAAGCGCTGAACCTACATTCAGCGCTTTATTTATGCTTGTGGGGCAATCATTTTCCGTTCCCCGATCTGTTGTCGCCACATGGCGTAATACAATCCTTTTTCGGCAATCAGATTATCGTGGGATCCGGTTTCGATCACCTGGCCGCGCTCAAGCACATAGATTTTGTCTGCATGCATGATTGTACTTAAACGGTGGGCGATAAGAACGGTAATCTGTTCCCTTTCTTTTGATATGTTTTTAATAGTAGATGTAATCTCTTCCTCTGTGATACTGTCCAAAGCGGAAGTCGCTTCATCAAAGATTAACAGATGAGGTTTCCTTAAAAGGGCCCTTGCAATGGCAATTCTTTGTTTTTCGCCGCCACTCAGCTTCAGTCCGCCTTCTCCGATTACTGTTTCAATACCTTTTTCTGCTCTTTCCAATAACGCAGTACAGCTTGATTTTTCCAGAGCGGCTGCCAATTCTGATTCCGTAGCCTTAGGATTTACAAAAAGAAGGTTTTCCTTAATGGTTCCCGCAAAAAGCTGGGTATCCTGGGTTACAAAACCAATCTGGTTTCTGAGTTCATCAAAATCAAATTCCTTTCCGTTAATTGAATTATAAAAAATATTTCCTTCCTGAGGCCTGTAAAGCCCAACCAGCAATTTTACCATCGTACTTTTTCCGGAGCCGCTCGGCCCTACAAAAGCAATGGTTTCTCCATTTTTAACATCAAAAGAAATATTATTTAAAGCTTTGTACTGGGCAGACTGGTGCTTGAATGAAACATGCCTGAATTCCAGTTCCTCAATAGCTCCGATCTGTTTCGGATGAAGTGGCTTTTCTTCCACATCCTTTTTCATTAAACGGTCAAAATTCTGAAGAGAGGCTTCCGCTTCACGGTAAGAAATAATGATATTCCCAATTTCCTGCATCGGTCCGAAAATGAAAAAACCATAAAACATCAACGACAGATACTGGCCTGGAGTTACAATATTTTTGAAAATTAAAAGCAGTAAAGTCAGAGTGATCATCTGCTGAAGGAAATTAACCATCGTTCCCTGAATAAAACTTAAAGAACGGATGCTTTTCACCTTTCTCAGCTCAAGCCCAAGAATCTTGTACGTATTGTTATTCAAACGGATAACTTCCTGGTTAGTTAATCCTAAGCTTTTTACAATTTCTATATTTCTAAGGCTTTCTGTGGTACTTCCGGCCAAAGAAGTCGTTTCCGAAACAATATTCTTCTGAATAACCTTTATTCTTTTGCTTAATAAATTGGTAATAAAAGCAATCAGGAAAATTCCGCAGATGTAGACCGGCATAATAGACCAGTGCAGACGGATCGCATATACCGAAACGAAAATAATGCTCACTAAAATTCCAAAGAAAATATTAATAAAATTAGTGATGAATTTTACAGAATCTTCTCTTACTTTCGTTAAAATAGACAGCGTTTCACCGCTTCTCTGATCTTCAAATTCCTGATACGGCAACGCCATGGAATGTTTTAAGCCGTCTGTGAAGATTTTAGCCCCAAACTTTTGGGTAATCACACTTACCACATAATCCTGGAAAGCCTTGGCAATTCTGCTTATCATAGCCGTTCCAATCAGTAATCCTAAAAAATAGAAAGCCCCGTGATAAACGCTGGTTCCGTATAAATATTCGTTCAGGTTTCGAGGTAAAAGCTTTTCCTTATCAAAGAAATTGGGATGGGTGACCAGCCTGTCCAGAATATTCCCTGTAATAGCGGGAGCAAATAAAGAAAAAACCTGATTGATGGTTGCCAACAGCAAAGAAATGATAATCAGCCATTGGTAAGGTTTAAGGTATCTTAAAAGTATTTTCATTCGATTAAATAAAGGTACAAAATTAAAGATATTATTTTTACTAACAGTGTTAATTTTTAAGTGGAATAAAGCCCTTTTGTATTCAGCTGAAAATAATTAAATTGCAGTCTAAGTTTTTACTATGCTTACAAAAGAACAAATTGCCAAAAGAATTTCAAAAGAACTGAAAGATCGCTATTATGTAAACCTGGGAATAGGAATTCCTACTTTGGTTGCCAACTATGTTCCGGAAGGTATTTCCGTAGAATTCCAGAGTGAAAACGGAGTTCTCGGGATGGGGCCTTTCCCTTTCGAAGGTGAAGAAGATGCCGATATCATCAATGCCGGAAAACAAACCATCACTATTTTAGAGGGAGGTTCATTCTTCGATTCTGCATTCAGTTTCGGGATGATCAGAGGCCAGAAGGTGGATTTGACCATTCTTGGGGCGATGGAGGTTTCTGAAAACGGGGATATTGCCAACTGGAAAATCCCTGGAAAAATGGTAAAAGGAATGGGAGGTGCTATGGATCTGGTAGCTTCCGCTGAAAATATCATCGTAGCTATGATGCATGTGAACAAAGCAGGAGAAAGCAAAATCCTTAAAAAATGTACCCTTCCGCTTACCGGAGTGAACTGCGTGAAAAGAGTAGTGACGGAACTGGCGGTTCTGGATGTTACCCCTGCAGGTTTCAAACTGGTAGAAAGAGCACCGGGAGTTTCGGTAGAACATATCATCAATTCCACAGAAGCAGATCTGATTATTGAAGGTGAAATTCCTGAAATGCAGTTTTAGAGGTTCTGAGAAACGATCAATAATTTAATATCAATATAAAGCAGCAAGGATTTTTTCCTGCTGCTTTTTTATGTTCCGGTATTTACCATTAAAAGAAATTACAATGTAAAAAGTGAATTTCTCTTTACAAAGCAGTAACAGGAACTTTATAACAATTATTTTTCATTAAGAATGTGTTGTAATATTAATGCTGTTGCTTTTGCATCGTCTAATGCCCTGTGAAACTTAAAATCTTCTTTTACATTCATTTTTTCTAACACTCTTTCTAATGAAATTCCAGAGGTAGAGATGTTTTTTTTCGCCAGCCAGTAAACACCCAGTGCTCTGATGTCAAAACCTCCACCAACAAAATATTTATTATAATCAAATCCAAATTCCGTAAATTCTTTCCTCAAAAGAGGCAAGTCGTAATACAATCCCCAACCAGCTAAAGTTGATTTATTTTTTTCTCCATACCAATCTAGAAACAGGAGAATTGCTTCATCAAAATACTTTTCATTTTCAACCATTTCATTTGTAATGTTTGTAATGTCCGTGATTTCAGATAGAATTGGAAAATGTTTTGGTTTTATTAAAATTGAGAATTCGCTTTTTATTTCAAAAGTTTTCCTATCTAATTTTACAGCCCCTATTTCTATTATATTAGTTTCATTTATTTCATTTCTTCCAAAAGTTTTGCAACTTCCTTCTAAATCATAAATCACTTGAAAATTTCATACTATAGTTTTTAGGGGGGGGTAAGTTTGCTTGCTACTAATTTGATCAACAATTTTAAAATTCTCAATATTGTTTTCTATGTTGTTATTAAAAACATTCATATTAAGTTTTTACAGATCTTTTTTCAAAGATATATTCTTACTACGCAATCTATTAGCGCATCTAATCGTTTGAAATTTAGAGTTGAAAAGAATAACCAAAAAGATCTGTGGAATTCGAGAGATCTGTGGGAAACTTTTAACTATAGAATTGATCTTAATGGTTTAAATAAAATTAGAAAATCAGCGTCATCTGCTCGATCAGCGAGAATAAGAAATATCCGCAACTGATTCCGGTAAAAACAAAAACCTTGTCCATCGACAAGGTTTTTTTTGATCTGTATTTGTTTCTTATTTCTGATCTTGTGCTCCGAAAACTTTCTGCAAAATGCTTGTAGTTCTCATCGCCGGAGTATTTCTGATACCGCTTTCTTTATCAGCTACCATTTTGAAAACCCCATTAATCGTTTCTGTAGTCACATACTCATTAAGATCAGTCGTTACCGACTGCCCTGTAAATGTATTGTACTTGGAGATCAGGTTTTTCCATACCGTATCAGCGCCTACTTTCCCGAGGGACGCTTTTACCTTAGGCTGAAAAGCTGTGAACAACTGGCTTTGGGTTTTACTCTGAAGATAATTAGTCGCTGCGTTATCACTGCCTAACAAAATATTTTTTGCATCAGTAATCGTCATAGAAGTGATTGCTTTAGTGAAAATTGGAGCAGCTTCTGTTACGGCATCTTCAGCGGCCCTGTTTAAAAGTTTTACGCCTTCATCAGCCAGACTTCCCATTCCTATAGAACGTAAAGTATTGTCTATTTTTCTTAATTTCTCAGGCATTAAAATCTTCACCGCTTCATTCTTTAAGAAACCATCAGTAAGAGCCAGCTTCTTTACACCATCGGTAACCCCCATGCTTAAAGCCTCTTTTAACCCTGATGAAATCTGTGTAGAAGTAAGACTCCCCAGATTCACAGATGAGTTTTTGGTGGGAGTAGTAGCCACTGGAGTTGTTGTTGTGGAATTTTTTGTTTTCGACGGATTTTCAAGATCCACACCTGTTTTATCTTTTACTGTAGATTTAATAATATCGAAGAGTTGTGCCTGCGCAGAAATAGAAAATAATAAACCGGCCGCCAGCAAAATGCTTTTTCTCATTGTATTTTTTTACAAATTTAGATCTTTTATTTTTTGATAAGTTAAATGCAGCTGAAGATTTGGAAAATAATTATCTTAGCGAAAACCTTATCCACATCCAATGGTACGAAATCTTTTATTATTTTTTGTAGTACTTTCAAACGTAATTTTAGCTCAAAATAAATTGAACCTAATTCCTTATCCCCAGAAAATTGAAGTTTTAAAAGGAGAGTTTATTATTCCTGAGACTTTATTATTAAGCGGTGACCTGCCCAAAGAAGAAACGGAATATTTCAAAAAACGTTTGGGTTCTATGATGAAGTTTCAATACGCTCAAAAGGGTAGTGGGACGCATCTGACGAACTCCATCATTCCTCCGGTTTCTGTAACAGATGTCGAAAAGAAAAAAGAATATTACTCTATAGAAATTTCTCCAAAACAGATTCACGTAAATTCTTACTCCCGACAAGGATATTTTCTGGCACTTCAGACTTTAATTCAATTATTTGAAGATCACCAGGCTGACAGGAAAATTCCTGTTTTAAAAATTGAAGATCAGCCAAAGTTTTCATGGCGTGGAATGCACCTGGATGTCTGCCGTCACTTTTTTACGGTAGATGAGGTAAAGCAATACATTGACTATCTGGCAATGTACAAGCTGAATACTTTTCACTGGCATCTAACGGATGATCAGGGCTGGAGAATTGAGATTAAAAAATATCCGAAGCTTACCCAATTAGGGTCAAAACGTAAAGAGTCCATGATCGGGGCTTATGTAGATAATACATTTGACGGAAAACCATACGGGCCGTTTTTCTATACTCAGGAACAGATTAAAGACGTTGTGAAATATGCACAGCAAAGACATATCACCGTAGTTCCGGAAATTGAAATGCCGGGACACGCTCTTGCCGCCCTTACTGCATATCCAGAATTAGCGTGTACCAAAGGCCCTTTTGAACCGGCTACGAAATGGGGCGTATTTGATGATGTTTTCTGTCCCAAAGAAGAGACATTCACGTTTCTTGAGAATGTTCTGGATGAAGTGATGAAGCTTTTCCCGTCACAATACATTCACATCGGGGGTGATGAATGCCCGAAAACAAGATGGAAAGAATGTGCCCACTGCCAGGAACTGATTAAGAAAAATAATTTAAAGGACGAACATGGTCTTCAGAGCTATTTCATTCATAGAATTGAAAAATATGTGAACAGTAAAGGAAGAAAAATCATTGGCTGGGATGAAATTTTAGAAGGTGGTCTGGCTCCAAATGCTGCCGTAATGAGCTGGACAGGCGTAAACGGAGGCATTGAAGCCGCAAAATCAGGACATTTCGCGGTAATGACACCAGGAGCCTATTGCTATTTTGATCATTATCAGGGCGATCCACAGTCGGAACCCAATGCTTTCGGCGGATTTACCCCACTGGACAAGATCTATTCCTACAACCCCATTCCTTCTGAGCTGAATGCTGAACAGGCCAAATACATCATGGGAGTACAGGCTAATCTGTGGACTGAATATATTACTGATTTCAGACAGGTGCAGTATATGATTTTCCCAAGACTGATGGCACTTTCCGAGGTTAGTTGGGGTACATCGGACCCAAAAAACTATAAAGAATTTGAAAACCGGGTGATTGATCAGTTTAAAGTTCTGGATAAAATGAAAGTGAACTATGCCAGAAGCATCTACAACCTTTCAGGAAAAGTAATTCCTTCTAGTAATGGTATTGCTTACGAACTGTCGACTTCACAAAACTCAGACGGAATCCGCTATACTTTAGACGGAACAGATCCGTCGATAAATTCTAAAACTTATCAGGGGCCTGTTTCAATTCCGGGTTCTTTAACCATTAAATCAGCTTATTTTGAAGATGGCAAGCTGAAAAGTGCAGTTTCATCACAGCAGTTTACCATCTCAAAAGCAACGGGAAAAAATATAACCCTTGAGCAGCAGCCAAGTGAGAATTATTCTTTCGGAGGAGCCTTTACTTTGGTGGACGGAATTATCGGAAACACCAGACAGTTGGGCAAAACATGGCTTGGATTCCAGGGAAAAGATGTTACCGCAGTAATTGATTTCGGACAGAAAACCAACTTTTCAGAAGTTTATTTCAATACTTTAGAAAACAAGGGAAGCTGGATCCACCTGGCCAATTCCGCACAGATTTTCGTTTCCGATGATAACCGGAATTTCAAAACGATCAAAGAGATTGGTAAAGAAGAAATTCAGAAAGCCAAAGGGAAAATTAAATTGGGAGTCGGCAGTCAGAATTCAAGATACATCAAAGTTAAAATAGAAAACGCAGGAATCATTCCATCCGGAAATCCCGGTGCCGATTCCAAAGCCTGGCTGTTTGTTGACGAAATTGGCGTAAATTAGCCGTAAAAGCACTAAAAAATGCAGGAGTCTGTACTTTCGTCCGAATTTTCCTCTTCACCGGAGCTTGTAGAAAAGCTTTATCAGAACGGTATCACCAAACATTATCATGAAGGGGATATTATTCTAGATGAGAATGCTTCTATCCGTTCCATTCCAATCGTGATGAAAGGAATGATGAAAGTGATCAGAACAGAAGAGGATGGGCGCGAGATCCTGCTGTACTATATCAAATCCGGAGAAAGCTGTATCATGTCTTTCCTCGGCGGAATGCATAATGAAAAAAGCGTTGTAAAAGCAGAAGTGGAAGAAGATTCCGAAATTCTTTTCCTGCCGGTAGATAAAGTTTCATTATTCATCAAAGAACATCCGGAATGGCTGGATTATATTTTCAGGCTTTATCATAAACGTTTTGAAGAACTGCTGGATATTATCAATGCCATTGCTTTTAAAAAAGTAGACGAAAGACTGCTCGATCTGTTGAATAAAAAAGCAGAACTTACCCAATCCCAAACCATCACCACGACCCATGAACAGCTTGCCAATGAACTGGGAACCGCCAGGGTAGTCGTCTCAAGGCTCCTCAAACAGCTGGAAGACGCAGGTAGAGTAAAGCTTGGCAGAAATAAAATTATTCTTCTTTCATAAAAATAAGACTTTCCCTCTCAAATTTTTACCTTGAAGTTTTCCAAAGATAGACACGAATTTCACAGATTTTTTGCTGTTTTCTCTGGCGAATCAGGCAGATTGAGCAGATTTAAAACTTTTGTGGTTAATTAAATCCGTTATGTAACAAAAGTAGCTGTACTCCTCGCAAAATAATTCCACTTTTGCCCCGTAATTATTGATTGAAATGGAAATTATAGGCTACACATCAGCAGTTTTAATAGGAATTTCTCTGGGGTTAATAGGTGGGGGAGGCAGTATTCTCACGGTTCCGGTTCTGGTTTACCTTTTTGGATTGGATGCTTTTCTGGCAGCAGAATATTCACTTTTTATCGTAGGAATAAGCAGTGCCGCTGGATCTCTGGCTTATCTTAAGAATGGGCAGGTTGATCTTAAAACAGCAGTGGTTTTTGGAATTCCTTCCATTATCTCCATTTTTCTTACCAGGATTTATATTGTGCCTTTGATTCCGGCGGAGGTTTTAAGAGCAGGAGATTTTGCTTTAACAAGAAACACTTTTTTATTACTCATTTTTGCCGTTCTGATGATCGTTGCCTCTTATAAAATGATCAGAAAAAATAAAAATGAAAATACAGCTGTTATAAAAGAAAATATTATTCTGGCAGCAGGAGAAGGGGCTCTTATCGGGGTCTTAACAGGCCTGGTAGGAGCCGGTGGCGGGTTTATGATTATTCCTGCTTTGGTAGGACTGTTAAAAATACCGATGAAAACGGCAGTAGGAACCTCTTTAGTCATTATTTCTCTGAATTCGTTAATAGGATTTTCCTCATCAGTAGGTAATACCGTAATCGAATGGAAATTTTTAATTTCTATTGCAGGAATTGCCGTTATAGGAATCATCATCGGTTCTTATTTCTCCGGGAAGATTGATGGTAAAAAACTGAAACCTGCATTCGGATGGTTTATTATGGTGATGGGAGTGTATATTATTTTTAAAGAAATCTTCTTTTAAGTTTCTTATGTAACAAAAGTAGCTGTACAGGAAACCGGAAAGCCGGAAATTTGAATGATTAAAAAACAAAGAAATATGAAAATAGAACAGATTTATACAGGATGTCTGGCACAAGGAGCTTATTATATTGTATCAGAAGGTGAAGCGGCTATTATTGATCCGTTACGTGAAACAAAACCCTATCTGGAAAAGTTGAAAAAAGATGGCGTAAAACTGAAATATATTTTTGAAACCCATTTTCATGCAGATTTTGTAAGCGGACATATAGACCTGAGCAGAGAAACCGGAGCTCCTATCGTCTATGGGACTTCTGCAGAACCGGAATTTGAGGCGGTCATTGCTGAAGACGGACAAGTATTTGAAATCGGGAAAATCAGAATAAAAGTATTGCATACCCCGGGACATACTCTGGAAAGTGCTTCTTATCTGCTGATTGATGAAGGAGGAAAAGAAAAAGCGTTATTTAGCGGAGATACCTTATTTTTGGGAGATGTAGGGCGTCCGGATCTGGCCCAGAAAGCTGCCGATATGACCCCGGAAGAGCTGGCAGGATTGCTGTATGACAGTTTATATCAGAAGATTCTTCCTTTAAACGGAGATATTATGGTATATCCGGCACACGGTTCAGGCTCAGCATGTGGTAAAAATATGCAGAAAGAAACGGCAGATACTCTGGAGAATCAGAAAAAAACGAATTATGCTCTGAATCAGCCGGATAAAGAATCATTCATCAGAGAAGTTCTTGATGGATTGCTGCCACCACCTGCTTACTTCGGAATGAATGTAGTGATGAATAAAAAAGGGTACAGCAGCTTTGATGAGGTATTGTCTAAAAGTCTGCATGCCTTATCACCACAACAGTTTGAAGAAATAGCGGAAGCGTCCGGTGCCTTAATTGTAGATGTAAGAAATAACAGAAAATTTGCCAAAGGTTTTATACCGCAATCCATAAATATAGGTCTTGACGGTGATTTTGCACCATGGGCAGGAGCACTGATTGCAGATGTAAGCCAGCCAATACTGCTGGTTGCAGATGAAGAAAACGAAGAAGAATCGGTTACCAGACTCAGTCGTGTTGGTTTTGATAATGTCCTGGGTTTTCTGAAAGGAAGTTTTAACGCCTGGAAAAACAGCGGAAGAGAAATAGACGCTGTCAACCGTATCACAGCAGAACAGTTTGAGAAAGAAATAAAAGGAAAATATACTAAGATCATCGATGTAAGAAAGGAAAGCGAATACGATGCAGAACATATCGAAGGGGCATATAGCAGACCTCTGGCCTATATCAATGAATGGATTGGTGAAATAGATCCCGAAGAACATTTTTATCTGCACTGCGCCGGAGGGTATAGAAGTATGATCGCAGCCGGAATTCTTCAGGTAAGGGGATACAGAAATTTTACCGATATTGAAGGAGGATTCAATGCTATTGCAGAAACCGGTATTCCGAAAAGTAATTTCGTATGCCCGTCTAAAATTTTAAACCAATAAGATTAAAAATAAAATATTTATGTTGGAGATTATAAAAGAACCTTGGCCCTGGTATATAGCAGGACCTTTGATTGGGCTTACCGTTCCCGCTCTTCTTATCCTCGGAAATAAATCTTTCGGGATCAGTTCATCACTGAGACATATTTGTGCCGCCTGTGTTCCTGCCGGAATCAACTTCTTTAAGTATGATTGGAAAAAAGAAGCCTGGAACCTGTTTTTTGTGCTCGGAATTTTCTTCGGAGGACTGATCGCTTCTCAATTTCTTCTCAATCCTGGAGAAATTACCGTAAATCCGGAACTGAAAACTGAGCTGGCAGGCTATGGAATTACAGATTATAGCAATCTCGTTCCCGGTCAGCTGATGAATTTTGAAAGTCTTTTTACCCTGAGAGGATTTATCATGATGGTCATCGGCGGATTTCTTGTGGGGTTTGGAACCAGATATGCAGGAGGCTGCACAAGTGGTCATGCGATTATGGGACTTTCAAATCTGCAATGGCCGTCATTGGTGGCAACCATATGCTTTATGATTGGTGGGTTTTTAATGGCTAACTTGATATTACCTTTTATTCTTTCATTATAATTTAAACAGATAGTACTCATGATAAAAGAAAAAGAACAGGATATCCGTCATCAGGATGTCGTTTGCACCAATGAGACCAATCTTGACCACAAATGGTATCATCATCTTAAATATCTCGCTGCCGGAATTATTTTCGGAATTATCTTCGTAAAAGCCGAAGTGATCAGCTGGTTCAGAATACAGGAAATGTTCCGCCTGCAGTCGTTCCACATGTACGGAATCATTGGTAGTGCGGTTTTAGTGGGAATAATTTCCGTTTGGCTGATCAAAAAGTTTAAAATTAAAACGATTTATGGTGAACCCATTACAATAGCATCCAAAAAGTTCAGTAAAGGGCAGATCTACGGTGGAATTATTTTTGGCTTTGGATGGGCTATTACAGGAGCCTGTCCGGGACCTCTTTTTGCCCAGATCGGAACGGGAGCATTGGCTGTAAGCGTTACTTTATTGAGTGCCATTGCCGGAACATGGGTTTATGGATATTTCAGAGATAAGTTACCCCATTAGTGATAAGGGTTTAATCAAAAAAGACTGCCGATGATCTTCGACAGTCTTTTTTGATGTATAAAATTATGAATAAATGAAGTTTTTTGCTCCTAAAGCCATATAAAGATTAATCCGTTCCATTTTGTCCTGAAGTTCCAGATTGATGAGGTTCATTTCATTTTTAAGAAGATCCCTCTGTTTTCTGATCAGTACAAAACTGTTATTGGTTCCCACTTTAATCTGCTTTCGGGTGAGATTAATATTATTTTTCAGTTCATCAATGGCTTTGCGGTTATAACTCATCTGCTTTTCAACAGACTGTAAATTAGCTAATGAAGATTCCACTTCGTTCAATGCGTTCAGAACAGCCTTTGAATATTCTTCAACAACCTGTTTCTGCCGGGAATTCTTTATTTCCACATTCTTTTTCAGTTTTCCGCCGTTGAACAAAGGAGAAACAAGTCCTCCGCCTACCCGGAGCAGCGGATTGGAAAATATAGAGTTGATAGCTTCTACATTGCTGCCTGCTGTTCCCAGAGAAGAACTTATGGTAAGTGATGGAAGCCTGGCAGCTTTGGCCTGCTGTACTTCATAAAAAACTTTTTCTATCTGGAAATGATAAGCCTGTATATCTGATCTGTTTTCTAATAATTCCAGTGGGAAAGATTCAGGGATATCATTTTCTACAGGCTCAAAAGAATGTTGTGTGGCCAGTTTTCCTTCCGGATATCTTCCGGTGAGAAGCTCAAGAGATCTTCTGGATTGGGTATTGGCATTTCTGATCTTTTCCAGATAGCCCTCCAGGGAAATAATTTCCGCAGAAATATTAGACAGATCCAGAGCATTGGCTGTTCCTACTTTTTTCTGGATCATATAGAGCTTTTCCAGCTCCTTTGTCTGCTGAATATAACTTTCTATTTTATCCTCCTGAATGTTTCCTGCAATATTCAGGTAATAGGCTTTAGCAATCATCGCAGCTATGGACTGATGTAACAGAGTATTCTGATGTTTCACAGAAAAATAATCACTTATGCTGGCCATTTGAGCTGATTTATTTTTACCCCACAGATCTATTTCCCAGCTGGCTTTTAAAGCAAGACGCCGGATCTGGCTTTCACTCACCAGATTATTAGAGGTGTTGGCAACAGCACTGACGCTCGGATAAAGATTGCTTCCCGCAATTTCCATAGCCAGTTCAATCTGGTTAAGCTTTTCTCTGGCAATAATAAGATCTGCATTGTACAGCATTCCTTCCTTAATCAGTATTTCCAGCTGAGGCGTTTTAAGATCTGTAATCCATCCATAAGATAGTGACCTGGAATTAGTCTCCCTGTCGAAGATCCAGTCATCGGGAATAGTTACATGAGCAGCGATTTCACTGTTTTCCTTAAGCTGGTTTATATTTTCTTTGGTAGGCTCTTTGTAGCCTATGCAGGATGTTAAACCTACAGAAAGGATCCCAAGTATAATTAACTTTCTATACATATTAATGAAGTTTTGGGATCAGGAAGTTGATTTTACTGTTCACACGGACCATTACTTTTCGGATAAGATGTAACGGTTTGATATGATCGGAATAAATCACTGCAGTTCCTCTGGCTCCAACGGTAAGCTGCTTCTGGTCATCTTCCAGTACAAATTTTGCGATAAGTTTTCCATCGGTCTCCGGTAATTGTCTCGCAGTATCAGGAAGCCCTGCGGTAGAGCCGTTTCCTCCAAGCATTCCTCCGGCATTGTTCATAATTCCCTGGCTTGTTGCATCAATTACATACTCAAGTCTGGCTTTAACCACCTTACCCGGTTCTGTTTTAAGGGCTAGTTCAACTTCATCCCCCTTTTTTACCGTTTCAAGTTCGTTTTGCGCAAAAAATCCAATAACAGACTGCTGCTTCTGAATTAAAACAAAAGCTGATTTAAAAGGAGCCATGATAGCCCCTTCATTAAGCTGAACATTGGGAATAACCCCGTCTGTAGGAGCTAAAACAACCGTTTGGGAAAGATTCCATTTAGCCTGATCCAGTTTAGCCTGGATTTCCGAAACCGATGAATTTTCACCGTTATAAGATGCATTGGATTTCGTTTCCAGAGATTGCTGTTGTGATTGGGCTGCACTGATACGTGATTGAAGATCACGTACATTGGTAATGGCCTGTTCCAGATCAAATTTGTTGGCTGCTCCGGCCTGTACCAATTCCTGATACTGAGCCACTCTCTTATTCGCCAGATCCAGCTGATACTGAAGTCCTGCAATGTTTTTTCTGGATGCAGAAATATCTGTATTATAAGAGCTTACCGTGGCTTTCATATTGCTGAGTTTTGCCTCCAGAGATTTGATTTCCTGTACGTAAGGTTCCCTGTCCAGTACAAATAAAGTATCTCCTTTTTTTACTTCCTGATTGGTGGTTACATACACCTTCTTTACCTTTCCCAGAACCTGAGTGGTTATGTCCACACTTCGGTTTCCTACCTTTACATCTGAGGTAATGGGACAAAAATAATTGAGGCTTAATATTAAAGCAATAGAGCCAAAAATAGGAAGGGAATAAACAACAACCTGAGTTGTGAATGTCCAGGGAATAAGTTTTAATTTTTTAATAAGCAGCCAGCAGATTCCGGCATATATGGCGATGAGTAATTCAAGCATGAGTGTTAATTTTCTGTTATTTCTAATTTTTCTTCTTCTTCGGTAATAGCACTGTCTTCTTCCGGGGTATTCTGATTCCCGTATTCATAATTGGCCCAGATTAAAGCAGCGGGCCACAGCAGACCTCCGAAAATCAGTGAAAGAAGGCACATACTTTTAATTGCTTTTAACTGAGGATGATTCTTTTTCTCAGCCACTTTTTCCGGATAAATATGAGCTTTCCAGAAAAGGTAAATACCAGCAAGAGGTAAAATCAGTAAAATGAGCCATGAAGCGGCATCAGCTATAGTGTCTTCCATATGACCTGTTGATGCATGAACAAAATTGCATGAAAATAACAGGCAGAGAAGTAAGGATATTCTTTGCATAAAATAATAATGATATAAGGTAATAATGAAATTAAATTGTAAAACAAGGCGTTGCAGCCAATCCGTTAATGAATATTCGGCTGGCTACTCTAAATCTTTGAAAGACTAAAGATTATTCAATAATATTTTGTTTTTAGGTGATGTTTTTCTCATTTTGCTTTTAATTGTTTGGGTAATAGTATTTTGAGTAAGCAAAATTAGACTGAATAAAACGGGAAAAAGTATTCCTAAGTTATTTTTTTCTTTCGTTTCTTTTTTTATGAATCCGGGCGGTCATGCGTGAAAGAGAGTTGGGAGTAATTCCGAGAAAGTTAGCAATGTACTTTCTGCTGGCATTCTGGGAAGTAAAAGGACGCGATTCCAGAAATTCTTCATAACGGGAATGCGGAGAGGTAGAACAAAACTGTTCTGTGCGTACTTTTAAGATGCTGATGATTTGCTTCAGAGACTTCAGATACATATTGTAAATACCTCTGTACTGAAATGCCTTTTCTTCAAATTCATTTTTATTAAACATGAAAATTTGGGTTTCAATAACAGCTTCTATCGTATATTTTCTTTCATGTTCATCAGAATAGGATTCCGGGCTTTCCATAATGGCAGCTTCTCTCTCCGAAGGTAAGAATAAATTACTCTCAACCCCATTTTCATCATCAAAGAAAAACCTTAATAGTCCATTGGAAAGTATAAACAGCTGATCGAAAGATCTGCCTGGTTCTGCAAGCTTTTCTTTCTTACGAAGAAGCCGGGGAGTACTGATACTTACCAGAACATTAATTTCTTCATCAGATAATTCCTGAAAGAAAGCAATACTCCTGAAAGTTTTAAAGGTGTCCATTACAGGAGTAAAGATAAATAAAAAATAATATGAAAATTTAGTTAGCCTATTTTACAGATTTCATTGAAGTTTTTTTAAGATATTTGTGAGGTATTATATAATTCTTAGATACCATGAGCAATAACCGAAGAAGCTTTATCAAAAAACTGGGAATAGCAACAGCAGCACTTGCGGTAAACCCGTTAGATTTAATGGCTGGCGAATTACCTGAAAATAATAAACCCTTAAATAAGCCAATAGTCCTGTCCACCTGGAATTTCGGACTGAAAGCCAATGAAGAAGCCTGGACCATACTTGGAAGGGGAGGAAAAGCACTGGATGCCGTTGAAAAAGGAGTTCGCCTTGTAGAGTTAGATCCCAAAGAAAGAAGTGTTGGTTATGGCGGACGTCCGGACAGAGATGGAAGGGTAACGCTGGATGCCTGTATCATGGATGAAAACTATAATATTGGCTCAGTTGCCGCTTTGGAATACATCAAAAATCCGATTTCTGTTGCCAGAGCCGTAATGGAGAAAACACCACACGTTATGCTGGTAGGAGATGGCGCATTACAGTTTGCTTTATCACAAGGCTTTAAAAAAGAAAACCTTCTCACTCCGGATTCAGAAAAAGAATGGAAAGAATGGCTGAAAACAAGCCAGTATAAGCCCGTTGCCAATATTGAAAATCACGATACCATAGGAATGATCGCCCTGGATGCACAGGGAAATCTGTCAGGAGCATGTACCACCAGTGGAATGGCCTTCAAAATGCACGGAAGAGTAGGAGATTCACCCATTATAGGTGCCGGATTGTTTGTAGACAATGAAGTGGGAGCTGCTACTGCGACGGGGCATGGAGAAGAAGTAATCAGGACAGTAGGAACTCACCTGGTTGTAGAACTGATGAGACAGGGCCGGAACCCTCAACAGGCCTGTAAAGAAGCTGTGGAAAGAATTGTAAAGATCGATCAGAGAAGAAATAAAAATCTTAAAGATATTCAGGTAGGCTTTATTGCCTTAAATAAAAAAGGAGAATATGGTTCTTACTGCATTCAGGACGGGTTTAACTTTGCTGTTTACGATCAGAAAGGAAACCGCCTTGAAAAACCGGAATTTGCCTTGAAATAAAAGAATTAAAGGTTAGTCTTTTTTAAATCAGCGGAACCAGTATCCGGAATAATATATTCAATAGAAACGGACTAAATCCCGTTTAAAATTTTAATGATCAAGAACACATGAAAAGAACGATTATCGCATCCTTATTTTTAGTAATAGCCTGTAAAGAAGAGAAGAAAGAACTTATGGCGAAGGATGAACCACAAAAAGTAGAGGTAAAAGAAAATGTAGCAGCAGAAAATACCGAAGATGAATCTCAGGCAGCACAAAAGTGGCTGAAAGAAAATATCATAGCCTATTTTAAAACTGATCTTGGCAGCATGGATAAAGCGATGCAGAAAATAACGACCAAAGATTATTACGAGTATAAAACCGATGCCATGAATGTGGATATGGATGTTGACGGAAGTCTTACGGAAAAGGAATTTCAGGATAAATGGAAAACTAAATTTGATACCAAGAAAGCAGGAGTTGGTTCCGGGTTTCTTATTTCCGGACAGGACTGGATCAATGTTGAGGTTGGAAGCTGTGAACTGAAGTCTTCTTCAAAAGATTCATACCTGTTCAATGTCGTTTTAAATGATGATGGATTTAAAGCAAAATATCCCAGTCAGGTCAAGGTTGTAAAAGAAGATGGCAAATTCCTGATTGCAGACGTTCTTGAAGATCACTCAAATTAAATCAAAAAAATAAAATGTCAAAAATAGAAATAGCATGTTTCAATCCCGAATCAGCAATCATTGCTTTTGAAAACGGAGCAGACAGAATAGAATTATGTGACGGATTAAGCGAGGGAGGAACAACTCCGGATTTTGAAATAACAAAAGAGCTCAGAACAGAGATTGACATTCCTGTTTTTGTGATGATTCGCCCAAGAGGAGGAGATTTTACCTATTCAGAAGTTGAATTTGAACAGATGAAAACAGACTTGCTGCAACTAAAATCTTTAAATGTAGACGGTTTTGTATTCGGGATTCTGGATGAAAATGATGAAGTAAATATTGAACAAAATAAGACATTGGTTGAATTGGCAGAACCGCTTCCGTGTACTTTTCACCGTGCCTTCGACAGAGCGAAGAGTCTGGAAGAATCTCTGGAAAAAGTGATAAGCTGTGGTTTTAAAACCATTCTGACTTCAGGGCAGAAGCCTAATGTTTCAGAAGGAATGGAAAACCTGAAAAAGCTGGTTGAGCTTTCCGATGGAAGAATAGAAATCCTTGTCGGCGGCGGACTTCGTTCCATTAATATTGAAGAAATCAGAGACTTTACAAAAGCCGGTTATTTCCATTCTTCAGCGATTACAGATGGAGGTTCCATGGCCAATCCTGATGAAGTTATTGCATTGAAAAATAAATAATCTTAGCGATAGGGCCTACTTGAGAAGATCAAATACGGAATCCACAGAATCGTAAACAAACTTACCGATGAATAAAACTACTTTTTTTCTTTTTATATTTCTCTTCCTTCAGAACATTGCTTCTGCACAGTTTTCAGAACGCAGCCTGTCTTCTGAGAAATGGCAGTTTAAAAATGTAAAAGAAAAGAAGTGGCTGGCTGCAAAAGTTCCGGGTACTGTTCATCTTGATCTGATGGATAGCAACATCATTCCCGATCCTTTCAAAGATGAAAATGAAAAAAAAGTACAGTGGATAGAAAACGAAGACTGGGAATACCAGACCCGGTTCAGTATTTCTCAAAAAGAATTGACAAAACAGCACATCGATCTTGTATTCAACGGACTGGATACGTTTTCAGAGATCTATCTGAACGGAAAACTGCTGACAAAAACAGATAATATGTTCAGGAAGTGGGTAATTACGGTGAAAGAATTTTTAAAAGAAGGCGATAATGAACTGAAAGTTAAATTCAAATCATCCGTTAAAGAAGGAAAAAAGCTTGCTGAAAAAGTTCCGTTCACCATGCCTGAGTCTCCGAGAAGTTTTGTAAGAAAAGCACAATATCAGTTTGGATGGGACTGGGGCCCAAGACTGGTAACCGCCGGAATCTGGAAAGACGTAAAACTGGAATTCTGGAGCCGCGCCAAAGTAAATAATATCCAGGTTCAGCAGCATACAGTAACGGATTCACTGGCTAAAATTTCTTTTAATATGGAAATCTTTGCTGAAGAAGAAGGGGAATATTATGTAGGAATTAATATCAACAAAGGAATACACCGCTTTAACCTTAAAAAAGGATTGAATACCATTGCTGTTCCCTACACCATTAAAAAACCAAAGTTGTGGCAGCCCAACGGATGGGGAAAACCCAATTTAATAAGAACGAAAATTACACTGTATAAATATAAGGGAGGGTGGATTATAAAAGACAGCGATGTAAGATATGGTCTCAGAACGGTAGAATTGGTTCAGGAAAAGGATGGAAAAGGAAAATCATTTTATTTTAAAGTGAACGGAAAACCTTTATATGCAAAAGGAACCAACTGGATTCCTGGAGACAGCTTTTCACCAAGGATCACCAAAGAAAAATACCGCAAGCTCATCAAAGATACCAAAGATGCCAACATGAATATGATCCGCATCTGGGGTGGTGGAATTTATGAAGATGATGAATTCTATAAAGCCTGTGATGAAAATGGAATTCTGGTCTGGCAGGATTTCATGTTTGCAGGAAGTTTTTATCCGGCTGATGATCATTTCCTGAAGAATGTAAAAGAAGAAGTGAAAGATCAGGCCCGCAGATTGCAGAACTATCCGTCAGTAGCTTTATGGTGTGGTAATAACGAAATTGATGAAGCCATTGTCAACTGGGGCTATCAGAAACAGTTTAAATATTCAAAAAATGATTCACTGCAGGTATGGAAAGATTACAGAAAACTTTTCCATGAAGTAATTCCCAATACCCTGAAAGAAAACCTTACCCCAGACAGAAATATATACTGGCCGAGCTCTCCGTCAATAGGATGGGGTCACAAAGAAAGCCTTACAGAAGGGGATTCCCATTATTGGGGTGTATGGTGGGGTGAACAGCCTTTTGAAATCTATAATGATAAAGTAGGACGCTTTATGTCAGAATACGGGTTTCAGGGAATGCCATCTTTAGAAGCGGTAAAATCCATGTTTTCAGGAACTCCTGACTTAAAACTGCAAAATCCTGTCGTTAAAGCCCATGAAAAACATTCCAGAGGATGGGAAATCATCAACGGATATATGAAACGGGATTATAAAATTTCCGAAGACTTTGTGAAATACAATTATATTTCCCAGTTGTTGCAGGCCCGCGGAATGAAGATTGCCATAGAAGCCCACCGCCGGGCAAAACCTTACAATATGGGAACTTTATACTGGCAGCTGAACGACTGCTGGCCTGTCGTTTCATGGTCTTCCATAGATTATCTTGGAAACTGGAAAGCTCTTCATTATCAGATGAAACGAAGTTTTGAGCAACAAGTAATTTTGACAGAAGAAAAAGACGGAATTTTAAATTTTTATGCAGTTAATGACGGTTTGGATCGATTTGATGATGTTAATATTGAAATCAGAGTTGTAAATTTTGTTGGAAAAATTTTAGCGGATATCAACTCCGCTCCGGATGGGAAAGTACTGGAAAGTATCATTAAATTCGATCCGGTTGAAATTGAAAACCTGATTCCTGAAATCGATAAAAATAAAACATTTTTACAATTGACATTAAAAGACGGAAATGGGAAAACGATTGCACAGAATATTCATTTCTTTTCCAAACCCAACGAAATGAAACTTACAAAACCTAATCTTCAGGTTAAACAGATTTCCCCAACAGAAATTGAAATTTCTACAGACGTTCTTGCCAAAGATGTTTACCTGATGGGAGACACTCATTTCAGTGATAACTTCTTCGATCTGCTGCCTAATACCTCAAAAAAAATCACACTTCCAAAACCATTGGATAAAGTTGACATAATGAGCCTTTGGGATGCATTGAGAGAATAGAATTTAAATGGTAAATAATTAAACTCAAACAATTATTTCAATAAAAAATTGATTTGGTTACCAAAAATTGGTAAGTTTGATTGATTGGTTTTAAAAATGTAATAAAATGGGACGAAATACCTCCGTCTCTCTGGGAGACTATTTTGAAGATTTTGTAGATCATAAAGTTGCTGAAGGAAGATATAAAAATATTAGTGAAGTTATTCGTGCAGGATTAAGATTACTTGAAGAAGAAGAAAATAAAATTCAACTTTTAAAAAATGCAATTCAGGAAGGATTAGACAGTGGTATTGCCTCTGATTTCAACCCTGAAAAGCATTTGGAATTATTGAAAGCTAAAATGAAAAAATAATGGCTCAATTTTTCTTAAGTAATAAAGCAGTTGAGGATCTTTCCAGAATTTATGAATATGCCTATGAATTTTGGTCTGATTCGCAGGCTGATATTATGTTGGATTATTTAAGAAAAAATAATGATCCTTCATATTTAATCTGGTTGCAATCATACCCGAAAAAATATAAATATTACTCCTCCAACTGAAAAATCAGCCGTAAATTTGCAGAATATTTCTTTAACGTTATGGTAAATTTTGTTCTGATTGCAGTGTGCATTATAGCAGGAATGATATTCAAAGCAACAAAATCTATCCACCCCGATGCCCATAAAGGCATTAATACCTGGATTCTTTATCTTGCCCTGCCGGCAGTTTCTTTCAAATATCTGCCTAAAGTAAAATGGACTACAGAAATGCTGTTTCCTATTGCAGCTACTTTTCTGATCTCCGTGTTCTGTTTCTTTTTTATGATGTTTTACAGCAAAAGCAGAGGTTATTCAAGGCGTTCCAGAAGTACCCTTGAACTGGCTAGCGGTTATAGCAACACTTCTTTCATCGGGTTTCCGTTGATCAGTGCTTTTTACGGGGAAAGTCTCCTGAGTATCGCCATCATTTGTGATCAGACCATGTTTTTTGCCCTTTCAACATTAGGAATTATTGCCGCAGTAAAAGGCGGAAGCAGATCCGGAAAAGTAAGCGCTGTATTTATTTTAAAAAGACTGATCACATTTCCTCCGCTTATTGGTTGTATATCTGCTTTGGTACTCTCACAGTTCATCGATTTCACTTTTGCAGAACCTTTCTTTGATAAACTGGCAGCAACAGTAAGCCCTTTGGCTTTGTTTTCAGTAGGATTGCAGCTGAAATTCAACGGTTGGAAAAAGTTAATTCCGCAAATGTCCGCATCCATGCTTTATAAATTGATTCTGGCGCCGGCCCTTGTTTTGGGGATGGCTTTACTTTTGGGAATAAAAGGAGATGTTGCCAAGATCACCATATTTGAAGCGGCCATGCCGACTTTGGTTACTTCCAGTATTATTGCTGAACAGTTCCGTCTCAATACAAAACTCACCAATCTCATCATTGGAGTCAGTATTATTGTAGGCTTTATCACCTCCGCAATGTGGTATCAGATTACAGAACTGCTTTTCTGAAACGCAAAGATTAATCTTTTTACTGCCTATTTTCAGAGAGTAGAGTCAACACTGTTATTTTCGATGATGCAGATGTTGAATTAGTGAAAATATTATTTTGAAAACGTAAAGATTCAATTCCAATAAAAATTGCAGTTCTCTGAAGAAAAATCTAATTTTACACTTTAAAATTTTCCCTTGCAGTACGCCCAGATTGTTTTACCACTTAATTTGAAAGGATCTTTTACCTATAAAGTTCCCGAAGAACTGATGTCTAATATTCAGGCCGGAATGCGTGTTCTTGTCCCATTTGGAGGGAAGAAAATCTATACTGGAATTGTTTTTGAACTTCATGACAACGCTCCGGAAAGCTTTGTTGCCAAGGAAGTGATCAGTATTCTTGATGAAAATCCGATCCTGCCTGAAGAACAGATCCGTTTCTGGAAATGGCTTTCGGAATATTATCTGTGCGGATTAGGAGAAATCTACAGATTTGCGTTTCCTTCCTCCCTGAAGCTGGAAAGTGAAACGTACTTAAAATTAAAACCCAATGTAACCGTTGATTTTGAAAACCTGGATGTCAATGAAATGTATCTTATCCAGGCTCTGGAGGTCCGACAGCTGATCAATCTTACTGATATTGAAGCTTTTATTCCTAAGAAAGAAATTATTAAAACGATCAACTCCCTGATTGATCTGCAATATATTGAGATTGATGAGAAAGTTGCGGAAAAATATAAAGCGAAGGAAGTTGCCTATGTTAAAATAAATGATGAGGTTTTAAAGAACCAGAATCTGACGGATATTCTGATAAAACTCAACAGAGCTGCCAAGCAGAAAGATCTGTTTCTTGCCATTCTGGAAAAGCAGACAGAGCATCCTGAAATCCCTATTAAAAAAGCTGAACTCTTTGAGGATGGTTATTTTGGAAGTTCTCATTTTAAACCGCTTGCAGATAAAGGTCTTGTTGAAGAATATTATATGCAGAAGGACAGGATTGAAAGCTATGAAGGAGAAATTGAAGAGCTTGAAGAGCTTTCCGAATCTCAGAAAATCGCTAAATCTGAAATTGATGAAGCATTTGAAGAAGGGCGGAATGTATTGCTTCATGGAGTGACATCTTCCGGGAAAACCCATATTTATCTTGAAAAAATTGAAGAATGTATCAGCGAAGGTAAAAACGTACTTTTCCTCCTCCCTGAAATTTCTCTGACCAAACAAATCACTCAAAGGCTTGAAAAAAAGTATGGCAGACTGCTCGGATTCTATCATCAGAAGCTTACAGATTTTGAACGGGTGGAAGTATGGCGCAGAATCAGACAGAATGATATAAAAATTCTCATTGCGACAAGAAATGCCCTGTTCCTGCCTTTTCAGAATCTGGGACTTATTATTGTAGACGAAGAACATGATTCTGCTTACCGTCCGAGAGAAGTTTCCCCTTATTTCAATGCAAAAGATGCTGCTTTGGTTTTAGGGAATTTCTATAGAGCCGGAGTGATTCTGGGATCAGCGACGCCATCTGTAGAAAGCTATTACGCAGCCAGAAAAGAGAAAATGAAATATGTTTTCCTGAATGAAAGATTCGGAAATGTAAATCTGCCGGAATATGAGCTGATCAATTTTAAAGAAGCCCAGGAATCCAAAAAGGTCTCCGGAAATTTTTCTTTACACTTAATTGATGAGATCAAAAAAACACTGGCTGAAAAAAATCAGACCATCATACTCCATAACCGCCGCGGTTATGCCAATGTAGTGGAATGTGAGACCTGCGGTTACGTGAATTACTGCTCAAACTGTGATGTGGTAATGACGTATCATAAAGCGGCTAACGAAATGAAATGCCATTATTGCGGCCAAAAAGCTTCAAAACCCAGAACCTGTCCGAAATGCTATTCCGAAAATCTTAACGAAAGAGGTGTAGGAGTGGAGCAGATTCATGAAGAAGTTTCCAAGTTGTTTCCTGAAAACGAAGTAGATCGGATGGATGTAGATTCCATGCGTAAAAAATTCGCCTACGAAAAACTCTATGAGAAAATAGAAGAAAGAGAAACGGATATCGTAGTCGGAACTCAGATGATTTCCAAAGGTCTTGACTTCGATCATATTGAACTGGTAGCCATTCCCAAGGCAGATTCGCTATTGTATGTCCAGGATTTCAGAGCGGAAGAAAGAGCTTATCAGCTGATTACGCAGGTTTCCGGAAGAGCGGGAAGAGTTTCCGGAAAAGGGAAAATCTTAATTCAGACTTATAATCCGGAACATTCGGTCTTTCAGCTGATCAAAATGAATAATCCTGCGAAGATCTACAAATACATTCTTACCGAACGTCAGAAATTTCACTACCCGCCGTTCACGAAACTGATTATGATTGAGCTAAAACACAGAAGAGAAGATAAAGCCAACCGTGCTTCCCAGTTTTTAGGTTCTGTTCTGAGGAAATACCTTCCCGGAGACTGTGTACTGGGGCCGGAAAAAGCTCAGATCGGAAAATTAAATAATTTATATCAGTTCCAGATTATGCTTAAACTCCCACGTGGAAAGAACTATGAAAAGTTCAAAACTTTGGTTTTGTTAAGTTTGAAAGAATTTGATGAAATTACTGCTTATCAAAGCATTAAAAAAGGTGTTTTTGTTGATTTTTAACAATTTTTAACAAAATTTACAGTCTTTTATAACGGGTAAGTGACCCTTTATCTGACAATAATTTCTACTTTTGGTCGTTAATTAGATGTTTGGCTTCTTTATTGAATGATGTAATCCATCATTTTTTATGGTGTCAAACTATAGAACAAAAAAAGATAGATGGTAAATTTCAGAAAATATATTTCAAGTGCAGCGGTATTGGCTTCTGGGTTTTTCCTTGCTCAATCTACCGTTTCTACTGTTCTTTACTCACAGGCTTACGACAATCAGAAAAATAGTTTGAATCTGCCTTCTCCCATCACATCGGTGGCAGAGAAAGCCGTTTTGTCAGCCAAAGAACTTGTAGACATTAATGTAAACACAATGGTAGCGGATCCCGTGCTGAAAAATGCAAATTGGGGATTCGTAGTGTATGACCCTAAAACGAAGAAAGTCATTTCTTCGTACAACGAAAGTTCTCCTTTGGTTCCGGCTTCTACTACTAAACTGCTGACTACAGAGACAGCAATGAGTTTATTAGGTGAAAACTACCGATGGATGACCCAGCTGGAATATTCAGGAACGATTGACGAAAACGGCACCCTGAACGGAAATCTTTATGTAGTGGGCAGCGGCGACCCTTCTCTGGGAACCAATAAAGCAGGTGCCTGGTCATACAGAGACATTGTTTCAGACTTCATGGGCGGACTTTCACGCGAAGGAATCAGAAAGGTAAATGGTGATATTATCATTCAGACAGCGCTTTTCAAAGGCAATATTACAAGGCTTCCGGAAAATGTTGTATGGCTTGAAAACAATAATTACTATCTGCCTGTAGGAACTACGCGGGAAATTAATCCAGCCAACGAAAAGCTGATTGTAAAAAAAGCAGGTTTCTCCTCTGAAAAAAAGTTCTTCTATGTTTCTCCATACGCCAATCAGATGGTTTATGCCGAAAAATATGACGGAAACGGAACTTTAACCACCAAATTGCCAGATGCTCCGGCTTACCTGGCCAATACCTTCAGAACCACCATGGTAAAAGGTGGAATTCCAGTTACTGGAAAGGTAACTCCTAAAATGACAGATGCGACCCCTGAAAGCAGAAAACTGGTTGCATCGTATAAATCCCCAACCTTAGCCGATATTATTTATTACACCAACCAGCACAGCGACAACTCGCTTGCCGAAGCGTTGTTGAAAACGGTAGGCTTCCAGAAAATGGGCGACCAGACCTCCGAATCAGGAAGAATGGTCGTAACCAGTCATTTGAAAGAATCAGATTTTGATATGCTTGGTTTAACTTATATGGACGGAAGCGGACTTTCAAGAAGCAACAATGTGACACCAATCTCTCAGGTGAAGTTTTTATCTTCTCTGATGGATGAAAAGTACTATAAAACCTACCTAAGCTCACTGCCAGTAGGCGGACAGTCCGGTACACTGAAAAGAATGTTTATCGGAACAGGAAACGGACAGGTTTTTGCTAAGACAGGTACCCTGAATAAAGTAAAAACTTTAGCGGGATACCTGAAGACCAATTCAGGAAAAACACTGGTTTTTTCTTTAATGGTGAACAACTATTCAGGATCTGTAGATATGGTAAAGAAGAGAATGGAAAAAATTCTTGAACCCGCTCTGGATCTGTAGAAAAATAATTATTTCAATAATATAAAAGCCTTTTAATCAATGATTAGAAGGTTTTTTTTATCTTTGGTTAAATCTAATGATCTGAGTATGATAAAATTTTATCTTTTAATCATAAGTATACTGGTTTCTCCTCTGTTTTATGGCCAGAAACAGGATTCTAACATTGAAATGAAAGGGCTGATCGCAAAGGAAATGAATGCTTTTTCCAAGAAAATGACCACTTTCAACGTCAATCCCAATACCCTGAACTATGATCTTCAGTACCAGAGGCTGGATGTATCTTTAGATCCGGAAGACCATATGATTACCGGATCAGCTACATCGCATTTTAAACCTAATCAATCCATCAGCAGTATTTATTTTGACCTGACAACTGTTCTTACGGTTTCCCAGGTACAATATCACGGGGTCAGTATTCCTTTTCAGCAGCTGGCTACCAAAGAAGTAAAAATAGATTTTCCGGCTTCCGTGCCTGCCAATACACTGGATTCTCTCACAATTCATTATTCCGGACCGCCATCTACTGAATATAATGCTTTCTCAATTGGTTTGCAGAGCGATGTACCGGTTCTTTCAACATTGAGTGAGCCTTATGGCGCACAGGATTGGTTCCCGACAAAACAAAGCCTCAATGATAAAATCGACCGGTTTGATTTTAAAATTACAACTCCCTCCCAATACAGTGTTGCCGCCAATGGAAAACTCATGTCTGAAAACGCTCTTCCGGGAGGGCAGAAACTGACTTTCTGGAGAACCATGTATCCGACAGCTGCTTATCTGATTGCGCTTTCTGTTACCAATTTTGTTAAAATAAACAGTACTATCGGCAATCCGCCATTTCCGTTTGTTAATTATGTGTATCCGTCTACCAATGGAAATACAACAAGCATGGATAATATAGAATGGACCAAACAAATCATGAATACTTTTGAAACCTATTTTGGTCCTTATCCTTTCCGCAATGAAAAATACGGGCACATGGAATTTAAGTACGGTGGTGGAATGGAGCATCAGACCATGACCTCCATGGGAGGCTGGACTAAACATCTTATTGCCCATGAGCTCGCTCACCAGTGGTTTGGTGATAAAGTTACCTGCGGAGCCTGGAATGATATCTGGTTGAATGAAGGGTTTGCCACATTCGGGACACACGTTTCCAATGAAAAATTGATCATGACCCATGCTGAGTTTATGAATTACCTGATAAGCCAGATCAATATTATTACAACTTTTCCTGATGGAAGCGTATATGTACCGGATGGTGGTCTGCCAAGTGTAGGGCGGGTTTTCGATAACAGATTGTCATACATTAAAGGAGCCTATCTTTTAAGAATGATCAAATGGATATTAGGTGATACGGCTTTTTATCAGGCCATCAGAGAATACCATGCAAGGCCGGCTCTTGCTTACAATTATGTGAGAACTTCGGATTTTAAAGCTTCACTTCTTCAGTCTACAGGAAAAGATTTTACAGAGTTTTTTAATGACTGGCTGTATGGAGAAGGCTATCCGTCCTATACAACAAAATGGAGGCAAACCGGGAATCAGCTCCTGTTTAAAGTTTCCCAGACTCAAAGTTCACCAACAGTTAGCTTTTTTGAAATGCCTTTGCCTATAAAAGTTACGGGAACAGCTGGCGAAACTGCTTATTTTATCTTGAACAATACCTTTAATAACCAAGGATTTGTAGAAACAGTACCTTTTCCTGTAGCAAGCATTCAGTTCAATTATGAATACCAGATTCTGGAGAAAAATTCTACAGTGGTTCTGGATAATACATTGAGTGTCTCTTCTGTGGAAAAGGAAGATTTTGCACTGTATCCGAATCCTGCTAAAAACGAGCTTTATATTAAAGGAATACACAGAACTGCTGAGTTTTCTATTCATACTGCAGACGGAAGGCTCGTTAAAAAAGGAACTTACCAGCCGGAAAAAGCGGTATCTGTTTCAGACCTGGTGCCTGGAACCTATATTTTCACAATACAAGAGAAAAATATAAAGTTTTTAAAACATTAAGAATATTAGAAAAGGTTAATTTTAAACCTAACCACAAAAGAAACAAAAGCTATTTGTACAGATGTTATGGTACCATAAAAGTTCTCAAAAGAATAAAAATCAAAGATTTTTGAAGATTATGTGTTCTCTTTTTTCATAGTAATGATCAACTTTAAATAAGGTATTTTGATCTTTTGTGCCTTTTGTGGTTTAATAAAAAAGTTTGAACCACTTTAGTATTAAGGTTCTTGGAGATTGTTAATTTTTCAATAAAAAAATCATCTTATTAGAAATATCTTTTATTTTTAGGGTAAAAAGTGTTTATTTTGTGTTCAGAATTAATTTCTGAATATGAAAACACTTTATTTTTTTGTTGCATGTGCATTGCTGTCACAGCCGTTTTACAGTCAGGACCGAAAGGAAAATATCGAAAGAAAAGGACTGGCTGCAAAGGAAATGCAGTCTTATGCCAACAAAATGGCCGCCGGTAATATCAACCCGAATACTTTAAATTACGATCTGCAGTATCAGAGGATGGATCTTACCCTCACTCCGGGATCGTCTAATATTTCAGGTTCGGTGACTTCTCATTTTAAACCGAATCAGAATATAGGAAGTATTTATTTCGACTTCACGAATGTACTTACGGTTTCCCAGGTGAAATATCATGGAACGAATATCCCTTTTCAGCAGTTGGCCACCAAAGAAATAAAGATCGATTTTCCGGCTTCAATTCCCGGGAATACGCTGGACTCGCTTACGATTCACTATTCCGGAGCTCCTACAGCAACGGATATTTTCTTTAATAACACGCAGGGCGGAACTCCTGTTCTTTCCACATTAAGTCAGCCTTACGGGGCGCAGGACTGGTTTCCGACAAAACAAAGTCTTAACGATAAGATCGACCGGTTTGATTTTAAAATTACAACCCCTTCACAATATAATGTAGCTGCCAACGGTAAACTGATGTCTGAAACCTCAGTTGCAGGAGGACAAAAACTGACATTCTGGAGAACGATGTATCCCACAGCTGCTTATCTGATTGCGCTTTCCGTTACCAATTTTGTTAAAATAAACAGTACGATTGGCAATCCGCCATTTCCGTTCGTTAATTATGTGTATCCTTCTACGAATGGAAATACAACAAGCATGGCCAATATAGAATGGACTAAGCAGATGATGGATACTTTTGAAACCTATTTCGGCCCTTATCCTTTCCGTAACGAGAAATACGGTCATATGCAGTTTACCTGGGGCGGAGGAATGGAACATCAGACGATGTCATCTATGGGAGGCTGGAGCAAAGATCTTATTGCTCACGAACTTGCGCACCAGTGGTTCGGTGACAAAATTACCTGCGGAACCTGGAATGACATCTGGTTGAATGAAGGTTTTGCTACTTTTGGTGAGCATCTGGCGTATGAAAAGCTCCTGATGACCAATAGCGAATTTTTAAATTACCTGCAGGGAGAGAAAACTTATATTACCGGTGGTGCCGGTGGAAGTACATATGTTCCTGATACAGGATTGTCTAACGTAAACAGAATTTTCGATGGTAGATTGTCTTATTCCAAAGGAGGATATATTGTAAGAATGATCAAATGGATTCTTGGAGATGCTGCTTTTTACCAGGCTGTGAAAGACTACCTTTCAAGACCGAATTTAGCGTATGGCTATGCAACAACCTCAGATTTTAAAGCTTCATTATTGCAGTCCACCGGAAAAGATTTTACAGAATTTTTCAATGACTGGTTGTACGGCGAAGGATATCCTATTTATACTACCCGATGGAAACAGACCGGAAATCAGATCAGGTTTAAAGTTTCCCAGACACAAAGTTCACCAACGGTTAGCTTTTTTGAAATGCCTTTACCTGTAAAAGTCATCGGAACAGCCGGACAGACCGCCTATTTTACCTTGAATAATACGGCAAATAACCAGTATTTTGTAGAAACGGTTGCTTTCCCGGTGGCCAGTGTGCAATTTAATTATGAATACCAGATTCTTGAAAGAAACTCAACGGTGATCCAGGATAATACACTGAGTGTGTCTTCTGTGGAAAAAGAAAATTTCGCCCTGTACCCGAATCCTGCCAAAAACGAAATGTATTTAAAAGGAGTTGACAGAGCAACGGAATATTCTGTCCATACAGCAGACGGAAGACTGGTAAGAAAAAGTATCTATCAGCCGGGACAGGCGATCGGTATATCAGACCTGATTCCGGGATCTTATATTTTTACGGTAAAAGAACAGCATATTAAATTCATTAAACGTTAAAAATATTTTAAAACAGGTTTTTAAAATACAACGATATTACGATTTCATTATTTTTGTTATTGTTAATTAAAACTTTTAACCAGAAATTGAAATTATGAGAATTTTATTACTGTTTTGTTTATTCGGAAGTGCATTTCTGTCTGCCCAGCAGGAGAACTGTAGCCTTAAAAAGTCTGAATTCATAGAAGCGACCGCGGTGGATAAAAATGATATTCTGTGTATCGCTAAAAATTCAGGAAAACCCAATACTGTATTTTATACCCTGGCGAGTTGGTGTGTGCCTTGTATAGAACATCTTCCTGATGCTCTTCAGCTCGAAAAAGATTACAATACCAGTGTGTACATTGTTTTGGTAGAAGGGGAAGATGACAGGAAAATAAACAGAGCCATGAGTATTGTGAAGAGCAGGTCCGCAGATGCAAAAATACTGGTGTTGAAAAATAAAAATTTCCCGGGAGGAGTTAAAAAGCGCAACAGGGCTTTTGCAGAGCAGATGACCCCGCCACAGTTTGAAATGATCCCAGATTTTTCCAAGTTTATGGTGGTGAATAATCAGGGAGAAGTAAAAATGGTAACCAACTGGAAAGATTATAAAAAATTAGATAAGAAAACCACAGAAAATGTACAGCAGATGCTGGCACATACCGTAATTCCGATCATTAAATAATCTGGTTTTCAGAATCCATAAATAACACCGCCGTTTCATAAGATTGAAACGGCTTTTTTTATTAAATTAGCACATCTAAAAATTTACTAAAAAATGATCTCTGAAAAATATCTTCAACATTTACAGAACGAACTTCAAAACATTGAAAATGATGGTCTTTTTAAAAGAGAAAGAATCATTACTTCTCAACAAAGTGCTGAAATTGAAGCCAACGGGAAAAAACTTCTGAATTTCTGTGCCAATAATTATCTGGGATTATCCAACAATCCTGAGGTAATGAAAGCTTCACAGGATATGATTGAATCTCATGGATACGGAATGTCATCCGTACGTTTTATCTGCGGAACACAGGATATTCATAAGCAGTTGGAAAAAAAGATTGCGGATTTCCTGGGTCTTGAAGATACTATTCTTTATGCAGCTGCTTTTGATGCTAATGGAGGTGTTTTTGAACCTTTATTTACTGAAGAAGATGCGATTATTTCAGATGAACTGAACCATGCGTCTATTATTGACGGGGTACGTCTTTGTAAAGCGGCAAGATACCGTTATAAAAACAACAATATGGAAGATCTGGAAGCACAGTTAATTGCTGCTTCTGAAAAGAATCACCGTTTCAAAATTATCGTTACTGACGGAGTTTTCTCTATGGACGGAATTGTTGCAGACCTAAAAGGAGTTTGTGATTTAGCTGATAAATATGATGCTTTGGTGATGGTGGATGACTCTCACGCAACAGGTTTCATCGGAAAAACAGGCCGTGGAACCCACGAAGCTAATGAAGTAATGGGAAGAGTGGATATTATCACCTCTACTTTAGGAAAAGCTCTTGGTGGAGCTTTGGGTGGATTTACTTCCGGTAAAAAAGAAATTATTGACATGCTGAGACAGCGTTCAAGACCGTATTTATTCTCCAATTCACTGGCGCCGGGTATCGTAGGAGCGGCTCTGAAAGTTCTGGATATGATTTCCGATGATACTTCACTTCGTGATAAGGTAATGGAAAATGCAGAATACTTCAGAACCCAGATGAAAGCGAAAGGATTTGATATTCCTGATGGCGATGCAGCTATTGTTCCTGTCATGCTTTATGACGCTCCGCTTTCCCAGAAAATGGCTGAAAAATTGATGGATGAAGGAATTTACGTGATCGGGTTCTTTTATCCTGTGGTACCGAAAGGAAAAGCAAGAATCAGAGTACAGCTTTCTGCTGCGCATACAAAAGAACATCTTGACAAAGCCATTGCTGCTTTCGAAAAAGTAGGAAAAGAATTAGGGGTGATTTCTTAAGATAAAAAAATCTACGTTTGTAGAATAAAAACAGGATTTCTTATATTTAGAGAAATCCTGTTTTTTTATTCAGGGGATTGGACGTATTAACAATAAAGAAAAATTGAAATACATTAAAAATATACCACTTTTACAATAATTGATACTATTTCTTTTAGTAATTAAATAATTGTAGTTAAAAAAATGTTATTGCTGAATAGATGATAATATAATATATTTGGAGCACTAATTATAATAACCATTTTGTGAAAAAAAAATTACTTCTTTTTGTATTTTTTGGCTTTTTCAAAACAATTTATGCTCAATCTGATGATTACAAATCAATACTTACTGTAAGTGCTTTTGCTCCTTTTCGTGACCAACGCTATAATATAGGTTATATGCGGAAAATAAATGAAAGATGGTGGGTTGGAAGCGAAGTGGCATATGGAACCGATAAAATAATTCCTGTAAATATGGGCAATTTTGAAGGGGAAAACAGGGTTTTTGAGATAAAACCGGAAATTTTTTACAGCTTGGCACCCCAATCAAGATTAAAACATTTTGTATCAGCAGAAGCTTTCTATTTAAATCAAACAGGAAAAAATATTTCAGGAAAATATTACGACGAAAATGATATTTATTATTCTTTTAGTTCAGCAGATTATAAAAGAACCAAATATGGATTAAATATTAACTATAGCATTTTGATTCATAAAGAGTCTTCATGGTTTGGTTTTATGCCTAAAATTGGCTTTGGTATCAGACAAAAAAAAATTTCTTATACTAATATGACAGGAAAGGAAGAAGATTATGCTCCTATAGATGGTCTTCCTTTTGATTATCATTCAAATCGGCAAGGTTCCAATTTGCGTTTCAATTTTAATGTTGATATGAAATTCATTTTCAAATTCTAAAAAATATTTAATCTTTATTATTTTAAGCTAAAGATTTTAGATTAAATTCTCTTTTTTTCCGAAATAAGCTATCTTTGCAAACAAATTTTTAGGATGCTGTATACCATCATCAAAGCTTTACATATTATCTTCATGGTAAGCTACTTTGCGGGAATTTTTTATCTCGTAAGGATTTTCGTTTACTATAAAGATACCGATGAGTTTCCGGAAGAAAAAAAGAAAATTCTGAGAGAGCAGTACACTTTTATGGCCAGAAGGCTGTGGAATATCATCACCGTTCCTGCCGGGGTAATCATGGCGGTATGCGGATTGGTCATGATCTTTTTAAATACCGGGCTGATGAAAATGCCGTGGTTTCATTTAAAACTTACCTTCCTTATCGGGCTTGCCATTTATCATTACTGGTGCTGGAAAAAAGTACTGAAACTTAAGGAACTGAACGGAAATACCATGGAAACAGCCAATATCAAACTGAGACAGGCCAATGAGATTGCAACCTTCATTCTCTTTCTTGTCGTATTTACCGTGATCCTGAAATCTTCAGTAATTGAATACTGGTGGCAATTAATTGCAGGATTTTTCGTTCTTGTATTTTTGATCATGATGACTGTTAAACTCGTTAATAAAAATAAAAGAAAACCTTAAAGATGTATTGGTTTTGAAAGACTGTTGCAAATTGATTAAAACTCAACCTATAATGGTTTCTTCTTACCAATCATTCATAACTCATAACTATAAAACATGTTTGCAATTTTAAAGAAAGAACTTTGGAGTTATTTCGGAAACTGGAGCGCGTGGGTAATCATTGCCGCCTTCAGTCTGATAACAACTCTTTTTCTGTTTTTTTTCGAGAATGATTCTAATATTTTTGAAATTGGAATGGCCTCTCTTCAAAGCTATTTTGTACTCGTTCCGTGGCTGTTGATGTTCATTATTCCGGCCCTTTCCATGAAAACCTTTGCCGAAGAACAGCAGACGGGAACCCTTAACTGGCTTTTTTCCCAACCGCTGAAAGTTTCGGAACTGGTAACAGGAAAGTTTCTTTCCGTATGGATTGTAGGTATTTTATGCCTTATTCCATCACTCATTTATCTTTATACGGTTTACGTTTTAGGCGTTCCTGCAGGAAATATTGATCTGGGAATGACCTTTGGAAGTTACATTGGACTGGTTATTTTAATTGCTGCTTTTTCAGGAGTAGGGATCTTAGCTTCTTCATTATCACAGAATCAGATCATGGCTTATCTGCTGGGCGTTTTCATGTGCTTCATCATGTATTTCGGAATAGAGCAGCTGGCGAGTTATAAACTTTTAGGGGGAGCGGATTTTATTCTTCAGAACCTGGGCTTCTACCAGCATTTCTTAGGCTTTACCAGAGGGCTTATCGATCTTAAAGATGTGGCTTATTTTATCCTGGTCATTGGTGCCGCTTTAGTATTGTCTAATCATTTTATCAATAAAAAGAAGTAGAATTATGAAGAAGATACACGCTAAATCTCCGATAGGAATTTTCCTGTTTGCTATTGTACCTTTGGTTATTCTGCTGACTTATTCAGGAATAAGACTGGATCTTACCAAAGAAAAAAGATACACGCTTTCAGACAACACCATAAAAGTGCTGGAGTCGGTTAAAAAGCCGGTAACGGTTGATGTTTATCTTGAAGGCGACTTTCCGGCAAGCTTTAAACAGCTTCAGAGTGAAACCCGTTTCATGCTGGAAGAATTCAGAAAGATTAATCCAAAGATTGATTTTAAATTTATTGATCCTATTAAAACCAAAATGTCACAGGATACCCTGATGGCAATGGGAATGCAGCCTTCCGTACTTCCGGATGTGAAAGACGGCAAGATTTCCCAGATTACCCTTTTCCCATATGCGGTAATCAAATATGACAAGAGAGGAGTTTCTATTCCTTTGGTGGTGCAGCAGGCCGGAATAGATGCTAATGAACAGCTTACAAGATCTATTGAAGGGCTGGAATACAGTCTGATTTCCAATATTAAAAATATTGCAGCTGATAAAAGAAAGAAAGTTGGAGTTTTGGTTAATCAGGATGAACTGAGGCCTGAAGAATTCCACGGATTTATGCAGCTGGCACTGGAAAATTACGATGCAGGACCTGTTATTCCAAAAAACCAGACCGAGCTTACGCAGGCTGATATTCCATTGCTGAAGCAGATGAGCGCTTTGGTCATTGCGAAGCCAAGAAAAGCATTTACCGATAATGAAAAAGTAATTCTTGACCAGTATATCATGAATGGCGGAAAAACGCTGTGGATGATTGATGCCGTGAATGCTGAAATGGATACCCTTACAAGATCTAAAAAAGTAATGCCTTTCCCTGTGGATATCAATATGACAGATTTCTTCTTCAACTACGGACTGAGAATCAATCCGGCGTTGGTAAAAGATGTGAAGAAATTTGCATTGTTGAGGTTAGTGACCGGTGAAGTAGGAGGGAACCCGCAGTATACAAGCCTTCCGTGGCCGTATTTCCCGCTGGGAATTGCTGAAAATGATAATCCGGTGACTAAAAATATCAACCCGGTGAAATTTGAATTCCCGACTTCTATCGATACACTGGGAAGAAAAAATATCAAGACGAAAGTCCTTTTTGAATCCAGCGAAAGAACCCTTCTGAAACAGGTTCCGAATTATGTGGATCTTAAAGAGATTGCCAGTGTAGACAGTCTTGGGCAGATGGAAAAACCAAGTACCCCAAAAATCTTCGCAGTGGCACTGGAAGGAAAGTTTGAATCTGCTTATGCTTCAAGAATTGAAAGAAAATCTTATCCGGGCTTTAAAAACCAGAGCCCTGAAAATAAAATGATCGTAATTGCTGATGGTGATGTGGGAAGAAATAAAGTCCTTAAAGGGGAACCGCTTCCTCTGGGTGTTGATCTTCTCACGAATCAGGAGTTCGGAAATGAACAGTTCCTGAGAAATGCCCTGGATTACCTTCTGGACGACAGCAACCTGATGGAGCTGAGAAACCGAAATATTGAAGAAAGACTTCTGGACAGAAACAGGATCACCGAAGAAAAAACAAACTGGCAGTGGCTGAATTTACTGCTTCCGTTAGCCGTAATAGGTCTTCTGGGAGGATTGTTCTTCTGGATGAGGAAGAGAAAATTCGGATAGAAAATATAAAAAAGGAGAAACTGATATTGAGTTTCTCCTTTTTTATTCCGGAATTATCCTTTGAATATTTTATCGCGTCTTTCTGCGTTAACTTCTTTTGCCATGATAGTCTTTTTCTCAAGTATCATTTATCTTTTTGATTCTTTCAAACGCATTTGATACTTTTCCAGCACATTCCATATCCCGTAAAAAGCATCATTCCCTTTCTTATCTGAGAAATTAGTATTGAAAATCATAATTCTTCCCAGATTATTTTCCGGGTCAAAAAACATCATCGACATTACGCCCGGATCGCCTCCGGTATGCCCAATGTAGCCTGTATAGCCAAAACCGATGAATATTCCGGTGTTGTAAGATTCGCTGTACGGGTTTTTATCATTCCGTTCCGTGAAGTTGGAAGCAGAAAGTTGTGGTGTAAAGTATTGCTTATAGCTTTCTTTTGTCAGAATTGTTCCTTTTCCGTTATAGCCTTTCATTAATTCGCTCAAGTAGAGGCTCAGATCATGGATGTTGGTTATAAACCCGCCATCAGGATAGGTGATGGAATAATAATAGGGTAGAACCGTAGTTGGATTTTCATAGAGCCTGGAGAACTTTGAGAAATCAACTTCTTTAAACTTCCATCCTGAATGATTCATTTTTAGAGGCTTCAGGATATATTGTTTGGTGAAATCACTGAAAGACTGTCCTGTTGCACGCTCTACAATGTATGCAGCCAGTGTGGTTCCCACATTAGAATATTCGTACATACTTCCCGGCTGAGAGGAAGAAAAGCTTTCTTTGTTCCATTTTCCGTTCTCTGTAAGGACGTTTTCTAAATAATCGGCCATTGAAATCGCAGATTCAGAAGGATTGAAAACCTGTTCATCATCAAAGTTCAGTTTGGCTCCGGCAAGGTTCTGATCAGGTTTCAGGTAATAGGTTTTAGACAGATAAAATTCATTATCAAGAATGGAAGAAGTATGGGATGTTAGCTGCCGGATGGTGATCTCGGTTTTCGGAAAATGCGGGTTGACAACTTTAAACGGCAGGTATTTATTAACAGGATCGTTCAGATTGAGTTTTCCCAGTTCCTGTGCTTTTAAAACAGTAATCCCCACAAACGTTTTGGAAACGGAAGCGATATTCTGAATGGTTTGATCTGTATAAGGATTTTTCTCTTTAACATCAGAAAAACCAAATCCTTTCTGATAAAGAACAGACTGATCATCCACTACCGAAACGGCAAATCCGTTGAATAGCTCCTGCTGGTAGATGTTGCTGATGGCTGCATTCAAAGAATCCTTTATGCTTTTATCTTTACTATCTGAGCCGATTTTCGCAGATTGGCAGGAAAAAAATACAGAAGACAGGATGGTGAAAAATAGAATCCTTTTCATATGTTTTTTATAATAAGACACTTATCCGGTGCCTGTTGTTACAAATAGATCCGGAAAAGAACAAAAAAAGAAACCCGGAGGTTTCAGTTAATAATATTCTATTTCATAAAAGTATTCATAAAAATTACTGTTGGCATCGGGGCCGGAAGCTTCATAAATTTTATTATTGTAGGAGTCAAATGTATATCGGATAATCCTTGAACTCTTACTAACAGGGTTTTCATGCGAAAGATGCGTCATATAACCGTTTTTACCATAAGTTTTTGTATCTGCATCCCACGTTTTACCGTTTCGGATATTGATTTCTCTTATATTCTGACCGAGCTTATTATAACTGTAAAAATAACTGTATTGATTGGACTTTCTGCTGATCAAGCGGTTGTTTTCCGAATAAGTGATTTCAACTCCGGCATCCGCAAATAGTTTTCCGTCCATATATTCTTCAGATTTCACTTTATTTCCGTTATAAGTCAGTTTTTTGACGAGCAGTAATTTTTGATCAGCCTGAACAGCATAGACTAAGATGGTATGATTGCCAGGATCATAATCGACTTTCCAGTGAGCACTCCTGCGCTTACCATTTTCAAAAAGAGATTCAATATATTCTGTGACCTGATTCTTATTGTTATAAGAGTACTGCCTTATATTAAGAGTATCACTGTCATTTCTTACAGTTTCCTTTCTGATAAGCCTGTTTTGGACATCATAGTGAAAATGGACATTGGTCGTGGTGTGAAAATTCCTCTTGATAAGCAGTCCCTCTTTGTTATAAAAATAAGAATCTACAACTTGTTTCTGAGGATCGTTCGGGTATTTATTGAATCTTGTGATTTTCTTTATTTTTCCGTTCCAGGTGCGTTCTTCATACTGATTGGGAAGGGTAACTTTTGCTTCAGGGACAAAATCATCCACCATACGGTTGAAATCGATCGTTGGGTTTACAAACTTATGGTTGGGAAGATACACTTCTTTGAAGCTGGAAGGTTGATAATCTTTTATCTGAGCGTATACACTGTCTGCCTGAGCATACCCGTGAATATAACATAGCAGGAAAGATACTAAGATTAGAATGGCTTTGATTATTTTCATGGTAACTATAAACTCCGAATTTAAGGAGATTTTTCAAATATATAAACTGAAGGTGGTGTAATAAAAAAGAAACCCGAAGGTTTCTATTTATTTGATCATATTGATTTATTCTTTAATAAGTTTTGAATGCTGCTCACTAATGGATATAATCAGCTTTCCTGTAGTATCCAAAAAAATTAATAAGATGTAATTTCTTCCTGAACCAAATTTTTAGGAAGAAGTGTTGCTGTTTTATAATAGCTTATATCTGTTGAAAACCGGTTCTGAAGTTCTTTAAAAGTACTGTAATCATAGTGTTCCCAATTCAGTTCATTTTCAGGATCGGGTGTTTTATCTATGGCAAGCTCCAGCTTTCCGTCCTCCTGATAGCTGAATTCTATGGCCGCATACTTTTCACCGCTTTTGTCGGTTGTATACCAGCATTTTGTTGTTCTTTCCATGATAGGCTTCAGGGTATCATTGTCAATAATCTGGGAGCAGATGAAGTTTTCAGGATCATCATGATAAAAGATTGTTTTGGAGATCAGTGGTTTTTCATCTGAGGATAATGAATATACTTTATTGGTTGCAATAATAAAATCTCCGGCAGATTCTCTTTTTTCAATATCAAAAAGTTCAGATTTCTCTTTCAGGTATTTGAATACCTGGTTCTCGTCTTCAGTATCATTCATGAAGTAATTGATGCTGTATATCTCATCTTCGGTCAGAAATTCAATTTCTTTTACCCTTTCAGAGCTCTTCTCATAATAATACAGATGGTAGTCGTCCAGTTTTTCGGCTTCAGCCTTTGAAATGACGTCGCCAAAAATATTTTTGTATACTTTTTTCATGGATTAATTGTGTAAATTATGTTATCAATAGCGTGTTTATTCTAAAACAGAGGTAAGTCAGAACTCTGTTTGCTTTTCAGATTTATTACTTTTTTATTGTATTCTCCCCTTTAGATAGAATTTCCTTTCATAAGTTAAAAGGTTAAAGCCCATAAAGATAGAAATGACTCAACCAATTAAATATTGAACTACATCAATAATTGTATCTTGTCTCAACTTAAAGTTTGAAAAAGTGGGCTATAAAAATTTCAGGTATATTTTCTTTACAAAATAGATATTTTTACAATGTAAATTTTAAAAAGAATAATTATGGCCTGGCAGTATTTGTTTTTCGGGCAGTATTTTGGAGTAAAAAAAGAGTTTTGCGGTTAATTATCATAGTTAGTTTTTTGAAAGCTCAAATATATTTAAAATCAGAGAATTAAAGAACCTAATTTGTGTTTTTATGATGAAATTTTAAGTTTCTGTGGTACTTATTGTACAGCTATTTGTACATATTAGTTAAAATGGTGCGGCTGGTTCTATTATACATCTTTGATAAAATCCTCATATTCATAGTAAAACCTTTCAAATCCATCCATTTTTTCTACAAAAAATTCAAACATTTCCTGCCATGAATTTTTGTTGAAAATAGAAACTCCATGTTTTTCAGTCCAGATTCTGCTGATGATCTTTCCGTTGTCGAGCATAAAATGTTCCTCTTTCTGAAAATTTCCTATGAAATCTTTCAGAATATCTTCCAGGGACCAGATCTTTTCATAATAAGCATTCCGGTAGATTTCATCTTTCATCTCTATGTCCAGGGAAACTTCTGCTTTTTTGTTATCTGCATAAAATTTGAATGACATATCCTTGATCTTCGTATCATATAAGATCCACTTTCTTGGAAAAGATTTCCCAAAGGCCGTCCAAAACTCCTTTTTTAACTGCTGTGCTTCCTGTTTACTGAACATAAAGACAAACTTAAGAATTTAATGGGGAAAAGGCAAATAGGAAAGGAGTAGCAGGAGGTTTGTTTATTGTATTTCTCGCTGATAATACAGATTTTTTGGTGTTTTTTTTCCCTCGCGGATCTGGCATATTGGGCAGATTTTTTATTGATGACTAATAGAAACTATAAATTTTTAAAACCTTAAATGAATTTCTGTACAAGGCTTAAGTATTATATTTTTATTAGGTATTCGTGCCAATTACCATGTTTGCTTTTTTACATCTTCTTACACATTTCAAACTATTTTCTTACTTTTGCTGTAATGCTTTCAAAAAAATCCCAATATGCTTTTAAAGCGCTGTCGTACCTGGTAGAAAAAAGGAATGACGGCCCGGTTCTTATTTCCGAAATTGCCGAACATAAAAAAATCCCGTTAAAGTTTTTAGAAAACATCCTGCTGGAATTAAAAAAAGCGGATATCCTTGACAGTAAAAAAGGAAAAGGAGGAGGTTACTTTTTAAAAGAAAATCCTGAAAACGTTAAGCTTGCCAAGATTATTCGTTTGGTGAACGGACCTATTGCCATGCTGCCATGCGTCAGTCTGAATTTCTATGAAAAATGTGAAGATTGCAATGAAGATCACTGCGGGCTGCATGATGTACTGATAGAAGTCCGCGATGCATCGCTGAATATTTTAGAAAGAAAAACTTTAATGGATCTGGTCGATTGACCCGATCCTTTTTTTTGAATAAATAGTCTACTTTTTTTGTAGAGTAATATTTTTATCTGATATTTGCATTACTTCAAATAACCGGATTATGATTTCAAAAGTAGATACAGATATCCTGAAAAGCACTTTATTACTTATCTTTTATGGTTGGGGAGAAGAGAATGCAGTCGGTATTAATGAAACAGAAACCACGATATTATTATGATTATTACCAATAAAATTCGGGTAAGGCTGAATGTCTTTTTTATAGCAGCAGTAATAATAAGTATTGTAGTTTCATCGCTGTATGGTATGGGATTTCTGGACGAACTGCAGGTTGTTTTGGCGAAAGATAACTATATTTTTTACTGGATGATTCTGGTTGGGGTGTTAGCTGAAGTAGTGGCCGGATCTATGGGAATGGGGTATGGAGTAATCTGTACAACAACGCTTTTATTCCTGAATATTCCTCCGCATATTGTAAGTGCAAGTATCCATTCTGCTGAAAGCTTTACGACAGCTGCAGGGAGCATAAGCCATATCAAGCTGAAAAATGTAAGCAAAAACCTGGTGAAAAAACTGGCTGTTCCTGCTGTTATCGGAGCAGTTATCGGAGCAGTTTGTCTTACCTATCTTGGTGAGTATTATGCTAAAATCACCAAAACAATCATTGCCTTTTACACCTTATACCTGGGAGTCCAGATTTTTTTGAATGCTTTTAAGAAAAAACAGGATAAAGCCATGAAGAAAAAAACCAATCTTACCCGGCTTGGAGTGATCGGAGGCTTTATAGATTCGTTTGCAGGCGGAGGCTGGGGACCTTTGGTTACCGGAACACTGATTAAAAATGCATTTACTCCCAGATTTGCAGTCGGCAGCTCCACAGTAGCCAAATTCATTCTTACCATCACCGCGGCCGTTACTTTCTTTTTTACTCTGGGAATCCAGCACTGGAATATTATTCTTGGACTTCTGATTGGTGGAATTTTTACCGCTCCCTTTTCAGCAATGCTTACGGCAAAGCTTCCTGTGAAAAAAATGTTTCTGGTCATAGGAGTTTTAGTCATTGTGATGAGTTGTATAACGATTTATAAATCAGTATTAAGCTGAAATAAATACTCTTTTTAGCAAAATAAAAGCCCATAAAATACTTTTCAGTTTTGAAAATATTTTACTTTTACACCACAAAACAATAGAATATGAATTTACATATCGTAGCACTTTTTAAGTTCAACGAAAATTATCTGATGGAGGCTGTAGAGCTTTTTCAGAATCTGGTGAAAGAGACAAGAAAAGAAGAAGGCTGTCTTCAGTATGACCTTGTTGAAGACAAAGACAACAAAGGAACCTTTTTTCTGATTGAGCTTTGGGAAAGTGTTGACCACCATAACAGACACAACGGACAGGATCATCTTCTGGATTTCCGTAAAGATGCCTCAAAGATCATGGAAAGCTCGGTAGAGGTATATAAAGGTTTTAAGATTTATTAATTTTTGATCTTTTCATTCAAAAAATAAAAGGCGGTTTTCAGAATTCTGAAGCCGCCTTTTGATTAGAAAAAATAGAAAGTATTGAAATTGAGTTTATTTCACAATAAGCTTTTTGGTTTCCGTACTACCTCCGTACGTAATTTTTACCATATAGTTTCCGGAGGTAAGGTGGGATAAATTCAGATCCTGTTTGTAGAATCCTGTTTGGTTGGTTAGTTCTGCTGCATATACTTTTTTTCCGGTAAGATCATATACTTCTACATTACCTTTACTATCTGCTCTCTCTTTTACATCAAAAAGAACCGTTACTTTTTTGTCAGATGCGGTAGGATTCGGATAGATCCCGAAAGAAGCTTTTTTACTTACTTCAGTGATTCCCAGACTGCCGGTTATTTTTTTGTATTTGAAATACATATTTCCGGTTGAAGCGCCCTCATTCGATGTAAAGTACATTCTGTAATAGTCAGAACCCTTTTTTACATAATATACCACATTGGAGAATGGAGCGCCCATTGTAGGTTTCCATGAATATCCGATCGTACTGATGTTTTTTGAAAATGCAGTAGAAGCAGGAATGGTTGTTGCAGCCGTTTCCTGAGTTTCCGGCTGTACTTTGGCAACACTGATGGCCGGGTTTTGAAGAACGCCTGACATTCTGTATTTCATCGTAAGCTGCTGGCCTGTATCCGGATCGATATAAGGGTAATCTGTGTAGAATCTTGTAAACATCATGTCCCAACTAGCTTTCGGCGGTTCAAGATTAGCTACTTTTTCACCTGTATTGAACGAGAAATAATTGAAATAAGCATCATCAGAACCATTAGCTATTGTTTTGGTCTGGGTAGCATCCCATGAAGAAGTTGCTGTATTCCATTTTGCATATTTAAAGGTATAACCAAAGTAATAATCTTCAATCATGAATTTTACAGTGGCTCCGGAAGGGTATTTAAGGATAAAAATTACTTTTCCTTCAACGTGATGACTTCCGAAGTTGTACTCTCCCCACCCTGAAGATTCACTGCCCTGTTCAAAAGCACCTTCCTGGATAGAAGTTGTATTATCAGCGTTGAAAAGCGGAGCACCATAAGAGGCTACACTGTTGCTTGTTATATTGTTCCAGTCTGCAGGATTATTGGAAGCCTGATATACTTTGATATCATAAGCATCATTAATTCTTGTTCCAAAATTGGTGCTTGAAGCTCTGTAGAAAGCTACATCCCAGGTAGTGGCAGGCTGGGAAACGGTACCGTTCGTTCCAAGATCAAAAAATACCCTGTTTTGGTATTGAGGTCCCATCGTCATATTCACAGTTGTGTATCCGTTGGCGTCGGTCTGAGATAAAACAGTCTGCTGGATACCCAGAGTTAATAATGAAGCCAAAAGTAATTGTGTTTTCATAATGCTTTTATATTTTCTTATTTAGAATCGTTCCACAAAAGTATATTAATTGTTTTTAATCATTCTAAATAAAAACATGATTTTTATCGTGTTTTACTTTTGGATGTTATAGGGAATGCCTTTTAATAAGGAAAAAGCCGGGTGATCTGTTGACCATCCGGCTGTATAAAAGGCAAATAATAGTCTAATAAACCTTATTTTTTGATGAATTTTGATTTAATTACAGAACCTTCTGTAGTTTCAATCAGCATATAGTATACGCCTGTCTGAAGTTCACTGATATTAAATCTTTGTCCGTTCAGTTTTCCTTCAGCAGCTTTTTGTCCTGAAGCAGAATAGATCTCAATGTTTTTCGGATCTTTTCTTGTGACGAACTGTAATGCAGTATTGTCCGAAGTAACAGCGAATTTAATGTCTTCTTTTGATTTAGCAGCATCGGAAACTCCTAATGAGCCGGCTGAAGTTAACACAACATTGTCCATACGTAAAGCCTGGTGAACAGATGTTGCAGAAAATTTAAAGGCAATGTACTGTTGGGTAGAAGCAGGAACATTTAAGGTAGTTACTACAGGTGTGCTGGTTGTCATAACAATAGCTTCTCCCAGAGAAGTAAAGGTAGACATATCAGTAGGACTTGTTACAAGACCGATTTCCAGAGATCCTTTACCACCAGGTACACCACCAATTCTTAATGTAGTTACAGATATAGTCTGGCCTCCTGCCGGAGCAACAATTTGAGGCGATACCAGATAAAATGGGGTGTTGGGAGAGGTTAAGGAATAAGCCTGAATATACTTGTCAGCAGCTCCTGGAGCTTCTACTGTAAGAACCGGGGCAACAGATGGGTCCAGAGCAGGCATTACTTTTGTCCATCCGTTTTGCGGAAGAGATTCCTGGCCTTCATTTACTGTAAATGCATCAAAATTTTCATTAATAGAAGGTAATTGCGCTTTAGCAGTAATGGCTGTCAATATAAAAGCTCCTAGAAGTAGTTTTAATTTCATAACATTATTTTTATTTAGAATTATTCCACAAAAATAATATTTTATTTTTAATTGTTCTAAATAAAGCACTATATTTGTCGAAAATTTTTTGTGTCTATGAAGAAGAAGGTACTTTCCATACTGTCATTATCTGCCGTTCTATGGGTGAATGCACAGGAAAAAGATTCTCTTAATCAGAAGAAAATAGAAGAGGTTGTCGTTACGGGACAATATAAACAGCAGTCCATCAATAATTCCATTTATAAAGTAGAGGTTATCAATGCAGAACAAATTAAGAATATGGCAGCTACCAATGTATCGGATATTCTTAATCAGAGCCTGAATATTCTGATCATTCCGGAGAGGAATTCAGGGAATTCTACAGCTAATCTGATGGGGTTGGGAGGTGAATATACCAAAATCCTAATAGATAATATACCTGTGGTAGGGGATGTAGGTCTTGGAAATAATATTGACCTTACAAAACTTAACGTAAATAACGTTGAAAGAATAGAAATTGTAAGAGGTTCAATGGGAGTTGATTACGGAAGTAATGCCGTAGCAGGAGTAATTAACATCATTACCAAAAAAGGAAGTTCACAGAAAGTGACTATTAATGCCGCCATACAGGAAGAAACTGTTGGAAAGGAATACGACTGGTATAAAAAAGGGGAAGGGCGACATATTCAAACTCTTAATTTAGGCTATAATATCAATGAAAACTGGTTTGTAGGTATTAATTTTAACCGGAATGATTTTCAGGGCTTTAAAGGTCCGCAGGAAGGCTATAAATATTTTGAACAGGATGGAAAGAGAGGATATTTGTGGCAGCCAAAAGATGTAATCAATGCAGACGGGGTGGTGAGGTATAGCAATAAAAACACTTCTGTCTTCTATAAATTCGGTTTTTTAAATGAACAGCTGAATTATTACAATCCTATTCTCGGGGAATATTTCTATGGGGTTGATAATAATACCTATGCTGCTGTAGACAGGGATTATAAAACAACAAGATATCTTCATCAGTTGAATGTACAAACTAAATTGGGAGCTATCAACTATACCGGAGATTTTTCTTATCAGACCCAGGACAGAAAATACAGAGACTATAAATATGATGTGCCCAACAGAACGGTAATCGGGAATAAAGATCAGTACGAATCTTATAATAAAGCCGATGTTTTTTATTCGAGGGGGGTATTCAGTAACTTTTTAGACAGTAAGAAAATTGATTTCCAGCTGGGCTATGAATTAGACCATACTACAGGATATGCGGGAAATATTGCCGGGTTTTTTAGAGAGACAGATAATGTGAAAAGAAAAATTTTCAATTATGCCAATTTCATGTCCGTAGAATGGAAGGCCACCGACTGGCTCTCAGTTCGTCCGGGTTACCGTCTTGCTTTAAGCGACAAATTTGATACCCAGCACAACTACTCCCTGACTGCAAGAGTAAAAGCAGGTGAAAATGAAAATTTAAGATTGGTGGTTGGAAGTGCCAATCGTTTTCCAAACTTTGATGAACTTTATACCTATAGGGTAGATACCAACCATGATATCCAGGGAAATGAAAACCTGGTGCCGGAGCAGGGGATGACAGCTTCCCTGAATGGCGAGAAAAAATTTACAACTTCTTCAGGATGGGATTTCAAAGCAGGAACAAGTGCTACCTATATGGATGTAAAAGACCGTATTGAACTTGCTGTTGTTAACCAGCAGCCACTGAAGTATAAATATATCAACATCAACAAGTACAGATCCTATATTTTTGAAGCCAACTTCAGAGCTCAGAAAGACCAGTTGAGTGTAGCAGCAAATGCTACTTATTATGGGATTTCCAGAGAACTGTCTGAAGGAGGAGTTGATTCGCCGGATAATTTTTATTATACTTTTGAAGCGAATGCAGCCGTAAACTATACCGTCCCGAAAACGAACACAACACTTTCCCTATTCTATAAATATACCGGGAAAACGCAGATGCCTGTTCTGGTTTCTCCCCTTGGAGCAGATGCCTATTATGATATAGGAGAGAGAGGTGATTTCCATATGATGAATTTTATGGTATCCCAGCCATTCTTTAACAAACATCTGGAACTAGGATTGGGTGTTAAGAATATTTTCGACGTTTCTTCGGTGAGAGATACCACCCTTACAGGAAATGCTCATGAAACGGCAAATACGAATTCTAATCTTTTCTATGGCAGAAGCTATGTTGCCAGACTAAGCTATAATTTCTAAAATTCTAACAATGAAAAAAATACTATTTTATCTCCTTATAGGTTCATCATTTATTGCTCAGTCATGTATCAATAATAATGAAGATCCAGTGGCTGTACCGCCGTCGCAGGGAAAGATCGTGGATCCTTCCATAGGTGGTGACAAAGAGCCCAATCAGGTTTGGATAGACCTTAGTGATGTGAATGATGATGGAACTCCCAAGCAGACGGTGAATGTAAGAACAGACTGGGACCTGGCATTTTATTCAGGAAATAACGGATTTAAGGTAATATTAAACTCATCAATTACCATGGCTGCTGCAAAAATTCCGAATGTAACGGATATTGCCGCTGTGAAAGATTCAGACTTGACAGCTTTAAAGGCTAAGGTAAAAGTAGGAAATTATAATCCTGCGAATTCTATATACGTTGATGATGTAACCGGTAACTTTCCTTCCGGATATACCGCAATAGAAGGAATCGCAGCCAATGATGCTGAGAATGGAGTATACCTGGTTAATATGGGTAAAGAACTTTATGTAGGAAATGTAGCATTGGGTTCAGTTTCTACTGGAGGTGCCGACAGAGGCTGGATGAAAATTCAGGTTGTGAGAAGTGGTGAAGGTTATAAAATAAAATACGGAGGTCTTAATGATACTACGCTGAAAGAAGCCATCATCAGTAAGAAAAGTAACTATAATTATACTTTTTACAGCTTAAAAGAAGGCAAAGAAGTAAGCATCCAGCCGGAAAAAAATAAATGGGATATATCCTTCTCTGTATTTACCAACCTTATTGAAGGAGCGGGAAGCTACAGCTATGCAGATTTTGTACTGACCAATAATATGGGCAATGTAGGCGCTTACGAAGTAAAAGTAGCATCAGGTTCCACAATTGAAGCATTTAATAATTTCGAGAAGGCAGATGTTGTAGACTCCAAGCTGGTATATAATGATCAGAGAGTAATAGGGGGAGGATGGAGAGAAGTAGGACCTTCGGGATATCAGGTAATAGGCAACGTTTTTTATGTGATCAAAGATGCTGAAGGGACCTATTATAAATTAAGATTTACCAGACTTACAAGCAGTGAGGGAGTCAGAGGGCATTCATCATTCCAGTATAAAGCATTAAAATAATCAAATAATAGTATATCATGAAAAAATTCATTCTTGCAGCTTCCATCTTAATGGCAGTGTATTCCTGCAAAAAAGAAGAAGGCGCTAAAACAGAAAATACAACGGAAACCTCTTCAGAGGCTCCGAAAAGCAACAATAAAATTGTCACTCTGAACGGTGGGATTACTGAAATCGTAAGTGCATTGGGACACGAAAAAGAAATCGTAGGAACAGATGTTACCAGTACTTATCCGGAAACATTGAAAGCTACCGCTAAAGATCTTGGACACGTAAGATCCATGACGATCGAGCCGATTATGGCAGTAAGTCCTACACTGATCTTAGCTTCAGACAAAGATATCAACCCTGAATTATTAGGAAAAATCAACTCTTCAGGAATCAAAACAGAAGTATTCAAACAGGAATTTACGGTTGACGGAACTAAAAAGCTTATTGCAGATGTTGCCAAAGCAGTAGGAAACACAGACTATCAAAAATTAAATGATAAGATTGACGCTGATCTGAAGCAGGTACAGCCCATCGCGAAAAAACCTAAAGTATTATTCATCTATGCCAGAGGAAATATGCTGATGGTAGCCGGTAAAAATACACCAATGGCTTCATTAATCAGTCTTGCAGGTGGAGAAAATGCAGTAAATGATTTTGAAGATTTCAAACCGTTGACACCGGAAGCCGTGGTAAAAGCAAATCCTGATGTACTGTTCTTCTTTGCAACCGGACTTCAGGGAGCAGGTGGAAATGAAGGAGCCCTTAAGATGCCGGGAGTTTCCCAGACTAATGCCGGGAAAAATAAGAAAATCATCGCAATGGATGGAGGATTGGTTTCCAGTTTTGGACCAAGATTAGGAGAAGCAGCAGTAGGATTAAACAAACTTTTAATTGAGAACACAAAGTAAACTATACTTTTATCTAACTATAAGCACAGTACTGCTTGTCATCATAGCAGTACTGGCGCTTAATACAGGAGTCTACGATTTTGGAGGCAATTCACCTTTCAAAGTTTTGTGGCAGTATATAAAAGGAGAACCGGGAATATCTTTAAGCGATAAATATGTAATCTGGGATGTGAGAGCAGCCAGAATTATTATGGCTATTTTAATAGGAAGTATGCTGTCGGTATCGGGAACAAGTCTTCAGGGACTTTTCAAAAACCCTCTGGCGACGGGAGATTTAATAGGACTTACATCGGGAGCAACGCTGCTGGCGGCAATTGCCATTGTTTTAGGAGGACATTTCAAACAGTATCTTCCTGAAGCCGTACAATTTTCACTGGTGGGAATTTCCGCATTTATAGGATCTTTTTTATCAATGATGCTGGTGTACAGAATTTCAACAAGCGGAGGAAAAACCAATGTAGTGATGATGCTTCTTACCGGTGTTGCCATTACAGCGATCGGGTTTTCAATTACAGGTTTCCTGATCTATATTTCAAAAGATGAACAGCTTAGGGATCTTACATTCTGGAACCTGGGAAGTCTTGCCGCAGCAACTTGGACGAAGAATATTATTCTGGCCATCGTCCTGATCATTTCCTATATCATACTTCTTCCGAAAGGAAAAGCACTGAACGCAATGATGTTGGGAGAAAAAGACGCTCAGCATCTAGGAATTAACGTAGAAAGACTGAAAAAACAGATCATTATCACTGTAGCTCTTATGGTGGGAAGCTGTGTGGCATTTTCAGGAACAATAGGCTTTGTAGGACTGATTGTCCCGTATATTTTAAGGCTTTTATTTAAATCCAATTATACGTTTATTCTGCCTTTGTCGGCTTTATACGGAAGTATACTGCTTCTTACGGCAGATACGTTCAGCAGAAGTATTGTAGAACCTTCGGAACTGCCGATCGGGATTCTTACAGCACTTATGGGAGGCCCCATTTTTATCGCTATTTTAGTTAAATTCAAAAAATCGCTGTAATGATAAAGGCACATCAGATCAGTTATAAGCACAAAGATTTTTATATTCTGGATGGCGTAGATGTTTCTTTGGAATATGGAGAATTTCTTGCCATTGTAGGACCGAACGGGGCCGGAAAATCAAGCCTGCTGAGTGTTCTGGCCAATGAAATAAAGAACAAACAGAAGGTGCTTTTTAAAGATAAACCAATCAGTGAATGGAACGTACAAGAGCTTTCAAAGCATAAGGCGAAATTTTCCCAGCACAACAGCAATGATATTCCTCTGGATGTAAAAGATGTAGTGATGATGGGAAGATATCCGTACTTCGATGCCCAGCCGGGAAAAGAAGATACAGAAGCTGCAGACGGCATGATGAATGAAACCGATATTTTCCATCTGAAAGAAAGGGAATACAATACCTTGTCCGGAGGAGAAAAACAACGGGTGCATCTTTCAAGAGTGATGGCCCAGCTGCAGAATGATATTGCCCATAAACTGGTTTTTCTGGATGAACCGTTGAATAATTTAGATATAAAACATCAGTATAAAGCACTGGAGATTATTAAAAACTTTACCCAAAAGGCCAATAGTGCTATTGTCGTACTGCATGATCTGAACCTGGCAGCACAGTTTGCCGATAAAATTTTATTAATGAAATCAGGAAAGGTTTCCGTCTATGGAACGCCGCAGGAAGTTTTTACTGCTGAAAATATCAGTCACGCCTATAATTTCCCGTGTACCATTTGCGGACATCCTATTACCAATAACCCTATGATCATTTTTGGATAACCATGGAAAAAGACGATTTAAAGATCCTCGCACAGAATCTTGCCAATCCTCAGGGAGAAAAAGGAATAGAGATCGGTGAGATGATGAATGAAACCAACATCAGCATGACCTTGGAAAGTATCAAAACACTTTTAATAGAAGATCATGAGCATATTCTGGAAATAGGGCATGGCAATGCAGGACATGTAAAACATATTTTCAGCAAAGCCCAAAACCTGAAGTATACAGGAATTGATATTTCCGAAACCATGCATCAGGAAGCGAAAAAGCTGAATAGGGAATTTGAAGGTAAAGCAGATTTTATATTATACGAAGGACAGAAACTTCCTTTTGACGATAAAACCTTCGATAAAATATTCACTGTCAATACGGTTTATTTCTGGAAAGAGCCAGTAGCGTTTTTAAATGAAATCTACAGAGTGCTGAAGAAAGACGGAACAGTAGTTCTTACTTTCGGACAAAGGGATTTCATGGAAAAATTGCCATTCACAGAATTTGATTTTACCCTGTACAGCAATACCGAAATGGAAGAACTGGTTTCCAAAAGCCATTTCAAAAGAATGAAGATCTCCGAAAAAGAAGAAGAAATAAAAAGCAAAACAGGAGACGAAACTATAACAAGAATTTATACAGTTTTAACCATAAAAAAATAAGATAATGAGCACATTAGTTAATGACCTAAAGGAAAAATGGGAAGCTCTGAAAGCAGAAAATCCACACATCAGAATAAGAAATGCAGCAGCTCAGCTGGAAGTAAGCGAAGCTGAACTATTGGCAACAAGTGTGGGAGAAGGAGTAACCATTCTGAAGCCTGAATTTCAGAATATCCTTACCGAAGCAGAGCAGCTTGGAAAAGTAATGGCTCTTACCCGCAATGATGAGTGTGTACATGAAAGAAAAGGAACTTACCTGAACGGAGATTTCAGCAGTCCTCATGCCCAGCTTTTTGTAGGGGAAGATATTGATCTGAGAATTTTCCTTAACCATTGGAAATTTGCTTTTGCTGTAGTGGAAGGAGATAAAAAAAGCCTTCAGTTCTTCGGAAAAGACGGACTTGCCCTACATAAAATCTACCTTACAAAGGACAGTAACGGAGCTGCTTTCGATGCCATTGCTGAAAAATATAAAGCTGAAGATCAGAATGAAGCCTTAGTTTTTGAAGCAGTAGCTCCAAAGGCCGCAGAAAAACCGGATTCTGAGATTGATGCAGAAGGATTCAGAAAAGCATGGACAGAATTAAAAGATACCCACGATTTCTTTATGATGACCAGAAAATTCGGAGTGAGCAGAACACAGGCTTTAAGACTGGCTCCTGAAGGATTTACTAAGAAAATCGATAATGCTAAAGTAGTCAACGTACTGGAAGATGCTTCAGAAAAGAACATTCCGATCATGGTGTTTGTAGGAAACAGAGGAATTATCCAGATCCACACCGGAAATGTAAAGAAAACCCTTTGGCATCAGCAGTGGTTCAATGTAATGGACCCGGATTTCAACCTGCATATGGATGTTACAAAAATTTCGGAAGCGTGGATCGTTAAGAAACCAACAGAAGACGGAGAGGTGACTGCCATCGAAGTATTCAACAAAGAAGGAGATTTCATCGTTCAGTTCTTCGGAAAAAGAAAACCGGGAATCCCTGAACTACAGGAATGGAAAGACCTTGTAACAGAATTAGAAAAATAATAATTAGATGATTTTGAATGAGCCGTTTTGTTTTTTTAATTCAAGGCGGCTTTTTTTAGCAGATTTGCTGTTCATTCAAAAAGATGTAATTTGTGATCAATTAAATAAGAGGAAATGAAGAATATTTTCATAGCCATATTGCTGGCAGGATTCTGTTCATTAAACGCGCAGAATTTTAAAGCCTATCAGTTCTATGATAAAAAAGGAAAAGAAGTAAAGACCGATAAACTAGTTAAAGAACTGGCTGAATATGATGTTGTCTTCTTTGGCGAGAACCATAACAGTTCTGTCAACCACTGGCTTCAGCTGAAAATTACGGAAGCTTTATCCGAAAAGAAAAACGGTCAGATCATTCTGGGTGCCGAAATGTTTGAAAGAGACAACCAATCCCAGCTGAACAATTATCTGAGCGGGAAGTTTGATGCTAAAACCCTTAAAGATTCAACGCGTTTATGGAACAATTACGCTACAGACTATAAGCCTCTTGTTGATTTTGCTAAACAGAAAAAGCTGAGTTTTATTGCAACCAATATCCCTAGAAGATACGCTTCCCAAACGTCCAAAGAAGGAATCGAATCCTTAAATAAATTAAGTACACAGGAGAAAGCATACATTGCCCAGCTCCCCATAAAAGTTACTTTAGATACACCGGGATATCCTGAAATGAAAGCCATGATGGGTGATCATGCGGAAGGAACAAAAGTAATGAACTTTATTTCTGCCCAGGCTGTAAAAGATGCTACCATGGCAGAGTCTATCCTGAAAAATTTGCAGGCCGGGAAAACGTTTATCCATTACAACGGAAACTATCACAGCAAAGAATTCGGAGGCATTTATTGGTATATTAAACAGAAGAATCCCAACCTGAAAATGGCCGTAATCTCTGTTTTTGAATCCGAAGATCCGGAACTGAAAATCCCTTCAAAGGACTATATCCCCACAGATTTTAATCTGATTATTCCTTCGGATATGACGAAGACTTTTTAATTAATAATATTCTATTTAAAACAGGTTTTGGCCTGTTTTTTTATTTCCCGCAGATTACTCAGATTTCACAGATTTTTAAGGGGATTTTATCTCTCGCATATTTTGCAGATGGCGCAGATTTTTTTGTATTGATGTGATTAATTCTGCTTCATCAGAATCAATTAATATTCCTCAGACAAATTTCAGTCCATTTAATTTTACCTCAATTCGGGATAAGAGTTTCTTATTGATACAGGTTTGAAGCTGGAAGAGGGAAGTTATGAAGCCTGCTGATAATAAGTGTTCATTTATTTAAGATAACCTGATCATGCAGTAGCTTTCAGTATCTATAACTGAAAGTAACTTCCAGCCTCCTTCTTCCATCTTCCAGTCTTTTTATCCCTAAATTCCTTACCCCGAGCTCAGGTTAATTTACAACAATCTTTATCTTTGTATTACATTCAATGAAAATGAAAAAATTATCCTTTCTGTTCGTTTTATTTATCGGGGTTGTTAATGCTCAGAAGCTGACACCGGCTGAACTTTCAATCATCAATCAGGGAGACATCAGCACTGCGCTTCCTATTTACCAGACTACAGACGGTCATCAGCATAAAACATTATTGGCTTTTTCTTCAGAAATTGATGCAACAGACCCTCATACAGCTGTTTTAGTTAAGAGAATGAAAGAGTCTCTTCTTTCTACAGACGGGGGAGTGGGGATTGCAGCACCGCAAGTAGGCATCAACAGAAAAGTAATCTGGGTACAGCGTTTTGATAAACAGGATGAACCTTTGGAATATTTCATTAATCCGGTTATTGTCTGGAAATCAGATATACAAAATCTCGGTCCTGAAGGTGATCTTTCCATTCCTGATTTCAGAGACCAGTTCTACAGAAGCAAAGTAATCCAATTAGAATATGTTGATTTGAAAGGGCAGAGATATTCAGAGATTGTAGAAGGTTTCACGGCTGTTATTTTCCAGCACGAAATAGACCATCTTTTCGGCATCCTGATTTCCGATAAAAAAGAACGGGAAAAGAATGATGCTTACAAAAAAGTTGATGCCTATCAAAAGACTGATCTGATGCGAAGGTAGAAACAGAAAATTTATAAAATTTAATGCGAAGTTTTTTGCCACGGATACACGAATTTTTTGCTTTTAAATCTCTTGCATATGTGGTAGATTTTTTTGAGTTTACTGTTGTTGGTTTGCGCAAGGACGCTATTTTTTTCTTGCTTTATGGGTATAAGGCGCTAAGATTTTATTTCCGATAAAATTTAATACTGTATCAGTTGCTGAAAATCCTTGATTTTCTTGCGCCTTAAAACGTTATCATAGTCAAAAACCTTTGCGCCATCGCGTTTTCCAACCCGAGGACTGCCACGGATATACGAATCATTTTATTAGTGCATCCGCGGCATAAACCAGAACATCAATTTTTCCCACAGATTTCACAGATTTTTTATTCCTGAGATCCGCTTCTATTTACCATGTTGATATGATTTAGGCACAAAAAAACATCTTATCAAAGAAATAAGATGTCCTTTATTATATAGAAAATAATTAGTTATTCGTTACGGAAAGTTTCACTTCCATATTATTTCTTGTTGCATTAGAATATGGACAGATCTCGTGGGCTTTCTCTGTAAGTGCCTGTGCTTCTTCAATGGAAACACCAGGAATATTGACATCCAGTTCTGCCGCCAGTCCGAATCCTCCGTTGTCAAGCTGTCCTATGCTTACCTGTGCCGTTACAGTTGTTTCACCGGTCTTTATTTTAGAAAGGCTGATGACGCGGTTAAGAGCACTGTCAAAACAGGCAGAATATCCCGCTGCAAAAAGCATTTCAGGGTTGGCGAAATTATCATTGCTGCCACCTAAAGCTTTAGGCATTCTTACATCAAGGTCCAAAACTCCATTTTCACTTTTTACATGACCGTTTCTTCCGCCTTGTGCTGTTACTTTTGTTGTATATAACGTTTTCATTTATTTTTCTATTTTGTTTAATATTTTTTGGATCGTTTCCTTAAGGTGAATAAGATCTTCGGTTTCTATACCGATTTTATTCTGGATTTTTCCGGGAATTTCACAGGCTTTCTTTTGCAGCTGTTTCCCTGATTCCGTTAAAAATACTTCAACCACTCTTTCATCTTCTTTTTTCCGTTTTCGGTCAATAATTCCTTTACTCTCCAATCTTTTCAGAAGGGGAGTTAAGGTTCCGCTGTCCAGGAAAACTTTTTCACCAATATGGCTTACCGTAACCCCGTCACTCTCCCATAATACCATTAGTACAAGGTATTGAGGATAGGTAATATCAAGCTCATCCAGAAAAGGACGGTAAAGACCTGTGATCTCTTTAGCAATAACATATAAGGGAAAGCAGATCTGGTTTTCTAATTTTGGCGGGTTTGAATTATCCATAAAGCTGAGTATGAAAGAAATGTTGAAGATATTACTTTTTGATGATAAATTCCTCCATTGGAATCCTTACTTTTTTCATAGAAGACAGCCAGTCATTCGTTTCATCTCTGTATCCGAGGTATAAAAGGCTTACACTTCTAAGTCCCAATTCTTTTAATCCAAGAATTTCATCCACAACCTGATTGCTGAAACCTTCTGCCGGAGTACTGTCAATTTTTAACTCGGCCGCCTGAGCAAGGGCCATTCCCAGAGCGATATACGTTTGTCTGGCAGTGTGGGCAAAATGTTCTTCAGAACTCTGAGCGTTGTACATCTCCTTAATTTTATCGGTATAAGACCCGAAACGTCCTCTTGGAAGTTCTCTTACATCGGTGTGGTAGTCATATACTTTATCGATCTTTTCATTAGAATAGCTGTCCCATGCAGCGAATACAAGAACATGAGAAGAATCTCTCATCACTTCAGGATTCAGGGCACCGGCCACCATTTTATTTTTTAACTCCTGATTTTCCACAACAATAATGCGGAAAGGCTGTAACCCTGAGGAAGTGGGTGCTAATCTCGCAGCTTCTAAAATTTTGTTCAGATCCTCTTCAGATACTTTTTTGTTGGAATCATATGCTTTTACCGCATGTCTCCATTGTAAATCTTCTATTAATGACATTTCTTTATTTTTAAATTAAATTACTTCAGTTAAAATCTCCTGCTTCATAAGCAAAAGGTTAAAATTACACTGCAAATATACAAACAATTAAATTGTGTACAATTTAATTTTAGAAAATTTAATTGTGCTTTGCATAATTTGTTTTTATTGTTGAATGATTTTTTCCGCAGGAATCGGATTTTTTAGAAGGGGCTGTATTTTAATCTTTGCAGAAGAATTTTTAAACAAAAAAAATGCAGCGATTTAAAAACAAAACCATTTTAATTACAGGCGGAACCAACGGAATGGGATTGGGCACAGCGGAACAGTTTATCCGTGAAGGTGGAAGGGCAGTTATTACGGGCAGAAGTGAAGAGACTGTCCATAAAGCTTTAGAAAAATTAGGAGAAAATGCTTTTGGAATTGTTTCCAATGCCGGGAAAATGCAGGATCTGATGAATCTGCGTAATGAGGTGCTGAAGTACACCGAAAGTATTGATGTACTCTTTCCCAATGCCGGATATGGAAGGTTTGCTCCAATTGAAAATGTGGAGACAGAGCAGTTTGACGAACTTTTCAATATGCTGGTGAAGGGCCCTTTCTTTACCGTTCAGCAGATCCTGCCGATGATGAAAAGAGGAAGTTCGGTGATTTTCAATACTTCTGTAGCAACTGAAATTGCGATGCCGAATTTTTCGGTGTATTCAGCAGCGAAATCGGCGGTACAGTCTTTTATTAAAACCTTTGCAGTAGAATTAACAGATCGTGGGATACGGGTGAATGGAATCAGCCCCGGCCATATTAAAACCAATATTTTTAATAATACAGGTCTGACCGCTGAACAGATTGATCAGGCGGTTATCGGTATTATCCCTACAATCCCCTTTAAAAGACAGGGAGAACCTACAGAGATTGCCAATACAGTCCTATTTCTGGCTTCGGATGATGCCTCTTATATTCATGGTGCAGAAATAAAGGTAGATGCGGGAATTTCTGTGATCCGTTAATAGAAAAAGATCCCGCCGAGAACTGAACGGGACCCTTTAAGAACAGTCTGCTGAGAAGAATGCAGACTGTTTTGAAATCAATATTTTAATCAAAATGTATAGAAAGAAATCAACAGGATTATTGGTTCTTTTTTACTTCTTTCATTTCTTTAATGATGTTGGTATTATTCTCGATACCTATATCAAAAGCTTTTCCTTTTTTATAGCTTTGAGTTGCCTTGTCCAGGATAATACCATCATCTTTCTTTTTGGATACATAGAATACCTGCTGGCTTATTCCTATGGATACGCGCATGAAATTTTCCGGATTGTCCGGGTCTTCTGTAATATTGCTGATGGTTGAATTATTATACCATGTCAGATTTTTTTGGCTTGAATTACCGGAGCAGGAAGTAATCATAACAAATAATAAGAGTATATAAGTCCAGGCTTTCATAAAATAAAGTATTAAATAACAGTTCCTGCAATTTATCAATAAAATAGATACAGGAACTGCTAAAATTTAGTTAAAATCCACAGTGTCCCACATAAGGAGCCGGGGAAGGAGAGCATCCTGATAAGGAGCTGAAAGTGGTCAGTACACAGTTGGTGTTGATGTAGCTGTTATCATACATCAGCGCACCTGCCGGGCTTCTGTAATACACATTTCCTGCTGTATTAGCATATGAACTTACCAATACCGATCCACAGCTGGAATTGGCACATGCAGCTCTCCATACAGCGTCTGTAACCGGTCCGCTTGGGAAAAGGGAAGGGTCAAAGATTCTTTTCTCTGTAACACCGGAAGCGTTTTTATAGCTTACAAGAAGAGCAACGTGGTAGCTCCATGATACACAGCAGGTACCTGTAGAAGCTTTTAGGTTGCCATAGACAAATTGTTTTTCAGCATCATAACCATTATTGATAAGGATCTGTCTCATTTTGTGGGCTCTGGCATAGCATCCGTCAACAGGATATCTGAAAGTAATACAAGGTGAAGAAGCTGTTGAGGTTCCACAAGCCTGATTTTTGATCAGGGTGAACATACTGTTTAAAGTCGCAACATTAGGTAGAACGCTGGTCAGTTTATTGGTTTCTTCTTTTACTTCTTTTGATAAAACAGATTTAAAATAACGAAGATCTTCATCGGTCGCTTTTTCAATTTTTGCAATTTCAGAGGTATTCGGCTTAAGGAAAACATGAACAGGGGTTTCATTTTTCACGGCTTGTCGGAGCATTTCGACATAACCTTCATTTTCTTTGGTCTGTTGAATGGTATAGAACTGTGCGGTAACAATGAATGAAACTTTAAGGGTTCCGTTTTCTTCCTCAATCCCCACCGGAATGGTTTTTCCAAAGTCTTTTAAAGCAACGTTGCTTTCTTTGGTGGTCAGGTCCTGATTCGCATTGGAATCGGCACAGGCATTAAGTGACAGAACGCTCACAAATGCCATCATGGATAGGATAAGATTTTTCATAATTCTCATGATTTTGTGGTTTATAATATATTAAGTTGGTGTAGTTTTTATTTTTATTTAAAATTAAATTAGTTCACCTAATTGTGATATTAAATGTAAATAAAAATAAAATATGAACCAATTATTTTGAAATAAAAATCAAAATATTTTTGCTTTGAATGAGGGTTGTATGGTTTGAAAACCAGTGATATAAATGATTTTCTCATCTTTCGGTGCTTTAAACTGTTTTTAATACATCCTGATAATAGGTTCCGGACTGATCTACCATATCATCATTCTCAAGTCCTCCCTCTGTTTTCGTTATGGTTATTAAATAAAAAATTCCCCATGGATCAGTGTGATGATACATAGGGAATATATATTTTTGTTAATGAATTATTTGTAAAGAAGCTCAGCCTGGAAAACATCTGCAAAATGCTTTCTGATCTTGGCTTTTACGTCTTCCATTTCCTCTGGTGTCAGATCTCTTTCAAGTTCTCTTTTTAAAGAAGTTACCTGCTTGTCTTTGATACCGCATGGAATAATATATTCAAAATAGCGCATATCTGTATTTACATTCAGGGCAAAACCGTGAAGGGTAACCCATCGGGAAGCTTTCACTCCCATGGCGCAGATCTTTCTGGCATAAGGTTTACCTACATCCAGCCATACTCCTGTTTCTCCCGGAGAACGCTCTCCTTTAAGACCGTAGTCACCAATGGTTCTGATGATTACTTCTTCCAGATTTCTCATATACAGATGAATATCCGTAAAGAAATTTTCAAGATCCAGAACCGGGTAGCCTACAATCTGTCCATAGCCGTGATAGGTAATATCACCACCGCGGTTGGTTTTCACAAAAGTAGCTTCAATCTCTTTTAGCTTGTCAATTCCGGCAAGCATATTTTCTTCATGTCCGCTTTTGCCCAATGTGTAAACGTGAGGATGTTCCACAAAAAGGAGGTGATTAGGCGTAGTAATATGCTGTTCTGCAGGAAGGTCGCGGTTTTTAATTTTGGTATCGATGATATTTTTCATCAGACTTTCCTGGTAATCCCAGGCGGGCTGATATTCTTTGATGCCCAGATCTTCAAATGCGACTGCTTTATTCTGATTTGTATTCATATACTGATGTCTGTTTTATTTTAATGGATGAAACCATGATTTCATACCACTTTTTTGACCGTACAAATTTAGTGAATTTTACCCTTTTACAGCATGGATAAAATCTATGGCAACATTCTTCCAGTCTTTATACTGCAACAGGATATTCACAAATGCGGTTCCTATAATACCACCGTCTGCTTTTTCCGTCACATTTTCAAAATCTTCCTTCGATTTGATTCCAAAACCGATCATTACCGGATTTTTTAATGGAAGAGAGGCTAACCTTGTCAAATAGCTTTCATTCTTTAAAACAGCATTCTCATTACCTGTTGTAGATGAGGAACTTACTGCATACAGGAATCCTGAACTTAAGGAATCCAGATACAGAATTCTCTCGTCGGAAGTTTCCGGAGTAACCAGGAAAGTAAAGTTGAGGTTGTATTTTTTTAAGATCTGCTGATAGTTTTTTTCGAATTCAATAGGAGGAAGATCCGGAATGATTAATCCTGAAACCCCACTTTCTGAGCATTCAAGGCAGAATTTTTCAAACCCAAAACTTAAAACCGGGTTGATGTATCCCATCAGAATTACTGGAATCCTGATTTCCTCTTTAATCGTTTTTAATTGTGAGAAAAGCTTTTCAATGGTCATTCCGTTTTGTAAAGCCAGTTCATGAGCCTGCTGAATTATGGGTCCGTCTGCTACGGGATCAGAGTAAGGCATTCCTATTTCAATCATATCAGCCCCAGAATCCTGAATAAGTTGTATAACGTCTGCAGTATCTTCCAGTTGCGGAATTCCTGCTGTAAAGTATATGTTTAGTTTTTTCATATTTTTAAAAAGGTTAATAACGATCCTAAAGCTTCCTGAATAACGGCCAATACTACAAAAAGCCCAAGAATTAATAAGATACTTATGATTTTCTTTTTTCCCGGAATGCTGAATTCAATCGCTGCGTTTTTAATCATGAGCAATACTTTTTCCCTGTTAAAACCAAAGCACTCCAATCACTAAAAGCTGGTAAAATACAGCGTTGGCCATGGCACCCCGGTGAACCCCATAAAAATAATCCTGCATGATGATATTAATGAGGATACTTGAGAGAACGATACATCCTATTATTCTTGTTTTCGGAACTAATAACAGCAATGCTCCGAGGATTTCAAATAGGCCCAAAATAGTAGAGTAGCTTTTGGAGTAAGCATAGAATGCCCACATTAAACTCATTCCGTCGTAGGAAAAAAGCGGACGTTTATATTGGGAAATGTTCCCGAACTGTACATATTTTGTACTTCCATAAATACACATATTAAATGCTGTAAAGAGTACAAAAGACCATTCCAGAACGGCAACTAAATATTTTTTATTCATTATTATTAAGATGTTTAAGATAGGTCTCCATGTCTTTATCACCTCGTCCGCTCAGACAGATAACGACGATATGATTTTCCTTGAATTTCTTTTTATCTAAAACAGCAAGAGCATGGGCGCTTTCGAGCGCCGGGATAATTCCTTCCAGCCTTGTCAGCTCAAAAGCCGCTTTTAGGGCTTCATCATCGTTAATACTGAAAAATTCGGCTCTTTTTTCTTTGAATAAATGGGCGTGAAAAGGGCCAATTCCCGGGTAATCAAGCCCTGCGGAAATCGAGTGGGGTTCAATTACCTGCCCGTCTTCCGTCTGCATCACAAGACTTTTGCTTCCGTGAAGAACTCCTGAAGTTCCCAGAAAAGTGGTTGCAGCAGATTTTCCGGAATCAATACCGTAACCTCCGGCTTCTGCGGCAATAATTTTTACGTCCTTTTCTTCTACAAAATGATAGAAAGTCCCTGCAGCATTGCTTCCTCCGCCTACACAGGCAATAACGTAATCAGGATTTTCTTTTCCCGTCTGCTCCAGAAGCTGTTCCTTAATCTCTTTTGAAATAATGCTCTGAAATCTGGCTACCAGATCAGGAAAAGGGTGAGGGCCCACTACACTTCCGATTACATAATGGGTGGTGACCGGATTGTTGATCCAGTCTCTTAACGCTTCGTTTACGGCATCTTTGAGTGTTTTGGAACCTGAAGTAGCTGCAACAACTTCTGCTCCGAGCATTTTCATTCTTGCTACGTTGGGAGCCTGTCTCTGAATATCGATTTCTCCCATGTAAACGATGCACTTCATCCCAAGAAGAGCGCAGGCGGTAGCAGTAGCCACACCATGCTGTCCGGCTCCTGTTTCTGCAATAATTCTGGTCTTTCCTAAACGTTTTGCCAGCAATACCTGTCCTAAAGCATTATTGATCTTATGAGCTCCTGTATGGTTAAGATCTTCTCTTTTAAGATAAATCTGAGTATTGTATTTTTCACTTAAATTTTTAGAAAAATAAAGCGGAGTAGCGCGGCCTACATAGTTTTTAAGCAGATCCTGATATTCTTTCTGAAATTCTTCAGATTCTATAATTTCAAGGTAGTTTTCCTGGAGCTCTTTTACATTCGGATAAAGCATTTCAGGGATAAAAGCACCTCCAAATTCTCCATAATATCCGTGTTCATCGGGGTTTTTATAATTCATTTCTTTTTATTCTTTTATTAATTAAAATAGGCATTGTTTTCAGGGCCGAGGGATTTCAGCAGTTCTTTTCTTTCATCAGACAGATGGAAGATCAGGATGTCATCATCTTCAGAAGAGTTGCATACTGTTCCGTTATTTTCCATAATGTTTTTGGCCTTATTCTTTAAAATTTCAACATCACACTGTTGATAGAACGGGCGCAATTCTTTGAGACAGAATCCTATGACTTCCAGATTTCTCTGTTCCGTATTTTCTTTTAAAAATTTTACCAGAATAGAGCCATATCCTTTCTTTTCCTGTGCCGAAACCAATCCTACAATTTCAGCAAAAATATACTGTTTTCCAGAGATATCAAGAGTGAAATCAAAATTGAGCCGGCTCAAAGCCAATATTTCATCACGCTGATTCACCAGAAAATGAAACTCCGAATTTCTAAAAGAAAACCGAAAATCTGAAGTATTCATGGTCATCCATTCAGAAATATCCCAGAGTTTAAGGATATACTCGATTTCCGGGTTGCTTAATTCATTCGTTTTTTTGATCAAGTAATTCATGGATAAACTTATTTATAAAATCCTGATTGTACTGATATTGCTGTGCAGGGATCAGTTTTTTGTGATAAAGCATTTCAATTTTGTTTGCCAGATCAATCCATGTAGCCATATCTATTTTAGAATCATACATGGTGACTGCAATTTCAAGGTTATCAATTAAAAAATACGGATCGGAATCTTCATAAAGCAGAAAAACTTTAGCGTAAATTTTCCCGAGATCATATTTAACATTGGCTTTGACATGGCTGTCTAAAAATTTATCAGAAATAATCACCAGATAATAGCTGTTCCACAAGCCGATCCGTTCAAAAAAGTACTGAATATCACTTTCATTAAAACCTTTGATGATATTGATAAATTCAAGAAGTGGTCCGTCTATGGTCCAGTATTCCACATCCCTGTCATTTTGGGACACAAAATTATATAGAGCCTGTATTTTTTCATTCCCGAACTTTGGCGGAAACAGGGTTTTGTAAAATGTTTTTTTTAACTGATGGATATTCATCATTTTATTTGTTGTTTTTTTAGAGTTCCCGAAGGAATAATTTAATTAGGGACAAAAAAATCTATTTTCATCTAACCTCTTTCAGTCCCATAAATATTTTTCATCATATTCAATATCATGTTTCTTCAGTATTTCAAGAAGTTCATCCTTAAACTTCTGCTCCTGATGATGAAGACGCTGATTTTTGATATAGTTAATAATGTTATTAATTTCACTCCGGCTCACCGAAAATGCAGCATAACCATCCTGCCAGAAGAAATTTTCATATTTCGATCCTTTTGTTTTGATCCATTTTGATGAATGCGCTTTAATTTCCTGAACCAGTTTCATCAAGGCTGTTTTTCTTGAAAGCAAACACAAAATATGAATATGATCGCCCGTTCCGCCAATCTGAAGTGCCGGACTTTCAAAATCATGACATAATACAGCAATGTAGGAAAACAATTCTTTTTCTATCGCTTCATCAATGAAATCTTCCCGATATTTTGTACTGAAAACAATATGGAGATAATTTTTTACTAATGACTGGGGCATTTTTTTGTGTTTTTATGTTTTTTGTTTCGTTATTTTAATCGGATTGCATCCGATTCTATGTTAAGTCGTCCCTTCGGAACTGGTTTTGGAATATCTTTTTTATTTTATTCAGGTCTTTAATGCCTGGTGATGTTTCAAATTTGGAATTAATATCTACCGCAAATGGTTTTTGCTGCAAATGATTGATATCGTTAATATTATTTTCGGAAATGCCGCCGCTCAGGAAATAGGGAAGGGATATTTTCAGTCCATTTAATAGAGTCCAATCAAACTGTTTTCCCGTCCCTCCGAATGCACTGCTGTCTGTATCAAAAAGAATATAACTGATGGCAGAGATTTGAGAATTCAATATCTTTTGTATCTTATTTCTGGTTTCGTGATTATTTTCACCCACTCTTATCACCTTTATAATTTTAGTTTCAGAGGATAATTTTTCTTTTAACTGACTTGTAAAATCTTCGTTTTCGTCTCCATGGAGCTGGATGAGGTGAAGACCTGCTTTTTCTGCAATGTCTGCAATTTTATTTATTTCCTCATTCACAAAAACACCTGTTTTCCCTGAATGGCTGATGTTGGAAATATCTTCCAGCTTCAGGTGATTCAAAACATATCTTGGCGATTTTTCATAAAAGATAAATCCCAGAAAATCAACTTTCATCGAAATAAGTTCTTTGATTTGATCAACTTGTGTTAAACCGCAGACTTTCAGTTTAGTATTTATATTGCTGGTAATAGATTGCATACTCATCTTACTTACGAATTTCAACACTGAATTCTTCAAACGCTTTCATCGGATTTGCATTTCTCATAAAATATTCTCCCATCAGAAAACCTTCAAATCCTTTATCTTTTAAGTAATGAAAATCTTCAATACGGTAAATTCCGCTTTCCGCAACAGATACCGTATCTTTAGGAAGCTGGTCTTTTAGACGGACAGAATGCTGAAGATCAACCTTAAAATCCTTTAAATTTCTGTTATTGATCCCAACCAGGTCGATGTCTGGATTGAAATGTCCAAGTTCCTCTTCTGTATGGATTTCCAGTAATACTTCCAGATCAAGTTGATGGGAGAGTTCTGTGAATTCCTGAACCTGTTGTGGTGAAAGACATGCGGCAATCAGTAAAACGGCATCAGCACCCATACTTTTTGCCTCATAAAACTGATATTCATCAATCATAAAATCTTTTCTGAGGATTGGAATGTTGAGTTGGCTTCTAACATTTAGAATATCATCAAAACTGCCGCCGAAAAAATCTTTATCGGTTAGAATTGAAATTCCGGAAGCTCCGAAATTTTGATACGCTGTTGTTACTTCCAATGGTAAAACCAGGTCATTAATGATTCCTTTGGAAGGTGATTTTCTTTTAAATTCAGCAATAATTCCGCTTTTATTTTGTACAGATTCTTTCAGAGAAAAGCTTTTTCTTCCGAAAAATGCTGAGTCTTTCAGTTGATCTGTTGAAATTTCTGCTTTTGAAACGGCAACTTCTTCTTTTTTTCTCGCAATAATGGTATCCAGGATCGTCATGGGTTTCAATTTATAAGGTATAAAGAGATCATAAGTTTACTTTTAATGTATATGATCAGCCGTTGATCAATAATTCCAGGCTTCTCAATGCTTTTCCACTGTGCAGGCTCTCCTGGGCCAGCTGCAGACTTTCTTCATATGTTCCGAATTTATGGGTGTGGTAAAGGGCAGTGGCTGCATTGGCAAGGACTACTGAATTTTGGGATTCTGTTCCTTTTCCTTCCAGGATATTTCTAAAAATCCGGGCCGATTCTTTTGGGTGTTCACCTCCTTTTATACTTTCCGGAGTGACAGGCTGGAAGCCTAAATCTTCCGCAGAATAAATTTCCTCAGTATTTTGGGTGATCATCTTACTGTCCTGGGTAAGGCTTATTTCATCATAACCGTCCAGTCCGTGCAGAAGAATAAATTCCTGGTTCTCTTTCTGAAGAAGATACTGGTAGATTCTTGCGATTTCCATATTATAAACCCCGATCACGGAATATTTAGGCTTTGCTGGGTTTACCAGTGGTCCTAAGAGATTAAAAAATGTTCTTAGTCCTAAAGCTTTTCTCAAAGCACCCACAGACTGTAGGGCAGGATGAAAATACGGGGCATGAAGAAAGCAGATATTGGCTTTTTCCAGATCATCATTCAGCTGGTCGGAATTATTTTTAAACTGGTATCCCAATTCCTCCATCACGTTGGATGATCCCGTTGTGGCAGATGCTCCGTAATTTCCGTGTTTGGCTACCTTTTGTCCTGCTCCGGCAACGACAAAGCTTGCCAGGGTTGATATGTTGATTGTGTTTTTTCCATCGCCTCCGGTTCCTACAATATCCATTGTATCATCGGTGTAAAGATTGACGGGAACAGCCATCTGCAGCAAAGCTTCTCTAAAGCCTTTCAATTCGTTAAGAGTGATGTTCCTCATCAGAAATACACTGATAAAAGCGGTAACCTCCGCAGAATTGAATTTATTTTGAGCGATCTCAATCATCGTAGCTTTTGCTTCAGATTTAGATAAGGTATGATGATTGAACAGGTATTGAAGAATTTCTTTCATCTGTGGAGTTTTTACGGTTGTTGAAGAAGAGTTTGTCATTCTTTAATCATTTAAGAAATTTCGGATAATAACTTCCCCGTCAGGAGTTAAGATACTTTCAGGGTGAAACTGCACCCCGTGTACGTCATAGGTTTTATGCTGAAGAGCCATGATCATTCCGTCTTTATCTACGGCTGTGATTTCCAGTTCTTCGGGAAAACCTTCGGGATTAACGGCCCAGCTGTGGTATCTTCCGACTTCCAGCCCGCTGGAAAGATTTCTGAAAAGCTTGGTATCTTCTTTTATCAGTTCCGCAGAGGTTGCTACCCCGTGAAAAATTTCAGAAAGATTGATCAGATTTCCTCCAAAAGCTTCAGCAATAGCCTGCTGCCCGAGGCATACTCCTAAAATACTTTTGCTGGGTGCGTATTCCCTGATAAGATCAAGTAAAATCCCTGCTTCTTCAGGAATTCCGGGACCCGGAGAAAGAATGATTTTGTCATATTTTCCGATCTCTTCTAAAGTAATTTCATCATTTCTTACCACATCTACTTTTTGGTTCAGAATTCTTTCGATAATCTGGACAAGGTTATAGGTAAAGCTGTCGTAATTGTCGAAAACGAGAACTTTAGTTGGGATTTGAGAGCTTATATTATTGTTCATTTTTTTATTTTTAATGGTTTGGAAGATGAATTGGAACACTGCATTTTAATTGATCACTAATTTGCCTGCTTTATCTACTGCTTTTTTCAGTGCATTTAATTTATTGTTAACTTCCTGCAGCTCATTTTCAGGTACTGATCTGGCCACAAGCCCGGCTCCGGCTTGATAATACAGGGTATTGTTTTTACTTAGAAAAGTACGGATCATAATGGCCTGATTACAGCCTCCGTTGAGCCCGATCATTCCAATACATCCCCCGTAATAGCCACGGGAATTCTTTTCATACTGATTGATGAGCTGAAGGGCTTTATGTTTTGGAGCACCGCTTAACGTTCCCTGCGGAAAGGTAGCGGAGACCATTTCCAATGGATTGATGTCTTCCTGAATATCAGCGGTAACCTCACTTACCATATGAATGACGTGAGAAAAAAGCTGGATCTCTTTCAGTTTGGTAACAGTTACATTTTTACCTAATTTGCCAAGGTCGTTTCTGGCAAGATCTACCAGCATGGTATGTTCTGCATTTTCTTTAGGATCATTTTTTAATGCTTCAATGGATTGAATATCAGTCTCAAAATCTCCCGTTCTTTTAAAAGTTCCTGCAATAGGATGGATGATAGCCTTTCCGTTTTTAATGATGAGCTGGCTTTCCGGGCTGGAGCCGAATAATTTGTAATTTCCGTAATCAAAAAAGAAAAGATACGGAGAGGGATTGATATTTCTTAAAGCACGGTATACATTGAATTCATCACCTTTAAACTTCTGTTCAAATCGTCTGCTTAGGACCAATTGAAACACATCACCTCTCATACAGTGTTTCTGGGCTGTTTTTACCAGCTCTATATATTCTTCATCGGTAAGATTAGAGGTTTCATCACCGGTTTTTTCAAAAGGGTAGACCGGAGTATTCTGGTTTTTGATCAGATTTTCCAGCAGATAAACTTCAGATTTTATACCGCTGATCTGGTTTTCAATGATATGCATTTCATCATTGTAATGGTTGATGGCAATAACATATTGGTATAATCTATACCGCAGAATGGGAATTTCTACTTCCGGGCTTTGCGGCTTCAGGCTGATGGTCTCAAAAAACTGTACAGCCTCAAAGCTGGTATATCCGAAGAGGCTTTGGGCAGTCTGTTCAACCGGATCTGTGGAAGCTTCACATTCGAAAGTAGTACGAAATTCATCAAATATTTCTGTAATATTCCGGTCTCCTATAAATTGTTTTACGGGATCGGAACCGGGAAGCTTGACTTCAAATTCGCTGAGGTTTTTAACTTCTATTCCGGCTATGGCATTGATGGCAATAAAAGAAAAATTATTATCAATGTTTTTAGAATCCGAGCTTTCCAGAAGGATGGTATCACGGAAACGGTCCCGTATCTGAAGATAAATATTCATCGGGGTATGAAGATCACCCAATGTTTTTTTCGAAACGGTTTTTATTTTAATTTTTTGAATAGACATCTGCTGTTTTTTGTTTATTGAGATTGAATCATAAAAAAAGGCTTCAACGGAATCCGTCAAAGCCTCTATATTGTTTTTGCTTATTTCTATTGTAAAATTAACAACAGGACAATACTTCCAGACCCGACGAAGAGTTTGAAAGCCACCACCACATATTGTTGTTGATATTTAACATGGGACAAATGTAGAAATTTTTTTTGATACAGAAATAAAAAAAATAAAAAAACTTTAATACACTTTACCGGTAGTTTGCCCGGTAATATTGTACCCCTTTCATCCCGACAAACAGCATAAGAACTCCCATGAATCCCAAAAAGACAATTATTAAATATGTGTTTTTCTGATGGGTGTTATTGTAATCATTCACCGTTAAATACTGAAAGTTGTTCTTATGAATTTCAACGATGCTTATGGTGTTTTTGCGTAAATAATTTTCCGGAAACGGAACATTTTCTGATCTTAAAATCTTCCTCCTGAATTCTTTACTTTCAATGAAGAAACTAAGAGTATCATACTGCTTGTTTTCGGACATTAATTCGTGAGTATAAGTTTGATCTATGGAAATACTGCCAATCACGAACTTTATTTCCGGATACTCTTTTAATCTGATAACTAAAGTTTCGCTTCCCCTTTTTCCTTTTTCAATTATAATATTTTCTTTTAAAATTCCTTTTATTTCAGTAATATTATCAAGGGTTATCTGTTGGTTCATAAAAGCCTTGACCGCAATAAAAAAGAAGATGAAACATGAAATGGAACAAATCCAGATCATTTTCAAAATAGTTTTTTTTTCTATAAAGTCTGTTTTCAATAGATAGTGGTTGTAAAGGGGATAAAGGGCAGGTTCAGTTCAAATGATAATTAAAAACTCTGGACTAAATTTAGAATTATTTTTAAATAAGATTTATTGAATTTCATCAAAGGATAAAATATTTGATAATCATGGATGTATTGAGTGAATTTAAACAGACTTTTAACGCTCCAAAACTGCTATCTGGAGCTGTTTGATTCTTTTTTTAATTCCTCAAGTTTATTCTTGTATTCAGGATCGTCATATAACTGTAAATACTCTTCCAAAGCGGCAGAATATTCTTGAATAAATTCTTTATTGGTCCTGTCTGTTTCATATTTTATTCTTGCAGAATTCACCGGAGCCAATTTTTCATATCTGAGCAGATTTTTTCCTGCTTCCGATTGATAATACAGGATGACAATATTTTTTTCATAGCCCGGAATATATTTTACCGGGAATGGCTTTTCTACCTCTGGAATTCTGATCGCATTTTCAATAGGATAAATAGAGGCCGTTGTGGTAGAAAAGAATGTGGGGGTATATTTTCCGTTCTGATTTTTTACAATAGCTTCATAATCATGAATGTACATGTCATTTAATGTGGAGTTGGTCTCAACATCTGAAGTGATAACAGCAATACTTTCTACTCCGTATTGATTTAAAAACCAAGCGTTCAGGTATTGTCCGGCAAAGCCGTTCAGAATAGCCAGCGGCAAAATCGGAGCAAGAAGCCATGCTTTTTTTGTCAGAAATGAAAGCAACCCAAAGAACAGCAGAAGAACGATCACAGTATAAAAACCATGATGGCTGGTGAAAAACAGGATTTTAGAAATGAAAATCATAGTTTAAATTTAAAATTATCTGCGGATATAGCCGTTATAAAATCATTAAATTTCTGTATAAATATCATGAATGTGGACATATGTCATGAGTTTAAACGCTAATTTTTTATATTTTTGTCTAAATTTTATAGAAAAAATAATGAAAAAAGTATTAGCAATCGCATTTATCGGAGGTTTATTGGCTGTTAGCTGTTCTAAAAAACCTGATCACACATTACAGGATAGCAACACCATGCTGCCAGAACCTGATGCTCCAACTGTAGCTGCAGATTCTACAGCTAAACCAGCCGCAACGCCAGCCGCTGCTCCTGCAACTTCCGCTCCTGAAGCTGCTAAAACAGATTCTACAGCGAAAAAATAATGAAAAAATTACTTTTGGCAGGAGTTACAGGATTTCTGATCCTTTCCTGTTCTAAAAAAGAAAATATGGCGGTAGAAAGTATACCATCTGAAACCACTGCGGCTTCAGAGCCTGCAAAATCAGATCTTTCCGGTGAACAGATTATCGGGACATTAGACTGTTCAGGATGCCATGCCGTAAATGAAAGAATGATAGGACCTTCTTATAAGGAGATCGCAGAAAAGTATTCTGATAAGGATATTGAACTTCTGGCTTCCAAGATTATAGAAGGCGGAAGCGGAGTTTGGGGAGGCGTTCCGATGGCTGCCCATCCACAGGTTTCTAAAGAAGATGCCAAAAAAATGGTAGCCTATATTTTAAGCCAGAAAAAATAAAATATGGCCGCTGAAAAATCCAGTCTGCACACAAGAAATCTGCATCGGGATCCTTATGATTTTGAGCAGCTTATTTCTTGTGTGCCGGAACTGAAGCATTATGTTTTTGTAAATACTTACCATACGGCAACTATCAATTTTAGCATTCCTAAAGCTGTAAAATTACTGAACAAAGCCTTACTGTTACATTTTTATAATATCAAAGACTGGGATATTCCGGAGACTAACCTATGTCCTCCTATTCCCGGGCGGGTAGATTACATTCATTATATTGCTGATCTGCTGGCAGAACAATATCCGGAAATTCCGACAGGAAGTTCAGTAAAAGGACTGGATATCGGAACAGGAGCTAATCTGATTTATCCTTTGCTGTCCTATAGGTCTTACGGATGGACAATGACCGGAACGGATATTAATAAGGATTCACTTAAAAATGCACAGCTTATTTTGGACCAGAATCCTGATTTATCATCTTTTATTCATGTGAAGCAACAACCCGATTCCAATCATATATTCAAAAATATTGTTGAGCCTGGTGAGCGGTTTATATTTTCGATGTGTAATCCTCCTTTTCATGATTCTGAAGAATCTGCGTTAAAAGGAAGCGTAAGAAAAAGAAAGGGCTTGGGACAGTCAAAATCCCGGAAGCCTCTGCTTAATTTTGGAGGACAACAGTCCGAATTATGGTGTGAAGGCGGTGAACTGGCCTTTATCTCAAAAATGATTGAGGAGAGTTCTTCTTATTCATCTCAGGTTTTATGGTTTACATGCCTGGTTTCAAAAGGCGATAACCTTTATAAATTAATGACGCTCATCAAAAAAGTGAAAGCCGCTGATTTTAAAATTATCGATATGGCACAGGGGCAAAAAGTCAGCAGAATATTGGCCTGGACATTTGTTCCGGAGAAGGACAGAGCGGGGTTTAAATGTCAATAGTCAATTGTTGTATGTAAAAATTCACAGCAAAGCAGATTCACCATTGCCCATTCACATTTTCAAAAGTCTCTCATCTCTCCGTCTATTATCTCTCATCTCAATAAAAATTCTCCTTCACCACCGTCATTTACTAAATTTCTGATAAAAGACATTGATGGTCAACTCAAAAATGCCTAAATTTGTACGCTTTTAGAAAAATAAGAAATGCAATTATCAGAACAAGAAATCATTAGGAGAGAAAAGCTGAACAAGCTTACTGAAATGGGAATTAATGCGTTCCCTGCGGATGAGTATACCATTACAGATACTACAGAATCTATAAAACAGGATTTTTCTGAAAATAAACAGGTGAAGATCGCTGGTAGATTAATGTCCCGCAGAATTCAGGGAAAGGCTTCTTTTGCAGAATTGCAGGATTCTAAAGGAAAGATTCAGGTTTACTTCAACAGAGACGAAATCTGTTCGGGAGAAGATAAGGAATTATATAACGAAGTGTACAAGCACCTTTTAGATATTGGTGATATCATCGGTATTGAAGGTACTTTGTTTACTACTCAGGTAGGAGAGAAGACGGTTTTAGTAAAGAACTTTACGCTTCTTACTAAGTCACTTCGTCCGCTTCCTCAGCCGAGAACTGATGATAACGGAGTAGTACACGATGGCTTTACAGATCCTGAACTAAGATACAGACAGCGTTATGTAGATTTAACGGTAAATCCTCAGGTGAAAGAAATTTTCGTGAAAAGAACAAAATTGTTCAATGCTATGAGAACATTCTTCAATGATGCAGGATATTTTGAAGTGGAAACACCTATTTTGCAGTCTATTCCAGGAGGAGCAGCTGCAAAACCGTTTATCACGCATCACAATGCTTTAGATATTCCATTATATTTAAGAATTGCTAACGAATTATATCTAAAAAGACTGATTGTTGGAGGATTTGATGGTGTTTATGAGTTCTCGAAAAACTTCAGAAATGAAGGAATGGACAGAACCCACAACCCTGAGTTTACTGCAATGGAAATCTATGTAGCTTATAAAGACTACAACTGGATGATGGATTTCACTGAGAAATTATTGGAGTTCTGTGCCATTCAGGTAAATGGAACTACTACAGCTACGTTTGGAGAGCATAATGTTGATTTCAAAGCTCCATATCCAAGAGTTTCCATGACGGAAGCGATCCTGAAATTTACAGGTTTCGATATTACAGGAAAAACAGAGCAGGAATTATATGATTTCGCGAAGTCTATCGGTATCGAAGTGAACGAAACAATGGGTAAAGGAAAATTAATTGATGAGATCTTCGGCGAAAAATGTGAAGGAAACTTCATCCAACCGACTTTCATTACAGATTACCCGGTTGAAATGTCTCCACTGACTAAGAAACACAGAAGCAAAGAAGGCTTAACGGAACGTTTTGAGTTGATGGTATGCGGAAAAGAAATTGCCAATGCCTATTCAGAGCTTAATGATCCAATTGATCAGAGAGAGCGTTTTGAGGCACAGATGGCTTTGTCAGAAAGAGGAGATGATGAAGCAATGTTCATTGATCAGGACTTCTTAAGAGCCCTTGAATACGGTATGCCGCCAACTTCAGGATTAGGAATAGGTATGGACAGATTGATCATGTTCCTTACCAATAACGCATCCATCCAGGAAGTATTGTTCTTCCCTCAGATGAGACCTGAAAAAACGGTTCCTCAGATTGAATTGGGTGAAGATGAAAAAGTAATTCTTGAAATCCTTAATTCTCAGGAAGAACCAATGGCTTTGACAGAAGTGAAAGACAGATGCCAATTGTCAGGAAAGAAATGGGATAAAGCTTCCAAAACTTTAACGAAAAATAACCTGGTGAAAGTAGAAAAGATTGATGAAAATCTTTTGATGAAACTGGTTTAAAAATAACTTTAAAGAAGTATAAAACGGGCTGCCTCAAATTTGAAGCAGCCCGTTTTTATGTAGTAACGGCTACATATCGTTTCTGATATTCTGCATGATAATAATAAAAGGAAAATAACTTTAAGATGTTATCATACTCTTCAAAATTCATTGATTTTCTTTTTTCCATTTCCGAAGCTGTGCCCTGAAATTCTTAAATGGAGCTGCAGTGTTAATATGGATCCATTTCCAAATTGGCCATTTTGCAGGAGTGGTTGCCCATTTTCTCTGTTCCGGAAGAAATAAGGTTTCATGATCAAGATTTTCTATCCATTGGACAATCTCATCTACTTGTTTTCTCAGAAGATCTCTTTGCTGCTTCAGGCTGTAAGAACTGTATTTTTCGTAAAAAGATTCATATAACCCTTTTAAATTATTCCATTTGTATTCCGATGTGGGAGTTTTTACTTCAATACCTTTCTGCTCATCAGATTCCCATTGTAAAAGAAGACTAGTCCAGCCCAGCTGATAGGAAATATTTTGAGCAGGTGTTTTATCAACTCCCGGTTTCAGCAGATCTTTTTCTTCTTCTTTGATATCGTTGAATTCCTGATCATAAAGCAGGTAATTCTTTTTTATGGTATCAATCAGATCCGTCTTATTTTCGTATTGAATCATATTCTTATTTATTTTCTCTGTTTGCTGAATGAAGCCATCAGATAAAACAAAAACGGAAGAATAAACAGAGAACCCAGCATCAGAGCCCATCCTAAAGCTGAGATGGTTTTAGGAGGAGCTGTATGAGCCAGTAATGAAAGGTGCTGTCCGTTTCCTAATAAAATGATATCCGGATTGTGCTGATAGGTAGCGGCAACAAGGATCATCACCATCTGGAAACCTGCAAGAGCGCGTACCGGAAGCAGTTTTTGTGTATTCATAGCCCGAAGAATAAGCAATAAGGCAATGGTCGCAAAAGCAATCGCCATAATTCCCAAAGGCTTTGAAAATACCCACATCAAAAGAGGAATGTCTGAAAGATAGGCGGTTAAAAATACCAATGCCCCCGTGATGACCACAAAGATCATGGTCTGTTTGGATTTTCTGATCATCAGGAGCAGGTCTGCTTTATCTCGCGTCTCTCTTAATGAGAATATAGAAGCCAGATAAGCGCAAAGGGCTACAGTAAATAATCCCACAGAAACCCCGAACCAGTTCAGCCAGCTGAAAATATACAGATCCAGAAAACCAACGGCATCAGGATTGATAGAATATGAAACGGTAGCTGCAGCAATCAGACCCAGAAAAAAGGGGGTCAGAAGACTGGCATAATAAAAGATTTGGGTATATAAAACCTGCCAGTTGTCTTTCACAGCATCATAATGTCTGAATGTGAAGGCTGTTCCTCTTGCTATAATTCCCAAAAGCATTAGTACCAACGGAATATGAAGATACGTAGACATTGTAGTGTAAATTTCAGGAAAACCTACAAAAAGAATCACAATAGCGATGATCAGCCACATATGATTGGCCTCCCATACCGGAGCAATGGATTCATACATGATCTCTTCCGTTTTATGACGGGCTTTTTTATGGGTAAAAAGTTCTACAATTCCGGCTCCGAAATCGGCTCCGCCTAAAATAATATAAAGACAGATAGAAAGCCAGAGAAAACCTATAACAATGTAGATCATGATTTTTTGTTTTTATCGTTAAACTGAGGATCGGTAGGATCATAAAGCTTCGGTACCATCTGGATTTGTCTTCTCAGCAGGAAAATAATAATCAGGGATAATGAAACGAAAATGGCAGTAAAGAAATAAAAAGAATACTGTATTCCCGGCATTGGAGTTACGGCATCTATTGTTCTCATCACTCCGTAAATAATCCATGGCTGGCGTCCTACTTCAGTAACTGTCCATCCTGCTTCTAAAGCAATATATCCAAAAGGAGTCGCAATCAGAAATGTTTTTAAAAGCCAGTTTTTGGTGAGCCATTCTTTCCTGAAAAAATGAGCATACAGGTAAACGGCTCCAATACATATCATGACCACCCCAAAGAAGATCATAATCTGAAAAGCATAATGGGTAACAGCAATTGGAGGCCATTCATCTCTTGGGAAATCATTCAGACCCTTCACCTCGGAGTTGAAGTCATTGCTTACCAGAAAACTCAAAACTTTAGGGATCTTTATAGCATATTTTATTTCACCTTTTTCTTCATCAGGAATACCTCCAATAACAAATGCCGCTCCTTTTTCAGTTTCAAAATGAGCTTCCATTGCAGCAAGTTTAATAGGTTGTCTTTCAGCAACAGATTTGGCGGCAACATCACCGCTTAAAGGGGCTCCGAATGCCCCTATTAATGCAAAACCGGCAGCTATTCTGAATGCTTTGGTATGAAATTCCACATTTTTCTTCTTCATAATCAGAAAAGCATGCACCCCGGCTACCGCAAATCCTGTAGCGCAAAATGCAGCAACAGTCATATGAAGTGCCTGCGGAAACCACGCATCATTGAACATTGCTTTGATTGGGTCAATATTCAGATACTGTCCGTTGATATAATCGAATCCGGAAGGAGAATTCATCCATGCATTGGCTGCAACCACCAGAATTCCGGAAGCCAAACCACTTAACCCTACAAGAAATCCGCAGAACCAGTGAAACCATTTGTTGAACTTCTCCCATCCATATAAAAAGAATCCTATCGCAATAGCTTCAATAAAAAATGCTGTTCCCTCTAAAGAAAACGGCATTCCGAATATAGGTCCGGCATGTTTCATAAATCCGGGCCAGAGAAGCCCCAGCTCAAAGGATAACATTGTTCCGGAAACGGCCCCAGTTGCAAACAGGATCGCAACACCTTTACTCCAGGCTTTAGTGAGCCCTTTATATACTTCATTATTGGTCTTAAGGTATTTCCAGTGAGCGAAAGCCATCAGAAAAGGCATGACCATTCCCACACAGGCGAAAATGATATGGAAACCTAGTGATATGGCCATCTGCGCACGGGCGGCAATAAAATCATCCATAATATCAACTTTTGAGTAAATAAATTTACGGATAAATTATTGATGATGAATATGATTTACAACAGCATGAATTTTAGAAATCGGTTTTAACTTTGGTATTTTTTGAGAATAAAACTATATTTGCCAAAATTAAAAACACATAACCATGGAAAAAAGACTCATTCTGGCGGCAGCCTTATGCTTTTCATCTGTATTGTATTCTCAATTATCTTTAACGAAAGATGCCTCTTATGGAACGAATGGTACAATAGATTTTACCGTAAATAATAGTAACGACCTTGTATGGAACAGACATTACGTGACTTCTGACAATTATGTTGTAATCTGCCCATTAGATGCTGCTTCTAATGCCAATTTTATGACCTATGATGCCAATGGAACGCTGCTAAGTACGATAACATTGCCTGCACAGGGTGATGCTTCTGTTTTATATGCTGATAGTAATACTGTATATCCGGTTGCTGATGGTAAATTATATAAGTATTCAATCAATGGAAGTGCTGATCCTTCATTTGGTAATAATGGAGAGTTGCTGATCGGTAGTAACTTTTCTGCGACCAACTATTCAACAGCATCTTATCTTTCTGATGGTAAAATCTTAGTACGAAATCAGGATAGCTTTACAAGGTTTAACGCTAATGGAGCTGTTGATATCTCATATGGTAATAACGGAACCGTAAATATTACAGCAGCTTCACCATCTTCCTCTGTTCTTAATGAGGGAATCAACAGTACTTATTTTTTTGAAAACTCAGGAGGAAGGAGAAAAATTAATGTAAATACAGGAGCTCTGGATGTATCGTATGGAAACAATGGATATTCGGTATACTCCAACCAATCGGGATATGTTCCCTTTGATCCGGAAGCGGTGACTAATAATTTTGAAATTTTTACACTTCTTTTTAAGAATGGAAGCAGTTTTGATTACGCACTTTCCAAGACTAAAAATGACGGAAATATTGATAATGCTTTTGGAAACTCAGGAATTGTGAGTCTTCCTCAGACATTCAATAACAAAGTTCTTTATTATGGATTAACAATGGGAATGGATGACTACAATAACAATGTTTTTCTTCCTTTAACAGTAAGACAGCAGCAAGGAGATGATACTGATGCTAAAGTAGGATTTTCATGTTATGCAGCCGCAGGAAACCTTATTAAAATTAACGGATCTGATATTTTTGAATCTGATATCCCAGGAAATAGCAATAATATAAGCGTTGAAGTAAAAGGTAATTACTTATATCTGTTTACTCAGACTTCCGTAAGCCGATATATTATCAGCGGAGGAACATTAAATCTTAAAGAAAGGATTACAGACTATAACCAGATTCATTTTAACAATCCATTCAGTAGCGAGATTATTCTGAATTCAAAAGAAAAGATAAAACAAATAGAAATTTATGATGGAAATGGCCGTTTAATGTTGAAAGAAAAAGGACAGGATCGTATTAATACCACTCAACTGAACACAGGGATTTATCTGATTAAATTCATAACAGAATCCAATAAAATTATTTCCAGACAGGCAATAAAAAATTGATTCTTAAATGGTAATGATTTTTGTGAATTACTCTAAAAACACAAGCAGGCTCAGGTCTGCTTTTTTTATGCTGATAACAATACTTTTTTGACATTTTTTAACTTTCATACCTCGAAAAAAATCACGATATTTGTAGGTCTTTGCATTTGGCAGGATTTAATAATTTAATATGAGTCAGAAACAATATACAGCTAGTAGTATTCAGGCATTGGAAGGAATGGAGCACGTTCGTATGCGTCCTTCAATGTACATTGGTGATGTAGGGACAAGAGGTCTCCATCATTTGGTTTATGAAGTAGTAGATAACTCTATTGACGAAGCGTTGGCAGGATACTGTGATACGATCTTTGTTGCTATTAAAGAAAGAAACGGAATTGAAGTAAGCGATAACGGTAGAGGTATTCCTGTGGATTTCCACGAAAAAGAGCAGAAATCAGCTCTTGAAGTTGTAATGACAAAAATCGGGGCCGGAGGAAAGTTTGATAAAGATTCTTACAAGGTTTCAGGAGGTCTTCACGGAGTAGGGGTATCGTGTGTGAATGCACTTTCCAACGAAATGATCACTACCGTTTACAGAGACGGAAATGTTTATCAGCAGATATATTCCAAAGGAAAAGCACAAACCGAAGTTGAAGAAATAGGAAACAGTGACAAAAGAGGAACAAAACAGTTTTTCCAGCCTGATGATACTATTTTTACAGAATTAGTTTACAACTATGATACTTTAGCCAACCGTTTAAGAGAACTTTCTTACCTTAATAAAGGAATTACCATTACCCTTACCGATGAAAGAGAAACTTTGGAAGACGGTTCTTTCAGATCAGAGATTTTTCATTCTGAAGGTGGTTTAAAAGAGTTTGTAGCCTACATCGACGGAAACAGAGAGTCAATCATGGAGAATGTAATCTTCATGGAAGGCGAAAGAGATGATATTCCGGTAGAAGTAGCGATGCGTTACAACACTTCTTTCAATGAGAACCTGCATTCTTACGTGAACAATATCAACACTCATGAAGGAGGAACTCACCTGGCAGGTTTCAGACGTGCTTTGACGAGGACCCTTAAAAAATATGCTGATGATCTGGGAATTCCACAGAAAGAAAAAGTAGACATTACCGGAGATGACTTCCGTGAAGGTTTAACAGCAGTAGTTTCTGTAAAAGTAATGGAACCTCAGTTTGAGGGACAGACCAAAACTAAACTTGGAAACTCTGAAGTTTCAGGAGCGGTAGATAAGATTGTTGGAGAAATGTTGACCAACTTCCTTGAAGAAAATCCTAATGAAGCAAAATTAATCGTACAGAAGGTTGTTTTGGCTGCAAAAGCAAGACAGGCTGCGAAAAAAGCCCGTGAAATGGTTCAGAGAAAATCTCCGATGGGAGGTTCCGGACTTCCGGGAAAACTTTCTGACTGTTCATCCAAAGACCCGGCTGAATCTGAACTATTCTTAGTAGAGGGAGATTCCGCAGGTGGAACTGCAAAACAAGGAAGAGACCGACATTTTCAGGCGATCCTGCCTTTGAGAGGTAAGATCCTGAATGTAGAAAAATCTATGCTTCATAAAGTATATGATAACGAAGAAATCAAAAATATTTATACCGCGCTTGGCGTTTCTGTAGGAACAGAAGAAGACAGCAAAGCATTGAATATGGTTAAATTGAGATACCACAAAATTGTCATCATGACCGATGCCGATATCGATGGATCTCACATCTCTACCCTGATTCTTACGTTCTTCTTCAGATACATGAAAGAGCTTATTGAAAACGGATATATTTATATTGCCCAGCCGCCTTTATATCTATTGAAGAAAGGAAACAAGAAAATATATGCTTACAACGAAAAAGAGCGTGAAGAATTTACTTTGGAGATGTCTCCGGATGGAAAAGGAGTAGAAGTACAGCGTTACAAGGGGCTTGGAGAAATGAATCCTGAACAGCTTTGGGAAACAACCCTGAACCCTGAACACAGAATCTTAAAGCAGGTAACCATTGATAATGCAGTAGAAGCAGACAGTATTTTCTCTATGCTGATGGGGGATGAAGTTCCACCAAGAAGAGAATTTATTGAGAAAAATGCAAAATATGCTAAGATTGACGCGTAATCGTTGAAAAATATAAATTAAAAAGGCTTCAGAAATGAAGTCTTTTTTTTATAAATATTATTCCCGATTAAAATAAAAAAATTAACAGTTATTAAGAATTTACTATTTTTGCACAATTTTAATAACTATGATGAAATTTTTGATCTTGGGGGCATTATCCACAGCCTCAATATATTTCGCCCAGACCTATCCGGTTTCTGCAATCCCCGAAAATTTAAAGAAGAATGCCGATGTTGTCATCAGAAAGGATTTCACAACCATTCAGATCAATAAAATTGATGAAATACAGTATACCAACAATACTGTAACAACTGTTCTGAACAAAGAAGGAGATTCCAAAGCTACAGCATATATTCCCTATAAAAAAGGAGATAATATTTCCGAAGTAAAAGTTACAGTGTATGACGAGAGTGGAAAGAAAGTAAAAAGCTTTTCAAAATCTGATTTCGGAGATTTTGCAAATAACGGACAGGGAGTATTTTATTCAGACAGCAGAGTTTTAGTTTTGTCGTATACTCCGGCTCAATATCCGTATACGATTGATTTCTCTTATAAGACTGAATTAGAGAATACTATTTTTATTCCTGATTTTATGCCATTTTCTTCAACCAATACCTCTTTGGAAGAGAGCCAGTTTAAAATCATCAATAAATCAGGCATTGAGCTGAGAACTAAAACCTATCCGTCAAAATATGACTATACATCCGTTTCATATAATGATAATGGAAGTGAAAAGATTTACTCCTATAAAAATGTTCCGGCTATCGATAATGTGCCGATGTTGCCCCAGCCTGTGAAAATTTTACCCAAAGTAAGTTTTGCGCTTTCTAAATTCAATCTAGAGGGAAAACAGGGAACTTTAAATAACTGGACCGATTTCGGAACCTGGTATTATAATAATCTTGTTGAACCGGTTTCTATAGCTACTCCTGCCATTAAAGCTGAGGTTGAAGCTTTGAAGCTGACAGGTTCTACTGAGGAAAAAGTGAAGAAGCTTTTCCAGCATATGCAATCGAAAACCCGCTATATATTTGTAGGACTTGGGATTGGCGGATGGCTTCCGATGCTTCCTGATGAAGTTCAGAAGAAAGGTTATGGAGACTGTAAAGGCCTTACCAATTATATGAAAACCTTGCTGAATGAGGCAGGAATTCCTTCCAATTATTGTGTAATTAACTCCGGTTCGTCACAGATCTCCTTCGATCCTGATTTCCCTGCAATGGGAGGAAATCATGCTATTCTTATGGTTCCGACTGAAAAAGGAAATATCTGGCTTGAAAATACCTCCCAGCAGATTGCTTTCAACCATTTGAGTTATAGCACAACAGATAGAAATGTTCTGGCCGTAACAAAAAAAGGAATAGAACTCATCAATACTCCTTCCTATACAGCCGAGCAGAATACTGAAAAACAGAAAATTAAAATCAGTCTTAACGAAGATAATAGTATTAATGGTGAGGCTCAATTCGCTTACACCGGAAGTCAGTATGACTTTAACCTGTCCTACGCCTATCGGTCCCCGAAGGAGAAAATAGAAACCGTGAAAGACAGATTTGATGTCTTAAATTTTGAAAAAGTTGAGGTGAAAAATTTTGTCAATGATAAAGATAATGCCTCTATCAAGTTTGATTTAGATTTTAAAGCAGGAAATTATTCTAAAAATGTAGGAAGCGGATTGATTTTCAGAGCGGTACCTATTTTCAGCAATTACAACTACAAAGCCGATGAAAAAAGAGAGCTTCCGTTTGAAGTAGGACAGTCCTATGAAGATCAATATGAGATCAGCTTTGCTATTCCAAAAAACTATAAAGTAGATGAGATTCCTGATACTGTACAGATTAATTCTGAATTTGGAACTTATAAATTGAATATTGCCAAAAGTGATAATGAAGTAAAAGTCACCAGACTTATTAAAATGAACAAAGGCTTATTCCCGAAGGAAAAGTATAATGAGTATATGAACTTTAGAAAGAAAATCGTCAACGGAGACAATTCAAAAATTTTAGTAACAAAAATATAAAACATACCCATGAAGAAAGTCTTATTATTGGCCTTTTGCTATTGCAATTTGGCATTAGTCAGCGGTCAGAAACGCCAATTCCTGGATCCTCCTAAATTTAACAATGAGGACCTGAGTAAAACAAAATCTGCTTTGGATGAGAATGCTCCGGCTGAAATTTTATACAGATCAGTTCATTATTATATTGACGGAACTAAAGGAGAATTCCACAAAAATGTGGTCTGTAGAGTGAAAATCTATGATAAAGATAAGGCCGAGGACTGGCTTAACCTTGAAATACCATTGTATCAAAACTCTAGTGCCAGAGAAACCCTGAATAAAATAAAAGCCTTTACCTATAACCTTGAAAATGGCAATCCCGTTTCTATCAAAGTGGATAAAAGCTCAAAGTATAAAAGTAAAGAAAGTAAATATACCACTGTCACAAAATTTGCATTTCCTAATGTGAAGAACGGTTCTATAATAGAATATCAGTATGAGGTTTTATCGCCTTTCTTGTATTCAATACCACAAACCTTGATAGAAAGCGATACTCCTTCACTATATACAGAATATGTCTTGGACAGCCCGGTCAATATTTCATATAATGTGAATTATACAGGATCTTTAATGCCAAAATACAGAATGGTTGAAGATAAACTGATGAATGGTATGGAGTATAAGACTTACAGATTAGGTTTTGAAAACTTAAAAGGGTTTAAAACGGAGAAGTTTGTGAAGAATGACAGGAATTACCGTACTAAAATAAGCGCAGAACTTCATTCTACCAATATCGGACAGTTGAAATTATACTCCTCATCCTGGGAAGAAATTAAAGAAAAGCTCTATAGTGACGATGATTTTGGTGGAGAATTAAAAAAGACAAGATTGGCAAAAGAAAATATGCCTGCTCATATTGCCGGATTAAAAACAGATGAAGAAAAAGCAAATGCGATTTTCGATTATGTAAAAAATACCTTTACCTGGAATAATGACAGAGGAATTTATACAGAGGAGGGATTGAAAAAATTAATAGAGACCAAAACAGGAAATGCAGCCGAAATCAATCTGTTCCTGGTGATGATGCTTAGGGAAGCAGGTATTAAAGCAGATCCGCTTCTTATTTCTACAGTAGATAACGGGTTGATTAACCTGGCATCTCCAAGTCTTATGAGTGTCAACTTTGTGCTGGCTGCAGTAAGCAATAAAGAAGGTTATAACCTGTATGATGCTACGTCAAAGCAGTCTTCAATGAATAATCTTCCTCCCAGAGACTGGAATGAGTACGGAATTTTGATGGCAAAAGATAAAGCACGGCAGATGCAGGTGTCAAATGCTACAGCGAGTCTCAATTATCTTATGGCTAATGCCAAGATTAATGATGATGGCAGTATTTCAGGAACTTATACTGATAAAGATACCGGAACTTATGGAATGTTTGCTAAGGAAAGTTATGATGAAAATGCTGAAAAATATAAAAAGCAGTACAAAGAAAATTTCTCAATAGATTTTACAGATATCAACTGTAAAGTTTTGGATAAGGGAGAATTTGAAAGCACGATGAAATTCACCTCTGAGAACCTGATAGACAAAATAGGAAAAAAAATGATCATCAATCCTATGCTTTTCCTGGGAAAAACTTCCAATGAATTTGATCAGACAGAAGCAAGAAAATATCCTATTGATTTAATATCTGCTTTTGCCAAAATAAAAAAAATCACTTTGGAAATTCCGGAAGGGTATACTATTGAAGAAATGCCAAAGAGCAAAAAGATTGTTACAGATGATAAAGAAATAGAGTATAGCTATACTGCCGATTTGAAAGGGAATAAGCTGGAGGTGACTTCAGTCATCAAAATTGCAAGCCCGGATTATCCTAAAGAATATTATCCTGCATTTAAACAAATCTGGAACACTGCTTCAAAAAGTGAAAATCAGGTGATCAGCCTGATTAAAAAATCTTAGTATTCAGATCTGAAATAAAAAAAATAGAGACTTTTTCAAAACCATTCATCTTTTTGAATGGTTTTTGCATTCCTATCGGAAATTGGAGTTATGAAAAAAAGTATTGCTGTTCTGGCTGTTTTGTCTTTGCTGGCCTTTTCTGCGTGTAAAAAAGAAGAAAAAGGAGAAATTCCGGCAGATAAAACAGAAAGCCTGAAACCTGTAAGTTTAAAAATTGATTCAGTGAGTGTATCTGATTCTGTAAAGATCAGTGATTCCCTATCAGTAGCGTTCTCTTCCAAGTTCCTTGTTTTCCCGGAACTGAAGGAGAAAACACTTTTAGATAGTATTTATTTTGATCATAAAGGAATCAGAGATTTCTCTAAACAAGGACTGGAACTATATCTGAACAACGAAAAAAATAACTATTTCAATTCTGTGAAAAAAGAAAGTAAAGATGTGCTTTCGGATATTTCTTCTGCCCAAAACTGGTATTCCGAATCCCGGATGAACTTGGTTTCTAACATGAATGATTACATGCATATTAAATATGCCCAAAGTTCATATACAGGCGGAGCTCATGATAACTATGGTTTTTCAGAGAGGGTTTTTGACCTTAAAAAAAATAAAAGGCTTATGCTTAAAGAGATCACTTCTATGCCTAAAGCCAAGCTGGAAGCTATTCTGATGAAGAATGTCAATACAATCCCTAATGGAGCTACAGACGAAAAAGGAGAAGTTAAAAACTCTGAAATGCTATTAGTGGAAGCCATTCCTGTAACAGATAATTTCTATTTTGACCAGAAAAACCTATATTTTCATTACAGCCCTTATGAAATTGCCGCTTTTGCAGCAGGAGATATCATCATTCCTGTTTCCTGGAACGAGCTGGTGGGTACCCTGAATTCTGAATTCAAAGAAAGAATGAAAATAAAATAAATAAAATGCTTCCCGATCAGGAAGCATTTTCTATTTTTGCGGTAATGGAAAAAGCAGCGTTTATCATCAACCCCTTTTCGGCTAAAAAAAATTATCAGCCGTTTCTTAATGAACTTAAAAAAAAGGTCGATAATCCCTTGTACTATGTCTCTGAGTCTATTCCGGGGACAGATGATTTCATCAGAACCCACTTTGATGAGGTGGATATATTTGTAGCGATCGGAGGGGACGGAACTATTTCTACCGTTGCCAAAAACCTGATCAATACAGAAAAGATTCTGGCCATTTTTCCAGCCGGATCCGGAAATGGCTTTTCCAATGAAACCCGGTTTAACAAAAATCTGGATGAACTTTTAGAAAAAATCAAAGCCGGAAAATCCAAAAAGATTGATACCTTTATGGTCAATGAAAGGCTTTCAATCAATGTTTCAGGAACAGGTTTTGACGGTAAAGTAGTCAAAGAGTTTGAAAAAACAAGCCGCGGTTTTAAAAATTACATTAAAGTTTCCCTTAAAACTTTCTTTAACTATAAACCAATCAAGGTTAAGTTTTTTGATGAAGAATACCAGAAATATAACGGAAAATACCTGATGCTGAATATTGCCAACACCCGCCAGTTCGGAAACAATGCCTATATTGCCCCGAATGCAAGTAAAAGTGACGGACTTGTTGATATGGTTTTGGTGAAAAAATTTCCGCTTACTTATTCCGCTCTTTTTGCCTTCAGAATGTTTACTAAACGACTGAAAGATGATGAATATGTAACCTATCTTCCCGTTTCTGAAATATCATTTAAGGTAAATACCAAAAACTGGCATCTCGATGGAGAATTCAACAAAATAAAATCCCCTGTCCATGTAAAAGTGCTGCCTGCCAGCCTGAATATCCTGGTTTAATCCTTTGCTTAAAAAATAGTGATAAATTAAGATCCCATCAAATTTCCAGCTTTTTCTCAATCTCAGCCGGATGCTTCAGACAGTATTGCAGCTGTTTTTTATCCAATTGTTTCTCCCAGTTGGCAACCACTACGGTAGCAACAGAATTTCCGATGACATTGGTCAGGGCTCTGCATTCGCTCATAAACTTATCAATTCCCAGAATCAGGGTCATTCCCGCAATCGGGATTTCAGGAACAACAGCAAGGGTAGCTGCTAAAGTAACAAATCCCGCTCCTGTAACACCTGCAGCTCCTTTCGAACTCAACATGGCTACCAGAAGTAGCATCAGCTGTTTTTCAATCGGAAGATCAATATTCAGAGCCTGTGCGATGAATAAAGATGCAAGTGTCATATAAATATTGGTCCCATCCAGATTAAAAGAATAACCGGTTGGAACTACCAGTCCTACAATGGCTCTGGAACAGCCTGCTTTCTCAAGCTTTTCCATAATACCCGGAAGTGCGGATTCAGAAGAGCTGGTTCCTAAAACAAGAAGAAGCTCCTCTTTCAGATAGAACATTAGTTTGAAAATATTGAATCCGTTATACCATGCAACGGCTCCTAAGACCAAAACAACAAACAGAAAAGAAGTAATATAAAATGTAGCGACCAGGAATATCAGATTCAAAACAGAATGAAGGCCGTATTTTCCAATCGTAAATGCCATGGCACCGAAAGCCCCGATGGGAGCCAGTTTCATCAGCATATGAACGATCTTAAAGACCGGTGTTGAAAGATCCTGAAGAAAATCTGTCACTTTCTGGCTTTTTTCCTTTGTTAAAACAAGTGCTACTCCCATTAATATAGCTACTAAAAGTACCTGAAGAATATTTTCACCTACCAGAGGACTGAAAAGCGTTTCAGGAATAATATTCATAATGAATCCTGTAAAAGTAGATTCATGAGCTTTCTGTTGATATTGAGAAACATCTCCTGAAAGAGAAGAAGGATCGATATTTAATCCGTGTCCCGGCTGAAGAAGGTTTCCTACAATCAATCCGATAATCAAGGCTAGAGTGGAAAATGTAAAGAAATAAATCATGGCCTTTACGGCAATCCTTCCAACTTTTTTAAGGTCAGTCATATGAGCAATTCCCAGGGTAAGGGTTATGAAAATCACCGGTGCGATAATCATTTTGACAAGTTTAATGAATCCGTCGCCCAGAGGTTTCATTTTTTCACCCAGTTCAGGATAATAATTTCCTAGAAGAATACCCGCTGCAATAGCGATAATCACCTGGAAGTAAAGCTGTTGATGGAATTTTTTCGCTTTCAAAGATTGGCTTGTTTTCAATGCACGAAAATTAAGAATTTTTATCTTAAAACATGACGAAAGTCATTAATAATTGCAGGTCTTAGCCTAAACCAACAAATAAAAATACAGGATAATGGTTAACCAGAAAGATTTTTATGCCTTTAACGGATGATTTCAGTCTTGAATTTTGTATACTTTTTTGACTACGTAGAATCTTCGATTTTCAAGAAAAAGTATAATGGGAAAAAACAATAATTTTTAAATTTCTGCTAACTCTTTTTTTGTCTGTCCCCAGATCGCGGAAACTTTAACCTTTCAAATAAAATGTGAACAAAAAATATCCCGGATCATACTACCCGGGATATTTTTATAAAATTATATTCAGATACTGGTTATTCAACAGCAACAGAGTCATCACCACGGCCATCTGCCACAGCATGAATATTTCCGTTGTCATCAAGGACAATCATTTCTGTTTTTCCGATTTGCTTTACCTTTTCAATCACATAGTTCTTACTTTGCAGTTCAGCAATGGTACTTTCGGGGAAATTATTTTCCACTTTTATCGTTTCCGGAAGCCATTGATGATGAAATTTAGGAGCATTGACAGAGATATTGGCATTGAGTTTAAAATCAACGACGTTGACAATTGACTGGTACACAGAGGTAGGGATTGTTGTTCCTCCCGGAGTTCCTACAACCATATAAGGTTTCCCGTTTTTCAGAAGAATGGTTGGAGTCATGGAAGAAAGCATCCTTTTATTGGGTTGAATTGAATTAGCTTCTCCGCCTACTGCTCCGAACATATTCGGTACGCCGGGTTTGATGGAGAAATCGTCCATTTCATTATTTAAGAAAAATCCTGCTCCCGAAACTACGACTTTGCTTCCGTAATAACCGTTAAGTGTTGTGGTTACAGAAGCTGCATTTCCGTCTTTATCCAGAACAGAAATATGGGTAGTCTGGGTAGATTCTTTCGGCTGAGGAATAATTTTTCCAACTTCAGAACTCTGAGTTGCTTTGTTGAAACTGAAACTTTTCCATCGGCTTTTTAAATAATTATCAGAGATCAGATAGGCAGTCTTATCCTGGATAAAGTCTGGATCACCCATGTATTCTGCGCGGTCTGCAAAAGCTCTTCTTTCTGCTTCAGTCATGATCTGAACTGCTTTTGTAGAGTTCTGCTGGTATTTTTCAAGGTTTTCAAAGCTGGCCATTCTGAGCATTTGAGCGAGAAGAACACCCCCGCTTGAAGGCAAAGGCATGGAAACCACATTATTGCCTTTATAATCAAATTCTAAAGCTTTTCTTTCTGCAACTTTATAGTTTTTAAGATCTTCCAGCGTAATAATTCCGTTGCCTCTTTTCATTTCAGCAACCAGAAGTTCAGCGGTTTTTCCTTCATAGAAACCTTTAGCTCCCTGCTTCTGGATTAGTTTCAAGGTTTCGGCAAGTTCTTTCTGAATCAGAAGATCGCCTGCTTTCCATGGATTGTCTTTTATAAAAACGATGGAAGATGTATTGTGTTTTTTGAAATATTCCCTGTTGTTATTGAGCATATCGGCTTCCTGCTCCGTGATGGCAAACCCCTGTTCCGCCAGATCAATGGCTGGCTGGATGATCTTTTCCATGGGCAGTTTGCAATGTTTTAAAGTAGCGAAAAAGCCGGCAACGCTTCCCGGAATGCCTACTGCCAGTCTTCCGTTTTGAGAAAGATCCGTATCTGCTTTTCCTTTTTTATCGATGTACATGTCTCTGGAAGCCTTTTTTGGGGCAGTTTCCCTATAATCCAAAGTAAATTTCTCCCCATTGTTTTTCACCCCGACTAAAAATCCGCCTCCGCCGATATTTCCGGCCTGGGGATATACAACGGCTAAAGCGTATTGTGCAGCTACAACAGCATCATAGGCATTTCCACCCATTTTAAGAACTTTTGCGCCTGCTTCACTGGCTAGAGGATGGGCAGATACCACAACACCTTTGTTCTTTACTTTTACCTCTTTTACAATGCTGATATCAGTGAACTGGGCCCAGTACAATTGACCGGCCAGCAATACCGCAGCAATAAAAAACTTCTTCATAGGATTTTCTTTATAACAAAAGTAGATATTTTTTCAATGTAAAGAGCGGCCTTTTAAACCTATGAGGTATTCCGGATTGACAGGTGTGGTAAACAAAAGAGATGTGAAACCTGATCTTATTGACGATTTTTTACTGAAAGTTAATTATGAGTGGTTTCCCGGAAATCTGAATTCTTATGATGATTTTTTTCAATAGCTGTTATAGAGCCCGTTTTTAAAGTCACCTTTTTTATTATGATAAGCATGATTTTTTTACTTTTGTACAATTCTAAAAAAATCTGAAAAATGGAATCCTATACGGAAAGAATACTGATCACGGGAGCCTTGGGACAAATAGGCACCGAACTTACCAACAGACTTGTTGAAATTCACGGAGCAGACAATGTGGTTGCTTCAGGACTGGACAGATGGCAGGAAGGAATTACTTCTGCGGCTCATTACGAGAGAATGGATGTTACCAATACCCAGTTAGTAAGACAGGTTATTAAAGATTATGATATCACAACAGTGTATCACCTGGCTTCGCTTTTATCCGGGACCTCTGAAAAGCAGCCTATTTTTGCATGGAAACTAAATCTGGAACCTCTTCTTCACTTTTGTGAAATGGCGAAAGAAGGACTTATTAAAAAGATCTTCTGGCCAAGTTCAATCGCTGTGTTCGGAAAAGGAATTCCAAAGCATGATGTAGGGCAGGATGTTGTTCTTAATCCGACTACCGTGTACGGAATCTCTAAAATGGCAGGAGAGAAGTGGTGCGAATACTATTTCGATAAGCATGGAGTAGATGTAAGAAGTATCAGGTATCCGGGATTGATTTCATGGAAAACTCCTGCTGGGGGAGGAACTACGGATTATGCTGTGGAGATTTTTTACAAAGCCATAGAAGATGGAAATTATACAAGTTTCATTTCTGAGAATACAGGAATGCCAATGTTGTATATGGATGATGCCATCAATGCAACCCTGAAATTAATGGAAGCCCCGAAAGAAAGTTTAACCGTTCGTTCATCATACAACCTGGGAGGAATGTCATTTACTCCGAAAGAACTGGCGGAGGAAATCCAAAAAGAAATACCGGAATTTACGATCGATTACAACCCGGATTTCAGACAGGCAATTGCAGATTCATGGCCGGCTTCCATCGATGATTCTGTGGCTAAAAAAGACTGGGGATTAACCTACGATTTCGGAATTTCTGAGATGACGAAGGACATGATTAAAAATCTTAAAGTAAAATTAGCTAAGAATTAATTGCTTAAAGTTAAAATTTAATTAAAAACTTATTTAACATCTGATTTTTAATTAATTATAAAATATATCTAAAATTTAATTAATATGATATTGTTAACTTTTAACATCCTGAATATTGAAGCTTCTGTGAAAAAAGAGGCTCAGATCTCCGATGAAGAAAGATTGAAAATTACAGAAGACAATACCAAAGCACTGTTAAGAATTTTAGATATTCATGACGTAAAAGCAAGTTTTTTTATAGAGATTTCTATTGCAGAAAAACTTAAAAATCTAATCAAAGCAATTTCATCCCAAGGGCATGAAATTGCTTTTTATAACAAGGGCTCCAATCTTCAGGAAATTGAAGAGGTGAAAAAAAGTATTCAGGAACTTCTGGAAAAACAGATCCGGGGAATCCGGCAGAAAGATCATAAAGAATCTCAGGAGAATCTGAAATCTCTGGAATTTAATTATATTTCCAATATCGACAATGCGGATATTCTTTTTCCGTTCAAAAGACTGGAAAGGGATACCGAGATCACGGAAGAAGACGGACTGAGCATCGTTCCGGAAAGTATCTCTCCTTACAGCCAGCTGCCGTATAATGATTTTGTGTTTCAAATCCTGCCAATGAAGTATTATCAGAACATGGTATTTGAAACGCTGAAGAAGGATGATTTTGTTCTGATCTATCTTAATTCCTGGCAGTTTACCGATTTTAATAAATATCGGTTTGATATCCCGTTTTACAGGAGCTTGTTTTCGGGCAAAAAAATGGAGGACAAACTAGATGCCCTCCTTACCTGGATCAACGAGAAAGAGCTGGCTACTTCCCGGATGAAAGATTATATATTTTAGTAATACAATCAGTAATTATAAAGATAGCTCAGAAAGAGCTGGAGATTATTTCGGCTAATTCCAAGGCACAGCTTTACTGCTTGTTGTATTTTGATGTAAAAAATGATTATTATAAATTATTTTAAATGATTTTTTTTATCACTTGGTGGTTTTTAATTCATGTTTGCTTTCAGAGCTCAGAAGCTGTACATAATTGAATTTAAGGCTTTTTATATCTGTTTTTTGAAATTAATAAGGGGTCCTGAAGTAAGTAGGAGAGCAAGAGATAAAAAGCTATCTAATTACTCTGTTTAGCCCCCCTCTTTTTTTTTAAAACCTTACATCAGTATCCTGCTAGCTCAGCTCAAAAAGTGTAATTTCCGGCAAAACACCTACTCTTCCCGGATAGCCAAGGACTCCGAATCCTCTGTTAACGTAAAGCATTTTTCCTTCACTTTCATATAAATCTGCCCATTTGGGGTAACGGTATTGTACCGGAGACCATTTTACATTTTTCAGATCAAGTCCGAACTGCATTCCGTGGGTGTGTCCGGAAAGAGTTAAATAAATGTTTCCGGGGTGTTTTTTCACGACGTAATCAAAATGGGTAGGATCATGGCTCATAAGGATCTTCGGAGCGGATTCCGGAACTCCTTTTAAGGCCTCGTCAATTTTTCCGAATTGAGGGAAAGGTTTTAATCCCCAGTTTTCAACCCCGAGGATGTATAGTTTTTCACCATTTCTTTCAATGATTCTGTTTTCGTTTCTCAGCATATCAAATCCAGCCTGTTTTTCATAATCGATAAGAGTATCGAGATTTTTCTTTTTAGCATCCAGAGAGGTCCAGGTTACATAATCACCATAATCATGATTTCCTAATACGGCCAACTTTCCGTCTTTGGCTTTGATTTTTGAAAATAACGGAATGAAAGGTTTGAACTCATCGGCTACATTATTGACCATATCTCCGGTAAAAAGAACAAGATCAGGTTTCTGTTCATTGATCAGGTCTACAGCATGTTGCAGTTTGCTTGGATCTGGAAAGCTTCCGCTGTGAACGTCAGAGATCTGAATGACTTTGTATCCTTTGAAACTTTTGCCCAATCCCGGGATTTTCACTTTGATTTTTCTTACCTTATGTCTGTATTTCCCGAAAGTAATTCCATCAATAAAAAGTGCTGAAAGTACACCTCCGAGACCTAGTCCTACCAGGCTCAGGAATTTTCTTCTCTCAGGGAAAAAGTTTTCTTTAGGCTGTGTTAGGCCTACTAAATAGCTTCCGGTTCTGAAAATATCATCAATCAGCAAAAACAGGACAATGAAAATTTTCGGAAGAATAAAGATCAGGAATAGAGAGATGGCGATCTGGGCTCTCAGGGAAGTTCTGTCTGCCTTTTGGAAATGAGAAATTTCGTAGGCGAAAAATCCGTAAACAGCTAAAGACACGACCCAATATCCGAGCCGTACCCAGAAATTATCGGTTAAGGTTCTTATTGCCTGATAAATATAAACTTCCAAAATAAAGAAGATACCGGCAACAATTAAAAAATTTTTCATGATCAGATCTAAAAAAAGCACAAAAGAAGACTTCCTTTTGTGCTTTTATATTTTTTAATTAAAATTAGTATTAAGGAAATCTGTAAACGATAGCATTGATGTTCATTCCGGCGCCTACCGAAGTCATCACAATGTTACCATTATCTTTAAACGATTGACCCTCCATTTTTCCTTTAATTATTAAATCATACATGGTGGGAATTGTTGCAACTGACGTATTTCCAAGGTCTTGGATTGTCATAGGAGAGATTGAATGGTCGTAATCTTTGATGTCATAAAGCTTGTGAAGCCTTTCAATCATGGCGTAATCCATTTTGGCATTAGCCTGGTGGATCAGGATTTTATCGATGTCTTCAATAGAAAGTCCGGCTTCATCAATGGTTTCTTTGATGGCTACAGGAACATTTTTAAGAGCATATTCATAAATTTTTCTTCCCTGCATTCTTACGAAAATGCGGTTCTGATCAGCGTCTTTGTTGATAGATGGTCCGTTGGCCAGGTAATTCAGTTCAATACCATTATCACAGATTGTGTTGTGAGAAATGATTCCTACATTTTCGTCATCAGTAGCTTTTACTACTACAGCACCTGCACCGTCTGCAAAGATCATTCTGTTTCTGTCGTACGGATCAGTTACTCTGCTTAATGTTTCACCTCCAATGACAAGGATGGTTTTTGCTGTTTTAGCTTTGATTAAATTATCTGCTAAAATCATTGCTTCCACCCATCCCGGGCATCCGAAAAGCATATCATAGGTAACGCATTTTCTGTTTTTGATGCCTAGCTTGTTCTTCACTCTTGCTGCCATTGTCGGCATAAAATCTGCATATCCGTTTTGAGTTACTTCCCCAAAATTACTTGCATAAATGATATAATCGAGTTCTTCACCATCTATTTTTGCGTTTTCAATAGCGAGTTTAGCAGCTTCATAACCGATTTGTGAGTTGGAAAGATCGTCCTCAATAAATCTTCTGTTTTCTATTTCTGTGATTTCTACAAACTTGGCAATAGTTTCTTCCGCAGGCTTTTCAATCTTCACCCCGTCTTCCGTATAGAACTCAGAATCCATGAAATAGTCTCTACCAATAACTCTGTTAGGAATATAGGATCCGGAACCAATAATGATCGTATTCGGCATTCGTTTATATGATTTTTTTAAAGATGCAAAGTTAATAATTAATATTAATAACGGAGAATTAAAAATATTATTAAATTTGCAAAAATTGTACTTTACAATCTATGAAAAACAATCCGTCCTTAAAAGGCTTACTTATTGCAGCTGTGGCGTTTATCGTTGCCTTTGGGATCTACTTCCTTTTTTTAGCTAAGAAGAATTATTATGTCGTAGATAATCCTACCCCCAATACGTATTATTTTAAAATCAATAACGGTTCCGAAGGTATTATCTCTGCCGGGCAGTCTGTGCATGTTGATCTGAATAAAGGAAAAAACTCTATCAAAGTTTTTGACCAGAATAAAAAAATGCTCTATGATTCCGCATTTGAAGTGAATAAAATTCGTGGTCTGCTTAATATTGCGCACCAGGATTATTACGTCAATGATCAGTATTACGGATATAACCTTAAAAAGGATTCACTGCTTATGCAGTTGGGCAAGACAACCATTGATGGTAAAGAGTATTTCGGAGGAGCTAAGCATTTTAACAGGCTGTTTACGGATGATTTTTATTACAATGTGGACGAAGATTATGATAAACTGATCAAAAATATCCAGAAAGTGGAATCCAGATCGAAAATCTTCAGAAAACAGGATTACCTTAATTATTATAAAGAATATTACAAGTTTTAAGTTTTGACAAAAGATATTACCAAAGTTACTCCCTATAATTCCGAGGCTACAAAGAAGAGCCAGGTAGAGGATATGTTCGACAATATTGCACCGAAGTATGACCTTCTGAATCATGTTTTATCTATGAAAATTGATGTTTTGTGGAGAAATACATTGGTGAAAATGATGAAAAATGACAGTCCCCAGGAAGTGCTGGATGTGGCTACAGGAACGGGAGATCTGGCGATCACCATCGAAAAAGGAACCGGTGCAAAAGTAATTGGTTTGGATTTATCACAACAAATGCTAAATGTTGGCGTTATTAAAATAAAAAAACTTAAATTAGACGGCAAAATTTCCATGCAAAAAGGAGATGCGGAAAATTTACCTTTCGAGGACAATAGATTCGATGCTGTTTCCGTTGCATTTGGAGTGAGGAATTTTGAAAACCTTACCAAAGGTTTGGCAGAATTAAGAAGAGTAGTTAAAGATAACAAGAGTGTTTATATACTGGAGTTTTCAAAGGTTGAGGGGTTCTTAGGACCATTTTATATGTTTTATTTCAAAAATATATTACCTGCCATTGGCAGATTGGTTTCCAAAGATAATAGGGCATATACATACCTTCCGGATTCTGTAAATGCTTTTCCTTTCGGGGAGAAGATGAAACAAATTCTTTTAGATACAGGATTTAAGAAAGTAGAATATAAAAAACTAAGTTTAGGTATAGCCACAATTTATAAAGCAACAAAGTAACCTATGAATAAATTTTTATTAAGAGCACTGGTTTTAGCCTCAGTAAATATCGCTGTTTTCGCAGATGCGCAATTCAGAACCCGAAACAGAATGGATAAGTTGGAAGACTTTGACGAACAGAAATTCAGTTGGGGTTTTTACTTGAATGGCAACAGACTGGACTACCGTATCGTTCTTCACCCAAGATATGGTATGAATGGGAATCAGAATCTTGTTACATCTAAAGAAAGTTACAGTTTCGGTGCGGGTCTTATCGCCAAATGGAGACTGAACGATTATTTGGATTTAAGATTAGAACCAGGCTTACAATTTGCTCAGAGGCAGTTGATCTTTGAAACGCAGTCTAATGACCAGTATGCAGCTGGAACTTTAACAAACCCTGCGTTTATGCCTTTTCCTTTAACGGATAAAGACAAAACAAGAGAGATTAAATCTACTTTGGTAGACGTTCCTGTACTATTGGAGCTTCACGGTCAGAGATGGTATAACTCAAGACCTTATATCGCTGCGGGGGTTAACTATATTGTAAACCTTCAGTCTAACTCTACTTCGGAAGATGACAATATGCAGCAGGTATTCAGATCAACCACGCATAACTTTGCATGGTCTGCTGAAATGGGAATTCAGTTCTATTTTAATAAATTTAAACTGACTCCTGCCGTGAGAGGAACATTCTTTATGAATAACGAGAAAGTGGCGGATAATGCCAATACACCTCCATACTGGGCTACTGCAATGTCTACTCTTCAGACAAGAGCAATAATGTTCGTGTTGAAGTTTGAGTAAAAAATACTTTATAAAAAATATATAAGGAGATGCTTCTGCATCTCCTTTTTTGTGAACAGATCAAAATATTGGGACATTTATTTTTGTTACTGTTAATATTTTGTTATTTTTGCTATTAGTTAGAATATACAAAACCTGAAATGCTTCAAGATTTAGAAAACAATTTTTCAGAATTAGAAAAAAAGATTTTGAATTTACAAAAGAATTATAAAAATCTTGCTGAAAAATTATCAGAATTAAATACTGAGCATGAAGAACTGAAAAAGAGATACGACGAGGAGAGGAGGAAAAATCAGGTATTAGCAGAAGAACAAAAAAATATAAAACTTTATTCAGCAATATCAGGAAATCCGGAACATAACAGGCTGATGAAAAATCATATCAACAGACTGGTGAAGGAAATAGATTTCTGTATTGCACAGCTTCAAAACAGTGGATTATAATGGAGGTAAGAAGAATAACCGTAAACATTGCAGGAAGAGTGTATCCGCTGAACGTACCGGCCGCAGAGGAAGAAACTTTGCGTAAGGTAGGGAAGCAGATTGAAAATATGATTAAAGATTTTGAACAGAATTTCGATGTAAGAGATAAACAGGATGCTCTGGCTATGTGCGCCCTTAAATTAGGAACCAATGCCGAAGTGGTATCTCTTAACTACGATAAAAATATAAATTCTACCAATGAAAGATTAATAAAGATTAATCAGTCGTTGGATGAAATCGGGAAATAGATTTTTTTTCCTGGAAAAGACTGCCTACAATAATTCTAACACATTAAAGGTAAACTCAACGCTAAACAATTACCGAACAAATGTCCGCTGAATGGCGTGCCGGTTCGTCCGGATTACAGACAGCAGAAATCAGTTCAAATCGTGTTGATTAGGAGTTTACTCTCAATCTCTGGATTATTGTGGGCTTTTTTTATTTAGATATGAAGACAATTAAAACTCAATATATATTATGACAGCAGCCATTATAGCCGGCGTTATTTGCTTAGTTATCGGGGCAGTACTAGGGATGTTTTTCTCTAGAAGCTCACTGAATACTAAGGCAAAATTTATTATAGATGATGCAAAGAAAAATGCCGAAAACCTTATAGAAAAAGCAAACGTTCAAGCTGAATCCATAAAGAAAGAAAAGAATCTTCAGGCCAAAGAAAAATTCTTGGAACTGAAATCACAGCATGATGCAGACATCCAGTCCCGCGAAAAGAAAATGCAGGAAGTAGAAAAAAGGACTAAAGACAAAGAGCACAAGCTGAATGACGAATTAAGCAAGACAGGAAAACTTGAAAAAGACCTTGACAAGCAGATCGCAGATTATGCTAAGAAAAATGAAATCTTAGACAGAAAACAGCAGGAACTGGATATAGCAACCGCTAAAAAAGTGGAAATCCTTGAAAAAATATCCAATTACACCGCAGAAGAAGCTAAAGCAGAATTGGTAGAAACCATGAAAGCTGAGGCTAAAACAAGAGCTCAGGCACACGTTCAGGGAATCATGGAGGAAGCTCAGATGAACGCCAAGAACGAAGCCAGAAAAATTGTTATCCAGACGATTCAGAGAATCGGAACCGAGCAGGCTATCGAAAATTCAGTATCTGTTTTCAACATTGAATCTGATGAAGTAAAAGGTAGAATTATCGGTAGAGAAGGTAGAAATATCCGAGCTTTAGAAGCAGTAACAGGTGTAGAAATTATTGTTGATGATACCCCTGAAGCCATCCTTCTTTCATGTTTCGATCCGGTAAGAAGAGAGATTGCAAGATTATCCCTTCACAGACTGGTAACGGATGGAAGAATCCACCCGGCAAGAATTGAAGAAGTGGTGGAAAAAACAAGAAAACAAATCGAGGAAGAAATTATTGAAGTAGGAAAAAGAACCATTATTGATTTGGGAATCCATGGATTACATCCTGAATTGATCAAGATTGTAGGTAGAATGAAATACCGTTCTTCTTACGGACAAAACTTACTTCAGCACTCAAGAGAAGTAGCGAATATTGCTGCAACTATGGCTGCTGAACTAGGACTAAACGTAAAATTAGCCAAAAGAGCAGGTCTTTTACATGATATTGGTAAAGTTCCTGAGCAGGAATCTGAATTACCGCATGCTTTATTAGGAATGCAGTGGGCTGAGAAATACGGAGAAAATCCAGAGGTTGTCAACGCAATCGGAGCTCACCACGATGAAATTGAAATGAAATCTCTGTTATCACCAATCATCCAGGTAGCTGATGCGATTTCAGGAGCAAGACCGGGAGCAAGAAGACAGGTATTGGAATCTTATATCCAGAGACTGAAAGACCTTGAGTCTGCAGCATTAAGCTTTGACGGTGTATCCAGCGCTTATGCAATCCAGGCAGGTAGAGAACTGAGAGTAATGGTAGAAAGCGGAAAAGTGAACGATGAAGTAGCTTCTCAGTTATCTTACGATATCTCAGAAAAGATCCAGAACGAACTTACTTACCCTGGACAGGTGAAAGTAACCGTAATCAGAGAAACAAGAGCTGTGAATATTGCAAGATAATAACAGATCAAGATATTTTATAAAAACCTTTCAAGAAATTGAAAGGTTTTTTATTTTTATCAAAACTTAAAAATGCAAGAACTGTCTTTGTCTTCAAAACTGAAATACATTTTTTCTATTCCCGTCATTATTTCTGCTTTGGGATATTTCGTAGATATTTATGACCTGCTGCTATTCGGGATTGTGAGAATTCCCAGTTTAAAAGCACTGGGTCTTAATCCGGATACCGATGGAACTTTTATCCTGAACTGTCAAATGGTAGGGCTTCTTATCGGAGGGGTTTTCTGGGGAATTTTTGGAGATAAAAAAGGAAGGCTTTCTGTGCTTTTTGGTTCTATTTTGGTCTATTCCCTGGCGAATATAGCCTGTGGATTTCTACCTTACTTTCCTAAAGAGCATTTGGTGTATCAATATGCCGGGTTAAGGTTTATTGCGGGTATCGGACTGGCTGGAGAGCTGGGAGCGGGAATTACCCTTGTTTCTGAAAGCCTGCCGAAGAATCTCAGAGCAATTGGTACCTCAGTTGTGGCTGGTTTTGGTCTCATGGGGGCAGTAGTGGCTCAATTGACTGTAGAACTGGCCGGAGGGTGGAATATTTCCTACATTATCGGTGGTATCATGGGAATTTTGCTGCTGCTGTTAAGGATCAGTGTTTCAGAATCAGGAATTTATAAGAATATTGAACATAAAAATGTCTCGAAAGGAAATTTTCTTTCTTTTTTTACCCATAAAGACCGTCTGATCAGGTACCTGAAATGCATAGCAATAGGGTTGCCTACCTGGTACTGTATAGGTATTCTTGCTGTTTTAGCCAATCAGTTTGCTCCTGAGTTCGGAATAAAAGATATTAGCCCCGGAAAAGCAATTATGTGGGCTTATGTTGGGATTTCTGTTGGCGATCTGATGAGCGGCTTTATCTCTCATGCCTTGAAATCACGTAAAATGGCCATATTTTATATGCTGCTTTTCACGGTGGTTGGAGTAGGGATCATGCTGTTTGGAAATACTGAGACAGAAACCAAATATTATATCTTCTGCGTATGGCTGGGATTAGGAACCGGGTATTGGGCGATGTTCGTTACTCTGGCGGCAGAACAGTTCGGAACCAATATCAGAAATACAGCAACCACAACCGTGCCTAATATGGTAAGAGGCTTGGTGCCGGTAATGATTCTGGCCTTTGATCTTTTAAAGAATAATTTTACGGTAATAATAAGTGCGGCTATAGTAGGAGTTGTTGTTTTTGGACTTGCATTTTATTCTTCATTGACAATTTCTGAGACACATAATAAAAATCTAGAATTTATAGAATAATTTATTCAGTTTAAAAGCTATATTTTTAAAATTTGTTATAATTTTTTATAATTTGTGTAATAAATTAAACATATGGTTATTGTGAATGCTTATTATTGGTTTAATCAATGCGAATTTTATTGTTTTGTGTTTATGATTATTTAGTTTTGAAATGTAATAAAAAACAAATATTAATCTTAAAGCAAAATTATTATGAAAAATGCGAAGAAACTAAAAGCAGCAGATTTGAAAAACATTAAAGGAGGAGCAAGTGGAACTCCAGATTTATCTAAGTGTTATTGCGTTTGTGGAGGAGTTGTAGGTGGTCCGGAATATTGTGCTGACTATGTGAGTTGCCCACTAGACTTCTAATCATTATTCTCATGTAGCGATTGAAAGCTATCCAGATGGAATAGTATTATCAAATTTTATTTGCAAATAGCCTTTCGGAATTTCCGGGAGGCTATTTTATTTTAATCTTTTGTGCGCGTCACGGTTTGTTGTGAAAATCGGAATTTAAAGCTGTATAAGTTTAAAATCAGTATATTATTGAGATTTACACTGAATTATGTTGCATGTGATTAATATTTGTTTAACTTTGAAAGACAACTGAATTATATTATTAATCTCCAACCTAAATCACAATCATTATGAAAAACGCTAAAAAACTAACAAAAACAGATCTTAAAAACATTGTAGGAGGAGTTGGCGGAGTAGCGACTCCCGATCTTTCAAAATGTGGCTGCAGCTGCACAGGAGCGGTAACAGGGCCAACCTACTGCATAAAGTATAAAAGATGTCTTCAGGTAATGACTTGCTGATATAAAAACATTTCATACAGTAAAACCTTTCAAGAAATTGGAAGGTTTTATTTTTAAAGCTGTCCGGGCTTTTCTTTACAGGGCAAAACAATAACTTTTAACTTTCATTTTAAAATAAAAATAAATATAAACACTTTTAAGAGCTTTAAAAAAGAAGTCCATTATCATTTTCTTGAACCATTATAATACACTGCTATTTTCAGATATCAAGGCTGTTGAAAGCATCAGGTAATAAAATTGTTTAATAAATATACCGGATCAGAAACTCTTTATTATATCAATAATACTAATGATATCAAGCTTTTATTAAATTTTATAATAAATTATGTTGCGAATAATTAATATTTGTTTAACTTTGGAAGGTAACTAAACTATATTATTAAATCTCAAAACTAAATCACAACCATTATGAAAAATGCTAAAAAACTAACAAAAACAGATCTTAAAAACATTGCAGGAGGAATAAGCGGAAAACCTGATTTATCTCTTTGCGGATGCAGTTGCTCAGGTTCTGTAACCGGACCATGGTACTGCGTGCAGTATATCGCCTGTACACAAGGATATAACTGTGGCGAGGCAGCAATGTAAGAATGATTTCAGTTAAGAAATAAACATTTCCACATTTAATATGCAAAAGCCTTTCGGATTTCCGGAAGGTTTTTGTGCTTTAAGCTTACAATAATAAGTCCGCTTCATCGAATCAACTGAGTTAATTCCTACCTTTGCCTCCTGAAATAAGCAGTATTATAAATGTTTGCGTTCCAAAAAAATAGGTGCAATTTGAATTAATTATAAGTTGATTATTTATCCGGAATAGAGATACTTTCCCATGCATTCCACTAAAAAATAATATAAAGCAAACTTCCTATGCTGATTACGATCCATAAGATAACAGCCATTGCCAATGGTTTAATTCCAATCGTTTTTAAAGTCTGTATCGAAAGAGTAGAACCAATAAAAAATAAAGTCAGATTCAGTCCGGATTTGGCGAGTGAAGTTACACTGCTGCTAAAACGTTCAAAGACAGGAAAATAAGTATTCAGAAGAATAGCAAGAACAAACCATCCGATAAACCATGGAATTTTAATTTTAGACTTATTGTTTTTGAAAATAAACATGGTAATCACAGAGACCGGAATAATCCATAGCGCACGGGCCAGCTTTACCGTTGTAGCAGTTTTTAAGGCTTCAAATCCGTATTTTCCGGCAGCACCCACTACAGAGCTGGTATCATGAATTCCTACTGCACACCACAATCCAAACTGCTCCTGTGAAAGATCAAGCATATGCCCGATAACGGGATAGATAAATAAAGCGATAGAATTTAAAGTAAAAATGATGGCAAGCCCCAACGATATTTCTTTGCTATCTGGTTTTATGATAGGAGAGACGGCTGCAATGGCACTTCCTCCGCAGATTGCTGTTCCGGCGGAAATCAGATAAGAAAGTTTCTTCTCCAGCTTAAATACCCGTCCCAGAAAATATCCCAGTACCATAACGGTTATAATACTCATTACAGTTAAAAGAAAACCAGATTTTCCGGCTTGTAAAGCTTCATCAAGTTTAAGTCCGAAACCCAAGCCGACAATGGAAACCTGAAGAAGCAAATGAATATATTGATGAAGATGCTTCTCAAATGGATTTCCAATAAGAACAACTAAAACAAACCCGGATGCTAAAGCGATCGGTGAAGAAACCCATGGTGTGAGACAAAAAACAGCAAAAATGATAAAAATTATTTTACGTAACGCGTTGTTTTGGATGAAATCTTTCATATAACAAGTTTTGAAATCAGATCCCAAAATTCCGTAATTTAATATTACAAAGTAAATCGTATTTTGTTATAATGGATAACTTTTTATTATAACTAAAGGTGAAAGGTGAAAGATGTTTTTGTTAGACGAAGTTATGTTGTGTGTTTTAATTAGCTGGTAAATCTCAAAAACAATTTAATTAATTCTGATTGTTCCCCTTTGGGAAGGATGAAATGGAAATTTCTTTCGATGCTGAAGTTTTTAATATCAACTACTGTAAGGGTTTTGTTTTTCAGTTCATTGATGATGGTGCTGATAGACAGGAATGCCATAGAGTCTGAATGAAGAAGGTAATTTTTGATGCTTTCACTGCTTCCCAGCTGAATAACCGTATGAAGTTCTTCAATATCAACATCTTTTTCCTTTAATCGGTTTTGAATAAACTCCTGCGTTCCCGAGCCCTGTTCCCGGAAAATAAGATCCAGGCTGTAAAGATCCTTCAGGCTTAATGTCTTATGGGCTAAAGGATGATCAGATTTTGCAGCCAGCACAATTTCGTCAGCTTTAAACGGTTGGTAATCAAAAAAAGAAGACTGAGATTCTCCTTCAATGATACCAAGATCTATTTTACCTTCCTTTAAAAGATCAGAAATAATTTCAGTATTGTGAGCGATCAATTCGATCTTAATATCTTTGTAATAACTAATGAATTTGGCAAGAATTTCAGGAAGTACATACTGGGCAACGGTAGTACTGGCTCCAATAATGAGCTTTCCTTTGTGCTGTTCATTAATTTGGCTGATCTCAAATTCCAGGTCGCGGTAGATATTCCGGATCTTTTCAGCATATTCAAATAAAATTTTTCCACCTTGTGTAAGCTGAATAGAAGTCCCTTTTCGGTCAAACAGCTTTGTTCCCAGCTGGCTTTCAATCTCTTTAATGTGTTTGGTTACGGCAGGCTGGGAAATATGCAGCTCTTCTGAAGCCTTGGTAAAGCTCAGTCTGGAAGCTGTTGTATAGAAAACTTTTAATCTGTAATCAAACATCCTGTGGATTTATGGGGCAAACTTAAGGATTTTCCGGGAAAGAGACCGTGGAAATGGTCAATGGTGAATTGGCTTTGCCGTGAATTTTTACGCACAGCCCCAATTCACCATTGACTTACACAGCAAAATTCACCATTGACATTTCTACCACTTTTACAAAAACTCCGAAACAGACTTATCTTCCTGAGCTGCATACCTTCTGTTCTTAGCTTCTCCAATCTTCTGTTTCGTATAAATACTGTTATGGCCGGAAAGTAGGTAAGATACTACACAGGCAGTCGCTATATAAACTCCGGATTCAGCTCCGAAAAGTTCGATTCCCATCAACATACAGGCCAAGGGAGTATTAGTTGCTCCGGCAAAAACGGCAACAAACCCCATTCCGGCAAGCAGACCAAACGGCAGCGGAATAAAAAGAGACAAAGCGCTTCCTAAAGTGGCTCCGATAAAAAATAAGGGAGTTACTTCACCACCTTTGAATCCGGCAGAGAGTGTGATTATCGTCAATATCATCTTTAAAGCAAAATCATAAAGGGGAAGCTGCTTTTCGAAAGATTCTACAATAACCGGAACGCCAAGACCAATATATCTTGTAGTTCCCATAGCGAATACTGTTAAAGCGATAATAATACCTCCAATTACAGGGCGAAATGGAGGATATGTGATCTTTGATTTAAAAACCAAACCTGCCCAATGGATAACCCTGCTGAAAGCAGCAGCGCAGATTCCAAAAATAATACCAGCCAGAATACTATATAGAAAAGGCAGAAATTCCAGTTTGGGGATAATGTCGATATGATAATGAGTGTGTTTTATATTCCAGAGACTGGTGGCCCAATCAGCAAGAATAGCAGAAGCAAAAGCGGGAAAAATTGCATTATACCGAATTCTTCCGATCAGGAAAACTTCAAGCCCGAATACCGCTCCGGCGAGAGGGGTTCCGAAAACAGATCCAAAACCGGCAGCAATGGCAGCAATCAGCAGAATTTTTCGTTCATTCTTATCCAGTTTGAATGGTTTACTGAGCTGGTCGGCTATGGCTCCGGCCATCTGAAGAGCAGTTCCCTCACGGCCTGCTGATCCTCCAAAAAAATGAGTAGCAATAGTCCCCAGATAAACAAAAGGAGCCATTTTGAACGGAATAGTTTCTTTCGGATCATGGATGCTGTCAATCAGCAAATTGTTTCCGGCCTCAACATCTTTTCCGAAATAATAATATAAAAGCCCGATTAAAAAACCAGCTACAGGAAGCAGAGCAATCAGCCAAAGGTGATTTTCCCTGAAATGAGTTGCCCATTCCAAAGATTGAAGAAATCCCGCAGATGCTGTTCCCACAAGAACTCCAAGGATCATACTAATACACAGCCATTTTGCAAGATAAGGCAGCGCAGGATATTTTCTGAAGAAAAATTGCAGATGAAAAATTGCTTTTCTGTTAAATGTTCGTTGGTTTTTTGACATAATAATCCTGATAAGTTATTGTTAATAATCTCTTAATCAGGCGTCATCAGCTTTTGTAAAGCGGTTGGGTAAGGAAGAGCACCATTTCCTTTTTTGATACTGCAAATATAGGAATTAAGATTACAAGATAAAAGATCTTACCGTTATGTTTAGTATATAGGATAGTGTATTGCTTTATCTATTTCAATAGGATTGTTGTACTTTCTGATAACCTCCTGCATGCTTTTCGTTTGGGTATTCAGTTCATCAACTGTACGGATTTCTTTTCCGTTGATATTGATTTTCAGATCAGTGTTGGTTTTACTGAAATTATTTCGTTCAAAAGCAAACGGATCATTATAAAACTCCATAGTAAGCTTGTATTTCTGCTTTTCACTGATAGGAACCGCCTTATTTCCGAAATTAGATTCTACAAAATTCTGAGTAGAATAAACTTCCGATAGTTTTTGACTTTTAACAAGAGTATAAATAAAGTTATCCTTACCATCTGACAGTTCAAAGATCAGTCCCGGCAGACCCCGGAACTTAAAAGGTCCTTCATTGAAAGGAATGTCTTTACAGAACCACGCGGTCCAGCTTCTGCCTCCGAATTTCGCAACGGCTTTTTGTAAAGTATAGTTTTCAACCTTTTTGGTATCGTCAGAAATAATCCAATTTATTTTGTCGTTGGTTTTGAAAGAATAATATCCTTGTTTAATATTGAGGTAATTTTCATGCTCAAAAGAATTGATCTTTCTTTTCACGATCTGGCCGGACATGTCCGTATAACTGGAATTCATCCCGAACTTTTTATTTAAAGAGTCAGTAATAGCCAGATCCTGTCCATAGAACTTTACTTCTTTTGGAGTAATATCAAGGATCATATTCTGCTTCTCATGATGCTTTTCTGTAGAATCCATCTTATACTGTAACTGATAAATAAACCGATGTGTCTGGGCCTGAACCAAAGCCATAAGTAGTACAGCCGTAATCGTAAAAATATTTTTCATGGGTTATAAAAAATGCGGGGTTTCATTAAACTGTTTATCTAACTATTTTTATCTTCAATTTCATACACTGTTTACAAAAACGGTTTCATTTCGTCTTCTATCTGCGTTCTCAGGTCCATAAGCCGTTTAGCATACTGTTCCTGCTGCTTTTGTTCTTCCGTTTCAGGAACCCATTTGGGTACCGGCAGTTTTTTACCGTTTTCATCTACTGCTACAAAAACAATGATACAGTGTGTTTTTTTATCAAAAGTAGGTTGTTTAAGATTTCTTGAAAAAACATTGATGGCAATATGCATGCTTGATGATCCAGTATAGATCACCTGTGCATCTACTTTAACGACTTCTCCGATTTTGATGGGCTCGTAAAAACGGATTCCTCCTACATAAACCGTCACAGAATAGTTTCCGCTCCATGTCGTGGCGCATGCATAACCTGCCTGGTCAATCCACTTCATGACACTTCCACCGTGTACGTTTCCCCCGTAATTAACATCTGAGGGTTCCGAAATAAACTGAAAAGTAATAGGTTTGTTATCCATCTTTATAAAATTTGAATAAAGTTATTTAATAATTTTCAGAATCTTAGATTAAATCCTACTTTTGAGCAGCGAAACTTCAAATAAAGACCGAAATTTAACCAATAACAGATTAAAAAACAATGAAGAAAGTATTTTATCTTAATACATGCGATACCTGCAGAAAGATTTTAGCACAATTTGACCTTACAGATTGGGAACTTCGTGAGATCAAGAAAGAACCGATAACCAAAGAAGAGCTTGCGGAAATGCATAAAAAGACAAAATCATATGAAGCATTATTCAGCAAAAAATCTACGCAGATTAAAGCAAGAGAACTAGATGTAAAATCTTTGGGTGAGAAAGATTTTAAAGAACTGCTTCTGGATCATTATACCTTTTTGAAACGTCCGGTTTTCCTTACAGAAAAGGAAATTTTTGTTGGAAATGATAAGAAAAATATTGAAGCCCTGAAAGTATTCTTCGGAGTAGAGGAATAGCTCTTGTTCAGTATATAAAAAGTTTCGGCTCCGCAAAGCGGAGCCGAAACTTTTTATATTTAAAATACTACTCATCAGTATTTTAAAGTTTTATTCATATATTTAAAATACCAAAAATAGTAGTATGAATAAAAACATTTTTAAAGCCCAAAAACTAGGCCGGCCAGCATTAAAAGAAATTAGCGGTGGTGGAAAAGTAATTGTAGTCAACTGCTATACGCTTTGTGGTGAAGCCGGAGGAGTAGTTTCAAATCATCCCGGAAGAGGGGATATGTGTACCCCGGACAGGTCACTCTGTTGTTATTGCAGATAATGAAAAATACAGAGATTGTAAAATTTACAGTCTCTTTTTTATTTGTTGATTAATAAAAACCGGAGATTTTTAAAGTCTAAGTGAACTTAAAATAATTTCCCACAGATTCCACAAATTTCACTGATGTTTGCGGATGTTTTTTCTCTCGCAAATTTAGCAGATGTTTATCTTTTGTGAACTTATAAATTCAAAGATATTAAGCTTAAAAATAGCATGAGTGCCAAAATCTTTTGTACCATTGACTTCGTCGAACCTTTGGTTTGTGGTTAAAAGATCTATTGAAAGGAATATTGAGTCATTTATATAAAAAAAGAGACCATCATGAAGACAGTCTCTTATTCAATATCATATCAGAACAATTATACAAAAGGAGCTTTTACCACTTTTGCGGGAATGTTCTTATTTCTTACCTGGATGAAAATTTCAGAACCCAGTTTGAAGTGAGGCTTATCCACATAAGCTAAACCTAAACCGATCTTTTTCATTGGAGACTGTGTTCCGGAAGTTACTTTTCCAATCACGTTTCCTTCAGCATCTACCACAGGGTAGTCATGTCTTGGAACCCCTTTATCCTGAAGCTCAAAACCTACTAATTTTCTGGTTACCCCTTCTTCTTTCTGTTTTGCGAAAACATCTTTAGACACAAAGTCTTTATCAAATTTTGTGATCCATCCTAAACCAGCTTCAATAGGAGAAGTAGTGTCATCAATATCATTTCCGTAAAGGCAGAATCCTTTTTCAAGTCTTAAAGTATCTCTGGCAGCCAGTCCGCAAGGAATAATTCCTTCAGCTTTTCCGGCTTTCATGATTTCGTCCCAAAGTTTTACGGCATCCTCATTGTTGAAATAGATTTCAAAACCACCACTTCCTGTATATCCTGTATTGGAAATGATCAGATTATTTACTCCGGCAACACTTCCTACAGTGAAGTTATAATAAGGAATCTCTGAAAGGTTGGTTTCAGTAAGCTTCTGAAGTATTTCAGTAGCCTTAGGTCCCTGTACAGCCAATAATGACATATCATCAGATGCATTGGTCATTTTAGCCCCAAAAGTATTATATTTTGAAATATGATTCCAGTCTTTATCGATATTGGAAGCGTTTACTACAACAAAATATTTGTCGTCCTCCATCTTATAAACGATAAGATCATCCACGATTCCTCCGTTTTCATTCGGAAGGCATGAATATTGTGCTTTTCCGTTTTCCAGAGCGTCTACATTGTTGGTTGTAACCAATTGTAAAAGGTCTTTAGATCCCGGTCCTTCAATGAAGAATTGTCCCATGTGTGAAACATCAAACAATCCTGCTTTTTCTCTTACCGCAAAGTGCTCTTCCGTTACTCCTGAATATTGTACAGGCATTTCAAAACCTGCAAAAGGTACGATTTTAGCGCCTAAAGAAGCGTGCTTGTCGTATAAAGCTGTTTTCTTCATATTTTAATTCTTATTTCTTTATTTTAAAGCTGTTAAAAGTTTCATTAAAAAGGCTCATATAATTTCCATTCCAGAATTTCTGCCCGCAGTTGATGGAAACCAGATAAATGCTTTTATCTTTCTGAAAAGCCCGGGTAACCCAGAACAGTTTTTCCTTTTCGTCAAAATACTCGTAGAAATATTCTGTATATCCCTTTTTGCCTTTATTTTCTTTGATTTTGTTTTCCTCCTCATTGGATTTGTATAAAGCCAGTATGAATTTTTTCATTTCGGCTTTAGGAATTTCAAGATCGTGGTATTCTGAAATGGTTACAGCACCAATCTCACTCGTAGGAAAAATATTGATAATATCGCTGTCGTTGGTAGATTTCCATCCGTCAGGAACATTAATGGAGTAATTAGGGCTGTCATACACTTTTGATTTCTGAGCAAACAACAAGCTGCCTGATAAAAAAGTGAATGCTAAAAGTGCTTTTTTTATCATTTAAAAATGGTGTTTATATTCTTCAAGGATGATTTTGAACCATTCTGTAAAATGCTCAGGAGAATTGGCTATTTCTTGATCTAGATCTTCCATTGAAATAAACCTTACTTCTTCCACTTCCTCTTTATTTAAATTGAATTCAGATTCGTAATTCCCGGTAAATACATAATCCAGCTCATGTTCCCAGAGTCCTCCGCCTACATCAGCCTTGTAAATGAAATTAAACTTTTCAGAAAGTTCTGTTTCAATTCCCAATTCTTCTTTTAATCTTCGTTGGGCACCTTCCAGATAAGTTTCCTCTTTTCTGGGGTGAGAGCATACCGCATTAGTCCATTGGTTAGGAGAATGGTATTTCCCGGAAGCTCTTTTCTGAAGAAGCATTTCCCCGTTGTTGTTAAAAAGAAATACAGAAAATGCACGATGCAGAAGCCCGTTGACATGAGCCTGCTGCTTTTCCATCAAACCCAGAACTTCATCTTCAGGATTTACTAAAACTACAAATTCTTCCATTTCTACAAATGTAAGCCTAATAAATGTATTTTGGAAATTTTTGGTAAAACATCATATTTTATGGTTGCCAGGCTCTTTCTTCCTCCTTCCAGCGTATTAAGCTTAAACTCTATTCATCTAATTTCTACCCAATAAAATTAAAAATGACAAAATCAGACAAACCTACACCTTATTCAATAGGGTTGGGCTTTAGCCCAACACCCATAAAAAACAAAATTCGTAAAAACACCCATCCGTAAAAATTCAACATCAATAAAATCCAACATCCCGCATGTTTCACCATTGAAGTCTAATACAAAACAAGTCGCAATACTTATATCATAAATTCATTCGGATCAAATAAATCCAATAACATAATAAATAATAATTAAGAAAAATTTTAATAAAAATGATTTATTGAGAAGTAAAATATTTATATTATTCATTGAATATATGTTTTTATAGTAAAATTTTAACATAAACCCAATTTGATACTTCTGTTAGTTTTAAAAGCCTTAACTTTACATCTTAATTAGAAGTGATGGAATTAGAATACATAGAGCACGTAAGTCCGATTCTTAAGGACGGGGTGAAAAATTACTTAATTGATATCGACGGAACCATTACAGATGATGTTCCCAACGAAGAACCGGAAAGAATGGTTACCTGTGAGCCTTATCCTGACGCACTCGAAACAATCAACAAATGGTATGATGAAGGGCACCAGATCTGTTTTTTCACATCAAGAACAGAAAACCTGAAGCAAATTACCATAGACTGGCTAGATAAGCACGGTTTCAAATACCACAGCGTACTCTGCGGAAAACCAAGAGGAGGAAACTATCACTGGATAGACAATCACCTGGTAAGAGCTACAAGATACAAAGGCAAGTTTACAGACCTTGTAGAGAAGCAGGTTACCATAGAAGTTTTCAAAGATTAATCAACGATAATGCGAAGATTTAAAGATTATAAGAAGAAGTGTACGCACAGAAAATTCTATAATTTTTAAATCTTTCAGTTTTTAATATATATTGTATTTATGAAAGTTTTAGCAAACGACGGTCTCGATCAATCCGGAATTGACGCACTTACTGAAAAGGGTTTTGAGGTGATTACAACAAAAGTTCCTCAGGAGTTTTTAGTGGATTATATTAATGAACATAAGATCCGTACCCTGTTGGTGAGGAGTGCTACCCAGGTTAGAAAAGATATTATTGATAACTGTCCCTCTCTTGGGATCATTGGACGTGGAGGAGTAGGAATGGATAATATCGATGTGGATTATGCCAGAGAAAAGGGAATTCATGTGATTAACACTCCTTCTGCTTCTTCAGAATCAGTGGCAGAACTTGTTTTTGCGCACTTGTTTTCGGGAGCAAGATTTCTTCAGGATTCAAACCGTAAAATGCCTCAGGTGGGAGATACAGAATTTGCCGCTCTTAAAAAAGCATACACCGCGGGAATTGAATTGCGAGGGAAAACCATCGGAATTATAGGAATGGGCCGAATTGGGCAGGAAGTTGCCAGAATCGCATTAGGATTGGGGATGAGAGTGATCGCAGCTGATAATAATGTAGGAAAGGCCAGCATCAAAGTAAAATTCTATAACAATCAGTTTATTAATGTAGATATAGAAACAGAACCACTTCAGGATGTTTTAAAACACTCAGATTTCATTACGCTTCATGTGCCTGCTCAGAAAGAGGGATATATGATCGGTAAAAATGAATTTGATAGTATGAAAGACGGAGTAGCGGTAGTCAACTGTTCAAGAGGAGGAGTGATTGATGAAACGGCCTTAATTGAAGCATTAGATTCCGGTAAAGTAAAATTTGCAGGATTAGATGTTTTCATTAACGAACCGGTACCTTCCAAAGAAATTTTAAATCATGCTAAAATCTCCCTGACACCCCATACAGGTGCATCAACACTGGAAGCTCAGGATAGAATAGGGCTTTCGTTGGCGGAGCAAATTTCAAGTATTTTGCAGATTCAATAAAACGCAGTACAGCATAAAAAAGAAAGACACTTCAATCTGAAGTGTCTTTCTTTTTTATACATTAAACTTGTTTAAACTTTTTAGCAGGACATTAAAAGTTTAAACAGCTTTATTATTTTTGTTTCAGGAGATCTCTAATTTCCGTCAGTAGTTTTTGGTCTTCAGTAGGTCCGGCAGGAGCAGCCTCTTCTTTTTTGATGATTTTGTTAGCTCCTTTTATGATCCAGAAAAGTACCATTGCGATACACAGGAAACTGATAACGGCAGAAAGAAAATTACCATACGTAACCCCATTCCATGAAAGTTTTGAAATGTTCTCGGCGCCTGCAGCCTTCAAAGCCGGATTCAGTAACAAAGGAGTAATAACATCCTCTACTAAAGATGAAACAATTTTTCCGAATGCACCTCCAATGATCACACCGACTGCCAGATCAAGTACATTGCCTTTAAAAGCAAAGTCTCTAAATTCTTTAACAAATCCCATAATTTATATTTTTTAATTAGTATCCACACAAAAATATAATTAAAAAATGTAAAAAACACCACTTTTTATCGTTTTTTTATCTCTAATATGCGGAATTTTATTATTGATATGAGTTGTATTTTTATATGAAGTTAGATTTAATTTAAATAATTTGTTTTATGATTAAATCATGTTTACGTTATTTCTTAAATCGGTTGTAATGAAAAATCTTTTGTAATTTGCCTAAAACTTATCGTATGAAAATCTTTACTGCAGAACAAATTCGTCAATGGGATGGGTTTACCATTTCTCATGAATCAATTACTTCTCTCAAACTGATGGAAAGAGCAGCTTTGGCACTGGCCGGATGGATCTCGGAAAACTGTAAAAACTATACCAGATTAGCCCTTTTTTGCGGTCATGGAAACAATGGAGGCGATGGGTTTGCAGCAGCCCGCATTCTGTACACCAAAGGATTTGATGTTGAGGTATTTGTACCAGACCTTAAAGCTGAATTTTCTGAAGATGCTTCAGTGAACTTACAAAGGCTGAAAGATTTCTCAGGGATTTCAGTCCGGGAACTTAATGGAACGGAAGAATACTCATTTGATAATGAAACGGTTATTGTTGATGCTCTTTTTGGAACGGGGCTGTCCAGACCTTTAGATGGAATTTACAAAAAGCTGGTTACGGAAATTAACGGAAAGGATAATGTGAAGATTTCTGTAGATATTCCTTCTGGTTTGTCAGCAGATACTATTTTTACAGATGATACGGTTGTTTTTAAAGCTGATTACACATTAAGTCTTCAATGCTGGAAGAAGAGTTTTCTGCATCCGGAAACAGGAAAATATACAGGGAAAGTAGTTGTTCTGGAGATCGGGCTAAGTCCGGAATTTCAGAAACAGGAACAATCTGAAAATTATGTTGTTGATGAGCGTGTGATCTCCCGGATTTTTAAACCTAGAGAAGAATTCTCCCATAAAGGAACCTATGGAAAAGTTACCATTGTTGGCGGAAGTTATGGCAAAATAGGTGCAGCAGTATTATCCACCAAAGCTGCGTTGAAAACAGGTGCCGGACTGACCTTTACGCTGGCACCCGACTGCGGATATATGATTTTGCAGACAGCGTGTCCCGAAGCGATGTTCATAAAAGGAGGTGATGAATATATTGAAAATATTGATAATGAAGAAAATAGCATGTACGGTATCGGGCCGGGATTAGGAATCCATGAGAAAACCAGAAAAGCTCTTTTGGCCTTTTTAAAAGGATACAATAACCCCGTAGTGTTAGATGCTGATGCATTGAATATGCTTTCAGATAAACAGGAGAACCTGAAATATATCCCAGGAAAATCGATTATCACTCCACATCCTAAAGAATTTGAAAGATTGTTCGGAAGCACAGCCAATTCCTTTGAGCGTTTGGAACTGGCCCGTAAAAAAGCAGGTGAACTTAATATTTATATTGTTTTAAAAGATCATCATACCCAGATCGTTACTCCTGAAGGAAAAGTGTTTTATAATATCACGGGAAATGCCGGACTTGCCAAAGGCGGAAGCGGAGATATTCTTACCGGGATTCTGACCTCACTGCTGGCTCAGGGATATTCAGTAGAAGAAACCTGTTTGCTGGGAGTTTGGCTTCACGGAAAAGCAGCTGATCTGGCTGCGGAAAAATATGCTAAAGAATCAATGCTTCCAACAGATGTTATTAATGAATTGGGAAATGTTTTTGCAGAGTTGAATAGGAAGAAGGTAAAATTGTAGAAGGAAAAGACATACAGAAAGTAAGAGTATACAAAAAGACCAGTCTGCATGATACAAACTGGTCTTTTATATTGAAGATAATTTCTTTTTATTTTCAGACTATTCCGGTTTTTCGTTCTCTGCCGGAGTGATTTTGAACTTCTTGGAAACCATCATAATAATTACCCCTGCAATCATAAATGGAATGGAAAGTACCTGTCCTGTATTAAGTGCGCCCAATTGGATGAACTCATCGCCTTGAGGTTCTTTCAGGAATTCAACAAAGAATCTTACTGCCCAAAGAATAATGAAAAACAGTCCGAACAACCATCCCTGCTGGTATTTTTTATTGGTTTTTCTGTACAATATCCATAATAAAATGAATAGACATATATACCCGAATGCTTCAAAAAGCTGGCTCGGGTAACGTGGTACAGTAACTCCGTATTCATCACTTTGCTGAGGGAAAAGAATAGCGAACGGAGAATTGGGATCTGCCGGTTTCCCAACAATTTCGGAATTGAAAAAATTTCCCAGTCTCACAAATGCTCCGCCTAAAGCAACTACAATTCCCAGTCTGTCATATACCCAGAACGGATTTTTTTTGATGACTCTGAATGAGTAGTATAAGGTGGTAAAGATCAGCGCAATCGTAGCTCCGTGGCTGGCTAATCCCGAAAATCCTGTAAACTTAATCCCGTTTTTAGTGCTTATAGGTAAAAACACACTCCAGAAATCTTCTTTGAACAATTCCGGCTGATAGAAAATAACGTGACCAAGTCTTGCTCCGAGAATGGTTCCAATCAGCGTCCAGGTAAAAAGAGGCTCCAGATATTTTTGGTTGATGTTGTCAATCTTAAAGATTCTGGTCATCAGGATATACCCGAATCCGAAAGCAAAAACAAACATCAGGCTATAGAAATGCAGGGTAAAAGATCCTATCTGGATTCCTTTTGATGGATCCCAGATTTTGAAAGATGTTTCAAGGGCCACATGATCAGATTCAGTAATGGGTTTTGCAGATTTTACAGCGTATTTAAAATGTTTAATGTTGTCCTGGGTAACCTGACCTTCAATCAGTTTGAAATCTTTATCAAAAAACTGATAATGAGCACTTTTATATTTCACCAGAGTCAGCATGCTGTAATTGAGATATGCCGGTTCAAAACTAGACTCATTCAGAATAACCAAAACATTTTTATCGGTTGGTTTTTCCGGAAAAGCACTAAGATCGTCGTTTTCTGTTGTAGAAAAAATCTTTACCGGAATGCTGCTTTCATTTACTTTTAACGTTCCGTCAGACAGGCCTCCCGGATATTCCTGTGCAAAAGCAATTTGCGTAAAAAAGGCAAAAATAAAGAGGTAAATTCTGAAAAAAGTAGTACTCATTTCTATTGATTTAATAGTTGATTTATTAATCTTATTTTTTGGGTGGAACAGGATCGTAGCCGCTGCCTCCCCAGGGATGACATCTTGAAATTCTTTTCGCTCCCAGCCAGAATCCTTTAAAAATACCGTGTACCTGAAGAGCTTTTACCATGTAATGAGAACAGGTAGGCTCGTAACGGCAGTTTTTGGGAAGCAGAGGCGAGATGAACCATTGGTAAAATTTTATCAAAATTACCAAAGGAAAAGTAATGATTTTATTGAATGTAAGTTTCAAAACAATGCAAAAATAGGGTAAAAAAATGAAAATTAGTTTAATTTTGTTAGAAGTTTCGGAGAACCAAAATCGGATTCTCTATTCAAAAAAAAATAAAATTATCTTGAGCCAGAATATACCATTAGCCGAAAAATTAAGACCTAAAACATTAGATGAAGTTTTAGGACAGGAGCATCTTACCGGTGAAAAAGGCACGATCAGGAAAATGATCGAAAACAATACACTGAACTCCCTGATCCTTTGGGGCCCGCCGGGAACAGGGAAAACAACACTGGCGGAAATTATTTCTGAAAAATCGGGAAGAAAATTTTATAAGCTTTCAGCCGTTTCATCGGGAGTGAAAGATGTGCGGGATGTGATTGAAGATGCCAAAAAACAAAATCTGTTTTCCGGAAAATCACCTATCTTATTTATTGATGAGATTCACCGCTTTAATAAATCCCAGCAGGACTCATTATTACATGCTGTTGAAAAAGGATGGATCGTTTTAATTGGAGCAACTACAGAAAACCCCAGCTTTGAAGTGGTTTCCGCATTGCTTTCAAGAAGCCAGGTGTATATTCTGAAAGCACTGAGTTATGAAAAGCTTGAAGAACTGATTGATACCGCGTCTGAGAGGTACAATAAAGATGAGGGAACAGACTTTAAAATTCTTGAAAAAGAAGCTTTCATCCAATATTCAGGAGGAGATGCCAGGAAGCTGATTAATTCTGTGGAATTGGTTTTGAATCAATATAAAAATTCGGATACCAATGAAATTATTAATGCAGACGTTCTTGAAGTACTTCAGGAAACGATGGCGCTGTATGATAAAAACGGAGAGCAGCATTACGATATTATTTCTGCTTTTATCAAATCGATGCGTGGTGGTGACCCGAACGGAGCGGTGTATTGGCTGGCCAGAATGATTGCAGGAGGTGAAGATATCAAATTCATCGCACGGCGGATGCTGATTCTGGCGGCAGAAGATGTAGGTCTGGCTAATCCTAATGCGCTGGTTATTGCCAATAACTGTTTTCAGGCGGTGAATGTAATCGGAAACCCGGAAGCAAGGATTATATTAAGCGAAACAGCGGTCTATCTGGCGGTTTCTCCAAAGAGTAACTCGGCTTATATGGCCATTAATGATGCGCTGGCACTTGTGAAACAGACAGGAAATCTTCCCGTGCCGCTGCATTTACGAAATGCACCAACCAAACTGATGAAGGATCTGGACTATGGCAAAGAATATAAATATGCCCATTCGTACGAGGGTAATTTCGTAGAACAGGAATTTCTTCCGGAAGAAATTAAAAACAGCCGGTTTTATGAACCCGGAAATAATGCTACCGAGAAAAAAATCTTCGAAGAGTTAAAGAAAAAATGGACGAATAAATATTAAAAAAGAAGGATGCCGGCAGGTATCCTTCTTTATGTATAAAAAAAGAAAATTTATTTATTGGTGATGAATAACGTCTTTTTTCCGTTATGATCTTTAACGTCAAACTGCCCCTGAACAATATCGGCATATACTTCAATGCTGGTATCAGGGAATTCTGTTCCTTCAATGAAAACCGGGGTTTCCGGAGCCAGATTATACTGTCTGTTCATCTGGGATAATGTTACCCGATCCAGACCTTCATATCCTTTCTTAAACTTAACTTCAGAAAGCCCGTTCTGAGCAATGAAGCTGTATTTTTTCAGGTTTTGAGGCAGGCTGGCAGCATTTTTATAATTTACTGAACTCTGTACCACCTCTTTTCTTGTATTAAACATCTTTACGGTTCCGATAACGTCATTGGCAACAGCGAACTTTACAGAAGAGTTGGTCTGGGCAAATAAAGTTGCAGAAGACAACAATAAAAAAGAATAAAGTAATTTTTTCATAATCAGAATGGATAACTGTTAAAAACGGGATAAATATAACTATTTTTTATAGAATGTTAATGTATTTTTGTGATATTTCGATAATTACTTAGAAATATATGTTTTTATTGAGGATATAATTTTTAGAGATTATATTTCAATAGCCTGCTTTTGCGTCCGATCGTTATACCCTATATATTTACAAACAGGACAGGATGACTTTAGCCTGATAATTTTCAGTTTTTTTTAATTGGGGCTTTTTCCCTGTATATATAGGGTGTTTTTCCTGTGATTTTATTAATTGATGTTATATAGCTTTGTTAGTATAAATAACGTCATGAAAATCAAAGAGTTCCTTTCCAGACTTGTTGCTGCTGTGAATGCAGAAATAACAGGAACCCCCATTGTTGAACTAGCCAATATAGCCACTTTAAACGATGGAGATGAATTTCTTTCTTCCAAATCTTCTATCATTTTATCAATCGTCAACATAGAAGAAGATAAGATCCTTAAAAATCAGAGTTTATACAAGAACCAGCTTTCACCGGGGGGCAGCATGGAAAAATACAGAAATCCAACTCAGAATTTAATTCTATCACTCTTGTTTGCCTCTTATAATATAGACCAGTCGAAATACACAGAAGGAATAGATAAGCTGGAAGTCGTGATCCGGTACTTTCAGAATAAAAATGTTTTTTACTGGCAGGCTCCCAATTTATTGGAAAATATACCGGAAACCGGTTCTTATGATAAGCTTGTATTTGAAATGGTAAGCCTGAAGATGGATCAGCTCAATCAGATGTGGTCCTGTCTTGGATCCAGATATATCCCTTCAGTGCTGTATCGGGTACAGATGCTTTCCATTCAGGCAGAAGAAACTACATCAGATAAAATCATTGAAAAAGCTGATGTCAGACTTTGGGAAAACAATCCGCATGACTCTGCCGGACATCTCGAATCAGGTGTCTTCACCAAAAATGCCAATAACGAAATTATACCAACTACATAAAATTAATCATCATGAATATTAGTGCCATTAAAACCCCGGGAGTATATATCAATGAAATTGATGCATTTCCTCCTTCCATTGCCAATGTGGCAACCGCTATCCCTGCATTTGTAGGATTTACAGAAAAGGCCTCGCTGAAAAAAGATGCCGTGAGGATTACTTCGATGCTGGAGTATGAACAGATTTTTGGAGGAGCACCTGAGCCCAAAAGTATTACTGTCGTTTTAGACGCAAACAACCAGCCTACGGATGCCTGCAAAGTTGAAGAAAGCATCTTTAAGCTCTATAACAGTCTACAGCTTTTTTATGCTAACGGCGGCGGGGTCTGCTATATCGTTTCTATAGGAATCTATGATGATCAACCGGATTTTACAAGCGCCGGAACAAAAGATTTATTTATTGCAGGTCTGCAGTTATTAGAAAAGAAAGACGAACCTACTTTATTATTATTTCCTGATGCAGCGGGTTTATCAACAGCTAATTTACTGGGAATGGTTCAGGCAGAAGCATTAAAACAATGCAATAAGCTTATGGACAGGTTCAGCATAATAGATGTAAAACAAGAGGCAGATTTAATTCAGGACAGCGAAGATTTCAGAAATGAAGTCGGAAACCAGTTCTTAAAATACGGAGCAGCTTATTATCCGTATCTGCAATGTAATTTTCCGTATCAGTTCAGATTTCATTATATCAATGCGCAGGTGAACTTTTCAGACATCTATAAAAATGATGCTAAGATTGTAAAACTACTGAGTGATTTTCAGGAATTGTATTCGGAAATATATGATAACAGTTACGAATTTAAATGGAGCAGCCTGGATAAAGAAAAGACAACTGTTGAATTTGAAGACAATGATCCCGAAAAAACATTAAACACAAACGCCTATATCGATAAAATATGGAAGCTGTTGGCTGTTTTCAAAGAATTAAATTCAGTTACCAACGGCTCTTATAAGAGTTATCTTAAAGACATTGTCTCTGTTAATTTAAAAAAATATGCACAGCAGCTCTTTGATTTTAAAGGAGAATATGATACGCTGCTGGTGCAGACATTACCAAGCCTAGATATTGAAGCAGGAACTGCATTTGGAGACGTCACCCGAAATCTGACAAATGATGAAAAAACGCTTGTCAATAACACCTCTTTTGATACCATAATATGGGGAAGTTTAGCTATGGCTGATTCTTACAAAGACAAGCTGAACATAAAGTTAATTGATCAGGATGGCAATGAAATAAAAGACGGAGCAAACAGCTTGAAAATTATTAACATTCCTATTATTCAGGCTGAATTAGATAAAATACTGTCAAATGTTGTTCAGACGATGAATTCGGTATTGAGTGCAATTTCAAATTATATTCTGGAAGAAGAAAAGAAGCTGATCACCCAGCTGCCGTTATTCAAACAAATTACCGATAAATTATCCCAATTTATGAATACCGTTCCGCCTTCCGGAGCTATTGCAGGAATTTATGCTCAGACTGATGCTACCCGCGGAGTATGGAAAGCTCCAGCCAATGTAAGTATAAACGGAATCGTTGGATTAACGGATGATATTAACGACAAAGATCAGGAAGATATGAATATTCATGAAACCGGAAAATCCATCAATGCGATCCGAAAATTTACAGGAAGAGGAACTCTGGTCTGGGGTGCGAGAACGCTGGCCGGAAACAGCAATGACTGGCGTTATATCAATGTGAGAAGATTAGCCAATATGATTGAAGAATCAGCGAAAAAAGCCTGTATGCAGTTTGTATTTGAGCCCAATGTTGCTCAAACCTGGGTTAATGTAAAGGGAATGATCGAGAACTACCTGACCACTCTCTGGAATGATGGTGCTTTAGCCGGAGCAAAACCGGAGCACGCTTTCTTTGTAGCAGTTGGATTAAACCAAACAATGTCTGCACAGGATATCCTTGAAGGCAGAATGATCGTAAAAATAGGATATGCCCCTTCAAGACCTGCAGAATTTATCATTTTGGAATTCAAACAGATGCAGCAAAAATCTTAATTATTAATTCTAAAACTATACAACATGACAAGTACAGATTTTCCGCTACCAAAGTTTCACTTCAGTGTAGAATGGGGCGGCAGTAAAATAGCTTTTACAGAAGTATCCGGACTCAATAAAGAAATGGATATTATAGAACACCGGGTAGGATCAAGTCCTGAATTCTTTAAAAAGAAAATGCCGGGAATGCTTAAGCTCAGTAATATTACGCTCAAAAGAGGAATATTCGCAGGAGATAATGAATTTTATGACTGGTACAATACTGTTGCATTAAATACCGTGGAACGCCGTAACATCACTATTTCTTTATTAAATGAAAACCACGAGCCTAAAGTCGTATGGAAAGTAAAAGATTGTTTTATCGTTTCCTTAAAATGTACAGATATGAAATCTGATGCCAATGAAGCAGCCATAGACTCTGTAGAAATTGCCAATCACGGATTTACAATGGAGCACCTATAAATCTAAACATTATGTCTGACAGCAATCCCATTCCCGGTTTTTACTTTTCCGTCATCTTTGAATTATTGCCGCAATTCAGTATTGATACAAAATTTCAAAGTGTAAACGGATTGAAGGTTACGATGGAAACGGAGCCTTATACCGAGGGCGGACAAAATAAATTCAAACACAGCTTGCCGCTGCGTTCAGGATATCAGGATCTGGTTCTGAAAAGAGGATTAACTTCGGATATGTCTGGCTTATCCATGTGGTGTAATCAGGCATTGGAGGATTTTGTTTTTTATCCCGCCAACCTGGTTGTTTCCTTATTGAATGAAAAAGGAAATCCTCTGAAAGTATGGTATGTATCCCATGCCATCCCGTTGAGCTATGAATTCAGTGATTTTGATGCAGAACAGAATAAAATTGTGATTGAAACCATTACACTGAAATATAATTTTTTTAAAGAACTGCCGGTTCCAGGCTTTTAATACTTGAAAAATGGCTATTCAGATTAAAGAATTACACATCAAAGTGAAGATTGAAGAAGAGCCGGTAAATTCTACCCGTTCTGAGCAGACAGATCCTCTGAAGATGCAGGAACTGAAATCGCAGCTCATTAAAGAGTGTACCCGTGAAGTACTGGAAAAACTTAAAGAAAAAAAAGAAAGATGATACAGGCAGCATTGGGTATTATAGACAAAATGCGGATCGAAGTTTACGAGGATAATAAATATACCACCCCCAAAAAAAACATTTTCGTACAGCTCAATCCGGAGAAATATACCCGCAAAAACAATGTTACATTCTCCGAAGATCAGCCGATGGGAGCTTCAGCCAATAATCTCAGCTTCAGCAAAAGCCAGAGCGAAGAAGTGACTTTCGATTTTATTTTCGACAGTTCGGGTGTTGTACCGCCGGGAAAGATAAAAGACGGCAAAGGAGAGATGTCGTTACTGGATAAAGCAGGAGATGTTCTGGATGCACTTACCCCCGCCATTGTAAATCCTTTTGCAGAGGTAAAATCGGTGGAGGAGCATGTGGAAGCATTTAAAAATCTTACCATCGGATATAACGGAAAAACTCATCAGACCGCTTATTTGCAGCTTCTTTGGGGAGCATTCAAACTCCAGTGCCGCATGAAGAGCATGGATATAGAATATACGCTTTTCAGAAAAGACGGACGGCCGATCAGAGCTAAAGTTAAATGTGTTTTTAAGGCAACAGCAACACATCAGATCATGGTTGCAGAGCAAAATAAAACATCTCCGGATCTTACCCATCTTAAAACGGTGAGTATGAATGACAAACTGGTGCTTATGGCAGAAAATATCTATGAAAATCCTTCATATTATGTGGATGTAGCTCAGGTCAATAAGCTGTTAAGCTTCAGAAAAATAGAAACCGGGCAAAACATTTCGTTTCCGCCTATTAAATAAAATGATATGCCAGTTCAACCTTATATACCGACTGATGATCTGCTAAAACTGGAATTTTTAACAGATGGGAAAAATAACGGCCTTGACACGCTATTGAAAGATGCACAGGTGGCCTTTGAACTGAATAAAATCCCTTTTGCCAAATTTACTTTTATAGCTCCAAATCCTGATGTAGAAACTCCAGCTGGATCACCCACAGATCAGCTTAAAAAAGGACAGAAAATAGAAGTGAAAGTAACGGTGAATAAAAAACCTGAGACCCTGTTCAAAGGATTTATTAAGTCTGTTGAACGAAAAATCAGCGAAAGTGGAACTACCATAAAATTAGAATGTAAAGACGAGGCTTATCAACTGACTGAACCTTCTGAAAAACCAGATAACAGTACCGAAACTTTCAAAACAAAATTAGACGAATTTTTAAGTCAGGCCAATGTTGCCAATAAACTTCAGTCAAAAGGGCAAAGCTGGGAAAATGAAAAGATCACCCGTAATCTGCATACCCTTCCCTGGGATTATCTTGTAGGATTTCTAGATTCAGTTGGTCTGATGGTGAATGTAAGAAACGGGGAATTCAATGCTTTGGATATTTTAGAACCTGCTTCCGAAGAAAAGTATTGTGCAGAAAACGGAATCAATGTATTCTCATTTTCGTGCAGGGAAGATGAGACTAAAAAACTGAGCAAGGTGTCAATCGGCTATTGGGATCTTTCTTCTCAGGCTATGGAAAAAATTGAAACAGAACAGGAGGCTGAAAAAAATATAAAGACCCTTACCCTTAATGAAAGCCGGCTTTTAACCGCTACAGTGACAAGAATAGCAGATACATTTCTTAAAAAAAGCAGCCATACGGTAATTCAGGGTGAGCTTTTAACTTTCGGAAATCTGGAGGCTAAAGCAGGAGATTTCCTGAGCTGTAGTAAGGTGAATAAAGAAATTGATAAAAAGAAGTTGCTGATTGGCAAAGAGCACCACACCTTTGAAAATGGCAGCTGGAAAACCGAATATACTTTCGGAATAGAAACAGAACAGTCTTTTATTGAAACGAACTTTCCCTCTGTTCCGGCTCAACAGGCACAAACCGGGCAAGTCAATTCAGTAAGCGGATTACAGATTGGCGTTGTGACTCAGATTGAAGAAGATCCTGATAGGCAGTTCAGAATAAAAGTAAGAATACCCACACTCTCCGAAAAAGGAGAGGGGATCTGGGCAAGATTAGCCAGTGTATTTTCAGGAAAGAAAATGGGAAGTTTTTTAATTCCCGATGTAAATGATGAGGTTATTGTAGGATGCCTGGGAGATAATCCGGATACCCCTGTAATTCTGGGAAGTCTTTACAGCTTAAAGATTGAAATGCCGTTTCCCATTCAGAAAGAAAACTACATAAAAGGTCTGGTCACCAAAGAAGGGACTACCATACAGCTGGACGATGATAAAAAATCTATCGAACTCAGTACAAAAAAAGGGAACAAACTCCTGATCAGCGATGATAAAAAAGGCTTTGTATTGGAAGACCAGAATGGAAATAAGATCCTGATGAATGCCGACGGAATCACATTAGACAGCAGCAAAGACATCATTCTTAAAGCAAAAATGGATTTCAAAATGGATTCGGCAAAAGCGGCGCTTTCTGCGTCTGCCACAATGGATGTAAAAGGAGGAATCATAAAACTCAATTAATATGCCCGCAGCAGCAAGAACCAGTGACATGCATGTATGTCCGATGACTACAGGAACAGTGCCCCATGTTGGGGGACCCATTTTACCGGGAGGAAATTCTACTGTATTAATCGGAGGAATGCCCGCTTCGGTAGTAGGAGACAGTTGTGTTTGTACAGGGCCGCCAGATACCATCGTAAAAGGTTCGGCAACTGTACTTATTGGTGGAGTTCCCGCCGCAAGAATGGGAGATTCTACCGCACACGGAGGAGCCATTGTTTTAGGCTGTCCCACAGTAATTATAGGAGATTAAAAAAAATAAGCATGAAAACAGATGACTTTTTGGGAAAAGGATGGGGATTTCCTCCGGCTTTTAATAGCATCACAGGAACGGTTGAAACGGTTTCCGGTGAAAAAGATATTCAGGAAAGTCTGCAGATTTTACTGAGCACACAGCTTACAGAAAGGATAATGCGGTCAGACTTTGGCTGCGATCTCACACCGCTTCTGTTTGAAAATGTAACCGTAACGCTCCTCACAAAAATTAAAGGCATTATTGAACATGCCATTCTGAAATATGAGCCAAGAATAGATTTGAATGATATTTATTTTGGTTCAGAAACCAATGCTACACAGGGGATAATCAGAATTGAAGTTGAATACACCATCCGCGCTACCAACTCAAGACTTAATTATGTGTTCCCGTACTATCTGGAAGAAGGAACTTTTATAAAAATCTGATGCCATGGAAAACTGTTCTTCAAAAATATCAATCCATCAGGGAATGGGAACAACCCAAAATGCAAGGTTTTTAGCAGCCTTACAGCCCTCTTATTTTCTTCTGGACGAAAGAGAAGAAATAGACTATGTGGTATTGGCTCAGAAAATGTCTCACTACCTCAGTTATTTCAATGAATCCGATTCCCAAAACGAACAAAGTGACTGGTCACCGTTTTTTGCTGTTGAATCTACCGCGGTTTTAGCACAGATATTCAAATGGAATATAGAGGACTATGAGAAAAAATATGAAAATGAAAAAAAATCCATTGCATTAATCAATGATGATAAAGAACAGAAAAAACGGATCCTGAACATTTTTGAAAAAATCCAGGATGATTTTATCCGTCTTACCGATAAAGTAAACAGGATAGATGACCGCATCTCAATAAAAGAATTTTTAGTAAGCTCTAAAATAAATATCGAAAAGCAGCTGAATGAGATCCTTTTAAGAATCACAGAAGCAGGTTCAATACTTACCTTACTGCAGAGTTATCGGCTCGATAAAAATATTCAGCAGCTTTTCGGCTTGCTGCTGTACTGGAAAAACAGCACCGGAGAGGCCTTTGCACAGCAATTGGAAAATTACCCTTCCCATACACCGCATTATGCCTTATTTCTGGCCTTTTTAAAGCTTCTGGGCATTGCAAAAAAACACCTGAATGACTTTACCAAAAGACATCTGGACTTCTATTACAAAGATATTTTAAAGCTGCTTCCACAAAAGGCACAGCCTGATTTTGTTCATTTGCTGATAGAGCCTGCTGCCGATAAAGAAGCTTTCCTCTTAGCAAAGAATACCATTTTTTCAGCAGGGAAAAATTCGCAGGGAAAAAATAAATTTTATGCTTCTACTTCAGATCAGGTGATTAATGCTGTGAAAATTAAATATTTCCTAAGTCATCATCTTGTTCAGAATACCTGGAAAAAGGCAGATTTGCTTCCCTTAAACGCGGCTAACATTCCATTCTCAGCTTTTCCATCTTCCTCAGAAAAAACCGAAATCGGCCTTCTTCTGGCAAGCCCGTTATTCTATATGAAAGGCGGAACAAGAACCATTATTTTAAAATTTAACCCTCATAGCTTAGATCCCAATTCATTCGACTTCTGGATCACTGGCGAAAAAAAATGGATAGAAATTACTAAGGAAAATAAAGAATTGACTGAGGATGAGTACATTAAGCTTACTATTCCTGCTTCAGAAAAAGCGATTGTTCCGTTTAATAAAGAAATTCATACAGGAGAAGCTGTAGCCACATCACACCCGGTTCTGAAAATAATTCCCATAAATAATACCGAAAAAATTGACTGTAAAACCCTTGAAATAGGAATCAGCGTAAGCGGGCTTAAAAATTTAATTGTTGCCACCGATACAGGAGTTGTAGATATTAATAAACCTTTCAGGCCTTTTGGAGATTTTCCCAAAAACGGAAACGGCTTCATTATCGGATGCAACGAATTTTTCATGAAAAAAAGAGCCGCTGCCCGGTTTTCAATAGAATCGGATGCGCTGTCATCTGCTTTGTCTATTGGCTCCGTTACCTATACTTTATTTAACTCAAGTTTACTTAACACTAATTTACTTAATACCAATATCCAGACTTTTAATAAAATATCAGCCATTCAGCCGTTCGCAGATACCAATATGCAGGCATCATTTAACTATTCCGGCATTCAGGCAGCTGATTTTGTCAACTCTATGTATATCTCCCTCATCCATCATTCTAAATTATTGGTAATGAAAAATGGGCAGTTTGTTAAAAGTGATCAGACCAATTTCAATTCCATTTATACCAACAACAGTCCCGTAAGTGAATATTCAGAAGATACGGTTCCTGATAAAGAAAGTATTTCGGGATATATAAGAATTCAGCTGGATGATACTAAATATGAAGGTGAAAAATTTATGCAGGATTATATAGCGGCTGCGAAATTACCCAATCCTGTTTTGCCGGCAGTACCTGTTATTCAGTCGCTGAACATGGATTATTCAGTCACCGAAACATATAGTTTCAGCCCTTCAGATGATCATCTTAATGTATTGGAATATTATCATCTTTTACCTTTTGGCTATGAAAAATTAAACCCAAAATCTTCCTTATCCTTTATCCCTGATTTACCGGGCCAGGGAGAAATCTATATCGGATTTGAAAATGCACAGCCAGGAAACGGATTGAGCCTTCTTTTTCAAATGGCGGAAGGAACAGCTAACCCAAGAAAAGAACCCGCAGGAATATCGTGGGCATACCTATCAGAAAATCAATGGAAATCAATAAATTCACACGATATAGGAGATGAGACTCTTGGGCTTTTGCAATCCGGAATTATTAATCTCACCATTCCTGAGTTTGACAATACAAAAACAGTTGTGTTACCAGGCCATCTTTTCTGGCTGCGGATTTCAGTCAGTGAACTAGACAGAATCTGTCATTTTGCAGGCATACACGAACAGGCCTTAAAAGCCGTTTTATTTGATTTTGAAAATAATGGAAGCGGTTTTCTTGAAATAACTCCGAAAGAAACCATTTCAAAACTCTATCAGCCTGATTCTTCCGTGAAAAAAGTAAAACAGCCATATCCTTCTTTTGGAGGAAAAAGGCAGGAAGAAGACAACCAGCTCTATCAACGAAGCAGTGAAAGGCTGCGACATAAACAACGGTCTATTACTTCCTGGGATTACGAAAGGCTTATTTTACAGGAATTTCCGGAAGTATACAGAGTAAAATGCCTGAATCATTACCGATATGATTCCAAAAGTGTTTCCAATGTTTCTGCAGGATATGTAACACTGATTCCCGTTGCCAAATCACCCGGTTCATCCACCGTTTGGGAATGGAAGCCATTACTGAGCCTAAGCACTTTACAGCGCATTAAAAACAGGATTACAGAATGGTGTTCCCCTCATGTGCGGTTATCTGTAAAACCTCCCGTTTTAGAAAAAATACAGATCAGCTGTAACGTAAAATACAAAGACATTCCGGGTGCAGATACCCGTTTGTATGCCAAAATGCTGGCAGAAACAGTTAACCGCTATATCAGTCCGTGGGCGTACAGTGATCTTGATATAGATTTCGCAAAGAAAATAGAATTGTCTTCATTGATTCAGTTGATTGATAAACAGTCCTTCGTAGACTATATTATTGATTTTAAGGTCAATCAGCTTATTCTGGATGATGAAGAAAATACAGTAATAAAAAGACTCGAAGAAGTAAAGGAAATTGCTCCTCAGACAGACTATACTTTGTTCATTCCGAATGATTCCCACGAAATTAAAGAACTCCAAAAGAACTGCTAACCATGAATCCCGAATATTACATACCGTCAGAAAGAGTGCTGAAACCTTCGCAGGATTATGATTTTCTGCGAAAAGAAGGATTAAAGCATATCGAAAAGCTGGGAAATACTTTCTGGACAGATTATAACGCGCATGATCCGGGAGTCACCATTCTGGAGGTGCTTTCTTATGTGATCACAGAATTAGGATACAGAACAGATTTTGATATGAAAGATCTTCTGACCAGCTCCGGTGGGCAAATCCTGAACGGATCGTTTTTTACCGCAAGAGAAATAATGACCAATGCGGCATTAACGGAACTGGACTACAGAAAGCTCCTGATTGATATTGAAGGAGTTGCCAATGCCTGGTATCTGGCCTCACGAAAAGAAACCGATACATTGGGATATCATCTGCCTCATCCGGCGGAGCAAAAAGTATATATCAATGTTTTATCAGATAAATTAAGCTTTGAATCCAAGGATAAAAACAATAAATCGCTGGAGCAGCTGTCTGTAAGAGGTTTAAATAAAATCATAGTGGAGCTGGATGAAGATCTGGTTCTCGGAGATCTCAATACCACAGAACTTAAGTTTGCATTTTTAAGTTCCTCACGCTGGGTGCAGGTCAACATTACCCCTGATTTTTCTTCATGGAATGATCCTAAAGCATTCCTCCTGAGCAAAATGGATAAACCCTTCAAAATAAAAAATAAAAAAGTAGAAATAAAAAATAATACTGTCGTTGTTACTGTTGAAAGAACAACCCAGATCAATGATATTTTAAAATTTACGATAGAACCTTTTGATCTGAATGAACTTCAGTTGGTAAAGGACCATTTCAGTACAGAAAAGCCAATTTGTGAGTTCATTACTTTGATGAAAGACAAAAAAACAACCGTTGACAGAACTTTTAGAAATATTCAGCAAAAACTACATCAAAACCGAAATCTTACAGAAGATTTCCTGTGTGTTGAAACCATCAAAAGTGTTGAAATAAGCTTCTGCGTTGATGTGGAACTGGAAGCTGAAACAAATGCCGTAGAAGCAATGGCTCAGATCCAGATGGCGATTGAAAAGATCCTCAATCCTCCGGTTCGTTTTTACACGCTTTCACAATTAATGGAGCAGGGATTATCTTCCACTGAAATATTTTTAGGTCCCAAATTAGAACACGGTTTTCTTAATGATGATGAACTTCGGAAAGCCCGGCTTCCGGGAAGTATTCATGCTTCGGACATTATTGCTGCTATCATGGAAATTAAAGGTATAGCCTCTGTGGAAAACCTTCTGATGACTGCTTATAATTCTTTGGGACAGCCGATTACCGGAAGTATGAACCAAAAATGGTGTCTTCATCTGTCCGGAGAAGAGAAACCTTTATTTTCTGCCGGAAAATCAAAAATACTGCTGTTTCAGAAAAATATTCCTTTTCTCTTATCCGAAAACAGTCAGATGATGGTTGACCAGAAAGTACAGCAGCTTAAAGCCCAGATCAGAAATTACAAACTCTATTCTGTTCAGAGCGATTTGCCTGTACCCAAAGGACAGTTTTACCAATTGAATGAATATTACAGCATTCAGGAAGAATTTCCGGTGAATTACGGCTTGGGAGCTAACGAAATTTCAGATAAAGCTCCCGAAAAAAGAAAAGCTCAGGTGAAACAGCTAAAGGCATATCTCCATTTTTACGATCAGCTGCTGGCAGATTTTTTCAGCCAGCTGTATCAGGCGAAGAACATTTTAGGGACAGATCCCATATCATATACTTATTTCCCGAATTATCTGGATAAAAACCCGAAAACAGGAAAAGATTTCTATGCAAAAGAAGTGTACAGAACCGATTTTAAAAACGCGTTATTAAACGGAGAATCTGAGTTTGATATATCCCTGGAAGAATCACAAACGGTTTTTAATGACAGACGAAACCGGGCTTTAGATCATTTGATGGCACGTTTCAGTGAAAGCTTTAATGACTATGTATTTATGATGTACAAAGTAAGTCAGGATTCTGGAGGAATGGGAGAAATGTCTTTTCAGCCTCATGACCTGATTCAGGATAAAGAAGCATTCTTAAAAAATTATGCAGAAATAAGCTCCGAAAGAGGGCTGGGAATCGATTATCTCAATGCGAAAATTAATGGCGATGAGTTTAATTATCAGGACTTTTGGAAAGGCGACCACAGAGGAGGTTATGAAAAAAGGACAGCAAGATTACTGGGAATTAATAATCTCGGATTAAGAGATATTGCTACAGAAGATGAGGTTCAGACCCAATGGACACTACCTGTGAAAATTGATCAGAAGTCAGTAGTCTGTGAAATTGTTAAGCCTTCAGTAGATTTAGAAGAAAAATGGAAATGGACACAGCAGAATTTATTGAATACAGAGGTTTATTTCATTGATAAACGAACGTATACTGTTACGAATAAAATCACCAAAAAGAAAGAAAAAGAAGACCGCTTTTTCATCTATTTAGGCAATGATCCTAAAAAAATAGCGACCATAGATAAAACCTTCAAAAGCTATGACGAAGCCTCAAAATTTTTGTATCAGTTGATTCAGGCTCTGAATGAAGCCTATGAAAACTTCTACTGCCTGGAGCATATTTTACTCAGACCTTTTCCACCATTTAATCATGACGAAGAAGATCTACTGTCCGTCTGCTTAAAAGATGACTGTAAAGACGAAGCTAATAACGATCCCTATTCCTTCAAAGCAACCATCGTTTTGCCGGGATATTTGTCGAGATTTAAAAATATGACTTTCAGAAGATATGCAGAACAGATTTTCCGCCAGGAAGCTCCCGCTCATGTTTTATTGAAAATTTGCTGGGTAGGATATGAGGATATGCTGAATTTCCAGAAAGCGTATAAGAACTGGATAGAAAACTACAGACATTTCAGGCTTAAATACTGCAGTAAAACCTTAATTAAAAAAGACTTTTTCATTTTTAGCCAGCATCATAAAGAGCTGATAAAAAGACTCAGTGAGCTCAACACCATTTATCCCGAAGGAAATTTATATGACTGTAAGCTCAGCGAAACTACCAACCCGATTGTATTAGGTAACACCTCATTAGGAACTCTTTAAAATTTACTATCATGAAAACTCAAAATCCTTCCAAATATCCTGTTTTTGAAGCCGACCAGGTTTTAAGCCAGAAACACCTGAATCGCGCTATAAGTTACCTTGAAGAACAAGACCGGCTTACCCGGGTCGGGGGCATTGGTATTGGCATTGTCTGTGGTTTGGAAATTTCGCAGCCACAGCCCAATCAGATCACCATAAGCTGCGGTACAGCCATTACTTCATTAGGGTATCAGATCAATTGGGAAGAAAAAACCTTCAGCTATTATCATCCCATAGAACTATCTGCTGATTTTTTAGCACCGAAATTTAAGGATGGAGAATATCTGGATCTTACCTTACCTCACGCCCAGAAATATGAACCATTAAAAAATTCCATAGAGCTTTTACCTACCAATACACTGGAAGTAGACAGGATAGCCATTCCGGATCATTTTTTCAAAGATAAAATAGTTATTCTCCTTCTGGAAACCTCACTGATTGACGAGAAGAATTGTGTGACAACCAACTGTGATGATAAGGGAAAAAGAATAGAATTTAAAATAAGACCATTATTGGTTTCAGTGAATCAGTTAAACGCTTATCTGTTTCCGGAATATCCGGGAGCTGTGAATCTGGAGAAAATTTCACTGCCGAGATATAATATTCCTTATAGTCCGCTGGTAACAGGTTCCGATGTTTTAAATGAATTTAAAAAGAATCTGTCTGACTCCGTAATAAGCAATATTTCAGATAAAATAAGTCTGGCTTACAAAAAATACCAGGCAATAATCAGCAATACCGTTGATTTTAATATCCTGGATAATCCGAAAACCACTCTGGAAACCACTATTAATGCCCATAAAAACAGTATCAATGTTCAGTATTTATGGGATTGGATATCAGATATTGCTTCTGCCTACAATGAAATCATAGGATTTAATGAGCAGAACCCGTCCCTGTGTTGTGTGGATGAAACCCTGTTTCCTTTCCATGTTGTATTAGGACAGGTGGAAAATAATGGCCTGAATTACAGAACTCCGTTTTTCTCAACCCAAAATACGTCTTTAAAAAACATCCGGAAAAGAAAAGAGCTGTCCCTGTTGTTTCAAAGGCTGGTTCATTTGATCAGATTCTGGAAAATACAGAATAACGGAATCAAAGTAACGCCTTCTGTTTATGGAGATATTCCGCTTTCCAAAAAATCAATTCCCTATTATTATGACCATATTTTAGAACTCAACAGAAAATGGAGTCCTGGAAAAACAATTAAAAATAAAAATAACGAAATTCTTTCCTATCATTCGGAAACTACCAATTATACCCATTTGGATACGGTGAAAAAACCTTTGCTTTATGATCTTGAAAAATTTAATTTTTTCAATATTGAAGGGCATCTGGGCAGAAAATACACCGATGTGGCGGAAGAACTGAATATTCTAAAGAACAGCTACAGCCTTCCCTTTAAAATCACGGCTTTGAATGCTACGGATTTTACAGGGAAAATACTGGACATCTCAAAATTTGAAGGGAGATGGGATGATCTGGAGACCGATTATGATCTGGCCAGAAAAAGATTATATAATATCACAGAATTTGTGGTTAACTGGATTACGAATAATAAAGTAACCCTGGTAAAGCAAAAATTATTGGCGGCAGAAAGCATTGATAACTTAAAAAGCATTTTAAGCCAGATTAAAAACCTGCTGCCGAATGATTTAAAAGATTTCCTTCCCAATTTTGTTAGCTTTAATCAGGTTTTCAAACAGCTGAACCAGACTTTCCTCATTCACAGATGGTGTATTCAGTTTACAAAACCTACTTTATCAACGGCAGCCGAAGATCTGATTGACAGATTTGATGATATTAATGAACTCTTCTTAGAAGATCCGTTTGCCGTAATTTATGAGGAAGCCCAAATCCGATGGCAGAAGATTTACAAAGATATTTTCTTCTCTACTTTTATTCAGAAGCATCCGGGAATAGAGCATAAAGCCGGCGTTACCAAAGGCGGAACCTTTATCCTTGTCTATGTAGATTCCACCATTTTTAAAGCGGTAAAACCAATCCTGCCTTACACTCAGCTGCTGACTTTGCTCACCAGCTATCAGGAGAATTTTACACAGGTTCCGGTAAGTATAAAACAGGAAATTAAAGCGAGCATCAATTTTAAAGATTATACCACCCAGATTATTGCTCCACCCATAGAAGAGCTCGATAAATGCAAACAGGAAACTGAAAACATCAAAGCCAATATCCTGAAACTGGCGGACCTTAATATGTCTCCGGCCTACACCAAAGAGATGAAGACTTATTTATTGAAAAATCTGTCTCATGCCATACAGTTTCAGGTAGGTACCTCTTCAGATATTCCCAATCAGCAATTGGTGATCGCAGATTTTTTCCTTCCTTATCTCTGCTGTGGAGAAGGCAGTGCCATTGAGATTAAAATTGAAAAAACCGAACCTCTATCTATTGCATTGAAGACATTACAATACTGCAACACAGACGATAAAGAATATGAAATTATCATAAAAGGAAAATCTGGCGGAACTTTTTCAGGCACGGGAAAAGGAGCGGTAGTTCAGAAAAGTGATAAATACTTTTTAAAGCCTGGCCACACTTCCATCAAAAAAGAAGGAAAATATACCTTACAATATGAAAGTGAAGGGGAACTGAGCAACACCTTAGAAATTGAAATTTCTGAACCTAAAAATATAACCAATTGGAATGCAGTAAGAAATTCTCAGAATGCAGCAGCTTTTGAACTGATCAATGCAGACCAGGAGGATAAAAAGCAATATGAGATTGATTTTGGAGATCAGTCAGACAAAATAACGACCGATAAAAAAGTAGTGGCACACACTTTCCCGTTCAACGAAAAAGTGAAAATGTTTACCGTAAATATTAAACAGCTGGGCGGAATCTGCCCAAATACACAACAAATCATCGTGAAAGTCGGAGATTTTAATTACCCTGATTTTAATGATAAAGATTTTGATACTCAACAATAATAATCACAACTAAAAACAAAGATCATGGCAACAAGAGCGCAGGTAGAAGCAAAAATAGCAGGAATTACCGATGGAGGAAACAACACCGCAGCAGAAGTACGGGCTGTACTTACTGATTTATTGAATTATACAGAAAATAATCTGGAGGGTTTTGAAATAGCTCCGGATACAATAATAGATACTAAAACTTCACGATATTTTTATTCATTTAAGGGAGTGAAAAATTATTCATGTAGTTTATATTTTATTTTTCATAAAGTTCGGGAAGGTGAAGGAAACCAGATTAAAATTGAATTAACAGAAGAAGAGTATAATTTACTTTCAGGTTTTATACCTCTTTATATGTATTCAGGAAAAGAGAAAAGATATGATCTCTTAGTTTTTAAAGTTCCAATTGTTGTATTTGAAAAAATTGACGAAACTCCCTTTACAATTGCCCTGACTATTGAAACTGATAAAATCAAAAGATATTTTGTTGTCATAGGTCTGTCACTGAATGACAATAATGCATTCGTTTCAACATCTATCGCTTTAAATTATAAAGAAAATACGATTATAAATGATATGTATTTAAATACTAAAAATAAAAAAGATGCTACCAGGGTTGCCAATGAGGGTGAAAATATACTCGATGCTTTTATTAAAAAATAATTTTAAATACTATGCACCTTCTTCAAAAACATACAATAGATATTCAATGCAGCTCTTTATCATTAGGAAAAGAGGTCCAAAATACTTTATCTGATGTGTTGGAGAAAGATTTTTATCCGAAACTGGAACTCATTTTAAGCCGGTATTCAATAGAAAATTACGAATGGGAAATAGAGTGTTTATCAGTAGATCTTCCGGTAATTTCCCCAAAAGACTGGGAAAAAGAACTTGTAGCCCAGACTTTATCCCGGATTGAAGAATATCTCAAAGATCATTTCCCCGTTTTGGAATTGAATGCATCAGAAGAAAAATTAGAAAACTTCGGATGGGAATCACAGGGAAAATATGCTGAGACGCTATTTTTTGATTATTTAAAAACAGGAATGATCAGAGAAAATTCATACTCGAAAAATATAGATGAAATTGTTGAGGCAGTTGAAATTTCCAAAGAATTTATTAGAAAAATCATTGAACTTTTCTTTGAAAACAGAAATACAATCATCAGGTATTATTTTAACACGAACGATTCTTTTAAACAGAGAATAAGCACTGAAATTTCAAAGTATTCAATGACTGAGTCTTTAATCATTTTTTTTAGTTCACCATTGAAATTTTCTTCAGTAGAAGAGCTTCAGGCCTGGATTGAAAGCTTGGAATTATTTTCTGAAACCCCGAAGAAAAAAGACTTTCCGTCCAATGAGCGGGAGAGTGCTGAAAGTTATAAAAAATCAGATCAAAAGGATCCGGAAGAAAATAAGAAAAATAAAGAAGAACGAATTGACAACCAGCATGAAAAATTACAAAATAAAGGCTTGAAAAAAGAACAGAATAAAAATCAAAATTCCGGTACACAGAAAAGTACTGGTAATGTTGATAAGGAAAACAAAGCAGCTGTTCGTGATGTTTTAATCAATAAAGAGCCAGGAACCGGTAAACTGGTTTTACCGTCTTCCGGCATCTATATAGACAATGCCGGACTGGTTATTCTGCATCCGTTTCTTCCCAATCTTTTTCAAAAACTGAATTTGTGTGAAGAAGAAGTCTGGAAGAATAAACAAAGCCAGCACAAAGCCGTTTTATTAACCCAATATTTAGTTACGGGGCAGGAAGTTTTCTTTGAAAATGAACTGGTTTTAAACAAATTGATGTGCGGTTTTCCCATAGAAATCGTGGTCAATACAAAACAAAAGATCAGCAGGAAAGAGAAAGAAATCTGTAAAGATTTATTATCCGCTGTTATTGAGCATTGGAATGTACTGAAAGGTACATCAACAGAAGCGCTCAGAGAAACTTTTTTACAGAGAGCCGGAAAGCTGTCGGTATCAGAAACTCATTCTGCAGAGCTTTGGGTAGAAGAAAAAGGAGTAGATATTTTATTAGACAGCTTACCATGGGGAACAGGGATGATCCGGACCCCCTGGATGGAAGAATTTCTGATGGTTTACTGGAATTCCTAGCCAGCAGTGAAAATGGAATGAGAAAACGAAAATAACCTGAAAATCAATTGAGATGGAACAAGCTGAAAAACAGAAACAGACAGGCCCGAAAACTCAGAACAGCAAGAAAAATTCTTTTTTTGCCAAGAAAAGCTCACCCTTAAAAATTGCTTCTAAAAATGATCCTAAGGAAAAAGAAGCAGATTCTGTTTTGAGTTCACTCGAAAAAAATAATTCTCATTTATTTTCATCCCATAATGAAAGCCGGATCAACAGGAAAATCAAAGACGAAACCAAAGATGAAAATGATGACTTTGATGCTCCTGAATTAGTAGAAGACGTTTTGCAGGAATCAGGCAGTAATTTACCTGATGAAGCCATACGTTATGTTGGACGGTATTTTTCTTATCATTGGTCAGATATAAAAATCCATACCGACAGAAAAGCGAATATAGCAGCAGAAAGCATCAATGCGAGGGCATTTACCTATAAAAATCATATTGTTTTTAATGTTGGAGAATTTAATATGAATACCGTTCAGGGAAAGAAAATTCTTCTCCATGAAATCATCCATGTCATTCAGAATCATTCTGCAAACAATAAGATTTACAGATACACTATTGAAAAAAATGAAGACGGAACCGTGAAAGAAGCGCCGGCAGGAGAGTTGATCAACATTAATGTAACAGACTTTGATCTGCCAAGAGACAAAGGCAATGTAAAAGATAAATATGATGCCTATGTCGGACAGCTTTTTTCGGTGGTTGATTTAAGCAATGCCAATAATAAAAGAACATTTCATGATACAAGACGCCAAGACCTGGTGAATAAATGGAAAACTAAAGTGACCTGGGATAATATAGACGCCACCCAGCTTGATAAAGATCAGAAGAAATTGTATTATTCTGTAAAAACTTCTTTAGATCAGAAAGACATCAACGATGGAGCTGAAATTTATAAAAAATGGACAAACAATATCGATCATATTATTGAATTACAGCTAGCGGGAAGTGATGGTATAGACAATCTGCAGATTTTGCCCAGTGATCCTAACCAGAAATCCGGGAGGGCAATCAATGAAACAATCGGAAAGATTACTGAAGAATTTAAAAGTGCTAAACCCGCCAATTATTATAAAACATCAACCCAGCAGCTGAAAGTCAACATTCAGTCGGTTGCTTTTACAGGAACCGCTTTTCCGGATATCAACGGGATAGAATTTCCTCTGGAAACTAAGCTGCAGGCCCTGAAAGGGAAGAAAGAGATTAAAAAAGGCAAATTACAGTTTAAAGCAGGAGCCAATCCTGCCGATGCAGAGGTAGAAGATGAAAAGCTTAAACAGGATAAATTTGACGAACTGACACCTTCTACGATTAACAAGAGTTTTGCAAGGTTTATTCCTCTTATTCTTATTAAAAATATAGGTAAAAAAGGAAAAGAATTTGAAAGCAATTTTAACCCTCAGACGGGAACCCGGAAACTGCCTATTGAGATGCAGAGCAATTTAGAAAATTTTAATTTAAAGGCAGATGCAGAAAATAATTTAAAATTTTCACCCGCAGAAAAAAAGACTAGTGCGATTAAATTTTATTACCCCTATTTAAGCCCCGGTAAAATCACTTCATTAAAAGAAACCAATGGAGAAATTTCCGGAACAGCGAAAATATTCCCTACCGTTAAATTTATCAAAGAGCTGGATATTTATTTCTCTAAAGATGAGTTTAAAATAGCCAAAGACATCAAAATCACATCTCCCATCAAAGGCTTAAAGGTTACAGAGTCTAATATTTCATTGAACCTTTTCCCCGATTTTCAGGTTCAGGGAAGCATTTCATTTGCGGTAGGTAACGAGAAAAAGCCTCTTATGAAAGGAAAAATAGATGCCGGGGTAGATACTTCAGGATTTTTTGCCAAAGGAGATGGCGAGTTTTTTATCCCCAATGTAGACGAAGCCAAAACAAAAATTGAATATAAAAAAATAGATAACAAATATTCTTTGCTGGCCAGTGTCAATGCAAAAATAACCTCAAAAAACAATAAATTCTTAAAAGGAGGAAACATTGAAGCCACTTACAGAGACGGAAAAGTGGAAGCCACAGGAAATATAGATTTAGATATTCCGCGTACTAAAAATACAAACATAAAAGTACAGTATGCCAATAATAACTGGTTAATCAAAGGAAAAACAACAATTTCTGTTCCTAAAATAAATGATGTAACCTTAGATATTCTTTATGATTTAAATAAAAATAAACTTACCGGAACCGGAGAGTCAGGCTTTACATACAAATCATTTAAAGGGCATATTAAAATAAAATATGATGACGGAAAAATTTCAGGAGATGGAACCCTGGATGTCACTAAAGGAAAAATAAAAGGAAATGCCAAAGTAAAACTAAGCCCCAACGGTAACCTTTCAGGAGAAGGAAATATTACGGTACAGCTGAAAAAAGATATTGAAGGAACAGCCGGAATTATTTTTGATGAAAACGGCAAATTTACGGTAAAAGGAAAGATCAAAGTACTGAAACCTTACACTTTATTTACCGGTAAAAAATTCGAAAAAACACTGTTGAATCAAGCGAAAAGCTTTCCATTACCAGGAGTTTCAGCAGGACCTATCGGCATACAGTTAGAAATAAAACTCGTTTCCATGTTCAAAGCGGGAATAGGCCCAGCAGAACTCAGAAACATTGAAGTGGAAGCCCAGTTTAATCCTTTTGAAGATGATAAAAATCCGTCCTTTAAATTTTCTACTACTTTGAATATTACTGCATTTGCAGAACTCTCAGCTTCTATTCAAGCGAGTATTGTGCTTGATGCGCTTATTGCTAACCTTAAAGGGGGGATAAGACTAACAGGAATTATGAGGCTGAATGCCGGGGTGAATTCAACACTAACGTTGGAGTATGCTAACGGAATATTTGTTGTAAATTCCAATCTGGCTGCCCTTTTAGCCCTAATTTTACTCTTGAATATAGAAGGGGTTGTAGAAGCTAATGTAGCAGGAGGCTACCTTGGGCACTGGGAAAAAAGCTGGCTGCTTAAACAGTTTTCTTACTCACCTCCGGGTCTCAATGTTGGAGTAAGCCTGCCCATCAGGTATGCTTCAAATGAACCGTTCAAATATCCGTCTATTAATGATTTTAAGATCATCGAACCTAAACTGGATTCAGAAAGCATGACCAAAGATACGGTAGGTAAAACAGGAGATGAAAAAAAGAAATAGTCTTGAATCCTGTATAATATAATGCTGGAAACTCACCAACAAACAACAAAAAAATGCCTTTTAAAATATTAAAATCCTATATTATTCAACAGCTTCTTTCTTTGGAAGACGCTCAGGAAGAATATGATTTCGGGAACTCATTTTCAGATGTTTTGCAAAGAGAGATCATGCATGAAGAAGCTGTGATCCTATTAATCGCATTGGTTCCTCACATATTGCCCCATTTTTTTGATGACATCATTAAAGAAGTTCATCCAGAAGGAGGGGAATTTCCCGAATTGGGAGGAATACGCTTAGAAAACCATAGAGGAATGATGCCAACAGGAGAAACAGTACAATATATTTTAGCGAATGATAATATTGAACAGCGTTTAAGAATTCAGCAGTTTTTTGAAACTTCTCATTGGTTTTTCAAAGATCAGATCCTTGCCTTGGATTTTGTAAAAGAAGGTGAGCCTTTAATGAGTGGAAGACTTATTTTAAAACCTGAAATAGTCCATTTATTATTATACGGTGAAAAATTAAAACCTAAATTCAGTCCGGATTTTCCTGCGAAAGAGGTGTTTACTTCCTTAGAATGGGAAGATCTTGTAGTTAGTCCTTCAATACAGGATCAGATTCAGCAGATGAGACTCTGGGTAAAACATCATCAGATATTGAAAGAAAGCTGGGGAATGGGTAAGCATATTCTTCCGGGATACAGAGCTTTGTTTTACGGGCCTTCCGGAACAGGGAAAACATTAACGGCTGCTTTATTGGGAAAAGAATTCGGCAGGGAAGTTTACCGGGTAGATTTGTCGCAGATTGTTTCAAAATATATTGGAGAAACAGAGAAAAATCTGGAAAAAATATTTACACAGGCAGAAAATAAAAACTGGATTTTAATTTTTGATGAAGCAGATGCGCTCTTTGGAAAACGTACCCAGACCAAATCTTCCAATGACCGGTATGCCAATCAGGAGGTGAGCTACCTGCTCCAGAGAGTGGAAAACTTTAACGGATTAATCATTCTCACCACCAATTTTAAAAATAACATAGATGATGCTTTTCTCAGAAGATTTAACTGCTTAATTCAATACAGCAGACCCGATATAGAAGAAAGAGCCTTATTATGGAGAAAAATCATCCCGTCATATATTCCTTTGGAAGACCCGGATATAGTATATAAAATTGCAGAAAAGTATGAATTAACGGGTGCTCAGATCGTTTCTGCCATTGCTTATGCTTGCCTGCAAGCCATTGATCAGAATGATTCAGTTCTTAAAAATGTATTCCTGGTAAAAGGGATTGAAATTGAATTTCAAAAAGTAGAAAAAACATTTAATCATTTATCCGATTAAGGCGATGACTTCCCACAATTTATTCTTTCACGTCATCATCTTTTTGGTCAACCATGTTTTTAATAATATTTTTCAGCCTCTGGAAAGTAAATGACCCCAGAAGCAGGAGAACCCCCAGGATGATAAAAGCTATAATTCTCGATACATTGTCCATTTCCCAGACATCATGACCGTAAAGTTTTAAAATCATGATTCCAATGAGAGTAAAACCGATTTTATTGTATTCGGAACTATTTCTTCTCAGACCGGTGTAAATGAAAATACAGGCAAGAATAGTCCAGATAATGGGAAGATAGAGCATGCTGAAATGTTCTTGTGCTTCATAGGAACGGGAAAGATCCCGCACAGTTCCCAAAATATAGATGTGATACAATCCGCAGCTTACTGCAATAACGAGAGTGGCCGAAATAACCCAGTAAGACAGTTTTGTTTTATAGAAACCTGTTTCAGGAGCAGCATTTCGGTAGATATAAATCAAGGGGATCCAATGCAGGAAATGGATCAGATAAAACCCGTAAGTAAGTTTCTTTTGCAAAACCGCAGTTACTACCGCTGACATAGAAAAAGAAGCTTGGGCAGCCAGAAGAAAAAGAAACAGATAGATCATTCCGGTCTGAATATCCTTGTCAATATCCAGTTTTTTTCTGAATAACAATAAGACGAAAATATAATAAATGCTGAACAGAAGCCCGGTGCTGGTAATCGCAGCCCATGGCATATCAGACATGTGATAAGTGATTTCGAGAAGAAGAGCAATATAGATAATACCATAACTTGTCAGTGCAAAAACATTTTCGAAAAAAGGGTCAGCCTGTTTTCCTTCCTGGCGGGTATTTTTTAGCAGAAACAGATTGATGATGGTTGAGGTAACAGTGACGAGACTCGTCAGAAATACCGGATTGAAAACAATGCTCATCGTACTGTTATTAAAGTAGGCTGACCAGGTCGTGATCTGCGCGATAATCACCAAAGGAAACAGAATATAAAAGCAGGTTTTGAAAATTCTGTGCCCAGTTTTTTTCCAGATAAAAAGCAGTAAAGTGGCTTCTATGGCCCAAACACTGGTGATAAGATGTGTTTTAAATTGAACAGCAATGGCCAGAGTGATGAGACTGATCGTAATTCCTGCAAAAACAGAATAAGCAGTACCAAAGCTTTTCTTTCCATATTCCCTGAAAAGCAAAATACCATTTAAAAGAGCAAAAACAATCGGGAAAATAATAGCAGGTTCATAGTGTAACTCATTAAAAATATAGATGAGACCCGTAAGACTGGAAAAGTTAATTAAAACAAGCATCAGTATTCCGGACACCGCCAGCGTATTTTTCTTAAGATATTCCTGAAGGGCAAAAATGTAAAAAATAATATAGCTGATCATATAAAAGACAATGCTCAACAGCTCAGGATGATCAGTAGTCCAATAAAAAAGATAGATACTGGTGAAAATATAAGCTGTCCATCCTACACTTTTCCAGTGCTTAAGAAAAACCACAGCAAGCATTCCTGTATTCAAAAGACTGAGATACGTAAAAAGGAAAGGGTAGTTGCTCTGGCCTGTACTGATCATTAAAGGAGCGGAAAAACCGCCAATCATTGAAAAAATAATTAGTATTTCGCTGTTATAGCGATAGGAAAGCAGAATAGACAGCAGGGTGATCAGTGAGGTGATGATAAATGCCGTATTCTGTGAAAAGAGATGGTATTCCCTGAAAGCAATCGTTGTTGTGAAATAGAGAACAGCAATTCCCCCACCCGTAATGATGGAAGCAAAAACAGCGTAGTTCTTTTTGAGTAAATGGCCGGTGAGCATTATTCCTGCACCTGCACCAAATCCGATAAGAGTTCTTGCAGTCTCTCCAATCCAATTCTTGTCAATAGCATATTTTACAAAATAACCAATACCAAGAACCAGAGTGAAAATTCCGAGAATCGTCAGGATATTTTGTTTTAAAAAATCAAAAACAGGAGCAGTCCAGTCTTTTCTCGGAAGGGAAGGAGTTTCTTCTGTTTTAATTTCTTGTAATTCCGTATTTTTGGGCGTTTCATATTCCCTGACCTGAGGAGTTTCGGTCGTGACATTCTGTTTCTGAGTATCAGCGGCTGGCTGGGATGGTTTACCAAGTCTGGAACTCAGCTCACGAACCTCATTCTCCAGTTTTTTAATTCTGGAACTCAGGCTGACAAAAATACAAATGCCGGCGATAATGATTATAGTCAGGAGAACTGTTTCACTCATCGTTTAGCTTTTATCAGATATAAAGGTAATGTTTATGATCCTGATACCAAAAATTAATCCATCACTGTGGACGTGATGGATTAACCGTGTTGAGTAATTAAATTGTATGTTGATTAATTTGATACTTTATAGATATAAAAGTTGCCGACACTTGTTCCTAATACGTTGGCACTCACGAAACCTGATCCTGTAATGCCAAAGGAAACTCTATCGTTGGCTTGGAAGCTGTAAAGAGATGACACTTCGGCTTCAGAAATGGTCAAACTGAGTACAAGCGGAATAGTTATACCATTGAATGTACGGTTGTCTATAAGAGTGGCAACACCACTTCTTGTTCTCAGGATTCCAATTCCCGGACCTGTGGTGCCAAGGACTTCAGCCTGTACTCCAGCTCCGTAACGAAATGAAAATCCCACCTGATAAACCCCTGTTGAAGGAATGACATAGGAGTAATCCGTATCAGAGAATAAGGTACCGCTACCTATATTTCTTTCTGCAGCTAAGAAGTTGATTACCTTGAAATCTGTAGGGAAAATCTGTAAACTCAGAAGACTGAACCCTGTGGTTTTTTTTGCTGCAAATACAGTTGGGTTGGAAATAGAGTTAAAAAGGACTTGCGGGTCAACTTTGGATACCTGGGCACTTCCCTGGTTAAGAGCAAGAATGTCGTAGCCGGGTAGAGTAGCGGATGCGGGAATATCCCTTACTTTTACAGTTCCGTTAACATCTAATGTGGCAGAGGGAGTAGCTGTGTTTATCCCAACTTGGGAATATACGCTGATAGCAGTTAACGCTAAAGCTAAGCTGTAAATTTTAGTTTTCATGAGCAAATTTTTTTAATTAGTTTTCATTTTTACATAGAGTGAAAAATGCACTATGTTTTGTGATATATTTAAAGGTATGCTAAATATACTATTAATTTTTTAAACATATATTTATATATTGTTAAAATTTTACACATAAAGTAGTTATTTATTTCTATTCAAAAATAAAAATCTCTGTATCTTAAGGATAATCAGAGGTTAGTTTATGATAACTGGAATAATGGAAAGTGGAGTAATTTCATTGTTTTGTGATAAAATAATGCGGATATAAGGACAATGACCTTGCTTTATAGATAGATAAAGGTGAAAAAATCATATGAAAATTCCCCAAAAATGATACTTCCGGGCCCGAATTGTGCCAAAATCAAAAAAAAACACTGCCGGAAGGCAGTGTTGATGGAGTAATTAAGGTGTATTTTTAGCTCTCTAAAAGGTATTCATTATAACTTCCAAGGAAATCAACTTGAGCGTTGATAGATTGAAGCTCCAGAAGAATATTCTCATGTAGAATACTGTTCCACCGGCCTTCTACATTAATAAAGAAAAAGTAATTACCGAGCCCTGTTTTTAACGTTCGGGATTCAATCTTGCTGAGGTTCATTTTTCGCCAGGCAAAAACAGAAAGAACCTGATGAAGTCCTCCCGGATGATCTTCAGGCAGATTGATCAGCATACCGGATTTCTCTCCAAGAATTTGTAATCTGTCATTTTGATAGTTGTTCTCTTGTTTGGAGATCACAATAAACCGGGTATGATTCTGTTCAAAATCCTGAATATTTCTGTTAATGATTTTCAGTCCGTATAAATTGGCTGCAAACTGATTGGCTACAGCTGCAATCCTTAGATCTTTATTTTCGGAAACATATTTTGCCGCCGCCGCTGTAGAAGAAAAATCCTGCCGCGTCACATCTTTATAATAGGTATCCAGAAAATGAAAGCTCTGGGCCAAAGCCTGTGGGTGGGAATGGATCTTTTCTAGATTCTCTATGCTGTTCTCCGGATGAATCATCAGGTGGTGGGCAATAGGCATTACCGCTTCTGCTTCTATTTTAATGGAAGGTGTTTTATATAAATAATCCAGCGTCATGGAAACAGTTCCTTCAATAGAGTTTTCCAATGGTACAACAGCTTTTGAAACTTCTCCCTGGTCTACCGCTCTAAAACAGTCTAAAATATTAGCCTGCGGAAGTAATTCTTCATCCGGGAAAAGCTGTGTGGCTGCAAGCTGTGTAAAACTTGCATGAGGCCCCAAAAATGCAATCTTCATATTAATATATAAGGTATAATTAAAAATACAAATGCAAAGGTGCAAATTAATTTCAGAAAAGAGTTCAATGTTGAATAGGTAAATTTAAATGTAAGACCAGGATGATATACCTTTTTTCAATATTGTAATTATCCTGATCTTCCTTGATCTGTAAATTATTTCCAATTGGCCTCAATCAATTCCATTAAAGCATCCGGACACTTGATGATTTTATTTGTTTTTGCATCCAGAAAGAAAAGAGTAGTGGAGGCTTCTGTGATTTTTATCATCTCTTCATTGTAAATTTCATACTCAAATTCAATTCTTACCCCGGGAATTTTTTTTACATAAGTATGAATTTCTAATTTTTGATCATACAAAGCTGGTCTCAAATACTTAATTTTGTACTCTGAAACAGGAAGCCAAATTCCTTGGTTTTCAATTTCATCGTATGACATTCCTATGCTTCGGAAGAGTTCTACCCTTCCAATTTCAAAGTACTGCGCATAGTTGCCGTAGTAGACATATTTCATAGGGTCTGTTTCTCCGTAACGTACTCGTATTGAGTGTGTTGTGTGTATCATTTTTAGTAATAAATTATACATACAAATATATTTTTAAATAATCAATACCCGCAATATTTTTTTTTAAAAAGAAAAAATTGGACCTTTGTCTTCCTTCTAAAAACAGTACTAACAAAGAATTAATCGGGGCAGAATAATGGATGAAAATTTAATGATGATATGGCAGAAATGCCTTCAGTTTATGCGGGATAATTTAAACGCTGCTGAAGATAATTCTGATCTGAAAAAACTTGAAAAATCTTTCGATATGTTATTTGATAAGGTTCAGCCAATTTCATTGGTGGCGAATAACCTTACACTGATCGTACCGAGTGATTTTTACAAGGAATACATTGAGGACAATTACCTGTCCCTGCTTTCTGCTGCCCTGAAGAAAAATATTGGAAAAGGAGTAAAACTATGGTATTCAGTAATGGAAAACAGACCGAAAGGTCAGGAAAAACCAGTTACCATGAACATCAAGGGACAAAGCGTTCCTACTCCTAAAACTCAGGAAACAATGCCACAAGGATTTTCAGCAAATATTGTAAACCCTTTTGTGGTCCCTGGAATAAGAAAAGTAAATATAGACTCTAATCTGAAACCGGATTATTCTTTTGATAGTTATGTAGAAGGAGAAAGCAATAAATTTGCTGCTACTGTAGCAAGATCTATCGCTAAAAGACCAGGAGCAACTGCTTTCAACCCATTATTTCTTTATGGAGGGTATGGAGTAGGGAAAACCCACTTAGGCCAGGCTGTTGGTCTTGAGGTGAAAAATCAGTTTCCGGATAAAGTTGTTCTTTACCTGTCTTCTGAAAAATTTATCCAGCAGTTTATTTCTGCTGCCAAAGCACATAAACAGACAGAATTTGCAAATTTCTACCAGATGGTAGATGTTCTGATCATTGACGATATCCAGTTCCTGTCCGGTAAATCTGCCACGCAGGACAGCTTCTTCCATATATTTGACCACCTTCACCAGAACGGAAAACAAATTATTCTTACTTCAGATAAAGCTCCGGCTGATATCATGGATATTCAGGACAGAATCGTTTCCCGTTTCAAATGGGGACTTTCTGCAGAGATTAAATCTCCTGATTTGTCTACAAGAAGACAGATCATTGAAGATAAATTAAGCAGAGACGGAATCGTTCTTCCGGGAGATATGCTTGATTTCCTTGCCGCTGAAGCAAAAACAAATGTAAGAGAGCTGATCGGGGTAATCAATTCCGTGATTGCTTATTCTACAGTATATAAGAGAGATCTGAGTCTTGAATTGCTGAAAGAAACAATCAACAGAATCGCTGCTAATCAGAAGAAAGTCATTAACATTCCTTATATTCAGGAAGTGGTATGTGACTATTTCGGAATCAAAAAAGAACAGCTTCTTTCTAAAACAAGAAAAAGAGAGATTGCTTTGCCAAGACAGCTGGCGATGTACTTCTCAAAAGAATTTACCAATTCTACTTTCACTAAGATCGGAGAAGAAATGGGCGGAAAAGATCATTCAACGGTAATGTATGCTTGTGACACGATCAAGGATGTATCAAAAATTGATAAAGAAGTTAAGAAATACGTAAAAGATCTTACAGAAAGAATCAAGCAGTAAAAAATAACTGAATTAAAAATAATAAAAATGAAGAATAGTTTTATTCTTCATTTTTTATTTAGTTTTGTTAAAAGAGGAATTTAGAATTTCTTTTTCATTTTTTAATTAAAGAATATATGAATATTTTGATGGTTTGCCTGGGGAATATCTGCAGAAGTCCTTTGGCAGAAGGAATTATGAAAGAAAAGCTCGGGAATGGGGTAATTGATTCCGCAGGAACAATATCACTTCACGAAGGAGAGCATCCTGATAAAAGGGCTGTTAAAACAGCGGCCAGTCATGGAATTGATATCTCAAAACAGAAGTCCAGGCCCATTACCAACGCAGATTTTGAAAACTTTGACAAGATCTACTGTATGGATATTGATGTGTATGAAGACGTAATTTCAAAAGCAGGAAATGAAGAGCAACGCCAAAAAGTTTCTCTGTTTCTGGAAGCTTTAGGTGACCACAAAAATGCAGAAGTTCCAGATCCTTACTGGGGCGGAATGGATGATTTTGAAAACGTTTTCCAGCTTTTGGATAAAGGATGTGACGCCATCTTAAAACAGATGAAATAAAAGGGGGAAATTGTATCTGTTGCTTAATATTGAACCACTATTTTTTTATTCCCTCACTTAAAAAACGAACTATAAAACAATAAAATGCTTTTTTTACTCCCAGCCTACCTTTCGGAAAATACTTCTATCACTCATTTCTCACCTGTGATAAAAGAATATATCATGCAAACCGATTATTTCTTTGTAGAAAATGAAAAAACAGCCAGAAAAGTCGTTAAATTCTTTGCTCCTGAAAAGAAACAGTCAGATCTGAAACTGTTTTTACTGGATAAGTACACCGAAAATGCAGATATTAAAGAAGCGCAAAATCTGATGTTGAAAGGACAGGATTTCGGGTTACTTTCCGAAGCCGGATTACCTTGTATTGCCGATCCGGGAAACCTGATCGTAAAATGGTGCCACGAGAAAAATATCAGAATAATTCCTATTTCCGGACCTTCATCTATTATCCTTGCGCTGATTTCAAGTGGATTCAACGGGCAGGAATTTACCTTCCACGGTTATCTGCCGATTGATAAAAGTGAAAAGAAAAAACAGATTCTTCATCTGGAAAGCCTGGTGCAGAAAACAGGGTATTCGCAGATCTTTATGGAAACCCCATACAGAAATAACCAGCTTTTTGAAGACCTGACAAAATTCCTTTCCCCCAATACCAAACTCTGTATTGCAGCCAATATCAATGATCCTGAACATGAATTTATTCAGACCAAAACCATAGCCAACTGGAAGAAAGCCCTGCCAGAACTGCATAAAGTTCCGGCTGTTTTTGTTCTCGGAAAATGATTTATGCTGTATGAAGTATAAGATGAAAGTTTGGTTTGAGATATAATCTGATGTGTTGCATGAAGTTGAAAATCTTTGACTTTTTGGCATCGTGATCTGAAAAACTTAGTTAAAAGGCTAACGCTCAAATTTCAAACCTCAAATCTCAAATCATTCAAAGCATGAATAACGTACAAAATTTACATACAGAGGAAGAAGATGCTGTACCATTTGGTACTTTGATTGCCAATGATGTTGCAGATCAGCTGCAGAACGGTCATTTTTTAGGTTATCGTCACCGTGATTACTGCGGAATGGGAATGCAGTCAGATGAAAACCAAAGGTTTTTCTACGGAGAAATATATGATGGTGATCTTAATAACCCGAAAATATTTGAAAATAGGGATCTGTTTGTTTCCTGGCTTTCCATGCAGTCCACAGCTTCATTGGCTCGGCTGGATGATGAAGAGTTTTATAAAGGGAATCAGGTAATCACAAGAAAACGCCTGTTGGAGTTCATTCAATAAAAATATATAACAATCTCTGCTATGGAAAAACTGACTACTTCAATGATTCTGCTAAGTGTTGCACTTTTCATGATTTCCTGCAGTCCTGATGCCGCAAAAAAGACAAAATCAGCAATATCCAATGATGTAAAGAAAACAGAACCTCTTTGCTGGAAGGATATCAGGGCCGGAGAACTTCCCCCGGCAGGTGCTTATGATGCCATCGACAGTCTCGTGAAAAAATGGGATCTATGTTACGAAAGGATAGAAACCGGATGCGATATAACCGACAGCACCCGGAAAATTCAAAAAGAAGCAGACCGTACCAATGAAGTCTATTTCAAAAGTCTTGAGAAAAAACTGGGCAAGAACTGGAAACAGCATTTTGATAAGGAACTGCGTGTATCAGACAGCATCAACTGGATAAAAATCAGTGAGCACATCAGGAGTATGAATGAATGATATCGTTAAAGTTAGTTTATCTTTATTGCTGCTTTTTAAAAACAGAATCTGCATGATTTATTTTTTTCTTCGTGCTTTCCATTTTCTCCAGAGAAATACTACTAAAGGAATAAACAAAAGGAAAGGCCAGAAAGAAACAATCCCCAGGAGGAAGCCTACAAAACTGTTCCAGCCTTCTGTAAGAGAATCGGAAAACCTGCTTCCAAATCCTATTTTTGAAGTGGTGGAGCTCCTTGCCTTTTCCTTATACAGAGAGAGCTCCAAAGTGCTGTAATTGACCCGGTCGTCAATAAAACGCAGTGTGCCTTCAGCCACATCAATTTCATCTTCCAGCCCACGGATTTTCTCCTGAATTTCAAGTATGTCTTTTGTAGTGGATGCATTTCTGAGCAGATCACGGTACTTTTCAAGATAGATTTTTTTATTGGCCAGTTTTATTGAAACATCAGTATATTCCTCAGTAACATCATTGGAGGAAATATTTTTAGACAGGATAGATCCCACACCGTCCGAGAAAGAATTGATAAGCTTATCAAAATTCTGATGGGGAACACGGATCATCATAGACAGGTTTTCGTCCGTATCGGTATTCCGAAACTGTTCCTGTTGAATATAGGCGTTACTTTTCTTTAGGATCTCTGCAGTTTGGTTTTGTGCTTTTTTCAGGTCACCTACTTGAATGGTCATTTTCCCGTTTTTAATGATCTTTTTAGAGATCGTATCTGTTTTATGATGGCTTAATGGTGGAGCAGGCATATTTTCGTCTGAATCTGTTTTCGCAGAAATAGTAAGATGATTGGTCATTTCTTTTTCCAGAGGAGGATCTGCCATTGTGACTGCTTGGGGATCAGATTGGCTGCAACTCATTAATATAATACTTAATGATAATGCTGAAAATATTTTTTTCATGGTTAAGTTTTTATGAATATTAACAAAAATCATACTTAAATGCTTTTTTTTATTGTAAGATGTTATTGTTTTTATAGAAATTGTTGCGTAATATGTATTGCGTGGTTGAGGTAAAAAATCTGCGCAATCCACGAGAAAAATAAAAAACACACCAATACTGTTTTCGTAAACGCAAAACCTGATTTATAGGCATTACTGATTAAATGATTAAAGAAACGCGACTTCATCATTCATGAAGCTTGCTGCTAAATGTCCGCTTCATGGAATCAATAGAGTTGATCCTACGTTTTGCGTGGTAAGTTTGCAATATATTGGTTACATTTGTGCTATGTCTGCACTAGAAAAATTCGGGGTTGAAATTTTTACCCAGCATAATATTTTCGAGAGAATTTCTGCGGATAAGCCTTTCCGTCCGGAAAATCCTGCCTTTATCTTTATCAAATCAGGATCTATAAAACTACGTCAGCATTTCAGTGACCTGGAGCTTTCTGCGAATATGTTTATGGTAACTGATCCACAGACTATTTATGAAATGGTTTCCGTGAGTGATGATTTCCAGTCCAGGATGGTTTCCTATAAAAGAGAATTTATTTCGGCATTATCATTGAAATTCAACAGACTGATCACCTACCGTTATTTCAGACAGCAGATGAATAAAGGAGTTCCTTTTCCGGAGGATGAAATGGAAGTGGTCTGGAAAAGTGTTAATTTCCTGAAATATATTTTAGATTCCGAAACGGAAATGCTGTATAAAAAAGAGATGGTGGAACATCTGTTCTCTGTTTTTTGCTACCAGATGGCCGGTATTATTTCTAAAGAAGACAACTATTCCATGAACCAGATGTCCAGGCAGGAGGAAATTGTTTTTGTTTTTCTTACCGATCTTGCAGAACATCATCTTACCGAAAGAACCGTGGAATTCTATGCCGAGCGCCAGTCGATTACAACCAGACATCTTTCATCAGTGGTAAAATCCATTACCGGAAAATCAGCAAGCCAGATCATTGCTTTGATCGTAATGAATGAGGCGAAAGTACTTTTAAACTCTTCCAAAAAACCGGTTTCTGAGGTGTCGTCTATTCTCGGATTCAGTGATCAGTACTCGTTTTCGCACTTTTTTAAAAAGCATATGGAAGTGAGCCCAAGCCAGTACAGACATCAGTTTGAAAATTAAAATCTTACATTTGAACATCTTTTTCCAATAATCAAACATTTGTTTGAATTATGAACTGCTGTAACTTTGTTCCCGTAAAACAAGGTACAATGACAAAGAATGTAAAAACGGCACTATCATTCGTGATAGCTCTATTCCCTGTGCTGTTTTTTTCACAACAGACGCGGGAAATGACGGCAGATGAAGTCGCCGAAATGGCAGTACAAAACCATCAGCAGTTAAAAGTTTCCGCTCAGAATATAGACATTGCCAAACAGAATACTAATGTGGCAAAGCTTCAAAAGCTTCCTACCGTTACGGCTTCTACGAGCCAGTTCTATTTAGGAAATGCGGTAGCTATTGATAAAGACTTTTCAAATTCCACCAAAGTTCCGATGCCTCACTACGGAAGTTCCTATGCGGTACAGGCTACCCAGCTGATCTTTAAAGGTGGATTGGTAACTAAATCTATTGAGGTAGCAGGTCTCCGTGAGCAGCTTTCTGAACTGGATCTGGAAAAAAACAGACAGGATGTGAAATTTCTCGTGATTTCCAATTATCTGGATGTGTATAAGATTATGAACCAGGAATCCGTATTTCAGAACAACAAAAAACTGGCTCAGGAACGTCTCAAAAATATTCAGAAATTCTATCAGCAGGGAATGGTAACCCGAAACGAGGTGATCCGTGGCGAATTGGCCATCAAAAACCTTGATCAGGGAATCCTTACGCTGGGCAATAACAGAAAAATCCTGAATTATAATCTAAATATTGCATTAGGACTTCCGTCTGACACAGAGATCATCCCCGTGGAAAGCTTAACGGATAAAGAATCGGGAATAGGAATGGATTACTACCTGAATCTAGCCCATGAAAGCAATCCCCAGCTTAAATCTGCCCAAAAGAATATTGATCTTGTCAGCAAAAATATTGAAATTATCAAAACAGATCAAATGCCGACCCTTGCCGGATTTGGAGGCTATACGCTGCAACGTCCAATCACCACAAGAAACCCAGTTCTGGATATGTATTCCGGAGGATGGCAGGCAGGAGTTTCTTTAAGCTATAATATCGATAACCTTTACAGAACAAAAGAAAAAGTGAAACTCGGTGAGCTTCAGAAAACCCAGGCCGGAGATGCAATGACCCTGGTACAGCAGAATGTGGATATGGCGATAAATGCAGCTTATGTGAAATACCAGGAAGCTATTCAGCAGGCGGAAATCCTTAACGATTCTAAAAGACTTGCAGAAGAAAACTATAAGATTACAGAAGCAAAATATCTGAACCAGCTGGCAGTACAGGCCGAAATGATTGATGCCCAGAACCAGAAACTTCAGTCTGAGCTGGATTATGCCAATGGAGAGATCAATGTACTTTATCAGTATTATAATCTTATCAAAGCTTCGGGAACACTTTAATCTTTTAAAACTGAAAAACAAAACAATGGAAAACAAGGAACAAACTACTCAAAATACACAGGCAGCTCCGGCACAATCGGCTGCTTCCGATAAAAAGAAAAAGAATAAAACCAATAAAATCCGCGCTATTATTTCGAATATTATCGTTTTTCTGGTGATAGGATTCGGGTTGTACTGGCTGGTACGTGAATATTTCCACATTGGAGATAAAACCTATACAGAGGCAGCTCAGGTGGAAGAGTTTATAAACCCTATCAATACCAGAGTTTCTGCTTATATCAAAGAAATAAAATTCATCGAACATCAAAGAGTAAAAAAAGGTGATACGCTGGTTATTCTGGACAAAAACGAAATTCTGACCCAGCTTGGGCAAGCAGAAGCAGCTTACCAGAATGCAATGGCACAAAGATCAGCAACAAGTTCATCCGTTAATACGGTTTCTAACAATGTTAATGTGATGGAATCCAATATTGCAGGTGCAAAAGCAAGATTATGGAATGCAGAGCAGAACCTGAACCGATATAAAAACCTTCTCGCTGCTGAGGCTGTAACAAGACAGCAGTATGACCAGGTAAAAACAGAATATGATGCCCAGAAAGCAGCTTACGAAACGCTGGTTAATCAAAAGCAGTCTGCCAATCTTTCTACAACAGAGGTAAAAAGCCGTCTGGGGATTAATGATGCAGAGATCAAAAGAACAAAATCAGCCTTGGATATGGCGAAAATCAACCTTTCCTATACCGTCATTACAGCTCCTTATGACGGAGTAATGGGAAGAAGAACAATTGCCGAGGGACAATTAATTCAACCCGGCCAACAGGTAGCCACGATCGTTCTGAACGGTCAGAAATGGGTAACCGCTAATTTCCTTGAAAGACAGATGCCGAACATAAAAATCGGAGAGAAAATGATGATGACTGCTGATGCTTTAGGCGGAAAACAATTTGAAGGGATAGTAACTGCGGTTTCAGCGGCTACCGGATCCAGATATTCGAGCGTTCCGACTGATAACTCTACCGGAAACTTCATCAAAGTACAGCAGAGAATTCCTGTAAGAATAGAATTTACGTCTTCCAATAAAAAAGAAGATCTGGATAAACTGAGCGCAGGGATGAACATGAACGTAAATATTAATAAAGACTAGAAGATGCAGGATATCAGATTCCAGACATGATGCGGTGCGAAATGCTAACGCTGAATATTGAAAGTCTGTCATCTGATATCTGAAATCAATCATCTAAAAAGTATGTACAACAAAGGACTATATAACGACTGGGTACCGAAACCCGTACAGCTGCTGCTGATCGTACTGCTTCTTGCAGTGGTGATGCCTCTTGGCGGTGTGTACACAGGGAATATCAGCTATCTGGTGAGCGGTACCGGAGCTCTTACAGAATATTTTATGTGGGCCAACTATGCGACCACAATCGGTATGGGAGCCTGTATGCCTATTGTTCTCAGAATGAAGATGAGATTCAAGGTGAGAGATAAAATGGTGCTCCTCTTGGTGCTTTTAGGGCTTATGAGCTATATCAATGCAACGACTTTACAGCCTATGATCTTTGTATTTACGTCTTTACTGATTGGATTTATGAAGATGATGGTCACCATAGAACTATTCCTGCCGTTGATGATGATGATTGGAAACCGTGGAATGTTTTACGGAGTATTCTATACATTTGTTCTGATCATGAACCAGGTAGCAGTTTATTATGCCGCAGAATTCTCCCTTTTGTATAACTGGCAGCAGTTTTATTTACTGACATCGGTTTTATGCTTTATATTGGCACTTATTCACTGGGTTTTTATGCATAATAAATATTTCGCATTGAAAGTTCCTCTGCATTATATCGACTGGCTGAGTATTTTACTGTTCATCTCCACCTTTATGTTTTCGGCCTATGTATACTCTTTCGGGAGACAGCAGGACTGGCTGAATTCAAAAAATATCATTAATGCCAGTATAGCTGCTTTTGTAAGTTTTGCATTGCTGGCCATCCGTCAGTCAACGCTGAAACGGCCTTACCTGTCCTTTAAAATATTCACCAAAAATAATGTACAGCATGGTTTATTTATGTTGTTCTGGCTGGGAATGTTTTTAGGAACGGCATCTCTTCAGAATACTTTTGCGGTAGGAGTTTTAGGATATGATCAGCTCACGAATGCCAGACTCAGCATGCTGATGGTTCCGGGCATTATTCTAGCAGGCGCAATTGCTATATTCTGGTTCAAAAAAGAAAAACCGTTAAAAATGTACATTTTTTCAGGGTTTGCTGCGATGATAGGATATGCTATAATTATGTACTTTTCTATGGTATTGGAATTCAGTTATGACAACTGGTATCTTCCGATGTTCTTAAAAGGTTATGGAATGTGCTCATTATTTATTTCCGTTTGGTTCTATACGTTGGATAAACTTGAAATGGATGAAATGCTGGCCGCTATCGGATTGGTGCTGGTTTGGAGAACTTTCCTGGCAGTAGGTATTTTTTCAACCTTATATTCATGGTTTCAGTACAGATTTCAGGTGGCAGCTGTAGGAGATCTCGCGGTATATATGGATGGGATGACGGTGACCCCTCAGAATGTTGCAGCCAATATGAAGGGCATTCAGCTGAATGCCATTATTATTGCCACTAAAAAGATCTTCGGATATATTATCCTGACAGGTTTTGGGGTGTTGTTGTATGTAATTACCCATCATTTCGGGGCAAAACGTTTCCAGTATATGAGATTTGTGAGAGTTATCGGAGGTAAATCTGTCATTGCCAGAAGAAGACTAAAAGAAAGAAAAAAAATGTTAGAAGAAATAAAAGACGCAGCAGGACCTGCGGTTTAAAAATACCTTGTTTTTCACCAGTAAGATCCCGGACTTTGTTCAAAAGTCGGGATCTTACGTTTTTTATGAATGAGGTATTTTTAAGATCTGCATAATCTGCCAGATCAGCGAGCGAAAATATAAAAGGATTATGTATTGAAGTTGAGTTTTACCACACAAAATTTTCATTTCTAAAACTGCTGATTTTAATGTTTCATATAAATTTTAAACAGACTCTAAGGATGAACAATACCCTCTGGAAAATATGAAAAATTTCATACTGAATTGTTTTTATTTAGAAAGAATAAAAATTAAATTTGACGCATTATAAAACTTGAAATAAAAGAATGAAAAAGCAGTATGCGTTAATAGGATTATTAGCTTCGGGAATGATGTTTTCCCAGACCGTTAATGACTCTATAGCCTCTAAAGGTATTGATGATGTGGTGATTGTAGCCTCCCGAAAACCTACAAAAATCTCTGATATTCCGGGAACCGTTTGGGTGGTACAGAAAGAAAAAATTCAGGAGCAGGCCAAAAGCGGAGTTCCTATCAAAGAAATGCTTTCTATCCTGATTCCGAGTATGGATATTGGTCCTCAGGGAAGAACCAATTACGGACAGAATATGAGAGGACGCTCTGCGTTGGTTATGATAGACGGGGTTTCCCTGAACAGTATCCGCGCAATCAGCAGACAATTGGACGCTATTGACCCATTTAATATTGAAAGAATAGAAGTTCTTTCCGGAGCAAGCTCTATCTATGGAGGAAATGCTACAGGAGGAATTATCAATATCATCACCAAAGCTCCCTCTAAAAACGGAATTAGCGGAGAAACGGAAGTAGGGGTAAGAACCGGATTTATGGGGAAAGATGATCATGATTTCCGTGCGGCACAATCTATTGCAGGAAAAGGAGAGAAACTTTTCGGAAGGCTGGGAATCGCTTACCAGCAGAATGGAGGGGTGTACGGAGCAGACCAGAATCAGGTGATTACCGATATTACGCAAACCGATCTTCAGTATAACCAGTCCATTGATATTCTTGCTACAGGAGGTTATAAATTTAACAACAAGCATAAAATTACAGCGTCACTTCAGTATTATAATTCTAAATTTAATGGTGACAGAAGTCTTTATTTAGGACAGAGTCTGAGCGCTTTTACCACAAAAAATGCGTCCTTACTGGAAATGCGTGACGGTTTTTCATCAGACAAAAATGTAGGAACAGAACGTTTTATGGGAACCTTGGCTTATAATGCTAACGGTATTTTAGGTGGACAGGATCTTTATGTACAGCTGGCGGCAAGAGGAGAGAAGCTTGGGTTCTATCCTTTCCCGGGAACAGTAGCACTTCAAAGTGGGCCGATTGCCTATATGTCTTCTTCACAGCAGGATACGTATTATTCAGGGATCAAGGCATTATTGTCAAAATCCTGGAGAACCTTGAACGTAACGTATGGAGTAGATGTAGATCTGGAGAAATTCGAAGGAACACAATCTGTTTATGATCTGGCCAAAACCATGTCGAGCGGTGGTTTAATCAACGAAACAAAATACAGTCTGGGAAGATATCCTACCAATCATTCGCAGAGCTATGCAGGATATGTTCAGGCAAAATATGATATCCTTCCAAAACTTCAGATCAATGCGGGAATCCGTTACCAGAATATCAAAGTAAAAGTAGATGATTTCGTAGGTTCCGTACAGCAGACTCAGGTGGCTATGGGCTACGGAAATTCAGCATCTGCCATTCCGGGTGGTGAGAGTTCATATAATGTAACCCTGGCGAATGCAGGTCTGTTATATAAATTCAATGAGCAGCACCAGGCATGGGGAACATTTTCACAGGGAGTAAGCCTTGCAGACCCTTCCAAGTATTATGGAATCGGAACGTATAAACTGGTCAATAACAACTGGGACGTAGTTTCCAGTATCAATGTAAAGCAACAGCCTCTTCAGGCGATTAAAACCAATCAGTTTGAAGTAGGGTATCGTATGAACAAAGGCGGATTCAGAGGGCAGATCGCAGGTTTCCTGAGTAATTCTGATAAAACAGTGACGGTTGACAGAAAGACATTCCAGATCCTTGTTAATGATCTTAAGCTGAGAAATATGGGAATAGAAGCAGAAGTTTCCTATTCTATGAATAATGGAGTTTATTTCGGGGCCAGCGGCCTTTTAATCAAATCGGAAGTAGATAATCAGGGCGAATGGCAGAAGCAGGAAATTTATAATGCTTCCCCTTCAAAACTGGTCACTTATATAGGTTATAATGTTAAAAACTGGTCATTCAGATTCCAGTCGCTGCAAAACTTCAAGCTGACGGATGATCTGAAAAATGAAATTGACGGTTATAATACTTCAGACCTTATGGTAGGATACCGTTTCCCTTGGGGTAAATTCAATCTGGGAATCCAGAATGTATTCAATACAGATTATCAGACGATATGGAGCAAGCGTTCCCAGGTGTTGTATTCTACGTACGGACTTCCTGAGCTTTTTAATTATAAAGGAAGAGGAAGAACATTCAACCTTTCCTATACCTTTAATTTTTAGAAATTTAAATTAAGCTTCTTAGCCTTGATTTAAATTCATCAAATATGAATACAAATCCGGTTTCTGTGATCATCGGAAACCGGATTTTAACTTTTAAAATTTCAGTTATGGCTAAAATTCAAACAGGTCGCATTGTTGTAGAAATGACCAGAAAAGAGTATATCACAGACCATTTTATCAGGGTTTATCTGTATTCTCCGGATGTCCATCTGTTTAAGAATACTACGATTGGTGATAACAATAAGATTGCTGTTCCGCCGGCTGGTTTAAACGAAATCCATTTCCCGGAACTGGATGAGAGCAGACAATGGGTCTATCCGCCTAAAGAAGTTGCTCCTGCAGTGAGAACCTACACCCACAGCGGAATTGATCTCGAGAAAAATGAGCTGATCATTGATTTTGTGGATCATGGCGACGGCGGCCCTGCATCGAAATGGGCCCGTGAGGCAGAAGCCGGCTCAAAGCTGGGAATCATGATGAGAACAGAAGAAAAAGAGCTCTGCCCCAAAGCGGAATGGTATCTTCTGGTGGGTGACGCAACAGCGATTCCTGTTCTGAGTGCTATTCTGAACACCCTGCCGGAAACAGCGAAAGGCGTCTGTATCCTTGAAGTTCACGGAAAAGAGGATGAGCAGATCATTCAGACAAAAGCCGATATTGAATTCATATGGTTACACAACACAGAACCTCATAGCAGCAGCCAGATGGCCGATACCGTAAAAAGTATTGCCATTCCTGAAACTACAAAGTTTGGATACATAGCCACGGAATTTTCAAGTGTTAAAGAAATCCGTACCTATCTCAGAAAAGAAAAAAACTGGACTGCAAAGGAACTGAATGCTTATTCTTACTGGAAAGCAGGCGTTGCAGAAAATGAATCAGAGAAAGACAGACATAAGGAGAAAGATTCAATGGGATAGATGAATAGTGAATTTTGCTTTGCAATGAATGGTGAATTGCTGATGTTAAATTATTAGAACTGACCAATTGCTCATTACCCATTACTTATTTATCAATTACTCATTTCCAATAAACCCGTATCTTTGCCACTTTGAAAACGACTATGAAAGATTTAATGGGTAAAGCGGTCTGGGATTATTTTCATAATGAAGATCCCGAGGATCTGCAGACAGAAACATCAATTTCGGAACTGGATGAGCTCCCGGTAGCTTATCTTTTCAGGGATTTTGAGGTGATGAATGACATTGAGCAGAAAGCTTTGAAGCTGGCGGAAGGAAAAGTTCTGGATATTGGAGCTGGAGCAGGATCACACGCTCTTTATCTTCAGAATCTGAGAAACCTTGATGTGCTGGCATTGGATATTTCACCAAAATCTATTGAAGTTTGTAAACTGAGAGGTATAAAAAAAGCGGTTTGTGAAAATATGGTGGAGCTTTCCGGGGAAACATTTGATACAATTCTGATGCTGATGAACGGAACCGGAATTTTTGAAAGTCTCGCAAAAATTGACACGTATCTTCAGAAGCTCCATTCTCTACTGAATGAAAACGGGCAGATCCTGATTGACAGCACAGATATTCTTTATATGTTTGACCGTGATGAAGATGGCGGAGTATATATTCCGGCAGAAGGTTATTATGGCGAATTAGGATATACGGTTCATTACAAAGGAGAATCCGAAAACCCGATCACCTGGTTGTATCTTGATTTTAATACCCTTAAAAATGCTGCTGAGCATAATGGTTTTAGGATTGAAAAGGTATTGAAAGATGAAGATTCTTATCTGGCAAAGCTGACAAAAAATTAGAATACTGTTTTCAGCAGATATACATAAAAAAGACACATGAAAATCAAATTTCATGTGTCTTTATTTTTTATCTTAAATATTGATTATCCTATTTCAATACCGTTCTCTACATTGCTGTCATCCGGTGTTACAAAAGATAACTTTCCATCCGGTTTGGTCGTCAGTAACAACATTCCCTGAGACTCAATTCCTCTGATTTTTCTCGGAGCAAGGTTCAGAAGAATCATCACCTGTTTCCCGATTACTTCTTCAGGAGTAAAGCTTTCCGCGATCCCGGAAACTACCGTTCTTACATCCACACCTGTATCTACCGTCAGTTTTAAAAGTTTGTCTGCTTTTTCTACTTTTTCAGCTTCAAGGATGGTTGCTGTTCTCAGATCAATTTTGGTAAAATCATCAAATGTGATTTCTTCTTTCATAGGATTCGCGTTAGGGTTGGTCTTTTTATTGTTTTGTTTCGTTTGTTCCAGCTTTTGGATCTGGGCTTCAATCACATTGTCTTCAATTTTTGAGAAAAGAAGAGAAGCTTCGTTAATTTTGTGGCCAGTTTCTATTAAAACAGATTTGTTTTCAACATCACTCCAGCTAACCTGTTCAACATTGAACATCGTTAATAGCTTTTCAGAGCTGAAAGGCATGAACGGCTCACATAACTGTGCCAAAGCAACAGCGATTTGTGCTCCGACAAATAAAGATTGTGCTGCCTTTTCAGGGCTATCCTTAATTGTTTTCCATGGTTCTTCAGTCTGAAGGTACTGGTTTCCGAAACGGGCAAGATTCATTAAAGCAGATAATGCATTTCTGAACTCATAGTTTTCAAGGAATCCTGAAATCTCTCTGGCCGCTTTATTGATTTCCTGTAATTCAGGACTGTTTATATCGCCTTGCGGAACAACTCCATCATAATATTTATGAATCAAAACGGCAACTCTGTTAATAAAGTTTCCGAAAATTCCTACCAGTTCAGAATTATTCTTCGTCTGGAAATCTTTCCATGTGAAGTTATTATCTTTAGTTTCAGGAGCTGATGAAAGAAGGGCATACCTTAGCACATCCTGCTGTCCCGGGAAATCTTCTACATATTCATGAGCCCATACTGCCCAGTTTCTTGATGTGGAGATTTTATCGTTCTCAAGATTTAGGAATTCAAAAGCAGGAACATTTTTCGGCATAATGTAATCACCATGAGCCTTCATCATAGAAGGGAAGATGATGCAGTGGAAAACAATATTGTCTTTTCCAATGAAGTGAACCAGGTCACTGTTTTCACTCTGCCAGTAATCTTTCCAGTCTTTTCCGTTCTTTTCAGCCCATTCCTGGGTGAATGAAATATACCCGATAGGCGCATCAAACCATACATAAAGAACTTTTCCTTCAGCATTCGGAAGCGGTACCGGAACTCCCCAATTGAGGTCTCTGGTCATCGCACGGGGCTTTAAACCATCATTTAACCATGATTTTACCTGACCGTAAACATTAGGTTTCCAATCATCTTTGTGGCCTTCAATAATCCATTCATTCAGGAAATCTTCATATTCATTTAAAGGAAGATACCAGTTCTTGGTTTCTTTAAGAACCGGGATGTTTCCGCTTAACATTGATTTCGGATTGATGAGTTCTGAGGGTGAAAGGGTAGAACCACATTTTTCACACTGGTCTCCATAGGCATTTTCATTACCACAGTTCGGACATGTTCCTACAATATAACGGTCTGCAAGGAATTCTCCTGCCTGCTCATCAAAATACTGCTCAGAAATTTCTTCCGTGAATTTGCCTTTTTCATAAAGCACCTTGAAAAAATCTTGGCTGGTTTCATAGTGCTTTTTAGACGTTGTTCTGGAATATTCATCAAATGAGATCCCAAGATCTGAAAACGATTTTTTGATGATCTCATGATATTTGTCTACAATATCCTGAGGGGTTACTCCTTCTTTTTTGGCTCTGATGGTAATAGGAATACCGTGTTCATCCGACCCGCAGATAAACGCTACCTCTTTTCCTGATCTTCTCTGAAATCTTGCGTAGACATCCGCAGGAATATATACACCTGCCAAATGTCCTATATGAACCGGTCCGTTTGCATAGGGCAAAGCTGCCGTAATCATCTTCCTGTTTGACATTTATAGTAAAATTTTAACTGCAAAGATAAGGATTATCTCATGAATTCTGTTGAAGCTTCTATAATAATCCTTTTTTTGAGGTTTTGAAGGCGGAGTATGTTACATTTAGTTAAACAATTGTTTAACTTTTTGTTAATGAACGAAATATGTTATGCTACGCATAGAACGATATAAATAAATGAAATTCAGATTTTTAATTTGAAAACGACGGGTAATTTACATAAAATTATCTAAAATTCACATAAAATTATGGTAATTCTATTTTTTTTATAAATTGCAAGACTGGTTTGCCAGGCTTATTAGAAAAACGAAACTAAAAAAAAACGATATTGTGAGAAATTTTACAACGGTATTAAAAATAGCGCCCGCTTTTTTATTGGCCAGTACAATAATGCACGCGCAGGCACAAGACTCTCTGCCTAAGGAGAAAAAAATTGAAGAAGTTGTATTGATCGGATATGGTAAGCAGAAGAAAACAGATTTGACAGGGTCTATAACAGCTTTGTCTTCTGCAGACTTCAATAAAGGAGCGGTAACTACAGCTGAAGGTCTTATTAACGGACGATCTTCAGGTTTGGTGATTACACAATCAGGAACTCCCGGAAATGAAGCTACCATAAGAATTAGGGGAGGATCATCCTTAAACGCAAGTAATGACCCATTGTTGGTTGTAGATGGCTTACCATTGGATGGAGTATCTTTATCAACAATTAACCCGAATGATATTGAATCATTTTCAATTCTGAAAGATGCTGCATCTACAGCTATCTATGGATCCAGAGGATCTAATGGGGTAATTCTCATCACTACAAAAAAAGGTGGCAAAAAACTTAGGGTTTCATTAAATGCTTTTACAACAGTAAATACGCTGGCTAAAAAAATTAAAGTATATTCTGGAGATGAATTCAGAAGTATTATTAACCAGTATGTTCCTGAAAAATCTAACCTTTTAGGTTCTGCAAATACTGATTGGCAAAATGAGATTTTCAGAACATCCGTTACTTCGGATATTAATGCTTCAGTTTCAGGAAGTTTATTTGGTAAGGTCCCTGCCCGTTTTTCCGTAGATAATATGGATAATTCAGGATTATTAATAACTTCAAGGTATAGAAGGTCAACAGCAAACATTGCACTAAGTCCGAGCTTCTTTGATGATCATTTAAAGTTCAATATTACAGGAACATATTCTTATACTTTCCAGAATAAAGGAAATGAAGATGCCATAAAAAATGCAATGTATTTTGATCCTACAAAACCAGTATACGATCCAAATTCACCATTCGGAGGTTACACCGAATGGACCCGGTATGATATGGAGAATGGTCAACAGGTTCTTAAATCTTATGGAGTTTCCAACCCGGTGAGTATGCTTAGGAATAAAAGTGATGTTCAGAACTTCAAAAGATTTTTCGGAAATATCAATATGGATTATAAATTCCACTTCCTTCCCGATTTAAGATTGATTGTAAATGCGGGATTGGATAGTAAGGAACTGGATGGTCATATTACAACCAACAAATATTCCAGAAACGGATATTATTCTGTTAAGAATGTATTCGGGTTTTATGGGGAGGATTCTTACACTGATGAAAGTATTCTTAATAAAAATGCTAATATTCAGTTGAATTATACTAAGACTTTCGGGAAGTTTAATCTTGAAGCAATGGGCGGATATGAATACCAAAACTATCATAAAGTAAGTTCTGCATCAGGAAATACTTTATTATACGGATTGGATCCAGATAACAACTTTTATAATCCGGATTCTAAACCGGATGTAAATTTACAGGCTTTCTTTGGAAGATTAAACTTAGGATTTGCTAATAAATATTTGCTAACCATCAACTATAGAAAAGATGGATCTTCCCGATTCAGTAAAGATAACAGATGGGGTGATTTTGGTGGAGTAGCTGCAGCCTGGAAAATTTCAGAAGAAAATTTCTTAAAAGGAAACAGCTCTATTTCAGATTTAAAATTACGAGCCAGTGTAGGAAAAACAGGACAGCAGGATATTGGCGTCTACAGATATGATTATTTTAAAACATACAATGTCTCATCAACCCTTTACTATCAGTTCGGGAACCAGTTCTATGAAATTGCAAAAGCAAACGGATACAATCAAAACCTTAAATGGGAAGAAAGTTTGAAATATAACTTAGGATTAGATTTTGGATTTTTAAATAACAGAATTAAAGGTACCTTAGACTTTTATCTTGCAGATACAAAAGACCTGTTATCAATTGTTCCTGAGGGACCTTTGGAGAATTTAAGAATTATTGGACCTAAGAACATAGGTAAACTTCAATCTAAAGGAATAGATCTGGGATTAGATGTAAAAGCCATCAGAAATGAAAACTTTACATTGAACTTTAACTATAATGTATCATACAATAAAGTTCAGATCAAAGAACTTGAAGTTAATGGGATTGATAAAGGAGGAGTTGGTTTAGGAGGATTTGTTCAGACTTTCAGAGAAGGATATTCCCCATACGCTTTCTGGGTATACCAACAGATTTATGATGGTAACGGAAGGCCAATTGAAGGAGCTTATGTAGATAGAAATGGAGATGGAGTAATTACTTCTGCTGATAAGTATAACTATAAAAAACCACAGGCGGATGTAACAATGGGGCTAATGACTAATGCTACTTTCGGTAAGAACTGGGATTTCTCTATGGGATGGAGGGCCAGCATAGGAAACTATGTTTATGACCAGATTTCTTCGGATAGAGCTCATTTGGGTAACATCAATAATACGGTAGATAATACGATCAATAATGCTCCTGTTGATTTTAGTTCAACACACTTCCTGACAGCAAACAAAATGTCTGATTACTATGTTAAAAACGGTAGTTTCTTAAAACTTGATAACGTTACACTAGGGTATACATTCAATAAATTCATTGGAAATTCTTCTTTGAGAGTGTATGGAGCTGCACAGAATGTCCTTATTATTACCAAATACAAAAATTTAGATCCGGAGGTATTCAATAATGGAATTGATAATTCAATTTATCCGAGAGCAAGAATGTTCACTTTAGGTATTAATGCTAACTTTTAATCCGTTTTTACAATGAAACTTAACAGAATAAAAATAATAAAATTAAGAAATATAGCCATTGCGGGTATTTTTCTTTTTACTACCTCATCATGTTTAAATGATCTTAATGTTGAAGTTAATGATGATGAGCTATATACATCGGAGCAATTCTATGCTAACCCTGCATCTTACAAACAATTTCTTGCAAAAATATATGCTGGATTGGCTGTAACCGGACAAAAAGCGGGAAATGGAGAGTCAGACTTGGGAGCTGAAGATGATGGAGGTCCAAATGAAGGGTTTTCCCAATATTTAAGAGCATATTGGCAGCTGCAGGAATTAACGACGGATGAAGCAATTATTGCTTGGGGAGAAAGTGATAACCCAACAATCAGAGATCTTAACTTCAATACATGGAATGCTGATAATGTCTTTAATGAAGCCTTTTTTGCCAGAATCTTTTTTCAGATAGGATTAGTGAATGAATATTTAAGAGAAACTACTGATGAAAAGCTTAACTCAAGAGGAGTTGCAGATAATTTGAAAGCACAAATCAAAACCTTCAGAGCTGAAGCAAGATTTTTAAGAGCTTTATCCTATTATCATGCGATAGATATTTATGGGAAAATGCCTTTTGCTACAGAAAATGATGCATTGCTCACCAAGCCGGTTATGCAGTCAAGAGATTTCATGTTCAACTATGTAATTAATGAACTTAATGAAATTGAAGGAGAATTACCAGCTCCCCGAATGAATGAATATGGAAGAGCTGATAAAGCAGCAGTCTGGATGCTAAAAGCTAAGCTATATCTTAATGCAAAAGTTTACATAGGTGCAGATAAAAGTACAGAAGCATTAGCAGAAGTTGAAAAAGTAACCGGATCTACTTATAAAATTGCTATGATCCCATATGCTAACTTATTCAAAGCAGATAACCATATCAATGGGGCACAGGATGAAATTATTTTTCCTATAGCTTTTGATGGAGTTAAAACAAGAACCTATGGTGGAACTACTTTTCTTGTTCATGCAAACTGTACCAATGAAGTTGGCGCAACCCTGGGGATCGATTTTGGATGGCAGGGATATAGAGTAAGACAAGAGTTTATGCAGTCGGTAGGTAATAGTGACCCTAGAGTTATGAAGGTTCCTGGAAACAATGATCCAGCCTCTATTACAGATTATTTAAAATTTGATCAGGGGACAAAACTTATTAAATTTTCTAATAAAACCTCAACTGGATCCAACGGAAGTGATGCCAACTTTGTGGATTCCGACTTCCCGCTATTCAGAATGGCAGATGCTTATCTGATGTATGCGGAACTTGCTGTAGTAAATGGAAAAGGTAATGTAGGTACTGCATTAAATTATATTAATGCACTTAGAACAAGAGCTGGAGCTCCAACTGTTCAGCAATCTGCCTTGACACCGGATTTTATATTGAATGAAAGAGCAAGAGAATTATATTGGGAAGGCTACAGACGCCAGGACTTAATTCGATTTGGAAAATTCCTTTCAGGATATACATGGCAATGGAAAGGAGGAGGTATGAATGGGTCTGACTTAACAAATAATAAATTGCTTTTCCCAATACCAAATAAATATCTTAATCTAAATAGCAATTTATCTCAAAATCCTGGGTACTAATATAAAATAACAAAAATGAAAAATTTCTTTAAAATATTCATAGCTCTTGTTATAGGAGTTTTCGCTGTATCTTGCGAAAAAGATGAAGACCAGGCTGTTTTGGGTGAAGGTACGAAGCCTTCTTTAACAGCTGATGCAACTGTGTTGGTTCTTGAGAAAGATCATGAAAATGATAAGGCCGTAAAATTTGAATGGGTTAATCCTAAATTCAATATTCAGGTTGCCTTTAATAATTCCCTTGAATTTGCTAAAGCAGGCACAAACTTTCAAAGTGTGAAAACTGTAGATGTATCTGCTCCCGATCTTAAAGTAACCTACACTGTACGGGATTTAAATAAAATAATTCTGGACGCAGGATTTCTTGCGAATGTAGCTAATCAGATTGAAGTAAGATTAAAATCTAAAATAGGGAATATTACGTTGTATTCTGAACCGGTTTCGATGACGGTAACACCGTATTTGGTAGAACTTCCGTCTTTCTATCTGGTAGGAGAAGCTTCTGCTGTGGGCTGGAATGCTTCAACAGCTCAGCTTCTTTATAAAAATGAGAACTTTTCAACCATCTATACATATTTGGAGAATGGTAAATCATTCAGATTTTTAGGACAGCAGGACTGGAACCCATTGAACTATAGTATGGACACTGCTGGAATGAATGATACCTATAAATATTTCAAAACATGGTCTTCAAATTTAGCTGCTGCACCAGCTGAAAATATTCAGTTTACCGGAGCTACAGGAATGTATAAGGTTGTTATAGATGCAGATCCTGCTCAGAAATCTATTACGGTATCCCCTTCAGCAATTAATACTTGGAATCCTGCCAATTTATATATGGTAGGAACAATAAACGGATGGAATGCCGGAGGAGCTATTGCCATGACCAATTTAGGAAATGGAAAATTTGAACATACCATTGCTCTTCCTGCCGGATCACAATTTAAGTTTTTAGGCCAGCAAAGCTGGGGAGATCTTGATTGGGGAAATATTTCAGCTGATGGAAATACAGGATATCTTGCGCCAAAAGGAAGTAATGGAAATATCACTTTTGACGGAACAGGAGGAAATTATAAAATTACTGTAGACGTGAAGCTGGGTGTTTACAAAATTCAGCCATTATAATAATTTAAGATGAAATAGTATAGTAAAGTGCTGTCTTCACGGCAGCACTTTATTTTTTTTAAGTTTATAAATAGTCATTATGAAGAAAATTACTGTTGGAGCTCTTTTGCTCTCCATGATGTTTGTAGGGGTAAAAGCCCAATCTTTAAAATCTCCGGATGGAAAATTTGAAATGAATTTCCAGCTGAAAGAAGGAGTGCCTTACTATAACCTGAAATACAACGGGGCTGTAGTAGTAGAAGATTCTAAATTAGGATTACGATTATTTAAAGACACAGCCATAAAATTCGCTTCTGAAATTGCCAAACCGGAAGATGCAAAATTCGATCTGAATAACGGTTTTGCGAAGGTAGATGAAAAAAGAGACTCCAAAAACGAAACCTGGCAGCCGGTTTTAGGAGAAAAGAAAAATTATATCAATCATTACAATGAACTGGCGGTTACGTTGAATCAGACGTCTACCGACAGAAGCATTGTAGTAAAGTTCAGACTGTTCAATGATGGGCTTGGATTCAGATATGAATTCCCGCAGCAGAAAAATCTGAACTATTTCGTGATCAGAGAAGAAGATTCCGAGATCGATTTCCCTACAGATATGAAAGCCTGGTGGATGGTTGCTGACTATGATTCTCAGGAATATCAGTATCAGGAAACAAAAGTATCTGAAATTCCTTCAAAATGGGCTCAGGCGGCAGATGCCAATGCATCCCAGAAGTTAGTCAAAAATGCTGTTCAGTCTCCGTTAATGCTTAAAAAAGAAGGCAAAGAACCTCTTTATCTAAACGTTGCTGAAGCTGCTGTATTGGATTATCCAGCTTCTCACCTTGAAGTAGATGCACAGAATTTTAAATTCAAAACCCATCTTACTGCCGACAGACAAGGCGCAAAAGGATATATTCAGACCCCTTCCGTTACCCCATGGAGAACGATTATCGTTTCCCCTAAAGCAGAAGAGGTAATGGATTCCAAAATGATCTTCAACCTGAACGAGCCGACCAAATATACCGATACCTCTTACATTCACCCTACCAAATACATGGGAGTATGGTGGGAAATGATTATTGGTAAATCTCAGTGGGCTTATTCTACAGCAGAAAACGTTCATTTGGATAAAACAGACTTTAAAAAGCTTACTCCGAACGGAAAACACGCCGCTAACAATACCAAAGTAAAGGAATATATTGATTTTGCAGCAGAAAATGGTTTTCAGGGACTTTTAATTGAAGGCTGGAACATCGGATGGGAAGACTGGTTCGGACATTCAAAAGAATTCGTTTTTGATTTCATTACCCCTTACCCGGATTTCGACATCAAAATGCTGAACGATTATGCTCATTCCAAAGGAATTAAACTGATCATGCACCATGAAACTTCAGGTTCTGCAACGAATTATGAAAGATGGTCCGATAAAGCATTCCAGTTAATGAACAAATACGGATATGATGCCGTGAAAACAGGATACGTAGGGGATATCATTCCAAGAGGAGAACATCATTATTCACAATGGACGATCAACCATTACTACAGAATTGCTGAAAAAGCAAACGAGTACAAAATCATGGTGAATTCTCACGAATCCGTACGTCCAACAGGAGAAAGCCGTACCTATCCAAACTATATTTCCGCAGAAGCAGCCAGAGGAACAGAATATGAAGCATTCGGAGGAAACAAGCCGGATCACCAGACCGTTCTTCCCTTTACAAGATGGATGGGAGGATCTATGGATTATACCCCGGGAATTTTCCAGACCAAACTGGATTATTATTTCCCTGGAGATAAACGTTTCGTAAAAACAACATTGGTAAAACAACTTGCTCTTTATGTAACCATGTATATGCCTCTTCAGATGGCTGCCGACCTTCCTGAAAACTATAAAAAGCACATGGATGCCTTCCAGTTTATCAAAGATGTGGCTGCTGATTGGGACGATACCAAGATCTTATCTGCAGAGCCGGGAGATTACGTAATCACCGCCAGAAAAGCCAAAGGAACGGAAAACTGGTTTGTAGGAGGGATTACCGATGAGAACAAACGTGAATACACGGTAGATTTCTCTTTCCTTGACAAGGGCAAAAAATATGAGGCTACAATTTATGAAGATGGAAAAGATGCGGATTATATAGACAACCCTCAAAGCTATAACATCTATAAAAAACAGATCACAAGCAAATCAAAAATTAATTTCAAAATGGCAAGAAGCGGAGGTTTCGCAATCTCTCTTAAGCCTGTAAATTAAATTTAAAATTCATATGTTTGTTATGCCCCGGCTCATTATACATTGGGAAATGGGCCGGGGTATTTATTTTAATTACTAATAACCGAATGAAAAAAAGTCTTTTGCTGATCCTTTTGCTCAGCTGTTGTTCCGTTTTTGGCCAGGAAAGAAAAAATATCGCTGCATTTGAATTGGCTGGGCATTCAGAAGCCCTGTTTTCCGCTAATTATGAGAGATTATTCTATCTGAGTGAAAGAAATAATCTTCTTTACTCTTTAAGGGCAGGAATAGGACGAAGTCCCGGCCATGACGTGCATGGGGAACATTTTAAGGGAGTAACTACAGTACCTGTTGTGCTCAGTGTATTGTATGGAGAAAAGCATTTTCTGCAAATGGGTGTGGGATATACAGCTTTATTCAGTGAAGACTTTATTGATACCTCATTAAATCCGAATGTGGTATACAAGAAATTTCAGTCGGATGTTTCTTTAAGTCTCGGATACAGGCTTATGCTGGATACAGGATTGATATGTCAGGCTTATCCGATGATTGTTTTTAAAGATAATCCGCAAAAGAAATTTGCTTTTTCATTTGGGGTAGGAATAGGCTATTCCTTTTGATCTTTTATTTAATGATAAAGTTGTTTAAACTTTTACAGATGAGTCATACAAAATAAGGGATATGAAAATAAATCTTCTCAATCTGCCAGATCCGCGAGAAAATAAAAATTCGTGCAGCCGGGCCATATAAATGATACAACAACCTGAATGGCTTATTGTTTAAAGAAAAATTAATATTAAATTGAATCCTCTTATGAAAAAAATATACATTGTTTCCGCACTTACCATTGCTGTTGCAGCATTTTCACAAAAACCGCTTGAAAAAGTAGAGCCTGCTTTCTGGTGGAAAGGAATGAAAAATCCTGAACTTCAGATCCTGGTATATGGAAAAGACATCGCTAAACATCAGATTGAATTGTCAGATGGTGTGCAGGTGAAAGATATTCAGAAGACTGACAATCCTAACTATGCCTTCGTTACCGTCAATACCAATGAAATTAATGTTCCGAAATTCACCCTCAATGTCAAAAACGGGAAACAGAATCTGGGTTCATACACTTATGAACTCAAACAGAGAAATCCCGGATCAGCAGACCGTGAATCCTTTACCTCAAAAGATGTAATGTATCTTATCATGCCTGACCGTTTTGCTAATGGTGATGAAACAAATGATTTTCAAGCGGATCTGACAGAAAAAGCAGACCGGAAACTTCCCAACGGAAGACATGGCGGCGACTTAAAAGGGATCATCAAAAATATTGATTATATCCAAAATCTTGGTGCTACAGCAGTATGGCTTACTCCTGTAAATGAAGATAACGAAAAAGTATATTCTTACCACGGATACGCTCAGACCGATCTGTATAAAATAGACGGAAGATTCGGGACCAACGAAGAATACAGAGAACTTTCCCGTGAACTGAATAAAAGGAAAATGATGTTGGTCATGGATTATGTTACCAATCACTGGGGGGTGTCCCATTGGATGATCAAAGATATGCCTTCCAAAGACTGGATCCACTGGTTTACCGATGGAGAAAACGGATTCAAACGTTCCAATTATAAAACAACTACGCAGTTTGATACCAATGCATCAGAAATTGATAAAAAATACGCTCTGGACGGCTGGTTTGACAAAACAATGCCGGATCTCAACCAGAAAAATCCTTTGGTACTAAAATATTTAACCCAGAACGCCATCTGGTGGATTGAATATGCTGAATTAGGAGGCTTCCGGGTAGATACCTATCCGTACAACGATAAAGAAGCAATGGCTGCATGGGCAAAAGCAATTACCGATGAATATCCTAAATTCAACATTGTAGGGGAATCATGGCTTTACACTGCTGGCCAGATCTCAGCATGGCAGAAGAATTCTAAAACAGGAGAAGCGGCGGGGTACAACTCCAATCTGCCTTCCGTTATGGATTTTATGCTTTTTAGTGATATGCCGAAAGCTTTTAACGAAAAAGAAAGCTGGGACAGCGGAATGATAAAGCTCTACAATTCCTTTACCAGCGATTTTTTATATCCTGATATCAACAATATCTTAGTCTTCTTTGAAAACCACGATACCGAACGTTGGAACGAGATTTTCAAAGGCGATCCTAAAATATACAAGATGGCGCTGGCTCTGATTTCTACCGCTCGTGGAATTCCACAGATCTATTACGGCTCAGAAATAGGAATGCGCGGAAACAAGAAAAAAGGAGGAGATGCTGACATCCGCAGAGACTTTCCGGGTGGCTGGAAATCTGATAAGCAGAATGCGTTCAATCCATCAGAACAGACCTCTGAACAAAAAGAGTTTTATCAGTTTACCCAGAAATTATTAAACTGGAGAAAAGGAAAAGAAGTCATCCACACCGGGAAAACTAAAAATTACGTTCCTAAAGATGGCGTTTTTACCTATTTCAGATATAATGATAAGGAAAGCGTAATGGTTATGATCAATAACAGTAAAAAAGAACAGGTCGTAGACTTAAGATATTTTGAAGAGTCCCTCAAAGGATTTTCCAAAGGGAAAGAAATTATTTCAGGAATGGAGCTGAGTTTAAAGCACACCACAACAATTCCTGCCAGAACTTCGTTTATTATTGAACTTGAAAAATAAATAATACCTATGAAAAAATTAATAGCAGCTTATACATTAATCCTTTTTTTATTTGGATTTTCGATGCTTTCGGCACAATCTGGTAAAACATTTGAGAAAGAAAAATCAGAGATCAGTACGATGCTTGATGGTTTTAACACCGCTGCTGCAAAATCTGATTTCAACACCTATTTCAATTATTTTGCCGATGAATCTACCTTTATCGGAACCGATGCTACCGAAGTCTGGGATAAAAAAGCCTTCATGGTTTGGGCAAAACCTTATTTTGACAAAAAGAAAACCTGGAACTTTACAGCTCTGAAAAGAAACATCTATTTCAGCAAAGACGGAAAGCTGGCATGGTTTGATGAATTGCTCAATACCCAGATGAAGATCTGCAGAGGATCTGGAGTGGTAGAAAAAATTAATGGCAGCTGGAAAGTAAAGCAATATGTACTTTCCATGACGGTCCCAAACGATGTAGTAGATAAAGTAGTTGCTGAAAAAACAGCTATTGAAGATCTGTTGATACAAGAATTAAAGAAATAAAGATGAAGGCTTCTAATACTGTTTCAAAAAAAATAAAACCCAATCTTTCCATGCTCCAGATCATCAATATGAGCATGGGATTTCTGGGAATCCAGATGGCATTCGGGCTGCAGAACGGTAATGCAAGCCGTATTCTGGCCAATCTGGGAGCAGATGTTCATGAATTATCATGGTTCTGGCTGGTAGCTCCAATTACAGGCCTTATTGTTCAGCCGATTATCGGGCATATGGGAGATAATACCTGGAGCCCGCTGGGAAGAAGAAAACCTTACTTTTTAATTGGAGCCATTCTTTGCGCCATAGGATTGGTATTGCTTCCCAATGCAGCATCTGTAACCACTATGTTTGCCGCCAGTGCACTTTTACTGGCTGTGGTTTTCCTTGCCATGATGGATGCTTCCGTCAATATTGCTATGGAACCTTTCAGAGCGTTGGTAGGAGATATGCTGCCAAAACACCAGGGAACTGTTGGATTTTCGGTGCAGACTATTCTGATAGGATTTGGTGCCGTACTCGGTTCCTATCTGCCGGATTGGCTGACTAAACTTGGAGTTTCCAATGTAGCTCCCGAAGGTTTTGTCGCTGATAATGTAATTTATTCCTTTTATGTAGGGGCGGTATTGCTTCTCATATCTATTCTGTATACCATTGTCACCACCAGAGAATATTCTCCGCAGGAATTCGCAGAATTTGAAGAAGAAGGTACAGAAACAGAGAAAGTACATTCTAAGTTTTCAGATATCTTTAAGGATTTTGCAGCTATCCCTGCGCAGATGAAAAAGCTTGGGATCGTTCAGTTTTTCTCATGGTTTGCCCTGTTCACCATGTGGGTATTTACCACGAGTGCCCTGGCAACCCATCATTTGGGGCTTTCTCCTGAAGATACGCATTCCAAAGCATTCAATGATGCCGGAGACCTTACCGGAAAATTATTCGGGATGTACAATCTATGGGCTATTCCATTTGCATTTTTACTGACCCCTATCGCAAAATGGATTGGTAAAAAACAAACCCATGCTTTAGCTTTATTATGCGGAGGATTAGGATTGATCTCAATGTATTTCATTAAAAATGTAGATCATCTGTGGATCTCCATGATTGGATTAGGATTTGCCTGGGCAAGTATCCTGGCGATGCCCTATGCGATGCTGATCGAAGTGATTCCGCAAAAGAAAATGGGGGTTTATATGGGGATCTTTAACTTCTTTATCGTTATACCGCAGATCATCAACGGATTATTGGGAGGTCCTATTGTAAGCGGTATCTTTGGAAAACAGGCAATGGATTATGTTGTTGTAGGGGGGGTATGCATGCTTATCGGTGCCTTGGTCACTATGATTTTTGTTAAATCAGAAGATGAAACCCCAAAGGAAATACAGGAAGAAATCCAACAGGTACATTTTTAAGAAGTCACAGGTTCAATAAATAATGAAACTGAAAAATGGGATTACAAAAACCACCTGCCATTTAAAAAAATGTAGACTTTATTCAATAGAAGCGGGCTTCAGCCCGCTTTGTTTTATTTAAACCAAAAAAGAACAAGAAGATCAACAGGAAAAAAAACAGATTGAATTGAAAAACGACATTATAAAAACCGTCTATCATTTAAAAGAATGCAGACTTTATTCAATAGAAGCGCGCTTCAGCCCGCCTCAAATTTAATCCCATCCCCCCTTCATCTCCTTTCTTAACCTACATCAACAATTTTCAATTCCCATATCCCGTACATTTGTACCATAAATAATCACAGAATGAAAACAGTATATCATAAAGCAGATTCAAGAGGCCATGCCGACCACGGATGGCTGAACAGTTACCACACATTCAGTTTTGCTAACTATCAGAACAAAGACCGAATGAATTTTGGGGTATTAAGAGTATTGAATGACGATACCGTTACACAAGGAATGGGATTCGGAACACACCCTCACAGGGATATGGAAATTATTTCAATTCCTCTGGAAGGAGATCTGGAACACAAAGATTCAATGGGAACTACGGCGGTTATTAAAAAAGGCGAGATTCAGGTGATGAGTGCCGGAACCGGAGTAATGCACAGTGAATACAACAAAAATAAAGATGTTCCGGTGAAATTTTTACAGATCTGGGTTTTTCCGAAAGAACTGAACGTGGAACCTAGATACGACCAGAAAAGCATCAAAGAGGGAGAAAAGATCAACGGATTCCAGCAAATCTTATCACCTAATAAAAATGATGACGGAGTATGGATTCATCAGGATGCATGGTTTAATATCGCCAACTTTAAAAAAGGAAACGGTAAAAACTATATGCTCAACAAAAAAGGAAATGGGGTTTATGCTTTCGTTTTAAAAGGGAGTGCCAAAGTAGGAGACAGGGTTCTCAATGAAAGAGACGGGCTTGGAATCTGGGATACCCAGAGTTTCAATATCGAAGCAACGGAAGATACTGAAATCCTGTTGATGGAAGTACCGATGGAGCTGCCGTCTTACTTAAAATAAACGTAATAATTACGGATCTTTTTCCAGGATAAATCTGTCTTGGAAAAAGGTCCATAATCATAAAAACTTCGCGATATTTGCGATACAATAATACATACCTTAAAAATATAGACAATAATGAAAGTTTTAGCAATAGCAGGAAGCAATTCAGAGGCTTCAATGAACAGACAGCTGGTAGCCTATGCAGCATCCATGTTTGAAAATGCAGAAGTAGAAGTAATAGACCTTAACCCTTTTGAAATGCCGATTTATAAGCATGAAAGAGAATTAGCGGGTGGTGTACCTCAGGAAGCTCATGATTTTGCATCGAAAATTGACGGAGCTAATTTACTTTTAGTAGCATTGCCGGAGCACAACGGAACATACTCTACAGCATTCAAAAACGTGTTCGACTGGGTGTCCAGAATTAAAGACAGAACCGTATGGAATGAAGTGCCGATGCTATTGATGTCAACATCCCCGGGCGGAAGAGGTGGAGCCGGAGTTTTGGAAGCAGCAACGAAGCGTTTCCCTTTCCACGGAGGGAATATTGTAGAAACTTTTTCACTTCCTTTTTTCAATGATAACTTCGATAAAGCAGAACAGAAAATTTCCAATGAAGAGAAAAACACTGAATTAAAGGAGAAAATCACAAAGATTGCGGCCATTGAAACCATCCTTGAAAAATAGAATTTGAAAATTCATTTAAAATTACTATTTTTGCAAAAAGAAAAGAGATGAAAATTCAGACCACTTTTAAAGAATGTTTTCCAAAGAAAGGGAAAACTGTGGGCTCTGAAATTCTGAGATAAAATAACGGCCGATAATCTACCAAGATTGTCGGCTTTTTTATTTTCTAAATCTGAAATAAAAAGTAATTGAAATATTAAAAGATAAGAAGACGTAAGACATCAGATGCAGGATAATTAGTCATCTGAAATCTGAAATCCGATATCTAAAAATCTAAGCAGACATGAGCAACACTTACAAATCAGCAGGAGTAGACAAAGAAGAAGGGTACAAAACGGTTGATAAGATCAAAAAAGCAGTAGGCGAGACCCACAATTCCAATGTACTGAACCATCTGGGAAGCTTTGGAGCTTTCTATGAGATCGGAGGATATAAAAATCCTGTACTGGTTTCAGGAACAGACGGAGTGGGAACAAAGCTGAAAGTAGCTTTGGATACCAAAAAGTATGACTCTATTGGAGTTGACTGCTTTGCCATGTGTGCCAATGATATTCTGTGCCACGGTGCAAAACCATTGTTCTTCTTAGATTATCTGGCTTGCGGTAAATTAGATTCTGAAATTGCTGCTGAGATTGTTTTAGGAATGGTAAAAGCTTGTAAAGACAATAACTGTGCATTAATTGGTGGGGAAACTGCTGAAATGCCGGGAATGTACCAGCCGGGAGATTATGATGTAGCAGGATTCTGCGTAGGAATTGTAGAAAAAGATGAGATCATCGACGGTTCCAAAATCAAAGCGGGAAATAAGATCATTGCCCTTCCAAGCTCAGGATTCCATTCCAATGGATTCTCTTTAGTAAGAAAAGTATTCCCGAACTTCGAAGAGGAGTTTGAAGGAAAACCATTATACGAAACCCTTTTAGTACCAACAAGACTTTATTTCCAGGACATTCACAAAGTAATTGAAGAAGTAAAAGTAAGCGGAATTGCCCACATCACAGGAGGTGGACTTTACGAAAACGTTCCAAGAATTATTCCTGAAGGTCTGTGTGCTTCCATTGATGCTTCCAAAATCAGAATTCCAAGTGTAATGCTTGAACTGGAGAAAAGAGGCGGGGTAGCCCGTGAAGAAATGTTCGGAACCTTCAATATGGGAGTAGGAATGATCATCGTAGTAGATGCTGAACACGCTGAAAAAGTACTTCACCTTTTAGATGATGCTTACGAAATCGGAGAGATCACAGAAGGCGCAGAGAAAATTGATTTGAAATTTTAAATGACATCAGATTTCAGATCCTATACATCAGACTCTAAGTCTGTAATCTTAAATCTGACATCTAACATCTGAATAATGAAAAACATCGTTGTACTCGTTTCCGGCTCAGGAACCAATCTTCAGAGAATCATTGATACCATTGAAGCAGGTGAAATAGAAAATGCAAAAGTATCTTTGGTTGTTGCAGACAGAAAATGTTACGGACTGGAAAGAGCAAAGAATCATGCTATAGACCATATACTGGTTCCAAGAGGAAAGAATTTCAGCAGTGAACTGGCGAAAGTAATTCCGGCAGATACAGACCTGATCGTTTTAGCAGGATTTTTATCCATTTTAAAACCTGAGTTCTGTGAAAACTGGAACGGAAAAATTATTAATATCCATCCTGCATTGCTTCCGAAATTTGGAGGAAAAGGGATGTGGGGAATGAACGTTCACAACGCCGTTATTGAAGCAGGAGAAAAAGAAAGTGGAGCTACCGTACATTTTGTAACCTCGGGAATTGATGAAGGGGAAGCTATTCTTCAGAAATCATTTGAAGTAACAGCAGAAGATACTCCGGAAACATTAGCTCAGAAAGTCCACCAGGTTGAATATGAGATATTTCCATTAGCCATTAATAAGGTCCTGCAAAACAAATAATGTAACAATCTAACAATGTACCAGTTTACCAATCATTTATTGTTACATTGTTCAACTGATATATGGTTACATTAATAAAAGAATCTAAGTAAAATAAAAATAAGTCCGGAGGTGAAAGAACCGGCTACAGTTTGAAATAGCTGTAAAAAGTAAAAATTGAAAGTCCCGAAAGGGCGGTTGAAAACAAGCATAGGGTGAAATCCTATGAAAAAATCGAAAGTAAAATGAGTAAAAAGAGAGTTTTAATCAGTGTCTCAGACAAAAGCGGATTAATTGAATTTGCACAGTTTTTGGAAGCCCAGAATTATGAATTGATCTCCACAGGAGGAACATTCAAGCATTTGAAAGACGCTGGCTTAAATCCCATTCAGATTGATGAGGTAACCAATTTCCCTGAAATGCTTGACGGAAGAGTGAAAACCCTTCACCCGAAAGTTCATGGAGGACTTTTAGCAGTCCGTGCCAACGAAGAGCATATGAAAACCGTTCAGGAACACGGAATTGGTCTGATTGACATGGTGATCGTAAACCTTTACCCTTTCTTCGAAAACGTAAACAAAGACATTTCTTTACACGAGAAAGTAGAATTTATCGACATTGGCGGTCCGTCAATGCTTCGTTCTGCTGCTAAGAATTTTGACTCTGTTACCGTAATCACGGATGTAGAAGACTATACGGCTGTAAAACTGGAAATGGAACAGAACGGAGATACGTATATTGAAACCCGTAAAAAGCTGGCAGGAAAAGTATTCAACCTTACCTCTGCTTATGATGCAGCGATTTCAAGAATGCTTTTAGAAGAAGACTATCCTGCTTACTTAAATGCTTCCTACAAAAAAGTCGCAGACCTTAGATACGGCGAAAACCCCCATCAGACGGCAGCTTACTACGTTTCTACTTTCGAGAACGGTGCTATGAAAGATTTCACACAGCTTGGCGGAAAAGAACTTTCTTTCAACAACCTTCGCGATATGGATCTTTGCTGGAAAGTAGTGAATGAATTTAAAGAAGAAATGGCGTGTTGCGCTGTAAAACACTCAACCCCTTGCGGTGTAGCCATCGGAACTTCAGCACTGGAAACCTATCAGAAAACTTTCGAATGTGACCCGGTTTCCATCTTTGGCGGAATTGTTGCAATGAACTATACAATTGATGCTGCTACAGCTGAAGAATTAAATAAAACCTTCCTTGAGATTGTAATGGCTCCTAACTTTGATGAAGAAGCACTGGAAATTTTAAGAAAAAAGAAAAATCTTAGAATCATCAGGATCGCAAACCCTGTTTCCGATAAGCAGACATGGGTAAAAGTGGATGGAGGAATCCTGGTTCAGGATAACGACACTCATTTCTCTGATGACATCAAAGTAGTTACAGAAGTACAGCCTACGGAAGAACAGAAAAAAGCACTGCTTTTCTCCCAGAGAGTAGTAAAATACGTAAAATCAAATGCTATTGTGGTTTCCAACGGAATCCAGGCTTTCGGGATCGGTGGCGGACAGGTAAACAGAATCTGGGCAACACAGCAGGCCATTGAAAGAGCAAAAGAGAAATTCTCCGGAGATCTTGTATTAGCTTCCGATGCGTTTTTCCCTTTCCGTGACGTAGTTGATTTCTGCGCACAGGAGGGTATCAAAGCAATCATCCAGCCGGGTGGAAGTGTAAAAGACCAGGACAGTATTGAGGCCGCCAATGAGCATGGTATCCCGATGATGTTCACAGGAGTCCGACACTTTTTTCACTAATTAAAATAGAATTAAAAAATAATTAGAGATTGTATTTATAGCATCCAAAATTATATATTTGTAGAATAAGACTAGATAATAAATAAAGTATGAGAATATTAATCATAGGTGAAGGCGGTAGAGAATCTGCTCTAGCAGCAAAGCTTCAGAATGACCCGAGAATTTCTAAAATGTTTTTTGCCAACGGGAATGCTACTACCGATGTAATAGGGAAAAATGTTCATTTATCAGAAATCAAAGAACTTAGAGATTTCGCGATCAAAGAAAAGGTAGATCTTACGATTGTAGGTCCGGAAGCACCTCTGGTAGCAGGTTTGAAGGATGAATTTAAAAAGCACGATCTGAAAGTTTTCGGTCCGACTCAAAAAGTGGCGAGCCTGGAAGGAAGTAAAGCTTTCTCTAAGAAGTTTATGCAGACCTATGATATCAAAACAGCTAAAGCTGTAGTATTTGATTCATACAACGATGCTAAAGAATACGTTCAGAAACAGCAGTTTCCTTTAGTAATCAAGGCCAGCGGTCTTGCAGGAGGAAAAGGAGTGGTGATCTGTGATACGCTGGAAGAAGCAGAAGCAACCATCCACGACTTCATGATCAGAAGAATCTATGGTGACGCGGGAATCCGTTTAGTTATTGAAGAATATCTGCAAGGTTTTGAAGCTTCCATCATTGCATTCTCAAACGGTGAAAAGCTTTTCCCGTGTATCGCAGCAAAAGATTATAAAAAAGCCGGAAACGGTGATACAGGTCCAAATACAGGAGGTATGGGATCAGTAGCTCCAAGCCCGGAATTTACGCAGGAACACTACGCTGATTTCGAGAAAAATATTTTAGAACCTACCATTAAAGGTCTTAAAGGAGAAGGTTTCAGCTTCAAAGGAATCATTTTCTTCGGATTAATGGTTACCAAAAACGGAACTTACCTTCTTGAATACAACATGAGATTTGGAGATCCAGAAACTCAGGTACTGATGGCCCTTATGGAAAACAATCTTTTGGACGTGATCCAGGATTGTATGGACGGAAAAGATATCGAGCTTAAATTCAAAGACGAAAAAGCAGTATGTCTTGTCATGTGTTCAGGAGGATACCCAAGAAACATCGAAACCGGTTTTGAAATCTCCGGTGAAGATAAAATGAAACACAGCAAACTTTTATATGCGGGAGCTATCAGAAGAGGAGACAAAGTAGTTTCAAACGGTGGAAGAGTGCTGAACATTGTAGCTACAGGAGCTACTTACGATGAAGCCCGCAAGAAAGTTTACGAAGACGCAGGTCACGTACACTTCGACTACGGTTTCTATAGAGAAGACATCGGAAAGTTTTAATAAAAATCACGAAAAAAGATTTGGATCACCTCCAAGTCTTTTTTTGTAAAACAGTTAAATAAGCAATAAGCTTTAGGCTACAGGCAGTATGCTTATTGCGGTATGGAAAGCTTATAGCCTGAAGCCTATTGCTTAAAGCTTTTAAATTAATCATCATTTATCAATTATCAAAAATGAACAACGGTATTATTATCTTAGACTTCGGATCCCAGTACAACCAGCTTATCGGAAGAAGAATCCGTGAAATGGGAGTATACTCTGAAATCTTACCTTACAATACACCTTTACAAGATATTTTAGCAAAACAGCCTAAAGGAATCATTCTTTCCGGAGGACCAAGCTCTGTAAACGCAGAAAATGCCCATCTGGTAGAAAAAGCATTATACGAACAGGGAATTCCCGTTCTTGGAATTTGCTACGGAATGCAGATGACTGCCCATCTTTTGGGAGGTAAGGTAAACAAAGGAGAAAAAGGAGAATATGGTAAAGCAAACCTAGAGATCGTTAAAGAAAGCTCTTTACTGAAAGGAGTCACTCAAAACTCTGTAGTATGGATGAGCCACTTTGATGAAGTAGGAGAACTACCGGCAGGCTTTGAACTGAATGCAAAATCAGGAGTAATTGCTTCCATCTCTAATGAAGAAAGTAAAATTTACTGTGTTCAGTTCCACCCGGAAGTTTCCCATACCGAAGAAGGCGGAAAAATGTTGGAAAATTTCGTTTTCGGAATCTGTAATGCAGAAAAAAACTGGAAACTAACCAATTATATCGAAAAAACAGTTGAAGAAATCCGTGAGAAAGTTGGAGACAACAAAGTAATCCTTGGACTTTCAGGAGGAGTAGATTCTTCTGTAGCAGCTGTTTTGATCCATAAAGCAATTGGCGATCAATTGACTTGTATCTTCGTAGATACAGGATTATTGAGAAAAGATGAGGGGAAGAAAGTAATGGATCAATATGGAGAGCATTTCCATATGAACATTAAAATGGTAGATGCTAAAGAAAGATTCCTTTCCAAATTAGCCGGAGTAGATGATCCTGAGGCGAAAAGAAAGATCATCGGAAACGAATTCATCCACGTATTTGACGAAGAGTCCCATAAAATTGAAGGCGCTAAATTCTTAGCTCAGGGAACCATTTATCCTGATGTAATCGAAAGCCAGTCTGTAAACGGACCATCTGCAGTAATTAAGTCTCACCACAACGTTGGAGGACTTCCTGAAGATATGGAATTCGAGTTGTTAGAGCCATTAAGAGAGCTTTTCAAGGATGAAGTAAGAAGAGTTGGAGAAGAATTAGGCATTCCTCACCATATGGTATACAGACACCCGTTCCCTGGTCCGGGACTAGGAATCAGAGTATTGGGAGCTGTAGATGCAGAAAAAGTAAGAATCCTTCAGGAAGCGGACGATATTTTCATCGAAGAACTGTATAAAAACGATCTTTATGAAAAAGTATCCCAGGCTTTCGTAGTCCTTCTTCCCGTAAAATCTGTAGGAGTTATGGGAGACGAAAGAACTTACGAATACACCGCAGTCGTTCGTTCAGCCAACACTATCGACTTTATGACGGCAACGTGGAGCAGACTTCCTTACGAGTTCCTGGATACCGTTTCCAGCAGAATCATCAACGAAGTAAGAGGAATCAACAGAGTAGCTTACGATATTTCAAGCAAACCACCAGCAACCATTGAGTGGGAATAATTTAAACTTGAATTGAGAATATAAATCCTGCCCATTTGGGTAGGATTTTTTATTGGATATTATTGAAATAAATAAAATAGAATCAGTCACAAAATTTGAGAATAATATATTTTATAATTATGGAACATCCTCATTTACTTTAAAATAAGACTTTGTTAAGTTTATGATTTTAGCAAAAGAGTTCAACTAAGAGCAATAGGTTTGCCGGATTGACCCAGGAAGCAGTCTCAATTTTTAGCGAATGATTCCGGTCTTGAATTTTGTATACTTTTTTTGACTACGTCGAAGCTTCGATTTCAAGAAAAAGTATAATAAGAAAAAAATAATCCTAAGCTTATGTTCATCCTGGTCGTTTGTTGATTCCAGCTTTTGAGCCTGAATCATAAAATGTACAATATGGCAGTTAAATTTATATAAATGATGGAAGAAGTACCTTTATATAAAGATTTAAATAAAATATTTTCCCTAAATTTAAGTAAAATTACATCAAATGCAAATAGAAACAAGGCCCCTGAGTGTTCAGGATTATGAAGAACTGGCAGAAACGATGAAAAGGGCTTACCCGCAGATGTCGGAGTCTATATGGTCTAAAAAAAGCATTGAAAAGCTTACCCGGATGTTTCCGAAAGGGCAGATCTGTATTACGGTAGACGGAAAACTGGCCGCCGTGGCGCTTTCAATTATTGTTAACTATGAAGAATTCGGGGACGATCATACCTACAGCGATATTACAGGAAATTATACCTTCAATACCCATTCAGATACCGGAAATGTACTGTACGGAATAGAAGTGTTTGTAGACCCTGAATTCCGTGAACTGCGTCTCGGAAGGAGATTGTATGATGCCCGGAAAGAGCTTTGCGAATTATTAAACTTAAAATCCATTATCCTTGGAGGCAGAATCCCGAATTACCACAAATACAGCCATGAATTTTCTCCAAGAGAATATATACGTAAGGTAAGAGATAAAGAGATTTATGATCCCGTATTGTCTTTCCAGCTTTCCAATAATTTCCTGCCGATCAGGGTTCTGAGAAAATACCTTCCCGAAGATGAAGCATCAAGAGAAAATGCGGTTCTTCTTCAGTGGAATAATATTTATTACAGCAAGCGCCCGAATACCATGCAGGACAGCATTATCCGTTTGGGATTGGTACAGTGGCAGATGAGGCATTTCAAAGATATTGAAGCGTTTTATGAGCAGGTAGAATTTTTCGTGAATGTAATGGGAGATTACAAATCAGACTTTGTCCTGTTTCCGGAATTGTTCAATACTCCTTTGCTGGCTCCCTTTAATAAACTTTCAGAAAGAGACAGTATGATCGAACTGGCCAAGCTTACCGATCAGATAAAAGAAAAGATCTCAGAACTGGCTATCAGCTATAACGTGAATATTATTTCCGGTAGCATGCCTGTTTTTGAAAACAATGAACTGTATAATGTAAGCTATCTTCTTCATCGTGACGGACGTATGGATGAATACAGAAAAATTCATATCACCCCGAATGAAAAGAGATACTACGGAATGAAAGGAGGCAGTGAGATAAAAGTATTTGATACCGACTGCGGAAAAATAGGATTGGTCATCTGTTATGACGTAGAATTTCCGGAATTGCCAAGGATTTTGGCAGATCAGGGAATGAAAATCCTTTTCGTTCCTTACCTTACCGATACACAGAACGCCTATATGAGAGTCCGCCACTGTGCGGCAGCGAGAGCTATAGAAAATGAATGTTACGTAGCCATTGCAGGTTGTGTAGGAAACCTTCCAAAGGTGAACAATATGGATATTCAGTTTGGACAGGCAGCCGTATTTACCCCGTCTGATTTTGCGTTTCCATCCAATGCCGTGAAAGGAGAAGCAACTCCCAATACAGAAATGACCCTGATTGTGGATGTAGACCTCAATCTGCTGAAAGACCTTCATCACCACGGTTCCGTTCAGGTAATGAAAGACAGAAGGAAAGACCTTTACGATACCTATCTGAAATAACAACAATTATTATATTACTTAAAACCACCCCGGCAGAGGTGGTTTTTGTTATGGCATAAATCTGCTTCCTAAATTGCACTAGCGAACCTATTAATTTATTTCGCCTTTAGCCAGTATAATTTCAGTTCTCAAAAATGTAGATCTAGATAAAATCTTGTATTTCAAAAATAAGCGAAGCGGCTTTGTTTATCTTAAACACACAGCTGTTAATTATCTTTGTCTGCCTTTGCGATTAATAAAAAAAACGTCCCAACTTGTAAGATTCTTAACTGCATTATACAATGAAAATTAGAGGAAGAAATATTAATGGGTACTTTAGACTTTAAAATTAATGTAGTTAATCCAGATCTGCTCACGATCCCTGTTTCTCTCAAAATTCTTCAGCATAAATTCACGGTCATATTTTACTTTTTCATTGAAATATAATTTTTCATTGATAAAAACTTTAACCTTTTTATCAACATCAATCATTTCCGGAGAAATATTAATAGAAAAAGATCCGATACGGGAAGTCTCTATCCGGAAAACATTCTGAGCATATTCAGCCTTTATTTTTCCTGATTTTCTTGGAAAGTCAAAAGCATTTTTATCTGTATTTTCAACAACTAAACTGTCATTTTTATCATATTTCAGCCATTTTGTGATTTTGAAGTTCAGTTTTTTATGCCAAACAGCTGCAGATCGTAGTGTATCCCTTTTTATATCGGATAACCAGTCAATAGTTCCATATCTTTCATCATCAGATTCCCACGAAATTTCTTTAGGAAACGGATTTCTTTCCCGGTTTTTCATATCATTAAAAATAATCTGATAAGCAGGTTCGGAGGCATTGTACATAGGAAATGAATGCGGAAATCCATTATAACGGTACTCCTTATAATCGGCCTTTATTCCATGCATCATTTTTGTGAGATCGTCATTAGCATTAGTTGGATAATAGTAATCCTGATCCGTAGAAAAATTAATGAACGAACGGTTTTTTATATTTTCGATAAAAGTTCCGCCGGTAAAAACTTTAGGATAGGTATTCAGGCCGTAAAAGCCGGTAAACGGAGAAGGCTGCTTCATCAGATAGGAAAATGATCCGGTTGCTCCATTGGAATGGCCTGAAATAAAAACCTTGTTGTCATCAACGTTAATTGTTCTTTTGATCTGTTTCAGAATTTCGGGAACCATGAAAAAACCGTCATCAGAGGTCATCCAGTTGTAGGCTTTGCTGGCTTGTGGGAAAACCAGGATGACATCATTTAAGTCGGCATACTTGGTATAATACCTGTTCCAGCTTCCAAGATTTTGCTGAGGGATCTGAAAGTCTGCTAAATTACTGAAACGTACGGCTCCATGTAGAAAAAATAAAAGTGGATACTTTTTTTTCGGATTATAGTCTTTCGGTAAATGAACAAGATAAGAAGTTGTGGCAGAATCATTTATTTTGAATGAAACAGAATAATTCCGCTGTGCTTTGGGTAGAAACGGAGCATAGTTTTTTATATGATTGTACAATACATCAGCATTTTCCTTCTCATTAAAAGAATATTCTTTCATCTGGAAAAACTCGTCCTGAATTTTCTTTAAATTATTGTAAAACTCTTCTTTATAAGGCACTGTACTTTGCTTCAGGGCTTTCCATCTTGGATCAGCCAGCAGGTTTTTATAGTCACTTTCTGAAGATTCATCTTCAATATAGCTCCATCCCGGATAAGTGCTTTCTGTAGCTTTTATTTTAATAAGTGGAGTAAGATATTGGAAAGCCTTATCATAGTTTTTCAGTTCTGAAGCTAAAACAGACGCATTATAAAGCCCCGTTCCGTCGATGCTGTCGGGATACATTCTGAAAGCCTCTTCATATAGGTTGAAGGCCTTCTGATAATCGGCTCCGTTTTCTGTTTCCTCCATGAGGTCCGATGCCTTTTGGGTCAGGACTGAATAACTTTGCTGCCCACTTATAAGAGATGCTGCCCAAATGAAACCTATTGTTAAATAATTCCTCATACATTAAAATCTGATGAGGCAAAACTAGAGATAAAAAGCCGAGGAAAATTGTAAAAATGGAACACATCAGGGAAGTAAACGCCAGAAAGTATCCTGGCTGCCTAAAACGGTTCCTTGGTCAAAGAAACTTTTTGGAGAGTTTTCTGTAAGGTTTTTATAGGCCTTGTTAAAATGTGACTGGTCATTAAAATTAAATTCATAAGCCAGTTCTGTAAAACTTCTGTCCGGATTTTCAAACAGTTTTTCATTTACTGTTTTTCTGAAGAGAACAATTTCATGAAACTTTTTAACCGAGACGCCTAAATGAGCTTGAAAGTTTCTGTTCAGATGCTGTCTGCTGATTCCTATGGTGTCAGAAAGTTCAGTCACGGTAAAACTTTCACAATGATTGAATATATACTGAATGGACTTTTCCAGAATAGAATTTTCGAAGGGAATGAATCTTTTTTTCAGAGAAGCATCCAGTAAATGAGTAAGCAGTTGCGTATCTGTCGTCGAAAAAACTTTATTTAGTTCGTCCGGACTTAAGAACTCAAGGTGGTTAAGACTCTTCGTAAAAGATAGGTTTCTGTAAAATTGCTGAACTCCCAAAGGATGAAATACAATCACGATTCTGTAAACTTCTCCATATTGTACAACGTTGAGAACCTTTTCGCGAATAGGAGTGAAGATCTGAAGTGCCTGAGCGGCCTCATCAAAAGCAACATCCCCTTTTTCTGTTTGAATATGGGATTTATGAAAAGAAATGGTATTGTTAAAGTGCGGAAAACACTGAAATGTATGGATGCTGTTATGCGGTTTCAGGTCCAGGTAATAATAATCAATATACTTTTTGATTGTCGGGTTTTTCGGTTGGAATGTTTCAAATCTTTCTCTCATAGGCAAGCTTCATTCTTATTCTGAAATATGTGCAATTTACAAAATAAACCAATAAAAAAGAGCAGATCAAAGTCTGCTCTGTATTTAAAATATTCTCAAATTTTATACATATTTAGGGCACACCACAGCCGGACAAATCATTCCCGGGCATCTTGGTCTTCCGTCATCAGGACAGCACTTATTAGAACAGTTTCCGATAATGATACCGCTTCCTGAAATAGTTTTTAATTGTTCTCTTGACAGTTTGCTGTTACGTAAATTTTTCATGTTGTAATATTTTATGGATTTGTTTTAATATTTGTACATGTAAATATATCAAATTTATTATAAATGATGCTTTTTCTTAATATGATTGAATTTAATTATGCAAAATACTGGTTTTGTGTTGAAATTTTTATTTGAGTGTTTCTGAACATTTTGCTTTAAGAATAACATCATCAATACCATTATTTCCTAATTGCTTGCTTTTCAACAGACTTTTACAAGCCTTTTCTTTTTGGCCTGTGGATAATAAAACTTCACCTTGATAATAAAGGATAAGAGGGTCATTAGGATTGTATTCCAGAGCCTTTTCAAAATCCTGCAATGCGGCATCATGTTTTCTTAATAAAGCATAGGCTGTTCCTCTGTACTCATAACCTTTTTTTGATTTTTCCAGACTTAATGACGTGTTGAGGTCGTCTATCGCTTCAGCAAACTTATCCATACGCATTTTGATATAGCCCCGGTTCAAATAACCTCTATAATTTTGAGGCTGTTTTTGTACAGAAATATCAGCATCAGCCAGAGCTTCATGATACATGCCAAGTTCAGCTTTGGAAGCTCCTCTTTCACTATACAGCCTGTAATCTGTGGGAGTTCTTTCCAATGCAATAGTATAACTCTCCACCGCTTTTGCAAACTGATTGGTTAATGCGTAATATTTTCCATAAAAAGCATAAACTTTGGAGTTTTGTGGGTCTAACTCAAGAACTTTATCAAAATCCTCTTTGGATTTTTTACCATCATAGGAGTAGAGATATGACATTCCTCTGTATAAATAAGAATCAAAAATATTTTCCCTGGCGCTGATCGCTTTATCAAAATAAGAAATAGCTTTTTGAAAATTTTGCTGGTCATATTCTTTGTAGCCCAGATCATAGTTAGATTGCCCGAAAAGAATATGAAAATTAAAGAGTGAGAATAATAATAGTATTGTTTTTCTCATAATTAAGGTATTATAGTTTTCTGTCTTCGAATGTAATAAAAAATGGGAATACTTTTTGACGTAAATTGCACCTACTATTTAAAATTTATGTTTGACAAGCAGCAAAGAAAACTGAAAAGGTCGGCCAGGCTTATTTCCGTATTGAGTAAATATGGATTTAAAGATATGCTGGCAAGGATGAATACAGGAAATAAACAGGAGCAGATTTCTTCAGATCCTGATGAGGTGATATCAAAAGGAACGGTCTACGAAAGAATCAGGCTTGTATTGGAAGAGCTGGGTCCCACGTTTGTAAAACTTGGCCAGACATTCAGCAACCGGGAAGATTTGCTGCCTCCGGAACTGATTCAGGAATTGCAGAAGCTTCAGGATAAAGTGGAAACAGTGGATATGAACGTAGAAGAAGCATTGGAAAATGAATTCAATATTTCGGTTAGAGATCACTTTCTGGAAATCACTAAAGATCCTTTAGCCACAGCTTCCATAGCTCAGGTGTATAAAGCCGTTCTGCTTGATGGCAGTCCTGTCATTTTAAAGCTCAAAAAACCGGATGTACAATCTGTTATTGAAGATGATCTGTTGCTGATCAAAGATATGGAAAAACTGGTATCTGCCTATTCGGAAATAGGAGAGAAGCTTAACCTGAAACAGGCTATTTCCACCTTCGAAAGATCCCTGTTGGAAGAAGTTTCCCTCATCAATGAGAAAAACAATATCCTGCAGTTCCGTCTGAATTTTAAGAACAACAAAGAAACCTATGTTCCGAAAGTCTATGAAGAATTTTCCAACAACAATATTCTTTGTATGGAATTCATCGATGGGATTAAGGTAACCGATAAATCAGTGCTTTTAGCTAATGGTATTGATCCGGTAAAAGTTTCGGAAGTAGGATTGAGACTGTTCGTTTCCCAGATCCTGGATTATGGTTTTTTCCATGCTGATCCCCATGCCGGAAATATCCTCGTGAAAAAGAACGGGAAAGTAGTCTTCATTGATTTTGGTGCCGTAGGAAAGATTCAGCCCAATGATAAGGAGATCCTTGAAAACCTTATTGTGAGTTTTGTGGCTAAAAATCCACACAAAATAGTCCGTTATCTCAAAAAAATGGCGGTCAGTTATGAAATTCCCGATGAGAGAAGATTTGAAAATGATGTGGAAGATATTCTCAATTTTGTCCACAGTTCTTCGCTGCAGAATATTGATGTACAGGTAATCATTAATAAAATGAAAGATATCCTGGCTCATAACAGGTTGTATATGCCGGATTATTTTTATCTGTTGTTTAAAGGGATCAGTCTGATAGAAGGAGTAGGAAGAAATATCAATCCCGATCTGGATATTGTGAAAAGCCTTCACCCGTACAGCCGGAAAATATTTACCAAAAAGATCAGTCCCAAAAATCTGTTAAAAACCGGAATGGACAGGATGATGAATTTCACCGATAATGTAGATGAAATCCCGAAAGAACTCCGTTCTGTTTTACAGAAACTGGATGAAAATAAATTCACCGTATCCACTGAAATCAAAAACATTGAAAAAACCAACCAGCTGATCAAATCAAGCGTGGTTAATCTGGTTTTAGCCATGATCCTGGGGGCCAATATCATTGCTACGGCGATTGTTTTTGTTTCCGAAACAGGACCCAGAATAGGAGAGCTGTCTCTGATAGCGATATTGGGTTTTATTTTTTCCGTATTATTAGTCATTATATTGTTGTTGAGAGTAGCCAGGAAATAACCATCACTTATAAAAAATATGAAAACATTTATTTTAACCGTCCTAACGTTTTGCAGTTCATTATTCATGGCTCAGGAAGTTGGAGAAAAGCTTCAGGGTGATTTTGACGGAAACGGAACAAAAGAATATGCCTATGTAAAAGTAAGCGATTGTGGAGACGAATGCGAAGGAAAGTGTGAGACCACTGTTTATTTCAGTGATAAAAACATGAAACCATTCGTTATTGCAACGGCGAATAGTGGAACCTTATACAATTTGGGAGACCTTAATAATGACGGTAAAGATGATCTGGGCTTTTATCCTAACTGGTGTACCAGCTGCTGGCATGCATTTTATGTATATACGTTAAGTAAAACAGGCTGGAAACCTTTGGTACCTTCTATTTCCACACACTGTTCCCAATGGGAGGAAGACAAATTCCCGATTAAAAAAGATCCGAAGAAGAAAGGATATGTAATTATTACCTCAAGCAAATTCGAGGACGATGATATTAAAATAAGCAGTAAAAGTGTTAAACTGTAGTAGGAGTTTTTGCCATTTAGCGGATGGCTTCCGACTCTTGTGGTGAACTTCCTGTCTCTGATTTCTGACTTCTAATTAAATGCCTATCTTTGCACCATGGAAAAACTCACTTTTGCAGATTTTGACCTGCCGGTTAAAATTCTTGATGTTTTAGCGGATCTGGAATTATTTGAGCCTACCCCTATTCAGGAGAAGAGCTTAAAGCCTATACTTTCCGGAAGAGATGTAATGGGAATTGCGCAGACCGGAACAGGAAAAACATTAGCTTACCTTTTACCCGTTCTTAAGACATGGAAATACAGTAAAACAGGAAATCCAACTGTTTTGGTACTTGTTCCTACAAGAGAATTAGTGGTTCAGGTAACTGAAATTCTTGAAAAACTGACAGAAAACATTACCGCAAGAGTGATCGGAATATATGGCGGGAAAAATATCAATACTCAGAAATTATTATTCAATGACGGTTGTGATATTTTAGTGGGAACACCGGGAAGGGTGATGGATCTTTCCATAGACAACGCTATTTCCCTGAAAGAAGTACAGAAGCTGATCATTGATGAATTTGATGAAATGCTTAATTTAGGTTTCAGACCGCAGCTGACCCATATTTTTGAAATGATGAAAGAGAAGAGACAGAATATCCTTTTCTCTGCAACGATGACAGAAGCCGTAGATGAGATGCTGGATCAGTATTTCGCAAGTCCGGTGGAAATTTCATTGGCAAAATCAGGAACACCCCTTGAAAAGATCGAACAGTCTGCTTATAAAGTTGAAAATTTCAATACTAAGATTAACCTTCTTGAACATTTACTGAAGAATAATGATGAAATGTCTAAGGTGTTGATTTTTAATAATAATAAAAAGAACGCCGATCTCCTATTTACCAAAATTGATGAACTTTTCCCGGAGCAGTTTGATGTGATCCACTCTAACAAATCCCAGAACTACAGGCTTAAGGCTATGAAAAGATTTGAAAAGGAAGAGGTCAGAGGATTGATTACCACCGATGTTATGGCAAGAGGTCTTGATATTTCAGATATTACCCATGTGATCAATTTTGAAACACCGGATATTCCGGAACAGTATATTCACAGAATTGGTAGAACGGGTAGAGCGGATAAAGATGGAAAGGCTATTACTTTTGTGACTAAAAAGGAAGAACCTTTAATTCTTGATATAGAGCTTTTAATGGATAAAGATCTTCAGTTTAATGATTTCCCTGAAGAAGTAAAGATCAATCCTAAGAAAATAGCTTCTGAAGAAGAGGTTGTTGCGATGAAAAATCCAGCCTCTGTAAAACTGAATGAAGGAGGTGGAGCATTTCACGAAAAGAAAGCCAAAAATACAAAAGAAAACTGGGGAGGCCCATCCAAAAGAAAAGCACCTAAAAAGTTTGGGGCCAACAGAGCTCAGCAAAAAGCGATTTCAAAATCTAAGAAAAAGAAATAAAAAAAGCTTCGTTTTAAACTGCCCCCAAAAAGTTAGACACTTTTTGGGGGCAGTCTATTTTTGGAGTTTTTATTAATTTATTTCATATAAGGTTTCATTTCCTTAGCCCAGATTTGGTATCCTTCCGGCTTAAAATGAAGCATATCTTCCACGAAGATCTCTTTTCTTACCTTTCCGTTAGAATCTTCCATAGCCTTGGTAACATCAATAAATTCAGCATTGGATTCTTTCTTCATAAAAGCGGCGATCTTTTTATTGGCTATTTTCATCTGAGGCCATAGCTTTTCTCTGCTTGGAGAGTACTTGATGGAAATATAATCGATTTCAATATTGGGAAACCTCTCACGTATTTTCCTGTAAAAAGCTTTATATCTGTTGACTACTTTTTGTGCTTTCAGCTTATGATTATCAGCAAAATCATTCTCACCACAATAAATGATGATCTGTTTTGGTTGATAAGGTGCTAAAAGGTCATCAGCAAAATCATTGAGATCAGTCAGGCGTGAGCCTCCGAAACCTCGGTTAATAATTGTTTTGTCTGGAAAATAATCAGCAACATCAGTCCATTTGGTGAAAGATGAGCTTCCTATGAGAAGAATGGCATCTTTGGGAGGTGGGTTTTCCTGATCGGCTTTTTTGAAATTCTGAATGTCCTGCCAGAACATCGGCTTTTTTTCCTGTGAAAAGAAAAGGGCAAAATACAGCAGCAGAAATGCTGAAAGAATCTTCTTCATTATAATCAGTTTTAAAATACAGGTAAAAATAATGAAAAACTCCCGATAAAACCGGGAGCTTGTCTATTATCTTTTATAAGTAATGTAGGTAACATCGTCTACTTCGTCATCATTTTGATCGGAGGCCCCAAAAAGCTGTGCAACTTTCAGGTCCTGGCTGGTTAGTACTTCTACTCTGTACCATTTTTCATCGTCATTTTTAAATTTGGTACTCAGGAGTTTGGATTCCTGGTTGTAAGTAAATTCTCCATCATTTTTTGCATTGGGTGTACATTCAAGCCCCGTCCCTGAATAAGCAGTATAGCTGATGTAGTGATCACTTCTGAAATAAAGTGTATTATTGGCCATACAACCTGTAGGAACTTCAGTTTTAATAACAGTTTTATTATCCTTTCCAGAAATAATCTCTATTTTGCTGACTTTCCAATCCCCGCTCATCATCTCCAGTTCATAGGCTTCCATATTGTCATCGTTACAGGAAGTAAGTGCCAGCGCTGAAAAGGCAAATAAAAGTAGTCGTTTTTTCATTTTCACAAATTTAAGAATATGCTAAAATATAAATAAATTTGAAATATCTATAATGAAATAAAGCTTTTTTAAACAAATGTTTATAAATAAAACGATTCTTGGCTTAATATATGAGTTTTTTAACACGGAAACACACAGAAAAGAATAATAATGACGAAAAAAATAAAATCTAACACAAGTGAATCTCAGTATGCCTTGAAAAATAAATATCACTGGGAGGCCTTTAGCCCGCCTGCTTCTCTCATTATACTTTCCAAGTATCACCATTGTTTAAAAATACAAATTAATGATGAATTTCAACTCGCTTTTTAGGTATTATAATGACAAGACTGCCATATTCAATAGGAGCGGACTAAAGTCCGCTCACTTTGTATTATTAATCACATTTTAGGCTTTAGCCCAACGCAAAATTTAATAAATTAATAGCTCATTTCTACAATCTTATAAGCATCCTGAGGAGTCAGTTTTTTGTGTTCACCCAATCCTACCCAGTTTCTTTCCGTAAAGGCTTTCTCAACTCTTTCGGCGGTTCCGTTATAATCTTCTGTGTATTCGGAAAGTCTGGTTTTAATATGCAGGCTGTGGAAGAATTCTTCCAGTTTTTTAATTCCCTGTTCGGCTTTTTCTTCTAAGGTTCCGTCTTTAATTCCCCAAACTCTTTCCGCGTATTGGGCTAATTTACCTTTTTTCGTTTCAAAATTATATCGGTAATGAGAAGGCGCAATAACGGCTAATGTCCTTGCGTGATCAATTCCGAAGTATGCTGTAAGCTCATGTCCCATAGCATGTACAGCCCAGTCTGTGATCACTCCTTTCTGAATAAGCCCGTTTAAAGCCATTGTGCAGCACCACATGAAATTTCCGGCAGCATCATAGTTGAAATCATCTGCCAGTACTTTGGGAGCTGTTTCCTGAAGGCTGATCAGGATACTTTCTGCAATTCTTTCCTGCAGGTCTGCAGAAGAAGGAGCCGTCATATACTGTTCAAGAACGTGGGTATAAGCGTCTGTAATACCGTTTACGATCTGGTTTTTAGGAATGGTTCTGATTACTTCAGGATCCAAGACAGAAAACAGAGGGAAAAGTCCCGGTCCGCCAGAGGATAATTTTTCATCGGTTTCTCTTCTTGAGATTACGTAGCCTGAGTTCATTTCAGAACCTGTAGCAGGAAGGGTAAGAATACTTCCGAAAGGCATTCCTTCACCTTCGAAAGTTCTCACGGATTTTCTCAGAATATCCCAAGGTTCACCGTCGTAGTTGGCAGCAGCAGAAAGGAACTTGGTCCCGTCGATGACAGATCCGCCTCCAACGGCCAATAAAAAGTTGATGTTTTTTTCTTTGATAAAACGTAAAGCATCCATCAGAACCTCATATTCAGGATTGGCAGGAACCCCTCCGAATTCATACAGCTCATGGCCCTTCAAGGCCTCTTTTACCTGATCATACACTCCGTTATTTTTGATGCTTCCGCCTCCATAGATCATGAGTATTCTGGCGTCTTGAGGAACTTCTTTGGAGATTTTAGCGATTTCTCCTTTCCCGAAAAGTATTTTAGTTGGATTTTTAAACTCGAAATTAAGCATTGTTCTAAATTTATTGTATCCAAATTTACGGAAAGACTAATGAAAACTGCGTTAATGAAATTTTAAAATTCTTATCATGGCCTTTCATAAAAACTATGGAAGTTTTTTTGTGAAACGGAGGAAATTAATTTTTCAGTACGATTTTATAATAACCCTTTTCATCAGTTGCATTAATAACATTCTTAAAAACCAGACTTTTGATCTGGTATCCTTCACATCCCGCTGTAAACTTTGATGATTTGATGGAAAAATCAAATACATTGACATTGGAATAGAATTTATAATTTTTTTCTCCGTCAAAGGCACCTACCTTTTCTAAAATAACTTTATGATCACTGGTTTTGGTAAGCTCTACTCCGATATAGTTTCCGTTTCCGGCATCTTCCTGAACCGTCATATTGGTCAGTTCTCCGTTTTCTATAAGATTTTCCCCGGATTTGTTAACGAATTCAAAAACTATAGGCTGCGGAGGATTGTAGCAGTCTTTTTCACAGGAACTGAGAAATAAAATAATTGAAAATAAAAGGAGCAGTTGTTTCATATTCAGAGGTTAGAATTAAGATATACCGCCAAGTTACAAATTATTATCAGAACTTTTTAAATGAAGTTCAAACTCAGTTTTTGGAAGAAATACATTCTTTATCAGGTCCATAAATTCCGTTACTTTTGAACTCTGCCTTTCCTGTTTTCCTATTGATTTTAACCCGGTAAGATTCTTTAACTTCCGGACAGTTCTTCGGTTTGGAAACGTAAAGATCAATATGACGATTGTCTATTTTATAAGAACTGCTCAGTGTATTGCTGAAATCTACCGAAAAACCATAGGTTTTGGCCAATAAGAGGGCTTCCGGAAGATTATCTACCGTTCCAATAAAATCTCTTAACTGCTGTTCATTGGAGAAGTAGATGGTACGGCTGTTTTTACAGGCTAGAATGTATGAAAAACATGCATTTCCCAAGCACTGCTGGAAAAAGCCTTTTTCAGGAGCAGGATCATTGATGGTCATTGATTCAGGCATCTGACTGTCGTAAATGATTGCTTTATCCGGATCGGGATCATTTCGGAGGACCCGCCAGTATTCATAACTTTTGTCTGGAATAATGAAAGGATAGAGGAGATCAGCATTATCCATGATATCCGGGATCTTTTTAAAATCATCAGGAACTGTAACCTGTGCAAAGAACAGATTGGATAGCAGCAGAGAAACAGCAAAGATCATTTTCATGAAGAGAGGTTTCCTGCAAATTTACGAAATGCCCGCTGAAGTTGAAATACAAGATGTTTACAAAAACTTCATTGCATAACCGGGACTTGTAGTTCCACTCATAATTCTCTTCAGTTTCGATTCCACCGGCTTTCTGGTCATTGGCTTCAGATGATTTCCGGCTGTAAATCTTGCAAAAGTTTTATAACAAAATACAGGTCAGAATATTCAATGCAATAAAAGCCCATTCTGATTCCTGAAGAGGCAGGATCTGTTCGTAATATGCCCTGATGTAGCCCATAATTAATTGTATTGGTTTACCATTTACGCCATTGTTCCGTAATGTCTTCGTCTATAGTGTTGTAACCTTTGTCTGCACTTGCGGAAATAATGATATTTGTGATGATTTCTCTTTCATTGGTTTCTATTAAAGTCGAACTGCATCTCTCATTGAGACTGTTTAATTTTTCGATAGTGGATTGTACAAGATTCATACCTTCATTTTTGGATGTTGAAGCTGATATATTCTTCAGATATAGCTTAAGAATATGAATACATTCCTCAACATCTTTCTTTTTATATGAAGGATTTCCCATCTCCATATAAGTTAGCATTGATTCTTGTAAAAGATCCAACTCAGTGTTAAACTTATTATGATCAATGGTATTGATTTCCTTTTTTATATCTTTCGGTATAGACCTGTGAGGTGAACAGGAGTTCATTAAAGTTACTACTGAAATTATTGTTAAAAATTGTGTGATATTCATTACTTCCTTATTTAATTTCTATACTTTTAATTTTCCCTGCAAAATCCAGCTTTGAAATTTTATCAATACATTCTTTTAAATAAAGCATGTTCTTATTATAAATATTGTCCGTAAAATTTAGGCTGTCAATCTGAAAATCCAACATGATGAAATTATCAGATAATTCAGAAACATAAACATCCTTTCTTACTTTAAAGATATTCTCGATGATTTTAGCTTCAGGGAGACTAAGCTCTTTTTCTGTTTTTAAAATAATAGAAAGGTCCGGATAATACATAGGATTAATGATATAATGCAATCCGTTGGTTACTTCATATATCTTTTCACGGGTGATGATCTCAATCAATTCCTTCTTTGGAAAATCATCGCCCCAATTGAAAATAACCTGCTTGCCGGAAATGTCACTTTTCTGAATTCTCTTTACATCGCTGAACGAATCAGATTTCCAGTTTATTGTTACAGGATAAGAAGAACCATCTTCTTTAGTAATAATAGTAGCATTGATGGACAAACCTCCATTTAGAAGTTTATATTCTGTTTTCTCCAGGCCGATGGCCAGAGTTACAGGGTTTTCACTGTTTTTATCGAGATTAATCAAACTGAAAAGACTTTCTTTAAGCTGCTTTGATAGCTCAGTTTTGAAAGAATTTGAAAAATCAGAAGGATTCACAAATACAATCCAGCTGTTTACGTTTTGTTCCGTGTGTTGAGCTTTAAAACATAAAAAAATAAAAGAAAAGGATATTACCAGTATTTGTTTTATAAAGTCTTTCATCATTAGTTCGTTTTTATTCTGCAAAAATAATGATTACCAGAGAATAACCAAAAGATCTGTAGGCAGGTAGAAATTAATTGTTTTTTGAAAAAAAAACACGCGTAAATTAAAAGCAAATCCACTACATTTGTTAATATGATACACGACCAACGCGCAGAAAAATTCAGGCAGATCGTGGAGAATAAATTCCAGATCTACAATTCATTATTTATGAGCCTGCCCTATGATAAAATGACGAATATCGGGATGCTCCTACCGTTCCTTTACGAAGAAAGCCGGAATGGCTATGAAGCAGGAAAGACCCCCGAAGAAATCGTTGAAGAATTCTTTAAAAACCATACAGATCTCCAGTCAGAAGAACAGAAACTGGAACTGCTTTTCAAGATTATTCAGTATATCGAAAGGCAGGTAGTTCTTTTTGACAGTATTGAAGATGCGGCATTTCCCAACCTTCACTCCGAAAGTGATAACGGAACGGTAACCAATATGTTTGAACGCTCTTATCAGGATCATAAGCTTGAAAAAGTACGTGAAAAACTGAAGGATTTCACCGTAAAAGTTGTGTTTACAGCACACCCGACTCAGTTTTATCCGAGTTCTGTACAGCGGATCATTCAGGATCTGAGAGGAGCGATCACCAGCGATTCCGTTACTCAGATCGATATGCTGTTGCAGCAGCTGGGAAAAACTCCTTTTGTTAACAAAGAAAAACCTACCCCGATTGATGAAGCATTGAGCATCATCTCTTATTTGAGATATGTGTATTACGATACCATCGGGGAACTCTTTACCAAGATTAAAAAGACATTCGGAAACGGGCATTTCCATCTTCATGAAGATATTATACAGCTTGGATTCTGGCCAGGCGGAGACCGGGACGGAAATCCTTTTGTAACGGCTGATGTTACCAAAAGAGTAGCCGGAGAACTCCGTTCAGCGATTCTGAAGTCTTACTATAGCCATCTGAAATTTATCAGAAGAAGATTAAGCTTCAGAGGAGTTTCAGAAGTTCTGTCGCAACTGAATGATGAATTATATGATGCTATTTTTAACGGAAAAGATATTACCGCAGACAATATTCTGAAAAGAGCTGACGAAGCAGAGAAAATACTAGTCAATGAGCACAATTCCCTGTTTTTAGATCTGCTGGTTAATTTCAGAGACCGGGTGATGATTTTCGGAACTCATTTTGCCACATTGGATATCCGTCAGGACAGCAGGATTCATCAGAAAGTAATTGATGAGGTTTTTGCAAAAGTGTACAATGGTATTCAGGGCGATGAGACAGAAAAGTTCAGTAAACTTATTGAGATTTCAGAGCAGGTAAATCCGGATGATTATGAAGATATTGTGAAAGATACCTTATTGACGGTTTCACAGGTGGCAGAAATTCAGAATCTGAATGGCCACAGAGGAATGAACCGCTATATCATTTCCAATTCTGATGCTGTAAAAGATGTGATGAATGTATACGCATTTTTCAAAATCTGCGGGTATAAAGAGGAAGAAATTCATATGGATATTGTTCCGCTGTTCGAAACTATGGAAGGGCTTGCCAATGCAGAGCAGGTGATGAACGAACTTTATCAGCACCCTGTTTACAAAAAGCATCTTGAAAGAAGAGGCAATCAGCAGACTATTATGCTCGGCTTTTCAGACGGAACCAAAGATGGAGGCTATCTGAAGGCCAACTGGGAAATTTACAAAGCCAAAGAAGTTTTAACGAAACTTTCCGTTCAGAATGGAATTAAGGTGGTATTCTTTGATGGCAGAGGAGGTCCGCCTGCAAGAGGAGGAGGGAAAACCCACGATTTCTATGCTTCGCAGGGAAATACCATTGCCAACAACAAAATAGAGCTGACGATTCAGGGACAGACCATCACCAGCATCTTCGGAAATAAAGAACAGGCAAAATACAATTTTGAACAGCTTCTGACCGCCGGAGTAGAAAACGATGTCTTTAAAAACTCCAAAAAGGATCTTACGGAAAAAGAGAGAAAGCTTATCATTGAGCTGGCGGACATCAGCTATAAAAAATATTCCGATCTGAAAGCGCACCCTATGTTTGTACCGTATCTTCAGGAGATGAGTACCCTGGAATATTACGGAAAGACCAATATCGGAAGCCGCCCATCCAAAAGAGGAAACGGCAGTGAACTGAAGTTTGAAGACTTGAGAGCCATTCCGTTTGTAGGCTCATGGTCACAGTTGAAGCAGAACGTTCCCGGATTTTTCGGATTTGGTTTTGCCATGCAGCAGATGAAAGAGCAGGGAAGGTTTGAGGAAGTCAGAGAACTGTATAAAGGTTCCGATTTCTTTAAAACTTTAGTTCTGAATTCGATGATGAGTATGAATAAATCCTATTTCCCACTGACATATTACATCAAAAATAATCCGAAATTCGGTGCATTCTGGAATGTTTTGTTTGATGAATATACGCTTTCCAGAGATATTATGCTGGAGCTTACCGGATTCAAAATGCTTCAGGAAGAAGACCCGCTTTCCAGAAAATCGGTGAAAATCCGTGAAAAAATTGTACTCCCGCTGCTCAGTATTCAGCAATATGCACTGATGAAGATCCAGAAAGGGGAAGGCAATAAGGAAGCCTATGAAAAACTGGTTACCAGATCCTTATTCGGGAACATTAATGCAAGCCGGAATTCGGCGTAATTCGATACAGAAATGCCTTTCGTCAGAGAGGCATTTTTATTTAAAAATGTATAAATCCTGAGGCTATTTTGTTCTACATATATCAATTTTAAAAACCGCTGTCCTTCAGGCTGAGTATTTTTGTAGCTAATCTCTCCAATACAGATTCTTTAGCGATCAGATTGAAACTCCAGATATCATCAGAGATAAAGACATAATTTCCTTCAAAGCTGTAAATATAATCTCCACCTTCAATTCCCACAAGCCACCTTTCTTTCTTCAGATCCGGATAGGTTTGTAAAATAAGCCAGCAGTACTCTCTGATCTCATCTTCGTTCATGAAATCAGGAAGTTTAGATAAAATTGAGTTTTCAGCGTTCAATTCATACTGTAACAGCATCTCATCAATTATATTCATTAATAGGGGTATACTATTTTGTATGGACTAATTTAGTAACTTTAATGAATATTTCAATTGAATTCATTATGTATTCTGAAGGTAAGCTGCTGAAAATTGGTATACAGCAAACTTTCATTAAAGAAAAATAAAAGACTGGATCACTAAAAAATGGTATTATTACAGTATGAAACAGATCCTGACTGAAGAGATTTTTTCCGCACCTCAATGGATGAAAATAGTGTGTTATATTCTGAGCATTGCTGTATTGTTAATGGGGGTAGGCTTATTTACGGTGAAAGACCAGCCACAGGAGATTTTTTTTGTTATGCCTTTCATTTTTCTCATTGCTATTTCTATGTTGATGTATACCCGGCTGCAACTTATTATTTCTGATTCCGGCATCCGTTTCATTGGTGGTCTGAAGAGCCATCATTTCACCTGGGAAGATATTACCATGATAGATATGCGCAGATTGGGAAAATATAAAACTCCAACAGCTACCATATATTATTCAGATAAGAAGTTTGACCTGCAAAAAGGGTTCTATCTTCAGCCAAAATTTAACCGTATTTTATCTCTTTTAGAAATGAAAGCAGCTCCGGAATTATTCACGGAGAACTACAAGAATATCCGCCAGCAGATTAAACAGAGCAGTTGAATCCGGTGTTGATCAAAAAATATTGTCATGACTGATAATTTCAAAATACAATTACAGGAAAATATCCCGCTGAGTACTGAAGAAATAGAACGTATTGAAGCCGGGTTAAAAGGTTTTAGAAAAATAATTCCCGTTATTTTAGCTTTTGCAACATTACTGGTTATGGGATTTATTGTTTTTCTCATGAGGGACAGCCAGACCCAATTCAAATACTATGACTATTTCTTATTTGTGGCAGCTGGTTTTGTATTGTTTGGGTTTTGTTATCTTATTGCTCTGTTGGTGGTATGGTACGATACAGCTAACTGGAAAAAGGATAAGGTGATTGGAAAAAATAAATTATTAAGTATCGTCATCAATAAGGATGCGACAGAGTATGGAGAATATTTAACTTTTGCAGGAGTAACCGAAAATGATAAAATAAGACTAAAGGTTAAGCCTGAAGAATATTCCCTTTATCCTATAGGAACAAAGTTATCCGTTATCTATTTGAAATTCAGTAAGGAAGCATTATATATTGTTGATGCAGTATAATGTTGAAGTTTGTAATCTCTCATCAATACAAATGATGAGAGATATGTAAGGTGCTATGCTTGTGTATCAGATCACAGCAATTAGTGTTTATTCCTTCAGGAACTTCTCATAATAGACTTTATCCTTAGTCTGAATTTTCAGATAATAGGTTCCTTTCACAAAATCCTCAACTTTTACAGATTTTATTCCGATGTTTTTTCTGACCAGCCTTCCCAGATTGTCATAAACTTCCAGTGACTGCACTTCATGATCGGTAGCAACATTTAAGATGTTTTTAACCGGATTCGGGAAAATGGCAAACTTTTCTTTTTTTACGATTTCAGAAGTATTCAGGACAGTATTGTAAAGTCCCCCGAAATTGAGGATTCCGTATCCCATCTGATCGGTATGGGCCGGGTAAAGGGAAGCCGTCTGTCTTAATTTTGTCCTGATCTGCTCTCTGTTCATCGATGGGAAAGCCTGTATGAAACACGCTGCTCCGCCGGCAGCAATAGGCGTGGCGATAGAAGTCCCGTTGACGATTGCCGTTGAATTATTATTAACCGTAGTGGTTCCTGTTCCTCTTGCACTTCCATCCGGCTTCACTACACCCAGAGAATTCGGACCATAAGAAGAAAATCCAGAAGAAACTCCCGTTCCGTCTACCGCCCCGATGCTGAATACTTTAGCGTTGTCGGAAGGTGTCGTCAGATAATGCCAGGTCTGCTGCCCTGCATTCCCTGCGGCTACAAGAACAAATATTCCTTTATCTGCGGCTATTTCGGCAGCCCTTGCAATAAAAGAAGTGCTCCCGTTCATGTCTGTATATTGGTAATTATAACGCGGGTCATCAAAAACATTATATCCGAGAGAGGCTGTGATAATATCTACTCCTTTCCGGTCTGCCTGTTCAGCAGCTTCAATCCAGTATATTTCTTCCAGTGGAACTTCGCCTACTGCATTTTCACTTCGGTAAAGATAAAAATCAGCATCGGGAGCAGATCCTACGAAAGTATCCTGAATATAGCCGCCAATGGCTCCCAGAACAACAGAACCGTGATTATGGAGGGAAGTATTATAAATATCAGCGGTTTTGGTTACAAAATCATAACCTTCTTTAATCCGGTTATTGGTCCGGAGACGTTCAAAAGCCGATCCCGTATTTACATAAGGAAAACCGGTATCAATAACGGCAATGGAAATTCCCGTTCCTGTATATCCTGCAAGATGAAGAGGACGTATGTTAACCTGATCGATCTGGTCAGAACCGGAACCATAATCAAAAACAGTAAGCTCCTTCTGTGCTCCGGAAATATCATTCCATTTACTGGCCGGTGCTGTTTTAGGAATGGCCGGGCTATTTCTGGCAAAACGTTCTACTGAAGATACATAAGGCTGCCCCTGAAGAAGCGTTATCTGTGATGAGGTAGCATTCACAGCCACTCCGTTCAGCCACTTGGAATAATCCGTAACCGTAAAGCCCAGGTTCTGAAGATTCTGTAGATAAGAAGCTTCAATAGGAGCATCCTGATCATTGAGCGGAATGCCCAGTGCAGTACGCCTGGTAAGGGCTTTTTGAGTAAGCTCCGAAAGAGGATTGGCATAAAATGCAGCTTTGTTAGGCTTATCGGTAAAATGAACAAAAACAAGTTCTGTTTGTGCCGTTGCATAAGAATAACCTGTTAAAAGACAAAAGAGTAAAAGTTTTTTCATGCAGTTATTTTCTATAAAGATAAAACAAAATCAATAAAATTTTTGATAGGATATTAAATTCCTTATTTTTACAGAAATATTTGTTTATGAAAAAAATTCAGATGGTTGACTTGCAAAGTCAGTATTACAAAATAAAGAATGATGTAGATAATGCGGTTTTAAATGTAATGGATTCAGCGGCTTTTATCAACGGGCCTGAGGTAAAGTCTTTCCAGAATGAATTGGAATCTTATTTAGACGTAAAACATGTGATCCCTTGTGCAAACGGGACAGATGCTTTGCAGATTGCATTGATGGCTTTGGACCTGAAAGAAGGAGACGAAGTGATCACTGCAGATTTTACTTTTGCCGCAACAGTAGAAGTTATTCATTTGCTGAAACTGAAATCAGTTTTGGTAGATGTAGATTACGATACATTCACGATTTCAACAGAGGAAATCAAAAAGGCGATCACGCCAAGAACAAAAGCAATCATTCCTGTTCATATTTTCGGGCAGTGCGCGAATATGGAAGAAATTTTAAAGATTGCTGAAGAGCATAACCTTTATGTAATTGAAGACAACGCACAGGCGATCGGTGCACAATATACTTTTTCAGATGGTACTGAAAAGTATGCAGGAACCATGGCGACTGTTGGTACAACTTCATTCTTCCCTTCTAAAAACTTAGGATGCTATGGAGACGGAGGCGCGATCTTTACCAACAACGACGAACTGGCACACCGTTTAAGAGGAATTGTAAACCATGGAATGTATGAAAGATATTACCATGATGAGGTTGGGGTGAACTCAAGATTAGACAGCATTCAGGCAGCTGTTTTAAGAAAGAAACTTCCTCATCTGGATTCTTACAACGAGGCGAGAAGAAGAGCTGCAGATTATTATGACGAAGCCTTTGCAGGACATGAAAATATTCTTACCCCGCAAAGATCAGAAAGCTCTACCCACGTATTCCATCAGTATACGTTGAGAATTCTGAACGGAAAACGTAACGAACTTCAGAAGTTTCTGACTGAAAAAGAAATCCCTGCCATGATCTACTATCCGGTAGCATTAAGAAAGCAGAAAGCGTATTATCAGGAAAGCAATGATGCCGATTTTGTAAATACAGACAAGCTTTTGGATCAGGTGATCTCTTTACCGATGCATACAGAATTAGACGAAGAGCAGCTGAAGTATATTACAGATGCGGTGCTTGAGTTTATGAAATAGTGCAATGAAATGATGAAAAGGAGGTTATTCAGATATAGAGGAGTAACAGCTACTGTAACAGTATTTAATTTTTTAATATTATTATTGTTTGGTTTCGGAACTTTTGATACTTATAACCTTTTCATAAATGAGAAAGATGATGCTTCGTCCATTGCTTATTTTGTATTGTTTTTGGGAGGATTTATTCTTTTATTAGCTTGTGCAACGATCGTAATGGTTTTAATAAAATATTCAAAAAGCGTAATGTTTCTGAACATATATTATGGCTTTCTCATTGTCATCCTTTCAATATCATTGATTTTTCAGAAATTTGGTGATGTGTATAAAAGTGTTTCATCATCAGATCATTTAATACTCCGGAATTATTGGCAGTTTTATATTTCTAATTATATTAATCAATAAATTTAAATATAAGGGTACGCAATATGAAGGTATTGATCTTATAGGACAACATAAAGAATAAAAAAAATTATTACTAAAAAATGGCGGTACTTGTTACAGGCGGACTGGGATATATTGGTTCCCACACAGTAGTAGAACTGATCAATAATGGCTTTGAGGTTGTTATTGTTGATGATCTTTCCAATTCGGAAAGGTTTATTTTAAATAATATTGAAGAAATTACAGGGAAAAAACCTGTTTTCTATCCCTTTGATTTAAGACGCAGAGAGCTTCTTACCCAGGTTTTTGATGCTCATAAAATAGATGGCTGTATCAATTTTGCTGCTTCAAAAGCAGTAGGAGAGAGCCAGCTGAAACCTGTAGATTATTATGAAAATAATTTATTCTCCCTGATTAATATTCTTCAGGAGTTTAAAGAGAGAGGGATTTCAAACTTCATTTTCAGTTCTTCATGTACGGTGTACGGACAGGCTGAAAAAATGCCGATCGATGAAAACACTCCATTAAAACTTCCTGAAAGTGTCTATGGGAAGACCAAGCAGATGGGAGAAGAAATCCTAATTGATTTTGCAAAAGCTTATCACCGAAAAATCTCGTTGCTAAGATATTTCAATCCAATTGGAGCACACCCTTCAGGCATATTAGGCGAGCTGCCTATCGGAGTTCCGAACAATCTGGTCCCTTATGTAACACAGACCGCAGCCGGAATCCGTGAAAAGCTAAGCATCTGGGGTGATGATTATGATACAGAAGACGGTACAGCGGTTCGTGATTATATTTACGTCGTTGATCTTGCAAAGGCTCACGTAAATGCACTTAAAAAGCTGATGCAAAGTGCTAATGATGAAACGTTGATTGATATTTATAATCTGGGAACAGGAAAAGGCTCTTCTGTATTGGAGATTGTGAAGGCTTTTGAAAGAGCAAACAACGTAGAAGTTCCTTACCAAATCTGTCCGAGAAGAGAAGGAGATATTACTATAGCGTATGCCAATGCAGACAAAGCTGAAAAAGATCTTCTCTGGAAGTCCGAAACTTCACTGGAAGAGTCTTTAAGAACAACCTGGGAATGGCAGAAATACCTTCAGTCCAGAAATAACTAAAAAACACTTATATCATGGCTTGGAATCCCGAAATATACGACCAATTCAAAGAAGAGCGTTCAGCCCCTTTTTTTGACCTGCTGAAGCTCGTGAAATCAAAAACAGATCTTTCTGTTATAGATCTGGGATGCGGAACAGGAGAGCTGACTTCTAAACTGTTGGACTATTTGGAAGATTCTAAAGTTGTAGGAATTGATTCTTCTGCAGAAATGCTTGAAAAAGCAGCTCATTATAAAACAAGCCGGCTTCATTTTGAGCAGAGGTCAATTGAAGACCAACTGAGTCTACCCGATACTTTCGATCTTATTATTTCCAATGCAGCCATTCAATGGTGCAGCAACCATAAAGAGCTTTTTCCAAGGATTATCAGTAAAATAAAAGCAGGAGGACAGCTTGCCGTGCAGATTCCTTCCAATCATGAATATATCGTTCATCAGCTGTTGAGAAAGGTAGCTGAAAAAGAACCCTATAAAACGGCTTATAGCTCATGGCAGAGAGAGTATACGGTTTTAAAGATTGAAGATTACGCTAAAATTTTATTCGAGAATAAAGGAAAAGAGATCACAGTTTTCGAAAAGGTGTTTCCTCATGTTCTTGAAAATGCTGATGCTGTATTTACCTGGGCCTCAGGAACAGCAATGATTCCGTATATAGAGAAACTTCCTGATGAGCTGAAAGAAGAATTTAAAAAAGAATATAAAAACGAATTACAACATATTTTCCCTGAATCACCGGTCTTTTATCCTTTTAAAAGAACGTTTATTTCAGGGCAATTTTAATTTAAAACAATATGAAGACACAAAGAATAGGCATTACTTTTTCGTCATTTGACCTGTTGCACGCAGGGCATATTAAAATGCTTGAAGAAGCCAAAACAGTATGTGATTATTTAATCGTAGGTCTCCAGATTGATCCGTCCCACGACAGACCGAATAAAAACAGACCAAGCCAGACGATCGTAGAAAGGTACATTCAGTTAAAAGCAGTGAATGCTGTTGACGAAATTATCCCTTATTACACTGAAGAAGACCTGCTGGATATCCTGAAATCTTTTGTAATTGATGTAAGAATCATTGGTGATGACTACATGGACAGAGACTTTACAGGTAAACAGTATTGTGAGGAAAAAGGAATAGAAATCTTTTACAATAAAAGAGATCACAGATTTTCCACAAGCGACCTGAGAAGAAGAATTTACGAGGCAGAAAAAGAAAAATTTGAACAGACTGAAACTGTAAAATAAAAAAATCCCGAAAATTTAATTTTCGGGATTTTTTATGATTACATAGGACCTCCTTGCTGGTCGTCGCCGGATTCATTGGCGTTGATGTCTTTTTTCTTCTTAGGCTGTTCTATTTTTTCACCTTGTTTGAAACGGTAAGTTAAAGCAATAGAGAACTGTCTCGGCTGCCATTGCATATAGTTTCGGCGGGAATAATCGCTGTTGAAGCTTAGCACCTCTCTGTTTCTGGTATTGAAAATATCCTGAATATTGAAAGAGATGGTTCCGTCGCCTTTCCAGATCGTTTTGGAAGCACCCAGATTCAGCGCATACATATCTTCTGTGTTCTGGTTGGCTGTTTTCTGAGCTCCTCTGTAAAACCCTTGAAGCTGTACACTTAATGTTTTATCAATCTTAAACGTGGTATTAAGACGGGCTCTTGTAGAGAAACCATCACCAGTGAAATTCATCGATCCTGTTTTCGTATTCCCTTCTGGATCTTTTGTATCATAATAGGCAATACCGGTTGTTTTATATCCGAACATGTCTAAACTACCCATAATTTTTAACCATGAGAAAGGATCGTAAGTGAAATTCAGATCTAAACCATAACGGTCATCATTTCCAAGGTTAATCGGCTTGGTATAGAAAACACTCTGGCTTTCATCTGGTCTGTAGACAAGCATTTTAGTATCATCCGTTGCATGTCTGTAGTAAAGGGTAGGGTTAACGGTAAATTTCTTTCTTGTAATGTTATAACCTACTTCATATGAATCTACATACGATGGATTCAGATCAATGTTTCCTTCAAAAACATTCTGACTGTTGCTGTAGTTCGGGAAAGGAACCATAAAGAACGATCTTGGCCTGTCAATTCTACGTGAATAATTCAATAAAATCTGATTGTTCTTTGAAATATCATAACTTAAAAATATACTCGGGAATAGGTTGTTGTAATTTTTAGTTTTATTCAAAGCAGGCTTGGCTGGATTCTGGTTTACATAATCAATCTTTACATTCGAAAGTTCATCTCTTAATCCTAACTGATAAGCAAACTTTTCTCCAACCTTGCTTTTAAACTGTAAATAGAAGGCATTGAACATTTCACGATAATTCGTGTTATTGTTATAATCAAGAATAAACGGATTATTGGAAGTACTGTTTACTGTATTGTCATAATCATTGTTATTCACATCTATTCTGTATCCAGCCTCAAGCTTAGACTGCTCGCCAATAGGAAGCTCATAATCTGCCTTTCCGATAATGGTTTTATTGACAGAATATCTGCGGGTAATATCCTGCTGAACGAAAGCTGCATCTTCCGTTTCAAGAATATTGGAATTGTTAACGCTTCTGTTTCGCTGTACACTTAACGATACGGATAAATTCTGTCCTTTGTCGTCAAATTTATGATCCAATCCTAGATCTCCCTGAAAAGCAAGGTTGGTACTTCTTCCTTCAGAATCTCTTTGTCCGAAAGGGTTAAGCAGGTTCCATGCTCCCTGAGTCTTATTGTACCTGTAAAAGCTGTTGTAGGTATCCAGAAGTTCACTGTTATCACTTTCAAATGTTCTTACAACTCCCGAAAAGTTAAGGGATGTTTTATCTGAAATGTCATATACAAAACCGGCACTTGCGTTATAATTTTTGTTATAGCTTTTATTTCTTGAGTTCTGAAGCTGGTAAGTCGGTACATCTCTTGGCTGCACAAACGGATTAGCTGTTGGATCTACATCAGGAAATACAATATTGTTGTAAGTGGTTTCCGTGTCGTTTTTACTCTTGTTTTCAGAATAACCGCCGCCGCCGTTCAGGAACCACGTCCAGTTATTTTTTCTCCAGCTTAAATTAGTGTTAAGCGCAGTTCTCGGAAGATAACCTAAAGTTCCGATCACGCTTCCGTTGAAACCTATTTTTTTATTCTTTTTAAGAATGATATTTAAAATACCTGAAGTTCCACTGGCTTCAAACTTAGAAGAAGGGTTGGTGATTACTTCAATTCTTTCAATCTGATCAGCAGGAATACTCTGAAGAGCATTAGCACCGTCATCAATTCCTAAAAGGGCAGAAGGCTTACCATTGATCAAAAATTTCACATTGGAACTTCCTCTCATAGAAACGGTACCATCGGTATCTACAGAAACAGAAGGGACGTTGGAAAGTACATCCTGAAGATTCCCTCCTTTACTTACGATATCCTGAGATGGGTCGTAGGTCTTCTTGTCCAGTTCTACTTTATAAGCCTTTGTAGCTGCTGCAGTGATGACAACTCCCTGGATCTCCTGTGTTTTCCCATCCAGTGTAGTCGTAGCTTCCGGCTGTATGGATAAAGCTCCGATATTTCCGGGGCCTGTAATGCTTTTGTTAACTGTGCTTTTCTTGTAATCGATAGCTTCTACTGTAATATCATAATTTCCAGGGACAAGCTCTAGTTTATACTGTCCTTTTTCATCGGTCAGTACTGCATCACTTAACGTTTTGTTAGCTTTGTTGCTGAACGTCACAGAAGCGTAAGGAACCGGCTGATTGTTTTTGTTGACAACCGTTCCTGAAACCCCTGCTTTTTCCTGTGCAAAGGCCATAGCTGCAGCCGAAAGCACAAAAGTAAGCGCTAAAGTTTTTTTGGTGAAAATACTGACAATTTCCGTCTGATTCATAAGTTAGTTTTTGTGTAAAATCGTGAAAGTATATCTCTTAATATTGTGAAATCGTTAATTGGATTTGATTTCATGATATTACGATTTGTTTATTATTTATAGTGTATAAGTATTATTTAAGTCCTAAATGTTAGTTATTGAGTTGTTAAAATAAAGTTAAAATTATTTTCTATTTGATATTTTTTGAATTCAGCCAGTCCTGATAGGCTTTTGCGTTAACCGCATGTTCTTCAGCACTTGCTGTAAATTTGTGATATCCGAATCTTGCAGGATCTGCACACATAAAAATATAATTATTGCTTTCTGCTTCTAAAACCGCATCTACAGAGTTTTTATCCACTACGCAGATTGGTCCCGGAGGAATTCCTGCATTCGCATAGGTATTATAAGGTGATGGAGTAGATAAGTGCTTATACAGAACTCTTTTAATCGGCTCCTTGAAATTCGTCTGCTTGTTAATCGCATAAATTACAGTTGGATCAGACTGAAGTTTCATCCCTTTTCGGTAACGGTTCAGGTAAAGTCCTGCAATGGTTTTCATTTCGTCTTTTTTACCTCCGGATTCCTTATAAACAATGGATGCCAATGCATAAATCTGATCTCTTGTCAATCCGGACTGTTGCTCTTTGTTTTGTCTTTCGCTGGTCCAGAAATTCTGATATTGCTCATCAAACTTCTTGAAGAATTCTCTTGGGCTTACTGTCCAGAAAAAATTATAGGTATCAATGAAAAAATATTTCTTCAGATCTTCAGCATTTTTATAGCCTTTTTCAACAGCAATTTCATTCAGGTCATTTACAAAATGTAAAGAATCCAGTTCTGTTTTCTTCGTTACCTTTCCGATCATCTGGTACATGTCTCCGAAATCTCCGATTCTGAAACTGTTGGCCGTCTGATTTCCTGCTTTAATCATATTAACAAGGTTGGTATTTCCTGCTCCTTCCTCAAAATGATAGCGGCCGGGTTTAAAATATTTATCCAATCCTTTGTCTTTGGCTACCGTTTCAAAAGCTTCTTTATTTTTTACATACGGAGCAACAGAGTCAAGCACCTGCTTAAAACTTGCTTTATGAGGAATCAGCACATAGCCGTCTTTCACAACGTTGTTTCCATAATAGGTATTATAAAATCTCAAACCAAAATATCCTGCTGCTGCCAATATCAGCAGAACGATAATGAGAACTGTTTTTTTCATTATTATAAAATGTTGATTAAAAGTTTTTTGTTTTTAAATAAGATCTACTTTACCTCTAAAAACCTGCTTTGCGGGACCTTCCAGCCAGATATTTTGGAAAGAACTTCCATTTTTCTCAGCATGTACCTTAAGATTTCCACCCAAAGTTTTAACTTTTACAGAGATTAGATTGTTTTTCTGCAGAAAAGTTAAAGCCGAAGCCGTAACTCCTGTTCCGCAGCTGTAAGTTTCATCCTCAACGCCTCGTTCATAGGTTCTTACGAAGATTTCATCATCCGTAATTTTTTCTACAAAATTCACATTGATCCCTTTTTCTTTATAATTTTCTGAATTCCGGATACCATTTCCTTCTGCAAAAACATTGTAATTAACCAAATCCTCTACATATTTTACATAGTGAGGAGATCCTGTATTCATTACCGTATCTTCACCATCATTGGAAACTGTGTTTACATCAATCATTTTTAATTTAATGATGCCGTTGTGGATTTCAGCTTCATGTTCACCATCTATTGCAATGAACTTGCATTTATCTTCGAAAATGTCAAGAAAAAAAGCAAAGGCAACCAGGCATCTTCCGCCGTTTCCACACATCGTACTTTCACCGCCGTCCGAATTATAATAAACCATCTTGAAATCATACTGATCATCATTTTCAAGGAGAATAAGTCCGTCTGCGCCAATTCCGAAACGTCGGTCACATAACTTTTCAATGATATCTTTATTTTTAGGGAATTGCAGATCACGGTTGTCTATCATCACAAAATCATTTCCGGTTCCTTGGTATTTATAAAATTCCATATTCTTTTTAATCTAAATTTAACGAGCAAAATTAATATATTTTAAACGAAAAACGGACAGTGAAAACTGCCCGTTGTGTTATTTATAATCGTTTTATCTAAATCCGCCCGACTGTCTGGTAGTACCTGTGCTTGGTGGAGTTGTATTCTGAGAACCTGAACTGTTTCTGAAACCGCCACTGGAATCATTTCTGAACCCTCCATTCTGGTTTTGATTTTGGTTTTGATTCTGATTATTATACTGTTGCGTATTTCTGAATCCTCCGGTATTTCTGGTTCCCTGGTTGTTCTGGGAATTGTTATTATTCTGTGTACCTGAAGAGTTTCTGAATCCCCCGGTATTTCTGGTTCCCTGATTGTTCTGGTAATTATTGTTATTCTGATTACCTGAAGAATTTCTGAACCCTCCGGTGTTACTGTTTCTGATGCCGTTGTTATTACCGCTTCCGGTTGGCTCACCTCTAAACCCGTTATTCGGTCTTTGTGAAGTTACCGCGCCATTATTTCTTCTTTCCACATATACTTTTCTTCTGCTGTTGTTGTAATTGTAGTAATAATAAGGAGCTCCGTTATCATAATAATAGTTGATGTCGTTTCTGTAATAATAGCCGTCATTACCATAATAACCACCATTGCCGTAATATCCGGATGGAGCATAATAATATCCGTTGTTATAATAAGGGTCTCCATATCCGTTATTGGCATACCCGTCAGAATAGGCCAGACATGATGATAAACCAACAATAATGGTAAGACTTAGTGCTATTTTAAATAAATTTTTCATGACTTTAATTGTACTTTTTCTTTTAAATTTTTTTTCCAGTTAAGGTATCCTAAGATAGCCATTATTGTAAATACCAAATATTGAACCGAAGTGATACCAAGCTCCTTAAAAATCATCATAGGGATGCAAATAAAATCTCCGATGATCCAGAAAAACCAGTTTTCAATGCGCTGTTTAGCCATAAACCACATTCCCACCAAAAATATAGAAGTTGTGATTACATCCAGCCAGTTGGCCCAGTCAAGATGATATAATCCCAGGCTGGTTCCTTCCATAGAAAAATGATTGTCAATATAAGGTTTGTAATAATAAACAAGAGTTACCAATGCCAGGCTGACGACAAAAAGAATTCCTGCAAACATTCTTTCCTTTTGTGTTGCCCAGGAAACTTCCACGTGAACGTGATCTTCGGAGTTTTTAGACCATAAAATCCAGCCGTAAATACTCATGGCGGTATAATAGACATTAATCATACAGTCTCCCAGCAATCCGAAGTTAAAAAGAATATATACGTAAATCAGTGTAGAAATAATACCGGTAGGGTATACCCAGATGTTTTTTTTGATGGAGAAATAGACGCTCAGAATACCGAAAACGGTTCCTGAAGCTTCCAGTATGATTTGTAAAGTATCATAATTTTCATAGGGCTTTACAAAGAGATCATATAAATTCATGCGGTCAAAAATAAACAAAAATTAACACTTCCTGAAATAATTTAAATAAAGTGCTAATCAGTTTTTTAAGCGGTTTTTTATAAAATAAATCATTAAAGTTTATCAATAAACGTTAAGGTTTGTAAAATTTTTATATTTTCGTAAATCCTTAATAAATAAAAAACATGTCTAAAATTTGGGTTAAGAAGCCGCTAAGTGCCTATGAGGCAGATATGCAGAAAAGTGAGCTGAAGAAAGTCCTTGGAAAATGGAGTTTAACAGCAATTGGAGTAGGTGCCATCATCGGCGGTGGAATTTTTGTTCTTACCGGAACCGGAGCTTATTACCACGCAGGGCCGGCATTGGCTATTTCTTTTATTATAGCAGGTATAGCCTGTGTTTTCGCCGCATTATGTTATGCAGAATTTGCGTCTATTATTCCTGTTGAAGGTTCTGCCTATGCGTATGCGTATGGAACGGTAGGAGAAATTTTTGCCTGGGCTATGGGATGGTGTCTCATCCTGGAATATGCCATGGCAAGTATGGCGGTCTCCGTGAGCTGGTCAGGATATTTCACCAAATTTTTGAAAATATTCGGGATACATTTACCCGCTTATCTTACTTCTGATCCTGCCAGTTATACAGGAGACGGGTTTTCAATGAATCTTCCTGCATTCATTCTTGTTTTACTGATTACCGCGTTACTGGTAAAAGGGACAAAAGAAGCAGCAGGAGCCAATAATCTGATTGTATTATTGAAAACAGCAGCTGTTATTTTCGTAATCATTGCCGGAGTTTATATCATCTTTTCAAACACAGATCTTTATACTGCAGCTGATGGAGTGAAGAACTGGAAGCCATTTATTCCCGATCAGATAAAAATCAAAAACTCTGAAGGAGATATGGTCTCAGCCTATGGTATTCAGGGAATTATTTCCGGAGCAGCGGCTATCTTTTTTGCGTATATTGGCTTTGATGCCGTTTCTACACAGGCAGGAGAGGCGATTAATCCTAAAAAAGATGTTCCTTTCGCTATTATCACTTCATTATTAATCTGTACAGCTTTATATATCTGTGTATCTCTTGTATTAACAGGAATGATGCATTATACAGACTTTAACCCTGAAGGAAAGTTTCCGGATGCGATTAAAGCACCAGTGGCTTACGCTTTTGAAATAGCAGGAAAACACTGGGCAAGTAATATCGTAACCATTGCAGCTACCGTAGGACTGATTTCTGTAGTAATGGTAATGATGATGGGACAGTCCAGAATCTTCATTGGAATGGCAAAAGACGGATTGATTCCTAGATTCTTTGGAGAGCTTCACCCAAAAACAAAAACTCCTTACAAAGGAATCATTCTATTAGGAACTATAGTGGCGCTTATTGCAGCATTTACTCCAATTTCTACATTGGCTGATATGACAAGCTTTGGAACCCTGTTTGCGTTTACATTGGTTTGTATCGCTGTTTGGGTAATGAGAAAGAAAGAACCTAATTTAATCAGACCTTTTAAAGTACCGGCTTATCAGATCGTAGTGATTTTAGGAGTGGTTATTAACTTATTTCTGATTTCGCGTCTAAGTGCTCATGCATTGGAGCTTTCCGCCGCATGGCTGTTGTTAGGAGGGTTGATTTATTTCCTTTATGGAAAATCAAACAGTAAACTTAACAATCCTGAAAAGTATAAAAACATCGATTAATTATTCACATAAACCGCTTCGGCGGTTTTTTTATTTATGCTTATGAAAAAGATTTTTTCCATTGTATTATCGTGTTGGGGAATATGTTCATTTGCCCAGCAGATTGAAAGTTTTAAAACAATTTTTGAAGACAAAATCAGTATAAGAGCACTTGAACTGTATGATCACAAAATCTGGTACAGCGGAACGGATTCAAAATTCGGGTATATAGATCTCAGGGATCATAAAAATCAGAAGCAGATTAAGCTTTCTGATAAAAACCTTCAGTTCAGAACACTGGCACAGGACAAAGATTCGTTTTATGCAATCAATATTGTAAGCCCGGCTTACTTCTTTAAAATTGATAAAAAAGATCTTAAATCACAGATTATCTTTACGGATACCACAAAAACGGCATTCTATGATGCTTTACATTTTGTAAATCCTCAACTGGCTTTTACTTTCAGTGATTCAGATCCGGATAATATGCTGAAACTTGCTGAATACAGAAACGGAAAGTGGAGCATGTTCAAAAATAATGTGAAACTGAACGCTGGAGAAGCTGCCTTTGCTGCCAGTAACACCAATATCGCTTCATCCAAAAATTTCCTATGGATTGCAACAGGAGGGAAGGCTTCAAGGATTTTAAGAATAAATCTGAAAAATCAGAATGCAGAAGTTTTTGAAACCCCTTTTGTACAGGGAGAATCTGCACAGGGAATGTATTCAATCGATTTTTTTGAAGATCAGTTTGGAGTTGCTGTAGGAGGAGATTATACCAAGCAGACTGAAAATGTTAATAATATAGCGACAAGCCATGATGCCGGAAAAACCTGGAAGATTCAGGCTTCGGGGAAGAATGCAGGATATACGACCTGTGTGAAAATTAAGCCCGGATCAAAAGGAAAAGAAATCATCTCTGTTGGAGACCAGCATATCAGTTATTCATCAGACTTCGGGAAAACATGGAAGAAGATTTCCGATGAAAAAGGACTGTTTGTATGCAGCTGGGTAGATGATAATTCCATCATATTTGCCGGGAATGGCAGGATTATGCTGATGAAGTTGAAATTTTAAGCAGGGATTTAACCTGAATTCACGATGATTCTTTCTAAAGAAATTATAAATAGTAATCATAGAAAATAACTTCCTCTTTTCAGAATGATTAACCGGTTTGGTGGAATGTTTGTTATTAGCCTGCCAGAAGGGTTTTATGAGAGTATTTAGATTCATTATAAAATAGAACCTAATATAATTCATAGGTTAAAATTCATCAGTAATGGTTAATTTTGCAGGATGGAATCTGATGAAGCTGAATTTCATCTTCCAATAAAATTTTAATTTTCAAGATGAACTCTTTAATAGATAAATATAATATTCCCGGACCTCGTTACACTTCTTACCCTACCGTTCCGTATTGGGATGAAACGACATTTTCACCTGAAAAATGGAAAGAAAGTGTCATCAGGTCTTTTCATGAGAGCAATGCAGAGGAGGGAATTTCTATTTATATCCATTTACCTTTTTGTGAGGCATTATGTACCTTCTGTGCCTGCCACAAACGTATTACCAAACAGCATAGCGTTGAAACACCCTATCTGGAAAGTGTTTTAAAAGAGTGGAAACTGTATCTTGATCTTTTTAAAGAAAGGCCAAAACTAAAAGAATTGCACCTGGGTGGGGGGACACCTACATTTTTTTCTCCTGCGAATCTGAAAATATTGCTTGAAGGAATTTTTGAAACCGTAGATATTGCCGAACATCCTGAGTTTTCTTTTGAAGGACATCCGAATAATACAACCAGAGAACATCTTCAGACCTTATATGATCTCGGATTTAGGAGGGTAAGCTTCGGGGTACAGGATTATGATCCTAAAGTACAGAAAGCGATTAATAGAATCCAGCCTTTCGAAAACGTGAAAAATGTTACGGAATGGGCTAAAGAGATCGGTTACAGAGGAATCAGCCATGATCTTGTTTTCGGACTTCCCCATCAGACCTGGGAGGCTATGGAGCATACGATCCGAAAAACAATGGAACTGAAGCCGGACCGATTGGCTTTTTATTCTTATGCTCACGTTCCATGGGTGAAAGGAGTAGGGCAGAGAGGTTTTGATGAAAATGACCTTCCAAGTGGAGAAGAAAAACGCCGTCTGTATGAAGATGGTAAAAAACTTCTTCAGGATCTGGGCTATATTGAAGTGGGAATGGACCATTTCTCCCTTGAACATGATGACCTGTACCAGTCACTGATCCATAAAAAACTTCACCGGAATTTTATGGGCTATACCTCAAGCAATACCCAGCTGATGGTAGGATTAGGAATGTCTGCCATCTCCGATTCATGGTATGCATTTGCTCAGAATGTAAAAACGGTGGAAGAATATCAGAAAACCGTGGAAGAAGGTGAAATTCCTGTGGTAAAAGGCCATATCCTTAATGAAGAAGATCTTACGGTAAGAAGACATATCCTTAACCTGATGTGCCAGCTTGAAACTTCTTTTAATGTCGGAAACTCTTTCCCGGAATTGGATAATGCCCTGGAAATGCTGAAGGAAATGGAGAATGATGAATTGGTGGAAATCAGTAACAATCAGATAAAAATTACAGAAAAAGGAAGAGCTTTTACAAGAAATGTAGCGATGGTTTTCGATCTTAGAATGATGCGAAATAAGCCGGAGACCAGAATTTTCTCTATGACCATCTAAAATTAATGAGCAGAAATCAGAAGTTTCTTATTGTTTTTTTATATCTGTTTGCGTTGTCTTTCAGTTTTTTTAAGACGGTAAGACTTCCGAATAAATGGGCAATAGCACACTGGCTGATGGATTACCGTTTCGGATTCATCAAGAGAGGTCTGATAGGAGAGCTGTTTGGTTTCTTTTTCGAGAAGAATGAATTCAACATTCTGATTATCTCATCCGTGATATTGTTCTTGTTATATGCCTCACTATTGAGTATTGCGGTCAGAAATACCTGGAAAAATTATAGTATTGAGAAAGTTCTTTTCTATGTGATATTCTTTTTATCACAGTATATGATACTTTCGGCGCATCTTATCGGTTATTTTGATCACCTTATTTTTCTGATGACCTTACTATCAGTGTATTTGATTGGTCATAAAAAGATGATCCTGGCTTCATTGATTACAGTATTCTGTATTGTTGCCCATGAAGTTTCTTTTGTTCTGATGGTCCCGGTCTGTCTTTTTGCATTGCTGGTGAATGAAGTTCAGGATAACAAACTGACGTTCAATTCAGGTCTGTTAAAAAAGATCGGACTTTATTTACTGCTACCTGTTGCTGCAACCGTTTCAGTGTCTCTTTATCAGGAACTGTACGGGCAGGATAACCGTCAGCTTATCTTTAACTATCTGAAGAATACAGAATTAATTAAAAAAGGGGTTGCTAATTCTGTGGCAGCTGCTTATACCGAAGGTTTTGGAAGTTATCTGAAAAGTGAAGCTCCCTATTTTCTGAAGAGGGTTTTTCTTTCCATAGGAACCGTCAAATATGGAGTGCCTTTGCTTTTTATGGCGTATATGGTGTATAAGAAGTTCAGCAGAATAAACATTTATATCCTTTTACTCCTTGCCGTGGTATCGGTATCACCGTTAGTTTTGCATTCAATTGCCTGGGATACATTCAGGATATGGAGCTTTCCGTTTATTATCCTTTTTACAGGCTTCTGGATTTTATGTGGAAAATTTCAACCGGTACATGAGCATGGCAATAAATTATCTTTATTTGAAATTGTCTTTTTCTTAATCTCAATAGCTCTGGTATCCATGTTTCCCAATTTTCTTTTTGAAAATGAAACGGAAAGGTTTTCAACTCCTGTGAGAATCCTGATACTTATTCCTATTTTTTCAATGGTGTGGTATCTGTATAAAAAAGCCCCGGAAAAATATAACCGGGACTGAAATTTTACAGCTTTAAAAAATAATCAGGTAGGGGATTTTTATCTGTTGATTATGGAATTCCTGAATAATAATGCAGGAATTTATATTTCAGACTTCTTGGAACTTCCATTTCCCAGCCTCCATCTTCCCACCTAATCAATCATTCAACAATAAGTTTCTGGCTGTAAGATTTGATATCTCCGGATTTTAAGATCAGATAATAAGCCCCTGAGGGAACCCCTGTGATGTTAATACTGCCGTCGTTTTCAATTTTGGCATTCTCCAGAACTATTCTTCCTTCGGTGCTGATGAGATCTGCTGAACGTCTTTTTTCGTTGAAACCATCAACGAAAACTTTTTCAGAAGCAGGATTGGGATAAATTTTTACAGGGTTGTAATTATCAGTTTCTTCAATGGCTAAAGTTCCTGTTGTGATTTTAAAGATTTTTCCGCTGGTAACGGCCGCTACATAAAGTTCTTTCTGAAAATCCTGTCCGAAGGTGGAAAAATTATTCCCAGAACTTGCTGCGGTCCACACAATGGAGTTGTCAGTGCTCATGATACCAATCTGAGTAGAGCAGTAGTCTGCAAAGAAATATTTTCCCTGAAGTGAAGGATACTGGCTTCCTCTGTAAACATAGCCTCCGGTAATGGAACACCTTCCTCCCGAGTGATTATAAACAGCAACAGGAAAGGTCATCGTTGCCATTCCCGGACAGCCAGCTGTATTATAAGCATTATTGCCCTCGTAGCATCGCCAGCCGTAGTTCACACCTGCCTGTGTGATCGGAACCCTGTTGATTTCTTCTATAGCGCCTTGGCCTACATCGGCAATCATTACATTTCCGGAAGTGAGGTCAAAAGACCATTTCCATGCATTTCTGAGACCGTATGCCCAGATTTCATCAGCCCCGTCTACACCAGCTCCGGCAAATGGATTTCCTGCAGGAATATTATAAGGGCCGGTAGAATTCACATCAATTCTCAACATTTTTCCTAAGAGAGAGTTTTTATTTTGGGAATTGTTGTTGGGATCTCCGCCGCTTCCTCCATCTCCGGTAACAATCCAGAGATTTCCGTCAGGGGCAAAATGAATGCTCCCGCCATTATGATTGTCGAAAGGTTTGGGAATGTTCAGAAGGATCTTTTCAGAAGCGGGATCGGCAACATCAGGGTTGGTAGGGTTTACGGAATATCGGGCGACAATTATATTTCCAGCGGTATTGTTATAATAGACAAAAAAATATCCGTTTGATGAATATTGTGGATGAAAAGCAAGCCCCAGAAGACCTCTTTCCCCGCTAAAGTTAACCTTGGTGCTGATATTAAGGAAATCTGCTGTATTAGCGCTGCCGTTTGACTGAAGGATCTTAATAATTCCATTCTGTTGTACAACGAAGAGACGGCTGTCTCCGGCGTTGGTAATTTCCACGGGACTGGTAAGCCCAGATGCAAATTCTTCCAAATTAATACTTTGAGAATTAATAATTAAAGAAGAAAAAATACCCATCGTAAAAAGTAGTTTTTTCATAATATTTTGATATTTAGTGTATTGATATAGGAATGAAAATTTTATACCAATTAAAATTTGAAAATTTCATGATGATACGGTGAAAAAATTGTTAAATCTTAAATAGAAATTAAAACACCGATATATCTGAAAATAAACCATTTCTGTTGTTAAAAAATTCATAAAATATCAATAAAATCATTATATTTGCCGACTTAATTTAACGTAGTTATAACAAAATGCAAGGAAAAGGACTTATTACAATTGTTGCTATTGTGCTAGGGCTGATATGCTTAAACGAGCTGTTGCCAACCTGGTACGCCAGCAAAATTGAATCGCAGATTGAAGCTGCGAATGGGAACGAGAAAGAGATCAAACGGATCAAGGAAGATACTCTTAATCTCGGTTATACAAAGCTTTACTATTCAAAAGCAAAGGACAAAGAAATGAAACTTGGTCTTGACCTTAAAGGGGGGATCAACGTTCTATTGGAGATCAACCAGAGAGACCTGGTGAATGATCTTACCAATTATTCTACCAATCCTGTTCTTATTGAAGCTTTGAACAAAACTGACGAGGTTCAGAAAAATTCTACAAAACCTTACATCGACAATTTCTTCGAACAGTTTGAGGTGATCAACAAGGCAAAAGGAACTAACCTTAAACTTGCTGATCCTGAACTTTTTGGAAACACCAATCTGTCTGAGATCAAATACAATACTTCTGATGATCAGGTAAAAAGCATCATTAAAAGAAGAGTTGATCTTTCTGTAGGTACAGCTTTCGAGGTAATCAGAACAAGGATTGATAAGCTTGGTGCTATCCAGCCTAACGTTCAGAGAGTACCTGGTACAGCCAGAATCTCAGTAGAAATGCCGGGTATGAAAGACATCGACAAAGTAAAGAAGATGCTTCAGACTTCAGCAAAACTTCAGTTCTGGGAAGTACAGCAGGTTGCTGAAATCGCTCCTTATTTCCAGAATTTAACAGCTATGGTGAGTGCAAAAGGAGATTCTATGGGAGTTAAAAAGAATGTTAACTTCATGAACCTTCTGCAGCTTGACAAATTAAGAAGCAATGGGGTAGCTAACGTAAAACTATCTGATACAGCTGTTGTAAACAAAATATTAAACAGCAAAGTAGCTCAGTCTTTACGTCCGGCTAACATTAAATATACACAGTTCATATGGGGTTACAAACCTGAAGCTACAAGTCCTGATGATTTGGTATTGTATGCTATCAGAAGTAACATCAATCAAAAAGCTCCGGTAGACGGTGCGGTAGAGACTGCCAGCATCAGTTATGACGAACTTGGAAGAGTAGTGGTAGACATGCAGATGGATTCCAAAGGAGCTAAAGAATGGAAAACTTTAACAGAGAAAAACGTAGGGAAGCCTGTAGCGGTAACTCTTGATAACAGAGTATATACAGCTCCGAATGTTGTAGGGGCTATTCCAAACGGAAGAACTCAGATCTCTGGTAACTTCTCTCAGGAAGAAGCTAAAGAATTGGTAGACGTTTTAGGAGCAGGTAAATTACCGGCTGGTGCAAAAGTGGTTCAAGCTACGCAGGTAGGTCCGTCTTTAGGACAGGAATCTATTAATGCAGGGATGATCTCATTTGCTATTGCATTCCTTATCATTATCGTTTATATCATTTTCTATTACGGTGGTGCCGGAGTATATGCGGTGATTGCAATGATCATCAACTTATTCTATATCTTCGGAATTATGGATTCCGGTGACTTTACGCTTACCCTTCCTGGTATTGCAGGTATCGTTCTTACGATGGCCATGGCGGTAGATACCAACGTAATTATCTATGAAAGAACTAAAGAAGAACTATTTGCAGGAAAGAGCATCTTAGAAGCCTATAAAGATGGTTTCAAACACGCTTTAAATGCGATTATTGATGGTCACACGACTACATTATTGACTGCCGTTGTGTTATTCTTCTTCGGAACAGGACCTATCAAAGGTTTTGCATTAACATTGATGATTGGTATTGTAATGACATTGTTCACATCAGTACTTCTTTCCAGAGTAATGATCTTCAGCAGACTGGATAAAGGAAAAGGTCTTTCTGTTTGGACTGCTCCTACAAAGAACCTGTTCAGAAATACCTGGATCGATTTCATTGGAAAAAGAAAATACGCTTATATTATCTCTGCTGTTTTAACGGTTATTTGTGTTGTTTCAATTGTAACTCACGGATTTAAATTCGGTATCGATTTCACTGGTGGTAGAAACTATGTAGTGAAGTTTGATAAAACAGTTAACGCTAATGATATTGAAGAAAACCTGGTAAAAATCTTCAAAACTGAGGACGGAAAAAATTCTTCCGTAGAAGCTAAAACTTTCGGAAATGATAAGCAGTTAAAGATCTCTACAGATTACCTTATCGAAGATGAATCTTTAAAAGCTGACCAGATTGTTGAACAAAAATTATATGAAGGACTGAAATCAAACCTTCCTGCTGGAATTACCCTGACAGATTTCAAATCTGCAGATAAAGATCATGCCGGAATTATTTCTTCTGAAAAAGTAGGACCTACAGTAGCAGACGATATCAAAACACACGGTATCCTTGCAGTTGTAGCTGCTCTAGCCGGAATCTTCATCTACATTCTTGTACGATTTAGAAAATGGCAGTTCTCTCTTGGGGCGGTGGCAGCATTGTTCCACGATGCGGTAATTATTCTGGGTGCTTACTCGCTTCTTCACAAATATATGCCGTTTAACATGGAGATCAACCAGGATTTCATTGCAGCAATCCTTACCGTATTAGGGTACTCAATTAACGATACCGTGATCATCTTTGACAGAATCAGGGAATATTTAAGAGAGAAGAAATCTTTAACATTGGCAGGATTATTTGATGACTCTATCTCGAGTACGTTAGGTAGAACATTTAACACCTCATTTACAACCATCCTTGTGATCTTGGCGATCTTCATCTTCGGTGGTGATAACCTGAGAGGATTTATGTTCGCAATGCTTATCGGTATCGGATTTGGTACATATTCATCCATCTTCATTGCATCTGCAATCGCTTATGATTTCCTTAAGACAGGAAAAGAAGAAGATGTACATGGAAAGTCAACATCCAACAAAGAAGTACTTGCTTCAAAGTAATATAGACTACAATAAATAAGTAAAGGCCGTTTCGAAAGAAGCGGCCTTTTTTATGGTTGAAAAGTAAACATCAGAAGTGTTAATATCAGATTTTGAATAATATCAGTTCAGGATTTTAAAGCGGTTTTAATTATATGGCATTGTTACCAAGTACAACTGAAAGTAACTTCCAGCTTCTTTCTTCCAGCTTCAAGCCAATTACTCAGGCTGAATATTAAATTTTCAGTTATACAACTAATTTAGAACCATTATTTTTCATGTTTTGATTAATTTTGCAAATTATGGAAAATTCAAAGAAAAAAGCGGCCATTGGCTTTATATTTATAACCTTACTGATTGATATTACAGGATGGGGAATTATTATTCCTGTAGTTCCAAAGCTGATTGAGGAGCTTATTCATGCCAATATCAGTGAAGCTGCAAAATATAGTGGCTGGCTTGGTTTTGCCTATGCTTTTACCCAGTTTGTATTTTCCCCAATTGTGGGTAACCTTAGTGATAAATACGGGCGAAGACCTGTTATTCTGATCTCACTTTTCGGATTTGCTGTAGATTATATTTTCCTGGCACTTGCTCCAACCATCTGGTGGCTGTTTGTGGGACGTGTCATCGCAGGAATTACGGGAGCCAGTATTACCACGGCCAGTGCTTATATTGCAGATGTTTCTACTGATGAGGACAGGGCTAAGAATTTTGGACTGATTGGAGCTGCCTTTGGACTGGGGTTTATTATAGGGCCTGTATTGGGAGGCTTTTTAGGACATTACGGAGCGAGGGTTCCTTTTTATGCAGCAGCAGTTCTCTGCCTTCTGAACTTCCTGTACGGATACTTTATCCTACCTGAAAGTTTGGATAAAGACAAAAGACGAGAATTCGACTGGAAAAGAGCTAATCCAATAGGTTCATTTAAATTTTTAAGAAAACACCCGGAAATTTCAGGATTGATTGTAGCGCTTATTTTAATTTATATCGCAGGGCATGCCGTACAGAGCAACTGGAATTTCTTTACCATGTTCCAGTTCAAATGGGATACCAGAATGGTAGGAATTTCATTAGGAGTAGTAGGCCTTCTGGTTGGTTTGGTTCAGGGGCTTCTTATACGATGGACAACGCCAAGGCTGGGAGAACAGAAAAGTATTTATTACGGGTTGATACTCTACGCTATAGGAATGTTTTTATTTGCCTTTGCCACTCAGGGCTGGATGATGTTTGTGATTCTTGTCCCTTACTGTTTGGGAGGAATTTGCGGGCCCGCACTTCAATCGATGATTTCAAAAAGTGTCTCTTCCCACGAACAAGGGGAACTTCAGGGAGCTTTAACAAGTCTGATGAGTGCAACATCTATTATAGGACCTGTCCTAATGACCAGTCTCTTCCATTATTTTACAAGAGATGATGCACAGATTAAATTCGCGGGAGCACCGTTTCTGTTGGCTTTTGTTTTAATGGCAATAAGTGTGGTTATTACGTATTATGCTTTTAAGAAAAAACCAAAGATTAAGCTGTAAAACGGAGCTGGTTAAAGAGTGTAAATAAAAGATTTTTTAATATAGTGATCTTATTAAAATCCTGATATAAAAACGGGGAAGTTCAATTGAGCATCCCCGTCTTTAATGAAAATATAATAATGAATTGATAAACTATGGATAAAGTGATTTTGTTCCGTTATGAACTAAGTTGCTTCCCAATCCTGAGAATGATACCGAAAAATTACTGGCATTAAAACTTAAAGAACCTGTAGGAGTACATAGTCCAAGAGCAAATCTGCACTGCCCGTATGTCCCAGTTCTTTTTGTTACTTTACTTTCGCTTTTTGCTTTTCCTAAGCTGATATAGCCCCAGTCTGTCACATCAACATTAGAAACAGTTGAGCCGGAATAATAAATGGTGATCTGGTATCCTGTTTCTCCTCTTTTAGAGCCCCAAAGCCAGCTTGCCGTCCACCATTCTTTATACCATTTGGACGCTACTTTCGCCTGATTATCTGATGGGGAAATTTCTGTAGTTCCCCTTTTATCCATGATGATAAGGCCGGCAAATACATTGTCCCAGATGATGCCGGATTCGTTATAAAAGCATAATGAATTGAATGTTTCGCCTTTATAATTCCAGGAAACTTCAATAACTTCAGTTCCTATTTTAATCTGTTCTGCTGCTGTTTCCTTTAATCCTTTCTGAGCTTCAGTCAGATTGTCCCCGGAATACAGACTTCCAATTTTTCCTATCTTCATGGTCTCGGGATAAAGAATATTTCCTTCAGCAGTAAACTGATCCTTATCTGAAATTAAATTCTGAGAAATTTCGAGACCTTTTTGTGTTGAGAGTTTTCCTAAAACAGTTGTTCCGGTGATCTGAAGATCATTGTTTAAGTATTTTTCAAGGCTTTTCTTCGAATCATTCAATTGTACCTGAACATTTTCAGAAATGGTTTGAGATCCCGTACTCATTTCTTTTTTCAGATCTGCTGTGGTTACTTTTACAGCCGGATTTTCCTGTACTATTTCGCTGCTTTCGTTCTGACAGCCTGTAAGGACCATTACCAATACTATGGTAAAAACCCTGAAGGGAATAAGTAGTTTTTTCATAAATTATATATTTGATTTTGTGTGTAATAAAGATAATGAAAAAACTATTTAATTCTCTACATTTTGAATTAATTTTCATTAATATAACTTTAGTTCAGGATAAGAATTTCTAAGATAATTTTGAAGCTGGGAGATGGAAGAAGGAAGTTATGAAAGTCATCAATAATAAGTGTTGATCTGTTTTTATATTTTTAAGATAATGAAATTACATAACGACTGTTGATACTAATAACTTAAACCAACTTCCAGTTTCCTTTTTACATCTTCCAGCTTTTCAAATCTTAAAATTTTTTTAAAATTATGGTTTACCGTAAATAAGTGTATAAACTTTCGTAATTTTACAGCATGGAATTAAGCATTGGAGAAATGGCATTGATCGCGGTGGCGATTGTTGTATTATTCGGCCCGGATAAACTTCCTCAGATAGCACGTGACTTGGGAGCAGGTGTAAGAAAAATGCGTGGTGCAGTGGAAGACATCAAAACTGAGATCATGAAAGAAACAGATAATCCTGTTTCTGAGATTAAGCGTGAAATTGAGAAGGTAAAAGACGCTGCCAAAGATTTCAATCCCATGAAAGATATTGAAAAGGATATTCTTACAGAACCGTCTTCTACATCTAATAATGAACCTCCAAAACCAAAGCCTGCCGATGATGAAACCTACGAAGGGCCGGTAAGCAGATAATGTATGGAGGAGATCATTCAGGAAGATAAAAAGGTTTTCTTATTCCTTAACAATTTGGGAGATCCTTCTTTTGATCAGCTTTGGATGCTGATTTCAAGTACCTGGATCTGGGTACCGCTCTACATTATATTTCTTTATTTTTTATATAAAAACTACAAGCTAAAATCTTTAGTTTTTGTTCTGATATTCATCGCATTGGGCGCTATTGTTTCTGATCAGCTTGCCAGTGTTTTCAAATATGGGGTAGCAAGACTTAGGCCGTGTCATGATCCTTCTCTGGAACATTATATGAGGATTGTGAAATGCGGAGGACAGTACGGGTTTTACTCAGCCCATGCTTCCAATACCTTCTTTTTGGCATCTTATTTAAGTATTTTATTAAAAAAGAAACTCAATTGGTTTCCATATGCTATATTTGTATGGGCTATAGTAGTTTCCTACAGCCGGATTTATTTAGGAGTGCATTTCCCGATAGATATTTTGGTGGGGGCGTTTGTTGGATCTTTATTGGGAGTGATATTTGGTGCACTCGCCAAAAAAGTGATTAACAAACAAACGATATCCGAATGAAAAAATCTTTATTACTTGCTGCACTGATGTGCACCTCATTCTATCTTTACGGACAGGATAAAAAAACAGCTGAGGAATGTTTTAAAAAAGCAGATTATAAATGTGCTGAAGAACAATATTCCAAACTTGCAGAAAAAGAACAGATCCAGAAATTTCAGTCTGAATACTACAACAATCTGGGAACAGCGCAGAGAAGACAGGGGAAAATAACAGCTGCTTTCAGGTCTTATGAATCTGCATTGAAAGCCAATCCGATGTCTGGATCTGTATATGCCAACCTCGCTTCACTGCACAGCCAGAAAGGCAGTAAAGCCAAAGCATTGGAATATATTGCTACAGGACTTAAAATAGAGCCTGAAAATCCTGAGTTTTATCTCACCCGTTCCAAAATCTATGACAGTCAGGGTAAAAAAGATCTTGCACTTAATGATCTTAAACAGATTTTAACCTTTGCTCCTGATAATATTTTTGCAAAAACAGGACTGGCCAATCTTAAAAAAAACAATGGTGATTTTGAAGGTGCTTTGAAAGATTACAACCAGTTGATCTCCGAGAAACCTGAATCCCTTTTGTATAATGGCAGGGCAGATACTTATTTCAAGATGAAAAAGTATAAAGAAAGTCTGGCAGATGCTAATAAAGCCATTTCTATAGATCCGAAATTTGCCCAGTCTTATGTAAGCAAAGCACTTGTCTTATTTGATACTTCAAAACCTAAAGAGGCTTGTGATAATCTGGATAAAGCAGTCAGCCTAGGATATGAAAAAGCTGTTTTGGCAGAGTATTATACTAAATGCGCAAAGAAATAAAGATCATATCCAAACTATTATTAATAACCCTTAAATAGAAGAGACTTTTTAGCCGCTAAAGCTAAATAGAGCAGTCAATAAAAAAAGATTAAATGTTAAATATTGTTCTTGTAGAACCGGAAATTCCTAATAATACAGGGAATATCGGAAGATTATGTGTAGGTACTGAAAGCAGATTACATTTAATTCATCCTTTTGGATTTGTGATTAATGATAAAAACCTGAAGCGCTCCGGCTTGGATTACTGGGTTCATCTTGATGTAACTGAGTATTCAGATATTGAAGAATGGGTAAAAAATGTTCCGGACCTTTCACGGGTTTTCCTCATGAGTTCACACGCAGAAAAATCTTATCTTGAAAATGACTTTCAGGATGGTGACTGGCTGGTTTTTGGAAAGGAAAGCGTTGGGCTAAGCAAAGAAATTCTGGACCGTTTTGACAATCACTTAACGATCCCGATGTCAAAATTAATCAGAAGTTTTAATATTGCCAATTCTGTTGCTTTTGTAGTGGGAGAAGCAAAAAGACAGATTAATTTGAAATGATACTGAGCTTTAACAAATACAATTAAAAAGGATCATTTTAGTCATTGTGATAAGGTTTTCCCTGCAGAATCTGATCTGCACGGTAAATCTGCTCTACAATAAAAAGCCGGATCATCTGATGGGTAAAGGTCATTTTAGACAAAGACATCTTTTCATTAGCTCTGTTGTACATTTCGTCTGAAAAGCCATAGGCACCTCCAATAAGAATATGTACTTTTTTAACGGAAGAATTCATCCAGGTATCAATTTTCTGGGCGAATTCACGGCTCGTAAATTGTTTTCCCTTTTCATCAAGCATAATAACCAGATCGGTCTTATCAATATGATTGAGAAAAAGTTTAGTTTCTTCTTTTTTCAGAAGATCGGGAGACAGGTTTTTGGCATTTTTAACATCAGGAATCTCAGTAATCTCGAAATTCCAGTGTTTGGGAAGGCGGGTAAGATAATAGCTGATCAGAGAAGTGATTTCTTTATCGTCTGTTTTTCCGATACAAAGTAAGCCGATTCGCATATAAAAGGTTTCAAAATGCAAAGATACCATTTTTTAAAACTGAAAAAAAGACGGCTTCTTTTAATCGCGAAAACTCTCCCGGTTCTAAGAATCTTTTAATTTTTGAATCTTTAAATAATCTGAATTTTAAATATAAAAGGTTGAAAGATGGAAGAAGGAGGCTGGAAGTTACTTTTAGTTATAGATACTGTGAAACCCCTGTAAAATCAAATTAGCTAAAAAAGATGGTAATCTATTATTGATGACCTTCATAACCGCCCTCTTCCAGCTCCCAGCTTCTCAGCTCTATAAATCAAAAATTCTTATCCTGAACTGAGGTTAAATGGCATTCACACAATATATTCTCCTTTAGAATCGTTTGAGTGTATCTATTCTTAAAAATAAATACAGATTGGTCAATCCCAACCGGGAATAAAGGACGGAGAAAATGTTTATATTTGTGGGAAGACTTATTGAAAATCTTTAAAATAATATCCGCTTATTCTGTTGAAACCCGGATTTTTATTGATTAAGTCTGTTTTAACTTAACCACAAAGGCACAAAAGCTATTTGCACGGATATTAGATATGATAAAAGTTCTCAAGAGAATAAAAATCAAAGATTTTTAAAGGCTTATGTGAACTTCTATACGCAAAGGTATTTAAACTTAAAAATCACTAAAGTGTTTAAAATAAAACTTTTGTGACTTTTATGGTTTAATAAAAAAGTTTAAACAGCTTTATTGTAAAGTGAACCTTAAAACAAATAGATGAGTATAAAAGTTCCAAGATTTGTCCTGAAGATTCAGGAATTTTTTGACAATATACATATTCCTGTTCTGGGAATATCGTTGTGGCAGATGTTCCAGATTTATATTTCGGGGATTTTTAAAGGAAAGATCGGAAGAAAAGCCGCTGCGATTTCCTGGAGTTTTACCATCAGTTTATTTCCGTTTATTCTCTTCCTACTGTCTGTATTACCCTATATGCCGCATTATGACAAGCTGCAGTTCTATATTTTTGAAGTACTCATGCATAATGTGTTTCCATCCAATATGGAAGGAGATATACGCGGATATATTGAGAAAAATATTATTCCGAATATGAAAGGAATCAGCAACCTTACCATTGTGCTGGCTCTGCTCTTTGCAACGAACGGAACTTTTTCCCTCATCAACGGGTTCAATGAAAATACAGAGGAAAAACTCAGTGATGTAAAAGAATTTATTCTTTCGTTTTTTATCACGATCGGCTTTATTGTTATTGTATTTCTGGCTCTTTTCGGGGTGTATTATGCGGAAGTCGTTATAAAACCTTTCACTCCTGCTTATGATATCTCGTGGCTGGTGAATAACCTTACCAAAATTATAGGATTTGTTTCTTTTCCGCTGTTTTACTTTATCCTGTTGACCTTGTTTTACTGGCTGGGAACAGTTAAAATTGCAAGATTCAGGCAGGCTGTTCCCGGAGCTATTTTAACCACCGTTTTGTTTGTCCTGACCACTTATATCTTTGCCATCTATGTAAAAGATATTGCCCGGTATAACGTACTTTACGGCTCCATCGGAAGTATGATTCTGCTAATGGTCTGGGTAAATGTCAACGTGTATCTGCTTCTGTTCGGGAATGAATTGAATATGGCCCTCAGAAGATTGAGAATAGAAAAACTGCTCTCCGATGAAATTCAGAAAGAAGCTGTTCATTATCATGCTGCTGTTACTGAACCCAACCTGGAAAGTGACGAGGAACACCGCAGAAAACTGGAAGAGAAGAAAGAATATTAATCTTCTATGGCTTCCGGATCTTTTTTAGAACTCATGCTCAGAATCACAAAGCCGGTTACAGCTGCTAAGAAAGATGCAATCAAAATGGCGAATTTGGCTTCATCCTGAATCGCAATATCGTCTTTAAAGGAAAGAAGGGCAATGAAAATCGACATGGTAAATCCAATTCCTGCCAGCAAACCTACTCCAATCATTTGTAACCAGTTACTGTTTTGTGGCAGTGAACTCAGTTTTAATTTGATGGCGATAAGGGAAAAGAGGTTAATTCCAAGTAATTTTCCTAATACGAGTCCACAAATGATTCCCAGACCTAATGTACTTGTAACTCCTTCCACCATTTCTTTTGAGAAAGCAATATTGGTATTGGTTAAAGCAAAGATTGGCATAATCAGGAAGCTTACCGGAAAATGAAGTTTATGCTCAAGTTTTTCCAATGGTGATATTTCTACATTCGAGGCGTTTGTTGGAATAGAAAACGCCAGCAGAACACCCGCTATCGTCGCATGAATTCCTGAATGATGAAGGAAATACCACAGAAAAAGCCCCGGGATGATATAAAAAACAAGACGGGTAACTTTCAGGAAATTAAGAACAAACAGAAGGGCTGCCGTTCCGAAAGATAATAAAAGGTAGGTCCAGTGAATCTGTTCTGTATAAAATATAGCAATCACCAGAATAGCCCCTAAATCATCTACAATGGCTAATGCTGCCAGAAATATTTTAATAGAGTTCGGGATCTTTTTCCCCAACATGGAAATAATGGCCAGAGAGAAAGCAATATCTGTTGCCATAGGGATTCCCCAGCCGCTGCCATATTCTGTTCCGCTGTTGAAAAGACTGTAGATCACTGCAGGAACCAGCATTCCGCCCACCGCTGCAAAAATAGGAAGCGACGCATTTTTAAAGGAGGAAAGTTCACCTTCTACCAGTTCTCTCTTAATTTCAAGCCCTACCAGAAGGAAAAAGACAGCCATAAGTCCGTCATTGATCCAGATGCTGACAGGGTAGGTCAGATGGAAAAGGTGAGTGCCGACTTCCTTATCCAGGAAATGCTGAAAGGCTTCTCCTGCAGATGAATTGGCAATAAGTAGTGAAATGAGCACACAGAAAATAAGGATGATTCCTGATGACTGGTTGCTGCTGAAAAATTTTTTAAAATAGAGAGTTAAATTCATGTCTAAGATTGTAGTCGTCTCACTCTTGAAACTCCGTCGATGTCTTTAAGTTTTTTAAATGTTTCCTCGAGCTGTCCTTTGTTCTTCACCTCAAGGTTAATATTTCCGGTGAAAACACCGTTGTTGGATTCTATAGACATACTCTTCATGTCCATTCCCATACTTCCGCTGATTACGGCGGTAATATCATTAATCATACCCATTCTGTCAAGACCTTCAATTTCGATCTTAACCCTGTTTTTAAAGCTTTCCGCATTCACCCATTTGGCAGGGATCACCCGGTAATCATATTGGGCTCTCAGGTTGATGGCATTCGGGCAGTTATCACTGTGAACCTTGATCCCGTCGGAGATTGTAATAAATCCGAAGATCTTATCTCCCGGAATTACAGTACAACATTTAGCATAGCTATAGTTCAGCTTCTCTTCATCTTTCCCGAAAACGATCATGTCAAGATTCTGTTCTTTCGGTTCTTCGAAATATAGATTTTTGGACGGTGATTTTCTGAATCTTGAAAGTAAATTATTGAATACATTTTTACTTTCAATATATTTTCTTAAACTGCTTGCATCCAGCTCGTTGCTCTGAAATTTAAGGAACAGTTCCTGAGATGATTTTAAATTGAAAAACTTCTGAAGTTTATTGATCTCTTCATCGTTGAAGTTAATTTTAGCGTGACGAAGTTTTCGTTGAAGTATTTCTTTTCCGTCCTCTACCAACTGGTTTTTCTGGGAATTCAGGTAGCTTTTGATCTTCGACTTAGCCTTCGAAGTGACTACAAATTCCAGCCAGTCAGATTTAGGCTTCTGGTTCTGGGAAGAAAGGATATCTACCTGATCTCCGTTTTGAAGGGTGTATGAAATAGGGACCAGCTTTCCATTGATCTTGGCTCCCAGGCATTTCATTCCAAGGTCGGAATGGACTGCAAATGCAAAATCCAGTGCTGTTGCATTGGTCGGAAGGATTTTGATCTCACCTTTTGGGGTAAATACAAATACTTCCTTCGCATATAAATTAAGTTTAATATTATCTAAAAGTTCAGATGTGGAAAGGTTCTGCTGCTGTTCAAGAACTTCACGGATTTCGGTCACCCATTTTTCGAAATTCCGGTCGTCTGTGCTTTGTTTATAGCCTTCTTTGTATTTATAATGGGCGGCAACACCTTTTTCAGCAATTTCGTCCATTCTTTCAGAACGTATCTGAACCTCGATCCATTTTTTGTCCGGCCCGAGAACTGTTAAATGGAGACTTTCATATCCTGTAGAGCGTGGCTGTGTAATCCAGTCCCGCATCCTTGAAGGATTACTGTGGTAGACATCTGTTACAATAGAGTAAATTTTCCAGGCCAGGAACTTTTCATTTTTCGCATCCGATTTATAGATGATCCTTATGGCATAGTTATCAAAGACTTCCTCAAAAGAAACGCCTTGTTTCAGCATTTTCCTGTAAATGGAGGAAATGGCTTTTGCACGGCCTTTAATCGTAAAGTTTAATCCTTCTTCTTTTAATCTTTCTGAAACTTCTGTTTTAAATTCTTCAATATAGCGTTCACGGCTTTCTTTGGCAAGTTCTAGTTTTTCGGTGATCTCATTGTAAACCTCAGGACTGTTATACTTTAAAGAAAGATCTTCCAGCTCAGATTTTATGTTGTACAATCCAAGGCGGTGTGCCATCGGAGCATAAATATAAACCGTTTCGGAAGCAATTTTTTTCTGCTTGTCCGGAGCCATACTTTCCAGCGTACGCATATTGTGAAGGCGGTCTGCAATTTTGATCAGGATCACTCTGAAATCCTCAGACAACGTCAGAAGCAGCTTTCTGTAATTTTCAGACTGTACAGAAATATTCTGATGATTCATAATGGAGATCTTCGTGAGCCCGTTCACAATGTTGGCGATCTTTTCTCCAAAAATTTTTTTCAGATCTTCATAGGTGTAGTCTGAATCTTCAATAACGTCATGCAAAAGGGCACAGGCAATGGAAGTAGCTCCAAGACCGATCTCAGTCGCTACAATTTTAGCAACCGCAATAGGATGGTAGATATAAGGTTCCCCGGATTTTCTCCTTTGGTCCTTGTGGGCATCCAGCGCAATATCGAATGCCTTCCGGATGAGCTTATTATTTTCTTCATCCAGTGTTCTGTATGTGTTAGAAATCAGATCCTTATAACGGGCAAGGATCTCTTTGTTTTCCTGTTCTAAATCGTAACTCATTTGTGTTAATGCCTATATTTAAACGAAAATACGAAATTTTTTAAACTTTTCAAACATAAAAAATCCGCAGAACGCTCTGCGGATTACGGTTATTAGGTTTTATGTTTGTGTCAGAATTTCACTTCTGAGTCCATGCCGCTGCTTGATGCCTTTATCTTCACATCAGGGCTGTTATGGATTTCGGCTCTGCTTCTGGCGTCAATGAATCTTTTAATATGATCATAGTTAGCCTGCTCAATACTCATATTCTCGAGCAAATAAGTTTTCATTACTGAATTTTCGCTGAAAACATTTCGGGCATTATCAGTTTGGTTATTATCTTTTACCGCAACACTCGCCAGATATTGAGCGTGTTCAGAACCGCTGTTTAAGTATATGATGTAATCTGAATCTCCAAATCCTGAATTCTCCAGATCGGCTTCAAGCTTTTTGTAATCGCTGTGATGTGCAAATACCCCAGCTAATATATTTGACATAAGCAATAGTTTTTAAATTGTACTTAAAGGTAATAAATATTTTCCGATATTGTTGTTTAAATTTCAATAAAATTTGAAATTTATTGTTTTATCTATAAAATAATGTTAAAATATTTGATAATATCTATTGAACAGGTGTTTAAATTGTAGTCTTCCAGATGAAATATTTTCTTTTAATCATTCATATATTCGTATTCCGTCCATCCAAACTGATAGATATAGAGTATAATCTGGTCATAAAAGTTCATCGTTCTCAGTCCTCCGTTTTTGCCATAGTTCCAGATCTCTTTATTCTGGTTCTGGTCGTAGTTGATATCAAGGAAATAGTTTCCAACGTTTTTAACCGGAGTGTTTTCTGAATTGTCAATATTGGTAAAATCCATATCATTCAGAAGCATCAGAAGCTGTTCTTCATCTTCTTTTGACATTTTTTTGAAGTAGGTCTTTTCTGCATCCAGTTTATTGAGTCGGGTATGGTCCAGGTACATTTTTTTCTCTTTAAAATCCAGCGTCATGAGAAATTGTCCGTGAAGCTCTATTTTAACCTCATTAATGGTATGTTTTTGAGGTGTTTTGATATATTCCGTAGTAACATTGTTTTTAACCGTTAAAATATCCGTTTCATAGAATTCTTTATAATCAACATTTCTTGATGGGGTATATTTAACCCTTAAAACATGTATGAACTTTCCGTCCGGAGAAATCTTTGCGGCAATAGGTTCTTCATTCATCTCCTTGTAAGGATTGAATATTCTGTACTTTCCTGATTTTTGACTCAGAGCTATGGCGATATTTCCCATTCCGTCACAACGATTAAGAGGGAAAACATTAATCGCTATTTCCTTGCCTCTATATTCCTTTTTCTGTTGAATATTAACCACATAATCATCTATCCCGTCATGATTAAGGTCTGCAGTATAAAATGGCTTCAGGTTCTCTTTTTCTATTTTCTCTCTGAAGGCTGTTGTATTCAGATAGGATATTTTAGGAGGAAGACTGTCATTGATCATCATCTGCTTATAGCAATAATCAGCTTCAAAGATCTTTGTAATTTTCTTCGCAGTTTGTTTCTCTTTATTGCAGGAAAGTAGGAATGTCAGAGCGGCAGCAGTAGTCAGGATATATTTCATGGTTGTCAAAAATAATATTTTTAACGAATCGTTTGGATTTTATTTACAAATTCAATTTATTTTTTTAAATATTGTTGAAAAGTTAGTTTAATATCAATGCTTTACAGATTTTTAAAGTGTAAAAATTCTCATCGCAGATGAGCAGGTGTTTGCGTAATAAATTCAAACGTTGTTGGTTTTCAAGACCTATACCATTTTTCCAATCAACTAATACGCTGAATTAAAAAAATCTGTGTAATCAGTGGGAAACTGAAATGAATGTTGGAAAACGCTAAAGGACGCAAGGGTTTTGGTCTGTTATGCTGCTTTTAAGGCGCAAGAAAATCGAAGATTTTCAGCAAGCTATACGGTATTGCATTTTATCGGAGATAAAATCTTGCGACCTAATATCCATGAAGCAGGTAAAAAATAGCGCCTTTGCGCAAACTCCAACAAAAAATACATCAATCAAAAGATCTGCTCAATCTGCGAGCGATAAAAAATAAATCAATCATAAAAAAGTAGTCTGTGGGAAATGGTAAAAAACAAAAAAACGGACCGGAGCCCGTTTTCATTCAATATCATTTTAAAAATTAAATTCTTTCGTTTTTAATCTCTTCCACAATCTCAGGATTTAATAAAGTGGTAATATCCCCGAAGTTGCTGAAATCTCCTTCCGCAATTTTTCTCAGGATTCTACGCATAATCTTACCTGAACGCGTTTTCGGAAGTCCGGAAACAAACTGTATTTTATCCAGCTTGGCAATAGGCCCGATCTGATCAGAGATTAATTGGTTAATCTCCTTCTTAAGGTTCTCCTTATCACGGCCTTCTCCGCTTTCTTTTAAGATCACAAAACCGTACAGGGCATTTCCTTTAATATCGTGAGGATACCCTACAATTGCAGATTCTGCAACAGCCGGATGCTCATTGATGCTGTCTTCAATAGGAGCGGTTCCCAGATTATGCCCGGAAACAATGATCACGTCATCTACACGTCCGGTAATTCTATAGTATCCGACTTCATCTCTTAAAGCACCATCACCTGTGAAATACTTGCCCGGAAATGCGGTAAAATAGGTTTCCTTATATCTTTGGTGATCGCCCCAGATGGTTCTGGCAATTCCCGGCCATGGAAAACGGATGCATAGATTTCCGGTAACCTGATTTCCAGTAATTTCATTGCGTTTGTCATCCATCAGTACCGGCTGAATTCCCGGAAGTGGAAGGGTGGCGTAAGTTGGTTTTGTAGGAGTGACAAATGGGAGAGGAGAGATCATGATTCCTCCGGTTTCCGTCTGCCACCAGGTATCTACTACAGGACACTTTTTCTTTCCGACATGATCGTTGAACCAGTGCCAGGCTTCTTCATTAATAGGCTCTCCAACTGATCCTATAACTTTCAGGGTGCTCAGGTCGTGCTTGTCTACCCATTCTGTGCTTTCTTTGGCTAAAGAACGGATGGCGGTAGGAGCAGTGTAGAACTGGGTGACTTTATGTTTTTCAATAACTTCCCAAAAACGATCCGGTTCCGGGTAAGTAGGTACTCCTTCAAAAATTACAGTGGTAGCACCGTTAAGAAGTGGTCCGTAAAGGATATAGGAGTGTCCCGTGATCCATCCAATGTCTGCCGTACACCAATAGATGTCATTTTCTTTATAATTAAATACGTTTTTAAAGGTGTAAGCAGTGTACACCATATAGCCGGCACAGGTGTGAAGCATTCCTTTTGGCTTTCCGGTAGACCCAGAGGTGTAAAGGATGAAAAGAGGGTCTTCGGCATCCATGATTACGGTTACAAAATCAGAGGAGGCTTTTTCATACAGGTCGGTGAAGCAGTAATCGCGGTCTTCTTTCATTTTGATTTCGTTGTGGGTTCTTTTCACCACAAGAACAGATTCTACGCTCGGTGTTTTTTCCAGGGCTTCATCTACAATGCTTTTCAGGTCCAGAACTTTATTTCCTCTGTAGCTTCCGTCTGATGTGATCACCATTTTGGCACCGCAGTCATTCACTCTGGATGATACGGCTGAAGCGGAAAATCCTGCAAAAATCACTGAATGTACAGCTCCTAATTTTGCGCAGGCCAACATGGTAATGGCCAATTCCGGGATCATAGGAAGGTAAATGCATACTCTGTCTCCTTTTTCAATTCCCATTTCACGTAAAACATTCGCGGTTTTGTTCACACGGGTGTATAATTCGTTGTAAGAGATATGTTGAGCTTCCTCTTTCGGATCATTAGGCTCCCAGATGATAGCGGTTTTTTCACCTCTTATGGAAAGATGCCTGTCCAGACAGTTCTTGGTAATATTTAATTTTGCATTTTTAAACCATGTGATTTTAGCTTCGTTCATATCGTACTTAACGACCTTACTCCATCTCTGGTACCACACGAAATTCTGGTCTGCAACTTTGTCCCAGAATTTTTTAGGATTTTTGATAGACTTTTTGTACTCTTCAAAATAGTGAGGCAGATCTTCTATTAAGTAATTTCTCATATCCTTTCGTTTTTTGAAATTTGAATTTTATTACTATTAAATGTATGTTTAATTTTTCGTTTAACCCCTATATTCCTTGATTTTTTCCTGAATTTCCTCGATGATTTTTTCATCATCAATCGTTGACGGAATCTGGAATTCTTTTCCGTCCAGCAGGGTTCTGATCAGTTTTCTCAGGATCTTTCCGGAACGGGTTTTGGGTAATCGTTTGACAACCATTGCATTTTTTAAAAATGCTACAGCCCCAATCTTTTCACGGACCATCTGAATGATGTCTTTTTCTACCTGTTCTTCGGAAACCTTTGATCCATTTTTCAAAACAACCGTGGCGAAAGGGATCTGTCCCTTAAGATCGTCATCTATTCCTACTACAGCGCATTCTGCTACATCAGGATGTGATGAAACGATTTCCTCCATTTCTGAGGTTGAAAGACGGTGTCCGGCCACATTAATCACGTCATCGACTCTTCCGGTGATGAAAATATAGCCGTCTTCATCCCGGATCGCTCCGTCACCTGAAAAATAATAACCATTGTACTGTGATAGATAGCTATTCTGAAAGCGTTCATAATCATTCCAGATTCCCAGCATGGCGCCAGGAGGAAGCGGAAGTTTAATCACGAGATAACCTTCATGGTGAGGATCAAGTTCAAATCCGGTATCGTCAAAGATCTTGATGTCATATCCGGGAATCGGCTTTCCGGCAGAAGCTCTTTTGATTTTGTACTGATCATCAAAAGTCATTAAGCCAAGCATTGGCCATCCGGATTCTGTCTGCCACCAGTGATCGATAGCAGGTACACCGATATGTTTTGCAAACCAATCGAGGGTAGCGACATCACATCGTTCTCCGGCTAAAAACTGTTTTTTTAAGCAGGACAGATCGTACTTTTTAACCAGTTCACCTTCCGGGTCTTCCTTTTTAATAGCTCTGATAGCGGTAGGAGCGGTAAACATGGCTGATACTTTATATTCCGAGATAATTCTCCAGAAAGTTCCGGCATCAGGTGTCATGATAGGTTTTCCTTCAAAAATAATGGTAGTATTTCTATTGATAAGAGGTCCGTAAATGCTGAAGCTATGTCCAACTGCCCATCCGAAATCGGAAGCTGCCCAATAGGTTTCTCCGGGTTCCACACCGTAGATGTATTTCATAGAGAATTTCAAGGCAGTGGCATATCCTCCGGTATCTCGGACAATTCCTTTAGGTTTGCCGGTAGTTCCAGAAGTATAAAGAAGATATAAAGGGTGAGTGGATTCTACCGGTACACAGTCTGCGGGAGCTGATTGGTGAACGAGTTCCTCATAATCAATTAATCCTTCAAACATTTCATGCCGGTTATCCACTAATTTTCTGTTGTAAACAATAATGTGATCCACCTTATCCTGCGCCAGTTCAATTGCTTTCTCTACTAAGGGAAGATAAGGGATTCTTTTGGCGATTTCTACTCCTGCGGTAGCGGTAATTAATGCTTTGGGCTTGCAGTCGTCTATTCTTACTACAAGCTCGTGCGGGGCAAATCCTCCGAAAACGACATTGTGAATCACTCCGATTCTTGCACAAGCCAGCATGGCAAATAGCGTCTGCGGAATCATTGGCATATAGATCACGGCAGTATCTCCCTTCTGCAATCCTAAAGAAGCCAGTCCTCCGGCAAATTTGGAGATTTCCTCTTTGGCCTGGCTGAATGTATAGGTTTTCTTCTGGCCGGTTACCGGAGAGTCATATACAATGGCGGTTTGCTCTCCAAAACCGTCTTCAATATGCTGGTCAATACACAGGTGGCACATGTTGAGTTTTCCGTCTGCGAACCACTGCGGGTAATTGTTTTTATCCTGAGAAAGAATCTGTGATGGGAACTCAGTCCATTGGATCTCCCGGGCCTGTTCTTTCCAGAAATTCTCTTTATCGTCTATGCTTTGTTTAAATAAATGATCTGCATTCATGCCAATTCTGTGTTTCGTTTTTTCCTGATTATTCTGAATTTTCGTTTTTGAATCTTATTTTTATTCAAACATTTCTTCGATCTGCTGTATAAGCTTCTTGATAGAATAAGGCTTGGTGACATAAGCATCGGCTCCCATTTCAATGCCTTTCTCAATATCTTTCGGATTATTTTTGGCGCTGAGGAAAAGGACTTTGGTGTTTTTAAGTCTTTCGTCCTGTTTGATGATTTCCAGGGTACTGTATCCATCCAGATTCGGCATCATGATATCGAGGAGGATAACATCCGGGATCATGGTTTTTAAAAAATCCAGAACTTCGGTTCCGTCTCTGGCAATATAAACGTCATATCCGTTCTTTTTAAAACTGTATTCCAGCGACATTAATATTTTGTGCTCATCATCTGCAATGATTATCTTTTTCATAGGAGATTTTTATAGGGGTTCAACTTCATTTTAACTGTCCTGGGGTATTCTTTCAGGTATATTGATGGTGAAAGTAACGCCCAGTCCGCTGTTTTCAGCTTTTATGGTTCCTTTGTGGGCCTGTACTATCTTTTTGGAAATAGCCAATCCAAGTCCGCTTCCGGTAGGTTTAATAATATTTTGGTTTTTAGACTGGTAAAATTTATCAAAAATCATTTCCAGATCTTCTTCGGGAATATGTCTTCCGGTATTAAAAATTTTGATGATCAGTTCATTGTCTTTGTCTGATAACTTGGTCTGTATCGTTCCCTGATCATCTGTGAATTTCAGAGCATTTCCTAAAATATTCTGGAAAAGTTGGATCATTCTTGCTTCGTCATACTCAAATATATACTGATTCAGGAGATTGACCTCACTTAAATGGATATTTTTCTGCTGAATAAGATGGAGCAGGGGATTAACTGCTTTTTTATAGGTTTCAAGAATGTTGTTTTCCTTGATGTTTAATGCAATTTCACCATGTTCAAGTTTATCCAGATAAAGAATGTCGTTGATGATCTCGCTCAGCCTGTCTGATTCTGTTATAATATTATTTAAAAACTCTTTTTTGATCTCCAGCGGAATATCATCATCATCATCAGCTAAAATCTCCCCTGCAGAACGGATAGCGGTGATCGGTGTTCTCAGTTCATGCGCTACGGAATCCAGAAAATCATCTTTCTGACGGTCTTTGATGATCAGGCTTTCGTTGGCATTTCTGAGGTCATCAGATAGTTTCTGCAATTCTGTAGACTGTTCCGTAAGTTTTTTATTGAGGGTGATATTTTCTTTGGATTCCTCTAAAATATTTAAAACCTCTTTTAACGAAATTTTATCTTCTTTGGTTACTCCTTCAATCAGGATCTTGGCAGAAGCGGTTCCTATTCTTCCGGCTAAAAGGTTTTCTGAAAATTTGATAAACCTTGAATCTGCGGTTTCAGCCTGAGAGTCAATATTATATTTTAAATTGAAGATTCTTAATGCCTGTTCAGTTTTATTCTTGCCTAAAAATCTTTCGAGAATATTCTTGATATCAGAAACATAGGCAGTTCCGCGCCAGATAAAGGCATTTTCATGGTTCTGAATATATTTGTCGATGTCTACATACAGTTCTGCAAAATTTCTCTCACGGTAATTTCCTTTAACACTCACGGAAATAATGGTAAACAGAGCGGTATTGACCAGTAAAGACCAGAAGAAAATCTGAGAAATTCTGCTCAGGTAAGGAATGCTGAAAAATCCAAAGGCATCATACATCTCTCTCAAAACACCTTTAAATTCCTGATTGTAAGAAAAATAATACTGCGGAATGATCAATCCGAAGTAACATACGGCAAGTCCGGCAAGCAATCCTATGACAGCCCCTTTGTAGCTTCCTCTTCTCCAGAAAATAGCTCCAAAAAATGCAGGAGCAAGCTGGGCGATCACTACAAAAGAAATCAGACCTACAGAATCCAGTGATGTTCTCAGGATGAAATATTTATAGAAAACAAAAGCCATAATGATTAGTGCGAAAATACTGAACTTCCTGATATTGGTAATATTTCGGGTATTCTGAACCTCATTTTCAGACTTGAATTTTCCAAGCAGCCCGTAAGGAATGATGAGGTTGTTGGAAAGCATAATCGAAAGGGTGATCGCAGAAATAATGATCATGGAGATACACGAACTCAGTCCTCCCAGGAATACAAAAACCGTAATCAGGGTATTGTCAAAATGCTGGGGAATCAGAATAGAGTAGAACTCCGGATTTACTTTCTGGCCGTCAAAAATAAGCCTTCCGCCCCAAGCGATCGGGAATATAAATACAGTGAAGATTAAAAGGTAAAGAGGAAAAAACCAGATAGCGGTTTTAATATGTTTTTCCTGTCTGTTCTCTACAATGGCAGTGTGAAATTGTCTCGGTAAAATACAGATGGCTGTTGCAGAGATCATACACAATACCATCCAGTTCATAGCGTCTTCAATACCGTTGAGGGTGTTTTTTTCTTTGAAATCTTCAAATTGGCTAGCCTTTTGGTAAATGTCAGAAAATCCGTCAAATACAAAATAGATAACAAAAATACCTAAGATAATAATGAAGAAAAGTTTTAAAAAACTCTCCAGGGCAATCGCTGAAATAATTCCTAGCCGTTTTTCCGATGCATCCACATATTTTGTTCCGTAATAAGAAGAAAATAAGGCGATGAGAACGACTACAAATGTTGCGTTGTCTGTAAGAATGTTATTGGATATCGATGTTTCGGTAACCAGGTGAAAGGTTTCTGAAATGGCTTTGATCTGAAGCCCTATGTAAGGAACAATAGCGAGCAGGCAGACTATTGTAATAATAGCACTGAAGCTTCTGCTGTTGCCGTATCTCAAAGAAATAAAATCTGCAAGGCTGCTTATTTTGTTGATTCTTGCGATGCGTACGATCCGGGTATTGATGTAGATCCATGCCGGAATGACCATAATAGGACCAATATAAATCGGAAGATAATTAAGTCCGCTGGTAGCCGCAACACCAATGCTTCCGTAGTACGTCCATGCCGTGCAGTACACCGCAAGAGACAGCGCATAAATGTAAGGATTGTTGATCCAAAGCTTGCTCTTCTTCTTCTCTGCCAGGTGGGCAACTAAGAACAAAAGAGCGAGGTAAAACAAAACCACAAAAAATAATGCGAAACTACTCATCATACCTTTTTACAATTACAAAAGAAATAATGATGGAAATCATCCAGACTGTGAACAGGTAAATAAGGATCATCGGATACCCGAAAACCTCCCTCTCACTGTTGAATAGCAGAGAAAAGGGAATGCTGAAAGCAATCATCAGCCCGATGCTTAGGATAACCAGTTTTTGTTCGTGTCTTTTTTTCATAATGATCATGAATAAAGATAATTGATGAACGGATGTCTAATGCTTATCATTCATCAATTATCATTTATTTTTATAATTAAAGTTTCTCGTCAGAATATTCTCCGGTCAGGGCATAATAGCCGAAAACAGCCAGTCCGCCGGAAATAATCGGCATCAGGACGAATAAAATGATGATACCGAATACCAGATCTTCCTGCTTGCCCGAAGTGATCTTGGGAATTCCTAAAACCGTGGTTCCGAAATATCCCACCACCAGTGCAATCGCGATCCAGAGTATGCCTAATATTTTTTTTAGTCCGTTCATTTTAGTAGATTTAAAATTAATAAAAATTTGAGTGATTCAGTACCTAATCGTGAATATTGTTGTTCTTATTTTTAAGATAAAATAATCCGATGATCAGGCAGACGGCGGCAACCCCTATCGGATACCATAACCCTTGAAGATACCACGTCGGATGGCCTGCGTCTTTGCCTACAGTTACCAAATAAGTGGCGACAGCAGGAAGAAGTCCTCCGAATACCCCGTTTCCTATATGGTAAGGCAGTGACATAGAAGTGTAGCGTATTCTTATCGGGAACATCTCTACAAGAAAAGCAGCGATTGGACCGTAAACCATCGTTACAAATATCACCTGGATAAATACAAGGAAGATCAGATACCATTTTGTATTATCGGCCAATGTCAGAGACTGTGATACTTTAGGTTCTTCCGCTTTTCCGTCTTTCATTACAGGACCTGTCGGCGACCAGTGAACCACACTGTCTTTTTTAATTAAAGTTCCATCTGTGTAAAGGGTTTTCTTATGGAAGGTCACGAGACTGTCTGTGGTAATTTTATCGTGAATTTTAGCTGTTCTTTTTTCTGTGATGCCGTTAGCGGCAACCGTTTTACTTTCAAGCTTTACACTGTTGAACATACTGTCGTAAATTGGGCGGTAGGCTAATATGGCCACCAGCATTCCCGTCATCATTACTGCTTTTCTTCCTATTTTATCAGAAAGCCATCCGAAGAAGACAAAGAAGGGGGTTCCCAGGAATAATGCTGTTGCCATCAATGAGTCAACCTGTGCAGATTCCACATTCATTACTTTCTGCAGGAAACTCATCGCATAAAACTGCCCGGTGTACCAGATTACCCCTTGTCCCATAGCAGCTCCAAATAGGGCAAGAAGAACGAATTTGAAATTATACTTGTTTCCGAAACTCTCTTTTAAAGGATTTTTCGATGTTTTTCCTTCGCTTTTAGCCTTCGCAAAAAGCGGAGATTCTTTCATGTTTTTTCTGATGATATAAGAAACCCCAACCATAAGAATTGAAATCCAGAAAGGAACCCTCCATCCCCAGTGATCAAATTCTTCTGCCGAAAGCGAGGTTTTGGTAAGCAGAATCACAATCAGGGAAATGAAAAGTCCTGCCGTTGCAGTAGTCTGTATCCAGGAAGTCCAGTAGCCTCTTCTGTGGGGTTGTGCATATTCGGCAACATAAGTCGCGGCACCACCATATTCACCGCCAAGGGCAAGTCCCTGAAGAAGTCTTAAAATTAAAACAAGAACAGGTGCTAAAAACCCGATAGTCTCATAACTTGGAATACACCCGATCAGGAAAGTTGAAAATCCCATGATCAGCAATGTCACCAGGAAAGTATATTTTCGTCCGATAATATCTCCCAATCTTCCGAAGAACAAAGCTCCGAAAGGTCTTACCACAAATCCTGCTGCAAAAGTTGCCAGAGTAGATAAAAATGCTGCGGTAGGATTATCTGCAGGGAAGAATTTTGTTGCCAGAACAATGGCTAAGCTTCCAAAAATATAGAAATCATACCATTCTATCAGAGTGCCGAGAGAAGAGGCTGTAATAACGCTCCAGATGGTGCGGTTTTTTTGCCTTTCGGTCATATTCTCGTAGTTTTCGTGATGGTTTTCGCTCATATTGCTTGATTTTTTGATGTTATTAAATAAATGATATCGGGATAGCTTGAGTGTTACAGGTAAATTTGAAACTGAACAATGAACTCTCCCTTAGAAGAAGGGCTTTCAGTAGGGCTTGTGTAAACCGGTCTTGTAGAATATTGGGTGGTGATTTTTGCATGATGCCCGTCAATAAACCAGTTGGCACCAATATCGAATTGTGAAGAGGATTTGTCAAAAGCTTCAAAGCTTTTATGGGTATATGCTGCAAAAGGCTGTATTCTGACTTTAGGTTTTTCTGCCTGATTGGGTAAAAGTAAGCCGGCCTGTGCGTAGATAATATTACCTGTTCCGATTGTTGGCTGTATATTTCCGGGTCCTGCAATGGCTTTGTTTCCGATGAAATTCGGATCTGTTGCCGCAATATTCATGATTCCTAGATTTCTGATATAATTCGGGCCGAAATTATAATTGTAATATCCGGCATACGCAGAAACGGCCATTTTGTTTTTGGCTTCTCCCAGCGGAATATCAGCAAATGCGTCTACTGCGAAAAGAGTAATGTCATGTTTTTCTATATTTGAATTTACAGAAGTTCTAGTGCCGTCTGCCTGGTGATAAAATCCTGCTCCTACATTGAAGACTTTCTTGGTTCCCAGGTAAGAGCCAACTTTGAAAGGAAGAGTGTTGGATTCTTCATCAAGGAACTGGTATTCAACATAACCTGCCTTTGAAAAGCTTGGATTTCCGTTATTATCTACAGCTGCAGCTTTCGACGGATAAGTTACATTTACCGGTACAAGATCGGTGGCAAAAGGCTTGTTTAAACTGAAACGGTATTCCAGTTTTCCGTATTTTCCCTTAGCAAACATTCCGAGCTGTCTTGCAAACTGATCTGAATTGTCAATCAGAGGCCATGAGAAAATAGGAGAATCTACGGTTAGGAAATTAAGCGTTGAAGCCATGGTCATACGGGAAAGTCCCATGTAGTAATGAAGTCCTGCCCCTAAAGATAAACTGAATTTTCCTGCTTCTCCAGGTAAAATAACAGCATATTCATTCCAGGCATCATGGAAAAACATCTGAGGTTTTTTTCCGTTTCCATACCCTCCAGTCCCTGAAGTCCCTGATCCTCCGCCATTGATAAAGGTCTGGTTGTTGATTCCGAAATGGGCCAGAATCATATATCTTTTAGAGATCTGAGCATAAGCTAGAGCACGTAATCTTCTGTTTCCCAGGCTCCATGAATTGTCTGTAGGTTCACCGGCAACCATACTTCCTGGATTCATCTGGGTATTCCTGAGCCAGAACTGATCCCATAAAATAAATCTGATATACTTATCTCCGTCCTGGTTGAGGTTTAATTTTAATCCGCTGCCATAATCCGGAGAGCCCTGCGAGTATAAAGAGCTACTCATTACGGCTAATCCTATGAATGTGAGAATTTTATTCATAAATTATCAATTTTTGGCGTTTTTTTTTATTGATGCCAAATTGTAATTAATAATTTATTTACGAAAATTTAATATATATTTATGGTAATAGTATAGTTATTAAGATACAATCCGTAAAATACAAGGTTTAAAGTCTATCATCCATTATCCATTCATCTTTTGTCTAATATCTACTTCTTAAACCTTTCCCACTTAATCAACATATATTTGTCCGCAAACTGGGTAATAATAATCCCTGAGTTTTTGATATTTTCCTCCTGGGCTATATATTCTATCAGCTCATTTTGCTTCAGTATTTTATAAACGGGGTGGAATTCTGAATGAGGAGGTCTTGTAATATTGTATTTTTTAATCCAGGAGCTTATCGTTACATGAGAAACCCCTATGATTCTTTCTATTTCACGATAACTTAGGCCTTCAAGATAGAGCTGTAGTGCTTTTGTAACATAATAATCGTCGATTTGTTTTCCCAGTTTTTTAACAGTAAAGTAATATCCGCAATCCTTACAATGGAAGCGTTGTTTTTCCTTAATGATACCACTTTTTACGATTTTGGAACTATTGCATTTCGGACATGTATTTTCCATAACTATAATTTTTTAGCAAATGTATAATAATTTAGCAAATATATAATTTTTAATAAAGATAATTTTACCTGTTTATTTTCTAAAAATAAAAAAAATATCTTTTTAATTTGGATTTAGAAGAAATTATATTTTAAATTTGCCAAAAAAATTAGATAAATAAATGGAAATAGAAATTTCCTCATGCGCACATCTAATGTATGTGAGTGAAATACAGCAGGAAATGTACGATTCTGCACAGCGTAGAGGAACAGGGATTGCAAAGCGCTCCCTTGAATATTTGAGTAAGAAAATTTCAGAAGGCAATGCTGTTGTAGCTACTGAAAATGGAGAGTGGGTTGGTTTCTGCTACATAGAAACCTGGTCGCACGGGAAATTTGTAGCCAATTCAGGACTTATCGTTTCGCCAAAATTCAGGAACGGAGGAGTTGCTACTCAAATCAAACAAAAAGTTTTCCAGCTATCTAGGGATAAATATCCGGATGCAAAAGTATTCGGGCTGACAACAGGGCTTGCAGTAATGAAGATTAACAGTGATCTGGGTTACAAGCCGGTGATTTATTCAGAGCTTACTCAGGATGAAGAGTTCTGGAGCGGATGTAAGAGCTGTGTGAATTATGAAATATTAATGATGAAGGAACGCAAAAACTGTCTTTGTACAGCCATGCTTTTTGTTCCTGAAAACAAAATAAAGGAAGCTGCAGATGATCAGCCTGAAGATAAATATCATCATGAAATCCATCAAGCGGGTGTTGAAGATCCTCTTGATGAGTTCCATCTGACCATTAAAAATAATAAAAAGAATCCAGATGAAAAAGAAAGTCATCTTAGCGTTTAGCGGAGGTTTAGATACCTCTTACTGTGCAAAATATCTTAGTGAAACACTGGGATATGATGTGTATGCAGTTACTGTAAATACCGGAGGTTTTTCTAAAGAAGAAGAGAAAGAATTGGAGAAGAAAGCCCTGAATCTTGGGGTAAAGGAGTACAGGTGCGTAGATGCTCAGGAGGATTATTATAATTCTTGTGTAAAATATCTGATCTTTGGTAATGTGTTGAAAAATAACACGTATCCTTTGTCTGTGAGTGCTGAACGTACCATTCAGGCACAGGAGATTGCAAAATATGCGATTAAAATAAATGCTGATGCTATTGCTCATGGAAGTACAGGAGCCGGTAATGACCAGGTTCGTTTTGATCTGATCTTTCAGGTGATGTGTCCGAAGGTGGAAATCATTACACCAATCCGTGATATGTCTTTGTCCCGTGAAGAAGAAATTGAATTTTTAAAAAGTCACGGCTATGAAATGGAATTTCATAAAGCACAATATTCTGTGAATAAAGGGCTTTGGGGGACTTCAGTGGGAGGAAAAGAAACATTAACTTCCAGAAATTATCTTCCTGAAGAAGCATTTCCTTCGCAGATCACAGAAACTCAGCCTTCAGATCTTGAAATTGAATTTAAAAACGGAGAAGTGGTTGCTGTGAATGGAGAAACTTTTAAACATTCTGTTTATGCAATTCAGAAAATAGAAGAACTGGCTTCTGTGTATGGAATTGGCCGGGATATTCATGTAGGAGATACGATTGTGGGTATTAAAGGAAGAGTAGGTTTTGAAGCAGCAGCGGCATCTGTAATTATCAAAGCCCATCATTTATTGGAAAAACATACCCTTTCAAAATATCAGCAGATGATGAAATCTCAGCTTTCAGATTGGTATGGGAACTGGCTTCATGAAGCGCTTTTCTTAGATCCTGTGATGAGGAATATCGAAGCTTTTTTAGCGGATTCCCAAAAAATGGTAACCGGAAAAGTATTTGTAACCCTTCATCCTTACAGGTTTATTTTAAATGGAATTGAGTCCGGTCATGACCTGATGTCTGATAAATTCGGAAGTTATGGAGAAGCCAACAGAGCCTGGAGTGGTGAAGATGTAAAAGGATATACCAAAATTGTAAGCAATTCCCTGAATATATACCACCAGGTCAATTCAACATTATAATAATAGGAGTTCCGAAGGAACGACTTAACGAAGGATAGGATGAAGTCCTATCAACCCATAAATTAACAATAAAAATCAACCCATCAGGAACGCCCGTTAAAAGAGTTCCGAAGGAATGATTTAATAAAGGATAGGACGAAGTCCTATCAGCTATCAACAACATCATTAAACATGAAAAAAACAGTAGGTATTGTAGGCGCCAACGGCTACACAGGAAGCGAATTGGTACGTCTGCTGGCTTTTCATCCTCATGTGTCATTGAGTTTTTTATATAGCCGTTCCAATCCGGGAATAAAGATTTCAGATTTGTACCCGGATTTAACGGCAGTTTGCGAGGATATTCTGACGGATCAGCCGGAGGAAACAGATATTCTTTTTCTGTGTCTTCCTCACAAGGAAAGTCAGAATTGGCTGGAGCAGAATCCGGTTAATGAAGAAACTTTGGTTATTGATCTGGGCAACGATTTCCGTTTGGATGGAGAATGTGGAAACAGAACTTTTATCTACGGACTTCCTGAAATCAATAAAAAAAATCTTCAAGGAGTCAAAAGTATTTCGAATCCTGGATGTTTTGCTACGGCAATTCAGTTGGCATTACTGCCTTTGGCTGAAAAAGGATTGCTGGATGAGGTTTTTACAACGGGAATTACGGGTTCCACAGGTGCCGGACAGTCTTTGCAGGCAACAACCCATTTTACGTGGAGGAATGATAATATTTCAGCATATAAAACACTCACACATCAACATGTGGATGAGGTTTTAAAACAGTTGATCTCATTTAATCATAAAGAGGTTACCCTGAATTTTGTTCCGTGGAGAGGAGATTTTACGAGAGGGATTTTTACAAGTTCTACAGTGAAAACAGATTTAGTACTTTCAGATATCAGTCAGTTGTATAGGGACTTTTATGCAGAGGAGCCTTTTGTAAAGGTAAGTGAAAAAGCAATTGATTTAAAGCAGGTTGTCAACACCAATCGCTGTGTGATCCAGATTGAGAAAAGTGGAAATGTAGCCGTTATTCACACAGCGATTGACAATTTGTTAAAAGGGGCTTCCGGACAGGCAGTTCAGAATATGAATATTGCGATGGGCTGGGAAGAAAATCTGGGGCTGGATTTGAAGCCGATCGCGTTTTAAAGTGAATGGGCAACAGGCTAATGATGAATTTTAAAACCTTAATTAAAAAACAAAAATGAATTTATTCAACGTATATCCATTATTTAATATAAATCCGGTAAAAGCCCAGGGATCTTTTCTTTGGGATGATAAAGGAGAAAAATATCTTGACTTCTATGGTGGGCATGCTGTAATCTCGATTGGGCATAACCATCCCCATTATCAAAATAAACTAAAAGACCAGCTGGGGAAAATTTCATTTTATTCCAACTCTGTACAGAATAACTTGCAGAATGAACTGGCTGAAAAATTGGGAGAACTTTCAGGGTATGAAAATTATAATTTATTCCTGTGTAATTCAGGCGCTGAAGCTAATGAAAATGCCTTAAAACTGGCCTCTTTTCATAATGGGAAAGATAAAGTGCTTTATTTTTCAGGATCGTTTCATGGAAGAACTTCTGCTGCGGTTTCAGTAACGGATAATCCAAAAATTGTGGCTCCGGTCAACTTTTCAGAAAAATTTATCAAATCAGAATGGAATGATATAAAGCAGCTTGAAGAAGCTTTTGAAATACACGGAAATGAAATTTCTTCCGTGATTATTGAAGGCATTCAGGGAGTAGGAGGAATCATGATTCCAACAGCAGAATTTCTGTTTAAAATTAAAGAGCTGTGTAATAAATACAATGCTGCTCTTATTCTTGATGAAGTACAGTCAGGATATGGAAGAAGCGGATACTTCTTTGCCCATCAGGAATTTGGAGTTGAACCGGATATGATTACAACAGCAAAAGGAATGGGGAATGGCTTCCCGATTGGAGGAGTGTTGATTCATCCTAAATTTGAAGCAAGTAACGGTCTTTTGGGGACAACATTTGGTGGAAATCATCTGGCCTGTGCTGCAGCAATTGCTGTTCTGGAGGTCATGAAAGACGAAGATCTTATTAAAAATGCTCAGCAAATAGGTGAGTATATTGAAAATGAAATTAAAGATTTACCACACATTCAATCTATCAGGAGGAAAGGTCTGATGATAGGAATAGAGCTCGATAGAGACTGTTCAGAAGTGAGGAAAAACCTGCTGTATGACCATCATATTTTTACAGGAAACTCCAATGATAAAAATGTATTGAGGATTCTTCCTGCACTTAATATAAGGAAAGAAGAAACGGATCTCTTCATCAATGCTTTGAAAATGGTATTAGAGCAAATTTAAACCACAATAGTTTATATTAAAACTCATGTGCCGGATCAACAATTAATGTGTAAACAAAATCTTTAAAATGGATATTCCATTTATCCATTAAAAAAACAGAAACTAACAAATGAAAAAATTCACCTCTGTGAGTGATGTAGAAAGCTTACAGGATATTATAAAAAAAGCTTTAGAAATTAAAGAAAATCCTCTTTCGGAAACTGAAAAAGGAAAAGGAAAAACAATTGGATTGGTATTTTTGAACTCAAGTTTGAGAACCCGCTTAAGCAGCCAGATAGCGGCCCAGAATTTAGGACTAAATGTATTGACTTTAAACGCAGCCCAGGAAGCCTGGAATCTTGAATTTGCCGATGGAGCCGTAATGAACGGAGATACGGTAGAACATATCAAAGATGCTATTGAGGTTTTAAACCAATATTGTGACATCATCGCGGTACGTTGTTTTGCGGGAATGAAAGTTAAGGAAGATGATGTTAATGAAAGTATTTTGAGTCAGTTTGAGCAGCACGCAAAAGTACCCGTTATTTCTCTGGAATCAGCAACCCGTCACCCTTTACAAAGCCTTGCAGATTGTATTACAATTACTGAAAGCTGGAAAGAAGAACGCAAACCAAAAGTGGTTCTCACCTGGGCACCTCACATCAAACCGATTGCCCACGCAGTAGGAAACTCTTTTGCAGAATGGATGCAGGAAATGGATGTGGATTTTGTGATCACCAATCCGGAAGGTTATGATTTGGATAAAAATTTTACAAAAGATGTAAAAGTAATTCATGATCAGAACGAAGCTCTGAAAGATGCAGACTTTATTTATGTGAAAAACTGGTCGTCTTTTGAAGATTATGCAGCAATGCCTGAGGTAAAAGAAAACTGGATGCTGACCAATGAAAAACTGGAAAATACCAACGATGCAAAGGTAATGCATTGCCTTCCCGTCCGCAGAAATGTAGAACTCAGCGACGAGGTCATGGATGGTAAAAACTCCATTATCTATCAACAGGCAAAAAACCGGATATTCTCTGCTCAGGCCATCTTCAGCGAAATGTTGGACAACATAAAATCATAATATCCAAAAGAGTTCCAAAAGAATGATTCAACAAAGGACAGGATAGAATCCTGTCAAATTGAAATATAAAATCCGGATTAAAGTCCCGAAGGGACGATTCAACAAAGAATAGGATGCAATCCTATTAAATAAAATATAAAATCATTTAACAAAGAATAGGGTAAAATCCTATTAAATAAAATTATCAAACAAATATCAAAAAACACCACAATCTGTAATGAACAAGCTGTACATCATAAAAATAGGAGGCGCTCTGATTGACGATGAAAAATTGTTAAATCATTTCCTGGAGCAGTTTTCCGAAATTAAAGAAAAGAAAATTCTTGTTCATGGAGGAGGTAAGCTGGCGACAACGCTGGCAGATAAGCTTGGTGTAGAACAGAAGATGGTTAATGGAAGAAGGATTACAGATAAAGAGACGTTGGATATTGTAACGATGGTGTATGCGGGCGGAATCAATAAGAATATTGTTGAAAAATTGCAGCAGAAAAAATGTAACGCCATAGGGTTTTCGGGGGCAGACGGAAACTTAATTAAAGCCAAAAAAAGAGAACATCCTGAAATTGATTTCGGATATGTTGGAGATATTAATAAGAAGAGTGTGAACAGGAAGCTGGTTTCAAAACTAATTAAGCTTGATCTTGTTCCTGTATTTTCTGCGATTACCCATGATAAAAAAGGAAATCTTTTCAATACCAATGCAGATACCATTGCTTCTGTAATGGCGCAGGCTTTATCGGAGAAATATGAAGTTGAATTGTTGTATTGTTTTGATAAAGAAGGGGTTTTGGAAGATGTTAATAATCCGGATTCCGTTATCAGAAATGTTTCTGAGGAGAAGTTTTTGACATTGAAAGAACAGGGGAAACTTCATAAAGGAATTCTTCCCAAACTGGAAAATGCTTTGGGAGCTATAAAAAACAATGTAAATAAAGTATTTCTGATCAAAGAAACCGAACTTAAAAATCATATAGAAAATCATCATGCAGGAACTGAAATCTGTTTATAATAAAGAAGAATTATTGAGTAATGCTATAGGGCTGCTTAAAAAACTGATTGAAATTCCTTCATTCAGTAAAGATGAATTCAATACATCGGTAGAAATTGAAAACTTCTTCAGAAAACATCAGATCCCTACAAAACGTTTTAAAAACAATATCTGGGCGGTGAATAAGAATTTTGATGTATTCAAACCATCTGTTCTGCTCAATACGCATCATGATACGGTAAAACCCAACAAAGCATATGCGCTGGACCCGTTTCTGCCAATAGAAAAAGACGGAAAGCTGTATGGACTGGGGAGCAATGATGCGGGGGCCTCTTTGGTTTCTATGGCTCAGGTTTTTTTACATTTTTATGAAAAAGAAGATTTAAAATATAATTTAGTTATTGCTTTGACAGCAGAGGAGGAGATTTCAGGATTTGATGGAATTGAAGCCCTGTTTCCGCAGCTTCCCAATGTGGAATTCGCTATTGTAGGTGAACCCACGCAGATGAATCTGGCGATCGCGGAAAAAGGACTTTTGGTTATTGACGGGGAAATGAAAGGAACTCCTTCTCATGCTGCTCATCCAAACGATGATAATTCCATTGTAAAATGCATGGAAGATCTTCAGCATATCTTAAACTTCAGGTTTCCTAAAATTTCAGACTATCTGGGTGAAGTAAAAATAACGTTGTCAGGAATTCATGCCGGCGTACAGCATAATGTGGTTCCGGAATCATGTTCTTTCACGCTGGATGTAAGGGTTACCGATGAATATTCCAATAAAGAGGCATTTGAAATCATTCAGTCACAGATGAAGTCAGAACTCAGGGCAAGGTCATTTAGGCTTAACTCGTCAAAGATTGAAATGGATCACCCGTTTGTACAGGCCGGATTGGAAATAGGAAGGACCACGTACGGTTCACCTACCTCTTCGGATCAGGCGATCATTCCTTGTACATCGGTAAAAATAGGACCTGGAGACAGCAGGCGCTCCCATACAGCAGATGAGTACATCCATATAGGAGAAATAGAAGAAGGAATTGAAATCTATATCCGGATTCTGGAAAAAGTTTTATAAAAAAGAAGAAGTGATAGCTTAGGTTTAAAGCTTCTCATCAACAATACATGTTTTAGCTACGCTCGGCAGGAAATTAAAGTGGAGTTTTTAATAAGGATTTATGCAAAAAGAAAAATTAAAAACAAAAGCTTTTGAATGTGGAGATGTTTTTTTAATAGTTTTTTTACTGGTAACAGTATAGTTAAGGATTCCTGTCGGGCTGCTGAAACAATATTAAATAATTATCTATGAAAAAAATATGGCAAAAGGATAACCTTGCTACCAATATATTAGTCAACAATTTTACAGTCGGAAAAGATCTTGACTTTGATGAACGTCTGGCAAAATACGACGTTAAAGGTTCAATGGCACATTGTAAAATGCTGGCAGAAACCGGAATTATCTCCGGTGAAGAATCAAAACAGATGCTTTCCGTTCTGGAAACCATTCTGAATGATATTGAGAACAATTATTTTGAGATCGATAAACAAGCTGAAGATATTCATTCTCAGATCGAAGCGATACTCATTGAAAAATTAGGCGATACCGGAAAGAAGATCCATACCGCAAGATCACGTAATGATCAGGTTTTGACAGACATCAAACTCTATCTTTTAGACGAGATTCGTGAGATTACCGTATTAACAGATGAGTTTTTTCAGATCCTTACGGGACTTGCAGATCAGCATAAAAATGTATTGCTTCCCGGATACACACATTTGCAGATTGCAATGCCGTCTTCTTTCGGGTTGTGGTTCGGGGCTTATGCTGAAGCGTTGCTGGATGATGTTGAACTGCTGTTTTCAGTGAAAAATATCATCAACAAAAATCCTTTGGGTTCAGCAGCAGGATATGGCTCTTCATTTCCGATCGACCGTGAAAGCACTACCTATAATCTGGGATTTCAGTCAATGAATTATAATTCAGTATATGCCCAGATGACGCGTGGAAAATCTGAGAAATTACTGGCCATGTCCATGGCAGCCTTAGCTGGAACGCTTTCGAAATTTGCGTATGATGTATGTCTGTATCTTAATCAGAACTTCAATTTCATCAGCTTTCCGAAAGAATTTACCACAGGAAGCAGCATTATGCCGCATAAAAAAAATCCGGACATTTTTGAGCTGGTTCGTGCCCGTTGCAACAGAATCCAGTCGCTTCCGAATGAACTGATTATACTTACCAACAATCTTCCGTCGGGCTACCACAGAGATGTACAGCTTACAAAAGAGATTCTTTTTCCAGCTATTGATTCATTAAAAGAATGTCTGGAAATTTTAAATTATACCCTTCCGAATATTCAGGTAAAAGATGGAATTCTGGAAGACGAAAAATATAAATATCTTTTCAGTGTAGAGAAAATTAATGAAGAAGTGAAAAACGGAAGTTCGTTCCGGGATGCTTACATCAAAGTAGGACAGGAGATTGAAAACAATGAATTTGATTTTGAAGCAGGAGAGTTGAATCATACCCACCAGGGAAGTATCGGAAATCTCAGCCTCGATAAAATAGAATACCAGTTCAATAAGCTGAAAAATAAATTATTGGGTTGATCTAAGACAACATTTGTTAAAGATCTTATCAAAGCTTCGATTTCGCTCAGTTGATACTTCTGATTACGAACGACGTTCTGCAGGGCTGTCATGCTGAGCGGAATCGAAGCATCTTTAAAATTGTGAGAATAGATTTGAATTAAATAAATGTTGTAGATCTGTAAAAAGGATAAGAATGGAAATTAGATTGAGTGCAGGCGAACTGAGATAAAAACACAAGGTATAAAGTTCAACAAAGTAAAAAAACTTTCTTTATTTTAAAAACGCTCAGCAATATTTCTCCTTGTGTATTCTTGCGATTATTAATAAATTATCAAATGAAGACAAACTATTCCAGATCAATCTTAAACTTTGTAGATTTTTTCACCTCGTGAAGCACAATAGAGCTGTGGTATTGTCCGATATTGGGGATATTCGAAATAACATTAACTGCGAAATCATTATATGAGTTAATATCCTTAGCGATAATTTTAAGCATATAATCGTACTCGCCGGAAAGACTGATGATCTCCTGTACTTCGTCATGTTTGCCAATGTTCTTCTCAAAAGTTTCCAGAACTTTCTGGGATTGTTCCTTTAAACGGACATTACAATACACCACAATATTAAGCCCCAGCTTTTCACGGTTTAAAAGACCTACATATTTCTCAATGATGCCCTGCTTCTCCAATTGTTTGATTCGTTCATAAGTAGGAGTGAAGGTAAGACCGATCCTTTCTGATATTTCCTTAACAGATAAAGTAGAGTCTTCCTGGATGATGCTGAGAATCATTTTGTCTTTTAAATCCATAAAATAAATTTGAGTTGAAACAAAAATAGTATTTATAAATGAAAATAAGGAAAGAACCACCGGTTTAATTTTTTTGAAAAAATGGTTTTGTAGATTCGTGAACTTTTTATATCTTTGCACCTAATGAATAAAAAAGTATTTATATCATTAGAATTACCGGGCGAGAGCGCCCTTTACGATATTTATTGTTATTAAGCGAAGATTTGTCTTCGCTTTTTTTATGTTCAAAAATTAAGAAATATGTTTACGATTACAGAACTTAGCACCGAGAGAATCAACAGTATACTGGCCGAAGCAATGGCTTTTGCCAATGGAAAAACTGCTAAAATTGAAGGAGAAGTTTTTTGCTCAAATCTTTTCTTTGAAGACAGTACAAGAACAAAGACAAGCTTTGATATGGCAGAAAGAAAACTGGGACTGCAGGTAGTTCCCTTTGATGCTTCCAACAGTTCTGTAAATAAAGGGGAAAGTCTTTATGATACCGTAAAGACTATAGAAAGTATCGGAGTGAATCTGGTGGTGATCAGAGATAAAAAAGACCGTTATTTTGACGAACTGAAAAACATCAGCATTCCGGTAATCAATGGAGGAGACGGAACAGGAAACCATCCTTCGCAGTGTATGCTGGATCTGCTGACGATTTATCAGGAATTCGGAAAGTTTGAAGGACTGAAAGTAGGGATCGTAGGGGATGTAAAGCACAGTCGTGTAGCCAACTCCAATGCCGAAGCCTTAAGAAGGTTAGGGGCAAAAGTATACTTCTCAGGACCGGAACAATGGTTTGATGAAGGAGCCTTAATCAACGGAACCTATCTGGCGGTAGATGAGCTGATTACTGAAGTAGATGTTGTCATGCTTTTAAGAATACAGCACGAAAGACACGATGCCAAAATGAGTTTCTCCGCTTCCGAATATCACAGAAGATACGGCTTAACCAAAGAAAGAGAAAAATCAATGAAAGATAGTGCAATCATCATGCATCCGGCACCCATCAACAGAGGTGTTGAAATAGATACCGATCTTGTGGAATGTAAACGTTCAAGAATCTTCAGACAGATGCAAAACGGAGTTTTTGCAAGAATGGCAATCCTAAAAGAAGCTCTGGAGCAAAAAGGATATACCTTTAAATAAAAGAAAGAGCCCCAAAGGGGCGACTTATCATAGCCATGGGTGAAACCCTTGGAAAATAATAAGAATAAGCCCAGTAGGGGCGGCCTGTTAATAAAAAAAGAAAATCTAAATAAAAAAAATGAAGAAAAAATTAATACTGGAGTCCGGTGAAGTGTTTCATGGAGAAGGTTTCGGAGCAGATTTGGAAACTGCCGGAGAAGTAGTTTTCAATACCGGAATGACAGGGTATCAGGAACTGATTTCTGACCCGTCTTACTGCGGTCAGATTGTTTGTATGACCTATCCGCTTATCGGGAATTATGGTATTAACCGTGATGATTATGAGAGTATTGAGCCGGCTATTAAAGGACTTATCGTAAAAGAACTTTGTGATCTTCCTTCTAATTTCCGTACTCAGATTACTTTAGATGAATTATTTAAGAAGAAAAACCTTTCAGGAATTTCAGGAATCGACACAAGAAGGTTAACCAGAATTCTTCGTAATCATGGAGTAGTAAAAGGAAAAATTGTGAATGCTGATGCAGATGAAAATGCAGTAGCTTCAGAATTGAAATCAACTACTTTCCCAATCAATCAGGTGGAAGAGGTTTCTACAAAAACACCTTATGCCAATCCAAACAGAGGTTTCAAAGTTGTTTTGGTGGATTTCGGAGCAAAACTGGGAATTATCAGAGAATTATCTCAGAGAAACTGTGATATTATCGTAGTTTCCCAGGATACTACTGCTGAAGAGATCCTGTTGATGAACCCTGACGGAATCATGCTTTCAAATGGTCCTGGTGACCCGGAAGATGTACCACATGCTCTGGATATGATCCGCGGATTATTAGGAAAAGTTCCCATCTTCGGAATCTGTTTAGGACACCAGCTGATCGGATTGGCCTGCGGAGCAAAAACTTTCAAACTGAAATTCGGACACAGAGGAGGAAACCACCCGGTACTGGATTTAGAGAAAAACAAAGTAGCAATTACTTCCCAGAACCATGGCTATGCAGTAGACCAGGAAAGTTTGAAAGGAACAGACCTTATCGAAACGCACATCGCATTGAACGACAGAACCAACGAAGGGCTAAGACACAAGATCCACCCATGCTTCTCAGTTCAGTATCACCCTGAAGCAAGCCCGGGGCCGGAAGATGCGAATTACCTGTTTGATGAGTTCATTCAAATGATGGAGGACTTTAAAAAGTAAGAAAGACTTCAGATATTAGACATCAGATAACAGACTCTATCATGCATAATTTTGAAAAATTAGTTTTTTGGCAAAAATTAATTGAACTTGCAAAACAGGTTTATATCATTTGTTCAGAATTACCTAAAGATGAAAAGTTTGGTTTGATTTCTCAAATAAAAAGGTCAGTAATTTCAATTCCATCAAATATTGCGGAAGGAGCAGGAAGAAATAACGATCGGGAATTTTATCATTTTCTTGGTATTGCAAATGCTTCCTCTTTTGAATTGCAGACACAGTTAATCTTAACTAGAGAATTAAATTTACTTGATGTAGAAAAAATCAACAGTCTAATATCAAATCTGAATGAAATTCAAAGAATGATTTATACATTCAAATCTAATCTAAAAAAGTAAACACAACGCTGGAAAGTCTGAAATTTGACATCTGGCATCTCATATCTAAATTAGAAAATGGCAAAACGTACAGATATAAAAACAATTTTAGTAATCGGTTCAGGACCTATCATTATTGGTCAGGCAGCAGAATTTGATTACGCAGGAACGCAGGCTTGTTTGTCTTTGAAAGAAGAAGGTTACAAAGTGATCCTGATCAATTCAAACCCTGCAACAATCATGACAGATGTGGAAATCGCTGATAAAGTATATATCGAGCCGATTTCATTACAGTTTGTAAGCCACATTATCAGAAAAGAGCGTCCTGATGCACTTTTACCGACACTTGGAGGACAGACGGGTCTTAATATGGCGGTAGAGCTGGAAAAGTCCGGAATCCTTGAAGAATGTAAAGTAGAAGTACTGGGAACAAAGCTTTCAGCAATCAACAGAGCAGAAGATAGAGACCTTTTCCGTGAGCTGATGAGAGAACTGAATGAGCCCGTTCCGGAATCTGACATCGTTAACACGGTAGAAGGTGCTTTAGGATTCGCTGACAATATCGGTTATCCTGTAATCGTTCGTCCGGCCTTCACAATGGGAGGAACCGGAGGAGGAATTGCTTCCAACGAAGTAGAATTGAAAGAGATTGCTGAATTAGGACTGAAGTACAGTCCTGTTACCCAGTGTCTTATTGAAAAATCAATTGCAGGTTTCAAAGAAATAGAATACGAAGTAATGCGTGATGCGAACGACAATGCAATTGTAGTTTGTAACATGGAAAATATTGATCCGGTCGGAGTTCACACGGGAGATTCAATCGTAGTAGCACCTTCCCAGACCCTTTCAGACAGAGAGTATCAGTTATTGAGAAATGCTTCCTTAAAGATCATCAGAGCATTGGGAATTGAAGGAGGATGTAACGTGCAGCTGGCTTTAGATCCGCATTCATTCGACTATTATATCATTGAGGTTAACCCTAGAGTTTCCCGTTCATCAGCATTAGCAAGTAAGGCAACAGGGTATCCGATTGCAAAGATTGCGGCGAAAATCGCGGTAGGATTAACGCTGGATGAGATCATGAACCCGGTAACAGGAAAAACATACGCTTGTTTCGAGCCTGCTCTTGACTATGTGGTAACAAAATTCCCAAGATTCCCATTCGATAAATTCGAAACGGCGGACAGAAGACTTTCTACTCAGATGAAAGCAACAGGAGAAGTAATGGCTATCGGAAGAAACTTCGAAGAATCTTTACAGAAAGCGATCCGTTCCTTAGAAACAGGAATCAAGCATTTAGGATTAAAAACGAAGCAGGCAGAGGCTCTTACAGCTGAAGAAATTGAAAGAAGAATCAGAGTATGCGACGATGAGAGATTATTCATCATCGGAGATGCTTTAAGAAGAGGATATGACTGGGAACAGATTGTAGAATGGAGTAAAATCGATAAGTTCTTCATCTGGAAACTGAAAAAACTGGTTGACTTCGAAAAAGTGATCGCAGACAATAAATTTGATAAAGAAACTTTAATTCAGGCTAAAAAACTAGGATTTGCCGATATCAATATTGCAGTTCTTTGGGAAGTAAAAGAGCGTGAGGTTTTCAACTTCAGAAAAGAAAACGGAGTGATGCCGGTTTACAAAATGGTAGACACCTGTGCCGCTGAATTTGAAAGTGAAACCCCTTATTTCTACGGAACTTACGAAGAAGAAAACGAAAGCGTTGTTTCAGATAAAGAGAAGATCATTGTACTGGGTTCAGGACCTATCAGAATCGGGCAGGGAGTTGAATTCGACTATGCAACCGTTCACTCGGTTTGGGCCATCAAAGAAATGGGTTATGAAGCAATCATCATCAATAACAATCCTGAAACGGTTTCCACAGACTTCTCAATCTCTGATAAACTATACTTCGAGCCGCTTACAGAAGAAGATGTAATGAATATCATCGATCTTGAAAAGCCTAAAGGAGTAGTAGTACAGTTCGGAGGACAGACTGCGATTAACCTTGCCGATAAACTGGCCTCTCATGGAGTACAGATCCTGGGAACTTCTCTGGAAGACCTTGACAGAGCTGAAAACAGAGATAAATTTGAAAAGGCACTTCAGGAAATGGGAATTCCTCAGCCTTTAGGAAAAACATCAACTTCAAAAGAAGAAGCGATTAAAATTGCGAATGAAATCGGTTATCCGGTATTAGTACGTCCAAGCTACGTTCTTGGAGGTAGAGCAATGGAGATCGTATACGCAGAAGCAGAGCTGGCACACTATATGGAGCATGCAGTAGATGCAAGCCCTGAACATCCTGTCCTTGTAGACAAATACATGGTAGGTAAAGAGATTGAAGTAGATGCAATCTGTGACGGGGAAACTGTTGTGATTCCCGGAATTATGGAGCACATCGAAAGAGCAGGAGTTCACTCCGGAGACTCTATCGCTGTATATCCGCCGCAGAATATTTCACAAAGCGAAGTTGAAACACTGGTAGATTATACAAAAAGACTGGCAAAAGGACTGAACGTAATCGGATTAATGAATATCCAGTATGTTCTTTTCGAAGGAAACGTTTATGTGATTGAAGTAAACCCAAGATCTTCAAGAACCGTTCCTTTCCTTTCCAAAATTACAGAAGTTCCGATGGCTAATCTGGCAACAAAAGCCATTCTTGGACAGAAATTAACAGATCTGGGCTACAAAGACGGCCTGGTTCCAAATAAAGAAGGAGTATTTGTAAAAGTTCCGGTATTCTCTTTCTCAAAACTGACGAAGGTTGACATCTCTTTAGGCCCTGAAATGAAGTCTACAGGAGAAGTAATGGGGAAAGATACGACCTTGGAAAAAGCCCTGTACAAAGGACTTATCGCAGCAGGAAGAAAAGTTCCGATGCATGGTTCAATCCTTTTCACAGTAGCAGATAAACATAAGCAGGAAGCAGCTGACCTTGCGGCAAGATTCCATGAAGTAGGTTTCAGAATCTGGGCTACAGAAGGAACCGCGAAATTCTTTGAAGAAAAAGGAATTCCTTGTAAAATAGGATACAAAATCGGAGAAGAAGATGTGAACCTGATCGACCTGATCCAGAAAGGAAAAGTTCAGTATGTAGTGAACACAACCACCAAAGGAAAACAGGCAGAAAGAGACGGATTCCAGATCAGAAGAATGAGCGTGGAAAACGGAGTACCTTGTCTGACTTCAATGGATACAGTAGAAGCCATCTTAAAAGTAATTGAAAGCATGAGTTTCAAAATGGAAACCATGTAATCAGAACTTAAAATAATATTGTAAACCTCATAGATTTTTATAATCTGTGAGGTTTTTTTATTAAATTCGGATGCAAATATTTTTGAATAAAAGAGTATCAGGTAATTTTACAAAACTTTAAATCAGAATCAATGCATCTTCTAAAGAAATTTAAAATCATCTACGGAGTTATTTTCATCTTTATTTTGTTGGGGTGCTCAATACCAACAGATTTTTATATCCAGAATCTGACACAGACCAACAAAGTTGTAAAAATCAATTATGCAAGAAAGATAACCAATGCATTGAATAATGATGGTTATGGACATTTCAGTTTCAATTATCAGGAAGACATTGTAAAACCCAGAGTTTTTAAAAGGAATAAAAACCTGCGATCCTTGGAAAAAATAAGTATTACTGATTCTTTGATCACCATTGAAATTCCCCCGCATTCAACGGTAAGGATCGAAAAAACACATAATTATTACTGGGTGAGAGGCATAAGGAGTGTTGAAATTGATGGGCAGAATTTTGACATTAAAGAGCTAAGAGAAAAGTCAGAAGAAATTAAAGATGATTATGTTTATAAAATTCAATAAAAGGCTTTCAGTAGATTTTCTTAAAACATTACTTTCCAAAAATAAATTACACTCAATTTCAATGCTGCCCGGTACAAACGGCAAACGGCTTGGAAATATAAACGGGACAAACTATAAAGAAACGCTTATCCCGATTAAAACTAATTAAAAATTAATAAAATATTCCATGAAAAAAATTGTATTATGCTCGTATGCTTATTTTCCTGTAAGAAAGATCCGGAAATTTCTCAAAGTATGAGCGAAGAAGCAGAAACCTCTTCTCCTATAGAAAATCTGAATATTCAGACCAATTCTTTTATTGAAATTGACAGTACAGGTATTTTAATGTTTCCATTACAGATGGGGGAAAACCCAAGAGAAAACGGAAAGTACTCTTATAAGGAAATGCCGGATAATGGATATTGGAACATCATCTTTCTTAATTCAAACACAAATGAATATCATCTGCTTACAGAAAAGAAAACTCTGATACTGGATTATGACTACAAATATGGTACGGAAGAAGGAATTAACGTTTCCAAAAAGACCAATCATATTTTTTATGCCATAAGAAACCTTGATTTTAATAAGGATAAATTGTTAAATGAAAAAGACCCCGCTTATTTATTTGTTTCAGACCGGTTCGGGAAAAATTTCAGACCCATTTCACCGGCGAATTGTAATGTGAACAGCTGGAAATATATTCAGTCTTCCAATAAAGTGATCATGACTGTAACAAAAGACAGCAATAATAATAAACTGTTTGATGATAAAGATGAAGTTATGACTTTCGAAATTGTATTAGATCAATCCGAAACGCCTAAAGAAGTCTTTCAGCAGGATATTAAAAATAAACTCAAAAAGCTGTATGACAGAGACTGGAAAAGGATAAAATAATAGGTTTGTTTTATATTTTTTCAAGCTCACAGCAAAGGTTTATGAGTAATTCTGCTTTACTTTAAGTAGGCAAAGTTATGCGACTTCGTCGCTGATGAAGCGGGATGTTTATCCATACGCTTCGACGAATCAACAAAGTTGATTCTAACCTTTGCTCCCTTAAAATCAGCAGCTTCAAAAATGAAGACCTTTGCGTGAGAAAAACGCATTATAAGAACATCTTCTTTTTAATCAAAAAATACTCAAAGAATATGATTAAGATAAAAATTTGAATGATATACAAAAAATCAATTTCAGAAATTTAAACAGGCTGTTAATCTCCCAACTGTATTTCTATTTGCTGCTGCTTTACATAACTGCTGGGTGACATTTGGGTAATTTTCCTAAAATTCCGGTTAAAGCTGGTTTTGGAATTAAATCCGCATTCAAATGCCAGTGCCAGTAAAGTATACTGTCTGCTTTCCGGTTGTAGCAGCAACTCTTTAAAAGCTTCTACCCGGAGCGTATTGATATATTCATAAAAGTTTTTCCCCTCCTTTGAATTAATAACCTGTGAAAGAGTACCGGGAAGAATATTCAGCATTTTAGCCAGATCTCCTAGAGTGAGTTCAGGATCTTTATAACATTCCTGTTCTTTCATTAATGCAGCCAGTTCTGCTTGAATTTCACCTGCTTTGGTCTCTTCCAGTTTTGTCTTTTCGTATTTTATCCGGTCGGCCGTTTTTGTGATAGTCTCAGGTTCTTCCGGCTGACTGTCCGGTTCAAGTACAATTGGAAGAAGAACTTCATGCATTGATGCCGGATTAGAAAAAATGCCCGCCTGGCGGATGCCAAAATAACCGATAAAGAAAATAAACAATGCAACAGCAATATACACAGCTTGGGCCGATTGTATAAATATCACAACAATCCATATAATTCCCATCCCTGAAATAAGGTACCGCATCCAGTTAAGCGTGATTTTATCAGTATTGGAGAACTGCCCCACAATATTGTGCCGGTGTCTGTAGAGGAGGCGGAGTGATAAGGTCACATATACAACCCCTGAAATCATAATGCATCCCACAATTCCCTTAAACAAGGGAGTAAAAGCAGATAGTGCAGAGGTATCCAATCGTGCTGCCGGAATGACAAATGCCAATAAAAGAGATGCCAATAGTGTCGGAATAAAATGAAGTAAATACCGGAAACCATAATAGCGCTGCTGGCCGCTTAGAAACAAAATATAGAGATATAAAAAAGGACCATGCAGAAAGGGGAGTGGTAATTCCCATCCGACCAGTGCCGGAATTTTATAGATAAACCCTGAAGCATAGCCTGCAATGAGTATCAGATGAATCAAAGCAAACAAAAACCAGGTACTCAAAATCTTATCTGCCGTAGTTTTCTTCTGCTTACTGATCAGCATGATAAAAAGAAACAGTGATATTGAAATCCCGCCTATGTAAATAAGTTGCCAGCCTTCCGCCATGGTCATAATAAATCAAAAAAGTAAAAATAACAAATATCAGATTCGGATTTCCCTTTTTTGAGCAATGATTTTATTTATTTTTCATTAAGAGCTATATTTCATCTATTCTTTTTTTATTTTATAGAGCTTGATTCCTATACCCATTTCCAGATAGGCAAGATTGGTTAATGTACCCAGCGGATAATAGCGGATGGGGCTTAACGGAAGATAGAGTCTTGTATCAAATGTACATCTCTTTTTTCCCAGAGAAAATTCATACATAAGACCGTAATCCGGAACTGTATTTCGGGTGCTTACCGTTACCTTTTCCAGCTCCGGATTGTCCATAGTTTCTTTAAAGGCTACATGCTTTATACCTCCTAAGGCCAGTAACGTATGTCGGCTTTTCCCTTTTTTCCCATACAGAGAGTAGCCTAAGCCCATTTTTTGTGAAAATGAATAATTATAATGGGTTTTAATATACTGTTGGGGGGAATTCCTGAACAATAAAAAACTGAACATAGAATGGGAAACCACAGAAAACCTGTGATTCAGCGGATAAAGAATCATTGTTGATACAGTAGGCTTTATTGAGCTGCCTGTGCCGCCAATGGCCGGTTTAATTTCTAGGGATGCCACGTGTTTTGTACTATCTTGTGCCTGTATATAAAAGGCAGTCATAAAAAGGAAGATGAATGTCAAACGCATAAAACAGATTAAAGTTGTTGGAAATAAAAAGCAATGGCTTTCCGGATATTGGGCTTTTTGGAACTCATATGGTTCAGCCCTTTAGCCAGATTATATTGTTGTGAAAAACCGGTGTAGTGCTGATGAAGAATCTGGCGGAATGCTTCTACAGGTGGACGCATTACCTCTTCTTCAAGTTCACCAACAGCTAAAAAGAACCTACCATTTCGGGTCTGATTTGCAGTCCGGTTTTTTTTTTCTTCTTTAAGTACAATTTGATCTCCTATCCAAAGTGAAGGACTCAGACAAAGGTAGGTGCCGAAAATATCAGGATAATTAGTGAAGCAGTAAGCTCCAAACAGTCCTCCGGCAGAATGACCCAATATAGTACGGTCTTCCCGTGAGACTGCTGCATGAAAATCCTGTTCCACCTTTGGAATGAGCTCCTCATCAATAACCCGGGCAAATTCACTGGCCAGACCCTTTCCATCCTTGAAGGGAACCGGAAGATAATCATCCAGCCGGTCGTTACCCCAGCCAATACCTACTACCAGAATATCATTGCGTTGAGAATTTTCAGACTGTTTCTGAACCTCCCGTGCCACAATATCAAAATCCCATTTCGAATCCAGGACATAAATGGTTTTATATTTTGACGAGGCAGAGTAATTTTTAGGCAGGGCAACCTTAATAGGATAGCTGCTTCCGTTAATGGAAGAATTAAGCGTAAATTCCCTCACGTATTCCTGATCGAATGTATCCTCCCGGCAGGCCGTTAAAAAAAATAACAAGGTGCCGAGACATGCTGTAATATATCTGTTCATCTGGTTGGTTTTACGATTAGGTATGAAGTGTATAGCAGATGGTCGAAGTAAGCTTCGTATTTAAAAGTTGGTTCATGGGTCTTCATTTTGTTGGGGTTTAGTTGTTTTTTAATTTGTACTTCTTTCTTTGAGGTTGATAATGCAAAAATAGCCGGGTTATTTCATGCAGATGCTCCACCTTATAAGATGAAACTTATTTATAGTATACTCAAAAACAGTGTGTTATTTCGTGTTTTATGGAAGAGTGTTGAAACTTGATATTCTTGCTAATATTAAATAATAAAATACAAACCGTCCGGAAATTATTTCTAAACAGGAGCATTAAAATGGAAAGGATTTTCTTGTTAATAGTGTTTTGCTTTTTGGTGAAAAAACAATTTAAATTTTACGGAATTATTTATAAATTAGAGCGTTATAAATAAAAGCAGACCATACGATTCAGAAACAGGCAGGAAATTCAACAAACTAAAAACTTACCATGGCAGAATATCAGGCAAAATCCATTAATTCTCTCACTTTTGAAGTCACTGATGAAGGACACACAATAGGAAAACTTATTTATAAAGGCTGGTTCAGTTTTAACGCTGAGATACAGACGTCGGAGGTTTCCTACCAAATTGAACCAAAAGGTTTTTGGGGAACAACCATAGAGCTGAAAGACAATGAAAAAGTACTGTTGAAATTCAGATTAAACTGGAACGGGGAAATTGTGGTGCAGACCTATTTTAATGGAGTAAAAGAAAGTTATGCTTTTAAGTATAGAGGGGTTTTTAAAGAATCGTTTGTCCTTACAGATCAGGAAGGAACAGAGCTTATGGTCATGAAGCCACACCTGAAATGGACCTCTATGAATTACGAATACAGGATCACAACCTCTGATGCATTTGAAGCATCTTCCTATAAAGACATTTTATTGCTCAATTCCTTACACTGTGCCAATTATTATATGGCGATGATAACTTCTGCAATGATATAAACAAGAAAATCCGATGTTCTCCGAATTCAACCCTATCCTGAAACATTTCAGCCAATATATTCCTATCAGAGAGCCCTTCAAAAAAGAACTCCTTGAAAGACTGTCTTTTCAGGTCTTTGAAAAAGGAGAATTGCTGCAGGATGCCGATAAGATCTGTACCAAAAGCTATTTTATTGTTAACGGGCTGGCAAGGACCTATTATCTGAAAGACGGAATTGAAATCAGCGAATACTTTTCCTGTGAAAATGAATGGATCAATTCACCGAAAAGTTTCATAGAAAGAACAAAAGATATTTATTACATCGACTGCCTTGAAAAAACAGAAACCTTCTGCCTGAATGTGCAGGATCTTGTCTATTTATTTGATCATTTTCCGGAAATGGAGCGATATGCCAGGCTTTCCATGGGAAGTGTATTCGGTCATTTGATGGAACGTATTACCTCACAGAGATTTACGACCGCCAAAGAAAAATATGAACATTTTCTCAGAATTTACAAAGGAATTTATCACCGTATCCCACTGGGAATGACCGCTTCCTATCTGGGAATTACCCAGTCTACACTCAGCAGGCTCAGGGCAGAAAAATAGATTTTTTGATCTAGAGCAAAAATAAATTGGAACCATTGAAATAGTTTTGTCAAAAAAAGCAATGAAACTACTATTCAAAACATTACTGATTCTGTTTTTTGTGAGCAGTATATTAAAAGCACAGGACACCCTTGTATCAAAAAATACCGATGCCGTTTTATATACTCCTTCAAAAAAGATTCGTGGTCTTGTTGTAGGATTAGGTGGCTCCGAAGGCGGGAATGCATGGGCCTCCAATCGATGGAAAACGGTGAGAGATCAGTTTCTGGGCAAAGACTATGCTTTTCTGGCAGTAGCTTATTTCGGATCAAAAAACTCACCCCGTCTGCTTGAAAAAATTGAAATTGAAGATGTTTATAAGGTAATTCAGTCTGCAAAAAATAAAATTCATACAGACAAAATAGCTATAATGGGCGGTTCAAGAGGAGCAGATCTGGCGTTGTTATTAGGAAGTTATTATCCGGATATTTCCTGTGTTATCGGACTTTCTTCAAGCCATGCTGTTTTTCCCGGTAATACCGATCATTTTTCTACCTCCACCTGGACCTTTCAGGATAAAGAGCTGCCTTTTATTCCCATCAACGAAGCAGCTGTACCTTTCATGATTCAGAGAAATATCAGAAAGGCATTTGAAGCGATGCTCCAGGATCATGATGCAGAACAAAAAGCCCTTATTCAGGTTGAAAATATCAGAGGTCCGGTTTTGCTGGTCTCAGGTACAAAAGATGAAATATGCCCTTCATCCGAAATGTCTGATGCTATGGTTCAAAGACTGAAACAAAAGAATTTCAGGTATCATTATGAACATCTCAGATTAGAAGGCGGACATACAGAGCCCTATAAGCATTTTGATAAAGTCTTTGATTTTCTTCAGCATTATTTTTAAGATCTGCTTATTAAAATTTTGTATGAAAACTTACTCAAACCCCAATAAAACCTTGTATTTTAAAAATAATCGAAGCGGCTTTGCTTATCCTAAAAGCACGAGCATTTTATTAACCGTTGTATGCCTTTGTGATGAATTATAAAATTACTGTGATGTGAAAATATTTATTCTCGCTAATTTATTTTTGCCACTGATACGCGGATAAAATGATTCGTGCAGCAGTGGCATTTATTCTTTTTACTTTTTCGGGTAAGGAATTGCCTTATCCCTTTCTATAGGGTTGTACTCTCTTCGAATCTGATCCTGAGTAGGTTTGGTGAGTTCATAAAACTCCTCTCTTGATTTAATTCTCCTGTCGTTAATCTTTACAAACCAATCCGGATTAAACTCGGCTCTCATTCTGGCATACGGATCATTGTAAAACTCCAGATTCAGTTTGATCCATGTTTTGTAGTTGATCTTCAGGGCATTCAGGTTATAATGTTTTTCAAGAAATCCTGAAGTGTCGTAGGTCTTATCAAAGTTGACATTTCTTGACAGCTGATAGGTAAAATGCTGCTGTGAATCTTCAACAGCAAGGATTAAACCCGGTAGTCCCCTGAATTTATAGGGGCCTTCGGAAATCGGAATATCCGGAGTAAACCATGCAGTCCAATTCCTGCCTCCGAAATACGTGGTCGCCTTCTGAATTTTATAACTTCCCAATGTTTTGGTTTCATTTTCTATCTTCCATTTGATAGGATCATTAGATTCATAAACATAATAATAAGGCATCATCATAATCTGAACATAGTTGAGGTTATTATTGGTGTTTATTTTCCTTTTGAGTGTCTGCTGAGACTGGCTGGTATATTGAGAGTATTCATGTTGCGGAAGCCTGGAGAGGGAATCGTTTACTGCAAATTGATATTCATAAAACTTTACTTCATCCGGATTAATGTCCAGGGCCATTTCCTGTTTGTCATATTCCGTATCCAGAGTATCCACTTTATATTTAAAATCATAAATAAACCGGTGGGTTTGTGAGAAAATGTTGGCTGAAAACAAAATAAGAGCGACAAAAGTTATCGTTTTTTTCATAATAATTTTTTCAATAAGTGTTTCTGGCTATTGGAAGGCCAGTTATTTAATGCCTGTTATCACATTTGATCTCCATTACCGGTTCCTTTTTATCAAGGAATGTAATAACCGGGCATCCAAAAGATTGAGAAAGGAACCCGAATACCACTATAGGTTTTCCCTTAAGAAGATAGCCTGTCCATTGGGAGTTATAATCCGCAACATCCATTTCAACACCGTTAAGTGGATAAAATTCCTCTCCTTCACCCTCATTCACAAATGATTTTTCAAATATCTTTTCTTTTTTACCGTTAAAAACAATCAGTTTTCGTTCGGCTATTTGCTTTTCCTGAAGGAAATCCTGAAGATAATACGTCAGATCATCATATTGTGCCTGATAGGTTTTTCCATACTCCAGTTTTCCTCCTGAAAAATGTTTTTTCGAAATCTCCGGACCTGCCTTTTCCCATTTAATTGGTTTCATTTTATTCTCAACAAAAGGATTTTGATTTCCGAAAGCAGCAACCGTATTATTGTACACACCATAAGATGCATCAGAACTTTTCTGGGAATTTACTTTGAACCCCAACATATAAGAATAACCGTCAATTTCATCGCCTTCTGAAACATAGGGATCAAGATAGGCAACGGCCTTTAACGTTTTGATGGGAATTTTTTCTAAGGTGTTGGATTCATAATTATAAATGAACAGAAAATCATTTTCTGTGAGATGAATGGCATCCAGCATTTTTTTTCTGTACCGGGCATCCAGTTCAAGATATTTCAGTTTTTCAAAAGAAATCTGTTTCTGTTTTTTGATCATATCTTCCGGAACAGGATGAGGATCATTATAAATATCCGAAACCGAAATAAAAGAATCCAGAAAGCCATTATGATCAATAGAGTAGACATCGAACAGATTAAAATTCTTATAATCTATTTGGTCTTCTGCTTTTTTTATAGAGATATTGGAAACAGCTGCATCAGGAACTGGCTTTTTCTCCTCTTTTTTACACCCGGACATTACGAGCTGGCAGGAAAGTAGGGCAACAGCAGTATTAATTTTTATTAACTTTTTCAAAGGAAAACTTCCGTTGTTTTTTAGATATAACATATTTTAATAAAGTTTATAATAAGGTTCTGAATAATATTTGCTTGGCTTGATATAAGCTGTCTTTCTGTCCGCATCAAAGATCCAGTTGAATCTCCTCAGCATATCCGCCCCAAAGTAATTTTTAGTCTGTATTTTAGGCTCCCCAGTGAAAAAACCGGCTGCCACATCCTTCAGAACAAATTTACCAAGCTTAAAAAAAGGAAGCACTCCCTGTTTGGTGGTGAGAGTTGCTCCACTGGAGGTTTTCAGTTGCTTTTCCCCGGCTATTTTCAGGGTTTTATCAAGTTCTTTTTCCTCCGCGAAATCATTACTGTATAGCAATGCCCCGGAATACCCCGATTGCAGTAAAAATAAAGCTTCCTGCTGTCTTTTGCCATCAATAACATTGTCTGCGGTAATGGAGAACTGATCATTATTATAAAATAGCATAATGGGCAGATATCCCTTCAGATCAGGCTTTTTATCGTAAATAACAAACATATTGTTGTCATAGTCAATTTTAAAAGCTTTTCCCTGAAATAGTCCGGTTCCTATCTTTCCGTCTGCTTCATGACCGGTGAGTTCATTATCGAAAAAACGGACTTTATCCAGGCTTATTTTCCCGATATCTACCGTATTATCATCACTGATTTCATCTTTAAAGATAATATGATCCGCTTTACGTTGTCTTTGCGGCGAAATAGAAGCATCTTTCATAGCAATCTGGAACATCAGATCCAGTGAGTCCTTCTTGTTAACCAGCGCTTTTACAATGATATTATGATGTTTGGTAATCCGGAACGGAACTGTCTGCTGGGCTTTCAGATTAAAAAATCCGATAGTGAGCAGTAATAAAAGACTTGTTTTTTTGAGCATTATCAGGTAATTAGTTATTTAAAAATTTAAAATTACCGATTATCTTTGGAACGGCAAATAATAAAATGCTATGGTAGAAAAATTGCTTAACAGCGGGCTCCATTGGGAAAAGAAAGAATTCAGAAGAAATGAGTTCCTGAAAATCTCGGGAAGTACAGATACTCAGATTTATTTTGTTGAAAAAGGAAGCATCCGGATTTTCATGACCGATGAAAATGAAGAACGCATCATCCGTTTCGGGTATACCGGAAATATTATTGTTTCATTAGACTCTTTTTTATCTGGAAAACCGTCTGAATTTTATATTCAGGCCATCAAAAAAACAACAGTAAAAACCGCTTCAAAAAAAGATTTTTACGAATTTATTGATGCCAATGAAGAACATCTTAAATTCTGGACTTTGGTTCTTGAAGACCTCGTTCTTCAGCAGATCGAACGTGAAAAAGACCTGTTGATTAATTCTCCCCGGGAACGGTATGCAAGAGTTTTGAAAAGAAGCCCGCAGCTCTTTCAGGAAATTCCGAATAAATATATTGCCAACTACCTCAGGATGTCTCCGGAAACTTTGTCCAGATTAAAAAAATCTTGAGTTCAGTCAAGATTCAGGAAAAGATAAATTGGGAAATTTGCTAAAAAAATTAAAATGAAAATTTCTTCAGACCAGCTGATCCTCGATCTTCAAAATACCGTCCGAAATGCCATTCAGACTACAGAAAACATAAAAAATAAATCTGAAAATGATCTAAATTTCAGAACTTCTGAAAACAGCTGGAGCGTTCTGGAATGTCTGGAACATCTCAACCGTTACGGCAGCTTTTATATTCCTGAGATTACCCGCCGGATCTCAGCCTCAAAAACTTCTGCTCAGCCTGTATTTACTTCCGGAATTTTAGGAAACTATTTTGCCAACAGCATGCTTCCCAAAGAAAAATTAAATACCATGAAAACTTTAAAAAGTATGAATCCTATCCACAGTCAGTTGAACAAAAATACAGTGGATGAATTTATCAGACAGCAGTATCAGTTGCTGGACCTTTTGGAAAAAGCAAAAAATATCGACCTGAACAGAACCAAAACAAGCATAAGTATTTCGAAATGGATCAAATTGAAATTAGGCGATACGTTCAGGTTTGTCATCAATCATAATCTAAGACATCTTGTACAGGCGGAAAACGTTCTGAAGAATATCTGATAAATTGATGTGGAGATTCCGGAAATTGATTACCTTTAATTCAATGGAAATCATCTACCGAAAAATCATACAGACCCCATTGGGCGAAATGGCAGCCTGTGCCGTAGATCAGGGAATCTGCCTGCTTGAATTCACCGACCGGAAAAATATTGAGAAACAGTTTACGTCTTTATCAACAATTTTAAAAGCTGAAATTAAAGAAGGAGACCATTCTCATTTTCAACAGTTGGAACAGGAACTGAAAGAATACTTTGAAGGAAAAAGAAATTACTTTGAAGTACCTCTTTATACTACCGGGACAGCGTTTCAGGAAAAAGTATGGCAGCTGCTCCGCGAGATCCCGATGGGAGAGATCAGAACCTATAAGCAACAGTCTGAATTTTTAGGAAATCCTAAGGCTATCCGGGCTGTAGGAACCGCCAACGGAATCAATAAAATCGCTATTCTGATCCCTTGCCACCGCGTTATTGGTTCAAACGGTGAGCTGGTGGGCTATGCCGGAGGAATCTGGAGAAAACAAAAATTATTGGAGCTGGAAAAGGCTATTTTGTTTTGATTTTTGTAATTTTATGCAAAATTTTACACGTGAAAAAATTATTAGCAGCACTTTGCATATCAGTTTCAACATTCAGTTTTGCGCAGGATTATTCTGTGCCGGCAGCCAGCCCGCGCCAGAAAGTAGAACAGCAGTTTTCAATGTCTAAGATCTCTATCGATTATGGAAGACCGGGAGTGAAAGGGCGTAAGATATTCGGAGAACTTGTTCCTTACGGACAGGTTTGGAGAGCGGGAGCCAACTCTTCTACGAAAATTACATTCGGACAATCCGTTAACTTTGGAGGAAAAATGGTTCCTGCAGGAACATATGGTCTTTTCATTGTTCCTACTGAAAAAGAATGGAAAGTTATTTTAAATAAAGATTTCCAGCAGTGGGGAGCTTATACCTACGACCCTAAGCAGGATGTGGTAGATGTTACTGTACCGGTAAATAAATTGGCAGACAAGCAGGAATGGTTTGAAATTACCCTGAATCCTACCGATGAAAACTCAGGAAACTTAGTGATTAAATGGGATATGGCTCAGGCAGAGGTTGCTTTAAAACCAGCAAAACCAGATGCTGTGATCAAAATTTCAGATAAGCTGAAAGAAATTAAGAAAATTGAGTCTGACGCTGCAAAAACAAAAAGCTAAACTATGAATTTTTCTGTACAGCCTGTATTGGAAAATCAGGAATACCAATTAATCCCCTTACAGCAAGGGGATTTTGAGTCTTTATATGAAGTGGCTTCCGATCCGAAAGTATGGGAACAGCATCCCAATAAAGACCGCTACAAAAGAGAAGTCTTTGAAAGTTTTTTCAAAGGAGCAATGGAAAGTAAAGGAGCTTTTAAAATTGTTGAAAAAGCTACCGGAAATATATTGGGAAGCAGCCGGTACTACGATTTTGATGAAAATGACAGTCATATTTTCATAGGCTACACTTTCTACGGAACACAATCGTGGGGGAAAGGAATCAATCCTCAGGTAAAAAAGCTGATGCTGGATTATATCTTTCAGTTTGTAGATAAAGTACATTTCCATATCGGAAAAGAAAACTTCCGTTCACAGACGGCTTTAGAAAGACTTGGAGGAGAAAAAATTGCTGAAGAAGAAGTGGCCTATTTTGCCGAACCCACCAGAACCAATTTTGTATATGAAATAAAAAAAGAAAACTGGATATGAAAAAATATAAAATCCAAAAATCTCCGTTTGTGGTTCCTACTACAGACGGAAAATTAATTGAAGAACACTGGGGAAACTCAACCGGAAACAGCGGAGTTTCTATTGCTCACATGGTAGCTCCTCCGGATTGGAGCGAGCCCCATCAAACCCCTGAGTTTGATGAATTCACTTACATTATTTCCGGAAAAAAACAGTTTGAAATAGATGGTGAAATTGTTGTTCTTGAAAAAGGACAAAGTATTTTAGTGGAAAAAGGAGCAAGAGTACGCTACAGCAACCCGTTTTCTGAAGCCTGCGAATACCTTGCAGTTTGCCTTCCTGCTTTTTCTATAGAGCTGGTCAACAGAGAAGAGATTTAATAATGTAGCAATGTAACAATGCAGCAATGTCTTTATGATGGCTTAATCATTGGCTATTGCTGCATTGAAATATTTTTATACCTCCTTATTTGAATGATTTTTGTAAGTTCGCGGCGCTAAAAAATGATTAGCACCCTTTAATTTATTCAAAAACTATGAAAATCAAATTATTAGTTATCGCCCTGGTAGGGATTTCGCTTTCTTCCACTTCATGTGCAACAATTTTTACGGGAACCCAGGATAAAATAACATTTAATTCTACTCCTGAAGGAGCAAAAGTATTCCATAAAGGAATTGAAAAATGTACCACTCCGTGTACTGTTAAAATCGAGAGAGCGTTAAGCAAGCAAACCGTTACATTTGAAAAGGAAGGCTTTGAGAACCAAGAGGTAAAACTGGTAAAGAATTTTAATGCCGTTACCCTTCTGAATATCATTCTTGGTGGTGCCATCGGTGTTGGAATTGATGCGGCCACAGGTTCTCTGACCAAGTATTCTCCAAAGCAATATGATGTTGAACTGAAAGCAAACCAGCAGTAGTAAAATATAACAATGTACCAATGATAACGCTTATTGGTACATTGTTACACTGAAATGAAACTTATTTCAGAATCTCCTTCAGAAACATCAGCGTATGATTCCAGGCTCTTTTGGCCATAACTTCATTATAATCCGGTGATTTTGGATCTGTAAAAGTATGCTTTGAGTGGGCATATGTGATGATCTGCCAGTCGGCATTCCCCTCATTCATTTCTTTAATGAGGTTATTGTAATCTTCAGGTGTTACCCCTTTATCATCAGCCGGGTTTTCAACAAGAATCTTAGCACCGATGGGGCCATTTTTTCTCGTCTGATCCTTACCCAGACTTCCATGGATGGAAACAGCACCTGCAACAGGAAGGCTTCCCCGCGCAGATTCCAGAGCTCCCGTTCCTCCGAAACAATAGCCAATCACAGCAATTTTTGCAGGAATAGCTCCATTTTTCTTAAGCTGCTCCAGTGCCAGAGAAATTCTTTTCTGATAAGCATCGTAATTTTTCTTATAATACCCAGAGGTCTTAGAAGCACTTTCATTATCAGCCGGAATGTTTCCTTCTCCGTAAATATCAGCAATAAAAGCGATGTAACCTTGCTTTTCAAGTTCAGCAGCAGCAGTTTTTGCTTCCTGATCAATACCTTTCCAGGCAGGGAGAATCAATACGCCGGGCAGTTTTTTTCCGGCATTGGAAGTGATCATTCCATTAAGCTTTTGGCCGCCGTCCTGATAAGATACAGGTTTAAGGTTTTGGCCGAAAAGGGTTCCTGAAGCTACTATCATTGTAGTGGCTAAAGCTGAGCGTAGGGAAAATCTAGTTTTGGTAAGACTCCCATGTATTGTTTTTATACTCATAAGTTATCTTATTATTTATGCCATTTATGTAATCTGTAACTTCAATTTTATAAGGATTTTTGAAATGTACGTTTATAGGTATAGGGATATATGGATTCCCTTTTCCTGTCGCAGGTATCTTGATTCTCTTTGCTTGCTGATCATAATATCTGATCATATAACTAAAGGTAGGTTCACCGATAATTTCACGGTAGATATCAAAATCTTCACGGGGTATTTCAGTTGAAAAATAAAGATTTTTATTATATTTTTTTAAAAGATATTGAATAAAACTTTTATTCCAGAATTTACCCACGAGAAAGTTGTATTCCTTATAACGGTCAAAAAAATCGTCTTTTATGCCTTCGGGAATATTTTGTGCATAGTAAATATCAAGAAAAGTATTCTTATCCATCAGTTCTTTTTTGGATCTTTTTTTCATCATGTCATCCACAATCTTTTTGTTGATGGTATTGTAGATCTGTTCAATATCTCCATTTAAAGCAGCATCAAAGTTCTTCATCTTTTCAGGAGGATACAGTTTGCCCAATTCACAAAGCTGTTGGGAACATCCGTTTCGTTCAGGAACTCCCGGAATGGTAGGGCAGGCATCATCCTTATCCAGGATTCCGTCACCATCTATATCCGTCCACGGGCAGCCGTTATTTTCAGAAGGTCCGGACACATTAGGACACCTGTCGTCCTTATCTGGTATACCATCCTGATCCGCATCTTGCCACGGGCAGCCGTTATTTTCTGAAGGACCAGTTTCTTGAGGACATTTGTCCAGATAATACAGAATATGGTCCTGATCTTCATCCGAAAGACATATTTTCTTACTGAATTCTTTACGGCATTTTTTGAAATCCTCTTGGTTCTCTATATTCTGTGCCTGAAAAAAAGTTCCTGCTAATATCCATAAAATTACAAATTTTCTCATATTCAAAATAATAAATCTTTGTTTGAATAACGAAATCGGGTTATGGGGTCTCAGTTTTCAGCAGCTCCCATTGGTTGTTTTTATATTCATAGGTTATTGTAATTCCGGTTTTAGGATTTCCCGTCTTAATTAGGTAAGGGCTAATAAATTCTACTGTAACAGGTATTGATAACCCTAACGTACTTTTTTGCCTGCCGGGGATTTTTATTTTCATGAGTTCCGGGTCGTAATATTGGGTGATATAATCAGAAGTTTCATCACCAATGACAGCCGGATCGCGGAAAGCTTTAAAGTCTTCCCTCGGAAACTTTGTTGAAAGAATAATTTCTTTACCGTACTTTTTCCGGACATATTCCAGAACCTCTTTGTTCCAGAATTTTGTAATTAAAAAGTTGTATTCCGGAGTGCTTCCGTCATTACAGGAATGCTCATCAAAATACGCCTGATTATTCAAATATTTGATATAAATATAGGCGTTTTTATCATTCAGATCTTTTTTAGACCTTTTTTGGATGAGGTTATCCAGGGCCGTTTTATTGATTTTAGTATATATTTTTTCAATATCCCTGTAATCTGTTTTAAATTTTTCAAATCTTGCCTGAGCTTTTTCCCAGAATTCTTTGCAGTCCTGTTTTTTGAAAGTCTCTTTACCTTCTATATTTTGGGCATGATAAGAAGTTCCTGAGAGTATCAGTAAAAATAAAATTTTCTTCATGGTTATAAAAAATCCTCAGTCTAAAGTAATGAAAATAACTTAGATTGAGGATTAATGTCTTGTTTAGAAATGAAATACAATCAGAATAGTACACCCAAACCAGCCAGCTCTTGTCTGAGGTCCGTATCCGGATTGATCTGGATGGTATGGAAGCCCAATGATTGAGCAGCTTCAATATTTTTAGGATTATCATCAATGAAAACAGATTCTTGTGCATGAATGTTATACCTTTCCAATAAAACATGCCATATCTTCGGATCTGGTTTAATTAGTTTTTCAGTTCCTGAAACCACAATTTTCCCCTCAAACAGCTGGAAGAAATCATAGTTTTCCAGTGCGTAGGGAAAGGTCTCTTCCGACCAGTTCGTTAGTCCGAAAAGATGATAATCTGTATGAGCCAGTTTTCTGAGAATCTCTACATTTTGGGGAATATCACTTTTCAGCATTACCGTCCAGTTATCATAATAGGCTCGGATCTCTTTTTCCCATTCCGGGAATTTTTTTATCTGAATTTCTGTACCTTCCTCCAAAGATCTTCCTCTGTCCTGTTCGATATTCCATTCATCCTGTGCAATGTTTTCAAGGAAATATTCCATTTTTTCATCATCATTGAAATAGGTTTTGAAGAAATACCTAGGGTTCCAGTCCATCAGAACACCACCAAAATCGAATATAATATTTTTTACTTTCATAATAAATCAAATGTTGAGCCTGCTTAAATTTTTGAGCTAAAAAAGTTCCGGGAAAATGAGCCGTTTAGAGTGACAGAAAAGAACTGCAATTCTGAAACTCATAACAAAGATAAACTGGAAAAATGGATTGGCAAAAGGGATTTTCTGCAAGATTGGATTTAGGAAGAAATTTTTCAACTCAATAAATTCACAATTCGTTTAAGGTTTAAGCACCATCCAAAGGTCCTTTAAATCGGGAATATAAGTGGTGATTAATGATACATTTTGTTCCGGATAATTTTTTGCTTCCAGGCAGCCCCATTCACCCTTTGTTCTATAAGGAATCACCTCTGCCCAAAGTGCTTTAGAAGGATCAATGGCCAATAAAGCAGCTACAGTGTCGTGGAGCGCTTTTTCTTTGAGTTCTACGGCATCCAGAAACAGGCTGAGACCTTTGTTGTGGCTTCGAAACGGGATAAGTAATTCAGCATCAGCTTTCGTGAATATAGCGCCATGACATACATTTTTACTGATCATGCGTCTTTCGCTCATCGGGATCGAAAACAGCGCTTCAGCAGCAAGCGGGTTACCGTTCAGATTAAAGGTTGCACAAGTGCGTTTCCCATCGAATTTCTCCAGGCGGTATTCTTTAGGAACAATATTGTCTCCTGCAAAGCCTCCCTGACAAAACCAGCGGTTGAAGAAAACTCCGGTTTCGAATAAAGCATGTGGATTCGTAAGTGCTGCTCCGGTTAACAATGTACAATCGGGAAACTGACGGAGTGTTTCTGCCATGATATTGGCGGCAGTATCATCTGCTTCTGAATGTTCAAAATTTCCAACCCAGTCCCGGTGAAAACCGGAAACGCGGCTGGCCGTAGATTTGGGAGTTCCTGCTCCGATGCGGACATCTTCTCTGTCAAGAATTCGTAAAATATGACGTACGGCACCAATCTGGTCTGTTCCGCCCGGATGTACAGAAACACTGACCAGGTGAACCAGCGGATGGGTTGCTAAAATAGCTAGGGTCATAGAATCATCAGGATCAGCAGTTTCCATATCGAAATGGAAAGGTAATTTAGGGGCCATGAAGTAATTTTTGTTTAGTGTATTAGTTTTGACTGTAAAGATATAGAAAATAAAGATTATGTTTTATGGAGGACAGCTATGCTTTGTTTCTTGAATTTCGGAAGATAACTTTTGAAAAGTTTAACATTCCGGTAGTAATATGTTCATCTGAAAGCCATTTTCCAGATGACAGCAGGCATTTTTTACTTCTAAATTTATTCATGAAAATCTACGGAATATAATATAAACAAAACATCTTCTGGTTTGGAATTTATTCAATATTCGGCTTTAGCCAAAATTTAATAAAATCTGCCGAATCTGAGAGGGATTTATCTCAGATTGACAGATGTTTGTAGGTAAGTTTTAAATTGCTCTTGAATAGGTTGGGAGACGCTAAAGGGCGCAAGGTTTTGAACAATTATGCTGTTTGCAGGACGCAAGAAAATCAGAGATTTTCAGCAAGTTTTTACATCAAATATGCAGGATTAAATTTTATCGGAGATAAAATCCTAGCGCTCTTATTTATGCAGCATGAAAAATCATTTTGCGGCTTTGCGTATGCCAACAATATACATGGACGAAAGAGCAGTTACTCCGGTTTATAAAACATATACTGCCCGTTTTCATAATAGGCATTGATATGCTGAAGACCATTGGTAAGAATGATTTCCTTTGCCCCAATAATTGAGTTATATCTTGCAGTCTGCTCAAATGTTTTTTCCGTTAATTTAATTTGCGGAGCCTTGCATTCGATCAGGATTATGGGTTCTGTTTTTTCGGTAACTAAAAGGTCAATTCTTTTGGTAAGTCCGTTCAGAACGATCTTTTTCTCCGTGATAAGTGCGGAGGCAGAGTAGGCCTTTACCGTAAGATAATAATGGATCCAATGCTGCCTTACCCATTCTTCAGGGGTAAGTAAAAGGTAAGTTTTGCGGACCAGATCATAAATAAAAAACTTATCTTTGTCTTTCTTGAATTTAAAATCAAAAGTTTCCTGAAAATTCAGTTTTGGAAGTTCCATTAATAAGATGAAAGAATTAGATTTAATCCTCAAAAATATTAAAAATAAAGAAGTTTTACCTATTTATTTTTTCCACGGAGAAGAACCTTACTTTATTGATGTTGCTGTAAAAGCCCTTGAACACAACTTTCTGGAGGAAGATGAAAAAGCTTTCAACCAGACGGTGGTGTACGGAAAAGATACCTCTTACCAGGAAGTTCTTTCGCTGGCGAGACAGTTTCCGATGATGGGAGATAAGCAGGTGATCATTGTAAAAGAAGCGCAGGACCTGAAATTCAATGAAGAGGAAAACCGAATTCTGGAAACCTATGTGGACAATCCCGTGCCTTCTACGGTATTGGTTTTTGCTCATAAACATAAGAAGCTGGACAGCAGGAAGAAAGCAACAAAATCACTGGACAAGGCAAAAGTTCTTTTCTTAAGTGAATCGGTGAAAGACAGCGGCCTTGCAAAATGGATTGCTGACGAATGTACCAGCCTGAAGATCAAGACCGCCCCGAATATTTCCCATCTTCTTGCAGAATACCTGGGTAATGATCTTTCAAGAATAGCCAATGAGCTGAATAAGCTGAAAATGATTCTTAAAGAAGGGGAACTGCTGGACGGAACCATGGTGGAAAACCATATCGGGATCAGTAAGGAATACAATGTTTTCGAGCTTCAGAAAGCTTTGGGGACCAAAAATGCAGATGCAGCCTTTAAAATTGCTCATTTTATGGGCAAAAATCCTAAGAATAACCCTTTTGTAATGATGTTGGCCAGCCTGTACAGCTATTTTTCCAATGTGATTATTTATCAGACTATGGCCGGGCAGCCGCCCCAGGTAATCGCTTCACAAATGGGGGTGAATCCTTATTTCGTTAAAGATTATGCGGAAAGTGCGCGCCTTTATCCTCTGAAACATGCTACAAGAGTGATTTCTATCCTGAGAGAATTCGATATGAAAGGGAAGGGGCTTGGAGCTGTGAATATGGGAGAAGCGGAACTGATTAAGGAGCTGGTGTATAAGATTATTAATGTAGACAAGATTAAAATGAAGGTTTGAGCATTGTAATTAAAGCAGAAATTTTGTATCCAAACAGATAAACCAATCCATGATGAAAAATATTTTTCTAATCGTTTTATCGGTAGTTTTGTCCGGATGTGCTGTAAAGAATACTACATGCAAAGTGGTGAAAGAAGATCAGTACGAACTGCATACAGCACAGAAGCAGAAAGCGGTTCTTGTTTTATTTCCATGCTTTCCCTGTGATAGTGAGCATACGAAAACGGAAGCAGGGTTTCTGAAAGATATTGAAAAGGAGGGAATCAGTGTTTTGCTTTTAAATTACAATGGGAAGCTGTTTTTAACTGAAGCAGAAAAGAAAGAATACACCTCGGCTTTAGAAGCTATATTCGATAAAAATAAAATTGAAAAGAACAATATATTTATTGGTGGTTTTTCCAGTGGAGGGAATGTAGCGCTTCTGTTATCAGACCACCTGATTAAAAACAAGAGTTCTATACAACCCAAAGGTCTTCTGGTGGTAGATTCTCCGGTTGATCTTGAAAAGCTGTATCATAATGCAGAAAGGGATGTTGCTGCGAATGTGGATCCCGCCGCGGTAGAAGAAGGGGAATTCCTGGTGGAACTATTTGAAAGCGAGTTGGGTAAGCCGGATGAGAATCTGGAGAAGTATAAGGAAGTTTCTCCCTATCTGATTTCTGTTAATTCAACTGAGAATATTCAATATTTAAAAGGAATTAAAACACGATTTTATTGTGAACCTGATCTGGAATGGCAGCAGAAACACAGAGGCCGGAAGTTTGAAAATCTTAATGCTTTTATGCTTAAGAAGGCAAATCAATCCCTAATCAACCTAGGAAGCAGAACCTCAGAATATATAGAAACCCAGAACCGGGGAATACGGGCCAACGGAAAGAAGCATCCCCATTCATGGAATATCGTTGAGCGTGGGGAATTGGTAAAATGGTTGCTGGAGAAGTAAGAGCCGGGGAATTAGAAGTAGTATAACATACTTTTTAAACTCTAAACCTTGAACTCTAAACCTTGAACCCCAAACTTTAAACATTATATCCCGGTTTCTTTCAATGAACCTTTCAGTCAATAATAAATAAACGTAAACGGATTAAACAAAACATTTATCGACAATCCGCATATCTGTTATTGACAAGTATCATTAAAATAACTTTAAAAAAACATTAAAAATTACGAAATTAGCAGACTTTAAAATTAAATCTTTTGAACAAGTAAATTTATGGAGCAAAATATTTTAGATTGTGTGATCGTTGGATCCGGACCTTCTGGTTTTACAGCGGCTATTTATGCGGCAAGAGCAGACCTGAAACCTGAACTGTATACAGGTTTGGAACCGGGCGGGCAATTAACAACGACTACGGAAGTGGATAACTTTCCAGGGTATCCGGCAGGGATTACAGGGCCTGAAATGATGATGGATCTTCAGAAGCAGGCAGAAAGATTTGAAACCAAAGTTCATTATGAAATGATCACCAAAGCTGAATTCTCTAAAGAAGAAGGCGGTGTTCACAAACTATATGCAGGAAACAAAGAGATCTTTGCCAAAACGGTGATTATTTCTACAGGAGCTACAGCCAAGTATTTGGGTCTTGATGATGAGAAAAAATACGCGGGAGGTGGTGTTTCGGCGTGTGCTACGTGTGACGGATTCTTCTACAGAGGAAAAGATGTTGTGGTGGTAGGTGCTGGAGATACAGCCGCTGAAGAAGCGACTTATCTTGCAAAACTATGCAGAAAGGTAACGCTATTGGTGAGAAAAGATGTTTTCAGAGCTTCAAAAGCAATGGTTCACAGGGTAGAAAATACTCCGAATATTGAAGTAAAATTCCACCATGAATTAATTGGAATAGAAGGCGAAAACAGCTTAGTAGAAAGAGCTGTGATCATCAACAACCAAACTCAGGAAACTTCTACAGTTGATGTTGAAGGAATTTTCATCGCTATTGGCCACAAACCGAATACAGATATTTTCGCAGGTCAGATTGATCTTGATGAAAACGGATATATCGTTACGGAAAAAGGTTCTTCCAGAACTAATCTTCCGGGGGTGTTTGCCGCAGGAGATGTTCAGGATCATATTTACAGACAGGCGATTACAGCTGCAGGAAGCGGTTGTATGGCTGCCATGGATGCAGAGAAATATTTAGCAGAATTACACTAAAATTCAGCTTGTTAAAATAATAGAAAGACTGTCTTGAAAAAGGCGGTCTTTTTTTAGAAGAGGATAAAATAGATTTAAGTTAATAATGTATGAGACTGTTTTATGTATCTAAATGACTTATAAGAAGCTGTTGGTAGTGGTTCTAATTATTACACGATGAATAACTTTTCAAAAGCAGATATAAAATATTATGAATCAGATGATCATGAAGATTGTACTATGATTTGATTTTACTATTTCTATTTCAAAGAAAGAATCAGGGCAGTAGTAAGGGGATACTGAAGTCTACAGGGTTTCAATATGGTAATATTTGGTTTGTGAAGATGATTTTCAAAGCATACTGTTCGTTTCTAAAAATAATACCTAAATTTAGCATCCAATCAAAAATAGAATATGGAAAGAAAGGTTATCAAAATCAAACACATCACAGGAACCTACATTATTGAAGTTCCCAATGGAGCACTGAATGAAATGAAAACGCAGCTGGACAAATGTCTGAACGATGAGCAGGGAGCAATTGTTGTAAAAGGAGAGGATGGAGACCAGTTTGTATATCCATCTGAGCTTTTAAAAAACAGCTTTATCTCAATCGTAGACAGGGAATAAGTTTGGTGTTCTGAAAAAAATCTCCCTGATTTTAAGTCTATTATTAAGTTTTGCTGAAATTTCTCCCACAAAAGTTTTGCAGGAAAGTAAAATCATTCTATATTTGCACCACTGAAAACGACGGTACAGCCGAAGTTCAGGGAGAGTTGGCAGAGTGGTCGATTGCGGCAGTCTTGAAAACTGTTGACTGTAACAGGTCCGGGGGTTCGAATCCCTCACTCTCCGCAAGATGTGAAAACAAAAGTTTTCAAAAGACATCAAAAAATATATAAAACCTGCAAATTAATGATTTGCAGGTTTTTTCGTTAATGACCGCTGTCATAATTTTCAAAAATACTCATAAAGTTTGTGGCAGAATAGTGGCAATATTTAAAATCAAAAAAATTGCTCTACAATTTAAACTTTATAACTCAGGTTATTAAATCCTAAATTCTGTATAACTAATTTCCCCGTTGAAATTTATTGAGTTGAAAAAAGCGATTAAATCTTTGTTGAATGCTCCTTTTTATTTAAAAAAATAATACGACAAGTTCTGTCGCTATGAAGCTATAGTTTTGTCTGAGAAACAAAAAATCCATGTCATATTATGAAAAAAAATAAATTATCCGCAAAATAAAAGATGTTAAGTCTCGTTTAAGTGATACTATATCTTAAAATATGTTAAATTAACATATAGACAACAAAAAACTAACAATAACTTTAAAATACATGAATACATGAGAAAAATATATGCAGGCGCTCTGACTGTATGTAGCGTCTTTACTTTCTCTGCGCAGGAAGTCTTATGGCAGAAAGACCTCAAATCCTCCACTCAGGATTTCCTAAGCCAGATTACCACCACCATCGATCAGCAATACCTGATTACTGGAAGCTCAATTCAAACAAAAAGCCAACAACCAGCTGCTAACAAGCAAAACAACGGCTACGATTTCCACTTGGTTAAACTCAACCAACAGGGCGAGCAGGTCTGGGAAAAATACCTTTCAGGACAGAATCACGACTATCTTTCCGCTTCTGCATCTACTCAGGAAGGAGGTTTCCTTATAGCAGGAACTTCGTATTCCGGCAAGGGACTGGATAAAAAAGACGAATCCAAGGGCGGTTCCGATATCTGGCTGGTAAGATTAAATGAATTCGGGGATGAATTATGGCAGAAAACTTTAGGCACCGCCTCTGATGAAGAAGCCAGAGCGGTCGTTCAGACTACCGACTTAGGGTTCTTTGTGGCAGGCAATGTTCAGAACTCATCCAAAGGTTATGGCTCTAAAGATGCCTGGATCATCAGACTGGATAAAGATGGAAAAGAACTTTCTCAGATCATTTTAGGTGGAAAAGGACTGGATGAAGTAGAGAAAATGATTCCTACAAAAGATGGCGGTGTCCTAATAGGGATTTATTCAAGAAGCTCAGTCGGAGGAAACAAGAAAACTGAAAACTCCGGAGAAGGTGATTACTGGATGGTGAAGCTTGATAAAACGGGAAAAGTAGAATGGGAAAAGAACTATGGAGGCAAGGGTGATGATCATTTAAGAACTCTTGCTTTGACATCCACGGGCTATGTTATTGGAGGAGAATCCAGATCAGAGAGATCAGGAAACAAAACCGTAGGCATAGAAGAAGGAACTGATCTTTGGCTTGTTGCTTTAAACGAAAGAGGTGAAGAACAATGGCAGAAATCCTACAACTTCAAAAACCGTGATATCCTGATGGGTATGAGTGTGATTCATTCCGCGGATGATAAAACTTCCAAAGGAATTTTACTTGGCGGTTACACCCAGGCAGAAGGCAGAATAGAAAAAGATGATGAAACGTTCTGGATGCTATATCTGGATCAGGAGGGCAACGAACAGTGGAGAAAACACATCGCCGGAGAAAACAGGAAGAAAGAAGAAAGGCTTTCGGATATTAAACTCAACAGAGATGGCTCGATCATCCTTGCCGGCACCAGTGCAGAGGAACTCGGAAAAGAGAACTGGAAGATTGTGAAACTGGGCGACAGCCAGCTGGACAAACTTATCGAAAAGCAGGACATCAAAATTTACCCGAATCCAGTTTCAGATTATGCCTACATAGAAATAGGTATGCAATTCCAGAATGCAGATATTTTGGTGTATGACATGGGTGGAAGACAGCTTCAGACGGTAAAGACGAAGAATAAAGTGACTAAGATTAATACCCAGCCACTGGTTCAGGGAGCTTATCTAGTGGTGATCAAAACAGATACGAATAAAACAGCTAATGCAAAACTGATAAAGAAATGATTAGAAAAAAAATAATAGGTATGCTCTTTACATTACT